>Ga0208179_1000005_pt1 | contig 785769 bp, 690 predicted proteins | sample Malvired_Geostar_FD_184238 | JGI IMG/M metagenome (GOLD analysis project Ga0208179, IMG submission 184238) | Marine viral communities from the Global Malaspina Expedition - Malaspina viral metaG DeepMed_Geostar (SPAdes) (version 2) | ecosystem: Environmental > Aquatic > Marine > Oceanic...
GCCAGAAAGTGGTGATCGTGCCGGTGAACGATGCCCAGACACCGGATGCCAGTGCCCTGTATGAATCCCTGAACAAGATCTATGCCCAGGCCGTGGCCCATTGGGAAGTGGTGGTGGATCATGCCTACAGCGTGGAGCCAGAAGTACTCCAGACATTGGACGAAGGAGAGAGCGGACTGCTTTCGAGCTTTCCGAAGAACATGAAGCAGTTCCAGCAGGACTTTAAGAAGAGCCGCGATCTGGACAAAGACGCCTATTACCTCTTCCTGATCCCTGGTTCGGGTGCCCGGGCAGGCTTTATGCCCTTCAAGCGGCAGTATGGCTACATCTGGACGGGAGCGACCAGCGATGTGCCCCGCACGATTGCCCATGAGCTGGCCCACGGAGCCTTCAGGCTGCGGCATACCTTCAGCCCCGAGGCCTTCATTGCCACGCAGGGCTCCACCAACAACCTGATGGATTATTCATCAGCCGGGGCAGCCTCAGCTGCAGCCACCCACCTGTACAAACACCAGTGGGACAATGTACACAACCCTGAGAGTGTGACCAGCTGGCTGCAGGATGATGAGGAGGCGGCGATGGTGGCATCATATGAAGATCTGTCATTTGATGAACAGATCTTCTCTGAGGGAAGTGGAGAGGCCATGATCACTGTGGTGTCACCCGCAGGAAAGCCCATACAAATACCAGAAAATTCAAAAAGGTATTATTTGGCCATTGACGAAGAAGTTCCACAGGGTTCATTGATTGCATTTAAATATGATAATACGTGGTTCAAAGGAGTTAGATCCGGAGGAGAATTTAGAGGTTATCGTGGAGGCGAAAACCTGCTCTGGGGAGAAAGTGAAGAATGGGAAACTAGCTCTTTGATAGGTAGTAATTTGTTGGTTCATTATGGGTTTTGTTCAGAGTCCTCCGAAACCGAGCAGATAGGATATTTTACCAAGCCTACAGAATTAACCCTTACTGGTTCAGGCTCCTTTGCCACCATTGAAGTCCGTGACGGTGAAGGCAATGTAATTGCTTTTCCAAACTGCGATTGTGAGAAACTCTATGCTGAGTATAAAGACTCTCCGTTGATGGGAAGTTCTGTTTTGGCTAATCTCATTGAGCAAGATCATTGTGTGTTGCAAGGGATAACTACCACAGGCGAAGGTTTAGGTTATGAAAGTGAATTCATGCAAGGGCTCAATACCATGATTGATGGTTTTGCTCTGGTTTTTACGGCTACAGCTGGCAGTGCGGTCTTACTTCCTATAATTGCTGAGAATCTCAGTGTCAATGTGACCAAAGAAGTTCTCAAAACCCAAGTGGTAAGCAAGTCTAAAGATTTTGCAATGGGATTTGCAGTGGATGGCTTTATCCAGATGCTGATCATCAAGCTCAGTGATGATGAGAGTGCTTCATTGGACTATTACCAGATGACAGCCAGTGGAGTAGAGAATACTTTTAATAGTGCTTACTTATCAGTGGTGGTCAGTTGCGGTTTTGATGCAATGTTTGAAAATGGCACACTCAAAAGCTGGGACGTAATTCAGGAGTGGGATGAGACTGGTTGGGACTGTGCATTAGGAGCATTGAGTGCATTGGCCGGGGAAGGTGGATCAAGATTAGCAGGTGCGGGCGCTGGAGCTTTGATGCGCTCCATCAAAAACAATCCTCAAAAATTTATCAATCTTCTTAAAAGCTTAGGCCTGAGTGATGAAAGTGTGGATCGGCTGGTGAAGAAATTTGGGGGATCTCCTGATTGGTTGAATAATCTTCCAGTAGGTTTAAAAGATGATATTGAATCAACCCCTGCTCTAAGAGAGCTTTTTGAAGGTAGTGATACCGAGACTCGAAATGCGTTGGTAGAGGCGTGGAAGGCTCTAGAAAAAACCTCTTTCAGAACTGATATAAAATGGCTTGAATCGTTTGATGCATTAAAAAAGAATGATTTGTTAAAGCTAGTGGATGAAGCTAGTGAGGCAGAAGTAGCAGCAATTCACAGGTACACCATTAATAATTTTGAACTCACTCGCGGTGCTTACACAGGAACTCTAACACCAAAGCAACAAGAATGGGTTGATTTAGTCAACTCGGGGCTTGATAAATTAAGACCCAATCGGGGTTTTCAGGGCAAGGTGTTTAGAGGAACAAACCGTCCCGAATCTGAGATCATCGAGAAGTATGTGAATGTGTATAATGAGGGAGTTGCGAGAGGGATTACTCCAAGAGTGAATGAACCTCCCTTGCTGTCTACTTCCAAAAGTACCGCTGTTGCTGAAGATTTCATTCAAAGATTTAAGACTCCGAATAATGCTGAGGTAATGTTTGAAATAACTTCAAAGCGAGGTGTTGATATAGATGATATTTCAGATTACGGAAAAAACCTAGGACCAAAAAATCATCCCGATAGGCTAGTACAAGAAGAAGTAATTTTATCTCATAATCAGGATTACGAAATTTTGGACGTTATAAGAACAACTCAAAATGATGGTTCGGTGAGATATTTAATCAAACTATCTGAGTAATATGAATCAAACGGATTTAAAAATAATAGAGGCTCAAAGGTTTTTTATAAACAGAAGAGATGTCGGTTCCGAATCAAAAGAGGAACTGATAAGAGATGCTTTAAATAGTGAAATTCCACTGGAAAGGTTAAGCTTTTATGACTGGAAAGACAGGGACTTAATTAGAGCAATTAGGGAAAGAGACGAAGATCGTTTTACATTTTTTTGGGAGACAAAAAGCCCCTTCTCTCAGTGGCATAAATCCTTCTTTTTTTCATCAAAAGTGTCCTTTCACAAAGGGATCGATGAAGAACAAAGAGAGCATTTAGAAAGCAGCTTACCCAAAGAAAAAGAATTTAGTTCTGCAGAGCAGTTTATGATGTACCATAAGGCGGTTATTTTCTTAGATAGAGAGATTGCACAAGGCATAATAAATACCTCAGACCCACGAAAAATCAAAGAACTTGGTCGACAAGTCAAAAACTACGATGATGATATATGGCGCTATCATAGGAGTAATGTAGTTTATGAAGGTAATAAGGCTAAGTTCAGTCAAAATCCAGACCTGCTGGAAGCTTTAACAGATACAATGGGGACTACCCTTGTAGAAGCAGCACCAAATGATAAAATATGGGGAATCGGGCTGGTTGCTAATGATCCAAAAGCCCAAAACAGAGGTACATGGGAAGGTAAAAACTTGTTAGGAGAAATACTCACCCTTTTACGAATAGAAATTATGGGCATGTATTAGTTATCCCTTCACATAATTGCTGGATTTTCCTTTTAGCGATAAACGTATCAATAACAGAGAAGATATTTTATGGATGAAATCGGAAAACCATAGGCATGTTTTTACCCCCCGCTGGCGCACGCGTGTCGCGTGTGCTAATAGCAAGACATCACATCATTCAGAGAATTGTTTCTGTAGTCGGCTCTTCCATTAAGTGCTATGCTCTAAAGCGATTATCTTTCCATCATGAGTCGGAAGTATAAATTTCATAATCCGAAGGGCATGTATTTTGTCAGTTGGGCTGTGGTTTACTGGATCGATGTTTTGTGCGCGATGAATACAGTATGTTACTTATTGAAAGTTTGGACTATTGTCGCAAAGACTCATCAAAGCGATATCAGAAAACCCTCAGGAAAGTCGAAGACAATGGTTGATGTGGATGTTTGAAAGAGCAGCAAGTAAAAGCAGCGTCACACGCGGCACGCGTGCGCCAGCGGGGCATTATAGGTATCCGAAAGGTTCTGGCTGGGGGCATACCGGAGACATAACTCATAACTTCAAGGCCATTGATTTTTATAAAGGATTTACTGAAGTAGGAGATGAAATATTTGCTGAGACTGCAGTGTCAATGAAAACAACAACTACTACGAACGCTGAAACTTGGTTGGCTTCTAATCCAGTCAAGAATAATTTGGACAATATAGAAGCTGGTTTTGATAATGGAATTTTATGGAATGGAAAGACACTCAAATACACTAAGGCAGAAGTTCACATTTATATGCCTAAAGCTAATATTACACCCAATCTTAAGAATGTTTGGAAGACGAAATTAGCCAGTGAACGGCCTAATATTAGTTTTAAAATTGATGCACTTGAAGATTTTGTTCAATAACAATGAATTTTAAAAAAATTAAAGACCCATGGATTGCTAAAGAGAAATTTAGCAATATCTCAAAGGTTACTACAAAACTGTCATTAGACAAATGGGTGGGTTTTGTGGAAAGCCATCTTGACTATTTTACGTGGCTAGAGGAAACAGATAAAGGAAAAAGAACCTTGGCTAATCTGGAAAGTATTCCAGAATCATTTAGGGAAGGTGTTTTAAAAAGTCATAACAAACAACAGGCTTGTGCCGAATTTAACCGTAATAAAGGATATCACGAGTTGATTGTCCAATTCAATAATCGTTTAGGGGTAATAGGCACTACCTTCCAGAAGCCAATCACCAGGGATCATTTGCGGATGTTACTGGCTATGGCCAACCACCTGGATGCCTATCTTTTGAACAATGGAACCGAGATTATTGACGAAAGGGTGATAGAAGGATTGTAGTAGCGGTCGGGTTCAGTTTAGAGGATTGGGTAGACGAAGAGAAAGAAAAACTGGAAACTGCTATTAAATTTTTGGACGCCCCCCGCTAGCGCACGCGTGTCGCGTCTGCTAATAGCAAGACATTACATCATTCAGAGAATGGTTTCTATAGTCGGCTCTTCCATTAAGTGCTATGCTCTAAAGTGATTATCTTTCCATCATGAGTCGGAAGTATAAATTTCATAATCCGAAGGGCAACTTCATCATTTTTGTTGGTCTTTTGACCAACAAGCAATATGAGAAAATTCAGCCTCCCCAAACATGAGATGGAAAGTCAAACTCGATGCGCATGAAAATTATTTTCATAGGCATGAGTTAGGAATTTCATAGGCACGAATTTTTTTTTCATGCGCATGAAATTGGAAAAACGTAGGCATGTTTTTTTTTCACTTTAAGCCCCCGCTAGCGCACGCGTGTCGCGTGTGCTAATAGCAAGACATCACATCATCCAGAGAATTGTTTCTATAGTCGGCTCTTCCATTAAGTGCTATGCTCTAAAGCGATTATCTTTCCATCATGAGTCGGAAGTATAAATTTCATAATCCGAAGGGCATGTATTTTGTCAGTTGGGCTGTGGTTTACTGGATCGATGTTTTGTGCGCGATGAATACAGTATGTTACTTATTGAAAGTTTGGACTATTGTCGCAAAGACTCATCAAAGCGATATCAGAAAACCCTCAGGAAAGTCGAAGACAATGGTTGATGTGGATGTTTGAAAGAGCAGCAAGTAAAAGCAGCGTCACACGCGGCACGCGTGCGCCAGCGGGGGGTGGCGGAGCCAGGAAGAAAAAATAATCATAGACAAAAAACACAAAAGGGGCTCCTGAAAATTTTCAGGAGCCCCTTTTTTATAAAGTTGACCGAATCTACTTACACGTAGTTGTTCAGCATCACTGGCATCACCAGCAAAAGAATGTCTTCGTTTTCGTCTTTCTCTACAGGTAAAATGATACCTGCTCGGTTCGGTGCGTTGAGTTTCAAGGTGATCTCTTCCGCATCCATATTGTTGAGCATTTCGATCAAAAACTTGGCATTGAAGCCAATCTCGATATCCTCTCCGTCATGCTCACAAGACAATCGCTCACTGGCTTCGTTGGAGAAGTCCAAATCCTCAGCAGAGATCAGCAATTCACTACCTGTGATCTTCAGCCGCACCTGGTGAGTGGTCTTATTGGCATAAATGGCAATTCGCTTCAGAGAGCTCAGGAGCTCACTCTTGTTGATGTTCATCGCATTCTCATTGTCTGAAGGAATCACGTTCTCGTAATCCGGGAATCGCTCATCGATCAGTCGGCATATCATCTTCACATTGTTGAAGCTGAAGAATGCATTAGAAGCGTTAAACTCAAGATTAACGTTAGTATTTTCAGAAGGAAGTGTAGACTTCAAAAGCGTCAGTGCCTTCCTTGGAATGATCATATTGTGCGCCATGTCAGAGGCAATATCCACTCGTCGGTATCTGATCAGTCGGTGACTGTCCGTAGCCACAAAGGTGGTATTGGTTTCATCCAGTTTGATGTAAACCCCTGTCATTGCTGGTCTTAGTTCATCATTGCTGGTGGCATAGATGGTGCTGTTGATGGCCTGAGCCAGTACGCCCGATGACATATTCACCGCATACCCATCAGACACTGTAGGGATCTTGGGGAAGTCCGTTGCGTTCTCGCCACTTAGCTTGTATCTACCGTTATCCGAATTGATCTCTATGCTATAAGTATCCGCATCGATGGAAAAGGTCACCGGCTGCTCAGGCAAGTTTCTGAGTGTCTCCAAAAGAATCTTGGCGGGAATGGCAATACTTCCATTCTCCTTAGCTTCCACTTCCAGCTCAGTGATCATGCTTGTCTGAAGATCAGATGCAGTGATCGTCAAAGTACCATCTGTGATTTCAAAAAGAAAATTCTCAAGAATAGGCACCACGGGATTAGTTGTGATCACACCATTGATGGCAGAAAGTTGCTTAAGCAGATAAGATGATGATACTATAAATTTCATGGATTCACGATTTCAATTGGGCGTCAAATTTAACCCGAAATTGTCATTGGAAAAAAATATACCGGAGAATTGGTTTCCCTAATAATAATCTTTCGATTGAATGGTCCCTCAATGTGGTCTGGGTCCTATTTTTTATACTTAAAATCCTCCTTTTTCAATAAAATCTCCTTCATTCGCGTGTCATCTACCACCAGCATGGATCCTTCATAGGTCATTAGCAGATAAAAGCGATCTCCGGATAACTTCGGAAAAATGTCTATAACCACAGGTGCCTCCTGATTGATGGCCTCAATGGTGAGGGTAGCAAGTGGTGGCATTTTAGCGAGACTGTCGTATTTTTCAAACCGACCGGCACTCAACCATTCGTTGGTCTGAAAGAGTTGAAACAGGTTGAGATAGTTGACCACTGCATTGGAGTCAATGGGGGCAATGTCCTCTACTACAAAGAAGTCCTTGTCGAAATTGATGGTAAAATCCGAGTCATCTGACTGTTGATAATCCAAAGTCAGTTTTTGAATTGTCCTCCAACTGGCATCCACCACCAGGCGATCGCGCCATTGGGCAGGCTTCAGCTCGAAAAGTCCCCCCAGGTACTCATTGTATCCGGGGATGTGTACCTCATAAACCTCCTCACTTCCGGTCAGTGCAAAATAGGTCTTGGTCTTGGTAGGATTTCCCCAAACCCTGAAATTCAACGGGTTCGCCCCCCCTACAGCTACTTCAATACCTTCTTCGGGCTCTATATCCACTGGTTTCTTCACTTTCACCCTCGTCAGGATGGAAAAGAGCAGCTGCCGAACAGACGGGTCAGCAGGATATTGATCATTCACACGCCATTTTCCCGTGTTTTTGGATAATGCCACTCCCTCACCGATCTGGATATTGCTTATTCCCGCAGTATCTGCCAGTATGAATTTGTTTTCGTCAAAAGAGACACCCGTTCGCTGGCTTCCCAAAAAGAAAAACAAGACATTGACCAGCAGCAGTCCCATAAAAATCACCAACAGATTACGATTATGTGTTGTCATGTTAGTACTTGTTTCTGCGTTTTCTCCAAATCATCTTGAGCACCCCAAAAAGCAACAGCAGCACGATGGGAATCACCAGATTGATGACCTGCCATTTGGTACGTTCCTGCTTCACTTTCACTTTGTCCAACGGGCGAATCTTCACCTCTTTGGCCCGGGTCTCCACCAGCCCATCCTCGTCCACCAGATAGTCTATCAGGTTCATGAGCATGGCCTCATTGGCATAGGTCTTCTGACTATAGGGTTCCACTCCCAAAGGCAGCGGTTTGCCATCTTCCAGGCTCAGATCGTTGCGTACCAGGTCTCCATCTGCTATGACCACCACTTTGTTTTTCACCCCATCTTCTACCATCTCTTCCTTTTTGAATCCTTGAGGTGGAAACCGATTTTTATAGAGCGAGGTAAACGTTCCTTCCAGTAAATAGCCCACGGTTCGTGGCCCACTTTGAAATTTCTCAGGCATCAGGTCAGACTGTAGGTCATTGAAACTCACAGTGACCGGCGCACCCATCACTTTACTATGGGCAGAAGTCATCAGCAAGGGAATCTTCTCCACACCCACGGCTTTCACCGTGTCAATCGTAGAGGCAAAGCGAACCATCACCGCGTCCATGTTTTTCACCACAGGATGTTTGCCATAGTTGGTAATGATGGGGAAGTACGGCCAGGGCAGCATGCGTATTTGGGCCTGATCGCCCAGGTTTCCTGCCACCACCGGAAAGTCACCACAGTTGAGGTCGGCTACATAGTTTTGATTGATGCGCACCCCATATTTGAAAAGCAAATCCGCCAAACGGGTATCATATGGAATGGCCACCGTGCCATCGCCTGCTGCACTGTCCATATTTACACTTAGAGCATCCAGGAAGAAAGCAACGCTTCCACCCTTCATCACAAACTGATCCAGTAGATACTTCTCCCGGTCGGAAAATGCAGCGGTAGGCTTGGTCACCAGCAGCAAATCATAACCAGTAATCGGCGTGGTGCGAGTGGGTAGGTTCACCCTAAACAAATCATATTTGGTAAGAACCAGATTATTCAATCCGGCCAACTGACTGGTATCCGGCTCGTTGTGACCAGTGATCAGCCCCACCCTTTTGCGGCCAGTCCCAGCCAACTGCTGCAGGGCATTGGCAAACTCATACTCCAGTCCCTCGATGGACTGATTGATGATCTCTTCCGGCCCACTGGCTCTGTTGCCTTTCAGCAGATTAAGGGCAAGCTCCCGGCCACCGTAGGAAATAATCGCTCCCGGAAAGATCAGTTTCTGAGTACTCTTGCCATCGATGGTATAGTTAAGATTGGTAGGCTGCAGGCCCTGATTGATCAGTCCCTGGAAATACTGGTTGCGGGCACGGGTGCTCGCTGCTTCTCCCGGGTCCACGAATTTCACATCAAAATTCACATCTGTATAAATGGCGAATTCCTCCAGCAATTCACGGATCGACTTTTGAAAACGAATGAAATTAGCCGGTAGCTCCCCCGCCAGATATACCTCCACAATCACATCTGCATCCAGTCTTTTGAGCAGGTTTCTGGTAGGATCAGAAATACTGTACCGGTTTTCCTCAGTCATATCCAGGCGAAATCGATAGCGATCTGCTACCTGAAAAAGCAAGACAATAATCAGTACCCCTATGCCCAGGTGCAACCACAAACCCAATCTGTAACCACTTTTCCTCATTTTCCGAATCCCAGGGTTAATTGTGTAAATAGCAACATCAGAGCCATCAGGCTCCCGAAATAGACAACATCCTTAAAATCCAGCAAACCGCGACTGATAGACGTATAATGCGCCATAATGCCCAACTCAGCGATGTAATAGGACCAGTCTGCCCAGAGGTTGATCTCCGCTACGGCATCAAATCCGGCATAAAAAAAGAAACACAGAAAAGCCGCCAAAATGAAGGAAACAATCTGGTTTCCCGTAAGGGCTGAGGCCAGGACGCCTATGGCCGTGAAGACACCTCCCAGAAACACCAGGCCTATATAGGAGCCTATGATCCCTGGAGTATCCAGATTGCCAACCGGGTTGCTGAGATAACTCAGTGAGTAGTAATAGATGATGGTGGGCAGCACTGAAAACAGAACCAGAAAAAATCCGGCAAGGAATTTTCCCATAATGATCTGAGAATCCCTGAAGGGCAGCGTCTGCAAAAGCTCAATGGTTCCGGAGCGCTTCTCTTCGGCAAAAGATTTCATGGTGATGGCCGGGATCAAAAACATAAACATGTATGGCCCCAGGCTAAAGAGCGGCTCCATGCTGGCATAGCCATAGTCGAGCACATTGGTATCCGGAAACACCCACATAAGCAGGCCGATTCCTATGAGAAAAACCCCGATAACCACATAGGCAATCAGGGAGTCCAGAAATTCATTGACTTCTTTTAAAAAAATGCTGATCATGCTTCCGTCTTTTGCGTTAAGCGATGAAAAATTTCTTCCAGTGACTGCTGTGATTTGGTGAGGCTCACCAACGGCAAGTCATTTTCGGAGGTGATCCGAAGGAGCTCCGCCCTCAGGTCTGAGCGATCAGACTCAATCAAATAGGCGCTGGCTCCAAAAGGCTGAGGCTCGAAACCGGCTTGTATAAACACACTCTGATCTACGGGTTGCTCAAATTCGATGATTATTCCATTGGTATGATTGAGTCCCTCTTTGAGCACAGATAGCTGATCATTGGCCACCAGCTCACCACGATCGATGATCACCACATGGTCGCAGATGGCCTCCACCTCCTGCATGATGTGGGTGGAAAGGATCACCGTTTTGTCCACACTAATGTCTTTGATCACCTGACGGATCTCCAAAATCTGATTGGGATCGAGGCCCGATGTGGGCTCATCCAGGATAAGTACTTTGGGGTTGTGAATCAAGGCTTTGGCTAAGCCTACCCGTTGGCGATACCCCTTCGAAAGGGCACTGAGCCGCTTGCCACGCTCCCGCTGCAGTCCCACGAGCTCAATCATTTCGTCCACCCGCTTGCCTGCGCTTTTCAGTCCATAAGCACTGGCTATGAATCGCAGAAACTCCCTGACGTACATATCCAGATACAGGGGATTGTGCTCCGGCAAATAGCCGGTGAGTGCCTTGGTTTGGAGGGGGTGCTCTGTCACATCCAGTCCTTCTATCAGCACCTGACCAGCTGTAGGCCGGATATACCCGGTGGCCATTTTCATGGTGGTGGACTTTCCGGCACCATTAGGACCCAAAAAGCCGGTAATTCGCCCCTTTTCAGCTTCGAAAGAAATATCGTTGACTGCCCGCTGTGTCCCGAAGACTTTTGTTAAACGCTGGATAGATACGGCCATAGATATTACTGCTTGCCTTTTGGTCTGAGTGGTCTGAGTTCCAAATCTACAGGAAGATAATTAGGATGTGTATTTAAAAGATCAATCACTGACTTAGCTACGTCTTCCGGGCGCATCATGTTGTCATTGGCGGCTATGGAATCTATCTGATCGAAGAATCCGGTCTTGATGCTTCCCGGATAAACATTGGTGACTTTGATGCCCCAGTCCCGCAGCTCCATCATCAGGGAGTGGCCAAACCCACGCACTGCATGCTTGGTGGCTACATAACCGCTCATGTTTTTCACGCCATTAAGACCGGCAATCGAGCTGATATTGACGATATGGCCCTGATCCATCTTTTTCATTTGGGGCACCACCATTTTGGTGCAGTACATCAGGCCGTGTACATTCACATCAAACATTCCTTTCCAGTCTTCCACATTCAGTTCGTCCACGGGCCCCATCACCCCATATCCGGCGTTATTGATGAGGATGTGAATCTCTGACCCCATGCGGGAAACGGACTCCCGATAGGCACTGGACACCGAATCAAAATCCGCCACATCAGTTTCTATAAAATGAAAGTGGTCATCCATCAGCTCCGGCTGAGACCTGCTCCAGCCGGCTACCTCCACGCCTGCATCCAGTAGCTGCCGGGCCATTTCCAATCCTATTCCTTTACTCACTCCTGTCACTATGGCTCTCTTACCCTTCAAATGCTCCATTCTCCTGTTTGATTTTAACTAAACGCAATATTGTTGGTTTTTATTCTTATCTGAAACAGTCGGGGGGCATTTCTGTTTTAGGAGCAACCTACCAATATTCGAATATGCGGGAGATCTTGCCGTCACTGAATTCAAAAAGAGTCATGGCTGGCTCACCATCCTTAACGCCAGCCTCATCTTTCTCTACAAATATTCTGTAAACGGTGACAGCATTCAGCCCGATGATTTTATTAAGTATTTTTATATCGGTAACATCCCCGTTGTAGCCTCCATTTTCTTGATTCCTTACATATCCGTTATATAAATCCTCTCGTGTGTAGACCCCTCCGTATTTTGGATGAACATAGGTAAAGTCATCTGCAAAAAGTTCAAACACCTTGTCAATATCCTCGACAGTCGAATTGGCCTGAAATACTTTGATGTTTAAATCATAATATTCAATCACCATGGCATCCAGCGAGTCCATATGTGCTTTTGTGACATTCTGAGCAGTCACTTGATGCATCGATAACGAAACCAAAAAGGCTATATAGACCAGTATTTTCAAAAATATTTTCATAATTTATCTCAACTTAAATCGCCAAAAAAGCAAAACAATCGTCTATAAATCAGCTTGATAGGGGCCTTCATAAGGACATTTGATCAATCTCCTGAAGCAATCTCTCGATCTCCGTGTTTTTGCTTTCGATCTCGGTATTATACTTGTTGGTTCCTTCATCAATAGATTTCTTAATTAGAACGTAGGTTGCCAGTCTGATCCTGGTATACTCCATCAACTTGCTTACATACCTGACATACGATTCTTCCAACTCGTAATGTTGTATTTCTTCCAGGAGTTGAAGGTTTGTATTCCAATAAAAGATTCCCTCGTCCTCAACTACCCTGATAAGGTCTTCTCTGGATACGGTATTCGGATCCATTCGATAAATTTTTAATGCCTTATCTTCATTAATAGCTATTTGCTCCATTTTTCGATGGATCTCCGAGTCGACTTCAGCAGACATTTCCGGGGAGGTGAAAATATAAACAGCGAAAACACCTACCAACACCAGCATCCAGAGTAATCCAATGCCTGTGGCTTTCCAGTTAGATTCAAATTGTCTTTCCTCCTCCTTGTATCTTTTTAAATCTTTTCCCTGAACTAGCTCCACAACCCCATAAATTATCAGCGTGTAAATAGCCGGAATTAATTGATTGGGGATTTTATCAACGATATCCTCTGGTAGCATGAACAACGGGATAAAAGTAGCAGCAGTCAATAGTATACCAAGAATGATCGAAATCAGCGCCTCTGTCTCCTTTCCCAGAGCCCGAAAGTTCTGTCGAACCAGATAGCCAGCGGCGAGTGGGCCGCCCAAAAAAGTGGCTATGGAAATCCCCTTTTGAGTATATAACTTCTTGTCTTCTTCCATTTCAATGTGATTTTGCGAAGGTGATGTATCCCCTCAGCCAGCGAACAGCACTAAACTAGCTAAATCTCTCCGAAGCTCATAACCCGAATCACAGCCCTATGCCTATCGTTCACCCCCTCAACCAACTTCCTTTTGATTTGGCATCAACCCCTGAAAATGCTAGTTTCACGACTCATCAAAATGCTATTTTCCATTCCAACCAGAGTGACCATACAATTATGAATCGATCGCTTACCCCCTTCCTTCTCCTATTTTGCAGCCTGGCATGCCTTGCTCAGGAATACACCACCCTGACCAACCTCCCCTATAGAAATCAAACGGAGCGGAACAGTGATCCTTACATTTCGGAGCGCTGTGTCCTGGACCTCTATCACCCTGCCTCCAGTGGATTTGCCACGGTCATCTGGTTTCATGGCGGAGGGCTCACCGGAGGGAATAAGGAGTTACCGGAAGCTCTCCAACAAAAAAACATCGCCATCGTGGGTGTCAACTATCGGCTCAGCCCGAAGGTCAGGGCTGCCACCTGCATAGAGGATGCTGCCGCGGCAGTAGCCTGGGTGTTTAAAAACATTGAACAGTACGGCGGAGATCCGTCAAAAATCTTTGTCTCCGGACACTCAGCCGGTGGGTACCTGGCCAGTATGGTAGGGCTGGACAAGAAATACCTGCAGGCCTACGGGATAGACGCCAATGACATTGCCGGACTCATTCCCTTCAGTGGTCATACCATCACGCATTTCACCATACGTGAAGAACGTGGCATCCCCGGACATCAGGCGATCGTGGATGAATTCGCACCACTTTATCATGTACGCGCAGATGCTCCCCCCTTGCTGCTCATCACCGGTGACCGGGAGCTGGAAATGCTCGGGAGATATGAGGAAAATGCCTACATGATGCGCATGATGAAGGTGGCCGGCCATCAGCAAACCATCTTGTATGAGATGGATGGTTACGGGCACGGCATGACCTACCCGGCGTTTCCGCTGCTCCTGAACGAGGTGAAGCGAATTGTTGACGAAGAATAGATTTTTAGTCTAATTGACTTGAAAGCAACCTAACACCCCTTTTTCACGATTAATCGTATCATGATAGGATCAGGATTCATCAAAGACATGATCAACTCCACAAGGGGTAATAGGGCGCTAGTTAAAAGCAATGAAACAGGGGTCTACAACAATTTTGACAGAGAGGCCTACCTGACCAAACCAAAAAAAAGAAAAGCTCCCCAGTACAATCAAGCCTCCAAAGCTTATATGAAGCAGCTCAGAAATCAACTGTTGACTGACAACCTACGAACCTCAAGAATCAGAAAGCTGGTGCTAACAGGTTCAGTGGCAACGGGGCTCATTCTGTTTTCATTGCTATTTCTTTAACCCCCATGTTATCCCGCTTGGGTATTTTGTCCTCTACTTTCCCTAATTTTTCCGGGTGAAAAACGAATACCTCGATACGCTGGGACTCCAGCCCGGCGCCACCAAAGCGGAAGTAAAGGCTGCCTACAGACGGCTCTCCAAAATACACCACCCCGACATCAGTAAGGATCCCAACGCCAAGGAGAAGTTCATTGAAATCAATGAAGCCTATAATTTCCTCACCAAAGTAGGCCCCACTCCACATCAGGAAACGGTCTCCTATAACTACAACCCTTACGTATCAGAGTATGACCAATGGCGCAAGGAAGCCCGCCGCAGGGCCTGGCAGAAAGCCAAAGAGCAAGAGCGAATGCAGCAGGAAATGATTGTCAAAATTCTCAAGGGCTTCAACGTGGTTGCGCTCCTCATTTTCCTGACAAATGTGGTTCTTATTGTGGACTATATCCTCCCCAAAAAGGAAGAAACTCAGGAAATATTGAGTATCTACAGAGTGTACGAGTCAGGACGCCATAGCAAAAAGACCTACCGCTATGACGAAATTCATTTTGAAACCGTCACCATGCTTTTTGACAGGGGCGAAGTAACCACCCTCAAGGATCTGGGGCCTACAGGTCGTGTAGTCACCACCAGGCTGTTCCACACGCCTATCGCTGCCTACATCAGTATCGCAGGAAATGAAGAAAGACACGAGCAGATTTATAGTATCTACAGAGTGTTCGGATTCCTGATTCCTGCTATACTTCTTTTTCTGGCACTTTACCGATATGCAGTCACCTCCCTGGATCCCAAGCTCACACTGGCGCTCTTTCTGTTGGCTTTTTTTATGATTCAGCTCTGGATACTCCTTCTGGACTAATCAGAACTTCAGGCAAACGGGCCGTGAAACTTCAATCTCCTGATCGGTATAAGAGAGTAATCCGGTTTTGGGATCTCTGGAAAACACGGTAATGTTATCTGTGTCTTTGTTGGCCACCAAAAGAAACTTTTCGTCTGGAGAAAGTGTGAAATTTCTGGGCCATTTACCTTGTACAGACTCCACACCTATGCGCTCCAACTCACCACTTTCGCCTACTGAGAAAATGGCAATGCTGTCATGCCCTCTGTTGGATCCATACAGGAATTTGCCATCGCTGGACAGGTGAATATCGGCGCATTGACTATGCTCCGTAAAATCTTCAGGTACTGTATTAGCCCGATCTATTTCCGTAAGCCTACCTGTCTCAGTATCCACATCAATGGAAATCACACTGTTCGAAAGCTCATTGATTAAAAAAGCCAGGTTCTTAGTCGGGTGAAATACCATATGTCTCGGGCCATCACCTGGAGTGAGTTGCAAAGCCGTAAAACCCTCCCCTATGGCTCCATCCACTACCGGGTAACCCACCACCTGATCGATCCCCAAATCCACCACATAGACGAAACGACTGTCTTTGGAAAATAGCGCACAATGTGCGTGAGCGGCTTCCTGCCTGTTGGCAGAGTCTAGCCCAACACCCTCATGTTGATAAGTAGAAGGCTCCCCTACAATACTGCCATCCTCGGCCACAGCATACACCGCTCCGTTACCAGAAGAATAGTTAGCCACTGCCACCAGTTTCTTGTCAGCACTGAAGTCCACATAGCAGGGATTGATCCCCATGGACGACACCTGATTGATCCGCTGCAGCCCATCCTTGCCCCAGGCATAGGATACCACCGCACCATCTCCGCGCTCTCCTACAGCGTACACATATTTATGATCCGGGCTAATGGACAGGTAAGACGGGCTCGCCGCCTCTACAGCCAGCTGGAGATCCGAAAGCTCCCCAGTCTGAGTATCAAAGGAGACTTTATAAATCCCCTCACTTGTCTGGTCGGTATAGGTGCCAATCAGCAAATCCATTTTAGTGCTTTTTTGAGTGCAGGAAAGAACAAAAATGCCCAATAGCAGGGCGGTCAGGTGTCGAAAATTCATCATTTTAAAAGTTTTGGTGCGTCAATTTACGCATGCTCTTCAAATTCAGGCAGGATAATGAAAAGAAAAAACATGATCTCCCATTGACTTTTTCTGTTCTCACACGGCCATGTGGCCGGTAAATGTAAAAATCGCATATTAATCAACTAAGAAGCTCCTGACCAAATCACGAAACTGCATTACTGAGACCTTCTGGTTCTGAACCCGGATGAAACCCCGAGCGAATCAAAGAAGAATAAATCCTGGTTTCCATGTATTTAGCACACACATCTTTTATGCCTGATTTCTTTCAATTGAAAATGATGTTTCTTAAATTATCCTTTTAAACCTAATTCAAAACAATCATGAAAAACTATCTTAAAATCAGCGCCTATGCGCTCTTGCTATTCCTGTTGGCCTCCTGCCAGGATCAGAACACTCCAGAACAACCACAACTGGAAGATGTCCCCAATGAAATACTCGACAAAGTAGATGCCCTCGGGTTCAATGCCAACGAAGTGCGCATGTATGATGGCACCCTCTTCATCGAAGGAGACATTGCCATTCCGGTCTCGAAACTCGATCAAATGAAACCCGGCCAACGAATCCCCACGGAGGAACAGTACAGCACTGACAACCTGGTAGCTGGCAATCCACGTACCATCAACGTATTTGTAGACATGCCTCAGAAGTACAAAGATGCCACTGACATTGCTAATGCCAGATACAATGCGGAAAGCCTTAACCTCACCTTTCAGCGGGTCACCAGCTCCTCAGGTGCAGACATTACCATCAAGGCTTCTCCCTGGTATTATCGTTTCTTAGGAATTCTGGGATCCGCCGGATTCCCAGAAAATGGTAACCCCTATCACACCATTCTGATGACACGCGCCTATTATGACAATGTGAGCAATATCAATGGACTGGCGACTACCATTGCTCATGAAATGGGTCATTGTATCGGCATGCGACACACCGACTATATGGACAGAAGCTACAGCTGCGGTGGAGTACCGGACAATGAAGGAGATGGCGGTGTAGGTGCCAACCACATCCCTGGTACCCCTACCGGTCCGGATGCAAACTCATGGATGCTGGCCTGTGGGACTCCCGAAGGTGACCGACCATTCACCAGCAACGACCAGGTAGCCCTGGACTATTTGTATTAATTCAGTTCTCATATTTATTTTTCAGACTCATGATCGAAAGGTCATGAGTTTTTTAGTGTATTTAAAAAAATTAACCAAACGGTTAACTTTATTTCGATACGCCCGTATATTTGCAGTATGACACAGGAAACTGCCGAATACAGAATCAAAGAAGCCGCCAAAGACGTCTTCATGGTCAAAGGAATGGCCGGAGCCCGCATGCAGGAAATTGCGGATAAGGCCGGCATCAACAAGGCGCTCCTGCATTACTACTATCGCAGCAAAGAGCTTCTGTTCAAAGCAGTCTTCGAAGGGATCATCAAGGCATTTATCCCTAAACTGCTACAGTTATTCACCAGCGACCTCCCCCTGGAAGCCAAGGTGTATCAAATGGCCGATAAGTATGTGGACTTCCTCTCCGAACATAGGGAAATGCCTCTTTTCATTCTCACTGAGCTCAGAAGAGGCCCCCTGAAGCTTATACAGGCCCTAAATATTGGAGGATTGATAGACCTATCGGTCATCCAGCGCCAGATAGATGAAGAAGTGGCCAAAGGCAATATTCGCCCGATTACTGCACCTCAGTTTATGCTCAATTTTGTTTCCATGATGGTATTCCCCTTCGCCGCTGGCCATATGTTCACTGGCATTTTTGGGGTCTCAGAAGAGGAATTTCAAAAGATCATGGAAGCCAGAAGAACCGAGGTTCCCAAATTTATCATGAATGCATTAAGACCATAAAAAAATTTGTTATGAAATTAACCAAAAGGTTAAACCAAACAATTAAAACAGGAATGTTCTCACTGATGCTCCTCGCCTCCACCGTCGCTGAGAGTCAGCCAGTGACGGTATACTCTTGCTACGAAATGGCAGAAGAGCTGAGCCCACTCAAACAAAAGGAAATCTACCTCAGCTCCATCAACAGCTTGAACCAACTCATACAAAACACCCACAACCTTCCCAGTGTAACCCTGGAGGCTTCTGCCTCCTATCAATCGGATGTGTTTGGGCTACCCGCTAGTATTCCAGGCGTGGATTTTCCTACGATCCCACGAGACCAGTACAATATGTCACTGAAAGTCAACCAAAAAATTTTCGATGGTGGAGTCTCCAAAGCCTCAAAAGCCATTGAGACTCTGGACGAACAAGTGAAGCAAAATGAACTGGACGTTTCCCTTTATCAAATCAGGAATATCATCAATGAACTCTACTTCGGGAGCCTCCGGCTTCATCAGCAGGAGGCCGTACTCATCAGCTTGCTGGCAGAGTTTGAAAACAAAACCAGCGCCGCACGCGCGGCCTTCAACAATGGTGTGCTCCTCAAAAGCGAGCTGAACGAACTGGCTAAAGAACAACTGAAAGTGAGCCAGCAACTGGTGCAGGTGAGCCATGCCAAGGCTGCAACACTGTCCATTCTATCCACCTGGATCAATCGGGAAATCAGCGCAGAGCAACTGAAACTACCCACCCCAGTCGTGAATCAAAGTTTCGAATCCATTGACAGGCCGGAGCTCTCACTTTTCGCCACCAGAAATGAAAAGCTATCGGCCATGGCCAACCTAACCTCCACGAATAATATCCCCAAGCTCTATGGGTTTGCCAATGTAGGGTATGCACAGCCGAATCCGCTCAACTTCTACCAGACTGATTGGAACAGCTACTACCTCGTGGGTGCACGACTCACCTGGGGATTGGACTGGGGTGCTTCCAAACACCAAAAGGAAATACTCCTGATCTCCCAGGAAATGACTTTGACCGAACAGGAAAACTTCCTTCGTCAGATCAACAATGACCTGATCAAAAAACAATCGGAGATCGAGCAAATGAAAGCCACCATTGTGCTGGATGAACAAATCCTGCAAATGCAAAACGAAATTGTAGCTGAAGCCGAAAAACAATATGAAAATGGCACCCGCTCCTCTACTGACCTGCTCACCACACTTCACGAGCAGGCACAGCTGAAAATGAACTTATCCATACACTCCATTGCCCTCGCACAAATGGGTGTAGAACTATTGACCATATCCGGAAACTTACCATGAAAAAACTAAGCATATTACTCCTGGGAGCCTTCGCACTGTCCTGCTCCTCCACAGATCAAACACCAGATGCCTATGGCAACCTGGAAGCCACAGAAGTTTTTGTGTCAGCCGAAGTTGGTGGAAAAATCATTCAATCCTCCATCCGGGAAGGCAGTCTTTTGGAAGAAAATCAAATCATACTCACCGTAGACACCACGCAGCTTTACCTGAAAAAAGGCCAAACTGAAGCCATGATCTCTGCCCTCAGAGAAAAGCTTCAAAACATACCCATTCAGCTGGAGGTGTATCAAAAAAAGGAACAGCTGCTCCGGCGAGAAGTGCAACGTGTAAAGAATTTACTGGAAGCCGGAGCTGCCACCCAAAAGCAACTGGACGACCTCTCCGGTGAACTGGAGGTGATCACCCGACAAAGCGAAGCCCTGGAAAGTCAGCTATCCACCGCCAATAGAAGTATTCTGTCCGAGATCAAACCCCTCAACTGGCAATTGCTGCAGCTAGAGGATCAGATCACCAGGAGTGCCATCAAATCCCCCATCAGCGGCACGGTACTTCAGAAATTCAAAGAACCTGGTGAAATGGTGATGCCTGGCCAGCTAGTGGCCAAGCTTGCCAACCTGGAGCGCATGGAAGCCCGAATATTCATTACGGGGGATCAACTGTCGTCCATAAAGCTCGGCGGCCAGGCTAAGGTTTCCATCGACGGTACAGAGGGGAATATTGTCTACGATGGCACAATCATCTGGATTTCTGACCGGGCAGAATTCACCCCCAAGTCCATTCAGACGAAAGCCGAACGCGTCAATCTGGTGTATGCCGTAAAACTGGAAATGAAAAACGATGGCAGCCTGAAAATCGGGATGCCTGTGGACGTAACCTTCGTCTTATGAAAGCCATCACCATCAACCATCTGAAAAAAGATTTCGGAAAAGTAACCGCTCTGAAAGAAGTGAGCCTGGAAGTGGCTCAAGGGGAACTCTATGGACTCATAGGGCCCGATGGTGCGGGTAAAACTACCATGATCCGCATCCTCACCAGCCTCCTCACTGCCACCGCAGGAGAGGTGAGCGTACTGGGCCTGAATCCCCAAACGGAATACAAGGCCCTGAGACAAAAGATCGGGTATATGCCAGGGCAGTTTTCGCTCTATCGGGATCTCTCGGTGGAAGAAAACCTGAACCTCTTTGCCAGCATTTACGAGACCACCATTGAAGCTAACTACCACCTGGTAAAGGACATCTACCAGCAGATCGAACCATTCAAACACCGCCGGGCCGGGGCCCTTTCCGGAGGTATGAAGCAAAAACTGGCACTCTGCTGTGCCATGATCCACCGGCCAGAGATTCTCTTTCTGGATGAACCCACCACCGGCGTAGATGCGGTTTCCCGAAAGGAATTTTGGGAAATGCTCAAAACACTCAATGTCGGCGGACTGACCATCTTCGTATCCACACCCTACATGGATGAAGCCTCACTTTGCGAAAGAGTGGCGCTAATCCAGGCAGGCGAAATATTGGCTGTGGATACCCCGGAAAATATTAATGAAACCTTCGGAAGGCATCTCTATGCCATCAAAGGAGGTAATAAGCGGGCACTACTCAATGCACTAAAGGCCTTTGAGCACTGTCAGTCTGCGTATTCCTTTGGCTCCAGCATCCACTACACAGACAGCCGCCAGGAGATGGATGTTGAGGAGTTGCTCCTCTCACTTCAGGCACACGGACACTCCAATATTACCATAGAAGAAATTTCACCTTCCATAGAAGATTCATTCATGAAACTAATGACCAGCCATGACTCGTGAAGCTGTAATTTCCGTCCATCATCTCTTGAAGACCTTTGGCAGCTTCCATGCAGTCAATGACATTTCATTTGATGTCTATCGTGGTGAAATCTTTGGTTTCCTGGGTGCCAATGGCGCAGGGAAAACCACCGCCATGAAAATGCTCACCGGGCTCTGGAAACCTACTTCCGGCAAGGCCACGGTGGCTGGTTATGATGTATTCACTCAGGCGGAAAGCGTCAAGCGCAGCATTGGCTATATGAGTCAGCGATTTTCCCTCTATGCTGACCTCACTGTGAAAGAAAACATCGAACTGTTTGGAGGAATTTATGGCCTTAGTACCCGTCACATCAGGGAAAAACGAATCGAACTCCTTTCCAGATTGGCTCTGACAGATTCCGAGCATGAGCTCATCAGCGCGTTGCCATTGGGATGGAAACAAAAGCTAGCCTTCTCGGTAGCCATGCTTCATGACCCGCAAATTATCTTTCTGGATGAGCCGACCGGGGGAGTAGACCCTATTACCAGGCGGCAGTTTTGGGACCTTATCTATGAAGCTGCCGACATGGGCAAAACCATTTTTGTCACCACCCACTACATGGACGAGGCTGAATATTGCGATCGCATTTCCATGATGGTAGATGGGAAAATCACCGCATTGGGCACCCCGGAAGACCTCAAAAAGCAATTTCTGGCCAAAGACATGGACGAGGTGTTTATCAAAGTAGCACGACATACCCAACCGATAGCCCAATGAAACGATTCGCAGCATTTGTCACGAAAGAGTTTTACCACATCCTGCGGGATAAGCGTACACTGGTCATTCTGATCGGGATGCCTACGGTCATGATCATGCTCTTTGGCTTTGCCATTACCAATGAACTCAAAGAGGCCCGGGTGGCCTTTCTCGACCATTCCAACGACCCACAGACTCTGGCCATTCAGGAAAAAATATTGGCCTCCCCCTATTTTTCTCTTTCCGGGCAAATCAGCTCTCCAACCGGAATCGAAGACATCTTCAGGGATGGTCAAACCAAGCTGGTGATGGTTTTTGAAAGTGATTTTGGACAAAGGTTAGAAAAAGATGGCCAGGCCAATATCCAGCTGATTGCAGATGCCACCGACCCCAACACGGCGAGTACGGTAGTGAATTATGCGCAGGCCATCATACTGGATTATACCCGGAACATAATACCCCAACAGAGTACCCCATTAATCAATGTGCAGTCACAAATGCGCTACAATCCGGAACTCAACGGCGTTTATTATTTCGTGCCCGGACTTATCGCCATTCTGCTGATGCTGGTATCAGCCATGATGACGTCTATCTCCATCGCAAGGGAAAAGGAAACCGGCACCATGGAGGTACTGCTGGCCTCACCCATGAAGCCGGCTCAGATTATCCTGGCCAAGGTGGTGCCCTATGTCCTGCTGTCCTTTCTGGATGCCGTGCTCATTCTCACCCTTGGCAAATTTGTGTTTGGTGTGCCCATCCTGGGGAGCCTCGGCTTGCTCCTCGGGGTGACCTTACTATTCATTCTCCTGGCACTGTCGCTTGGCATCCTTATTTCCACCGTTTCACCCAATCAACAAACCGCACTGCTCCTCTCACTAATGGGGCTGATGTTGCCTACCATTTTGCTCTCAGGATTCATTTTCCCGATAGAAAATATGCCCTTGCCCCTGCAGGTCATTTCCAATATCATCCCCGCCAGGTGGTTTATCATCGCTGTGAAATCCATCATGCTCAAAGGATCCGGATTCTTACTCCTTTGGAAGGAGATCCTGATCATGTTTGGATTCATCCTCTTTTTCATTGCCGTAAGTGTTAGAAAATTCAAAATCAGACTGGAATGAGGGTTATACTATTTCTTATCAGAAAGGAATTCCTACAGATATTCCGAAACAAAAGCATCTTGCCGCTGATACTGGTGATGCCTGTGATCCAGCTATTCATACTGTCCTATGCCGCAGATTTCGAAATCAGGAATGTGCGCGTTTTCTGGATGGATGATGACCAGAGTACCTCCAGCAGGATGCTGCTTCAGAAAATTCAGGCATCTGACTATTTTCAGCTGGTTGATCAATCCTTTTCACCGAAAGCTGCAGATCTGGCGCTGGAGCAGCGCAAAACAGATTTGGTGTTCCACATCCCTCAGGAGTTTGAACACAACCTTTTCAGAGAAGGACATGCTGATATCCAACTGACTGCCGATGCCATAGACGGCACCAAAGCCGGACTGGGGACTTACTATGCCAATCTGCTGATTCAGGATTTCAGTCGTGATTGGCTGGCCAAGTATGGGAGCAACATTCACATACAAGCCGCATCCATGCCTTCCATCGTGCCCACCTATTCCTTTTGGTACAACCAGCACCTCAACTATAAGACTTTCATGGTTCCCGGTATTCTGGTGATGCTTGTCACCATGATCGGGGCGTTCATATCCGCCATGAACATCGTACGCGAGAAGGAGCTGGGAACCATCGAGCAACTGAACGTCACTCCCATCAGAAAGTATCAGTTCATTGCTGGAAAACTGATCCCACTTTGGATCCTTGGACTATTCATCTTCACTGTTGGTCTGGTGGTGGCCAAGCTGGCCTTTCATGTCCCCATCATTGGAAGTCTTTTTCTTATCTATGGATTCACGGCGATCTACCTGGTCATGATCCTGGGCCTTGGGATGCTCATTTCTACCTTCACCAATACCCAGCAGCAAGCCATGTTCATATCCTGGTTTTTTCTGGTGATTTTTATCCTGATGAGTGGGCTATTCACGCCGATCGAAAACATGCCTCCATGGGCTCAAAACCTGACACTGATCAATCCCATTCGATATTTCATAGAAGTCATTCGTCTGGTCATGCTAAAGGGGGCAGTCTTCCAGGATGTTAGCCTCCAATTCGTGGTTATCGGATTGTATGCTATAATCATCAATGGACTGGCTATTTGGAATTACCGAAAGACCGTGTAATCTCCTACTTTTGAGGAAGATCAAGAGACATGACCTTCCTCGAAACCACAGCCCTCAACACAGCCCAAAAGGAAGCTGTAATGGCACTTTGGAACAAAGAATATCCAACCACACTTGCTGTGACCACTGTAGCGGATTTTGATGCCTACCTCCAAAACCTGATTAATCACAATCATCTGCTGGTGATAGATGACCAGAACCGCACCGTGGGCTGGTTCTTTACGTTCGAGCGGGATGCTGAAAAATGGTTTGCAATGATTCTGAGTGCTGACGTACAAGGTCAGGGGCTAGGTTCACAGCTGCTTTCGCGAGCTCAACAAAAGCACGACACCCTGAATGGCTGGGTAATTGATCATGAAGACTACAAAAAATCCAATGGCCAGCCTTACCTTTCTCCGGTTACCTTTTACTTAAAAAATGGGTTTGAAATACTGAACCTCACCCGACTGGAGACTCCAAAACTCTCTGCCGTAAAGATGCGATGGAGAAATCAGCTTTAGAGCCTAGTCCACCACATTCACCGCATAGGTTTCAGAAGTGATCTGTGAATGAGCGACTCCTCCTTCTTCTGTGGCTTCTGCCAATGAACCTGAAAAAGACCTGGATATGCTCATTCCGCATTGTCCCAACAAGGTCGCCTGAATATCCGCAGAATCGATTTCAATGAAAGTGGCGTTGACCAGGCCTATGGAAGCATAAAAATCACCCCCATCACCTGATAGGTGAAAAGTGACGGTTTCACCTGACTTCAGAGGTGCTCCCTCCCAGGTAATCCTGGCTCCTTCTGCAATGGATAGTTCGGTCAAAGAGGACGGCAAATCAATATCAGCAGGCAGCGACAAGGTATTTCTATACACCACACCATCATTATTGGTATAAACAAAAGTACCGCTGGGCACCTTTGTGCCGTAGCTCTTCTGATAATCTACTATCCCCAGTATCTCGGTTTCCTTCAGACGATCATCATCAAAAGTGATACTACTCGGGGAGTTGATCTTCAAAAAAGTAGAGCCAAACAAAAAACTCGCAGAGGCCGTGGTTTTACGGTCTCCGGCATTATAAGCAAGTGTATAATTGGTTTCAATTCGCTGCTGATTGACATCTGCAGCATCTTCAGACTCACAGGAAGTCCAGACAATCAGGGACATCAGGAGTACAAGGAATAATGGGCGGGTGGAGGTCATGGCTGTGTATCTTCATTGGATTTCAAAAAAGACACTTCAATCTAATAATTCGTTGGGACAAAAAGAAGGCCCGGCTCTCCGAGCCGGGCCTTCAATCTACTAATTTGAACAACAACTATTTCCTAGTGATTTCCTGAATGGCCCTATTCGGAACCAACACCTTATTTACTTTTTCCACGATGATTTCTTCAACCACCTGAAATTTGGCTTCCGCTCTTATATCTTCACTGGAAGCCCCTATTTTCACACTATATTCACCGGGTTCTACCACCCATGCTGAGCGGTCACTGTCAAATGAAGCGAGATCCCGGGCATCAAGACTGAAGTTGAGTGCTTCACGTTCACCGGGCTTTAGAACCCTGGTTTTTGAAAAAGCTTTCAACTCAAGCGCAGGCTTATCCATAGAAGTCCCCGGAGCAGTGATATACAATTGCACAGATTCCTTTCCTTGAGTATCGCCGGTATTGATCACCTCCACCGACACAAACATCCTTTCTTGAAAAAACTCTGAACCCAATGCAAGCCCATCATAAGAAAATGAGGTGTACGAAAGTCCATATCCAAATGGATATGCTGTTTTCACCCCGAAGGTGGTGAAATATCGATATCCGACATAAATCCCCTCTTCGTATACCACCTCGGAAGCCTTGCCCAGCGACATAGGTCCCATCATCACTTCTTCTGCGCCAGGCAGCGCTTCACCCGGAAAGTTTTTGGTACTTAAAATATCTTCATAGGCCATCGGAAAGGTAGTAGGCAATTTTCCACTCGGGTTAACTGCACCGATCAGCACATCCGCCAGCGCATTGCCAGCCTCCTGCCCCCCTTGCCATGCCAGCACAATCGCATCTACCTGATCCCTCCAGCTGGCTGTTTCGATCACATTGCCAATGTTGAGCACCAATACCACCTTTTTATCTACCGCATGATAAGCAGCCGATACATTGCGAATAAGCTCCTTTTCGGCATCAGTGAGGTAATAATCGCCATCCAATGTCCGGTCCTGAAACTCACCAGAGTTTCTACCTATCGTGATCAGTGCCAGATCACTTTCACTGGCATGGGCGGCTATTTCTGCCTTTTGCATGGGTCGCTCCGCTATGGGTGGAAGCAACTCAAAGAAAAATTTCTTTTCCGGCTGCTTGGCCTTCTCCTGTGCGATATACTTTTGATAATCCTCCCTAAGTGCCCCACTCACCAGGTACTTAGCTCGGCCCAGCCCCTCAACCAGGGAAACAGTGTAGGCCTCATTCACGTCACCACTACCCGACCCTCCTGCAATAAAATCATAAGAGCCATTTCCAAAGGCGGCAATTTTTATACTGGAGTCTTTCAGAGGTAATGCGCCATCATTCTTAAGCAAAACCACCCCTTCTGCAGCTGCTTCTCGTGCCAATTCGGCATTGGCTTTCAGGTTTGGCTGATCACTATAAGCATATCTTGAAAACGATGGAGACTGTAATACGATCTTTAAAATATGGCGAACATTTTCATCCAGCACGGCCTCATTCAACACCCCATCCGATACAGCTGCGAGAATGGCCTGGCGCTGATCTGGTCTTCCGGGCATCAGCAGATCGTTCCCCGCCTTCATCTGTGCCACCGCATCTTTACCCGCAAACCAATCAGTCATCACCAGGCCCTCAAAGCCCCACTCTTCTCTCAATACAGTATTTAGAAGCTCACCATTCTGTGAAGCGTACGTTCCATTGAGTTGGTTATAAGCACTCATGATGGTCCAGGGCTGGGCTTCCTTCACTGCAATTTCGAATCCTCTCAAATAGATTTCCCTGATCGATCGCTCGCTCACTATAGTGTTGATCTGCATTCTGTTAGTCTCCTGATTATTGGCTACAAAATGCTTCACAGAGGTACCTACACCATTTGACTCCACTCCATTCACAATGGCGGCTGCAATCTTCCCACTCAATACTGGATCTTCTGAGAAATATTCGAAATTTCTACCCGCCAGAGGATTTCTGTGGATATTCATAGCCGGAGCCAGCAAAACATCTACCCCATATTCTTTCACTTCATTGCCCATAGCCTGTCCCACCCGGTTCACGAGATCAGGATTCCAGGTGGAAGCAAGTACCGTCGCGATCGGAAATGCAGTACAGTAGTAAGTGTTGTTATCCAAACTGTCACGAACAGGGTCTATTCTCAATCCCGCAGGCCCATCTGCCAGCACAATAGACGAAATACCCAAAGATGGAAGTTCCAAGGTACTGCCCGCTGCACCCTGCACTTTATCCTTACGCTCTGCCATGGACATACCGGGAATGTTCATACCCATGCCCACGACCAACCCCACTTTTTCTTCGAGAGAAAGCCGTGGCATGATATCAGCCACACGCTCATCGAGGGAAGCTTTGGGATTCTCATAGAGATCCATTTTCCCATTTTTATTTAAATCAGAATAGGTTGACTCCTGATTTTCAGTGCCGCATCCCAACAGGATGAGCAGACTGAGGGTATAAAATTTATTCATAGCTATGTTTCCTTATTGCGTCGTTATGACACAAACATAATACTTAATCATTATTTTTCATCAACTTTGCCTGCGAAAAGGATAAGTGCGTATGCAGACAGAAAATTTCCACCCTGGTTTATCTATTGACTGTGTGATTTTTGGATTTCACGAAAACGAGCTGAAGGTTTTACTTCTGAAGCTCAAAAAGGACGACCGGTGGGCATTGCCAGGAGGATTTGTGGAGAAGGATAAAGACGTAGACTCAGAAGCCGTACGTGTATTAAAAAAGAGAACTGGTCTGGATCATATTTTCCTCAAGCAATTTCACCTCTTTGGAGATGTCGATAGGATTGAACCCAGCCACTCCGACACCATGGTCAAAAAGGGGGTGATCCCACCGGAACTGAAAGGATGGTTTGATCAACGATTTGTTACCGTGGGATATTATGCACTGGTAGAATACTCACGGGTGAAGGCCCCCACTCCTGACCTCACCAGCGAGCGCTGCGATTGGCGGCCACTCAGTGACCTTCCGCCAATGATGCTCGATCATGCTCAAATCCTGAAAAAAGCTCACCAAACTCTGAAAAAGGAACTTAATGATCAACCAATAGGGCTCAATCTTCTTCCTGAGCACTTTACCATGCCAGAGCTACAAGCCCTGTATGAAACCGTACTGGAGAAGTCCCTGGACAGAAGAAACTTCAGAAGAAAAATGCTGAGTTACGATATTCTGATCCAAACCGACCTCCAGCGCAAGGGAGGGGCACATAAGGCACCAATGCTTTATAAGTTTGACAAGGAAAAATACAACAAGGCCATCGTGAGTGGATTACAATCCGGATGGTAACGCTAACCCCTTGATTTACAGGGATAAATTTTGTTACTTACAAAATGCCGCCTGCATCTCACGTCTACATTCATGAGGATATATCCTCTATTCAGGAGCTCTATTCAGACCTCACAGAGGACTTATCGGCCACACCTTTGGTGATTGATTTTTTGACCGCTTCGGCCGAAAAACTGCTACATGCACACCGAACCAACCTCCATGCTGCCTTCGTGGAAATCCGCAATGGCCTCCCTCAGTTCGCAGGTAAAAGCATTAGTGAAATATTCAACTATGCCTTTACCATGCTGGACGCACGTACCACGGTGGCCAGACTCCATGGGTTTGAGGATTGGGAAGAGGTAGAGCGGCATTCTGAAAATTCTTTCAACCTGGAATTTGAAAAAGCGATAGATCTGCTACTGGGTGGAGAGGTGGAGCACCTGAGTCAATTACTGAGCGCTCATCCGGCATTGATCAAAGCCAGGTCACCATTTGGACACCAGGCCACACTACTCATATACTGCGGTAGCAATGGTGTGGAAATGAGAAGGCAGGTGGTCCCCGACAACCTGCCTGAAATGGTGAATCTCCTACTGGCCGAAGGGGCAGAAAAACACGCCAAGGCCCGGGTATATGGTGGGCAATTCACCACCTATCAGCTTGCCGAAAGTAGCGCCCATCCACATGATGCCGGTATCATGGATAAGTTACTTCGGGTCTTAAAGTGACATGGTTTGAGTTAGACTTTGGTTTATGGGATTAATTAAGTAATTTCTTGAATCATTCTTAGAACCATGAAAAAACTCATCCAACCACTAGCACTATCTATCTGTATGATGCTCACGATCACTGTGCAGGCACAGGATCCTAAAGTATCATTTCTGAATGGCAACAAAGCACTGAGCCAGGGTAATCTGGATAAAGCCATTGCTGACTTCAAAGAAGCGGTCAATCTGAAAAACGACTACCAGGACGCCTGGTATCAACTGGGACTCACCTTCAACTACGCCAGAAGGTGGGAAGAAGCCGTCTACTCTTTTTCCAGACTCAAAGCGCTCAATCCCAATTACAATCCGTGGTTTTACTACGAGGCGTGCAGAGCACTGATCGAACTGGACAAACTACCAGACGCACAGAATGCGGCAACAGCATTTTTAGAAAAGTATCCCAATAAACCGAAAGATCAGCTCAGCAGACACCAGGCTCTTACCAAACTGGTGTACGCCAGAGAAAGTCCAGGCCTGAGAATGCTTCCAAAGAGCATGACGGACCCTGTGCCCCTGAGTGCCATCAACAGCCCATCGGGAGACTACATGCCGCAGGTAAACCCTACAGGCACAAGGCTCTACTTCACCAGTGTGCGGCAGGGCGGATTTGACAACCTGGACGACAGTACGCGCATGATGGATTTTGGTGAGGACCTTTATTTTTCCATCCTCGAAAACGGCACATGGAGTGCTCCGAAACTACTTCCCGAACCTCTGAATTCCATGGGGGATGATTTCGGATCGGCATTTACCGGCGACGGACAAATGATGGTCTATGTGCGCTGTGGAGACAAAGAAAGTATCGGCAATTGTGACCTGTACATTACCCAGCTCGTGGGCACCGATTGGTCCGAACCCATGAATATGGGAAATGTGGTCAATAGTGACGACTGGGACTCCCAGCCTACCATCAGTTCGGATGGTAACCGCATCATCTTTACCTCCGCAAGAACGGGTGGCTATGGCGGCTCTGATATCTATATGGTGGAAAAAAATCACCTGGGCGAATGGGGCGTCCCGCAAAATCTGGGAGGTACAGTGAATACACCTTTCAACGAAAACAGCCCCTACCTGGCGCCCGATGGCAAAACCCTTTATTATGCCAGCAACGGCCACCCGGGATTTGGAGGCATGGACATCTTCTATTGCATTTTTGAAAATGGTAAATGGTCCAAACCCATCAACCTGGGTGCTCCGCTCAACTCCTCCGGGGATGACACCAACTTTAGTATATCGGCAGAGGGCATGGGTTATTTCTCTTCCTCACGGCTAAATGGGGAAGACTATGAAATCTTTCAGATAGAACTTCCTGATCACCTGAAACCCAAGCCTACCGTGGTGGTACAGGGGATCGTATCCAACGCCAAAACCAGTGCACCGCTGGAAGCAGTGGTGCTCATAGAAGACATCAACTCAGGAGAGCTCATCAGTGTCAACAAAAGCAACTCATCCAGTGGCGAATACCTGGTGGTGTTGCCTGCCGGCAGAGACTACAGCGTTTCGGCTAGCAGTAAGGGCTTTTTCTTTTATTCGCAGAGCTTTGAATTACCTAAGGATACCACCTATCAGGAGATCAGCCTTAATATCATGCTCGAGCCAATTGAGAAGGGAACCAAGGTAGTACTGAACAATATATTCTTTGAAAGCGGACGAGCGGAGCTTAAACCCATCAGCTATGTGGAGCTCAACAAAGCCGCGGACTTATTAAAGGACAATGCCACCATGATCATAGAAGTAGGTGGCCACACCGATAACCTGGGGTCAGATGAACTCAACCTTTCTCTTTCTCAAAAAAGAGCCAATGCCGTGATGGAATACCTGAAACTGGCGGGAATTGAAGAAACCCGCCTCAAAGCCAAAGGCTATGGAGAAACACAGCCTATCGCCGAAAATAGCACGGAGGAAGGTCGCGCCAAAAACCGCCGAACGGAATTTGAAATCGTAGAGTTTTGAGTTCAATCATCACAACATCGTATGCATAAATCCATTGATATTTGATTGATTGTTTGCCTCAGCATTAAGTTTTCCAATAATTATACGGTTTACGCAAACTTCTTTTAGAGGAGCGGCGTTAAACTTGCCAAACCTAAATTTTCAACAATAAACTTTACATCAAATTATGGCTTTAAGAATTGGAGATGATGCACCCAACTTTCAGGTGGAAACCACTGAAGGTGCGATTGATTTTCATGAATGGTTAGGAGATAGTTGGGGAATCCTCTACTCACACCCTGCTGACTATACCCCCGTATGTACCACGGAGCTTGGAAGAACGGCCCAGTTGGCACCGGAATTTGCCAAGCGAAACACGAAAGTTCTGGCAGTGAGCGTGGACGATCTGGAGTCTCACCAGGGCTGGATCAAAGACATCAATGAGACACAAAACACCGAAGTAAACTTCCCGATCATTGCCGATCCGGATAAAGTGGTGGCCAATCTATATGATATGATCCACCCAAATGCCTCCGCTACTGCGACCGTTCGTTCGGTATTCTTCATTGGTGCAGATAAGAAAATCAAGGCTTCGCTTACCTACCCGGCCAGCACCGGACGTAATTTCGCAGAGATCCTGAGGGTCATTGACTCCCTGCAGCTGACTGCCAACTTCAGTGTGGCTACTCCGGCTGACTGGATACAGGGACAGGATGTGGTGATCACTCCGGCAATCAAGACGGAAGACATTCCGGCAAAATTCCCGAAAGGACACACCATCATTAAACCTTATTTGAGAATGACTCCTCAACCAGATAAATAAGCTTTTTAAAAGGTCGTTAATCCAAATTGGATTGACTGAAAACAAGGCGCCCGCAAAATTTTCAATTTTGCGGGCGCCTCTTGTTGGAGTATGTAAAGTCTTTCATTCTCTCCTATCTGTGACTGCTCTCTCCTGGGTGAGATTTGGCAATCCCAAAGCTGCCTCTACTGCCGCGTAATCCGAGAAATCCACTCGACCGGAATTCCAGAATTCGCCGGGCACCACCACTACCCTAGCAATCCAGGCATCCGTATCTATTGCTCCCAGCCAATCCAGCGGAAACTCAGCATCCAGAAATAACCTCACATCATATTTAGAGTGGTCGTAGTTGTAGATCAGCAACCCATCGTCGGTGATTAGTGTCTGATCCAATTGGCGCCATACTTCCACCACTTCATTATTGGCATTGGTATAAGTATCCCATAAAAAATAGACCAGTGCTACGTCAGAATCAAACCCTTCGAAGTTGTCCGGATAAGCCAGTATTACTTCATAGTCGGGAGCTGTGAAGTTGATGTTTTCCCATTCAAAAACGAACCCCGACTGACCGTCAGCTCCCTTGGGACCAATAGGGCCTTGAGGACCTGTGGGACCCTGTGGTCCAATACTGGTCTCTGAGTAACAAGAACTTAGCATCACCAGTAGGCCTAATGCGAAAAATTGTATGGTAGCTTTCATAATATTAATGTTTGATTCAGGTAGACTTTACCAAACATTGTTCCACTTTGTGGTTTGAAAGAATTTATTCACTACATTTGATCCAATTTTTAACAATTTATTTTATTACAATGAGTACTGGAAAAGTAAAATTCTTCAATGATTCTAAAGGTTATGGTTTCATTAAAGAAGATGGATCAGAAAAAGAATACTTCGTACACGTATCAGGTCTTATCGACGAGATCAGACAGGATGACGAAGTAACCTTCGAGTTGCGTGAAGGTAAAAGAGGATTAAATGCAGTTGATGTTAAGCTTGCTTAATAATTAATCATAAAAGTATTTTAATCATTGCTGGCCCCTGACTTTAACGTCAGGGGTTTTTTTGTGGCTTTTTCAAAATAGAGGCCCTTTGCTGATTCACTTCCAGCTGAAAGATATCAGGTCGGCTGTAGTGCCCCGAAACATCCAGTGTCAATCTAGCTGCCCGTACTTTCTGATGATCAATCTCCACATAGAAGATCCCCTCCTGATCGATCACTGGCTCCAACAACCAGCTACCATCCGGTGCTGCCACGCAGCTTCCGCCGTTGGCCAGTGTTCCGCTCATTTGATCCTTCATCAAACGAGCCTGTGGTAAATCATCCGTGATGTCCTTATCTGTAAAAAGTCCGCAGGCTGCCACCACATATGATCTTGATTCCCTGGCAATCATCGGAATGAGGTCCCTGGTATTGCGGTCATTACCCGGCCAAACAGACACATGTAGATCTTCGCCCTGTGCATATAAAGTAGCCCTGGCCAAAGGCAGCCAGTTCTCCCAGCAATTGAGTCCACCTACCGTGAATGGGGCCAATGAATGAGTCACCAGACCATTTCCATCGCCCATGGCCCACACGAGCCGTTCTTCATACGTGGGCATCACTTTGCGGTGAGCTGACTGAATGATACCCTGTTGATCTATGTATACCAGCGTACAATACAGGCTTCGTCCCCTGTCTCGAGGCTGCTCAATGATACCTAAATAGATGGCAACTTCATACTCAGAAGCTATTGCACACAGGCCATCCAAATCCCCGCGCTCTATACAAACGGCCTCATTCACATAGTGAGCAAAAATCTCCTGCTGAATGGCACTTTCAAAAACTGCTCCGTCTGTCTTCTCCACCCAAAAAGGATACCCCGGCACCAGAGCCTCTCCAAAAACCACAAGCCCTGCTCCGCTGCCAGCAGCTTCTTTGACGCAGTGCACTACCTTCTGCAGAGTGGCTTCCCGATGAAGCCACTCCGGTGCGATCTGTGCTATGGCTATTTTGAGTAGATCAGACTGGCTCATCTCAAGGTCTCAAAATCTCCAGGCTATGGGTAATCTTGGTGGATTCGTTGATCGTAGCTGCCACCGAACAGTATTTTTCTACCGCCAGGTTGACGAGCTTTTCAGCCTCTTCCTCCTGCAAATCCGGTGAAGTGAATGTGTACTTCACATGAATATCTGTAAATTTCTTGGGGTATTCCTCACGTCTCGTACCGTCTATTTCACCGGAGAACGCCACGAGGGTTTTCCTTCTTTTCTTCACCATGGCCACCAGGTCAACAGCCGCACAGGAAACCACCCCCGCAAGAAGCAGCTGCATAGGCGACATGGCCTTTTTATCTTCAGCAGCCAACATGTCTATTTCTATCCTATTGCCGGATTCATTCACTGCAAAATACTCCTGGTCGGATTTAAAACCCATCTTAATTTTCATCGTGCTCATACTCGGTTATGCTAATTAGTTTAATGTTTTGTCCTTTTTGTGATTTTTAAAATTTACGGCGGCAAATATTCGGTTGATCCTAAATATTTCCATTTATAAGTAACATTTTCCCCAATCTTCTTGGCTTATGTCCTGAGTGACTTACTTTTGCCGATTCAATAGTAACAAAGTCAGGGTCATGATTATTCCAAAGGAGCCAAAGTTAACAAAAGAGCAGTTTGAAGAGGTCGTTTCGATCGTAGAAGAGTACGGCTGTCGAGTACAACCAATAGAAGGACACCACAGAACGATATATGCGGTGCTGGGTGATGAGCGGGAAACCATCATGGTCACCCGTATTCTCGGTTTGGATTATATCGACAGGTTTGATGCAGTGGATACTCCATTTAAATTAATGGACATTAAATCTGAGCTGGCACACCATAAAATTAAGATCGGGAACATTATTCTTGGTGAAGCTCCGTTTATCATCGCTGGTCATTGTACCATCGACCCGAAAAATCCGAACTTGTTTATCGAGTCGGCACACGCCATGAAGGAAGCGGGAGCAGCGGCCATCAGAGGTGGGGTATGGAAACCACGAACAATGCCTTATGCATTTCAGGGGGACGATGCTTCCATGAAAATATTGATTGAAGCCAAAGAGCAAACTGGTTTGCCTGTGGATACTGAAGTGATGGATGAGCATCAGCTGTCCATCGCCGTGGAAGCAGGTGTAGACATTCTGCAGATCGGTGCGAGAAACGCACTGAACTACTCCCTGCTCAAAAAAGTAGGTCAGGAAACTGCCGATAAGCAAATCGCGGTGTTGCTTAAAAGATCAATGGGTATGGGACCTGTCAATGAATTCATTGCGGCCTCAGAGTACATCGCAGCAGGTGGCAACCCGGACGTGATGCTTTGCCCAAGAGGGACATCACCTACTATGGACGGATATAGAAATTATCCTGACGAATGCATCACACCGCTCCTGAAAGAAAAAACATGGGCACCGGTGATTGTAGATCCTTCGCACTCGGTGGGTAGAGCCAAGTATGTACCTTCTGCCGCCATGGCTGCCATGGCTTATGGAGCCGATGGGGTGATTGTGGAATCACACTGCGATCCTAAAAAAGGTATTGGTGATGACCCTAAGCAGGCCATCACTCCGGATGTGTTGAAAAAGCTGATCCAGGATATCCACCAGATCTGGGAAATCAGGAAGCACTATAAGAAAGAGCTCCCTGTAACCGTATAAAACCAAAAAAAGGCTGCCGAATGGCAGCCTTTTTTTTGGTTTTGATTGTAGGTTACAGCTCTCGTACCCATATGTTTCTAAACTGCATGCGGTCACTGTGATCCTGTAGCACCAATGGCAGCTTCTCTGGATGCGCTATGTAATAGGGAGTGCCGATGAAACAGGTAGGACCCAAAAGTTCCACATTATTCTGAACGAGGATTCCGTTGTGAAGAACAGTCACTCTGGCCGGACTTACCACCCCGCCTTTCTCAGAAAACTTGGGTGCCATGAAAATGATATCATAAGTCTGCCACTCTCCGGGTTGGGTAGAAGCATTGGCCAATGGAATGTGCTGCTTGTAGACAGACCCTACCTGACCGTTGCTATAAGTGGGATTTTCATATCCATTGAGTACCTGTACTTCATACATTCCCATGAATATCACTCCACTGTTTCCTCCGGCCTGGCCCGTTTTATCAGCCGGCATTTTGGGGGCTCTCCATTCCAGATGAAGCTGCACATCGCCAAAAGCTTTTTTGGTAGCAATGGCTCCGGTGCCAGGGGCCACTTCCAGGGCATCTCCAATGATCGTCCATTCAGCCGGTGCTCCTTTGTAATCGGGATCGATCAGAGGAATCATGGCCTTAAAACCATCCATTTTCACCGGAGATCCAAACTGAGCCTTTTGCCACTGACTTTGATCTTTCCCATTGAATAGCACAATAGCATCTGAGGGTGCTCCTGCGTTAGCACGGGGAGTAACGGTGGGTACGTCCTTGTAGAGCTCGGTGATTTCCCAGGGTTTGGTCTTATTGAGTTCGTCCCAGTTGGGCTGAGGTATGTCCTGCGCCACCAGTGTGGCTGAAAGTGTGATGAAGAAAATTGAAAAAAGTGTTTTCATGAATTGAGTTTTTATTGGATCATTAAATCTAAAGAAACCTATTGAAAATGCGGTTCTTTATTACTTTGGCGCTCCCATGGCAAGGATACTTTATTACCTCATCATCAAACCCCTCTCGTTTCTCCCAATGTGGGCGTTGTATGTATTGTCCGATCTACTATACCTGATCATGCGTTGCGGGCTCACCTATCGGAAAAAAGTGGTTTTCAGCAACCTCTCCCTTGCATTCCCCGATAAATCCCATAAGGAAATCCGAGCGATCGCCTGGAAATTTTACCGGCACTTTTGCGATCTCTTAGCCGAATCTGTAAGGCTTTTTAGTATTTCAAAGGAAGAGGCCATCGCGCGATTCAAAGTGGTCAACCCTGAAGTACTAGACGCACTGGCCCTACAATCCAAAAGTGCCCTGCTGGTAGGTGGTCATTACAACAACTGGGAGCTTTTTGCTGTAGCCACAGACCCTCAGATTCCCCACCAGTTACTGGGTATTTACACTCCACTTACCAATGCTTTTTTTGAGAAAAAGTTCTCCGAATCACGTTCAAAATTTGGCCTGGTGCTGGTGCCAAAGAAAATGGTGAAAGAAACCTTTGAACACTACAGAAATCACCTTACGGTCACCACCTTTGCCATCGATCAAAGCCCGAGAAAAAGTCAAAAGGTATACTGGACCCGCTTTCTTGGTCAGGACACGGCAGTGCACTTCGGTGCCGAGAAATATGCCAAAGATTATCATTACGCAGTGGTCTACGGAAGTGCCCGCAAGGTCAAAAGAGGGCATTATGAGCTGCGATTTGAACTAATAGAGGCCAATGCGCCTGAAGCTCAGGAGGGGGCTATCACTGAGCGAATGACCCAGCTGCTGGAGCAGCAAATCCACGAGTCCCCGGAATACTGGCTTTGGACACACAAGCGTTGGAAACTAAAGAAACCCTAAAACAAAAGAGGCTGCCAATGGCAGCCTCTTTTGGCTCTTATTTATTCCAAAATCAGTCTGTACTAGATCTTCCGGATCGGCTCTTATAAGTAGGCTGTTCATCGCCACGATCCGAAGTACTCCTTTGGGTAGTCCCTGCATTTAACCTGGACCTGTCTTCATTAGAGGAATACTTTACACTTTCTCGCCTGCTCACCCCATAATCCACCTTGTTGGATTGGTGATGGTTTTTCCCGTTATGCCCTTTGTCATATTTATAATGCCCGTGTCCATGTTTGGGCTGGCTATAGTTTTGATAATGAATGGCCACAGGGCGGTAGCGCGGCCCATGATGGTAGTGATGAAAGCTTTGGCTTGCATAATATGTGGTATGAAAGCCACAAAAAGTACTGCAATGGTGATCGTAAAGTGGATAGTTATAATCTATCACTTGTCGGACAATACGACCATTTCGTTCAATGTCCACCACCACAAACACATCTCCCCTTCTCATGATCAGCTCAAAAGTGTAGCCACGTCTGAACGGCACCCGTCTGGCATGCACCAGATCAAACCCACGGTATTCATGCTCGATGGAATGATAAACTTCATAGGGAATCTCCCAGTGCTGCTGCACTCCCAATGAGGTGACAAACCTAAACTGCTGTGCTTCACTTTTAGAGGCTAAAAGGATGACACTCAAAACGGAAAGTATTATTGCTCTTTTCATGGCTCCACATATTTGGTTATGCGGAGATATTACCAAGTATGATGCCAATTTGACCCAAACAATAACAACAAACTCATTATCAATTACTTACACAGATTTAAAAATCAGTCTCCCGTCTTCAATGAGTTGATCCAGGCTGCGATTTTCATTGCTTCGTCCTTTGGCACCTGTGGCATTGGGGCCATAGGGGTGGAGTAATCCGGCCAGTTTTCAGGCTGAGGATTATAGATCAACTCCACAATTTTCTTATCCGTATAGCGTCGCTTGGCAATGTCACTAAAGGCCGGTCCCACCACGCGTTTGCTCATCTGATGACAGGCACTGCAGGTATTCTTATCCAGCAGCGGCTTCACCTGCTCATAGGTGAGCACTTCAGTAGTTGACTTAGTCACGGGCTTTTGAGGAGCCGGTTTCTTCGGCACCACAGCTGAAGTTCTTTTGGTGCTCAGCGCTGAGGCAGGCAGTTTATCCCCCTCAGGAATGTTATTGAGGGTATAATAGGCCGTAGGATGCAAAACTGGAAGCTGCTCATCCGCTGATCGGATGCCTGGCACATTAATCTCATGAATATAGTACCGGGTCAGATTGTCCACCACCAGCCGCACACTCAATCCATCCTCAGCCACTTTCACCCCTTTGATCTTTAGCGGCTCCGCATTGATAGTGGGGCTACCGTAGACCGAATGATACTTATAGGTAAAGCTCTGACCGCTATAGCTATCCAGGTTTTCTGCCAGTTTGCGATCCACGGGCTTGGTAAAAGCTATTTCAAATCCATCTGGCCGGGCCGAAACAGTCTGCATTTCCATGGGCACTTTTCCTGTCCAAATCAGTCGCTCAAAACCGGAGTTTTGATTTCCAGCTGATCCCCATCCCCTATTGGTTTCTCCAATAAAAAGTGACCCGTCATTCCCCCAGTCCATTCGTAAAATCCCGGACTGAAAACCCTCTTTAAAATCGAACGCCACACCTTGAAATTCGCCATTGACTTTCTCCATCACCACGCGCATAATCTTACTCTGACCCTGGTCACCCACAAACACCTGACCTGCAAATGGCCCAAATGCGCCTTCAGTGTCATCCTTCAAAATCTCAGAATTGGAGATCCCTAAAATGGCGTGTGGCAACCACACCGCCGGCAACCTAATCTCGGGAAATTTCTCCTTTGCCTTGGCTAAAGTGAGGGGATTATCCTCGTCCATTATATTCTTGGGCTTGATGTATCTACCCTCTTCAAACCTCCTTCGTTCGTCTATTTCATCAAAAAATGCCTTCTGTGAAAGCTTCACCGGGGAATCCGACTCACCTGACCACCTGAGCCCTGCAGGATGTCCGGTAAAACTCCCTTTGGCGACATGCCAGACACCTCCCGAGCCCATCCAATCGCCCTGGTTGTCGGCATAGAAAAACTCATCGTCAATCATACCAATACCACAGGGTGAGCGCATGCCGGTGGCCCAGGGTTCCATTTCTCCGGATGGAGAAATTTTCATCGTCCACCCTCTCCAGGGTACCCGGCTCTCACCGCGCCACCATTCCTGATCACCGAAAGCCACATTGGCGGTCACAAACAAACTGCCATCATCAGCGATCTTAGGACCGTAGGAATATTCATGATAGTGACCCGAAAGTGGCCAGGAGTAAATCGTTTCGTAAACATCTGCCCGATCATCACCATTGGTATCCACCAGCTTGGTGAGCTCTCCACGCTGGGCAGCGTACAGCGCATTTTGAAAATAGGCCAGGCCCAGAGATTCATGCAGACCAGAGGCAAACAAGGTATATTTCGGTAATTCACCTCCGGCCAGATAAGGGTTTTCTACCAGCCATACGTCCCCCCTTCGTGTAGACAAAGCCACCCGTCCATCAGGTAAGGTGGTCACACCACCCACCTCCAGTAGGATACCTTCAGGCACCGGCATGGTGATGATCTTGTAGTAATCTTCTTCCTTTGGCTGAGCCACCAATGAAACCCACAAGGTGGCTAAAATAAGTGCGAAATGATATTTTAAAGTTTTCATATGATTGGGCTTACCAGGTTAATGAATATTGGATCGGAGTGGTGTCGACAGGCAAAATCAACTCTTTGACATCACCCATACTCCTGACAGATGGTACCTGACCCGACTGAATATTGATATAGTACTGCTTATCATCCACGGCATACCATCCATTAGGCAACAACTCAATCTTTCGGCCTTCAGCCACTTTCAGGTAAGTATCAGGGCTTGGGTTGGATACAACCACCTCCCTGGTGAAATACTTTGCCTCCTCATCGGGAACAATTTGATCGCTCACTTCGGCGCCTTTGTATTCATACAAAAAAGTGGGGCGCTGAGTAGTATAATCCAGCTTATAGCCTTTAGAGTTAAAGTCCGTCGATGACGAGGGAAATCCCTGACCAGGAGCATCGAGTACTGCCAAAGACGGCCCTGAAAACAGGTATTGGAGCATTCCTATTGGCCGAAACGAACCATCACCCCGATCATGCCACATAGGCGTAGCGTCCACAAAATCACCCTTCCATACACACACCAGGTTGCCAGCATTCAGGTCATAGATGTAGTGAATCTTGTCCGGTTCGCCCACTCCAATGGTATGGGTAAGTCGCTGGCTTCTATCTCCTTTGAAGTCTAGAAATGCCCGAAGCAACCTTACCTCACTCTTCGGTTCGATGAGGATAGGTGGTACCAGATTGCTACCCGGAGGAGAAGAACTGAAGCTATGCAAAGCCACCGGGTAAGAATTGGTCGTAGAAACCATCAGGCTTAGACTGCTCCGCACCCAACTTTGAGCTTTGAAGAGCACCACCTCTATGGAGTGTGATCCTGCTTGCAGAGAAGTACTTGCCGACAAGCCTCCCCAGCCATCACCAATGGATACTCCATCAATCTTAAGATTTCCAATCCCCCCATATACCATATCAAAGAAATAATCGGTGGTTTCCGGCACAGTAAGTTTCCCTGTGAAGACTATCCCATATTCGTTTTCTTTCCCGGCCACTTCATAGGTCAGTGCGGAGATACTTCCCCTTTTCACTACGGCAGATTCCTTCACTTCCGACTCTGTCTCAAAGGGGCCGTGATGCACCTCAAAGTTCAGGTCTTCCATTCGAATGTCCAGATCGCCAATGAGCTTATATCGGAAGTTCCTGAAAGCCACCGGCCCATGGTCACCCTGAATCATGATTGGCCCCAGGGCCACCTCGTCATTTACCAATGGACCGCCCGTCGGTCTGGGGATTTCCACATTGTCATGGATTTTTACTCCATTTAGCGTGGTAGAAATAACACGTGCATTGGCAATTTTATTTCCACTCGCATCAAACCTTGGTGCTTTAAAAACTACATCCAGTTTCTGCCAAAGACCGGGGGCCTTGGCCGCATTGACCAAAGGTGCTTTTCCCATATAACTGGTTTCAGGATTCTGCTCCCAATTGCGATAAATACCTCCTATATCTGAAAAACGGGCGGTCTTTACGCCCCAGCTATCGCAAAGCTGAATTTCATACCTACCCTGAAGATAAAGGCCGGAGTTAGATCCTTTGGGGATCATCACCTCCACCTCCAGCGCAATGTCCCCATGCTCCCAATTGGTGACCAAATGACTCTTCTTGTCATCATCCGGCATGTTAAGAAGCACGCCCGTCCCTGAAACTGAGGTGATCGGGCGAAGAGGGGCTTCACTTTTCTTTTTCTTTTTCTTGTCTAAAGGTGGCTGAGCATGAATATCTACGGTGGGGTCCATCATCACATCACCTACGATCTGCCAGTTGCCGGATTGGCTCTGAAAAGCAGAAAGATCTTCGAATGGCAATGGTTTCATGCCACTGCTCTGGGCAAAAAGAAGAGCTGACAACACCAAGTACATGACTGCACTCAGCGTAATTCGGGTTGGATTCATATTTTTGGGTTCTTAAAAATTGAGTGGATGAAGCTAAAGAAAAAATGATGGGAGTCAAAACAGAAAGCTACCTGACTCTTCATTTTTACCCACTCAATGGTACCCTCCAAACTCCTGCTTACCTCAAGTAAAACAGTGATCTACCTAACAATGAGGGTGTTGACCTGACCCAAGGAGTCCTACCGAATAAAAACCATTTTTACATATTCCTTCGGTACTGACCTCCTACCTCAAACATGGCATGGGTAATCTGACCCAAAGAGCAATACTTGGTACTCTCCATCAACTGCGCAAAGGTGTTTCCATTGTTCAGGGCCACATCCTGTAACTTCTGCAGGGCCGCTGCAGACTTGCTTTCATTACGGTGATGAAGCGCATTGAGATTGGTGATCTGAGCTTGCTTTTCGTCTTCTGTAGCCCTGATCACCTCATCGGGAGTGATGGTAGGCGATCCGGTGGAAGACAAGAAAGTGTTCACTCCGATAATCGGCAGGTCACCATTGTGCTTCTTGGTTTCGTAGTAGAGACTTTCTTCCTGGATTTTACCACGCTGATACATGCTTTCCATGGCCCCGAGCACACCGCCCCTTTCTGTGATCCGGTCAAACTCCACCATCACGGCTTCTTCCACCAGATCAGTCAGTTCTTCGGTAATGAATGAACCCTGCATTGGATTCTCATTTTTCGCCAGCCCCAACTCATTGTTGATGATCAGCTGAATGGCCATCGCCCTGCGCACCGAATGCTCGGTAGGTGTGGTAATGGCCTCATCGTAGGCATTGGTATGCAGGGAGTTACAGTTGTCATATATCGCATACAAAGCCTGCAAGGTGGTACGGATGTCATTGAAATCAATCTCCTGAGCATGCAGCGAACGGCCAGAAGTCTGAATGTGGTATTTCAGCATCTGCGAACGCTCGTTGGCACCATATTTTATTTTCATGGCTTTCGCCCAAATCCTTCGCGCTACACGTCCAATCACCGCGTATTCAGCATCTACCCCATTGGAGAAGAAGAAACTCAGGTTTGGAGCAAACTTGTTGATATCCATTCCGCGGGAAAGGTAATATTCCACGAAAGTGAACCCGTTGGCCAGGGTAAAGGCGAGCTGAGTGATGGGGTTGGCCCCCGCCTCGGCTATGTGGTATCCGGAAATGGATACCGAATAAAAATTACGTACGGCATGATCAATGAAATACTGCTGCACATCTCCCATCAGACGCAGTGAAAACTCTGTGGAAAAAATGCAGGTATTTTGTGCCTGATCCTCCTTGAGGATATCTGCCTGCACCGTACCGCGCACACTGGAAAGCGTTCTTGCTTTGATCTCTTCATAAACCTCCCTGGGCAGGACATCCTCTCCTGTGACTCCAAGAAGCATCAAGCCAAGCCCGTCGTGACCTGCCGGCAAATCACCCTTGTAAGTAGGGCGCTCACTGCCCAATTGATCATATATCTTCTTGATCTTCGCCTCTACTTCCTGCTCCAGTCCTTTTTCTTTGATGTACAGCTCACACTGCTGATCGATGGCCGCATTCATGAAAAATGCTGCGATGGTGGCTGCAGGGCCATTGATGGTCATAGAAACCGAGGTGGTAGGATCACATAGGTTAAATCCGGAATACAATTTCTTGGCATCATCCAGGCTGCAAATGCTCACTCCTGAGTTACCAATCTTGCCATAAATATCTGGTCTGTGATCCGGGTCTTCTCCGTAAAGCGTCACCGAATCAAAAGCGGTAGACAATCTCGCTGCAGGCAATCCGTGGGATACATAATGAAACCGCTTGTTGGTCCTTTCGGGTCCACCCTCTCCCGCAAACATCCGGGTGGGGTCTTCCCCTTTTCTTTTGAACGGAAACACTCCGGCTGTGTACGGAAATTCACCGGGCACGTTTTCCTGCAGACTCCACTTCAGCACATCGCCCCAGGCCTCGTACCTCGGCAGGCTCACCTTGGGGATTTTGGAGTGCGAAAGCGTCTCACTGGTGGTTTCCACCTCTATTTTCTTGCCTCGTACTTCGTAGGTAAATTGCTCCCCGGCATAGTTGGCCTTCTTGGCTTCCCATTCTTCCAGTAGTTTCTTATTGTGCGGATCCAGATCGAGTTCCAGCTGTGACTTAGCCTCCTCTATGGCCTGTATGGCGGCTTCTTTATCCATCGCCCTCATCACCTCCAGGGATTTATCCAATCCGTAAAGTTTCTGAGCAATCTCTTTTTGTTTTTCTACCGTCTCATTGAAATCCCGGATGGTTTCAGAAATCTCCGACAAATAGCGGGTTCGCTTTGGTGGAATGATGTAGATCTTCTCCGACATCTCCTGAGTGGACTCAAAGCCTGACTTCAGATCGGCACCTGTCTTTTTGGACAGCGCATCGATGATGGCCCGGTAAAGTTGGTTCATGCCCGGGTCGTTAAACTGGCTGGCGATGGTTCCATACACGGGTAGTTCTTCATCCGGTGTTTCCCAAAGCCCATGGTTGCGCTTGTATTGCTTTTTGACATCCCGAAGCGCATCCAGCGCGCCACGCTTGTCAAACTTATTGAGGGCAATGACATCCGCAAAGTCGAGCATATCGATCTTTTCCAGCTGAGTGGCTGCTCCATACTCGGGGGTCATCACATACAGGGCCATGTCTGAGTGATCGGTGATTTCGGTATCAGACTGACCGATACCGGAGGTCTCGAGGATGATCAGGTCAAAACCGGCCGCCTTGGTGATGTCCACGGCATCTTTCACATATTTGGAAAGCGCGAGGTTAGACTGCCGTGTGGCCAGTGAGCGCATATATACCCGATCACTGAAGATCGAGTTCATCCGGATACGGTCACCAAGCAGTGCTCCTCCGGTTTTCCGCTTAGACGGATCGACAGAGATCACGGCGATATTTTTATCTTCAAAATCCAGCAAAAATCTACGCACCAACTCATCCACCAGGGAAGATTTACCAGCACCCCCGGTACCGGTGATTCCTAAGACCGGGGCGATTTTCTTCGCATCCATGCTCTTGCGAATTTCATCCAGCAGCCCTATGTTTTCCTCCGGGTAATTTTCAGCAGCCGAGATCACCCTGGCTATGGCATTGACATCCTTTTTGTCCAGCTTTTTGAGCTGCCCGTTGAGGTTTTCTCCTACCGGGAAATCACTGGTTTTCACCAGGTCGTTGATCATGCCCTGCAAGCCCATTTCGCGTCCATCATCTGGCGCATAGATGCGCGTGATCCCATACTTATGAAGTTCTTTGATCTCCTCGGGAAGAATAGTACCTCCACCACCGCCAAAGATCTTGATCTGGCTGGCACCACGCTCCTTCAGCAGGTCATACATGTACTTAAAGTACTCCACATGCCCACCCTGATAGCTGGTGATAGCGATGGCCTGCGCATCCTCCTGAATGGCGCAATCAACGATCTCCTGCACGGAGCGGTTGTGGCCCAGGTGGATCACCTCGCAGCCCGTAGACTGAATGATCCGACGCATGATGTTGATGGCAGCATCGTGGCCATCAAACAGCGAGGCAGCAGTGACGATCCTAATGTGATTGACGGGTTTGTAAGGAGCAATGGTCTGAGACATAAATGATTGGTTTATGTTTTGGGGTATTTTTTAATGTTGTTTTGGTCTACTGAACTACAAAAATAAGTAAAACCCCACTGTGAAGGTGTCCATTTCGGGGATTTGGTGAAAGGGGAAAGGATGTTTGGAATGCTAAGGAATTGGGTAATTCCTGTTTTGAAAATGAAGGAAATTGAAATGGAAGGTTTTGGGGATTAGGGGGGTATTCTCAGGAAATTGAGGTCACCCATCTAAAAACCTACTGATTGCGCCTTACTGACTTCCCCACCTTAATATACAATGCCGATATCCCTACAAATAAGACCATCAGGCCCATGGCATTGATCAATACTTTCGAAAGGCCGAGACTCCCCACATCCACAAAAGGATAGGGGTAGAACCCAGAGCCATTGCCCCTGATGAGGATGTACGCCAGGTAAATCAAAGGATAAATGAGCCATTGCGGTATTTGTCGGTAGGACACCAATGATTTATCCTCAAACAAATACCAGCAAACAATGACCACAAGGGGTATCACAGAATGAAGGAGCTCATCCACCACCAACTGGATTCCGGTAGGTTCCCAAATAGGCCGCAAAAGGATTTGATAAACAAGTCCAACAATGGTAATGTAAACCGTGAGGGCAGTTAGGGTGCCGGGCTTATTGAGGATGGAGGGATTTTCCTTTTTATACAGGAAAATCCACCAAGTAAAATAAATCGCCACCAGCGAATTGGTCAGAATGGTAAAAAAACTAAAGAATCGGATGGTTGTTTCACCCACCGAAGCTACCCTGTTCTCAACCATTAAAAAGTATTGAGTCAATACAGCTACCCAAGCTATGCCTGCCAAAAACAACGACCATTTTTTCCTCATAACGTGATCCTAATTTAATCATCTCTTTGATTTTGAAAAATTCTTCAAAGGATCTCTTCGCTATGGCAGAAAAAAAAGGGCCCCATCACATAACACTCACTTCTCTTCAAACGGGAAGTAATCGAGCACGTCATATTCCCAGACATTCGTGGGAAATATCACCACCAGATTGGACGTTTTCTCGCCTATGTTCTTAAATGCATGGGGCACCATTGGGGGGATATTCACAATGTATGGCGCCTCGATGGTAAAAAGCGTATCTCCAAGCGCGTAAAGAATCGTGCCCTCCAGCAGCACATGGGACTCTTCGCCCTTGTGGGTGTGCATTGGAGGAGCACCTCCCGGGAAGGTCTCCGTAATCCCTATCACCAGGTTTTGATAGCCATTTTTATAGCCCTCCATTACATGCACATATTCTCCGGGGCCTGGATTAATGACTGGTAGTTCATCGAGCCGGGCAGCATATTCCTTCCAGTTCTTAAGCTCTCGGGTCGCATAGCCCGGGGGCACTGTTCGCCTTTCCAGTACCTTATGCGAATGGTGTTGGGCATGTAGGTATTCAATAATAGAATCAGGGACAGTCTTGATCTCATCCACCAACCCCTCAATCGAAAAGGTTTCCGTGGCAGAGCCATGAGTGTGAGTATCTGGACCATGGGAGTGGGTTCCGGTATCTCCGGTGCAAGCGTAAAGCAGGAGGGCCATTCCACCTACAATTAAAAAGTTAAGTGGTTTCATATTAGTATTGGTTGGTGTCGCACGAGGGTACATCAACACTCTGATAAACAGCATGTTGACATTTACATTAGGACTATTAAAATAGGAAAATAACCATTGCAAGTCAAGTATTATTTTTGTCTGGTAGGCTAATCTGCCTGTAGTGGAATGATGGTCACTGGATGCTCTAATAGGAAAAAATGTGCTAGAGACGCACAGGATAGCGTATCTTCCTACCTGAATCGGTGGGAATCCGCCCTAACCAATAAATAATCAAATGAGAAGACTAGCCTGGTTCGTTTTTGTGTTTCTGGCCATCGGTGTGGGCATCTACCCCATCCTTTATTTTGTGGTCCATGAGCGCGTAGGATTGCTGACTGCCAAATCAACAGCAGTGCTCGAAAATCAAATCTGGTGGGTGGCATTTTATGTCCATCTCTCATTTGGTGCCTTTTCCCTGCTCACGGGTTGGTCACAGTTCAGTAAAAAAATACGTACCAAAAATATCCAACTCCATCGCGTGCTTGGAAAAATCTACCTGATCAGCATTCTATTTGCGGGAACCGCCGGTCTCTATCTTGCACTTCACGCCAATGGCGGATGGATCGCACAAGTGGGATTTAGCGGGATGGCGCTGTCCTGGCTTACCACTTCGATTTTGGCTTACCTGGCCATCCTGAAATTGAACATCGAGCACCATAGGATCTGGATGATTCGGAGTTATTCGCTTGCTTTCGCAGCAGTCACATTGCGATTGTGGCTTCCCTTCTTTGATATCGCCTTGGGGATGGGATTCGATGATTCTTACACCATCATCTCATGGCTCTCCTGGGTGCCCAACCTCTTTGTAGCCCAATATTTCATCAACAGGAAGCCTTGACTTACTTGCCAACTCATCTCGTATTTGCAGGCCTGGAAATTAATGTCTACTTTCGAGTAAACATCAAATTATTAATTATTTGATGTTTACTCCGTTTTGAACATCAAAACCATGGAAGCACCTCTTTTCAAAATCAACCCAGACAGAAACAAGCCCTGGAATGACTTACCGGATTTGCCCATACACCCCAGTCTCTACCGAACGGTGGACATCATGGAGCAGTTGGGTAATACCAAATCTGCCCTGGGAAGGCTCCATGGACGCTCAGTAGCCATCCCCAATCAGGGAATCCTCATCAATACCATCAGTTTGCAGGAAGCCAAGGCCTCCAGTGAGATCGAAAACATCTTCACTACGGATGACGAACTGTACCAGGCCTACAGTGAAGAGGGAGAGGATGTGCATGTAAAGGGTGCACCCAAAGAGGTACTCCGCTACCGGGAGGCATTATGGGAAGGTCATCGGTATTTGATGGCACAGGGTCAGTTTGACAAGGATTATTTCATCCGCCTGTACAGGATCATCAAGCAAACCAATGATGGCCTGCGGCCACCCAGTGCTCATATCTACATCAAGCAAGGTGGAACCGGCCCCAACGCCGGCACGGCCATTTATACTCCACCTCGTGACAAAGGGATCATCGAACAAAAGCTTCAAAACCTTACAGACTTTGTGAATGATGATAAAAAGTACCCCATAGACCCACTGATCAAGATGGCCATTGCCCATTATCAATTTGAGGTGATCCACCCCTTTAGGGATGGAAACGGCCGTGCAGGTAGAATCTTCAACATTAACATCCTGACTCAAAAAGGACTTTTAGACCTCCCGATCCTGTTTTTGAGCCGATACATCATCAACCATAAAAGTGAATACTACTCCCTGCTGGCAGGGGTGACCCAGCGGGGACTTTGGGAACGGTGGATCTTATATATGCTCAAGGCGGTAGAGACCACAGCAAATCTGACATTCAACAAAGTCAACGACATACTGGCGGCTAAAGAAGGTATGATGAAAGCCATCACTGATGAGACCAAAATCAGGAAACCTGAGCAACTCGTGCAGATGATCTTTACTCAACCTCTCACCAAGGTGAGCCACCTCACCGATGCTAAAATCTATGCGGAGGGTACGGCCAGAAATTACCTCAATCAACTCTGTGATTTGTCCATTCTGGAAAAACGCACCATCTCAGGGCACCATTATTACCTGAATATGGAATTGTACCGAATCTTATCAGAGTGACCATACTCAGGAAAATGATGGTAAAGCATCAGTAAACATCAAAAAAGAAAATAAACAACGTTTACTCCAAATCAGACATCAAATCTACCTGAGCAGCACTTTTTGAGATTTGGAGGTGTCCTCCATCAGCACCTGAATGGTATACAAGCCCCGTGGCCAAAAGCTGACATTCAGGTCAAGTTCCTGGTTCTCCAGATGATCATAATGCTGAACCATTCGCCCAGTAAAATCATAGACCACCACTGCTCTGGTATCCTGAGTCTCAGGTAAAACAAGTTTTAACCTGTCTTGTGCGGGGTTGGGGTAGATGAATACCTGCAAGGTTTCTGGATCCTCCACACCCAATACAGGTTCGGGGTTCAGGCTATGGTCGGTGTAATACACCTGTCCATCCAGTTGCTGTACGGCAAATACCCGCCCATCTCTGCGCTGAGCAAACCGGCAAAAGTTGAAATAGGGGGAGTCATTGATCATCACCGGATCCAGCGACATTCGCTCAAAGCTCTCCCGCTCATCATGATCCAGGTAGAAAATGCTGGACAGCCGAAAGGAAAATCCCAGCCTGGGAGCATAAATATCCCCATTTTCAGCAAAGAACAGGTCATAGCCCTCATTGTAAAACCAATCGTACCCGTTTGGAGTCAGCTTCAGGTGCGACCATTCTTCCTGATCGAGCGCCCCGGAGAGACTGTTGCTCAGGTTGAGTGCCGTGGCCATAAAGCCAATACTACCTTGCAAACTAACATGCAGCTGATCACGCTGATCCACCTCCAGGCTGGTCACCTGCACTATATTGGTGGTGAGCAGCTCAGAATCCCCTCCGTTAAATTTTGGATTTGGAATTCTCTGCCAGGTATTGCCATGATCCGGTGAGTAAATAATGGCACCATCCTGGGAATTATATTCATTGAGTGAGGCGAAAAGATTACCCTGGCTATCCTGTGCCAGATGTGCCACGTATCGGTTGTTGAAGCTACCAATATCCAACTTTTGCCAGGTGGCTCCATGATCAGCAGACCTGAAAAGGCCATTGCCCCGAAAATATCCCACATCATCCTTCACTAACATGTGACCAGTGGCTGCCAACACATCTCCATTGGGCAGTACCTCCAAATCTCTGATCTCCTGCACATCCGGAAGCTGGCTCTCCTCCCAGGTGACTCCCCCATCTTGCGAATGGTAAACCACACCCTGTGCAGCTACCGCATAACGATACTGTCCGGAAATCCTGATCTGAAAAAAAGAGATAGTCGGGGTACTCAACTTTTGCCAGTCATCCCCATTGGGCCGGCTTTTATATAACCCATGGTCAGTGGCCAGATAGATCTCATCGCTGACCGGATCAATCGCAATATCAAAATGAACGGCCTGAGGATCGGCTTTGGATTCCAATACGTTCCAAAATGAGGTGTTTCGCTGGGACACCACCACTTGTGGCATCAAAATCAACAGCAGGAGGACTTTTCTCACGAAAAAATGAAATAAAATTCTCCATGTGAACGAAAAGTGGATTGACTGGTTTCAAAATAAATGTCTGACAAGGGACTTTTCGCTTCGAATCGGTGGTGAGACCAAATTGCGCTTTCAAAATCCAACCCTGTCTCATCCGCTAATGCTACTTCATCCATGTCCGGTACTGGTCACAAATGTCCGCATGCGGATAACCATGAAACTAAGTGAATGCCCATCACCGCTGACTATCAATCACTTAAAAGTATGGTTTGTTTTTTGCAGAAGAACCTGCAAATTACCTAAGTTATGAAAACAGTCATCGCCCTTATTCTTTGGTTCATCCTTTTCAGCCTTTCCTGGCCACTAGCCGTATTTCTGTTTTTCTTTCTGGGCTTCTTCTGGCTCATTTTGCTCCCGTTCAGAATTGTCGGGTTCACACTGGAGGTAGTGTTCCGAACCGTTGGGGCTATTTTAACTCTTCCCTTCAGAGTCTTGAAAGGGGTCTAAGGTGCTACCAATCCATCTGCAGGCATGACAAAGAGGGAATCGCTCAATGCAGATTCCCTTAATTCCATTTGCTCAAAGGTGGCATCTCCGGTCACTCCGCCCACACTATCTCCATCAAAATAGTGCCATTGGATTTTAGAAGGCATCTGGAGCCCGTTGACTAAAACCCAATCCCGATAATGAATCAGGTTGTATTCATTGCGCGCCTGGCCACTGTGAAAAGTAGATTCGTACATCAGCCACTCCATCTGATGACTATCCTGATCGTAAAACAAAATATAGCTGTCTTTGGATGACTGCCCCACACCGTCAGCATAGGAAATCCGGATACCCTCATAAGTATTTCCCAGCAATTGCCTCCTGGCTACAGTATCGTAGCTGATGCCGGGATCAGCCAGCACAAAGGGCATTGCCCCAAAGTAAAAAAACAGGTTGTAGTAAAACCGGGCGCCCTGCAAATCGGCAGAATCCGTCACCCAAACATTCTCCCCATCAAATGCAACAATGCCTCCCCCTTCTTTATCAATTCTGGTCTTTCGGTCAGAAAGGTTGATTTGATGATGCTCCCCCTCCAGACCATACTCCATGGACTGAAAGCTTTTCCACCGGTCTAGTCCACCGTGGGTTTCAAGCACCTTTTGAAGTGCAACCGGCACCGCTGCTGTACCGCCGCTCCCATATGGTTTCGGGGAAGTGCAACCCACAAGGATCAAAAACAAACCGCCAAAGTATTTTATCATGATATGAAGATAGTTTTTCATTCCATTTCCATCAAGACCGTATAGATACAAACGTCATGAAGCTTACATAAAAACCATCTCCTTTCAAGGATTTCGACACCCAATTATAATCCGAGTATCGGATCGCGCTAGCCTTTGCAAACCAACCTATAGGCAGACAGATAGCTCGGCTAACTTTTAGGTGATAGTGTCTGATTATAGCTTTCAACCACATTCCTACACAATTTCCAAGGATTGAATTAGCCCATCCCTAAATTCATAATGGTAGGTCAGTACCAGAGGACTTCCTGGGAAACTACCCGCGATTTCGGCTTTTAAAGTTTGCTTCATTTCTGAATATTCAAGCGGGTTCATTGTCACCTGATATTCCTTATTAGCCTTTTCTATCCAATCTTCTATTTCAGCCTTTCCTTTAAACGTTTTCCCTTCATCAAAAACCACTGCTGTTTCGGTAAAACAATTGGCATAAGCTTTACTATCAAAATTGTCTTGTGCTTCTACTAATTCTGCGATTACTTTTGGTAAGTTCATGTATCCTGATTTTAAATTTTCACAAAGTCGGAACGCTCGACAATGGCGTTTACGGCCCATTTTCCTCCTCCTTTTAACAATGCAATTTTGCCTGATAATTCATCATTAATATTGAACACTTGCTCCATTGGCTGACTGCTTTAGGGCAAATTTCTATCATATGTATAGCTCATACAAGTACGGAAATACGATTCAGATAGGGATAAATTTTTCCCCTATTGCACCTTTTAGAACATAGGCCTATTTTTATCTGATGTACGAAAGGAAAACTTTACCTAACCTTAATTGTGGTTTGGATTTGATTGGCGAAGTGCTATACGGCAAATGGAAAATACGTTTACTTTGGTTCATCAATGAAGGATTTTTACGGCCAAGCGAACTGCAACGCAAAATACCCGATGCAACCAGGCGTGTGCTGAATATGCAATTAAAGGAACTCGAAAAGCACGAATTAATCACCAAAAAAATCTATCCTGTAGTACCACCCAAAGTAGAGTACCGGTTGACGGAATTTGGCAAGACCTTGATCCCTGTTATTTCTACCCTGGGTAATTGGGGTGATGAAAATGAAGACCGTTTACGGTCTGTTATTTTAAAAAGTTTGCAGTCGGAACGTTGATGGTTCTGTTTTGAAATGTGAGGCCGGAAGTGGTTGCGGCAAACAACAGCATAACGAGCACAACCCCATGAATCCGGTCTTTAGCTCCACAAATCTTTCCTTTTGTCCATAAGAATTGATAATTTCATTACTCAAACTCACCACCCTAAAAATCATGAAAACAATCGCCTCTCTTTGTAGTCTCATAGTTTGCTCATTTGCTTTTGCACAATCCCCCATCACGAGTATTCCTTTTGAATTATTTGGGGACCATATGCTCATCAAGGTGAGCGTAGATAATTCAGAGCCACTGGATTTCATTTTCGACACGGGCTCCGGCCTCACAGTGATAGATAGTGATGTGGCTGAGGGCCTGAAGCTGTCCGGTAAAAAAATCAAAATGAATGAAGCCACCACCACTGTGGAGCTCATCAAGCACAATGAGATCGAGATTGATGGCTTTCCGATGGAGAAAAACATCAAAGTATATGCTACGGATCTTGACCATCTGGAAATAAGCCTTGGAAGGGACATAGATGGCATAGTGGGCTACGACCTGATGCACCACCACACCATCCGCATCAATTATGAGAATAAGACCATGGACATCTACGAGCACGGCAAGGGACCAAAAAGTGGTGATGCTGTACCTTTTGTGCTCAACACCTCTATCCCCACCATCTCCGGAAAGGTGGTTTTAAATAACAAGGAACCACACACCGGCACCTTTTTTATCATGTCTGGTGCGGGCACCACCCTCGACTTTAACTCACCCTATGCGCAAAAATATGATGTGATTCACAAAACCGGAAAACACTACTCCTATCTGGTAAAGGGGATCACCGAAGAAGAAACCCTGCACTATGAAGGTCATGTGCTTTCTCTTTCTTTTGGCAATCAGGTGATCAAGGATTTGCCAATTGGCATCAGCCAGGCCAACCATGGAATACAGGCCAGCCCGGAGGTATCAGGCATCATTGGCAACAAAATCCTGAGCATGTACAACATCACCATCGATGTACCTGCCAAAATGCTCTATTTTGAGAAAAACGCCAACTTCGGACAAAAGCTTTCGGTCAACTGCAGTGGCATAGACCTGCAGCTAACCCCCGACAAAAAGCGTGTGCTTATCCATCAGGTGTTTGAGGACAGCCCGGCATCCGATGCAGGGATCAAACTCAATGACGAATTGATCACCATCAATGATCAGTCTGTAGCTGAATTTGACCTACCGGACATCAAGGACCTGCTGAAAAAAGAAGGTGAGACTGTGAACCTGGTGATCAAACAAGACGGTCAGGAAAAATCTGTTTCACTTACCCTGAGGTCACTCATCGACTAAATCACCCCCCGGCTTTTATAAAAAAGCGTAGGACATGGGTCTGAAAGGGATCGGAATGTCTATATGTGAAGGCTCAAATGGTCATACATTTCATTTATGACCCGCACAACCGTTAAATTCCTTCCCTATTGTTTTAAATACTAAACCCAAACCAATCATGCACAAATCCGGACTATTCATAAGTGCTTTACTCATGCTGAGCATCACCACTTTGGCACAAGTGCAAACCTCTAAGCTAGGTGTGCTGGAAGCCACCACCGATGTGGGTGCACCCAAAAACACGGGAAGCACCTCCTATAACGCCACCACGCAGCAATACACCCTCACGGGCAGTGGCACCAATATGTGGGGCGAAAAAGACGAATTTCATTTTGCTTACAAAAAACTCAAAGGGGACTTTATCCTCCGTGCCCATGTGAAATTGATAGGCGAAGGGGTGGATCCTCACCGCAAAATAGGGTGGTCAGTGCGCCCTACGCTGGAAGGCAACGGCACTCATGTGAGTGCCGAGCTCCATGGTGACGGACTCACCTCCCTCCAGAGCCGCAGCGAAATAGGAGGAATTACCGAAAGCCTTAACTCCACAGACAGCTTCCCGGATGTGATCCAGCTGGAGCGAAAAGCAGGGACCTACATCATGTCCACCGCTCAATACGGAAAAACCTTTACCAGTATAACACTCAACAATGTAGACCTGGGTGATGAGGTCTTTGCAGGAATTTTCGTTTGCTCACACAATGCCGAAGTGATTGAAAAAGCTGTTTTCAGCAACGTGCGCATTGTGCTCCCTGCTCCGGATGATTTCACTCCTTACAGAGACTACATTGGTAGCAACCTGGAAGTGATGGACATAGCTACTGGACAAAGAAAAATCCTGGCGCAATTTCCCAATTCCATACAAGCTCCGAACTGGACACTGGACGGAAAAACCCTCATCTACAACAGCGAAGGCAAACTGTTCAACTTTGACCTGGCTACCAACACCTCCTCAGAGCTTTACACGGGTTTTGCCACCAGAAACAACAATGACCATGTGCTCACTTTTGATGGAAAAACCATTGGCATCAGCCACCACAGCGAGGACGACAGTGGGCAGTCGATCATCTATTACCTCCCCACCAAGGGTGGAGACCCGGTGCGCGTGACCCCCAAAGGGCCCTCCTACTTTCATGGTTGGTCGCCCGATGGGAAAGAGCTGGTGTATACCGGTGGCAGAAACGATGTTTACAACATCTACAAAATCTCTAAAAAAGGGGGTGAAGAAACCAAGCTCACTGACCTCACCACCCTGGATGATGGCCCTGAGTACTCCCCAGACGGCAAATACATCTACTTCAACTCTACGCGCTCAGGCAAAATGAAAATCTGGCGCATGAAGCCGGATGGTAGCGAGCAGCAGCAGATGACCTTTGATGAATACAACGACTGGTTTCCGCACATTTCGCCAGACGGAAAAAGCATGGTGATCATTTCATATCCTACAGACATAGACCCTGCGGATCATCCCTTTTATAAACGTGTGTACCTCAGGATCATGCCTGTAGAAGGTGGCGAGCCAACAGTAATAGCTTACCTCTATGGCGGACAGGGCACCATCAACGTGCCTTCCTGGTCACCAGATGGTAAGAAAATCGCTTTTGTCAGCAATAGTCAGCTGTAAATCACACATCATCGGGAGTGGGTGCTGATGCACCCACCCCTGTTATTCGTGTGGATAGACAAAAGGCTTGGTTGCCGAATTTTGTTTCCTTAATTTGAGAGGAAATTACACTTATGACCGCCACACCTATCCACTCAAGAATCACCTCTATTGATCTGCTCAGAGGAGTCGTTATTGTACTGATGGCCCTTGATCATGTGAGGGACTACTTTCATTACGACGCTTTTTTCTACGATCCCACGGACCTTACCCAGACCAACGGAGCCATTTTTTTCACGCGATTCATCACCCATTTTTGCGCCCCGGTCTTCGTCTTTCTGGCGGGTACCTCGGCCTTTTTGGTGGGCGAGCGCAGAGGCAAAAAAGCGCTTTCTGGTTGGCTGATTAAGCGTGGCGTCTGGCTGATCATTGCTGAGATTACCATTATCAAACTGGGCTGGTTTTTCCAGTTAGACTTTTCTATGGTGGTCCTTCAGGTCATCTGGGTGCTGGGCATCTCCATGATCTTCCTGGCAGGGATCATTCACCTGCCCCGGAAACTCACCATTGCCCTCTGTCTGCTGGTGGTCTTCGGGCATGATGCCTTTAATAACTTCCAGCCTTCAGAAAGCTGGAGTGGTGTCTGGTCCTTCCTGCATGTTTTTTCGATTGTTCCCGTGGGTTCGGTAGCCATTTTTGTGGGCTACCCGATGATCCCGTGGATCTTCGTGATGCCACTGGGCTACTATCTGGGGCAGCTCTACACTCCCGGCACGGACCCCGAATACCGCATAGCCAAACTCCGGCAGATCGGGCTTGGTGCCTTTCTGCTTTTTGTGATCATCAGGTTCACCAACCTCTATGGCGATCCCGTCATCTGGACCGTACAGAAAAACCTGGGGCCCACCATTATGTCGTTTTTCAACGTCTCCAAATACCCCCCATCGCTGCTTTATCTGCTGGTGACGCTGGGGCCGGCCATCTACCTCCTCTCCCTGGCCGAAAGGTGGAAGGGAACCCTGGCCAGCTACATGGTGACCGTAGGCCGGGTACCTATGTTTTATTACATCATTCACATCTACATTATTCACATCGGTGGAGCGATTGCCGCCATGCTCACCGGCTTCTCGTTTTCTGATATGGTGATCAATGTGTGGGTGACCGAGGAGCCACAGCTGGACGGCTATGGCTTTGGACTGTGGGTGGTGTATGCCCTATGGCTGCTGCTGATTGTGGGCCTGTACCCTGTGTGCAAGTGGTACTATCAGTACAAGCAAAACCACCGGAATCAGTGGTGGCTGAGTTATTTGTAGGGGGTGCTGATGTTAAGATTATGTACTTAATATGGCAGAGTTCGTGTATGAATGCCAGAATGATTCAAGCCATGTTTAAGAGTTACCACTGGCTATGGCACGTGTCTCTAGACTTTTTTAATATCTTCAATCGATCAATTTTGTACAACATTTTAAGAAGTGAAACTGATTAGGAGGAGCTTCTTTTTGCATTTCAATAACAAATAGGCTCTCTTTGCGTTTTCAAGAACGATTGACTACATTTAATCGTTGATCAACATACCATGCCAGAAGTCTTAAAACGTATATTTTTTGCAATGAATGGCGCCTTTCTTCCAAAGGATGGATATATAGACGAATCTTTGCAAGAGTTTCAGGATTACGTTTATTCCGATCTTGAAATGAGTCACCCAATTGAAGATCGCATTAACATGAAACAAGATGTTAATAATGTGCGATCTGATTTTAGAAAATCACTGAAACAGTACAAAGAAGAACATACTGAGAATGGCAAAACATCATAGACAAACTAAACAGTCGAATGTTGTTGGTCGCCATGGGCAGGGTGTTTCCTATGAGCATCAGGAAAGCATTGATGACAGTTTATTGCCCGAAGCAACAGAGTTAGCAAGTCTAAAAGAACTAGATCCTGATGTGATGTCTTGGGTTAAGGAGAGAACCGCCAAGGAACAAGACGCACGACTGGATTTTAACGACCGAAAGATGGGTCTTCTCGAAAGGGGCCAAAGAATGAGTTATAGAGTTGACCTATTAGCCATTTTAGCTGCGTTTACAATCACAATGTCTGGAATGGTCTTTTCGTATTTCCTTGTTCAAGCTAATCAGATAATTACAGGAAGTGTTTTTGCAGGTGCAACCATCTTGTTTGCAGCCAATTCTTTTTTAAATTTCAGAAAGAAAAACAGTGGAAATACTTCAACTAAGTAGTTTCACTCAGTGAGAAGCTTTTAGTTCAGATTCCTAATTATATTTCTCCCCACAGCACCGGGTATACTCCCTACGGAATTTCATCCCTTAGTGTCCATACCTCTCTCCTAAGCATCTTTCACCCCTTCCTGGCCACTTAGGAACCTCCCCACAGCATCCGGCCCCCTTCCCACGCAAAACCATGGTATTCCCCATACGTCAGGCAAGTCAATTGCAAATGCATCGCTTTTCCATCTGTCATGGTGAGCTCCGTCGAACCATCAGACAGATGGTGGAAGGAGCGACCTACCGCTGTTTACAGCAATGTTTGGATGTCCTCAATCATCCGGGCCATTTCCAGCGGGATGGTACCATTGTAGACCCCTCTGATGCGCCGCTGCTGATCCACTAAAATAACCTTCTCGGTGTGCAAAAAATCAGCCTCTACGGTCACCGTCTTACCAAACCCCTCATCAGCAAAGTAGGACTCCCTGGCAAGGGAATAGATCTCCTGTTTGTCCCCCGTCAGCAGGTGCCACTGGTCACTCTGGATGTCATTCAGCTCAGCATATACCTGTAGCCGCTCCACGGTATCCGCCCAGGGCATCACCGTATGCGAAAGGATAAGCACCTCACTCGCCTCGAATGCCTCCTGTACCCTCAGGAGGTTTTTGGACATCCGGGGACAAACACTCGGACAAAGCGTGAAAAAGAAATTGGCGACATACACCTTTCCATCGGTCAGTGCATTGGTCACCGTGTCCCCTTGCTGGTCTACAAACTGAAAAGGAGCAACGGTGTGAATGGTCTTGTAGTCATGCGTACCCGCCTCCACCCACACGGGTGTAAAAGTGGCTTCATTGAAAAAAGGAAGCGGGATTTCCGCTACTTCCTTCCTGGCTGTCGGCTGACATGCTGATCCCACCAGGATCAAGCTGAGCAGTGCCAGGTTAGTTCTCAACACCTTTGTAAGGGTCAATTTCTTCTTTTTCTCCATCTATTTTTGTGCATCTTTTGATTCCCATCAAACCATAGCGCTTCCCATTTTCACGGATCACGTAGTTGGCCCGTATTTTACCATCGCTTCTCCATATTTTCTGAGGGCCAAACGGTCGCCCATCCTGGTAGTTTAAGTCCTGAAAAAGGCTGCCATCGGGGTACCATTCTTTATGGTTGCCCACGCTCTTGCCCTGATCAAAGTGATAAAGAAACTTCATTTGTCCATCCTCATACCAGGCCATATGCGCCCCATGTTTTTGACCATTCCGATAGGGTCTTTTGAACCTGAGGGCTCCGCTAGCATAATACGCCAGTATTTCCCCCTCCAGTCTCCCCTCAAAGTACCCCTGTCGCAGTATCACCTGGTCTTCCGAGTCCAGGTCCAGCAGATAACCGGAATAGGGCTCCTCACGATACAGTAGCACACCGGATGAATCCTTCCGCAGCCCTTCGTGTGTACTGACGAGCTGAGTGTTGGGGATTTGCTTCTCAGCATCCCCCACCACCGCTCCATCATGCTCCTCACCCCCTTCGTACCAGGAGAGGGCAAGAAACAAACTACATAAAAGAAACAGGAAAAGTACTCGCATTTTAGCGTGCTGTTTTTACTTGGTAATCGTGCCAGGTGTCCCAAAATAGCCATCACCATTGATCCATGGAAGCTCATCTGTGATGTGGTAATGATAGATGCCATCAGGGAATTCGGCAGTTGCCGAAATATGCCCATGGTAGTCATCCAGGTCAGCATTGGTCAGTCTCTTGCCTCCCTCCACAGGTCCGTACACGGGAAATCCATCCAACAACAGCCCCAGAAAGGCATCATCACTGATGGTCTCGGTCAGCCAGATGGGCTCTAAGTGGTAATGGTAATCCCCGGACTGTGCCGGATGACCCTCATACTGATCAAAGGTATTGAGCTCCTCCAGGATATCATCTCCGGGCCCAGCATTCTGATTATAAAAGGCCACACTGTTGACCGCCACACCCATGGGTCCAAAATCAGTCGCTTCTTTATTGGTCGCTTCTTCAGGAAACCTGGGCAACGTGTAGACAAAATTTTGAATCTCAATACTGTTCGGGTTTTTCTTAAAATCTGGATTATTCGGTTCATCATAGTCTTCGTACAATGAATTGTTGGGTGAGTAATACATACTCTTGTGATCCGGCTGATCGCTGGATGAAATAATCACATGATCGTCGGTAACGGTAACCGACACAGCGCTGGTGTGGTAAAATTTGGAGGCGAGTATGCTGATATCCACTTTGGTTTCTTCCTCCTCTTCTTCCTCTTCCTCTTCTTCTTCTTTATTTTCCTCCTCTTCCTCTTCTTCCTCTTCCTCCTCCAGTTGCTCTTCCGGATCAGGTTCGTCTACCGGGGACTCATCACAAGCCACAGTGAAGGTCAAAAAGCCCATCAGGAGCAGCATGGCCAGTTGTTTCATAAGGTCTCTTACACTCATAGTAATATTCATTTAAATCAAACTAATGAAGGGTATCCCTCCTTTGAAAGATACAACGGGGAACCCTGCGTTAACCCTACCCCGCTATTCATACTTGTGGGAAAAACATGACCATAGATGGAGGTTGACTTTTTTCGTGAGGCGAGAATATTTTATATCTTAACCCGAAATCTCAAACCATGAAGGCTTCCCTGTTTCTCGCATTCCTCCTTTTCGCATGCATTGCATTTGGTCAAAAAGACCAGCCACTCACTTTTGGTGAACTGCAAGGAGATCAATACTCCAACGAATACTTTGATCTGATTCTGAAATTTGACACCACCTGGTTCACCATGGACCAGGAACAGCTCAAAGCCATGACCAATGCTGGTAAGGACCTCATTAAATCCAAAAACGCAGAGTTTGGTGAAATGCTGGACCTGGCCATGCTGCAAACGGTATACCTTTTTGGGTTCTCACAGTACGAGCAGGGAGCGCCTGTGGATTACAATCCGTCCTTTCTGATGCTGGCAGAAAACCTGAGCAATGCGCCTGGGGTGAAAAAGGGTGAGGATTATCTTTTTCATACCAAAAACGCTCTGAAACAAACGGGGATGGATTACACCTTCGGGGGGCAATATGATGAGATGAATGGCTTTGCTGTATTATCTGCAGAACTGGCCTATATGGGAATGAAAATCAAACAACATTATGTCACAAAAGTCATCAATGGATACGCCCTTTCATGTATTCTCTCCTTCACCGATGACAGCCAGCAAGCCGCTCTTTATGAAATTGTGAAATCCATCAAAATGAAATAACCATCACTCAACGAGTATTTCCCTGAGCTTCATCAATGCCTTTTGATTGTTGGGTAGCTCGATGTTTTGAATGATGTTCTGCTTCTCTCTGGTGGTCAAATGCCAGCTCAGCGAGGCCCTTTCCAGCTGCTTTCGTTCCAGCTCCTTTGAGGTCACAAGGTACTGCTCGCTAATGTTCGTATAGGTGTTGTACTCGATCTCCACCACATTCACCGGCAGGTGCAGCCAGGTGCTCAAACCCTCTATTTTAGATTCATTGTTGATGTCCTGAATGTTCCCCAGGTTGTTGTAAACACTGGCAATGGGGTAAGTCAGCTTGTCCACGAGCGATGAATTGGTTCTGGGCTCAATCGGGGCATTTTTACGGGTATCCCGGATGATGAGCAGCGTGATCCCACTGGTGTTTTCCTCCAGCCATTTTCTGAAAACATAGATAAACCGTGAGGCATCCCCCACCCCAAAGTTGTCGGAAATCCCCGCATCCATGATCTCAATGGGCGGATGGCTGGGAAGGGACACGGTGGGAGTAATGTAGGGAAAGGAAGCCGACATCCTGAGTGCCGTGAGAAAACTCAGGTCATTGGCTCCATGACCGCTAAAAAGCTGATTGAAATCTACTCCACGGATCTTATAGTCGTTATCGCGTAGCTCCTCATTGTTGATGTTCATGAAGGAAACGGAATGAGGGGAAATGTAAAGCTTGCGCCCATCATTGGCTATGACAGGTGACATCAGCATCAGTGGTATCAGCCCTTCGGCCTCCGGCCCCTCATAGTCGATCAGCCTTTTGTCAAAGACCCGACCCAAATTATTATTGAGGTTCTCCTCAAACACCACTCCCCTGTCCTTGAGGTACTTTCTTCCGGCGTACTCATAAGACCTCACCCTGAAAAAAGCGTCGTTCACAAGCAGTGAAAAAATAATTGCGTTCAGGTTGTCGCGCCCCATTCTGGCCAGCTGCTCTGGCTCTGACGGAATGGCCTGTTTTCGTTTGCGCATCAGCTCCAGCTCACGGTAATACGCCGCACCTATCATCCCGCCTGAAGCTCCCGTAATCAGCGCGGTTTTGTCCATGATGGGGCTCCCAATGGTACTATCGATCTTCTGAAGGGCATTCACCGCCCACAAAGCAGCCCGCTGCCCGCCGCCACTCACACACAGAAACACCATTTGTGGTTGATCACTGTCCTGTTTTGCTTTCCAGTTTTCCAGAACCTCTATCATCCTGAGACTATCCGCGGCAAACACCTCCTGACTGTTCATCGCATTCAGTTTACTGAGGGAGTAAGTCACCTTGGGGGAATCGTAGCTCAATCCACGCGCCTGATACTCACCTTTGATCACACCCCATCGCACCAGCATATTCACCAACAGGAACAGGCCAAAAACAAAAGCCAGGCCCCAGCCTCGCAGCCAGTAGGAAAAAGCTCCGATGAGCATCACCAAAAAGGAAAAAAGTAAAAGTGAACTGGCAGCCGCCGGAATCTGGAAATATGGATTGTCCATGAAGGTGCCCAAAAACAGAATGAGAAAAATCACCGCCAGTTCGATCACCACCGAATTGAAGTGATTCTGATCAAAAACCTTCAAAACGGCCTCTTTATCATAGAAGTCCTGCAAATTCTTGCAGCTCATGACCCTTAGCTTCAGATCCAGGTAAGAATGCACCGTGTACCTTCGCTCTCTGGTTTCGGTGAGCTTGTTCATCATCCGCTCCCGGCTGATTTTAGCCTTCCTCAGGCGTTTGTCCACAGACCCGGCCAGGTATTTGAAAATGTCTTTATTGGTAAACCTGAAGTAGATAAAAAAGGCCGAAAGCATACTGGCGATCCCCAGCAGCAGCCCCAGGAGGTCCATGATGACATTGGTGGCTCCGGCAAATTCATTGTTCACCTGAAACCGGACGATCAGCACAACATATACCACGAATGCAATGAGCGGAATCAGGCTGTTATTCACCGAAAACTTGGCAAAAGGGCGCTCCAGTATTCCCACAAAAGTAAAACGGTGGCTGTCCAGAATATAACAGGTGATGTGGTAAGCCATGGTAAAGTTGCCAAAAGCCAGACCTACCAGAAAAAAGCTCCAAAACCCAACCTTGTTCATGTATTCAGGATCCAGATACAAATAATGGATACCATAAATCTTACCAATGCCCCCTCCCAGGGTAGCGATAAAGAGGATCCACAGTATGACCAGGGCGAGATTTCTCCTGATGTGATGAAAAACTAATTGTACAGGAAAGGAATAGATGAATGAGTTAAACTTTTCTCGCATAATCGGGGCACCCTATTTGATCCAGATAATTTATATAAATTCGGCTTCAAAGATTGAGAATGGATAGCGAAACAGAATATTTTTTAAGCCAGGACGGCCTTAGACTTTATTATCGCCACTGGGATTGCGAGCATCCCAGCAAAATGCTCTGCATCATTCATGGACTGGGTGAGCACAGCAATCGGCATCAGGAATTGGCCACCTTCCTCAATTCACAAGGGATTACCGTGTTTGCCATGGACCTCCGTGGCCACGGACTTTCACATGGCAAGCGGGGACACGCCCGAAGCTATCCACTTCTGCTCAGCGATATAGAAGAACTTCTGAAAACTGCCCGTGCCGAGTACACAGAGCTCCCCATGTACCTCCTGGGACAAAGTATGGGTGGCAATCTGGTGGCTAACTATGTACTCAAAATGAACACCACCGAGCTGTCGGGTTTTGTGCTCACCAGCCCCTGGTTTCGTTTGGCCTTCGAGCCCCCAAAATGGAAAGTGACTCTGGGTAAATTGATCTCTGGCATCCTCCCCGCACTCACACAGCCCAACGACCTAAATGCTGCTGATCTCAGCAGGGACCCCGCGGTGGTAGAAGCCTATGATCATGATCCACTGGTGCATCGGGTAATCTCCGCCGGATTGTTCACGTCGGCCACTGCCGCCGGCGAAGAGGCGCTTCAGCGGGCTTCGGAGGTGAAAATCAAGGGGCTGGTCATTCATGGGAATGCAGATCCGATCGTGAGCTGGAAAGCTTCCAAAAGCTATGCGGAAAGTAATGAACTCCTGACATGGACAGAATTGGACGGAGTCTTACATGAGCCCTTTCAGGATTTGGGCAAGGAGGAAGTGATGCAGCAGGTAGCTAAGTGGATTTTGGCGGAAGCCTAAGACAAAGATTTGACTTTTAAAATATCCTGAGAACGCTTCTGATCCAGCAGCTGGTACTCAAGCTCCTCTTTTCCCATGAAGTAGACTTCCGTGAAGTCCCCTTCAAATCCTTTGACACGGATATGAAAGTAAAAAGAGTTGAGTTTATGGATATACCCCCCATGCACATTGGGCTTCTGATAAAGAAAACCGCTCACACCAGAAAGGATATGGTCTTTGGTCACACGATCCTGTATGATCATCAAAAGGCCCTCTTCCTGCTCTGAGAGCATCGCCCGAAATACGAACTCCCGTCCTTCCAGACTAAAAAGTACCTTTACGATGATGTGATTCAATCTCACTACCTCCACATAGGTCCTCACTACCTTACGTGAGGCAGAATAGACCATGTTTCCAAGATATTTTCCCGAGAGTTTCGAGGCGAGATTTTGTTCCATTAGCAGATAATATCCAAACCAAAGTTAGAATTCCGCCAAAGACATCCTAATTACGAACAATGAACCGGTAAAAACGACGAATGGATGGGAATTTATGAATCCGAACCAAGGGGCAGGAATATTCTGAATCTGGCCCCTTTGCCCGGAGCACTATACACCTCTATTTTCCCCTTGTGCTCCTCTATGATCCGGTATGAAATGGATAAGCCCAGGCCGGTGCCTTCACCTACCTCCTTAGTGGTGAAGAAGGGATCGAAAATTTTGTTGATATGCTCTTTGGAAATCCCATGGCCGGTATCCGACAGCTCTATGACCACATGCCCATCTTTTCTTTTGGTCTTCACTGTGATTACCCCTTCATGGGTAATAGCCTGAATGGCATTATTCAGAATGTTCAAGAACACCTGGCTCAGTTGCTGGGGATTGCACAAAATATCGGGTAACTCCCCAAAGTCCAACTCCAGGCGAATTCTGTCTTTGAGGTGATGGCGAACAAGGTTAATGGTTGATTTGAGTGAATCATTGACATCACAATACACTTTTTTGGCGCCTTCTGGCAGCGAAAAAGTATTGAGGTCGTTCATCAGGGTCTTCACTCTGTCAGCCCCTTCATTTACCCCTTCCAGCAGAGAATCCAATTCATCAAAAAGCAACTCAAAATTCTGCGTTTCAACGACGGGGCTTTGTTCATGGTGGTTATTGTTCAGGCTGATAAGAAATTCTTTCAACTCTCCCAGGTCCCTTCTAATTGGCCCGATATTACCCGCCACATAATTAATGGGGTTATTGATCTCGTGGGCAAGGCCCGCAGTAAGCTGGCCAAGTGAAGCCATTTTCTCGGATTCTATCAGGCGCATCTGGGTAGCACGCAACCTATTGAGGGTCTGCTGCAGCTCATGGTTGGCCTCCAGTAGCTTAAACTCCGTCTGCTTCAGGTTAGTGATATCATTGTGCACGCCTAGCAGGTACTTTTCGGCACCTATCTGCATCCTGCGCTTGCTGAGAAAGAGCCATTTTTCGGAGCCATCCGGGTATTTATGCAATGACTCCTCCTCCACTGTTTTATTATTGGCCAGAATTTCCACATCCTCCGCTGCAAATTTTTCAGCATCCTCAGCATTCTGATGTGTTTCCGCTATCGTTCGCCCGATAAACTCTTCTATTTTCAACCCAAAAGAATCAGCCATGGCCTGATTCACAAGCACATATTTGCTCTGGGCATCCCTGACAAAAATGAGATTGGGCAAATTATCAATGATCTTTTGAAAAAATTCTGATTGTTCTTCCAGCTGAGCGGTTCGTTGTCTCACAAGCTCCTCCAGCTGGTCTTTGTAATTTTCCAATTCCTGCTCGGCCTGAATGCGATCCGTCACGTCAAAAACGTTGCTCGTAAGCCCCACGACGTTATCATGATCGTCATACACAGGATTAAAAATCTGAGTATAGTACCTATGATTATAAAGGCTGGTGACAGAAAAGTGTTCTCCATTAAGAGCCCGTTTAAAGTTTCGAACAGTGCGCTCTCTGACCTCCTGGGGTAAAAGGTCCACGATATAGGCTCCCTCCTCCGCATGCGCATGAAAATATAGCCGCATTTCCTTCTGATGGAGGGAGTTGAACCCGGTATAGCACATATCCCTATCCAGGGAAAAAATGCTCACATACTCAGGACTTTCAATGTAAGAGGTAAGACGCGCCGAATACGTCTCCAGTTTTTCCTCAACCTTTCTTTTCTCCTGCAGATACTCCGAAAGCAATTGCTGAAAATGCCAGTAAAGCACCAAAAGCAACACTGCGGCCACAGCGGACGCAACAAAAAGCCAATTTCTAAAGAATTGCAGTTCATCGGAAATGCCAATGCCCTCTGAACCGCTCAGAATGAATCCCAGCCAAACTGCAAACAACGGAAGAGTGATCATAAGGACTCCCCCTACAATGTAGATCACCAGGTTTCGTTTCCGTGCAGGACTCATTTCACTTGAAAATAAGTGAAAAAACCGTCTCAGAGAAATCTATTTTCGTCTAAAACGAACTTACCCCGGATTAATAAAGCTCTTTGAAGTACTGAGCAGCCATTCTGTTACTCCCAAATTCTGGCAATACATCCTTCATTCCATTCACCACTATGTCGTGCCATGTATCAGGTTTTCCATAATAGGTAGGGATCACCTTACTTTCCAGAATATGGTATAGGCTTTCCTGATCCTGCTGATCCTGACCCTCCATATCCAGCTTCAAGTCAGCCGGTGGTATCACAAAACTGTTCTTGCCATCTTTGGCAAACTCCGGAATCCAGCCATCATACGTAGAAAGATTCACGGACCCATTCATGGCAGCAGTCATACCGCTGGTACCAGAGGCCTCCCGGGTCACTCTTGGATTATTGAGCCAAATGTCCGAGCCCAGCTTCAGCAGCCTGGAAAGTTCCAACTCATACCCCACCAATACGGCTACATTGCTTCGGTATTTACTGAAAAAATGAAGTCTGTTGAAGGTATCTATCGCATCCTGATCTTTGGGGTAGGGCTTGCCCGCCCAGATGACTTGGATCGGTTTTTTGGTATTGCTCAGCATCTTCTCAAACCTGGCCTCATCGCTCAGGAGCAAATCGGCACGCTTATACCCGGCAAACCTACGCGCCCACACGATGGTGAGCACCTCAGGATCAAACAACTTGCCAGTCTGATCGGCCACCTCTTTGAAAAGCTGAGTCTTTAGTTCTTTTTTACGGTTGACAAAGGCAACCTTATCCCCACTTTCTGCCGCAGCAGCCAGTGCTTCATCCTGCCAGTATTTTTGATTCTGGGCATTGGTGATTGGGATAATCTCGCTGATGCCCTCATACCCCTTCCACATATCCTGCGAGACCTTCGCATGCAGTTTGGATACGGCATTGGATCGATTGGCCAGCCTCAGAGCCGCCACTGTATAGCTGAGCATTCCGTCATTGACGGTTTGCGTTTCCAGCTCCTCCGCAGAAAGGTGCCTGCCGAAAAAGCCCATTTTATTCAGAAAATCACCGCTACGCTCCTCGTTTCCAGCCTTCTCTGGTGTGTGTGTGGTAAACGCAAAATGTTCTCTGGTGTAGCCCTTGTCTTTCAGGTAATAAAATGCCGGAAGACCATGCCCCTCGTTGAGGTGGTAGACATCAGCGCCGCCCAGTTCCTCCACTACCTTGGCACCTCCTATTCCCAAAACGATGCTTTGAGATATTCTGGTCAGGTCATTGGCGTCATAAAGCCTGTCTGTAATGGTGCGGGAAAGGTGGTCATTCTCCGGTACGTCTGTGCTGAGAAAGTACATAGGCACAGTACCAAATGTTTCTGGCTTCAACACATAGGCTCTCACATGTACATTGGCATTGTCCAATACCTGTATTTTCACCTGGATCCCGGTATCCTCCAGGTACGGATAGTACTTCTCTATGGATTTTACTTCCAATGAACCATCCACTGCCCGGCTCTGATCATAATATCCATATTTCCAGAGCATGCCGATCCCGATCATATTCTGGCGCAGTTCGTAGGCACTGCGCATATGAGAGCCAGCCAAAAACCCAAGACCACCTGAGTAGATCTTCAAGGCCTGATCGATGGCAAACTCCATACTGAAATAGGCCACTTTTTTACTGTACTTCTTATCCGGTTTATAGGGATGAAACCACTTATTATATTCAGTCATTTGTCTAAAATCTCATGCTAAAGGGCTCGAAAATAAGATTTTAAACCACAACTCAAATAGAAAAAGGAATACATTTTTTATACAAACGTTTTCAATCAGAGCTCCCTACTGAAGTGGGTGCCCCGGGCATCAATTCCCCACATGAAAGAGGGCATCCCCCCTGTTGATCACCGGGTGATTATTCACAGCAATGATGTACCCTTCGAGCGGAGATTTAATTTTTACCTGGTACGTACCGTAAGGATCGCATACCTCGCCCAGAATTTCCTTGGGAATTATTTTAGATCCGTTTCTCACGAATGAATAATGTAACCCGGCCGATTTGGCGCGAACCCACGTGGATTTATTGATCAGAATGGTTTCCCGCTCAGGCTTTGGTGCTGAGTCCTTCATTTTGAGGTGTTTCATTACCCGCTGCATCCCGTTGATCCCTTCATCAATGGCACTCTTTCGCAAACGCAGCGACTCACCACCTTCATAGACCAATATTCTTTTGCCGTGCTTAAAGGCCTCTTTTCTGAGGGATTTTTCACGATAAGGAGAGTTGAGGATAAACCTGGTACCAAATGCCTGTGCCAGCTCAAGGTTCTGTGCATCGTCTGTCTGCACCCTCACCTGTGGGGAATTATTGATGCGGGCACCTCCTGTATGAAAGTCCACCCCATAATCTATATGAGGGATGATCTCCTGCATCATAAAATGCGCCACCTGACTGGCCAATGAGCCCGTTTTGGAGCCAGGAAACGACCGGTTGATGTCCTTACCATCGGGTACATCTCTGGAAAAATTGATAAACCCGTAAATATTAATAATGGGGATACAAATCACAGTGCCGGCATCTACTTTGTAAAGTTTCTCGCGGATAATCCGGCGCATGATCTCCACTCCGTTGATCTCATCGCCATGCATTCCTGCCAGCAGCATGAGCGTGGGGCCTTCTTTGGGCGCCCGGTAAACAATAATCGGGATGTCAATCAGTGTACCGGATGGAAGTTTGGCAATATTAACATCGATCTTTTTGGTCTTCCCTACAGGAATCTCCACCCCGGCTATGCGCATACTTTTGTTGTTTGGCTAATAAAAACGAAATGAAGTTACAAATACTTTTGATCCATGTCCAAATATGAACGCCATAGAGCGAGTGTCTGACAAAAACTCTCGGAAATATCAGCCCCAAACCCATCTTGCATATGGTCAGCATATGCCTGACTCACCTCCAACTCCAGGCCCAAATACTGTGCTCCTGAAAACCGGGTACGCAAATACGTGGTAAATCCGTCATCCGCTCCGGCATAGGGCTCATTATCCCTAATCACGAGCTGTGGCCTTATCCTTCTCAACTCTTCCTGCCATTTCAGGCAGAAGTCGGCCTCTGAGGTTCGAGTTGTATCGAATAAAAGACCCACTTCCACTTCTCTTTTCTGACCAAAAAAAATGGGCGTAAAACTGTGCACCGAAAGATGTACCACCTGATGACCCTGGTCAATGAGGTGGGAGATTTGGGCTTCCACCCCCTCTCTATAGGGCTGGTAAAATGTGTGCTTCAATTGCTCCTTTTCGTCCTCAGATAACCCACCGGAATACCTGGAAAATAGCTGAGGGTGATCCAGTGACCTATTCACCTCAATGAGTAAGCGTGAATAATCATAGGTGGTCAACGGTACTTTCAACTGGCCCGAAATAATTCGGGCCAGTTCCAGTGCGCCGGGGTCCCAACCAAGATGGGTTTGAAGATCTGTGTGCGCCTCAGAGAATATGCCCCGGTACCGGGGAGGTATCTGATTACTTGCATGCTCGCAGGTAATCAGAGCTGTCACCTTATTCATGGAATGAAAAGCTGATCCTGATGGAGGCATTGTGCCAGTTTGGAGTAGGTCTCTTTTAGCTTCTCTTCAGAGAAATCTCCATTCAGTGCCGTCATGATTCTTTCCGCAAGGGTCCCCTGAGCATTGAGTTGGTTCAGCGTTTCCAGCCATGGCATCAGATACTCCGGCAACGCCTGACTAACCTTCTGTATAGCATCCGCCCAAAACTGCCTGCCGGTCACGGGCTGATCATAGCCCCACCCACTGAGGTAGGTCGGGTCCTGAATGAGCGCAGCACTCCCAGACTTCACACAGCTTTTGAAAACATCATATAGATCCTCCGTTTCAAACGTTTCCTGCACATCAAAGCGCACCAGTTTTTCTCTCACCAAAAGCTTGACCAAGCCAGTCACCAAAGCCACCACGGCCAGGTCTGCACTTACACACTCCTGGATGTCAATGATTCTGATCTCAATGGCTCCCCGGTCAAACCTGGCCATAGCACCCCTTGAATTCAGCCAAACCGGCTTCAGAATATGATCAGTATCGAATGGCTTGATCGCCGCTGCAATGCGATCATAAACATGCTTTTGATAGGCATATTTGCTGAATAATTTCTCAGGAATCACCTTACCTGTAAGCACAGGAATCTTGGACTGGTTCTTTTCGTAATAGTACAGTCGCTTGTCCATGTAGCCTGTAAACTTTCTATCCAAAACAGGACTGGCAGCCGTGAGAGCCGGGATCATGGGCATCATAAACCTGATAGCTGTGTGCAACCTGGCAAACTCCTCGTCATCGTAAAACGGCAAGTTGATATGGGTGCTCTGCAGGTTGGACCAACCATGCCCTCTGCAGCTGAAAATGCGATCGTAAGCCTGGTAAATCTCCTGGCTTTCATGCTCCCATAGCTTGGTCTCCTTAGCGGGATTCATCCAGGGGTGAGCCGCCGATGGCATCAGCATGGCTCCGTTGGTAACGAGCTGACGATTGATCGCTCTCACGTCCAGTACAAACTTATCTCTCAGTGCTACCAGGTCGCCAGTAGGGCCATTGGACTTCAACTCTATGACATGGCTCACGAGCTCATTGCTCCAGGCCGTGAGCCCGTGAGCCATTTCACCTTCTACTTCACCTTCTGCATTGCGAAGCAACACGTCGGCGATAGGTCTTACATCCAGGGATGATTGATCGGTGATCATATATTCGAGTTCTACGCCGTAGCCCTCGAACAAGTGGAGGCGGGATGTTTTTTCCATGGTTCTTAAACCAATCGGTTCATAAATTCCTGCATGATCGTCTGGTAAAGCTGGTGTTTGAGTACCGCATCTTCCACACCTTCATCCAGGTTGGGGTTATCGTTGATTTCTATGATATAAAATTTCTTGCCTCTTTGTTTGATGTCCACTCCGTAAAGTCCATTTCCGATAAGTGAAGTAGCTTTCACCGCCAGATCAATCAAGGCTTTCGGTGCATCCTCCACAGCAATGGTGTCTGCGTCCCCCTCATCCGGTGTATCTGATCCCTTCCAATTCACAATTTGCCAATGATCGGCCGCCATGTAATACCTGCAGACATACAGGGGCTTTTTATTGAGCACCCCAACCCGCCAATCAAAATCAGTGGGGATAAACTCCTGCCCAATGACCAACTCGGAGGTTTGGAAGAAGTCTTTCAGCACTTTAATCAGCTCGGCTTCATTCTTCGCCTTTTTCACCCCTTTGGAAAAAGAACCATCGGGTTGCTTCAGGATGATCGGATATTCGAACGCTGAAGCATTGATTTGGCTCATTTTATCCTTCTTGATGATGTAATAAGCGGGTGTAGGAATGCTGTGTGCCCGGAGCAACTCACTAAGGTATACCTTGTTGGTACAACGCAAGATCGATTCCGGATCATCCATCACCACCAGTCCTTCGGAGGCTGCTTTTTTGGCAAACTTGAAGGTATGGTGGTTCACATTGGTGGTTTCGCGAATGAACAAAGCATCGTACTGAATGAGCTTAGCAAAGTCGTTTTTGGTGATCAAGTCCACATTGAACCCCACTTTTTCTCCGGCCTTCACAAAGTTCTGAATGGCCTTTTTATTGGATGGAGGGGTCTCCTCCTCTGGGTTGATCAAAATGGCCAGGTCGTATTTCTTGCGGCTGTATTGCTTGTTCAATTTGTTTTTTCCCTGGAGGTATTCGTCCAGCGCTGTACGCAAGAGTCCTTTTTGATCTTCAGGCAGTTCACTCAGGTTCAATGGTTTTAGCTGAGTGAGCATCCATTTGTCCTTTTTGGTGAAGCAAGCCTTCAGTATGGGCACCTGAAAAAGATTGAACAGCAAGGTGCTGATCCTGGCAAACTGTGGCTGGTACACCTGCCCCAAACAAATAATGAGATCCAGCTTATCACCGGTTTGTTTTTTCAGGCTCTGCTGTATGATGTCGTCAAAGTCTTCTGCATCTTCCCTCACCAATGCCGGAAATCGGAAATCCTGCAGGGTGGTGATCTGTGGCATCACCTTGTGGCCACGTGCCTCCGCCAGGAGGGACACATAATATCCCACACTCTGATATTGATAACTCTTGCAGAGGTTGACCACTTTATATTTTCGCGACTTCTGATAAATATCGGTGGAGAAGTAATCACTCGGTGAAATCAATTCTACATCATCCGGCAGGTCCTTCCACTCGTCCTGTCGTTCTGTTACTATCAGTTTATAAGCCATTGTGCTTGGGAGATAAAATCAATAAGTTAGCATCATAGGTGACAATTCCTAATAAAATGGAGTTAATCAGCCGCTGAAGTGATACACGATAATGTTGGGTGTCGCTGATGGGATTGGCTTCCAATGGATCAGCAATGTGCGCTACCCTATTCACCGGATCGTAACCATACACCACCACAAAATGGCCTGTAGGCTCCCCTTTCACGTCATGATATTCATTGATGGCACCGATCTCCCTGGAACAGTTATAGAGATAGGTAGCACTCAGCCCGGTCAGTATAGGCTTGTTTTCATTCAAAAGCCTCTTGATGAGCTTGGTATTCAACTCCTCAAATTTGATTTCTCCGCCAAGCTTCAAAAACTTGAGGTAGGCATTGGCTGCCACATGAAAGCGCTTCGCCGTTTTATAAATTTTCTGCTCTTCCAGCTTGGCACGAATATCCACACCCGAACTAAACCAGGTAGGATCAAACATGTGGAGGTTGTAAGTATACAATGTGGCTTGATACCCTCTGGCCAGGGCATGATTTCCCAGCATGACCGCCAAAGTACCACCGCTCTTCAGGGTTTTTACCTCTGAAATGACCGTATCCAAGGGCATAGGGTCATTAAAGTATTGATAAACTGCCTGAAGGCAGGTTGGCCCACATGTTTCGTCGTTGGGCTGTGCGTGGATGTCCAAACTTAAAGTCCTGGCATCCAATTCGGGGTTTTTGATCAACGCTTCAAACGTCTTCTAAATCCTTATTGATAATCAACCGATTTCCTCGGTTGTAAGTAAAATAATTCCATACCCAATTTAAGAAAACCAAAAATTTTCTTCTCAACCCAATAATGGAGAACAGGTGTACGAACATCCAGACAAACCATCCGAAAAAACCTCCAAACGTAATGTTCAAAGGAGCATCTACCACTGCCCTATTTCGCCCTACGGTAGCCATGGTGCCTTTATCCACATATTTGAAAGGCTTCATCGGCTCTTTATTGAATAACCGCTTCAGGTTTTCACCCAGAAGGTGAGCCTGCTGGATCGCTACGGGGGCCAGTTGAGGCAGCCCTTTTGGATATTCTTCATCTACCTGCATGGCCACATCTCCCACCGCATAGATAAATTCATGTCCTTTCACCAGGTTGAATTTATCCACCAGAATACGTCCTTTCTCCACAGCACCTTCTCTCAATCCGGGGATGGTGTTCCCTTTGACACCCGCTGCCCATATTAAGCAGTTGGTCTTGATGCTGGTGCCATCACTGAGGTAGGCTGTTTCGCCATCATACTTCTCCACTAGCTTTCCATACTGTACATTCACCCCAAAATGAGTGAGGTATTTAGCAGCCTTTCGTCCGGACTTATCAGACATGGGTGGCAGTACCCTATCCGCACCCTCTATGAGGTGTATTTTCATTTTTGTAAAATCAATCTCCGGGTAGTCCAAAGGCAACACGTGCTTCTGAAGCTCACCGATGGCCCCGGCCAGCTCCACCCCCGTAGGACCCGCACCCACTATGACGATGTTCATAAACTTTTCCAATGCCTCGTCTTCTGCTTCGTCCAATTGCAGCGCTTCTTCAAAGTTGGCAATGAGTTTGGTTCTCAGCTCAATGGCATCACTCATCTCACGGAGTTTGAAGGCCTTTTTCTCCAGGAGTTTATTACCAAAGAAATTGGTGGTGGCACCGGAAGCAATTACCAGAATGTCATATTTTAAAAACCCGAGATTGGTTTCTATCTTCTTTTCATCCGCATGGATCTGAGTAACCTTGGCCATTCGGAAATGGAAGTTTTTGTGATCCTGAAGAAACTCCCTGAGCGGGCTGGAGATGTCCCCGGGACTTAGTCCCGCCGTGGCTACCTGATAGAGCAGCGGGATAAAGGTGTGATGGTTGTGCTTATCTACCATCACGATCTGCACTTTTTGCTTGCTCAGTTTCCTCACCAGCTCGATGCCCGCAAAGCCTCCTCCTATGATCACCACGCGGGTCATGTCCGTCCATGGTATTCTTTCAGTGATTTTATTCCTTCTTTGAACGGGTGCTTCGGTCAATTCTTCCACTTTGCCTTTTGTTTTATTAATCAGATCAGGTTAAATCTTATTAACCTTGCCATTATTAAACACGCAAAATTACAACGAGATTCATAGAAGAATGGACACCCTGAATGGCGATATTTTTAAAATAATTTTCAGATATGGAAAGCAGTAAAAAAGTAGTGAATTCCTGGTGTATGTATGACTGGGCCAACTCGGTATACAACCTGGTGATCAACACCTCTATTTTCCCTATTTACTACACGGCGGTCACTGCCAATGAAGCCAACTCTGATAAGGTGAGCTTCTTCGGGTTTGAAATGATCAATTCCGTCCTTTATAGCTATGCACTCTCCCTTTCTTACCTGCTATCGGCGCTCATTCTTCCCCTACTGTCAGGGATAGCCGACTATACTGGGGAGAAGAAGAAGTACCTGCGGATTTTCACCACGCTCGGTGCCATCGCCTGCATGGGCATGTTCTTTTTTACCTCCGATACCCTGGAGTGGGGCATCATCTGTGTGCTCCTGGCCAGTCTGGGTTATAGCTCCGGTCTGGTGTTTTACGATGCCTACCTGCCAGAGATAGCTCCAGCCAGCATGACAGACCGGATCAGTGCCCGGGGCTATTCCTTTGGGTATGCGGGCAGTGCGCTCATGCTTATCCTCAGTCTTGTTCTCATTACTTTCTATGAGTCTTTTGGTTTTGCCAATAAGGGTGACGCCACGCGTACCGTATTTTTGCTTGTGGGGCTATGGTGGATTGGGTTTGCACAGATTCCACTCAAGCACCTGCCTGCCAACGTTTTTAATCGAAAGCCCACCGGAAGAATCCTTCTCAATGGCTACCTGGAACTCAAAAAAGTCTTTTTGGCCCTGAAGCACCAGCCCAATATCAAGAAGTACCTTCTTGCCTTCTTTTTCTTCAATATGGGCGTGCAAACCATCATGCTTCTGGCCACACTTTTCGGTACAAAAGAGCTGAAACTCGGATCCGGAGAGCTCATTCCAGTGATCTTGATCATTCAGTTTGTGGCCATAGGAGGAGCGACGCTCTTTGCCAGAATTTCTGATAGAAAGGGGAATATTTTCTCCCTCAGTCTGATGATCTTTATCTGGGTTGGCATTTGCGTATTTGCATACACCATTACCTCGGTCAATGAATTTTATATTGTTGCCGTGCTGGTTGGTTTGGTGATGGGGGGAATTCAGGCACTTTCGAGGGCCACATTTTCCAAACTGATCCCTGCCGACACCATGGATCATGCTTCTTATTTCTCTTTCTTCGATGTGACCTTCCACATCAGCGTAGTCCTTGGCACCTTTAGCTATGGCTTTATCGAGCAGATCACCGGAAGCATGAGAAATAGTACACTCGCCCTGGCTTCTTATTTTGTCATCGGTTTTTTGCTTTTGATCTTTGTGAAAATGCCCAAAACCCAGCATGCAAAAACTTAACCTACCACCTAGTGACTTCAAGTTGAAAAGCGAGGAGGGTAATCAGTTTATTTTTGATATCGTCAGAAAAAAGTACCTGGTACTCACCCCTGAAGAGTGGGTCAGACAACATTTTATTCACCTGATGGTGAATCATCTGGCCTACCCCAAGTCCCTGATAAAAGTGGAAACCGGCCTGGCTTATTTCAAATCTGCCAAGCGAAGTGATATCATGCTTTGCGACCGGGAAGGCGGCAACTTCTTGCTGGTAGAGTGCAAAGCTGCTGACGTGAAAATAGATCGTAAGGCGCTCAATCAGGTGAGTGTTTACAACAAAGAATTAAAGGCCCGGTATGTGGCGCTAACCAACGGAATGGTTCATTTCATATGGGAATACAGGAGCGACGAGAATAAGTATTATCAGCTCAAAGAATTTCCGAAATTCGTATAAACAAAAAAAGGTGCCTGCAGGCACCCTTCTCTTCTATTAACCAAAGCTTTATTTCTATAAAAACTTCTCAGCTGGAGCAAAAGGGAGGTTAAAGGCTTTTGCTACCCCTTCATATACAATCTCTCCATTGATTACATTCAGCCCCAGGAGCAACTCTCTATTATCCTGACATGCTTTCTTCCATCCTTTATTGGCCAGCTGAATGGCGTAAGGAAGGGTTGCGTTGGTCAGCGCCAAAGTAGAAGTATAAGGCACAGCACCCGGCATGTTCGCCACACAGTAGTGTAGGATACCATCGATCACATAGGTTGGATCCTGGTGTGTGGTAGGTCTGCAGGTTTCGATACAGCCACCCTGATCTACAGCCACATCTACCAACACCGTACCCGGGTTCATCTCCTTCAGCATATCTCGCGTGATCAGATGAGGGGCTTTTGCACCTGGTATCAATACCGCACCTACGATGAGGTCGTGGTTCCTGATCAGTTCGCGAATGTTGAACTCATTGGACATGAAGGTATTCACATTGGCAGGCATCACATCATCCAGGTATCGCAATCTCGGCAGGCTCACATCCATGATGGTCACATCGGCGCCCATACCGGCAGCCATTTTAGCCGCATTGGTACCTACTACTCCACCACCGAGGATCAACACTTTGGCCGGACGAACACCAGGTACACCTCCCAGCAAAATACCCCTTCCGCCCATAGGCTTCTCCAGGTATTTGGCACCTTCCTGAATAGACATCCTTCCGGCTACCTCAGACATGGGCACCAAAAGGGGCAATGACCTGTCTGGTTTCTCTACAGTCTCATAAGCAAGACAAACCGCTCCACTCGCCATCATGGCCTTAGTCAGGGGTTCATATGAAGCAAAGTGAAAATAGGTGAATACCAATTGATCCTTCTTTATGAGCTTATACTCGGGCTCTATCGGCTCTTTTACTTTCATGATCATCTCGGCAATCGCATAAGTCTCCTCTATGGTAGGGAGTATGGTGGCTCCTGCCTCCTCATATTGCTCATCTGCAAATCCACTCCCCAAACCGGCAGTAGATTGTACATATATTTGATGTCCGTTTTTTGAAAGCTCAATGACACCTGCGGGGGTCACAGCCACTCTGTTTTCGTTGTTTTTAATCTCCTTTGGAACGCCGATAATCATAATTTTGAGTCAAATTTGGGTGTTTATTTAAGCAAAGATAAATGGCCCAAATCACAAATAATTAGCCGTTTTGAAATTCGATAGAAGCAATCACGCTTACATTCTTTATTGAAATAATATTCTGTTTAATCTCACAATTCGGAATATTATATTTTATGAAAACGATTAAACTCCTCCTTTCAGTAACTTTCTATCGTTATTTCAAAGAAAATTCCCGCTAATTTATTAAATTTGTGATAGTTCTTTTTCATTCTCATTTTTACCTAAATTCTCACTATGAGTTCCGTGAAAACCAGCAAGAAGACCAACCTGAAAAAAGCAGAAATACTCGCAGATTATGCACTGGCTATTGAAAGCCGTGAGGATAGTTTGATTGGGCGCAAGGAGGTCTTTATGGGGAAAGCCAAATTTGGAATCTTCGGTGATGGAAAAGAACTCGCACAAATAGCCGCTGCCAAATTCTTTCAAAATGGAGACTGGAGATCGGGATATTACCGCGATCAAACGTTCGTTATGGCCATAGGCCAGGTGACCTCTCAGCAGTTTTTTGCTCAACTCTATGCACATACGGATGTAGCCGCGGAGCCAGCTTCTGCCGGGCGAATGATGAACGGTCACTTCGGTACCCGATCCATTAACGCTAAAGGTGAGTGGCGCACCTTGACAGACATCAAAAACAGTAGTTCGGATATCTCTCCTACTGCCGCACAAATGCCTCGTCTGATTGGGCTCGGGTGGGCTTCCAAGCTTTACAGGAATAACCCAAACCTTAAAGATTTTAAAGATTTTTCCATCAATGGAAATGAGGTGGCTTTTGGCACGATCGGGAATGCCTCTACCTCTGAAGGACACTTTTTTGAGGCCATGAATGCGGCCGGGGTGCTACAAATCCCCATGGTGATGTCAGTATGGGATGATGGCTACGGCATCTCTGTACCACAGAAATACCACACTACCAAGGAATCTATTTCCAAGGCACTGGCTGGCTTTCAGCGTACTGAAAACCAAGCTGGCATAGAGATCTTTACCGTAAAAGGATGGGATTATCCGGCGCTGGTAGAAACCTACCGCAAGGCTGTGAAACTAGCCAGGGAAGAACATATACCCTGTCTGGTACATGTGGAAGAACTCACCCAACCTCAGGGACATTCCACATCCGGTTCACATGAGCGCTATAAGCCCAAAGACCGATTGGAGTGGGAAAAGGGCCATGATTGCCTACTGAAGATGAGGAAGTGGATGGAGGAAGAAGGGATAGCAACCTCTGCAGAGTTGGACGCTTTGGAAAAAGAAGCCAGGGCCAAGGCCAAAAAGGCACGTGAAAACGCCTGGAAAGATTACATGAGTGAAATCAAGGAGGACCTAAATCAGGCGATAGAACTGATAGGTAAAGCTGCCCTGACTTCTAATAACAATAAGATTCTTCAGCAAATAAAAAATGACCTGAAAAGCTCTCTGAATGCGCTGAAGGCCGATATTGCAAAGGCTGTAAGAAAGAGCCTCAGGTACCTGACTGACAATGACTCTGAAGAAAAGAAGCGACTTCAGAACTGGCTGAAAGAAAAACAAGAAAAATACAAGGATGAATACAATTCTCATCTGTATAGTCAGTCTGCCGAATCGCCATTAAACACCGAAGCTGTAGCTCCCGTCTTTGGAGAAGACTCCAAACTGGTAGATGGTCGTGAGGTGGTTCAGGCCTGCTTCGACGCCCTTTTTGAGCGAGACCCAAGGGTAATCGCCTTTGGAGAAGATGTAGGGAGGATAGGCGACGTGAATCAGGGATTTGCAGGCCTACAGGAGAAATACGGAGAAATCAGGATTACCGACACTGGAATTCGCGAACTCACCATCATCGGGCAAGGCATCGGCGCCTCTCTGAGGGGGCTGAGGCCAATTGCTGAAATCCAGTACCTCGACTATTTGATTTATGCCCTCCAGACCCTATCCGATGACCTTGCAAGTCTTCATTACCGAATGAAAGGAGGCCAAAAGGCACCACTCATCATTCGCACAAGAGGGCATAGACTGGAAGGCGTATGGCACAGTGGCTCTCCCATGGGTATGATTATCAATTCTCTGCGTGGCATACACGTGCTGGTGCCGAGAAACATGACCCAGGCAGCTGGTTTTTACAATACTTTGATGGACTCCGATGATCCGGCTTTGATCATCGAGTCGCTCAATGGCTACCGTCTGAAGGAAAAAATGCCACAAAACATTGGTGAGATCAAGGTGCCGCTAGGAATTCCCGAAACCCTGCGTGAGGGCACCGATATCACATTGGTCACCTATGGCAGCATGTGCCGCATCGTGATGGATGCCGCTCAGCAGCTCAGTGAATTTGATATCTCATGTGAGGTCATCGACGTACAGACACTTCTCCCCTTTGACCGAAACAAGAACATAGTGGAGTCACTGAAGAAGACGAACAAAATTGCCTTCATTGATGAAGATGTACCGGGAGGTGCTTCGGCCTTTATGATGCAAAACGTACTGGAGCGTGATGGTGGATACTTCCATCTGGACTCGAAACCGATCACCATTACAGCCCAAGAACACAGGCCTGCATATGGTACAGATGGCGATTACTTCTCTAAACCCAGCACAGAAGATGTCTTCGATAAAATCTACGCTTTGATGCATGAGATAAACCCTGAGCGATATAGGGCTATTTTGTAGTTATCTTTTACCTCTACTAGTCCCGGCTGAGGGTGATTTTACTTAGGGTAAGATCTGGTGATTCTACCTCATTGCTTTTGTTGAGATCCCGGTCGTAGATGTAGAATTTGACCTTGAAAGTATCCGATCGGAGAATAATCGGAAAGCCCGCTGAGAGCATCGCATAACTAATGGTGCCGCTGAGCGATCTACCTATGTTCTCCCGGTCAAAAATGGGAATACGTCCGTTAAAATCTACTACATCACAACTAGCATTACCAAATTCGGAAGCAAAATCTATTTTCGTGTATGCACCATTTTTCTTCCTCAAAAACTGAATGTGAAGATTGTTGTGATAAGGATTCTTTTGAATGTAAAAAGTATCGGTTCCTATGTCTGTAAAGTTTCCCACCTGATAACTACTACAGTTGAAAGGGGGTCTGTTATCCGTTTCACTAAATGGAGTGACATTTCCAAGAGGATCTGCCAGGTAAAGAGGCGGCACTACGTCGGGGTCTGAATATCGCACGACTGAATCCCTGGAGTCAATGACAATGTTAAAAGGATGATAAGGAGTGCGAATTTCATCTGCAGTGAGTCCAATATCTCCGTCCCCATCCTCAAACTCAAATTTCAACACCATGGAGTCTCTGGCAGTCTCATAATCAATGTACTGTAGGCTGCTAAAGCGAATGTTCGGAACGTCTGGAAATTCTGGTGGAGGAAAACATCCACTGACCAGCAGTGTGACTAAAATTATAGATATTTGAGCTTTTCTCAGGTTCATACTCGTTAAAGACAAAACTATTATTTCTTTCCCTTATTGTGGATATAACCGATGTTTGATTACGAAAATTTCAAATCCAAAACATTTTCTATTCAGCCCGAAAATTTTCAGACCTACGCACTGGAAGTATTCGCCTATCAGTACCTCCACAATCCTACCTATCAAATTTACTGCCAGCATTTGGGAAAATCTCCGGATAACGTTCACTCATTACAAGATATTCCTTTTTTACCCATTGAGTTCTTCAAAACTCACGAGGTGATGACCGGAAAATGGAAATCGGAGAAGGTTTTCATGAGCAGTGGCACTACAGGAATGCAAAGAAGTGAGCACCATGTACGTGACCTGGGCTTCTACCACAAGATCGCTCAGGTGACTTTCGAAAGGCTTTATGGCTCCCTTCAGTCCATTGAAATTATGGCGCTCTTGCCCTCTTATCTGGAGCAAGGGGACTCTTCCCTCATTAGCATGGTGGACCACTTCATGAGTCAGGCTCATCCCGCCAGCGCCTACTACCTGGGAGATCATACATCCCTTCAAAAAGCCATCACATCATCCGACCGTAAAAAATTGCTAATCGGTGTGTCTTACGCGTTGCTGGACATGGCAGATGCATTGAGCTTATCTGCGGATAATCTGATTGTGATGGAAACCGGCGGCATGAAGGGGCGCAGGAAAGAAATGATCCGTACTGAGCTGCACGAGGTATTGATGAAAAATTTCGCGGTGGAGCACATTCACTCCGAATATGGAATGACCGAGCTCACTTCTCAGGCTTACGCCATGGGAGGGCAGTTCGCCTTTCCGCCATGGGCCAGGGCGCTGGTCAGAGATATCAATGATCCATTCAGTTTTCTCCCCGTCGGGCGGACCGGAGGTCTCAACATTGTGGATCTCGCCAATATAAATTCATGTGCATTTGTGGAAACAAAAGATCTCGGCCTGGAGAGTAAAACGGGTCATTTTGAGGTACTTGGCCGCTTTGACAACTCAGATGTAAGGGGTTGCAACCTCTTGGTATAATAATATTAATGCCGACAATTAAGTGTTTTTTTTTGTTTAGAACTAAAGTAAGTGATATTTTTGAGAAAGGTAACCAACCAGAGTGTTCTATCCTTTTAGAAAAATAAAGCCGCTCATGAAATTGAAATTTGTAATTATCGCACTCGTAATATTAGGTTTTTCAGCCTGTACCCAAAAGACCTGCCCAACATACGCTAACGTAGATGTTGAGCAGCAGCCTGTTGAAGAAGCGGCCAAGGTATAAGCCCTAAATCTCTACGTATTTTATCACATCCTCCTTCGTAATCTGAGCATTTGACATAATAATCAGTCGCTCCACGATATTACGCAGTTCTCGTATGTTTCCTGTCCATTTGTATTTCTGAAGCAATTCTATAGCCTCAGATGTGATTTTTTTAGGTGCAGTACCGTACTCCTGAGACACCTGATTGAGGAAATGGTCAACAAGCAACGGAATGTCATCGCTTCGATCTCTCAATGCAGGTACATGGATGATCATCACACTCAGCCTGTGATATAAGTCTTCCCTAAACCTTCCTGCTTCAATCTCTTTCCTCAGATCCTTGTTGGTAGCCGCCAATACCCTAACATCCACCTTAATGTTTTTATCCCCACCCACGCGAGTGATCTGGTTCTCCTGCAGTGCACGAAGCACTTTAGCCTGAGCCGACAAGCTCATGTCACCAATTTCGTCCAAAAAAAGTGTTCCACCCTGAGCTTGCTCGAATTTTCCGCTCCTTTGCTTGTGTGCGGAGGTGAAAGATCCCTTTTCGTGACCGAAGAGTTCACTCTCAATAAGCTCTGACGGAATAGCGGCACAGTTCACTTCAATCATCGGACTGGCACTTCGATGACTCTTCTCATGGAGCCACCTGGCCACAAGCTCTTTCCCAGTACCATTTTCTCCGGTGATGAGCACTCTCGCCTCCGTAGGCGCCACCTTTTCGATGGTCTCTTTGATCTCAACAATACCTGCAGATTCCCCCACAATATCATATCGGCTGTTGATTTTTTTCTTCAGCCTTTTGGTCTCGGTCTGCAAGGTGGAGTTGCTGAGTGCATTTCTGACTGTGAGGAGTAGCCTGTTCAGATCCGGTGGCTTCTGAATGAAGTCAAATGCTCCTTTCTTAGTAGCATCTACTGCGGTCTCTATAGTCCCATGTGCGGAGATCATAATGAAAGGAACATCCATACCACTCTCCATTGCTTTGGAGAGGAGCTCTACTCCATCCATTTTGGGCATCTTGATATCGCAGAGTACGGCATCAAAAGTTTGCTCCTCCAGCAGCGCCCAGGCTGCTTCACCATCCGGAGCTTCACTCACTTCATAAGATTCATCCTCGAGGATATCTTTCAGGGCCTGACGAATGGTTTTCTCATCGTCAACAATCAATATATGAGACATGTAAATGAGTTAAAATAAAAAAAGCAAGTCTGTAAGCCGGGTCCTGTATCCCACTCCGATAATCACCGAAGCAGAATGCTCATCATTTATCTAGTCCTGACGTCACCATCAGGATCCATCAGCCTACCCATTCTGCATTTGGGCGAGCAACCCTTAGAGCAGAACCTATTTGGCCTTTCAGCCCGCAAGGTTTACCATGCACTCTTGCTCACACAAGAGCCGGTGAGCTCTTACCTCACCTTTTCACCTTTACCCATTTGAAAAATCAAAAGGGAAGTTTGTTTTCTGTGGCACTATCTGTCGCCTATCCATTCCTGAACAGGCTCCTTCCTGTTAGGAAGTGCGGCGCTCTACGCTGCCCGGACTTTCCTCTCTGACTCCTGTAATGATGGTATCAGAGCGATGAGCCGACTTGCAATGACGCAAAAATAGATAAATCAGAAGACATCCTGACCAGTAATTTTAAACTCCCACTCATCGGCAGTATATGCTACCTCTGTGATCATCTCTTCGATGAGATTCTCATCGGTATGATCTAAAAATATAGAAGTATCCACCTTCAGATAGCCATCTTCTACAATGAAATTGGTGTGTACAAAATCCTTGCTTGCTTCCAATACAGCCGGGTAGTCTATTGGATGGTCCACACCGCATACCTTGGAGGTCACCTGTACAGTCTTTCGATTGTATTTTTCGTGATCCACCAGCCGAGCTATCACAGTCTGGAATCGATCATCCTTTAGGGGAATTACAAAAATTGAATGGTTATCATCATATTCCTGATACTCTCCACCAATTTTATCGGCAAATCTTTTACTAAAATCTTTAAAGTCCATGATGTTTTTTGGTTATGGAAATATACAAAAAAATCAGTTCTGAGAAAGTGCCAGCTTGTAGGTTTCTATAGCCCGCAGGCGCGCTTCTTTATGAGAAACAATCGGTTCAGGATAGTCAGGACTCCCATACTCTGGCACCCAACGTCTCACATACTTTAGTTTCGGATCAAATTTCTCCTGCTGACTGTAGGGATTAAAAACCCTGAAATAAGGCTGTGCATCCGTACCCGTACCTGCCGCCCATTGCCAGCCACCGTTGTTACTGCTCAACTCGAAATCCAAAAGTCTACTGACAAAATAACGCTCTCCCCACCTCCAATCGATCAAGAGATGCTTAGTGAGGAAACTAGCCACCACCATTCTCACCCTGTTGTGCATATACCCTGTAGCATTCAACTCTCGCATACCTGCATCTACCAACGGATAACCTGTCATCCCGTTGCACCACTTTTCAAACTGAGTCTCATCATTGATCCAAGGAATACGATCATACTGTGGCTTGAATGCCTGATCTATTACCCTGGGGTAGTGTGCAAGAATCATCATGTAAAACTCCCTCCAAATCAACTCACTGAGCCATGTCTCAGATAAGCCGTGTGCTCTTCTCACCAAATCCCTGATGCTCACGGTGCCAAAACGCAAATGGACACCAAGTTTGGAGGTACCATGCTCAGCAGGGAAGTCTCTTCTGGCCGCATACTGGGAAATCAGGGCATCACTTATCTCAGCCGGGGGTAAGTCGATCTCCGTACGTTCAAAATTCATCTCCGCGAGGGAAGGTATTTCCCTACCTCTCACGGGCACCAGGGTTTTCAGATTCGCCTCACTATCGTACTTTGAGACACCCACCTGATTAAATTTATCAAGCCATCTATTCTTGTAAGGAGTAAAAACTTTGTATGGCTCACCTTCTTTGGTAAGAATTTCACCCGCTTCAAAAATGACCTGATCTTTAAAAGTGAAGAAATCCACTCCTTTAGCCTTCATGCTATTCTCCAAAGCTGAATCCCGCGCCGTGGCGTACGGTTCATAGTCCCGATTGGTGAAAACACCATTCACCTCATAATTTTCAAGGATAGCTTCAAAAGCCTGATGCGGAGTGCCATGATAGACATCCAGAGCACCTCCATGCTCCTGATAGTAGGTGTTCAATCGAGTGACCTGATCATGAATAAATGAGATCCTTGGGTCCTTTCTGTCCTCGAGCTCATCCAAGATATTGGTATCAAAAATAAAGACGGGCAAAACAGGAAGCCCGTCTGCCAAAGCATAATGGAGCCCTGTGTTATCATGAACCCTCAAATCCCTACGGTGCCAGAAAATGTTAATCTTAGCCATGGGATAGAAACCTGAACACGCAGGAATAGTTTAGGAGTGGAGGATTTATCCCTCCTCATTGGCAGCCCGTTCCTTGCTCATATCTTTAGGCTTGCTGGAGATGGCAGCTTCCCGGGTACGTGTGAGCAACTCCCTCAGGTCATCAAAGGACTTGATGTACTGAAAGCTCACCCCGGTTTCCCGCTGCAAATCGTTCGCTATTTGTTCGGTTTTACTAAAGGCCTTCACCCTAAAGTGGCCATCTGGTGTTAACAAATACCGGATGGACCAATCGCCAATCACATCATTTGTGCTGGGGTCATCCGCTCCACTACTGGGTATGGCACCGCCTCCACTTACACGCAAGCGTCCATCCATGAAGGTGTAGGACAGTCGAAGCTGAAAAGTATTGAAAGCGTTGGCATCAAGAGAAGAGAGGTCTACGTCTACCTCCAGGTTTTCATCTACCTGACTGATGAAGTAAGAAAACTGATTGGAAAGAAACTCGCTGAGACTGCCGCCCACATCGCTACCGCCCACATTGAAGCTCGATTGCCTGTAAAACTTACGCAGAATAAGTAAGCTAAATACCTGTCGCTTTAGTTCCTGCTCGTTATTATTCATGACACTCAGCGCGCGCTGCACGTCGGAGGTAGGGGAAGACTGAGAATCTTCCAGCTTGATTTCAAAGTCGATACGCGGAGAAAGCATTTCACCCTGCAACTTCAACACTACCAGCACCGGATACTTTTGACTGACTGCACTCGCATCAGCAGTTCCATCAAACTCATCAAAGGAAGCCAATTGTCTGTAGTTCGCATTGAGGTTGAGAATACCAGAATAGGGATCACCATACCACGATATGGTGCTCCCGGAAGACACCGTAAATTCCTTATTGATACCAAGGGCTGGAATGGTGAAATTATAGGCCCCTTCTATAATACTGAGATCACCAAACAGCTCAAATTCTCCATTGGTATCCAAAAACATTTTGAGGTTACCGTTACCCCTGCCCCGAATAATGTCTCCAGTCCTGATATCAAAAATCAGCTCCACATATGCATCAGGAGTCACATCTATTTCAAAATCCAATCGAATGCCTGAAATGCTGTTTTTGACGATTTCATCAATATTAAAAGTGTTGGTGGTATCAGAGAAATCGACGAATGAGATGTAATCCTTTTGGGTAATCTCACTACTTTCGGAAAGGGGTATAAATAGTTTGGTCCCTTTCTCTGTAGTAGCTTTCGCCTTGATGATCAGATCCTCCACAGGTCCTGCGATACTGATATCCCCAGTCGCGTTGGCGGTACCATAATACAAACTATTTTCAGAGGCCGTGGTATTCAAGAGCTGAAAATCCCTCACGGCCATATTGATATCCACTTCCAGTTCGCGGAATCCTCGATGATAGATGGCGCCACTCAAAGTGGCCCTGTCATCGTCACGATCTCTCAGCTTGATTCCATTGAAATTAATGGCCTTGTTATCGAAAGACAAATCCCCGTCGAAAGAGTAGGTAGTTCCCAGATAATCAAAAGTAAATCGCCCATTGGAAACGCTACTGGAGCCGTTCAGGACAGGATACCTGGTAGATCCCGTGATTGCAATCTCACCATCCGCAAACCCACCTATATCCGAAAACAAACCCTGCAGGAATGGATCCAACAACTGCAAGTTCGCTTGATTAAATTCTGCCTTAATATCCAGCTGCTCCAGAGAGTCCCCGGGAATGTACATGCCAGCGATGGTAATGGTGTTAATGGCTTCTCTCTGCACTCCAAAATCAATTTCCAACCCACGTCTACCTGGGTTCCATTTGGATCTCCCGGCTACATTCCCCACCACAAATTCATTCAATTCGAAGGCGTTTACATTCAAGTCACTATCGAGAATAAATGGGCTTTGAATATCTTCCCTTATGAGGTCCACTGTGGCGTCCAATACGCCGCCCAGACTGACGGGGAGTAGTGCTCCCAGGGCCTTTAGATCAAAGTTTTTAAAAGATAAATTCAGGTTGGTGGCAGCACTGTCTGTATAGATGCCTTTTAGAAGTATGGATTGATCATTTTGGTACAACTCCATCCTATCAAACACCAATTCCTTCTCGGTCAGGGTGATCTTGTTGTAGGGGTTAAAATACCAGCGTTCGCCAAAGGCTACTAATTTTGATGGGAGGAAATTGAAGGTAAGTCGGTCGTCTGATAATTTCATTTCACCATTGATGTCGGCCGAACTATTATTCTCCGGTTGCGCAATGCTGGTGTAGAAATTGATCTTATCATCAAACCATACAGCTTCAATGGACAAATTCTTTGTAGGTGGATTATCTTTCCACGCTTGCTTTTGTGAGTCGATAAAGACTGAGGCAATGATCCCGGCTGAATCCAGGTCTTTTGACAGGTTCACATCAATCGTATTCTGATTAAAAGAAAAGCCATTGAAATAGACTGAATCTATTTCTGAAAAGATGGACAACGTGGCATTTTTCCTTTGGTAATAAGTTCCTTCAAACACCCCTTTGGGAGACAAGTAGAGGTCCTTATCGAAAATCAAATTGGTATACCTGGAGATATCATGGTACCTGACCTGAAAATCAATAGAGTAGCTATTCACTGGTTGGTCCACAGATACTTTCTCGGCATCTCTGGAGTAATCAGGGCTGAAATAGGCCTCTAATTCAGAGGCCATTGTTTCAATATCCGAAGATATCTGGGAGAAGTAAAAATCTCCGTCTAACTCAACATCCAGTTCTGGTAGGATCAATTCAATCCGTCTCTGCCGCCCTATCAACGAAGAGTTGAGCTTCACCGAATCAAGTTTCAGTGAATCATCCGACCACACCAACCCCAAATCGTCTATTCTCACACTTCCCTGCAGGCTATCCAGATTAAGCCCGCTAAGATCCGCATCCACCTTTCCATTGATTCTCCATTTTGTCCTGGTAAAGCCCAAAGCGAACAAGTCAAGTGTATCTATCTCTGAGTAGATTTTTACCCTTTCAGGAGCCTGCTTCAAATCCACACTACCTTCGGTCAGTACCTTACAGTTAGGATCGGTAATCTCCAACTTCCCTTCAAAAAACTGCGAAGAGAACTGGCCATTGGCTTTGATATGTTCATACTCGTACCCGAAAATTTCAGATCTAAACACTTCTGCATCCAAATAGAACTTGGCATTCTTCTGGGTCAGGCCCTGTCCATCTATTTTGCCTTCCAGGTTCACCCTCCCCACCAGCATTGTATCTCCAATGACTTTGCCCACATTAAAGTGATCGAGTTTCAGCTTTCCCGAATAGCTGGCTTCTTCCCATCCCTTTGGGAATTTCAGGTTTAAATCGGAATAGACCTTGCCTTCATTTGTATCAAAAGTGGCGTTCGCAACAAAATCGTTGGTAAATCCCAAGAATCTCCCGGAAAAACTAATTTCACCCAATTCTTCCAATTCCTTCAGCGAAGCAGTAGTGAAGACCTGCACATCCTGTGGATAAATCAACGCCTCCTTCACCCTGGCGTCAATAAACGTCTCCTCTATGGCCGGCAGTCCCATAAAATCAAAACTTCCCTCCAGGTGTGTTCCTATTCCAAAATCCAATTGGAGGTTACTCAATGAGAGCCTGGGAACGGGACCAGAAATCTGAGTGGATATATTCACTTCAAAATCATCAGTGGGCAAATCAACGAAAAAAGCAAGGTCATGCTTCGAAATGCGAGCATCCACCAAATTCACATCAAGTGCTACGCTATTGGTGAAGTCTGAAAGCGCTGAAAAATCTGAATACTTTAAGCCAAAATGATCCCTTATAATAGAATGACGAGTCTCCAGTACCAAATCACTCAAATCAATCTCATGACTATTCAGCATAAACATGGTTTGCAACTTTTCCACTGTCAGACCTGTAGCGGGATCTCTCGCAGCCAGGGATCTGATTTCGGCCTGAATGGTATCACGTATTATCGTGAAATCAGCAAACGTAGCTCCTGGTATCTCCAGCAAGAAATGCCCGTAATCAAACTTCCCCTGAGGTAGGCTATCATTCAATCGATTGTCGTATGAAAACTGAAATTGGTCGAGTCGGATCTTGCCGAGAGACAACTTTGGCGCGGAAGCTTTGGACACGGTATCCTGCTTTTTGGGAGCCAGCGCCCTTAGGTCATTAATAAACTCAATAAGGTTGAGGTTGAGTGTGTCCTCATATTTTTTCATATGCAAGGCACCGTCTCTCAAATAAATCTGATCAAACCACAAATCCCCCTCTACCAGCAAATGATCCAATTGATAATCCACCTGAATGGTACTGGCCGAAATCATCACATTGTCCTGATAATCTTTCACTTCCAGCCCTTTTATTTCCACAAAATCAAACCATTTGATCTTAATGTTTGTAAACTTTGCGGTTTGCCGGGTGTTTGCATTGATTAATGACAGCACCTCATTGGCAAGATAATTTTGTAAGAAGGGGGTTTGCAGTAGCAAAATCAAGATGACGAGAAAAATAGCAATGCCAGTGATGCTCCAGAAAATCAGCTTTCTGAGCAAAACAACTGCACTTCTAAATGTAATCTTTCCCTTCAAATCCCGTAAAATTCTGTTCTGATGAGTACCACGATATTAGGTATAGAGTCATCTTGCGATGAAACCGCCGCTGCTGTGTGCAAAGATGGAAAAATAATCAATAACATAATTGCAACTCAATCCATCCATGAAAGTTACGGCGGGGTAGTCCCTGAACTGGCATCGCGTGCACATCAAAAGAATCTCATTCCGGTGATTAACGAAGCATTAGTGGCTGCCGATATAAAAATGTCGGATTTAGATGCCATTGCCTACACCCAAGGGCCAGGGCTACTTGGGGCGCTCCTTGTGGGAAGCTCATTTGCTAAAACAGCAGCCATGGCGCTGGGCATACCCATTATCCCCATCAATCACATGCAGGCTCATGTACTGGCGCACTTTATCGAAGATCCTATCCCGGAGTTCCCCTTTCTATGTCTTACAGTTAGCGGAGGGCACACGCAGATTGTAAGGGTAAACAACCACCTGGATATGTCCATCATCGGCCAGAGCAAAGATGACGCTGTTGGTGAAGCTTTTGATAAGTGTGCGAAATTATTGGGTGTGGGATACCCAGGCGGACCAAAAATTGATCAACTGGCCAAAACAGGAGATGCTAAAAGGTTCACTTTTCCGCATAGTGACATTCCCGACCTAGATTATTCGTTTTCCGGTATCAAAACTGCCTTCATGTATTTCCTGAGGGATGGCATGAAAAAGAACGATCAATTTATCGACGAAAACATCAACGACCTGGCGGCAAGCCTGCAAGGCACTCTCATCGATATGCTCTTTGTGAAACTCAAACTGGCAGCAAAAAGAGAAAAAATAAAAAACATAGCCATCGCCGGAGGTGTTTCAGCTAACAGCGGCCTTAGAAATCGGTTGCTCACAGATGCTGATAAATATGGATGGAAGGTTTTTATTCCCAAATTTGAGTACTGTACGGATAATGCGGCCATGATAGCCACGGCAGGCTATTACCACTTGAAAGCAGGTAAAACCGGTACGCTCCGGGACAGCCCTCAGCCGAGAATGTCATTTTCCTAGTCAAATACTTTCCATTAGACCTCCAACTTCATTATTTTTAAAATTGACCAAGTAAACCATGGCAAAAGACACCTCACGTTTTTCTAATAACATTTCGATCAAAAATCGAAAGGCCAGTTATGAATATGAATTCATAGACAAATATGAAGCGGGCATTGTATTGAAGGGAACGGAAATCAAGTCCATTCGTGAGGGCAAGGCAAGTGTACAGGAAGCCTATTGTTACCTCAAGAATGATGAGGTTTTTATCAAGAGTATGAACATCTCTCCCTATTCGAATAGCTCCTTTGCCAATCACGAGATCACTCGTGATCGTAAACTGCTCCTTAAGAAAAAAGAGGTTGAAAAAATTAAGACAAAAACCGAAGAAAAGGGATTGACCATCGTGCCGACGAAGATGTATATCAATAGTCGGGGCTTTGCCAAGGTGGAAATTGCTGTGGCGAGAGGTAAAAAACTTTTTGACAAGAGGGATAGTATCAAAAAGAAAGATCAGGATAGGGAACTCAAACGGTTGAAAATTTGAAATGAGTACTGTACTGGTATTAAATGCGGATTTCAGTCCCCTCACAGTATGCTCTGTGGAGCGCGCATTTTTGCTGGTCTATCTCCAAAAAGCTGATACACTAAGCCAAGTGAAGGAAAAAAACCTAAGGAGTGTTTCACGGGAATATCCTTACCCTTCAGTGATCAAGATTCATAAGTATGTGAATGTCCCTTACAAAGGGGTCATACTCACCCGCCACAATGTATTCAAAAGGGATCAGTTTTCCTGTCAGTACTGTGGCGCCAGTAAAGACCTCACATTGGATCATCTGATACCGAAATCCAAGGGTGGGAAGTCATCATGGACTAACCTGGTCACAGCCTGTAAGAACTGCAACGCCCGAAAGGGTGACTACCGACCTGAAGATGTCGGACTGAAGCTCTCCAGCATGCCTGTGAGGCCCTCCTATGTCATGTTCTTAAGATCTACCACCAAGAGCCTCAGAGAGGACTGGATACCCTATCTGGAAAGAAAGGCAATAGCCTAGCCCGTACATAAAAAGAATAAATCGTTCAATCTTTGTAGGTTCGTACTACAGTATGAACAAAACCAATCCCATGAAGCTATTAAAAACCTCACTACTCCTTTCTGCACTTGTTCTGTGTTTCTCCTGCCAAACCACGGAATCCAGCTCAGAAGAAACCCTCTCGAAGCAGGCCCTTGAGAAAAATCTGGAAGAAACAAAAGATGATCTTGAGAAGAAAATAGCCCAACTCCAGGAAGGAGCTGGTGAACTCGCCGAAGACGCGCGGTTTCAAACTTACAAAGCCGTGGAAAAACTTCAGGCAGAAAGGATCAAAGTGCGCAGAATGATCAAAAAAGTAAAAAACTCTTCTGAGAAAGACCTCAAACGAGTGAGTAAGGAAGCCAAAGGGGTTTATGAAGATGCCGGAAAGCAACTGGACAATATCCGCAATGAGTTTAACGACTGGCTTGAAAAACAGAAGAAATAAAAAAACCTGAAGGTGTCCCTTCAGGTTTTTTTATTCTTAAGTAAATACTCTTCTTAAATTTCAGCTTTCTTCACAGAACTATAGAGCACCTTTCTTGCATTGGCTTCTCTTAATTCTTGCTGCACATCAGAAACAATTCCCATCTTCACCTCTACATCCACTTTCATAGACATAGTGATCTGATCGCGCTCCACTTCTGAAAGCTTGTCTTTCTCCTGACTCACAAACTGAACGATTTCATTAGCCTCTACAAAAACATCATTGGTTTGAATCTTAGGTTCATTACCATACTGAGCAGTATTTTTCGGCTCACCGATGTAGATATAGCTTACTAAGGACTTTCTTTCAATTTTGGTCAACTGTGTAGCTCGAGGAAGCTGCTGCTTCACCATGATATCAGTCTCTCTCATCACGGTGGTTACCATGAAGAAAAACAAGAGCATGAAAATAATATCAGGTAGAGCGGCAGTAGGAATCTCCTGTTGCGTGTTCGAACTCTTCTTAAATTTAGACATGCTTCAAATTATTTATCAGGTTCAGCAATTGATATCGCACGGGGGATATTAGATCTTGCCCGATTATACATATCCTTTTGAATATCGTCATCCTTGTCTAATGCCAACCACTCCTCTACTGAAATCCCTACTCTCTGAGCGTAGATTTCATTGTAGGCTCCGTTGATGGCATCAAGTACATTGATATATAGCTCATAGCTTGTACCTCGAGCAGCTTTGAATGACACCACACACTCAGTGGGGTCATCTGATGAATCGAGTCTCTTACCGAATCTATTCACCTCCGCCTTCATAGGTGATGGCAAGCTATTATAAACTATTATTCCTTCTTCTGTCGGGTCACCAAAGTTCAAAACGAACTCTTTAACCTCTCTCTTCAGATCTTCCATAGTCCCCTTGTATGGCTCATCTTCCACCAATAACTGGTCGCTTGAGTTGGCAAGGATCTTATAGATATTCTTATCGTTCTTCGTCACCTCTGGCGGTGGCTCATTAGGGTCTGGCTTTGGTGGAAGCAAGAGCGTAATCCCCTTGTCATTTGCTATGGTAGTCGTTACCAAAAAGAAAATGAGCAAGAGAAACGCAATGTCCGCCATAGACCCTGAGCTAACCTCAGGTAGTGGTCGTTTTTTACCTCTTGGCATTACTTAATCAATTTTGAGATTTCAGTATAAACAATCCCTGCCAGCGCAATAAAGAAGAATATATACATTGATATGATTCCTCCACCTACCAGCTTCGAAGTGCTTTCAGTGATGTCTGCAGAGCCTGTATCTGAGCCCGCAATAATGTATCCGATTAAAAACACCACTATCAGTGCGCCTAGTCCGATCCCTGACTTTATGAGTGACTGTGGATCACCTAAGGACTGAGCCAAAGGAATGATTATTGCAGCCAAAGCACAGAGCACGATTAAAATATAACTGGCGTATAGCCCTACATCTATGATATCCATGTGTCTGTCAGTTTAAATATTATTTAGAAAGATTATGCTTCACCAAGATATCTACCAGAGATATAGAAGCATCTTCCATACTGTTTACCAAAGAATCGATTTTAGACACCAGGTAGTTGTAGAAAAGCTGAAGGATTACAGCTACGATCAAACCAGCAACAGTAGTCAAAAGGGCTACTTTAATACCTCCGGCCACAAGTGAAGGAGATACGTCTCCAGCCTCTGCGATGGCATCAAAAGCACCAATCATACCTATTACCGTTCCCATGAAACCAAGCATAGGAGCTAGTGAGATGAAAAGGGAAATCCAAACCATTCCTCTTTCTAATTTACCCATCTCTACAGAACCGTAAGCAATGATTGATTTTTCAACCATTTCGATACCCTCTGACATTCTCATCATTCCTTGTACAAAGATCGACGCTACAGGCCCTCTGGTGTTTCTGCAAACCTCCTTGGCTGCCTCTACACCACCTGAAGACAACGCACTCTCTACGCTGGTCAGCAATTTTTTAACATTGGTAGTGGCCAGGTTGAGGTGAATGATTCTTTCGATTGCAACAGCCAATCCGAGGATCAAACAAAGCAATACGATCCCCATGAACTCTGGTCCACCATCGATAAATTGTTCCTTCACTACTTGGTGGAAGGTTGCGTCAGCCTCTTCTTCAGGTTCAACAATTTCTTCAACAACAGCCGCCACTGGCTCTTCCTCTACAGGAGCCTCAACGGAATCAGCTTCAGCCGCTATAGTATCCGATGCTACATCGGGGCTATCTTGTGCGAATGCATTCACTGAAGAAAAGGTGAAAACACCTGCTAACATCAAAAGAGTAAATAACTGTTTCATAATCTGTGTGGTCGTCTTCGGTTAAGTTTTATTTATTTTTCAATCCGTAAATATATTAATTATTCAAGAACTCGCGGAGAGAGAGGGATTCGAACCCTCGATACCCCGTGAAGAGTATACACACTTTCCAGGCGTGCGCCTTCAACCACTCGGCCACCTCTCCTAAATTCACTTGAATTTTTTATACAGGGCAACAAATAAATCAAGAAAATTAAGCTTATGCAAATTTTAAATGCAATTAGCAGATATTCAATTATCCATTTCGCCATTTAATGGAATGACCAACTTTTTGCGCACTTCATCCAGGCTCTTTTCTGTCCCCAAAAGGAACATTAACTTGGTGATAGCGGCTTCTGTCGTAATGTCACCTCCACTTAAAACTCCTATATCGTTTAAACGCTTACTCGTCTCGTATCGTCCCTGGATCACCTCTCCCCCACTACACTGACTCACATTGTAAATGATGATCTCTTTCTTAATCGCTTTTTGCAATGACTTAATAAACCAGGGGAAGTTCATAGTGTTGCCAGAACCGTAGGTCTCAAGCACTACCCCTCTCAATCCCTTAATATTAAAGATACTTTCCACAGTCTGTTGGTTAATCCCTGGAAAAATCTTCAAAATGGCCACATTTTCGTCAAACTCCTTCTTGATCTTCAGCTTACTGCGGGCATTGTGAGGCCACATGTAGTTCAGCCTGTACTCTATATCAATACCAGACTCGGCCAGATAAGGGTAGTTCTGAGACTGAAACGCTGCAAACGTGCTACTTCGTATTTTCTGTGACCGATTTCCTTTCAGGAGATAGTAATTGAAATAAATACATACCTCATTGACGATCGGGCCTTTGTCATTTTTGGCGGATGCAATCTCCAGAGCGGTGATTAGGTTCTCCCGCGCATCTGATCGGATAGATCCTATTGGAATTTGTGCTCCTGTGAGAATCACCGGTTTGTTTAGCCCCTGCAGCATATAACTAAGCGCAGACGCACTGTAAGCCATGGTGTCAGTGCCATGCAAAATCACAAAACCATCATACTGAGCATAATTCTCGTAAATGATGTAGGCCATATCCTGCCAGTCCTGCGAATTAATATTGGATGAGTCACGGGGTTCTGGAAAAGAGATGACGGTAAGCCTCAGTTCCAGTCCTTTCAATTCGGGAATGCGGTCTATGACCCTACCAAAATTGAATGGCGCAAGGGCGCCAGACTCATCATAAGCCATACCAAAAGTACCCCCAGTGTATATAATCAATATGGAATCAACAGGGTCTACAGAGGCGGTAGTCCTTATGTTGACTATTTTGTAATTCATTAACGAAATAAGGTTTTGCTGTTTTGGGAGGTAATTTCTCCAATTTCTGCGACTTCTCTATCAAGTACCTCCGCGATTTTTTGGGCCACAATTTTTGTATAGGCGGGCTCGTTACGCTTGCCACGGTGAGGGGTCGGGGCAAGATACGGACTATCCGTTTCCAGTAATATATGTTCCAAAGCAACCCCTCTGATCACAGGTTCCATTCCTCCATTTTTGAAGGTGGCGACTCCTCCCAGCCCCAACTTAAAATTCAAGTCAATCACTTCATTGGCTTGCTCCAAAGTTCCGGTAAAACAGTGAAATACGCCAGTAAGCCCCCTATCCGCATAAGGTTTCACCAGAGCAATGGTCTCATCAATGGATTCTCTACAGTGAATGACTATGGGTAATTGATGCCTTATGGCCAGCTCACATTGGATGCGAAAAGCCTCCTTTTGCTCTTCAAATAAGGTCTTGTCCCAATAGAGATCTGTTCCCATTTCACCTACTGCGCAAAAGCCCCCTTTGGAGAGAAATTCTTCCACTTCATAGAGTTGTTTTTCAAAATCTTTTTTCACCGAGCATGGATGCAAACCCATCATGGGAACACAGAAACCCGGGTACTTCAGTGCCAACTCAAGCATATCCTCAATCGACTCATGGTCAATGTTGGGCATATAAATGCGATCTACCCCCGCTTCTCGGGCCCTTGAAATCACCTCCTCGATATCGACCTTAAACTCTTTTGTATAGATGTGTGCATGTGAGTCTACCAGAATCATAAGTTGCTAAGTGTTTTAAATGAATAACCCAAAGTAGAAAAATGTTCCAACACCCTGGGCAACATCTCTTTCAGATTTTTAAAAGCTTTTTCACTGTCATGAAAAACTAAAATAGAACCGGGATCAGCCTTTTTCATATAATCCAATGATTGTTTGCGGTCCAATTCCCGATCAAAATCACCGGATAAGTGAGACCACATGATGATTCGATAACCCGCCTTTTTCAGAGCTCTGAGCTGACCGAGCTTCAGATTTCCATAGGGAGGCCTGAAAAGACGATCATTAGAATATTCATCCTGCAGGGTTTGACATGCCAGCACGTCGGCCATATACTGGTATGTCTTGGTGGCCCAACCATTCAAATGACTTTGAGTATGATTGCCAATGAGATGGCCATCATCATTGATCTGCTTAACCACTTCCTGATTGGCCTCCATAGCCGAGCCCAGGCAAAAAAAAGTAGCCTTGGCCTGATAGGTTCTCAGCTGTGCCAATACATATGGTGTGACTACCGGGTGCGGCCCGTCATCAAAAGTCAAGAACAACTCCTTTTTGTTGGTCATGACCTTCCAGACAGCTCCCGGATACAGCCAGCTTATCCAAAAGGGGTTTTGGAAAAAATAATTTCTCATGGATTCTTGACCAGGCAAGATAGCATGGTGATGTCATCCCGATAGGGCACATCTACCCTGAACTCATCAAGGCTTTTGAAAATATCGAGGTGCAGTTTATTAATATCTGTGGGGATTCCGCCTTCTAAAAATGCCTTCAGACGCTCCTCACCATATTGGTCATCTGCAGCATTGAAGGTCTCAGTGAGACCATCAGTGTATCCAAAAAAGAAGAAATCGCTCAGGTTTTCAATCCTAACGGTCTTCAAAAATGGCAATGGATCAAACATCCCAAGGATGGTCGTCCCGTCATTGAGCTCCTGAATACCATCATTAGTGACCAAATAGAGCGGATTATGCCCACAGTTTACATATTCGAAAGACTTGTCATGAAAGTCATAAATACCCAGGAAGAAAGTGATGAAGTTCTCGGCATTGCCACTATCGGTGATGATGTGATTGAGTTCTGCCACGATCTCCTTAGGATCCTGTGTTTTACGCACAAGTGTGCGGAGCGAAGCCTGAAAATTGGACATCAGCAAGGCTGCCGGTACTCCTTTGCCACTCACATCTGCCACGCAGACCAAAAAGCGATCATTGTCAATGGCCAGATAGTCATAATAATCGCCTCCCACATCCTGATGGGGTAGGTAGACGGCCTCTATCTTCAGGCGGTGGGTCTTAGGTAATTCTTTCGGAAAGAGGAAATTCTGCACCTTTTTGGCAATTTCCAGCTCTTTTCTATAAGCCTCCTGCTGAAGCTGCTTTCTGGCCAGCTTCTTATTCTCTACAGCCACTATGATGATATTTGTGAGTGCCTTTAAAAAGGTGGTATTACTCTTTTTGCCCGATCGCTCATTGCCACCCACAAAAACAATGGCCAGCAAGCGATCCTTGTGAGTCACCGGAATAGCTAACTCAAATGCCTGAAACTCCTCATCGCAATCAGCAAGTTCCCGCACCTCACGCAAGTCCCAGAAAAACTGAGGCAAAAACACTTTATTCCAATCCGTCTGGGTTCCAAAATGAACTTTACAGTCCCAGTTGTCATCCTTCACATAAAGGGCAAGGCGCTGCACCTTCAGATCCGCAAGCAGTGTAAACTTGTAAATCCTGAATAGATCCTCTTCAGCAAGGTTGTTGTTGATTGCTTGAGTGATCTCCAGAAGCGCATTGAGCTCCAGGTCTTTTATGTCCAGGCCGTTCGGCATTTTTTATATTATGAATTATGTGCGAGCAGACCACTTTTGGTGGCAAGGAAGAAGTACTCGTCTGCGTGATTATTCAAATCGATCTGTCCTTCAGGCAGTTCGTCATCGATGGTCTTCATGATTTTGATCCACCCTTTCCTGTAAATACTATCCAACACAGGAATCAACTTGGCCGGTGCCCAGCCTATAGTCTCCCGAAGCACTCCGAAAGGGGTAACAAAATAAAGCTCATCTAAAACATCAAACTCCTCGTCGGTCATGAATAGTATCTGCCTTTCCATGAATAATGTCCAAAAATAGACGCTATTCCCAAGAATAGCACGAGGAAAGGGTAAATTATCTCCATCACGAAAGACGCCCAAATGACATTTCGCACTCCAAGAAAAACCGCCACTGACCTGATATAAAGACTAAGAACAAGGGCTCTGAGCAAGAAAAAAGATGTGAATATTACAAATGACGCTTCATTAGTAAGACCTTCAACGAGCATGTAAGCAAATACGAGGTAGTTAAAAAAGACCGCAATAGCCATGAGCTTGACGTAATAGCTCTTGTGAAATTTCCATTTACTGCTCCATCTCTTGCGCTGATTGATCAGCTCGCCCAGAGTGTCTTTAGCCGGAGTTGAAACAATGGCTCGTTTATCTTTTAGAAACAACACACCATTGGGATAAGCTCTGAATATTTTTTGTAATAAAAACTCATCATCCCCGGAGGCAATCTCCTGATTGCCCTCGTACCCGGAAACCTCGTGAAATGCGGACTTACGATAGGACAGGTTGGCCCCATTGCACATCCCCGGGTTACCAGATTGCAGGCTTGCTGCACCCAGTCCTATCAAACCGGCAAATTCCAGTGACTGAAGATGGGTGAAAAAATCATGCTCCACCATCCGCACTGGTCCAGTGATCATTTGAATGTCCTTGGTGTATTTGTGGGCATACGACTGAATCCACATTGGCCCCACCCTGCAATCGCCATCCGTGGCTAGTATGATTTCATTTTCAGCCAGTTCCAATGCCTTGGAAATGGCCTGTTTTTTCCCCTTCATCCCATAATCCTTCAAGCGAACCAAATGGTATTTCATGGAAGATCTTTGCAGTACTTCTGCTGCTATTTCCAGTGTCCCGTCATCAGAGTCATCATCTATGACGAGAACCTCATACAAATCCGCAGGATACTCCTGAGCCTGCAGGTCAGTGAGTATGGAGGCAATGTTTGCGGCCTCATTGCGTACGGGGATAATGACAGAAAAGGTCAACAACCCTCCATCATCCGCTTCCACCGAGGTATCTATCCGGCACCAGTGATACCTGGCCCACAACAAAAAGCCGCAATAGATCAATGAAAACGCAATGAAAATAATCATTGCGCAATGTTAAGTTTTAATTTAAAAACATAGACTGTACCCAGGATAGAAGGGATGACAGTATTTATCATCCAAATGATCAAACAAGGAATCAAAACAATGCTTACATCGGGCACAAAAGCCTGAAAGAAAACAATTGCGCTGGCTTCACGCACCCCGAAATTTCCAAAAAAAGAGGGGATAACTGACCTGAAAAGAAAGATCCAGCCAATACCCAAGAGGATTAGATACCATGCCAGTTCTGGGAGAAAAAGACTCAGAACAAGATAAAATTGAAAAGTGAAAATGACATAACGCAGAAGTGATAAAGCCAACACCTGTATCCACATAGAGCCATTACCCCGACTACTCAATACCAGCAGCCCAACTCCCACCACCAAAAAAGGGATGGCCAACATCCAGTGATTATACCAGTCAAAATAATAAAGCACTGAAATCCCACCATAAAGCAGGGTGATCAATAAAAGGATGGTTCGGTTAATCAGGAGTGCCCCCGCTGATTTTTTAGCATTTTGCACATTCAGTAGTCTGCCCCCCACATCCCCAAGAGTGAACGGAATCACCCAGTTGAGGGCCAAACCAGCCAGCACTCTCCGCCACGCTTCTTGAAATGAACTCGTCTCATGGGGGATTGATACACGCCATTTTTCTGCCTCCAACGCCCAGTTGAGTGGCATGAGCATCAACACTATCATGTAGATAATTATGCCGTCAGGTTTATCAAAAGCCTCCTTGAGATTAATATCAGACAGATCCACCCGCGTACTGATAAAATAAATGCAAAGACCAGTGACAATTATCTTCACAGTCCACTCCAGTGATTTTTTATATCTCTCTGTGTAATGGTTAATTTGCATTGATGTCAAAAGATACTTCATTAGAAAAGATCATTTTGGGGCTGGATCCTGGCACAAGTGTAATGGGATACGGACTCATCAAAGTTAAGAAGCAGGATATTAAACTCTTGCAATTTGGTGTGATCCATCTTAGTAAATACTCCAGTCATGAGCTAAAACTCAAAAAAATCTTTGAACGCATCATTGGTATTATCGATGACTACCACCCGGATGAGGTAGCCCTTGAAGCTCCCTTCTTTGGCAAAAACGTGCAATCTATGCTAAAGCTGGGTCGTGCTCAGGGTGTGGCCATGGCCGCTGCACTTTCCAGAGAAATCCCCATCACGGAGTATGCTCCCAAGAAAGTGAAACAATCAGTCACCGGAAATGGGAATGCCTCCAAAGAACAGGTAGCGGCTATGCTCAAAACACTCCTCAAGTTTAATGATGCGCCTAAACTCCTGGATGCAACTGACGCCCTAGCAGTCGCACTTTGTCATCATTACCAGGGAGGAAAGCCCCAGCAGTCCTCTAAAAGCTGGAAAGCTTTCCTTTCGGAAAATCCCGGTAGGATTAAATGATCATTTCCTTGTTGCCGCGGGTAGTACCTACAAAGGGGTATTTTGAGATCCGCTATTGAATTTTCCGATTAACTCTCGTATTTTCAGTGTGTTTTTGATTTGGGACATCCATTACGATGATAACTCTCTTGTGAATCCGCAAATCAAACGAGGCACAAAACCCAACCAACCGCCATGCGTAATATTGAACAAGTACTAAAGCAGAGACGAGAATCGACCTATCGAAAACTCAAATTCAGGTTCATCAAAGGTCTCAAAACTGGAGTCTTTCAAAACAAAACTAAAAAACAGAAACGTCACCTGATTGAAAAGCTCAAGCAACTAGAGTTGCGGTTGGGTTTAAAATCAAATCCCAAGCTTAAACATTGGGCTATGGCACTTGCCCTTGGCTTTATCACTGTGGCTTCATCAGCCCAGGATGGTCGAAAGTCAAAGGAAGAAAAATTGCACCTCAAAAAAGACGTTAAAGAAAACACTACCCATCGAAGCTCTGGTTCAAAATTTAGGTCTGGGGCCACCGTCAGTCTTTTCGAGCCGCAGGACTTTCTGGGAGACCCGCTCATTGGTGATGGCGTTCGGCATTTCGGAGATTTCGATGGAGACGGGGATCAGGACCTACTGGTTGCCTCTTATTACGGGCCTCTTCGTATTTTGCCAAATGATGGTACTGGACACTTTGGTGCTCCTATCAATATCGCTCAAACAATGGATCCCAGTAAACTGCTTGTAGCAGACCTGGATGGAGATGGGGACTTGGATATCTTAATTGGAGATAGTTATGGCATTGCCGACGGAAGCAGCACCAATACCCGTATTTACCTCCTAGCAAACAATGGGGACAATACCTTCACAGAGTCTTCCCAGCTCTTCCAAGGGGTACAGCTGGATGATGATATTGAACTACAGGATATAGATGGAGATGGAGATATGGATCTCCTGGCTGGCACTTATCTCACCGGCAATGGCAATGCAGTTAGTATTTTGTCGAACGATGGGACCGGGCTCTTCACCATAACCGAGGACCTGCTGGGGAGTAGTCGGTTTGTCACAGGAGACTTTGACAATGATGGAGATGTGGACATAGCAGTGGAGAATTATTACCTAAAAATATTCAACAACGAAGGAGGCGTCTTTGCCAACGAAACCTATACCATATCAGAGAGTGTACCCTTCAACTTCAATGAAGCCAGATCTGGTGATTTCAACGGTGATGAAAATCTCGACATTGTCTTTGACGACTTCAACGGCGTATCGATGATCTCACTGGGAGCTACAGAACACATTCTTTCCAACACCAATCTGGATGGGATATATCAACGCTATTATCTTTCGGAGGTTATCGACATAGACGGAGACGGTGATTTGGACCTATTAATAGGATCTGACTATGAAAATAGAAATGACTACACCTACCATCAAAGTCATCTTCTGCTCACCAACACATCCGGATCATTCACCCAATCCTCTCTGGGTAACATCCAGCCAAATATTGGAGAAGCTGAAGCGCTGCTCGGCTTAGATGTTGACGGTGATCTGGACATGGACCTGGTGGTATCCAATTACTTTGATATTGTGGTATTCGCAAACGATGGAAATCAAAACTTTATCCTGCTGGATGAAGATCTGGTGGAGGTGGTTTATGGTTTCGAATCTGAAATGGTAGATATAGATAACGACGATGATCTGGATATAATCATTTCCGGAACCACCATGATCATCGAAAATGATGGATCAGGCAACCTTTCCATCAAACAAAACATAGCCAGAGAATCCAATTTCATTAGCTATGCCATGGCTACCGGCGACTTTGATGGAGATGGGGATATCGATGTGGTTTTCTCTAATTCCTATGCGGATGAACTGGTACTCTGGACCAATGACGGCACAGGATCATTTACTCAGGCCTCTACCCTGGAAACTGCACCCTATCCTGACCTGGAACAGGCCATTGCGATTGACATTGACATTGATGGGGATATGGATCTGGTTACAAGCACCTGGTATAACAATGGCTATCTATTAATCACTTTTAACAATGACGGGGCCGGAAATTTCACCATCGATCAGACTTTAAATGTTTCCTATGAAATAGACGATGTACTGCTGGCAGCAGATCTGGACAGTGACGGGGATATGGACATCATTTCCGGTGGATATTCAGGTGTCATTATTTTTGTCAACGAGGCGGGAACCATCGCCTCTCCCACGGTTTACCTGGCTGATGCAGGAGGGTTTGATAACCTGGGACTTGCCGACCTTGATGGTGATGGAGACACAGACATTATCGCGCTGAATGACTATATCAGCTCTGGACAGTATCATTATATACTTTCCAACAATGGTGACGCCACTTTTGAAAGCTCCATATTGGATATTGCCAGCTCCAATTATGCAGGCGTACTGATTCAGGACTTTGATCTGGATGGTGATCTTGATCTATACCTTGGTGGTGGTGAAGATTATGAAGATGAGATTTGGGCTGGTGATGGCTCTGGAGGCTTCACCCTGCTCGGAACAGTGGGAACCCGCTCCTACCACCCTGTGGCAGGGGACATAGATAACGACGGAGATATGGATATTTTCTCCTTGGAGTATTATGTAGGCAACAGGCTGATACTCAACACCACGAATACACCAACGACCAGCAACACCATCACTACTTCGGATTCTCTGGCACTGGTGGCTATTTTCGATCAGTTGGACGGTGACAACTGGATCCAAAAGGTCGGTTGGAAAGTAGAAAAAGCGAGTGAGTGGTTTGGAGTGACACTCAACCTTGACAACAAGCGGGTAATCGAATTAGCTCTGTCATCAAATGAGCTCACGGGTGAAATCCCCGAAGAACTCGCCCTGCTCACAGAACTCACATCTCTCTCTTTGGAAGGAAATAATCTGACTGGAACAGCCTCTCCGCTTGACCAACTGGTAAATGCAGAACACATCGATGTTTCAGGCAATCAACTCAGTGGATTCCCTGACCTCTCAGGGATCACACCACTCACTACTTTGAAGCTGGAAAACAATCACCTAACCTTTGGGAGTATCGTTCCGAATGCTCCCATTTCTTCCTTCACTTACAGTCCTCAGGCTAATCTGGGCATGGCCACCACAGATACCATTCCCGGAGGCTCCAGCTACACTCTTGACTGGGGAGACCTGGGCGTTGGCACACAATACCAGTGGAGTATGAGCACATACACCTTTGATACCCCCATAAATGAAACCCCTATCCCCATTGAAGGGGCCACTTCTCAAAGTTATAATATTGCTGGAATGAGTATTGGAGATCAGGGATTTTATGAACTGAAAGCTACTCATCCTGATGCTCCCCTTCTTACACTCACCAGCGAAAGAGTCACCCTATATGGCGAGGCAGACCTCACCGGTATGGTATCAGGTAAAGCTCAAGTGGATTTATTCAGGGTGCTGGAAGGGCCTTATTTTTTAGCGGCTACTACCACTACCAACGAGACTGGAGGTTACGCCTTTACCGGACTGATACTTGGTGAATTCATGGTATTGGCCCACCCAGACCTTGCGCAAAGTCCCGGTAGTACTCACACTTACTATGGCAACACCCACAATTGGTCTGCTGCCGATACCATTTTCTTGAATCAAACTTCCTCCAATCTGGACATCACCCTCCTGGATGCTCCTGCACCACCTCAAATATCGGAAGGTGTGAGCGTAGCAGGTAATGTAGCTGTGTCAGGCATAGATGTAGATCTGGAAAATCTGGCTATTAATCTGAGTAAGTCAATCAATTCTGTGTCGGAACCATACATTTACATCTCCACGGATGCAGCGGGTCATTTCGACTTTGGGCTACTGGATGTGGGCTCATATCAGCTGGATGTACAGTACCCGGGAATACCCATGGACGAAAGTTCATCTATGGGATTTGAAATCGCTGAAACGGATATTGGCGGCATTTGGGAATTATTTGCTACAATGAGCGCAACCGGCATATCCGTAAATATAGTAAAATCAGGAGCGACCAATACGATTGTAGAATCCGACTCATTGATACTAGTAGATTTCTATAATAACCTGGATGGAGATAACTGGAATAACAAAACCAACTGGCTAACTGGTAATGCAGACACCTGGCATGGAGTGAAGATAGATGAAACCAAAAGGGTTTCCGAACTTTCCCTCCCCACCAACGGGCTAGCCGGATCACTCATAGAAAGTCTGGGAAATCTTGCAGGATTAAAAATCCTGGACTTGTCGGTCAATGAACTACAAGGAAGTGTTCCTGCGACACTCAGCGGACTGACTTCACTAGAGAATGTCAATGTCTCGAGCAATGATCTCAGAAGCTTTCCTGACCTCTCAGGCACCAGTCTTACATCGCTCAATCTTAGTGGTAACCGACTCACTTTTGCAGACATAGTGCCTAATACTTTTGTAGCCAACTTCACCTACACCCCCCAAAAAAGGTTTGGGGAAACCGTTTATGACACCATTCCTGCAGGAGAAACCAGAGTTGTCAGTATTCAGGATCTTGGCGAAGGCACAGTGTACCAATGGAATTTTGGGCCTCTGATACCCGGTCAGCCTTATAACAACAATGTATCTCCCATCACAGGAGCTACAAATCCTGTGTATGAAATAGAGAACATCAATGCGAGCAAGCAGGGGACTTATAGACTAACGGCTACGCATCCGCAAGCCCCAAGCCTGACCATTAGCAGCAGGAACGTGAACATTATGGCCAAAACCAATCTTTTCGGTACAGTTTATGCAGACGATAACAACACACTCCTCACCGATGGTGACGTGATTATCTATCGATTGAAGGATGGTCCTTTCATCCCGGAAGACACGGCTCAGGTAGATGCATCTGGTAAGTTTAGCTTTACTGATTTGGTTCTGGGAGATTTCATCATTCTCACCCAACCGAATAGAGCCATCTTCCCTAGCACCATTCAGACGTATTACAAACAGGCCGAAAGCTATGAAGACGCAACGGTGCTGGAAGTCAGAGAAAGAATGGAGGGTGTGGATATTCAAATGGTCTTTTATGTGGAACCACCCGTGGAGATCGGTGCCTCTCTTTCCGGAGAGCTGCAAAGTGATCTGAACGAAACCGAAATAGGTGACGAAGAAGCTCGGATCAATGCCAGAAGGAAAGTGAAAAAGGCCGGCTGCTCAATGAGGAGGTTTGTTCGTGCAGGAAGAACTGATCAGGATGGAGAGTATATTTTATACGCGTATGTAGAGTCCGATGATGAAGGACGATTCAACTTCTCGGGTATTGAACCAGGTACTTACAGACTAAATATAGAGTATCCCGGCGTACCAATGGACCCCAGCGCTGAAATAGAGTTCATTATCAGAGATGATGGTAGTAGTCAGAAATTTGAAGTATTTGCGCTGATCACCGAGGATGGAATATTCGTTGAGTCCACTGAGGTCCTGGGAGCTCCTCTGCCCTATCTGCGCAATGTGAAAATTTATCCCAACCCAAGTGATCACCAACTCACCGCTGAATATTTGGTTAACCGGTCTGTCAATCAGCTTCGCCTTGCGCTAATTTCCATATCCGGAGCGACCTTATTAAGCCAGGAACTGGAAGATGAATTGGGTGCACATAAGCTGAGTTTGGACTTGTCACACCTTGAAGCGGGCACCTACTTCTTAATCTTACATGACTCCTCTGGCGAGTTCAGGTATCAGTTCAAAATCAGCAAGCGATAAAAAAAAGCACCCTGGAGAAATCTCCAGGGTGCTTTTTTATTTCTTGGATACTCGGCTAACTACTTCGCCAACGTAAAGGCGGCCTTAATCTTCTCTGCCACTTCCATCAGGTCTTCTTTACCCAGAGAAAGTTTTTCTTTCCCGAAGTTCATATCATTCACCGCATTGATCGGGATCAGATGAACATGCGCATGAGGCACTTCCAACCCAATCACAGTCACACCAATCCGTTCGCAAGTCACCACAGCTTCTATAGCCCTGGCCACTTTCTTCGCAAAAATGTGGAGCCCGGCCAATACCTCATCATCCAGATCAAATATGTAATCCACCTCTTGCTTGGGTATAACTAAGGTATGTCCTTGCACCAGTGGATTGATATCTAGAAAAGCAAGAAAATTCTCATCCTCCGCCACTATATGAGCGGGGATTTCTCTTGCTACGATCCTGGAGAAAATACTTGACATCAGATAGAGATATCAATGATTTCAAATTCAATCTCCCCTGCCGGCACATTGATTTTGGCCGTATCCCCGGGCTTTTTGCCCAGTAACCCGCTACCTATAGGGGATTTTATAGAAATCTTATTCTGCTTTAGGTCAGCTTCCTCTTCTGCTACCAACTGATATTTCATCTCCATTCCCGTCTTCTTGTTCTTTATCTTCACGAAAGACAAGATGCCCACTTTGGATGCATCCAAACTGGACTCATCAATCACTCGGGCATTTCCTACAACCGCTTCAAGCTTGGAAATCTTTAATTCCAGCAAACCCTGAGCGTCCTTAGCAGCATCATACTCGGCATTTTCACTCAAATCTCCCTTGTCACGTGCCTCAGCAATCTGCTTAGACATGGCCGCTCTTCCTTTGGTCTTAAGCTCGTTCAACTCATTCTTGAGACGATCCAAACCTTCTTTTGTGTAATAATTTAATGCTGACATACCTTTATTCTTTAACCTACTAAAACAAAAAAGAACGGCCCCATAAGGACCGCCTTCGTATCGATAGTTTCTTTATTTCTCTTACTAAAGAGGCAAATATAATTTTTTTGAGGATGATTTACAATTTCAGCTTAACTGTGCAAGGTCCCCTGCCTGAAGCTTCCGTATTAACACCTCATTGATTTTACGGTAAGATTCAAACGTCCATCCTGCCACATGAGGTGTCAGGATCACATTGGGATAGCTGATCAATTCTTCAAAATCTGCCCGCTGTGCCTCTGTTAATTTATCCAGTTTTTCATTTTCCAATACATCCAGACCAGCCCCTAGTAGCACGCCTCTTTTCAGTAAATCATTCACCGCTGACAACTTCACCACTTCTCCCCTGCTGGTATTGAGTAGGAATTTTAGGTTTTTGAAACGAGCAAAATACTTCTCATCAAAAAGAAACCTGGTCTCTGAAGTGAGCGGCACGTGAATACTAAGAACCTCCACTTCATCAAAAAATTCCTGCAAACTCACCTCTTCCAGATAATCAGTGGAGAACCCACTTTTATACTTATCATAGGCCACTACTCTGCACGAAAAACCCTTCAACCGCTGAGCAAATGCTGCACCCATGTAGCCATATCCGTAAACCCCTACTGTTCGTCCCATGAGCTCCCATCCCCGATTGGCCTCCCGGTTCCAAACTCCACTTTTCACTTCTTCAGTGCCTGTATTGAGCTTATTGAAAATGGTGAGTAGCATCCCTACAGTGTGCTCAGCCAGGGCATCCCTATTGCCCTCCGGGGCATTGATCAACTTGATGCCTTTTGAAGAAACATAGGTGTAATCTACTTTGTCAAGTCCTGCACCCGCCCGTGCCACAAATTTCAAATTCACCGCCCGATCAATCAGTTCACGATCTACACTCATCTTGCTGCGAATCACCAGACCGTGGTACTCATGGATAATCTCACGCACTTCCTCAGGCCTGATCAGAGGCCGGTAGTCCGGAACAAAGCCGGCATTCTCAAATAGCGATGTGATACTCTCGTGCATATCATCCACGATGAGCACCTTTAAACCTTCTTCATTCATAAATTGTAAAGCAAATGGGCGACAGAAAAATAAACGGCTAATCCCAGCAAATCGTTCGCTGTAGTGATGAATGGACCTGATGCAAGTGCCGGATTGATCCCAAACCTATCCAGAATCAGTGGGGTGATAGTGCCCATGAAAGAAGCCAGGAGTACTACGCTAAACAGCGCAATGGACACGGTGGCAGCCAGGGGTTCGTTTCTATTCACCATCATGACCACACCAAATACCATCAGAGCGAGAATCACGCCATTGACCACTGCTACAAAAAGCACCTTCATCAGTCGCTGCACGAGCCCTCCTGCAAATACATTGGGATTTGCCAGACTTTGCACAACAATGGAAGAGGATTGTATGCCCACATTACCACCTGTGGCCGTGATGAGCGGGATGAAAAATGCCAGCGCCGGGATGAGCACAATATCACCTCTGAAAAGGCCCATAAACTGGGCGCCCAACAATCCCCCAACCATACCAACAATCAACCATGGCAATCTGGCCTTGGAAAGCATCCATACCGTGTCGTCTTCTTCCACATCAGCACTGATACCAGCCATCATTTGACGTTCCTCTTCGGCCATTTCAGTGATCACATCCACAATGTCATCAATGGTGATTCTACCTACCAGCTTTCCACGTGCATTTACCACCGGAGCTGCTTCCAAATCGTATTTCCTCATGATGATGGCCACCTCTTCCTCATCCATATAGGTCTCCACAGAAACCACGTTATCATCATATATATCGGCAATTTTAGCACTGTCTTCTGCCAGAATGATCCGCTTTAGCGACACCTTCCCCACGAGCTTGCCAAGGTCATCGACCACATATACAGAGTAGATCTTCTGCACATTCTCCGCCTGCTTGCGTATCTCTTCTATACACTGCTTGATGGTCCAGTTGATATTGGCTTTGATCAATTCCTTGGCCATCAATCCTCCAGCCACATCCTCTTCATACCTGAGTAGATCCAGAATGTAGCTGGCCTTTTCTTCGTTGTCTATGAATCGGATAACTTCCTCCCGCTTCTTGAGAGACATCTGATAAAGGATATCAGCTCCATCATCAGAATCCAGATACTCGATGTACTTAGCCAGCTCTTCAGGAGTGAACTCCGCAATAAAATCCACCCTCACATCTTCCTCCAAATCGTTCAGGATGGCCGCATCCACCTCTTTGGGCAGAAGCCCAAACACATAGTGGCACTCTTCCGAGTCGAACTCATATAGCAGCGCGGTGATATCAGCAGGATTGACTCCATCAAGCGACTGCCTGATGAAAGTCTCATCTTTCTCATCCAGTGCTTGCTGGAAGCGCTCCAAAAACTCTTTGCTCAGCGCAAACTCCATGATGGATTCGGTGGTCATGCGGAAATGTATTTTGTCAACTGTATAAACTCACTCACCGACAATTGTTCAGCTCGCTGGCCAAAAACTTCGGTATCAGTAGCAAAATCCAAATTTAAGTCTTTTAGGGCGTTGCGCAACGTCTTCCTTCTTTTTCCAAATCCGGCTTTCACCACCCTTTTAAACAGAGCTTCATCACATTCAAGCCGGGCGGTTTCGTTTCTGGTAAGCCTGATCACTGCGGATTGTACTTTGGGTGGGGGATTGAACACCTGCGGCGGTACGGTGAAGAGGTATTCGATATCATAAAAAGCCTGCAGCAATACACTCAGTATCCCATAGGTCTTGTTGCCTTCTTTTGAAACGATCCGGTCAGCCACCTCCTTTTGGATCATGCAGACCACTTCGTTCACCGTATCTCTATGATCCCATATTTTAAAAAATAGCTGGGAGGAGATGTTATATGGGAAATTGCCAATGACGCCTATAGGCCCATCCATTTCGGCCAGATTGTATTTGAGGAAATCCTGATGCAAAAATTTAGTAGCGTGTTCAGGAAAATGATCTTTCAAATAAGCCACAGATTCAGTATCTACATCGAACGCCATGAAATCTGGAAATTCATCCAACAAATACTTGGTCAATACTCCCGTGCCCGGCCCCACTTCTATCAAAGTTGACATCTTTCCTCGGTCCAGTCCGTTCACAATTTTCCTGGCGATGTTTTCATCTTTCAGAAAGTGCTGACCTAAATGCTTTTTGGGAGTTACCTGTTTCAAAGGGTCTGATTATTTTAAAATGAATTAACTTTTCGGCGCTGTAAATTTGACAAAATATGAGTGATACTTCTCAAAACAGAGAGAATAAACCAATAATAGGTATTTCCATTGGAGATTTTAATGGTATTGGGCCAGAGGTGGTCATCAAAGCCCTTAATGATAACAGGATACTGAGGCATCTCACGCCTGTGATCTATGCCGATGGACGAGTCATCTCCTTTTACAGAAAACAACTCGACCTCCAGAATTTCACTTACAATCAGACCAAAAGCATCGAGAGCATTCATCAGCGGAAGGTAAATGTTTTGAACCTGAACGAGCAGGAAATTGAAATCACCCCAGGTGAGCCTGGAAAATCTGGCGGGGAATATGCCATTGCCTCGCTCCGAAGAGCGCTTGAAGACCTGAAAGCAGGAAAAATACACGCCATTGCTACTGCTCCTTTGAGCAAGGAAATGGTACAGTCCGATGATTTCAAATTTCCCGGGCATACGGAATTCCTCACGCAGGAAGATGGAGCTAAAGATAGCCTCATGTTCTTGGTCGCAGAGGGCCTGAGAGTGGGTGTGGTAACTGGTCACATTCCATTGAAAGAGGTGGCTCAGGCAGTCACGCAGGAGCGTATTGAAACCAAACTGAATTTGATGATTAAGTCCTTGAAGAAGGATTTCGGAATCAAAAAGCCCAGAATTGCAGTGCTAGGGCTCAACCCCCACGCTGGTGAAAATGGCCTTTTAGGTGAAGAGGAAGAAAAAATTATCAGCCCGTCTATCAAAACCTTTAAAGACAAGGGTAACCTCGTGTTTGGTCCGTACCCGGCTGATGGCTTTTTTGGCACCAATCAATTCAGAAGTTTTGACGGGATATTAGCCATGTACCATGATCAGGGCTTGATCCCTTTCAAGAACATGGCCTTCGATACGGGCGTAAATTTCACTGCAGGGCTTTCCTTCATCAGAACCTCTCCGGACCATGGCACCGGCTTCCCAATCGCCGGTAAAGGAGAGGCCAGCGAGACCTCTATGAGAAACGCCATCTATATGGCCGCAGATATATTCAAAAACAGATCAGAGCACCAATAGACAATCCCCACGAAATTTGTTTTTTTATATGTGGTTTATTCCTAAATTTGCGGTTCTTTAAGCGGACAGAAGGAAAGCGCATGAAAGGGCTCAGGGAATTTCAGATAGATATTTTCAATTTAGGCTACAAGCTTCACGAGTTTGAATTTCAGATTGATAACCGTCTACTGGGGATGTATGAGCACAGTTTGGTGGAAAAAGGCAGTGGTATTTGTAAACTCAGCCTGGAGAAATCCGAAACCATGATGAACCTTCACTTTCATATTGATGTGAAAGTGGAACTCATCTGCGACCGTAGCCTGGATAGTTTTGACTATCCGATTAAGCTTGAAGAATCACTCATCATTAAATTTGGTGAGGACAATTACTCACTCAGCGATGATGTGATTGTGATCAAAGATGACACAGCCACCATCGATGTAAGTGAGTTTATTTATGAATTTATCACCCTGGCAGTGCCTCTGAAGAAGCTTCATCCACGTTATGAGGAGACAGAAGATGACGAGCCAGATTTGATATATACTTCCGAAGATGAGGATACGGACCGAGAGAACGGTGAAGTGGATCCACGATGGGAAGCATTGAAAAAACTTAAAGGAAAAAAATAGAAAAATAAGATGGCACACCCTAAGAGAAAAATTTCCAGAACCAGAAGGGACAAGAGAAGAACGCATGTGAAAGCTACTCCAAAGAGCTACGTAATATGCCAAACCACTGGTGAACCACACCTTCCGCACAGAGCATTCTGGCATGAAGGCAAGCTTTACTACAAAGGTAAAGTGGTTATGGAAAAAGAAGTTCTGGCTTAATACAGCCAAACAATCAATATAGCATGACAAAAATCCGCGCGGCAATTACCGGGGTTCATGGGTACGTTCCAGACTATGTGCTTACCAACCATGAGTTGGAAACCATGGTCGACACGAATGACGAATGGATCAGGAGCAGAACGGGCATCGAAGAACGTAGGATTCTCAAAGGCGAAGGTCAGGGAACCTCTGTGATCGGTGCTGAAGCAGTTAAGGGCCTTTTGGCCAAGACGAATACAAAAGCAGAAGAAGTTGACTTGATTATTTGTGCCACTGTAACGCCTGATATGCCTTTCCCGGCTACAGCCAATATAGTAGCGGATATGGTCGGTGCTAAAAATGCTTTTGGTTATGACCTTAGTGCCGCGTGTTCAGGATTTCTCTACGCACTCGCCACAGGCGCACAGTTCATACAGTCCGGCACCTACAAAAAGGTGGTGATCATTGGCGCTGACAAGATGTCGTCCATTATAGATTACACTGACCGGGCCACCTGCATTATTTTTGGTGACGGAGGTGGGGCCGTGATGTTGGAGCCCACTGAAGAAGACCTGGGTGTGATGGATTCCATTTTGAAGTCTGATGGCTCTGGGGCACCGTATCTGCACATGAAAGCAGGTGGAAGTCGCAAACCAGCCACCGCAGAAACTGTGGCACAGCGTGAGCACTTTGCTTTTCAGGAGGGCTCTACGGTTTTCAAATTTGCGGTCACCAATATGGCAGATGTGGCGGCAGAGGTCATGGAAAAAAATAACCTGACCAGTGACGATATCAGCTGGCTGGTACCTCATCAGGCAAACAAACGCATCATTGATGCTACTGCCCGCAGAATGGGTGTGGGTGATGACAAAGTGATGCTGAACATTCAGCGATACGGCAACACTACAGCTGGGACTTTACCATTGTGCCTTTGGGATTATGAGCCTCAGCTCAAAAAAGGAGATAATATTATTCTTGCTGCTTTCGGAGGTGGATTTACCTGGGGAGCAACGTGGCTTAAATGGGCTTACGATCCAAAATAATTTCACAAAAAACTTACCATGGCAACAACTGCAGATTTTCGTAATGGTCTTGTTATCGAGTTTAATCATGACCTTTTTACCATCATTGAATTTCAGCATGTAAAACCCGGAAAAGGTCCCGCATTTGTGCGTACCAAGCTCAAGAGCCTTTCGACCGGCCGAGTGATCGACAACACTTTCACTTCCGGCCACAAGGTGACTACCGCCCGGGTGGAAAGAAGAGCATACCAGTTCCTGTACAAAGATGACATGGGCTTCCATTTTATGGATAGTACCACCTTTGAGCAACTCCCCATATCCGATTCATTGATCAACGCACCTGCACTCCTGAAAGACGGACAAGAAGTAGATGTGCTTTTCCATGCTGAAGAGGAAAGGGTACTCGGAGTAGAATTACCACAACACGTGATTCTCAAAGTGGTGTATACCGAGCCCGGTCTGAAGGGGGATACTGCCACCAACACTACCAAACCTGCCGAATTGGAGACAGGAGCCACCATTCAGGTGCCTTTGTTTGTGAACCAGGATGAAGTCATCAAGGTGAATACACAAACAAATTCCTACGTGGAACGAGTTAAATAAAATAATTACCTTTATTTACCGCCAGAGTAAAATCGATCTTAAGTGCTTATTGCGCCCATTTTGATAGACAACCAAAAATGCTAAATAATGAAAGCAAAAGAAATTCGTGATTTAATAGATTTTATTTCAGGCTCAGGCCTTGAAGAGGTAAACATAGAAACAGAGGAGTTCAAGATCAATGTGAAAAGATCTTCACCTCAGGTAACTGTGGCTGCAGCACCAGCGCCTGCTGCCCCAGCAGCACCGGCTCCGGCGCCAGCACCAGCTGCTGCCAGTGAAGCTCCCAAAGCTGCACCAGCTGCTCCCGCACCTGCCAGCGATGCACACCTCATCACCATCAAGTCACCAATGATTGGTACATTTTACCGATCAGCCAATCCTGAATCACCAGCTTTCGTGAATGTAGGTGATGCTGTTAAGCAGGGAGATCCGGTTTGTATCATTGAAGCCATGAAGCTTTTCAATGAAATAGAATCTGAAATATCTGGCAAAATAGTGAAGGTACTCGTGGAAGATGCTCAACCAGTTGAGTACGATCAGCCTTTATTCCTTGTAGACCCCTCTTAATCCAAAAAATAAAAAATCGTGTTTGATAAGATTCTCATAGCTAATCGCGGAGAGATCGCTCTTCGTATTATACGTACTTGTAAAGAGATGGGCATCAAAACTGTGGCCGTCTATTCTACCGCTGATGCCGACAGTTTACATGTAAGGTTTGCCGATGAGGCCGTCTGCATAGGCCCTCCTGCCAGTAAAGATTCTTATTTGAAAATACCACAGATCATCTCTGCGGCAGAAATCACCAATGCAGATGCGATACATCCTGGGTATGGTTTCCTGGCTGAAAATGCTGAATTCTCTAAAGTTTGTGAAGAGTATGGCATTAAATTCATAGGTGCTTCTGCAGACATGATCAATGCCATGGGTGACAAGGCTACCGCCAAGGCCACCATGAAAGCAGCCGGAGTACCTACCATACCAGGATCAGACGGGTTGCTAGAGTCAATGGAGCAAGGGATGAAACTGGCTGAAGAAGCCGGCTACCCTGTAATGCTAAAAGCTACCGCTGGTGGAGGTGGTAAAGGCATGCGCTACGTGAAGGACAAAAGCGGATTCAAGAAAGCATGGGATGATGCCCGCCAGGAAGCTGGCGCTTCGTTTGGCAACGACGGTCTGTACCTTGAAAAATTCGTAGAAGAGCCTAGACACATCGAAATACAAATAGTAGGTGATAGCAGAGGACGGGCATGTCACCTCTCGGAAAGAGACTGCTCCATCCAGAGAAGACATCAAAAACTCATAGAAGAGACGCCCTCTCCGATCGTAACGCAGGAACTGCGTGAGAAAATGGGACAGGCGGCCATCAAAGGGGCTGAGGCCATCGGATATGAAGGAGCTGGTACCGTAGAATTCCTGGTGGATAAACATGGTGATTTCTTCTTCATGGAGATGAATACACGTATTCAGGTCGAGCATCCTATTACTGAAGAAGTAACGGATTTTGACCTGATCAAAGAACAAATCAAGGTAGCCGCTGGGGTGGAGGTTTCTGGTAGGAACTACTATCCACAGCTACACTCTATAGAGTGCCGTATCAATGCCGAAGATCCGGCCAATGGCTTCAGACCTAGCCCCGGAAAGATCACCAATCTACATTTCCCAGGTGGTCATGGTGTTCGCGTAGACAGCCACGTCTATGCCGGATATGTGATTCCACCATTTTATGACTCTATGATTGGCAAGCTGATCGTCTCAGGGCAAACCAGAGAAGAGGCCATCGTACGTATGAAGAGAGCTCTGCAGGAAATGGTCATAGAAGGGGTGAAAACCACCATTCCGTTCCATATCAGATTGATGGATGACCCGGTTTTCAAATCCGGAAAATTCACCACTAAATTTCTGGATGACTTTGACTTTTCTGGCCTGTAAAACAGACCAGAAAAGTCCTCATGAGGGTTGCAAATAGTGCTGAGTTAGAGGTGAATTGGGCTTGATATAGGTCACTTTTCCCTAAAAACTATCCAAGAAAAGCTCGTAATAATGCCGTATAAAGGTTCAAAAGACCATAGGTTTTATACTATCTTTGATAACAGCCGTTAACTGGGCAAACAAACACATTTTGTCAGCTACTCATCCAAACAATCGTCTTACAGAAGAACAGAGGGAACTTATTTCGGAGCTTATAGGCAACGCGATCAAGAAAGCGGTGCAGTCTATGGAGCAGATGCTCAAAATAAGGGTCAATGCCAGTCATATCACCTATGGCGTAGGTCCACTGACCCCCATTCCTGAATTAGACCTGTTAGGTCGATTCAAGGCGCACCTGGTCAAGCTGGTATTCAGTGGCGATATCCGTGGGGCTTTCTATTTCGTTATCCTGGATCATGAGGTAGACCTGATCAATACTGTCTGCCTTCCACCCGAATTCAAGTCAGACAAACGGACCGAAACCAAGCTGATGAAGCACGGATTCATGTCAGAAATCGAAAATGTGATAGCAGCCCTGTCTATGAAAGAAATATCTGAGTATCTGGGCGTGCAATTGGAACTCAGGGTGCCTCAGATCCAAATTATGTCTGGCAATCTGATCAACGAGTTTTTTGAAAAGGAAAATAAGGTTCATAAAACAGCCTTTCATGTCAAATCCGTACTGGAAGGAGTTGCTGTTAATGTTGCTCCTTTTTTTATCTGGATACTCGACGATAATTTTTTGAGGATTCTAAAATTGAATACTTCAGAAGGTTGAGTGATTCAGGGTTGAATCAAAGTGCAAATCCCATGATGAGGACATCATCAGGCTGATCATTGGAGCCTTTCCATTGATCGATGAATGTAGTCAGCAAAGTCTTTTGATCTAAAATTGGTTTATCAGCATTCTCCAAAATGGCTTCAGCCACCATTTTCCTTCCCAACTTCTTATTCTTATCGCCACCCATCAGGTCACGAAAGCCATCACTGGATAGATAGAGGTTAGACTTCACTCCTTCTTCCAACACAATGGTGCTGGTCTGATAGGTATGCTGCATTTCAAACATTTCACCAATCTGCATTCTATCGGCTTTGATGATCTCCATCTTACCCTTCTTCACATGCATTAAGTCTACTTTGGCACCTGCGAATTCTACATGCCTGATGGCTAAATTGATTTTAAGCAGTCCCACATCAGCACCGGTACCCACCTGGAGTTTTTCTCTATCGCTAAACTTAGTGGCAATTTTGTGATGAAGGTATCTTAGAATAGTTCCGGGATCACGGGTCTCATAGGACTCCATCACCCGCTGGAGTGATTGCTTGTACACGCGAGTCATCATACTGGCCAGGTGGCCATGCCCCATACAGTCAAAGAGCGCAATGAAAAGATCTTCCCCGTCTTTGAAAATCCAGAAGCCATCCCCCCCTACCTTGCCACTCATTGGGAGATTGATAATGAAAGCATCCAGAAAACTTGCCACGACCTCCTCAGGAAACAAAGAAAAATAGTTCTTCTTTGTTACATCCTCTAAAGACGAAACTCCAAGGTTATAGTACGTGCGTTCCTGATCAAGCATGCTGAAATTTTACTGCAAACCAATAACCACAAATGCTTCGTGGTTGTTCCAAACTATCGGAATTACGTATATGGAGACATCTTCGGGTATTTTCAACTTGGAAGGCATCCCCTGAAACACGACAGGCACAGAAATCATAAAGTTGGCTCCCAGGTTCGCACGGACGTTTCCGGCCACCACGTTCGAGATTTCGCCAGCCATATCCAGGATATCCTCCTCCGAAGGATCATCTATCCCAATGAAAATCTTAATCAGATCCTCATACATAATTCGGTTAGCTGAAATATAAACAAATCCCTTCCGATTTCCAGATATTCCTATCATTCCGGTATAGTCCTTCAACATCAGACCTTCGGATTGCTTGATATAAGGTACGTTCAGTTCGGAATCAATCTCCGTCAGGTGCCTGAAGTAATTGTTGACTGAGTTAATGAACAGACTACAGGTGGCATCAAACTCCGCTTTGCTTGTTTTCATTTCTCTTTAGTAATCGGTCAAAAGCTTTGGCGAGATCATCGGCATTCACAGGCTTATAAAGAAAACCACGTGCGCCTTTATCCAATGCTCTCAGGCCGGTTAATTTATCTGATAGAGCCGTGATGATCATAACCTTGCATTTTGGGTGCATAAGCATGATTTCATCCAGGCAAGCCAAACCGTCCATTCCCGGCATGGTAATATCCAGCGTTACCACGTCTGGTTTTTCTTCCTTAACAATCTTCACAGCACTCGCCCCATCAGGAGCCATACCTATGATCTCAATATCGTAATCTTTCAGATTTTTCTCAATTATGCGACGCATAATTGATGAATCATCAACTATCAGTAGTCTCATGCTCTTTTGATTGGTCTTCTACAATACCACTGATGGGTAAATTTATGATTAGTTTGAAATACTTACCTTCCTCAAAAGTGGTGGTAAATGTTCCATTCATCTCCTCAATCAGTGTCTTCACTAAATTCATGCCTCTTCCACGACCTGCGTTTTCATCCACTTCCGTAGCGGTTGAAAATCCTTTTTCATAAATGAGGTTGATCACCTGATCATGTGTGAGTTTCTCAGCCTCAAATTCAGTAAGTATGCCACTTTGAACTGCCCTTTGCTTTACTCTGATCACATCGAGTCCCCTGCCGTCATCCATATAGCATATCTCGAATCGCTGATCCTTTGGCTGATCCAGCTCAATAGAAATGGTTCCTCTGATCAATTTTCCAAGTGACGTTCGGGTTTCACGATCCTCTATTCCATGCTTTACGGAATTTCTAATCAGTTGAATCATGATGTCCCTAAAAGCATCAATGTGCTCATTTGGAAGCACCAGGTTGCTTTCATTTTTAAAGAAAAAGTCCACCGGCTTGTCCATTTTGTCTGACAGTAACTTAACTGATCGCTCCAGATTGTCAATGAGCATGATATTGGAAACCACATGACCACCAGATGGGTACTTACGGTAGATATCTGCCACCTTTCGGAGCATAGAACTCATTTCATCGATCATCTTATCGGCATCATCAATCTCATAAAGGATGGTGAGGAAATCCTTACCGGTCACTTCCTTGAGCTTTAGACTTTCAATGGCCTCCTCTACCTCATGGAATTTTTCGCTCATGATGTCAAGGCCTATCACTACGGCATTTCCTTTGAGGTTGTGGATAGTTTCGAAGGTGAAATCAAGCAACGCCTTCAAGTCTCTGTCTTTATTGGCCTCATAGCGCTCCGAGATGCCTTTGAGCGTGCGTTTGGCATTATACAAGAATCCCCTGATCAATGACGGATCTATTTTCAAAATGCTCAATACCTGTTCGGTTTCCTGCTTTTTCTTCTTCTCCGCGTCTTCCAGGTGTTTCTGGAGCAACACTGATTCCGTTTCGTCAGATACCGTCACCATAATGTTAGCAATGCGATCTCTTCTCCATATCCTTGTAAAATTGACCCGGATGTATTTGGTGGTCACTATACCATCGGTCTCGCTGTATATTTTTACCTGCTCGATTGGATTAAGTTGATTGACCACATCCTCGTCCATGTCTTCGTTGAACAGATGGCGCATGAACATCTCCAGTGCCTCCAGATCGCGAGGGATAATCAATGGTCTCATGAAGTTGGCGAAGTTCTCCCCAGAAATCTTGGAGAGCCCAAAGATCTTTTCCATGGATTTGGAATAGAGCTTGCTCATTTTGAAATTCCTATCTAACAGAAAAATCCCCTGATGGATGTTTTGGAACACAACAAGGGATACTCGGTAGATATTGTTATACAGGAATTTGGCCTTATCACGCTCTTTTCTCAGGATGTTATGAGACTTCACAATCTCATCCACCATCACATTGAAAGTCTTGGCGTACTGTCCAATTTCATCCTTTGTAGCAATGAACACTTTCTTTGACAGGTCTCCTTTGGAAATCCTGATGGTAAAGCGCTCCAGTATTTTCACATTGGCCAACAGGTTGGTCACAATAATGGACATCAGCCACATAGCCAGAATACCGATGATGATATCCAGTACAATGAAGGTCCAAAATTTTTGAAAAGCTGTGCGGGCAAGATATTCCGTACGAGAAAGTAGCCTCTGAGAGATACTATCCTCTACTCTTTTGAGCGCATTGATCTTGCTAGTGGTCATTTCGTACCAGTAGCCAGGATCCTGATTAAAATTATCCCTAAGATGCAAAACAGACCTGAGTCGATCTACTTCATTCACATCATGTCCAGTGACCAGGTTATTGTATACTCCTCTTGAAGCTTCATCTGCAATGATGAGAAAAGCATCTGTATAAGCTTCCTGCTCTGCTACCAAGGCGGTGAACGAGCTGTAAGTCTCGTCATCAATCTCACTAATGGAAAATGCGTGAGTACCAATGGCTCGCTCTATACTGGCTCGCTCTTTGGCTTTCAAGAAATAAATAAGCGCATGCACCTGTTGCGCTATATCTTTATCCCGTGTTTCATTGATTAGCTGATCGACGGTATTCAATGCTACCTCATCGATATCTGAGAAATACTCAAGAATCTGGATCGGATCCAATACCCGACGATCTACTTTCTGACGGATACTGTTGATCGTAGAGAAATTTGAGTTCAACAACTCTACATCGTTAGCATGAATGGCAAAAATGCCTTTGAGATCTAACCGGTCCAACTCCTCGTAGAAGCGCTCCAGGGTACTATCTGTCACATGCCTCTGATGCAAGAGGGCTTGTGAAAAGTCCTCACCATCATTGGTTAAAAAACCAACGGAAATGCTTCGCTCCTTTTGCAGCTCATGAACGGCGTGGTTGATTTCCACGCCCAGCAATATGGTTTTGTTCAGCCTCTGCGAATCGTCATAATCCAAATAGTTATGCTTGATTTGTATGTAATCAAAGCAAATGATGATGACAATAAGAGGGACCAAAACCACTGCAAACTTGGTCCTGATTGGAAGATCATAAAGTATTCTCATACTTTTTACATTATTCTGTTAACCACTGCTATCAGCTCTTCTGACGTAAATGGTTTAACAATATAGTCAGCCGCTCCCAATTCTTTACCTTTGTTCACAACTGTTTGCTGACCTACAGCACTGATCATAATCACTTTTGACTCCAGTCCCTCATCTCTGAGGACTTTCAATATCTCAAAGCCCATCATGTCAGGGAGGATGTTATCCAGGGTAATCAGGTCCGGCTGCTGCTCCAGAGCTATATCGATAGCTCCCTCTCCGTCTTTTGCTTCGCCCACAATCTCCATCCCGGCTTCTTCTAAAGCTGTGCGGATCAAAGACCGCATATAAATTGAATCGTCTACTATTAGTACTCTCTTACTCATGATATTTTACCCTGTTTAATCAAACTAAATCTCTGATTTTATCCACAAATTCCTCCTGAAAAATCCAAACGAAATCAGGCGAAATATCTAATTCAACACCGTGGAAAATGGCCTTGAAACGAATAATTGCGTCAAATTCACCCGCTTCCTTCTCCAAATAGCTGTTGACCTCAGTAGATTTCACAACATTCAGCGAAGGTACATGACCGTATATTTCCAAGCCTAAAAAATTTGAAAATTCTGTGATCACTGCGGCCGCCATCATATTATCGATTTCGGTCAGGAAACCAATTTTCATCATCCTGCTTTCTGGCGTATCACTGTCTATCAATTTGGCAGGTAGGCAGGCTTTAAAGACTTTGGCCACCTCATCTTCTCTGAAAATTAAATGGCTGGTACCCTTGAGCTCACCAATCAGCTTGGTTTTGATCACATGTACACTTTGGCCACCCAGGTCTTCAAATTTGGGAAGGGGGACATCCACACTACTGCTGTAGTCGATCTTCTCTATGGAAATGGGGCTTTGTAGAATCTGCTCCATCGATTTCTTTGCCATCGATAGTCCGTCAAAGACCAGCTTTGAGGCTATTTCCAGTTCGTTTTCGTTCAATTTATCCAACATCAAAGTTTAAAATTATCTATAGCAATCTGTTTAATTTATTCTTATTGTTCAAGGTCTCTTTGATCGAACGGCTTAATTAGTCGTTGAATCAGTTGATTGATGCAGTAACTTCTCCAATTCTTACCAATCTAACCCACCTATACCTATTTTAATCAGAGATAGCGAAAGATTTTTTCACTTCTTCCAACAATTCCTTCGGGTCAAACGGTTTGGTAATATAAGCCTTAATCCCAAGATCTAACCCCTCCTGAATGGCAGATTGTTGTCCCACGGCGCTTACCATAATAACGGTACGTGAAATACCCTGTTCCTTCAGTGCTCGCAAGATTTCCAAACCCGTCATATCCGGAAGTATATTATCGAGTGTTACTAAATCCGGATCCAACTCTACTATTTTATCCAGGGCCTCCACACCGTCCTTTGCCTCCCCAATGACCTGATAGCCGGCGTTCACTAAAATTCCTTTGATGGTAGATCTGGAGTATCCAGAATCGTCAACTATGAGTATGGTCTTGCTCATCTCTTCTCAAATTTTGGTTTTTGTGTACTCCCTTTCCCTTCTTTCTTCCGGTAGACTCTTGTCCTGATGTCCTCTACCTGAAACAGTAATTTTCCCGCATCCGGCATGATATCATAGTACCCAATAATCAGGTAGCCATTGGGTTTCAGACTTTCATAAAACAAGTTGAGGACTTTAAGCTTGAGTTGCTCATCAAAATAGATCATCACATTTCTACAAAAGATGATGTCGTATTCGCCAGTGACCGGATCATGGACAAGATTGTGCTTTTCGAAGGTAACATTGCGCTTGTAGTGAGGCTTAATGGCCGCATGCTTGTCGTGGAACTCAAAATAGTCCTCCAGCTTACGATCCGGGAAAAACTTTAAAAAAGGAGTAAGGTACGGTTTGATCACCTCCAGTGAGTACTCTCCATCTTTTGCCTTTTTCAGGGCCTTGGTACTCAGGTCCGAAGCAGCAATTTTTGTCCGACTCAGAAGCCCTTTTTCCTCCAACACGATGGCCATGGTGTAAACCTCCTCTCCGGTAGAGCAGCCGGCGTGCCATATTTTGAGTGATTCTCCCTTGAATCGTTCGAGAATCTCGTCTCGAAGCTTAATCCATACATCAGGGTTTCTAAAAAGCTCCGTAAGGTTCACCAGCAGATCATCTATGGCGCTCATGAAAAAATCATGGTCTTTAAGTATCCGTCCCCAGAGGTCAAGGGAAGAATCCATGTGATGCTTCATCATTAATCGATTCACCCCTCTTTTCAAAGATGCCTTCTCGTAGTTGGTGAAATCCAGCCCATAGCGGTTTTTGATGGCCACCATCAGGGCATTCATTTCTTCGTCCGTTATCAACTCAAGGGGCTTTGCTTCACCGGAGAAAATACTTACTGATTCCTTCATTTAGAATTATTTTGATTGGAGGACTTTTAGATGAATCAGGTCGGTGAGAGCTGCTATATCTATTACCGGGCATACGTTACCACTTCCCAGTATGGTGGTGCCACTTAGCAATTTAGTTTTGTTAATGGGTTTGGCCAGAGGTTTTTCGATGATCTCCTTCTGCTGAAGGACTTTATCTACAATCACACCGGTGGTCTGCCCCATATACGATACAATGATCACATTAAACAGATCATCGTCAGTACTCAATTCGAAACTCTTCTGAAGACTGCCACGTTGGCCTAGCTCATCCAAACTCTTCATTTCCAGGATATCTTTCAAGAAAACAATGGAGATCGCTTCATCCTGATATTTGGCCATGAGCCCGCCACTGAGTTTGTAGATTTCACTCCTGGCAATGGTCACCACGGCCTCTGTGTATGAAAGCGCCATGGCATACTCCTGCCCCCATACATCGAAAAGCAAGGTGCCCTTGAGTGCCAGTGAAGATGGTACGTGGAGGTTGACAGTGGTGCCTGTACCCACCTCTGTCTCTATACGCACCTGACCGCCAATAGACTCTACGGCTTTCTTCACCACGTCCATTCCCACACCACGCCCGGAAATTTCATTTACTTTATCGGAGTTGGAAAAGCCTGACTCAAAAATATACCGCAGTACTTCATCCTTTGTGAGGTCCTTGGCGACAGCATCGGCCACCATTCCTTTTTGAACAATTTTCTTACGGATTACTTCATGGTCGATACCGGCGCCATCATCCCTCACCACGATAATCACCCGATCTCGCTCGTAGCGCGCATCCAGTGTAATGGACCCTTCAGGAGGCTTACCGTTTTCTACCCTTTTGGCTTCCGGCTCTATACCGTGACTCACGGCATTTCGGACGAGATGAACCAGCGAGTCGCTGATTACCTTGAGTACATTGCGATCTATTTCTATCTCAGTGCCTTTGAGAACCAAAGCCACATTTTTCACCTCTATGGCCGCAGCATCCCGAACTACCCGATGGAACTTATTGAAAAGAAATCCTACCTGAATCATTCGGGCATTCATAATGCTATACTGGAGGTTAGAGCTAATTCGCTTCAGTCGCTCAAACTCTGCCGTAGCCAGCCCTATTTCCTGACTGAAAGCAATCAATCTGTCACGCTCTATGATGAGCTGCCCCACTTCATTGAGCAAATCATCCATTTTCTTAACGGGTATCTGAATGACATCCGAAAACATCACCTGGGCCTGGCCTTCCTGTTTGGCGGTTTCCTCTTCCTGATGCTCTATCTCTTCTTCTTTGGGTGCGGCGGGTGCTCCCTTGTCCAATTCGTTTTTAAGAAATATTGAAAGGCTGGTTTTGATCCCCAGATAGCTGACCTTTTGGTTGGTCTCGAGGGCCCGCACCACTTGGGTGAGTTTGTCGTTGGCCCTGAAAAGGATTTCAAAAAGTTTTTTACTCAGTGTGATTTGCTTATTTCGGATGGCAATCATCACGTCCTCCATAGCATGTGAAAGTTCGGACACACCATCCAGGCCCAGGCCCATGGCATTACCTTTCAACGTATGGGTAATCCGAAAAATGCCATCAATGGCATCCTGATTGGACTGATCTTTTTCCAGCTCCACGAAAAGCTTGTCCAGCTCTTCTATCTGGTCTTTCGCTTCTATGAGAAAGAGTTCCTTATATTCTGATTCCTTAGATTTCAATGTCTATAAACAGTTAACCAAGTATCCACCAATTTCTTTTATATGCATGACCTTTTCGGCCGCTCCAGTTTCGAATGCTATTTTCGGCATACCGTAGATAATACTGGATGACTCATCCTGTGCTATGGTAATGCCGCCATTATTTCTAATCATTTTCATACCCTTCACCCCATCGCGCCCCATCCCTGTGAGGAGCACCCCTATGGCCTTTTCACCATAGCACTCAGCCACAGATTCCATCAAGGCATTAATGGATGGGTTGTTATATTCCTTATATTCCTCTTTTGAGAAACCAATTTTCACTTTTTCTCCCTTTCCATCCTTCATCACTACCATGTTGGCATTGCCTGGTGCGATAATGACCATGCCTGGCTGGGGAACCATACCCCGCTTACCCACCACCACTTTGAGCGAACTGAGGGCATCCAGTCTGTCCGCAAAGGACAAAATGAAATTAGGTGGCATGTGCTGACAAATAAGTACCGGAACGTTTAGGTTGGCAGGAAGCGAAGTGATTACTTTCTCCAAAGCGGAGGGCCCGCCGGTAGATGCGCCAATGACGATCACATGAAACCTCGCCTCACTATCAAAGGTGTGAGGCAGCTTACTCAGCCCATCGCTTTCGATGGGTGTAGGACGCGGCTTGGCCCGAGCCACCCGCTTGACCATGGCCAAAATCTCAACATTGATCTCGCGGATTTTGGATCCCCCTTTTTGCGGTTTGTTAATATAATCAACTGCTCCGAGTCGCAGTGCATCAAAAACCACGTCGAGGTTAGTGTTTCCCACCGAACTCAAAATCACAATAGGAATGGGATTAGCTTTCATGATATGCTCCACGGCATACAATCCATCATACTCGTCCATATTGATGTCCATGAGTATGACATCCGGCTTGAGCTCGCGGGCCTTCTCCACTGCTTCCTTGCCATTGGAGGCCGAACCTATGACTTCCAGTTCCTTGTCTTTGGACAACAAATCTGAGATCAGTAATCTCATGAATGCTGAATCGTCCACTACTAATATTTTTATCTTCCCTGTCAAATGCTTAGCTGGTTTTCATTCTGGCCCTCAATCTGTCGCCCTCAATCAGTTCATCTATGTCAATGAAATAGACCATCTCACCCTGAACCTTCACCAGTCCTTTTATGTAGGTTTCGTCCAGAGAGGTTTCGGACAGGTTGTCAATAGTAGACTGAATGGTATCTCCGGAAACCTTCTGATTGGATGGAACCTCAGGCACCAAAATACCAACGGTAAACCGCTCTGTTCTCACCACCATGGTATAGGCTGAGCGGGTCTTGATGTCTTCACTGGCATCAACCAGGCCGAGCTTATCGGCCAGGTCCAAAATGATAATGCCTTTTCCACGAATGGTGGAGATCCCTTTGATGTATTTGGGCGTTTGAGGCATCTTAGTAATGGGGACACTGGGCACTACTTCGTTGACTTTGGATATTTCCATGGCGAATGACTCCTGTCCAAGCTTAAAGACAATGAGGTGTACATGCTTGCCTTTGAGGGAATCGATCTCCTCTTTGAATCGCTTGTGAAGTTCAGATCTTCGAGCGAGTTCCTCCTGAGTAAGAAACCAGGACTGATCCGCTGACTCTACTTTTTCGGAGACCTTTTTGGCTTTCTTCCCCTTATCTTCCTTAGAAGGGTGGGCGCTTTTTTTCTTGAGGTTGCGTCCTGTTGTCATATTCTACTCTGATTGCTCACCAATTTTTAATCTACAAAGAAATTAGTCGATATCTGCCAAAATCTCGGGGTACTTCTTCCTAATATCCTCAAGAAACTTTACGTTATCCTCAATATTAACACCTATTTCACTTTGAATATCCAAAATTCCCCAATCTTCAATCTCCGGAAGGTAGATTGGAGCCTTCTTGTCTAGCTGATAGGAGTCACCCATATCAGTTTTCAACTTCACCAGTCGCTGTACAGGCTTTCTGTCCTTAATTATCTGCACTTCATCCGCCCAATCATCACTGGATACTTTTGTGCCATTGGCGCTTGTCAGGTACTTTTTACCATCCGGCGTTTTCACCAGCACGGTATCATTCACATGCTTCAGTACCTCACCGAAAAAAGCCTTCTGCTGTTTGAATAGCTTTGAATTGTCTCCCTTACCTGACTTCACCAGTCTCTGTAAATTTTCAAGCTCAGCCTCCTGTTCCTCAGATTTGATCTGGGCCAACTTCAGATCCGTGATGTCTCTGGATATCCCAAAGGTGCCAACGATCTTTCCATCCTGATCTTTCAGTGGCAGCTTGGTAGTGGATACAAAGGTGGTAGTGCCATCCTTTTTGTCTTCTCTCTCTATTTGATTCAGTAAAGGCACTCCTGTCTTGATGATGGTTTGTTCGTCGTTAAATGCTTTCTTAGCATGGTCTCCAAAGAAGTCAAAATCTGTTTTTCCGGTAATCTCACTGACATCTTTTACACCAAAATTAGGAGCCATGGATTCGCTCACTCTGAGGAAGTGTCCCTGAGTATCTTTGAAGTATATAAAATCAGGCATGTTATCGAGTAATGTCGCCAACAGCCTATTCTCCTCTTCGAATTTGAGCTGGGCAATCCTCATTTCGGTAATGTCTCTTGAAATTCCGAAAGTGCCTATGATGTTTCCATCCACATCTTTCAACGGCATTTTAGTCGTAGATACATACTTGAATTCGCCGTTTTTAAGGTCAGCTCTTTGAATACTGTTAATCATTGGGATGCCTGTCTCCATAATCTTCTGCTCATCCTCATAAGATACCCTTGCATGTTCTCCATGAAAATCAAAATCACTCTTGCCAATTAATTGCTTAGGGTCTTCCATTCCAAACCTCTTGACATGAGAAAGGCTGTTGCGGATGAATTTACTCTCTCTGTCTTTGAAGTAGATAAAATCGGGAATATTGGAGAGCAACGCATCCAAAAGACTTTTCTCCTTTTCGTAGGCCTCACGCATCTGAAAGAGGGCGTTATTCTCCTTGGCCTGGCCGGAGAGCCTCACCATGCTGATACCCTCTTTGAATTCCATGGCGATTTGCGCCAGGTTTTGGGTCTTATCATTGTAACTGCCCATACCGGATGAAAGCTCAGTGGCCGAACTGGCCACCTCTTCGGTGCCCGCTGCGGTCTGCTCCGCTATCACCACGATGCTTTCGGTGATGGAAACCACATTGTTAATACTCTGAATCTGATTCTGGGCGGCATTGAGAATTTCTTCTGAGAATCGCAGTGTTTCGGTGGAGGAATCGAGAATTTCCTTAAAGGACTCAGCGGCGGATCTGGAAGTTTCCTCACCACTTTTCACTACCATATTCATATTTGACATCACTTTGGCAGCCACTTCGGTGTCTGTCTGCACGTCACCAACTAATATCTCTATTTCCTTGGCCGACTTTCGGGAATCCTCGGCCAGTTTGCGGATTTCTTCGGCTACCACTGCAAACCCGCGACCAGCATCGCCCGCCTGTGCTGCTTCGATGGCCGCATTTAGTGCCAGCAGGTTCGTTTGTGAGGCAATTTCGGTGATCACGCTCAGCGTTCTGGAGATATCCTGAGACCTCTGGGTGAGCACCTGAATTGATTGGTTTGTTTTGGTGGAGTACTCCGAAATCTCTACCATGCTGCTCACCACGCCATTCACTATACCAATTCCCTTCTCACTGCTTTCAGCACCGATCTTTGCGGCGTTGTTGATGGCTTCAGCCTTCTGCACCATCCGCTGAGAGGCCTGAAGGATTTCTTCAACCAGGCTGGATGACTCATCTACTTTGGCCAGCTGGTTTTGAGCTCCGCTACTCATTTGCGCAATGGCAGAAGCAATTTCGTTGGTGTTGGAATTCATCTCCTCACCGGTCACTCGCATTTCACTTGTAGACTCCTCAATGGTGAGGACATTTTGTGAAATCTGATGAAGCAGCCCATCGAGGTTATCTAGTGCCAGATTGAGATTATTGGTGATTTTCAGAATATCTCCCTTGGCCTCCTCCTTGTATCGATGAGTGAGGTCACCGGAAGCCATGGCATTGACGATCTTATTGATGGAATAGAATGGCCTTGAAACATTTTCCAACAGCTCATTAATAGAGTTGCCCAACTGGAGCCAAATACCGGATTTGTTTTGATTGTCAATCCTCACATCCAGCTTGCCCTCATCTCCGGCCATACTCACTACCTCATCCACACCACCGAGCATAGTGCGCAGGTTGTCTCTCATGTCCAGCAATGACTGTCCCAATAGGTCATTGTTGCTTTTCAGACTAAACTCCGAATTCAGGTTTCCCTCTCTGATCTCATTGGCCAGTCCGGCGGTATTTTTCAAAAACACCAGGTGGCTATCAAGTGCTCTGGAGATATGACCAATTTCATCCTTCCTGTTCTCTGTTTTCAATTCCCGAAAATCAATGTCCAGATTACCATCAGACATCATATTAATTCGTTTGATAATCCTGTAAAGCGGATAATGGACATACCTAAAGATAAACCTCATCCCCAAGTAAAACTGCAGGATGATAATGGGTGAAGCGTACAGAAAATAGGCAATCCCGTACATGCCGGATGCATAGGAGACTATGCATAACTCAGCGGAAAGTGCCACGAAAAAAATACAAATTCTAAAAAGAAAAGATCCTTTAAAATTGAAGTAAATAGCCAAAGCGCTCGCTAGCAAAATAGCACCTACAAAGCCTGTAATCTTTAATAATTCTATCATCTGTTGGGTTGGGTTGAATTCAAAACATGGGGAAACTGATCTTTACAATTCACCTATGGCGCTATTCGGTTTTCACCTCAATCATCTCCAAAATATCGACCAATATGATCATGGACTTGTCCTTTTTGACAATGCCTTTGATGAAGTGATCTTCGGGTGCGAGGTTATTGATCACAGCGGCACTGGTATTGATTTGTGAAGATTGAACAAGAAGTGTATCGGGTACCTGCCGAACAATGAGGCCGGCCTGGTAAGTATCATCCTTGATCACAATGATGAACGCCTCCTCCAAACCCTCCATTGCCGGGGCCTTTGGATTGATCCTTTTTTCAAGGTCAATTACGGCAAGAACATTACCCCTTACATTACCGACACCAAGTATATAATCCGGGGCCTGAGGTACAGGTGCAATTTTGGGAGCCTTCACCACTTCACGCACTTTTTCTATGGGAAGTGCGTAACGCTCACGCCCTACCGGGAAAACCACGAGTACTTCGTTTTTTTCTACCGTTCCTGTCTCTGAAATCTCCTGATTGAGCCTGCCTAAAGCGGCTGCTTCTACCCAACTCTTTTCTGGCTGAGCAATGCCATGTGACTTTGTAGAGTTTCCGTCCACCATTTCGCTGTGTTAAAATCTTGTCTATAGGGATGTGTTCACCAGGACCACATTAATTCAAATCTTTAATGGTTTAGCCCATGGAAACCCAATACTTTGGGTGCCTATTATTTTCATATTTTTTGATATTAAAAAATAATATTTGGCTCAAACCACACTATTCAAACATTCGTAAAATAGCAAAATGATAAATTTCACCTGCTAAAAAACCTAAATATTTAAGGAAAAACTTATCCTCTCAAACGAAATTTACTCACCCGCTCTATAAGCTCAGCCGCCACGTCTGATAAACTCTGAGATTTCTGTACGTAGCTCTCCATCCCTGCTGATAATTCTGTCGCAGAACTGGCCACTTGTTCGGTGCCAGCAGCCGTTTCTTCGGCAATTACCACCACTGATTCCGTAATGGTCACCACATTCTTGATGGCCTCAATCTGCTGCTTCACACGCTTGCGAATCTCTTCAGACATGAGTAAAGTATGATTAGAAGAGCTTGTGATTTCATTGAAGGCCTCTGAGGCGAAGTTGGTGGCATCCTCACCACTCTTCACACTGGCTTTCATCATTTCTATGGCGGATGCCGCGGTGCTTACGTCATTCTGTACGTCGTTTACCAGCTGCTCGATTTCACGTGCAGATTTTTTAGAATCTTCTGCCAGCTTCCTGATCTCCTCGGCCACCACAGCAAACCCTCTTCCGGCATCTCCTGCCTGGGCTGCCTCGATGGCGGCATTCAATGCCAACAGGTTGGTTTGAGAAGCTATTTCAGTAATCACTCCAAGCGCACGTGATATTTCATTGGAGCGCCTGGTCAATACCTGAATAGAATCATGTGTATCAGATGAAAATGCGGCAATGTCACGCATACTGAAGCCTACCTTTTTCACAAGGCTCTGACCTTTTTCACTATTCTCCACACCGCCTTGTGCGGCTTCATTTATGTTTTCTGCCTGCTCACCCATTTCATTGGAAGACCGCAAAATTCCTTCTACCAGGCCTGAGGATTCATCTACTTTTACCACCTGATTTTGAGCTCCATTGCTCATTTCAGAGATGGATGAAGCAATCTCCCGGGTATTATAGGTCATCTCCTCACTCACCGTTCGCATCTCTACTGAAGACTCATTCACTATGGTGGCCATCCCGGCTATGTTTTCGATCAACTCATTGATATTATCCAGCGCTTTGTTGAAACTAGAAGCCATTATCTGCACATCTCCTTTGGCCTCTTCGTCATATCGCACTGTGAGATCACCTGCAGCCATTGCATCCACCATGTTGTTGATCTTATTAAAGGGTAGTGAAATGGAGTCCAACAGGTTATTTACTGAATCACTCAACTCTTTCCATGCACCATCTTCCCAGTCGGTCTTCATCCTGGCAGTCATCAGTTCTCCGTTCTCACCAGCATTCTGGATCACCTCGCGAGTTTCCCGACTTACGGTTCGTAGGTTTTCGCGCATGCGCAAAAGGGAGATTCCAAGCATATCGTTCTTGCCCGAGCTGGCAAATTCGGTATCCAGATTACCCTTCCCAATCAAATGAGAAAATTCGGCCTTTCGGATCAGGTCATCCATCAGTTCGTTGGCAGCAGCTGCCAATACCCCGAGCTCATCTCTGGATTGAATATTCAGTCGGTTTTCGGAGGACAGATCCCCCTCAGCCAGCTTGGTAAGCAAGAAACTCGATTTTTCAAGAGACTGAGCAATGGCAGCGGAGATCTTATAGGTAATAATCACCAGTACGATGAGACCTGCCAACCCAACAATCAGGGTAACCATAAATACCGCATTGAACTGGGCAGTAATCTCTGAAACGGGAACCACAAAGCCTGTAGACCAGGGAAAGGAAGATCTGCCAATGGGAATAGCTGCAAAGGAAACGTACACCTGCTCGCCCAGATCTTCATCATACACCGTATAAGAAAAAGAATCTCCATTTTTAATTCTCTCCCTCACGTTGTAAGGGCTTTTCTTCACGATACTTAAGGTATCCATCGATTGGCTAAACAGACTCTCATTTTTATGAGAGATAATAACACCCTGATTGGAAAGGAGAAAAGCAAATCCATTGTCGTAATAATCTACCTCAGTTACCCCCTTGAAATCATCTACCGTCATATCAGTACCGATAACGCCGACAAACTTGCCATCAACCTCTATGCTGACTGTAGGAGATATTCCCAGCAGTGAGTCCGTAGCCCCAGACGAATAGTCGTAATCCAGATACCAGTATGGTTCTGAAAGTTTTTCGCTGTGCTCGCGATTGTATTTAAGAAACCAGTAAACTCCCGATGTTGGATCTCCATCAAGGTTGGCCAGCTCACCCGAAGAGTTCAGTTTGCCATCTCGCATGTAAAAGTTTTTCCGCTCTCGCCCGTATGGCTTGTCATACCCGTCCTCTATGGCCCATAGCTGCCAACTCATCCAGGTAGCATCATATTTAGGGTACTGTTTCAGGATATTTACCATCAGCTTCTTTCGGAGCGTATCACGAATCGGCCGCTTCATCGAAGTGTAGTCTTTGATGATGTCTGCCATGCTGCGAGCTACAGCCATGTCTTCATCCAATATTGCCTTGATCTCATTCGCCTTCTGCTGAGCGTAGGAGTCGGCCAGTTTCTGTGCCTCGTCTATGGCATTGGCCCTCAATTGAAAACTTATATACCCCAATGAAATGATATAGACAAGGACCGTAACCCCCACTATAAAAATCATCATCTTCCTCCTGATGGTCAAATTAAAGTTCATACCTAAAAGCTTGTATTTTCACATGGAGCAAGTTGCTGGTTGCTCATTTATAAAAGAAGACATTTTAGCGGACAATTACACCACAATTAGACCTATCCCGAATAATTCCATTATGAACTGGACAAAGGAGGGGACGAATGATTATTAAATCAGAATCATTTGATTGCATTCAGTAATAAAATAGCAACACCCTAGCTAGTTTATTAGCAAAGCCTCATCTATGATCATATCGTTCAATGGGCCCATACAACCCATGATTATGCCTGAGTATGCTCAATCTCCTCGCACAGCCGTTGATACCAATCCTGACCAAATCTTCTGATCAGTGGGTCCTTCAGAAACTTGTATACCGGCACCGAGAGTTTTTCGCCCAGTTCGCAGGCAGGGGAGCAAATGTGCCAGCGGTCATAATTCAATGCCAGAAAATCGTGAAGTTTGGCTACTCTTATGGGGTACAGGTGGCAAGAGATCGGCTTCTGGATAGAGGTCTTCCCATCCCGCCAGGCTTGCTCTATGCTACATTTCAATATTTTCTTCTCATCATAGAAGGCAAAGGCACACTCCTTATTATCGATGGTGGTGGTACTAAAATCCCCTTCTTCATCCAACAAATAGGCACCATTGGCCTCCAAAGCGGCGATTGCCTGAGCAGACAGATAGGGCTTTACCACGTCAATAACTTCCTCCATATCAGCCAGCTCATCTTTATCCAGAGGAGCGCCCAGATCGCCCTCCACGCAGCAGGCACCCTTGCATTTGTCAAGGTCGCAAACGAAAAACTGCTCCTTGATATCGTCTGAAATGAGTGTTTGATCTATCTGTATCATGCCTTCTTGTTAACCACCACAAAGGTATTCCAATGCCACTTTATATTGATTAGAAATATTTTTTTCTGAAAATCTAAACCCTTTTAACCATTCTCACGTTATCCTTGTACTTACATATATGTATGTACATTAAAATTAACTAAAGAAACACAAAACAAACCATGTTACAATCAATCGTTTTATCATTAGCCATGTTGGTATCTTCAGGTGAAGGGACTGAGGCAAATTACAAAGTAGACACAAAAGCCAGCACTGTAGAGTGGTTGGGCAAAAAGGTGACTGGACAGCACAATGGACTGGTCAACCTGAAGGAAGGCTCATTTGAATTTAAAGACGGGGTACTGACAGGGGGTACTTTCACTGTGGACATGACCACTATAGTAGACTCTGACATGACAGGCGAATATAAAGGCAAGCTGGAAGGTCACCTGAAATCTGACGATTTCTTTGGTGTAGCCAAGTATCCTACTTCCGTTTTCACCATTACCAAAGCGGTACCACAGGGGCCAGGCAAATACAAAGTGGTTGGTAACATCACCATCAAAGGCAAAACTGAAGAAATTCAATTCCCGGCTACTTTGGAAGAAAAAGATGGCAAGGTGACTGGCACAGCTTCTTTGACCATTGACAGGTCAAAATTTGACGTAAGATATGGATCAGGCAGCTTCTTTGATGACCTGGGGGATAAAACCATCTATGATGACTTTGAACTGACGGTGAACATCGTAGCGAGCAAGTAAAAATCCAAATAACAGTTAGCCCCAGATTACCTGTACCAGGTGATTTAGGCTGCACAAAAAAGCCTCGGAAAATTCCGGGGCTTTTTTGGTTTCAAAAGACCTATTTACTAATCAGAGCCAGGATCCAAGCCTGGTCTCAAAACTTTAAACGAACTCCTTGAGTTCACAAAAGCACCAATAAGCCTAATGTGATCTTCACCATGATCACGAGGCTCTCTGTTCGGATTTTAAATCGAATAATTATATCCATAACCTCAAAAGAAATGACAAACCATCCACTGAGACCTAAAAACACAAATTTCCACTCCTACAGGATCTCAAGATGGAAAATTCATTTGGGCTATCCTTAGCCTGAATTTGCCTCCTACTTGATCAATGGACAGAAAATTCCACCCAATAAATCCAATTCATTTCGCAACTCTCATTTTTTTTTAAGAATCCCTCGATGTGGTATCCACATCGTAATATTTTGAGTACGCTATTGCTTTGACAGAGGACCAGCCTCATTTATTAATGCTACCACCTACAGGAAGTGTAGTGTACTTTGGATACTGTCTCTTTGTGCAGGGTTCACCTGCTGCTCTTCGGAAAAGTCCGGCCACCTCTTCACATGAAAACCGCTCACATAGAAAACAAAAAAACCCTTCTCTTTTGGAGAAGGGTTTTTGTACCTGAGGCCGGAATCGAACCGGCACTCCTTGCGGAACACGAGTTTGAGTCGTGCGCGTCTACCAGTTCCGCCACTCAGGCTTCTTAAATGCTCACCGAACTCATCAATCAAATCCGGCAAATCTGAGCGTCTACCTCCCGATAGTTATCGGGATCGCCACTCAGACTTCTTAGGTTGGAACTGAATTCCATCAGGGTTTTCACAGACCCTGCCGATAAACGGATGGCAAAAGTATTTAAATGATTTAATTAATACAACAAAAAAGGGATGTCAAAACTGACATCCCCATTATTAGTTCTTTTGAGTTTCAGATTTTAAAAAGCAAACTTTTCTTCTTTGATCAATTTGCTGTCGTGATACAGGAGGAAAGTCACATCTCCACTCTTCAGGCTTTGGAAGTTGAAGCTCTTGTGTACCTGATTGTCCTGATCGAATGATTCTTTGTAAACCACATCTCTGGCTTCATCCAGGATATAGAGAGTCAGTGACTTACCTTGCTCCTTGGCCCCTACCATGGCGATCTTACGGTCAGCTTTCTGATCAAATGAAAACACAAAGCTGGAGATATCTCCAATCTTCAGATCTTCACTGAAAACGTATCCGCTTGACTTTACCTGGATCTGGTAATCCCCGTCGGGGAGGTTCGTGAGATCAAACTTTTTGGAGAAACCTGCTGACTTTAAATTTTCTTTATAAACTAAGTGTTGTTTCTCGTCGAAAAGCTGGATGGTCACATTCTCTTCATTTGCAGCCTGATAAATTACTTTGTATAACTTATCCTCTTCGGCCACAACCTTACAGATGGTAGCCATGTAAGCAGAGTCTGCTGAGTAGGCTACTGATGCACTAAAAACTGTTAATAGTGCAAGTACGTGTTTGATTGAATGTTTCATAGTTCTATTCATTTTTCGTTATGAATTACATTACAAAGTTGAATAGATTCTAATATCATTCGCAAGTAAATGATGTTTTTATTGAATGAATTAATAGTCAAATAACAAATATTTACACTTTGCGTAATGCAAAAACGATTTCATTGAAAATGTGATCATTTACCTCCTATGATGACCGATTGCATTGTATTATTTTTATCATTCATGTAAACATTCTAATGATTACATGAAAAACCGGCCAAAAATTCACTTTAAGCCAGTTTTCCCACACATTCTTCTGAGGTATATAGAGAAACGCAAATTTTATTGTACCGGATGGTAAATATTGGTGGTCCAAGTAGCTGTATCCGGGTTGGTCTCAGGGTCTGTGATGTATTCTTCCCAGGGATTATCTACCAGATCGTAGTTATAAAAAGCTGCAAACTCCATGATTTGATCATATCCTTTGTCCAGATTTTCATATCCACCCTGGCAGTTGAGAACTATGGCCGGCCCGCCTTCCTGGCGAAACAACTCAATGCGCCCGCTACCGCTCAACTGGTCAGCCACCGGATATCCGCAAACGAAGGATAGATCAGCATAACCGAAATCCGTGAAGACAGCCAGGGGATTGCCGGTGGTCTCCACTCCGCGGATAGACATATAAGTGACCAATTCCCCATAATTCTGCGCCATCATGGTAGACACCAGTGCCGGGTCATTCACCGTAGAGTCCCTGATGCCCAGATACTGAAAAGGCGCTATGGTTCTTAAATTCATGGGAAACTGGAAATCTGGCGCCGACTCCACCCGTTCTTTCAAGGCCAGCAGTCCCTGCTCATAATCTTCTCCCAAAAACCCATCGATACCCAGCATGAAAATTTTGGCCAATCCCTGCACATCAGACTCATCATAGGTCCAGACCACCTCAGTGCCCCCCGCTACGGGATTCAGAATAAAGGCCGCTGTTGGGTCACTTTCGTATTCATCAAACTTCATCAGGTTCACCACCTTGCGGTTTTCCATCACCTCAACGATCTGCATAGATCCATTGCCCACCACAGTACTCTTCCATGAAATTCTGGCTCCCACACCAATCACCGGTCCATCCCACAGATACTCTGCCATAGGATCCTTTGTGGCCCATGGCGACCATTCGTTAAAGGTCCTGAAAGATATCAACTCCGTATACACCGCCTCAGGTTGGCTTTCAATTAATATCTTACGCTCCATGTGAGCATTATCCGGTAGCAAATAAATAGTTATGAGCACTACCGTGGCAAGAATCATCAGAATGATTCCTACGATTTTAATTGCTTTCATCTTTGAGATTGTGATTGAGTTTTTTCAATATAGCGGAAAATTAAGAGAAGCACGATGCATCCTGTTGGATTTTGGACCAGATTGATGGCGCACAATATAGACCTGATAGTTATGCTACCAGTTTATTATCTAATGAGCTTCTTCATCGATTCAAACCAGATCCTCATTTGGCTATGCCTGGTAGTCACTTATCTATATGAAGTAATGGCCATCGCCAGCTCCTGGGGTGGCACCCTGGGCAGGAAAATGATGAAAATAAAAGTGACCAATGATGACCTGACACCAGTCTCTCCCTGGAAGTCCGCCCTGAGGGCCTTTGTAAAAGCCTTCTCCGTGCTCACACTTTTCATCGGTTACCTCACCATTATACTGCACCCTCAGAAAAAAAGTCTCCATGATCTGGTGATGAAAACTTCCGTTATTTTTTCTCCCACTGACTGATTTTTCATTTATTCATTCGAATGGAAACTATAGAATATCGTATCTTTCGCCTTTGTAACTATTAGCAATTCAAAATGGCACAAGATTCTGGTATTAAAAGATTTGAAAATTTCTTCGAGGGTTTCATGTTCTGGAGTAGATGGGTGCAAGCGCCACTTTATACAGGACTTACTATAGGAGCCTTCCTTTATCTGGTTAAATTCTTTCAGGAACTCTATCATACTTTTCAACAAACCACATCTCTTCACGAAACTGAGATGATGCTTCGTATTCTGGGCTTGGTGGATATCTCCATGGTAATGAACCTTGTGGTCATGGTAACAATAGGTGGTTACTCTATTTTCACCAGTAGGATAGATGTGGACTCACACGAAGACAAGCCGCTTTGGCTGGAGGATCTGGATGCAGGACAGTTGAAAATTAAGCTGGCTACTTCGCTGGCATCAATCTCCGGGGTTCAGTTACTTAAAACTTTCATTGATTACCGGGAAGCGGAGCAAAAAGCCGGAGCTGAAGGGATCATTATTGAAATCGTTATTCACATGGTCTTCATCATCTCTGCCCTCCTACTGGCGCAGACAGAAAAAATCACTCACAGCTATAAGCATGGACATGCTGCTGCCGTGAAGTTTGGCGACGAGGATCATTAAAAAATTATAAAGACTAAAAACTAAAGCCGCCGCGATAGATATCGCGGCGGCTTTAGTTTTTTACATTGAGCTCAAAGTCAAACACTACTTGTCCTTCCCACCAAATGATCGAATGAGCTCCGTCCACCGGAATGGATCCAGAAAATGATTAGGCTGCACCACTCCAGTCAGCTCATACAACCGGCGATCAGCCCACATATCATAGTAGTAGATGTCATTCTTATAAGAATCCTTAAGCAACTTCATGAGGTCTCGTTTGGCCTCCAGGCCGCGGCTTTCCATGTCCGTTTTTGGAGACACTTTCAGGAAGGTCTCTCTGAATTCCTCTTCACTGGGAAAAGAGAAAACCTTCACCTCATTCAGCAATACAGCGGAAGGCTGTAGAAGCTGAATGATCCCATAATCGGATGGCTGCAGTACAGATGGCACCACCAATATAGATGGCTGATATCTCAAATCACGAAAGACAAGGGTATCTCCTGACTGAGCCTCAATACTAAACAGACCAAGGCTATCGGTCACTGCTTCATGGTTTCTGGAAAGATTGAAAATATAGGTGCCATCAATCGGTGTGATCTGCTCTCTATCGAGCACCACTCCTGAAAATCTGAGAAAGTCCTGTGCCAAAAGCACATTGGATAACGTCAATCCGAAAAACAGCAGTAGTGTCTTCATGATCCCTTTATTTGGTTTTCAATATTCCCAGCTGGCAGTATCTATCTCTTCTAACGCATAAACAAGCAAATTAATTGACGCAATGATGTCATCTTTATGTGCCATCTCTATCACCTGATGCAAATGACGTGTAGGAATGGAAATCGCCCCGGCAATGGAGCCATTTTTTCCCATGCGCTGCACGCCCGCTGTATCTGTGCCTCCAGCGGCCAGAATTTCAGGCTGCCATTCTATCTGGTGGCTGTCTGCGGTCTTCTTCAAGAATTTCACCATTCGGCTGTCACAAATCGTCATGGCATCCATGATTTTGATGGCTGTACCCTTGCCCAGCTCTGTAACTTTTTCGTGTGCCTGAGCCCCAGGAAGGTCATAAGCAATGGTGGTATCCAGAGCGATCCCAAAATCAGGGTTGAGGGTGTGTGAAGCTACATTGGCACCTCGTATACCCACCTCTTCCTGTACGGTAAACACACCGTAGAAATCAAAAGCCGGGTTTTTAATCTGCTTAAGGGCCTCAATCAATATATACACTGACACCCGATTGTCGATGGACTTGCAGTTCACACAGTTGCCCATTTCTATCAGCTCCCGCTGACGGGTAATTGGGTCACCAATGGTCACCCGTTTTTCTACTTCCTCTTTGGACATCCCACAGTCGATAAAATACTCTTCGATCTTCGCAGGCTTGTTGCGCTCCTCCGCCTTCATCACATGGATAGGCTTACTACCCATCACCCCAATCACTTCTTCACGTCCATGAATAATCACACGCTGTGCGGTCAGGGTTTTGGGATCAAAACCACCCAGGGTCTGAAACCTGATAAAACCATTATCATCTATGTGCGAAACCAAAAAACCAATCTCATCCATGTGAGCGGCTACCATCACCTTCTTGCCTTCAGGGTTTTTTCCCCCTTTCTTTATGGCAATCAGATTGCCCATGTTATCAATGCTATATTCATCCACATGAGCCTGTATCTCCTTGATGATCAACTGACGAACGGGATTTTCGAAACCCGGTGCACCGGGAGCCTCACAGATGGCTTTCAACAATTTTACGTCTACCTTCATAATTTGGAATTTAACAAAAAAAGTCCGGCTGTATCAACCGGACTTCAAAGATTTTATTACTGAAAATGATCTCTATGAAAGACTTATTTTTTGCCATAAAGGCAACGAATATGACAATCATTTCGACCTTAAGTGCCCAGAGGGGGAGTCGAACCCCCACGTCCTAACGAACACATGGCCCTCAACCATGCCTGTCTACCAATTTCAGCACCTGGGCAGATGCGACGGCAAATTTAGCCGGATAATTTAAAATGGAAGCACCAATCTTTAGAATTTATCAGATTACTTCCCACACAGAATCGCAGAACAAATGCTCCTGATCAAAAAAGTTCTGAACAAGCCTGAATCCGGTTTTCCCGGCCAGCTCTTGGATTTCCTCCAGGTCGTATTTCTTGGACACTTCCATGAAAATAGGCTCCCATTCTCTGAAAGAAAAAGTCTCATTGAGAGCCCCCACATGCACCTCCAGCGCTTGCTTGCTGATCAGATAGCTCCGACACTGCCCGGTCATGGGATCGTAAATAGGATTATGATCAAACATGGAGGTATCGAAATTAGCGTCCAGCTCGCGATTGATGCGATTCAGCAGGTTCATATTGAACGCCCGGGTCACCCCGGCGGCATCATTGTAAGCATTCAATATCCTCTTGGGGTCTTTCTTCAGATCAAAACCGATCATCAAATAATCTCCCTTCTGCAGGTTATCATGAATGCTGGACAGAAAAGTAATGGCCGTATCGCTCAGGAAATTACCAATATTGGACCCTAAAAAAAACGCTACTGAATGGGTGTGATTTTTGAACTTCAGGTCTGCCAAAACCTTGAAGTAATCGCCTGCCAGCGGCTCGATTTTCAACGTTGGCATTTCATTTAAGAGATTTTCCTGCAGATGCTCCAAAACATCGGGAGAAATATCCACCGGTGCATAGGAAAAGTTGACTCCTTGCTGAAGGAAGTGCTTCAAAAGCACTTTAGTCTTCAAGCCATCTCCTGCCCCAAGTTCCACCAATCTAAACGGGACACCATGATCCATGATGGTGAGGAGCGGCTCCTTATGCGTCTGAAAAATTTCAAGCTCCGCTCTGGAGAGATAGTACTCATCCAAATGCATGATCTGCTGAAAGAGCTTATCCCCACGGGCATCATAAAAATACTTAGAAGACAGCCGTTTCGGGCTGGATGAGAGGCCTTCCTTTACATCCCTGGCAAATTGATTCAATGGCACTGTGATTGTTTTAGTGATGATAGATTCTTAACGTTTATTGATGTCTTGCCAGCCGCAAGCCTGAAAAAAGCCATTGACATTGAGGGGCGAAGAAATTTCGATATGTGGCGCGGATGTGCGCTTTGGGGGTAGCAAACGAACCGCCCCTCAGCACCATTTGGTTGATCATAAACTTGCCGTTGTATTCGCCAAGTGCTCCATCAGGAGCCTTGTAAAATGGATAGGGCAAATAGGCGCTGGAGGTCCACTCCCAAAGATTTCCCATGAAACCAGGATCCAATTGGGCCTTCGGGGCCAGAAAACCACTTTCCACGAAATTACCATTCTCAGGAATATCCGACTGATGTATCCCTACAGCCACCTCCCACTCAAACTCTGTAGGCAGCCGACAACCTTTCCACGAGGCGTAGGCATTAGCCTCATAGTATGACAAATGCATTACTGGCGCATTCAGGTCGATGGGTTTCAGGCCATATAGGGTGTAATGCAGCCAATGGCCCTCTTCGTTGATCCAATACATTGGTGCCTTCACGGCCTGATTACCCAGCCAGTCCCAGCCATCTGACAGCCAGTATTGATGATTGGTATAGCCACCATCCTCCATAAACTCCAAATACTCACCATTGGTAACCGTTCGGCTGGCAATCTCAAAGGCCTCCAGGTGCACTTCATGACGCCCCTGTTCATTGTCAAAACAAAAACCTACTCCCTGATGGCCCACATGGTAGTTGCCCTTGTTCACGGCCAACCATTCTAATGGACTACTCCCATCATCACCCTCGTTAGGCTCTTCTCTATAAGGTGGAAAAAGTGGATTGTGTCCAAGGATATATTTGATGTCATAGAGCAGAAGCTCCTGGTGCTGCTGTTCATGCTGCAAACCTATCTCTATCACGTGTGTCAGCTCAGGGCTCAAGGGCTGCTGCAGAAGCAACCGCTCCATGTGCTCCTCCACATGAGTGCGATAGGCCAGCACTTCCTGCACGGTAGGTCGGGTCAGGTGTCCACGGGAAGCCCTGGCCCATCGATCACCCGCTGCCACATAGTAACTATTGAAAAGAAAAGGGAAATCTTTATGGAAAAGCTCGTAACCATCCAGATGGGGTACCAGCAAAAACACCTCGAAAAACCATGTGGTATGTGCCAAATGCCATTTTGGAGGACTCACGTCTGAAACCGGCTGAACCACCAAATCCTCTGTCTCCAATGGCTCCACCAGATTCAGGGTTTGCTTTCTTATGCTTTTGAACCTCTTCAGGTAGTCCAGAGCAGGATCCGCGAGGGTGGCTTGCGATTGTGACATCTCGTTTATTTTTATTTTAGTTAACTACAAAAGGCGCTGGAGGTTTTGGCAAAACCAAATGAAAAAGCCCTGACCAGACTGACCAGGGCTTCATCAAAAACTCAAAAAAACTTAACCTTACTGAAGTAAGAATATAACGACGATTGGTTTTAAAAAAGTTCAACTCCCGAGCTCAATCATTCAGCCATTTCTTAAAAGGCCCGGAGCGTTCCACACTTACGATCACATCCATGGCATTGGGGGGTGGCGGTATCAGGTCTATTTTGACCCTACTTTTAGAGTACGCCACCATGTTCTGAATGCTCTGATAAGAAATGATAAATTTCCTGTTAATCCGGTAAAATTTCTTAGGATCCAGGCTCCCTTCCAAATCTCCGAGATTCATATTGATGATGTGTTGTGTGCCCTTCTTGGTCACCAAAAAAGTGTAACGGTCTTCACTGAAAAAATAAGCTACATCTGCCGACGGTATGGAGTTAATCTTTTCCCCCAGGGTGACCAGAAAGCGCTCCTGATACTTTTGATCAGAGTACGGCCGCAAGGCTTCCAATAAGTTATCAACGTTAAATTCCTGACCTTTCTGCTTCCAGTTTCGGTATTTCTTGATGGCCGTCTCCAGCTCAGTTTTGTCTATAGGTTTGAGCAGGTAGTCTATGCTATTTTCCTTGAACGCCCGGATGGCATACTGATCATAAGCAGTGGTGATGATGATCGGTGTATTATTTCGCACCTTGTCGAAAATATCAAAACTCAATCCATCTCCCAGCTCTATATCCGACAGAATCAGGTCCACCTCATTTACATCCAGCCACTGCACCGCGGTATGCACACTATCCAACTTCACCACCACCCTGGCATCGTTATAAACCTCCATGAGTGTTTTCTCCAAATCTTCGGCAGCTAGAGGCTCATCTTCAATAATCGCGACGCTTAACATAGTATCCATTTTTTAAAAGTTAAGACTTATCCAGCAATAATGGAATTTTAGCAAAATAAAATTCTCCTTCCAGATAAAACTCGGGGCTACTCAATGACAAATAGGACAATCGTTTCTTCAGGTTGTCCTGGCCAATGCCGGTAGACTCCTGTCTGGCATCTTTCGGTTGATAGTTGTTTTTCACAATCAACCATTCACCTTCTATAAAAACCTCCACTTTCAGGGGGTTTTCCCGGGTGACTATGTTGTGTTTGAGGGTATTTTCCACCAATAGCTGAAGTGAAGCACTGGGCAGCTTAAAGTACTTGTGGTGCTCACTCACACTGTGGGTAAACATAAGTGCATCTTTGAATCGGACCTTCTGGAGGTAGATATAGTTCTCTACAAAATTCATTTCGGACTCCAACGACACCAGGTTATCATTATGCTCCAGCAGGTATCGGTACGTATTAGCAAGATTCTTCACAAAATCACGCGCCTGACTGTTGTCATGCACCAGCGCATGGAGTGTATTCAGGCAATTAAATAAAAAGTGCGGATTAACCTGATTGCGGAGATTTTCCAGCTGGGCAACCACCCGCTCCTTTTCCACCCGCTCAGATTTAATCAATAGTTCCTTATTGATCAGCCTGAGTCGATAGGTTTCTATGGCCCTTTTGATGATGATTTTCATCTCATCGTAGGTCCAGGGCTTTGAAATATAGTAGTAAATATGGCCCAGGTTCACCGCATTGATCACCGTCTCCATATCAGCATACCCTGTCACCAGGATCCGAATACTGTCACGAGAGATATTAATGGATCGCCGGAGAAACTCCACACCACTCATTCGAGGCATTCGCTGATCCGTGAGAATAACCGGGATGTCCTGATTTTCAAAAAGTAAATCCAGCCCTTCTTCACCGGAATTGGCGGTAACGATCTCATACTCCCGCCTGAAAACAGACCTGAAGTAATCAATATTGCCCCGCTCATCATCTACATAAAGGATTTTTATCAGTTCTGACATCCGCGCAAACGCTTTTAACCTCCCAAGCCTCGTTTAGCAATCAAAAATATGAGCAACACGCCCATGATAAAAATCAGACTCAGCATAAAAACGCTTAAATATTCGGGTATGTAGCCAATGTCATTTTTAATCATTATCAGAACAATGGCCATCAATGCAATGAAGAGCCCACCAAAATATACAATTCTCCTCAGGGTAGTAATCATGCTATAGTTAGGTTTGGTCAGTAATAAAAGCTTAAAATAGTTGATTTCCTGATTAATGCATCCATTTTTTCGTCGAACAAATCCAGAAATACAACACGCTTGTGTTTTCAAGGTAAAACGCAGGATTGACCATACCTAACGATTCCGAAGTTTTCCAGAAGAAAAACTCCGACAATCGGATGCTCCGATTGTCTGCAGCAAAACTATTCGTATTTCAGCGTATCCGATGGATTGATGAGGGTGGCTCTGTATGCATGAAAACCAATAGTGAGCATCGCTACCACAAAAACCACCACACCGGACAGGATGAATGGCCATGCCGCAATACTCACCCTGAATGCAAACCCATTGAGCCAGGCATCCAATAGCAAATAGGCGAGCGGAATGGCCACCACAAAGGCCACCCCAATCAGCAGCACAAACTCTCTGGACAAAAGCATCAGGATTTGCATTGAAGAGATGCCAAGGACTTTCCTCACGCCTATTTCCTTTTTTCGCTGCTCCACCGAATAGGTGGCCAGCCCAAACAAACCGAGACAGGCCACCACAATGGCCAGACCAGAAAAAATAAGGGTTACGGTACTCAGTTTTCTTTCGGCCTTGTAGGAATCGTTCAGCCGATCGTCCAAAAAGAAGTAATCAAATGGTCGGGTGGGCATCACCCCCCTCCAGGCTGCTTCCAAATCGGCTATGGCTTGCTCCGTGTTGTTGCCATCCACTTTTACCGCCACATACTTGATAAACAAATTAAATGCACCCGGAAAAGTATTGAGCGTAATCACGAGTGGGGCTATGGGGTGGTGCTTGGAAACAAAATTATAATCTTTCACCACGCCTATCACCTTTCCGCGAAGCTCTCCACCAAAGTAATATCGCTTGTTGAGTGCCTCCTCCGGAGTGCCCCATTGCATACTCCTGACCAGTGTTTCGTTCACTATCAGTGCCAACGAGTCATCCGTCTGCACCTCATAACTAAAGTCCCGGCCTGCAACCATCTCCAGCTCCATGGTCTCGCTGAAATCATGCCGGACATGAAAATGGGGAAAAGGTTTGGACTGATCCATCCCCTCAAACTGGTAATTATTGACCTGATGCTTGCTGCCCACGATCTCCTCCACGGCGGTGACGGATCGGATCACGGTGCTCTGAAGGGCAGCGTTCTTAAAGGATTCATAGTGCTGCCCCATGGGAGAGCGAATGACGGGAATCATCATCACATGCTCCTTATCAAAGCCAAGATCATCATTTTGCAGGAGCTGAAGCTGGCTCACGGCCACTATAGTACCGATGATCAGCATGATGGAAATGGCAAACTGGATGGTCACAAGTACCCTTCTGAAATTAAACCCACTGACTTTCTGATAAGCATTTTTGAGAACCAGCACGGTATTGAAAGATGACAAGACAAATGCGGGGTAAAAACCAGAAAGTACCCCCACCAGAAGTGTGAGTCCCAAGAGCCCGCCCACATCCAGAGGATTGACCAAACTGGCAATGGAAATCGATTTTTCAGTGAGCTCATTGAAGGCCGGAATGGCCAACCACACAAACACCAATGCAATGATCACTGCAAAGAATGTTAACAGTACCGATTCAAAAACGAACTGACGTACCAGCTGCCGCTTCTCACTCCCTAGTGACTTTCTCACGCCTACTTCCTTTGCTCGCTTACTGGCACGGGCCGTGGAGAGGTTGATAAAATTGATGGCTGCGATCAACAACACAAAAATGGCCACCAGTCCAAAAATTTTGAGGTTTTCAGCAGTGCTGTTGGCCTGGATCTCATAGTCCAGACGGGAGTGGAGATGGATATCCTCCAGTGGCTGCAGCTCCAGGGTGATATCATCCACCACAAACTTGGGGAAATACTTTTGGACAAAGTCCGGAAAGAAGGCCTCCATTTCCTCCTTTCCCACCCCCTCTGCCAGCACCACATAAGTCCAGCAGGGGTTCCAGTACCACGTGCGGGGATAGTTGCCCCCGAAAGATTGCTTCAATGTGGAAAAAGAACCGATAAAGTCAAACTGAAAATGAGCATTCCTTGGGGCATTGGCCAATATACCAGTCACCTGCAAATGCTGATTCCCCTGAAACTCCAGCACCTTTCCCATCGGATCTTCATCATCGAAATATTTCCTGGCCATCTCCTCTGTGAGCAGGATGGAGTTGGGCTCATCCAGGGCAGTCTGCTTATCTCCCGTTTTTAATTCAAAGTCAAATACATCAAAGAAGGTGGAGTCCGCAAAGAAGATTCGCGACTCATTAAAGGCTTTATCTTTTTCACGATAGGCCAGCGCAAGACTGGGGCTCTGAAAGTTAAAAAGTCGGACCTGATGTACAATCTGCCGACCAAAGTCATTCACCAGGGTGGGGCCCGTGGGAAAAGGCTGAGAAGCCGAGTGCTCCCCTATGCCTTCACTTTCAAAGTGCTCGATCACCCGGTAAGTCCGGTCAGATTTGGAATGAAACCGGTCATAGCTCATCTCATCCCGGATGTAAAGAAAAATGAGAATAAAGCATGCCAGGCCAATGGCAAGTCCGGTGATATTGATGAGTGAGTAAACCTTCTGTCGGAGAAAGGATCGATAAGTGACTTTTAGGTAGTTCCAGAACATCTTTGTCAGGATTTGGTGGTTTTTAAATATACGGGGATCAGCGATTTTAAAGACACTATTCTTTTATAAGCGCATCCATATAACAATGATCGGTCGTAAGTACCTAACCAAACGATATCCACAAGTCCCGAATGATGTCTTTCGAATAATCCTTATATTTATTCATGTACAAACACTTATTTATGAGACCAATCCTACTCATCCTTTTAATTCTGTGGACCTCAGTGGTCTTTTCTCAAACAGAATATGCCTACGAAACCTTTGATGATACCCGGGTTGTAAATGGTCATTCGGTTGAAACCAACCTGGAAGGTGTCCTCACATTTATCATTTCGCACCGCTTCGGCACCCTCAACCTGGGTGCCTATGAAGTCTGGGGCTTAGACAATGCCACCATGCGGATGGGGCTGGACTACGGCCTCACCAACAACCTCATGATTGGTATTGGGCGAAGCACTTTTGAGAAAACCGCAGACGGTTACCTGAAATATAGGTTGCTTGCTCAATCAAGTGGTGACCGGACAGTCCCCGTTACCATTACCCTACTGGGTACCACCGCCCTCAAAACCCTCAAAAGGTTTGATGGGATTGACCTGACGTTTCAGCAAAAGCTCTCCTACACATCACAGGTGCTTATCAGCAGAAAGTTTGGCCCAAGATTTAGCGCACAGCTCATGCCCACCTACCTGCATCGCAATCTGGTGGAGGATGACGAACAAAATGATATTTTGTCTCTGGGCTTTGCGGGACAATACCAGCTGTCTAAAAACTGGAGCCTCTCCATGGAATACTATGCCACCCCCGGAAGTGCACTCCCCGATGGGTCGGGGGCTAGTCCCGAGTATTCGCAATCCATGGCGCTAGGGGTGCAGATAGATACCAAAGGACACGTTTTTCAGCTGCACTTTGGCAACAGTCGTGGTATGATTGAGAAATTTTTTGTGGCGGAGACTGATGGTAAATGGCAAAAGGGAGACATCCATTTTGGTTTCAACATCACCCGTGACTTCACAGTAAAAGGCAGGAGAGTCAGATGAAAAAGCACCTAACCATTTTCGGATCACTGCTCATCTTCAGCATAGCTATGATACCAGCAAGCTTTCAACGTTCGCTGGATGCCTCCACTCCCATTGCGGCGCTCCTTTTCGACCTGGGAGAAGCAAAGCCTGAGCACTTTATAGAAGCCCCTACCACGGAAGCGATCCTGCGTGGAGAAGAGATCGTGAAACTGGGCAGGACCATAGCGCCCAATGGCTCACAAAGCAGCTACGTAAGTAAGTACTACACCTGCACCAGCTGCCACAATGTGGTACGCGAAGATCCGGACCTGACTGTGGTGGATCAGGATGCCCGCCTGGAATACGCCATGACCAATAACATCCCCTACCTCCAGGGATCTACCTTCTGGGGGATGGTGAATCGTGAGACCTGGTACAACGATGACTATGTGCTGAAATATGGTGATCTGGTTCGGAAAGCAGAAAAAAGCCTCAAAGAGTCTGTACACCTTTGCGCAACAGTCTGCGCTCAGGGAAGACCACTGCAAGACTGGGAAATGCAAAGTGTATTGGCCTATTTCTGGTCATTACAGATGCAAATCGGAGATTTAAATCTTTCTGATTCGGAAAAGAAACAACTGGCAGGAACCACCCTCACCAACGAAGAGAAAATAGCCCTGGTCAAGTCCCGATATCTGCAAAAGTCCGCGGCCACCTTTGCGAACCCGCCCGATAACAAGAAAAAAGGATATCCTTATGAAGGAGACCCCAAACTAGGGAAGGGCATCTATGAGCTGGGATGTCAGCACTGCCACAGACCTGAAGGGGAAAGTGATGTAGTGTTTGATAACAGTAACCTTACCTATAAGTGGCTGAAAAAGCACATTCCTGACAACTCAGAATTGTCGATTTATGAAATCATCAGAAAGGGTACCTATGCGGAGTATGGCCATAAGGAATACATGCCACATTACACCCTGGAAAAGATGTCTGACAGGCAGCTGGAGCATCTGCGTGCCTTTATAGAGCACCCCGAAGATGCCAACTAGACACTACTGTAGGGCTATCCTCAGGGTATCGCCGCGGGTCAAAAAGATCTTTGCATCGTCAAAGGAGGGTGGCCCAAAGGTACCCCGGGCGTTATTGGAGAATCCATAGCGTTCCGTTGGGATGCCAAAAAAGTTTTTATTGAGCTTGCCATCTTCATTCACATCGTGCATGACCGCAAGAGCATATTCCCCTTCGGGTAAATCTATCATGAAAGTCATAGTGCCCGTTTCCGTGATCTGAATGACATAACCCTGGGTCATCTGTGACTCATCCAGATAATTCTCACGTGTGTTGTATGCGGCGATGAGCAAATTTCCGATTGGCTTTTTAATACCACTTATTTCCAACTTCACTTCATTGGGTGTGAGCAACAAAAGGACTATCAGGACTATGTTGATCATGAAAGGCTATTTACACAAAAGCCTGACTTGAAAGATCAAGTCAGGCTTTAATATATTCAAACCCGCAACTCTACGCTGCAGCTTTCTTTTCTGTTTTTTCCAATTTCACGGTTTTTTGCTTCGCTACCTGGATCACTCCAACGGCGTTCAGCACTTTGATCACCTGATAGGTAGGATCAATCTCATGCCATCTCACGCCACCAAAGTTTGGTCTTGAGCCATGCTTGTGGTGATTGTTGTGATAGCTCTCGCCCATCATCAGGAAGTCCAAAGGCAGGAAGTTTTTGGAAGTATCTCCCACTTCAAAGTTTCTGTATCCGTAGATGTGTGCAAACCAGTTGATGATGGCTCCGTGGATAGGAGACAACAACCACTGTGCTGGCAACAACAACCACAACCACCATACATCGGCATAAAACCAATATACCATGAAGTATGAAGTGGCCCAGAATAATCTGGAAACCCATGAGCGGGCGAATTTATCAAATGCATGCCACTCCGGCACACCCTCGGTAAATCGCTTGTCTACTTCTACTTTTTTATTAGTGATGTCTGAATAGATGCTTTTGGTCTTCCACATCATCTTAAAGATGGTCTCATCGTACTTCGGTGAGTGTGGGTCATTTTCCGTATCTGCAAAAGCGTGGTGCATTCTGTGCATCACACCATACCCATAAGGACTCAGGTAATTGGAGCCCTGAAATAACCAGGTCAATACGAAGAATACTTTCTCCATGAAAGGACTCATAGTGAACGCTTTGTGCGCTGCGTATCTATGCAGGAAAAACGTTTGAAAGAATAGCGACAAATACCAGTGCGCTATGAAAAAGGTGATAATTACTGCCATTTAATTTGTTTTACTTCTGTTTTGTGAAGGGGTTCTTTCCCTCAGTCATTAGTAAAGACAAAGTCGTGGCGGGTTTGTGACAGAAATCCGAAAAATATTTTCGAAATTATTTTATTTCCTTTTGCTCATCATTCAGATGATTGATCAAATCATCGAAATTTCCATCAGAACAGGCTTTTTGAAAAGCAGAAAAGTATTTTTCAGAGTCAAAAGAATAGGTGAACTTTTCAGTCTCCCGGGCTAGTTTTTCCTTAGCACGGCACACCATCTGGCGACAATGATCCTTCTTCTTATTGAATATCTGCTGTAGCTCATCGTACTCAAAATCGAAACCCTCTCTGAGCAGATACAATCCACGCTCCAAAGGCCCCAGCTTTTTATGTAGCACACTCAGCATGGCATCCAGTTCCTGTCTGAAATCCAGGCTGGAGAAGTCTATTTTCTCAAAAAGCTCCGGCAGTTTCACTGATTCGAGGTACTCCTTTTTCTTTTGCTTCAGGCTATTGAGATGATTGAGGCAGTTATTGGTCACCGAGCGAATCAGGTAAGCCTTGGTATTCTCTATTTTCTTAGGATCCACCGCCAGGTACTTCAAAAAAGCATCCTGCACCATATCCTCCGCATCGTGCATGCAGCCCAGCATTTTGAATGCAATAGATTGCAGCAGGGGTTGGTATAACGTGATGTTGGCTGAGTGGGTCATGGTATATTTAAAGTGCAAAGTTAACTAAGAAGTGTGAAAACTAAAGGCGGAAGGGCATTACCACAAAATATATTTGAAGATTTGCAATTCATATAGAATTTAGAGCGTGTTAGAGATACTTTATCAAGACGATCACCTGGTCGGGATCAACAAACCTCCCGGGTTATTGGTTCACAGATCGCCCATAGCCAAAGATGCTGAAGAGTTTGCGGTGCAGCTGCTCCGTGATCAGCTGGAAATGCACGTGTATCCGGCCCACAGGCTGGACAGAAAGACCTCCGGGGTATTGCTCTTTGCTTTGGAAAAAGACATTCACCGCGCCCTGAACCTCCAGTTTGCCGAAAAGACCGTGAGCAAAACCTACTATGCCATCGTACGCGGATTCATCCCGGATGCAGGCACCATAGACTATCCACTGAAGCGGGAAGATGGCAAGGAGCAAGAGGCCGTGACTCATTTTGAATGTGTGGCCAGGGCTGAGCTGGATGTTCCTTTTGGCAAACATGCCACCTCGCGTTATTCGCTTGTGAAAGTGAAACCTGAAACCGGCCGAATGCATCAAATCAGGAAACACTTTGCGCACATCCTCCACCCCATTATCGGCGATCGACCACATGGGTGTAACAAGCAGAACAAACTTTTCAAAGAAAAATGGGATCTGATGGAAATGATGTTGCATGCTCATGAACTTACATTTATCCACCCGCAGAGCAGTGTACCTGTCACCATCAAGGCCGGCTTTCCAGACGAATTTCGCCGAATGATGATGCTTATGGGGTTTGGGATTCCCAGTGCATAAAACGATTCGGGGAAGATCCTGAAATTGACTTATGGGTTTCTCCCTGACATTGCCATAAATTCTCTAATATTGAAGAAAAAACATCAAGATGATCAAATGCCTGGCTATTGATGACGATCCGCTTTTCCTGAAAATGCTCATGGTGCTGTTCAACGACATCAAGTCTGCAGAACTGATTGCCACCTACAACAATCCGGTAGAGGGCATGATGGCCACTGTGAAATCCAAACCAGATGTACTGCTGCTCGATTTGGAAATGCCCTATCTGGATGGATTTGAAGCACTGGAAACCCTGGATGTACCACCAAAGGTCATCGTGATCTCAGGACACCTGAACCAACCACGGAATACCGTGATTCCTATCAGCCGGTACATCAGCAAATCTGAGGTACAATCGGCCATGATGCTGGAGGCAGCGATCAAAGAAGTGATGGGTGTATAAACTCCTCTTAACAAAAAAATCCCTCATCATTATCAGATGAGGGACTGCAAGCAAAGAGTTAGTATTTATTTTATAATAACCTAAAGGTAGAAAATCCTTTAGTGATTCAAAAATGAATGCCCGCCTATTCGCTAATGGCCATCAGCAGATCACTCTGAGTGACAATGTGCACCACATTCTGATGATCCCTTACCAGCAACGCTTTATTCTCTTTCTGAATCAATGACGACAGCACATCGATGGTATTGTCCATCCCCACAAATTGAAACGGAGAATCCATAATGTCGCTGACCGGCTGATTTTTGATGTCCGGGTTTTGCAGTAGACTCTTAAGGACATGGGTATCATTCAGGCTGCCCACAAACTCATCGCCATCCACCACCGGCACCTGATCTATCCCGTATTGGTTCATGGTGAGAATGGCTTCTCCCACTTTCAGGTTTTTATCGATGGTCTTCAGGCCAGAACTTCCGTTACGGCTGCTGATGATATCCTTGGCCGTAGCAAACTTCCTGGTCTCCAGAAAACCATGATCCTTCATCCAGTTGTCGTTGTAAACCTTGCCCAGGTAACGTGTGCCATGGTCAGGCAACAGGATGACCATCACATCATCTTCTTTCAAGTGATCTCTGGCAAACTCCAGTGCTCCATGTACCGCAGAACCACAAGACCAGCCACAAAACAGCCCCTCTTCTCTGGCCAGCCTTCTGGCCATCACTGCTCCATCCTTATCTGTCACTTTCACGATGTGATCGATCATATCAAAATCCACATTCTTTGGCAGGATGTCCTCGCCGATCCCTTCGGTGAGATAAGGGTAGATTTCTTTTTCATCAAAAATGCCTGTCTCCTTATATTTCTTAAAAACCGAACCATAAGAATCAATTGCAACCGACACTACCTCCTTTTTCTGCTCTTTCAGGTATTTGGAAGTCCCGCAAATGGTTCCTCCGGTGCCCATTCCAGCTGCATAGTGGGTAATTTTTCCATCCGTGTCACTCCATATTTCAGGCCCGGTAGACTCGTAGTGTGCAAGTGTATTGGAGGGGTTGTCGTACTGATTGGGGTAAATCGAGTTCGGAATGTCCTCATTGAGTTTTTTAGCAACGGAGTAATATGACCTGGGATCATCTGGTGAGACGTTGGTGGGGCAAACGATCACCTCAGCACCCACAGCCCGTAGGATGTCCATTTTCTCCTGCGACTGTTTATCAGCCAAGGTGAAAATACATTTGTAGCCTTTGGCCTGAGCCACCAGTGCCAGTCCCATCCCTGTATTGCCCGAAGTACCCTCGATGATGGTGCCACCAGGCTTTAGCTGCCCGGATTTCTCTGCATCCTCGATCATCTTGAGCGCAATCCTGTCTTTTACAGAATTGCCCGGATTAAAATATTCTACCTTCACCAGTATAGTCCCTTTGATGCCCTTATTCACCCGGTTGAGCTTCACAAGGGGCGTGTTCCCAATGGTTTCTATCAGCGTATTGTAGTATCGCATGTGTGTCTGTTGTTTATTTTGCGCAAATTTATGGAATAAGGAAACGCGCAGCCTGAAGTAAAAGATTCTTTTTCAAGAACTTTCAATCAAAACTGTCGTATGCTGGTTAATTCATATAGATATGACGAATAAAAAGGAACCCGTTCTCTCTGGAGAACTCAATGTACAACTCAGACACTTGCAACTCTCTGACTATCCCGAGCTGCGCGAAATCATGGAACTCGCTTATAAGGGGATCGATGAGCCCTATTGGGAAAGAATGGACATCAAGCGATTGCTCAAGATTTTCCCAGAAGGGCAGCTCTGTGTAGAGGTGGATGGCAAAATGGTGGCTGCAGCGCTAGCCATCATAGTGGATTATAAGAAATTTGGTGACAACCATACCTATAAGCAAATTGTGGGCAACGACTCCTTCAGCACGCATGACGATGCTGGAAATGTTCTGTATGGAATAGACGTATTTGTGCATCCTGATTACCGCGGACTCAGGCTGGGCCGTAGACTATATGATAGCCGAAAGGAGCTTTGCGAAAACCTGAACCTCAAGTCCATAGTAGCCGGCGGCCGGATTCCCAACTATGAGAAGTATGCCAAGGACATGACGCCCCGTCAATATATAGACGCGGTGAAGAACCGCGAAATCAACGACCCGATCTTGAATTTTCAGATAGGGAACGACTTTCACGTGAAGAAGATTCTCAAAAACTACCTGCCCGGAGACAGCAAATCCAAAGACTATGCTACCCTGCTGGAGTGGAACAATATCTATTACGCCGAGACGGAAAAGCTCATCAACGCTCCCAGAACCTACGTGCGTGTAGGTCTGGTGCAGTGGCAAATGCGTCCTTTCAAAGACCTGGAGTCACTCGTGGAGCAGATGGAATACTTCATTGATGCGTTTGGCGATTACCAGTCAGATTTCATCCTTTTCCCAGAGCTCTTCAATGCTCCACTCATGGCAGAGTTTAACCACCTGGGGGAGCCGGAAGCCATCAGAGGACTGGCCAAGTATACCCACGCTTTGCGCGAAAAGTTTACCGAGTTTGCCATCTCTTACAATGTGAACATTATCACAGGCTCCATGCCGGAGATAGAGAATGAAAAACTCTACAATGTCTCTTATCTCTGCCGACGTGATGGCTCATGGGACAGCTACAAGAAAATTCACATCACACCCTCAGAGCAAAACTCCTGGGGAATGACAGGCGGTGACAAAGTAAAGGTCTTCGATACAGATGCCGGAAAAATCGGAATTACCATCTGCTATGATTCGGAATTCCCGGAAATCTCCAGGTTATATGCAGAGCAAGGCATGCAGATCCTGTTTGTCCCCTTCCTTACAGACACTCAGAATGGGTATAACCGTGTGCGCTACTGTGCACAAGCCCGGGCGATAGAAAATGAGTGCTATGTGGCCATCGCCGGATGCGTGGGCAATTTGCCCAAGGTGAACAACATGGACATCCAGTATGCCCAAAGTGCCATCTTCACTCCTTCAGACTTTGCGTTCCCCACGAATGCCATCAAGGCAGAAGCTACGCCAAACACCGAGATGACGGTGATTGGGGATTTGGACCTGGAGCTACTTAAGGAGCTCCACGAGTTTGGCAGTGTAAGAAACCTAAAGGACAGAAGGCTTGATCTTTACAATATCAAACTCAAAAAGTAGGGAGAGCAAATACCTCATAAATGGTATTGTGATTGGCCCAGCTTTTGCCGACCTTAGTAAAACGATTGAGTAGCGTACATACTTCATCAATCCTCTTCAGATTACGCACCTTTTTGGTGCGTAATTTTTTTTGTCTACCAAAGGTGATGTACCTCCGCTCGGATGTATTCATCATAGATATCTTTCACAGCTGTCATCTGCTCATCATCCAACGACGGCAAATCACCCACCCTCAAATTGGAGATCACTTGCTCGGGTCTGCTGGCACCGGGTATCACCGTGCTCACTTCCGGAAATTGTAAAATCCACTTCAGGGCATATTGATAAAGTGCCTCCTGCCCAAAAACAGATTTCAACTTACTGACCGCCTGAAGTCCCTGATCTAATGGCACGCCTGAGAAGGTCTCTCCCTTATCAAATACTTCACCATTTCTATTGAAAGCCCGATGATCGTTTTTGTCAAACTCCCGATCGGCAGACATCTTACCACTCAGCAGCCCACTGGCCAGTGGCACCCTGGCTATGATGCCAATATTGCGCTCACTCAATAGCTTAAAACAATCCTCGGCTGGCTTCTGACGAAACATATTGAAGATGATCTGAACACTCTCCACCACATCATAATCCGCTGCCATCCTCGCTTCCTTCACTTTCTCCACACTCACTCCAAAATGCCGTACCCGGCCTGAAGCTTTGATCTTCTCCAACCTGGCAAACACGTCATCAAATTGATAAACGGGTGTAGGTGGACAGTGAAGCTGCACCAGGTCCAGGTATTCAAGACCGGTATTTTTCAATGCGTCGTCCACGAAAGCCTCCATGGCTTCTGGTGTATAAGCATCTGCCACATGTGGGTTCAGCCTTCGGCCAATTTTGGTGGCTATGATTAGTTTATCCCGGTTTTCCTTGACAAACCCCGCCACGGCACGTTCACTTTGTTGGTCATCATACACATCTGCAGTATCCAGAAAATTCACCCCGTTTTCTATAGCAGTGCTGATGATTCGTTCGGCAGCTTTTTGATCAAACTCACCACCCCAGCCTCCTCCTACCTGCCAGGTGCCCAGGGAGATTTCTGAAATTTTGAGACCTGTTTTTCCTAAAATTCGATATTGCATGGGCCTTTGTGTTTTAACGTACTGAATGAATAACTCCAAAAATTGTTCGTCGGCAATTTCTACCCTCCCTCCGAAAAATGAAAGTCTTGCGGGTTAAAGATTTCGGCGTTCATGGATAGTTTACCTATTTTTAGCCTGCACCAAAAATCCTCATCCCCATGACCAAACGACTCGCGATATTTTGTGGTTCCAGTACCGGAAAAAACATCAGCTATTCCCAGGCAGCCAGTACCGTGGGTAAGCTTATGAGTGAGCAAGGAATAGGCGTGGTCTATGGAGGTGGTAAAATAGGCCTGATGGGAGTGGTGGCCGATGCTGCCCTGGCCCATGGTGGAGAAGTGATCGGGGTGATCCCCGAAAAGTTGATGACTAGGGAAGTGGGACATACGGGGCTTACAGAACTGCGCGTAGTAGCCACCATGCATGAGCGCAAGGCAATCATGGCAGAGCTATCAGATGGTTTTATCGCTCTCCCTGGTGGCATTGGCACCATCGAAGAAATCATAGAGGTATTCACCTGGCACCAGATCGGGTATCACAACAAGCGCTGTGGCTTCCTCAATACCGATGGCTACTATGATAAGCTGTTCGGCTTTATTGATCACATGGTGGAAGAAGGATTCCTGTCCGCCAAACAACGCAATGAACTCATCATTTCGGAAGACCCGGAGGAGCTGATCAGGTTAATGATCAAATAACAGCCAAATGTTTCTCACGGTCCATATTCCCACATACCCTATCAATCATCTCGTAGAAAGCATCACCTACTATTCTAACTATTCGGTGGAGCACTTTGCCGAGAGACTCTTGCCTGATGGACATGCGGACTTTATTGTGAATCTGACAGAGGCGCCCAAACATACCTTTGACAATGTCACCCTCAAAGTCAATGATACATTCAAAAAGGGATGGCTCTCCGGGGCAAGAAAAAAGTTACTCTCCATAGATGCTGGTGGCCAAAATGACAGCATGATGATCGTTCGCCTCAAATTCGGGGCCGCCTACAACATCTTCAATATTCCACAGGAGGAACTCACCGATAAGGTCTATGAAGCAGATCTGATCCTTGGAAGCCCTTTTGAGGACCTTCGTACAAAAATCCTGGAAGCGCACTTTGTGGAGACCAAAATTCAGATCATGGAAGATTTTATCTTCGCGAGATGTGTGGGTGTAATTGATTTGCCTCCGGTAGTTACATTTGCCTTTCACCAATTGGTACACTCCCCCTCCAACACTTCTATTAAACTTCTCGCAGACCAGTCGGGCTACAGCCACAAGCATTTCATTAGTCTCTTCAAAAAACATGCAGGTATGTCACCAAAGGAGTTTCTGAAAGTAATGAGGTTTCAGCGGGTCATACGGGAAATCGAAACCTATGGCAGTATCGACTGGACCAGGCTGGCTCTCGATTGTGGCTACTATGACCAGGCACATTTCATCAAAGAATTCAAGAACTTCTCTGGCTTCAGCCCGGAGCAATATCTTTCTCAAAAAGGGGACTTCCTGAATTATATACCGGTTAGGTAAATTTTTTACAATACAGCCTTCAGGTGCCACTCTATATTTGAAATCAAAAAACGAAATGGAAGACATGATAATCAATCACTGGGCTGTGATAGTCGCCGCCCTGGCCAATTTAGTTGTTGGAGCCATCTGGTATTCACCAGCCTTGTTTTACAAAGCCTGGAAATCAGAAAACCAACTGACAGATGATCAACTGAAGACCGTCAATCCGGTCAAATTGTATGGAATCTCCACACTTCTTTCACTAATCATCTGCTACAACCTGGCCTTCTTCCTGGGTGATGCAAAAACAGACTGGGTATGGGGGACCACCGCCGGATTTTTAGCTGGTTTTGGCTGGGCAGCCATCATTTTTGCCATCATTGCCATGTATGAGTTCAAATCATGGCGATATATTTTAATCAACGGAGGGTATATTACTGTCTATTTTACTTTAATCGGATTTATCCTGGGTATATGGAGATGAGAAACCTAATCCTACTTGGTTTGCTGGGCCTGACGGCCTGTCAGTCCACCGAAAAAACGACTTCTAGGGAGACCTATCGCATTGTCTACAATGTATGGCACGATCGGGAGAACGATGATTACGAAGTATTCAGCATGAAACCCGATGGCACAGACCGTCGGAATATTTCCAACTGGGAAGGCGTGGACTGGGTGTATTACGCCTATGATGACAAAGTCTATTTCATCTCTGACCGGGATACCACCCACAGGATGTATTTTCTTTATGAAATGGATGCTTTCGGACAGAACGTGCGCAAAGTATCTGACCAAAGGCTCAACGATAGCTGGCTCAGCTCCAGAAAAAATGGTTCAGAACTGATCGTGGATCCCAGAGTACCTGGAGACAGTGCTTTTCACATCATTGACCTGAATGGAAAACTGCTATCCAAACTATACACCAACCTAGCCTATTACAACGACCCCTTCTTTTCGCCGGATGGCAGTGAAGTGGTCTTTCGCGGGGCTACAAAAAAATTCAAGAAGGAAAGTGGTTATCTGGATGAACTCTATATCATCGGGGCTGATGGAAGCGGCCTGAGAAAAATCACTGAGTACCCTAAGGGTGACACCCTATCTGAGTGGTATCAGTATCATGCCGGACCGCCCTTCTGGGAGCCATCTCGCAACATCATTACTTACAATTCTGTGCAGGACGGCTATAGCAGCCTCTTCATGACAGACCCCGCTGGCAAAGAACCCAAAAGAATCACCCCGGACACACTGTATGCGGCATGGCATGCCTGGTCTCCTGACGGGCAATGGATCACCTTTGATGGATACCCAAGGGAATATGAAGGTGACAGGGATTTTGACATCTACCTGATGGAATACGAGACCGGCAACATCAGCAGGCTGACCTCAGACTCTACCTATCAACAAGGGCCGGTCTTTGTGAGGGTGAAGGAATAAAAGAAAAGACAAGGCCTTGAACCAATGGAGTTCAAGGCCTCATCCCCTACCTCCAGGCAGTCAGGATCACACCCATCAATGTGAAGGTGATCACGAAATAGAAAGAGTTGATAAACCACAGCTTGAAGGAGCTTCTGGAAAACAGCGCATTCACCCCCATGGCCAGAGCCACCCAACCAAAGCCTGTCAGAAAGCCGTACAAAGCCCCTTCGCTCACGCTGGCTTCTCCGATGAACATCGCCAGGTTTATCGCCATAATCAACTCAAGCACAAAGGCTATCCCGTAGATTTTAACCATATTGGCTTCTTTGAGCTCTTCTTCGGTGAAGCCCATCTCGTCCATCCAGGTCTGCCCGAAAAGTGGGCCATACCAGATGCCGCCCACTACAAAAGTCATAACTGCCGATGCGATCACCGCCAGCCAGTTCAATGATGAAATATCCATAATTTCTAAGGTTAGTTGATGGAGAAATATAGCTATTCTATGTGAAAAAATTGAACTCTTTCATCACCGGTATTGTGAAGCCATAGGCCTGGCCTTTCCTGAAATACCTTACCTATTCAATCCGGATCAAGCAATAAACTTGTGGGGAGATTGTGTTAAAGGTGGATAGTGATCCGTAATCTGACGTCTCATATGACTCAATCCAACTGATTGGCTACTTACCCTTCATTTTCTTTGCTTGCCCAAAGAAAACGAAGCAAAAGAAAAGGCACCAACGCAAAAAATCATTTGACTCATTGTTTGGGCTTTTTTTAGGAATTGTTGGAGTCAAAACGATTCACACTTGCCTTGGATGGCCCGCCCGCCTTTACGCCCCTAATTTTCTGAATTCAAACTAGATTAATTGGGTTTAGCAAAATATAACTATATAGAGTTAGCTCACACAAATATTGCTTGATCCTTCAATCCTCCAACGGCACCGCCCGCTCGTACTCCTGCTCCCTGATGAGATAGGTAAAGTAGTGTTCCGGGTCTTCCGCATAGGACAGGTCATCGAGAATGTTTCCCGAGTGAGGACTCCAATATCCCCTTCCAGGATTGAATACATGGTATGAAACCATGGTGCTATCGAAGATAATCAGCATTGAATCAGCGTTAATCCCCTCAGCAATTCCTCTAGGTCCACGCAATGACTCTACCTCGAATACAATATTGTCCCCACCGTATCCGACCTCTGCTGTTTGTTTAAACCTTCCTGATCTAAAATACTCCAGATAGACATGGTGATCAGTGATATTCTGGATTTCAAAGATCTGAACCTGATCCTCATACCTTTCACATGACACGAGCAAACCAAGCAAAAACAGTAATAAAAATACCTTCATATCTAATTCCAGTTCAATCCTCCAACGGTACCGCCCGCTCGTACTCCTGCTCCCTGATGAGATAGGTAAAGTAGTGTTCCGGGTCTTCCGCATAGGACAGGTCATCGAGAATGTTTCCCGAGTGAGGACTCCAATATCCCCTTCCACGATTGAATACATGGTATGAAACCATGGTGCTATCGAAGATAATCCGCATTGAATCAGCGTTAATCCCCTCAGCAATTCCTCTAGGTCCACGCAATGACTCTACCTCGAATACAATATTGTCCCCACCGTATCCGACCTCTGCCGTTTGTTTAAACCTTCCTGATCTAAAATACTCCAGATAGACATGGTGATCAGTGATATTACGAATTTCGAAGGTCTGTACGTAGTTCTCCAACCTGTGGCAGGATGCGAGCAAAACAATTGAGAACAATAATAAAAACACTTTCATACCTAATTCCAGTTTACTCCTGAATTGCTCTATTATTCGTTTTTTCAAACATAACTGACCCAGGTATAAAAACAAAATCAGACGGAACACCATTCCCTTACTGCCTTCCAGTCCGATTCGAATTTCCTGTTCACTTTTTCCAATAGAGCAGGATCAATCAATGGCTCCTCACCTGCCCATCTGTCGGGAAGAAGGGCAGCACCATACAGGATCAAATGATAAAATGCCCAAACGGGCCGGTACAGGAGCCAGTGTTTCCACTTATGCTGATAATTGACCGGAACACGACGCACCACGTTTCTACAAAACGTGCGCAGTACTTTGAGCTGCTTTTCGCTAAAAGAAGGATGAATGATCTTGTCCGTCACCTGGGGCGCAGGTACGCCCATATAGCCCGCCAATGAGTTCAGAAATGCCTTCGGATTCGCTTTTAAATCGTCGTAAAACAACACCAAGGGCGGATGCGTGCAGCATTCTGAGATCACCCGGAGCATTGGGGCATAGCACAGGTCTTTTTGCTTCCAGTACCCGGCATCATTTTCCAAATCCAAAAACGCTTCAAAACTTCCAAACCACCCGTTCTTCACATGGCGCTTATACTGTGAAGCGATCCAGTCGGCATGCCGCCGCAGAAGGATAATCACCCGCGCCTGCGGATAGGTACTGGTGAACCAGCGCACCTCCTCTTCCAGCTGACGATCAAACTCCCGGGAAACCAGAACCTTCTCTGCACTTAGCCTGGGTATGATCGCCTTGGACTTACGGTAACTATGGGTGGAAATATAATGCACGCCCTGCAGTCTGGGGAAAACCGCCTGCTGTAGGTAAGTGGAGGCTACCTTACCCAACCCGACATGAAAGTAAATCTCCTGCTCAGTGTCCATCTAGCGAAATTAAGGTTTTGGCACCAACTGACTTTTCTTCATTTTCCCAGCCACTCTTTGAGTAATGTTGCCGTAATATTTGAATAATGTTTTATTATTTTAGCCGATCACTCCATGTGGGTGCCCCATACATTTTGAAAAATTTGGATTCTACTACCGAAAACCTTGTGAGGAAGGGCAAAAATAACTGGAAAAATATCATTCTGATGATCGAGATCGGGCTGGTGATTGGGTTTCTGGCCATCGTAGTTCTCAACTACTTCTTTAGGTTTATCCTCTGATCCTTCATACAGTTAGTCACCAAAAAAGGGTGCGTCATTTTTCACTTTCCAACCCCGAAGTTTGAGGGTTTAAATTAGATTTGCCGAATGGCAAGTGAAGTGCAGGCAGACTATCTCAACGAGCTCAACCCCCCCCAACGAGAAGGCGTAGTAAACACAGAAGGACCCACCATGCTGATAGCAGGTGCGGGATCGGGCAAAACACGTGTACTCACCTATCGGATCGCGCACCTTATCCAACATCACCATGTAGAGCCCTTCAGCATCATGGCGCTTACCTTTACCAACAAGGCCGCAAAGGAAATGCGCGAGCGTATTGAAAAAATCGTGGGCAATGAAGCGAGAAACCTCTATATGGGCACTTTTCACTCGGTGTTTGCCCGTATCCTTCGGTCTGAAGCTTCCAGACTTGGTTTTCCCAGCAACTTTACCATTTACGATACTGACGACTCCAAGACACTCATTCGGCAGATCGTAAAACAGATGAAACTGGACGACAAGCTCTACAAGGCCAATGTGGTGCTCAACCGGATCTCAGCAGCCAAAAACCGGCTGGTTTCATGGCAGGATTACCTCAACAACCCCATCTATGCACAGGATGACGCGGACAATATGCGCCCTGAAATGGGGAAACTCTATCAGACCTACGTGATGCGCTGCTTCAGCGCAGATGCCATGGATTTTGATGATTTGCTCTTCAATACCAATGTGCTTTTTCAGGAGCATCCGGATGTACTGAACAAATACCAGCAGCGATTCAAATACCTGCTCATCGACGAGTTTCAGGATACCAACATCTCTCAGTACCTCATCGCCAAAAGATTGGCCGCAGTGCGTCAAAATATTGCGGTTGTGGGAGATGACGCCCAAAGTATCTATGCTTTTCGTGGAGCAGACATACAAAACATCCTCAACTTTGAGCGGGACTACCCGGACCTTAAAGTCATCAAGCTGGAGCAAAACTACCGCTCCACTAAGACCATTGTCAATGCAGCAAATTCGGTCATCAATAAAAACACGGCCCAGCTGCAAAAGAATGTGTGGACGGACAACGACGAAGGTGACCTGATCGAACTGATCAAAGCCACGTCCGACAATGAAGAGGGTAAGCTCATCGCGTCAGCCATTTTTGAAACCAAAATGCAAACCCAGTCGAGCAACGCCGAGTTTGCCATTTTGTACCGAACCAACAGCCAGTCCAGGGCCATGGAGGAAGCCCTCCGCAGAAACAACCTCAAGTACAGGGTAGTCGGCGGGCTGTCATTTTACCAAAGAAAAGAAATCAAGGACCTGATCGCCTACCTGAGGTTTATCGTGAACCCCAATGACGAGCAGGCCATGCGGCGCAGCATCAACCTACCCAAAAGAGGGATAGGGCCAGGCACCATCGAAAAGCTGGTGGTAGTGGCCTCAGAGGAGAACCAGCCCCTCTGGAATGTGATGGAAAATGCCAAGAGCTATCTGGGCGGGCGCGGTGGCAATCAGGTAGATGAGTACGTCACATTGATCAAGAGTTTCAGACTCACTGCGGAGAAAAAAGACGCCTACGACACAGCGGCTCTCGTAGCCAAAAACTCAGGTCTGCTAAAGGAACTCTATGCGGACAAAACCATAGAGGGGATGAGCCGGTACGAAAACGTACAGGAACTGCTCAACGCCATCAAGGAATTTACGGACGACAAGGAGCGTGAAGACAAGAGTCTGAGTGCTTTCCTGCAGGAGGTCACCCTGCTCACAGACGAGGACCGAAGTGACTCTAATGAAGAAGCTGTCACCCTCATGACCATTCACATGGCCAAAGGGCTGGAGTTTAATCACGTGTACATCGTGGGTATGGAAGAAGACCTCTTCCCCTCTCAGATGATGCTGAGCAGCCGCGCCGACCTGGAGGAGGAGCGCCGATTGTTTTATGTGGCCATCACCAGGGCCAAAAAGAAGCTCACCCTGAGTTACGCCCTCAACAGGTACCGCTTTGGGAGGCTGAAAAATTGTGAGCCAAGTAGATTTCTGGAGGAAATAGACCCCCGGTTCATCAAAGTCAACAAGAAATTTGGAAGCAGGGCGGCACTGTCTAGCGCGGAGAGCTATGTCACCAAAAACTTTGTGAATAACCTGAAAAAGGACCAGAGCAACCGAAAATTTGCCTCAGCTCCTCAGCACAAGCCCAGTCCGGATTTTCAGCCCAGCGACACGAGTGGCCTGCAGGAAGGGATGCGTGTGGAGCACGCCAAATTTGGTTTTGGCAAAGTGACCGTCATTGATGCTGAGGGAGCCAATAAAAAAGCAAAAGTGGAATTTGATACCGCGGGAGAGAAGACATTATTATTGAGTTTTGCAAAATTGAGAATCATTGAAGATTAATTACCACAAGAAACGTTTTAAGGCCGTAACCAATAGTGAACACGGCGAAGTAGACCCACAAACCATCTTTCATTACTCACAGGAAGGTGACGTACTATGGGCAGTCTATCAGGGCAGTAGCATCAAACTGGGCACCATCACGGGCCTGGTGAAAACGGACGGCTCGCTGGAGTTTGCCTATCAGCATGTGAATACTGAGGGTGATATTCGCAGTGGGAAGTGTATCTCCCGCCCTGAAATACTGGAAGATGGCCGCATCCAGCTTCATGAAGCCTGGCAGTGGAATGATGGCGGAGAAAAGGGCGAATCAGTGATAGAAGAGATTGCCTAAGTATCTCCGGCCTGAAAACTAAAAAAGGACACGGATCACTCCGTGCCCTTCACACAAAACAGCTTTTGTTATTCTACTACTCAGCTATTAATACTCTGATACCGTAGCTCTGAGGGTCGTTTGGGGGATCCGCATTCCAGTCGTTAAAAGAATGCGACCCATCGGTCTCATAATTCAAGCGGTATTCACCTTTTGGAAGTCTGAGGTTCTCCACGACCATTCGGTTCTTGCGGGCACCCCCTGCGTGATCCGTGTCGTAGTAGTCCATTTCCCAAACCACCTCGCCGGTGTTCATGTTTTTGATCCAGCCATAGTCGTACATCCGGTTGTCGGAGCCTTCGCCTATGGCCATTATGGTTACCTTGGTATCTTTATCCAGGACAAAAATCTTTTTCAGGTAGGCATTATCACTGGGCATTAAGAGCTCAGCAATTAGGTTCTTGGTCACAAAGTCCTCTACCTCAAAAGTCGTTACCAGCCCTACTTCGTTATCATTAGTGGCCCAGAGGGTCATCCCCCACCGATCTTCTTCATGTGGGCTGGCAGCATTCCATGAGTTGTAAGCATGAGATCCGTCCGTGGTGTAATAGGCGATGTAGTCACCCTTATCAAGGGTCAGCACATCCTCAAACCTTCGGTTTTTGCTGGCACCTCCGGCATGCTCCGTTTTATATCCACGCATTTTCCATACGGTCTTTCGGGTATTGGCATCCACAATCCATCCATAGTCAGCCATGTCATCATAGCTGGAACTCTCACCCAGGCAAAGCACCCGCACATCCATCTCTTTGCTCAGGGAAAAGCCTTTGGAGACCAGGGCATGATTGCGCACCTTCACCAACTCCGCTACAGGTTGCATAGATTTAGGAGCCTTAAACGTGGCAAAGTTTTTACGATCAGCTTCTGTGGCCGGAAAAAGCGCCACTCCCCAAAACTGAGGATCGTCTGGCGGCAAGGCATTCCATTTCTCAAAAGAGTGAGAATCATCCGTGCGGTAGCTCACGATATAGCTCCCTGCTGGCAAGGTGATCTCCTCATCAACCTTGAGGTTTTTATCTGCTCCACCTGCAAAGTCTGTGTTTTTATAATTCATCTCGAAGACCCGCTCTCTGGAGGCTGCGTTGTAGATCCATACATAGTCAAAGATCTCGTCCTTGCGGCCCTCGCCTAAAGCATAAATACGAATATCTGTAGAAGCGGTGAGCGTAAAACCTTGCTCAAAGCGCTCTTTGTTTTCAGCTTTCAAAAAATAAACCGGAGCTTTTTTCACCTTCGAATCAAAGAGTGCATCCACACTGACTGATGATACCCCAGATCCACTTACAGAGATCATCAAATCGTCCTGCAGGCTTCTTCTGAACTTTTCCTTATCTCTGGAGTCAAAAATTTCATCCACCAGGGCATCAAAACTATCGATGGTCCAGTCGCTCATGGTGAAGTTGTTGCCCCACCCACGAGTATCATACGCTCCCGTAAAATAGAGCTCGTAGTTACCCTGCTTCAATGGCAACTCCACTGAGAAGTCATACACCCCATCACTCTTGCGAAACTCATCGTCCTTCATCTCGTCAAACAAATGCCAAACCACCTCGCGGGTGTCAGCGTCCAAAATCCAGCCATAGTACAAGAGCAACCTATAATCATCTCTGAATACGCCACCAGCACCACTAATTTTCACAGTTGCACTCTTAGATAGGTTAAATGCTTTGATCTCAAGATTTTCAGGATTTACATCGTCGATGGTCACAGTCTGTGCATGGAGGTTTCCAAGGAGCCCAAACATGACACCAACCAGGATAGCTAAGTATTTCATAGGTTATTGTTTTGTGATATGAGCACATCGTGCCAATTTTTGTGCCGTAAGTAAAAAAATGCCCTACAGGGCCATAGGAGAAGATTCCCTATTGCAGAGAGTGACCGAATACGGTCAATACTGTCCTTTTCTGATACACCCTAAAACCTTGATCGGACAAATGCGATCACAGCCTCGCCCATCACCCTTGGGCTTTGCAAAATGTACAAACCGGCCCCCAGTGCTTTGAACCATTGGCCCGCCTTCATCAAAAAATAAGCCTCGAGTAAATGCAGATAAGCCTTTTCAAAAGGGCTTCTGAGCCAACCAGATCGGCCCAGCTTTTGGATAAAAGTCAGCTGACGAGCAATCAGCGGGGGCTCCTGTTCATGTATGCGATACCTGCCACCCACCACATCCGTTGAATGGAAAGTCACTCCTTCGTTCCGCATATGCATGAGCAAATACCTGTCCTCCCCATAGGTGAGGTCTTCAGGAAATCTGTGCTGCTGAAAAGTGCCCTTTCGGAAAACCATCGAATGTATGGCAGGGCAATAGATCAAAAAATATGCAGGGTGATTCGCAGACTTGAAATGATCTCTTTGCTGAATATAAGTGTAGTAGCGTCTCAACCTTTCGAATCGGGCAGATGAACGTTCGGCAAACAGTGTAGTTCTGGAAATAAAGACATCCACCGTGGAGTGTTGCTCAAGGTATGAAACAGCGACTTTCAAAAAGTGCTCTTCCAGCAAATCATCGTCATCCAAAAACAGCAGGTAATCACCAGTAGCCAGATCTACTCCATAGTTCCTGGCAGCAGACACTCCCCCATTTCTTTCCAACCTTGTGAGCTTCACCTGATCAAATTCAGCCACAATTGCTGCGATCTCGGCAGCTTGCTCTGTATCGGATCCATCATCTATCACCAGCACTTCACAGGGAGGCAGTGACTGTGCAAGGGCGGAGGTCAGCGCAGCTCTGAGAAAGGCCACCCTGTTATAAACCGTGACAATAATGGAAACCCTGGACAATGTGTTGAGGTTATTAAATGAGTCGATCGAAATGAAAGTAGCAAAATACAACCAGCGAATCTGATAAACCTAAAAAATGTTTTCATTTGCCCCGGAAACCCGCTCGTGAAGGAATGCCTGAATCTGATAAAATCATACTTCCCCCCAAATACTATCTGGACTACTTCAGGGACCTGCTGGCGTTTATCCAAAAGGGTTCATCGCACCTGCTGAGTGCAGATGACGTCATTTTCATTCAGCTATTCGAAGCCCTCTCCGAAGATGCGCAATGTCTGATGGTGCGCATGATGAATCGCAAGGGTGCCTACTTTCGACTGGATAAGTTGGCTTATGAGGAAATTGGGAGCATTCCGCAAGCCGCTGAGGAGCTGGTAGCGTCTGGTCTTGCTTCTCTCGATCCTCCTGATGACTTTTTGCTCTTTGGGCTATTCACCAAAGCGGAGCTCCACCAACTCTATCCGGACAGAGGGTTTAACAAGCGTCGAAAAGAAGAGGTGCTGGAAGAGTTAGCAGAAGAAAACCACCCCGAAGATTTTCAAACCCTCAGATCAGCGTATACCATACTCCACTTCCTGGCACAAGAGCAGGTGGAGTACCTGAAAATGCTCTTCTTTGGCCACACCCATGGGATGATGACGGAGTTTGTCATCAGGGACATTGGCAATATCAAGCTGGAAAATTTGGATGACCATGAGTTTACCCCCTGGTTTGAGACCCAGGCAGAGGCCAGGGCGGTATTCGAACTCCATGGATGGAACCGGCTCGTCAAAAAAGCCATGCACATACTGCTGCCGGAGGAGATTTTGGAGCTCATCGCCCCGGTCAACTGGAGTAATTTTCTGCAACACCCCAAAGCCAGAAAAATCGGGGACAAATTCATGCTCCACCTCGGAGAATATTTTGAGAAATGCGGCCTCCTCACCGAGGCACTGGACTACTACAGTCTGGCACGCAAGCATCCGGCGCGTGAGCGGAGAATCCGGATTCTGGAAAAGATGGATGATCTGGATGCCGCTCGCGAAATTGCCGAAGTGGCTTTTGACAGTCCATACAATGCCTCAGAGAAGATTTTTGCCCAGGATTATCTGTCCAAAAAAAGCAAACGAAACTACCGCAGTACTACGGCCAAAGCCAACCTGAGCCCGGAGATCATCATTGAAAATCCTGAGGGACCACGCGTGGAAGCCCATGCCCTGGCCTATTTTGCTAAGCAGGGCTATGAGGGCATACACACCGAAAACTACCTCTGGCGCGGGTTGTTTGGTTTGTTTTTCTGGGATGAACTTTTCGCCGCTGAGCATGCCTCCTTTCACCATCCGCTGCAGCGTATGCCAAGTGACCTGCACAGCGACACCTTCTATGAGAACCGAGCACCGCTTTTGCAGGAAAAAGTGAACGCCTTCAGAACCAAGAAAAAATTACAAGCCTACTTAGCGGAAATTCACAGACAAAAACAACACATCAATAACTCACTGGTGGGTTGGCACGAGAGCCTCCTCCCTACGGTGACGGCCTGTGTTCATCACCTGCCACTGGAGAGCCTTTTCAATATCCTCATGGAAATGGCCAAAAACGTAAAAGACAACAGCTCCGGATTCCCGGACCTCTTCATCTGGACACAGGACGATTATCACTTTTATGAAATCAAATCACCCAACGATCACCTGTCTGCTCAGCAGCTCTTCTGGATCGACTTCTTCAATACGCACCACATCAAAGCCGATATCCTCAGGGTAAAGTACCAGTGAGTCTCCCCTATATTTTCGTGACTTTACCTCCAATCAAAAAGTTTTGTCATTCTACCTGCAAATAGCTCCGCATTGGTCAACGGATACCTGATTTTATTCCTAAATTATTGCTTCAAAAGAAATCAACTATGACAATACTCATGTTGGGCTGGGAATTTCCTCCCAAGATATCAGGAGGGCTGGGGGTGGCCAGTCAGGGACTTTCAGAGGCGATGGCCAAAGCAGGTCATAAAGTCACCTTTCTCCTACCCAAAAAAACCAAAAACCAGGTAAGTAAACTCGTGAAGCTGGTAGATGCTTCAGCGCTCACACCCGACCTGGACTATTGGAAAGAGAAAAAAACCTACGAGCAAATCATCAAAGATGTGGAAATGGGAGAAAGGGTACTCCCCTACCTACCCGCTCAGAACTTCCAGCAGGTGAAAGAAACCAAAGTCAAGAAAGTGGTGCTGGAACCAACAGAAGAATCCGAGCTACTGGAGCGCATTCGGCTCACAGGTGAGTACGAAGGTCAGCTCAATGATGAGCTCATCAAATATGCCATGCTGTCTGTACAAGTGGCCATCAAAGAGAAGCCAAAGATGATTCACGCCCACGACTGGATCACCTTTCGTGCCGGGCGAATGATCAAATCGCTGCTCAAAAAGAAGCTATGTCTGCATGTACACAGCACCGAATATGACCGGAACGGATCTTATGCGCAGCCCTTTATCCTGGAAGAAGAACAGCTGGGTTTTCAGGCCTGTGATCACATCTTTTGCGTCAGCGAAAAATTAAAAAATACCATCATCACTCAATACGGTATTGCCGCAAAAAAAATCACAGTGGCTCCCAATGCCCTCACGCTGAGTGCCCCAGAACCTCCCGTCAAAAGAACACCCGTGAATATCGCATTTGTGGGCAGGCTCACTCCCCAGAAGAGCCCTATTACTTTTCTGGACATTGCCAGAGAGCTGACATCCCTAGGCTACGATTTCCACTACTTCATTATGGGAGATGGCTATCTGCGTGCCGAATTGGAAGAAAAGGTGAAGTCATCTAATTTCTCTGACCGGGTCACTTTCACCGGCTTTCTGGAAAGAACTCGTCTACTGCAAAAGTTGAATGAAATGGATCTCCTGGTGATGCCCTCCGCTTCTGAGCCTTTTGGGCTGGTGGCGCTGGAGGCGATCATGAAGAAAATCCCTGTAGCTGCTGCCACAGGATCTGGGGTGGGTGAGTTTATCCCCAGTATGCCTCAGGTAGACAGATGGGATCACTACAGCTACAATAAGCTGATCGTTCGGCTGATGACTGAAGACCAATACAGACAGGAGATCACAGAAAACTGCCTGAAGGAAGCCCTTAAGCTTACATGGGAGAATACAGTGAAGCGGATAGAAAAGGGGTACGAAAAGGTATAAAAACCGCTTTTAATACCTGAGACCTAGTTTTTTGTAGATGAAATGCATCAGCCAGGCAGGCCCCACCAGTAAAAACTGAAGGTCTTTGAAGAAAGATGGCTTCTTGCCTTCCACTTTGTGACCGTAAAACTGTCCTATCCAGGCCAGTGCAAAAATGATCAGGCTTACCTGCCACAAGGGCAAAGCCACATTCATTTCGATCAGTCTGACAGACCAGAGGCAAAACACCGAGAAAGCAGCCATCCCGATGGACAGCGGAAAGGAAATCCTCATGTAGTATAATACCGTGACAAAGAGCGCAATTGTGGCCCAGTTGTTAAAAGGTCCGGTACCCAGCACAAACCTTAGGTTGTCAGATGGGACCGACCACAGCAGTCCCACAATACTCAAAAATATCAACGGAACACAAATCCAATGAATAAGCTTATTGGTCTGATTTTGATGACTTTCACCATACTCTGTCAGTAGCTGATCTATTTTCCTCATTACTTTTGGGGTTTTGTAGAAGATAACAATGATAACGCATGGTAAGTTTTTGGGAGCAGCAATCTTTATTGTCCTATGATGTCATCGTAATTGGGGCAGGTATCACAGGTCTCTCCACCGCAGCTTCCCTTAAGGAAAAATCCCCAAATCTGAACATACTGGTCATTGAGCGAGGATCGCTACCTACGGGTGCCAGTACCAAAAATGCAGGCTTTGCGTGCTTCGGTAGCATCTCCGAACTGGCTCAGGACCGGAAGGCACTGGGCGATGAAGGCATGACCAGGCTGGTGAAACGGCGTTGGGATGGCCTGCAGAAAACCATCCAGCGCCTGGGCAGGGACCAAATCGGCTTTTTGCAAAAGGGGGGTTACGAGCTCCTGACAGAAGCCAATAGCCACTACCTGGACGATATGGAGTCACTGAATGAACTACTCCGCCCGGTTTTTGACCAGCCTGTTTTCTCTCAGGCAGATGAAGCCATCGATACTTTTGGTTTTGCAGGGACAAAGCACCTTATTTTTAATCAATACGAAGGTCAACTTCATACCGGCAAGCTCATCCGATCACTCTGGCAGTATTGTGCCCAATCAGGCATCCAGATCATTACCGGCACAGAAGTGACTGCACTACAATCCCTGGGTCAACAAGTGACTATACAAACCAAGAACTATGCATTCAGGGCGGGTGCTGTAGCCGTGTGTACCAACGCATTCACCAAAGAGCTGATCCAAACACCACTGGATCTCACCCCTGGACGTGGCATGGTCATGGTCATTTCTCCGCAGCGTCCTTCCACTATTTCCGGGACTTTTCACTACGACGAGGGGTACTACTACTTCCGCGATTTTGAAGATAAAATCATTTTCGGAGGCGGTAGGAATCTGGCGTTTGAAGAGGAGACCACCACGGAGTTTGGATTCAATGAAAAAATCGAGCAAAAGTTGCATCAAATTTTGAAAGAAATCATCCTACCGGGCAACGCCTACACTGTGGACCTCAAATGGTCCGGAATAATGGCCTTTGGCCAAACCAAAGAGCCTATTCTGCAAAAGGTACAACCCGGAATATACCTGGGGGTAAGACTTGGTGGCATGGGTGTGGCCCTTGGCAGCCTTCTGGGTGAAGAACTGGCAGAGCGGATAGTTAGGGATGGTTTTTGAAAATTGTATTATCTTTTCGTTTTGGCAAAAAAACAACTGATGGCGATTAAGCGAGACCCTACACTTTTAGAGTCCTTTATACCTGTACTTTTTCTAATTATTCTTCTTTCTTTTAATGTGGGCATCTTTGGTGATGCTGCACTGGATGGATCCAATCAGATCGTCCTCATCCTATCAGCGGGCGTTGCTGCCATCGTGGCCATCAGGTTGGGTTATCGGTGGGATGAAATTCAGGATGGAATCGTCAGAAGTATTAGCTCAGCCATGACCTCTCTGCTTATTCTTCTGCTCATTGGCTCTCTGGCCGGTACCTGGCTGCTCAGTGGCATCGTGCCTGCCATGATCTATTATGGTTTGCAGATTCTTAATCCCACCATATTTCTTGTTGCTGCGTGCATTGTGTGCTCCATAGTCTCTGTGGCTACAGGAAGCTCCTGGACCACCGCAGCCACCGTGGGCATCGCCCTCATTGGGATAGGTAAGGCCCTTGGAATCTCTGAGGGAATGGTGGCAGGGGCCATCCTCTCAGGCGCCTACTTTGGAGACAAGATGTCTCCCCTCTCCGACACGACCAACCTGGCCCCGGCCATGGCGGGCACTGACCTTTTCACACACATCAGGTACATGGCCATTACCACTGTTCCTTCTATCAGTATCGCCCTCACGATCTTTCTGGTACTGGGCTTCACCAATGAAACGAGTTCCTCTGTGGTGGATACACAGGCCATACTTAATGCCATAGACGATAAATTCTACATTTCTGGCTGGTTGTTCATAGTCCCCGTAGTGGTGGTCGTACTTATCGTACGAAAAATGCCAGCCATTCCGGCTTTGCTTATTGGCACCCTGCTGGGTTCCGTTTTCGCACTCTTCTTTCAGCCACAACTGGTGGCAGAAGTAGGTGAAGGCTTTACAGCATCAGGGATGTTCATAGGCACGATGAAGTCCCTTTATGGCGATATATCCATCGCCACCAGCAACGACATGGTCAACGAACTCCTGAGCTCTGGCGGTATGGCAGGCATGCTGGGTACCATCTGGCTGATCCTCTCGGCTATGATTTTCGGTGGGGTAATGGAAAGCTCCGGAATGCTCAAAAGAATTGCCAAAGCCCTGATCAGTCTGGTCAACTCCACAGGGGCTTTGATCACAGCTACAGTAGGTACCTGTGTGTTTTTTAATGTCACGGCATCTGACCAATACCTGGCCATCGTAGTACCTGGCCGTATGTATGCAGACATTTACAAAAGGAAAGGACTTGCCCCCGAAAACCTCAGCAGAACGCTGGAGGACTCCGGTACGGTAACTTCGGTACTCATCCCCTGGAACACCTGTGGAGCCTACCACTCAAGTGTGCTGGGTGTGTCCACGCTGGTCTATACGCCTTTTTGCTTTTTCAATATCATCAGCCCCTTTATGTCCATTCTGGTTGGATATCTGGGGTATAAAATCAAAAAACTAAATCCCGCTAAATAAACCTAATGTTTGCAAGTTCGATACCAAAAGAAGACATCAAGCACTTACCCCTCATCAAATTTGAGGGAACTATCCACACTGTGGAAACTATGGAAGCCCTTGATGAGGCCCTGAAAATCATCCGCACTCAGGAAATCATGGGGTTTGATACAGAGACCAAGCCCACTTTTACCAAAGGAGACTATAACCATACTGCGATCATCCAGCTCTCCACCATGACCGACGCATTCATCATTCGCATTAGCGAAATTGGCATTCCTGATCAGCTAAAAGACATTCTTGAAGATCAGGCCATTCTGAAAGTGGGGATCAGTATCCGTGATGACATCAAAGAGTTAAAAGCAATGAGGGCATTCAAAGCTGGTGGATTTCTGGACCTGAATGAAGTAGCTAAAGAATTAGGAATTACCCAGATCGGGATGAAGAGCCTAACGGGCATTTTTCTAAAAGCGAGGATTTCTAAAAGCCAGCAAACGTCTAATTGGGAGACCAAGGAGCTCAGTCCGGGTCAGCTCTCCTACGCGGCCACTGATGCCTGGGTATGTATCAAAATCTACCGGATGCTGATGGACAAGGGCGTCATATAGACCCCTGTAATACTTGAAAGTCTACTACCTTTAGCAGGCTCACCTTCTCAGCAAGCACGGGTACATCCTCATCCCGGAGCAACCCCACAAACTGGCAGTCTGCTGTGTACACCTTATCCTCATAATCCACATCAAACTCAGCCAGCGCACGCTCCACCTCTGAGGTCTGCTCATAGCCAAAACTGATAGAAAAGCGCGTTTGGCTATAAATCTTCACCACCTCCACCTTATTGAGGGCATCTTCGGCAGCTATCTTATAGGCACTGATGAGCCCGCCCACACCCAATTTGGTCCCACCAAAATACCGTACTACCACCACCAGGCAATTGGTTAGCTCTTTGGATCTGATCTGTCCCAGAATGGGATCTCCGGCCGAATGGTTGGGCTCTCCATCATCATTGGCTCGATAGGCCTGCTCTTTAAGCCCGATGATATACGCATAGCAATGGTGACGGGCATCGTAGTACTGCTTTCGCAAAGCCTCAAGGTGTGCCTTGATATCGTCTTCGGTTTTCACATGGTAGGCAAATGACAAAAACTTACTTCCCTTCTCCTTGTAGAAACCTTCAGTGGGATAGACAATGGTCTGAAATTCGTTGATCACGGCGCAAAGAAAGTCAGATTAGGTTAAAATGCTCAAAGCTGATCCAGCAAGTCCCGGGCCTCGCTCAGAAGATCCTCAGACTCACCCGATTCCAACACCTTCCTTAGATTATACTCAGCCTGCCCTTTCATTCCTTTCTTGGCATATACCCTGCCCAAACCCAGGTAAGCCAGGGTACGATAATAAGTCCCGTGCCCGGGTATTTCCTGACCTACCCTCAGAGCCTTTTGATAATCATTCAAAGCCTTATCTGGCTGCCCTTTCACCTTCTCGTGATAGATGCCCATGAAGGATGCGCCTGCCATCTGATAGTAGGGCCGGTCAGAGTTGGACAACTCCTTAATCACCGGCACGGGAGCCTGCACAAAATCATTCTTTGGAGTAAGTGACTCCAGAAGTTTGGCCTTGATATAAAGGTTATTGGGGTACGCTTTGGTTAGCTCCCACAAATACGACTGGGCTTTCTGAGGCTGATATTCGTAGCGGAGATAGATATAGGACATGTAGACATAGGCCTCCACCCTGGTCAGCACTGCCTTTTGGGTGGCTTCGTTGATTTGCTGAATCCCCAACTCCACATCTCCACTTCTGAAAAACCAGAGCAGCGGTCTGTACACAGGGTATTTTTCAGGATATTTTTCACGAAAGTAGTTGTATACCCCGGTGGTAAGAAGAAACTCGGGAATCTCCTCAGAGAGGTCAAATCCTTTTTTGATAAGATCATAAGCCTTGCTTGCCTCACTCAGGGCTTTCATGTAGTGCCCATCATCGGCGAAGTATTCTGCCAGGAGTCCCCGGGCCGCCATTTCAAAAAATATGGCCTCCGGGTGTGTCTGTCGTCCTCCATCCAGGTAAGCCGCCAACCTGATGGTCTCCCTAAGATGCCCGCTAAATACCTTAAATACCGAATCTACAGTCACAAGGGGTATATTAGCCCAGAGCACCTTGAGGGCTCGCATCATTGGCACCGTGGGGTGTTTTGGGAGTCTGGCTTCTACTTTTTCAATGTACACATCGGCAGAGTCCTCCTCTACATTGTAAATGAAGTATACGCCTTTCTGTACCAGTTGCATATTGACAGGATTGTCGAACAGCTGGGCATAAGATACCTGACAAATAAATAGTAATGTGGCGATGATTACTGTTTTCAATTTGTGCTAAAAGTAGATTTAATTGTACAAAATGAAGGGTAATTTAAAGCAAGCCGGGTAGAACTGGAAACGATCACCTGACTAACTTTAGGGACACAATGAATGTAAGAATAGATGGTCTATGAATAAGGATTTGGGGTTTATGCTTTATTGTCATGAAGATTACGCGAAGGTACAGCACTTTCAAAGTTATCACCGATTTCATTCTGACCATATAGTTTTTTGTGTTGAGTGTATCGATAATAAGGCCATTTGTCTTCCCAAAAGCCCCATTGGTGGATTTACATGTTTTAACGGCCGGAAATCAGATTTCTTACAATTTTACGAAAAATCAGAAAAGTCGCTTGCTCAAAACGGTGTTTCCTCATTGGAAATCACACTTCCGCCCCACTATTATACGGGGGTTCCGGATAGAAGCTGGCTGGAGCAACTCGGTTTTTCGGAGCGCGTCAGTGAAATAGCTCATTACATCCCCATCAATGGGCCGTTGTGGGAAAAAATCCACACCATGCAACAGAGAAAACTCAAGCAAACACCCACTTTTGATCTGTCGCTGGTCAGTGTATCAGAATTGCGGTCTGTTTACGACTTCATCGCACAATGCCGAAAAAATCAGGGTCTGGAAATCAATATGGATTTTGAAATCCTGGAGCGACTGTTCCGAACATTCCCGGATCGCTATCAGATTTTCACTGCCCAAAGAAATGGAACACTGCTTGCCGTCGCTATTATGGTGATTCCTATTGAAGGAATCGCCTATTATTTCCTTCCAGCCACGGCCCCAGCCTATAAAACAGAAAGCCCAATGGTTCACCTCATAGCTTACCTGTACCAGTATTATCAGGAGCGTGGGTTTCAATTCATCGACCTTGGCATTTCGTCTGTCAATGCCGCGCCTCAAAAGAGCCTGATCACCTTCAAAGAAAGAATGGGCGGTATCAGAACCTCCAGAAGCACTTTCATCAAATCACTCCAATAGCCTTTGGTAATATTGTTCCAGCCTTTGTACCTGAGCAGCAGTGCCAAAGTGATCTTCAAAAGTGGCTCTTACCTTTTGAGGATCATATGGATTTTTCTGAACGAAAGTCTTCACTTTTTCAGCCAGCAGTATAGGGTCAGGTGGCAATACCTCTCCAGCATCCCCAAAAACCAGCTCATCCGCCCCATCCCAATCGAAAGTAAGCACGGGTACTCCGCAGGCCATCGCCTCCAGGATGGCCACCGGCTGATTTTCGTGCCTACTTGTATTCACCACCAAATTGGCCGACCTTAAGGCCTGCCGTACCTCATTCTGATTACATTCTCCCATCCACTCCACATTTCCATCCAGGTGAAGCTGACTACATTGATTTCGCAAGTGTTTTTCCCGGGAACCTGTGCCAATGACCTTCAGCACAAAATCTACACCGGCCTTCTGCACATGCGCGATGGATTCCAGCAGCGCCTCATAATTCTTCTGTGCCTCCAATCGGCCAACGGCCACAAGCGTAAACCGCCCCGTTTGAGCACTTCCTGGTGTAAAAAAACGATCGTCCAGAAAGTTGGAAATACGATCAGCCCTTACCCCGAATTCACTGAGCCTCTTGATCAGTGCCTGACTCACAGCAAGTACCTGACCGGCTGCACGCAAGGGCGGAAGTACGGTTTTTTGAATGTCCTTCTTGAAAGAAGCCATAGGAAAAGGACTCATATGCTCGGTGATCACATAAGGTACCTGATAGGCCTCAGATAGAGCCCTGGCGATGGCTCCCGCAGGATAGGATACATGTGCGTGGATTACATCGGGCCTTCCGAAGTGTGTAGTAAAGCGCTCGAAGTTTTGTCGATTGGCCGCAATGATCCCGCGGATATTGCCATTGCGAAACTTTCGGGTCCACGTGAAAGCCGGGGTGAAAAACTCCACGCAATTGTATTCCAGTTGATTCTCATATTTACGAATAGGCGGCTTGGAATTGTATTTGATGAAGCCGCCCAATGGCGCGTAAGCTTTCAGCCACAGCTTGGGTTCATGAGATCCCCAAAGACTGATCCCAACGTTCCAGTTAGGACGGTGTGTCGCCAGGAGGCGCGACTGCTCCCGGAAGAAGATTCCGGTGGAGGGATATTGCTCAGAAGGGTACCAAGAAGGTATCACGAAGACATTCATCGATAATCAAATTTAGCAAGCCAGGGGTTCATGATGGTACAACTCTGCAAATCCTCCTCACTCAGGACTTTCTGCCAGTTTCCAATGGAAGACGTGTCCACAGGTTTCAAAATTTTAGCATGCTGTGGCTCCTGATACATGGGTGCGGTGGGGGTTGTCTGGTGGTACGTCAGCATTCTATCCTCATAATTCACCTTCAGGTGATCACAAACCTTCATCAATTCCACTTCAGGTTGAGTGACCAAATCTTCATATCTAATCAGTAAAACCGCACTCTTTTTTCGCAGCATTTGATATTGCTCCAGGGCGTGCACCCAGTGAATGGCAGCTTGCTGCGGCTGGGCCAACTTCCCCAGGTAGGCTTCGCCTCCACGCTTGTAGGAAGCCACCACGTCCCGGCCGTCTCTCAGCAGAAAGAGGTATCGCGCCTCGGGAAAAACACTCAGCAACTCCGGCACATAGTATGTATTGAGGGGCGTGGTATCTCCCCACTGGCTAAATATCGGCTTATTCTTTAACCCATAGGTTTTGAAAATAACCTCCAAAACACTTTGCAAGCTCTTGTCATCTGTCGTGTTGAGCACATCAAAGATCTCCTCTGCACTGAAATCCCAGGTGTGACTGCCAGTCACCTTCATCAACTCTCCGGCAATTACCTTCATGAGGTCCCGCCATATCAGGAAATTATAAAGCTTGTACTTAATGATGCTGTTTCCCAGAAAATACTGTTCAGATGGTAAAAAAAGCTCACTATGCTGGTTCAGCATTCTATTGAGGAGTGTGCTCCCGTTTCTCCCTGACCCTAAGACGAAAAAAGGTCGCTCAGCCAGGCCTGCCCTACTTTTGACCGGATATTTTCTGGGTAGAAAATCCGAAATGCGCTGAAGTGTTCTGGCTAGTTTTATTCTTCTCATATTTGTGATCAGAACGGAAATTTATGGATTCTCTGCCTTTAGTTTCAATAATCTGCCTCTGTTATAATCAAAAAGCTTTTGTGGGCCCGGCTATACGGTCTGCGCTGGCTCAAACATACCAGAACCTGGAGATCATCGTGGTGGATGATGGCAGCACGGATGGTAGCAAAGAAGAAATTTCAGCAATCATCAAAGACACCTCCATTCAGTTCATTGACCTCCCAAAGAACATTGGCAACTGTGCCGCTTTCAATGTGGGCTATCGGGCCAGCCAAGGTGAATACCTCATCGATCTGGCAGCAGATGATCTGCTCCTGCCCACCAGGGTGGAGCTGGGCATTAACGACTTTACCAATGGACCGGCACAGGCCGGTGTACATTTCTCTGATGCCTTCATCACCGATGAGTTTGGCAACGTGCTCAATACCCATTATCCCAGAAATCAGGACGGAGGCATGCGAGCGAAAATCCCGTCTGGAAATGTTTACGAAAATCTCATCCGTAAATATTTCATATGTCCACCATCCATGATGACCAGACGGAAGGTCTTTGACGACCTGGGAGGGTATGACGAAAACCTGAGCTATGAGGACTTTGACTTCTGGATCAGGTCTGGCAGAACCTACGAATACCTATTCAACCCTGCCCCACTGGTCAAAAAAAGAGTGATAAAAAACTCACTCTCCACCCGGCAATTTGGCTTCCGTAGCAGGCATCTGGCCTCTACCTACCAGGTGTGCGAGAAAATATTTAACCTCAATCAGAGTGTTTCTGAAGACAAGGCCCTCATCCGTAGGTGCCGATATGAAATCAAACAATGCGTGAAAACTTTCAATTTTGAATTGATCCTGAAATACGGCAAACTCATTGGGCAAACTCAGCGCCGGTTGTCATCGCTCTCCAGCATGGAGAGGTAGCTATAGTAGCGCTCCTGGGTGATACCGCCTTCCTCGAGTGCCTTCTTCACCGCACACCCTGGTTCATTCACATGCTGGCAATTATGAAACCGGCAATCATTCATGACTTCCCTGATTTCAGGAAAGTAGTGACCCAGTTCTCCTCCTTCTATCTCTGAAAGACCCAGCTCCTTGATACCGGGTGTATCTATGATGGCTGTCTCACTGTCTAAAAAGAACATCTCAGCAAAAGTGGTGGTATGGGTACCCTTCTCACTAAACGAAGAAATTTCAGAGGTCTTCTGACTGATCTCTGGCAGGAGCAGATTGATGAGTGTAGATTTCCCTGACCCGGAGTGCCCCGACAACAGGGTTCGCTTTCCCCGAAGCAATGCGGAAAGCTCCTCAGGTACCTTGCCGCCAATAAAGGAAGTCTTGACACAAGGGTAGCCCACCTTTTTCTCATAAATAAAACTGAGATAATCAGCTTCTTCCAGTCCTTCTGCATCCAGCAAATCCACCTTATTGAAGACAATCACACCGGGAATTCTATAGGCCTCCAAAGTCACCAGAAAACGATCTATAAATCCTAATGAAGTGCGGGGCTCCTTCAAGGTAGCAATCATCAGTGCCTGGTCCACATTGGCAGCAATCAGGTGGTCAAAATGCTTTTTCTTAGGTGATTTTCGAATGATATAGTTTTTACGCTCCTCTATTTCGTTGATCACCCACTCATCCTGCTGCGATTCCATCACTACCTCATCTCCTACAGCAATCGGGTTGGTGATTTTCTTGTTGTCCAGCTTAAATTTTCCTCGTAAACGAGCGTTAACCTCTTCTCCATTGGTCGTTCTCACTCTATACCACGATCCGGTGGATTTAATCACCAATCCTTTCATATCAGTTCTTCTATTTTCTTCATCACCTGCCCTGAGGCTCCGGTGCGGGCTGTGACATACGCACGTGACAGCCTGCAAACTTCCTGATAAAGATCGGCATCCTTGGTCATTTCATCCAATTTTGATTGTAGGTCGGCAGAATTTTCATAAGTAAACCCTCCGCCATGTTTCACCAGCTCAATGGCCTCTATGAATTTTTCATTGGAAGCATCCACTCCAAAAAACACGGGAATACCATAAACAGCAGGTTCCAGTACATTGTGCAGCGCACCTCTGAATGCTCCACCCACTATGGCATAGTCCGCATAGCGGTAAAGCTTTGACAACATCCCGTAATTGTCGATAATCAGCACTCGCAGAGTGGAAGCACTGCCTTCATTCAACTCGGAGTACTTTGCGGACGCATGAATTTTCTCATATATACGGAGATCTCCTACCTGATGAGGGGCAATGATAAATTTAAAACGATCATGATTAGCTTCAACAATGGGCAGTAGATATTTCATGTCAGATGGCCAGACACTCCCCATCACAATGAGTTTTTCATTTCCTTTGAATGCTTCGACAAGCGGAACCTCACCGGACGTATTGGCCACCTCAAGGACACGATCAAACCGGGTATCACCGGCCACAGTATACGCCCGAATTCTCCTGGACCGCAACAAGGCAGCGGAGTAATCATCCTGCAAAAAGAAATGATTGACAGTGCTCAGTGCCCTCAGATAAAACTTTCCCATAGGATGGAAAAAAATCTGGGAGCGCCTGAAAATACCCGAAACCAACAAAAGCGGAATGTTTCTCGCATTCAGCGCCATCAGGTAATAGTACCACAACTCATATTTGATAAAAATGGCCAAACTCGGACGCACAGTCTCCAAAAACCTGGAAGCATTGCCGCGGGCATCTAATGGCAGGTAATGCAGATAATCAACCAACTCTTGATCTTTGAAACCCAACAGACCGGAAGGTGAGAAAAAAGTAAGTAGCACTTTCACCGATGGTCTTCTCTCCTGAAGCAGGCCCAGAATAGGTTTGGCCTGCTCATATTCACCCAGCGAGGCACAGTGGATCCAGATCAACTTACCCTCGTGATTTCTGAAGTCCAACTCCAGACGCTCAAAAATTCCCTTACGCTGGCTGATAAATTGCCCCGCCCGACGATGAAATGGGGCAATCACCCTGACGATCAGGGCATAGAGCCACACGCTCATTCTGTACAATAACAGCATAAGCGAATGTAGACAATCAATCCTCTAAATGCTTAATACATCATTCAAGACGGCAGAAGAAATTATTTCTCAATAGTGAAATAAGCAATATCACTATCATTAATTGGAAACACATGCTCACCATTGTACCAGACATTTATGATATAGCTGTAATTCTCATTTTTACCAGTCCCCGCTTCATATTCGCACACTATGGTGTCCATATCCGAAGGAGAAAGTTGCAAATAGGTCATCGTGTTACCAGAAGTCAATCGCAGATCCGCACTTACATAAAGCCTAAACGGCTCCTCATTCTGTGGTACATTTTCAAGAAGCGTAAATTGTTTAGGTAGATCATTGCTTTCCAGGTAAACCTCCTCCAACTCACCGTCAACCTCATAAAACAAAATCATCTGAGCTGTATCGTAATAACCTGGCGTATCTGGATCAAGTAAGTCCTGTCCTGATGAATCTCTAAAAGAGATCATCAAATCACTATTATAGTAATCCCCGCTTACGTCATTGGGAGAGTCGAAACCAAGATCGCAAGCGCCCAGGCCTAGCCATAGAATAAGTATTGTTAGCCTATACATGCTATTTCGTTTTGAACGGCAGAGAACTTCTGTACCGTTTCATGGTAATTACGGTATGCGCTAATGTAGGCAAACAATCCTTAAATACTCAATCTTCTTCCTCGGGAGCAGGGGGTGCCTCGGGCAGTTGATCCAGGTCCATACCTGCCGCATAGCGCTTTAGAGTAGCTTCCTCCAGGCCATTTCCACTGATGGTGATCAGAAACCGCCCATTCACCACCAGAGCAAGGTTCGTTTCGTTGCTGTCGTAATTAGCCGAATACCAGCCAGGATTACCGTTTACTTCTATCGATCTCATCACACCGTCCGTAGACTCATGTTCGTACTGATTGGCATAGAGTCCGAGCAATGAAGCCGTTTGGGCATAATCGAAAATGCTGGCCTTGAGTTCTTCGTCACCCTTGCTGTATGACTTGCTACCGAAACTATATCGGTACTCCCCATACCGGGTGGTAGAGCCTTCTGGCTTTTCAGCAATGCGGTAATCTCCCAGCTCATCCGGCAAAAAATTGATCAGGTCACGAAAACCCACCACTTCTGAGGGGCTCATGGTGCCATAATTTACCGATTCTCTCCGGTAGCCCCCAAGCGGGTCAGAGCTATCGGAAGGCTCGTAAGTATCCAACACTTCATCATCTGTATTGGTATTGGTGTCGTCCGATTGGTTCTTGTTCTTGTTGCCAAAAAGGAATTTATCAATCTCCTGATTGGCTTTTTTAGATAATTTCTCCTTGAGTTGTATTTGTGCAAAAGCGGTATTGACCATTGTAAAGGTCAAGAAGAATAAAGTAGTGAGTAGTTTCATATTTTAGGCTATAAAAGTTACAGCCGCAAATATGAATATTTTCATGGAAAATATGAATATAAGAAAAAAGGCCACGCAATGGTGGCCTCTTCTCAGTACTGGATATTTAACTATTTCTTAGTGTGACGCCAGGTAAGAAGAAACTCCGTCTCTTGTAGCCTGCATCGCATCTTTTCCTTCTTCCCAGTTAGCAGGACATACTTCTCCATGCTTCTCCACATGCTGCCATGCATCCACTATTCTGAGCATTTCGTCGATGTTTCTACCCAATGGAAGGTCATTGATAGTCTCATGTCTCACCACACCGGTCTTGTCGATGAAGAATGTACCACGATATGCTACAGGTGCTCCTTCAAACACCAACTGACCTTCATCGTTGTAGTTCCAGTCACCAGCCAATACACCGTAGTTATTAGCTACTGTTTTTGAACTATCCGCTACCAATGGATAAGTTACACCTGCAATTCCACCTTTGTCACGGTCCGTCATCAACCACGCCAGGTGAGTCTCTTCTGTGTCACATGACGCTCCCACTACCTGCACGCCTCTTTTCTCAAACTCAGCGAGTTTTTCCTGAAAAGCATGAATCTCTGTAGGACATACAAAAGTGAAGTCCTTAGGATAGAAAAAGAACATTACTTCTTTCTTCCCTACAAATTCTTCCAGTGAGAAATTTTCTACGATTTCCTCTCCGTTGATTACCGCCGGAGCATTAAATAAAGGCGCTTTTTTACCTACTAATGACATAATTGTTGATTTGTCTTTTATGATTTATAAAATTGTTACTTGTTGATCTGGGTCAGCCTTTTCTCCATTAATCTGGAGCTTGATATCTGTAATCTTGAAATTGCCAACCTGCTTTTTCTCGAAATAATCTCGGATCAGTTCATTCAACTCAGGATCGTGATAGTCTTGTATCTCCTCAGTATTCACACTGTAGATATGGCTATGAGGCTCAAGGTTCGCGTCATATCGTTTGGTTCCACTTCTGGTAGCCACACGATAGGCCAGATTGGCCTCCACCAACTTCTCCAGGATCCTATGGACACTACCCAGCGAGATGCTCGGATTCTGCTCCCTGATTTTCTCATGAAGCTGCTCTGCACTGGGGTGCTCATCCTTCGTCAGCTCATGCAGTACGGCTATTCTGGGATGTGTGGCTTTTAAGCCAGACTCCACCAGAAGTTCCTTTATTCGCTGATATGTATTGCTAATCACTTTTAAATGAGAATTATTCCTATTTGGGTGCGAAGTTAAAACAACCAACTGAACTGCCCAAAAATATCTGAAAAGAATACCGAGAATACGGTATATGGTGCGGTCTCCGAGTTAATTACCTTTGAGGTGAAGTGAAATTAACTAGTATTTATCCCTACTTTTGTTTTAAACACAAACAAACAATTACAATGAGAAATTATATTTCTATCGCTGCTTTGGCCTTTCTGGCGTTCTCCTGTGGAGAAGCCGGAGTTGGTTTCAATATTGGAAAGGAATTCCCTGTGTCTATTCCGGTTGACCTACCGAATGGTACTCCCGAATTGATTGGAACTATACCAGGTGATCCGCCTCCGGTTAAAAGATCTGAAGAATATTCCCTGGCAGGAGCCGGATACGACGATCTGGATGCCCTGGATGCCGTAGTGGTAAATGGGCTTTCTTTTGAAATCACAGGAGTAGATGCTTCAGAGCAATTTGAGCTGGACGCTATTGAGATCGACCTTATTGCTCAATCGGGGTCTGTGATTGCACAGATTTCGGTAACCACACCTCAATTATCCAATGTAACTAAGACATCAATTGCGGATGCAGCAGGTCTCGCTGCGCTGGAGTCAGCGCTCGCCAACCAAGAAGACATTACTGCCGATGTTTCTTTCGACTTTGGCGAAGTACCTAACGAAGATGTTAATTTTGAATTCGTGTTGTACTTTGATGTAGTAGCCAAAGTAAGAGACCTATAATCCGCCTAACCGATAACTTTAGAATCATGAAAAAAATCATACTAATATTTATACTTGGAGCATTCATTACATCCTCCAATGCCCAGGATTTGGATAAATTTCTTGAAGGAGGTGCTGAGAATGGTGAAAAGCTTTTGGAAGGATACCTGGAACCGGCTTTCGTTGGTTTCGGATATGCCCTGAACAGCGGCTGGTACAATACCGGAAAACCTCACAAGGTGGCTGGATTTGACTTCACGATCAACGCCAACCTGGCTTATGTACCACAGGATGCGCAATTTTTCAAGATCAATCCTGCTGACTACAACAACATGACCACAGCACCTGCTGAGAATGGTCAAACAAGCTATCCTACTATCATGGGGCCTAATCTGGAAGCTGATGACATCCCTTATTTGGTTTTCGACGAAGGGACAGAAGATGAAATTCGCATCACTGCACCTACCGGACTCGGTATGGAAGAATCCATTGGCAGCAATTTCGTTCCGGCGCCCTCTGTACAGATTGGGATTGGCCTGATCAAAAATACCGAGCTAAAGCTCAGGTTGCTGCCCGAGCAGACGTTTGGTGATCCCGGAGAAGAATTCACCACCAAAATGTTCGGTCTTGGGGTACTTCACGATGTAAAACAGTGGATCCCGGGGATCAAAAATCTCCCGTTCGATCTTTCTGGATTCTTCGCGTTCAACACCATGAAAAACTCTATTGAAATCAACCCAGATGTACCAGATCAAATTGGTGAGTTCAATGTTTCGGGTACCACGCTCCAGGGTATCATTTCCAAAAAACTATCAGTCCTTACTGTGTACGGTGGTGTGGGTTTCTCCACCAGCAAGGTAAACTTTAAGATGAAAGGAACTTACGACGGCATACCAGAAGTAGACCCAATCGACATTGAGTATAAAAATGGTGGCTTGAGAGCCAATGTGGGAGCTCGCTTGAAGCTGTTAATCTTCACCTTCCATGCTGAGTACGCTGTGCAGAAGTACAACACGCTTACTGCCGGGTTTGGAATTAGCATCAGATAATATTCAGAAAACTTCTTTTTAGAAAAAGCGGGCTTTAGTCCGCTTTTTTTATGTTTACCCGTTCCATGAGAACTCTCCTGCTACTCATCGTATTGCTCACCTCAGTAAAGGCCCTGGCCTTTACTGATACTGTGCGGGTTTCAAAAAACGAGATTCTCATCCTCAGAGACACCATTTTCGCCCCCGATAAAGACACCGTATACTTCGTGGACGCTGAAAAATATCGGGTCAGAAGTAATCCTTATAAGTCTTCTCAGGACTTCTATCAAAAAATGCGAGAGAAAACGGGACAAAATAAAGTGACGGCTCAGCTATTTGATCTGCTGTATGTAAGTCCCAACGCCAGATCCGAACGGGCTCCTTCTAAAAACAGTCGTACCTCCAACACGCCTTTTATGCCTTATGAGGGTATGCGGATCCGAAACATACGGATAAAACACGTCGACCTGCTGGAGGGAAGTGTCAACGATACCTTGCGGCAAGCGTCCTCTCCACTGAGTATCATGGTCAATAAGGTTCACATAAACACCTGGAACACCGTGATCAGAAATAACCTTCTGATCGATAAAAACGAAGAGATAGACCCCTATCTCATGGCGGACAATGAACGAATCCTCAGGCGCCTGCGCTTCATCGAAGACGTAAGGATATATGTGAGCCCCCTTCCTGATGGCTACGCAGAAGTGATCGTAGCGGTGAAAGACCGCTTTTCCTGGGGTACCGCTCTCAACATCACTGATTCCGATGAATTTAACCTTGCCCTTTTCAACAGAAACATAGCTGGCTGGGGTAAGTACGCATCAGCTACCTGGTTTTTTGATACTCAGAGTATCCCGGCATCCGGCTATGAAATACGCACCGGCGGTCAAAACATTGACAAGGCCATCACCAACTGGGAGCTCAATCATACCAATATCGGGGATAGGGAGTCCTGGGGCATAGACCTCCAGAAGGAATTTGTGGCACCGGGGATTAAGTACGGCGGGGGCCTGGACATCCGCACCATCCAAGACTCCACCATAACCCTGGATGGTGAAGAGTCTGACCACCAATACTACCACCTCCACTACCAGGATTTTTGGGCGGGGCGGTCATTTGCCCTACCCTCTAGCTACGAACGCAAAAACCTTATAGTAGCAGCCAGATTGCTCAATAACTCCTTCGCCAGCCGACCGTTTGTTGCTGAGGACAGTAATTTTCTCTACTACAACCGGAAACTTTTAATGGGTGAAGTGAGTCTCTCCAGCCGGAAATTTCTCAAAAGCAACTACATAGCGGCTTTCGGTATATCAGAGGATATCCCACTGGGCTACAGGGTTTCATTCATTACCGGCCGTGATTTCAATGAATTTTACCAGCAAAATTATCTCGGATTCCAGCTTTTCTGGAGTTCTTATATCAAGAATTTCGGGTACCTCCTACTCAATCAGGAAATAGGCGCTTTTGACCGGACGGGGATCAATGAAGGCGTGGTGAAAGTAAGGGCCAGTTACTTCAGCCCTTTGCTCTCCTCTGGCAGGTACCATATTCGGAATTTCATGAAAATGTCGTTCACCAAGGGAATCGATCAGCCCCCGCAGGAAACCATCTCCCTGGAAGGCAGAATCAGAGATATCGAAGGAGAACGCATATCGGGCAACAACATTCTTGCGCTTGGTGTGGAGTCCATTCTATTCACACCCTGGTATTTCTATGGATTTAGATTTGCTCCGTTTTTTTATTACAACGTTGGCGAGGTTTGGGACTACAGGCCTAATCAAAAAACAAGCTATGGCTACCAGGGTGCAGGTGGTGGAATCAGGATCAGAAACGAAAGTTTGGTATTCAACACACTGGAGGTGCGGTTGACGCATTTCCCAAAAAGCCCCCCGGGAGCCAAGAAAACAGCCTTTTCACTATCCACCTCTATTCCCATCTCGTTTGACAATATCTTCAAATACAAGCCGGCGCTGATTCCCTATCGGTAAAAAAGAAAAGTCCCGATAAAATCGGGACTCTTCAAAGATGTCAAACAGGTGTATGAATATAAAATTTGTGTTATGCATTCGTATATACTTTATCTTTATAAAAGGTAACCAACCCAGAATAAAAAAATGTTAAATATTCTTTTCGTCTGTCTAGGTAACATCTGCAGGTCCCCATTGGCCGAAGCTATTTTCAATCGGAAAGTAAAAGAGCGCGGACTAAACCAGTCCATCAAAGCTGATTCTGCAGGCACTGCCAGCTATCACATCGGTGAAGACCCTGACTCCCGCAGCATACAAGTAGCGGTGAAGCATGGTGTTCCCATCGCGCACAAAGGGCGACAGTATCATTTCAAAGACGCTGCTACTTTTGATTATATCCTGGCTATGGATGCCTCCAACCATCGTGACATTATTCACGCCACGTCAGATCGCCCTGAGGGGTTGTTCCTGATGCGTGACTTTGACCCTGAAGGCCAAGGCGGGGATGTACCCGACCCCTACTATGGTGGTGAAGATGGTTTCGAGAAGGTTTTCCAGATACTTGATCGTTCGATAGATGCTTTTTTGGACTTCCTTGTGGAAAAACACCATCTCTAACCATGTCTGGGTCCGAAAACCTCTTTCTGGCAGCAGTTCTCTTTCAATCCACCGGAACAAACCACCTCATCAGAGAAATACGACCCATCTCTGGCGGTGACATTAACGAAGCCCTGAAAGTAACCACTGACCAACATACCTACTTCGTGAAATGGAATACCTATTCAGAAAATCTATTTGAAAGGGAATTACACGGCTTATCCCTGCTCAGGGAGTGCGGGTGTGTGGGTGTACCGCAAGCATTCAAGCATGGCCAAATCGGCGATCGCAGGTATTTGGTATTGGAGTACCTCCACCCGACTCCTCAAAAGGATCATTTCTGGGAAAGCTTCGGCCAATCCATCGCCAGGCTGCATCAGCATACGGCCGACTACTATGGCCTGGATCATGACAACCATATCGGGCGACTTCCGCAAAAAAACCAGCCCACCTCCGATTGGATTGATTTCTTTATTGAAAACCGCCTGGAGGTACAGATTCGGCTGGCACATGAAAAAGGTTTGATTACCACGGACCTCCTTGAGAGCTTTGAGAAATTATATGGACTGTTGGAAAGCCTTATTCCCGCAGAGCCAGCTTCTTTGCTCCATGGTGATTTGTGGGGTGGGAATTTCATGTCGGGACCAGGTGGAGAGCCCTACATCTACGATCCGGCAGTCTACTATGGCCACCGTGAAATGGATCTGGCATTTACACGACTTTTTGGGGGGTTCGAACCCGCCTTTTACGAAGCGTACGACCAGCAGTATCCCTTGGAGCCAGGATTCGAAGAACGGGCTGACCTGTACAATCTGTATCCCATGCTGGTGCATGTGAACCTTTTCGGCCCCTCCTACCTCACTGGCATCCGGCGTACGCTCAAACTTTTTCTATAGGCCGGTAAAGTACCTGATAATTGTTTCTGGTCTTTTGCTCCAAAATCACCTCTGTGGTCTCAGGCAAAAAACTAAAAGAACCTTCCTGATAGTTTTTAATCGTAGCCAGTTGCAGCCCTTCATTGTATAGTAGCTGAAAGTCTCGCTGTAGAAAATCCCTCAACCCATCGAGCTTATCCTTTTGATAATCCATGCAAAAGGTAAATGTAAGTGCTGAGCTGTGCATCAGGTTTATCTTAATATTGGCATGATCCATTGCCTGAAAGATTTTCACCAGCTTTTTTTCGTCCATGAAACTGTTGTCTTTCACCCTGAGTGTGACCAGTAACTGATTTTCCTTAAAGACAAAACAATGCTTAGTGGTGGTCTTTTCCTGCTCCGAAATTCTGGTGCCCTTGCCTGATGGCTCCAGAAAAGAGCGCACAAAAAGAGGAATATTTCGCTGGGCCAGCGGTCTGATGGTTTTGGGATGAATCACCTTGGCTCCATAGTAAGTCAGCTCGGTCACTTCCTGAAATGACAACTCATCGAAGAGCTCCGCCGAAGGGAATCGCTTAGGATCTGCATTGAGTAGTCCCGGCACATCTTTCCACACGGTGAGGCTCTCTGCCTTCAGACAGTAGGCGAAAATAGCGCCGGTATAGTCAGATCCCTCTCGCCCGAGTGTGGTAGATTTTCCGGTGAGGTCTGAACCGATAAAACCCTGTGTGATCACAGGCCCTTTTTTTAGTAACTCAGGAATTTCTCGCTCTATAAAATGCTCAGTGAGTTGCCACTCCACATTGGCCTCTGTGAAAATGCTGTTCGTTTTCACATATTTTCGGGCATCCGTCCAGGTACATTCCATTTGGCTCTGCAGCTGGTGGTAAACAATGGATGTAGACAACAACTCACCGTATGGGATCACACTGTCGTAAAACTGCCCCCAGGATGCTGAGCGATTTTCCAGAGATATTTCCAGCTGAATGAGCCAATTGTTCACGTCATCCGGCACCGTACCAAATAGCTCCTGAGAAAGGGACTGATGAGAAGAAATAAACTCCCTCAACCCTTCTTCATAAGACTCCCCGGCAAATGCCTGTCTGGCAATATTTTCAAGTTGGTTGGTGGATTTTCCCATGGCCGAAACGACCACCACTAAGGGCTGATCCATGTATTTTTTGACGATCTCTACCAGGTTTTTCACGCCCTGACCGTCCCTTACTGAAGCACCACCAAATTTGAAGATTCGCATCCTTGCAAACGATTTAAATGAATAAAAAAGCCTATTTTTGCCAAATCGCTCAAAACGAATTGTACCAAAAGATGAACAAAAATAGTTTAGGTCTTCCGATCGGCACTACACTTGACCGCTTTATCAAAAAAAAGCAGGATGAATTTGAATTTGCCACGGGAGAACTCTCCCAATTGCTGAGGGATATTGCCCTTGCAGGAAAGATTATTAACCGTGAGGTCAACAAGTCCGGGCTACTGGATATCACCGGTGCCTATGGATCCAAAAACGTGCAGGGAGAAGACCAGCAAAAGCTGGATGTGATTGCCAACATTCGATTTATCAGGGCACTCAGAAATGGCGGGCAGGTATGCGCTGTAGTGAGCGAAGAAGACGAGGAGATCGTTCATCTCAACCCACATTGCCGCTACATTGTAGCCATTGATCCTCTGGATGGCTCCTCTAATATCGATGTGAATGTGTCTATTGGTACTATATTTTCCATCTACCGACGCACCTCACCCATAGGAGGGCCTGTGACGGAAAAAGACATACTGCAGCCCGGCACCGAACAGGTGGCAGCCGGCTACATACTCTATGGCTCCTCTACCATGCTGGTGTACACCACTGGCCATGGAGTCAATGGTTTTACCCTGGAGCCGTCGTTGGGAGAGTTTGTGCTCTCACACACCAACATGACTTGTCCTGAAGACGGTGAGATCTATTCTATCAATGAGGGAAGTTTTCACCAGTTTGACAAGAGCATTCAGGACTACACCAACTGGTGTAAGGATCAGGGAATGACAGCCAGATATATTGGATCATTGGTGGCAGATTATCATAGAAATATGCTCAAAGGCGGAGTTTACCTCTACCCAAACACCAAAAAGGCACGCGAAGGAAAGTTACGTTTGCTATATGAGTGCAATGCCCTGGCTTTCATCGCCGAGCAAGCGGGGGGTATGGCTACGAATGGTACTAAAAGAATACTGGAAATAGCGCCCACGACCTTTCATCAGCGAACCCCCTTCTACATAGGGTCTAAAAACATGGTAGAAAAAGTGGTGGAGTTTGTCGCGGAAAAAGCAGAGGCCTAGAAAAAAAGAAACCCCGCAACCTTTTGAGCTACGGGGCATTCACCGCCATAATGATTAACTAATGACCCAAATGTAATATCCGATGATGAAAATACCCAATTCTGGGTATAAGTTTTTTCACATTTTTTTATTACCTGAATACATCATTCGGGTTTCCATTTTCATTTTCTCCCTAGCAATCACCCTTTCAGCGATATCAGAGGCGATTTGTCCGGGTTTTGAGTGCTCTAAAATTTCTTTTAAAACCTCCTCAGAAATATCAATTCTGTACATCGTATTGATCAAATAACCAAAATCATGGTCTAATAGGTGCTGAATTCTGGGGGTCAGAAAGGCATGTAGTTGCCCAAAAGGATCTTCTCCCGGGTCAAAGTCCAGTTCATCGGCTATTCCGAGATCTTTTTGGATGAGGTCATAACTACCACTGGCTAGTTTCAGCGCACTTGACTGCTCGTCGTGGTTATCTGAGGTATTCATTTGAGTACAGTATCTATCCACTCAGTGGTCACCTCCACCAATTGATGCATTACTTCTTTACTCGTGCGCCCACTCGCTTTTGGTACTTTGAAGGAGTGATCCGCAAACTCCACCTCCAGCATTCGTGCGGCAGGCAGGGAAGAGAGCACCTCGCGCATCAAGTCAATATTGGCTAGCTGATCATTGATCCCCTGAAGGAAAAGTTGTGGCACCTGTACCGCATTCAGATGAGTAGCACGTGCCTTGGAATCCTTACCCGCTGCATGGAGCGGGAATCCCAAATAAAAAATACCTTTCACAGCAGCAGGTGATTGATCGGCCAGCAGGTGTGAGGCCATTCGCCCGCCATAGGATTTCCCTGAAATAATGATTGGAAGGTCTGGATAAGTGACGCACAGATAATCGATCACCAAGCCCCATGTTTCAATATTGGGCTTTGGTGCTCCGGGAAACTTCTTACCATTCTCCATGTAAGGAAAATTGAATCTGGCCACATGAAAACCCCGAGCCACAAATAATCCGGAAATGCTGGTCATGAAGGGGTGGTGCATCCCTGCTCCTGCCCCATGAGCAATGATGATCACTGCTCTGGCGTTGTCCGCTTCTTCTACTTCAAGAGTGATTTGGCCCAGACTGTCATTCAAGAATAGCTCCATAAGGTAAATTTAACATTCTTGATGAAATCCAATCTGGCAAGAGTCGCTACTCTCTATTCAAATTTTAACCTGATCAGGCAATGCTTCCCAATGTACTCCTGCAGGCTATTCCATCCAGCCAAAGTCTTCCGTTTTAGGAATCTTCTCCAGCATGTCTATGATTTTCTGAGGGGGCACTACCACCTTTCGCTCCTTCAGACTCATGAAAGCTCCAGTAGCAATAATCACGCAGGCCAGCTCACCATTCTGCTTCCAGACCTGCTGACGGAATTTCCAGATTTTCAAATCCTTTCGGAAAGCTACAGCCGCACAGTCTACAGTGATTCGCTCATTCATGAAGACCTCTCTCTTAAAGGTAGTGTCCTCATGAAAAAGTACCGGCCCATAACCTGAAGCCACTAACTCCGCCAGAGGCAGGCTCAACTCATCGAAAAGCCCTACACGCACCTGAGCCGCATAATCATTGTATGCAGTATGGCGCATGTGCGCATTTGGGTCAAGGTCGGCCCATATTACCTGAAACTGTTGCTTGAAAGGCTCCAAAACTATTTTTCGGATTTGGTTTTAGTTGCCGCTTTTTTAGCCTTTGGGGCTGCTGCCTTCTTTTCTTTTTTAGCTGGCTTTTCCTCTGTCTGCTCTTGCTCTTCTTTTTTCTCCAGCAACTCAGGAAGGGTTTTGGCCATGGTGTTATACCAGGTTACCAGCTTCTTGATATCAGAAACATACACCCTGGACTCATCATACTCAGGCAATATGAATTTGAGGAAAGATTTCAGTTCGTCAGGATCCGAAGAAGAAGTAAGTCCGGTATCACCTTTGAACTCGACATGGATTTTTCTAAGAACATCCTGAAGAGGCACTGCGCCTTCTTCATCAGTGGTGTAAATAGAGATATCTGATAAAATGGAAACCTTAGCCTGAATATTGGCAATAATTTTCTTTCCTGAGCCGTCGAGCGCTTCTAATATTACGCCGGTCCGTGTTGGGGATACAACTTTGAAAAGTCCTCCTTTTCCCGATACTGCGGCTACTTCATTGAAATCCATATCTATTATTTGTGGTTAGAGCATGCAAAAATAGGTATTGCCGCACAATACCAAAATGGATTACTCCTTTATCCCCTCATTTATTTCCCTGATGTAACCAATAATATCATCCTTGCCCTGTCCTGTCACTGTGGAGGTCATAAAATGGAGCGGAAGTTCCTCCCATTCCTTCTTGAGAATTTTGCGAAAAGCCGCAATGTTAGACTGGGCCTTATTCGCACCTCGCTTATCCACTTTGGTGAAAATAAGGGTGATGGGCATGCCCGCCTGCCCCAGAGAGGTCACAAACTCCAGATCGATGCGCTGTGGCTCTAACCTGGAATCTATCAGTACAAATACATTGGTGAGGTTCTCCCGGGTTTCAAAATAACCCGCTATCATTTTTTTCCAGCTAGCCTTCTGAGACTTACTTACTTTAGCCCATCCGTAGCCTGGCAAATCCACCAGGTACCAGCTCTCATCTATCAAAAAGTGGTTGATTAGCTGCGTTTTTCCGGGCTTGGATGAAACTTTGGCCAACTTACTGTGATTGGTCAGCAGGTTGATCAGAGAGGATTTCCCTACATTGGATCGCCCTATGAAAGCATACTCGGGCTTGTCTCCTGCCGGGCACTCTCCTACTTCTGCACTACTTTTAATAAACTCAGCTGATTTGATTGGCTTCATGGAATAATTTTTAACAATAGGGGCAAACGCACGGTTTATGGTTAATATTGCAAGCGAATATGAGCGTAGTACCGTACAAAGATAAGCAGGGGAGTAAGAAAGAACAGGTTGCCACTATGTTTGATAACATCAGCGGCAATTATGACTTCCTCAATCACTTTCTCAGTCTGGGCATAGACATAGCCTGGAGAAAAAAAGCCATCCGGCAGCTAAAGGACCTCCAGCCCAAGCAAATTCTGGACATAGCCACCGGAACGGGCGATTTTGCCATAGAGGCACTCGCACTGAAACCGGATAAAGTTACCGGTGTAGACATCTCAGAAGGGATGTTGGCGGTTGGTCGGCAAAAAATGAAGAAAAAAGGTCTGGATCAAAAAATCGAATTGTTATCGGGAGATTCTGAGGCACTGCAGTTTGAAGACAATAAGTTCGACGCTGTGATCGTTTCATTTGGCGTACGGAATTTCGAACATCTGGAAAAAGGTCTGGCGGATATGTATCGGGTATTAAAGCCCGGAGGGAGAACAGTCATTTTAGAGTTTTCAAAACCAAAATCCTTCCCCTTCAAGCAACTGTATCATTTTTATTTTAAGTGGATTTTACCTAAAATAGGCAATACTATTTCCAAAGATCAGGCCGCTTATACTTACTTACCAGAGTCTGTAAGGGCATTTCCTGATGGCCAGAATTTTTTAGAGATTTTAGAAAAAGTCGGCTTTAAAAACACTCAATGCAAACCATTAACCCTGGGCATCAGCTCCATCTACATAGGTACAAAATAATTGTATTCGCACTTATTTTGATGATGGCCCTACCCGGGTACACTCAGAATGAGGCCAGCGAAAACCTTATAGACTATGATGCTCAGTGGATTCACTATGGTTTTCAAATAGGCCTCCACAGCTCCAAATATAAGATCAGGTACTCCGACGCTTATGCCACTGATGAACTGGACTCACTACACTCTATAGTACCTGGCAACCTGCCCGGTTGGAAGGTGGGTTTCGTGGTGGATATGAACTTACACAAGTACCTTAGTTTTCGAATATTGCCCACCGTCGGTTTTTATGAGTACGACCTTACCTACAGATACACAGACGGGCGAGAGCTACGTGAACTGAAGCCTGCTACCATGGTGGAGCTACCCATGCTCCTCAAATACAAATCTTCCAGAAGAGGCAATGTGGCCATGTACGTGGTGGGAGGGCTTAGCCCCGCATTTGAAGCGGCCGGCAAAGGGGACCAGCTGGACACCCGTGAGCGACTGGAACTCCGAGACTGGAACGTGTCGGTGGATGCCGGCGTAGGATTTGACTTGTTTTTCCCCTTATTTAAATTTTCCCCGGAAGTACGCTATTCGTGGGGGCTAAGAGACATGCTGACCGACGGTACCAACACCTATGATGTAGCTCTGAAAAGGCTGAGTTATCAGAACATCGCATTCTACGTCACCTTCGAAGGAGGCCCAACGTACCTGCGGGAAGCCAAAAAACGTCGACGATGAGTAAACCCATAGCATTGATCACCGGCGCCACCAGTGGAATTGGTGAAGCTACTGCCAGATGCCTGGCCAAAGATTATCGATTAATTATCTGTGGCCGGCGCCAGGATCGGTTAACCAAATTGGAAAAAGAGCTTGCCGAAGAAACTGAAGTCACAACCCTTTCATTTGACGTGCGGGACAGACTGGCGGCAGAGGCTGCAATAAGCGGCTTACCAGCCCAATGGCAATCGGTGGATGTGCTGATCAATAACGCAGGGAATGCCCATGGGCTCAGCGCGATCCAGGATGGACAAGTCGCCGACTGGGATGCCATGATCGACATCAACGTGAAGGGTCTGCTCTATGTAAGCAATGCCGTCATCCCTGGCATGGTGAGCCGACAAAAAGGACACATCATAAACATAGGATCCGTAGCAGGTATAGAAGTATACCCCAAGGGAAATGTCTACAATGCTTCGAAATTTGCCGTAGATGCCATATCCAAAGGGATGCGACAAGACCTAATCACTGAGGGGATCAAAGTATCTGAAATCAAGCCAGGCCTGGTCCAAACTGAATTTTCAGCCGTAAGGTTCAAGGGCGATCAGGAGCGTGCAGAAAAAGTCTATGTAGGATTTGACCCCTTGCAGGCGCAAGACATAGCAGAGACCGTGGCCTTTATCCTATCCCGGCCCGCCCACGTAAATATTGCCGACATGCTGGTGCTGGCAGGTGCCCAGGCCTCGGCTACCATGGTGCATAAGAAAAATTAAAAGGGCCTTGCAATGGCTCACGCTTCCATTAGGTTTGCGGTAACAACATTACCCTAAAACCCTGATTTTTTATGAAGCATATTTTGGTTCTGGGAGCCGGGCGCTCCTCTACCTCACTGATCAATTACCTCCTGGAAAACGCTAAGGAAAACGACTGGAAAGTGGTGATTGGCGAAAAGGATACCTCCATTGCCAGAAAGAAATTTAAGGATGCGGATGTCATCGAGTTTGATATCAATGACAAAGCCCTGGCCACGGCGCAAATCACCAATGCTCAGCTGGTCATCAGCATGCTACCCGCCAGCCTACACCCCATCGTGGCGGGCATTTGCGCTGAAATAGGCCGGGACATGCTCACCGCCTCTTATATCTCTCCCGAAATCAAAGCCCTTTCAGATCAATTTGCAGCCTCGGGAAATCAATGCATCATGGAACTGGGGCTGGACCCGGGGATTGATCACATGTCTGCCATGAGGGTACTGGATCGAATCAAAGCTGCGGGGCACACGCTTACCTCATTTGAAACCTTCACAGGAGGTCTGCTGGCAGAAGACAAACTCAAGGAAAATCCCTGGGCCTATAAGTTTACCTGGAATCCCCGAAATGTCGTTTTAGCCGGAACTGGCAATGTGAAATTCCTTCAGGAATCCCGTTTCAAATACATTCCCTATCACAAACTTTTCAAGCGGACTGAAATCATACACATACCCGGATATGGCCATTTCGAAGGCTATGCGAACCGCGACTCGCTCAAGTACCTTGATCTGTACAAGCTGCGGGGCATTCAGACCCTCTACCGAGGTACCCTGAGAAGACCGGGGTTCTGCAAAGCCTGGGACATTTTTGTGCAGCTAGGGGCTACAGATGATACTTATGAGATGGAAAATGTGTCTGAAATGACCCACCGGCAGTTCATCAACTCCTTTTTGATGTTTAACCCGCACGATTCGGTGGAGCTCAAGCTCGCCCATTACCTGAACATCGGGTTGGAATCTGATGAAATGTATAAACTCAACTGGCTGAATATCTTCTCTGAAGAACCAGTGGGACTGGACAAAGGAACCCCCGCCCAAATACTGGAGCACATCCTCAAGAAGAAATGGACACTTGACGATACTGACAAAGACATGATTGTGATGTGGCACAAGTTCAGCTATCTGGACAATGGCCGGCCTAAAGAGATACAGGCGCACATGATCGCACTGGGTGATGACCCGGTGAACACTGCCATGTCCAAGACCGTGGGGCTGCCCCTGGCGATCGCCGCAAAAATGATTCTTCAGGGAAAAATTAAAACAACAGGAGTCTCTATCCCCACTCAGCAGGAAATCTACGAACCCATACTGGATGAGCTAGAGAACATGGGCTTTGAGTTTGCTGAGAGAGAAACGGTCTCTTAGCTACAAATGGAGATAAAAATCTTTTAACAACTTCACAAAGCCGGGGGTGTAACCACCATCTCCGGTTTTAATATAAAAATCCTCCACTACCGGATCCACCTGCCTATAGCCGTATTGACCCATCACTCGAAAAGGTAATGCGCCAGGGCTGTCGTACACTTGCAGTGCCCTTTGGAGATAAAGTCCTGATCCCATAGCCAGGTCTGCAAATTGCTTAGCCTCCCGAACAGGATAGAGCACAAATGCCTCTCCCTCTTCATGCAGCAGCCGGCAAAGAGCATCCACTAAATCCGGCTGGATCAGTTCGGCATCATGCCTTGCCCTGTTGATGGATTTGGAATCGGATCGTTGTGATTGGTTGTAAAAGGGGGGATTAACGATGATCAGGTCATACCTCTGAGAATTCGTAAAAGACTGAACATCAGTAATGATCATCTGAATGCGTTCGTGCCATGGACAGGCCTCAAAGTTCGCCTGAGCCTCGGTGGCTGCCGGCCCATCCACCTCCACGGCATCTATCTGGGCTGTTGAGTTTGCCTGAGCCAGCATCAGGCTAAGCAGACCAGTGCCCGTACCTACATCCAAAACCGTGCGTGGAGCCTTGCAAACAGTGCCCACCCAGGCTCCAAACAGACACCCCTCGGTGGTTACCTTCATGGCTGATGCCGACTGGTCAATTCGAAATTGCTTGAATTGAAAATAGGAATTAGGCACTTTGCACTTCCTCGAAAAACTTATCCACTTTCAGTCCGGCTCCTTCCGCTGCCTGTACAGCCAGCTCATCGCAGCGTTCATTTTCAGGATGTCCGGCATGCCCCTTCACCCATTGAAACTTCACTTTGTGCTGCCTGTATATCTTCAGAAAGCGCTGCCACAGGTCCGGGTTCTTTTTTCCTTTGAAACCCTTCTTTTCCCATCCAAAAACCCAACCTTTCTCTACTGCATCTACCACATATTTGGAGTCAGAGATGATGAGCACCTCCCATCCGGGCTTCTTAATGGACTCTAAACCGGCGATCACTGCCAAAAGCTCCATTCGGTTATTGGTGGTCATCCGAAAGCCTTCGGACAGCTCCTTTCTCTTGCCCCGAAAGTCCAGAATGGCTCCGTAGCCTCCGGGTCCGGGGTTGCCCTTGGCTGCTCCATCTGTGTATATTTTGATCATAGAGTCAATAAGTGGGTCTTGAATATTTTGATCGCAATAGAGAGCAAGATAATTCCAAAAACCTTTCTAAGAATATTAAAACCACCCGCACCTATCTTTCGCTCCAGCCAATTGGAGGACTTAAGCACCAGGTACACGAAAATCAGGTTGAGGACTATACCCACCAGAATATTGGTGGTGGCATAGACGGCCTTGAGTGAAATAAGGGTGGTCAGTGTTCCGGCACCAGCTATGAGCGGGAAAGCCAGGGGCACGATGGAAGAAGACGACAAATCCTCATGATCCGACCTGAAAAAGTGAATCCCCAACACCATTTCCAGGCCTATAAAAAACATGATCAGCGCTCCCGCAATAGCGAAAGACCCTATATCAATGCCGAAAAGGTTGAGAATTCCCTCTCCCAGGAAAAGAAAAAGAATCATCAGCGCCCCGGAGGCTATGGTAGCCTTTTCAGATTGAACATGCCCGGCCTTTTTACGTAAGTCTATGATGATTGGCACACTCCCCAGAATGTCTATCACTGAAAAAAGAATCAGCGAAACAGAAATAATTTCCTTAAAATTGAACATCCGTACTAAAATTTTCAGGCAAAGCTAAGTTGGATTTCAACGAACACAGACTTTTTTTATCAATTTGGTTAAAAATTAATATGGCGCTCCTATGCAAAAAATAATCGTTCTCTTGGCCCTTGTAAGTATCGGATTTTCAGCCTCCTCGCAAGCCGGATGGAACTGGCCTGAAGATGAGACCATGAATGCAGCAACCAAAGAGAAGCAGGCCTACTATAAAGTACTGATGCAAACAGATAAGTATCAGGAAGCCTTCACCACGATCAACTGGCTCTACCAAAACACCCCCAACCTGCACGAATCCATCTATCAGGATGGCTCCAAAATCATTGACGAACTATTGGAATTGCCAGACCTCTCAGACAGCCGCAAAGCTGCGCTGGAGGACTCACTGCTCTGGACCTATGATATGCGAATGAAGTACTTCAACGACAAAGCTTCAGTGCTTGACCGGAAGGCTTATACGGCTTTTAAACTCTACTATCGCAATGCCTCCAAATATGCCATGCTGAGGGAGCTTTATAAAGAGCTCTATGCATTTAGTGCCTCTGATATCTCAGACTTCAACCTGACTCCATATATGACCCTGGCTACTTACTACTACAAACAAAAGCCAGCTGAACTCTCCGCTACAGATGTACTGGACATCCATGGCAAGATCACCTCGGTGATCGATAAGAAGATCATGCAAGGGGGAAATAAGGAAAAGCTGCAGAAGGAGCAGGACAAGATCGATGCCTTTCTGAATTCCCTCGGGGACATCATTAGTTGCGAATTTATCGAAGAGCAGCTGGTTCCCAAGTTTAAATCCAGCCCCGAAGATCTGAACCTGGCTAAAAAAATATTTTCATATTCCCTCTCTGCCAAATGCACAGATCAGCCTTATTTCATTTCCGCAGGAGAAGTGTTCTTTCAGTCGGCACCCTCCTATTCTCTGGCCAAAGCACTGGCGGACAAATACTACTTTGCTGGAAAATATGACAAAGCCCTGTACTATTATCAGCAAATGGAAGACCTGGCACTGGACAACGAACAAAAATTTGATGCTCTGATGGGGCAAGCCTCCACAGAAGTAAAGCTTGGCAATAAGAAAAAGGCTCGATCAGTGGCCTACGAAGCATTGAGTGTGAAACCTGGTGCCAGCGCGGCTTTCAACCTGATTGGAAACCTGTATTTTCTGAGTTTCGAAGAATGCAAAGCCGGAGAGAGCAAAGTAAAGGATCGTGCGGTGTATCTGGCGGCTTATGAAATGTACCAGAAAGCAGGTAACACAGAGCAAATGAATGCTTGCAGAGAACAATTCCCCTCGATAGAGGACATTTTCAATGAAAGCAGAGAAGAGGGCTCTAAAATCACCGTAGACTGCTGGATCAACGAGTCAGTTACCTTGCAGAGACGCCAGTAAAACCCCTGAGAAACTCCATCAACTTCTCTACCTCTTTGTTCTTGATAGCAGGGAAGTTAGCAACCCGAAAAGTAGAAGATTTCCACGGGCCATAGCCATTGCCCAAAATGATGCTTTGCTCTTTGGCTCCGGATTTTAACTCCTCCATTCGGCTGGTTTCGAGTGCCAGTACCGTTCTGGAGCGCACTTTCTCATTGGTGATCAAATAGTTGATTTGATCCTGCGCATCGACGAAAGACACATATTCTTCCATCCTCTTCTCCAGTTTGCTCTCAATGTAGTCGATCCCTTTGGTGGCCTGCTGTGTTTTGTAGAGCAGGTAGATCCCCAGCACATTGGGCGTATACTGCGTTTGGTTCTTCCTGGTATTTTCCAGGATATTCAACAAACTGTTATAGTGATCCCGCTCCCCAATTTTCTCGGCAGTCTGTACCGCAAAAGGAGAAAGAATCATGACACCCATACCTGCTGGCAACCCCAGGCATTTCTGCACTGAAGCATACCACACATCAGCCAGCGTAAAGTCAAGTTTAACCCCACCAAGAGATGACGTGACATCTACGGCTATGATTTTCCCGACATTTTCCTCCCGTAACATTTTCAGGCTTTTCATAGACACCTGAGTAGCGTTGGATGTTTCGTTTTGTGTCACGCAGAGCACATCGGCCTTTTTGGCGATATCCCCGGTAGGTAGTTCCTCATTGATCCCAAAATGGGTATTGATGGTAGAGGTGAGTTTACCGGCATAACTTGCCCATTTTTCTCCAAAGGCTCCATTGTAAAAATGCTGGCTGGCCTTTTGCGTAAGCGACTGTGCAATGATTTCCCAATTCTCTGTCGCGGAGGATATAAAAGCGATTTCGTAGTCTGCGGGAATTTGAATTTTTTCACGCAACTCCTTCTTGGTGAGCTCCATCAGATTCATGAAATCCTCACTTCGATGATTCACGGACATGATACCGTCCATGTAGGCCTCGTAAATGTATTCCGTGATGTTAGAGTAGACCCGAGAAGGCCCGGGATAAAAATTGGCTACTTTCATTGCTCCACAAAGTATTTGATGGCCAGGTCATATCCTTTCAATCCCAAACCTGTAATAATTCCCTTTGCATTTGTTCCGGTCTGGGTATGTGTTCGGAAAGCCTCCCTTGCGTGGATATTGCTGATGTGTACCTCCACCACCGGTGATTTGATGGCTGCTATGGCATCTGCCAGTGCCACAGAAGTGTGCGTATAGCCCCCCAGATTGACAATAATACCATCATAATCAAACCCCACCTCATGTAATTTGTCGATCAGCGCCCCTTCATGATTGGATTGGAAATACTCCAGCGCAATATCCTTATGAGCCGACTGAAGGTCTTCAAAGTATTCTTCAAACTTCTGACTTCCGTAAATATCTGGCTCGCGCTTGCCCAGTAGGTTCAAATTGGGTCCGTTGATGATGATTATTTTCATGTTCACAGTTTCTCAGACTAAATTCGCCATGGTGAGTTGGGACGTTTATATCAAGCAATTTCGTAATTATCTAAAACTGGAACGGTCGCTTGCCGGCAATTCCATAGAAGCATACGTGCGAGACATCACGAAATTACGTGAGTTTTTCGAAATCAAAAACTTAGAGGTCTCCCCATTGAAAGTTTCTCAAGCGAATTTGGTGGATTTCATCGAGTTTCTCAATGAGCTGGGCATGTCTCCCTATACCCAGGCCAGAATGTTGTCCGGGGTAAAAGGGTTCTTCAAATTTCTACTTTACGAGCAGTTGATAGACAAAGACCCCTCTGAGCTTTTGGAATCCCCCAAAATAGGCCGGAAGCTACCCGACACGCTGGAGTTTCACGAAATAGAGGCCCTTCTCGCAGAAATCGATCTGTCTACTGATGGGGGCACCCGAAACCGGGCCATGCTGGAGACACTCTATAGCTCGGGCCTGCGTGTAACGGAACTCATCGAACTGCGGATCTCCAATATTTACGTGGAAGAGGGATTTATCCGGGTCATCGGAAAAGGTAGCAAAGAACGCCTCGTGCCCATCGGGCGGGAAGCCCTCAAGTACATCAGGCTTTATAAAGATCACGTGCGGGTCCACCTGGACATCAAGAAAGGTCATGAGGACTTTCTCTTTCTCAATATGCGGGGATCACACATCTCCCGCATTAGTGTTTTCACCATCATCAAAGACCTGGCACTCAAGGCCGGCATCAAAAAGAGCATCAGCCCACACACTTTCCGACACTCCTTTGCTACACATCTGATAGAGGGTGGAGCGGATTTACGAGCCGTACAGGAAATGCTGGGCCACGAGTCCATCACCACCACAGAGATTTATACTCACCTTGACAGAGACTATTTAAAACAAATCATCAACGAATTTCATCCGAGAAGCTAATGTATCAACTCGCCAAGAAGTTTTTATTCAGCATGCCAGCAGAAAAGGCCCACCATTTCACCACCAAGACAATGCGGGCATCCTTCAAAATCCCTTTGGTCAAAGCCATTTTCAAATCCATCTACCGACTGGAGCACCCCAAGCTAGAACGAAAGCTTTTCGGACTTACCTTCAAAAATCCAGTAGGGCTGGCTGCCGGATTCGACAAAAACGCCGAGTTCATTCATGAGTTTGCAGCCATGGGTTTTGGTTTCATCGAAATAGGAACGGTGACTCCCCTGGCCCAGCCGGGAAACCCGGAGCCACGGCTCTTTCGCCTGCCCGGGGATCACGCACTCATCAACCGGATGGGCTTCAATAACAAAGGCATGCATGCCGCCAAGGAAAACCTCCAGCGCAAGCCCAAAGGGATCATCATTGGTGGAAACATTGGCAAAAACAAAGTGACCCCCAACGAACAAGCCACTGATGATTACCTCAAGTGTTTTGATGTGCTCTATCCTGAAGTGGATTACTTCGTGGTGAATGTGAGCTCCCCCAATACCCCTGATCTGCGTAAGCTGCAAGACAAGGAGCCCCTGGAGGCGCTGCTCCGGTCGCTGCAAAAAGCCAACAGGAAAAAGCCCAATCAAAAGCCCATTTTACTGAAGATCGCACCAGATCTGACCAACTCACAACTGGATGACATCATAGAGATCGCGGGCAATATAAACCTGGACGGCATCATCGCCACCAACACCACCATAGACAGAAGTGGCCTGCAGGAATCTGCCGAAAACCTGGAGTCCATAGGTGCTGGTGGATTGAGTGGAGCACCTGTTTTCAAAAGATCCACTGAAATCATACAATATCTGCGAGCCCAAAATCGTGATATACCTATCATTGCAGTGGGGGGAATTTTAAGTGGTGCCGATGCCCTTGAAAAACTAGCCGCTGGGGCCAATCTGGTGCAGGTATATACCGGACTGGTATACAAAGGACCTGCACTCATCAAGGAAATCAATCAGGCAATCCTGGCAAATGCTTGATGAAGGGGGGATTCTCCATTACTTTTGTACGATTCACATGGCACAAAACACCTATAAAAAACAAAATCAGTCGTCTTCCAAGTCATTCAATTTCAAATTGGATTTTTTGAATGACCGCAAACTTCATCTTGCAGTTGGCTTCTTTTTGTTGCTCTCGGCTTTCTTTCTGTTTGTTTCCTTTATCTCTTACCTGAGTACGGGCAAGGCCGATCAGAGTGTGGTAGAAGCATTTCTGCATACCAACATCAAAGAATCGGGCCAGGAGGCACAAAACTGGTTTGGCAGCATAGGGGCCATCACTGCACACTTCTTTATTTTTCTATGGTTTGGGTTGTCGGCGCTACTCATCCCGCCATTCCTCTTTTTAGTTGGCCATAGAATCGTTTGGAAAAAACGAATTGTCTCCCTCACCAAAGCCTTCTCTTTTTCCCTTTTCTACCTGCTCTGGCTGAGTATCTTCATTGGCTACTTCATGCTCAGTTCAGACGAAGTGAGCGAGTGGGGCTTTCTTAGTGGCGGCACTGGTTTTGAGCTGGCCATCATCCTTGACGGGCTCATGGGATGGGGTGCACTCCTTTTTCTGATTTTTCTCTTTCTGGTGTTCAATATGTACTTCTTTGACATCACTCAGGTGCCGGTGGTGGATGATTTGGTGCTCAACCTGAAAGAAAAAGCGGCTGGCATCTTCAGGAAACCTGAACCCATAGCGAATGACCCAGAAGACGAATACATCGAGGATGAGGATGAGGCATCAGACGAAACAGACAACTCACTTGACTTCATCCTGAAAAAAGTAAAAGAAGAAGTAGAAAAAGAGGAAAAGTCACAGCAACCAGCTCCTACGACACCTGAAGAGGAGGAAGAGCCAGAGGATGAAGAGTTGGCCGAAGTAGAAACCTGGACATTGGAAGACAAACCAAAGCCCAAAAAACCGACCCACAAGGAAGAACCGGAATTTCATATTGAGCTACCGGAAGACCTCATAGAGAAGCCCAAAAAAGAAGAAGAATTCAGCATAGAGGTAGAAATCCCGGAAGACCATGAAGTGCGCGTGGATCATACCGAAAACTATGACCCTACACTGGACCTGCCAAAATACCGATACCCTACTCCCGAGCTACTGATCGATTATCCGCAGCGCGATGTTCAGGTATCCAAAGACGAGCTGGAGCAGAATAAGGACAAGATTGTAGAGACCCTGATTAACTTCAAGATTGGTATTTCCAGTATCAAAGCCACCATTGGGCCTACAGTTACCCTCTATGAGATTGTGCCGGAAGCGGGAGTGAAAATCTCCAAAATCAAGAACCTGGAAGATGATATTGCGCTAAGTCTGGCAGCACTTGGCATTCGTATCATAGCGCCTATACCAGGGCGTGGTACCATAGGGATAGAGGTGCCTAACAAAAACCGGGAAATGGTGGATGTGAAATCCGTCATCACCACCGAGAAGTTCATGAAGAGCACCATGGACCTACCCATCGTCTTGGGTAAGACCATTTCCAACGAGGTGTTCGTGACCGACCTGGCAAAAATGCCGCACCTTCTCATGGCTGGAGCTACGGGACAGGGAAAATCTGTCGGGCTCAACCTGATCATCACCTCGCTGATCTACAAAAAGCACCCCTCTCAGCTCAAGTTCGTGATGGTGGATCCGAAGAAAGTGGAGCTCACACTTTTCAATAAACTGGAACGCCACTTCCTGGCCAAACTTCCGGATAGTGATGAAGCCATCATCACTGATACGACCAAAGTGGTGAACACCCTGAACTCACTCTGCATGGAAATGGATCACCGCTACGACTTGCTGAAAGATGCGGGCTGCAGAAACCTAAAAGAGTACAACAAGAAATTTGTTGGGAGAAGGCTCAATCCACAAAAAGGACACCGCTACCTCCCTTACATCGTACTGGTGATCGATGAGCTGGCTGACCTGATGATGACTGCCGGCAAAGAAATCGAAACCCCCATTGCACGTCTGGCGCAGCTGGCCCGTGCCATAGGTATACACCTCATTGTGGCTACTCAGCGGCCTTCTGTCAATGTCATTACAGGGATCATCAAAGCCAACTTCCCCGCCCGTCTGTCATTTCGGGTAACCTCTAAAATTGACTCCAGAACCATCCTGGATACAGGCGGAGCTGATCAGTTGATCGGGCAAGGTGATATGCTGCTCTCCATGGGATCGGACCTTATCCGTCTGCAGTGTGCTTTTGTGGACACACCGGAAGTGGATGGCATTTGTGAGTTTGTGGGTGACCAGCGTGGGTATGACGATGCCTATCTTCTGCCAGAGTATGTTGGTGACAATGAGGGCTCCTCGGAAGTGGGCTCTGTGGACCTTTCTGAGCGTGACTCCCTATTTGATGATGCCGCCCGACTGATCGTCATGCACCAGCAGGGGAGCACCTCTCTCATTCAGAGAAAAATGAAACTAGGCTACAACAGGGCCGGCAGACTGATTGATCAATTAGAAGCTGCCGGGATCGTGGGATCCTTTGAAGGTAGCAAGGCCAGAGAAGTTTTAGTTCAGGATGAGTACGCTTTGGAACAGTTATTGAATGACATCAACCAAAAGCATTAAAAATAACCAAATTGCGAAAGCATAATTAGACAAGAAAGGACATGAGAAAATTGATTTATCTAATAGCGGCAGTCTGTTTCGCCTTCAACACACAGGCTCAGTATGACCCTGATGCGTTGGCCGTACTCAATGCAATGAGTGCCAAATACAAAAAAATAGGCGCTTACTCTGCTGACTTTTCGCAAGAGCTCATCAATGAAAGCGCTGAGATCAATGATAAAATATCTGGAAACATCCTGGTAAAAGATGATAAGTACGTGCTAAAAGTGGCCGGTCAGGAGATATATAACAATGGCACTGATGTATACAGCTACAGTGCAGAGCTTGACGAGGTAACGGTGAACACCTACCAACCCGAAGATGAGGAGATCACTTTGGGCAACATCTATGATTTGTACAAAGACGGGTTCAAATACGTGCTGATGTCTGTGAATAAAGATGGTTCCAGAATCGTGGAACTAGATCCTGTAAGTAAGGACAAAAGCTACTACAAGATCCGGCTCCAGATTGACAAGAATGATGACCTCAAGAAATTTACCGTCATGGAGCGATCAGGAAACAAATACATCTATACCATTGAAAAATTTCAGGTGAAAAATGATGTGAAAGACTCCTTTTTTACTTTCGATGAAAGTAAATACCCTGGCGTGGAAGTCATCGACTTCCGATAAGAACCTAAATAGAAATTGGCATGAATACATGCCAATTTCCATTTTCACCCCTCACAATAATGTTTAAATTGCCTTAAATTTTCTCCTAAGGCATGACCCGGCAACAACTATTTGACAAGATCAAGGAAAAAGAATCTTTCCTGTGTGTAGGACTGGACACAGATCTGGAAAAAATCCCTAAGCATTTACTAGCGGCGGAAGATCCCATCTTTGAATTCAACAAACAGATCATAGATGCTACCTATCCGTATGCCATTGCCTACAAGCCCAACCTGGCCTTTTACGAAGCCCTCGGAAGCAGAGGTCTGGCCTCTTTGGAGAAAACCATGAAGTATATGCCTGATGATGTATTTACCATCGCAGACGCCAAGCGTGGCGACATAGGGAATACCTCAAACATGTATGCCAAAGCTTTTTTTGAAAACATGAATTTTGACTCAGTCACGGTAACTCCCTACATGGGCGAAGACTCGGTCACACCTTATCTCAATTATTCCAGAAAGTGGGTCATCTTATTGGCAGCCACCTCCAACAGTGGTTCTTTCGACTTTCAGGAAGTGCTCATAGAAAACTCAAGTGAAAAGCTCTATGAACGCGTGATTCGCACCAGTGCCACCTGGAGCAACCCTAACAACATGATGTATGTGGTAGGTGCCACCCGGCCCGAATCGCTGGTAGGAGTACGGGCACTTGTCCCGGATCACTTTCTACTCATACCTGGTGTAGGTGCTCAGGGGGGCAGTCTCTCTCAGGTTTGTAAGTACGGAATGAACCGGCAGTGTGGGCTCATAGTCAACTCCTCCAGAGGTATTATCTATGCCGGAAACGGGGAGGATTTTGCACAGAAAGCCGCTACAGCCGCCCAGGAAGTGCAGGTACAAATGGCCGCCGAGCTTCAGAAGCATTTTGGCTAAGAAGGGCTCAAGAAAGCCACAATAGCACTATATTAGGGTTCATCAAACCGCCCGTCTATGGATGAATACTTTCTGCAGTTTCTCTGGAAATTTCAAAAGTTCGAGTCAAAGGAGCTGATTCTCTCCAAAGGAAGCAGTCTGACCGTTTTCCAGACAGGGCATCAGAATCATCACTCTGGGCCCGATTTTCTGGAAGCCAAAATCAAAATAGATGACCTCACCTGGTCTGGCTCTGTGGAAATACACTACAAGTCCTCTGACTGGAACCGACACAAACATCAAACTGACAGGGCCTATGAGAACGTCATCCTTCATGTAGTTTGGATCAATGATGGTGATATTCTGATCAATGAAGAACCCCTCCCTACCCTGGAAATGTCTCAATATGTGGCCACCAATCTGGAACAGGAGTACCGCAGATACATCAACCAGCCAGAGGTGATTCGCTGCGGCCCCAAACTTGGGGATATCCCACAGATCCAGATCAGCGCAATGATCGATCGGGCGGTTGCCTCACGTCTGCAGGAGAAGAGCGTGCGTGTGCTGGATACGCTTGAACAACTAGGGGGCGACTGGGAAGAAACAGTCTACCAGACGTTGGCTCGAAATTTTGGATTCAAAACCAATGCAGAAGCTTTTCTGAAGCTGGCCTCTTCCCTACCTTATCATGTCATCCGCAAACATGCCGGCAAGGAACAGCAGATCTACGCCCTTATTTTCGGAATGGCAGGCTTTCTGGAGGATCCTGTGGATGAGTATCAGGCCAGTTTGAGTACTGAGTTTAGCTACCTGGCCAAAAAATTTCAGCTCCACCGAATGCTGGATCGGCACCATTGGAAACATGCCAAAATGCGACCTGCCAATTTTCCCTCCGTGAGGCTGAGTCAGTTTGCAGCTTTTCTTACACAGGAAAATCAACTCCTGGCCAACCTTCTGAACATTTCAGGGCGGAAAGAGGCCGTTGGCTTTCTCCAGAAAAGCCTGCCGGACTACTGGAACTCGCATTTCGATTTCGGAAAACCCACAACCAAAAGTCCGAGAATAGGCACAAAATCCATTGAAAACATCATTATCAATTCTCTGGCCCCTGTTTTGGGTGCTTACTCCAAATACCTGGATGAAGTCATTTATCTGGAGCGTGCCCAGCACATCCTGGAGCAACTCCCCCCTGAGTCCAATCACATCATACAAAAGTGGATAGACAGGGGCGTAACCCCCGGCAATGGGGCAGAGACTCAGGGTCTGATCTATCAATACCAGTCGTTTTGTAGCCCGAAGAAATGCTTAAGGTGTAATATTGGGATGTTTATACTTAACCCTCCCAAATGATTCAGTTTTTGAGCATCTTGTTTCTGGCAGCACTGGCCTATCTCCTACAGCCCGGTGCTACCCTCCGGCTATTTTACTGGAGCGGGTTGGTCTTTAGACTGTGCTGTGGACTAGCGCTTGGGTGGTTCTATCTGGTTCATTTAGGTGCTGGCGACACGGTTTACTTCCACGAGCAGGCCACCTCCCTCTTTCAGCTCTCCAATGATTCGTTTTCAGAATATACCCGCTCTCTTCTCACTGCGCAACATCCGGTCTATATGGGAGAAGCCAGAAACGAGTTTTTTATTAAAATCCTGAGCATTCTGTACCTAATTACCGGTGGAAACTACTGGATGAGTGGACTTTATCTTTCGTTTGCCGGATTTTATGGCAGCTGGTATCTGGTGACTCGCATTCATCAGCATCATCCCAGGTACTTTTTAGCATCTGTTGTTGCCTTTCTCTTTCTCCCCACGGCCATGTTCTGGTCCTCCGGTGTGCTGAAAGATCCCATCGTCAACGGTGCGCTGTGTATGCTGGCAGGCTTCTGCATCCGCTATTGGCACCAGACCACCAACCGGTTGAGAGAATACTTTCTGGTCGGGAGTGGGTTGTTGGTACTCTTTTATCTAAAATTCTACCTGGTGGCCATAGCCGCCCTGTTTATGGGGGTTTTGGCATGGGCCAAAGTGCTGAATGCTTTGGTATCCCGAAAAACATATAAACTACTCTTGACTTTGGGCTGGATTGTTTTGATGGGGGCGCTGGTGACACAGGTCAACAAAAACCTCCACTTTGACCAACTGCCCTCTGCGGTGTACAATACTCATCAGATAATTTACAGTGATTCGGATCCTGACAAAACCCTCCATTTCCCTGATCTGGAACCCACTTACACCAGTTTGATTCAGCACTTACCCAAAGGTTTTATTGCCGGGCTGTTCAGACCTTTCATGTGGGAAGTCAGGGGACCTTTGATGGTAGGAGCAATCCAAAGCCTTGTTTTTCTACTCTTATTTTTCTACAGCCTCTTTCATTCGCATCGCTATCGATTTACCGCTTTGAGTTGGATAGCAGTAGGCTACATTGCTGCTCTGGCCACCTTTCTACCTCTGGTATCTCCCAACCTGGGGTCACTGGAGCGCTACAAGGCCGCTTACCTGCCCTTCCTGCTCTTTATTCTGCTCATCATTCCTGTGAAGAGATTCCTTTCTAAAGAATAGGCTTTTCACTACCTTTGCAGCCTGATTTTCAGGACTATGGAGAAACCAGTTATCATTTTCGGAGCAAAGGGTATCGGCAAAGCCGCACTAGAAATTTTCAAAAGCAACCGCGTGGTTGTCTATGGGTTTCTGGAAGATGACGCAGAGATGCACGGCCAGGAGATAGATGATGTGACCGTATTGGGCAAAACCGACGATCACGGCTTTATCAAGCTGATTGGTCAAAAGACAGAGGCCTTTGTAGCCACGGATGACAATGCCCTTCGCAAAAGACAGGTGAAGATGCTCATGGACACCCGCAAGGTGATGCCCACCAACGCCATCCATGATGCTGCGATCATTTCCAACTCTGCCGTCATTGGACACGGTAATTTTATCAATGCCCGTGTGACCCTGGGTGCCAATGCAGTCATTGGCCAGCATTGCCTTATTCACACTGGGGCCATCATTGAGCATGAGGTGAAAATGGGTGATTTTGTGCAAGTGGGAGCAGGCACCACCATCAACTCTGGAGTAGAGATCGCCAACGAAGCCTTTATTGGTAGCGGCTCTCTAATAGTAGCCGGAGTGAAAATTGGCAAAAAAGCACGAATAGGTGCAGGATCGGTGGTCATAGCTGATGTGGCAGATGGCAAAACCGTTTTTGGTAACCCGGCCACCGTCATCGACTCAAAATAATCTTTTATAATGCCTTTTTGAGGCTCATTCGTTTAATTTGCTGTTTTAAACCACTATTCCTTTTTCAAACACCTTGCCGAAACAAGGCTCAGTTATGGAAGCAGAATACTTAAACCTACTTTACTATTGCTATTCGAGGATCGAGGATCCCGAATTATTCAGAGAGCAACATCACCTCAAATGTCTGGAACTCAACCTTAAAGGCCGCATTATTGTGGCCTCAGAAGGGCTCAACGGCACTGTCTCTGGCTTGCGAGCGGATTGTGAGCAGTACATGAAAGATGTACAATCAGACCCGAGGTTCAGCCACGTGGAGTTTAAAGTGGAGTCTGTGCCAGATCACACCTTCACCAAATTGCACGTGCGAGTGAAGCCCGAGATCGTGCACGCCAGTCTCCCTCACATTGACCCTACCAAACGAACCGGTGCCTATGTGGAACCGGACGAATTCAGGAAAATTTTGAAAGAGCAGCCCGAAGACACGGTCATTCTGGATGTACGCTCCAACTATGAGCACGAAGTAGGCAAATTCAAAAATGCCATTACACTGGACATTGAAAATTTCAGAGACTTTCCTGAGAAAGTAAAGGAGCTGGAATCGCTCAAAGATAAAAAAGTGATCACCTACTGCACCGGCGGCATTAAATGTGAAAAAGCCAGTGCATACCTCCTGGAGCAGGGATTCAAAGACGTACATCAACTCCATGGTGGCATTATCAAATATGGCATTGAAGCAGAAGGGGAAGATTTTGAGGGTAAATGCTATGTTTTTGACAATCGGATCGTCAAAGACCTCAATAAGGTGAATCCAAAAATCATTTCCAGGTGCTATGTGACGGGAGTTCCCAGTGACCGAATGGTCAACTGCGCCAATCCGCACTGTAACAAGCACATCCCTATGAGCGAAGAGGGCGCCCGTGTATACAATGGCTGCTGCTCTGAGGAGTGTGCTAAAAATCCGGATGTGAGGCCTTATGATGGCACTGGGTTTTACCAAAAGGAAATGAACGGATATAACCCATATCGAGGGCTAAAGCGCCAAAAAAGTACCAGTTCTTAACATCGTAGAAAAATACTCCCTATGGCCAAATTTTCTGAAACAGACCTCATCATCAATCCGGATGGGAGTATTTATCACCTCAACTTAAAACCTGAGAACGTTTCCGATAAGATCATCACGGTGGGTGATCCCAGCAGGGTTCACCGTGTATCGCGCCATTTCGACAAGATAGAGTTTGAAATGAACAAGCGTGAGTTCATCACGCATACGGGCACCTACAAAGGCAAAAGACTCACCGTCATCAGTACCGGAATGGGCACTGACAATGTAGAGATCCTGATGAATGAGCTGGATGCGGTATTCAATATTAACCTGAAGACCAGGGAGCCAAAGCCTAACCCTACACGCCTGAAAATCATCAGGATCGGTACGTCGGCAAGTATACAGAACGACATCCGACTGGGGAGTCATGTGATGAGTGAATACGGGATAGGTATGGACCCGATGGTTCATTTTTATCAAATGGAAATGGAGGGTCTGGAGCTTGAAGTGAGTCAGGCCTTACAAAAAGAAATAGGACTGCCCTACCTGCCCTATTGCGTACGGGGCTCCGATGAACTCATCGAGCAGTTTCGGGACAAAACCGTACTGGGCAACACCGTAACCTGTCATGGATTCTACGCACCACAGGGCAGGTCACTCAGAGTGCCCATCCGTTACCCAGACCTGGTGGACAAGCTCAATTATTTTCATGTAGGTAATTTCTGGCTGACCAACCTCGAAATGGAAACAGCCGGGTACTACGCCCTGGCCAAACTGTTGGGCCATGAAATGATCAGCATGAATGCCATTATTGCCAACAGGATCAGGAATAAGTTTTCGAAAGACCCCAACAAAGTGGTGGACTCCCTTATCCGAAAAGTACTGGAAACAATCTAGAAATTATTTGGATGCTGAGTTATCCTTGAACATCGCCTCGATGGCCTTTTTCAACTCCTGTATGGCACTGGACAAATGAGACTTGGCATCCTGCCATTTGCCTTCATTTTTCCCCTTGTAGCTCTCAAAGTCCTTCTCCAGTTTCTCCTTTTTCTTCTTTAGCTCCTGGATCTTCTTCTCCACATCCTCGCGCACATCACCACTGGCATTTTTGGTTTCTACAATGAGTTGATCAATCTTTTTGCCAAGTTCAGCTAATATTTTCTCTACTTGTCCTTTAGTGTCGTTTGCCATTGGTTTGTTATCTGGTTCGTTAAGGAAATTAAAGATAAGGTCAATTATTTCCAACCATTGAGTTATACATTTATATCTTAGGCCCTTTAGACCCCATGAAATCCGCTGCAAACAGGCTCATCATCACTGTCATTGGCACCATTCTGCTGCCAATTATCGTGTATTCGGTATACGAGATTTCTTCCATCACCGAAGATGAAGAGGTCATAGAAAAAGTGTATCATGAACAGCTCAATGCCATTATTTTTTCCGTAAATCAGTTTTCTGATGATAATCTCAGCAGCATTCTGAATAAACTGGAAGACAACCTGAGTGACTCTCTCACCCTCTCTGATGCCGAGCCTTTTCTGGCATTCAGTAATTTCAATGTGTTACTCCTTAAAGCTGCAGATTCCTCTCAGGCCAGGGCAGTGGTATTAAATGACCGACTCAAACCAAGAAACTGGCTGGCACTGCAAGACTCTCTGCTAGCCGCCAACCCCGAACTGAGTGAGCAGCTCCTGAGGTACAAAGCTGGAGGTTACCGCAAAATAGAACCCATAGGCACCATCAGACTTGATGGTGAAAACCAACAGATCATTCGGGCAGTGCTCGATACTAAAATGGGCGAAATCCAGCTCACAGGTCTCCTCAGCATTGAAGGCTTTGCCAATAATGTACTGGCTCCAAAACTCCAGCAAATAGCAGAGGGCGAGCTGGTCATCACCCTGGGTTATTCGGCCACCAACCAACTCGTTTACCTGACCGACTCTCTCACCAATGATGTCATTCTTCGGAAAAGTATGTGGCTATTTCCTGACCTGGAAGTAGGGATCAGCTCCAGTAGCAAAACGGTGAAAGAGCTAGTGGAAGAGCGCATGTATTATAACCTCGGCTCCTCTCTCCTGCTCATTTCCCTACTCATCTTTGGTTTTAGCCTGGTTGTAAGAAACTTCAGAAGGGAAATGCACCTGGCTCAGACCAAGTCTGATTTTGTGTCCAACGTTTCGCACGAACTCCGAACACCGCTCTCACTCATCAGTATGTTTGCCGAAACTTTGTTTTTGGATCGGGTGCCCAGCCAGGCAAAGCGCAAAGAATACGAAGAAATCATTCTCAAGGAAACCAATCGCCTGACCAACATTGTCAATAAGATCCTGAACTTCTCGCAGATAGAAGCCAACAAACGCACCTACACTCCCACCCGAACGGACATCAACGAACTACTCCGGGAGGTCGTCCACGACTATGCCTATCACATCGAAAAAAACGGATTTACGCATAGTTGTGAACTCACAGAACCCCTTCCTCAACCCCTTGTGGACCGGGAGGGCCTATATGAGGCATTGGTCAACCTGGTGGACAATGCCATCAAATACAGTGACCAAGAAAAAAACCTGGTATTCAGAACTGGTCAAAAGGGCAATGCCGTGTACCTGGAGGTGGAAGACAAGGGCATCGGGATTGCCACAGACAAGGTGAAGCAGATCTTTGAGAAGTTCTACCGGGTGACGGACGGCAATGTGTACACCACTCAGGGCGCCGGGCTTGGGCTGGCATTGGTGAGCCACATCATGGATGCGCACAATGGGGACGTTGAGGTGGAGAGCACCCTCGGAAAAGGCAGTACGTTTAGATTAGTATTTTATCTTGAAAATCATGGCGAAAATATTGGTAGTTGAGGATGAACCCAACCTCCGGATTGGCCTAAAGGACAACCTGGAGTATGAACAATTTGAGGTAGTATTGGCCAGAGATGGCGTGGAAGCACTCCACCATCTGGATGGAGACATTTTTGATCTCATTTTGCTGGATGTGATGATGCCCAAAATGTCTGGCTTTGATGTGTGCAAAACAGCCAGAAAAAACGGCGTGGTAACCCCCATCATCTTTCTGACAGCCAAGGGAGAAGAGATAGACAAAGTGCTGGGCCTGGAATTGGGTGCGGATGACTATATCACCAAACCCTTCAGCATAAGAGAATTAATTGCCAGGGTGAAGGCCGTATTGCGCCGGGCACCGGGTGCCGTCAATCCGGAAAAGGAAGCAATCCCTGAACAGCTACAGATTGGATGCCTCACCGTAGACTTCACCCACTATGAAGCCCGGCACACCACTCAGGGTCAGATGAAAATGTCTCATAAGGAATATGAGGTACTTCTCTATCTCTACCAACACAAGAATGAAATCGTGAGCAGGTACCAGCTCCTGGAGGATGTCTGGGGTTATGATACTCAGCCCACCACACGCACGGTAGATAACTTTATTTTGAAATTAAGACAGAAAATAGAACTCAACCCCAATGACCCCAAACACATTCTGACCGTGCACGGAGCAGGTTACAAAATGCTTGTTTGAGATGAATCTGATTCTATTTTGTAAAAAAACAAAAATGTTGAAGTGGGGAACTTTTGATTTTATAAAACGTCTATTACCTTTCGACCAAAATTCGAACAATGCAACCTTCTAAACCACGTGTAATTAAAGACTTTGAAAAGTTGGATGAGAATCTGCAGGAGCAGATCAAGCTGGCCTACCCTTATGGTTTTTACGATTCTTTGATACATTTCTACAATAAGGAGGGTAAGAAGGTATCGGCTTTGCCGTTTGAAACTGACGACAGGTATTACATGGTGCGCATGACCGTGGCAGAAGCCAAAGCAATCATCGAAGACGATGAGGATTTTGATGACGATGGCAACCTTAAAGACGAGATCAAGGACGACTATGAGAGCAAATACTCAGATGTGAGCTACATGAGCGACTACATTTCTGATGATGAGCCCACAGATGACGATGATTAAATTCATACCGTTGATCACGTTACTTTTGCTGCTCGTCAGCTGCAAAGAAGATACCCAGACACCAGATCAGCCTGACACAACAGCGACAGCTTATTTGTATGGTATGCTCTCTGTCACCGACTCTACCTATCTGGTCGGTGAAGCGCCCTATGGACAAGCGACTTTCAGCCAGAAAGACAGTGTGGTCACCATCACTATAGCGCTGGAGCACTTTCCCCCCAACACCATTCATGCGGTACACCTGCATCAGGGTGGCTGCGAAATGCCAGGCATGCACTGGAATCTTGGAGAACCCATGACCACCCGGTTTTGTAATGAAACCAGTCTGGGCATCCCCTGGGCCAAACCCATGGCCGGCGATGTGGGTAATGTGAGCGTCGGCTATGATGGATCCGGGGTTTTCACCATCAAAACCGATCTTTGGAGACTGGGTAGCCAGGACCATCGAGACATCCTTGGGTTGTCCATCATTATCCATGAAGCTTATCAGGATTTTATCACCGAGTGCGATCCTTCACACACCCATAATCACACACATCCAAACGCCAAAGTGGCTTGCGGAATCATCACCCTGGACTGACAGCAGCCCCCCCCATCCTCTTATATCCCTTTTTAACCATCAAATATTCAGATTAATAAAAAACAAACGATATCATATTCAATATTCGCAACGTTTATCTACTTTTACTGAACATATATATACAAAACGGTGACATTTCGTGACAATCGTTGACTGAAGAGTGACAAACCTGGCTGGATTAGCCCGTATGATTGTATTGTAAAACAAGAACAATCGAACCAACAGGTCAAAACTCCAAAATCATGAAAAAACTAACAATGTCAGCAGCCGTACTCCTAACAGTTATGAGTGTGGCCTTTGCAGCCGGGGATGGCACAAATGAAAACAGGGCAAGAGTAATTGCCAGCAAGAGTGATATATTCAAAGTATTGTATGTAAACAGTGAATCTTCGGTGGTCAAAATACGACTCAGAGATCATGAGGGTAAGCTAATCCACACTGATCGGGTGAAGAATGAAGGTGGTTTTATGAAGCCATACGATCTCTCAAAACTCGAAAACGGAACCTACTATTTGGAACTAACAGATCAGTATGGCGTATTCAGTGAAAAAATCGAGCTACTACCTGAAAAAGAAAGTAGCACCCTTTCAGTAAAAGCACTGGAAAACAAAAAATATGAACTGTCTGTAGAACAAAATGAAAAACTACCTTTGCTCCTGACTATCTACAACTCTAATGAGGAGGTGTTATACAAGGAGAGGTATCAGGATATGAAAAACTTCTCACGAGTGTATGATCTATCCCAATTTGATTCTCAAAACTTTGTATTTGAACTCACAGACCATAACTCTACAAGAATTGTCTCTGTAGATTAAAAATATACTTCTTTATACTATTACAAATGCCTTCCTGATTCAGGAAGGTTTTTGTTTTTTATGACAACCAGTGACAATCATTTACAGCCAGATGACCACCAATAATTCTAAAGACAGTATAATTGAATAGACATTTTAACGATTAAATGAAATCCTTCATAACACTACTCATTTTCATTTTACCGCTGGTTGGCATCTCCGATGATCTACGTCGGGTGGTGGACCTTCGTGGAGAATGGCGCTTTTCCATAGGCGACAATCCCAGGTGGGCCAACCCAGACTTTGATGACCATAACTGGGAGAAAATATTCGTGCCATCTCCCTGGGAAAATGAAGGGTTTGGTGGATTTGATGGCTATGCCTGGTATAGAATCACCATAGACCTTCGCGGGCTATCCGAAAACAATCTATATCTGGTGCTCGGCTACATCGATGATGTAGATCAGGTATTTCTCAATGGTGAAATGATTGGTTTTTCAGGATCTTTCCCTCCTAGGTTTTATACGGCTTACCAGTCTTTCAGGCGATACCGCATTCCACCTGAACTACTCAATAAGGATGGTAAAAATGTCATCGCGGTGAGGGTATACGATACCGTACTGGATGGCGGCATCATCAAAGGCGATGTGGGCATCTACACCAACAGAAATGAACCCGAAAAAACCTTGCTCCTCGAAGGACTGTGGCGCTTTCAGGAGGGAGACAATGAGCGTTGGAAAGAAAACGACTATGACATCAGTGATTGGGAGTACATGATGGTGCCCAGCTTCTGGAAGAGCATGAAATACTCACGCTTAGAGGGGGTTATTTGGTACAAAAAAGAATTCATCTTACCTCCGCAGCTACAGGAAGAATCCATGCTAATGCTGGTGCTTGGTAAAATAGACGACTTTGACCATACGTATCTGAACGGTGTGCTCATAGGCTCCACCAACGACGGAAAGCCCCTGGGATACTCCAACTCCTGGCATCAGTACAGGGTGTACCCCATCCCCAATGAGCTCCTGAACAGGAAGGGTAAAAACATCATCTCTGTAAGGGTAAAAGACATTGGGGGAAACGCCGGAATCTACGAAGGACCATTGGGCATCGTTCCTTTCTCCAACTACAGGCAACTACTCAACGCCCGGGACTACTAATACCTGCACCATACCACCGGGCAATCACCGCCTCGGCTGGTTTGCCCTGAGGAGTAAAAGACAGATCATGAGGTCCTCCATGACGTTCGTCAAAATGCCACTTCCAGAAGAAGCCTCCGGCAAACCAGGGCTCCTTCCAAAGCACTTCATAAAGCGCCTGGTAAGCCCGTGCCTGTAGCTCCATATTCACCTGATCAGCCGATTGTGAAACTTCCCAATGATTACCTACTGCTCCATTGGCACTCTGATATCCATACTCTGCAAAAAGGATCGGCTTATGGTAGAGGGCCCCAAACGATCGTAGCTTCCTGACCAATGGTGCCCATGCCCTTTTGATAGTGGCAACATCCGGGTCCTTCTCATGCACCAGTGGAAAATAGGCATCCACTCCGATATAGTCCATTTGATCCCAAAACGGGACATTTTCATAGTTATCCCAATTGGCTGCATACGTGAGCTGACCATGGTACTCCCTTTTAATGTCCTGAATAAGCTGACTCCAATATGCCGGCCGTTTCACCACTGCCACCTTATACTCCGTGGCAATGCAAAACAGCTCTACCTGCATTTTCTCAGCCAGCCTGGCATAGGCCATGGCGTATTCCCTATAGTGTGCTTCCCAAATTTTCCATTTTTCTTCACTGTCCAGGTCAAATTCACCAATCCAACTACCCCGCTGCCATACATGTGGCTTCAGCATTACTTTGAGACCGCAGGCATGTGCCAGCCGTATCAGCTCCTCCGCTCCCTCCAGCCGCTCCCCCCACCATTGTCGCTCATGGTTGAAATGCACCTCCGGCTCATTTTCCCGGCTAAAACCAAAAGGGATCACTGCCACCCAGTCCCCATTCACCCTCCGAACAGCATTCATTTGTGCCGAATCGATCACGAAATGTGGATTAACAAGACTCACCCCATTGATCCTTGATGATAACAGCACAGTAGATTCATCTGAACTCATCACCATCAAAGCGCTCAGGGCGATGATCAATACGAGCAGGAAAACAAAAACCTTTCGGAACATTAAGATTGAATCTAAGTTTTGATAACTTAAACGTTAAATTATTCAAAATTTTGACCAAAAGTATCGACTTCAACACCCTACTGGTAAAGCGGCTGAGAAACAGAGATGTAACAGCCATGGATTATCTCTACGAACACTACTCTGACGCTCTCTACGGGATCATCTATCGCACACTCAAGCACACAGAAATAGCTGAAGAAACCCTGCACGATGTATTCATTAAGATTTGGGATCAAATAGAAAGCTATGATGCCAGCAAGGGCACTCTTTTCACCTGGATGTATCGCATTGCCAGAAACCGGGCCATAGATGCACGCCGGTCTAAGGACTTTAAAACCGCAGATAAATCTGATGACATCACAGGCTTCGTAGATATGTTTGAATCTTCGTCAAACGCTGAAGAAGACTACATTGGATTGTCAGGAGTTTTAAGTGAAATAGGTGAGATGTGCAAGAAGCTCATTCAGCTGAACTTCTTCATGGGGTACTCCCATGCAGAAATCTCCAAGAATGAGGACATGGCCTTGGGAACCGTAAAAACCAGGCTTAGAAACTGTTTGAAAGACATCAAATTAAAACTGAGTAAAGATTTTGAATAAGCAAGAAATATTAACGGACGGGTACCTGGCAGCCTACATCACTGGTGAACTAAGCCCGGATGAGGCACAAGAGATAGAAACGCACATCGCTTCCGATCAGCAGATCAGACGTGAATATTTCGACCTGCAAAAAACACTGGAGTTGGTGGCTTTTCACCATTCCATCGCTCCCTCACCAGCGGTAAAAAAGTTGGTCATGCAAAACGACACTGTGATCAAAAACATACACAGTCCGGGAGAAAGCAGTGGCGGCTCCAGATACCTGATGGCGGCAAGCATTACCATAGCCTTAATATCAGCCCTCTCAGCTTTCTATTTTTGGAATCAGTGGAAAGATACAGACAGTCGTCTCGCGCTACTCACTGCACGGAATATCGAAATGGCAGAAAGCTATCAGCGCGTAAACCAGGAGCTTACAGGCATCCGGGGAGACCTGGCGGTACTGGTAAGTCCAGAATTCAGTCGGATCATCCTGAACGGAACCGACAATGCAGCTGATGCTAAAGCAGTTATCTACTGGAACCCTACAGAGGAGGAAGTGTACCTGAATTCGGCCAATCTGGCTCAGCTCCCTCAAAACCAGCAGTATCAACTATGGGCCCTCATAGATGGGGTGCCGGTGGATGCTGGTGTGTTTGATGCTTCAGATGGCACCTTCCAGATCATGAAAAACATTGCCAGAGCGGATGCCTTTGCCGTGACAATCGAACAGTCGGGAGGAGCTGAAAGCCCTACACTATCCACCATGCAGGTGTATGGCGAGTCCTGATCGGTAGACAATAGCATTGAAAAATCATACCCTGAACGGATCAACCTTCAGGGTATTTTTTTGCATTATAAAATAGATTCTGTGATAAGTCGAAGAAGACCCGGGTAAACTTCTGACAGAAATTTCAATATTTTATCCATCCAAGAAATCCAGAAGCCACAGGCTTTACGTAAGTACTTCAGTTTCTGTTCAGAAACTTCTTAAAGCTGGTTGATTAGCGCCGTGAGGGGACTCACGGCGTTTTTTGTATGCATTAGGATTTTTAGAACCGTTCAATATCAGCACCCAGTGCCTTCAATCGCTTGTCGATAAACTGGTAGCCTCTGTCTATCTGCTCCACATTGTGGATAGTGGATGTACCATCCGCCGACAAAGCAGCAATCAGCAATGATACTCCGGCCCTGATGTCGGGTGAGGTCATGCTAATGCCCTTGAGGTCAAATGCCCGGTCCAGACCGATCACTGTGGCTCTGTGTGGGTCACAAAGTATAATCTGAGCCCCCATATCGATCAATTTATCAACAAAAAAGAGTCGGCTTTCGAACATTTTCTGATGGATAAGTACTGTACCCTTAGCCTGAGTGGCTGTCACCAGCACAATACTGAGCAGATCGGGAGTGAAGCCGGGCCATATAGCATCCGCGATGGTCAGGATCGACCCATCTATGAAAGACTCAATCTCATAATGCTCCTGTGCAGGCACGTAGATATCATCTCCTCTGAATTCCAGTTTAATTCCTAATCTTCTAAAGGTGTCAGGGATAATCCCTAGCATATCGATTCTGGCATCCTTGATGGTGATTTCTGACCTGGTCATTGCTGCCAGACCAATGAAACTCCCTATCTCAATCATATCCGGGAGCATGGTGTGATCCGTGCCACCCAAAGATTCCACCCCTTCTATTTTCAGGAGATTACTTCCAATTCCCTCAATCCTGGCCCCCATGCGTACCAGCATGTTGCATAGCTGCTGAATATAAGGCTCGCATGCAGCATTGTAGATGGTAGTAAGCCCTTCAGCCAGCACAGCCGCCATGATGATATTGGCTGTACCGGTGACAGATGCTTCATCCAGGTGCATGTAGATACCCTTGAGCTTCCCGCTTACCGTATAAAATGAGTTTTTTGCGTCATAATCAAACTGAGCACCCAGCTTCTGAAAGCCCACAAAGTGAGTGTCCAGTCTCCTTCGGCCAATTTTGTCTCCGCCCGGACGTGGCATCTTGCCAGTGCCATATCTGGCTAGCAGTGGCCCCAGAATCATGATCGATCCCCTGAGTGATGACGCCTTTTCCTTAAAGTCTTCAGTATCCAAAAACTTCAGGTTCACGTCTTTGGCTGTGAACCGATAAGACTCTTCGTCAGTCTTTTCTATCTGCACACCCAAGTCTGCCAGCAGATCTATGAGCTTGATGACATCCCGAATATTAGGAATCTTATGAATATGTACTGGCTCTGAGGTGAGCAATACAGCCGAAATAATCTGTAGGGCTTCGTTTTTGGCTCCTTGCGGAACGATGCTTCCTTTGAGGCGGTTGCCTCCCTTCACTCTAAATGAAGCCATTTAGTTGTTGTTTCTTCTGCGTTTGTTGGAGAAATTTCTTTTACCGCCCTTGTTGTTATTGTTGCGGTTTCTGTTTTGGTTTTGGCCCTGGTGCTGACCTCTGTTGTTATTATCAAATGATCGCTCCTTGCGCTCACTGCTATCGAAAAGACCATTGGCCTTCACCTTTTCTATATCGATATCCAGCTGATCTTTAGACAGTTGTTTGATGTTCTTAAGCACTTGCTCATCCTCAATATTGTCTCTGTTCCAGGTCAGGTAGAAAGACTTCATGAGCTTACCAATGGCCACGATTGCCGCTTCTTTTTCTTCTGGGTCTTCCAATGCGATGGCATTGTTGATCAGGATTTCAATATTTCTGCCATAGTGGCGAAACTTGATTTCATTCGCCTGATAACGCATGCGATCCGGCTTACGATCCAGGATGGTTGATTCAGGAATCGGAAAAGGGCTTTCCACATCCAGGTCAAACTTAGATATGATGAATAGATCATCCCACACCTTCTGCGTGTATTCGCTGGCATCTTTGCTAAACTCTGGATTGATCATTTTCATCAATTCCACAATCAGGGCAGCATATTTGTTGCGCTTTTCTTTATCGTCGGTCGCTTTCAGATGCTTCACCAGGTTCTGCACGTTTCGGCCGTACTCTCTCAACGTAAGATGAGGACGCTGGGTATTGTATTCTAAACTCATTGATTTTTGATTTTGCTCAAAACTAAAGTAAATCCAACATTAGGCCGCACATGCAGGGGATAATTCATGCAGTTTTGGCAGCCAACAGGTATAAAAAGGGAAAAAATGCAAATTTTCAGAAGTCCAATGCTGCTATACACTTCAGCTCTATGGCTATGGGTGTAGGCAGGGCGTTTACCTCCACTGTAGTGCGGCAGGGCTGCACCTCTTCAAAGTACTCTGCGTAAATTCGGTTAAAGGTACCAAAATCATCCTTCATATTGGTAAGAAAAACGGTAACATCCACCAGATGTCTCCATCCGGCACCGGATGCTTCCAGAATGTCTTTCACATTGTTGAAAACAGAATGACATTGGGCTTCTATGTCATACGCCACAATTTCACCCTGATCATTGAGGGTAACACCCGGAATTTCCTTCTTCCCTTTCACTCTGGGGCCTACCCCAGATAAAAACAGGAGGTTGCCCACTCTGCGAGCATGGGGATACAGGCCTACAGGCTCGGGCGCTTTGTCTGATTGATAAATGCTCATAGCTCTTTTAAAAAATAAATTTTAGAATCATCAGGATTTGGCTGTGGTTCAAAGTCCACTACATTAAAACCCTGGTGGATGGCAAAATGAATCATAGAGCGGTGACTGTTACGTGTTTTGAACTTTAAAGATCTGTACCCCTTCAGCTTACACCAAACCTCCATTTTCTGTAGCAGTATCTTGGCAACGCCCTGCCCCCGAAATGCAGGCACAACACCACCCATCCAGCTATAGAAGACCTTTCCATCTAAAAACCGGTCATAGCCCACCTTGAATCCCGCCAACTTCCCGGCGATCTCAGCGATCAGAATGACGGACTCGCCGCCCAAAAGCCTGTTGGTATATTCTGCTGCGGTATATCCATTTTCAAACTCAGGGATCTGCTCCTGAATCTGAATGGCCTCCTCTATCGTACCAGAGCGAACCACCACCTGCATCAGCTCTTTCGGCTTTCGTTCATCAAATCCTCAATTTCCTCAGCGTGGATAGGAATATTTCTCATCAGGTTTTTATGCCCGTTTTCGGTGATCAAAATATTGTCTTCCAACCTGATACCAATCCCCTCTTCGCGGATATAAATCCCCGGCTCTACGGTAAAGACCATACCCGGTTCAAATTTCTTATATATAGATGCCACATCATGTACATCCAGGCCCAGGTGGTGAGATGTGCCATGCATGAAATACTTCTTATAAGCTGGCCAGTCAGGGTTCTGATTCTTCACATCAGTCTTATCTATCAGACCAAGTTCTATTAACTCCACTTCCATGAGTGCACCCACGGCCTTATGATACTCAGGAATGGCGCTTCCCGGAGTGAGCAACTCTGTAGCCTGATTTTTCACCCTGAGTACTGCGTCATACACCTGCCGCTGCCTCTTGGTGAAGCGTCCGTTCACAGGAATGGTGCGGGTCATATCAGCGTTATAGTTGGCATATTCAGCGCCCACGTCCATTAGCATCAGGTCCCCGTCTTTCAACTGTTGGTTGTTTTCGATGTAATGAAGCACACAGGCATTGGCTCCTCCAGCGATGATCGGTGTGTAAGCAAACCCCCGTGAACGGTTAGAAAGAAAAACATGGGCGTACTCCGCCTCTACCTCATACTCCCACACTCCGGGACTTACCGTTTCCAATATTCTCCTGAATCCCTGCTCCGTAATATGGCAGGCATGCTCTATTAGCTTAGTCTCTATGCCAGACTTGATGGTACGCAAGTCATAGATGATGGGTGCCAACCGCTCATATTTATAAAGTGGAAACCGGGCCATGCACTGCTTGATGAACCGGTCGTTGGCCGTCTCTACTACCGAAGCATTCCTGATGTGCTCATTGGTTGGCAAATAGATATGTTCAGACTCAGCCAAAATGGTATAGAGCATTTTTTCAAAATCCTGATTCCATTTAATGTTCTGAATGCCCGAAATCTCCTGGCCCTCTTCCTTGGTCAGTTTATGCCCTTCCCAAATGGCTATTTCCTCATTAGTCTCTCTCAAGAAAAGGAGTTCGCGCATTTTTTCATCCGGAAAATCCGGAGCTAGAATACAGATAGACTCTTCCTGATCCACTCCTGTGAGGTAAAATAGATCCGAGTTTTGCTTAAAACTCATCGTACCATCTGCATTGGTGGGCATGATGTCATTGGAGTGAATGATCACCACAGAATGTGGCTTTAGCCTTGAAACAAGTCTCTTCCGGTTCTCTACAAAAAGCTGATGATCTATTTGGCCGTATCTCATGGGTTTTTCTTTAGATAAGTCTGTTGCTAACAAAGAGGCACCAAGCTGAAATCAGGGGTTGCCACATGCTCAAGGTGGGTGCCACTCCTCAGCCCTAAAGTTAGTATTTCTTTTTCGGCTCAGGAGACTTCACCCCATGGAGCACAAAAAAAAGGACTACATTTTGTAGTCCTTTTTCACAACGCAATCCTAAACCAACCTATTCTTTAGAGGGCGGTAAATGACACTACTACCACATCTGAATTAAATACCTCAGGCCCATCTCCATTATCCGGAAAACCATATTCACCATCAGCGGGGCTTTCGATGTGAAGCATTGGAAACAGCTTATCACCAGCAGCTACGGTGGCACTGCCCAGATCCACCATCACATCACTTGTGCTTCCTGCATTGACAAATGTCTGACCGAGTACCGGCCCTGGTGCTCCATTGCCATTGTCTTCGTGGATCACAATCCAACCATCTACTCCAGCCTTCACCTCATCTATTGTCACCATATTGTTCATGACAATCTGATCAGACACCATAACTGATGGAGCCTCTATCTCTATCGAACTAAATGTGATCGGCAGATCAAAACCATTTGCTCCGTCAAATTCATAGGCACCAATGGTTCCGCTTTCATTGTGAAGCATGATCCATAGGGTTTCACCATCAGATAGGGGCTCATCATCCTTAAAGGTGATGGCTACATTTTCCGTGGTACCAGCATCTATAGCTACAGGATTAGAAATAATCCCCGGTGCTACGAATGAACCGGCACCATTGTCTCTATGTACCACCACCCAGGAGGGTTGCCCCACTGTAATGCTCTCCACCATCAGTGTGTTTTGAGATACCACCTGATTGCTGGCCATGAACGAACCCGAAGAAGCTTCCAAAGTAATCGGAGCTGTGGTGATAGGCCCATCAAAGCCATTAGCTCCATCAAACTCATATTCACCAATAACTCCATTCTCAGTATGGAGCATAATGTAAATCACATCTCCGGCACTTAGCGCAAAATCACTGTTCAACTCTATAGCCACATCTGAGTTAGTTCCAGCCGGGAGCTGTACCGGAGTGGAAATTATCCCTGGTACTTCCGGACCATCCTTAGCAGCATTGCTGGCATGCACCACTACCCAACCAGTGGCATTAAGCGTCAGCTCACTGGCCGTAATCATATTTCCCTGTACAACCTGCCCTACTGCTGAAATACTCCCTGTAGGGGCGAGAGTTTCTATTCCCACAACTACTACGTCATTGGCAAAAACCTCTGGACCGTCACCATTTTCTGGAAAACCGTACATCCCGTCGGCAGGACTTTCTACATGGAGCATTGGGAAAAGCATTTCACCACCGGCGAAAACTGCATCACCCAAATCGATGGCAACATCACTGTTTATACCAGCCGAAACCATGGTCTGACCCAAAACCGGCCCGGGTGCACCACTGCCATTGTCGGCATGAATGACCAACCAGCCATCTACAGCCGCTTTCACCTCACCTATTGTTACCCAGTTTTCGTTCACCACCTGATTTGATGCGGTGATACCCGGAGCAGATACTGTAATGTCAGTCATGACTATGTTTCCATCGGATAATATGGGTCCATCAAAGCCATTGGCTCCATCAAACTCATAAGTGCCTTCAATACCATTGTCTGTATGAAGCATTACCCATAGTTTGTCGCCATCCATAAGATCATCCACCTCGGTAAGCGTAAGCTCCAGATCATTCTGTGATCCGGCCTCCACGAGGAGTGGCTCAGATATGATACCAGGCACCACTGGAGTACCATCTTCATTACTGGCATGCACTACCACCCATCCCTTACTGTCGAAATTGACATTGGATACCCTGATAGTATTCTGAGAAATTGTCTGACTGGAGACTGTCAGCATACCGGAGGGCATTTGCTCTTCAGGCTCCATATCTGTGGTATCATCATCCCCACATCCGGCAAACAAGAATGCTCCCGCCAGGAATAATAATGAACTGTGATTGAATAATCTTTTAGTACGTCTCATTTTGAATAATTTATGTTGGATTAATTCTTTACAATGCCCTACCTACGACCGAATAGATGTCTCTGGATTTTATTAATTCAATATTTTCTCAAAAAAGTACAAATACAGGTGTCGCTATGGAGTTCATCCATCACTCAGATCTTTACACAATAGGGCTTTATTCATGGCTATTCCGTATTATTGAAGATGACTCGCCTGATAGGCTTATATGTGCTTTTTATTCTACTTTTTGCAGGTAGAACTGCCAGTGGTCAGCATAAATATTGGCTTGACCAGAACTCTCTGACTACACTCAGCATGACTCTCCCGGAGCCAGACCGATGCTCCGAATGGATCAATGCCTGCACCTATACACTTACTGAGGATCAGAGGTCTGCTGTCACCGCTGCAGGAGGTATACTCACTCCAATGCTCTCCTTTGCCCCGGCTGCACTCGCACACAAAGACCCTATCCTGAGCTTTGCATTAGAGCAGATTCAGGCGAATTATTTTCTGAAAATGGGCCTCACTGGTAAAGGGGTGAAAATTGGGATTATCGATGGGGGTTTTTTGAGGGCTGACAGGGATCCCACATTGAGTCATCTTTTTCAGAAAGGATTGGTCAAATCCTACAAAGACTACATCACTCCTGAGATGGAGGCTTATGGCGGGGCCATCGGACTGGATGACAATCACGGCACTGAAGTATGGCAGCTCATTGGCGGGTATGATAAAGAAAAGAACATCCTCTATGGGCTGGCCCAGGAAGCTGAGTATTACCTGGCCAGGACTGATCATGGTGCCTATGAAAAAAGAATAGAAGAAGATCTCCTCATTTTAGCACTCGAGGATATGGAGCGACAAGGGATCCGGTTAGTCAATGTTTCGCTGGGCTATAATCTGGGCTACTCTGATGCATCAGAAAACTACCTGCCCAGCCAAATGGATGGCAAATCCACAGCCATCGCCCGTGCGGTGGAAATAGCCGCCACCCAGAAGGGGATGCTGATCGTGGTGGCAGCTGGCAATGAAGCCCGGGATGCATGGCAGACCCTTTCGACACCTGGTGATGCTCAGCATGCTCTCACCGTAGGTGCCAGCAAATTTGACATCTGGGACAAAATGGACTACAGCAGCATCGGACCTGACTATACCGACTTTGTAAAACCGGATATCTCGGTGTATTCCACCCTTGGCACGTCCTACTCCACCCCTGTCGTAACGGGCCTTGTGGCATGCATCTGGCAAATGGACTCCACACTCACTAATCTAGAAATCATCGATATCCTGAAGCAGGCGGGAAATTTCTATCCCTACCCCAACAACTACCTTGGATACGGGGTACCCACGTGCCCGAACGTCATTAAGATCATGAGTGGTGAGACCATCAAGCGACCACAAAAGGTCAAAACTTCAAAAGAAAGCTACAAACTCACCCGTGATTTGGACACAAAGTATTTGGTAGCCTTTCACAAAAAAGATGAGCGAAATGTGATGGCCAGAGTGGTGTACCGACCGATGGGAAATAAGGTAAAAATAAAAAGGATAACAGGCGCCCGACAAACCAGTCTGCTGATAGGCACTGAGGTGATAGAGATCTTTTGGGAGTAAAACAAAACCGGAAGGGCTGCGCCAATATGATTTCCATTTTGCCCTTCCGATTTTTGTTTTTAGGTAACTAGAATTCTCCAACAAAACCGCTATTGTGATTACTGGAGAGGAAAACACCAACCGTCTGTTGGCATTACAATATTAGAGGACTCTGAAGATGATCAACCTCTCCATTTTTTGGTAATGTGCGTTAGGTATTTCTACCGACTGATAAAAAATTCATGGGTATTGTCCATTTGACACCTGTTTGTTCGTCAAAGGGTAAAGAGTTTAAATTTTTACTAACCAATTTTAAAGTTATGAAACAATTCTTGTATTTATTCAGAGGGGGCGATGAGGAATATGCCCGGCAATCACCGGAGCAAATGCAAGCTCACATGGCCAAATGGGGTGAGTGGATGCTTAAAATAAGTCAGAATGATCAACCAGTGCCCGGTCTCCCGCTTCAGGCCGAAGGAAAGGTGGTCTACAATGGAGGTGAAACGATCACAGACGGTCCATTCATGGAAGGCAAAGAGCTAGTGGGTGGTTATGTGCTGGTAGAAGCCAATGATCTGGACCATGCCGTGGAACTATCCAAAGACTGCCCGATTTTTGAGTTTGGTGGGTCTCTGGAGGTGCGTGAAGCTGTAGAGATGTAAATAATTTCCAGGAACACCCCAAACGATGATGGGGTGTTCTATTTTTATCCAATGGCAGGAAACCAACAAGCCACTCAGGTCATCGATCATCTGTTTCGCAATGAGTTTGGGAAGGCCGTGGCCTATCTCACAGGTAAATTTGGCCCAAGCCACCTGAGTGCAGCTGAAGATGCCGTGCAGGATGCCTTGATGAAAGCCATGCAATCATGGCCGTTTGGGACGACTCCTGACAATCCCACTGCATGGATCATCAGGGTGGCCAACAACAAACTCATCGATCAGCTCCGCCGCCAGCAGAAAGTATACTATGCCACGCAACTGCCTGAAACTCCGGAAGCGCCTCCTATCATTTCAGATGACCTTTTCAAGGATGAAATGGTGAAAATGATGTTTGCCTGCTGCAATCCGGCTATGAGTACGGAGCACCAGCTGATCCTCACCTTGAAAATCCTTGGGGGTCTTTCCATCAGGGAAATCGCCTCCTCCCTCCTCAAAAAGGAAGAAACTATTGCCAAAGCATACACACGAGCCAAAAAGAAATTCAAGGAAGAAAACCCGACACTTGAAATCCCCACCTCAGGAGAGATTCAAAACCGACTGGTGGTAGTATTGAAAGTCCTGTACCTCCTATTCAATGAAGGCTACAAATGCACTGAGGGTGATCAGCTGATCCGCAAAGAACTCTGCGAGGAAGCGATGAGGCTCAATCACATCCTTTTGGACAAACCCGAAACCAACAACGAATGGACCCGGGCACATATGGCACTGATGCACTACCATGTAGCTCGATTCGCCGCACGAACCGACGAGTCCGGGGAGGCGATCTCATTGGAACTTCAGGATCGATCCAAATGGGACGCACAACACATCGAACTGGGCAATCGCTACCTAAATACCATACCTGAGGGCTATCACAACGAATATTTTATTCAGGCAGCCATCAGCGGCATTCATGTCAATGCCAGATCGTATGAACAAACCAATTGGGCCGGAATTCTCACCTTGTACAATCATCTTTATTCACTAAAGCCCAACCCACTGATCGCACTTTATCGCATCATCCCTGTGGCGATGACTCATGGTCCTGAAGTGGCCCTTTCAGAACTCTCCAAACTGGAAAATGAACCTCTGCTCAAGCACAACCACCTTCTGTCTGCCACCCGGGCAGAACTCTACTGCCAGTTGGCAGATTGGCCGAAAGCCAAAACTGCGCTGCATGAAGCCATCCAAAAAGCCGAAAACGACAAAGAGAAGGCCTTTCTCAATCGTAAGCTAGTTTCCATTCCCGGCAATTGACGCCATACCACTCTCACCATAAGACTATGTTGAGACATTATACATCAAGTACATAAATCAGTAGTAAATTTGCGCCCCTATGGAGGAGCACGAAATGATAGAGCTGTCAAATGGCATCAGGATAATCCACAAGCAAATCACCAATACCAGGATTGCGCATGTGGGCATCATGCTGGACATAGGCAGTCGTGATGAAGCGCAAAATGAGCAAGGAATCGCTCATTTCTGGGAGCATATGGCCTTTAAAGGCACCAAAAAGAGAAAATCCTTCCACATCATCAACCGTCTGGACTCCCTAGGTGGAGAACTCAATGCCTACACCACAAGAGAGAAAATTTGCTTCTATGCCTCTTTGCTGGACAATCACCTGGACAAAGCCGTGGAGCTGCTGGCAGACATCACTTTCAACTCTACCTTCCCGATGGCTCAAATTGAGCGTGAGCGCATGGTCATTCTGGAGGAAATGTCCATGTACCTGGATACGCCCGAAGATGCCATACAGGACGATTTTGATGAGTTGATCTTCAAAGATCACCCCTTGGGCAAAAACATTCTGGGCACACAGGACACGGTAAACTCCTTCAAGCAAAAGGACTTTCTGGATTTTCTGGACAGAAACCTCAATACGGAAAAAATCATCCTCTCGAGCGTGGGCAATTACTCAGCCAAAAAGCTTCAGAAGATGGCCGAAAAGTACCTCGTGGCAGTCCCTCACAAAAATCACACGCCAAAAAGAAACTTTTTCGAGGGATATCGCCCCCTGATCGAAACTGTGAACAAGCCCATTTCCCAGGCGCATGTTGCCATGGGGAGTACTTCTTATGGTCTCCTGGATGAGCGACGCATTCCATTTTTTCTCCTGATCAATATTTTGGGTGGACCGAGCATGAACTCGCGCCTGAATATGTCGCTAAGAGAAAAGCATGGGTTTGTCTATGGTGTAGAGGCCAGCTACACCCCATATTACGAAACCGGGCAGCTCGGCATTTACTTTGCCACTGATCCCAAAAATCTCAAAAAGAGTCTGAGACTGGTAGAAAAGGAACTCGACCTCATGAAGAAGCAGCCAATGGGTCACCTGCAGCTTCACAAAGCCAAGCAGCAGATCAAAGGTCAACTGGCCATGTCTGAAGAAAATAACAACTCGATGATGCTGATGATGGCCAAAAGTATCCTTGACCTGGGCCGGATACCGGACATCAATGAGCTCTTCAAAAAAATAGACCAAACCACAGCCAGTCAATTACTGGAACTGGCCCGGGAAAATTTCCAGACGGACAAAATGAGTCAATTAACTTATTTGCCTGAATAGGTTTGCACGCTGAAAATCTCTTAATTTTACCCTATGGATTTTCTGCCAACCGAGCTCCAAAAGTATGTAGAAGCGCACACCAGTCCGGAGACTGAGCTGCTTCGTCGCATTAATCGGGAAACACATCTCAATATTCTTAAACCCAGAATGCTCTCTGGCCACCTTCAGGGCAGGGTGCTCGCCATGCTCACTCAGATGATTCGCCCAAGGTATGTCCTGGAGATTGGCACCTACACGGGGTACTCGGCACTTTGTATGGCAGAAGGCATGCAGCCGGGCGGAAAACTGGTGACCATAGAAGTAAATGAGGAGCTAGCCACACTCACACAGGGCTACTTTGCAGAGTCCCCTTTTGATGAACTGATCGATTTTCGCATTGGCGATGCACAAGAAATCATCCCCACACTGAGTTATACCTGGGACATGGTTTTTGTGGATGCCAATAAGGAAACTTACCCACAGTATTTCGAATTGATCCTTCCTCAGCTTCGCAAGGGAGGGTTTATGATCATAGACAATGTGCTCTGGAGCGGCAAGGTGACTACCGATGATCAAAAAGACAAGGCCACTGCTTCCATCAAAGCGTTTAACCAGATGGTGCATGATCACCCGGAAGTAGAAAACGTATTATTTCCCATCAGAGATGGCTTAATGGTATTGAGAAAAATATGAGGATTGTACTTTTAGGACTGCTTCTTTCTATTCATACTTTTTCATTTGGTCATGTAGGTGGTGTACCCGTGGTACCGGCCAGTATAGAAATCGCTGGGATAAAACTCAAACTCACTCCAGATGCACGCGAAGAAATCCAAAAAGATGTGAATGCCCTCAGGGCCAGTGAAAAATACTTTCAAATCAAACTGGATCGTGTCAACTTGTATTTTCCTATCATAGAGCGGGTACTGAAAGAAGAAGGTGTGCCCGACGAGATCAAATACCTCTCCATACAGGAAAGTGCGCTCATTTCTGATGCTGTGTCGTCCGCAGATGCCGTAGGATACTGGCAGTTCAAAGATTTTACCGCACGAGAAGTGGGCCTGAGGGTAGACTCCAAGATAGATGAACGGAAAAATATCGTATCAGCCACACGTGGGGCTGCCAAATATTTCAAACGCAATAATTTTTACTTCAAAAACTGGATCTACGCGGTAAGTGCTTACCAGGCTGGAGCTGCTGGTGCCAAGAAATATGTGGATAAGGAGAATTTCGGGTCGGACAAGCTCACCATTACCAGCAAAACACACTGGTATGTACTGCGCTTCATTGCACATGTCATTGCATTTCAGGATGAAGTGGGTGATCCACACAGCGAAGGCCTCCGCCTTCTGGAGCATGATAAGGGTGCTGGCAAAACCCTTGATCAGATTGCCAATGAGTTTAAGGCGGACCAGGCCATAGTGACTGACTATAACAAATGGTTGTCTCACGGAAAAATCCCAGATGACAAAGTATATACCGTCATCATTCCCATCAAAGGCAAAGCACCTAAGGGTTTGGAAAAAGAAAGCGATCAAAGGCCCCTGACCCGGTCCATTGAAGCAATTGAGCCTGTCAAGTATCCGGATCAAATTGCCTCAGGTATTACCAAAAACCAAAAAGCCATATTCTTTAAGGTTAATGGGCTGGAGGCTGTAATGGCTGGTGCAGAGGATAATATCGTGAGCTTAGCTCTGAAATGTGGGATCAGCAGCACTCAACTTATCAAAAACAATGATCTCAATCCGGGTGAAGAAGTGCGATCCGGGGAGATTTACTATGTAAGCAGTAAGCGAAACCGTTCTGCCATCAGGTTTCATGTGGCACAATACGGTGAGTCTCTCTGGGACATTTCTCAAAAATACGGGGTAAAACTCAAGAAGCTGGCTCAGAAAAACCGAATGGGTATGACCGATAGCGTGAAACCCGGAAGGCTCATCTGGCTCAGAAAAACCCGACCTGAGCACACTCCTGTTGAATATCACGAGGTAAGGAAACCTGAGCCTATTCAAAAAGCGAAGCCCAAGCCGGTGGTAGTCAAAGAGGAAGTGAAAGAAAATCCTCCTGAAGAAAAGGTGGTACCAGAAACGGAAAAGCCAGAAAAAGAGCCCGTAGTAGAGGAAAAGATCCCCTCGAAAGCGCCAGAAACCTCAACCAATAAAGAAACCCCAATAAACAAACCTGCCACGTACACGCCTCCTTCAGGTGTTCGCCTCATCCATGTGGTGCAGCCAGGTGAAACTCTATGGGGGATTTCCAGACTTTATGAGGTCAGTGTGAGTGACATCAATACCTGGAATAACTTAGGTGTGGGCCTCCCTTTGAGTCTGGGACAGGAACTGCTCATCTACAACCCAGTGCGTGACAAGTCGCCGGTGGTGGAAGAAAAACCAACAGAGGAAGCCAAACCAAAATCAACGGCGGATTTTCATGAGGTAGAACCTGGAGAGTCCCTATGGGGGATTTCCAGAAAATACAACCTGACAGTGGAGGAACTCAGGAGCTGGAATGGACTTACTGCGGAGAGCACGATCAATGCAGGTCAGAAGCTGCTTATCAAACCCCTGGAAAAAGAGCGCTCCCCCTCCGAGCCATTCATTATTCATGTGGTCAAGGGAGGTGACAGCCTGTACAAAATTGCCAATACCTACGGCATGACTGTACAAGAGCTCATGGAGCTCAATAGCATGAAATCCACTGCCATTTCCGTAGGCGACGAACTGAAGGTGAAGAAAAAATGATTGATGCTTTATGCCTCCACCTCTAACAGATGAGCACGTACCTTATTCACGGCCATATTAAACTCTTCCTCTTGTGGTGGCTTGGAAATAAAGGCTACTGCGTCCAATTCAAGAGCCTGGGACTGAAAAAGTGGGTTTCCTGAAATCACAATGATTTTGGGCGGCTTCACCAGGGTACTCATAATATCGATGCCATTAAACTCAGGCATTTCGATATCCAAAAACAGAATATCCGGCCGATCCAGAATGATCCCTGCTGCCCCTTCTATTGGGGATTCATAAGTATTCACCAATTCCAGATCATCGATCTTGGAGGCTAGTTTTTGCACCATTAAGATAGAGGTAGGATCATCATCAATGGCAATAGCTCTTAGTTTCATAGTGTGGTTATTATGGTTGTTCAGACAAATGACCAATAAACTAAGGTAAATAAAAAGTTAATATCGGTGAACCCAGAAAAAAGGTCGGTGAACAGATATACACACCGAATCAATAGCCTATTAATATTCGAAATCCAGGCCAAGTCGGTCCTTAAGCTCTCTCAATACCGGGTTTTGCTGAGCCATGTATTCAAATTTCTCTTTGGAGGTATAGAGGTTACGGGTAGACTCCTGCTCGGTAACTTCCTTTTCTATCTGCACAAAGGTGTTGTCCAGCGTTTTTCTAAGGTGCTGAATGAGATCCTGCTCAAACTTATCTAGAATGCTGATCTCCAGCTGACTTTCCATAAACAGTGTTACCTGAGTGTCGCCGGTCTTCTCCAGTCGCCGGTCCAGCACCAGCTTCTCAGTGTCCGAAGCACCCGCCTCCAACCTCCTCTTTCTGAAGGCCTTCCATGCATCGATCACCTGGCTTTCGTCAAATGGCGTGCTGCGCTCTTCCAGTAGTGGTTTTTTCACTTCCTCCTCCTGCACCACTGGGGTCTTGGGTCTCAGCAGACTTGGGGTTTCCTTTTTAGCAGGATCCTTTAGGGCTGTAGGAATTTTAATTTTGGGGGTTTGGGGAACAACTCTCGCAGAAGGAGTAGCCACCGGGTGTTCCTTCGTAGGTAGAGCAGGAGTCGGTTTCTTCTCAGAAGGCTGCCTGGTTTCCTCTAGGCTGTCACTGCTTTTTTTTTTACCCCGTTCTCTGCGCTGAGTTTGATGGCCCGGTTCAGCTGAGAAAGCTTCATCAGGCAAAGTTCAATATGTAATCGTTGATTCTTACTTTGTTTGTAGTTCAGGTCCACCTGATTCATCAGGTTAAGCCCGGTGAGTAAATAAGAAGTACTCAGTGCATTGGCTTGCTCCTGGTATTTTCCTTTGAGATTTTCCGGCACCTCCATCAGCTTGAGGGTCTCAGGATTTTTACAGACCAGCAGGTTTCGGAAGTGTTCTTCCAGACCAATCAGGAAATTATGACCATCAAATCCATTTCTCAGAATATCGTCATACAGCAGCAGCGCCCCGGAGAGGTCTTCTGCCTGAAAGAAGTCTGCCAGCTTAAAGTAATAATCGTAATCTAGGATGTGCAGATTCTTGATTGCATTTTGATAAGTCACCTTATTATCTGAAGAAAAGGTAACTATGAGGTCGAAGATGGACAGTGCGTCACGCATTGCTCCATCTGCTTTTTGAGCAATCAGGTGCAGCGCCTCAGGTTCGGCATCCACGCCTTCCTTTTCAGCGATCTGCTGAAGCTGCACCACCATGTCGTTGATCTCTATCCTATTGAAGTCATAAATCTGACACCTGGATAGGATGGTAGGGATGACTTTATGCTTTTCTGTAGTGGCTAGTATGAAAATGGCATACGAAGGAGGCTCCTCCAGAGTCTTCAAAAAAGCATTGAAGGCCTGAGTAGAGAGCATGTGCACCTCATCTATGATGTACACCTTAAACTTCCCCTGCTGCGGTGGGTAGCGTACCTGATCAATCAGGTTTCTGATGTCGTCCACAGAATTATTAGAGGCCGCATCCAGTTCGTAAATATTGAAATTGTTGGTGGCTGCGTCACCCGATTCTGCTTCGAAACCATTGACCATACGCGCCAAAATACGCGCGCAAGTGGTTTTACCCACTCCTCTGGGGCCACAAAAAAGCAAGGCCTGCGCCAGGTGATCATTGTCGATGGCATTCTTAAGTGTGGTAGTGATATGGCCCTGGCCCACTACCTCCTCAAACCCTAACGGGCGATACTTCCTGGCCGATACAACGAAACTTTCCACAGCGGAAAATTAAGACAATTGGGTAGAACTCCGGCAAGAATCAAGATGAAACTTTGAACAAAATGAGCGATCCTACAAGATGACCAGGAAAGGCCCCTGCTTAGTCGTATCGCTCAAAATAATAGTTGGGTAAATCCATGTAGCCAAACGAGATGACCATGCGGTCCGCTCCTATGCTGAGGTACCCTTTCTCACCATCCATAAAAATAATGGGTACAAGCCTGCCATTCGGACTTTGTGGATCCACCGGCTCCAGGGCAAGCTGATATTGCGTGCCATTGGTTTTCGAATCCCGGTAAATTACCTTGCTGGCCACGTCTACCTTCCAGATGACTTCCCCCGGATTGAAATTCTTTATCAGGGATTTATCACTTACAAACAGTGTGGTGTATCGCAGTGACCATTCGCCCTCCATCAGCGCATTCAGTGCTGGGATGGACAGCCCATCACTATCAAGTTCCCATTCGCGTGCATCGAAAGTAGTGGAATCTTTAAACTCTTCCCTGCTGCAGGAGCAAAGCACGCAAACCAGAATAAAGGCCCATGAAGAGGTTTTGAATAAAATATTCACCATTGTCATGACGATACGTAAAGAAAAGAAGTTTAATTCACTATATTTTTTTAATAGCCACGCAACCTCGAAGCAACTATCCGCATCTACCCAATGAACACCAACCTAACCATGTTGCGAATCGATAAATCCAACTCTGAGCAAAAGTTACTGCATGACTGCAAGAAAGGCAGACCCAGTGCACAAAAAGAGTTGTATGACCGATTTGCGTCCAGAATGTTGGGGGTATGTATCCGATACATTCATGACAGAGAAGAAGCAGAGCATGTGATGATTGGTGGAATGGTGAAAGTGTTTGACAAATTGGAACAATATCAGGGGGAAGGTAGCCTGGAAGGCTGGATACGGCGCATCATGGTGAATGAAAGTCTGATGTATATCAGAAAACACAAAAACATGTCGCTGGAAGTGGAGGTGGAAAAAGCAGAATCTGAACCGGACTATTCCACGCTGGAAAATAGCCTGGAAGCCGCAGATCTCATGGCACTGATAGCAGAGCTCCCGGTGGGCTATCGCACAGTGTTTAACCTCTATGCCATAGAAGGATATAATCATAAGGAAATAGCCGAAACGCTGGGAATCAATGAAAATACTTCGAAATCTCAGCTCAGTAGAGCACGAAAATATTTACAAACCCGCCTGGCAACAATCCAGGAGAAGGAATTAAAACAAGATGGCAATGGCAAATAATTTGGACAGACTATTCAGGGAGAACCTTGATCAGTTCGAGGTGACACCTCAGGCCTCCAGCTGGGAGCAGGTGCAAGGCCAGATTGCAGGTAAAAAAGGATTTTGGGTTACCCCCATGAAAATAGCCGCGGCCATAGTGGTTCTCCTTGCAGCTACCATAGTGGTAATCAATCTTTCAGAGAAAGAACAACAGGGGGACTACCTCTCGGCGATCGATCATCCTGAGTATCAGGATCGATATTCTTTTCGGCTGGAGCTGCCTTCTGTGAATCTTGAAAATACTGTAGCTCCAGTGGTAGCCACTCAACCAAAAATTAAGGCCCAGAAGGCTTCACAGACGATCACGGAAAAAGCTGATTTTGAAGAAATCACTTATGAAGCCATCTCGGTAGCTTCTCTTAAAAACTTCCAATTGGAGGCAGAATTGCCGGTGAGGAATCAGCTCAAAATCCCAGGACTACCCAAACAGGAAACTCCTGCGGTGAAAATCACCTACATAGCTACCCATCAGCCTCAAACTGACAGCCTAAAGGTGAACAAGTTCAATACGTTGATCGCGTATTTTTCCAATGACGTATCTCCCACCGAGATCCTGGCGGATATAAGAGAGGTGAAGGACAATTTATTCAGCAAAAACTAAGTCAAAAACTCAAAATAAAAGAAACGATGAAAAAGGTAATACTAGCAATGACGGCACTCCTGCTGATCATGCACCCGGAAAAAGGAAAAGCCTCTACAGGAGATACGGTGGTCATAGAGCTCAACAACAAAAGCAAGATTCTCGTCTACACCGAAGATCGTGTGGCGCTCAAAGACCTGGAGCAATACGACCTCAACAAGATGATCAAAGACCTGAATTCAGCACTGAGGTCCAGCAAAATAGAGAAAATAGAACTGCAGGATGACAATGGCAAAAAATACCTCAAGGACACCACGATCATCTTCGGAGAAGGCAGCAGCGCCAAAACGAAAATCAAAATTGGTAACATGGAGCTCTTGGTAGATGCTGATGAGTGGGAGGACCTGGATGACGAATGGGATGATGACCTCCCTGTACGAAAATATCACTACGAAGAAGAATCCATTGACCGCACCAGACATTATTTCAATATCGACTTTGGTCTGAACAACTGGATGGAAGGCAACTCCTTCCCAGACGAAAACAATGCTCCATATGCCGTAAAACCTTGGGGAAGTTGGTACTTTGGGCTGAACAGTGTCAACCGAACCTGGGTCACGGGCCCGCTCTTCCTGGACTGGGGCATGGGCGTGAGCTGGTACAACTGGAAAATGCAGGAAGCCGCTACGCTGATAGAAAAAGGGGCTACCCGCATCGAATTCAATGCCCCACCAGCCAGCTACAGCAGCATCAAAAGTAAGCTTTCAGCACCCTATCTGAATGTAACCATGGTACCGATGCTGGACTTTGCTAAAGGCAGAAGGAAAGTCAAAAACCTTGAAAGAGGCAGCATCAACTTCCGTACTTATAAGAAGCAGGGCATTCGATTTGGAGCCGGAGGTTATGCCGGCTACCGACTGGGTGGCAGTACCAAATATGTCTATACTGAAAACAACAAGAGAGAAAAAGACAAGAACTCAGGCAACTACTATCTCACCAATTTCCGATATGGCATCAGAGCACAAGTGGGCTACAAGGGACTTGATCTCTTTGCCATGTATGATCTCAACGAAGTGTTTGCATCCGGTCGGGGGCCGGCTGGTAGCCAGGGCATGAATGCCATCACCTTCGGTATCACGCTATAAGTTTCCAGTTTTGTCTAGTCCACAAGGCCAGAAACAAAAAATGCTCCCAATCAGGAGCATTTTTTTTGTTTCAAGCGATACTCACTTCTTCAAAAGCTTGCCAATGACCTCTTCGCCTTCCAACTGAAACTTCATCACGTAAGCCCCTCTGGCCAATCCCGACAAGTCCAGCCGGTCTTTCAGAATGTCTGCCTGCTTCTCCCAAGAACTTTGGTGGACCCTCCGCCCCTCCAAATCATAAATGGCCAGAGCTACCTTGCCCCTGCTACTATTATCCATTTTCACACCCATCCACTCCTGTACCGGATTTGGGAAAATAGAGATGCCTTTACCTGCAAGGTGTACCAACCCGAGAATCTCCTCTACAGTAAGGTCAAATGGTGCAACGGCAAATCCACCGCGGGCGTCAGACGCCTCCACCAGAATGTGGAAGATCTCTTCCGGGTCGTTGATGGTCAATCCGCTGGTCTGGAGCTTGGTTCCCACAATGGTGAAATTGAGGTTGTGATCATCACCAGAACCCGTGGCCAGCTCAAAGGTGAGTTCATCGTTATCCTGATCTTCAGCATCAAGCACGCCAACTTCATAACCATCTATCTGATTGGATGGGATCACATCATTGCTCAAAGTGAGATCTGTTGGAGCATCATTTGCATCCAGAATTTCTATAGGAAGTATCTGTTCAAACTTTGCACCGCCTTCATCCTCCACTAATAAGCGCGCTGAGTAAGTAGACTTCACCTCAAAATCAAAAACTTCATTGGTGACCAGCGTAGCATCCTCCACCAGAAAGCTAGCATTGTCTTCATCTCCAGACCCACTCACCATTGCAAAGGTGAACACCTCTCCTTCATCCTGATCAGACACCAACAGAGTACCTACAAGTGTTCCCTTCTCCTGATTTTCATTGACCGTGGAAGTGGTCAGCGAAAGGGCTTCAGGCGCTTCATTGACATCCAATACTTGAATAGAAAATGCACTTTGAAATGATTGACCAGCGCCATCGGTTACCGCCACAAGGATGGAGTAGCTTGACTGGGTTTCGAAATCGAAAGATCCTGACGTGACCAAAGCACTGCCATCCAGAGTAAAATCAGCATTGTTCTCATCACCTTCACCTTCTACAAAACTGAAAGAAAAACTTTCTGACAGGTCTTCATCCACCGGTAGGAAGTCCCCTACCTTGGTGCCCACGGGTGCATTTTCCTCCACACTGGATGCGCTTAATTCCAAACCGTAGGGCGCTTCATTGACATCCGTCACCCCAATGGTAAACGCCTGCTGATAGATGGCCCCTTCTGCATCTGTGGAGTTCACTAAAATATGGAACTCAGATTGCTCTTCGAAATCAAATACCTGTGCCGACAGCAAAGCATCACCCAGGATAGAAAATGCAGCATTGTCATCTCCTCCGTTGCCAGCCACCAGCTGATAGGTAAAGACTTCAGATGCATCATTATCCATAGTGGAGAATTGACCTATTTCCTTACCTACAGCCTCATTCTCAGCTATCACATCCTGACTGAGCATAATGGCTGATGGGGCATCATTGATGTTGGAGATCTCTATTGTGAATGGCTCTTCATAATACTCCCCTCCGATATCCATTACCCTCACACGAATGCTATAGATCGATTGCTCCTCAAAATCAAAAACTACGGCACTTTGCAGCTGCGATCCATCGATACTAAAACTGGAATTATCTTCATCTCCATCTCCCGAGACAAGCAAAAAAGTAAAAGTCTCTGACGCATCCACATCCTCTGCATCAAAATCACCAATCACTGTCCCTGCCAGCTCATTTTCCACAATCACATTGCTGCTCAAAGCAATATCCGTGGGTGCCTCATTGACATTCAAAATTTCGATGGTAAAAGACTGCTCCAGCGTTTGTCCTCCCCCATCAGTGGTCTTCACTCGAAGTGTGTAGCTGCTCTGGGTTTCAAAATCAAAAACCTCATCTGACACTAACTTATCTCCAACTATTGCAAACCGCGTGTTATCATCATCTCCATCCCCGGCTACCAGGTCGTAGGTGTGGGTGTCGTCCACATCTTCATCCGTGGTTTCCAGTACGCCTATTTCAGATCCAGATGCCGCATTTTCGGAGAGCTCCGAAGCACTCAAAACAATAGCCGTGGGAGGGTCATTGGCATCTTCGGTGGTGATGATAAAGGATTGTTCGAAGCTTGCCAGATCACTATCAGTAACCCTTAGCCGGATACTGTGAGACATTTGGGTCTCATAATCAAACACTCCGGCACTTAACAGATTGGAGCCGTCCACCAAAAAGTCTGAATTATCAGTATCACCATCACCACTGACCAGAGAAAAGGTAAAAGACTCCTCGTCATCTTCATCAGTAGCAGCCAAAGTAGCAAGAGCAGTTCCTGATGACATATTTTCTGAGATCGTTACACTGCTTAATGAAATGGCCGTGGGGAGATCATTCGCATCCAACACCTGAATACTTAACACCTGCTGAAACGAGGCATTTTCACTGTCGACCACTTCCACCCTGATGCTAAATTCACTGGCTGTTTCAAAATTGAATTCCTCCAAGGAATAAAGGCTGGATTCCTCTAAAAGAAAGCGAGCATTATCATCCGCCCCATCGCCGGACACCATCGAAAAAGTAAAGCTTTCTCCAGAATCCTGATCCTCCCCGGACAGTGCCCCGATGAAAGTACCTGCCTCCTCATTCTCAGAAATTTCATTGTCAGAAAGAAATACTCCGGTAGGGACATCATTCACATCCAACACCTCTATCTCCAGTGGCGCCATAAAAACACCGCCATCAGACACCTGCACTTGCACCCGCATCTTCAAAGTAGATTTTTCTTCATAATCAAATACAGCCGCACTCTTAAGTGTAGACTCCTCTATGGAAAAAAGATCGTTATCATCGTCACCCACACCCGACACCAGCGTGTAAATGTATGGTTCGGAAATACCTGTACCTTCCACTGAAAAATTCCCAATAGTGGATCCAGAGGAAACATTTTCGTTGATTTGATTATCCGAAATGAGAATCCCCGTCACATTTTCTTCTATGTCAAGAATATCTATGTCAAATGACTTCTGCAGTACTTCCCCACCACCATCAGTCACTTGCACCCTCACGCTGTAGCTGCTCTTCGTTTCAAAATCAAACTCCTCGGCACTGACCAGGTCGGCCCCATTAATGGAGAAACTGGTATTGTCATCAGCCCCATCTCCTGCTACTAAAGCATAGGTATAGGTATCTGCGAGATCTTCATCCACGGCAGACAGGGTGCCCACTACGGACCCCACATCACTACGCTCCATGATGTCATTATTGCTAAGTAAAATATCCGTCGGGAGTTCGTTTACATTAGTCACCTCAATAGTCAAAGCCTCCTCTAAACTGAGATCATATTTATCTGTTACTCTCACCCTAATGGAATATTGAGTTTTGGATTCATAATCAAAAATGGCTGCTGAGAGTAGATTCCCTCCATCCAGCGCAAAACTGGTATTATCGGTACTCCCTTCTCCTGATACCAACTCATAATCAAAAGATTCATCTTCATCCTCATCCTCTGTGGAGAAGCTACCAACCAGCGTCCCGGTCGATTCATTTTCAGCTATTTCACTTCCAGTCAAAGAAAGGCCTGTGGGTACTTCTCCTACATCCGTTACCGAAACCTCAAATGCCTCCTCATACGACTCCTCTCCACTATCCGTGACACGGACACGGATACTGTAAGTCTTTTTGGTTTCATAATCAAATGGCTCGGCACTCAGTAGGCTCTCACCTTCAATGCTAAAATCAGTGTTATCAGTACTGCCCTCTCCTTCAACCAATGCATAAGTGAAGGTTTCTTCAAGATCTTCGTCCTCAGCTGAAAAAGTACCAATCAGGGTTTCCGATTCCTCATTTTCAGGAAGTTCTGAATTAGACAGGTTAAGTACTGTTGGAGCCTCCTCTTCGTCTGTAATACTGATGCTAAAAACCTCTTCCAGGATTTCTCCTCCAGCGTCTGTTACTTTCACCCGTATGCTGTAGGATGACTGGGTTTCAAAATCAAAAACTTCCCCAGTCTTCAGTGCGTCATCATCAATAGAAAAACTGCTATTGTCATCATCTCCGTCTCCCACCACCAAAGCAAATGTGAAAGATTCGGATGCATCCTGATCAGTCCCAGAGAAAGTTCCGACCTCAGTACCTACAACCTCGTTTTCTGAAACTGTGGCCGAGGACAAAGACAATGTGCCAGGTGCCTCATTGAGATCATTGATGGTAATGGAAAATTCTCCGGTAACGCTCCCAAAAGAGGCGGTCTCAGCTTCCACCCTAATTTCATATGTTGATTGCGTTTCGAAATCAAAAACTTCAGACGCATAAAGCACCCCATCGGTAATGGAAAAAGCATCATTATCTGTATCTCCGCTACCAGCCACCAAAGTATAGCTGGCTTCATATCCTTCGCTCAGCGAGAAAGTCCCTATTTCCTCACCGTTTTCGTTATTCTCATCAATAGCTTCTGCGGTGAGTTCTATGCTCCCCAGATCATAGATTGGGGTAATCACAAACTCATCAATGGCCACCCCCTCATCACCCACTGTATAATCCGAAATCAGGTAAAAAGCCAATTGAACGATGGGCTCACCGGCCAGAAAGCTGAGGTCTGTGGAAGTCGTGAGGTATCCACCGGAAGACCCATTCCACCCACTGACACCCAGTGCATCAAAAACACCGTTGTACCAGTTGGCAGTGCCCGATTCGATAATGGTATAATCCTCCGAAAGATCTGTGCGATAAGCCAGGATTACCCCATCATAGTCCGCTTCTGTTTGGTAGAATATGTCAAAGCTCAACTCGGCACCATCCATGGCACTCAAATCAAAAACAGGTGACTCGGCAACATCATACAGGTCGGTGCCGTAGTTAGCATCTAAATCCGTCATGATCACTCCCGATCCGGATGAAGCCGAAGAGATATTGGTCTGAGCGGGAGTGCCCTGTTCCCAGACGCCACTGAGTGTCCACTGATGTGTCCCATCCTCAAAGCCTTCGGTATATGGGTAATCACTGATCGTAGTGACGCTCTCCACGGATGCAGTGAGGGTATTGTTAGAAGAAATCTCATCATCAGCTACAGATACACTTGCTGAAATACTGTAAGTACCAGGGGCGGAAAAATCATAAGTTGCAGTAAAAGTGTGCTGGTAAGTGGCCCCGGAAATCAATGATGAATTCACGGTTTCGGTCTGCTGCAGGACATCATTGATGGAATAAGATACCTCATAGGTACTTTGGGTGGCCGTACCATTGTTGCTCACAGTTACCACTACAGATTCCGTTCCCAGCACACCACCAGCAGGCCCATCGATAGATGAAATGGCCAGGTCAATAGGAGCTGCCGGCATATAAGCTGAATATACACCATTGCCATGCGTACCAGCTACCACCAGATTGTCTGAATTTCGAACCACAATGTGATCTACCACCACAGCACCCAATTGATCAATATCCTCCTGCTCCCAGGATGTGTCATCTCCATCCAGATCCTGGGTGGTAAACATCCCCACACTGGTGCCCACCAGATAGAGCCTGCCATCGCCCAGTATTCTGGCGGTTCTCACAGAAGGACCGCTCCCTGATCCATCTGTATTTTCCTCCAGGTTACCACTGACATGGGTCCAGTTGGCTCCACCATCTGTTGTATGATAGATACTCTTGACAGAGTAATTGGACACCACTGCCAACAATTCGTCAGCATTTTCTTCATTGACGCCTATCCCTGACACATACCCCGACAGACCCGAAGGGCTAATATTGCTTACCACAGGGGTGGCAGCAGTCACGTCCTCTACTTTGTAGATCTGACCTCCTGATGTACCCAGATAGGTGGTGCCGGAACCCACCACACCAAATTCTGATACCACACCGCTTATTCCTGATAATGAGATGGTCTTCCACCCAGTAGAGGCTGTACCCGTACTTGCTGAGGTATTTACCCATAGGGCGTTGGTTCCTCCCAGGTAAAAAATGTCATCGTCATTGGGATCGAGATAAAACGGGGTGATGAAAAGGCTTGTGGAATAAGAATTCGGAGTAAATAGTGTGTATGAGTTAGGAGTTGGATCATCGGCATCCGTATGTCCGATCCTATAGATATTTGCGTTTTGTGAAGACATATACCGCGTAGCCCCATCACTTGCAAAAGCACTATACGCCCCATCTCCACTAAAAGGTGACGTCCAGTCTACTTCAGAATCTGTACTCAGAGTTAGCCAGGTGCCATTGTCCTGCAGACCAGCCAAAATCTGATCTTGCGGACCCACTGAAACCGCATAAACCTGCGTGGTGAGATAACCATTGTTAAGGGGAGTCCAGGTAATGGGGTAGGTAGCATTATCAGTAGACTGTACATCTGCGGTGTACTGAAGGCCTCCGTCATTTCCGGAGATCACCTGATCAGGATCAGAGGGATAAAAAACAAAAGAATGCTGATCCGGATGATGATCGGTGTATAGAGCGTAGCTATTATTAGCGGGGGTATACCCTCCTATCCAGTCAGTATTAGTAGTCGTAGCAAAGCCATCGGACGAACGGTAAAGGTTGGTGCCCCCAATAATGACAAAATTAGGATCATCGGGTTTCACTTTAATCAATAAATCATACCCCCCTTGTGATGAGAAGTCTCCTGTTTGTCCGCCCTCCTGGGGGATCGATGCGCTTCTGTCTGCCCACAAACCCGTATCATCGTCGTATACCCAAAGTGCATGCCCGGAGGTGTTAGCCGAAGCCTCCGCCAGTAAATAAACAATGTCCTCATTGGAAGCAGCCATTGCCAACTCTCCTCTACCAAAAGAGGGGAAACCAGAATCTGAGATGTCTGTCCAATTAGCACCATTATCGGTGGATTTATAAACTCCCGAAGTATTGTGGGCATAGACATTTCCACCAGTCCCTATCACTACATCGGACCAACCTGTGGAGTTCAGCGTCCGAGTCCAATTTGTCCCTCCATTGGCAGAAACGTGAATTCCTCCATAGTTGGCTACAATTACGTTGCCATTGTCAGGACTCACCACCACCTCGTGATTATAATCGAAATACTGATCAAAAGTCTGTGGCACCTCCGTAGAGGTAGATGACAACAAGGTCCATGTGAGCCCGCCATCAGTTGACTTATACACTCCATCTCCTCTGTAAGAAGCTCCGGTGGCTCCAGCGGAGTTGCCAGCATACTCCCCGGTGATGTAATACCAGGTATCGGTCTGACCGGAGCGGGTATCCTGAGCGATTCCGGTCACACTTTGTAGCTCGTTACTTCCAGTGGTCTTGGACCAGGTAGCTCCCCCATCCGCAGACCTCCAGACTCCACCAGACACTCCTCCGGCCAAAATCACCTCTTCGTCACTCACATCTATGGCCAGTGCCCGGGTTCTCCCGCCCACGTTGAATGGTCCTCTGCTAGACCAGCTAATCAGATTATCAGCCATGAAACGCCTTCCCTGGGGCTTAAGGGTTTCATTGTAGTAAGTGAGTTGTTTCTCGTAGATCTGCGAAGGAATCTCTCCGGTAACGGGATCTTGGGTTCTTAGTACTTCAAACGCCATCCGATCATTCGGATTATCCTCCTGGCCATGAAAAACGGGCTTTTTGATGAGTTTCCCGATTGACCGATTTTGTGCTGAAACAGCACCGCTTATCAGGGTGCATAAGGCCAGGTATAAAATTTTCTTAGACAGCATGTTAGGGTTATGTTTTGGTGATTGTCTGAAATACCATCAGACTGTTTTGAATTCATAAAGTGTAACGGGCACCTTCTCAAAAACCCCCAATAGGTTCTTAATAAAACCAGTACCGCGGTAATAAGCTTTAAATTTACACAAACCTCAATTACCAGAATTTCCTGGTCCAATAAGGTATTTCCCACCACCCATCTGGGGTCTAAAATCTAAAACCAAAGTGTCAACACCTGGCTGAGTTTCTCCTTCGGCCGAAATGGTATCGCCGGCATTTAGATTTTCTTTAAAGCCAAAGCCCCGCCCCAAAATCTCCTCAATCACTAAAACAGATGAGTTACCCTCCGACGAAAGTGCATGAGCTAAGACCAGGCACTGATCCGGATGGAGACGATAATCAGGGGAGCTTTGAGTTCTTTCGATGGGGACGGATTTCTGAGGTCTGGATTGGCATTGGAATAATATGATAAGAATAAGGCTCCAATATTTCATCGCTCAGCTTTTATCGTCACTTTCACCAGAGCCACGTCCCCACTCCTGGAGGTCCTTCGATCCTACCCCAATTTCCGCAGACACTCGATCAAAAGTGGGTCTGACCAAAGAAAAAACGAACAGAACCACTACAAAAACAAAGGAAAACAATTGATCCTTGGTCAGGTATAACCCTAGTAGTCCAGCCACGGCCGCACCCGCCAGTATACCATACTGAATCAACTTCTTCGAGAGATACAGATCGAGCTTCTCCTTGATATCACTGAGCGCCTGCACCTCACTGATTACCGTCTTCCTATAGCTCTGAGCCAAAAAAATCAACACACCGGCCAGTACGACCAAAAGCATCTTTATGACCATGCTCTCCATGCCTTCTATCAATGGAGCATCCGGAAACTCCTTTTGGGTTTCGAGAAAGACAAAGGCAAACGGGAGTAGAGACCCCGCAATGATTCCATGAAAGATCAAATTGAAACGATGATAAAATCGCTCCCAGTTATTGTAGGGTTCAGACATCCTTATCCAATAAGTTATTTTCCAAAGTTAAAAACAAAGATTCATAGAACCTTTCTTCATTCTTATCGTATTTATAATGATATCAATATGATATCATTATAAATTCACCAAACTAAAGACCAATGGACTCACAAGAAAAACTTTACTCCCCCATCTCTGGATACACTATTCTGGCCCTTTGCCTGATCGTGCTGTTCTCGTCCATCCTATTATTGATTGGACTACGCATTCCTCACTTTGTTTTTGGGGTAGTACTTGGCATTGCTTTTATTCCCGGATTTTTCTTTGTCAACCCCAATGGATCTAGAGTCTTAGTGCTCTTTGGGAAATATGTCGGTACGATCAAGGAAAACGGCTTTTTCTGGGTCAATCCCTTTTATAGCAGAAAAAAAATTTCACTGCGAGCCAGGAATTTTGATAGCGAACGAGTGAAAGTAAACGACAACATCGGTAACCCGATTATGATCTCGGTCATTTTGGTATGGAGGGTGCGAGATACGTTTGCTGCGGCTTTTGAGGTGGATGATTACGAGAATTTTGTACGAGTACAGACCGATGCTGCAGTGAGAAAGCTGGCTGGAAGTTACCCTTATGATAATTTTGATGATGAGCAAGCTGAGATCACGCTGCGCTCTGGTCTGGACAGTGTGAATGAACACCTGGAGAAAGAGATTGAGGAGCGGCTTTCGATAGCAGGGATAGAAATACTGGAAGCCCGCATTGGTTACCTGGCCTATGCCGAAGAAATCGCCGGGGCCATGCTGAGAAGGCAGCAAGCCACTGCCATCGTAGCGGCCAGACATAAAATAGTGGAAGGCGCTGTGAGCATGGTGGAAATGGCGATTGCGGAAATCGGTAAAAAAGAGATCGTAGACCTGGACGATGAACGAAAGGCCGCTATGGTCAGCAACCTGATGGTGGTACTCTGCGCAGACAAGGACATTACTCCCGTGGTAAACTCCGGCACCTTACACCACTAGCGGCATGAGAGGCAAGGTCATCTTTCGGGAAGAGCAATGTTTTAAATACACTTGGTCATGGTGGGTACTGCTTATTTGCACCCTAACCATGGTCGGTGGCATATTGTATGCTTTTTATATTCAGCTTTACCTGGGAGAGCCATTTGGCGATCACCCGGCCAGTGATACAGGGTTGCTCATCATTGGCGCATCGACCAGCGTACTGATGATCGGATTGATGTGGTTGTTCCAATCTATGAAATTGACGGTAGAAATAGACGAAGGAATCATCCGGTACTCCTTTTTTCCATTCATCAGATCATTCCGATCACTACAAAAGTGGGATGTCCGCAAGGTGGTGGTAAGAAAGTATCATCCTATCGCCGAGTATGGTGGTTGGGGCTACCGATTTAGATTTCGCAGCGGGAGAGCCCTTACTGTAAGTGGAAAATGGGGGCTACAGCTTGAATTGGCAAACGGAAAGCAGTTACTTTTGGGCACACAAAAGCCTGATCAAATGCAGGAAGTAGTGGATAGACTAAAGCAAAATTGGGGAAGTGAGTAGGATATGGCCAAGAAGAAACCCTTTGTATTAAGAATAGATGAAGAGACTTTCAAGGCCATTGAAAAATGGGCTGCTGATGAGTTTCGCAGTACTAATGGGCAGCTGGAATGGATGATTCACAAAGCCCTCAAAGACGCTGGCCGACTCAAAAAAGAAGACCCTTCTTAAAAACCGTATACATTATACTGCTTGATCACCGGAGCCCCATCATTCACCCAGAACTCCTTCGGCTTACCTTCCGCGGCATTCGGCACTCGAATGTTTTCTACGAAGTAATACCTGGCTGTGGCGCGCTCCTTTTGCAAGGTCAAAAGAAAATATCCGTGCTCTGTCAGGTTGGCATATTTAATATGAGGATTAAAATTCTGAAAGAGATTCTCGTACATCCTGGCGGTATCCAATCCTGAATACTCATCATAATTGGCCGAACTAATACTGGGCGTACCGAATTCCACTCCCAGCGGAGCCAGAGATACATCTGTTACCATGGTTTCCATCACCCAACTGGCATGGGTATCTCCAGTCACCCACAGAATGTTGTCAAAATCTTTGATAAATCTGGCCACCTCTTTCTTTTCCGCCGGGTAGCCATCCCAGCTATCCAGATTTTTGGGATTATCCGGAAACACCATTGTCTGGTTGATGTCAGAAAAGATCACCTGATTACCTATTACCTTCCACCTGGCTTCACTACCCTCAATGGTGCTTTTCAGCCACGATAGCTGATCTGCCCCCAGCATGCTGCGGTCCGGAGAGTTAAAATTCTCGTCAGAGATGCTTGCTACAGGTGCCGTACGGCCCTCCAGGCGTTCATCCAGCATGATGAGTTCGGCCAGATCACCAAACTCAAAAGACCGGTAAAGTTTATCAGCCTCCCTGATCGGCATCCACTCATAATATGTCTGTACTGCAGCTCTTTTTCTTTCTTCAAAATTCCCTTCATGCTCCTGGTGATTTTGAGCTCCAGAGGTGTACACATCATTCGCGATTTCATGATCATCCCAGATGGCAATGAAGGGATGACTCGCATGCATGGCCTGCAAGTCCGCGTCTGACCGATACTGCGCATACCGGGTACGGTAGTCGCTGAGGGTAAGCAGCTCATGCGGGGGCTCGTGCTTTCTGCCAATAGTAGTATCTCCATACCCTCCAGGGGCATATTCATAAATATAATCCCCAAGGTGCACCACTGCATCCAGCAGTTCCTTCTCAGCGATCTTCTGGTAGGCTGTAAAATAACCCCACTCATAGTTGGAGCAACTGACCACAGCAAACCTCAGTGAATCGGCGTTTTGTGCGGCTGTTTTGGTGCGGCCAATGGGTGACAAGCTTCCGTCTGATTTAAATCTGTAATAGTATGGAGTCCCCGGCTGAAGGTTGGCCACATCTACCTTGACGGTGAAGTCTCTACCTGCATCAGTCACTACCTGACCTGAAATCAGCGATGACTTAAACCCCTGATCTTCGGATACTTCCCAAGAGACCACCACACTGTCCGCAGGAGATTCAGGGGTCACTCGAGTCCAGATAATCACGCGATCATACAAGGGGTCACCTGAAGCCACCCCATGAAGAAACGGTCCTGGATCCGTTTGGTCTTTTACATCAGTAGATTTCGGACTGCACCCTATCAGCACAGCCAGGACAATTAGAAAGGATGAGAGACTTTTCATGAAAATTACTATTTCGTACTGAAGCTACTCAGTCAGCTATGGTTTGACAAAAGAGTCAGATGATGAAATTATGAAGATCAACCTACTTCCACTTTCACGGTATCGCTCATTGGCTTACCGATACAAAGCAGCACATATCCCTCTGCTGTTTCGCTCTCAGATAGACCTTCTGCATTTTCCTGATCTATTTTACCTTCCAGACACATCGCCCTGCATGCGGTACAGAGCCCACTCTGGCAAGAATATGGCATATCGATATTCTGATCGAGGGCAGCATCCAATATGGCCTCTCCTTTATTTACGTTCACCACATGCTCCTCGCCATCCAGAAGGATCGTCACTTCGCTGGAACCTGCAGGTGCCTCTGGTGCAATAATGTCTGCAGGAGAAGTCTTGCCCGCCTCAAAGCTTTCTTTTCGAATCTTCTCTTCCCTGATCCCGATTTCGAGCAATCCTTCATTGGCAATCTCCATCATGGGGGCAGGGCCACAGATAAAAAACTCAGTATTATCGTCTGTCCCCAGTCCCTTGGTGATTTCACCAATCATAGATGCGGTGGGTCTTCCTGTATACTGAGCGAATCCATTGGCGTCCTCTTCCAGGATATGCACCAACTCAAAACGATGGCCATACTGCGCTTTCAATGCCTTCAGCTGATCCTTGAAAACCACATATTCTTCACTCCTGTTGCCATAGATAAGGGCCACACTACTGGAGGGTTCTTTGATAAGTACAGATCTCATCAAAGAATAGAGCGGAGTGATCCCACTTCCTCCTCCCAGAAAAACAACCTTTCTGGAAGTAGAGGCGCTGTATTCGGTCGTGAACATCCCCATGGGCTCCATGATCTCCACAGTATCACCGGCTTTTAAATGATCATTGATATGATTAGACATCAACCCACCAGGAACTCTTTTTACAGTGACGGCAGGATACTCATCTTCAAAAGGGGTGGTGCAAAGCGAATAAGCTCTTCTGATTTTTTTACCCCCTACTTCTTTAATGATGGTAATAAACTGACCTGGCTTGTACTGAAAACCGGCCACTGGTTTTTCAAAAACCACATTTACAGCCTCTTTAGCCACTTCTATTACTTCTTTTATTTTGAGCGTCTGAAAACGCGTATCTGCTGCTACTTCTTTTTTCTTCTTCTTGAATAATCCAAACGCCATATTTGAGTCCCTTTTTTTAAAGTCCCGCAAAGGTAAATCCTACAGGTTTCCTCCACAAGTTTATATGAATGACCTATTTTTGCACCTTCAAAAAAATCATGACCATGGAGCTGAACGATCTGACTGCTATATCCCCCATTGATGGAAGGTACCGAAACAAGGTAGCTTCCCTGGCTCCTTATTTTTCGGAATATGCCCTGATCTATTATCGGGTGAAAGTGGAGATTCTGTATTTTATCTCTCTTTGTGAGATTCCTCTCCCGCAGTTAACCAAAGTAGATCACGGAAAGTTTGCAGATCTGAAGGCGATCTATGAAAATTTTTCAGAAGCCGATGCCCTCAAGATAAAAGACATAGAAAAGGTGACCAACCACGATGTGAAAGCAGTGGAGTACTTCATCAAAGAGAAATTTGACCTGCTGGGGCTGGGGACATTCAAAGAGTTTATCCACTTTGGACTTACCTCTCAGGACATCAACAACACCTCCATTCCGCTTTCTACCAAGGAGGCACTCAAAGACGTTTTTATCCCTTACCTGAAGGAAACCATCGCGCTAATAGACAAAGTGGCGCAAGAATGGAAAGACATTCCCATGCTGGCCAAGACGCATGGTCAGCCAGCCTCTCCTACCCGGTTGGGCAAAGAGATAGCGGTATTTGTGAGCAGACTAAACGAGCAGCTGTCTGGGCTTGAGCAGGTGCCATATGCCGCCAAGTTTGGGGGAGCCACTGGTAACTTCAATGCGCACTATGTGGCCTACCCGGATAACGACTGGCATACCTTCGGAAATGATTTCGTAGGTCAGAAACTGGGGCTAAAGCGCAGCTACCCAACCACCCAGATAGAGCACTATGACTATTTTGCGGCTCTTTTTGATGCCATCAAACGGGTGAATACCATCCTGCTCGACTTTAGCAAAGATGTATGGCAGTATGTGGCCATGAACTACTTCAAACAGCGCATCAATCCCAACGAAGTAGGATCTTCCGCGATGCCTCACAAGGTCAACCCTATCGACTTTGAGAATGCGGAGGGTAACCTGGGCATTGCCAATGCAATGTTTGAGCACCTCAGCTCCAAACTGCCTGTCTCCAGACTGCAGCGAGACCTCACTGACTCCACTGTACTTAGAAACATTGGTGTGCCGGTAGCCCACACCCTGCTCGCATTGTCTTCTTTAAAGAAAGGCTTAGGTAAACTGGAGGTTAATAAGGAGGCCATTCATAAAGATCTGGATGACAACTGGGCTGTGGCTGCTGAAGCCATTCAAACCATTTTGAGAAGAGAAGCTTTTCCTAACCCCTATGAAGCACTCAAAGCGCTGACCAGAACAGGCGACAAGATCACCAAAGACACCTTACATGCTTTTATTACGCAACTGGAAGTGTCTGATGAGATCAAAACAGAACTGATGCAAATCACTCCTTTCAACTACACTGGGAGGTAATCAGGGATTCATATAGGAAATTTTTCGAGCAAAATTTGAGGTAGACTAAATGTTATTGAGCAGGGCATTTTGCCTATTCATCGAGCCAGAACTACTCTCAGTAGGAAAAAAGCTTTTTAAAATTGTGAATGCCTTATATTAGAGCAAAATGAGTCACTGGATGACCCCATGACCTATGCCAGCGAAGGACAACACCAATGATGAGTATATAAGAAAAAGAGTTGATGACATCAGCAAGCTCATCTATGAGGTAGCTGCGGGCAATTTCGACTACAAGCTCAAACAACGTGACGTAGAAGGTGAACTGGAAGGTCTCATTGGAGGGATCAATATGCTGGGTGAAGAACTGAAAGCCAGCACAGTCTCCAGAGACTTTATGGAGAGCATCTATAAGGGTGTGGTGGATATCCTGATCATTATCACCCCGGATCAAACCATTGATAGGGTCAATGATGCGGTCGTTGACCACCTGGGATACTCACCCCAGGACCTGATTGGCCGTGATTTCAAAACGCTCCTTTCGACAGAAGATTTCTCCTTTCTTCAGGACATACAGCAGCACCTGGCCTCCAACGGGGCATACCATAACGCTGAGCTCAGGCTGCTCCGAAAGGATAAGACCCTCCTGGAAACTTCGGCTTCCTTTTCCTCCCTGTTTGACAACCAAAAGAATCACCTTGGCACCATCGTCATAGCCAAAGACATCACACACATAAAGGAAACTGAGCGGGAACTCAAAAAGGCCAAGGAAAAAGCTGAGGCGGCCAACAAGGCCAAATCGCACTTCCTGGCCAATATGAGTCACGAAATTCGAACTCCGTTGAACGGAATGCTTGGTTTTCTGGAGTTACTCGGCGGCACTTCGCTTGATACTGACCAGACAGAGTATCTGGATATGATCAAAACCTCCGGACAATCCCTCGCCAAACTACTGAACGACATTTTGGATCTGAGCAAGGTGGAAAATGGCAAACTGAACATTGAGCATGTGCCTTTCAACCTTAAAAGCTCCATCCAACCCAGTTTTCAAACCTATAGCTATCTGGCCAGAGAAAAAGGCCTGGACTTTATTCTGGACGTTGAGCCAGACCTACCTGAAATAGTCATTGGAGATCCCTCACGGCTGACCCAGATCCTGACTAACCTGATAGGCAACTCACTCAAATTTACCCAGGAAGGCAGTGTATTCATCAGAGTATCAGGAAGTAGGAAGGATAATCACCACCTGGATCTATTACTTGAGGTCACAGATACTGGAGTAGGGATTCCCGAGCAGATGCGAGCATCTATTTTTGATAGTTTCACGCAGGCAGATACCTCCACCACTCGGAAATTTGGAGGTGCCGGACTTGGACTGGCCATTACCAAACACCTGGTGGCCCTCATGGGTGGCACCATCAAATTCGAATGCCCTCCGATATCCAAAAATCAGGACAATGGTACCTCCTTCTTTGTGGAGCTACCCCTGAAAGTACCTACCTCCCCGGAGCGTTCCGAGCATGATCCTGCTGCCACCAAAGAAACACCGGCCTTTCCCAAGGGCTTCAGGGTGCTCCTTGTAGATGACAATGAAATCAATATACTATTGGCGCAGAAAGTACTGGAAAAGCTAAATGCCAATGTGTCTTTGGCCCGTGACGGAAAACAAGCCCAAGATCTGGCCCTGGAGCAAAGGTTTGATGTCATTCTGATGGATATACAGATGCCCGTGATGGATGGATTTGAAGCCTCCACTGCGCTTCGGAAAGCTGGATATCAGGCACCCATCATTGCTCTATCGGCCAATGTTTACCCCGAAGAAATCAAAACCTGCTTCGAAAATGGAATGAACGGACATATTGGGAAACCATTTACCGTGGATGGCATTTTCAACAAAATCACCTCTGTGATCAACGAAAATCCGGGTTAGGAACTAATCGTTTCATTCTGGACCACTTCCATCATTTCCATAGCAAAGTTATCCTTCGCCTGTATGTAGGCGATCTTCTGTATAGATTCGGCCCCTACCTTCCGTTTCTCAAAAGACGCAGAAAAACCAAAATCAATTCGTTTAAAATCAAGTGCTCTCGCCCTCAATACAGTCTGAAACAACATCTGGCGGTACACCGAAAACTCATCCGAATAATCGTAATCCAACCCGATGAGTGAAGGCACATAGGTCAAATTCAGGTTCTTGTAAGAAAACATCACACCTATGAGTCGCTCAGGGCTTTTCTCTCCCCCAGCAGGGTACATTTTGATGAATTCCCAATTTGAATCCGCATTCATCACCTCAAAGACAGATTGAGGATATGCAAATGTGTTCATATCGAAATTCTTGTCCCAGACATTACGGTAAAGCGAATAGGCTTTGCTAAGTTCTCCCTCATCTAAGTCATTGGTCACTTCCACCTGAACCCGATCTGTATACTTCTCTATATCCTGACGGAAATGCTTTCTGGATTTGGACGACAACCGCTGTAGATAATCATCTTGCGTGGACCATGACAAGTCCTCCATAACACAAGAATCGGGCAAAGCAGCCTTCACGTAGCCCTGACCATCGCAATGTGCCTTAAGAAAATCATCGGAAAGGGTGAAATCCCGTAAGGCAATCACATCCGGCTGAAGCTCCTCATCAATTTGGGTGAGCGTCTGGAAAAATAAATTCAGAATGGCGTCTTTGTCTGGGTGCTCCTGATCCAGATACAAATGATCCCCCTCTGTAAACAATGACCCCATGGCCAGCACCTGACTAGAGTGGTACAGCGGGTCACTGAGCCTCTTTTTCTCCAAAGCCATAGAAACGGAAGCCGGTGCCAACATATCATCCTTCCAAAGTGTTTTGGTCAAAAAGGTGGCCAGCACAATCTTATCAGCCTTGTCTCTGATCAGCACAAACCTGAAATCCCACTGATGTTCTGGTGCCTGCGAAGCTCCAAAGGCATGCTCCAGAAATTGCAGCCCTGCAAAATCAAAGACATTTCTCCCTTTAAAAATATCATCCCATTCTTTAGCTGGTAACTCATCGGTGCTCTTATAAACCGATATCCGCAAGGTTGGCGGCACTTTGATTGGTGCCGTTACCCCCTCATCTAACAGAGGTAAACCAAAAGTTTTCCTCACTTGATTTTTGGTAGTGGTCTCTTCTGCTAAAGCCACAGGATACAACCTATCCATGGCCTCTACCAGGGCCTTGATATCTTCCTTTTGGTTATGCCTGGACACCGTGAACCTCACTCCAGTGCGCTTCACCGCGACTGCAGGGAAAACCCCCATATTCACATAAAAGCCCGCATCCATGAGCTTTTTCACAAAATTGTAACCTACGGCCGGTGCGCCTGTTCCAATATAAAAAACAGGGCAGTTGTTTTCCTCAATCAAAGGCAGATCGGTTTTCGCAAGACACGCATTACAATAAGCTACCTTATCGGCCAGCTCCTTCTGCATGTCATAGATCTCATCTGACAGGTGGATATCTGCCGATGCAATGGCTGCAGCCACCGAGCTGGGTTCCAGCTGAGCAGAAAATGTAAGCGGCCCTCCAAAGCGCTTAACCCTTGTATAAAAATCTTTATTGGCCGTGACCATGGTAGCACCACTGGCTCCAAAGGTTTTGCTCAATGTGGTAAAGACAATGACGTTTTGGGGTAATTCTCCGTATTGACTAATCACATAGCCAGTACCATTCTTACCCACCCAGCTCATGCCGTGCACATCGTCATAGTAGAGGCATAGCTGAGGGTACTTGGCAGATAGTTCTTTTAATCGCCCTATGGGCGCCTCATCGCCATACATAGAATACACTCCGTCAGCAAAATACCATATCTTATCCGCCACGGAGCTGAGGTCCTTGATCTTCGCCTCCAGCATTTCCATGTTATTGTGCTTGATCATTTCTACCGGAATACCGCGAGTTCTGGCTATCTGACAACTATTCTGTACACTCCAGTGCACTTGCTGATCCAGAATAATCGCATCTTCATCCCGCACCACAGTGGGGATGGTGCCCAGATGTCCGAGGGTGCTATTTTTGGTGACCACCACAGGATAGCCGTACATTTTCTCCAGCTTATCCTCTAGTTCACTATAGGCCGAATGTGAGATAAAAGTTTTGGAAAGAGGAAACTGCGTACCGTATCGCATGATGGCGTCTACTGCGGCTTTCTTTATTCTGATGTCCTGCTCAAGCCCCAGGTATCCTGTAGTGCCAAAGTGACAAAGCTCCTTCCCGTTTACTTTAATATGGCGACCCGTAAAGTGATCATCCTCAGTGTACAAATCCACCACACCCTTCTCCGATGCATTTCGAGAAATTTCAACAACTGTATCGATATAATTATTGTGTCGGATTTTTGCCATACTTATCAAAAATACGCCTCTTAGGGCCCTGAAAACTCGATCGGAAGAACTTATCGACGAATCACTCCGTTGCACCTATCTATGATTGTTTTATGCAGATGACTATCTTTGAATAACTATCCATTTTAATCCGCGGTTCTCTGAAATGAACTTTTCATCCATAGAAAATGATTTTGCTCAATTTCACATCAAGGATGGAGTGATGTTCTTCACCTACAAGCCTGATATAGAGATTGATCTGGATGGTGCTAAGCGCATAGTCGCTGATCGACTTAAGCTCCAGGGAGATGAAACCTACCCTGTAGTATGCGACATCAGGGGGCTTAAGGGTGCCAATAAGGCGGCTAGAGATTATCTGGCCAATGAAGGATCTGAAAAAGTGAAAGTAGTGGCACTGATTGTAGCTTCACCGGGTCTGAAAATCATGACGGACTTTTATCTCATGGTAAACAAACCCACGGTTCCTACCAAAATTTTCACCTCAGAAGATCAGGCTATTAAGTACATAGAATCTCTTTAGATCGGAGGGGTTTAATCTACTTTCCCTGCCAGCAAGTAGAGCACGGCCATTCTGATGGCTACCCCGTTTTCCACCTGATCCAGTATGATAGAATGCTCCGAATCTGCCACATCACTGGTGATCTCCACGCCACGATTGATGGGGCCCGGATGCATGATGACAATTTCTTTGTTCAGAGAATCGAGCAGCTCTTTGTTGATGCCATAGTAAAGTGAATACTCTCGCAGTGAGGGAAAATAGCGCATTTTCTGGCGCTCCAGCTGGATGCGGAGTACATTGGCAATGTCGCACCACTCCAGGGCTTTCCGGATATCCAGCTCCACTTTCACCCCCAGGGAGGCGATATGCTTTGGCAACAGCGTGGCAGGTCCGCAGACCATCACTTCTGCTCCGAGTTTCTGTAGGGCAAAGATGTTAGACAGGGCCACACGTGAGTGGAGAATATCTCCCACGATCACCACTTTCTTGCCTTCCACTCCGCCGGTCTTTTCTCGGATGGAAAAAGTATCGAGTAATGCCTGAGTAGGATGCTCATGGGTACCATCTCCCGCATTGATGATGTTGGCCTTAATGTGGCGGGCCAGAAAATGAGGTGCCCCAGGGCTGCTATGGCGCATGACCACCATGTCCACTTTCATGGCCAGAATGTTATTGACCGTATCCAGTAGTGTCTCGCCCTTTTTCACAGAAGAGGAAGAGGAAGAAAAGTTAATTACATCAGCTGAGAGGCGTTTTTCTGCCAATTCAAAGGAAAGTCGGGTACGTGTAGAATTCTCAAAAAAAACATTGGCCACAGTGACGTCCCTGAGAGAGGGCACTTTTTTGATCGGCCGGTTCAAAACATCTTTAAAATTATCAGCAGTTTCAAAAATCAATTCGATTTCATCACGATCGAGGTTTTTGATACCCAGGAGATGCTTTGTCTTTAATTGGCTCATTCAGTTTCGTTGATTAACCAGATGTTGTCTTTCTTGCCCTGCTCCTCCAGCTCTACGAGCACTCGCTGAGAAGTCATGGTATTCACTCTGCGCCCCACGTAGTTAGCTTCCACAGGGATGTGCCGGGTATACATTCTATCTATGAGCACCAGTAGCTCCACCTTTGCCGGCCTGCCAAACATGGTCATAGCGTCCAGGGCTGCCCGTACCGATCTGCCAGTGAAAAGCACATCATCAATTAGAATGACCTTCTTATCTTCAATGATGAAAGGCACCTTGGTTTGATTGGGAGTCTTGGGGCTCTCCCGCCTCCTGAAATCATCTCTGTGAAACGTGGTATCGAGGTATCCAAGCTGGATTTTGGTGTTGAGCATTTCTTCCAGGCGCTTGCGAATGCGCTCAGCAAGATAGATTCCTCGAGGCTGCATGCCCAAAATCACAGAATCAGAAAAATCACCATGGTTCTCGATGAGATGCTGACACAACCGGCTGATTGTGATCTGAAGGAGCTTACTGTTGAACAGGAGTCTTTTTTGCATGATCAGGCTTCCTGCAAATATAAGATCATCTCCCTTAACCCAAATAATCCGTCAGATAATAAAATAGAAATAACAGGTTAGACCTTAATTAGACTTGTCATCCAGATGGTACTGGATTTTATTAATATAAAAAACCCGTCTGCTAATTTTGCCCCCAGTGCCATTCTCGTTGCGGATGCGCTGCTCACCAAAGGCATACATGGCACGATCATACCATACTTTTAGGCCTTCTACTTCCGGGTTTTTGGTTTTCACTTCGTCATCCACATAGGCCAGACGAACTGGGTTAAAGGTCTTCCCCTCATAAATCTCATTGCCTTGAATGATTTTTGAGCGAATGGTATTTTCTTCCAGATACATCAATACTGTCTTATCCTCATAGTTACTTACAGCCACGAATTCCTCCAGGGAAAAAGTCTCTATGTCATTGATTTCAAAGCTATTGTCCCAAATAATATTTCCATTTCGATCAAATGACACCACCACCGCGTGGGTATACTGGTAGCCCATGAAACTTGGATTAAACCTGGCAGGACTATTCCATCCATATCTACCCACATTGGAAGAATAGTTGGAATACCGGGGATAATAGGCTTCAGCAATCATCAGGTATTCATCTCCCCGCTGGATTATATCATGCACCAACAAACGGTAACTAAACTGGGTATTCTTCCCTTTAGAGCGCTTCCGCTCTATCCTTTCCCTGATGCGCTGCTGTCGGCGCTCATTCATGTATCCAAAAAAATTATCCAAATCGGCATACTCATGATATTTAACAAACTGCTGACGACCGTTGACAAACTTGGAGAGATACAGTCCACGACTGTATTGCGAAGCTTTCTTGGAATACGTACCAGCCATGTATTGAAACCCACCATAAAAGATGGTGCTGGCCCCATCGATCAGATTCTTCTTATCTCCTGGAGTAATCACATTGGTCTGGATGAGATCTCCTGCCGCTGTGAAGGTTTTGGCCCTTATGGTGTATTTTCTATTGGGCATCCGATCTTGCTGAATCACCGTAAACATCAACGCCTCGTCATCAATGATGATGTCCAAAATATCACTGTTGTTGTCATAAAAACCAGGAACTACACGGGGTTTTTGCTCCTCCAAATCAAAGGTGAGCAAAACAGGCCGAAGGTTGGTGTAGCCTGCAAAAACTATGTTATGATCGATCACTTCAAAAAAAGTCAGCTGGATCGGGAAAACGGTGTTGATCTCAATTCGCCGATGCGTGGCAGTGAGGGCATCAATCTCCACAAGCAAAAACTCCTGACTCCTGTATCTGGATACATTGAACAGAAGGTAGTATTTGCCATTGTGATACTCCGTGCCGGCCAGGTAGCTATCAAAAGGGATGGAATAGATACGCGTCCAGACGATATCCAGTAGCGTATCCAGGCTATGAAAGGTCCAATTAAACCCCTCTGGTGTCCTTTTTTCGGTTTCCACGGCCACCAGCAGGCCCGCTTCTTCCCCATTGATCAGGTTGAAGTCCATGCCATAATCATCCATTTCAAATTCTATCCGATTTGGCTGATCGATCCGCGAACTTGCATCCGGAGCCTTTTTCTGAGCCATCGCCAGGAAGGACATCAACAGCAAACAGACAAAAAAGGAGCCTTTCATTGACATGAGCATATTTGTTTTGAACACTCCATAGTTATACGGCTGGTCTTTCCGTTAAGATGGTAAATAAAAAATTAGTTCATGAGTTTAAAACAATTCAAGGCCTCATGTCCTTTAAATTTACTAAAACTATTACAGCCAGTACTATCGGCTTACTCCTATGAAAATTTTGATTTTACGCTTTTCTTCGATTGGGGATATCGTGCTTACTACCCCCGTCATACGTACGATCAAAACCCAACTGAACGAGGTGGAGTTACATTTCGCCACCAAAAAGGAGTATTTGCCCGTACTTGAGGAAAACCCATATCTGGATCAAATCCATCTTTTGGAAGGCGGGCTTTCACCTTTCATTTCTCAATTGAAAAAAGAAAAATTCGACTTCATTGTAGACCTGCACCACAACCTGCGCACGCTGGCCATCAAAAATCAATTGGGTGTGAAATCTTTTTCATTCAATAAGCTCAATCTGCAGAAGTGGCTCTATACCAACCTGAAAATCAACAAACTGCCCAATACGCATCTGGTAGATCGGTACATGGATACGGTGGCCACCCTGGGAGTGAAAATGGATAACCTGGGGCTGGACTACTTCATTGCGGATAAAGACGAGGTGGAACTGAACTGGCTCCCGGAGGCCTATCAGGGGGGCTTTGTGGCTTTCGCCATAGGCGGGAAATTTGCCACCAAAAAGCTACCGAAAGATCGGATCATAGAACTCTGTGACCGCATCAATAAGCCAATAGTGCTGCTTGGCGGGAAAGAGGACGCAGAAACCGGTGAAAACGTAGAGCGTTTTTTCCAAAGAAGCGAAAAAGAAAATGAATTCACAGAAGGTCTTGAAGCACTGAGCAAAAAGGCCATTGTATTCAATGCCTGCGGTAAATTTAACCTGAATCAATCGGCATCTTTAATCCGCCAGTCCCGTTGGGTATTTACGCACGATACCGGGCTCATGCACATAGCGACGGCATATAAGAAAGAAATCTTTTGTATCTGGGGCAGTACAGTGCCGGAATTTGGCATGTATCCCTATCGCACAAAATTCACTATTTTCGAAAATAAAAAATTGGACTGTCGACCTTGCTCGAAACTCGGCTTTGACAAATGCCCAAAGGGACATTTCAAATGCATGAATGAAGTTTCGTTTGATTTTTACTTACCCGATTAACTCATAAAAAATGAAGACCCTATACATCATCCGACATGCCAAATCGTCATGGAGCTTTGATCTCCCTGATCATGACCGCCCCCTGGGCAGAAGAGGCCGGCGGGATGTGCTTATTGTCGCCAAGCATTTGAGCGAAAATGAATTGACCCCAGATCTGATGATTAGCAGCACGGCCAGCCGGGCACTCAACACGGCCCTGTATATCGCTGATGACTGGGGCTATCCCGAAGAGCAAATCCGACTGGATGAATCACTTTTTCATGCCACCAGTGAGCACCTCCTGGAGGTACTTTTCAATATCAAGGAGGCGGACTCAGTGGCCATTGTTGGACATAATCCAGGGTTCACTGATCTGGTCAATCACTTTGCAGAGGACTATGTAGACAATCTCCCCACCTGTGGCATCTATGCATTGGAGCTCAATATTGACAACTGGAAAGACCTAAAATCCGCTGATGCCACCAAGAAATTTCTACTGATCCCTAAAAGGTTGCATCGATAACTTTCCCAGTCCAAGGGGATTGTTTTTCTTTCTATTAACTTTATGAGAGGACTATGGAGGCTATTTTAGAAAGATTTCCTTTTGCTTATTATCACATTGCGCTGCGCTATTTCGTAGCTGCGGGGCTGGCTTTTTTGGTGTTCTATGTGATTTTTAGGAAAAGAATGCCCCTCAGGAAAATACAGGAGCGATTTCCAAAAGCCAAGGACTACCTGAGAGATGCGGGCTATTCGCTCATTACGGTGGCCATTTTTGCGGTTATTTCCATTTGGTCTTTTAAGGTGCTCAAGCCTTACCATCTGCTTTTCGATTCGTTTGAGTCCATGCCAGCATGGTACTGGCCCCTTACGGTGATCCCTATGTTTTTCATTCACGATTTTTATTTCTACTGGGCGCATAGACTCATGCACCACCCCAAACTCTTCAAGCAGGTGCATAAAGTACATCATCTGTCTACCAACCCCTCACCTTGGACTGCCTACGCATTCCATCCGTTTGAGGCGGTGATCGAAGCTTTGATCATCACGATCCTATGCTTTACGGTAACCACGCATGCAGCTATAATCGTACTATTTATGATTTTCCAGATTTTTTACAACGTATATGGTCATCTGGGCTATGAGCTTTACCCCAGAGGATTCAATAAGACCTGGATCGGCAAGTATGTGAATACCTCAGTGGCTCACAATCAGCACCATCACAAGTTTCAGGGCAATTATGGCCTTTACACCCTCATATGGGATCGGGTCTTTGGCACCCTGCGCACCGACTATGATGACGCATATGACCAGGCTGCCACTCGTCGGGTGCCAGCTAAAGAAACTGTCCTGAATTTATAAAATATAGTGACTGAGGTCTTTGTTTTTGACCAGTCCGGCAAGCTTCTCCTCTACCAGCGCCTTATCTATCACGATCCTGGCATTCTGCCCTATGGTATCGGGAATCTCAAAAAGAATCTCGTTTAGCAGCTTGCTCATGACCGTGTGTAACCTCCTGGCACCGATGTTTTCAACCTCCTCATTGATCTGAAAAGCTATCTCAGCCAATCGTTCCAGAGCATCATCCTGGAAACTCAATGACACATCTTCGGCACCCACCAGGGCGATGTACTGCTTGGTCAATGCATTCTTAGGCTCTTTGAGTATACTCAGGAAATCCTCCTTGGTGAGGTTATCAAGCTCTACACGGATGGGAAATCTACCCTGAAGCTCCGGAATCAAATCCGAAGGCTTGCTAAAATGAAAGGCCCCCGCGGCAATGAACAGAATATGATCTGTGTGCACAATTCCATATTTGGTATTGACGGCACTCCCCTCCACAATGGGTAGCAGATCACGCTGCACCCCTTCACGACTCACATCCGGACCGCCCTGACCACCTCTGCTACCACCGGCTATCTTATCCACTTCGTCTATGAATACGATGCCAGTATTCTGGGCTTTCTGAAGGGCCTCTTCCTTCACCTCATCCATATCAATGAGCTTCGAGGACTCCTCTTCCAGGAGAATTTTTCTAGCTTCCGCGATCGTTACTTTGCGCTTTTTGGTCTTCTTAGGCATCATGCTTCCCAGCATCTCCTGAATATTGATCATAGAAGCCTCATCCATGCCCCCGCCAATCATTCCCATGCCTGGAGTACTGTTCTGCTTCACATCGATCTCAATCTTTCGCTCATCCATTTCCCCATCTCTGATCTTCTCCCGAAAACGGTCTCTGGTTTTCTCGTTCAACTCACGCTCATCCTCTGGCTGATCCTTGCCCATGCCTGTAGCATGAGGAGTTGGCGAACCTTTGAGCGGAGGGATCAACGCATCGAGGATTATCCCTTCTACTATTTCCTTTGCACGCTCCTTCACTTCCTCCTTCTTGGTGGTCTTCACCATGTCCACCGCCTGCTCTACCAGATCCCTGATCATACTCTCCACATCGCGGCCCACGTAGCCCACTTCCGTAAACTTAGAAGCCTCCACCTTGGTAAAGGGAGCTTCTGCCAAATGAGCCAGCCTTCGGGCTATTTCAGTTTTACCTACCCCGGTTGCCCCTATCATCAGAATGTTATTTGGGACGATTTCTCCCTGAATTTCTTCCTTTACATTCATTCGGCGCCACCTGTTTCTCAAGGCAATTGCCACATTGCGTTTAGCATCGTTTTGGCCAATGATGTATTTATCTAACTCGGCAACAATCTGCCTTGGTGTCAAATTCTTATTCATAGTGCTATAAAATCTTCTTAAACGAATTTAGATTGGATTGGATGGTAAAGAAATCCGTCCCGCCGGCGGCATGATAGGTGGCATGGGAATACCTGATCTGAAATTGCCTGATTCCAAGTGCCAGTCCGTAGCTCAAACCTGCGCCGTAGGCTTCTTCGCCTACTTTTAACTCCTGATGCATCAGGTGGCTATAACCAAACAAAAACTGAACGTTTTGGTGAATGATAAACTCAGCACCCACATTCACATGACGAAATATTCGATCGGCGATCTCAATGGTTTTTGATTTACTGATCCCTTCATCCAATGAAAAATACATACTATTCTGCACAAGGTTATAAGCAGAGATGCTAAACCTGAAAGGCATATAAGTTGGCTTCACCGATGTGCTGATCTGCACGTCGAATGGAACCTGATTGGCGCCCGATCCTGTATAATCCGCAAGAACAAAACCAAAATTTCTAAAGACCAACCCCACAGTGAAATCGGTATCAGGGGCGCGGTACACTCCGCCCAGATCTCCCAGTAAAAGCGAGGAACCATAACCAGCAATGCCATTGGAGGCATACTTTATATTACCTCCCAGGGCAAAAGATCCGATGCGATGGCTCTTCCCTACTGTCAAAACAAGATCCTGCGCCTGAAAACTCCCGGTTACCGTACCATCGGGATCGGTCTCTACAAAGTCTCCATAATCGAGGTAGCTCACCCCAAAAGCAAGTCTACCCACTTTAGAAAATTCCGCAGCATAGGCCCCTGAAAAGGAGTACACCCCTGCAAACATTGGACTGAAATTGATGGCTACATCAGTGCGTGCCACAGAGTCCAAAACTGCCGGATTGTGTACAAACTGCATCAGGTCACCATCAGCCAAAGACACTACCTTCCCACCCAGTGCAGCATTGCGAGCACCAAACGGAGTCTGCAAACTCTGATACTGATCAAACTGAGCAGAAGCAGAAAAGGTCAGAAGGGTCAATATGGCTATCAACCACTTCAATTAATCCCTGGCTGTTTCGGGTAGGATGAAATTCATAGGCTCCTTGGGTTTTTGCGACAATAACGCAATTTCTGTCACCTCTTGTACAGTCTTTACAAAATGAATTTTCAGGTCTTTGATATAAAGTTCGTTGATCTCCTCCAGATCCTTCTGATTTCGCTCGCACATGATGATCTCTCTAATCCCGGCCCGCTTGGCAGCCAGAATTTTTTCTTTGATCCCGCCTACAGGAAGCACCTTACCTCTCAGGGTGATTTCACCAGTCATGGCAAGTTTACTTCGGATCAGGCGCTGCGTATACACAGACGCCAGTGCAGTGAGCATGGTGATCCCTGCCGAAGGTCCATCTTTCGGGATGGCACCTGCCGGTACGTGCACATGCAGATCATAATGCTCAAACACACGATAATCTATATTGAGTGATGCGGCATTGGTCTTGAGATAAGAAAGTGCGGTCATGGCGGACTCTTTCATCACATCTCCCAGCTGACCGGAAAGGGTCAACTTGCCCTTTCCACGACTCAGGCTGGCCTCAATAAAGAGGATATCTCCACCAGAAGGCGTCCAGGCAAGACCCGTGGCCACACCTGGCAGCTTGTTGTCTTCATAAGCATCCTTGTCAAAGTCCTCCGGCCCCAGAATTCTTCTTACCTCACCCTCTGTTATTTTGGGCTGGTACTCCTCCTCCATGGCAATGGATTTGGCCACATTTCGAATCACGGCAGCTAACTTGCGCTCCAGGCTCCTGACACCCGACTCGCGAGTATAGTCATTGATTAGCTTGGCAATGGCCGACTTGTCAAAAGTGATCTGCTTGGCTTTCAAACCGTGCTCTGTTCGCTGCTTGGGGATGAGGTGCTTTTTAGCGATCTCTACCTTCTCTTCCAGGGTATACCCCGTCACATCGATGATTTCCATTCGGTCACGCAGCGGAGCCTGAATGGTATCCAGAGAATTGGCCGTGGCGATAAAAAGCACTTTTGACAGGTCATAGTCCACTTCAAGATAGTTATCCTTAAACGTGCTATTCTGCTCAGGATCCAATACCTCCAGCAGGGCAGAAGAAGGATCTCCACGAAAGTCGGAGCTCACCTTATCTATTTCATCCAATATAAATACCGGATTAGAACTTTTAGCTTTATTAATGTTCTGAATGATCTTACCTGGCATAGCGCCAATGTAAGTTTTTCTATGTCCTCTGATTTCAGCCTCGTCATGCACTCCTCCCAGAGACATGCGCACATACTTTCGGCCCAGAGCATCGGCTATAGACCGGCCCAGAGAAGTCTTACCTACACCGGGAGGGCCATAGAGACACAAAATAGGCCCTTTGAGGTCATTCTTTAGTTTCCTCACCGCCAGGTATTCAAGGATCCTCTCCTTCACTTTGTCCAATCCAAAATGATCCTTATCCAGGATTTTCTTGGCATTTTTCAGGTCAAAATTATCTTCAGTGCCCTCCTCCCATGGCAGATCCACCAGAAGTTCAGCATAGTTCATAGCCACGGGATACTCCGCTGCGGCCGGATTCATCCGACCAATCTTATCCAGTTCCTTCAAAAAATGCTTCTTGACTTCATCAGGCCATTTCTTATCTTTTGCTTTGTCCCTAAGGGCATTCACCTCCTGATCAGGACCATCCTGCCCCAACTCATCCTGGAGTACTTTCATCTGCTGTCTCAAATAATAATCCCGCTGCTGCTGGTCAATGTCAGAATGTACCTTGCTGGCGATTTCATGCTTCAGCTCAAGCATCTGAATGTCCTTCAGCATGTATTTCAGCAAAAGCTCCGCACGTTCCTTCGGATTGTTGGTTTCCAGCAGCTTCTGTTTATCACTCACCTCAGCGTTAATATTGGACGAAAGAAAATGAGTCAGAAATGTATAACTCTGGATATTCTCCAGTGCCACCTGAGCTTCTTTCGGAATCTCGGGATTCAGCTTCAGTACCTTATAGGCAGCTTCTTTCAGTGATGAAGTGATGGCGTTAATTTCATCCTCGCTCATCTCATCACTTTCCTTGAGTATTCGGAAGGTCGCTTTCAAAAATGGTTCTTCCTTCACAGGCTCTCCCAGTTCGAAACGCTGCTGTCCCTGTATAATGATGGTCGTATTCCCATCAGGAAGCACCAGCATTTTCAGGATTTTGGCTACTGTACCAATCTTATAAAGGTCATTGAAAACCGGCTCCTCTTTCTTAGTATTGTTTTGTGCCACCACCCCTATGATTCGGTCACCTTTATAGGCCTTTTTCACCAGACGAATAGATTTGGTCCTGCCAACAGTAATCGGCAAAACCACTCCGGGGAACAGTACGGTGTTTTTAATGGGCAAAATAGGAAGTTCATCCGGCAAATTATCGTCGGTCATCTCCTCTCCGTCCTCATCAGCCACCAGCTGAATAAGCTCTCCTGATTCATCCTCTAAAAACTCTGAAAAATATAAACGGTTGGTAATATTATCTTCAAACATAAATATCGTGTCAATATGGCAGTAACTACCTCAAAAATCTACTTTCAAAAGAATCAGGTAGACAAATGTCAATAGCTGTGCCAAATTAGCTACTGTGCCAGAAATGGTATTATCTTTAACCTGATTTGTTTGAGAGTCTGTCGAAAAGACATGCTTATATGAATGGGGAAAAAATCCGCCTTTTTTGTTTATTCTTTATCCTCGTTTACGGCACATCGCCGTTAAACGCCCAGCGTATAACCACTAAGCGTATCAGTACCGACTCGGTACCAGAAGATGTGCACTTAAATATCTATGATTTTAAGAACATCAATAGGCTACCGGACTATTATAACGCTGAGCAGCTCAAAAGGATCAACAAACTGGACCAGGAGGAAGATTGGGAAGGGCTCTACAAAGCCCTCAAAGCTTATGTGAGCAAATTTGGCATTCAAAATTTCTACAAAGACACCAAACTCATTTGGCGCCTGGCCAAACTCACAGAACTTTTTGGGGATGATGAAGAGGCCAAAAACCTTTATCGGTTGGTATTGAGGCATCATCATTCCGGCATCAATATGAAGGAGATTGAGCTCTACTATGACTCTCTCAATGACCAGGAAGCTGCCCAGTATGTACCTCTGGACTACTACTATGAACTGGTAGAATACCGAACGCTGATCGATACCCTGCGGCCCCCGAGGGGTATTCTGCTCAATATGGGACAGGAAATTAACAGTGCCAAGGCGGACTATGCTCCTTCACTGAATGTACAAAATGATGTACTAATCTTCACTTCGCAACGTAATGACCTGGACCTGAGCATTCGACGCACATTCAACGAAGATCTCTTTTTTAGCCGAAAAGATGAATATGGCTCATGGAGCAAGGCAGAGGAATTCAAGGAAATTAATTCCCGATATAAGGAAGGATCGGCCATTCTCACCCGCGACGGAAAAACCCTCTACTTTTCGAGGTGTGATTGTCTGGACTGTTTTGGAGATTGCGACCTCTTTTCAGCCAAGCTACAGTCAGACAGCACCTGGGGCGAAGTGAAAAACCTTGGCACCCGTGTCAATAGTCTCAGCTGGGATTCGCACCCCTCGCTTTCTCACAGTGAAGATACCCTCTACTTTGCATCGGACCGGCTGGGTGGATTCGGCTTATCAGACATTTACTATACCTACAAAATGAAAAACGGAGAGTGGTCTTCTGCCAAAAACCTGGGACCTGTAATCAACACCCGAAACAATGATGTGAGTCCTTTTTATCATCCAGTGTACAATGTGCTTTACTTTGGCTCCAATGGACAGCTGTATAATTTCGGGGAATACGACATCTACAAGTCGTATCAGGTAGGCGGCAACTGGTCTGAACCTTACAATATAGGTCCGCTGGTGAATGGAAAAGGGAGCGAATACTACTTTACCATTGACTCCAAATCAGAGCTGCTTTTCTATGCCCGGTCCATTAGCCGCGACCTGAATAAGCAGGACATTTATTCTTTTCCTCTTCCAATGAATGCTCAGCCCCTGGCTACCACCAAAGTCACGGGTTCCCTGACCGACTCACTCACAGGCAAGGCCTTTCGGGGCATTGTTTCCATCATCGATTTGGATGAGGGCGTGGAAGTGGCTCCCCGGTATCTGCGGCCGGACGGAAGTTTCGAGTTTGACCTGATTGACCAGAGAAATTACCTACTGGTAATACAGGGAGATGATTTTTTTCGAATAGAAGATTCCTTCTTTCTGGATGGCACCCGGGAGCTCAAAAAAGTAACTGAGCCACTGGCCAGCCGTGTGAAATTTGAATCAATAGAATTTGATAACGGGAAGTCGGCGCTGAAAAAGGAAATGTACAGTGACCTCAACAAGATCGTGAACTTCCTCTATGATAACCCGGATTTCAAGCTCAGAATATCAGGCCACACAGACTCCTACGGGTCTGACGAACACAATCTGCGGCTGTCTCAGGAACGCGCACGCAACATCAGGGACTATATGGTGGATTTTGCCGGATTGGGATCCGAGCGAGTGGACTGGGAGGGATACGGTAGTTCCCGCCCAATCGTGGAAGAAATAAACGAAGAGGCCAAGGCCATCAACCGGCGGGTAGAGTTTGAAATCTACCGCCCGGCGCCTCAGCCTCCATCAGAAGATTAAGTTGATTCTTAAAACAGTTTGTATACGTCGTTGAAGATGGCGTAGCTCATCAGCCCCAAAAGCAAGACCATTCCTACTTTCTGAGCATTCTCCAAAAACTTATCACTAGGCTTCCTGCCAGTCACAATTTCCCAGGTAAGGAAAACCACGTGTCCGCCATCCAAAGCCGGAATAGGAAGCAGGTTCATAAAAGCCAACACCATGGAGATCAATCCTGTAATCCTCCAGAAATTATTCCAATCCCAGGTGCCCCCAAAAAACTGAGCAATGCCTATCGGTCCGGAAAGTGATTTTGATGGAGATACATCTCCCGAGAACATCTTTCCGAAAGCTTTTACATTATAAAACACCACATTGAATGCCTGACTGGTGCCATTCACCACAGCCTCACCAAAAGTGAAATCACGATGTGAATAGTTCAATTCCATGCTTGGGTAGAAGCCAATGGTAGCATCCTCGGCAATATCAAATGTCAGGGCCAACTCTTGTCCATCTCGCAGCACAGTAGCATTGATCTGACCACCCGGTACGGAATCCAGGGCGGTTTTGAACTCATCAAAGTACTTCACAGGCACACCAGCCACTGCTACGATCCGGTCACCTTCTTTCAGGCCTCCTTTATCAGCATTGCTACCTTCTCGCACCTGCCCTACACTGAAGGATTCTCTAGGTCTGAAAAAAGCCGCTTTTTTATCAGAAAACTTGTCAATAAAGTCATTGGGGATAGGAATGGTAATGGTTTTACCTCCACGATCCACAGTGTAAAATCCGTCAGTTCCCAACAGTACATTGGGGCTCCTCAGGTCACTGAATGTTTCGTAATCCTTGCCATTGATATTAAGAATGCGGTCTCCGGTTTGCAATCCGAGCTGCTGACCAAGATCATAAGCCACGATTCCATGCTTGTTTAACTCCTCTTTGGAAAGAAAATCTTCACCATTGGAGTACACAAGAGCAATGAAAATAACGATCCCGGTGATTACATTCACTATAATACCGCCAAGCATCACTATCAGGCGCTGCCATGCCGGCTTGGCTCTGAACTCCCATGGCTCAGGCTCCTCACTCAGGGTTTTGGTATCGAGTGACTCATCGATCATACCAGATATTTTCACAAAACCGCCCAATGGGATCGCCCCGATGGAATACTCTGTCTCACCAAATTTCTTTCCCCATATTTTGGGTGGAAAACCGATAGAGTACTTTTCTACCCGCATTCCAAATGCCTTGGCCGCCAACAAATGTCCCAACTCGTGCAACCCAACTAAAATTGATAAGCCCAGCAGAAGCTGAGCCGTCATGATTAAACCTTCCATCTATTTGATTAATTCTTTTGCTATGATCCTTGTTTCTATGTCTGTATTAATATAATCGTCTAACTCAGGCTCGCTAATGTAGCTCACCTTTTGCATGCAAGCCGCTATGACGTCTGATATTTCTAAAAAACCGATGTTATCCTGTAAAAATTCCGCCACCGCTATTTCATTGGCCGCATTCAGTATGCAGGGAGTGTTGCCTCCTTTATCAATGGCATCAAAGGCGAGCTGTAAGTTACGAAAAGTCTTGGTGTCGGGTTTTTCAAATGTGAGTTCCGGGTAATTAATAAAGTCGAACCGGGGAAAATCGGATTTGAACCGCTCCGGAAAACTCAGCGCATATTGTATGGGCAACCTCATATCGGGAAGTCCAAGTTGAGCTTTAATAGAACCATCCTCAAACTGCACCATGCTATGAATAATGCTCTGAGGGTGCACCACCACCTCTATCTGATCCAGCTTCACACCAAACAACCATTTGGCCTCAATGACCTCCAACCCTTTGTTCATGAGGGTGGCTGAGTCGATGGTGATTTTAGCCCCCATATCCCAATTAGGATGTTTGAGCGCTTGTTCTTTTTTGATCTGCAGAAGCTGATCTCGCACCTGACCTCTGAACGGCCCTCCCGAGGCGGTCAGGATGATTTTTTCAATGGGGTTATTCAACTCCCCCACAATGCATTGGAAAATGGCGGAGTGCTCAGAGTCTACCGGCAGGATATTGCATCGGTGCTCCATCGCCAGTCTGGTCACCAGCTGACCAGCCACCACCAGAGTTTCTTTATTGGCAAGGGCAATGTCCTTACCTGCCTTGATGGCGTTGATGGTAGGCACCAGCCCGGAGTAGCCTACCAATGCGGTGAGGACAATATCAATGCTCTCCATTTTCACCACATCTGCCAGCGCATTCTGACCGGCATACACTTTGATATCGGCAGAATCCAGGGCCTCAAAAACCTGATCGTAAAGAGATTCGTTGCCAATGACTACCGTATTGGGCTTGTATTTTAGTGCCTGCCGGATGAGCAGGTCCGCATTGTTTTGCGCGGTAAGCACCTCCACTTCGAATTTGTCCGTGTGACGATCGATCACCTCCAGTGTCTGAGTTCCGATGGAGCCAGTAGACCCCAGTATGGCAATTCCTCTTTTCTTTTGCTCCTCTCCCATTATCCTCTGAACTGCTGCATCGCATCGGCTATCTGCCTGTCGTTTGACAACCTCGGCACTTTATTCTGGCCTCCCAGCTTCCCTATAGACCTCATATATTCTATAAATGCGTTTTGCTTTAAATCAATCACCTCCAGCGGTCGTAAAATTGATCCTGAAATCAGATCATCGTAGTAGGTGTTTCTTTTGCGAAGTTGCAAATCTAACTCTTTTTGAAAACCCAGCTTGTCCTTTGGAGGAGTAGCAAACTCCACATACCATTCGTGCAGGGGTAGGCCTTCCTCCGGTGTTACATTGGGGGCCACACTAAACTCCACCAACTCTACCTCCGGGAATAGCGCGCAGGCAGCTTTCATCGCCTGCTCCACTTCCTCTCCAATCACATGCTCACCAAACGCAGAGATGAAATGCTTGATGCGCCCGGTTACTAAAAGTCGGTAGGGGTTCTTATTGATAAACTTCACAGTATCGCCAATAGAATATCCCCAAAGTCCAGCATTGCTATTGAGTATGAGTGCATAATTTACCCCCAACTCAATCTGATCAATTTTCAAGCGGGTAGGGTTTTCGTTGAAGTATTCATCGGCAGGAATAAACTCAAAAAAGATCCCGCTATTGGCAAGAAGTAGCAAGCCCGGCTCCTTCTGACTATCCTGATAGGCGATAAACCCTTCGGAAGCCGGATATGTTTCTATGGAAGGGATCTCTTTTCCGATGGTTTCAAAAAGTTTGGCCCTGTAGGGTTCAAAATTCACGCCCCCGTATACGAACATTTCAAAATTTGGGAAAATATCCTTGATGGGCTTTCCTGTTTTGGCCTTGAGCCGATCAAAGTACATCTGTACCCACGGGGGAATGCCCGAAATCAGGGTCATATCCTGATCGAAGGTCTCTTCTACGATCTGATCCACCTTTTTCTCCCAATCCTCCATACAATTGGTTTCATAAGAAGGCATCTGATTGGTGCGCAAATAGCCGGGCACGTGGTGATTCACAATTCCCGAAAGGCGTCCGGTATTGATCCCGGCCTTTTGATCCAGCGTGGGCGCACCCGAAAGAAAGATGAGTTTACCATCCAGGAACCGACCATTCCCGGTCTCATGCACATAGGATAGTAGTGCATTTCTGGCTGAATTGATGTGATTGGGAATGGAATCTTTGGTAATGGGGATGTACTTGGTACCGCTGGTAGTACCTGAAGTTTTGGCGAAGTAAGCAGGTTTGCCCGGCCACAGGACATCCGCCTCACCGGCCAGGATCTTTTTCACATAAGGTGAAAGTCCTTCGTAATCTCGGATGGGAACCTGTTTTTTGAAATCCTCATAATTTTCTATTTCTCCGAACCCATGATCCTTGCCAAATTGGGTGTCCCGCGCTTTGGTCACTATTTCCTTCAGGATTTTGTCCTGAAATGCCCCTGCAGAACCCGTCCATTTCTTAGTCTCTCTGGCAATGTAAGCGGCAAATGGCTTACTCAGTATTGATCGTATACCCATAATCTGTTTATATCCAGACCAAAGTAAATTAAAGCAGTTCCGAAATCCTAAATTCCAAAAACTACTTTCAGCGCCTCCTTGCCCTTCTAAGCAAACCGCACTGAATCAGGTGAATTTTTTAGGTTTTTTAACAAAACTTTTTTCCACCAAATACATATTATAGTGTAGTTATTGCATTGCAAAAATCAGACTCAAAAGCCATGAAAAAGACCATCGTTATTGTGGGTTGTGTAAGTATCTTGTCGGGGATCATCGGAAGCCTGCTCACCTTTACGCTCCTGAAAAAGGAGGGTTTTCTGAGCACTGAGCATGCATCTCTGATCTCGCTCAATCACGAAACACCCGATCTGGGCTTCACGCCTCAGTATTCTGAGATTCGACCAGAGGTGATCAATGCGGAAGATAACTTTGTATTTGCATCTGAGCAGAGCAAATCAAGCGTCGTGTTTATCCAGACCCTTAGCGAGTATGAATACCGCACCGGGAGCTGGTTGGATTGGTTTTTTGAGCCACGTGCTTCTCAGCAGATCAGTAGCGGGTCGGGTGTGATCCTCTCCGAAGATGGATATATCATCACCAACAATCACGTGGTGGATGATGCGGACATAATCAAAGTAGTACATGGCAAAAAAACCTATGACGGGAAGCTCATGGGTACCGACCCCAGCACAGACCTGGCGGTAATCAAGGTCAATCAGCAAAATCTGCCTGCCATCAAATTTGGAAATTCGGATGACGTAAATGTGGGCGAATGGGTGCTGGCAGTGGGCAATCCCTTCAACCTCACCTCCACTGTGACAGCAGGTATAGTGAGTGCCAAGGGCCGGAATATTAATATTCTGAGGGATAAATTTCCGATTGAATCCTTCATCCAAACGGATGCTGCCATCAACCCCGGAAACAGTGGTGGCGCTCTTGTCAATACTCAGGGGAACCTCATTGGGATCAATACCGCTATTTTATCACGGACAGGTTCTTATACGGGCTATGGATTTGCGGTTCCTTCCAATATTGTCAAGAAGGTATTTGAAGACATTAAGAATTATGGTGAGGTACAAAAGGCATTTATTGGAGCCGAATTCATTGACATCAACAGTGAACTTGCCACTAAGATGAATCTGGAAGACCTGTCAGGGGTCATTGTGGCCAACGTACAGCGCGAAGGTGCTGCCGCCAAAGGCAACCTCGAAAAAGGTGATGTCATCAGGGAAATTAATGGTAGGAAGATAGACAGTAAGGCGTTCCTGGAAGAGTATATGGGCAACATGTATCCGGGAGAGGAGATCAAAGTGCTCATAGAACGCGAGGGTACCAAAAAAGAAAAGAAGCTGACCCTTACGAACAGAGAAGGTACGACAGGTATAATCCGCAGGGATGTGTACGCCTCAGAATGGCTGGATGCCACCTTTGAATCCGTGCCCAAAGTAGAGCGTGATCTATTGGGAATCAAAAGCGGAGTGAAGGTAGTGGATTACAAAAAGACAGGTATTTTCGCCAAGCTGGGAATCGCAGAGGGATTCATCATTACCCACATCAACAACACAACTGTAGAAAGTCCAGCGGAATTCTCAGAAATTCTAGAGCGTATCAAGGGCAGGGTAATCATTTCCGGCATTGACAAGCACGGCAGAAACGTCTACTACCCCTACTTCTTTTAAGCTACAGCTGTTCTGATTTTGAGCTTCTTCTTGAGCTCGTCAATAGAGAACCTAAACTTGGAGTTGGTGTCAATCATATCATTCACTGATTGCACTGCGTGGATGACTGTGGAGTGATCACGGCCTCCAAAATGGTAACCAATTGACTTCAGTGAGTGATTAGTGTAGTCTTTTGAGAAATACATGGCCACCTGACGTGCAATAACGATCTCTTTCTTCCTTGTTTTGGCTTTCAGGTCATCCTGAGCCACATTGAAATAATCAGAAACTGTCTTTTGTATGTAGTCTATCCCTACCTCAGAATCTATATCGGTGACAATGTTCTTAAGTATCTGCTTGGCCAGCTCCAGATCCATTTCTTTTTTGGTGAGAGATGCATGAGCGATCAGCGAAATCACCACACCTTCCAACTCTCTGATGTTAGTATCTACAGTATACGCAATATATTCTATCACCTGTTCAGGGATATCAATCCCATCTGCCTGCATTTTGGTCTGTATAATGGCCATTCTGGTCTCAAAATCCGGTGCCTGAAGATCAGCGGTAAGGCCCCACTTGAACCTGGATACCAGACGTTCCTGTAGTCCTTTGAGATCCTTAGGAGCACAGTCAGAGGTCATGATAATCTGCTTGCCACTCTGATGTAGATGATTGAAAATATGGAAGAAGATTTCCTGAGTCTTCTCCTTTTCTTTCAGAAACTGCACGTCATCCAGAATGAGCACATCTACTTCTTTATAGTAGTTGATGAAGTCCTGAAGATTGTTGTTCTTAAGTGCCTCGATGAATTGATTGGTAAATTTCTCAGACGCCACATAGATAATCTTCTTAGAATTATCCGCGCTGATTACCTCATTGCCTATGGCCTGCACCAAATGCGTTTTGCCCAGTCCTACCCCACCATAAAACATCAGTGGGTTAAATGAAGTGATCCCCGGCTTTTGAGCCACGGCATAACCTGCAGATCTTGCCAATCGATTACAATCACCTTCAATGAAATTTTCAAATCGATAAGAAGGATTAAGGTTGGAGTTGCGCTTCAACTCCTGATGAAAATCAGGGTTTTTATAGGCATCATATCCATTCACCCTATTCTTATTCTGGCTGTGACTAGCCCCTGAGACATTCACCGTTACCGGCTTGGTCTGCTCATCTCCACGATCCACCACAACAGAATATTCCAATCTGCCGCCTTCTCCAATTTCTGACTTAATCGCCTGTTTGAGCAAGTGCACGTAGTTTTCCTCCAACCACTCATAAAAAAACTGACTGGGCACTTGGATGGTCAAAACCTGATTATTCATACTCAATGGAGTAATAGGTTCAAACCATGTGGAAAAACTCTGAGCAGGAATGCGCTCCTTAATAAACAGGAGGCATTTTTCCCATGTTTCTACATGCATCGGCGATTTATATTTTATTTGGAAATTAGACCCAAAAAGAGACTCCCCGAAAAAAGAGGGACATCAAAATTGAGGATAAAATTTTTAAGAAAAAAATGACATTTGCTCTTGACTTTTTGAAATCCTTGAATACTCACAGAATTAACCCCTTCGATGGAAATATTCTTTAAAAAATACAAACCAATTATTCTGAAGTATCTCCATCGTGCTACTATTTCAAAGTTATAAAAAGTACCTTTGAACACCCATGAATAAACATAAGCCCAACTTCACAGAATTTAACAAAACCAGCTACGCGGATTGGCATGCCGAAGCGACCAAACTGCTTAAAGGGAAAGACCCGGATGACGCTCTCAAGTGGCATTCCGAAAGTGATCTCCCCCTGAATGCTTACTATGACCCATCCACGTCTGACCACCTGAAGTATCTAAGGACCTTCAATCTACACAATATTAATGGAAGAAAGACCTGGACTCAATTTGAGCAGATTGAAGTAGTCACTGAAAAAGAAGCCAATTCTCAGGCCAAAACTGCACTACTATCCGGATGTGAAGGGGTGCTGTTTGAGATCACCTCACTCCCGGACCTGAATTTACTTTTGGAGGGCATCCACACCGATCATTGCTACATTGGTTTCATTAATCACTCTCTGGAGATTCTTCCTGTGAACGTTTCAGGAATCAAAGGTTTTGGGCAACGGGTAAAGTGTGAAGCTCCCGCATTCAAAAACCATCTACTCATCGGCACGAATGAGGACCATACCATCATTGGTAGTTCTGTTTCGCTTCTCCGCTCAGTATTAAAGGAATTATCCGGTGCCAACGCCAGGGAATATCTGCAAAACCTTCAGGTGGCCGTGAATATAGGTCCGGACTTTTTTCATGAAATCGCCCGCATCAGAGCTCTGAAGTTGCTCATTCAGGCATGTGCTGAAACACTGGACGTCAAAAACTATGCTCTACCCATACATGCCTTCCCTTTGCCTGGACAGAATGAAGGCGATCATCTACTGAAACAGACTACACAGGGACTCGCTGCGATTATTGCAGGAGCTGATAGCATTTCATTTCATCCAGGAAAACCGGAATGGGCCGCTGGTGCATCGCACAGGATCAGTAGAAACATCGGCAACCTCATCCGGCACGAGTCCAAACTGGAAGAGATCCAGAGTGCCGCCAACGGATCCTACTTTATAGACCACCTCACAGACCGTCTTTCCAGAATTATTTGGGAAGGGGTGAAAGAAGACTTCAGGAATATTTCTTTCGATGAACTGATCCAAACTCAAAAAAAGGTAGTTGCTGAGCAACTACCCGAGCATATCGGATTTGGTGCCGGTGTCCCCCCCTTTCTCCGCGGACCCTATGCCACTATGTACGCAGTGCGGCCATGGACCATTCGCCAGTATGCGGGGTTTTCTACTGCGGAAGAATCGAATGCTTTCTACAGAAGAAACCTGGCCGCCGGTCAAAAAGGGCTTTCTATTGCCTTCGATCTGGCTACTCACCGAGGCTATGACAGTGACCACCCAAGGGTATCTGGAGATGTAGGCAAAGCCGGGGTAGCCATTGACACTGTGGAGGACATGAAGATCCTGTTCGATCAGATCCCATTGGATGAGATGTCGGTCTCTATGACCATGAATGGAGCTGTGATCCCAATTATGGCCTTCTACATAGTGGCCGCGGAGGAACAAGGTGTTGAGCCGGCACAGCTCACCGGAACCATCCAAAATGACATTCTCAAGGAGTTTATGGTACGCAACACCTATATCTATCCTCCGGCGCCTTCTATGCGCATCATTGCGGACATCTTTCGATATACATCGCAAAACATGCCCCGGTTCAATTCCATTAGCATTAGTGGCTACCACATGCATGAGGCCGGTGCCACTGCCGCCCTAGAGTTGGCCTTTACCCTGGCAGACGGGCTGGAATACATTCGCAAAGGTCTGGAAGCGGGTATCCCTATCGATTCTCTGGCGCCGAGGCTTTCGTTTTTCTGGGGTATCGGTATGAACTTCTTCAATGAAATCGCCAAAATGCGAGCAGGAAGAATTCTGTGGGCCAAGCTGGTCAAACAATTTGACCCGAAAGACCCTAAATCAATGGCGCTAAGAACGCATAGCCAAACCTCCGGATACAGCCTCACTGCGCAGGATCCATACAACAACGTTGGTCGAACGGCCATAGAAGCGCTTGCAGCAGCGTTTGGACACACTCAATCCCTACACACCAACGCACTGGATGAGGCCATTGCGCTGCCTACAGACTACTCTGCGGCCATTGCCAGGGAAACACAGAAGTATCTGCAAAATGATATCAACATCACGCAGGTGGTAGACCCGTGGGGAGGTTCGGAGGTGGTAGAAAAACTCACGGATGAACTGATTCAGGAAGCTTGGGCCATCATACAGGAAGTGGAAGAAATGGGTGGAATGGCCAAGGCGATAGAAGAAGGGTTCCCTAAAATGAAAATAGAGGAAGCAGCCGCTCGCAAACAGGCCAGAATAGATGCCGGACAAGAGGTGATCGTGGGCGTAAACAGGTACACCACTGAAGAAAAAACAGTGATAGACCTTCTCGAGGTTGATAATGAAGCGGTCAGAAACTCACAGATAGAGCGCTTGAAGTCTGTGAAAGGAAAGCGTGATTATCAAAAAGTAGAAAACGCGCTGGAAGCTTTGGCCATGTGTGCCAAAACGAATCAGGGTAATTTATTAGCTTTAGCTGTGGACGCTGCCAGGGAACGAGCTACTTTGGGTGAAATTTCCATTGCCATGGAAGAAGTTTTCGGCAGGTACCAGGCGACAAACCAAACTATTTCAGGAGTGTATTCTTCAGAGATCAAACAAAATCCAGACTTCCTACATGCCAGAAAACTTGCTGATCAGTTTGATGAAGCAGAGGGTAGAAGGCCCAGGATTCTGGTAGCCAAAATGGGACAAGATGGCCATGACCGGGGCGCCAAAGTAATCGCCACAGCCTTCGCCGATCTGGGCTTTGACGTGGACATAGGCCCGCTGTTCCAAACTCCTCAGGAAGTAGCCAAACAGGCAGCTGAAAATGATGTACACATGGTGGGAGCTTCATCACTGGCTGGTGGCCACAAGACCCTGGTCCCACAACTGGTCGAAGAACTTCGCAAAATCGGCAGAAGTGATATCCTGGTAATCGCTGGAGGGATCATTCCTGAGAATGATCACGCGTACCTGAGAGATCATGGTGTTTCTTTTATCTTCGGCCCTGGCACAGTCATCGCCAAAGCTGCCTCTGAGATACTCACCGAGCTTTTAAAGTAAGGAGAGGACAACAAAAAAAGGGGCTGAATCTTAGATTCAGCCCCTTTTTTTATGTTGCTTAAAAGCTCTTATTATTCTGCCAAACCATTTTTGATCAGGAAGTTTTGGTAAAGCTCCTGAAAATCATCAATGTCTGGAGACATTTTGATGGCCTCCTCGTATTTGGTCAAAGCATCCAGAATCAATCCGTTCTCCTCATAAAAAGAGGCATAGATGATCTTGTTCAATGGAGAATCGTCAGAAACCTCGCTCTTCAGATTGGCAAGATTTTCCTGCACTTCCACTTTATCACCTGATTTTACTTTCTTAATTCCTACTTCACCTGAAGCGATCTCATCATCACCTTTCTTGTAGATTTTCACAAGATAAAGGCCCATGTCATATGCCAAATCTTCGTCAGAGAAATCGAGAGCTACTGATGTTTTCTTGGTCTCCTCTGAGTAAATCTCCTCGTTGAATATGTTCTCAATTTTCACAACGTAAGAATCGTCCTCAGTAAATCCTTCTGGAGCATCCCATCTAAGGATCGCCAAATCACCCAAAAGATCTGCCTGACTTGGGGCCATCACATTGATAGCTGCAGAACCCGTAGCCCGCGACACAGCTCCTGTAGCATTCAGTCGTGATCTGTTATTGGTGTTCTCCTCCTCATTCATCTTGTTCATCACAAAACTGGCATACCTGCTGGCAATACTGCTACTACCTGTATTGATATTTTTTTCCAGTTCAGATACCTTCTTGGTCCCTGCACCTCGTATTTCCGTAGTTTTCCCGGATTTGTGCATTAAACCAATATATGCATCATCAGATGCGATAATTTCATCGCCTGAACTCAGTTTTGCTCCGGTTTTCAGGACCTCAGCCTGGCCAGCTCCTGCTTTTTTTACTTGGTTTGTGCCTTTGTTTGCAAGCACTCTAAATGCGTAATCCTGTGCACTCACAGAACCACACGAGAGTATCATTGCAACCACAAAAGCATAAGAAATAAACTTTCTCATAATCATATAGCGTTTATTGAAGTTATACTGCAAAGTTATAATTTATCGACTTTAAATAATGATTTTCGTCCTTCTTTGGTGAATGAATTTTTCACTACACCATAATAAACCTCCAGCGCATCTCCCGCCAGAGCCACCGCAACCATCCCTACGGCTATGTCAGCTTTGAAGCTATACAGTTCCAAAATGTAAATGACCCCAAATACCAAAACTCCAATTTCCAACAACTGGAAAAGCTTGGTAATCCCATCATACCACTTAGGTATCTTTTTATAAACGAGCGAAAACAGTGCCACATTCAAAAAGCAGATCAAAATGGCAAAAACATACCCCATGTTCTCGCTCATAGAGTTGATGTAATCCCTGTTCAAAATCATGGAGATGATATTGGCATGAACCACTCCTCCGTACATGTCAGGGAATGCCCTGCCTATATATTTTTGATTTAATGGCGTGTAAAATTTATCCTCAAAAGACTCCCTGTCACCCAAGTGCTTACCCAGATAGCAAAACATGACAATCTTTCCTTCTATCATGTCAGGGACAAAGTTTTCTCCAAAAACATCCGGCACGTCCAATGCAAAATATTTATTACCAAACTTCGTGGCTCCATAATCCAGCACGTTTCCGCGGTAGTTGATGACCTCAGTCTCATTGTTACGAGCCAAAAAGTCAGCGGCTGCCGCAGAATCCAGATAACTGGCCAACTGCACCGCAAAAGCAATCTGCTGCTCGCCACCAATATCAAACTTCGGGTAAAACTCCCGGCACATTTTCAAATCTTCCTGAACTTCCGCATCTGTCACCAGATTTACAAAAGCTGTTCGTTCTGCAAATGAGTTGAACAACTCCCAGGAGTACTCAATAGTGTCCTTTGTAGGGTCTGTTGGATCTGGCAATAGTTTGGAGGCGAGTACCAGGTGCTCCACACTGGCCATGCCTTCCATCAGCATCATATCACCCAGAGTATCCTCCTTAGGTGTATAAAAAAAGGAGTCAATACCAATAACTGCCGGGTTATGCTGGCTAATGATTTGTAGCATCATCCCAATTTCGCCTCGTTGAAGATTACTGAGATTGACCAGAACTACCCGATCATCTCCTACAGGATCATCTCTGAGCTGAGAGAATACAATATCCGTAAACTCCATATCTCCAAATGCCTGCCCAATAGGGTCAAATACGTCAAAGACCTTAAATGCGGTGAAACTTTGAAATACTCCCATCATACCAAATATGAAAGCAGTACCTAAAATTACGTCCAGCCAGAATTTTCTAAACATGACTTTGTTTTTAGCGGGTGAATAAAAAAGATTTTACTTTACCCGCAAGTAATAAGCATTCAGCCACACATCAAATGTAATATAAGTAAAATGTAATTTTTTATTGAAATTAATCAATTTTTCAACTAATCCTAAACTAATCAATGAAAGATCGATCAATTAAGCGACCTTCATTAGACGAACTTACCCGTGGAATCGACCAATCGGATCGGATGATGCTAAGCCGGGCCATTACGATCGTAGAAAGCAAATTGGCCTCTGATCAGCAGTTGGCTGCTAAACTACTGGATTCGGTGATTCATAAAACGGGAAAAAGCGTGCGGATCGGGATCACCGGAGTTCCGGGAGTTGGGAAAAGTACTTTTATAGAATCTTTTGGCACTCACCTGACCGCTCTCGGGAAAAAACTTGCCGTTTTATCCATAGACCCGAGCAGTACTTTGACCAAAGGAAGTATCCTGGGAGATAAAACCAGGATGACTCACCTCTCTCAAAACAGCAATGCTTTTATACGCCCCTCTCCTGCCGGCACGTCATTAGGCGGTGTGGCTCAGAAAACCCGTGAATCCATTCTGCTTTGTGAGGCAGCGGGGTTTGATGTAATCCTTGTAGAAACTGTGGGTGTGGGACAATCAGAGACTGCCGTGAGGGATATGGTGGATTTTTTCCTGCTTCTGATGATCGCTGGAGGTGGAGATGAACTGCAGGGCATCAAGCGGGGAATTATGGAGATGGCCGATGCCTTGGTGATCAACAAGGCAGATGGAAACAACCTCAAACCCGCCAACCAGGCCAAAAAAGCCTATGAAAATGCCCTGCACCTTTTTCCTCCACACGAATCTGGCTGGACCGTACCTGTAAAAACCTGCTCTGCCATAAAAAATGAAGGCATCCCTGAAATTTGGTCTACCATAGAAATCTACATGTCTACTTCGACCGAGAGTGGATATCTAACCAGACAAAGAGAAGCCCAAAATGTAAAATGGATGCATGAGCTCATTCGTGCCAGATTAGAAACTAATTTCTTCGGAGACCCTGCCATGAAAGATAAAATCACCCAGATAACGAAAAAGGTAGCTGCGGGCGAACTGGGCGTCCGCCACGCAGTGAACTCATTGTTTAGTTAAAAGCAAAACCATTGGGTCCACGCCCCACGGTATATTTGTTTTGTAATTCACCTGCCGGATTATAGACAAACACTTCCCCGTTTTCGGCAAACCCTTTGGCATCAGCCGCATATACATTGCCGGACTGATCCACACCTATCCCATAAAAAGATACTGCTGCCGCTTCCTCTTTCCACACTTGCCCTGCTTCCGGAGCATCTGTAGACAACGAATAGACCTGATTGCCCATGAGGTAATAGATGGTTTGCCCGGATGGAGCAACAGCTATTTTGCCTGATAGATTGGCTTTCAAATCCGTTTCTGATTTCACCTCATACGATGCAGGGTTCAGCTCTACCAATTTTCCATCATTGAGCGGCGCATAGTTGGCATCATATCCACCAGAGCAGACTACCCACACATCACCATCGGCATCCAGCACCATGCCAGCCGGGCTATTGCCCACCTGTATAGAAGCCACCACCTCCTCAGAGGCCAGGTCGATCACACTGACTGTAGTGGTGAAATTATTGGTGACAAAAAGCTTCCCCTGGGTGATGATCAGGCCCTCAGCTCCATAGTCGGTGGTGATGGACTTATCAACCGTTCCGGTTTCCAAATCAAAAAGAGTGACCCTACCCAGATCACTAAAACTGACCCACTCAGAGACATAACCCACTCCATCGTGTGAAACCATGTACCTGGGCAGGGATACATCCGTGATGGTGTAGGCAGACTTCAGACTATCCAAAGTCATCGCTTCTACCTTATTGCTATTGTTTACCACCGCAAAAAGCTGGTCAGCACCTACATGAAGCGACTGCACCACATCACCCAAAGCACCGCCATTCACAGTGGAAAAGAGATTGTTGGACACCACCCCCGCTGAGCTGATAAACGAAAGTGAGCCATCCCCTTCTCCAAAATTTCCTTCGTTGGAGATAAAAACTCCGGAATCAAACTGACCGACCACCTGAGGTTCGGCATCCTCTTCACATGACGCCAAAATAAAAGGCAACATCAATAGCAGGCACTTTAAATTATTTTTCATGGTTGTTTACAATTGTATTTGATTAAAAGGTTGAATTGATAATTTCTTCCGGGCATGGCCCGATTGATAAGATTTTCGTAAGGCTGATCGAAGACGTTCTTGACAACAACGCTTACCTCCAGATCAAATGTGTCTGATACCGCAAGCGTCTTTCCCATATGGACATCAATCAACAGGTATCCATCGACAGACTGGATTTCCGTATTATCCAGGGTGGTAAACCTCTTCCCCGTAAAATCTCCCATTGCTTTCCCAAACCACCCCTTATCCGAGCTGGTCTTCAAGGACAAGTGGGCGTTGTGAAGCGGGGTATATGGCAGTTGCTTCCCTTGATTGGTTCCCTCTTTATTTTGTGACTGAGTGTAGGAATATGCTGAACCAACCTTATGAAGGAGTCCGATCCACTTTCCACTCATCTTCGCGCTGAACTCCATTCCCGTAATTTCCACTGCACGGAAGTTGCGTGGGGACCAGATGCCAGATCCATCTGGCAGCCAGATGATCCAGTTGTCGGACCATGTATTAAATGCTGTCAAATCCAAACTAGAAGAGAAAACTGGCCCAGTATGTGCCCAGCCTACGCCACCTTCCAGGTTGAAACTTTCCTCGGGTTTCAAGTCGGGGTTGCCACCAGGGGACCAGTGGAGATCATTGAGTGTAGGATAGCGAAATCCCCAGGCCAACTGACTATTGATGGCTATCCGATTCTTTTCCGTATTTAAGACTGAAAATTTCTGATTGAAAGAGGGTGTAAACGGGCGGTTCTCCTGATAAAATGACTGCCTCAAGTTGATAGTTCCCGTCCACCAGGTGGTTGGCTTGATCTCAAGCGAACCAAAAAGTGCTGTCTGGCGATCAACAAAATGGCTTACATAGTTGTCTGAGCGGGCAGTGAAAAAATTGGTATTGCCGCCCAAACGAACAGCCAGAACCTCCGAAAGTTCTCCCCAATACGCCACCAAAGCCGAATACTGATTGGAAACAGTGCGATCATCCTGATTATACTGCTGGTCATTTTGAAGAAAGGCCAGAGTACTGGTAAGACTGCCTTTGGGGAGCTCCAATTGATAACCCGCCGCCAGCCTAACATTCCCTGTTTGAAGCTCATCCTGCAGATCTGGGCTCACTTTGGAGGGCTGTACCTCCCGATCATTGCGAGTATACTGCGCATCGAGGGACACCTTCTGATTAGGTCTGACCTCATAACTCAGTTGCTGCTGCACTCCATAGTTGAGCACAGAAGCATTCTTTTGACGCACTTGTTTCCCATCATATTCATAAGGAAAATCATTCTGAAGAAAGCTTCGAAATATTTTAGTAGCTCCCCTCCATTGGCCCTGACTATAGGCACTTCTAATTCCTGTAAAGAGGTATCCAAAGCTCCCAACACTCATTTTTCCCTCTAGCAAAGGGCTTTCGGTCAGGTTCATCTCAGAATCGATGAGTACTGTCCCACCAATGGCTCCACCTCCATAAAGCGCTCCGCCACTGCCCGGCTGAATAGCCACCCTCTCCATCAACCACGCTGGCCATTGAGAAAAATCCATCTGGCCTAATGTGGGATAATTAGCCGGAATACCATGCCAAAGCACACTGGTCTGACTCGCCGAAGTACCTCTGAATGAAATACTCGACAATTGCTGATTGCCGTAAGATTTGAAGTAAATGGAGTTTTCGTCTGACAAGGCCTCCTCCAGAGAGGAAGAACTATTGGTGAGGGCAATGCTTCGGTATCCAGTGCCGGTAGTGAACCGCTGAAACGAATCACCAACTACTGGCAGCTCCTCCAGGTACACGGTATCCTCCTGTGCCATTGCCCAGAGGGAGATGGTGCCCGTCAGCACATACATTGATATTCTCGAGACCATGAATTAAATTTCAAATTCAATTCAAAGCCATCGGAAAAAGTAAGAAGTATGGTAAACCAAAAGGTTATCAAATTTCTCTGCTTTCCACCGAAGCTTGGAACTATTCAACATGATTTGGCAGGTCTCCTGGCTCTTCCTGACTTGTCGCCTTCCCATCCCGATGTTCGGAACAGTGGCAAGATGTGACAAGCCTTTGAATGGAATTACAGTTGCGGGGACAGCTCTCGTTTTTCACGAGATTCCCTTTTAATCCTGATGCACGCGGTGCATTCAGAAACCACAATCGTGAGCAAATATAGTATCTCTCCGGTAATTCCCGTCCGTCTGATTTTTTTTAATCAATTTTGAACACATGAAAGGATCGCGCTTCTATTTTCTGGCAATACTCATCATCGCTGGCTGCACACCTCCTCAAGAAAAAGAGCAGTCAACGGGACGGGCACTGAATACTCAGGTGAAATTTGCCAAAAAATTCGCCGTGGAAGAGAATGCCATCATCGTAAAGGAGCCCTGGCCGGGGGCAGTTGCTCCCATCTCCTACGCACCGGATACCCCACCACAGCGTGTAGTGGTCACCTCCACCACCCACCTGGCTTATCTCGAAATGCTAGGTGTTGAAGATCGGATTGTAGGATTTCCCAGCACCCAATACATCACCTCTCCGGTTATCCGGAAACTGGTGGATGATGGTAAAATCACAGACCTGGGGCCAGATGGCAGCATGAATCTGGAGCTCCTGATTTCACTGGCGCCAGATGCCGTTTTTGCCTTTGACATGGGTAGTGAGTCCACTACTCTGGACAAAATAGAAGAGTCTGGAATTCCGGTCTTTTACAATGCTGATTTCCTTGAAACTTCTTCTCTTGGAAGAGCTGAGTGGATCAAGTTTTTCGGAGCCTTCTTTAATAAAGAAAAGGAAGCGGATTCCATTTTCACCAGCATCGTACAGCGGTATGATTCTTTGAAGACTCTGGCTGCTGATGCTCAAAATCAGCCCTCCATAGTGAGCGGCGTAATGTATGGAGATACCTGGTTTTTGCCCGGGGGGCAAAACTGGGCTGCAGAATTCTACCGGGATGCTGGCGGACGGTACCTTTGGGAAAATGACTCCACAAGTGGGTGGTTGGAAATAAGCTTTGAGTCTGTCTTCGAAAAGGCGAGCGAAGCAGATTTCTGGATAGGAACCAGCACCTTCAATACCAAAAAAGAACTTGCAGGTCAGGATACCCGCTATACCCATTTCAAAGCATTCAAAGTGGATGAAGTGTATAATTACAACAAGCGACTGGGGCCTACTGGTGGATATGATTTCTTTGAATCTGCCTACACCAGACCAGACAGAGTATTGGCCGATTTGATTTTTATTTTGCATCCGGAGCTGCTACCGGATTACGATACCTACTATTTCCAAAAACTACCATGATCACTCAATTCCTGGAGGCTTCGCAAAATAAATGGACCAAAGTGCTAATAGGCCTTGCTGTAGCCCTGGTACTTTGCTTCCTGATCAACGTGGCCCTGGGATCCGTCACCATTCCCTTCGAAAGCCTTATTAGTTTTATCACCAGCGGCAGTTCGGGCCAGGCTTCCTGGGATATGATTTTGAGCAACTTCAGGTTACCAAAAGCCATTACAGCCATGCTCGTAGGAAGTGCACTTGGTGTGAGCGGTCTCCAGATGCAAACACTCTTCCGCAACCCACTTGCCGGGCCCTACATTCTCGGAATCAGTTCGGGTGCTGGCCTGGGAGTAGCCATTGCCATCTTTCTGGGGTTTTATCTGGGTGGGTTTCTGGAGCTCTCCGGAATAGGTCGAAGCTGGCTGCTGGTGGCCTCTGCAGGGGCAGGCTCGTTTCTGGTTTTGCTCATCATCTCACTGGCAGCCACCCGGCTCAAAGACAGCATCACACTGCTTATTATAGGTTTGATGTTTGGCGCTGCAGCGGGCGCTTTGGTCAGCATTTTACAGTTTTTCAGCCAGGCAGAAAACATCCAGGCTTATGTCATCTGGTCATTTGGTAGTCTGGGCAGTCTGAGTTGGAGCGAGCTCTACGTTTTTATCCCGGTAATCCTCATAGGACTCATCGGTTCGGTGCTGCTTTCCAAACCCTTAAACACCCTCCTGCTGGGGGAAAATTACGCCATAAGCCTTGGTCTCAACATCAAAAAAATCCGTTTGCTGATTATCATCAATACGGCCATCCTTGCGGGAACAGTTACTGCCTTCTGCGGCCCAATCGCATTCTTCGGTGTGGCCCTACCACACCTCACCCGGATGCTTTTCAATACCTCCAACCACCTGCTGCTCACCCCACTGATCATTCTCTTTGGGTCTGCCCTTATGCTCATCTTTGACTTTATCGCCCAACTGCCTGGCATGGAGGCGACGCTCCCGATCAATGCCGTAACCGCACTTTTCGGAGCTCCTTTTGTGATTTACATTTTACTCAGGAAGAAGAACCTCAATTACGCCTATCAATCATGAGCTTGCTGGAAACCAGGTCATTGTCCATAGGTTACTCACAAAAGACAGCTCCTCCGAAGGTGTTGCAAAAAGACGTGAGTCTGAGCATCAATCCGGGAGAAATCATCTCACTCATGGGGCAAAATGGCGTGGGCAAAACCACCTTTGTCAAAACCATTTCGGGGCTTATCCCCAAGCTAGGGGGAGAGGTCTATTATCAAAATGATCAACTGGAGGATCTGAGTGCAAATGATCTGGCCAGAAGGTTAAGTATTGTCCTAACCGAAAAGCCATACTCCCACAACATCTCTGTGCTGGAGCTGATTGCCATTGGCCGTCACCCATACTCCAACTGGATGGGGGTACTCCGCGCCCAGGATAAAGATGCGATCGACTGGGCCATTAATGAAACCCACATCAATTACCTGGCGGACAAAAAGCTCTATGAGCTCAGCGACGGTCAGTTGCAAAAAGTGATGATCGCCAGGGCGCTGGCTCAGGAAACAGACCTGATCATTCTGGATGAACCTGCCGCCCACCTGGATTTGTATAATAAGATAGAAGTGATGACCCTGCTCCGCAACATTGCACAAAAGGGAAAAGGCATTTTGATCTCCACTCACGACATGCAGATCAGTACACAGCTCTCAGACAAGCTGTGGTTGTTTAATTTTAATGAGCCCGTACAGCAGGGTGCACCCGAGGACCTGATTCTGGATGGCACTTTGGAAAAGACCCTCTATCTACAGGATTATGGGTACGACATGATCCATGGCTCCATCCATATCGGTATGCCTGAAAATGGAACTTCAGTAGCACTGGAAGGGCCGGAAGATGTGCTCTTTTGGACGACCCAGGCCCTGAGACGAAATGGAATCAAAATATCCCAATCGGCAGATACGACCATTTTCTGTTCTCAAAGAGAGTGGATTGTTCGCAGCTCAGAAAGCAGCCAACATTATACAAGCATCGGAGAGTTACTCACCTACTTCCGATAGGCTTTCCATCCAAATCCCTACCCAAGATCGTAAGTACTTCCGAAAAGTAACTCACAGGACAATTGCCTCAATATTCAAGCTGACAACTGTCTTTAGGATTGTTTCTTCCTTAGTTTTTACGGAAATAATTACTTAATATAAAACATGAAAATCTTAATCGCCTCCACTCTCCTTTTATGTTCCTCCGGCTTACTGGGTCAGCCAAAAGATTTTTTCAGCGATGCTCAGGCTTTCTTTGAGGGCTATGTATTCAGTGGACTGATCAACTATGACAGCCTCAAAAACAATCCGGCGCCACTTGATGGTCTGGTGCGTCAGATTGGGAATTACCGGATAGCTGGTAAAGCACTGGATGAACAAAAGGCCTTTTACACCAATGCCTATAACCTGCTGGTGATCAAACAAATTGTGGAAAACTACCCAACCGACGGACCGATGACCATTCCGGGCTTTTTCAATCAGAAAACTTATCGGGTAGCCGGGAGAAATGTAACATTGGACGAACTGGAAAAAGAAATTCTTTTCGCGGCATTCCCAGACCCGAGGCTTCATTTTGTGCTCGTTTGTGCGGCCATCGGGTGCCCACCCATAGCGGATTATGCTTATATACCCGACTCGCTCGAGACCCAAATAGAAACCAAAACCCGTGAGGTGCTTAACATCAGCTGGTATGTGCGCATTTACAAAGACCGGACGCTCGTCTCTAAAGTATTCGACTGGTACCTGCCTGACTTTGTGAATGATGCCGGCAGCGTCAAGACTTTTATCAATAAGTACAGAATCATCCAGATCCCCGACAATCACGACATAGCCACCTATGATTATGACTGGTCACTCAATGACTCAAAAAACACTTTCAGGTATTAACCTGAAAAATTATTTTACAACACCTGAAACTTAAGGCCTGTTTTGTGCATCATAGAGCAGAAGTAAATATTCTGCTGACTATGAAAAGATTGACCGTGCTTTGGACCCTTGTACTCTTCACCCTGCTGGAAGCCAATGGACAGATGGTAAAGGGCCTGGTAAAAGATGCTGAAACCAAAGATCCATTGCCATTTGCCACTATTAATTTTGCCGGCACGTCCATCGGCACGGTATCTAACAATGACGGGTACTTTGAGCTCAATATTCCGGCTAGCTGTGTGGGTAAGGATGTCCAAATCAGCTATATGGGCTATGCCTCTGCTGTCATGCCTGTCCGGAGCGACAGTGATTCACCCGAAACTATCCTCCTCAAGCCCGCTACGCTCACTCTGGCAGAATTAGTATTTCGCCCCCTTTCACCAGAGGATTATATCCGGCGAGTGGTCAAAAACATGGGCAAATCCTTGCCCAAAGAACCATTTTCCTCCATGTCTTACTACCGTGAAAAATTTCTTGAAAACGGCGGACACCTGGCATTTACCGAAGGGGTCTTCAAATCCTACTATACATCTTACCAGGACACCATCCCCAACCAATATCAACTGGTGCTCTACGAAACCGCTGAAAATCCGCAAGAGGTGCAATTCATGAAATCTACTTTTGACAAAAAAGACGACCGCAGAAAGCGCAGGGCTCAGAAAAAAGGTGAGGAAATAGAGGCAGGTAATGAAAGTGGTATAGGCATTATTGAAGGAACCTTTAGTGGGCCTGATGAAATCCTCTCCATGGATCTGAGTAAAAAACTGGAGCCTTTTTTGGACAGCACCCAGTTCAAAAAATTTAAATACCGGTTTGATGATCCGGTGATCTATCAGGGCAGGGAACTCCTGGTCATCAGCTTCCAATCCAAAGGAACAGTGGATCACCTCAAAACCAAAGGGCGAATTTATATTGACCTGCAATCAGACGCATTTGCCTCTATTGATTACACCGGCAAGTTTGTCATTCCGTTTGCCATTGAGCCGGTGCTGCTGGCATTTGGGCTCACCGTGAGCAATCCCAACATCACCAAAACGCTCCGCTATCAATACCTCAATGGCGCGTGGTATCCAGAGTACTTCCACATCGATGTGGATCTGGAACTCACTAAAATTCATTTTTTCGAGAAGAATGAAAAGTCTCTTTTTGAAATAGAGCAGGTACTCAAAGTAAGCGACATTCGTGAAAATTCTGAGGAGCAGATCCCGGCAGCCAAACGACTCGACCCTAAGAAGAACCCGGAAGACCAGGTCTTTAATGATGATAACGCTCGCTGGGCTGATTTCAATCGATTAGCCGATGAAGCTTATACCCGGATGTAAGTTTTGGGCCGCCCATATGAAATGAGTCCGTACAAAAAATTAAAGCCCCGCTGATCCGTGCGGGGCTTCTTTATTGATGGGATTTTAAAACCTAACCTAACCTTATTTATCAGTAACCCACCAATGTCTTTATTGCTCATTCAACGCCCAGTCATACTCATATGATCCGAGCTTCATATTCTCTTCTATTGCTGGCTTCCTGTATTGGTTAATAAAGGTCTTTACACTTTCTCCATCCTTCTCAAAATCTCCCTTATACCATTCAAAAATCTGAGAGACCTGTACCTTTCCATTATTAACCCGAATAAACCAATCTAAGTTCAAAACCTCTCTGGTTCTGGTAGTTAACTGCCTGTCGAGCCCTGTTGGTTTATAACTATAACTCGCCAGCGGGGGACAACCCTTAGCCGCACACACCAAAACAAAATGCAGCCGTGGATCTGGAAACTGTTTATATAACGTGCCCTTCTCCAATTCGTCCAGGGTCATCTCCTGCCCCATCACCGTATGCTTAATTCCATTGAAAAATCCCTCCACCTTCAGTGGACCGGCAATGGGATACCGGTCCACCACCTGCTTGATCACCAGGATATTGTAAGCATTGATATAAAATGATTTCAGGTAATCTGGTGTGACACGCTTATTAGACAAATCCAACTCAGCGATTTCTTTCACCAGCGCATTCAGTGTGCGAGGCTCCTTCCTGATCAACGCATAGTTCACATTCCCTTCGTCCACATATTGTGAGAAAAAAGCATCTGCGCGATCAAAAAAAGTTTGTGCCGAAGCTTCAAAAAAACTCATACAAATAGTCAATATCAGGAAGTATCTCATTGTGAATGTTTTATCTTCAATACGTGATATAGTGGCACTTGTTCAAAGTCAAGTGTCAACAAATTGACATAGGCCGGCTAATTATAGAGAAGATATATCCGGGCATCAACCGAACAGCGTACTTTTAGACCGCAACACACTCAACTATGCAGCATATCGTAATCCTTGGTAACGGCATAGCCGGCATTACAGCAGCCCGGCACATCAGAAAACGGAGCGATGATCGAATCACCGTGATCAGCGGTGAAACGGACCACTTCTTTAGCCGCACAGCCCTTATGTACATCTACATGGGGCATATGAAGTATGAGCACACCAAGCCCTATGAAGATTGGTTTTGGGTGAAAAACCGGATTGATCTTAAAAAAGCCTGGGTATCAAGTATTGATTTTGAGCAGAAAAGCCTTCACTTCGACTCAGCCGAATCCATGACCTACGATAAGCTCATCATCGCTACCGGAAGTGTCTCGAATAAATTCGGCTGGCCGGGTCAGGACCTAAAGGGGGTCCAGGGGCTTTACAGTAAGCAGGATCTGGACCTTATGGAGGAAAACACCAAAGGGATCAAACATGCGGTGATTCTGGGTGGTGGGCTCATCGGGGTAGAAATGGCGGAGATGCTACACTCCCGGCACATTCCAGTCACTTACCTCATCCGGGAAAAGCACTTTTGGGACAACATGCTCCCACAGGAGGAAGCAATGCTCATAGACCATCACCTGGCTGAGCAGGGGATCGACCTGAGACCTGAAACAGAACTAGATGAAATACTGGACGATGGTCAGGGCCAGGTAAAAGGTGTAAAAACTAAATCTGGTGAAATAATAGACTGTCAGTTTGTAGGCCTCACGGTGGGTGTAAGCCCCAACATCAGTCTTTTCAAAGGTGCTGCCATCGATACGGACAGAGGCATTTTGGTGGATGAATTCCTGCAAACCAATATCCCCGACGTGTATGCTATTGGGGATTGTGCACAACTAAAGCATCCGCTCCCCCATCGCCGGGCCATAGAAGCCGTATGGTACGCTGGAAGAATGATGGGTGAAACCGTAGCCCAAACCATTACTGGCACCAAGACCAGCTATCAGCCCGGAGTGTGGTACAATTCGGCCAAGTTTTTTGACATAGAATATCAAAACTACGGGGTGGTACCACCGCAATGTCCGGCTGATTGTACCGCTTTCTACTGGGAAGCCAGTGACAAAAAGAAATGCATCAAGGTCATTTTCGAAACCGATACGAAAGCCGTGAAAGGTGTGAATATTTTTGGCATCAGAAACCGACATGAAGTTTGGGACGATTGGATCAGCAAAGGAAAATCCATCCAATTTGTAATGGAAAACCTACCCAAAGCCAATTTTGATCCGGAATTTTTCACCCATTGGGAAGGTGATATCCAGCAAAAGTTTAATGCAGAGTTTCCCAACCTCAGAGTCAGCGTGAGGAAGAAGTCATTTCTAGAAAAAATCTTAAGTTAAAATGAAAGCAATCAGATATACAGGCCTCATTCTATTCCTCTTTTCATTTGGGCTCTTTCTCTCGCTCTTTTTTATGTCCTCTTACCAACTCTCAGAGGGCACATTTGCAGAAAAAGTGAAACCGGAGCACCAGGCCTTATTGAAAGCCAGTTTTGAGCCGCTCTTCGGCCAAGCATACCATTTTAGCGTTCCCTTTGTCAATGCCATCAATGGGGCCATTGAAACCGTGAATGATGAAAACCGAGCGCAGAAAAAGTGGGATAAAATCATTTATGATGACTATGCCGGGGCGCTCACCAGAGCCTCCACCAGCGGACTCATAACCACTCACACCTCATTGCTGCTCGCCTTAATCTTTGGGATAGGTACACTGGGCGCATTGATGTTTACCCTCCCCCAGGTCACCCTGGCTGGCCCTGCTGGCATCAAAAACAATGGGATTTTCCACCACGCACTGAATAACCGGGGCTGGATGGGCGTACTCATAGGATCCTTGCTCATTCTGTTTTACATCGCGCTGTACTTTTATCCTGCCTATGTTACCAACTGGATCATTCTGGTGGATCCCACACAGAAGCTTATCAATCCAGGTGGAGAGTCGAGCCAGTGGTTTCTTTATGGATTTCTCTACTCTTTCGCAGTGCTGGTCATGGGCATACGCATGATCATCAAATACCGCCACAGCAAGTACCAGATCGTCAGGACCTGTTCGGTTATGTTTTTCCAGCTGGCCATTGCTTTTCTCCTTCCCGAAATTCTGGTGCGTCTCAATCAGCCCTATTTTGATTTCAAAAACATGTGGCCATTGGATTATGACTTCTTCGATGCCTGGCACATCAATACGCTTACGTCAGCCGGCGGATTGGGCATCTTCATGTTTGCCTGGGGGATCACCCTTTTTGTGATCGGCGTCCCGGTTTTTGTATTCTTTTTCGGAAAGCGGTGGTACTGCTCCTGGGTATGCGGCTGTGGGGGTCTGGCCGAAACCGCAGGCGACTCATTTCGGCAGCTTTCTGATAAATCACTCAAAGCGTGGAAAATAGAACGCTGGCTGGTACATGGTGTACTTGTCTTTGCAGTCATTATGACCATCGGGGTGTTGTATACTTTCATGACCGGATCCAACACACTCCTGGGACTTGATACCTATACTTTTCTGAGAAAGCCCTATGGATTCGCCATTGGGTCTATCTTTTCCGGAGTGATAGGCACGGGCTTTTACCCGTTGATGGGCAACAGGGTCTGGTGTCGCTTTGGCTGCCCTCTGGCGGCCTATCTGGGTCTGGTGCAGCGATTCAAATCTAAATTCCGAATCACCACCAATGGAGGTCAGTGCATCTCATGCGGCAATTGCTCCACTTACTGTGAAATGGGCATAGACGTCCGCTGGTATGCCCAGCGGGGACAAAACATCGTTCGCTCCAGCTGTGTAGGCTGTGGAGTCTGCTCGTCCGTATGTCCAAGAGGAGTGCTCAACCTGGAAAACAGGGATGAAGACGGTCGCTTCAATGAGCCAATTTTGATTGGAAACAACAGCCTTAAAATCAAAAGTTAAAAGCTTTGTACCTTTAAGTATGAAGCTCAGAATGGTCATAGCCGAAGAGAAGAATGATCTCGATCGGGCATTAAAAATCCGGTCAGAGGTTTTCGTGAAAGAGCAGGGCATCCCTCCGCACCTGGACCATGATGCCGATGACGCATCCAGCATCCATTTGCTCGCATATGCCGACAAAGAACTGATAGGTACTGGTCGGTTAACTGAGGTCCCTGCCTCGGGCTGGCAGTTGGCACGAATTGCTGTTATAAAATCCTACCGTGGATTAGGGATTGGCCGAATGATCATCGAAAACCTGGAAAATATTGCCCGATCCAAAAATGCCAGGCGCGTCTTTCTGAGACCTCATAAGCATTTGCAATCCTTCTATGAACAATTAGGCTACCAACTAATGAATGATGAAGTCATCCAGATTCAAAGTTTTGAATTGGTCATCATGGAAAAACATCTTAACTAACCTTACCATGGCATACAGCGAATCTGACCTCAACTTTATTCTTGATCAGCTCTCCGGAATCCCCGAAATCAGTCACAAACGCATGTTTGGAGGCATAGGCTTCTTTCACCAAGACAGAATGTTTGGAATGATCGGAGGGGGTATTTTTAGACTCAAGGTGGATGAAAGCAACCTGGCTGACTATAAAACCAGAGGCATGACACCTTTCACGATGGGCAGCAAAAGTAAAGGACTCCCCTATTGGGAGGTACCATTGGATGTGCTGGAAGACAGAACATTACTTACTGAGTGGGCCATGAAATCTATCACAGTAGCCCACAAGTCCAAAAAATAGGGATATCCTCGAACTTTAAGCAGCTTCTGCCGTTCGGTAATTTTGACATATGAATGCACTGACGATCATTTTCCTTTTTTTGACGCATCTATCCCTGGCCCAGGATTCCGAGGAATACCTCAATGCCGGATACGACAAGTACCTGGAGGAAGACTATAAGGGTGCTATTTTGGACTTCAACAAAGCTGCAGCCTATAATCCTGATAATGCCGAAATTTATTATCTACGTGGAGTGTGTAGATCCTTGCTGGGAGAAAAAAAATCCGCAATCAATGATCTCGATATGGCCACTAGTCTCAATCCTGACTATGCAGATGCCTATTATGAAAAAGGATACATTTTTCTTTCTGATCAAAATGCGCAAAAAGCCATCGAGGAGTTTGATAAAACCCTGGCACTAAAGCCCAACTTTGCAGAGGCCTATGTGAGCCGCGGCACAGCTAAATGTATGCTGGAAAATCGGGAAGGTGCAGCTGCGGACTGGGAAAAAGCCAAGGAACTAGGCATAGGATACACCGAATACATGATCTGTGAATAAAAAAGGGGTGCTCTCATGAACACCCCTTTTCTCTACTTCATTTATACTATTCTTTCTCACTCACTGGTCTTGGCAGCTGTGTCCACACATCGTCTCCGGCCCTATCCTTGGGCAGTGTCTGAAGCATGTCATACCTGCGCAGATCAATCCAACGGTGCGCCTCGCCAAACAACGAATAACGGCGATTGTAAAGTAGTTCGTTACGAACATCGGTATCCGTAAATCCACCTGTGTACGCACCAAGGCCGTGGGCATCACGAATGACTTCAAGGGCATCTATTGCCTCAATGTTATCCGTTCCGATGTTAGCTTCTGCATAGATGAGGATGAGTTCTTCATTGCGTATGATCGGAATAGGTGAAGCATTGGAAGGATAAACAGTCACGTCATAATCACCACTCAGTCCATCCAGTACGGCAGTCTCCGTGCGCTCAGTCACCTTAGACATTCTTGTGTCCCCGGCTCTGATATCGGTAACGAAAGATGGATGAGCTATCAAAGCTTCACTTTGATCCGGAGCACGGAAGATCGGGTTGATCTCTTCTGTTCCCACTACTGAATAATAGTGTTTCGGGCCGGCATTAAGGTCACCATTCAAATCCATAAAGGAGTCTCCCAAAGCATCCAAAGCTCCAGCCTCATCACCGGCATAAAGGGCCACTCTAGCTCTGATGGCCCGGTTAAACTCGCCGAAAGTGGCAGGATCATCAAATCCGGCAAATCCACTGGACAATGAAAACATGAATTCACTACCCGCACCATTCAGATCGGTATAAGCCTGATCCAACAATTGGGCAATGGCTCCCAGAGCCGCATCATAACCCACAAAAGCTCCCAGATTCTCTGTGTCGGCCACATCGATCCTAATACCTCCCTGATACTGCAGGTTGAGGGCGAGTAAATAAGAGTAAGCCTGACAAGTCTTAGCAAAACCTTTCACTCCATTTCGTTCCGCTTCGGTCAGTGTCTCACTGGTATTCGCCATAGCTGTCATCAGAATGTTCGCATTCCTGATCACCTTATATCGACCTGCATAGGGCCTGGTACCGTAAAACCCCGCATCATCCAACACGGCATCTCCTTTACCCAGGAGCTCACCTGTATATCTGGGATCAGAATTGGTGAAGAAGTAGTACTCCCTTCCCAAAATGCCCAGTACGTCATAGTAAAAGCCAATCTCCGAACGCATCAGCTCCTCTGTACCAGTGATCAGCAAAAGGATGTCAGACTTGGTAGCATCGGCTTCTATATCCACCAGACTAGGATTGTTCGGATCTGATATCTCTTCTATTTCACAAGAAAACACACCCGTGAAAAGAAGGCTTAAAAGTATGTATTTGAAATTTTTCATGATTCTCAGAATTTAACAATTAGGTGAAAATTGTATCTTTTGGAAGAGGGGAAAGGAGTGACCTCCACGCCGGAAGACAAACCCTGACCGCCGAAATTAGAAACTTCCGGATCGTAGCTTCGGTACTCAAAGAAGTTGAGCAAATTATTGGCCGAAACTCCAATCTTCACTGACTTGGCATAGTCCTGCAATACCGGCAACTTGTAATACAGCGCCACTTCACGCAGCCTTACGTAGCTGGCATTTTCTATATATGGTGCAGTATTGGCACCAAGCTGGCTCAATCGATAATCTCCATTTCCGAGCTCACCTTCAGGATCCAGATCCACCTTGTCAAAGTCCGGGCTGGTGCCACTAAGGTCAGAAAGCAAAGCCGTCAGGTTGATGTTTTCACCCCCCTGCTTCCAATGCCAAAGCATGGAGAACTCCAAAGGACCATAATTCACCTGATTCAAAAAAGACATTTGAAAATCAGGTTGCTGATCGCCAAAGACCACCAAACCATCTTCATCCGGATTGGCACCTACACCAATAATCTCCGTAGGACTGTGCCCTTCCTTGATCCTAAACTGACCGAGAAAATCGGCAAAACCACCCACCGTATAGGAAGGAATATCCAACCTGGTCACTTCAGAGGTGTTTCTCCAAAAAGACGTGGTGCTTGACCAGGAGAAATTTTCTCTTCTTATCAGGTTCATATTCAACCCTATTTCCACACCTCGGTTTTCCATAGTGGCAGCATTAACCACCGCAGTGGTCTGACCAGTAGATGATGGGATTTGTGCCCTCAACAGCAGGTCATCCACTTTTTTGACATAATAGGTAGCGTCAATGGAGATTTTTCCATCCATCAGACCGAAATCTATTCCCGTTTCAAATTCAGATTGTCGCTCAGGGGCAATTTCTCTGTTGCCTTTCAGATTGCTGATAATCAAACCACCGGAACCGTCAATATTCACAGCATTCAGAGCGGAAAATTTGTCACCGAAAACGGCGAAATTACCCGCTTCTCCATACGCTGCTCTCAGTTTAGTCTGCTGAAGAAAATTCACATTCCAGAAATCGAAATTGTGCAGATTGATGGCGATCGCGCCTTTTGGATAGTAGTAGAGTTTGTTTACATCTCCATTGTTAGAGGATTTATCACCGCGCACTCCGGCCGTGGCAATCACCATATCATTGAAGTTTACTTCCTCCTGAATGAAAAAGCCCCTATCCTGCTGAATGATTCGGTTTTGAGCCACACTTACAGAACCAGACTGATCAAGATTGGTCTGGGTTCCATTCATATCGGAGGCAGTTGCAATGATGTTATTCTGATCAAAATCGATAAACGTCAAACCTACCTGAGAAGTAAATGAAAGACCTGATGAGCCTGGGAAAAAGTCATGAATCAGAAATATCGATGCATTGGAGTTTTGAGTAACTGTATTTCCCTGTACACTCACTCCATTCAAGCCATTGCCATCCTTCTGAAACTGCAGCGTGTTGGGGAAAATAGCTGTTGTGGAAAGTGTGTATTGATCAATCCCTCCATTCACATTCAGTCGTAGAGACTGATTGTCTTGTGTGATCAATCTGGCCACCACAGTTCCACCTACCAGAAACCTATTCACCGTTTCATTGTTGGTAATGAGGTCTCTCGTCTGCAAAAAGTTGGAAGCGGCATAAGGATTATTCGGATACAGTCCATTGCTTCCTTTTCCCAACTGCGCCCATGAAGGAGTGGCCACAAAGGCAATCCCCATGGTGCTTCCAGAGTTGTCATTGTTGAAAAATCCTCTGTCAGCTGATGAATGAATGTAATTCGTGGATGCTTTAAGGTCGAGCCAGGATGCGATCTTCTGATCAAGGTTGAGTCTGAAAGAAGTTTTTTCGTAGCCGGTATTCTTTACGATACCTTCGTCATCTTTCCGGGTAATTCCCATAAAGAACTTCGTCTTATCACTACCGCCTGTAGCAGTCACCCTGGAGGTAGATAGAAAGCCCTTATTGCCATAAAGCTCATCTTCATAATCATGCAGATTACCTGCGGCCTGAGCGCTTTGAAAGTTGGCCACCTCGTCTGCACCAAAAGCCGCTTCTACCTTGGCCGCATCCCACTCTCGCGTACCCAGCGGGTTAAGAATTTGAGTCACTCCTACGGTTTGTGAAAGTGTGACCTCCGTTTCTCCACGCTCCCCGCGCTTGGTGGTGATGATCACCACACCACCAGATGCTCGTGATCCATAGATGGCAGCCGCACTGGCACCTTTCAAAATTTCAATAGAGGCTATGTCTTCCGGGTCTATATCGGCAATACGGTTCGAAGGATTGTCCTGATTGGACTGACTACCTCCACCAGCAGCTGCTGATACCACATTCAAACCGGCCGAAATGGATGAATTGTCCAAATAAACCCCATCAATGATGTAAAGTGGTTCATTGGATCCATTGATAGAAGTAAGGCCTCTGAGCTTGATGGATATACCTCCACCAGGAGCACCTGAATTGGAGACGATGTTGGCTCCCTTAAACTTACCATAGAGTGCTCCGTCCATTGTGGACTGATTACTCATTGTTGTCAGCTCTTTAGCAGAAATGGAAGCCACCGAGTTCGCCAAGTTTCCCCGCTTCACGGTAGATGCCAGACCAGATATCACCACCTCATTGAGACGAGTAACATCCTCCTCCAATGTGAGGGTCACATTAGATGAAGCATCTACTTCGGCGGACTTAAATCCGATAGAAGTCACCAGCAGTCTGGCACCTGCAGGGGCCTTAAGCTTGAATTTCCCATCAAAATCTGTGATGGTTCCGTTGGTAGTTCCCTTTACCATCACGGTGGCACCAGGAAGTGGCTCACCGCTTTCGCCTCCCATTATGGTTCCGCTCACGTCTATTTCCTGAGCCGTTGCCACATTCAGGCAGAGTAATGCTAGAAATGTCAAAAGACATCTTGAGTAATGTTGTTTCATAAATTGTTCAATTTTGGTTCGGAATAATATACCAATTTTCTGCCTCAGAAAATTGTAAATCACCTCCAAAAAAGATCAATTAATTACAATATTTGTATTTATTGAGTAAATACAGATTATTATTTTGTGAATATGATAATCATAGCAGCTACCCAAAGTCGGAAGCCAACAAAACCCCTAACCGTTCTCCATCAAAATCCTCCTGGCTGCAGCCAAAAGATCTGGCTCTACAAAATCGGCCATTTGGTCATCATGACCGTCCACCTGAATCGTCTTCAGCCCCATCTTGATAGCAGGGATGAGATCTCTTTTTTTGTCTCCCACCATCCACGACTGTGATAGGTCTATGTTGAATTTGGCCACAGCTCGCTCAAACATTAGCGTATTGGGCTTTCGCATCAAGGACTCGGAGTAGGTTTCATGGCCGGGAGCATAATAGATTTTATCGATCAGGTGGTTCAGTTCTGCTTGCATATAGTCGTGACACTCCTGCATCTGCGCACGGGTGTAGACTCCTTTGGCAATCCCTGATTGGTTGGTGACTACCACCAGCACATATCCCGCTTCCTTCAGTAAGGTGACAGCCTCCGGCACACCCTTGAGGATGGTAAACCGATCCAGGGAATAAGCATAATCCACATAATCTTTATTGATCACTCCATCGCGATCCAAAAAAACACATTTGTTCATTTTCCGTGATTGTTTCTGGCACAAACTCCCGGCAAATCTATGTGACGAGACGTGCAGGAATCATCTTTTTTTCGTAAAATACAGATATGTTAGATTTTCAAAAGAAAAAGCAGCTCAGCATCCTGGTAAAAATAGCCATGGTAGACGAAGATTTTGCAGACGCTGAGAAAGAGGTGATCAGGAAAATCAGTCAGAAATATGGCGCTACCGCTGAAGAGCTGGCAGAAATATTTGACTCTCCGGCCACCGCTGAAAGTCTGGCACCCATGACCCTCATAGATAAGATGGATTTTATGATGGACTGCATCCTGGTGGTGATCGCCGATGACATGGTCACATCATCCGAAGAATACTTTGCCCGGCAGATGGCTACCCGTCTGGGCTTTAATCAGGACGTAGTGGCCTTCCTCATCAAAAACAAGGACGTAAGCCGCGAAGAGATGCGCGAGCTTATGCTGCCTTATCTGGTATCGTAAGAAGGTTGAATTCCATTACTTAAATCTCCCTATTGCTTCACTGCTTCATAATCAGCCCTGATGGCCTCAGCGAGTTGATACACAGCCATGGCGTATAATTCGCTATGGTTGTACCGGGTGATTACATAGAAATTGTTGAACCCAAACCAATACTCCATTCCATCCTCCTGCTCCAGCTCAATCAAAGCAGCCATGGTAGCAGGCGATAAATTGCCCGATGGCATGTATCCATTGTCACTGTAAAAGCGCAAAGAATTATTGGGTTTTACTCCCGGGGTAAGCTTGGTAGGATTGACCATATTTTTGATGGGTAGGGCCACCAATTCACCTTCTTTCCATCTATGCTCTTTCAGGTAGTTTGCCACACTGGCAATGGCGTCATCGGCCTGCATCAGATTTCTTGAACCTCCATCATCGTAGCTTTTGGCGTATGCCTGATAGCTACTGGGCATAAACTGCGCAAAGCCCATGGCCCCGGCATAGGATCCCTTGATCTCGTACATATTCAGGTTCTCCTCCTTCACCAGCAGTAGGAATTTCTCAAGTTCAGCAGTGAAAAATGACGATCGCTTAGGAAACCCAAAAGCCAGGGTATAAAGTGCATCCAGCACTCTGTAGTTCCCTTGTCGCTGACCGTAAAACGTCTCTACACCAATGATCCCAACAATGATTTCCGGCGCCACACCGGTTTTGGAGCTTACATCCTTGATTACTGCTTTATTTTCTTTCCAAAATTCAACACCGGCAGAGATGCGATCTTCTGTCATGAAAATCTTTCGGTAACGCCCCCAGGTCATAGTGCCTTCAGCAGGTTTTTCCATTTTCCGAACAATACTCTCCTGATACCTGGCATTATTCAGAATCACTGTGACCTCTTCCAGACTCATCTCATTTCGATCGGAAAAACTCCTGGCAAACTCCGCTACCTTCACCTGATCGACCTGTCCGAAACCAGATAAACCCATCGTCAATCCCAATAGCACCAAACCCATCGTTTTCTTAAATACACCCATTTTCATCACTTTTTTCCACCTCAAAGGTGGTTTGTTTACAAGACAATAAAAAACTCTCAAAAGTTATTGAATAACGTGTGATGGTGTCCATATTTCAGGATTTTAGTAAATTATGTCATGGCTGATCAAACGTGGAGCACTTTCAGGCGCAAAATTTACATCAACGCCCCTTCCGGGAAAATCTATTGGCATTGGGCCACGAGTAAAGGAATGGAAACGTGGTTTCTCAGAAGTTGTGAATACACAGACAACCGCGAGGTGAAGCGTGCCCGAGAAGAGCACGCACAGGCCGGAGACACCTACCTGTGGTATTGGCACAACTGGGCCGACGGTGAATCAGGCATCATCAACGAGGCAGATGGCAGAACCCATCTGGCATTCTCCTTCTCTGGAGCTCAGGTGACTATTGATCTTGAAGAAAGCAAAGGTGTGACCCTGGTGACGCTCACACAGCACCATATCCCCACAGATGATCGGAGTAAGATGAATGTCTACTATGGCTGTGGTACAGGGTGGACTTTTTGGCTGGCCAACCTGAAGGCTTATCTCGAACATGACGTACTCCTTCATCACACAGCACCTGACATGATGGGCCGCAGTGATTTCTCTGATTTTGTAAATCTATGATGCGCACCCTGATCAGTACCATATTGCTCATTTCTCTTTTCTCCTGCAGCGAGAGTCAGGAGATACAGTTCCGATCCATGGTGATTCATACGCTCCGGCCTCAGGTTTTGCATGAATGGTATGCCGAGCACCTTGGGTTTGAGCCCGTCCACAAGCAATCCCTGCTTAGGGATGACTTCACGATCCACTTCAAGAGTCCGGAGGAACTTATGGCAGACGCACCAGATTACAGGCATGGTTTTTTTAAGATTGGGTTTCTCACCAATGAATTTGACGACCTTTTCGAGTCGCTTCAGCAGGGCCAGGTGGAGTTCCTGGGTGGTATTTTCAAAGACAACAATCTTTCCAGGCGCTCCTTTCTGATCAAGGATCCTGATGGTAATCGTATCCAGTTTTTCGAAACCAAGGAACAAAGAGGGCTACAGCCTTATTTTCTGGCTTTGCTCACTCCTTCTATTGGCGAAGCGGAAAAATGGTACCAAATGAGGTTTCCGGTTACCAAAACTCACAATCTCGACCTTAGGGAAAAGAAGATCTACATCCGACTATTGGAAGGTGAGGACTTTGCGATAGAAATTATCGAAAACAATGACCGGGTTTCCCCGCGCACCCTTGGTCCTGGATTTCATCAGTTTGAAATTGGGGGCATTGGTACACCTTTCGAAAAAGATAAGGATGGAAACAACATTATCAGTAACCTTTGAACCCAGTACTCCACTTTGCTCAAAGGTTACGGAATAGCGTTGGTGCTTTATTCATCCACTCGGTTCAAAACCGAATCCGGGAAGTAGCGATTGGTCAGTGCTACCATCTCGTCTCCTTTCACAAACATGTCTATGGTAATCTCCTCCGTGTGAGAGAGCCCGCAGGCACCCAATAACTCCAGTACGGCATGGATGGTGTTGTGATGGAAATAGTAGACCCGATCAATCTTGTCAGTCACCACCAGTCCTTTGGTGAGCATGGCATTTTGAGTAGCCACACCTGTAGGGCAGTCGTTGGTATTGCAGCGCAGTGCCTGTATACAGCCCAGACTAAACATAAATGCCCGGGCCGAATTGCAGATATCGGCGCCCAGTGCTTTCATTCTTAGTATAGAAAAGGCCGTCAGTACCTTACCACTTGCAATCACTTTCACTTCGTCTCGCAATCCATACTTCAGCAGGGTGCTGTGTACAAATATGAGTGCGGGCTCTAGTGGTAATCCCACCGAATCAGAAAACTCAAGCGGGGCAGCACCTGTGCCTCCCTCGGCTCCATCTACGGTAATAAAATCTGGCCAGATCTCCAGTGCTTTCATCTTTTGTACCAAAGCGATAAACTCCTCCGTACGACCCACGCACAGCTTGAAGCCAACAGGCTTTCCTTTGGACAATTCTCTCAGGTTCTGAATGAAGTAAAGTAAGTCTTCCGGCCCACGGATATTCTTATGTCCTGGAGGGGAGATGATCATCGTATGAGGCTCCACACCCCTGATCCTGGCAATTTCTTCATTGTTCTTAATGGCGGGAAGTACACCCCCGTGCCCCGGCTTGGCTCCCTGAGAGATTTTCAGCTCTATCATCTTCACCACAGGATTGGCCGCTTTTTCTGCAAAGAGCTCCGGACTAAAATCGCCCTCAGGTGTTCTGCATCCAAAATAACCGGTCCCGATTTGCCACACAAGGTCTCCGCCCTCTGCCAGGTGATAGTCTGAGACCCCTCCTTCGCCCGTATTGTGGTAAAAGCCTCCCTTTTTCGCACCTCCGTTCAGGGCTCTGATGGCATTCTTGCTCAAAGCCCCAAAGCTCATGGCAGAAATATTGAGAATAGAGGCACTGTATGGTTGGCCGCACTTGCTACTGCCTATGGTCACCCGGGGAAATTCCTTTACCGGTGGTGTAGCGTAGATAGAGTGTCGCAGAGCTTCATAGTGGTCATTGTTGATATCCATCTGGGTACCAAACGGATGCGTGTCGTTCACATTCTTAGCCCGGCGATAGACCAACGCCCGGTGGTTCCGGCTATAAGGCTTGCCGTCTGTACTTCGCTCTATGAAATACTGCTGTATCTCCGGAGAGATCATCTCAAAGAAGTATCTGAAATACCCCAGCAGTGGAAAGTTCCTTAAAATGGTATGACTTCTCTGTACCCGGTTATAAAAGCCGATAAAGGCCAGTGGGATTAATACCGTATAGCTCCAAAGCCAGTCCGAGCTATAATAATACCCCACCAAACCAACGGCTATCAGTATGAGGGGTGTAATGAAATAAAAGGTGTGTCTCATATGTTGTCTAAAGATTGACTGAATGTACGAATCTTGTTCGATAGTTCATTCACTTTAGCACCTTCTTCTGCAAGAAAAGTTACACATGAGACAGTCAGGGCATCTTTTATCCGATTGCATCCTTCACCAGCTCTACATTTTTCTTGCTGTTTCCAATGAAGATCTGGTCATCAATGATGAAAACGGGGCGCTTCAAAAAAGTGTATTCTTCTAAGATGTAGCGCTTGTAATCCTCCTCCGTGAGGTTCTTCTCTTTTAGGCCCCAGGCTTTGTATTTCATAGCCACTCTGGAGAACAGCACTTCATACGAACCCGCCAAAGCCTGCATCTCCTCTATTTGGGCCTCCGTAATGGGCTCTTTCTTAATGTCCTGGGTAACGAACTCCTCACCAATTCCCAGCTCCTTCATGATCCGCGTGCAAGTAGAACACGTGGATAGGTAGTACACTTTTTTCATAGTCAAAAAATCAATCTGGTAATAATCTTAAAACACCTTTTCCTTCCACACCAAGATACACAAACCCATCAGGGCCCTGCCTCACGCTTCTCACCCGTCCGATCCCCTCCAGGTACTTTTCTTCCTTCACTATCTTGCTTCCCTCTACATCGCACCGGTGCAGGTAGCCAAACTTTAAAGACCCAACCAGGAGGTCTCCCTTGAGTTTACCGTACTTATCTGAGGTCACAAAATCCATCCCACTAGGGGCAATAGAAGGCACCCAATAAACTTCCGGCTGCTCCATGCCATCTTTGGCGGTAATCTCTGTGAATTTGGTGCCATTGTAATTGATCCCATAAGAAATCACCGGCCAGCCATAGTTCTTCTTGGGCCTAATGATATTCACTTCGTCTCCGCCTTTAGGCCCATGTTCTTGCTCCCACACCTCACCTGTTTCGGGATGTACAGCCAGCCCCTGAGGGTTTCTATGTCCATAGGAATAGATGGTCTGCATGGCAATGGGGTTTCCCGCAAAAGGATTGTCCCTGGGCACACTGCCATCATCATTCATTCTGTGAATCTTCCCACAATGGTTGTTCAGTTTTTGAGGGTTCTCATCCCTATTGCCACGATCTCCCACAGAAACATACATATATCCTGCCTGGTCAAAGACAATGCGCGATCCGTAATGATGCCGGGTGTCTGAGGCAGGTTCCGCCCTAAAAACTTCAGCGGACTCCACAAATGAGTTACCCTGCAGCTTGCCGCGTATCACGGCGGTGGTAGCCAGATTGCCACCCATAGGCTTGGAATAAGACAGATAAACCCATCCGTTTTTCCCAAAATCCGGATGCACTTTCACATCCAGGAGGCCACCCTGCCCCGCCGCTACCACCTGAGGAGTCCCGCTGATGGCTTGCAGTTTTCCATTCCATCTGTATAGCGTCCCCGAGATGTCGGTCACCAGCATATCCCCATTGGGAAGCCAGTCCATCCCCCATGGAATGTTGATTTCACTGATCACCACCTCAGTGCCAAATGAAAATTCATTGGCAGGCTGTGACCAACCATGGAGTGTTATTAAAAAGAAAAAGGAGAACATCAAATTCTTCATTCAGAAAATGGGGTTTGGTTTAGGGTTTTAAACCTAATCAGTAATTCATTGTTTCGATAACCAACAGGTAATTTTCTATCCATCAGATTGCCCGCAATTGTCAGAGATGGGACACCTCCATGGAGGATACATGCATTAAATTTGAAGCGCAAAACACAAAGGCTTGAAAAACGACATCCGGGTCATCATTCCCGCTTTTAATGAGCAAAACGCCGTAGGATTGGTAGTCGATGAAATTCCAAAAGATTGGGTATCAGAAATCATCGTGGTGGACAATGGATCTAGCGATGATACATTTGCCCAAGCCGAGCGAAGCGGTGCCACCGCACTGAGGGAGAATCGCCGCGGGTATGGCCAGGCCTGCCTGAAAGGAATGGAGCATATAGCCAACAGCACCACTCAGCCAGACATTGTGGTGTTTTTGGATGGTGACCACTCCGACTACCCTGCACAGCTACCGGAGCTGGTACAGCCAATTCTCTCGGGAGAAGTTGATCTGGTCATTGGGTCTCGCGCATTAGGTCAGAAAGAAAGGGGATCAATGACCCCACAACAGGTGTTTGGAAACTGGCTGGCGACTACACTCATCAGATGGTTTTACGGAGTGAGCTATACCGATCTAGGGCCTTTCAGGGCAGTGCGATACAGCAGTCTGATGGCTATAGGTATGACGGACACGAACTATGGCTGGACAGTGGAAATGCAACTGAAGGCGGCCAAACTCAAACTCAGAACCCTGGATGTGCCTGTGAACTATCGCCAGCGCATAGGAGTTTCGAAAGTCTCGGGCACGGTGAAGGGCACCATCATGGCCGGTTATAAGATTATATTTACCATTTTTAGACACCTGTAAGCGTATTTGAGTACATGGAGTGGATCGTTATTTTTGGATATTCTTTTGCCCTGCTGATTATTAGTCTTTTCAGCCTGGAACAGCTATACCTGGCCTTTCTCTACCGAAAAGGAAAAAAGAATCATGTCCACAAGCCTCTCCACGAATTCCCGCTCGTGACCGTGCAGTTGCCTATATACAATGAGAAATACGTCATCGAGCGACTCATTGACTGTGTGTGTGCTCTGGACTACCCCAAGGATAAATTGGAGATTCAGGTGCTGGATGACTCCACAGATGAAACCAGTGATTTGGTGGTGGCCAAAATAGCCGAGTGGACTGAAAAAGGCATCAATATTCGTCAGGTGATTCGCTCAGAGCGCATTGGATTTAAAGCAGGGGCCCTCCAATATGGCCTGCAGGAAGCCAGGGGTGAATACATCGCCATATTTGATGCGGACTTCCTCCCCGATTCCGACTTTCTCCTGAAAACTTTACCTGCATTTGAAGAAGGCATAGGAATGGTGCAGACACGCTGGGGCCATATCAACCAGGAATACAGCATTCTCACGCGGATGCAAGCCTTCGGGCTGAACGCACACTTTACCGTGGAGCAGGGTGCGCGAAACTCCTCTGGTAAATTCATGAACTTTAACGGTACCGCCGGCATCTGGCGAAAGACCTGTATAGAAGAAGCTGGTGGCTGGCAACACGACACACTCACCGAAGATCTGGACCTCAGCTACAGGGCACAACTCAAGGGGTGGAAGTTTCAATATCTGGAAGATGTGACCAGTCCTGCCGAACTGCCGGTATTGGTCACGGCCATCAAATCACAGCAGTATCGGTGGAACAAGGGTGCGGCCGAAACGGCCCGAAAGAATTGTGTGAGTATCCTAAAGTCGAGCCAATCCTTTCAGGTGAAGATGCATGCACTGCTTCATTTGTTCAACAGCTCAGTCTTCCTCTTCTTACTCCTGGCAGCGGTCTTGTCGATCCCTGTTTTGTTCGTCAAAAGCACTCAGCCAGTTTTCGAAATCATTTTTAACCTGGGCGGAGTGTTTATCGTCGGCTTTGTGGGGATGACTATCTTCTACTGGGTATCAGCACGAGCGGCTACCCCCCATTTTTCACTGAAGTATTACCTGATTCATTTCCCTTTGTTTCTGATCTTTTCCATGGGCATGGCGCTGCACAATGCCATCGCTGTGACAGAAGGTTATCTGGGCATTAAATCACCTTTCATTCGTACGCCAAAGTTTAATATCAGATCCAAAAAAGACAGTTGGAAAGGGAATAGCTACCTGACCAAAGGAATTGCTCCACTCACCATTATGGAAGGCCTGCTGGCACTGTATTTTGTTTTTGGGGTGGTGACGGGCATCCAAATACAGAACTTTGGCCTCCTCCTTTTCCACACGATGCTCGCCCTTGGGTTTGGAGCGGTGTTTTTCCTTTCGATCAAGCCTTTCAATGATGCCAAAGCAGGATAAAACGGCTGTCTTTGCGGCAGTTTTTATCTTTTTTGCAGGTATTTCTGCGACCGGCCTTCTCATCCCCCGACATCATGGCTGGATGCTTCTGTTTGCGTATTTCTCTGCCTTTTTCGCCTACTTCTGGCTTTGCAAAAGCGATATCAAACTCCATCACCTCCTGGCCATAGGGCTGACGGCCCGGCTCATCCTGTTCCTGGGACTTCCCTCACTGTCCGATGATCTCTACCGGTTCATTTGGGACGGCACCCTCCTCCGTGAGGGCTTTTCTCCATATGCCCGGTTGCCTGCAGAATACCTCACACAAGGAATTCAAGGTGTGGATCAGCAATTGTACGATCAGCTGAACTCTCAACCGTACTACTCAGTGTATCCACCTCTCAATCAACTGTTTTTTTGGATCAGTGCCTCCATAAGTACCTCCTGGCTGGCTCAAGCCAACGTACTGAGGGTGGTACTGTTGATGGCTGACCTGGGTAGTGTTTACTTTTTATACCGACTACTTCAATTACACCAAAAAGACCTCTCTGTCATCGGCTGGTTTTTTCTCAATCCTTTGCTGATTCTGGAAGCCACTGGCAGCATACACTTTGAAGGATTGGTCGTCTTTTTCCTTTTGCTTGGCCTATGCGCCTTTGAAAAAAACCGGATGATCAGCAGCGGCATTGGGCTAGGGCTGGCAGCCGCTACGAAGCTCCTGCCACTGATCTTCCTGCCGGCCATAGTGATTAGAAAATGGTTCAGGGATGGAGCCACCGTGGGGATAGTAGCTGGCCTGGTGGTCAGCATCGGCCTGATCCCGTTTATCAACTCAGCCATTCTTTCTGGCATGCAGTCCAGCCTGGGTCTTTACTTTCAGAAATTTGAATTCAATGCAAGCGTATATTTCCTTTTGCGAGAGGTCGGTTTTTGGCTGAAAGGGTATAATCTCATTAGCATACTTGGCCCTGCCCTTTCGGGCATCACCATACTGGGCATAGTGGGACTGGCCCTGAGGGGTCAAAGAAGAAAATGGGCCGTGCACAAAACCATGCTCTTCTCCCTTTCGCTATATCTCCTGCTGGCTACCACTGTACATCCCTGGTATATTTTGCCACTTATCGCCCTTGGGTTACTTTCAGGGTTTTACTATCCCATTGCCTGGGCATTGATGATTTTCGTTACCTATTTTGGCTATCAGGAGGCCGGATTCGAACTATCTGCCATTTGGGTTGTTTTGGAATATGGTGTGGTGCTAAGCACCTTTGCAATAGAACTCATCAGATCTCATGAGAAAAGCGCGTAACTTTTTTTTCTTTTTGCTCAGTATCCTTTGGCTTCCTGCCTGCGGGCAAAAGACCTTTGACGAAAAGATGGAAAGTTTATACCGCAATACAGTGCCGGTCATACAGGCTGATAAACTGAAGGACAAACTAACAAAAGAAGGAGTATACCTACTCGACACCCGGGCACCCGAAGAATTTGGCGTAAGCCATATTGCAGGGGCTCATTTGATAGATTTTGATAACTTTAAAATCTCCATGGTGCGGGAGATTCCCAAAGATGCAGAAGTGGTAGTCTACTGCTCTGTGGGCTACCGCAGCGAGCGGATCGGGGAAGAGCTACTGGCTGCAGGCTACCAGCATGTGAGCAACCTTTACGGAGGCATTTTCAACTGGAAAAACCAGGGAAATACAATAATCAATAAAAACAATCTACCCACTGACAGTGTGCACACGTACAACGAAAACTGGTCTCAGTGGCTCTATAATGGCATAAAAGTATATGAGTGACAACAGCGAAAACCTACTGATCATTTTTGTAAAGAACCTGATCCCCGGAGCGGTAAAAACCCGCCTGGCTAAGGATATAGGGATAGATGGAGCACTGGATGTCTACAAGTACCTTGTAGAACACACCTTCGAAGTGACTCAGGATCTGGACTATTCTAAGGCGGTGTTTTATTCAGAGTATGTGGAAATAGAAGACACCTGGGACACAGAAAAATACAAGCTCTTCGTGCAAAAAGGCCCGGACCTGGGAGATAGGATGATGAACGCCTTCAAGCATGGATTTGATAAGAAGTTCAAAAAGGTAGTGATCATAGGGTCTGATTGTTTCGAGCTGAAAGGCACACACATTGAAGAGGCCTTTGATCAATTGGACAAAAACGATATCGTGATAGGACCAGCCACCGATGGAGGGTATTATCTGATCGGGATGAATAAGCTTTACCCGCAGCTTTTTCATGACAAAAAGTACAGCCACGACAAAGTAATGATGGATGTTCTCACTGAGATAGGAGAGATGAATGCCAGTTTTCACCTGCTACCTGAACTCAATGACATTGACACCTTTCAGGACCTGAAGGACTCCGACATAGAATTTGAATTTGTAGACCCGGATGATGCAGACCTCTAAACTCCTTTTGATCCTTGTATTTGCCGCTGGTGTATCCAACTCCTGCTCACAGAGTGCATCTTCGCCCGCAGACCCATACTTGCAAAAAGACTGGGCTAAGAATGCCCTCTGGGATGACGGAAAGGCTGAAGTGATAACCTACGATGCGGAAAGAGTGGTTTACGGGAAATCCCGATCCTTTGAATATACCTATGTACTCGTCAAGGAAACTTTTAATAAGGAGTATCAGGTAAAAACCGATGCTTATGACCGCAATGACTTATATGAGGTCATGAAAATCAATAAGTTTTGTAGGATTCCCACCATGAAGTACCCGTATCACTATCTCACTTCGGTTTTTCTGAAAAGAGATAATGCCAGCCTGGTACACAAACTGACCAACACCTCACAGGAATGGTGCGGCAATACGGCCAAATCCTTTGTGGAAGATGGAAACAACTACCGGTATCAATACATGAGCTACTGGGATGGCCAGGGCAACGGCACGGATAAGCTCAGAAAAGGACCGTGGTTTGAGGATCAGCTAAGCTATACGCTCCGAACATTAAATTTTGAAGAGGGGATTTCTTTCGACATCCTCCTCTACCCCATGCAAATCAGCAGCCGGGCAAACCTGCCGGAAGCAGAAATAGCGACCATTTCTGTCACCAAGGCCTACGCAGAAGACCTGAGTGACATTGACCCGGCCTTTGTCTCCAACCCATGGAAAGTAAACGTGAGCAGGGCTGAAGGGCCTGATCTCTCCTTTTGGATCAACGGCGAGTACCCAAACTACCTGCTCCGAATGGAGGCCACCGATGGTCGCAAGCTCTCCATGAAGAGCTTAATAAGAGATGCCTATTGGGAGCACGAGTGAGTAACCTGACTAGCTCAGGCGGGCCATATCCCGAATGAGGATTCTTCTCCGATCAAAGTTGATCACGTTTTCTTCCCGGAGCTCGTTCATCACCGTGGTGACCGTTTGTCTGGAAGTACCCGTAAGACTGGCAATGTCCTTGTGGGTCAGATGATTCTTAATCATCATTTCAAAACCTACTTTTTGACCTTTTTCCTCCGCCATTTCCTTTAGAAAATCAACGATCCTAGACCTGGCATCCTTGAAGACCAGCGATTCTATCCGGCGCTCCATCTTGCGAAGCCTAAAGCCCAAAATTTTGAAAATCTTAAGACTGAGTTCCTGACTGTCCTTCATCAGCTCCTTCAGGTCTTCTATGGTCATCGGGCAGACCCGTGTGTCATCATCCATGGCCTGAGCAAAATCTGACCGCCTGTCCTCTCCCGCCAATGCGAGTTCTCCAAAAACCTCTCCTTTGGTAAGAATGGCTTTTACAATCTCCTTACCTTCCTCAGTGTAGCTCCCTATCTTTATCCGTCCGGAGGCGATCATGTAAATGTTCAGGGAGGGCTGATCGGGGAAATAGATAAATTCATCCTTTTTGAAAACGTTAGGGCTGTGCTTTTCCTCCATACTGGGAGTCTTCGCAGGACACAGTATTTCAAATAAATCTACGTCTTCAAAATACCAGAGCTTAGATTGATCACTCATATGCTAAATTCAAATAGTTAGGAATAGATAAAAGTTTGTTAAGTGTGCCACGGAGTTACATTTTTGTGCAACTTTTGCCGCAACGTAAGTCTAACAACATAAATGCTTAAAATGTCTCATTGATGGACTATTTAAATGTAAAAGCGCTTCATATCATCTTCATTGTCACCTGGTTTGCGGGGCTGTTTTATATTGTGAGGCTTTTCATTTATCAGACTGAGGCGCAGCTTAAACCAGAGCCGGAAAAGACCATTTTGAGTGAACAACTGGCCATTATGGCGCGCAGACTTTGGCTTGGTATTACCTGGCCGTCAGCCATTCTCACCCTGATTTTCGGCTCGTGGCTCCTTATTTTGCAGCCCGCCTGGCTTCAACAATCTTTCATGCACATCAAGCTCACTTTTGTGTTTTTTCTGTTCCTCTATCATTTTAGCTGCCACTACCTCTACAAAAAATTACAAAAAGGAGAAACTAAATTCACCTCCAACCAATTAAGAATCTGGAACGAAGTAGCCACATTATTTCTCGTGGCCATCGTATTTCTGATCGTTGTAAAAAATCAAATTAGCTGGATATGGGGCACCATCGGCATTTTCACTTTTGCCCTTGCACTCATGCTGGCCATCAAACTTTATAAAAGAATAAGAGAACAATCAAGATGAACAAGTTTAACCTGTTATTCCTCCTAGGGCTAACCCTTTATGGCTGTGGAGAAGTGAAGTCCAACTACGAGCTCCCCATTCTCGGCCGATCGGAAATTAATGAATCGGTCGTCAATGGCGAAACAGTGTATGACACCATCTATCACACCATACCCGATTTCCAGTTTGTAGATCAGGACAGCAGCCTCATCACCAATGAAACCTTCTCTGGGCAGGTGTATGTGGCTGATTTCTTTTTCACCTCCTGCCCTACTATATGCCCGGTGATGAAGCAGCAAATGCTGAGGGTATATGAGGCATACAAAGACCATCCCGAAGTGGCGATCCTCTCGCACACCATTGACCCGGAATATGACACAGTGGCACTACTCCATGACTTTGCTGAGCGACTGGGGGTGTCCTCAGACACCTGGCATTTCGTAACGGGAGATAAGGACGAAATCTACGATATAGCTGAGAAAAGCTACATGGTAGTGGCCAATGAAGACGAAACCGCCCCCGGTGGATTCATTCACAGCGGCGCCTTTTTGTTAATTGATCAGCAAAGAAGAATCAGGGGGGTATATGATGGCACTGTGCCAGAGCAGGTGGATATCCTGATCCACGACATTGCCCGACTGACTACCAAAAACACCGATGAAAAACTTTAAATCAACACTCCTCATTCTGGTAATTTTCCTGACCTCTTGTGGTACCTCACCCAAGAAAACCGCAGATGAAAAGCCAGTGGACAGGCGCACGGAAATCCGACTCACTCAATACATGGTGCAGGGGAAGGGGCTCTACCAAACCTACTGCTCCAATTGTCATCAGGCAGATGGCACTGGTCTGGGCAAGTTATACCCACCGCTGGCTGGTTCGGATTATTTGATGGCGGACCTCAAAGAAGTGGCCTGCCTCATTAAGAATGGAAAAACTGGTGAGATCACAGTAAATGGTGTCAGCTATAATCAAATGATGCCTGCCAACACTCACCTTACGCCCATTGAAATTGCTGAGATAGTCACCTATATCAGCAACTCCTGGGGAAATGAAGCGGGCATCTCAGCTACACGAGATGTCACCCAGTGGCTCAAAAACTGTAATCAGGCCGAGAATTAATTCAGGGCCTTCTGGCCCTCTTCCAGAGAGCTGAGCATGAGGCGCTTTACCTCTTCTATCTCTTTCAACTGACCTTCAAGATAAGCCTTCACCTCTTCTTCGGATCCGACAAAATCGGGATCAAAGCCGTGCATCCAGGTCATCATAGATTTATTGGCGGAGCTCACAGCCACCGCCAGTTCGCGATAGCGGGCAGCCGCCGTGGTATCCCCTGCCACAGAGTCAGCCATGACCAGTAGTTGCTTTTCTGTCATTCTTAGCTCACCCATTTTGGGCATTACCGCATCATGGACTTCCATTACCTGATCCTTCAGTCCTTTGGTGTCCTCCTTTTTCGTTTGGCTACATGCCGCCGCTAAGACCAGGCATATCAAGAGTATTTTTTTCATAGGGTTAATTAGGTTGTAGTTTGGCTCCTTCCAGGATGTACATCAGTTGGTCTACATCAGAATCATTTAATTTTAGCTTTCCAGTAATGGTCACCTTCTTAGCTGTATACTTTACAGACTCGTCAAGGTAGATTTCGGCTACAGACTCAGGACCAGCACCCCCGCAAAAAAAACAGGAAGCCACGGGCACAGATGAAATAATCAGATGATCCGGCTCAAACATCCCTTCGAAAGGGATGATATAGCCCGAAAGCTCTATTTCTTTTCCTTCAATACTTTTGATATCCGGACCAAACTTGGGAACATATATTTCGCCGTATTCGTCCTTTGATTTTTCGTATTCGATCTTGCTGAGGGTTTTCCAGTTCTCAGCCGAAGTACCCTGCGCCATCGCACAAGTACCAAAAATGATCATCAAGCCGCTTAGTAATAGACGCATATTTATCCTTTTGCTAATGTTTCTGAAATATCTGTTTTATAGGCCAGTACCGCCGGAATCACAGAGGCCAAAAGGCCAATAAGTAAACAACCAAAGAGCACAATCCATTCCTCATTGATGAAATAAAAAGTGCGCGGATTAATCCCCTCCAATGATGATGCCATAGCATACACCACTCCATGAGCAATGAGCAATCCTGAAATCGCCCCCACAAAAGTAATCATCAATCCCTCAAATAAAATGTGGAGTAAGATCTGGCTACGTGTGGCCCCCATGGATCGCATTATGGCTATATCGTACTTTCGATCCTTCAGGGAGTTGAGCAAGGCAATGAACACACTCACTGCTGATATAGCGATGATCATCACACCCAAAATATTTAATACCTGAATGCCCACCCCTATGATGTTAAACAACCTGGCAGTTTCAAAAGCGGGGGAAGCAGCCTGCATGCTACTCTCTCCATTGATGGCTCGTGGCAGCATCACCGCACCCATAGGAGAACGGTACTTTACCAGAAGTGCCGTGATCTGCTCCTCCTCATACTGCTCCTGAGTGACCGTAAGCCCCCAATGATCGATGGAGACCAGTGAGTCTTCTTCGTGTAATTCATGCACCTCTTCATGGCCATGCACCTGCCAGATGCTCGCCACCCCCGTCAGGATCAGCTTGTCCAGCACAGTGTTGGAGAGCGACATGATCCCCGCCACCACAAATGGCTCACTTTCGTGGGCTTCTCCATCTTCAGACAAACCATGCTGACTCTCAAAAGTGTCACCCAAACGAAGGTTCAGCTTTTCGGCTGCCAGAGCACCTACAACCACCTGCATGGGCTCATGAAACCACTCGCCCATCGTCAGTTCAGCTCCATACAAGGCAGCATACGCATCTGTGGTGCCCACAATCCTGTAGCCAGCGTAGCTGTCGCCCAGAGAAAGGGGAATCACCTCGCCGATGTACCTGCTGTGGCTCACCTCCACAGCTTCCTTGAGGTTGATATTCCCTGTGGGAAAATCCACATGAAAGATATTGGCCAGAATCAGCTGGAGGGGGCTTCCTTTGGCACCAATCACCAGGTCCACTCCTTTGGTGTTTTTAGAAATTTCGTTTTCAAGCTCCTTGGAAACCAGCAGAATCAACAGCACCACTGTCACCCCGAAAGCCAACAGGAGCCAGCTCAGAAAACTGCTGAGTGGCTTGGCCAGGATACTTCGCAGACTCAAGTATGGGATATTCATAATGTCAACTGGTTTGGAAACTCACTTTTTACCCGATGGTCATGCGTGGCGATGATCAGGGTGGCCCCGCAGGCCTCAGCCTGGCTCTTCAGCAACTGAACCACCGCGGTACAGCTCTCGTCATCGAGGCTGGCAGTGGGCTCATCACCAAAAATCACCGCTGGCTGGTTGATGACTGATCGGGCAATGGCCACACGCTGAGCCTGCCCCTGGCTTACTTCATAAACCTTCCGATGCGCAAGATCACGAATCTGCAAGTCCTCCAATACCTGATTGATCTCCTTGTTTCGTTTTGGCTTGTGACCAAAAAATGTGGCCAATCTGATGTTTTCTTCCACCGTAAGCGACCCGATGAGGTGGGGCTTCTGAAACACAAAACCAATGTGCTGCCCTCTGTATCGATCCAGTGCAGATGAGGACAAAGCTTCCAGGTGAGTGCCTTCTATCACCACCGAACCTGAAGTAGGTCGTAGCAATCCGGATAGTAGGTGAAGCAAGGTGGTTTTTCCACAACCCGATGGGCCCAGGATCAACGCATGATCACCCGAAGCAACCTCCCAGTCCGGGAAGTTGAGGGCTGCTGCCTCGTCATAGGCAAACTTTAAGTTTTTAGTGACTAACAATTAATATGACTATTTTAATAATATTTTGTAAAATATTTATTACTTTAACTGAGTATTCTCAAAAGACCAGCTAATATGACCTTACTATTCTTTCCTGTTGTCGTCGTGCTTTTCCTATACTATTCATTCAAAGGCAGACTTAAAAAAAGCATCAAGCCTGTTGATGAAGTAGCCGGTTGATCTGATGCCTATGATGAATCAGGTGTGCATTGAAAAACTTCACCATAGCGGGTAAAGTAATTCGCCCGGCCATTGGATGTTTATAAATGCCCTTATTCAGAAACTCATCAGGGTACTCATCCAGAAACGCCTTCAGGTCATCACTTGTTTGGTCGAATAAGGATTTCATTTCTTCTAAATTCCGCTCATTAGACGGACTGATCACCACTGCAGGCGCTTTTATCTTGATTCTTGAATAAAGGATAATATCATACACTTCCATCCTCACTGAATTGAATAGGGAAGCTCCCGGCATTTGATCTCCCGCGAGTAGCTTTTTCTTACAATAATTAAGGGATCCGCTTTCCGCAAAATGCAGATGATCCAACACCTGCAAAACCGACCACTGATTCCCCGTCGGCTTCCACCGGAGCTGATCTTCACTACAGGGTTGAAGCTGCCGAAAAAGGGATTCCTTCCCCGCCTGAAGCCGATCATAGTGCACTTGAATTTTCCTATTCATAGTCCGCAAATTATACAAAACAGACCAAATCAATACCCCATTGGGGACGGGCCAATCTTGCAATAAATGGCAAAAAAAAGTATCTTCGGCATGACTTTCGTGCTGAATGTCGATAAACCACCCAAAGCCGTTGCTCAGCATTAAATTGTGAGCAGGGTCAATTGTAGCCTGTTGATCCTATGTAATATGACGAATAATAAAATAACTTTGCGGTACCTAACGCCTAAACGATTAATCGGCAACACTTATGCACGTATTTGATATTATTGCCCTTTTCATATTTCTCGCAGGGCTCTTCATATTTGTCAATACCTACTTCCTGAAATTACCGTCTTCCATAGGTCTTATGATCATGGCGATCGTGCTGTCTGTGATCATTTTGATTGTGGGTTTGATTTTTCCCAGCCTTCAGATTGGCGCTGTAGAGCTCGAAGAGTACGATTACGCAGAAGTGCTCTATCATGTGGTACTCTCCTTCATGCTGTTCTCTGGGGCCTTAAACATAGATTTCAAGAAGCTATCCAAACAACGCACCCCCGTACTGATACTGGCTACCACGGGTGTTTTGATTTCCACTTTTGTCATTGGAACCCTAGTCTTCTACATGCTCGAGTTTGTGGGCATCGAACTGCATTATCTCTACTGTCTGGTATTCGGAGCATTAATTTCCCCAACAGACCCCATAGCGGTAACCAAAACTATCAGAAGGTTCAACCTGGATAAAGAGCTTGAAATCAAAATTGCCGGGGAGTCCCTCTTCAATGATGGTATGGCCGTGGTACTGGCGCTTACCCTGCTGGACATAGCCCATGCGGGCGAAGATCATGCCCTCTCGGTATTTGAAACTGTATATATCATTGGTGCCGACATTGGTGGAGGAATCTTCATCGGGCTTTTCTTGGGTTATCTGGGATACAGACTACTGAAATATGTAGACAACGATGCAGTAGAGGTAGAAATTCTTATTACTCTGGCCATCGTCATGGCGGGTTCATTTCTCGCGGATTTTATACACGTGTCGTCCAAGCAAGCGGCAGTGGTCATGGGACTGGTCATTGGTAATGAAGGGCGAGGTGAGCACGTAACCAGTGCGGCAGGAGATTATGTTTTTAAATTCTGGAACCTGATGGAGGAGTCGCTGGCGGCGATGCTCTTTGTACTGATCGGGCTGGAAATGCTGGTGATCCCGCGAAGGCTGGATTATTTCTCAGCGGGGTTCTTTGCTGTCAATATTGTACTACTGGGAAGATGGATCAGTGTTTATATCCCAATCAAGCTGATGTCAGTCAAGCGGTCCTTTTCGCCCAGTACAATCCCGGTGCTCACCTGGGGCGCCCTCAGGGGAGGTCTGCCCATTGCACTCTCGCTTTCATTGTCAGATTTTCATGGCAAGGACATCATCGTCACCATGACCTACATTGTGGTGGCCTGCTCCGTGCTCTACCAGGGCCTTACGGTACCTTTGTTGATGAAAATGAACTTTACCGAAAAGAAAGAGCGCAAAGTCCACGGGCACTAGGCCTGATAACGTCGCCTTTTCAGTATCTAAATACCTTCAGGTTCGTTTGTTCTTGTAGTCCGTCCTGCCTTCCGCATTTATTGGGTAATTATACTAATTTTACCGGCTCATGAAAAAGACCCACACATTCATAGCATTCGCCTTGGCCTTACTCTTAAGCTTGTTTTCCTGTAGCGGAGAAAAGGAAAATGCGGAGGCCAGTCATGGCTCCCCCCGAATCAAAAAGCACAGCAAACTGGTGGCTCCCAAAGTGAACTCCGAATACATCCTGGGTGATGCAGTAAATTTTTCGATAGAATCAAAAGAAACGATCGACTCCATCGTGCTGGACTACGAAGGACAAGCCAAGATCTATCAGGAGCCGACCTTTCAATGGACCGCCGATCAGGCCAAAACCGGCACCCAAAAACTTCGGGTGACTGTGTACGCCAATGGCATCACGGAAACTCACTATCCAAAAATTCGCTTCTTTTCAGATACGCAACCTGAGGCCTACACCTACGAAGTGATCCGCGAACTCCCCCACGACCCGGAAGCCTATGTACAGGGCCTGTTTTTCTTGGATGACACCCTGGTGGAGAGCACAGGGCGAGAAGGACTCTCCAGGCTGAGTAAAACCAACCTACTCACCGCTGAGAAATATCAAACAGTGAACCTCTCCAGTCAATACTTTGGCGAAGGAAGTACCGTTTGGGAAAATCAGATCATTCAGCTCACCTGGACTTCTCAAGTGGGCTTTGTGTACAACCGGGCGCTGGAGCAGACCAACACCTTTCATTATACCCATGAAGGTTGGGGAGTTACCACCCTGAACAATACTCTGGTGGTAAGTGATGGCACCGAGGTCCTTCACCTGCTAGACCCCAGGGACTTCTCAGAAACCGGACGACTTGAGGTGTATACACATGATGAAAAAATAGTGAACCTCAATGAATTGGAAATTATTGATGGTCTTATCTATGCCAACGTATATATGGAAGACCTCATTGTGGTGATTGATCCAAAAACAGGCAAAGTGCTACGAAATATAGATATGACAGGTCTGTCGAGTCAGTTTAATCCCCGGGAGATCGATGCACTGAATGGTATTGCACATCATGCGGCGACAGGGCGTACATATGTGACTGGCAAGCTCTGGCCTAAACTTTTTGAAGTTACCTTTAAACCAAAGAACTAATCTTAACAACACAACATGACCCTATCAGAAGCTACCGAAAAAGTAAAGAAACTGGCCGCCAACAATGGTGGAAAAGTAAAAGCCAAAATTAACTTCAAATTTGACGAGGGTTTGATCCACCTCGATGACACTGTAAGCCCCACCATGGTGTCCAATGAGGAGCTCGACGCTTCCTGCACCATCAAATTATCTCTGGAAAACTTTGATAAAATGATGCACGGAAACCTCAATCCGATGATGGCCTTTATGGGTGGAAAAATGAAAATTGATGGCGATAAAGGTGTGGCCATGAAACTGGCCTCATTGTTTTGATAATCCTCTAAACGAATTACCTCAAAATATAAAGCTTGCCAAAACCGTGCTTAAAAGCCCGGTCGGCATTGGTATTTCTGTGCTCTATCTGCTCTCCGTTCTGGCGAATGAACACCTTGTAGAGGTAGACTCCATTGGCTAGCTGATCACCATACTCATCCCGTCCATCCCAGGCGTATTGGGTGATGTTATTTCCTATTCGTAAGGGGCCTATTTCATCTTGGGTGATTTCACGCACCACCCTGCCTGTCACCGTCATGATTTGAATTTTGATACGGTCGGGCATAGTGCTGCCCGTAAGGGTAAAAACAAACCTGGTCTGGGTAGAAAAGGGATTGGGGTAAGGGTAGAAATGTGTGATGGTAGACTCATTGATCACCTCAAACGAGATCTCATATGGGTACTCACCTGACTGATTGCCACTCTCATCCGTTCCCTGCACCCGAAGGGCATAAACCCCATCCTCCAGTGGACCTGGCGTATAGTTGATTTCGAAATCTTCAGACTCACTGGCCGGGGAATAAGTCACTTTGGGGTTGGCAAAGCTCACCCGCTCGTAATCGCAGGCCTCACATGGAGACTTCAGCTCAATGGTGATCCCGGAGGTATCATCCTTATACAAAAACTCATTGTCGTCCTTGAACCGAATCAGAATACTTGGTGTAGGCGACACGATATCGCCATCCAAAATATACCCCCCATCAAAGGTCACATCGAGCACCGGATTGATCTCATCCTCAGTCACCAGAAGGGCATTCAGCTGATTCACCATATTATTCACAGTGTAGAGCTCCGTTTCAGGGGCTTGCACACTCACAAGGACGTTATTATAACCCGTTCTGCCACGCGTATTTTTTGTCACCTCTATCCTGGTGGTATCTCCAGGTGCCGGTGCCGCCACACGGTAATTTTCAGACTCACGATTTCCACTGGTCACATTGGTCACCGCCACCTGCACATTCAGTGAATCTGTAAACTCAGCATTGGATATATTGGTGAACAAATAATTTCTGCTAAAACCAGCGCCTTCAGCCACCTCTTTAATCTCATAATCCTCAGGTACCAAAATCCCCTCTGCCGGATATTCGTAGTTGACCCCCCAGCTTTTTAGGTTAGGTGGGGTTTGGTCAGCATCATCTGCAAATGCAAAATTAAGCGTCATATAAGGATAAAGATCTGCATCCAATTCGGAGACATCTATCTCTGTGGACCTGCTGCCAGAAAAAATCAAATCCTTCTGACCAGTGGGTGATACGCCCGTCACACTGAACTGCCAACTATCGTTTGGTTCGCCATCTACCTCATAATGAAAGCTCTGCCACCTTTTGGCAGGGCCTATCAGCGTGGAACTGAGGTTTCCTGAAGTAAACTTTCCGGTCACCAGCCCCACCAGCTCTATCGCCTGAGATTTTAACGGCACGGCACTTCCATCAGAAGTCACCACCACGGCACTTCCGACAGGGTCTCCTTTCCTACCCAGAAAGATGACCGGCTGTCCGTCGGTTAATCCTTCAATAGTGGCATTGGCAATACCAATGTTGTTCAGAGAAGATTTTATCTGTGCATCCCATTTGGAAAACGCTACATAGTCAAAAGAAAACAGCAACACCACGTCTCCATTGTCAATCACAGAGACAATGCTGTCAAGGTATCGGGTACTACCCAACACCTGACTTTCATTAAAATTATGAATCATTTGTGGCAGACGTCCGCAGACCAGGTCATCATAAACATCTGTACCAAGGAAACCAAACGGCCTATATGGCTGCGCAGACTCCTTATCAAATACCACCGCATTAATGGCGTTCAGTCTTTTGCAGGTAGGGTCGGCGGCATTGTCTGTGAGGAGCAGATTGATTCCATCCACAATCACCTGATAATCCACGTACTCATTGGGGCTGTCGACACCATGTGTATTGATTTGAATGCCCGTTTTTGTCTCCTGAAAACTTAGTTTCTTACTATTCACATCATAACTAACCCCATGTAATGGATCCTTCTCAAACTGATAGGCTCCCACCTGGGCCCAGCCCTCCGCGGCATCATTCACCAGCGTAAATGACGACTCCACCCACGAGGTGTCTTCATTATCTCGTGCTTCCGAAAACCTCGTGCGCCAGTAGACCGTGGTGCTATCAGGAGCTGAAGTAAGATCCAGCGGATAGCTCATCAACAACCCTCCTTCAAGCGATTCATTTTTCAGAAAAGGGCTATTATAGGTGGCAGTAGTATCCACCATCAATGAATACACACGGTTTTGCTCCAGCTGATTGGCCGACTGCCAAAGCAACCTGATCACAGGCTCGGCGATAATAGAATAGTCGACGGGATATAGTGGAATTGTATTCCCTTTGGGGATAAACAGCTCAAAATTGGACATATTATTCCCTTCATTGAGTTCGGTCACATCATTATCCGGATCCAGCTGAATAAGAAAAGTATTCGTGCCCTCATTGGAGCTCTCCAGATCGTTGTAGAGGGTAAAACTGAGGGTATCCTGCCTCAATACCCTTTCGAAATAGCGACTTACAGTCTCCTGAGAGCCGTCCGGAAAAGTCCTTTGGATCGTGATCTTCAGCGAATCTCTGACAGAACGCCCGTAGTTTCTCACCGGGATATTAATCTGAAAGCTATCGGCATTGGACAGTACTCTCTCCTGGCCAAATGCTGAAGCAAAAGTCTCTAAGGTTTGAATTTCATAGTCTGGCGACTGGGCGCCAAACACTTTCACTGCCGGATCACCCTGCAATACGTTTTGGTACACCTGAGACTGCTCAGTGCCTCCCGTCCCGTAAACCTCCAAAAACCTCTCGGAAACCAGTTTCGTCAGTTCTCCCAGAGATCGTCCAAATGTTTCGTCAGTTGCAAAAGCAAATTGATAGAAAAGATCAGACCATCGTTTGAGGCTGGAAGAAAGTGCAAAATCTGAATTGGCCATCACTGCGAGAGCCCCGGCATTCGGTGTTCTCATCCAATCTTCTCCAAAAGTGAGGCTGGTGGTGAAGATCTCGCCCGCATTGCAACCATTGACCAGGATCACCGGATATTTTCCTTTATTGGTATATCCATCTGCCGGGTTGGAGGCCCTGCCGATCTCTATGTCCGTAACGATGCTACTGGAGTGTCCGAAAAAGGTAATCAAACTTACCCCCTGATTGACTTCCTGAGCCACGTTGATGACTTTCACCGCATCCGTGCTGTTTTTATTAATGTTGGACGCCTTGCCTCCAAGAAAATCTCGCTCGGCAATCGATTTGAAGTTGAGAATATAGTTTTCGAATGATCTCAACTCCCCTGCTGTCTGTCCCCCACTTAGGTGGATCAGATTCTTCCGCCACAACTGATCATATGGAACAGCTTCCATTTCCATTACTTTATCGAGATAGGCCTTCACATCTCCACTATTCAGGGCATTCAAACGCCCGGTGGCCACCTGAGGAGCCAGGTTTCCAGCTTGAGTATCTACACTGAAGAGCAGGTCAGACCCCGGATAGCCAAAAGTGGGCACATAGTGAGTCAGAGTTGTCGTTTGGGGGTTATTGCGATAGTACTTATGGTTGACAGTGGTTCCCTTTCCGATCAGAAAGAGGTACTGTGGGGCTCCAGAATTGAGGGCATATCCCACAAAATTTCTGATCGCTAATGGAGAGGGGTCCCCATAATTAAACTGATCAAAAAGATTGGAGATCTCTACTTTCAGTACATCATAGCCGCCTCCGGCCGAACTTTTACGATAGTTGACATAAGCGGTCACCGGATTCACACCATCCACCAGCTGATCGAGCTTAGGATGTGTGACCAGTAGATAGTTGGCACTGGTAACTCCTAATGGGGTGAGAGTGGCCTTTGAAATGGAAGGCACAGCGGACGGAGCTTCAAACGCATGCAACACCCGATCGATGGTGAGGTCTGGAAAAACAAACTCCAGCCTGTCTGAAAAGGCAGTGGTGGCCAGGGACTTTGGTGCTACAGGGTTGGTAATATCAAACACACGAAGAGAGGACGCCACACTTGTGGGTACTTTCACATACCCCCTTTGAGCACCGGTTGACCCAATGTTGTATGTTTTAGCGCCACTGGTGTGATTGAATTTCTGAGCATAGTCTACTTTGACGTATGACACACTGATGACATCAGTTTGTCCTGACAGCCCTTTGGGAGTAACCTGAACCATCAACTCTCCTGATGCACCCACATCACTCCACTCAAGGGCTCCACTGTAATATTTGTGATACCTGGCATCAAAAGTTACCGTGGCAAGGGTTCTCAAATTATTGGTGTTTCTACCCACACGAATGTCCACTACATGCTCAAAACTACTGACCCCTGTAAGTACCAGTTCGAGCACTGGCTTGGGGCCAGTGGTTTCCACATTGCTCAGAGTATAGTTGAACGTATTAGAAGCATTCTTCGAAATATTACTACCTGTCCATCCTTCTCCGTAATCATACCTGGCTGAGAGGATCTCATTGGTAGAGCCATAGCGCAAGCCCGTGGCGTACGTGCCTACCTGAAGTTTCAACTGGCTATCAGTATGATAGGGCGCAGCAGTTAGACCTGTGGCGTCTTTGATACTTGAGAATTCCATTCGCTTCCCACTTGTATTGGTCAGATGCCAGGTGAGAAAGTAAGTCGCTGTATCTGAAAATAAATTGTAATAGGTATGTGGTTGTGCCTCTGGAGACACATAGAGCTCTGTATCTGCCTTTCCATCGCTTTTCTTACCATAAAACTCAAAGGAATCTAACCTCCCATCGTTGTTGGTGTCCTGAGTGGCTATGGCCACTTCTTCGCCACGGCGAAAGAGCTGATATCTATTCACGGCAATATTGGCAACAGGCACACCTGCAATGGCCAGCTCATCAGCTGTAACCTTATACACCCCGTCCTTGGCTATTTTGATTTTGTAGTAGCTCTGCTCGTAATTGATCCATTCATTGCCAAAGGTCTGTGCGTTTACCGCCAAGCCCAACAAGATGCACCCCCCCAACAAAAAAACTCTAGTCCACCACATTGAAGTCCACTTTGATTGAAAAAACATGTGAATAAAGTCCTGCTGCCTGATCACCGATATCTGTGAATGCGTAATCAATGGCCACTTCCTGTATTTTAAGTCCAATGCCTACGTTCGGTTGAAATGTCCACGACTGGCTACCATCAAAATCTTTGATCTGCTGAAACTGTCCTATCCCACCCCTCAAAAACGCCAGCTGCTCATACCCCAGTTCCACGCCCAGTGACGGATCTACCGAAAAGGACTCCGTTCTGATCAATGTGTTTCTTTTCCCGTCCGTAGTAGTGACCAGATCCAGAGAGGTCATCAATGAAAATTGATCCAGAAAACTAAGTGTTCTGGATGCCCCCAATATCACCCTGGGCAATGTCACCTCCAGCGATCTGCTATAAAGTTCATTTCCGGTCTGGGCATAGACCTCAGCCAATTCCTCATCTGCTATAGACCAACTGTTGAACGTGCCAAAAAGATCACGTCCCATCAATCCAAAATTCCATGATTTCCAGGTTTTCTGTAAGCCCACGTCCATTCCAAACCCCCAGGATCCTGCAAAATCACCAACAATCCGACGAATGACTTTAACACTCCCCCCTACATCCAACCCTCCTAGCACCCTAAGCCGCCGACTGTAAGAGATCAAAAAAGCATAGTCTGCCGCTGAAAAAAACCGGATGTTATCATAGTTCACTGACCCGTTGGCATCAAAAAGAAGTCGGGTATCAGCAATGTCGTCTACAGCAAACCGAATGACCGAAACACTCAGTGCAGAACTATCATCCAGGCGGGTGGCAAAAGCCCCGTAATCGTAGTTGGAAATACCCGCAAAGTAAGCTGAGTGCATGAGCACTAGTTGATGATCAGGTTCCATTTTGGAGAGTCCGGCAGGATTCCAATAACCTGAGGATGCATCAGCGGTGTGTGATACCATGCTCAACCCGAGACCAAAAGCCCGCGCATCCACTCCTATGTTCAAAAACTCATTGCTGTATTTAGGCGTGTTATCCTGAGCAGGTAAAACGATGCTGCAAAGCATAGCAAAAATGAAAACGAAAACGCCTTTTCCCATTGACCGTTATTTGTTCCTCTAATTTAGATGAAGACTTGAGCTTCTTGAAGACAAAGGTGACAATACTCTGAGTTAAACACCCATAATTTCGATGAAATATAATTTTTTCAAGTTGAAATATATTTTTTTGAAGAATATCGCAGGGTTCGGTAATATTTCTTACTAGGTACTCGGCCATGCATAGTACCTTTCCGTATACACTATCAGTCGTGACGCGGGAAACTTATAAACTCATGGAAAATGAACATTGAAAACACACAAGTACAGATGCGAAAGGGGATTCTGGAGTTTTGCATTCTCCATATCATCGCACGAGGAGAGGTATACGCCTCTGATATGCTCGAAGAGCTTACCTCAGCAAAGATCATGGTAGTGGAAGGTACCCTCTATCCGCTACTCACCCGGCTCAGGAAGGCCGGCCTGGTAGACTATAAATGGGTGGAGTCCAACTCCGGACCACCCCGAAAATACTATACCCTCACTGAAGAAGGCACCTCCTTTCTAAGTGGCCTGGATCAGACCTGGGAAGAACTGGTATCATCCACAGGACGAATCATCTCTGTGAACAAGAACTCAAAATAAAAATCATGAAGAAGACTGTAAGCATAAACATCGGTAGCATCATCTTTCACATAGAGGAAGATGGCTATGATAAACTGAAAAATTATCTTGATTCTGTCAATAGGTACTTCTCCACTTTTGAGGACAGTGGTGAAATCATTGCTGATATAGAAAGCCGGATCGCAGAGATCTTTCTTTCCAAACTTGCGGATGGCCGCCAGACGGTCAATCTGGAAGATGTGGAAGAACTGATAGCCACCATGGGTACCACCCGCGACTTTGAAGCCACCATAGAAGCAGAGCCCGAAGAATCAAAATCCTCCTCAGCTCAGGAGGAGCCCAAGGCAGAAGAACCAGCCCCCTCTGGCTCTAAGAGGCTCTACCGGGATACGAAAAGAAAAATCCTGGGTGGTGTAGCTGCCGGTATTGCGCATTACTTCCGGATCGACCCCTTATGGATCAGGCTACTGATCGTACTGCTGTTCATCAATGTATTCTTTGGCGGACTCAGTGGGGCCACTTTTTTGGCCTACATCATTTTGTGGATTGTATTACCTCCCAATGAAACACTGGAGGAAGATCAGAAAGTAAAAAAACTGTTCAGAAATTCAGATGAACGAGTCTTAGGGGGTGTGGCCAGTGGTATCGCTTCCTACTTTGGTACAGATACCACGGTAATCAGGCTCTTATTCGTGCTTTCTATATTTCTTGGTGGAGCGGGTATAGTCGCATACATCATCTTATGGATCATTTCGCCTGAGGCCAAAACCATCACCGAGAAAATGCAGATGCAAGGAGAACCCGTTACCCTCTCCAATATTGAGGAAAACGTAAAAAAAGGTCTCAATGTAAAAGAGGGTGAAGAAAGCCCATTGGTGAAGGTGCTGTTATTCCCTTTCCGTCTGATTGCCCTTATTATCAGTGGCATTGGTCGGGTATTGGGGCCGGTGCTTCGCTTTCTGGCCGAACTCATCCGCATCGCCTTTGGGGTGTTGCTGGTTATCTTCGGAGTTTCTACAATGATCGGATTCATAGTAGCCATCTTCGGGATTCTGGGCATTGGAGGCTGGGAAAACTATGTCCGCATTTCGGACTTTCCTATAGAACTTATTCAAAGATCTCTGGATGGATGGTCCATCGGTTCAGTCTTTATCGTAATGTTCATTCCGGCACTTGCAGTGAGTCTATTGGGATTGGTGATTATTTTGAAAAGAAGAGTTGCTAATGCTTACGTGGGCTGGTCATTGTTCACATTGTGGATTGTAGCACTCATTTTTGCCGCCTTTACTGTACCAAGATTTGTTCAGGAATTTGCGGTGGAAGATGACCTGAGGGTAGACAAAACCTATCCGGTAACCGCTGCCACTCCCACCCTGCGACTGAATGATTTAGGCCTTGATACTTTTGATGCGGTGGATCTGCGCCTGAGAGGGCATGAGGATAGTACCTACCAGCTACTCCTAAACATAGAAAGCCGGGGCAAAAGCAAACGTGATGCCCAGGCCAATGCTCAGACCATTGAATACAAAGTGGAACAAAAAGGAGATGATTTTTATTTTGATTCCAAAATCACCTTCCCGAATGAGACGCCGTACAGATTTCAAAATGTTAAGGCTTACTTCTACATCCCTTTTGGGAAAACCTTTAGAATGGAAGATGATCTGGAAGAAATCCTGATCAACACACTCCACATCAATGGATACCGACCATATCAGATGGAGGGCAATGACTGGGTGTTTGAGCAAGACGGGATTAAATGTCTGACTTGTCCCGACCGATCCTCTAAGAGCTTTGACAAGGAGATGAACAGAAGCGAAAAAAGTGCCTCATACTCCGGATCTGAGAAAATAGACTATCCTTTCGAAGATTTTGATGAAGTGAAAATAGCTTCCTTCTTTGATGTGGATATCAGACAGGGTGACGAATGGCAGGTGACCGTAAAGGGTAATGACGATGACCTGGACGAAGTATATCTCAATCAGGTAGGCGATCGACTGGAGGTGAAATTCAAAGAGGACAGCTGGGAATGGTGGAAGGATAAACGATCTAATAAAGTGGGCATTTTTATCACCATGCCCAACCTTGAGTACCTCGAAGTTATTGGGGATACCGATGGCGAGGTAAAAGGCTTTGATGATGATGAGATCACCATGGAGCTTACAGGAGCCTGCGATTTGTATGTAAATGTAACTCCCCGAAGACTCGAAGTGCAACTCACAGGAGCCTCCACCATGGAGCTGAGAGGTGAGGCAGCAGAACTTAATGCTGATCTCGTGGGAGCTTCCCGACTAGAAGCCTTTGACTTCTTAGCCCGGCGAGTGGAAGTAAGCGCCATCGGCGCCTCCAAAGCTGAAGTGAATGGCAGTGAAGAAATCGAAATAGAAGCAGCGGGAGTGAGTAAGGTCAAATACAGAGGCACCCGCAATGTGAAAATCGACGAAGACGGCATTAGCTCTGTAGATAGAGACTAAGACTAAAAACAAATAGAATCATTACAGTCTTTCGGTTTGTTTTGGCCCCACAGATGTCTAGCTGTGGGGCTTTTATTTTTTGAAATCACTATTTTTCCTCCAACAAGAAAACCGAGCACATGATTTCCTTCAGACAAGCTACCCAAACAGATTTACCCGTCATCATTCAATTATTGGCCGATGACCCACTAGGCCAGCTAAGAGAACAACCCTCCGATCCTCTACCACCGTCCTATTATCAGGCTTTTGAGGTCATAGATCAGGATCCCAATCAGGAACTGATGGTGGTGGTAGAAGCAGAAGAAATCATCGGCACTTTCCAGATGACATTTATACAATACCTCAACTATCAGGGCGGTAGTAGATCCATGATCGAGTCCGTACGGGTGAGAAAAGACAAACGGGGACAAAAAATTGGTGAAAAAATCATCCTCTGGGCCATAGACCGCTCCAAAAGCAAAGGGGTAAAAATGCTTCAGCTTACCTCCGACAAGAAACGCCCGGATGCCATCAGGTTTTATGAGCGCCATGGTTTTGTAGCCAGCCATGAGGGATTCAAATTACACTTTTAGTAAATTTATAGGCTACCAACCTCGACTCAATGAGACTCACTGTCACCTCAATCTCTGTTATCATTATACTTTTGACGTCCTGCTCCAAGCCTGAAACCTCCAGAGAACCCCATCGTCAGGGACTCACCGAGCGAGGAAAAAAAGCCAATCACGACAAAGCCATTACCTACAGCCTTATCACAGTGGAGATCGGCACACCTAAAAATCAGGTAAATGTGGCGGAAGAACACCTCTATGGAAAATTCTTTGGAGACCGGGCAGAGTTTTATATTGTGGAAAACCCTGAGCTCTATGTCTCAAACTCGCAGGTCAACCGACTCACACTCTACTTCATAGACGGTATGCTTTGCAAAAAGAAATACGATCTGGAAAGCGACATCAGCCAGGAACTCATGAAGTCATATGGCAGTTTCAAGTTCAAAGCACTCAATGATTCCACAAGGGATATTTCGAAATCAGAGAAAATTGTATTGAAAACTGATGGCAGCGCGCGAATCAACGAACACCTCAACCGTTTCCAAATGAAATGGGACCAGGAAGAAGTGCTCATCAAGTACCTCATCTTTAAGGATTCGGTACAGGCAGAAATCCACCTGGTGGAAGAGCTCTCAGCTTATAAATACCTGCTGGATCAGGCAGAAGCCAATATTTAACAGTAAATCCGGTTTTGGCGGGAACCAACAGGGATTCCTATCCACCGCTGCATTATTCCCACTCTTCAATTTAAACGCAAGTTGACCCACGGGAATGGCCATAAGCATGCGCTTATTGTATTTCTTTGCAGCCCAACCACCTAATAGAATGAAGAGTTTACTTTACGCCATACTTGTGCTGGTGACTGTGCGCCTATCTGCCAGCGATCCCGAAAAACAGACAAGAATGCCCATGATCAAGGTTTACAAAAATGACCTTGAAAAAGTCTACACTGTATTCTTCGCCGATACACTGGTCCGAACGGTAAAGGTGAGCTTACAGGACAAACGAGGGGCCACACTCATCGAAGAGTCATTTACCGCCAAGGGTTTTTCTAAACCTTTCGGACTTACAGAACTGAAAAACGGAGAATACGAATTTGTGATTTCATATGATGGCACCTCTGTCACCGAGCCCATTGCCTTGCGAAGCGAGAAGGAAATCATGGATGCCAGCATCACGCTGAAAAGAGACTACCCCACCCTCATGGTGAATGTGTCCTCCTACAATATGAACCCAATGAACATCTTCATCTATGACAATTATGATAAGCTGCTAAAGATGCTATATTGGGAACCCAATGATCGCATGATGACCAAAAACATAGACATGTCACAGTTTGACGGTTATGAAATCAGAGTACAAATTGTGCAGGATGGTATTGACAAATTAGAACAATTGGTGCCACTTTACTAGATATTAAGAATCAGCTACAGGCCGCTCCCTTCAACCAGGAGCGGCTTTTTTTTTGAGCCTACTTCTTCACCTGACTACCTTCCCATCAGGTTCTCCCCCATTCTCACAGATTTCCATTTTTTATTTCCATCCGCTGTAACTTTAGGTTCAACAGGGCGTCTCCTTTTTGAATGTCACCAAACCAACTCTTCGAAACGCACATAATTCCGGCTACTGGCAAAATGTTCAGGTACGCTAAGTCCATCTTGAAAGAGACGGAGCTGGCACAGGATGTCGTGCAGGAGTGTTTGGCTAAAATCTGGACCAAAAGGCAAATGCTCGAAGGTGTCCAGAGCCCGGAGGCATGGGCAATGCGCATTACCCGAAACCAGTGTTACGACTGGGTAAAAACGAATCGGTTTACCGTGATTTCGGATCAGGAAATGGACCAACCCAACAATGACAGTGCAGACTATCAGGCTTTGATGACTGATCAAATGCATTGGCTGGAAAAGGTACTCGACACCCTTTCTCCGAAGCAGCGAGAAATTTATCACCTTCGGGAGATAGAGGAGATGCCTTATCAGGAAATTGCTGAGGTACTTTCCCTGAACCTGAGTGAGGTGAAGGTTTCCCTACACCGAGCTCGCACGAAAATCAGGTCTTCAATGGAAAAAATAGAGTCATATGGAGTCGCGAATTAAAGGATTACTTGAAAAGTACTGGGCCGGTGAGACTTCCATACAGGAAGAAACGGAGCTCAAGGAGCACTTTCGTGAAAACCCGTCTCTCACTTCTGAGGGTTCCTACTTTCGTGAGCTCAACCGACTGAAAGCAGACCCGGAAGTGAAATTCACACATCCGGGACGCGCCGGAAGGAAAGCCAGATGGTCAGTGGCTGCAGTGGTGACCATAGGACTGATGGCCGCCGTACTGGTGATACAGGATGCCCGTAAGCAAAGTGAATTTGCTGTGGAGGATCCCAAAGAAGCCTTTGAGATCACCCGAAAAGCACTGCTGATGGTTTCCTCAGGACTCAATGAAGGCAAAACCTATTCGACTGAAATTAACAATCTCAACAAAGCAGAAGAGCTCATTCGTGAGAACTAAGCATATCTGCCATTCAAAAACTTTAATACTCAAATCATGAAAAAAGGACTATTAATAATCATTCTGAGCGTGTTTTCTGTAAGCCTCATGGCTCAAGGAACGGTGGTCAATAAGTATTTTACAGAACTGGCCGATGACGAAGCATTCACCAAAGTCTCGGTGAGCAGTAAAATGTTCTCTCTTTTCACAGACCTGGAAACGGGCAGTGCCACGGAGGATGAATTTCTGAAGGCGGTGAGCAAACTCAAAGGCCTCAAGATAATCGTAGCGGATAGCATTGGCAATGCAGCCAAGATGTACAACAAAGTACTGATCGATATTCAAAATGCTGGATACGAAGAGCTCATGTCCGTGAAAGATGCAGAGGAAAACATGAAATTCTCCATCAAAGAGAAAGCCGGAAAAATAGAAGAACTGCTCATGGTAGTGGGAGGCAAAAAACGATTTGTCTTACTCAGCCTCTATGGGGAGATCGATCTGAAAAGCATTTCTAAAATAGCCAAATCGATGAAAGTAGATGGTCTGGAAAACCTTAGCAAAATAGATGAAAAATAAATCAGGGAAGTACTTGATCCTGATGATCCTCATGGGGCTGACTACTCAGCCCCTTTTTGCGCAGGAAGACATCCTGAAAACGCTGGTAGAGGACCGGACCGACCATAAATATGTCTTCTACCCCAGCACACTCCGGATGATCAACCTCACCAAAAATCAGGAATACAACGAGTTGGTGAAGGATGTAAGCAAGCTGTACATCTACATGCTGGACAGTGCCATCCGGGCCGACAAAGGCTATCGCAAAATCGCAGAAGGCTATACCAGGCTAGGGTATGATGAGTATGCCATGGCCTATGGCGGAGATCTTTCCCTGGCTATCCTCGGATCTGAGCAAGCCAGTACCAACACCTTCGTTGGGTACCTGATACAGGATGAACTGGCGGTGGCGTTTTATCTGAGTGGCACCATCGCCTGGCAGAAAATCCCCACGCTGCTCAACACCTTAAGAAAGGAAGACCTGTTTAATTTTTTAGACCCCACAAGCCAAGAACATTGAGCAACACTCTCGAAATAAGCGGACTGACCAAGCACTTCGGAAAATTTGTGGCCGTTTCTGACCTCAACCTGACCATCGAAGAAGGACAGGTCTATGGCATCCTTGGCCCCAACGGAAGTGGAAAAACCACCACCCTGGGGATGATACTGGATGTGGTAGCCCCTACTTCCGGTCACTACAAATGGTTCGGGGGCATGTCTCCCATTGACGCCAGAAAACAAATTGGAGCCATCCTGGAAACCCCTTGCTTTTATCCTTACCTCACTGCAGTACAAAACCTGCGAATCACTGCCCACATCAAGCAGTGCCATGACTCAAGGATAGAACAGGTGCTGGAGCAGGTAGGGCTCTACGAGCGCAAAGATGACCGATTCAAAAACTATAGTCTGGGTATGAAGCAGCGCCTGTCCATTGCTGCAGCCCTCCTGGCAGACCCTCCGGTGCTCATCCTGGATGAGCCTACCAACGGACTCGATCCTCAGGGAATTGCAGAAATTAGGCAACTGATTCATCACATAGCGGCAGAAGGAAAGACCATCATTATGGCCAGCCACCTACTGGATGAAGTACAGAAAGTGTGCACACATTTCTGCGTGCTCCGCAGAGGTCACAAGCTTCATGAGGGGAGTGTGGACGAAATACTGGGTGAAACCAATGAGATAGAAGTGGTAGCCGAAGACCTGGAGAAGCTGGAAGCACTTCTGGCCGGTAACACCCACATCACCAAGGTCACCAGAGCCAATGGTCAGTTGACCCTGACAGTCACAGATGAGATAAAGAGCGCAGATATTAACCAATATTGCTTTGAGCAGGGGATCACACTGAAAAAACTACTCACCAAGACCCGCTCTCTGGAGCAGGAATTTCTAAAAATACTCAAAGAAAAATGATCAGGGCACTCAAACTGGAATGGCTTAAAATAAGGGACTACAAAACCTTCTGGGTTCTTTTAGGAATGTACGTGTTGGCACTATTGGTGATCTGCTTTGGCGGCATGTTTTTGCTGGAGTATTTGAAATCCAAAGGTGCGGATTTTAACGGGATAGACCCAACCATCTTACCCATCTACGACTTTCCGGACATCTGGCAAAACACCACCTATCTGGGATCATTTCTTAAGGTCCTTCTCGCCTTCATTGTGATCATCTCTGTGAATAATGATCAGGCCTATAATACCCTTCGGCAAAATGTCATTGACGGAATCAGCAAAAAAGAATACCTGGCCAGCAAATTACTTTTTATCGCCGCTCTGGCCCTGATCAGTACCCTATTTCTCTTCCTGTCTGGAATGATCAATGGGGCCATCTATTCTCATGTGTGGGGGAGTCAGTATATCCTGGACGAACTGGAATTTCTGGCCGCCTACTTTTTTGATATCGTGGTGTACTGCTCACTTGCCTTCCTCCTTTCACTGATCATCAAGAAGTCCGGTTTTGTGATCGTGCTACTCTTTCTATACACCCTGATGTTCGAGCCCATTTTGGCGCTCATTCTGGAAGAATCTCCATGGTTCAAGGGGACTTTTTGGGCTGAGATAGCCCCTTTCCTACCCATCAAAGCGCTCAACGGGCTTATTCCGGTGCCTTTCCCAAAGTACGTATTCATGGAAATAGTGGATAACGTACCCATAAAGGCACTCCTCATCGCCACGGGTTGGTTGGTCATCTATCTGAGTGGGATTCTCTTTCTACTGAACAGGAGAGACCTCAAGTAGTGATTTCTTTTCTCAATCCTTTTTTATAGATTTGAGATACCAACAACCTAATCGCAACCGTATGAGTACCCAATCGAAAAGACTCATCAGAAACTTGGCAATTCTGATTGTCGTTCTTGTGGCTACTGCTTACTTAGTAAGTGGAGAGCACATGGAACTTATCTCTAAGCTTTAAATTTCAACTACTTTCAGAAGTGAACAAGCTCCCTTAGGAGGGAGACGGAGGAATTACGTCTGTTTCAGGAGTGACTTTGATCGGCCATGTCGTAGCCCATTTGCTGCATGAACTTCTGCATATCATTCACCAGGGATCGCACGCTGTGGCTGACATTCGATGAGTGACTGTTGGCTTCTACTTCCAGCTGTCTGGCAGTGGCCGAAATTTCATTGGCAGCGATCACCTCACATCTGGCTGCAATATGGTGAGCGATGAAGCCTACTTCTGCAAAGTCTCCATGCCGGGAAGCCAGGGCTAAAAATCGCAATTTTTCGGGCATCTCCCTGACAAAAGCATTGAGTATGCCTTTGAAATAATCCCTATCAATATCTGTTCGAAAATTTTCACCTGTATTTGCCATCCGCTGATTCAATTAGCACCTAATCAAATCTATCTTTCTGATACCTGAAAACAGAATGTTATTAGCCGATCATGGTCAACACATCGATGAATAATAAAAAACGGTCTACGGATCTACCCTGAGAAGTCGCGAACCATACCAGCTATAAGGCTCTCCATCCACCAGCTCAATGCTCGAAGTGGGAAAAACGGCCTGAAGAGCCTCCCGGTCGCCCTCTTGAAATGGATAGGGTTCGGAGCTTAGGAGTATGTGATCTGGTGACAGCTCGGCCATATCATTTTCGCTCAGCTCAGGATACCTGGCAGCCCGCACCACATTGCGATATCCCAGGTGCTCCAGAAAATGGTGAACATACGTATCTCTACCTGCCGCCATCCAGGGCTTTTTCCAGATCATGTACAATACACTTCCTGATCTTGAATTTTGCAACCCATTCAGTTTAGCTACCAATTGAGTCCGGATGAGATCCCCCTCCGCCTCCATGTTCGTCACTTCGGCAAGCATGCCGATCATTTCCAGACCTTCATTGAGCTGAGTGATGTCGCTCATCCAGACAGGGTAGCGCTCAGAGAGCCTTGTGATCCCTTCCTTATAGTTTTCTTCTTTATTCCCTACTATCAGGTCCGGCTTCAAATCATCAATGACCTCAAAGCGAAAGTTCTTGGTGCCTCCTACGATAGGAATAGAGGTTGCTTTGTTCTCCGGGTGGATACAAAATTTAGTTCTCCCTACCACATCCACCCCCATATCGATGAGTAATTCGGTAATAGAAGGAACCAGTGAGATGACCCTACGGGGAGGAAAGTTGATTTCTACACTCCTCCCCATTTGATCGTGAAATATGAGCTTTTGGGTGTCCAATGTTATTTCATGTATCGAAAATCCTGACCATCCTTTACCTGAATGACAGTTTCGTAAATGAGCTGAATGGTATTTTCGAGATCATCCTTGGCACAAGTTTCCACCGTAGTGTGCATATACTTCAGCGGAATTGAAATCAAAGCGGAGGCCACACCTTCGTTGCTGTAGGCAAATGCATCTGTATCCGTACCCGTGGAGCGTGAAGCTGCTCTTCTCTGAAAGGGAATCTGCTCCTTTTCAGCAATACCAATGATCATGTCCAGTACGTTGTTTTGCACCGCAGGACCATAACAAACCGCCGGACCATCACCACAGCTAATATCTCCGCTTGTGATTTTATCATACATAGGAGAATTGGTGTCGTGTGTCACGTCGGTAATGATGGCCAGGTTGGGCTTGATCCTGTGAGCGATCATTTCTGCACCCCTCAGTCCTATTTCCTCCTGCACAGCGTTAACTACATAAAGGCCAAAAGGAAGCTCTATCCCATTTTCCTTAATCCGGCGTGCCACTTCCGCAATCATAAAACCACCAATGCGATTGTCCAAAGCACGACCCACCAGGTATTTATCGTTGAGTTCCATCAGCTCATCATCAAAAGTGATCACCGATCCGACATGAATGCCCATATCCTCCACCTCTTTCTTGGAGCTGGCTCCCACATCTATGAAAATATTCTTCAAGGTCGGAGAATCTTCTTTGTCCTTTCTCACATGAATAGCCGGCCAGCCGAAAATCCCTTTCACCACCCCATTCTTCGTATGAATATTGACACGTTTGGAAGGTGCAATTTGATGATCGGAGCCACCATTGCGCACCACGTAGATATAGCCCTGATCAGTGATATAGTTAACAAACCAGCTGATCTCATCGGCATGTGCCTCTATGACTACTTTGTACTTCGCTTCGGGATTGATGATGGCTGCCACAGACCCATAAGTATCCGTGAAGTAATCATCGATATACGGCCTGATATAATCCAGCCAAATCTCCTGGCCGCTGGTCTCAAAACCCGTAGGTGATGCATTATTTAAATATTTGAATAAAAAATCTTTACTCTTGCTATCCATATGTTAGTTTGAAAAAATATATCTCTCGTCCTCTGTTTAGTTAGTAAGCGACGAAAGGTCAATATGTTTTTGAAAAAACAGTCCGCTCTTACAAGGGAATATTACCGTGTTTTCTTTTGGGCATATTGTCTACCTTGTTTTCGAGCATGCTAAAGGCCCTGATCAACTTCGAACGGGTATTGTGTGGCAAAATCACCTCATCAATAAATCCTCTCTCAGCCGCCTTATAGGGGTTGGCAAACTTCTCTGTATATTCATCGATTTTCTCCTGCAGCTTCTGATGCGGATCCTCAGCCTTGTCTATTTCTCTCTTGAAAATAATCTCCGAAGCACCCTGAGCGCCCATCACAGCAATCTCAGCGGTAGGCCAGGCAAAATTCATATCAGACCCAATGTGCTTTGAGTTCATTACGTCATAAGCACCACCGTAGGCCTTTCTGGTGATCACGGAAATCCTTGGGACCGTGGCTTCACTGAAAGCATAAAGAAGCTTGGCGCCATTCATGATGATCCCATTCCACTCCTGATCAGTACCGGGTAAGAATCCCGGTACATCCACCAGCACCAGCAGCGGGATATTAAACGCATCACAGAAACGCACGAATCTTGCTGCTTTTTTACTACAGTCATTATCCAGCACACCCGCCATACTCATTGGCTGATTGGCTACTATCCCAATACTGCGTCCGGCCAAATGTGCGAATCCGACAACAATATTATCCGCAAACTTTTCATGTACCTCAAAGAATGATCCCTTATCCACCACACCTTTGATCACATCCTTGATATCGTAAGGTTGGTTGGGGTTATCAGGCAGGATATCATCCAGTGCCGGAATAACCTCATCTCCATTCATCTCATAGGGTAGCCTTGGTGGCTCCTCTTCACAGTTTGAAGGGATATAGGTGAGAAGTCTCTTAATATCTAAAATGCACGCGGCCTCATTTTTAGAAGAGAAGTGAGTGACTCCACTCTTCACACTGTGTGCACTGGCACCACCTAATTCCTCAGAGGTAACATCCTCCTGGGTTACCGTCTTCACCACATTGGGGCCTGTCACAAACATGTAACTGGTCTGCTCCACCATGAAGATAAAATCCGTAATGGCGGGTGAATAGACCGCTCCTCCGGCGCAGGGTCCCATGATGGCAGAAATTTGGGGTACAACACCCGAGGCTCGGGTATTTCGGTAAAAAATATCCGCATATCCTCCCAGAGAGACGACACCTTCCTGGATTCTGGCCCCGCCAGAGTCATTCAGACCAATCACCGGCGCACCGTTCTTCATGGCCATGTCCATGATCTTCACAATCTTTTCGGCAAAGGTCTCCGAAAGAGATCCACCAAAAACGGTGAAGTCCTGACTGAAAACGTAGATCAGGCGCCCATTAACAGTGCCATATCCGGTCACAACACCATCTCCAAGAAATTTCTGTTTGTCAATACCAAAATCTCTCCCTCTGTGCACCACAAACTTGCCTATCTCCTGAAAAGAGCCCGGATCAAGTAATAGATCTATTCGCTCTCTGGCAGTGAGTTTGCCTTTTTCATGCTGCTTATCTATTCGGGACTGGCCTCCACCGAGCATTGCCTGCTCATTCATTTGCTCCAGTTCCTCGATTTTCTGGTGAGTTGATTTGACGAAAGATGCCGTTTTTGGCTTTTCTGAACTCATATTTTGGGGTTTAATGCAGTTTAAAATTTCACGGGCAAGTTAATCAATGCAGGGATTCAAATAAAACCTGATTTATCTCAGGATTATCTACGTCATTAATTTGTTACCAAAGATATCCGCAAGTGAGTATTTGGAGATTATAGTATCTTGCGCCCTGAAATTCTGAGGAAAATGAGAATCGCCGTAATAGACATGGGTACCAATACCTTCCACCTGATCCTGGTGGAAGTGGCAAATGATGATTTCCGAATCGTATTTCGAGAAAAAGTCGCCGTGAAAATCGGTGAGAAGGGTATCAATCACGGAATGATCACAGATGATGCCATAGAGCGGGCGCTAAAAACACTCGACCACTTCAAGGAGATCATCGAGAAGGAAAAAGCAGATCAGGTATTTGCTACAGCCACCAGCGCCATCCGAAATGCCCACAATGGCAACGACCTGGTGCAAAAGATCAAAGACCAAACAGGCATCGAAACTCGCATCATCTCAGGACTGCAAGAAGCTGAATACATCTATTATGGCGTAAAAAAAGCACTCCCCATCGGCAAGATGCCAGCGCTGATAATGGACATTGGAGGCGGAAGTATTGAGTTCATTATTGGTACAGATAGCGAAATACTCTGGAAGCAAAGCTTTGAGATTGGTGGTCAGCGGATGGTTGAGAAATTTCAGAAAAGCGATCCCATCACAAATGAACAAATCACTTCTCTGAAAGGCTATCTGGAAGAAAACCTTGAAGAATTATTCGAAGCCTGTACGACTTTCCATCCTAAAACGCTGATAGGTTCATCGGGAACCTTTGATACGCTCAGTGATATCTACAGACTGACTAACGGAATAGAAAAAGCAAAGGAAGAAACAGAGTATCCCCTGACCTTAGAAGCCTTTGAACTCATCTACAGTGACCTGCTCATTAAAACCAGAGCACAACGCCTGGAAATCCCTGGCATGATTCCCCTGCGTGTAGACATGATCGTGGTGGCTTGTGTGCTGATAGACTTTATCATTAGCCAACTTAGCTTAGAGAACATTCGTGTCTCCGCCTATGCCCTCAAAGAGGGAGTGCTGCTCAGCACACTCCACTCTCTGAAGAAAGAGTCGGCATCATAAACCGGACACCCGTTTATCCTTGGGGTATTTCACTTCATACCCAAACTTCATGCTTTTCTCCATGGTGGGCTCCAGCGTAAAACTCCAGGTGAGTAAGCCAGTCTTTTCGTTTCGCTCAGCTCCACCCAACGCAATCTCACCAATCTCTATATCCGTATTTTTGCTCAATGGAAGCTGATCGAATACCTCTATGTCGATGGATTTGGATCTGTTGTTTTTCACTTTTATTTCATATTGGTAGCTGATACGTCTCTTATTCCCTATCAGTTGATCATTGGTGAGGTCCCGCACAGGCTTGCGGCTGATCTGCACACCCTGATCCACCCCTAAAGAAATATTCAATCCCTCCAGCTCTCCTTCAGGATTCAGGTAGGTCTTATTGACAAAACCTCCTTCATAGAAAACACTCATCTCCCCTGGCAGTAAGTCTAAACGCTGCCAATTCTTGGTCTTCGCCACCAGGTACACCCGCTCCGACAATTTCGGGGTAGATTGGTAAAGAAATTCCGCCTCAACCCGTTCTTCCCTGATCGCTACCGTAACTTCTTTTCCCCCTGAAAAAACAGTCACAGGAAGTGCTATCTCATAGTTGACAGAGGTAAGCCCTTCGCTCATTTGTGTATAATCTGCTACCGACTCCATCAGAACCTCTTCCTCCATAGGCACAGGCTCAAAGGCCTCAGACCTGGCTGCCGGCATAGCCAATTTATTTTGATACGGTGCAGCACTAAAAAAATCGAGGTACCAAGGCCGTACTGTGGGCAACCACCCCCCAATAGAAGGATTGGAAGTGCTCAGTGTCAACTTCACATTCTCCCAGTTCTCCCCGCTGTTTTGATACACATTTGCCTTATACAGCAAGTCAATTTTTTGAGCAGACGAAGTGGCCCGAAGATCATAGGTAGGGTTCCAGTATGCACCCGATACTACATAAGAGAGATCCAAATGAACCATTTGCGTCTTGGATGTATTGATATCTACCACCACTTCCCCAGAGACCATTTGCTCCCTGGCATGCTGTTCCTCCAGCTGATTTTTGACTTTTTTCAGCGCTTTATCCAATTCTCTTCTTTCCAGCTGCAACTCATAACCCTTGTCCTTTATGGCCTGAATTCGGATGCGGTAGTATTCCGTCATGGCTTTTAACTCATTCACCCCAAGGTTCTGATTAGCTCCTTTAATGACCTGATTGGCTTTGAGCATTTCTTCTTCAGACTTCAGCGCCCATTGCTGATTGTCCACATTGGCAATTTTACCCTCCAGCAGTTCGATTTTGTCCTTGAGTGATTTCACAGCGTCAGGAAGATTCTCCTCTGTGAGATAATTTTGCCTGAACGTGGTTCCCATAATTATAAAATCACCCTGCCCCTTCACCTGCACAGAATTGGGGTCGAGCATGGAGGATAAACCCGTAAAAACCAGTTGTTTCGTTTCTGGTCCAATGTCAATATTGGATGACCTGGAAACCTGCGCCTGATTGAGAAAAATAGTGACACTTTCTACTTTTGAATCAATGCCCTTTGCAGAGACCGACCATAGGCCGAAACTCAAAAAACACACGATAATAAATTTCATAAAGTTGGGATTAACGATTAAGATTTTACTTTTTCAACAGCTAAATTGAAGCTTGCTTTATGCTTAATTTATTCTGTAGTAATTTGCCGACCAATTATCTTGCCAAGGATATAATGTTTTACTTAATGATAACTGAATGGTAGTAGCGCACGACTCATTATTTCAATTTACAAAATCTATATTGGAAGCCGCTGGATGTCCTGAAAAGGATGCCCGATTGGGCGCGCAGGTGTTACTGAGTGCGGATCTCCGAGGGGTAGACTCACATGGGGTTGCCCGCTTGGTTGGTTATGTGCGTTTGATTGATAAAAATAGAGTAAATACCCGGCCTGATGTGAAAATTGTTCATGAAACGCCTAGTACGGGTGTTATTGATGGTGATGCAGGACTCGGCCTTGTGGTGGGCCCTGAAGCCATGAACCTGGCCATTGACAAAGCCAAACAGGTGGGTTCGGGATGGGTAGCAGTAAGAAACTCCAACCACTATGGCATAGCAGGGTATCATGCCATGCTGGCACTGAAAGATGACTGCATAGGCATTGCCATGACCAATGCAAGCCCTCTCGTCGCGCCCACCTTCAGCAAAGAACGACTACTGGGCACCAACCCAATTGCCGTAGCCATACCGGCGGATAAGGAACCCCCTTTCGTACTCGACATGGCTACCACCACTGCTGCCAACGGTAAATTGGAAATACTGCAACGCAAGAATAAACAAGCACCAACCGGATGGATACAGGATACCTCCGGCCAAAGCACCACTGACCCTAACGGGGTGAAAGACGGTGGCGCATTGTTGCCTTTGGGCGGCGATCGTGAACACGGTTCGCATAAAGGATATGGGCTTTCGTCAGTTGTGGATATATTGTCTGCGGTACTCTCAGGTGCCAACTACGGTCCCTGGGTACCGCCTTTTGTGGCTTTCATGGAACCAGCAGCAGATCCCGTAGGCAAAGGCATAGGTCATTTTTTTGGCGCGATGCGAATTGATGGATTTAGACCATCAGGAGAATTTAAATCCCACATGGACAACTGGATCGGTCGATTCCGAAATGCTGAACCAATCATGAAAGGTCATGACGTGCTGATCCCGGGTGATCCGGAGCGAAAGCTGGAACATGAACGCAGAAAAGATGGGATACCGCTATTAGATGCTGTTGTAAATGACCTAAAGGGGCTCTCCGACAGGTTTGGGGTGGAGTTCCCGGGTGAAATATAAATTCCGTGAATCAGGAAACCGCTCTTGCCATATTAAAAACAGGACAGAACGTGTACCTCACAGGTTCTGCAGGAACCGGTAAGACCTACCTGATCAATCAATACATTGAATACCTTAGGGTACGGGAAGTACCCCTGGCCATCACAGCTTCTACGGGCATCGCGGCCACACACATCGGGGGACAGACCATCCATTCCTGGACCGGGATTGGGATTCGCGAAGAAATTACCCCAAAAGACCTGGATCAAATTGCCAAAAACAGACAAACAGTCACCAGAATCAAGGCTGTGCACGTGCTCATCATTGATGAAATCTCGATGCTCTCTGGTAAAGTACTTACTGGCATCAGTGACATCCTCAAACATTTTCGCAAAAGTAAAGCTCCTTTCGGAGGGGTACAGGTAATCCTCTCGGGTGACTTCTTTCAGCTTCCTCCGGTCAGCAGAACACCCATGACCAACCGGGAAAAGTTTGCCTTTATGGCTCCGGTGTGGGTAGAAGCCAAATTAAAAATCTGCTACCTGAAGCAACAATTTCGTCAAGGTCAGGATACCCTTTCCTTTATCCTTTCAGAAATCAGAAGTCAGGACGTTTCGGATGATTCGTTGGAAAAGCTGCGTGAAAAACTGGAAGACACTCAGACCATTCCCGATGCCCTACGGCTCTACACCCACAATGCAGATGTAGATGCCATGAATGCCAAACGGCTGGAAGAAAATCCAAACCCCATTCAGGTTTTTTATGCCGAGACTAAAGGCAAATCAAAAATCCTGGAAGGGTTGAAGCAATCTGTGCTGGCTGTCCCGGCACTGGAGCTTAAGGAAGATGCCCGGGTGATGTTTGTCAAGAATAATCCAGAAAAAGGGTATTTCAACGGCAGCACCGGAACAGTGATGGGCTTTGACCGTGAAGAAGGCTATCCAATTGTGAATATGGACTCGGGCAGAACTGTGGTAGCCAAACCCGAAGAATGGACCGTGAGTGATGAGAAAGAGACCATCCTCGCTTCCTACAAGCAAATACCCCTGCGGCTGGCCTGGGCCATTACTGTGCACAAAAGCCAGGGAATGACCCTTGATAATGCGGAAATGGATCTATCTAAAACTTTTGAAGCCGGGCAAGGCTATGTAGCACTCTCTCGTCTGAAAAGCTGGGAAGGTCTGGTTCTTGGGGGTATTAACCGCATTTCGATGGAACTGGACCCTCTGGCTGTTAAAGCTGATAACAGGTTTCAGGAACTCTCAGAAGAGAGCGAAGACTGGCTAAACCACATTCCGAAAGATGAGTTGAATATTGCTTTTCTGGACTTTATTAGCCACTCCAACGGAACCAATGATGAGGAGACCATCCAGGCCAACCTCAAAAGAGAAAAGAAGTACCACACCAAGGAAGAGAAAGAAAGCACCTATCAAAAAACACTCAAGCTCATCGGAGAAGGTAAAACACTTGAGGAAATTGCCTTTGAAAGAGAACTCTCTCTCGGCACCATTGTAGGGCACCTGGAACGAATAGCTGAAGAGGAAAAAGAGATTGACCTGAGCAAGTTTAAGCCTGACGACAAGACAGTCGCCAAAGTGGAAAAGATCATCCAAAAACTGAAAGATCAAAATCAGGAAGAGTTTTACGACAAGGATGGCAGAGTGAAACTTGGCTTCATCTTCAAAGCCATGAATGGACAAATGGACTACGAGACCATCCGCCTTACCAGACTATTTGTGGATTAAAATAACCCTGCCACGATCCCTACCCTAAACTGCAAAGGACTATTATAGGGTGAGTTTGAACCATCCTGATAGAGGAGGTTATAAAGGGCAGTAATATTAAAAGCCATATTTCGACCAAGAGGCTCAGAATATCCTATCCCCACAAACCAACTATTGAAATGGTAACGTTCCGGCTCAGGAGCTCCGGGTATAAGAAGTCCAAAATTCAGGTATTCATACTGTGTATACCCAAAAAATTTAGGGGAAAAGTTATACCTCAAGAAAGGGCCGCCTCCGTAATTGGATGCCGTGGCCTGACCGAATTTGGTGTACTGGTAAGTAATCTGAAGACCGGCAGAAAACTGCTCGGTGAATTTGTAACCAACCAGGGGTGAAACACTCAAGTTGAGGTATTGTGTACCCCCACTGAAACCACCACCACCACCAAAATAAATTTTATCTGATAATCCGCCACTACGGCCCGACTGCCGATACTGGGCGTGTGATAGGGTAATCCCTAATAGTAAGAATAAACCCAAGCCAAATTTAATCTTCATTCTTCCTCTACAATGATGTACAGATCCTCAGACTCTTTTTTCATCAGATACTTTTCGCGAGCCAGCTTTTCAAGCAGCTCCTTGTTATTGAGCAGTGCCTCACGATCATTTTTCACTTCCACGATTTTATGCTCATAAAACTCCTTTGCATTCTCTAACTCGGCTTGCTTATGCCCTAGTTTGATTTGAGTAATAATGTCGTTGGAATCAAAAAAAAGCATCCAGATGAGGAAGAATAACGCAGATAAGAAATAGAAGTTCTTGAATATCCGGGGTACTTTTTCGTAGAAGCGCTTCATAGTTGGACTTAAAGATAAAAAAAAGAGCTGAATTCCATCCTTCATAAAGAACGGCAGTTCAACTCTTTTAGTTTTTGAATGTCAGAAAGGGGCTCAAAGCCCCACTCATCTCTGTTTATTTAGCTGTTGGGTACTTGGCCATCTCGCCCAGTTCCTCTTCTATTCTCAACAACTGATTGTACTTAGCCATTCTGTCAGACCTTGACATAGATCCAGTTTTGATCTGGCCAGTGTTCAATGCCACGGAAATGTCAGCGATGGTGTTGTCTTCTGTCTCTCCTGATCTGTGAGAAACCACTGCAGTCCATCCGGCTTTATGAGCCATTTCAATTGCTGCAAAAGTTTCTGACAAAGTTCCAATCTGATTTACTTTGATCAGGATAGAATTGGCAGCCTTCTCCTTGATTCCTTTTTCAAGAAATTTCACATTGGTAACCAATAGATCATCACCTACCAACTGGCACTTGCTACCAATTTTCTCAGTGAGGAGTTTCCAGCCTTCCCAGTCGTTTTCATCACATCCATCCTCGATACTGTCGATTGGATACTTCTCTACCAAAGAAGCCAAATAGTCTACCTGCTCAGCGCTGGTACGCACTTTACCGCTCTCTCCTTCAAACTTGGCGTAGTTGTATTTTCCACCTTCAAAAAACTCTGAAGAAGCACAGTCCATCGCAATAGTGATGTCTTTACCAGCCTTGTAACCAGCTTTATCGATCGCCTTCAATACAGCATCCAATGCTTCCTCTGTACCACCTGAGAAATTAGGTGCAAATCCACCCTCATCACCCACAGCAGTACTCAATCCTTTATCTTTAATGATGCTTTTCAGGTTGTGGAATACCTCTGCACCCATTCGCAAAGCTTCGCTGAAAGAAGGAGCTCCTACAGGTCGGATCATAAATTCCTGAAATGCAATCGGTGCATCCGAGTGCGATCCACCATTGATGATGTTCATCATAGGTACAGGAAGAACGTGTGCATTCACCCCTCCCAAATAACGATAAAGTGACTGCCCTGACTCCTCAGCTGCCGCTTTGGCTACAGCCAAAGAAACACCAAGGATAGCATTAGCTCCCAGCTTACTCTTGTTATGCGTGCCATCCAGCTCAATCATCACATCATCTATCAGCTTCTGCTCAAATACAGAGATGCCTACAATCTCAGGGGCAATGTGCTCATTCACATTTTCCACTGCCTTCAAAACACCTTTTCCCAAATACTTGGACTTATCCCCATCGCGTAACTCGACAGCCTCATGCTCACCTGTAGATGCTCCAGAAGGAACAGCTGCACGGCCCATAAAACCATTTTCCGTATAGACGTCTACTTCCACTGTAGGATTACCTCTGGAGTCTAGAATCTGTCTTGCATGTACACTTTCAATAATACTCATGATTTCTGATCTTTAATTAGTTGTATAAAATCGTCAAATAGATAGGCAGAATCATGGGGTCCTGGGGATGATTCTGGATGATACTGCACGGAGAAAGCTGGCTTATTGACCAACCTGAGTCCTTCTACAGTATTATCATTTAGATCGAGATGGGTAAGTTCTGCTGTTGTTGAGTTTTTTAAAGAGTCCATGTTCACCGAAAAACCGTGATTCTGTGAAGTCACTTCGCTCTTTCCTGTTTGCAAATTTTTCACGGGATGGTTAAGTCCTCTGTGGCCATGGTGCATTTTAAAGGTATCTATATCCACCGCCCTGGCCAGAAGCTGATTGCCAAGACATATACCAAAAATGGGGTAATCTTTTGCCAATATGCCTTTCACCGTCTCCACGGCGTAGTCCATAGCCGCGGGATCTCCAGGGCCATTAGACAGAAAGTAACCGTCAGGATTCCATGCTTCCATTTCAGAGAGGGTAGCATTCGCAGGGAATACCTTGCAATGACAATCACGCTCTACGAAATTCTTAAGAATGGATCTTTTGATCCCGAAATCCATGACCGCAATTCGCAAGCCTGTATTTTCCTGACCTACTTCATAAGCGGTTTTGGTGGTCACCACACTGGAAAGCTCTAACGATTCCATGCTCGGCACCTCACTTAGCTTCGTTTTCAATGCATCCAGATCAAAAATCTCAGACGTGATCACTGCATTCATGGCGCCCTTGGTGCGAATATGTCTTACCAACATTCTTGTATCCACATCTGTGATACCAACAGTGTTGTGCTTTTCCAGATATTCATGTAACCCTTCAGAAGCTGTCTTGCGGCTATATTGATGGGTGAAGTCATTCACCACCAATCCCTTGATCATCGGGTGCGCAGACTCATCTTCATCTACATGAACTCCATAGTTTCCTATGTGTGGTGTGGTATTCACAATGATCTGACCGTAGTAAGAAGGATCTGTGTAGATCTCCTGATAACCTGTCATTCCAGTGTTAAAACATATTTCGCCTCCGGAAGTGCCGGTTTTCCCTATCGAATATCCTTCAAAGAGAGAACCGTCTTCTAATAGCAGGAGGGCTTTTTTTCTTTCTGGTTGCTTCATGGCTTGCAAAAATAAGAAATTATCGTTCACAAATCAGACATAAAAAAAGGGATTAGGTCAACACCCAATCCCTTTTATATCTCTTAACTTAAGTTATTCACTTTTCTCTTTTTCTTCTGTGTCATCAGAAGCCTCGTTAGTAGGCTCTTCTTGAGTAGACTCAGCAGCAGCTTCCTCGATCACCTCTTCTGCTACCGCAGCTTCGGCCACCGGCTCCTCTACCACTACTGCTTCTTCTACAGCCGCAGCTTCAACAGACTCTCCACCTTTCTTACCTCCTCTTCTTGATCTTCTGGTCTTAGCTTTTGCAGCATCAGAGTCCTGAAGCAACAACTCGTTGAAGTCTACCAGCTCCATCATGCACATCTCTGCATTATCACCCAGTCTGATACCGGTTTTGATGATTCTGGTGTATCCACCTGGTCTTGAAGAAATCTTCTCTGCAATAGGGCCGAAAAGCTCCTGTACAGATACTTTATCCTGTAGGTATGAAAAAGCAATCCTTCTGGAGTGAGTAGTATCGGTCTTTGCTTTTGTGATCAAAGGCTCCACATACTTTCTCAAAGCTTTTGCTTTCGCTACAGTGGTGTTGATTCGCTTATGCAGAATCAAGGAAGAAGCCATATTCGACAACATCGCCTTTCTGTGAGATGCTGTTCTTCCAAGATGATTAAATTTCTTTCCGTGTCTCATTATTCTTCTTCCAATTTATATTTCGAAAGATCCATACCAAAAGTTAGTCCTTTGTCAGCCACAAGCTGCTCTAGTTCCGCCAGGGATTTCTTTCCGAAATTCCTAAACTTCATCATATCAGATATTTCAAGATTCACCAAATCTCCTAATGTTCTCACATCTGCAGCTTTCAAGCAATTGTATGCTCTTACTGACAGATCAAGGTCATTAAGTGATGTTTTCAACAACTTCCTCATGTGAAGCAGCTCTTCATCAACCTGCTCAGGCTCTCCCTGCTCCTGAGATTCCAGGATCATGTTCTGATCAGAGAAAAGCATGAAGTGCTTAATAAGAATATTAGCGGCACCTTTCAAAGCATTCTCTGGATGTATAGAACCATCGGTCTCAATATCAAGAATCAACTGCTCATAGTCAGTTTTCTGCTCTACCCTTGTGTTCTCTACACTATACTTTACATTCTTAATAGGCGTAAAGATAGAGTCGATCGCAATGTATCCGAAGTTCTGATCAGCAGGTTTGTTATCATCAGCAGCCACATAGCCTCTTCCCTTTTCTACGCTGATTTCAATTTCGAACTGAGCTTTTTCGTCAAGATTACAAATCACCAAATCCGGGTTAAGGATTTCGAATGAAGTGGTACCCTTAGCAATGTCTCCAGCAGTGAACTGTCTTGTATTAGAAACAGATACAGTGATTGTAGTATCAGCTACATCTGAGATTTTCTTAAATCTTACCATTTTAAGATTCAGGATGATTTCGCTCACATCTTCCACTACCCCTTCGATAGTAGAAAACTCATGCAAAACTCCAGGTATCTTAATGGCGGTGATCGCGTAACCCTCCAAAGATGAGAGAAGTATTCTTCTCAAGGCATTACCTACTGTAACGCCGTAGCCCTTTTCGAGAGGTTTGAAGGTGAACAAGCCGTGAAAATCATCGGCCTTCTCCATCACCACTTTCTCCGGCATTTGAAATGCTAGAATTGACATATTCTTTTCTTTATTTATTGAAAAATCTTACTTAGAGTACAATTCAACGATCAACTGCTCCTTGATGTTCTCTGGTATCTCTTCTCTGGTTGGAGAATTCAAAAACTTCCCTACCATGCCAGAGGCATCCCACTCCAGCCAAGAGTATCTTTTGGCATTGCCAGAAAGACTATCAGATATGGCTTCAAGTGATTTTGACTTCTCTCTTACTCCGATAAGATCTCCTTCTTTCAGTGTGAATGAAGGAATGTTTACGATATCACCATTCACGGTAATATGCTTATGACCTACTAGCTGACGAGCTGCTCTTCTTGTAGGAGCAATGCCCAATCTGAATACTGTGTTATCCAAACGCGCCTCAAGGAGTTGCAAAAGGATCTCACCAGTAATTCCACTTTTACGTGAAGCTTTTTCGAAAATATTAGAGAATTGCTTCTCCAACACTCCGTAGGTATATTTTGCCTTCTGCTTTTCAGCAAGCTGAATTGCGTATTCAGACTGCTTTCTTCTTCTACCTCTACCGTGCTGTCCAGGAGGATAGTTCTTCTTCTGCAAAGCCTTGCTGGCTCCGAAGATAGGTTCTCCGAACTTCCTAGATATTTTTGTTTTAGGCCCTGTATATCTTGCCATTTTATCCCAGTATTTTTAGCTATTAAACTCTTCTTCTTTTCGGTGGACGACATCCGTTGTGAGGCATCGGCGTAACATCTTTAATGATAGTTACTTCAATACCACTGTTCTGGATGGTTCTGATTGCGGACTCTCTACCTGCACCTGGTCCCTTTACAAAGACCTCAACCTTCCTAAGTCCCTGCTCGTAAGCTTTAGCTGAACAGTCCTGGGCTGCAACCTGCGCTGCATATGGAGTGTTCTTCTTAGAACCTTTAAAACCCATTTTACCGGCCGAAGCCCAAGAGATCACTTGTCCCTGACCGTTGGTCAAAGAAATAATGATGTTGTTAAAAGTAGCCTGGATGTGGGCCTGACCCAATGCATCTACTGCTACTACTCTCTTTTTTGCCTTATCTTTTCTTTTCTGAGCCATGTCTATTGATTACTTAACAGCCTTCTTCTTGTTAGCTACAGTTTTACGTTTACCTTTTCTTGTTCGGGCATTGTTTTTAGTCTTTTGACCCCTCACAGGAAGACCTTTTCTATGCCTAAGTCCACGGTAGCATCCAATATCCAACAAGCGCTTAATGTTAAGCTGCACTTCTGATTTCAATACACCCTCCACTTTGAAATTTTCAGCAATGATCGTTCTGATGGCACCTGACTCATCATCGTTCCAATCCTGAACTTTCTTGTTTGGATCTACACCAGCCTCGGCCAAAATACCTTGTGCCGAACTCTTTCCGATTCCAAAAATATAGGTAAGAGCTATCTCACCTCTTTTATTGTCGGGTATATCAACTCCTGCAATTCTAGCCATTTCTTATCCTTGTCTTTGTTTAAACTTAGGGTTCTTCTTATTGATCACATAAAGCTTTCCTTTTCTTCGGATCACTTTGCAATCAACGCTACGCTTCTTTATGGATGCTTTAACTTTCATAATTTCTATTTATAGCGATATACTATTCTTCCTTTAGTCAAATCGTATGGTGACATCTCAAGCTTCACCTTGTCTCCAGGTAAAATCTTGATATAGTTCATTCTCATCTTACCTGAAATATGTGCGATCAATTGATGGCCATTTTCAAGCTCTACTCTAAACATTGCATTTGATAATGCCTCAACAATAGTACCGTCCTGCTCTATGGATGATTGCTTTGCCATTATGCTACTGCCGTATTTTGAGTTCGTCCTTTCACTCTACCTGACTTCATCATTCCTTCGTAATGTCTCATCAAGAGATAGCTCTCTATTTGCTGCAAAGTATCAAGGATCACCCCTACCATAATCAACAGGGAGGTACCTCCATAAAATTGAGCAAAAGTAGTGCTCACACCTGCCATCATGGCAAAAGCCGGCAAGATAGCGATCACTGCAAGGAATACTGAACCCGGCAAAGTGATACGGGTCAATACATTATCAATAAAGTCTGAAGTCTGTTTACCTGGCTTAATACCCGGAACAAAACCTCCATTTCTCTTCATGTCGTCGGCTATCTGATTCGGATTAATCGTAATAGCTGTGTAGAAGAATGTAAACAATATGATCAAAGTGGCAAACAACAGGTTGTATTGCCAGGATTGAATATCTGAGAAAGTAGTACCAATGTACTGTGCAATGTCGCTATCCTGACTCCATATACCTGCCAAAAGAGCTGGCAAAAACATCAGAGACTGAGCGAAAATGATTGGCATAACTCCTGATGAGTTCACCTTCAAAGGAATATACTGACGCTGTCCGCCGTATACCTTGTTCCCCACCACTTGCTTGGCATACTGAACAGGAATCCTTCTGGTTGCCTGCACAAGTGCCACTGTAGCCATTACTACCAGGAATAACGCAACCAATTCTAAGATAGAAAGCAGTGCTCCTGGCAATCCTTTTACTTCTACCACCTCATACCATAGAGATGCAGGAAGTCTTGAAATAATACCTATCATGATCAGCATGGAAATACCATTACCGATACCCTTGTCGGTGATCTTTTCACCCAACCACATACAAAATATTGTACCGGCTGTAAGAATCACCATTGAAGAGATTTGAAACAAAAACTGATTCTCTAAAACAATCGCTTCAGAAGGAATAGTTGCTGTTAAATATCCGATAGATTGTGCCAGACAGATAAATATGGTAAGAACTCTGGTAATTTGGCTGATCTTCTTACGTCCACTATCTCCCTCTTTTTGAAGTTTCTGGAAATAAGGAACAGCCACAGTCATCAGCTGCAACACGATGGATGCAGAAATGTATGGCATAATACCCAATCCGAAAACTGAAGCTCTACTAAAAGCTCCTCCAAGGAAGGTGTTTAAGAGTCCAAAAATACCACCTGCATCACCAGTAAGTTGAGCAGGGTCCACACCAGGAAGAACCACAAAAGATCCTAATCGGAAAATAATTAAGAATCCAATAGTATTCAGAATTCTAATCCGCAGTTCCTCAATGGAAAAAATGTTCTTTATCGTCTGTATAAACTTCTTCATCTATTATTTTTCTACAGATGCAGTACCACCGGCCTTCTCAATAGCTTCTTGAGCTGTTTTGGAAAACTTATGGGCCTTAACCGTCAATTTAGCTTTCAACTCACCTCTTCCCAACACTTTAATTTTATCGCTCTTTTGAGCCAGTCCGTTCTCTCTAAGTATTTCAGGAGTGATCTCGGTCAACTTCTTTGCTTCACTAAGTGCCTGCAAATCATCCAGATTGAGCGGCTTCATTACGATCTTGTTGTTATTCTTAAAGCCAAACTTAGGCACTCGTCTTTGAAGTGGCATCTGACCACCTTCAAAACCGATTTTTCGAGAATAACCCGAACGAGATTGAGCTCCTTTGTGACCTCTGGTAGCAGTACCACCTTTTCCAGAACCCTGGCCCCTTGCAATCTTCTTTCTATTTTTAGTAGCCCCACTAGCAGGCTTAAGTGATTCTAATTTCATCTTAAAGCTCTTTTACTTCGATTAAATGCTGAACCTTATTTATCATACCAGAAATCTGTGGAGTCAATTCCTTCTCTACACTTCTGTTGATTTTGCCTAAACCCAAAGCCTGGATAGTCCTCTTCTGACGTTGTGGACGCTTCACAATACTTCTGGTCTGTGTAATTATTACTTTAGCCATTTTCTTAACCGTTAAAGACTTTATCTAACGTAACTCCTCTTTGTTTTGCTACTGCATAAGGATCTCTCATCCTGTTCAAGGCATCAAATGTAGCCTTTACCACGTTGTGTGGGTTAGATGACCCTTTGGACTTAGCCAATACATCATGGATCCCAGCACTCTCCAAAACAGCACGCATCGCACCACCAGCAATTACTCCTGTACCAGGAGCTGCAGGCTTAAGTAATACCAAACCGCCACCGAATTTACCAATAGCTTCGTGAGGTACTGTGGTTTTGAACAAAGGAACTCTTACGAGATTTTTCTTTGCATCGTCCACTCCTTTTGTAATGGCATCAGTCACCTCGTTTGCTTTACCAAGACCGTATCCCACTACACCACTACCATCACCTACTACTACGATTGCTGAAAAGCTGAATCTTCGACCACCTTTTACAACCTTAGCTACTCGCTTGATAGCAACCACCTTCTCTTTAAGGTCGATTTCGCTGGCTTTTACTGCTTTTATATTACTTTGTGACATAATCTTATTTAAAATTTAAGCCCACCTTCACGTGCTCCTTCGGCAAACGCCTTCACTTTACCATGGTATGGGTAACCGTTTCTGTCGAAGATTACACTCTGAATACCAGCAGCACTTGCCTTCTCAGCGAGTTTCTTTCCAACCTCTTTAGATACCTCTACGTTAATTTGCTCTTTGCCCAGTTCAAGAGATGATGCGTAGGCCAATGTAACCCCTTTCACATCGTCAATGATCTGACCATAAATAGCCTTGTTGCTTCTGAAGACAGACACCCTTGGTCTGGTGCCAGTACCGCTGATTTTCCTACGGATACCGAGCTTAATTCTCTTTCTTCTCTCTAGTTTAGTTACGGCCATCTTATTTATTATTTAGAAGCGGTTTTACCAGCTTTTCTTCTTACTATTTCACCAACAAACCTGATACCTTTTCCTTTGTAAGGCTCTACCTTTCTTAAGGATTTGATCTTTGCAGCTACCTGACCAACCAATTGCTTATCGATACCCTCTACCGTTACCTTAGGGTTTTGACCCTTAGCAGTTTCAGCTCCTACGTTGATTTCACCTGGTACGGCAAGGAAAATATTATGTGAATAACCAAGGTTCAATTCAAGAATATTATCTTGTACTGCGGCTTTATACCCTACACCCACAAGCTCCAACTCTCTTTTATAACCTTCAGATACACCCACCACCATGTTGTTGATTAGTGATCTGTAAAGTCCGTGCATAGCTTTATGACGCTTCTGCTCAGTAGGTCTTTCTACAGTTAATGTATCTCCTTCAATATTCACCTTCATATCCGGGTGAATTTCTTGCTTCAACTCTCCCTTAGGACCTTTCACTGTTACCACGGTTTTGTCCACGGTAATGCTGATTCCTGCAGGTATTGAAATGGGTGCTTTGCCTATCCTTGACATTTTAAATCAATTTTTTAATATACGTAACACAGCACTTCGCCTCCGACATGCTCTTTTCTGGCTTCTTTATCTGAAAGCACACCTTTTGAAGTAGACAAAATGGCTATTCCCAGGCCATTTAGTACTCTTGGAAGGTTTTCTGCATCAGCATATTTTCTTAAACCAGGCTTACTTATCCTTTCCAGGCTAGTAATTGCAGACTGTTTAGTCTGAGGGTTATACTTCAAAGCGATCTTGATGATCCCTTGCTTATCATCATCCTCAAACTTGTAGTTCTGGATGAACCCTTTCTCGTGCAAAACCTTTGTTACTTCCTTCTTCAAATTAGAAGCAGGTATCACTAAAATGCGATGGTTTGCTTTTATCGCATTTCTGATCCTTGTTAAGTAATCTGCAATCGGATCTGTTACCATTATCTTTATACAATTAAATACCCCGAAAACGGGGTGCAAAATTAAATGAATATTTTTAAAAATCTAAGCTAAGACGAAATAAAGATTACCAGCTAGCTTTTGTCACTCCAGGGATCTTGCCATCATTGGCCATCTCTCTGAAGGTAACCCTGGAAATACCAAACTTCCTCATGTAACCTTTAGGTCTTCCGGTAAGCTTACATCTGTTATGTAATCTTACTTTAGACGAGTTTCTTGGAAGTTTATCCAATGCTTCATAATCACCAGCTTCTTTCAAAGCTGCACGCTTATTTGCATATCGAGCTACTAGCTTCTCTCTTTTTCTTTCTCTTGCTTTTATCGATTCTTTAGCCATGTCTTTTATTTTTTACCCGCTACAAACGGCATTCCGAATGCTTTGAGTAGTGCTAAACTTTCTTCATCAGTCTCTGCGGTGGTCACAAACGTGATGTCCATACCGGTGATTCTGTTAATCTTATCAATACTGATCTCAGGGAAGATGATCTGCTCTTCGATACCAAGGCTATAGTTACCGTGGCCATCAAATCCCTTTTGCTTAATGCCTTTGAAGTCACGAACACGTGGCAGGGCCACTGTCATGAGTCTGTCAAGAAACTCATACATTTTGTCTCCTCTTAGGGTGACACGAGCTCCGATAGGCATACCTTCTCTCAACTTAAAGTTCGAGATAGAAAGTTTAGCAACAGTAGGTACCGCTTTCTGTCCTGTGATGGTGGTTAGTTCTTCAACCCCCACATCCACAAGCTTTTTATCAGCAACAGCGGCTCCAATTCCTTTATTCACAGAGATTTTAACAAGCTTAGGTACTTGCATCACTGACTTGTATTGAAACTTTTCTTTCAATGCAGGTGCAATCTCTTGGATATACTTTTCTTTTAATCTAGGTCTAGCCATTAGTGATAAATTCTCCTGTTTTTTTAGAATATCTCTGCAATTTTCCACTCTCGTTGAGCTTCCTGCCAGATCGAGTAGCCTCTCCAGTAGCAGGATCTACTACCATCAGATTACTCATGTGCACTGGAGCCTCAGTTTGCTCTCTTCCACCCTCAGGAGAAGTAGCAGAAGGCTTCTTGTGCTTGGTCACGATGTTGACACCTTCAACTATCGCTCTGTATTTTTCTGATATGACCTCCAGGACCTTACCAGTTTTATCCTTATCGTTTCCAGCCAATACCTTTACGGTATCGCCCTTTCTGATGTGAAACTTATTTGCTTTGTGGTTATTCATCATTAAAGTACTTCAGGTGCTAATGACACAATTCTCATGTACTGACGCTCTCTCAACTCTCTAGCCACAGGGCCGAAGATACGGGTACCTCTAGGCTCATTGTTGGCATTGAGAAGAACTGCAGCATTATCTTCAAAACGGATATAAGATCCGTCTTTTCTTCTTACCTCTTTTTTGGTTCGAACGATCACAGCTTTAGAAACTGTTCCTTTCTTTAAACTACTGGAAGAGATCGCTGATTTTACAGTCACAACAATAGTGTCTCCCACTGAGGCGTAACGTTTCCCCGTGCCTCCTAAAACTCTGATACAAAGTACTTCCTTTGCACCACTGTTATCTGCTACATTTAGCCTTGATTCCTGCTGTATCATTTTACTTAGCTCGTTCGAGTATTTCTACTAATCTCCACCTTTTGTTCTTGCTCAGCGGACGAGTTTCCATGATGCGTACGGTATCACCGATATTGCAATCATTGTTCTCATCATGCGCAGAAAATTTTGTCGTTTTTCGGATAAACTTACCGTAGATAGGATGCTTTACCTTTCTATCCACTTTGATGGTAATGGTCTTCTGCATTTTATTGCTAACCACTTGTCCGACACGCTCTTTTCGCAAATTTCTTTCCATCGATGCGTTATTTACTTATTTCTTTGGCTGTTATTTCTGTTTGAATCCTTGCCACCAGCTTTCTGCTTTCTCTGATCTTCATAGGATTCTCGATCGGCGTGATGCTGTGAGCAAATTTCAATTTGCCATAATTATCTTTCTCAGCAACGAGCTTATTTTTAAGCTCATCCAGGCTCAAACCTCTTAGTTCTGAATTTTTCATTCTCCAGTATAGTCTCTTCTTACAACAAATTTAGTTTTGATCGGAAGCTTCTGCTGTGCCAATCTCAACGCTTCTTTCGCCAGCTCAGTAGATATACCTGATGCTTCGAATATGATGGTACCTGGCTTAACTACAGCTACCCAATATTCCGGTGCTCCTTTACCTTTACCCATCCTCACCTCTGCAGGCTTTTTGGTGATCGGCTTGTCTGGAAAAATCCTGATCCAAACCTGACCTTCTCTCTTCATCGCTCTAGTAACCGCGATACGTGAAGCCTCAATCTGTCTGGAGGTAATCCATCCGGCTTCCATTGATTTTATTCCGAAGTTTCCGAAAGACAATCTATGACCTCTCTGAGCTATACCTTTAACCCGGCCCTTCTGCTTTTTTCTAAATTTGGTTCTCTTTGGCTGTAACATTTCTACTTAGCGTTTATGAGATTATTTGCGATCACGTCTCCTCTTAGGGCCTTCATTGGCTCCACCTCTTCTTCTTCTTGGTCCTCCTGGCTGTCCCGGTGCGTTGCTATTGCCACCACCTGTACTTGCCTGGCCTACATTTGGAGAAAGGTCTCTCTTACCGAATACTTCTCCTTTGAAGATCCATACTTTTATACCGATTTTACCGTATACAGTAGCTGCTTCAGAGATCGCATAGTCAATATCAGCTCTAAGTGTATGCAAAGGAATTCTACCTTCTTTATACTGCTCAGAACGTGCCATCTCAGCTCCACCAAGACGACCAGACACCTTTACTTTAATTCCCTGAGCTCCTACTCGCATTGCAGAGGCTATAGCCTGCTTCATCGCTCTTCTGTAAGAAATTCTCGCCTGTAACTGCTGAGCAATTGACTCACCCACCAACTTGGCATCCAACTCAGGTCTTTTGATTTCAAAAATATTGATCTGAAGGTCTTTCCCAGTCAGCTTCTTGAGCTCTTCTTTGATTTTGTCCACTTCAGATCCACCTTTACCAATCACCACGCCCGGACGAGCAGTGTGTACAGTAAGAGTAATTCTTTTAAGCGTACGCTCAATAATGACTTTAGAAATACCACCCTTAGGAATACGGGCACTGATGTACTCTCTGATTTTGTGGTCTTCAACGATTTTATCGGAAAAATCTTTGCCGCCAAACCACGCAGAATCCCATCCTTTAACGATTCCTAATCTGAATCCAACTGGATTTACCTTCTGTCCCATTTATTTAGTTTCTTTTTCTTCAGACTGATTACTCTCATTTACATCACTCACGATAATGGTGATATGATTAGATCTTTTTCTAATCCGGTGCGCCCGTCCCTGAGGAGCTGGTCGCAATCTCTTTAGCATCCGGCCTCCGTCTACAAACACTTCCTTCACCACTAGCTCGGCGTCTTCAATATTCACATCCCCATTACTGGCTTGCCAATCAGCGATAGCTGTCATGAGCAATTTCTCCATCGTAAGGGAAGCATGCTTATTGTCAAATTTCAAAAGGTTGAGGGCCACATTAACTTTCTGACCTCTGATCATGTCCGCGATCAATCTCATCTTACGAGGTGATGTTGGTACATTCTTCAAAGAAGATTTTACAGCGCCTAACTTGCCAGCGTTTTCTTCTTTGTGCTTCTTGATCGCTTCCTTTTGAAGACGAATCCTGACTGATTTCTTAACTTTCTTTTCTGCAGTTTCCATCTTTATTATCTTCTACCTTTATCTTTTTTAGCAATATGGCCTCTAAAGTTTCTGGTAGGAGCAAACTCACCAAGCTTGTGTCCCACCATGTTTTCAGTGACGAAAACAGGGATAAACTTATTACCATTATGTACTGCGAATGTCTGACCAACAAAATCCGGCGAGATCATCGATCTCCGAGACCATGTTTTGATGACTGATTTTTTTCCAGACTCATTCATGGCGTCTACCTTCTTCTCAAGTCTGAAGTCTATATAAGGTCCTTTTTTTAGTGATCTTGCCATTATTTTCTCTTAGTTATAATCAGCTTATCAGAATATTTATTCGGCTTTCTTGTTTTCTTTCCTTTGGTATAGAGTCCGTTTCTGGATCTCGGGTGACCACCAGATGATCTACCTTCACCACCACCCATCGGGTGATCTACAGGGTTCATTACTACCCCTCTTACTCTAGGTCTTCTACCTTTCCATCTGTTTCTACCAGCCTTACCCAAGCGCACATTCATGTGATCATTGTTAGAAACAATCCCGATAGTCGCATAGCAAGTGATCAAAACCATTCTCATCTCCCCGGAAGGAAGCTTCAACGTGGCGTATTTACCTTCTCTGGCTACTAGCTGCGCATAAGTACCTGCGCTCCTTGTAATAGCTCCACCCTTACCAGGCTTCAGCTCTATATTATGTACGATAGTACCAAGTGGAATATCAGATAGTGGCAATGCATTACCTACTTCAGGAGGTACTCCAGGTCCTGAGATAATCTCAGTGCCAACCTCAAGATTAGCAGGAGCAATGATGTATCTCTTCTCTCCGTCAGCGTAGAAAAGCAAGGCTATTCTAGCAGTTCTTCCCGGATCGTATTCAATTGCCTTTACAGTAGCAGGAATCCCCTCTTTATCTCTCTTGAAATCAATGGTTCTAAGCTTCTGCTTATGTCCTCCTCCTACGTTTCTTATCGTCATCCGACCCTGATTGTTTCTACCTCCTTTTTTTCCTTTGGAGGTTAGAAGAGACTTCTCAGGAGTAGTTTTGGTAATCTTATCGAAAACCGGTGCTACTCTAAATCTCTGTCCGGGTGTAACGGGTCTAAGTTTCTTAACAGCCATCTATCTGTTTATTTTATATTCCACTATAAAAATCAATGATATCACCATCAGCTACCTTCACAATAGCTCTCTTCTGAGATGGTGTCTTTCCTTCAATCACTCCAGACTTTGAATACCTGGATTTTGATTTGCCGGGGTGAACCATAGTGTTTACACTTTCTACTGTAACACCGTAGGTTTTTTCCACCTCTTTCTTAATTTGAACCTTGTTGGCCTTTTTGTCCACCACAAAGCCGTATTTTCCGTGCTCGTTGAGGGCTGAAGCCTTCTCAGTTACCAAAGGTTTTATTAATACTCCCATCTCAGTTTAATGTATTTTGAATTACCTCTACTGAACTCTCCAACAACACTACCAACTCAGCGTTCACCAAGTCATAAGTGCTTATCTCATTGGCTGTAGATACTTTCGTATTCTTCAGGTTGCGAGATGATAAGAACACGTTCTTATTTGCTTCACTCAGTATGAGTAATGATTTCTTATTGTTCAACTCCAGGTTAGCAAGAATGCCAGCAAATTCCTGAGTCTTTGGATTCTCAAATGAGAAATCTTCCAATATTTTGATTTGCTTGTCTTTTGCTTTTGAAGAGAAAGCAGACTTCTTAGCCAAGTGCTTTACTTTCTTATTCAACTTAAAGCTATAGTCTCTCGGCTCAGGACCAAACATGGTACCACCACCTCTGAAAACAGGTGACTTGATACTGCCCGCTCTGGCCGTTCCTGTACCCTTCTGCTTCTTTATCTTTCTAGTAGATCCGGAGATCTCATTTCTAGTCTTTACTTTGTGAGTACCTTGTCTCTGGTTCGCCAAATACTGCTTCACCTCAAGGTAGACAGCATGTTGATTTGGTTCGATACCAAACACATCCTTGCTAAGGGTTACTTCCCTTCCGGTATCTTCTCCTTTGATATTGAAAACTGACAGTTTCATCTTTATTTCTCTAGTATTAGATAAGAATTCTTAGCACCAGGTACTGGTCCACTGACAAGCACAAGGTTTTTCTCAGGATAAATCTTCACCACCTTAAGGTTCATTACTTTCACCCTGTCTCCACCTGTTCTACCAGCCATTTTAAGACCTTTAAACACTCTGGATGGGAATGAGCATGCTCCGATAGATCCAGGCGCTCTAAGTCTGTTATGCTGACCGTGAGTGGCTTGTCCTACTCCTCCGAAACCGTGTCTCTTAACAACACCCTGGAAGCCCTTACCTTTAGATGTACCAACAACATCCACAAAGTCCTGCTCTACGAACACGTCTTCGATCTTGATGGTATTTCCAAGCTTCACCTTATCGTCAAACTCAGCTCTGAAATCTCTGAATTCAAACAACTTACTTTTAGGAGTCGTCTTGGCCTTTGCAAAATGTCCTTTCAATGCTTTAGGTGTATTCTTTTCCTTGCGCTCACCATAAGCCAATTGAACTGCACGATATCCGTCAGACTCTTTATCTTTTACTTGTGTCACCACACAAGGACCAGCTTCAATGAGCGTACAGGCAAGATTCTTACCCTCCTCATTGTAAACGCTAGTCATCCCGATTTTTCTACCAATTATTCCAGGCATTTTGCTTAATATTTATTCTTTTACCGTTTCCGGATAAACTTTTCGTAAAAAGGACTGCAAAGATAGCAATTCCATGATCCGAACAAAAGATTTAATTCAATTTTTGAGACAAAAAAAGAACCAATAACACCACAGCTATTGGTTCTTCTTCTTTTACTATAAAAGTAACTATACCTTAATCTCTACGTCAACTCCACTAGGAAGCTCAAGCTTCATTAATGCATCCACAGTCTTAGCACTGTTAGAGTAAATATCTACCAGTCTTTTGTAGGTACAAAGCTGAAACTGCTCACGAGCCTTCTTGTTCACGTGGGGCGATCTCAAAACTGTAAACTTCTCTTTCACAGTTGGCAAGGGAATCGGTCCGCTTACCACAGCTCCTGTAGTCTTTACAGCGCGCACTATCTTTTCAGAGGACTTATCCACCAAATTGTGATCGTACGATTTCAGTTTTATTCTAATTTTTTGGTTCATGATCTGTGTTAATTAAACCGCTTCTCCTTTTGTCTTTTTGATAACTGCATCTGCAATACCAGCAGGCACCTGAGCATAATGAGCAAAGGTGAGTGACGCTGTGGCCCTACCCGAACTCATCGTTCTAAGGTCAGTAACATATCCAAAGAGTTCTGACAGAGGTACATCCGCCTTCACAACCTGTGAAGTACCTTTTGTATCCATTCCTTTCATCATTCCTCTTCTTCTATTCAAATCGCCTGTGATGGATCCTGTGTACTCATCTGGCGTCACTGCATCTACAGCCATGATAGGCTCAAGAAGAGCAGGCTTAGCCTTGCTCGCTGCGGCTCTGAAACCGGCTCTTGCAGCCAATTCAAAAGATAGTGCATCGGAATCCACATCGTGGAAAGAACCATGGAAAAGTCTTACCTTCATAGAATCCAGAGGGAAACCGGCCAAAGGACCGTTTTTCATAGCTTCCTTAAATCCTTTTTCAATCGCCGGGATGAATTCTCTAGGAATCACACCACCTACAATGTCATTCTGAAACTGTAGACCTTCACCAGTGAAGTCTTCATCCACAGGCCCTAGTTCGAATACGATATCTGCAAACTTACCTCGACCACCAGTTTGTTTCTTATAAACCTCCTTGTGCTCAACAGTAGTATTGATCGCCTCCTTGTAAGCCACCTGAGGAGCTCCCTGATTGATCTCTACTTTAAACTCTCTCTTAAGTCTATCGATGATGATATCAAGGTGAAGCTCACCCATTCCTCTCAGGATGGTCTGACCAGTCTCCTGATCCGTCTCCACCTGCAAGGTAGGATCCTCTTCTACCAACTTAGAGATCGCCATTCCCAACTTATCTACATCCGCCTGTTGTTTAGGCTCAATAGCATAACCAATAACTGGTTCTGGGAATACCATTGACTCCAATATGATTTGATGCTTCTCATCACAAAGGGTGTCACCGGTCTTAATATCTTTAAACCCAACTACCGCTCCAATATCTCCACAATGCAAGGCATCAATTTGATTCTGCTTATTAGCATGCATCTGGAAAATACGGGAGATACGCTCCTTCTTATCCGTACGCATGTTGTGAACATATGAACCTGAATTAAGCAATCCTGAATAGGATCTGATAAAACACAATCTGCCCACAAATGGATCGGTAGCAATTTTGAAAGCTAGCGCAGCAAATGGCTCGCTCTCAGAAGGCTTTCTTGAAATCTTCTCTTCTGTGTCCGGATCTGTTCCGGTAATGTTGTCTCTATCAAGCGGTGAAGGAAGTAATTCCATCACATAGTTGAGCATCGTTTGTACTCCTTTGTTCTTGAAAGCAGAACCACAAAGCATTGGCACAAAGGCCAGGTCAATAGTAGCGGCACGAAGTGCAGCTATAATTTCGTCTTCAGTAATGGACTCTGGATCTTCGAAATACTTCTCAAGAAGGGTCTCATCATAGTCTGCAACTGCCTCCAGAAGCGCTTGTCTGTACTCAGCCACCTCATCCAACATATCTTCAGGAATCGGCACCTCACTCCAAGTCATTCCAAAGTCTTCTTCGTTCCAAACCATCCCTGTGTTTGAAACCAAATCAACAACACCCTGGAATTTATCCTCTGATCCGATTGGCAATTGCAACGGAACTGCTTTGGTTCCAAGCATCTCCTTCACCTGTCGACAAACATTCAAAAAGTCAGCACCCTGACGGTCCATCTTATTGACGAATCCAATTCGAGCTACTTTGTAATTGTCAGCAAGTCTCCAGTTAGTCTCAGACTGTGGCTCAACACCATCTACCGCACTAAAAAGGAATACCAAACCATCCAATACCCTCAAGGACCTGTTCACCTCAACAGTGAAATCCACGTGACCTGGAGTATCAATAATATTAATATGGTAATCGTCGTTCTTATATTTCCAGAATACAGTGGTAGCTGCAGAGGTAATAGTAATACCTCGCTCTTGCTCCTGCTCCATCCAGTCCATGGTAGCCGCTCCATCATGAACCTCACCAATCTTGTGAGTTACCCCAGTATAAAACAGGATACGTTCAGTTGTAGTGGTCTTACCCGCATCAATGTGCGCAGCGATACCTATATTCCTTGTGTATTTTAAATCTCTAGCCATTAGTGATTTTGATTTTTAGAATCTGAAATGTGAGAACGCCTTGTTAGCCTCGGCCATTCTGTGAGTATCGTCCTTCTTTTTGATAGAAGCACCCTCACCTTTTGATGCAGCAATAATTTCACCTGCCAAACGCTCCATCATCGTCTTCTCTCCTCTAAGTCTGGCGTATTTGATCATCCATTTGATACCCAAAGAAAGTTTCCTTTCGGGACGAACCTCAATAGGCACCTGGAAAGTAGCCCCACCCACTCGTCGGCTTTTCACTTCCACACCTGGGCAAACATTATTCAATGCAGTTTTCCAAGTCTCAATTCCATTCTCTTTGGTTTTGGATTCAACCAATTTGATGGCATCGTAGAAAATAGAATAGGCTATACTCTTCTTCCCACTCAACATGAGGTTATTAACAAATTTAGTCACCAAGGTATCCTGATAAATAGGATCAGGAAGGATGTACCTCTTCTTTGGCTTAGCTTTTCTCATTTCTCAGATTTTACTTTTTATCCTTAGGCCTTTTAGCTCCGTATTTAGATCTTCTTTGTGTTCGCCCATTCACTCCGGCAGTATCCAAAGCTCCACGAATAATGTGATATCTCACACCAGGTAAATCCTTCACCCTTCCACCTCGTATAAGCACGATAGAGTGTTCCTGCAAGTTATGACCCTCGCCAGGGATATAGGCATTTACTTCTTTTCCGTTAGTTAGTCTAACTCTGGCTACTTTTCTCATGGCAGAGTTAGGCTTCTTAGGCGTGGTAGTATACACTCTTGTGCACACACCCCTTCGCTGTGGACATGAATCCAGAGCAGGAGACTTTGATTTAGAAGTTAACTTCTTTCTGCCTTTTCTTACTAATTGCTGAATAGTTGGCATTATGCTTTATTTCTTATTATCCAAATTTTTTGGGAACGCAAAGATAGAAATAGTTGGTATTATATCACAATCCAAATGCGAATTATCGTAGAGAATTTTATGCTTCTCCCATAGTTCCTCCGAAATTCATTGGAAACTTTGGTGTTTCTTCCACACTTTTGATGTCTCCATATGAGCTTTCGAACTTATTGATATTGTCCTCCAAGGCCTTTAGGAGGCGTTTTGCATGTTCGGGAGTAATCACAATTCGTGACTTCACCTTTGCCTTTGGCACACCCGGCATGAGCCGAATAAAATCGATGACAAACTCACTACTAGAGTGAGCTATCATCGCCAAATTTGCATAAACGCCCTCGGCTGTTTCCTCGGACAATTCAATATTGATTTGATTGGACGGCTTATTGCCTCCCTTTTTTTCATCTTTAGGATCCATACTTAAGACTCCAGTTCTTTTGAATTCGCAAACTGTTCTTTAGCTGCTACCAGATTTTCATAATCCTCGTTAGAGGTTACTATGTGGTTCAGGAAGTTTCTGTTTCCGGTTCCTGCCGGAATCAGATGCCCTACAATCACATTCTCCTTAAGTCCGCTCAAGTAATCTGCTTTACCTCTAATAGAGGCCTCACTAAGTACCTTGGTTGTCTCCTGGAATGAAGCCGCAGAGATGAAACTTTCGGTTCCAAGCGAAGCTTGGGTAATCCCCTGAAGAATAGGCTTAGAAACGGCTGCCTCGGCATTTCGCACCTCAACAATCTTCATGTCCCTTCTTTTCAGGTTAGAATTCTCATCACGAAGCTTTCGGCTGGTAATGATCATCCCTGCTTTCAAGGTTTCGGAATCTCCTGGATCCATAACCACCTTCTTGTCAAGGATATTGTCATTTTCCTCCATGAAGGCGAATCTATCAACCGATTGATTGGTCAAGAAGCTAGTGTCACCGGCATCGATGATAATAACCTTTTGCATCATCTGTCTCACGATCACCTCAATGTGCTTATCGTTGATTTTCACACCCTGGAGTCTGTATACTTCCTGAATTTCATTCACGAGGTATTCCTGAACTGCTGTAGGTCCGCTAATCGATAAGATATCGGCTGGTGTAATCGCTCCGTCTGACAGTGCATCACCTGCACGGATAAAGTCATTATCCTGTACAAGGATGTGCTTAGACAAAGGCACGAGGTATCTCTTCTTCACGCCATCTTTTGACTCGATGAAGATCTCACGATTACCACGCTTGATACCTCCATAAGTCACCACTCCATCGATTTCACTTACTACTGCCGGATTAGATGGGTTTCGTGCTTCGAAAAGCTCTGTAACCCTCGGAAGACCACCGGTGATGTCTCTCGACTTACCTGTTTTTCTAGGAATCTTAGCCAGTACCTGACCCGCTTTGATCTTATCACCAATATCCACAGCAAGGTGAGCACCCACTGGTATGTTATACCCTTTGGACTCATCCTTACCCGCGACCACAACAGCCGGGTTCTTGGTTTTATCTTTAGTATCTATAATTACTTTCTCTCTGTGTCCTGTCTGCTCGTCAGACTCCTCTTTGTAGGTCACGCCCTCAATGATGGAATCAAACTCTGCCTTACCATCAAACTCTGCCATGATCACGGCATTGTATGGATCCCAGTTACAGATTTCGTCACCTTTGGCAATCTTATCTCCATCACTTACTTTCAGGATGGCACCATAAGGCACGTGGTTTGTAATCAATACTCTTTCTTTCTTATTGTCAAGGATCTTGATCTCTCCAGAACGGCCCATCACCTTCTTCACCTTGTTGCCTTCTTCATCTTCAGAATCCACAGTTCGTAGTTCATCGTACTCGATAAATCCGTCAAACTTAGCTTTGATGTTGGCATCCACCGCAATGTTAGAGGCAGTACCCCCAACGTGGAAAGTTCTCAAGGTAAGCTGAGTACCAGGCTCTCCAATAGACTGTGCAGCAATAACACCCACAGACTCACCCATATTGGCCATACGACCACTTGCCAGGTTACGTCCATAACATTTTGCACACACACCTTGCTTAGTCTCACAAGTCAATACAGACCTGATTTCAACTTCTTCGATGCTTGTTTCGTCGATCTTTACAGCCACTTCCTCAGTGATCTCCGCTCCAGACTCAACGATGAGTTCTTCGGTAATCGGATCATAGATATCGTGTACTGAAACCCTACCAAGAATTCTTTCGAAAAGTGATTCGACTATCTCCTCATTGTCTTTCAATGCCTGTACTGACAAACCTCTCAAAGTACCGCAATCTTCTTCGTTCACAACCATGTCCTGTGCCACATCCACCAATCGTCTGGTGAGGTAACCAGCATCCGCTGTTTTCAAAGCCGTATCTGCAAGACCTTTTCTCGCACCGTGAGTAGAGATGAAGTACTCAATTACATCCAGTCCTTCTTTGAAGTTAGAAAGAATAGGGTTTTCGATGATCTCACCTACAGAACCCTGAAGATTCTTTTGAGGCTTGGCCATCAGTCCTCTCATTCCCCCCAACTGACGAATCTGCTCTCTTGAACCTCGGGCTCCAGAGTGCATCATCATGTAGATAGAGTTGAATCCCTGATCATCTTCTTCCAACTGCTGCATCAGCGTGTTAGTCAGCAATGTGTTCGTTCTCGTCCAGATATCAATTACCTGATTGTAACGCTCATTGTCTGTGATCAGACCCATCAAATAGTTATTCCATACAGCTTCCACTTCCTCTTTGGCCTGCGCCACGAGTGCTTCTTTTTCTGCTGGAATCTGAATGTTATCAAGACCCATTGACAGTCCACCTTTGTAGGCTGTCTGGAATCCTAATTCCTTAATATCATCAAGGAAATGAGCTGTCTTAGCCATTCCTGTGATTTTGAATACAGTAGATATAATCTTCTGTAGTTTTTTCTTAGTAAGAAGTTCATCCACGAAACCAACCTCTTCTGGTACGTGCAAATTGAACAATACTCGCCCTGCCACTGTCTCAATGACCTTGGTCTCAAGCTCGCCATTCTCATTTCTCACTTTTGTTCTTACTTTCACGTAAGCATGCTGAGAAACTTTGCCTTCATTGATGGCAATGATCACTTCCTCTGCACTGTAGAAAGAAAGTCCTTCACCAATTACCGGCTTTTCAGGAGTGCTTCTTCGTCCCTTGGTGATATAATAGAGTCCCAATACCATGTCCTGTGAAGGCACCGCAATAGGAGCTCCATTGGCAGGGTTTAGAATATTGTGGGAAGAAAGCATCAACAATGACGCTTCCAAAACCGCCTCGTGTCCAAGTGGAACGTGAACAGCCATCTGGTCACCGTCAAAATCGGCGTTGAATGCTGTACAAACCAGAGGGTGTAGCTGAATCGCTTTTCCTTCAATCAACTTAGGCTGGAAAGCCTGAATACCCAATCTGTGAAGTGTAGGAGCACGGTTAAGAAGAACAGGGTGTCCTTTCAATACATTCTCCAGGATATCCCAAACTACCGGATCCTTTCTGTCAACTATCTTCTTAGCGGACTTCACCGTCTTTACAATACCTCTCTCGATCAGCTTTCTGATCACAAAAGGCTTGAAAAGCTCAGCTGCCATATCCTTAGGAAGACCACACTCGTGCATTTTCAGCTCCGGTCCAACCACAATTACCGAACGGCCAGAGTAGTCAACCCTTTTACCCAACAGGTTTTGACGGAATCTACCTTGCTTTCCTTTGAGCATATCACTCAAAGACTTCAGCGCTCTGTTTCCATCAGACCTTACAGCATTCACCTTTCTTGAGTTATCAAACAGTGAATCCACAGCTTCCTGAAGCATCCTCTTCTCATTTCTAAGGATTACTTCTGGTGCTTTGATGTCGATCAATCTCTTCAGACGATTGTTACGGATAATTACCCTTCTGTAAAGGTCGTTCAAATCCGAGGTAGCAAATCTTCCACCATCAAGAGGTACCAAAGGACGTAGTTCTGGTGGTATCACCGGAACCATTTTAATGATCATCCATTCTGGCTTATTCTCAATTCTGGTTTTGGCATCTCTGAAGGCTTCAACCACCCTTAGTCTCTTAAGAGCCTCAGCTTTTCTCTGCTGTGAGGTATCCGTAGCCGCCTGATGACGAAGCTGATAAGAAAGCTCGTCAAGTTCAATTCTCGACAAAAGCATTTCCAAAGCCTCAGCACCCATTTTTGCAATGAACTTCTGAGGATCATCATCATCCAGCAGTTGATTTTCCCGAGGAAGTTTATCCAGAATATCAAGATACTCCTCTTCTGTGAGGAAATCCATCTCATTGATTCCATCTTCCTCTTTGATACCTGACTGGATTACTACATATCGCTCATAGTATATGATTTGATCCAGCTTCTTCGTGGGAAGACCCAGGAGATAACCTATTTTGTTAGGAAGTGATCGGAAATACCAGATATGTGCAACAGGTACCACCAATTCGATATGACCCATTCGCTCTCTACGGACCTTCTTCTCGGTCACCTCTACTCCACAACGGTCGCAAATAATTCCTTTGTATCGGATTCGCTTATATTTTCCACAATGACATTCCCAGTCTTTAACAGGACCAAAGATTCGCTCGCAGAACAATCCACCCATTTCAGGCTTGTAGGTTCTGTAGTTAATCGTTTCAGGCTGAGTAACTTCACCATGCGAGCTTTCTAAAATCGACTCTGGTGATGCCAGACTAATCGTTACTTTAGAAAAATCGTTAGACAGTTTTTTATTTTTTCTGAACGCCATAATTAAATGATCTATGTATAGCCCCGCAGAGCGGGGCTGTTATCCAATTTATTAGTCTAAGGTAATTTCAAGTGCCAATCCACGAAGCTCGTGAACCAATACGTTGAACGATTCAGGGATGTTTGGCTTCTGCATATTCTCACCTTTCACAATTGCCTCGTAGGCTTTTGCTCTACCAATCACGTCATCCGACTTAATGGTAAGGATCTCTTGCAAAACATGGGCGGCACCAAATGCCTCAAGTGCCCATACCTCCATCTCTCCAAATCTCTGACCACCAAACTGCGCTTTACCACCAAGTGGTTGCTGAGTGATGAGTGAGTATGGTCCGATGCTTCTTGCGTGCATCTTATCATCTACCAGGTGACCAAGTTTCAGCATATATGCCACACCTACTGTAACAGGTTGATCAAAGCGAACTCCACTCAAACCATCATATAGATAAGTACGACCAAATGAAGGCAGCCCTGCTTCTTTTAGTTCATTCTGAACTTCATCCTCAGTAGCACCATCAAAAATCGGAGTTGCATATTTCTTACCCAACCTTAGTCCAGCCCATCCAAGAACTGTTTCATAAATCTGACCGATGTTCATACGAGAAGGTACACCAAGCGGGTTCAATACAATGTCCACCGGAGTTCCGTCTTCCATGAAAGGCATGTCTTCATCACGAACAATTTTGGCTACAACACCCTTGTTACCATGACGACCAGCCATCTTATCACCAACTTTCAGTTTACGCTTTTTAGCCACGTAGACTTTGGCCAACTGAACAATACCTGCAGGAAGCTCATCCCCAACCTCAAGCGTAAAACGCTCTCTTTTGAAGATTCCCGACACTTCGTTTCTCGCATTGATATAATTCTTCACCATTTTGAAGATCAGATCATTGGTATGCTGATCAGTTGCCCAATCTTCGATGATCAAATCTGAAATCAAATTGGCTTCTTCAGGTACATTGTAGTTACTCTCATCCCTATAAGCATTCTTAGGTGGGAAAAGATTTGCCTCAATGTTCTTTCTGTTGAACTTAGTCCCCTTAGACATGACCTCTTCACCAAACTTATGTTTGATTCCCTGGCATGTCTTCCCTTCGAGAAGCTTTGCCAACTTATCGATCATTTGATTTCTGATCTCAGTAAGCTCTCCGCTGTAGCGGTTTTTCAGCATCTCTACTTCTTTCTTCGTTCTTGATCTAAGATCTTTATCTTTCTTAGGTCTTGAGAAGAGTTTAGTGTCAATCACCACACCTCTCAATGAAGGAGAAGCTTTCAATGAAGCATCTTTTACGTCACCGGCTTTGTCTCCAAAGATGGCGCGCAATAGTTTTTCTTCCGGAGTAGGATCAGTCTCACCTTTTGGTGTGATTTTACCAATCAGGATATCACCTTCTTTGATTTCAGCACCGATTCGGATAATACCATTTTCATCAAGGTTCTTAACGGCTTCCTCACTCACGTTTGGAATCTCCGAGGTAAGTTCCTCTTCACCTCTTTTGGTATCCCTTACTTCAAGATCGTATTCATCAATGTGGATAGAGGTAAATATATCCTCTCTTACCACTTTCTCAGAAATTACAATCGCATCCTCAAAGTTGTATCCTTGCCATGGCATATATGCCACCATCAGGTTTCTTCCAAGGGCCAGCTCGCCGTTCTCAGTAGCAAAACCTTCACACAGAGGTTGGCCTTTGGTTACCTTATCTCCCTTAGTCACAATTGGCTTCAGGTTGATACAAGTATCCTGGTTAGTTCTTCTGAACTTAATCAGTTCATAGGTAACACTTGGACTATTGAAAGAGATGAGCAAATCTTCTTCTGTACGCTCATATCTGACAACTATTTTCTTAGCGTCTACATATTCGATCTCACCATCACCTTCAGCAATCACCAACGCTCGTGAGTCAATGGCTACACGCTTCTCCAAACCAGTTCCAACGATTGGAGCCTGTGGCTTCAACAATGGTACTGCCTGGCGCTGCATGTTAGAGCCCATCAATGCACGGTTGGCATCATCATGCTCAAGGAACGGAATCATAGAGGCCGCTACCGATACAATCTGATTCGGAGCCACATCCATGTATTTCAAATCTTTGGGGTCCACTACCGGGAAATCCCCTTCGAAACGCGCCTTTACTTTATCGTTGAGGAAGTTACCTTTATCATCCAAAGGCGCATTGGCCTGAGCAATATTATAAGTATCTTCTTCCTCTGCAGTGAGGTAGTTTACACTACCTGTCATATCCACAGTTCCTTCTACCACATCCCTATAAGGTGTTTCGATGAAACCCATCTGGTTCACTTTGGCGTGTACGCAAAGTGAAGAGATCAAACCAATGTTTGGTCCCTCAGGAGTTTCAATCGTACAAAGTCTACCGTAGTGAGTGTAGTGAACGTCACGTACTTCGAAACCTGCTCTTTCTCTCGAAAGACCACCTGGTCCGAGTGCAGACATTCTTCTCTTATGCGTAATCTCAGCCAGTGGGTTGGTTTGATCCATGAACTGAGACAGCTGGTTAGTACCAAAGAATGAGTTGATCACAGAAGACAATGTACGAGCGTTGATCAGATCAACTGGTTTGAAGTCCTCATTGTCACGAACATTCATTCGCTCGCGGATCGTTCTGGCCATTCTGGCAAGACCCACACCAAATTGAGCGTACAATTGTTCACCCACTGTTCTTACCCTTCTATTGCTCAAGTGGTCAATATCATCGACAACTGCCTTGCTATTGATCAACCCGATCAGGTACTTCACAATCAGGATAATATCCTCTGTAGTAAGGGTTCTCTTATCGTACCCTATATCCAAACCAAGCTTCTTGTTGATTCTGTATCGACCTACCTCTCCCAGATCGTAACGTTTGTCACTGAAGAAGAGATTTTGAATAATATCCCGTGCAGTCTGCTCATCCGGAGCATCTGTGTTTCTCAGCTGACGATAGATCTGCTCAACAGCCTCCTTCTCGGAGTTTGAGTTATCCTTCTGAAGCGTGTTATATATAATGGAGTAATCCGTGATGTTAACATCCTTTCTGTGAAGGACAATTGACTTGCTGCCGGATTCCAGAATTGTCTCTATATCATCTTCAGAAATAATACCATCTCTTTCGAGGATGACTTCATTTCTGTCAATGGATACAACCTCTCCGGTATCTTCATCCACAAAATCCTCAGTCCAGGTACGCAGTACTCGGGCAGCCAGTCTACGGCCTATTACTTTCTTAAGCTCCTTTTCAGTAGCGTCGATCTCTTCGGACAGGCCGAAAAGATCCAATATTTTTTTATCAGATCCATATCCTATTGATCGCAGAAGTGTGGTAATAGGAAATTTCTTTTTTCGATCGATATAGGCATACATCACATTGTTGACGTCCGTAGCAAATTCGATCCAGGATCCTTTGAAAGGAATAATCCTTGCAGAATAAAGGTGGGTACCATTTGTATGCTTGCTTTGAGCAAAGAACACACCTGGTGACCTGTGCAACTGCGAAACGATCACTCGTTCAGCTCCATTGATTACGAAAGACCCCTTAGCGGTCATATATGGGATATTCCCCAAAAAGACTTCCTGCTCAATGGTCTCAAAATCTTCATTCTCCTCATCATTGCAAAGCAAACGAAGCTTAGCTTTGAGGGGAACAGAGTGCGTCAAACCTCTCTCGATGCTCTCATCAACTGAGTACTTTGGAGGGTCAACAGTATAATCGACAAATTCCAGCACGAAATTTTCTCTGGAATCACTGATAGGAAAGTTCTCCATGAACACTTTATACAGTCCTTCGGAATTTCTTTTCTCAGAAGGAGTGTCCAGCTGGAAAAAGTCAACGAATGACTTTAGCTGTACGTCAAGGAAATCAGGATAATCGATTACAGATTTTATAGAAGAGAAATTAACTCTCTCAGATGTATTTTTAGCCAAAGCTTTATCTGTTTAGTTCAAAATAAGGATCAAGAACAATATGTGGTAGATACAAACAGGAAAAGACCTGATCCTTATCCCGATGGATATCGGGATGGGAGCCAGGCCTAAACCTTAGTTGATGAAAATCAAATTATTTTAGCTCAACCTCGGCACCAGCTTCTTCAAGCTGCTTTTTCAGCGCCTCAGCTTCATCTTTAGCTACGCCTTCTTTTACGTTACTTGGAGCACCATCCACTAATTCCTTAGCTTCTTTTAGTCCAAGACCTGTAAGTTCTTTTACTAGTTTCACAACTGCAAGCTTAGCGGCACCAGCTGACTTAAGTACAACATCAAAAGATGATTTTTCTTCAGCAGCACTTCCACCATCACCACCACCAGCTACCATTACAGGAGCTGCTGCGGCTGCAGGCTCAATACCATACTCATCTTTAAGGATTGTAGCTAGTTCACTTACCTCTTTTACTGAAAGGTTTACTAGTTGCTCAGCGAATTCTTTTAAATCTGCCATTTTAATTGTCAATTAATTTTGTTAAAAATCTTATTCTCTTTCTGAAAGTGTTTTTACCAGTCCGGCTATTGTATGCTGACCACTCTGTAGAGCGGAAATAACATTCTTAGCAGGCGACTGAAGTAATGAAATAACCTCACCAATAAGTTCCTGTTTAGACTTGAGCTTACTCAAAATCTCTAACTGGTCTTCACCGATGAAAATATCTGAATCTATGGAAGCAGCCTTAAACTTAGGTCTCTGATCTTTATCTTCCTTCTTGAAGTCTTTAATGACTCTGGCAGGTATGTTTGCGTTTTCGTTCACAAACATGATCCCTGAGAATCCTTTAAGTGTACTATCCAATGATGAATAGTCATTGTCAAGATTTTCAAGAGCTTTCTTGATCAAAGTATTTTTCACAACCTTGTACTCCACACCTTTCTTGAAGCACATCTCTCTGAACTTGTTGATTTGCTCAACAGTCAGTCCTGATGTGTCAGTGATGTAGAAGTGGTCTGTTTGCTGAAATTTTTCTGTTAAACCAGCAATCACTTGTGCTTTTTCTTCTCTAGTCATAACGTCTTATAGTCCAGCTATGCTATTTTTATCAACAGCTATTCCCTTACTCATTGTACTGGATAGTGTGATTGATTTAAAATATGTACCCTTGGCTGAAGAAGGTTTCAACTTCGCCACAGTTTGAATCATCTCTACTGCATTTTGCATGATCTTCTCTGGATCAAAGGAGATCTTACCAATGCTTGTATGAATAATTCCTGTTTTATCAACTTTGAAGTCGATCTTACCTGCCTTTACCTCGGTTACCGCCTGAGCAATATCCATGGTTACAGTGCCTGACTTAGGGTTAGGCATCAATCCTCTTGGTCCGAGTACTCTACCTAACTTACCCACTTTAGCCATTACTGTTGGCATTGTGATGATCACATCGATCGCAGTCCATCCACCTTCTATTTTGGTGATGTAGTCGTCAAGACCTACATAGTCCGCTCCAGCTGCCTTAGCCTCTTCCTCCTTATCTGGAGTACAAAGCACTAGCACCTTCACTTCTTTGCCAATCCCGTTAGGCAGAGCCACCACTCCACGAACCATCTGGTCCGCTTTACGTGGGTCTACACCCAGTCTAATATCAATATCAACAGACGCATCGAATTTGGAAAAGGTAATATCCTTTACCAATTGAGCAGCCTCTTCGATAGAGTATTCCTTATTTACGTCAACAAGCTCTGCAGCTTTTTTCTGATTTTTCGTAATCTTTCCCATTGTACTATTTAGTTAGCCCAAGGCGCTTTACCAGAAACTCTTACTCCCATACTTCTTGCTGTACCAGCTACCTGACGCATCGCTGCTTCAATTTGAAAAGCATTCAAATCCTGCATTTTCAACTCGGCAATTTCCTTCACCTGATCCCAGCTGATAGAACCTACTTTCGCACGGTTTGGCTCAGCAGAACCTTTTTTCAACTTAGCAGCTTCCATAATCAATATTGGAGCTGGAGGTGTTTTAATTACAAAATCGAAAGACTTGTCAGTATAGATCGCAACAACTACCGGGAGCAATTGACCCTGCTTATCTTGAGTTCTTGCATTGAACTGTTTACAAAACTCCATGATATTTAGTCCCTTAGAACCAAGTGCTGGTCCTACTGGAGGAGAAGGATTTGCCGCCCCTCCCCTAACCTGGAGTTTCAAATAACCTGTTATCTCTTTAGCCATTAGATTATTCTTGTTTTTCTACCTGTATGTAATTCAACTCTACAGGAGTGTTTCTTCCAAAAATTTTAACTGTAACATTTAACTTCTTTCGATCCTCAAATACCTCTTCTACAGTACCGGTAAAGCCACTGAATGGACCATCCATAACTTTTACCGACTCACCCACTATAAAAGGTGTATCAAGTTTCTCTTCGTACTCCTCGGCTTCATCGACTCTACCTAAAATTCTGTTCACCTCATTTTGACGAAGTGGGACAGGATCCTTGGAAGCGCTGGTAGAACCTTCACCAAGAAAACCAATAACATCTGGTGTATTGGTAATAATATGCTGAGTCTCGCCATTGCTCAAATCAGCTTGTATGAGGATATATCCTGGAAAAAAGTTGCGCTCACGTACACGCTTCTTTCCATTTCTCATTTCGTATACTTTCTCAGACGGAATAAGCACCTGGGTTACCAGTTGCTCAATGCCATTCCTAGCGATCTCTTGTTCCAGGTAACCCTTTACCTTCTTCTCACGGCCACTAATAGCCCGTACTACGTACCATTTGAACTCAGACATCCCTTAAAATTCGTTATAAAACCATTTCATGGCATTTTCGAATCCAAAGTCGAAAAGCCCTATCATCAGAGCGAAAATCAAAGAAGCGACCAAAACGAGGATGCTACTGTTTTGCAGATCAGCGTATTTAGGCCAGGTTACTTTGTGAAGCAACTCATCGTAAGCCTCTTTAAAAAAAGATATTACCTTATCCATCGTTATGTTTAAAGATTGCACGGGAGGAGGGACTCGAACCCCCAACCAATGGTTTTGGAGACCACTACTCTACCAATTGAGCTACACCCGTAAAAAAACCATGCAGCCCAAAAGGACTGCAAAGTTAGATGAATCAATATTTATAAACAAATGCCATCTGAAATTAATTTCCAGATGGCAATGTTTTGAAATTCAATTAGTCAAGGATCTCAGTAACCTGACCAGAACCAACAGTTCTACCACCTTCTCTGATCGCAAATCGCAGACCTTTTTCAAGAGCGATAGGGTTGATCAAATTTACTTCGATGGTTACGTTATCACCTGGCATTACCATTTCCACATTTGCAGGAAGCATGATCTCACCAGTTACGTCTGTTGTTCTAACGTAGAACTGAGGACGGTATTTGTTGAAGAAAGGAGTGTGACGACCACCTTCTTCTTTAGAAAGAACGTATACCTCAGCATTAAACTTAGCGTGAGGAGTTACAGAACCAGGCTTACAGATAATCATACCTCTTCTGATTTCGCTCTTCTCAATACCTCTCAAAAGCAAACCAACGTTATCGCCAGCTTCACCTCTGTCCAATATCTTTCTGAACATCTCCACACCAGTGATGGTAGACTTAAGGCCTTCAGCACCCATACCGATGATATCAACTGGATCTCCAGAGTTGATTACACCCCTTTCGATTCTACCAGTAGCTACAGTACCACGACCAGTGATTGAGAATACATCCTCTACAGGCATCAAGAATTCTTTATCAACTGCTCTAGGAGGAAGTGGAATAAACTCATCCACTGCATTCATCAGCTCTTCTACTTTTTCTACCCACTTAGGCTCACCGTTAAGTGCACCAAGAGCAGAACCCTGGATAACTGGAATGTCATCACCTGGGAAATCATAATCAGAAAGAAGCTCTCTGATTTCCATTTCCACAAGCTCAAGAAGCTCAGGATCATCAACCAAATCCACTTTGTTCATGAAAACAACCAAAGCAGGAACACCTACCTGACGAGAAAGAAGGATGTGCTCTCTTGTCTGTGGCATAGGACCGTCAGTCGCTGCTACCACAATGATAGCTCCGTCCATCTGGGCCGCACCAGTAACCATGTTCTTAACATAGTCAGCGTGACCAGGACAATCCACGTGCGCGTAGTGTCTTTTTTCTGTCTGATACTCAATGTGTGAAGTATTAATAGTAATACCTCTTTCTTTTTCTTCAGGTGCATTGTCAATTGAAGAAAAGTCTTTCATTTCTGCAAGGCCTTTTGAGGCAAGTACAGAAGAAATAGCAGCAGTTAATGTGGTTTTACCATGGTCAACGTGACCAATAGTACCGATATTAACGTGCGGTTTTGAACGATCAAAGGTTGCTTTAGCCATGTCTGATAATCCTCGGTTTAAATATTAAATAAATAAGTCAAAATAAAATATCCCAAATATTACCAACCAAATGGTTCCCCTTGAGGATACAAGAGCCAATGACGGGATTTGAACCCGTGACCTCTTCCTTACCAAGGAAGCACTCTACCCCTGAGCTACATCGGCTTTGGGAATTTCAAAAGGTTGATAATTCGAGCGGGTGACCAGGTTCGAACCGGCGACCTACAGCTTGGAAGGCTGTCGCTCTACCAACTGAGCTACACCCGCTTTTTAACATTTTGTGGGGGGAGAAGGATTCGAACCTTCGAAGACATAAGTCAACGGATTTACAGTCCGTCCCAGTTGGCCGCTTTGGTATCCCCCCAACTAACATTTATACTCTATCAAAGTACTCCCCTTTTTCGGTTCTCCTTGAAAAAGGGAATGCAAAATTATACGCTTTTTTATTTTAATCAAATTTTTACCGTTAAATCTGGAATCATTTTTTCAAAGCATGTTTTTAACCTTCCGAGGCCCTTTTTCGCAGCCCAGGTTCATTGATTTTCATTATTATAGTGGCCTGGAAAATGATATGACCGATATGAAACTAAAAGTAGAAGTAAATGGGCGCAATGAGTTTCAAATTGCGGAACGTGAAGGGGGGGCATTCATCAATGGCGAAGAAACATCTTATAGCCTACACAAGAAGTCTTCTAATGAATTTCTCCTTTACCAAAATCAACACGTCTATCAGATCTCGGTAGTGGAGTCACATGACAGCACCTTGACCTTAAATATTAATGGAGAGGAATTCAGCGTAAGCACCAAAGATCACATTGCCCAAATCCTGGAAGACCTGGGAATGGACGTGATCACCAACGAGGTAATCAATGAAATCAATGCTCCAATGCCAGGCACCATCATCGATATAGCGGTATCTGAGGGTCAGGAGATTCAGGAAGGAGATACCATTCTAATCCTGGAAGCCATGAAAATGGAGAACATCATTAAATCTCCTGTGAATGCCACGATTCAGAAAATACACATTGGAAAAGGTCAAAACGTGGAAAAAAATCAAGTTCTGGTATCTTTTTAAGGATCATGGGCGCTTGATATGGTAATCTTTATACTTTTGTGAAATTTTAATCAACAAACAATTATATAGCCCTGCATGAAATATAAAAGGATACTCCTCAAACTTAGCGGCGAAGCCCTCATGGGAGAAAATCAACATGGCATAGACCCCAACAGACTGGAACAATATGCTATGGAAATCAAACGAGTCCATGAAAAAGGCCTTGAACTGGCCATAGTGATTGGAGGAGGAAACATCTTCAGAGGAGTGGATGGAGAGAAGTCAGGAATAGACAGGGTACAGGGAGACTACATGGGTATGCTGGCCACTGTCATCAACGCCATGGCGCTGCAAAGTACGCTGGAAAAGCACGGAATGTACACCCGACTGATGTCAGGACTGAAAATGGAACAGGTATGTGAGCCTTTCATCCGACGAAGAGCGATTCGGCATTTGGAGAAAAACAGGATTGTCATCTTTGGCGCTGGTATAGGTAACCCCTACTTCACCACTGACTCTACTGCCAGTCTGCGGGCCATCGAAACTGAAGCTGACGTGGTGCTCAAGGGCACACGCGTAGATGGAGTCTACACGGCTGACCCTGAGAAAGATCCTACCGCGACCAAATACACTCACGTGTCTTTTCAGGAAGCCTACGAAAAAGGACTGAGCATCATGGACATGACGGCTTTTACCCTTTGCATGGAAAACAATCTCCCAATTATCGTATTTGATATGAATAAGCCTGGAAATCTATTTGATATCATAGATGGAAAAGAGGTGGGTACTTTAATCAATTAACACAATGGAGGAAATCGACTTTTATTTAGATCACTCACAAGAAATGATGGACAAAGCAGTGAGCCACTGCAACTCCGAACTGGCCAAAATAAGAGCTGGTAAGGCCATGCCTAACATGCTGGATGGAATCACTGTGGAATATTACGGAGCAAGCACTCCGCTACAGCAAGTAGCCTCAGTGACCACACCGGATGCCAGAACTTTGAGTATTAAGCCCTGGGAAAAGAAGATGATCCCTGAAATAGAAAAAGCCATCATCAATTCTAACCTTGGTTTCAACCCTCAGAATGACGGTGAATTAATCAGGATCAACATACCGCCCCTTACCGAAGAGCGCAGAATCTCATTGGTGAAGCAAGCCAAATCAGAGACTGAAAACGGCAAAATCAGTGTGCGAAATGTGCGCAAAGAGGTAATGGATTCGCTCAAGAAGCTCTTAAAAGACGGAGCCTCTGAAGATGCCATAAAAGGAGCTGAAGAGGAAGTGCAGAAGATCACAGATCTCCACACCAAAAAGCTGGATGACCTACTGGAGCTGAAGGAGAAGGATATAATGACCCTCTAAATTGACGGTCAAATAAACAGTTTACGTGCCTGAATTATTTCTTCCACACGTGCTGGTACCAAATATTTGATAGATCGGTTTGCTCTTATCATTTTCCTGATAAGGGTAGCCGATATGTCCATCTCCGGCGCTTCTATCAACCGCACATTTGCATGCTCCGTCAAATCTGATTTCTGAGCATTGGGCCTGGGGTAAACAATCAGCCCATAGTGATCTAAAATTACCTGATGATTCTTCCACTTGGTGAACGAGCCCAGGTTATCCTCCCCGATGATCAGGGTAAAGCTATGATCGGGATGCTTTTCAGTCAATACGGCCAGGGTGTCCACTGTGTAGCTGGGCCTGGGCATTTGAAACTCCACATCACTCACCCTGAAATGGTAGTCATCCTCAATGGCGGCTTGTACCAAATCATATCGATCAAACTCGTGTAGGAGGTTCCTATTTTTTTTGAAAGGATTTTGCGGCGACACGATAAACCACACCTGATCCAGCTCTGTAGACTGATGAGCCACATTGGCAATAATCAAATGCCCAACATGGATAGGATTGAAAGATCCGAAAAAGAGTCCAACTTTCATTTGAGGAAATCATTTACAACCTGCTCAGCTTCCCTGAAAGCGGTCTTCAAATCTCTATTGATCAGCTCATAATCGAATTTCTCAGCGTATTGCATTTCAGCCTCTGCTTTGCCGACCCTACGCTCCAACGATTCTTTGGTTTCTGTTTGTCTCTTCTCCAGACGCTCGCGAAGCACATCCACACTTTCAGCATTTACGAAAACAGAGAGTGCCCTGTCTCCAAGTGCTTCCTTCAGGTTGACCCCTCCAATGACATCTACATCAAAAATCACATGATGACCTTCTGCCCAAAGACGCTCTACCTCAGCTTTGAGCGTACCGTAGAATACCCCGGGGTACACTTCCTGCCACTCATACAGCTCTCCTGCCTCAAGCTTCTTGCGAAAGTCTGCCTGCGAAAGGAAATAATAATCTTTTCCGTCTTCTTCCACACCAGCCCTTTTGGCACGTGTAGTCGCGGAAATCGAAAATTTCAAATTGGGAATGGTCTCGATGAGATGCTTTACAATGGTGGTCTTACCGGCACCTGATGGTGCGCAGAAAATTACTGCCTTGCCTCGGCTCATATGATCAGGCTGATTGAAAAACTTTATTTCTTATAGCTTGCGCCAGGTCAGCCGGTACTTTTTGATTGGTAAGTTTACTTCGCAATAGTTCTCTGATTTGTTTTTCCACTTCGTACTGCTCGAAGCAAACCATGCACTTATGAATATGGTTTTTCAGATAAATCTCCTGCTCCTCAGTGGCTTCGTTGTCCAACATTAGATGGAGATACTGGAGGCATTTCGCAAACTCATTACAATCATTCGATCCTTTCTTCTCAGAGTTGTCTGACATGGTGATGCAATTATTTCACAAACTAAATAAATAAATATTATTTGTAGCCCATTGTTAAGGCATATGACTTCAGTTTCTCCTTCAGAAGGTTTCTGGCCCTGTGCAATCTGGACCTGACAGTACCTATCGGAATGTCCAGAATCTTCGCCATTTCCTCATAAGTAAACCCCTCAAGATCACAAAGAATAATCACCGTTCGGAAATCAACGGCCAATGCATTGAGCGCATTGGACACCTCATCCCCGATCATATCCTTCACCGCATCTATCCTCAGGTCTACTGTTCTGCTTTCATCAACATCTTCCGAATTGTAGAAGTTCTCTACTTCCTGATAATCTACTTTGGCCGGTTGTTTACTCCGCTTTCTGAAATCATTGATGAAGCTATTTTTGAGAATTCTATATAGCCACGCCTTGGCATTGGTGCCTTGCTGAAAAGAGTTGATAAACCGATATGCCTTCATGAAAGTATCCTGAACCAGGTCCTTTGCATCGTCCTGGTCGAAGGTGAGCCTGTAGGCGAAATTGTACATAGCATCTAAATGAGGCAGAAACTCATTGTCGAAAATGTTTTTTCGTTCTTTATCGGAATACTTACGCCTGATTACTTGTTCCTCGCTCATTTCTTTAATCTCCTCTGTTTGCCTAATAATAAAATCGAACTCTACACCAATTTGTTTAAGGTCATTTCAATGTACCTACACCTTTTTACGATTACACTCTTCAAATAGTTTATACTTATTCTAAATAAGAATGAACTTATTTACCCAACAAAACGGAGTTACCTCGGTACTCATTAATTTACGCTCTCTGTATTTACAACCCGACGTATCCTCTGGATTTCTGAAAGGAATAAAATGAAGCTCTCCACCATCATCATTACCTACAACGAAGCGCAAAACATCGAGCGTTGCATTCGGAGTGTGCAGAAAGTATCTGATGAAGTGGTGATCCTTGATTCGTTCTCTACGGATCGTACACCAGACATTTGCAGAAACCTCGGTGTACGTTTTGAGCAAAAAGCTTACTTAAACCAAATTGATCAGAAAAATCATGTCCTCACCCTGGCGCAATACGATCATGTGCTTTCACTGGATGGTGACGAAGCCCTCAGTGAGGAGCTGGCAGGCAGTATACTTCATGAAAAAGATCTGGGGTTCCCGAACCAGGCCTATTTACTCAACAGGCTATCGTTCTATTGTGGGAAGTGGATAAGACATGGTGACTGGTATCCCGATTGGAAAGTGAGGTTATGGAATAAGCATGAGGCGCACTGGGGTGGGAGCAATCCGCATGACAGGGTTTTTCCTAGGAAAGGGATCAAACCTAAAAAACTTCAAGGGGATCTACTTCATTTCACTTTTTCAACGCTCCAGGAGCACCAAAGGCAGGTCAAAAAGTATGCAGAAATCAGTGCCACCACATACTTTGGCAGCAATAGAAAATTTTCACTCGCCCGCATGATCCTGAGCCCCATCACTTCCTTTGTGAAAAGTTATCTTTTTAGGGGTGGTTTTTTAGACGGCCGACACGGCTGGCAAATCATCAGACTGGCTATGATGGAGAAATATTTAAAATACAAGAAGCTTCATCAGCTTCAAAAAATGAAGCACTAGCCAATAAGCTCCGTAAAGTACGCTTCATACTCTGTGACTGTTCTTTCTACTAAAAATTTTTCAATGGCATCTTTATAGGCCCTATTCACAAATTGCTCTCGCAAAATCTCATCCTCCGCCAGCCGCTGAATTTTCACAGCCAAATCCCGAGAATCCCCATTGTCAAAAAGGAACCCATTCACGCCATCTTGTATAATATCGGGAATCCCACCGAATCTTGAACCAATCACAGGAACCCTGCTGAGCATGGCCTCTACCAGTGCCAGACCGAACCCATCCATATGTGAGGGCAACACATTCACATGGGCCAACTGCAGGTAATGAAGTGCCTCCTCATGGCTCACCACGCCTGTAAATAGGATGCGTTGTTTAGGGCTTTCACTGGCTAGCCATTCCGCAAAATCGCCCTCATTAATCCCTACAAATAAAATACTGTAATCCTCCGGAAGGTATTTCAGTGCGCTAATGATTTCTCCTTGCAGTTTTTTCCTACTGATACAACAGATGATCTTACCGGTCAGGCCATGTACCCTCCTGAGCTCCTCCACGTTCTCCTTCTTTACATTCAGCAAAAGATCCTCTGGAACGCCGTTGAATATTACTTTCAGGTGAGCATCACTATAGCCTTTCGCCAAAAAAATATCCCTCAATCCTTTGCTTACCATCACAATACCTGAAGTCCCGGCCGTATGAAACCATCGTTTGATCCACGGCTCATTTCGTGGCCTTTGCCTTCTGGTGAAAACAATTTTCACATCCAATGCGAATGCCCACTTAGCAAGGATGGTGAGGTTGCGGTCTTTCCCGCCCTGTGCATTGATGAGGTCGATCTGATGCTTTCTGACGATGCGACCAACTGCCCGGACTGAGCCCAAATCCATATAGGACGCAAAAGGCACATCATGACATTCAACACTTCCCAGTCTCTGGACCAAATCCCAAAGCAAAGAGCCCCTCCTACAGGCCAGATGAACCTCATGCCCTTTTCGGGCAAGGCCTCTAACGAGATAATAAATAGAATGGGTAGATCCGGCTACTCCGCCCTGGCATGTGGTGAAGAGTATTTTCATGGCATAAAAAAGGCGGCCTTCCACTAAGAAAAGCCGCCTTCTAAGATATTTAAAGTTGAGCGATTAATATCGATAAGTATCCGGTTTAAATGGCCCGGCCACCGTCACTCCAATGTACTCTGCCTGCTCCTGAGATAGGGTTTCAAGCTCCACTCCTATTTTGGCAAGGTGAAGCGCTGCTACTTTCTCGTCCAAATGCTTAGGAAGCGTATAAACGGCATTTTCATAATTCTTCACGTTGGTCCACAGCTCTATCTGAGCCAGTGTCTGGTTGGTGAATGAATTACTCATCACAAAAGAAGGGTGTCCGGTAGCGCATCCGAGATTCACCAGTCTGCCTTCTGCCAGAAGAATGATTTCCTTACCATCAATATTATACAAATCTACCTGAGGCTTAATCTCCACCTTGGTACTTCCGTAGTTTCCATTCAACCAGGCTACATCAATCTCATTGTCAAAATGGCCGATGTTGCAAACGATCGTTTTGTCATGCATGAGTTTAAAATGCTCTCCGCGGATGATGTCTTTGTTACCAGTGGCAGTAACAATAATATCTGCTCTAGGCACAGCATCCACCATTCTCTTTACTTCATAGCCGTCCATCGCTGCCTGCAGCGCACAGATTGGGTCTATTTCAGTCACGATCACTCTCACTCCCGCACCACGCAACGAAGCTGCTGAGCCTTTCCCTACATCGCCATACCCGGCAACCACGGCTACTTTACCCGCCAGCATGATGTCCGTAGCTCTTCTGATCGCATCTACCAAAGACTCCTTACAGCCATATTTGTTATCAAACTTCGACTTGGTAACCGAGTCGTTCACGTTGATAGCAGGCATTGGCAGTGTCCCTTTTCTCATGCGCTCATAAAGCCTGTGGACACCAGTGGTAGTCTCTTCAGAAAGGCCATTGATCCCTTCTACCAACTCAGGGTATCTATCCAAAACCATATTGGTAAGGTCTCCACCATCATCCAAAATCATGTTCAGAGGCTTACCACCCTCAAACGCGAATAGTGTTTGCTCTATGCACCAGTCAAATTCCTCCTCATTGAGGCCTTTCCATGCAAATACCGGCACACCAGCCTTAGCAATCGCCGCAGCGGCGTGATCTTGTGTTGAAAATATATTACATGAAGACCAGGATACTTCAGCTCCCAACTCCACGAGGGTTTCTATCAAAACGGCCGTTTGTATGGTCATATGCAAACAACCTGCTATGCGGGCTCCCTTCAGTATTTTTGAAGGTCCGTATTCTTCTCGTAAGGCCATCAGACCAGGCATTTCAGCCTCTGCCAACCTTATTTCGTTCCGGCCATATTCGGCCAGGTTAATGTCTTTTACTTTGTAGTTCAGCTTTTCTTCAATCATGACTCAATTTTTACAAGCGCAAAATTAATAAATTAAAAGTATTGGGTTGTTAATAGAGGAATGCTATTTCCTTCACATCGAAACGCCTGACGATATTGTTTGTTTTGACTGTAAGCCTGCCAGTATCGTCAATGCCAATAATTTCGCCATCAAATGTCCCTTCTTTATCCCGGAAAGAGTGGATTTCTCCACGCCACCTCATCAGCTTGTAATAGGCCCCAAGAAGGCCTCTGGTATCTCCTGATTTCAATTTCAGGTAATACTTTTCCAACTGCTGAATGATCTGCTCCAGTAACTCCTCTAGTTCGCAAGTCACACCACTTTCCATCAGAATGGAAGTGGCGGTTGCAAGAGGAAAGTGGGATTGATTGACATTTACGCCTATTCCTACTACCGCATCTGCTATCACACCACCTTCAATCATGGTCTCTACCAAAATGCCCGAGATTTTTTTATCACCCACATAGACATCATTTGGCCACTTCAATTCAACTTTGTCACTTACCCTTGGGACTAAGGCATCTACCACTGCCAATCCTGAAATGATATTTAATAGATATGCCTGTTTGGGCAAGAGTACTTTTGGTGTCAGATAAATGGAAAAAAGAAGGTTTTTACCGCGTTCGCTCAGCCAGGCGTTGCCTCGCTGTCCTTTTCCAGCTATTTGGTGTCCGGTGTGTAATACATGACCCTCATTAAGGGTTTCGCGACGGATTCTTAGCAGCAGCTCCTCATTGGTACTGTGACATTCTGGCAGGAATTCGAGCATTTTGCCTAGAAATAGCGGTTTGGCAAAGTATTTATGCAAAGTATATTAGTATTTTTGAAGATAAAGTAAGACTAAAAAATGATTGAATGCAGGTAAAAACAAAAGAAGCAATTAATTCCAGTAAATTAAGTGAACTGGTGGCGCAGGGTATGGTGGAGAAGAAGGCTTCTGATGTAGTGGTGATGGATCTTCGGGAAGTGAAAAACGCTGTAGCGGATTACTTTATCATCTGTTCTGGAAATTCTGATACTCAAATAGATGCAATTGCCGATTCTATAGAGGATGAGGTCTTTAAGCATTCTACTCAAAATCCCTGGAAAAGAGAAGGAAAAGAAAGCAGAGAGTGGATCATCATTGATTATGTAGATGTAGTCGCTCATGTTTTCAATAAAGAAAAGAGAAAATTTTACGGTCTGGAGGAGCTATGGGGCGATGCTAAAGTCACCCAAATAGACAAAGAGAACTAATTCACCTTCTGAGCGTTGTACGAATTAAACTTTTACAAATAGATAATGGCGGATAAACCGAGACAGAAAAACCCACTAATGGGTGGAAAGCCAAATAAACCCAACTATCAACTACTGATCATAGTAGGCTTGATTACCGTGGTTTTTGGATTTACATATTTCAGCCGTAGTAACACCACAGTTTCAATCTCTGATAAGCGATTTGAGCAGATGGTCTTAGCTAACGATGTGAAAAAGGTCGTTCTCATCAAAAATCAGGATGAGGTGGAGGTCACACTGAAACCAGAGGCCCTGCAGAACACCAAATACAAAATAGAGTTAGAGGAACAATCCCCGTTTTCTACCAATAGCGGACCTCATTATAAATTCAAAATTGTAGACCCAACAATCTTCAATCAGAAGTTTAATGAGTTGATGGATAAACTGCCCAAGGATCAGCAGATCGGGTATGAAGTAGACGAACGACAGGACTTTACCACTTTTATCTTCAACTGGGGATTCCTATTCCTGATCATCTTCGGGTTCTGGTTTCTGATGAGAAGAATGACAGGTGGTGGTGGCCCTGGTGGTCAGATTTTCAATATCGGGAAATCAAAAGCGGCACTTTTCGATGCTGAAAATAAAGTCAAAATCACATTCAATGATGCCGCCGGTCTTGAAGAGGCCAAGGAGGAAATCAAAGAGATTGTTGACTTCCTTCAAAACCCAGGGAAATTCACCACGCTGGGTGGTAAAATTCCGAAAGGAGCCTTACTTGTAGGCCCTCCCGGAACAGGTAAAACCTTACTTGCCAAAGCGGTGGCTGGTGAAGCCGGCGTGCCTTTCTTCACACTTTCAGGATCTGATTTCGTGGAAATGTTTGTGGGTGTGGGTGCTGCCAGGGTAAGGGACCTCTTTAAGCAAGCCAAAGAAAAAGCACCTTGTATTGTCTTTATTGATGAAATAGATGCCATCGGCAGATCCCGTGGAAAGGGGCAAATGCCAGGCTCCAACGATGAGCGAGAAAACACCCTCAACTCCCTGTTGGTGGAGATGGACGGCTTTTCCACAGACTCGGGAGTAATCATACTGGCGGCAACTAACCGTCCTGATGTACTGGATTCTGCCCTGCTGAGACCTGGTAGATTTGACAGACAAATCAGTATTGACAAACCAGATATTATCGGCAGAGAAGCTATTTTCAAAGTACACCTGAAGCCAATCAAGCAGCACGAAAATGTGGATGCTAAAAAACTGGCAGCACAGACCCCCGGGTTTGCAGGAGCTGAAATCGCCAATGTATGTAACGAAGCAGCACTCATCGCTGCCCGACGTGACAAAAAGGCCGTTGATATGGCCGATTTTCAGGATGCTATTGACAGAGTCATTGGTGGACTGGAGAAAAAGAATAAAATCATCTCTCCGGAAGAGAAAAAAATCGTGGCATATCACGAAGCAGGTCACGCAGTGGCTGGTTGGTTTCTGGAGCATGCAGACCCTTTGGTAAAAGTGAGTATCGTGCCACGTGGTGTAGCCGCGCTGGGATATGCGCAGTATCTACCCAAAGAGCAGTTTCTCTATCAGACCGAGCAGCTCATGGATGAGATGTGTATGGCACTGGGTGGCAGAGTGGCAGAGGATTTGGTTTTCGGAAAAATCTCTACTGGCGCGCTCAGTGATCTCGAAAGGATCACCAAACTGGCCTACAGCATCGTCACTGTGTACGGTATGAATGATAAGATCGGGAACGTCTCGTTTTACGACAGTAAACAATCAGAATATAATTTTACCAAACCATATTCTGATGCCACAGCTGAGCTGATAGATATGGAAGTGAAGAGCCTCATAGATCAGGCCTACGCCCGTACCAAGGAGTTGCTTAAAGAAAAAGGCAAGGAACTGGAGATCATAGCGAAGGAGCTGCTTGAAAAAGAGATTATTTTTCAGGGTGATCTTGACAGGCTGATTGGTAAGCGTCCTTTTGAGAATCAAACTACCTATGAGCGGTTTACTAATAATAAAAATGTAAACGACGAAAGGGATGAACAAGAGGCACTTGAAAAACTAGAGGCTGAAAAAGCGAAGCAAGAAGAGCTGGCTAAGCTGAAAAGCAACGTAATCCAGGAGGTACAAAAAGAAGATGGTGCGGTAGACACCGAAACAGAGGAAGAACTGGAGGACAAAAAGCAGTCCTAAAAACATAAATACATTGCTTAAATTGGGAGCCCTAAAAGGCTCCCTTTTTTTATGGACTTACAGTTTTCTGATTTAGACTCTCAAAAAAAAATATACTTCGCCAGTGATTTTCACCTGGGAGCTCCAGATAGGGTATCCAGCATGGAGCGGGAGAAGAAAATCGTGCGATGGCTCACTGAAGTGAGCTCACACGCCGCTGGTATCTTCCTGGCCGGAGACCTGTTTGACTTCTGGTTTGAGTACAAGCATGTAGTCCCCAAGGGGTATTTGAGGTTTCTGGGTAAACTCGCCGAAATCAAAGACAAGGGTATCCCGATCATCATTTTCACTGGTAATCATGACCTGTGGATGGCGGACTACCTTACCCGGGAGCTGAACATTCCCATCATTCACCAACCTCAGTCTTTCCAGATCGGCCCTCATATCGTGCATATTGGCCATGGAGACGGTCTGGGTCCTGGCGATAAGAAATTTAAATTTTTCAAGAAAATATTCACCAATGGCCTGGCCCAATGGGCCTTTAGATGGCTCCACCCTGACCTGGGCATCTGGCTTGCCAACAAATGGTCTGACCACAGCAGAGATACCTGCTCCGATCCCCCGTTTAAAGGAGACGAGGAATGGCTAATTCAATATTGCAAGGAAGTAGAGGCCAAGACTCATCATGATTTTTACATTTTTGGACACAGACACCTGGTCATAGAAGCACCCATCGGTACCCATTCTACTTATTTTAACCTTGGGGAATGGATCAACGGAAGCACCTACCTTGAAATGACCCGGGACAATGCAACCTTAAAAACCTTTGAAAACTAAAGTCCTGATCTGCACCCTATTATTACAGGTGAGCATAAGCTGTCTCGCTCAAGAGTGGACGCATGTCAAAACCATAAAGCTCAAAAATGAAATCACTGCCCAGTCTGTAGATACCGATGGGAAGATATACCTCGGTACGATGGCCGGAGATATGCTTCGCTATGATCAGGATGGAAACGAGACTGAGCTCTACTCTGCTGTTGGTAATTTCCCAGTGACACTGATCAGCGCCTGGAACCGATTTAAGGTATTTCTTTTTTTTAAAAGTCCTCAACAATTCATTTTCTTGGACCGCTTCAGCACTTCTCCTATCACCTATTCGCTTGCAGACTATCAGCGTCCTTTGGTAACCCTTTGTGCTCCCGGCGTTGACAATAGCGTATGGGCACTGTCAGCAGACTACAATGAACTGAGAAAATACAACATTCAAAACTCCAACGTACTCCTGACTAATCCCCTGCAAATAAACCTGAGTAACGCTAGTTACATGCAAGCCTATCAAAATCTGGTGCTCATCAGCGATACTCAGCAGGGCATTCATTTTTTCGATCAGTATGGGAATTTACAGTTCAGCCATCCCGAAAAAGGTGTCTCCTATTTTCAGGTCATCAATGACCAATTGGTCTTTTTGGCCGGAGCATGGATTACTACAATTGAGGTTTTTAGCCCGGCAAACATCACCAAAATAAAAGCCCCACTAGGGGGCTTTAATAATGTGCTGAAATGGGGGGATCGATATTACTTTATCGGAAAAGATCAGGTGTTGATCTACCAACTGATGTTATGACCCTCTGTACAATTCCAAAATTTTCTTTCTAAAAACGATGCTGTACTTGGAATTAATGAGCTCCAGTTCGGCCCTATTCTTGTTATTCAGGCTTTCCAAATAAGTATAAAAATCTGTATTCCCCGTCTCAAACCGCTTTTTCATAAACTCGAAGGTCTGTGTGGTAGCCGCCAGGTTTTCCTTAGCAGAGATGTAGGTGTTCTGGGCCGAAACCAAGTCCAGGTAAGCAGTTTGTACCAGGTTGGTGATCGTGTTCATAGCCTGCGATACCCCCAATTCAGCATTGGCCATTCCCACTTTGGCAATCTGAATATTATTGCTGGTTTGGTATCTGGAAAAGATGGGGATGTTCAATGAAAAATTCACGTACTCAAATTCGTTAAACTCCATCTGTCTGGAAAAACTGGCATCCGGTTCAAAGTCACCATTGGTGGGGTTTCGGGCTCCGTTAGATGAATAGTTAGACCCTATTCTTCCGAAAGCCGTAATCGTAGGGTACAATTGGGCTTTGGCAGACTTAAACTGATACCTCGACGCTTCGTAGGAAGAGCTTGCCGCTTTCAGTGCCGGGCTACTGCTCAGCGTTTCTTCCAACACTACCTCAAACGGATCTGCCTCGAGCAGGAGCTCGTCTTCCTGCACATCATAAGCCTGCACTTCTACCTCGCCATCATTGGGATTGAGCTGCATGGACTGAAACAGGGTAAGCAAATCTCTTCTCAGGGTGTTTTCCAGATTGTTGAGCGTCAGTTTTTGATTGGCCAGCTGCCCCTGAAAATTGTATACTGACTCCAAATTACCCACCCCCACAGATTCTCTTTTCTTCTCTCTCTCCAGTTGTGCTTCCAATAGCTCCACACGCTCTCTGGCTATTTTAATGTTCTCTTTGTCCAAAATCACACTGAGGTAGTAAGCCAAAATATTGCTTTCCACATTGATCTCTGTATTCTTAATGGTCTCGGATGCAGCGACCAGTTCATGTTTCCGCTGACTCAGTTGAAAATGGTTTGAAAAACCATTGAACAAGACCATGCTGGAAGAAATATTGGGAGCAGAACTACTTGTGGTCTCAGATACCTGGCGAGCCGCATTAGGATCAAAGAAGTTACCGAAGAAATAGTCATAATTCACCCCGGCTGATATCGAAGGGAAAAAATTCATGATGGATTGTAGCCGATTAGATTCAGCCATGAGCTGACTATTGCGCGCCTGCTTCAACTGAATGTTTCTCTCCAGTGCGGTCTGGATGCAGTCATCCAGCGTGAGTACGGTCACCTCTTCTGTATCCTGTGCATGGGCCAGTACAGACATAGTAATCATCATGAAAATCAAAGTCTTCCTCATTTTCAGTTTATTTAGATCAAAAAAAGGCCGTCCAAAGAGGATCGGCCTTGAGCATACAAAAAGTGAATTAAACTAAAGCGTTGTCTTTGGCATTCATGTTTTCTGAAACGATCTGTCCGTCAAACAAGTGAATAACCCTGTGTGCGTACTCAGCATCCAACGGAGAGTGTGTCACCATTACTACGGTGGTCCCGTTTTCATTCAGTTCGGTCAGTAGGTTCATTACCTCCTGCCCGTTGGCAGAATCCAGGTTACCTGTTGGCTCATCCGCCAGAATCAGTTTAGGCTTGGCCACCACAGCTCGCGAAATGGCCACACGCTGCTGCTGACCACCAGATAACTGCTGTGGAAAGTGATTTCTACGGTGCATGATCTTCATCTGCTCCATCACTTCTTCCACCCGCTTCTTGCGCTCAGAAGATGAGTATTTCAGATAAATAAGGGGAAGCTCAATGTTTTCATAAACCGTCAATTCATCAATCAAATTGAAGCTCTGGAACACAAAGCCGATGTTGGCTTTTCTAAGCTCCGCTCTTTTTCGCTCAGAGTAGGTTGAGATTTCCTGATCCGTAAAATGAAACTCCCCTTCAGATGGGTTGTCCAATAAGCCCACAATGTTGAGCAAAGTGGATTTACCACAACCAGACGGGCCCATTATGGCCACAAATTCACCTTTTTTGACCTCTAGGTTCACACCAGCCAGGGCTGTTGTTTCTATTTCGTCTGTATAGTAGAACTTCTTCAGTCCCACAGTTTTGATTAACGCTTCAGAGTTTTCCATTGTCTAAAATTTTATTTTGTATGTCGATTAGGTTTATTATTTAAATACTAGTTTGTCTTTGTCGTCGTAGCCTTCATAAGAAGAGACTACTACTTTCTCCCCAGGTTGCAAGCCTTCTATGACTTCATAATATCTTGGGTTCTGTCTTCCCAGTCTGATTTGTCTTCTCACGGCCTCTGATTCATCAGCGGTCAGTACGAAAATCCAATTGCCTCCGGTGGTTTGATAGAAGCTTCCTCTTGGTATCTGTACTGCGGTAATATTTTCACTCAACTGCAACCTGATTTGTAGGGTCTGGCCTCTTCTGATACCCTGCGGGATGGTGTCAGTAAATACCATATCCACCGAAAACAGACCATTAGCCACTTCAGGATACACTTTCGAAATCTGTAGTGTATACGAAACTCCGGCAAAATCAAAAGTGCCTGAAAGACCCTGATAAATTCTGGCAATGTAGTGTTCGTCTATTGCTGCCCTTACTTTGAAGCCGTTGAGGTCATCGATCTGCCCAATGTTCTGTCCAGGAGAGATGGATTCGCCCACCTCTGCATTCACAGTACTCAGGCTCCCTGATATAGGCGCTTTGAAGTACAGGTTATCCAGATTCTTCTTGATCATTTCCAGATTATCTCTGGTCCTATTGAGGGTAGATTCTGCCTGTGCTATCTGCAGTCGGGCATTCAGTGAATCAAACTTGGCTGACTCTATCTGAATAACCTTACTGTCAATCAGTCGATCATAAGCCCGCTTCAAATTCAGATACTCTTGTTCAGAGATGATCTTTTCATCATAGAGTTCCTGGCCTCTTACGTAAGCATCTTTAGCTTCATCGATCTGATAGTCAAGCTCTATGAGGTTACGCTTCAGCTCAAATTGGTTCCTCTTCAGGCTCAACTTGGTATTTTCCAGGCTGTTCATCAGGATAAATGCCTGAGTCTCTTCCCGCACGAAGTTTTGCAATAGGTCATTGTTTGAAAGCTTCAGAATAGTGTCACCCTTGTCCACCAGTATCCCACCTTCGTAATATTTCTTCTCTACCACGCCACCTTCTATCGCATCCAGGCGAATCGTTTTGATGGGCATCACCGAGCCATCCACAGGAATAAACTCTCTGAATTCACCCTCCATCACAGTGGCAATGTTCACTTTCTCACGTTCCACATTCAGGCGGGAGCCACCATCGGCAAAAATGAAACTGTATAAAATGAAGATGACGAACACACTGGCTCCACCCCAGGTAGCAATACGCTTTATCGTCCACTTTTTCTTTTGAATCTTTCGGTCCATATTCTTTGTCTAGTCTGTCCCCCCTATGCCAATTAAAGTGCCAATGATTATATCTTGCTGAAATATAGTAAGTTAGGGGATTATGAGATAGTGTAGCATCTGTGCGCTTGTACAAAATGGAACAGGAAACTGTCCGCAAGCGGGCATAAAAAAAGGTTCAATCCGCTCCCGGACTGAACCTAAAGGTCAAAAACTCAAAATAAAAGAACTAATAGATATCAAAAATAACCTTTTTTATGACAATTCAAAGTTTTAAACAAAGTGTCATAGGAAAAGTTGATAGTATTACTATTATATTTATAAGTAAAAACACTTAGTATGGTGGTATTACAATTGGTACTCAATAAAAATCTCTATTCAAAAGATCCCCAGTCTTCAGAATTGGGACAAAGGATTACCGAGCACAGTATAGAAATGATCCACCAACTGGGATTCGAAGGGTTCACATTCAAAAAGCTCTCTGACAGGATAGATTGCACAGAAGCTTCAGTGTACAGGTACTTTGAAAATAAGCACCGACTTTTGGTTTATCTCATCACCTGGTATTGGGCGTGGCTGGACTATCGGATCGAATATGAAACGCATAATCTGGAAGATCCAAAGACAAAACTCAGCCGTGCGCTACGGATCATTACCGAGAAAAAGATGAAAGATCCAGCCTTTCCTGATATCAATGAGGAAGCGCTGCATAAAATTGTGATTGCCGAGTCTCACAAAATATATCTTGCCAAGCAGGTGGATGAGGATAATAAAGACGGTTTTTTCAGAGGATACAAGTCTCTATGTAAAAAGATCGCTGAGTTTATCACAGAAATAAATCCGTCTTACCCATATCCCAGTACCATTGTAAGCACGGCAATGATGGTGGCCAATCAGCAAATATTCTTTGCGGAACACCTGCCTTCACTCACTGAGCTTAGTAAAGAAGACGATCCATATATGGCCAACTACGAATTTCTGAAATCAATGATCTTTCAAACTATTGAAGCATGAATAATCATCAGATCATCAAAGTAATCCAGGAGTGTGCAGGTTACTTAAATCTAGAAGTGTCAAGCGATGTTGTTCAATCTCTGGAGAGGAACTTCAGAGAGTATGATAACCTCGATCTCATTGAGTTCATTCGGGATACGGTGGAGTCGGGAAATGATTGCGGCATTATTTTCCTGGAGAAGCACCTCAAAGAATCCCTTTTTCTGAAATCCATGAGTAGCCACAGTGCTCCGGTCATGGTATTTGCCAAAGACGATGAGCTGGCTCCGGTCCTCATCACTCGAAAAGGAAAAAAATACCTCTTCACAAAAATACGGGAAGAGGGAGTGGAAAAGTGGGAAGGGGATGATCTGACAGCACTGGACATGGCCTGTACAGAAAAACTTGAAGTCATTTTTCTGGCCATTTTTGATCATCAAAGTTTGGTGAGCTCAGACAAGGATTATCTGGATAAGACCCCGGTATCTGCTGTTTACCGACTATACAAGCTACTCGCTGCTGAACGTCAGGATATCCTGTATGTCTACATCTATGCCGCTCTCATAGGACTACTGGGATTAAGTCTGCCTCTTGGCATACAAGCTGCAATAGAACTGATCAGTGGGGGCGTGCTCTTTAGTTCTGTCTATGTGCTCATAGCATTTATCATCCTGGGTGTCATTGCCACGGGGGTGCTGCAGGTATTTCAAATTACTATAGTGGAGTACTTGCAAAGAAGGGTATTTACCAAAGCAGCCTTTGAGTTTGCATTCAGAGTGCCGCGAATACAGATGGAGTCAGTGCTAAATCTCCACATGCCTGAACTGATGAACAGGTTCTTTGATGTGATCACTCTTCAAAAAGGCCTGCCAAAGCTGCTAATCGATCTGTCCACAGGCATCATCCAAATCATATTCGGACTGATACTACTGTCCTTTTACCACCCGTTTTTTGTGTTTTTCGGTCTTGGACTATTGGGCACTCTTTTCAGCATCTTCTATCTCACAGGTCCGCAGGGACTGAAATCGAGTATTGTAGAGTCTAAGTATAAATACAAAGTGGTTTATTGGCTGGAAGAAATGGCTCGCACCTTATATTCTTTCAAGCTGTCAGGCAATACCAACCTTCCGATCAAAAACACCGATTTGAATGTAAATAGTTACCTCAAACATCGGAGTGCTCATTTCAAAGTACTGATCAAACAATACTCCTTCATTCTACTCTTTAAAGTGGTAGTGACAGGCGGCCTACTGATCATAGGAACTATCCTCGTCATCAATCGGGAGATCACTTTAGGACAATTTGTGGCTTCAGAGGTGATCATTATCCTGATTATCAATTCGGTGGAGAAAATCATCATGTACATGGATGTGGTCTATGACATGCTCACGGCTGTTGATAAAATTGCCCAGGTAACAGACTTACCTCTGGAGCCTTCAGGAGGAATTGACATTCCCGCGAGCCAACTCGATGAAAAAGGGCTTTCGGTAGAAATAAAAAACCTTCAATATACCTACCCAGACAGAGATCATCCTTCAATCTCAGACATCAATCTCAGTATAGCTCCAGGCGAAAAAATTTGTATCTCGGGAGGGGGCAACTCTGGCAAAACCACCCTCACCAATGTGATCGCCGGCATACACACCAAATACGAAGGAGTGATCACCTACAACCGTTATAATCTGAAGGATCTTGACAGAACCCATCTGAGAGATCAGATTGGTAAAAATGTGTCTCAGGAAGACATCTTTGAAGGAACCATACTTGATAATATCCTGGTAGGGAAGCCCTTTTCTAATATGAGTATGGCCATGGAAGCTATGGACAAAGTGGGGCTCATGGACCAAATCCATGAATGGCCGGAAGGATTCAACACCCCTATTCGAAGTGCCGGGAAAGGGTTTAGTAGTTCTTTTATCAACAAACTGATACTGGCCCGCTGTCTGGCCAAGCAGCCCTCCCTTCTCATCCTCAACGACTTCTTCAATAGCGCACAAAAACATGAACGACTCAAACTAATAGAAATACTCACCAATCCGGAAATAAAGCGAACACTCATAGTGGTATCAAACGATCCCCTCATTATGGCCGCAATGGACAGGGTGATCTATATGGATGCAGGTAAAATCATCGCTGATGACACTTTTGAAAACGTCTTGAAAAACGAAAATATTCTTAAAAATATCTACTGAGATGCTGAATATAACTGACGATAAAATAGACGATATGTTGGAGGAAGGGGATTTTTACTCCCTCCATACCCTGAAAACACCAGGTATGGGGCGTCTTCTGGCGAAGGTCAGCCTGACCTTAGTGGTATCCGCCTGTCTTTTCCTGTTTTTACCTTGGCAGCAAAACATTCGGGGCTCAGGCAAAGTGACCGCACTCAACCCTCAAAATCGGCCTCAAACCATAGAAAGCGCTATCTCAGGAAGAATAAAAGTCTGGAAAATAAGTGAAGGTCAGCATGTAACCCAAGGGGACACCATCCTTACCCTATCGGAGGTTAAGGATAAGTACTTTGACCCAAATCTACTGACACGGCTTAGCCAGCAGCTGGAAGCCAAGGAACAGGGACTTGCCGCCAAAATGTCCAAAAAAGAAGCTCTGGAAAGGCAAATCATCGCCCTGCAAGAGACTCGCGCTATCAAGCTGCGCCAGGCCAGAAACTACTTTCAGCAAAGCATTCTCAAGTTGGAAATAGACAGCATCGCTTTTGAAGCTGAAAAAATTCAATTTGCCAACGCAGAGAATACTTTCGATCGAAACCAAAAACGCTACCAGGCAGGCAACATCACCCTCACCAAATTTCAGGAAATAGAATCCAAGTTTCAGGCGAGCAAAGCCAAACTGATCTCGGCAGAAAATAAATGGCTTCAAAGCAAAACCGAACTGATCAACTACCGCATCAGCATAGCCGGTACCGAAGCGGAATATCAGGATAAGATAAGTAAGGCTCAGTCCACGGTGAGTGAAACCTTAGCGGATATACATGCCACGGAAGGCGAGATTGCTAAAATCAAAAACGAATTTTCCAATATGGAAATTCGAAACCAGCAGTACCAAATTATTGCTCCCCAAACGGGCTACATTGTACGGGCCCTCAAAGCCGGAATAGGAGAAACCATCAAAGAAGGTGAAGCTGTGGCGACCATCGTTCCTGATAGTGACGACCTGGCGGCCGAGATGCATGTAAGAGCGATGGATCTCCCTTTCATCCGTACCGGACGCAAGGTGAGGATCGAGTTTGACGGCTGGCCATCACTACAGTTTTCTGGCTGGCCCAATGCATCGGTAGGAACTTTCGGCGGAATAGTCAGTGTCATAGATCGGGTAGACAGCAAGCCAGGATCTTTTAGAATACTTGTGGCCCCCGATCCAGATACTGAAGCCTGGCCCGAGCAAATCAGAATGGGCTCAGGCATAAAGGGCTGGGTCATGCTCAACGACGTACCCATCTGGTTTGAGCTATGGAGGCAACTCAATGGCTTCCCTCCCAGCATCTATGAAAATCAGCAAACCACTACAAATACTTCCAAGAAATGAGGCTTAAATGGATCATTCTCTTCCTGCTGCCAACATTCACAGGGTTCTCTCAGGCGCCTGATTCCGTGGCTCTCAGCCTGGGCGATATTTTCGCGCTAGCCAAGGCCAACCATCCCATCATCAGACAAGCCAAATTGCAAGATGACATGGCCGTAGCTGAGCTCCTATATACGAAAGGACAATTTGACCCGAAGGTTCAATCCAATTACAATGTCAAAAACCTTAACGGAACGGAGTACTACCAAAAGTTTAATAACGCACTGAAAATACCCACCTGGTTTCCGCTTGATCCGAAATTCGAAGTTTACAGAAATCAGGGAGCATATCTGAACCCGGAGAGCTATGTGAGCAGCAGTCAGGACTACTGGCAAGTCGCCGCTGGTGTAAGCTTACCCATTGGAAAAGGGCTCTTTATAGATGAAAGAAGAATGCTGGTGACTCAGGCCCGACTCTACTCCGGGCTGGCTCAAGCCGAAAAAATAAAGCTTATCAACAAGACGCTCCTTACCATATCCAAGTCTTACTGGGACTGGTATTTGGCTTACAAAAAATATGAACTCACTTCATCTGCCATTGAAATAGCCCGGGAGGTGTTGGCGAGGACTCAACTGGATTACGAATTTGGAGAGGCCGCTGTAGTGGACACCATTCAGGCCAAAATCACTTATCAAGGTCGCCAAACAGATTTTGAAAAGGCCAAGTTAGAGCTGTTACAGTCGCAGTTGGCGCTTTCGGTCCACCTCTGGAGCGAAGAGGGGATTCCTCTGGAGCTTTCAAGCGGCTCTTTTCCGGTCACAGAAGATTCTGATTTCATGGTGCCATCAGATTCAGGCTTCCAAACACTGGTGGCTTGGGCACTCAATAACCACCCGGACCTGCAAAAGCTCAGTACCAAAAGAGACCAACTAGAAGTAGAGCAAAGGTGGAACAAAGAAAGTCTGAAGCCGGAGCTGAATTTGAGCTATTCGCTAATCGATGCCCCGTTCAATGCCGACGGATTCGAGTCTCCAGACTGGGAGAACAACTATAAACTTGGTGTGGATTTTAGCATCCCCATCTTGCTCAGAAAAGAACGTGGGAAAATACAAAAAAACAGAGTGTACCAGGAGCAAATTGAATTTGAAATGTCTCAAACCAGACTGACCCTCAGCAACCAGCTCCAAAGCACTTATGCCGAACTCAAGACGAACCAGACCCTTGCTCAACAATTTTCGAATATGTCCCAAGGGTATCGGCAGCTATTTGAAGCGGAGATCTTTAATCTGGAAAGCGGAGAAAGCGATCTCTTCAAATTGAACATCCAGCAGGAAAAATACATCGGTGCCCAGATCAAAGCCCTTGAAGCTTTGGTGAAGTTTGAAAAAATGAGGTACCAGCTACCTTACGAGGTAGGGCTACCCAATCTTTCCTATCAAGCACTGTACGAATAAGGACACCTCATGAAATAAGTGTACATTTACGGACAAGCAAAAACTCCGAAAATAGCCTTGCAACCAAAGCTGATCACTTTTTCTTAGTTGGCATAGTTTCTGGCTTTCATTCGGTGTAATTTTCAAATCAATACACAAAACACTGCTACCCGTGGATAAAGAACTAGGTAAAATTTTAATAATCGATGATGATGAGGATGTGCTGTTGGCAGCCAAAATGCTTCTGAAGAAACATGCCAAAGAAGTCCTGATAGAAAAGAATCCAAAGAAAATCCCTTTTCTGCTCAACAACGACACTTATGACCTGATTTTGCTGGATATGAACTTCAGCAAGGACATCACTAGTGGAAAGGAAGGTTTTTACTGGTTGGAGCAGATTTTGGATAAAGACCCACAGGCCGTAGTGGTGCTCATTACAGCTTTTGGCGATGTGGAAATGGCGGTGAGGGCCCTGAAGGCTGGTGCCACTGATTTTGTGCTCAAGCCATGGCAAAATGAAAAATTGATTGCCACACTCAATAGTGCCGCCAAACTAAAGGAGTCTTATAAGGAGGTCTCACAACTCAAGCAAACCAGCAAGCAGCTGCAGGAAGACAGCAACCTGGCTTTCAAGAACATCATAGGTGAGAGCAACGAGATCAAAGAAGTCTTCAAAATCATCGATAAGGTAGCCGGTACGGATGCTAACATTTTGATCCTGGGTGAGAACGGTACCGGTAAGGAGCTTATCGCCAGGGCTATTCACCAAAAATCTTTGAGAAAAGACAATGTATTCATTGGGGTAGACATGGGTGCCATCACCGAAAGTTTATTCGAAAGCGAGTTGTTCGGTCATAAAAAAGGGGCCTATACAGATGCCAAAGAGGATCGTGCAGGGCGGTTTGAGATCGCCAACAATGGCACCCTTTTTCTGGACGAGATTGGCAACCTGAATATGCCGCTCCAGTCCAAACTACTCACCGCTCTGCAGAAGCGTGAAGTCACACGGATCGGCAGCAACCAGTCGCTGCCCATAGACATCCGACTCATCTGTGCCACCAACATGCCTATTTATGAAATGGTGGGAGAAAGCACCTTCAGACAGGATTTACTTTATCGTATCAATACCGTAGAGATCCATTTGCCCCCATTGAGAGACCGGTTGGATGACATCCCTTTGCTGGCTAATCATTTTCTGGAAACCTACAATCAGAAGTATCGAAAGAACATTTCCAAGATTGCTCCAAATACGATCAAAAAACTCCAAAAATACAGCTGGCCCGGTAACATCAGGGAACTCCAGCATGCCATTGAGCGAGCGATCATCATGAGTGACACGGAAGTCCTAAGCCCGGATGATTTCTTCTTTTTGGCCCAAAAGCCAGAAAATAATAACACCGTAGAAGCTGATAATTTCAATCTGGATGAGGTAGAAAAAAATGTGATTCAGCGGGCTGTGAACAAGCACAATGGGAACATCTCGAAAGCAGCAAAAGAACTGGGTCTGACCAGAGCCTCACTCTACAGAAGGCTGGAGAAATATGGGTTATAACAAATTTCGATATCAACTAATCGGCCGGGTAATCCTGCTCGGCCTCACCATCTTTCTGTTTGCCAATCTCTTTTATACCGAGAGTTATACATTCAGTAAAATTCTCATATTCCTGCTCATTTGTGTGCAGGGGTATTACCTCTTTTATTCTCTGGAAAAGTCCAATAGGGAAATCATTGGTTTTTTACAAAGCATCAAATGGGACGACTTCTCGCACACTTATCCGGAGCGAAAGGAGGGGTCGAGCATTGATGAACTTTACAATGAGTTCAACGCTGTAATCAAAAAATTCCGAGAAATCAGGGCCGAAAAGGAGGCCAGCTATCAGTACCTCAAAACCATCGTTCAGCATGTGGGGATAGGCATTGTTACATTTGATGCTCAGGGCGAAGTACAGATCATCAACACCACGGCGCGCACCCTTTTGGGTGTAAAACACCTCAAAAACATCAAACAGCTAAAGGTTATCAACGAGGAACTGGTAACAACGCTTCGGGAGCTTCGCACCGGAGGAAGGGATCTGGTGAAAATCTCCAAAACGGATGAGGACGAAATACAGCTGGCCATCTATGCGATTGAATTGTCTCTGCGGGGTAAAGAATTCAAGCTGATCTCCCTCCAAAACATCCAAAGTGAGCTGGAAGAAAAGGAAATGGAAGCCTGGCAAAATCTGATTAGGGTACTCACCCATGAAATCATGAATTCTGTCACCCCGATCTCCTCACTGGCCCGCACCATAGAATCTGAAATGGAGGAGTGGCTCGATAATGGGCAGGACATCAATCAGATCAACAACGAACAGATTAGTGACTTCCACACTGCCCTACACACCATCCACAGGAGGAGTGAGAGTCTGATCAAATTTGTGGGTGATTTTAGAAATATGACCCATATCACGCTCCCCAACCTGTCTCAGGTTTGTATCAAAGAACTAATTGGGCATGTGGTTTCGCTACTCAAACACGATTTTCAGCAAACCGGGGTGCAGTTGGTGGAGGATGTTCCAGATTCCCTTTGCATTCAGATAGACGAACAACAAATAGAGCAGGTAGTCATCAATATTGTGAAAAATGCCATTCAGGCACTTGGAGAAGTAGACGATGAAGACATCCAAAAAACCCTGTGGATCAAGGCTTCTGAGCGGCCCGAGGGTGGCGCACTCATTTCCATCAGAGACAATGGGCCTGGCATCGAAGAGGAAGCGCTCAAAAAGATTTTCATCCCATTCTACACCACCAAGAAAAGTGGATCCGGAATTGGGCTAAGCCTTTCCAAACAGATCATGAGAAATCACCGTGGGTCCATAGCTGTACGCTCTGTGATCAATGACGGTACAGAGTTTACCCTGAAATTCTCTCAGTAAATCACTATCTTAATTTCTCAATCCGAAACCAATTGAAATACATCTTCATCATACAAGGCGAAGGCAGAGGTCACATGACCCAGGCACTTTCACTCGCTAAAATACTCAGACAAAATGGTCATGAAATCACCAGGGTAATTGTGGGCAAAAGTGAGCGCAGGTCTATTCCGCAGTTCTTCACTGACAAAATTGGCACCGAGGTGGTGTCACTGGAAAGTCCAAATTTTGTCACAGACAAGCAGCAAAAGTCCGTAAAACCCTTTCGGACGATAGTCTATTCCCTGCTCAAAGCTCCCATTTATAAGAAATCAATGGATCGGATGGATGAGATCGTGCGTGAAGATGAGCCCGATGTAATTGTCAATTTTTACGATTTCCTGGGTGGGCTTTATAATTTCTCGCGGCGACCTAAGGCGCTGTTCATCTGTATTGCGCACCAGTACCTCATTGGTCATCCGGAATTTGATTTTCCACCAAAGAGAAAGCTGGATAAACTCTCCCTACAAATGGGAAATAAAATCACCAGCCTGGGTGCCAACAAGATATTGGCGCTCTCCTTTCAGCCTTTTCAGGATGTACCAAAGAAAAAGCTGTATGTAGTGCCCCCGCTACTACGGGATGAGGTAAAAGAGGCGCAGGTAACCAGCGGAGATCATTTTCTGGTCTATATGGTTAACCCCGGGTACTCAGCCGAGGTAGAAAACTTTCATCAAACCTACCCAGAGCAGGCCTTGCATTGCTTTTGGGACAAAAAAGAGATGCCGGAGGAGCACCAAATAGATGCCAGCCTTACCTATCACCAGCTCAATGATGAGAAATTCATCTCTAAAATGGCCAGCGCAAAAGGATACGTCACCACTGCGGGCTTTGAGTCAGTATGTGAGGCTATGTATATGGGTAAGCCTGTACTGATGGTGCCTGTGCAAGGCCACTATGAGCAGGCCTGCAATGCCGTGGATGCCATGAAGGCCGGGGCGGGTACTTTCAGTGAATCTTTTAATATTGAAAAGCTGTATCAATATCTACCCAATCATGTCGATATTAGTCGACCATTCCAGCAATGGGCAGACCAGGCAACCGAAATGTTTCCCAAACACCTGAAGTAATGGCCATCATCAGCAAGAAAAAAATTCCCTATAAGATCAGCACAAGGCTGAGGGCATATCTGAATAAGTATGACCGGGAAATTGCCTTGCCCATCGCATATGACTCACTCCTGAGGTATGACAATTCCATACCCTTGTATGACAGAAATGGTAACGATACCCTGTGGGAGACCGTGCTATATCCGCAAGATGATATGGCGGATATTTATTTTGCGCTGAAAAAAATCTACTCCATCATGAAAGCAGATGGTGACGTGGGAGTCATGGACCACCTTTTCATTGACCGGGTAGATTTGTGCGTCTACGGCAATACACAACCCTTTCGAGTGAGGATTGTCAATCGCATCAACGACAACTTTGACTATTTCTATATCAAAAATGCTGACGCTTCCCGTATCTACGGCTTGGAACTTGAGCACTTGCTCTCCCCTAATAAAATCAGCTATGTGGTCTATAAAGACACACTGATAGAAGAACATATTGTGGGTATTCCCGCCGAGCAATTTATCAAAAATCACCTCAAGGACCCTAACCTGAATGAGACCAGGCTGGCCAAAGAATTTGTGAAGTTCAACGAACGGTGCTTTGTAAGGCTCCTTGGAGACATGCACTCCAGCAATTTTGTGATTGATATCACCCCTGATTTTGAAGAAGTAGATTACCGCCTGAGGGCCATAGATTTTGATCAACAATCCTATGAAGGGCGTCGGGCGATTTATTTACCGCAGTATTTTAAGCAAAATAACCCCATCATTAAAATTGGACTGAAGTCTCTGACACCCGAAACCGTTCGTCAGTACCAGCGTGAGGAGCGTTCGCTGATTGCCAATAGGGTGAAAGTAGAGAAGATCAGAGTGGATGATCTGCTTAGCGCTATGACCCATGACCGGATATCGAAACCCGGAAATGTGGCTCGTCTGGGGGAAGAGTTAGCAGAATTTTACGAAGAAACGGAATTCATTCACTGCAAGAACATGGGTGAATTGGTGGAAATGAGTCTGGAAATGCTCATCAAAAAGCCCGAACTGTATAAAGATTACTAAAAGGTGTAGGTCTTCAATACAGGAACACGCCTACTGGATCTTCCAGCTTCACATCCACGTGTTCGTCTATGGTAGTGGATAGCTCATATCCTTTGTAGTTGGCCGAAAGGGGAAACTGTTTGTGGCTTCTGTTGACCAACACTGCAATCTGAAGCTTCTTGACTTCCACTTCCAGCAATGCGCTCATACTATGCGCCATGGTTTTGCCTGTATTGAGCACATCATCTACCAAGATGATCACTTTCCCTTTCAGATTTTTGGAGGGCACATCCAGTGTGACCTCCGAAGCAAGTGGCTTCTCTTTATTTATCTCAAGCTTGATCAAGCTGATCTTTACACCTTCCGCTATCGCCGAGAGCTCACGCACAATCCTTTCAGCAAGTAAATAGCCTTTGTCATAAATGCCCACAACCACGATGTTCTTTTCATCAAAGTTGTTTTCATAAATCTCAAAGGCTATCCGCCTGATGATTTGATTGACTTGTACTTCAGATAAAATAAGATTTTGTGCAGCTATCATGACAATGGCACAGGCATCACTTTGCTATCCTTGAAAGTAGAAAGAATCACCATAGACTGCAAGCTGTCTACCACGTCGATCTCACTTACTTTTTCCAGCATGAGGCGCTGATAGGAGGTAATATCTTTAGAAATAACCTTTAAAATAAAATCCCCAGAGCCCGTGATGTGATGACACTCAATCACTTCAGGAATCTGATTGATCTCAGCCAAAAAGATATCAATGTTCTTTTTGTTATGGCCCTTCAAAGTAACCTGAACAAAAGTGTGAACACCCAGACCTATGCGCTCGGTATCCAGTTTGGCATGGTAGCTCTTGATAATACCTGAATTTTCCAACTTTTTTACTCTTTCCAGGGTTGGGGCTGGCGACAGACCTATATCTTTTGATAATTGGGCGTTGGTGATCTTAGCGTTTGATTGTAAAATCTCTAAAATCTTCCTGTCTATTTCGTCTAGCTTTAAGTGCAGTGAATTTAACTTCATTCCAAATTTTATTTGCTGCAAAGGTAATAATAATTATAAATATTTGGATTCTTTCGACTAATTCTCTTCGGATAAACAATCCATTCTCCGTTTCCCCTAAAAGCAGCGATTATTGCTTGATTATGCGTGCCCGATGGGTTCCACCATTGTGTTTGATGGAAATAAAATAGGTACCAGACTTTAAGGTCTGAAGGTCTATGGTGAAGGTCGTAAGCCCTGAAGGGCGGTTATAGAGGTTTTTTTGTTGTTTCACCTGTCCGGAAAGATCGAGTATGGTCAGTTCTACATCGCCATCCAAAGGTAAAACCATCCGGATATGCGTACGGTCTGTTGCCGGGTTTGGAAACGCAGGCTCAAAAATCGTTCGGGCTTCCATGTTAATACACCCTTCGTTATTTTCTGGTATTTGATCCGGTACATTATAGGGGGCCACCAGGCTCACACACAGGTACCCTAGTTTGGACACTGATGGAAGGCTGACACTTAAACCAATGATCGCTTCTTTCCCTTTATTGATCCGTTTGGTTACATTTTCCGAAAGGGTAAATTCATTTTCAAGGGTAATTTGCACCTCAAACAGCTCAACAGGCAGGTTACTTTTATTACTCACATCCAGCAGGATTTTCTGGAGGCCTCCGTCTTCTATCAGCTGTATTTCATTTACCACCAAATCCACCACTGGCAAAATGGATTCAATTTCGGTGCTTACACTGTCCCTACAGCCATTCTCATTTGTGGCAACTAATTTCACCGTTTGCAAACCTTCTGTCCCAAAGCTCAGCGATGGGGTCATCTCTTCAGAGGTGAGCTCTCCATTCACATACCATTTGTAGGTCTGTCCATTCACCGTTTCGTTTTCAAAAACCAAAGAAAATGGCGGCACCCCAAAGTCATTGGCAGGAGTGAAAGCCACCTCAGGTTTGGCGTAAACCTCCAAAGTCTCCGTGTGGGAAACCATACAGCCAAATGCGGTCTCCACTTCTAATGTCACATCATGCAGACCACTGACATCTGCAGGTATTTCGATTTTACGTCCATTGCCCACAAACCCTCCGTTCAAAAGCCATCTCCTCGAGATAATCGCATCGTTTATTGCTACAGACTGGTCAGATACCGTAATGACCTCATTCTCACACACTCCATCGATGAGGAAATCCAGCTCTGGCAATGCCAGTATCTCTAGAGTTTTGACTTGTTCTGCTGTGCAAAGGCTCCTGTTATTCACCATCAGGCTCACTTCATAGAGGCCCGGCTCCACAAAAGCATAGGTCAAAGTGTCATCGTCAGAGGCTTGAGTCACTCCATTGATCTGCCAGGTTCGGCTGATAATCTGATCAGGGTTCTTGGTTTGATCTACAAACGAAGAGAAGTCTCCCTGGCAGGCCTTTGTTATGGAAAAATCGACTTGAGGCTGCCCCAATACTTCGATAGACTCGCTATAAGTAGCAGAGCAACCATTGGAGGAAAAAACTGTCATCGTCACGGTTTGTGAACCCTCCCGGTCAAAGTACACGCCCGGATTTTTATCTTGCGAAACCGGTATATCTTCAATGTACCACTCCCACTCCACAATGTCGGCACCATTGACGATAGACACGTCGGACAATATGGTCTCATCACCCTGGCAAGCTATATCATATTCGAACTCTGGCTCAGGAATGGCTCCCACTATTACCTGTTTGGCAAGGAAATTTTCGCATCCATTCTCGTCAACATTGGAGACAGTCACATCATATAAGCCAGGTTCGGTATAAAAATGCTCTGGATTTTCGGCTTTACTGATAAATCCATCCCCAAACGTCCATGCAAATGAAGTCCCTTCTGAAAAATTGGTAAACTCAGTAAACTCTCCATGGCAGGCGGTATCCGCCTGAAAGGCGATCTCTGGTAAAGGAAGGATGGTTACAGTTTTGGTAATAATCTCCGAGTCACACCCGGGTATAGATGAATACAGTGATATGGTCTTCTCCCCTGGCTGATCAAAGTTGAACACCGGAGATGTGGAGACCGTATCCCCAAGCTCTGTAGACCAGTAGTAACTTACTCCGTCCCCGTAATCCGAATCATCTGCCAGATTGGTAATAAAAACCCCGTCTCCCACACAGTAGGTGGTTTGGTCTGTGGAGAAGTCAGGCTCTGGTGGTCCTGGATAAATTGTAATAGTTTTCTTTGCTGTATTCCCACAAGAGGAACTATCTCCGATGGTAAGTATGACCCTATACTCACCCGCAATTATATACTGATAAGTAGGATTAGGCTCGCTACTGTCCTCTATGCCATCCCCATTAAAATCCCAGCTATAGCTCACTATGTCCTCAGGAGTACTACTCACTGAGGTAAAGGTATTCGCATTCGCTATACAGCGGTTTTCATCTACTGTGAAGCTGATGTCCGGAGCTACATCTCCGGTCACCGTAACCGTATCTACATCATATGATACATTTCCTGACTCATCTATGGAAGCCAAACTCACATAATAAGTCCCTGAAGATCCGTAACTCACCTCGATTGGCTCATACGAGGTGCTCTCTTTTATCGTAGAACTACATCCATTATCGAAATCCAACCGGTAAACATCCTGACTCACATTGTCGATCAAAAAACCAACGCTATCAGCTAACATACTGATCCCGGAAATATTCGAAAGCCCCAAACTTGCAAAACTTACCGTCTCAGGTGAACTCCCCAACCCTGAAGTGAAATCCAGCCGATAGAAACCACTGTTCCCAGATATCAGTCCTCGCCAGATCGTACCATCATGACGTAGCTCCACCTGACTCAGGCTACTCAAACCAAGATTGATGGTCTCAAAAGTCGGAATCTGATAAAGACTATTGCCAAATAACAACCTATGAAGGTTGCCATTGCCGGCCGAGACTGTAAATCCATACCAGCTGTCACAGTCTTTACCTATACTCAAATCCAATGGAACATTTGAACTTGGGATCGCTCCACTCTTCAATACCGATTCGCTACTCACAGTATTGGTAATGGATGTGCCAAAATTTAACAATGCTACCGTATTGTCACCTCTGTTGACAACCACCAAGATCAAATCTCCTCCTGACTCCTGAAGTGACATCCCCCTCGGCCGATTCAACTTGCCCCCGTAGTTACCCAAACTTGTTGCGGTGGGTGTATTATCCAGAGTAACTCCAAAATCAAGAAATATTAAATTATTAGTCACCTGGTCATTGGTCATCAACCCATACCAATGACCTCCCTCTTCGTGAAGCAATATCCTATCTGGTGAGGATAATAACCCGGATGGGTTATTCAAATTCTTAACCACAGGTATATTGCTTATACTGGCTCCAAATTCAAGCCGATAGAGTCGATTATTGGTACGCTCTGTTATAAACCCATACCAATTTTGACCATCATTACCATAAGCCATGTCCGATGGTGAAACAGTTCCTGAGTTTTTTATCAGTTGTGAAACTGGCATTTCCCCTAATTCTCCAGAGCAAAAGTCCCACCTATACGCAGTGGCATTTACACTACCGTTTGTTAATCCCAGAGTCTCTCCTAAACACAAAACATCTGAACTATTTATTATTATCTCCGAGGACGGACATGCCGCAGGATCAACTTCGATCAAAGCCTCAAATGTGTCTGTACAGCCTTGAAAAGTCTCTATCGTCAATTGAACCTGATATTCTCCTGGGCTTGTAAAAATCACACTCGGTGATTGCTCAGTACGCTCCTCTTGACCTTCAATATTCCAGACCCAGGTTTTTACACTATCTCCTGACAAAGTCAAATCCTCTCCAGTAAAGGTCACGGGAGCATCCTCTTCTATCTCTCCATATAAAACATTAACTAATGGCTGATCATTGACGGTAATTGACGATTCATACTCAGTGACGCATCCTCCATCGTTAAATACTGTCAAGCTAACATTGTAGGTGCCAGCTGTAGCATATTCATAAACCGTGTCTGCAGCCGATGATGTACCCTCCCCATCTCCAAAATCCCAGCTGTAACTTGAGATCTCTGAACCTTCTACCTCGCTCGAAAATTGTACCGCTTCCCCAAAACAATTGTTTGAATAACTAAAATTAACTGCAGGACCTTCTGAAATTGAAATCGTTGTGTCTGTTATTGCCGATTCGCACCCCGGTAGAAACACCTGAAGACTTATCTGATGATCCCCTGGAGTATCAAATGTATACACTGTGTCGAATTTTGTCACAACATCTCCTCCTATCACCCACTCAAATACCAATGCATCCCCATAACCTGCTGTATCCGTCGTATTGACAAACTCCAGTTCATTATTCGTACACAATGAACTGTAATCAATTGTGAATTTCGGTGTGGGTGGCTCTGGGTAAACAGTCAACTCCTGACTAAATAAATTTCTGCATCCTCCTGAAGAAATAATCTCTAATAATACTTCATATGTACCTGGGAAAGTATATTGATAGGATGTGTCTGACTGGCTCGATGTCCCCTCCCCATCGCCAAAATCCCAGCTATAGCTCACTATGTCCTCAGGAGTACTACTCACTGAGGTAAAGGTGTTCGCATTCGCTATACAGCGGTTTTCATCTACTGTGAAGCTGATGTCCGGAGCTACATCTCCGGTCACCGTAACCGTATCTACATCATATGATACATTTCCTGACTCATCTATGGCAGCCAAACTCACATAATAAGTCCCTGAAGATCCGTAACTCACCTCGATTGGCTCATACGAGGTGCTCTCTTTTATCGTAGAACTACATCCATTATCGAAATCCAACCGGTAAACATCCTGACTCACATTGTCGATCAAAAAACCAACGCTATCAGCTAACATACTGATCCCGGAAATATTCGAAAGCCCCAAACTTGCAAAACTTACCGTCTCAGGTGAACTCCCCAACCCTGAAGTGAAATCCAGCCGATAGAAACCACTGTTCCCAGATATCAGTCCTCGCCAGATCGTACCATCATGACGTAGCTCCACCTGACTCAGGCTACTCAAACCAAGATTGATGGTCTCAAAAGTCGGAATCTGATAAAGACTATTGCCAAATAACAACCTATGAAGGTTGCCATTGCCGGCCGAGACTGTAAATCCATACCAGCTGTCACAGTCTTTACCTATACTCAAATCCAATGGAACATTTGAACTTGGGATCGCTCCACTCTTCAATACCGATTCGCTACTCACAGTATTGGTAATGGATGTGCCAAAATTTAACAATGCTACCGTATTGTCACCTCTGTTGACAACCACCAAGATCAAATCTCCTCCTGACTCCTGAAGTGACATCCCCCTCGGCCGATTCAACTTGCCCCCGTAGTTACCCAAACTTGTTGCGGTGGGTGTATTATCCAGAGTAACTCCAAAATCAAGAAATATTAAATTATTAGTCACCTGGTCATTGGTCATCAACCCATACCAATGACCTCCCTCTTCGTGAAGCAATATCCTATCTGGTGAGGATAATAACCCGGATGGGTTACCTAGATTGGTTACAGTGGCTGTATTTGAATATACCACCCGATAGATTTTATTTCCGTTTCTATCTGAAACAAAATGATAATATTTGTCATTGTACCATTGCACCGTCTGATCAATAGGTAAAGAGCTACCCATTGTAGAAATGATAGATTTCGTCGGAATTAGGCTCATTTCTCCAGCGCAAAAATCCCACTCAAACTGAGCACTTTCGCTAGAGTGATTGCTGACTTCCAGACTCTGATCAACACATAAATCAGAGTCAACATCAAAATCGGGAGATATACACTGGCCGTATGAAGTGAAAAAATTTAGATTTGCCACCAAGGCAAAACTCACTACCCAAAATGGTTTGCAAGAATACCGCATAAATTTGCCCTTAAACAAGGGTTATTTAATTGCAATTTAAGAATAATTAATGCGACACTATCAAGTTGTTTCGTTGAACTGAAGCTAATTCACTATAAATAAGGTACTATTCACCACTATTGAAGTCCCTAACGAAAGAATTGCTCGTTAGCAGATTTTGGAGTAGTTAAAAAGGTTGAAGGTCAAATGAGTCACTATGGATTTCTTAAAGCCGTTTCTATTAAAGCTTGGTTATTGCTCTAAACCACAATTTATAATCATTGGAACCCAGAAGGGTGGTACCTCAGGTCTATTCAATATCCTAAACCAGCACTCACTACTTTATGGATCAAGTCAAAAAGAAGTGCACTATTTTGACAATGACGAATGGTATGAGCAGAACAAACTGGAAGAATACCATAGTTACTTTCCTCTACCACATCAAATCCCAAAAGGAGCAAAGGTTTTCGAAGCTTCTCCACTCTACCTGTTTCACCCTAAAGCTGCCGAAAGATTATATTCATACAACCCCAAACTAAAATTAATTATACTACTCAGAAACCCTGTCGAAAGAGCTTTCTCCGCCTGGACCATGTACCACCATCATTTTTCAAACCAGTTAAGTAGTCGTCATGATCCAAGAAGTTTTTCACAAGCCATTCATTATGAATTAAATCACCTTCAAACTTCGGACTACTACAGTGATTTTAGATCCTATTTAAAAAGAGGGATTTATGTTAATCAGATTCAGAATTTCTTAAAGTTTTTCCCTAGGAAACAACTGCTTGCCATTGAGAGTGCTAGTTTAAAAAATGATTTTGACCCTACAATTAGAGAAATATTAAATTTTATTGGAATCCCATATGCCAAGCTGGAAAATATAACCTCAAACAAAAGTCAGATTAATGATAAAAACCAATATCAAAAAGAAGTGAAGGCGCTTCATCAATTTTTTGAACCTTTTAATAAACAGCTGTTCGACCTACTAGACACCAACTGGAATTGGGATTACAAAACCTAGGTAGAAGTTTTTCTAGATAAGCGAAGGCCTATCTTCCTTAAGTAAACTCTCATTTTAATAATCAGTGCCTTCATGAGGCCTCTGAAGGGGGTTACCGAGGCTATTTTTTGTGGATCTGACAATACCCGCAAGTACTTATCCGCATTCATCAGATCAACAATCTCCTCAATTCCGGCTGTGGCTGCATCAGTATATTTGTTGTCAAAAGAAATGTTTACACAAGTATACAAGTATGAAAGACTGAGTATGAGTTTACCTTTGGTGAATCTACTTGAAACACCTCCTGGATGTCTTCTATAAACAGCCATGGGAGTATCATTATAGTGGATTTTACCCCCATTCCTCATTAAAGTAAAATACAATCCCAAATCCCCATGTGGAGAATTGAGGTACCAATCTGGCAAAACAATTACCGGAGGCTTTCTAAAAACCACACTGCATGTTGGGATGAACCAAGGTGAAAATAAATCTTCGATTTGAAACTCTTCTTTCACAATCTTCCCTTCAGAATTAAATAAATTCAATTCCTGATCCCGGCGCTCCAAAACATTGTGGCAAGAAATTATATAATCGGAGTTAGATTCTAATAGGTCAACCTGTTGCTGAAGCTTAGAGGGGTCAGTCCAGTAGTCATCTCCTTCGCAAAGAGCTATATATTTCCCTTTAGCCTTGGGCCATAGGTACGTTGGCGAGGCTCTAATCCCCTTAGACCATTGATTCTCCGTCTGATAAATAGGTTTGATAAGCCCAGGGTGCTTCTTTTCAAATTCCTGAATGACATGAGCTGTATGATCAGTCGAGGCATCATCATGTATGAGAATTTCAATCTCAAAATCCACGACTTGGCTTAAAAAACCGGAGATTGTATCTCTGATGAACTCTTCATGATTAAAAGTAATGCAGCAAATACTCACTAAGGGCTTATTCATCATTACTAGTTCCTGGTTATCAGCACTTATATGTATTTACCATATTAAACACTACTGCTTCGATTTGTAGTTTAACCTTGCTTCATCTATGTGCTCAAATCGTCCAAGCTCCATCTCAAGTTTCATATCTTCGAGAAGCTGTAAGTAATTATACTTTGGTTCGTACCCCAAATCTTTTTTGGCATTTTCAATATCATATAGGTACGAGGTTTGACTGGGTTTTTCAGGGCGATAGATAATTTCAGAACTCCTCCCTGTTGGGTTAAATACTTTAGCCACACCTCTTACTTGTTCTTCCAAGGAGGTGGCTTTCCCAGTAGCAACATTATAAAAACCTCTCGAATTTTCACTAGAAATGGCCTTAACCACCATTTGAGTAAAATCTTTCACATAAACTATATCCTTTGAAATTGTTGGGTCTCCCCAAATTTCAAGAGGGCTCCCTTTTTTAGCCTCATCAATTAAGAATCTATATGCCATGATTGCCCTCCTTCCATCCACATACATTTCTGAGAATGACCTATAGCTGTAAATCGTTGGAAGCCTGAGAATTACATTTTTTATCCCGAAATCCTGAAAATAGTGTTCAGAAAGATCCACCGCGGCATTCTTGCTAATGATGTAAACCGCATGATCCCCTTTTAAGTTGAGTCTCCTTGAAGCATCTGGTGGTATTGCCTTGCCGGTATTCCAAAAACCAGCAACGTCTGAATGAGATTGAGTAAAGATGTATTTCTCAACATTATGAACTCTGCAATATTCCAGAACATTGAAGGATCCAAGTATATTGGTTTCAAGATAAAGCGAAGGCTCATACCCTTCCATTCTGGAGGGCATCACTCCGGCTATTTGGACCACAGCTTTGACGTTAGATGTAGGTAAGGCCTCAAAAGCAGCCTTCTGCCTAATATCAATCTTTGCTGTTTCAATTCCCAGCCTTTGATAGTAGGCCTCATTAAGATTTCTATTGCCACAAACAACCAATCTATACTGTCCCATTTTGGACAATTCATCTACCAGATAAGTACCAAGTGTGCCAGAAGCACCCAAGATTACGATCGTCTCCTTCATTGTTCTAATGTATAACTTCTTAATAAATGGCCCATACTGGTAACATCATTGTACATCATGGCGTCTAGGATTGACAAATTATCTGAGAACTGCGTATTGGACTGATTATAGGTTAGGTCTTTCATTTTTATAAATGCCAATCTTATATGCTCACGCTCAAAGTCCTCTTTTTTATAAAGGATTCTGCCGTTAGACGCATTAATATAAAAATCACAGTTTAATCTCTTACAAATATCCAACACTCTATCTAATCCTTTCAGATGGTCGTTATCCCACGCTGCTGAGGACACAATGAACTCTTTATCAATACTAAGATGCTTGCATAACTTCTTTAAGCCGTTGATATTGAACTCCGAAAGGCTCCTGAATGGGGTGTTAACTATTTCAGAAATAAGCGGAAAAACCTGATCAAACTGTGGTGCTCTATAGTAGCACGATTCAATATTCTTCAATAGTTTATCCTTCCATCTAATATTTTCAACTACTTGTAATTCATTAATCCTCTTATTGGCAGATGCCCCCTCAATCATGGCATTAATGTATCGTACTTCACCTCTATACTGAATCCTGTTTCTGTTAACCCAGCCCCCCTTTATGTACTGAACATCATCATAAAAGACGAAGCTATCACATGAATGTATTAGCTGAAAGTAACCCAAATATGGAAAGAAGTAGGGTTGCATTATTGCTAATTTCATAAACTAAGGTAGTTATACTTTTCCAGCAGAGAATCACCAGTCAGTGTTTTGAAATTCTGGTTGGAAGCATTGAGTAAGTCCTTTATCAATCCACCATAATTAGACTCCCAGGATAAGTTAATATCATCTATATCTAAAATGGGTGCTAATTTTTTTGACAAATCACAAAGACTGTTTCTGAAATGATAATCTATGTAATGTTCGTTATCAACCCTGGGTTCCCTCAGGAAATCGGTATAATAAGGAATAAATCGATGGGTGTCAAAAGGATGCAAAAAGCCACTCTCGAAAGAATGAGGGAATCTCCTGTTGAGCTCAAGCTTAATGGCTAATTCCCGGTCTGTAAGCTGCTCATTATACTCCGATTCGACATGGGTGATCCTATCATCCAATTCTAATTCATTTGAAATTCTTTTGAGGAATTGCTTCGGATTTTCTCTCATTTCCTCAAAAAAGAAGACTTTTATATTCTCTCGGCCAAAAAGATGAGCATATAAATTGAAAACCCGATCATAATTCAAATCACTCAGAAAATTTCTATCCTGATACTGCCATATGTATTTCAGGTAATCATCAAAACTTCCGTTATACCCAAACCTGACTGTTTCCTTATAAAGTGAGCGGATCAAATCAGTCTGTCTCCTAACGACCATTAGAATTTTTGTGCCCGATTCGAATATTCCAAATAACCTTTTAGCTTTGGTTGTTGTATCTATACCTCCGTGCCAGTTGAAGCAAATGTTTTCATTGGAGATACCAACTGCGCTTACCATTTTATTACTGTCAGACTGAAGGAAGTAATTTTCAAAAATCCCCTTCACTTGAGCTTGATCATAGGAAAGATCGTTTTTGAATCTCAGATCTATCTCAAGAGCGATGTTCACATGCTTATCAATGTATCCATGGTCATCCCAGTAACCCTTCACACTATCATTTCCACATCCCAAGTGTAGAAGTTGCTGATGCCTACCAAAAAAACCTCTCTGAAGTGCTGTAGAAGCAGATTTTGGATATCCGATATGGATATAGCGGATTGCCTTCTCAGTTTTTCTCGGCTTAATTGGTTTACTCAATTTGGTCACTGATGACTGTTCTTTTGCCAAATGCTCTTTGAGGATTTTATGTATACCAAAATGCGAAAATATCTTTCTCAGATTGAGATGGTACAGGCTCCTTGCTAATGTGCTAATCTTTTTCATACCTTAAAGAGCCTTTAGAAGAATCTCAGCAATCTTTTCTTGATCACTCTCGGTCAACCCATAATACATAGGGAGACATAAAATTCTTTTTGAGATGTCCTCGGCTATAGGACAAGATTGGCTTTTCACATAGTCCAAACTATTTAAAGCCGGATAAAAATACCTCCTTGGAAAAATATCACTTTCTTCTAGTCTTTTCTTTACCTCGAGTAAAATTCGTTCACTCTCAAAAATTATGGGATAATAAGAGAAGTTAGATTCTCCGGCTGAACTAACGATAGGCCTTCTAACTCCAGAGTGCTGCAATAATGTATCATAAAAAACACTCAACTTCTTACGATCGAGGAGTATTTCATCAATATAGTTCAGGTTTACTAAACCCATGGCTGCATGGAATTCACTGACTTTCCCATTGATTCCAATGCCTTGGAATTTTTCTGAACCGTCGTGACCAAAATTTCTCATGAACGCAACCTTTTCGAGCCATCTCTCATCTTTAGAGAAGATTCCACCTCCCTCAATGGTGTGATATAACTTAGTGGAATGAAAACTAGATATGCTTATGTCTCCATATTCAAACAATGATTTGTCCTTATATTTCGAACCAAACCCATGTGCTGCATCAAAAATAAGTTTTTTTCCCCTGCTCTCACTTAAAAATTCAAGAGATTCAACATCACATGGATTTCCAAAACAATGAGTAGCAAGAATCCCATCGACCCCATGACCAAGTGCTTCCTCAACCCTCTCTGGGTCAATGTTCAATGAATCTGGGTCAATATCAACAAAAATGGGCTCACACCCTTCCCACACCAAACTACTGGTAGTGGCCACATAACTAAAGGGAGTGGTAATGACCTTACGTTTCATCCCCAAAACTTTGATAGCCAATTGCAAAGCAATGGTTCCATTATTCACTAGCAACATCTCCTTAATTTTTAGGTATTTTGCTAGTCTATCCTCCAATTGGCGAACATTAGGTCCATTGTTCGTTAACCAATTATTCTCCCATATTTCGTTGATATATTTTTGATATTCGTCCTTTTTTGGCAGGAAGGGCTGTGTAATAGGAATCATTGGACTCTTTTAGTAAAATGGAAATTATATACTAATGACTTGAATTAAGTTTTGGGAAAACTTCCCTCACAGGATTAACACTGAGAAACGAACAAAACTTATTATAGCTAGATTTATCATTCAAATTGATCACCAACAAATCCATTTTCCGCTCTTTGAAGTAGTCCTTAATGCCACGGTTATACTCATTGTAAAACCGAATCAAAATCTCCCTGTTGTATGGATCACTCTCGGGAGTGTCAAATAAAAGCCTATTCACCTTCCAAGGTCTTCCTGGTGATGAGTTGAATGCAGCTTGCAAGTGCTCTTTGGTGGGTGTTTGCCCGTTTGCCCACAACTTTCCATGAAAATTGATTAGGGAGGAAACCCACTGATCCGGATCATCCCTTTCCGTTAGAATAAACTTACTCCCTGGAAATGCCTGATCCAGCGCAACGTAAGTGTAGGGAAATGAAAAGGGTGAATCCTGAAAAGCTTCAGCGCTTTTACAATATTTCACTATTGGACGGAAATCTCTCATAGCCCAACTATCTAGTAAACCCTTGGCCTTCTCCTCATCACCCACTTTGAATCCGAGCTCACCAAGAGCGAATTTCAGCGAGGTGGTACCTGTCTTGTTAAGACCAACACAAAAAATCTTCCTTGCTTGAGAATACCTTCCGAACATGCTTTTGACGTTAAGACCAATAGGATTCAAACTCGATGGGTTGCCAAATATCTCTGTCTGATAAAACCTGAAATGTCAGAACAGAAGATATTCTCAAAACTCTCTCCCCATCATTGGTTACGGATAGAGTAAGGGAGTAAATCCCCTTAGATAGATTAATATGGTCAGTTTTAAGGTTCAAATGAATTTCACTAAACTCAGAATCTATTCTCGTGATCTTGTCATTCGGAATATCCTCTTTTGGCCAAATCAAACCAATGGGTCGCTGTTCCAAATCAAACACAATTAAATGTATTTTCGGATTTGCATACTGGTTGGAAATTTTGAGTCTTATTTCCACCACCAGATCATCTCCATGATTAACACTAAGGGTGCCCTGCGTCAGTTGAGCATTCTGGATACCAATTTGCAAAAGTTCCACCCCCCCCTCAGTATTAATGAACTCAAGACCCTTGGTGCTCATCATACTGTAATACTGATCTATCCCGGAGGGTACATTGCTCCCCGTATATACCACCTTCCCGTGGTCCAGCAACATCAGTTGATTTGAAAGTCTGGAAACCTGGGGCATTTGATGGGAAACAAAAATGACCGAGCAATTTGCAATTAGTCTGTCTAATAAGTTCAAGCATTTTAACCTAAAACCAATATCCCCTACAGCCAGAACCTCATCAATAATTAAAATGTCGGGCTCCAGTTGAGCTGCAACAGCAAAACCCAACCTAACCTTCATGCCTGAACTGTAATTTTGGACAGGTGTATCAATAAATTCTTCTAATTCTGCGAACTCAACGATTTCATCAAACTTCTCTTCAATTTCCTTTTTATCAAACCCCAGAACCGCAGCATTGATGAAAACATTCTCCCTCCCTGTCAAAATAGGATTAAATCCAGCTCCCAATTCAATCAGGGCACCAACCTTACCTCTCATCTCTATTCTACCAGTATCCGGTTTTATCAACCCATTCAAAATCTTAAGTAGTGTGCTTTTTCCAGCTCCATTATGACCTATTAATCCAAGACATTCACCCCTGCGAAGTTCAAAAGAAACATCCTTTACAGCCCAAAATTCTTCCTTCCGTAATGTTCTATTCCGATCACGACCTATCAGCTCAAAACCAATATCCTTCATGCCATACCACAAGGATCGTTTTAGACTTTTACAGAACTTTTTCGAAACTCCTTCGGCTTTGATGAGTATTTCTCCTGATCCTCTATTCTCCATAATTAGCTCCCAATTCGTTCAATAAGATGTGGCAAGGAGAGTCTAAACAATATCAACCCGCATACCATCCCTAATAATGACAGACCAAATATTAATATAAAATCAGCACTCACCCCATTGTATCCTATTGCCAGCCATGTTCGTGACTCGTCAAGGATGGTTGCTACCGGATTAATTCTGGCCACCACTGCAATCATTCCTCCTTTAGGCATTGGGTAAATAATGGGAGTAAGAAAGAATAAAAACTGAGTAATTATGGCTATCCCCTTCTGTACGTCACCGTATAGCAAGGATATCGGAGCCAGGATCAGGCTAAATGTAAACCCCAGAAAAATGATCGTCAATATGCCAATGAGGCCAGCGAAAGCACTGACGTGGAAATGCATACCTGTAAACACGAAAACGAATATCAATAGCACTAACTTGATGAGAAGGTTAAATACAATCTCATAAAACCCAGAGAGTAATATCGCCTCTCTCGGGAAATTGATTTTAACCAGCATTGACTTAGCTTGTTGTATGACCTTTAGCGGGGTATTAAGAGCATCCAGAAAGATTTGCCAGAGAATAGTACCCGTAAATACAAACACTATATATGGGATTGGAGTGTCATCTACCGTAAAAACGTTCTGACCTCTCAGGAAAACCCAAAACAGAGTGCTCATAATCGGTGGAATAAACGCCCAAGCCAACCCTAAGAAAGATTGCCTGTACATCGCGCTAATGTTCCTTCTAAACAATCGCCAAGCCAGAAATTTACCCTCAGAAAATCCTATCAGAATTGACCTTAACAATCTCAGCGGGTGATGCAATTGGGATTCCGGTTCGTAAATATGAATTTCCTGAGGCTTATCCAAATTGAAATAATCTATTTGACAGAATGAAAATTATAAATGCTAAAATAGGCATCTACGCCCACATCTAAAGAAAAAACGGCCTTACATCTATTCCTTATCAAGTTACTATTCGCTGAAAACGCCAATAACCTCTGTGAACTTACATTAATCTCTGCCGGGCCCTCTACATCAACCATTACCCCCATCTCCCTTGAAATATAATTATCCGAATCTCCAATGCCTTTGTTTGCTATAATGGGCACTCCCATGGCCATAATTTCGCCCATCTTAGTGGGGGAAGACGCCTGCTTTGAGAACACAGGCTTGATAAAGAAAATAGAAAAACTGGAAAGTGCTATATGCGCCGGCATCTGAGATCTGGAGACAGGTCTGATCATGATGCTATCCAAGGGAATCTTAAGCCTTCTGGCAATTCGCAAAACACCCTCCGGATCATCCTTAGTTAGTAATAGGAATTTAGCCAATGGCTGAGAATTTAACATTTTGCTGAAAAACATGACCATTTCTTCCACCATGTACCATGTACCGAGTGAACCTACATAGGTCAATACAAATTCATCTGGCCCTATCCTGAGGTCTTCACGTAACTCCTTCAGATGGTCAGGATCCACCTTCTCTGGATCAAAGTGATCCATATCCACGCAGCAAGGAATAACAGTAACCGGTAAATCTCCAGGTTTTATAGCCCAAGAGTTTATAATATCGCGCGCTTTAAATGTGAGCGTCACCACATGATCAGCCTCCCTAAGAAAGAGCCTTTCTTTTCTTTTGAAGTAGTTGTAGACTAATCGATATGCCGGGTTTTTTAGATTCCAAATCCCGCCTTCCACACGTTCATCCGCCCAAAAACCACGCATGTCAAAAATAAATTGGCTTCCAAACTTTTTTTTAGCCTGAAGACCAACAAGCGCTGTTACATAGCTCCTACAATGAACGATCTCAGCTGAATCCTTAGTGACTAATTCCCTTACCTTCTTCCACAGGCGAATCACATCAAACAACGTAGAAATGATCGGAGGATTTCTGTGGTATGTATTCGGAATCCACCTAATCTGCCTTTCCCTAATCAAATCTTGAATTACACCTTTCTCCTTTTCGAAATTTTCAGGCTTCTCAAAACTCACTATGGTAAACCTGTAAACCCCCATAGCTTCCACCCCTAAAATATAAGGAAGTACCTGAGACTGTCCCAGTGGATCTGTAAGACCATCATAGGTCAAATACGCGACATGCTTTCTCATTTGATGCCTCGCACTACACTCACATGATTTTGACCCCCAGAATATGGAACCACTTCTCCCTCTATTTCGCTCAGTCCCCCTTTTCTAAAGGTATCAATTACCTCTTCCATCTTAAGCGGATTATCGAAGGCCGGTGAAAGCATATTAAATGTATCCAATACCACCCATTGCCTCAGTTTTTCTTTAGCCAACCCTTTGGGAATTGTATTGTCAATATCACAGATAGGCAGAAACCTGTTTACAGCACGATTGAGTCCAAGACGAGAGAAAAAGCGATAGGTTTTCATCAACCAATCAATATTGTTCTCGATGGCCTTCAATAGCCTTTCATTTGATAATTTCGATGTGTAAGGTCTAAGAATGTATTTGGCATGGATCTTCGTCCACCAGCCCTTCTTAGGAAAAAAGTCTACTACTAATTGCCCACCTGGCTTCAACACCTTTATCAGGGATTGGAGTGAAGAAATAGGATCAGGTGTAAACTGCAATACACCAAAACAAAAAATATAGTCAAATGAATCTTCAGCAAAGGGCATTTCATAAATGCTGGCCTGAAATAGATGAAGACGATCATTCGGACCATTCATCCTATAATTGGCAGACACGGAATCAGAATAGTCAAAACTATATAACTCAGCTTCGGTCTCGTTCAAAATCACCGAAGTAAATCTTCCGGCTCCACATCCCGCCTCCAGTACTATTTTACCCTTCAACTGTGCCGGTGTCCATTTTGTAGCTTTAAAAAAACGCTCTGATGTGATTCCGCTTCCCGAAAGGGTATCTACCTGCAAATCCCCAAACTTGTTCCATTGAAAGCCGAAATTACTAGTGTAATTCTCCGGTTCTACAAATCTATAGGCTCCGCTTACCAGTTCAAATTCCTTTCCTGTTTCATCAATCAGGTGATTCTCCCGAAGTGTAAGTCTTTCGGATGTGTTTGGGTTTATTAATTGCATTTGATTATTAGAATCTCTTGCGAAGATAAACAAACAGCACCGACGGTGTATTAATCAAGGACCTTAAAAGAAAATGGAGTGACCTTAAGAAACGTGGCTCATCCTTGATATAACAAAGACAAAGCGTCAAAAACAATTTAGCCTTACTCCTCCTCAACGCTTTTTTGTTTCTCCAGACTCCAAGAGTTTGTAACTTATCAAACGAAGTACTCATGTCTTTCTCCATCTGACCTATGTTACTATGCATCTGATTTTGATGAAGTCTGTATTTAGTATAAGGCGAGCCCAGAAATCCAAAAGGAGTTACTAATGCCATCCTCACCCACATATCCCAGTCCGCAGATACTGAAAGTCGTTCGTCAAACAGACCAGTCGCTGCAAGGAGTTTCCTTCGCACAAGGACACTAGAGGGACTATGAATTACCGTTTTCTCCAACAAAAGTAACTCCGAAAGAACTGTACCTCCCAGTCCTGACGACACCCTTTGGTGCGCTCCAGTATTACCATCAAAAATGATTTCAGGAGCATGTACCAAATCCATATCAAGGTGCTCCCTCAAAAAACCAATCTTCACCGAAAGGTTTTCGGGCATGAAAAGATCATCTGCATCTAAAAAGGCGATGAACTCCCCTCTCGCCATCCCTATACCAAAATTCCGGGCATGACTCACCCCACAGTTTTTGGTTCTGAAATACCTCAATCTTGCATCACTGCATTGCGCTATGACATCCCCAGTGCGATCCAATGACCCATCATCCACTATGATCAATTCGAGAGACTCATAACTCTGATCCAGTACGGACTGAATGGTTTCAGAAATATAATCCTCACCGTTATAACATGGCACGATTACCGAAACATCGGGGTTCAAAAGGTTGCTCATATTCCCAATTGGGTCTGATAAGTAGTTTCCAAGGAACTGATCATTTTCTTAAGTGAAAAACTTTCCTTCACAGTAGCGCTCCCACTTATACTTATTTGATTTCTCAACTCTGAATTTCCAAGGAGCTCTTTTAAGGCTTCGAAAATGGCGTCTTCAGACTGAAAGTCAACGATCAGTGCGTTGTCTTTATGTATCACAAACTCTCCAGCCACCCCGGACAAAGTGAAAACAGAGGGCACTCCGGCAGCCATGGCCTCCACGTAGATCTGCCCGAAAGCCTCTGAGTGGTTATCTATAGGCACATGAACGAACACATCAAACAATTGATATAATGACTGAATGTCAGCCTCAAAAGCAATTTCCCTATAGTTCCTTTCTTCAAGAGTTTTGTCCAGGATATCTTCTATTTCCTTCTTATAATCACCATTTGCGTTTGCCAAAATCAAAATCGCGTCTGGGTAAATCTGCAACAATTTTCTGAACGCCGGAATAGCGAATTGAATACCCTTCCAGTGTGTGTACCTGCTAATCATGCCCACCACCGGAAATGATTCTTTTGGAATAGTGTACTTTTCACGAAGTGCCGCCACATCGCGCTCCAACACCTCACTAAAACCAGATAATTCAAAGCCATGATGCACCACCTTCACCTTAGATGCTGGCACACCTTCAAGTCCTGTAAGGACCTGGCGGACGTTTTCTGAAACAGCAATGAGCTTGGTTGCCCTCCGATTGATCCAACTGTCTACCAATTTCCCTTTGGGAAAATAATGATGATGCAGTGTAGAATAATGTCTGGTATAAATTCTGCATTTAACACCGGCACACCAGGCTGCTGTGATTCCCATGTATCCAGCCTCATAAAGGTGAGCATGAACGATTTCCGGTTTTTGCTTTAGAAAATATAGGGTTAGCCTCAGGAAGGTCAGGATTTTAGACCAGAAGCTCAAAATCTTCATGGTTTTCACAGGAATATCAATGGAGATCAGATACTTTTCCAGATCAGAGGAATGATCATTGAGAAGAATAAAGGAAAGTTTGAACTTGTCATGATCCAGATCTTTAGCTATCCACTCAAAAGCAAGTGATTTGTTGATGTTAGAGACAATGTATGTTACACCTATCCTCATCTGCTCTTAAGGTATGAACTCCCTGTAAAAACCCAATCATAAACCAGATAGCGCAGTTTCAAGGGGAGTACCATGAACACGTTAAAATGGTCGATCATCCATATCCATATTGATTGACCGAAAAAAGCATAAACAATTTTTTGAAGACTGCTAAATCGTTTCTCTTTACTTGTAAAAAACTCGGGGTGTAATAATTGCAGCTGACTATTAGCTTTTTCGTATTCATGCAATCGCTTACTGTAGGATCTGGCTGTGATTAAATCATTGTGCCATGCGTTGATTTTTTTATCAAAATGAATTGGAATATTATCCTGAACACAACGAGCGGCCAGTTCTCGGTCTTCAGCATCCGTTAGAGATTCATCAAAGCCACCTATTCTTTGAAATAATTCTTTTGAAATAGAAAAATGAGCGGCCGTAATAAAAGGCTGAACTAATCTTCCGCTAGCATCTGTATGAAGCTGATTCAACCATTTGCGACTTAAAAACGCCTTATACCTCTGAACATCTGTTTTCAAAATGCTAGAATCCTCCATTTGATTACCCACCAATACAGAACCGGTAAATTTCTGATGGTGAGCCAAATGTGCTGCGAGACAGTGAGCATCTGGCTCCATATCATCATCCAGAAATAAAAGCAACTTCCCCTTGGCCAATCGAGCACCCTGATTTCTAGTAGCAGATCGTCCCCGGTTGGGCTGAACTTTGTAGTTCAAATTAAACGTGTTTTCAAATTCCAGACTGCTTAGATACTCCTCGGTTCCGTCAGTAGAGCCATCCACTATCACCCACACTTCAAAATTCCTGACAGATTGCTTCATTAGACAACTCAGAAGGCCAGGGAGTTTAGCCAAGCCATTAAAGGAAGGTATGATGACACTTATTTCCAATTTAACTTTTGGTTAACCTAGACAGTTTCAACATTCTCTCCAAACCACGAATAAGAAAGATCTCCCAAGGACTATAATGCATCTTTAAGAAGATCTCCTCATTCTTTTTCATCATCGCATTTTTAGGTCCATTGCTGCCTCCCATCATGTGAATCACTTCAGCTTCTGGCCGATAGGCTATCTTAAAACCCAGTCTACTAAAGTGAAGACACCACTCCACATCCTCCTGGTACATGAAGAAGGTCTCTTGTAATTTACCATTGGGAAACTGCTTGAGAAGTTCCCTATTAAACATAAAAAAGGTTCCCCATACCCAATCCGCAAAACATGGTGTTTTATGATCAAAAAAAGCACCTAAAAGGACGGTAGCTCGTTTCTCTTTGGACCAAAATTTCTGCAACCGAAGAAGTTCTATCATCTGATACTTTAGCCCTGGAAATCGCTGACAGACATGTTGGATTACCCCATCGGGATACTCAAGTTTGGCTGAAGCCACGGCCACATCTGAATTCGACCTAAGGTAATTGAATACCAAAGAAATCGCATCATTTTTGAGTAGGGTATCACTATTGAGCAACAATATGTAATCGCCCGAAGCCTGTTCTATTCCTAAATTATTACCCGCTGCAAACCCGACATTTTTATGACTCTGAATAAATTTAACATCCTTAAATGCTCTTGGAATATCGGATGGGTCTTCGTCTGAATGATTATCCACCACAATAATTTCAAATGAGCACCCCAGTGTTCGTTGGTATACGCTCTGAATAGCACCTTTGGTAAGGTCTAGTGTATTATAATTAACGATGATAACAGAAACGTCCATTAAAACAACCTCTTAATCCAATGCATAATGCGTGCGATATTTCTATTATTTCGGACGGCCAATCGAAATGAAGACAGTGGGAAAATCGGGGCTTTCATATGATCAATAAGTTCGTCGATATTAGCAGCTTTCTCCAAAGTTAACGCAGGCCATTCGGGGGGATTGGCAGGGTGGACATTCTGGGCCATTTGGTAATTCGACACATTAAGTGATTTCCACCACTCGAAATAGCTCATTTTTTGTTCCTGAGCAGACAACTCCTCTGAAGCATGTCCCCAATTATTAAGCTTATACCACAGTTCTGCTTCACCCCTCGCCCAGGTTTCATGGAGAACATAAAAAGGTGACAACCTATTAAAATAACCATTGTGTCTCGCTCTTTCATAATTTGGGCAGGTAGTGGCGAAAGGAGCCATTTCCGGGAGTTTCCCACCGAAATCAACCATCAGAAAGCCCTCATCAAGTTTCTTGATAAGTGGTATCCAATTCGCCAAGACATTAAAGGGCTTTTCAGCTCCAGAAGGATTGGGATTTAGCTGAATAAGGTATTCCGTGAATCCTTTAAAATCAAGAAAATACTCATCACTATCCACCTGAACATGCCACCCCCCTATACCCAGGCGATTAGCGATCATCATCCTCTGTCTGTTGCAGTTTCCTCTTGAATCAAGTGAGCTCAAAGAGAAGTCATCTTCATAAAGAATGATCTTTTTATCTTTATCAATTGACTCTACAAAAGCATAAAATTTATCGTCCTCGATATCATATTTTTCGCCAGACCAGGATCTTCTGTTCTTATCTATAGCCAAACAAATCACATCAGAGCTTTCATAAACCCGAGGCAGAGAATTCTTGAGAAACTCCCAGTCATAAGAAACACAAAATCCGGTCTTTATCATGGTACAGATTGAAATTACATGGCCCCAGATGGAGTAAAATGCGCATTTGGTGAAGCATCCCCGCGCAGATGATCTTCGATGCGTGCCAGCAACTCATCATCTAAGTAATTCCGCCAATCCGTAGGGTCTGCTTTTCTATACATTAATCTGCCTTCTCCTTTCCGCTGATCGGTCGAATTTCTCTTTTTCATTAAATCGAATGACTCACTTGCAATCGCCATATCAATGATTCCTTCATCCAATTTGGGGAGTTGAAGTTCCTTAATTATTCGCTCAACTTCACTCCGGGTATTCGAGACAAGTTGATTATAATCAGAAAAACAACAGGCTCCTTTCAGGCTATTAGATTTCCACCCTTCAAGGTGATTTGTCCAGGTTCCAAACCACGGGACTCCATTGAGTAATAAGTCTTCAATAAATGTATTTAACCTTTTTCTATTTCTCCTGTATACGAAAATTTTCTTTGGCTTCAGAAGGAGGTCAGTCCATCTAAACAACCTATAGTATTCCTGAAAATCAGGGGACTCATAAAAATAAAAGAATGATGAAATGGCTACTGATGGAAAATCTCTGGATAAATAAATCACTCTTTCCGGGTCAGAATCTATCTGTCTAAAATTATCTATGGTATAGTGACCCTTCCCTATAAAGCCGTTTTTAGAGTCTGAGGAAATTCGATCATTTATCTCTGTCGCTATTTCGTGGTTTCCCATCACCACCTTTACTTCCAAGTTATAAAGATGGGCAAATAGCCTGGTCACCCAGGTATTTCCTGATCTGGGATACCCTATCACGTACAACTTAATTTTATCCATCAATTTCTATTTGATGCCACCCCTCGGGAATGACAGCCACAGGGTACTCACGTTTCACTTTGAACCCCAGCCAGTACTTTGGAACTATAACTTGCCGGTCTTCCTTCTTATTCAAATATGCTGCCCACCAGGCAAAAGTGCTATTTGAAATGATCGCTACGTCTGCAAATTGAATCAGCTGGAAATCAATAATCGCTTCATTTTGCACAATCTCATGCGCTCCCCACCCTGTCAGGTTTTTCTCACAATAGGCCACATCATTTGTGACCACCACCTTGTAGTATTGATCAATTCCATCAATGTAGCTCCTTGCCATTTCATAATACTGAACTGGCAAACTCAGATCGTACCCAAGCTTTTCATTGCCTGAGTGTTGGTAGTCTCCCCTCCTTACATGAATGACCAGAAGTTTTCTTCTCCTTAACTTATTGGCGTATAGTTTATCAAACGCCATGACATATTTTGGTCTTACTCTGAAACTGTTTACAATAAGATTCCGATGCGACTCAAAAAACAAACTTGATTGAAAATAGCCAATAAAAAATGCACCACGCTCAAGCAAGGGTTTAGCCGAATCGGGGTGATCCCAATTACTAACATTTACCTCTTTTTTCAGTACTCCCCCCCACATACATCGAAGCATAAAATTGTACAACCGCGGGTGTAATATTCGTTTTAACAAATAACCCAAATTTCTTGACGGACCTACAAAATATTGCAAGTCATCCTTTAGATCAATTTTAGTAATCAAAAAGGGTGTCTTCAAGTGTCTGGAAGTGGCTAGTCCAAATGCGTATTGAAAGAGCTGATTACCCAGCTGGCCTCTGGAATTGATTATGATCATCTGAAGAAGAAAATTCGATCCAAATGAAGTATTTCTAAGAAGGTACGCCGAGGAAAACTAAATAAGCATAAGAACAGACACTTCCCCATATGAAGATAGCTTGATTCTTTGCGAAACTTGGAGATCAAATACTTGTTATGCTCAAATATTGTGATTTTCCTAAAATCCATAAGTTCATGCTCTGACACAAGACCGTGTTGAAAATAATAATTGACCACCTGCATCCGTGTCTTATAGAGCCCAGAATATATTGTGTCCATATTTTGAGAGATGATTTTCACCGTATCGCTGTCCGACCATTTACGATGGTGATGAAGTATGCGGTCTACATAATAGGTCTGCGAATGAGCTCCGATTCTAAACCACATTTCAGTGTCGCCCCAGTGAAACTCCATAAAATTACCCACTTTTTCAATCAAGCCCCTTCTCATCAACCCAATACCCTGCTTCATCACGGGATAAGATAAAAACCCATGGGGGCCCTGTTTGACCAAGTCTACGCAGGAAAATGCTTGATTCATAAACTGATCAGGAGCTGGCAAGGGTTGATCGTTCATTGTTTCTCCCGATTCATTAATAATATCATGACCTGCACAGACCAACCCCACTTCCGGTTGAACATCTAATATATTGACGCATACTTCGATCATTTCCGGATCCCACCAGTCATCGGCATCCAACTTACCCCAGTAATCCCCTGTGCAGAGGGACATCCCATAATTCCAGTTTGGCATCATTCCAAGATTTTTCTCATTCCGGAAAAGCTTGATTCTGGAATCCGATGAGGCATACCGCTGGCAAATGCTATATGTATCATCCGTAGAACAGTCGTCTACAATTACCAATTCAAAATCTCCATAAGTTTGATTCAATATAGATTCGATGGACTCAGCAATGAAATCCTGAGTATTGTAAACTGGAATTAAAATAGAAACCTTAGCCATTCTTCTGTGCCTGCATCACAATTGTTTCAACCTTATTTGGCACCAATCCCATTTCGTTCATATGCTGCTCCACACCTGTTAGCTCCGGGTCATTACTTTCTCCCACCTCATACTTCCTGACATGATTGAATCCATTCGTCTCAAGCAAATGAGTTAATGTGAACTCAGTGTGAATGAACCGATGCTTAAAGCCATAGAACAGCTTATTCACCACAAATGCGGGATCTCTGGGAACACCCTGATCAATGAATAGATTATAATAATGGTCTATATATTCTTTGTGCTCAGGGGTATCAGGATTTTGCAAAACCTGGATGGCACCCATCAGATTAGGGGTTGCAATCCTGATTTTTCCTTGAGGCTTCAGAACTCTAAAACACTCCTTGATCATAAAATCTGCGTCCCCATAGGGTATATGCTCGATCATGTGTTCAGCAAAAACGTAATCCAACGTATTGTCCCCAAATGGAAAAGTCTTGGTAGCGTCCATGTAGACCACATGGTTTGCCTTAGGCTCAATATCTGCATTGAGCCAGCCATTTATGGAATTGCCTTGCGCACCAATTTGTAGCTTTTTTGGACTGCTTGAGGACATGTAATCTTGAATCAATTGGTCTTGACGGCTTATGTGAAAGCGCTGCGACAATTTTTCCGGGGTTTGTCCCAATAAAAGCCTTACACTCCGTACCACATGGACGATTATTGGATACTTCTTCAATCTATTGAACATAGTGCAACTAAATTAACTTTTGATAGGTTTCCTGATATTCAGCACTAATTAATTTCCAGTCGAATCGTGAGATCACTTTGTCGATATTTCTTCTTAAATCGGCATAAACCTCTGGGTCAGATGCCATTTTGACAATGGCATCTTCAATTTCCCCAATATTTGGTTTTCCATCATCGTGAAATCCCACCACATAGCCTGCATAATGCTCACCATCTTGCATTACTTCTGGCAATCCACCCCAGTCCGTGACAATCACTGGCTTTCCATTGGACAAATACTCCAGCACAGAAATACCAAATGTCTCTCCTTCAAAAAAGGAAGGTAGCACCCCGATATCAAAACCAGCAATATAAAGCCCAGGATTTGAACTATAGCCTGTGAAAACAATTCCTTCTTGATCACCATAGGTTTTGGCTAGCTGATCCAAAAAGGTGCCCTCCCCCACCAAAACCAGCTTCATTTGTCTCTGGACTCTCTTTTTGGCACCTAAAAATGCCAAAATCAGCGCCTCCCAACCTTTGCTCTGATGCCCTCTGGCAACCATCCCCACTACAAATGAATCCTTATCTTTTTGTTCTTCATTTTTCACTGGAACAAATGGCAGACCATTATAAATAAGCTTTATTCTTTTCGGATCCAAAGCTAAATAGCTGGCTAATCTCCTCTTCGCAAACTCTGATACAGCCACCCAGCTATTCACTCTCCCTATGACAATCTCATCAATCTCCTCACCCTTTCTCATTCTCAATAGATAGTCCCCTTCTTCGGTAACCACAAGTGGAACGGATGAATGCAAGTGCTTCGCACAATTCAAATCAGAAGGATATAAAAAAGAATGGACCACGTCAACCCGGTGTTTCCAAATGATATATTTAAACAAAAGACCAATCATCTTTTGGCGAATCGATGGTGTTTTGCCACTTGATTCTTCAAGTGCATTCAATTTCCACCCAAGGTAATTAATTAGGTGAAAGCGGTTTAGGTCATAATATCTAACTTTTTTCGAGAGGAGCGTATTCAACATTTGAGTCTCTACCTTATCTCCATTCCAGACAAAAAAGTAAACTTCCGTCTGAGAATTCTCACTCAATATTGAGGCCAACTTGAGCGCAAAGGTCTGAGCCCCTCCTACTTCAAGTGTACTAATCGAGATCAATATTTTTTTGTGGGTGCCAGATTTATTCAATTTCGAAAGGACTTTTGTCTTAGAATATTAGCTAACCAGTACGCATTAAAAACTGCAACCACCAGATAGAGTAGATACCTCACACCGGGTTTGATCAAGAATGCTTGAAATACCTTTTTTACCCCTTTTTGGTAGTCTAGTTTGAGCGTATCGATAGCAATGTTCATCAAAAAATCTATATCAGAATTCAGGTACTCCAAATTGAGATTGACCAACTCGAAAAAGGGGGAATGCTTGCTAAATTCCCTCCTCATCACTATCCGATAATAATAGGTATTCCACAAATTACTACTTGTGTTATTTTCATGTCTTCTCACTAAGGCCAACCCTCCGGGTTGACTATTGAAGATGAATTTACATCCCGCATTCAGGCAAGATAACCAAAACATCCAGTCTTCATTATATCGAAAATCCGGGTTAAACAACCCGACTTTCCTAAAAAGTTCTTTCGGTATCAAGGGGGAATTAATTGTAAAGGGTCCTTTGAGCAGAGTTCGGCCAATCTCCACCCCAGATCCTGATACCTCGGGAGTATCAAATGATCTTACCTGGTTTTTGTGCCCGTTGAAAGATTCACCAAAAATCCGGTGATGTGAATAAACAATATCAACATGGGGATTGATACGATGGATTTCAACTTGATAACGGATCTTGTCAGGCTCCAGCATATCATCGGCATCCAGTAATTGAATGAAATCCCCCTTTGACACTTCCAATCCCAGATTTCTGGCGGCATTGGGTCCTGAATTTTTCTGGAACAAATAGCTAATTCTTGAGTCCTTTTTAGCGTATTCCAGTGCTACTTTCCTGGTGTCATCCTCCGAGCCATCATCTACTATAATGCACTCCCAACTCGGATAGCTCTGTGCCAGCACACTATCCAGACACTCCGGGAGATACCTCGCATAGTTATAACAAGGGATAATGACTGAAACCAAGGGATATTTACTCATGATTTTCTAAAGAACCTCTTCTTCAAAACATACAATACATCAAGCAGTTTCCTCATTTTATTTCTACCCAACAATACTGAAACAATGCTCATCTTAATACCAGTCATCATTGAGCCCGCTTCAATCTCATGATTGCCCTCTTTGCTTAAGTGTTCAAAATAAGCTTCATTATTAGAATCTATCCCCAAATGAGTCTTACACAATTTGTGCTTAATCCTAAGGAACGGTAAATCCAAATGAGCAGCACTAAAGCCTCTTTCATCAAAAACGGCAATTGGCTCATTCGTATAGAAATTATGGTTCGGATTCAAACCAAAAGCCTTAATCATGAATGCATAATCCGCACAACTTTTATAGCGCTGATCAAATAAACCGCACCGCACAAACAAACTCCTGTGAGCAAATATAGCCTGATGACAAATGACTCGCTCCGCCAGCTTTTCATTCGTATATTCAAATCCATATCTCCTCCCAGAATGCTTGAAAAAGACATCTCCATAAACGAAATGGACTTTCGGGTAATAAAGGTGGTCAGCAATTGCAGAGAGGGCATTCTCGCACAACTGATCATCCGAACCCAGAAAATACAACCACTCCCCACTGGCCATGGCAACGCCCTTATTCATGGCGTCATAAATACCCGTATCGCTCTCACTTATCCATTTAACTCCATATCCCTTATAATCCTCTATGATTTCTAACGTTCGGTCCGTGCTGTTCCCATCAATCAACAGTACCTCATAAGACGAATAGGATTGGTGGCAAACAGAATCCAAGCAACTTCTCAGAGTAAGTTCCGCATTGAAAGTAGGGATGATTATCGATATTGTAGGTTTATCAGGCACGGCTATCAGTCCTTTTCCTGAAGTTTTGTCCCTCACTAATAAGATAAAGGCCAATGATGAAAAACGGAATTAGAGGTATCCTGTACCTAACCAAAGATCCGAAATTATAGGTGGAAATTCCGATAGCGAATGCAAATGCCAGTGAAAAAACCATACAAAACCCTACCACTGGGTTGGAAAATATCTGGCTAAAAAACCGCGAAAGGCCAATTTTCCAAATAACCCTGATCAACAGAACGATCATAAAAAGACTCTCCAATGCAGACAACAGCATGACAGGATTGCGTACTTCCCAAATTACTGGCCGAAAAAGCCCTGTAAACACGGCCATTGGAGCCTTCCTTATCATCCCGCCCGTGGAGAAATCATAATCTCCGAATGTATATACCGACCCAGCCTGTTGCTCGCCCACATACTCCAACCATTTGGCAGTCTCTTCGGCAGTATAGGCTATTGCATCCAATGAATACCTTTGATTATCTTCTGATATTTCCTGAACGGAAAAAAACCCTCCAAAAATTACTATGATTACTATAAATGGAACAATTAATAGTTTGAGGGCCCAATTGTCAATTCTCTTCATGCTGGCAAATCCAACCATTACCATAATCCCCGGAATCAAACACATCAAAATATAAATCTTGATAGTATAGAGGATATAAAACGACACGATAAAAATTAATACCATCGAAATCGAATAGCGCCTTTGAAAAACCACACCAAACACCCCATAAACTATCCAACCCAAAGCAGAAAGTGTGATGGGGTCCTTTAGTATTCCAGATCCCCAAAACCATAATGATGGAATAAATAAACAAGCTACAGCCAATTGTTTGACCAAAGCTGGATAAAGGGTGCAGAATGCATTGAACAATGCCCACACTCCGCTAAAACTTAGCACCGCAAAAAAAATGGCTATAGAATAGTAGGATCCACCACAAACAACCCCAAAAAAACCCACAATACGAGCAATAAAGTATGTGGGGGCATCCCCAAAGGTAAAAATCCTGGAAGCATACTGATAGGTATCGGGATGATATTCTGTTGGCCCGAAAACAAGCCTGAACCATGCCATCGGGGATTCAAAAAAACTATTGGCAATAATCACCCCAGGCTTAAAGTAATAATTAAATGTATCTCCACCATACCCGTAGTAAAACTCAAAAATAAAACCCACCATTACGGCTCCAAATATTTTCAGATATAAGGCAGGTAAAAAATACCTTCGAGTCTGGCGATTCGTAAAGTATGGTCTCAGAAAAAAAGCGCCCACAGAAATAAGTAATAAGTAAAATGGTGTAAACAGCAAATCCCTAACTCCCATGTTTATTACTTTCGCTTAATTCTATTTTTTTAGTGACTTATTCCGTCTTATCATGCATTCATGAAACTCCTCTTCCTCACCCCATATCCAATTCAAAGAGCCCCATCACAGCGCTTTAGGTTCGAGCATTTTTTCAAATTTATGGAAGAAATGGATTTGACTTATGACTTTAGCTCTTTTCTTTCCGAAAAGGCCTGGGGCATAGCCTATCAGCGGGGTAATTTCGTAAATAAGGGATTTTATGTGATTGGAGGATATCTATCCAGGATAAAAATGCTCTTCACATTAGGGAAGTATGATTTTATCTTCATTCATCGAGAGCTCACATCCTTCGGTCCGCCCGTCTTTGAATGGTTAATCACCCGGGTATTTAAGAAAAAAGTGATCTACGACTTTGATGACGCCATCTGGATGGCTGATCAGAACCATGAAAACATTCTCTGGAAAACCCTGAAATGGCGTTCAAAAGTAGCGTCAATCTGTAAATGGAGTTGGAAAGTATCGGTTGGGAATGAATACCTCGGCGATTTTGCACGGAAATATTGCGATGATGTGGTGCTAGTACCCACCATCGTGGACACTTCTATTCACACACCCCCTATTCATCAAAAACACCCAATACCAGTCATCGGGTGGACAGGCTCGCACTCTACACTCTTCTATCTGGACACTATTCTTCCGGCTCTTACACGGCTGCAGGAGCGATTCGAATTTGAATTTTTAGTCATTGCTAATAAAAACCCAAACCTACCTCTCAAGCACTTTCGCTTCCTGGCATGGAACAAACAAACTGAGATTGATGACCTGAGTCTTATGGATATAGGGGTGATGCCTTTGGAGGACACGGAATGGTCGAAAGGGAAATGCGGATTCAAGCTGATCCAATACCTTTCTCTTGGTGTACCAGCGGTCGCCAGTCCCGTAGGGGTGAATAATGAAATCATTCAGGAAGATTTTAACGGATACTTTGCCCGAACCACAGATGATTGGGTGTCCAGGCTTTCAACCTTGCTTGAGGATCATCAGAAAAGAAGGACTTTGGGAAACAATGGCCGATTACTGATCGAGCAGAAGTACTCAGTAAATAGCCAGAAGCAAACTTTCTTCAATCTATTCAACGACCAGCCCTAAGCTCCTCAAAAGTCGAAAATGCCTCTGCAGTTTCTGAATCGTAAGCGAGAAGCCGTACCGGAAGGGCTCCAAATTTATCCAGGGCACCGTCTTGCCCTAGAGCTTCCTGGGTGATCAGATAAAAATCCTCTGTCTCACACATGCGGCTCAGTTCGTTCTTCGTAGCCAGTTTTTCATGAATTTTCTCAAATCCCCGCTCCCCGCCAAACTTCACCTGAATGAGTGGAGCACAAACGCTTACCAAATCAGCTACTTTAACCGATCGAAGCCTGGGAATCATGATGACACCCCCGAAATCTCTGCTCATTTGGGCATAGATCAATTGGCGGGCATTGTCCAATGAATCTACAAAACGAGTGAGTTCCTCGCTGTATAGAGTAATGGTCTCTCCTGCACTCAATTTTGACAACTTATCCACTATGGAGCCGGGTGATCCTATCAGATTACCAAACCGAATTACAGAAGCCTGAAACTCTGGACTATTGGATTTTAGCACCAACCGCTCACCGGCTTGTTTCGAATTGCCATAGACAGAAACCGGCTCTACTGCCTTGTCTGTAGACACAAAGATCAGTTGCCGAACACCAGAACGCCGGGCCGCGTGAATCACATTTTCCGTGCCCAACACATTGGTCTTGTAGCATTCGGTTGGATTATCCTCGCACGTACCCACCTGCTTCATGGCCGCAGCATGTATCACCAGCTCCACCCCATTGCAGGCTTCGGCCAGTCTGTCTTCATCGCGCACATCCCCGATCACAAAATCCACCCTCTGGGATAAATCTCCGAGTTGCATCTTGAGATTGAAGTGCTTCAGCTCATCTCTGGAAAATACCACAACATGCGTATCCTCTTGCTTGAGGAGCTCACCTACCAGGAATGAGCCCAAATATCCGGCACCTCCGGTAATCAATACTTTCTTACTCAAATGATTTTCCATTATCTAGAGCTCCTTAAGCTTCATTTTAGCTTCCTTATTAGCAGAATGACTCCTCCCTGTAATCTTACGAACCTGCTTATAATAGGCTTTGGCAGCCTCAGTATCTTCTTCTTTCTCTGCGATCCTGCCCAAATGTAGTACGGCATAAATATAGTAACCCATATCTGTAGCATCAGCGGCCTCACCGTATTCCATAGCTAGTTTAAAGTATTTCTTGGCCTCTTCAAAATTGCGGTGAATCTCATTCATATGCCCAAGGAAAAAGGAAGCATACCTGCCGGAATTGTATTCATATCCAGCCTGAGCACTGTCTATCCGGTTCAAAATGGATATGCACTCTTTGGTGGCTTCTCCATAGTTGCCGGATTGATAGAGAAGGCGGGTATAAAATCTATGGAAATAGGCATTGCCCGGAAAAGTCTTATGGAGATACCCGGCCAGCTGCATCGATCCCTGAATATCATTTTCCTCATAATATGAGATTCGCATCAAATAGTATTGCGCCTCCGTGCGGGTATAAAATGCATTTCTAGCCACAATTTTTAGCTGCTCAATCCCTTTTTCCTTATCCCCGTCTGGAAAAATGGCCATAACAGGTTTCAGAAAAGGATAATTCTCGGGCACCCACTCCCGATAATAATTGAACAACGCATCTCCAAACAATAGCTCAGGGCTCAGATCTCCATAGCCTTTACATTCCTCCAGATATTTCAAGGCATTCTTCCCTGCATAGGCCGCCTTCCCCCATTCTCTTCTTTCCGAATACAATCTTCCCTGAAAAGCATAAGTGGCTGCCAGCATAAAAGCTCCCTCTACCTTATTCAGGTCTTTGTAGAGCCGCTCCGCCAGGATCATGGAGGTGTCCATATAAGCATGAAAGGCCTTGTCATACTCCTCGTTGTTGAAATTAGGCAGAATACGCCACCAATAGTTCAGTCCCATGAGAAAATAGGGAAGCGGGTGCCAGCCATATTCCTTTCTCAGGTAATTAAAGTGTGACATAGATCGCTCAAAGCGAAAATTGTACATGTCATTGATCGCCTCGGTAGACTCCATCTGAATGAATGGATTGGAGAGTATGCTATAGTTGCTATCTATGGGTATTTTGGCATTGAACTGCGCCCGGGCACTAAACATCCAGGTGAGACAACAGGCAAAAATCAGGAGTTTCTTCATGTGGTGATCCTTTTAGCAAGAGCTAGTAGGCAACTATTGTTCCAAACGGAGCAAGGCTTATGAATTTTCATACGAAATTAGCGCCAATGAACGGGTTAAATAAGTATCGCCAACGATTTTTAGACGACTGGTATAACATAGACGGAAAAGCCTTCTTCTTCGTTTTATGTCTGCTCTATTTTTCAGCCTTTCTCATCAAGAGGATGTTTATCATTGATAGCATTGCCGCATTCGAAATCCTGCAGGATCGCGGTGAAATGTGGATCATGGATGTCTTCTTTGGCCTACAGTACCTCTCGGTGCCCATCTTCATCGCCTGGAAATTTACCCTCACATCCTTCCTGCTATGGGTAGGCTGCTTTCTCTTTGGGTATAGGGTCACTTACGCTCAGCTATGGAAAATGGTGATGATCATGGAGTTGGTCTTTATTATTCCTGAACTTTTGAAGGTCGTCTGGTTTACTGTATTTGAAACGGACCCTACTTACCATGATTTCGTGGCCTACTATCCATTGAGCCTCATTAATTTTTTCAACTATGAAAACCTGGATGCAAAGTGGCTATATCCCCTCAAAGCGCTCAATCTTTTTGAGATTCTATACTGGGGAATGCTGGTAGCCGGCATCTATTGGTTGAGCAATAAAAAACTGAAAATATCCCTTTTCATTACACTTAGCTCATACGTGCTTTTTTTTATCTTGTGGCTAATCTATTATGTGATCGTGTACAAATGAATTTTACACCTGAAATCCTGGCAGAAACAAACTCTCCTTTTTAACAAAATTTATATGTAATGAAAGAATCAAAAATTCCATTTCGGAGTAAATAAGCTTTATAATAGCCCATATAAAGAATCGAATCCTCAGACATTATACCGCATTATTGCTAATTTCGCCAAGTTGACTCAAAAGAATCATGATGGGATATCAAAAGACTAACGTAATAGCCGGATGGGCTACTTTTATCATTTCAATGGTGGTCTACACCTTGACCGTGGAGCCCACCGCCAGTTTCTGGGACTGTGGTGAGTTTATCGCCTGCTCCTACAAGCTGGAAGTTCCCCACCCTCCGGGAGCTCCTTTTTTCCTTTTGGTAGGCAGATTATTCTCTCTACTGGCTCTGGGTGATGTCACTCAGGTAGCCTTCTGGATCAATATGCTCAGTGTGATGAGCAGTGCATTTTCTATCCTGTTCTTGTTTTGGTCCATCACTCACCTTGTCAAGAGAGTGCTGAAAATCAAGAAAGGTGAAGAAACCACTGAACAGACCATCCTGATTATGAGTGCCGGCCTTGTAGGCGCTTTGTCTTGTACATTCTCTGACTCCTTTTGGTTCAGCGCTGTGGAAGCAGAAGTATACGGTATGTCAGCGTTTTTTACCGCCTTTGTATTTTGGGCCATCCTGAAATGGGAAAACATTGAAAACGACTCAGATGGGAACAAGTGGCTGATCCTTATCGCCTACATGATGGGCTTATCCATTGGTGTTCACTTGCTCAACCTCGTGACGATCCCGGCTATGGGACTGATCATTTATTTTAAAAACAACGAAAAGATTACCAAAAAAGGAATCATCCTTACACTAGCTGCCGCCGGAGCGGCTATACTCATCGTCATGCTGGGTGTAATCCCCGGCCTGCCTTCGGTAGCGGGTACTCTGGAAATATTCTTTGTCAATGGCCTGGGACTTCCATTTGGATCGGGGGTTATCTTCTTTGGTACTGCATTTCTTGGCGGGTTGGTTTATGGAATATACTACTCCATCAAAAAACAGAAACTTACACTCAATACCATTCTCCTTTGTTTCACTTTCATCATCATCGGTTATTCTTCCTATACCATCGTACTCATACGAAGTAATTACAACCCGCCGATAGATGAAAACAACCCTGAAGACGTGCTGTCTTTCGTGTCTTACCTGAAACGCGAGCAGTACGGGAGCAGACCTTTGTTTAAAGGTCAGTACTATACAGCCGATATCGTAGATCAAAAGCAGGGCAGTCCTACTTACATGCGTGGTGAGGATAAGTACGAAATCAAAGATTACAAACTTGAGTATGTCTATAATCCCAAGCATACCACCATTCTACCCAGAATGTATAGCAACACGGAAGCACACAAGCAGCGCTACCGAGAGATTACCGGGCTGCAACCCGATGAAAAACCAAGTTTTACGGACAACATTTACTTCATGCTCAACTATCAGGTGGGCACTATGTACATGCGATATTTCCTATGGAACTTCTCTGGCAGAAGTTCAGACATTCAGGATGCCGGTTGGGTAGGGCTCAACGGTGCTTTTGATACAGACCTTCCTGAGTCTCTTCTGGAAAATAAGGGCAGGAACATCTATTATTCTCTGCCCCTTTTGCTAGGCTTGTTAGGGATTTTCATTCAGTACAAAAAGGACAAAAAATATTTTTCGGTCACGCTGCTACTCTTCTTCCTGACAGGAATAGCTCTGGTACTTTACCTGAACTCTCCCCCGTCTGAGCCTCGTGAGCGTGATTACATTTATTCCGGCTCCTATTATGTATTCGCTATTTGGATTGGTTTCGGAGTACTGGCCATTTACGACTTGCTCGGGGCCATTGTGAAAAACAAGAAACTCCTGGCCGTACTCTCCTTACTATTGGGACTTACCATACCGGGCGTAATGGCAAAAGAAAACTGGGACGATCATGACAGATCCAACAGGTACTTCTCAGTAGATGCAGCCAAAAACTACCTGGACTCATGTGCGCCCAATGCCATATTGTTCACTGGTGGAGACAATGACACCTTCCCACTCTGGTATGTTCAGGAAGTAGAAGGATACAGAACAGACGTGCGTGTGATCGTATTGAGCTATTTCAATACCGACTGGTATGTGAGTCAGATGATGCGCCCTGCCTACGAGTCAGCGCCGCTACCATTCAGCTTGTCTCTCAAGAATTATCAGCAGGGCGGGCTCAATGATTATTTGCCGGTAATGGAGAATAAGAGCATCAAAGGAGCCATCAATGCGAACAGATTCCTGGATCTGATCAAACAGGAGCACAAAGGTCTTCAGGTGCCCCTGAGCACTGGATCTTACTACAACTCAGTTCCTTCCAAACAGATGTTCCTGAACATCGACACTGCGAAGATCAAAGCAATGGGTGTAGTGCCTAAAAATCTTGAAAACAGGATTGTGGATAAAATGACCTGGAGTATACAGGGAAGAGGACTGGAAAAGAATGACCTGGGAGTGATTGACCTCATGGTCAACTCTAATTGGGAGAGACCGATCTACTTCAATACCACCTCCATGAATTCACTGAATATGAACCTTAGACCTTACGTGGTTCAGGAGGGTATTGCTTACCGACTATTGCCGGTAAAAAACCCGAATGTCCAGGAATATCAGGTGAACAACGACGTGATGTACCAGAACCTGATGGAGAAATATCACTGGAGGCAGCTGGATAATCCGGATGTGTATTATTCTGAGGATTATCGCAATTTCTGTCTGAATCACAGATCAGCTTTTAACACACTGGCTATCTCACTGATGGAAGCCAATGACTATGACCGAGCTAAGGAAGTATTGGTAAGGTGTCTGGAGGTGATGCCCAATGAGTCCATTCCATTTGACTACTTCAATGTACAGCAGGTAGGTCTGCTTCTTGAGGTCGGCGAAAATGATCTGGCCAACTATGTGGCAGAAACCACCTCAAAAGATGCGGTGGAAATGCTGGATTACTATATAGAAAGGGGTATCTACAACCGTGCGGAAATCCAACAAAAACTCTACTCGCTAAATAACATCACCCGTGCCTATCGGGCCAACAGGATGAATGAGGAGGCTGCAAAGTATGAGGAGATGTTCAATAAATACTACAAATCCTTTCAGAATAATTAATGAGATCAAAGGATCTCAAAAAAGGCCCCGCGAGTTTCACTCGCGGGGCCTTTTGTTTTTTCAACTGGTGGTAAGGCTGACCCCCATTACTCATGGATCAATCTAACTCATCCCAGAGCATCTAACTACCAGGCTCTCACCCAAAGAATCCTGAGTTCGGCCTACGACCAATGATGAGTTCATCAGTTGGAATGAGGGCATGACAAGCGACGCGTTCAGTAGATTGGATTTTACAAGCAATAAATATATAATGTCACCCCACACAAATATTGTTTGACCCCTATGGAGGGGGATCATTAAGAGGACATCAAATATTGAACAAAAAAAAGCCACCGAAATTATTTCAACTTGGTGGCATCTGCTTTCAGAAAGAAGATTCTAATTTTTCAAAAATCGATAGGCTTTTTTGAACCTCAATACTTCATCTTTTACCACAAGGAAATAATACCCTGTAGCAAAATCTTTCACGGGCACTCTGAATCGGCCATTTCCAATTTCCTCAGGAGAAATCTTAATCTCATTACCGATGATACTGTGCATCTCAAACTCAGTATTGGTAAGGGTAGAATTGGAGATCTCCACGATCACATACTCGACAGCCGGATTAGGATAAATCTCAATCTTATTGCTAATATCAAGAGGCTGATTGTAGAAATTAGTTTCGGCACTCACCACGCTACCAGTACCACTCTGTGACCAGGCGGCCAAGGAGAGGAGGCAGGCAAACGACGCTATGATGAGTTTATTGTGCATTGTTACATACAAAGTACGCAAAAAAAATACCAAAGTTCCCGCATTACCTCAAAATTTTTACATGAATTCTTCGTTAAGTCCGGTTTTTAACATCTTTTATCATGTCTTAAAAAAAACCACCCTAAAAATGCAATTTTTTGAATGCTGCAGGCAGATATTCTATCAAATCTGATGCCATTAATGAAATCTCCCCCACGTTAATGGCAGCTTCGTCTCCGGCCTGTCCATGGAGATACACTCCGGCCCTCAGCGCATCAAATGGTGCCATCCCCTGTGCCAGCAAAGCCGCCACAATGCCCGTGAGCACATCGCCGCTGCCAGCAGTAGCCATCCCCGGGTTACCGGTGGGATTAAAATATAGGTACCCACGGGAACTGCAAACTGCAGAATAGGCTCCCTTCAACACCACATTTAGTTGATAGGTCTTCGCCAGCCAGCGGAGTTTTTCCAATTTTTCAAAATCGCTCCTCCAGGCCCCTACCAAACGAGCAAACTCTCCAGGATGCGGTGTAAGAATGCTTTCCGGTGGCAATGCATTCAATAGCTCGGGGTTGAGTGCCAGGATATTAAGTGCATCAGCATCCAACACCATGGGTTCGCTGGCATGAAGAATCAAATCAGCCAATGCCTTTTGGGTAAGCGAATTGGTGCCGATGCCCGGTCCCATTGCCAGCACATCCACATTGTCGGCCGGCACGACCTCCGTGATTACTTCTGTATGCTCATCTTCAATTACCATGGCTTCCGGTACATTCACCTGAAGAATATTTAACCCGCAGCAAGGCGTGTGTATATACAGCAACCCGCATCCGCTACGCATGGCTGCCCTGGCACTCAAAGTGGCCGCACCCATCTTGCCCTTGCTACCTGCAATCAGCAGCAATCTGCCGGCACTTCCCTTGTGGTCAAACGTGGATCTTGAAGGCAGCACAATATCCCGGGCCTGGGTAAAAAAAGCATCAGCCTCGCAGCTCTGTATGAAAGTCTCATCCAGTCCAATATCCACCACATGCCACTGCCCCACGTACTTGCGCATTTCCGGAAGGAAAAAAATCAATTTGGGTGTCTGAAAAGAAATGGTATGAGTAGCCTGCACTACCGCACCCTCACCCAGTGGCTGGTCAGGATAAAGGCCGGAAGAGATGTCAATAGCGCATACCTCAGCACCTGATTTATTTATTTGATCAATTACATTGGCACACAGACCACTCACAGGCCGGGAAAGACCACTGCCAAACAGTCCGTCTATCACCACAGTATTATCCGGGATACTGGGAATTTGATCTTCATTCGCAACCTGATGAATCCCTGTGAGAACTGAAAGTCTTTCGAAATTAACCTTAAAATCTTCTGTGGCTCTTTCAACGGAACCAACAACAAAAATGCTGACATCATGTGCCTGCTGGATCAGCACCCGTGCGATGACCAGACCATCTCCTCCGTTGTTGCCAGTACCACAGAATATCATAATCCGGCTACCCCCTGGCACCAGCGTAGAAAATTTCCTTACAAATGCTCTGGAAGCACGTTCCATAAGGTTAATGGAAGTGATTGGCTCATGCCCAATGGTGTATTGGTCGGCATCACGTATTTGCTGAGCAGTGAGGATGGGTATCATAGCAGACTAAGCTACACAAGAAAAGCCCTTACTTCAAGCCATACGATACAGAAACCCCCACGCTAAAAGGCTTGATGGATATAATGTCCATCTCTCTAAATTTAGTCACCGAATACTTGAAAGCGGGTGTCACATGAATGAGGCCACGGTTTCCCTCGAAAAGTAACTTTCTCAATCCCAGTTCTAAAAAATATTGGTTGGGGTCAACCAGCGTATGTCTGGTTCCTTCATATTCAAAGGTTGGTAGTGAACTGATAATTCTTTGGTATTCAACAGAGGCAAACAAAGAATTGTAACGTGATGGGAAAGACCAGGTATTTTGGATTTTCACCCCCACAGTAGACACTCGCTTTTTAATCTGAACTGTACTGATCTCATAAATCGGAGTAACAAAATCCGATTCCACTACCACCGTTTGGGGTGTTGTACCACGAACGTTGAAGGAGAAATCCTGATTGTAATGATTAAATCCCAAACCAAGCCTGGTACTAAAATGCTCGGACCATGTCCGCTGCAGGCCCCAATGCATGGAAAGGCCAACCCGCGAAGCTGACAGCCCGAAAGGGGCATCATAATCACTCACATAAATGTCGTCATGGAGGTTTGGTCTGACCCTGTTGTATAAAAAGAAAGCCCCCCCTTCAAGGTATAGCGTGTAGGCTCGTCTGGTTCTCCTAAAAATAATCTCATTTGTCTCCACCCCACCTGCCAATGTCGGGTAGGCAGGTTCCATGGCATCCTCCCCAGTTAATTTCTCCAAATCCCATGAGTCAAACACAGCTCTGTGAGGGGCATCATATCGCTCCGCATCCTTCATCTCAGCATGGGGCAGTGGCATAATTAATTCTTCCTTTGGTTCCAGAGCCCTGGGCGAAGTTTTCATTGGAGTTGCTTCCTCATCATTCATGGCCATTGTTGGATCAGGAAATGAATCTCCGTGGAAGTCAACTACATCTTGGCTGTTCAGCCTGCCCTCATCACCCAAACCTAAATCTGCCTGCTCCCTCATGGGGATATATCCCACCATGAATAGGGAAATCAGCATAACCACCGCTCCAAACGCATGAAAAAAACGAACAAGCCAGGCCTCACCAGGTCCCGGAGCATTAAGAATAGCATCACGAAAACCTGCCGGTGGATCAACGCGGTATTCGCTCAATCGATCTCTTATTTTATCTTCAAATGACTTGTTCATAGCGTGTAATTCCTAGCTCATTCAAATATCTTTTCAACACATGCCGGGCATGCGTGAGCTGCGACCTGCTGGTGCTCTCCGAAATACCCAGTTCATTGGCAATTTCCTTGTGGCTAAATCCATCAATAACGCTCATATTGAAAATCACCCGGTAACCCTCAGCCAGATTATTGACTGCCTGCAAAATGACCTCCGTAGACAGCTTGTCGATCAGGTCGCTATAAAACTGGTCACTGAGTTCATTTCCTTCCGAGGCAACATCATGATCATATCTAATTACCCTGAGATGATCCAGGGCCGTATTCACAGTGATCTTCTTAATCCATCCCGCTACGGCCTGCATGTTCTTCACCTGACCTAGGTTGTTGAATATTTTTATAAAGGCCTCCTGAAATACATCTGATGCTGCCTCATGACTTTTCATATATCGCATGCAAATACCCATCACCAATGGACTGAACTCATCATAAAATCGTCCCTGGGCCCGACGGTCTCCTTTCAATATTTCCTGGATCAACTGACTCACTTGATAACCGACACAACCCGACATGAAACCATGTCGGGTCGTTTTCTTTATTTGAGATGTCTAAATCAAAACTCCAACATCAGAGCAACGTGTGCCGTATCACAGGCGCCTCCGGCACATATTTGGTAGAGAAAAGCCGTTTCCGTACTATCCGATTCGAAATTCTCCACATAGTACTCAATCATTTGCTCGGCATTGACGGAACTGACCCCTATCTCCGGCTCTATCACAATCTGAAGGGTATAGTCTGTTGAGCATGTAATGTCATTTTCAGCTACATTCAGGATATACGGATGGTCCCGGGTACCTAGTGAATCCTTTGTGATCGAAAGTTGATATTCGTCATAAATGGCTTCAAGGCATTGATCATCGGTTCTGCCTTCAATGATGATGGTGATTTGATTATGGAAAGTCTGATCTCCAAATGAGATGCTATAGTCTATCACATCAATGGAATCAGTTCCCGGGTAATACCTTATAAGGCCACTATTAAGCACTTCGGCACTCCCGGATGTCACGCTCTTCAAATGGACAGTCCAGGTGAAGACTTCACAAACCGGACTGGGCGCAAAAGGCAATACATCCAAATAACTCAGGGAATCGGGCATCTCATAGGTAAGCGGGTAGACCATGGTATCACAACCAAAAGAAGTCTCAGTCACCTCAATATTCACTTGCCCGATGGAATAAAACGTTGCTCCTTCATTATCTATGAGGGTGAGTTCATACATAAATTGCTCCCGGCCCACAAAATCAGCCTCAGGAGTGTACCGGTAGGTAAATAACTCCACCTGACTCAGCGAACCGTGAGCTGGCTCTTCCATAAAATCAATCACCGCCCCAGAAGTGCTCTCCACACAATATCCATCGTTGGCGATCGGATAGATAATCAATGATGAATTTTTGGATACAGAATAGTAATCACTCAATGCACCATTGAAGCATGGCAGACTATCCGCAGAAGTAGCCATGGTGATCAGTAAACTGTCAGTATCAATAAGCTGCCCCACTCCATTAAGAAGTTGAATAGACACCACATCCTGCCCATGGGTGAAGTCACTGTTAGGAACATACTGTAAAATTGCCTGATCCGAAATAGTGGCGCTCCCTTTGTTGGGCGCCGCGCCAATACTAAACCTGACAGCCTCAGAGGACCGGATGGTCTTCTTCAGATCAATAAAAACTGGGGTATTGGGTAGCGCAGAAATACCTTCCGTCAGTACCAGTTCATGCTCTCCCTTAGGAGCTACATCCTCCTGAAAAGCATCGCATGAAGACAGCAAAATGCCAACAATCAGTATTTGAAATGTTTGATTTTTCCAGATCATAGTAACATGGGTTTGGTACTAAGACTGAAGCTGTATCAAAAACGCTGCAAGTTCTGAAAAATATTATCTGTCTACCTCTCCCATGACAAAATCAAGGGAGCCAACAATGGCAATCAGGTCTGCGAGCATATAACCCCGGCTGATCTCCGGAAGCACAGACAGGTTCGTGAAGCAGCAGGAACGCGCCTTGCAACGTAATGCCTGGTCACTTCGCCCGTCAGTCCGGAAAAAGAAACCCAACTCGCCCTTTGGGTTTTCTGCACGAATGTAAAAATCCTGAGCTTTCGGCCTGATCTTCTTCGGTACCATCTCACGCGGATCAAACTCCCGGGTGCGTTTATGATCTGAGGTCAATTGAGTCAGACATTGGTCAATAATTTTTAGGGATTCCTCGCATTCGCGAAAGCGAACCCAATTGCGATCCCAGCAATCACCTACCTCTCCCACGCGTCCTTCACCGATGGGTATTTCAAAGTCCAGTTCGGGATACACACTGTATCCATCCACCCGCCTAAGGTCAAACTTAAGGCCGGATCCACGCAGCATTGGGCCTGTCACTCCATAGTTAATGGCCAGGTCAAGCGGGAGGGTCCCCACATTGGCAGTACGATCTATGAAGATCTTATTGGAAATCAAAAGCTTTTCCAGGTCTCGGAGTTTGGGCTTCATGTATTTTGAAAAGCTCACGCAGCGCTCTTCGAAGCCCACAGGTAAGTCATAAAACAACCCACCTATCCATACATAATTATAGAGCATTCGGGCACCCGAAGCCCATTCTAAAAGTCTGAGAATATGCTCACGATCGCGCATCATCCAGAGGAAAGGGGTAAACGCCCCGATATCCATGCCATAGGTGCCAATGGCCACAAAATGGGAAGCCAGTCTGTTTAACTCTGCCACTAACACCCTGATGTATTCCACGCGCTTGGGAATTTTCTCGGAGATGCCAAGCATACGCTCTACACCCATGGCGTAGGCATGCTCTGAATTCATGGCTGCCACATAGTCCAATCGATCCACATAGGGAATCACCTGATTAAAGGGGACTGACTCAGCATGCTTTTCAAAACATCTATGCAGGTAGCCTGGGTGAGGCACCACATCCTTCACCATTTCACCATCGGTGATTACCTCCAGCCTGAGCACCCCATGGGTGGAGGGGTGCTGCGGTCCCAGATTGATCAGCATTTCCTCTTTTTTCAGACTCTCAGCTGTGTAAACTGAAGGTTCTGAGTTTTTCAGATGATCCGGGTGGTATGTGTATTGAATGTTCAAGTGAGTGTTGGAATGATGATGATAAACCGTGATTTATTTTACTTTCGAGGGTCTAGTTAGGCGCTTCCTTCCTATCGTATTTCACTGTCATGCCATGATATTTTTCCTGCTCCTCATAATCCTTCCTCAGTGGGTGGCCTTCCCAGTCTTTGGGCAAGAGAATTCTCCTCAAATCCGGGTGATTATTAAAATGGATACCCAAAAGGTCATAGGCCTCCCGTTCGTGCCAGTTGGCCGTTTTCCAAATATCTGATACGGTATCAACCTTAGGATCAGCTCTCTCTAAAGAAACCTTGAGCATCAGATGCAGATCATACGGGATGCTGTACAGGTTGTAAATTACCTCCATGGTGCCAGCTTCAGGGCCATTATCAAGTCCGGTGAGGCACGAAAGCGAATCAAAATAAGTCTTCTCTCCGGCATGCAGCCAGGCACAAACTGCATGAATGGCTTCCGGTGCCACCAGCAAGGCCTGCGGCGTGGCATTCAAATCCTCACCAAGTATGGCCTCAGGAAACTGGTCGGTTACAAGTTGTTTGAGTTCTTGAAAGGTCATGATACGGTAGCTTTCTTCCTCTTCTCCATTAATTTTTTCAAAGCTTCCGGCTTCATCAGAGACTCCCCTCTGATCTTCTCCTGAAGTTTCATAAAGCCTCCGATCAACGCCTCTGGTCTGGGAGGACACCCTGGTACATACACATCCACAGGAATGATTTTATCCACACCCTTCACTACATGGTAACCATGCTCCCAATAAGGTCCGCCACAATTGGAACAGCTGCCCATGGAGATTACATATCTAGGCTCAGCCATCTGCTCATAAAGCCTCCTTACCCGGTCGGCCATTTTAAAAGTGACAGTACCGGCCACCACCATCACATCTGACTGCCGTGGTGAAGCACGCGGCAACACCCCGAAACGGTCCATATCATAACCCGAAGCATAGGCCCCCATCATTTCTATGGCGCAGCAGGCCAGGCCAAATCCCATCGGCCATATACTGGAAAGTCGTGCCCAGTTGAGCAGGTCATCTGCCTTGGTGACGATAATCCCCCCCTGTCCAAACTGCTGATCAAGTAGTCCCATCCTGCTTCCTTACTTTATATTCTTTTTGATTGATGTGCGCATAGGCCTTGAGTGGTATTTTCGATTTGAACTCTACCGCTTTTGACTTTGGTTTCACCCAATCGAGCATTCCATTGGCCCACACATAGATCAGGCCCAAAAACAAAATTCCTATGAAAATGAAAGTCTCTATGAGGGAAAACATGCCCCACAGACCGTTAGTATCGGCATTCATCTCCGGGTCTGCAAATACCGTAGCCCAGGGAAACAAAAAAACCAACTCGGTTTCGAAAAGGAGAAAAATAAGCGCAACTACGTAAAATCGTATGTTGAAAATACTCCACGCAGACTTCACGGGGTCCTCCCCCGATTCGTAGGTGGTTTCCTTCTCCACATTGGGGCGAACAGGGCGCAATGCTTTTCCTACCAGCAGTGTGGTCATGATAAACCCTACACCCCCGATAATAAATAACAGAGCAACTCCAAATCCTGAAATCTCTAACATCCCTGAAAATTACACAATGATTAGAATTTTAACGGGTCGAAGTGCTTGAAGTGTCCGTTCATTCTGATTTTTTCTTTGGCCTTCTCTGCCCTCTCCAGTGCCGGTATCAGGTTTTCCAGGTGATTGATTACATAAGATTGCCGCTCACTTTCAGAGCTCATCTTCAGCAATTGGTACTCCTCCTCTGGCTTCAGCCCTATTTTGTGGATGACATCATACATCACCGCTGTTTCACCTAAACCGATTTCCTCCTCCATATGCAACCACTCAAAAAGCTCCCGGCACAGCTCTACTATCCTGATGGCCTTGGAGGCGTCGGTATCGTCAATACACTCAACCAACTCCACAGGACCGCCGGCGTATTGCTTGGTATCCCATGGATTTTGAAAATCAAGCACTTTGAAAATTCTCAGCCCGGAGGTCTTAATATCCATTCGCCCATCCTTATACAACTTAGATACCTCCACGATCTTTACTTCGGTACCGTACTCTATTCGGGTCTCCACATAGGAGGGAATACCAAAAGTAGTTTTTGTAAGCAGGCAGTCATTGATCAGTTGCTTATACCGGGGTTCGAAAATATGAAGGTTGAGTTCCTCCCTCGGAAATACCACCAAATTCAACGGAAATAGAGGAATATCTTTCACCATATCTACACAACGCCAGAGTAATCGGAGAGTTTTGAATAAATTTTAAAAAATTGATGACCTTAGCCAATCATCTCACATTTGTACGCCGTGAACAAAATACGTATTAATCAAGGCCGCATTTTACCCTGGCAATTCAGAATGGTCGGAACCCTCATTGTGCTCGGCTCGATGGCCTTTGCTTTGCTTCGACTCTCAGAATTTCCGGCCATTGTCATCTGCATAGCTATTTCATTTCTGATCCCTGCCATGTGGTCTGCCTATTACATTCTGGAAATAGACCCTGAGCAGAAAACCATCTCCGAATTTAGCTGGGTACTTAGCTTCAAGAATGGGAAAACCAAATCCTTTCAGGAAGTTGAGAAAATCTTTGTCAATGAAACCAAAAAGGCTCAACGGATGACTTCATGGTCAGGTCAGGTGAGAACTTCCAAATTCAATGAGTACATGGCCTTTCTGAAACTTGTAGAAGGAGACAAATACTTTCTGATCAGTGATCCGGACCCCGCCAATCTCATGAAACGATTAACTCCGATCTCAGAGAAACTGGGATGCGACATTCATGAAAACTATGAAAAAACATAGGCACCGGGGTGCCCATGTCGGCAATTCTTCCTTAGGTAGCCCAGACCTTACCGTTACCAGTCTCGCTCAAAGGGGAGCAGCCATGATACTCCACAGGAATGGCCTGATACTGCAATGCCTCGGTAGCCCCATATTCTGTGGTGTAGTACCCCACTATGGTTAACTCCTTAATGGTCCAGAAGAATGGACGCCCGTTCTCCCAATTTTTGAGCTCTGAATTTTGTTTTTGAAGGAATTCGGTCTGTTTTTCGGGAGCAAGTGCAATAAAAGAATCCCCCATCTGTGAGTCACAATCCGCTTCAAACTGCTCGAGTCCTTTGATGAAAGCCTCACGGGCTCCCTGGTCATATACTACGCTCACCATTTCCTCAATGAACCCCGGCACGCCGAGTGACTTGGCTCCTGGGGTATCCGTCTCCGGCAAAATTCCCTCAGCTATCTGCATCACCAATCTTGCCTGATCCTCCGAGAAAAATGTAGGTGTCCAGGTAAGCTCTGGCTTGGGCGTACAACCATTCAAAATTCCCGCAACAGTGGGGGCACTCAATACCCCTCCCATTATCCAGGCGGTACGTTTCAGTGCTTCTCTTCGTTTGATATTTTCCATGATCAGAGGTTTCCTTTCTTCAATTCATTTACTGCAAAATCTGCTGCCCTGGCCGTGAGAGCCATATAGGTAAGCGATGGGTTCTGACAAGCAGAGGACGTCATGCAAGCTCCATCGGTCACAAACACGTTTTTCACTTCATGCACCTGATTCCACTTATTCAATACGGAAGTTTTCGGATCTCTGCCCATACGCGCGGTGCCCATCTCGTGGATACCCAGTCCCGGCCCTCCTATGTTATCATAAGTACTGACATTCTTCAGCCCCGCCTTTTCCAACATCTCGGCAGCCGAAGACTGCATGTCTTTTCGCATCGCTAGTTCATTGTCCTTAAACTCACAGTCGAAAATGAAAGTGGGCATGCCATGCTTATCCAGCTTGTCTGGATTCAGGGTCACTTTATTCTCATGGTAAGGGAGCATTTCACCAAAGCCCATCAGTCCCATTCTCCATTTTCCTGGGGTCTGAATATCATCTTTCAACTCTTCTCCTATCCCCAACTCGGCAATAGATGACCTCCATGACTCACGGCTGGCACCACCCTGGTAGCCATACCCTCTGATAAAATCAGGATGTTTTTCATTGATATTCCTAAATCTGGGGACATAAATACCGTTTGGTCTTCGTCCTGAGTAATACATATCCTCAAAACCATCAAACTCACCTTCAGCTCCTGCTTTGAAGTGATGGTCCATCAAGTTGTGACCCAGCTCGCCCGATTGATTCCCCATTCCTTCGGGGAAGTACTCACTTTTGGAGTTCATCAGAATGTATGTAGACCCCAGCGCTGATGCATTGAGAAAAACGATCTTCGCGTAATATTCCTGCACCTCTCCGGTTTCCGCGTCCTTCACACGCACACCCGAAGCCTTACGGGTTTCAGGATCATAAAGCACCTCCATCACGATTGATTGTGGCCGCAAGGTCATGTTTCCGGTGGCCATTGCAGCCGGAAGTGTACTGGATTGGCTACTGAAGTAACCTCCGAAGGGACATCCTCTCATGCACAGGTTTCTATAGTGGCAATGCGCCCGGCCATTGTGATTTTGAGTGATATTGGCCACCCTTCCAATCGTCAGCAGGCGGTCTTCAAAGTTTTTTGAAATGCTATCACGCACATGCTCTTCCAGACAATTAAACTCCATGGGAGGTAAAAATTTACCGTCTGGCAACTGTGGTACCCCTTCATTCCGACCACTTACCCCTATATGTGTTTCAACATGATCATACCAGGGTGCCACGTCTTTGTATCGGATCGGCCAGTCTACAGCTATTCCTTCTTTCGCATTCGCCTCAAAATCCATTTCGCTCAACCTGTAGGACTGACGCCCCCAAAGAAGCGACCTGCCTCCCACATGATAACCACGAATCCAGTCAAATCGCTTGACCTCAGTGTAGGGATGCTCTGTATCTTTTACCCACCAGTGCTTGGTAGATTCTTTGATGGTATATCCAGTTCTCAGCTGAACATCATAATCTTTTTTCTCCTCCGCAGAAACCTGATCGTCATGAGGCAGCTCCCAGGGGTTCAGATTCATGGTGGGGTAATCTTTGATATGCTTCACATCTCGTCCCCGCTCCAGTACCAGGGTTTTCAGACCCTTTTCGGTTAATTCCTTAGCGGCCCAGCCTCCACTGATGCCTGTACCTACCACTATCGCATCGTAGGTGTTTTCCGCTTTTGCTTTATTATTAAAATTCATTGATCTTAATTTGTGAACAATCGAAACTAATCAATCTGAAGCCAAATCTTAGACGGCTTTTTGATGTATTTTTAATGAAAACGTTTTCTTTTGGCACTACAGTCAAAATAAAGACATAACATACCCTCATTGAACACATGAAGATCTCCAGAAAAAAAGCACTCAAAAACATGGCCGGATTATCAGCTCTTGGATTCATTGGCTTTCCCGAGTTTGGTCATTCACAAAGCATTAAAGAAATGAAGGGAAAAATCAATCATTCGGTATGTCGCTGGCCATATGGCAAAAACACCCTGGAAGAACTCTGTGAAGCAGCCAAAGAAATAGGGATCTCTTCGATAGAATTACTCAACCCGGATGAATGGCCGATCGTGCAAAAATATGGGCTGACCTGCGCCATGGCCAACTGTGTGCCTCTGAGCCTGACAGACGGCTTCAATGACCCCAAACTGCACGAGCAGTTGAAAAAGGACTATTTTGATCTGATCCCAAAGGTGGCGGATGCAGGCCTGAAAAATATCATTTGTTTCTCTGGTAACAGAAATGGAATGCCGGATGATCTGGGCATGGAAAACTGCGCCATAGGTCTGGAGCCTGTGGTGAAAAAAGCCCAGGAATATGGTCTTACCATTTGCATGGAGCTCCTCAACTCCAAAGTGAATCACCCTGACTATCAATGTGACCATACTGAATGGGGTGCCGGGCTCTGCGAAAAACTGGGCATGGAAAATTTCAAACTCCTGTACGACATCTACCACATGCAGATCATGGAGGGTGACATCATCGCTACCATCCAGAAATATCATCCTTACATCGCGCACTACCATACCGGAGGTGTACCCGGCCGAAATGAAATTGATGAAACCCAGGAGCTCAATTATAAAGCCATCATGGAAGCTATAGTGGCTACAGGGTTTACCGGATATGTGGCCCAGGAATTTATTCCTAAAAATGAAGATGTGTTTGCTTCCCTGGCTCAGGGCGTGCGCATATGTGATGTTTAATCCGTTACCACGGGTAGATCCGAAGGTTGACCCCATTCACTCCAGGAGCCATCATATACAGATAGGTTTTGATAACCGCTGACATGTGCACCTAAGGCAAGGATACAAGCAGTAAGACCTGACCCGCATGATAGGGTAACATGCTGATCCTTGATTTCCAGCTTTTCAAAAATCCCTTTGAGCTCTTCTTTAGGAATCAGCTGATTGGCTCTGATTAGTTCTGTAAAGGGAAGGTTGAGTGAATTTGGAATGTGTCCACCTCTCAATCCCCTGCGGGGCTCAGGAGCAGTCCCGTGAAAGCGAGCCGCAGATCGCGCGTCTATCAGACATTCCTTTTCATTTCCTATGGCATCCAATACCTGATCAGCATTCCGGAAAAACCCAGACTGAGGGTTGGCCCTGAAATCACCTTTCTCAAACTCAGCACTTACTATATGTTCCGTGGGCAAACCAGCTGCCTTCCACGCTGGCAGGCCGCCATTGAGAACGGCCACACGCTCATGACCCATGGCCCGGAACATCCACCAGGCCCGGGGAGAGGCATACACTCCCAAATAGTCGTATAAAATGATGGTATGGCGCTGATTGATTCCGAGGGCTTGTGCTTCGCGTGTAAACACCTCTGCCGAACACATCATATGTGGAAGGTCTGTGGTGAGATCAGAAAACCGACCATTAATATCAAAAAACCTGGCTCCTGGAATCCGAATTCCGACAAGGGCAGGATCCACCTCGCCCTGTACAGGCGGGATACTGGCATCCAATATAATCACCTCGGGATGGTGAATTCGCTCAGCCAGCCAATTGACTGAAACCAGTGCGTCGGGCAAGTCGAGCGAATTCACTTCCATGGTTTGTTGTTTTTATTTCAATCGATCAAGAATGGTATTGAACGTAGCACTCGGCCTCATGGCTTTGGAGGTGAGTTCTTCACTAGGCTTGTAATACCCATCAATATCCACAGGAGCTCCCTGAGCGGCAAGCAATTCTCCATTTATCACAGACTCTTGCTCTTTCAATTCTTTAGCTACCCCAGCGAAAAGATCTCTGAGGGCTGCATCATTGTCCTGTGCGGCAAGGGCTTCTGCCCAATACATGGCCAGGTAAAAATGGCTACCTCTGTTATCCAGCTCATTCACACTTCTGGATGGAGACTTATTTTCCTCCAAAAACTTACCGGTAGCTGCATCCAGCGCATCAGCCAACACCTGAGCGCGAGGGTTGCTGTCTGCAATACTCAGGTGCTCCAAAGACGCTGCCAGGGCCAAAAACTCTCCAAGGGAATCCCACCTCAGGTGGCCTTCCTCTACGAACTGCTGTACGTGCTTAGGCGCTGATCCTCCTGCCCCAGTTTCAAACAGCCCTCCACCATTCATCAATGGTACGATTGAAAGCATTTTGGCACTGGTACCTACCTCCAATATTGGGAAGAGGTCCGTCAGGTAATCGCGGAGCACATTTCCAGTGACCGAAATGGTATCCAGTCCCTTTCTGATTCGCTCTACGGTAAACTTGGTAGCCGCTACTGGTGACATGATGTGGATTTCCAGGCCGCTGGTATCATGATCCTTCAGGTACTGATTCACTTTTTGAATCAACTGCGTATCGTGCGCCCGGTTCTCATCCAACCAAAATACAGCAGGGGTTTTGGAAGCACGCGCACGGGTAACAGCAAGCTTCACCCAATCCTGCACCGGGGCATCCTTCACCTGACACATTCTCCAAATGTCTCCGGCCTCTACTTGATGGGATATCAATACATTGCCAGCGGCATCCACTACTCGCACTTCACCATCTCCAGGGATTTCAAAAGTCTTGTCGTGAGAGCCATATTCCTCTGCTTTTTGGGCCATGAGCCCCACGTTGGGTACACTTCCCATGGTAGTAGGATCATAGGCTCCATTGGCCTTGCAGTCCTCAATCACTGCTGCGTAAACACCCGCATATGACCGGTCAGGAATAATGAATTTGGTGTCTTTCAGTTTTCCATCCGGGCCCCACATGCGGCCGGAAGTCCTGATAGCCGCAGGCATTGAGGCATCGATAATCACATCACTAGGTACATGCAAGTTGGTGATCCCTTTATCAGAGTTGACCATGGCCAATTCTGGACGAGCGGCATAACATGCAGCAATGTCTGCTTCAATATTCGCCTTCTCAGCTACAGGAAGGGTTTCAATTTTTGCAAGCAGATCAGCCATACCATTGTTGGCATCTACTCCCAGACTTTTGAAGGTCGCCTCATATTTTGCAAAAACAGGCTTGAAAAACACTGAAACCGCGTGTCCAAAAATAATGGGATCGGACACCTTCATCATAGTAGCTTTCAGGTGTACCGAAAGGAGGACGTCTTCCTTTTTGGCAGACTCTATCTCACGCTCGAAGAAAGCTCTCAGTGCCTTCTTGCTCAAAACTGATGCATCGATCACCTCACCTGCTTTCAATGAAGTTTTTTCTTTCAATACAGTCACCGCTCCGTTTGCTTCTACCAGTTCTATCTTCACATCACCGGGCTCACTCACGCTGACAGACTTTTCACTTCCGTAAAAATCGCCATCCTTCATGTGGGCAACGTTTGATTTGGAATCTGCTCCCCAGGCACCCATCGAATGTGGGTTTTTCCTGGCATACTCTTTCACGGCTCTGGGGGCTCTCCGATCAGAATTTCCCTCTCTCAGCACAGGGTTCACTGCACTCCCTTTTACTTTGTCGTATCGTGATTTGATGTCTTTTTCCTCCTCCGTGGTGGCTTCAGCCGGGTAATCAGGCAGATTGTAGCCTTTACTTTGAAGTTCTTTGATCACCGCCACCAGCTGTGGAATTGAAGCGCTGATATTTGGCAGTTTAATGATATTGGCTTCTGGCGTTTTTGCCAGATTGCCCAACTCAGCCAGGTCATCAGTGATTCGCTGGTCTGCCGTAAGTCTTTCAGGAAAACTGGCAATGACCCTCCCTGCCAGAGAAATATCCCTGGTTTCGAGCTGAATGCCTGCGGGCGCGGCAAATGCCTGGATGATAGGTAGGAAAGAATGAGTTGCCAGAGCCGGAGCTTCGTCGGTAATAGTGTAAATAATTGTGCCTTGTTTTGCCATTTGTTCCTGAGTTTCCTGAGCCATTGTTTGACGACTCAAATCGTATTTGTACTTAGTTTGTATTTAATAACTTTCTTCCTTGTTGGGAAAATCCTTGGACCTAATGTCCTTGATGAAATTGGTGGTAGCCTCACCAATGATTTTATTCAAATCTGCATATTGTCTTAAAAACCTGGGCTTGAAATCCTGAGTGATTCCCAACATATCATGCACCACCAGCACCTGACCATCTACATCCGGTCCTGCTCCTATACCAATAATCGGGATGTGCAGGGACTCTGATACTTCTTTGGCCAGACTGGCAGGAATTTTTTCCAGTACGATACCGAAGCATCCAATGTCCTGTAAAATCTGTGCATCAGATTTCAATTTTTCGGCCTCTACCTCCTCTTTGGCGCGCACGCTATATGTGCCAAACTTATAAATAGACTGAGGCGTAAGCCCCAAATGTCCCATAACAGGAATCCCCGCTGACAGCACTCTGGAGATACTTTCCTTGATCTCAATGCCGCCTTCCATCTTTACCGCATGTGCACCGGATTCTTTCATAATACGGATGCTCGATCTGAGTGCTTCAGAAGAATTGCCCTGATAACTCCCAAAAGGAACGTCCACCACCACGAGTGCACGATGAACTGCCTTGACCACCGAAGTGGCATGCCAGATCATGTGATCCAGAGTGATAGGCAGGGTAGTCTCATTTCCGGCCATGACATTGGATGCTGAATCTCCTACCAGGATCACATCTATACCGGAGGCATCCAGAATACGCGCCATCGAATAATCGTATGCAGTGAGCATAGCAATCTTTTCTCCGGTCGCTTTCATCTCCTGAAGCCGGTGGGTGGTGATTTTCTTAAATTGTCCTTGCGCTGTGCTCATACTCTGTGGGGTCAGGTTGTTTATCGGGGTAATGCCCAATCGTCGGGGAAGGCGCAAATTAATAAAAACCTACTTCATCTGAAACGACTCTTTGTCACTTCCATTTGATATTACATCCCATACTCGGGTGTTGGTCATCGGAAATAGGATCACCCAACACCAACGCATCCAAAGCACCCCTCAAATCCTTACCATTTACCGGCTTCCCATTACCTGGAGAGGCTTCATCCATTCTACCCCTGTAGACACAGAGATTGTTTTCATCAAACACAAAAAAATCAGGAGTACACTCAGCTTTGTAAGCCCTGGCCACACGTTGGGATTCATCATATAAATACGGAAAGGTAAACCCCACGGAGAGGGCCTGCTCCTTCAAGGCCTCCGGACTATCTCCGGGGTATTTGATGACGTCATTGGCTGAAATGGCCACAAAGTCAACCCCTTTATCCTGATAATAATGAGCAATATTGGCTATCTCCTCCTGAATATGAATCACATAAGGGCAATGCGCACAGATGAACATGATCACCGTGCCTTTCGCTCCTCTTGCCTCGGATAAGGATACTGATTTTCCTGAAACGACATCCGGTAGCCTAAAATCTGGAGCCGGTGTGCCTAGTGACATCATGCTGGATAAGGTGAGTGACATTTGATCTTTACTTTTTGCTACAAAAAATGAATTAAATTGAACTTCAAAATTATCACGAAGTTTAACCATGAGATACCCATTTGCCCTACTTTTTGTTTTCATTACAGGATTGATCTTTGCCCAGACACCTGCCCCAGAGCGTACCGAGGGCGACGGCCCATATGATCGCCTTATTATCCGTGGGGCTACCCTGATTAACGGAAATGGAGCACCACCTATGGGGCCGGTAGATATTGTGATCACGAAAAACAAGATTAGCCAGATCAGTATAGTGGGATATCCTGGTGTGTCGATTGACAACAGCAAAAGACCCAGAAGTGGCGAAAACGATCATGAAATAGATGCTGAAGGCATGTATGTCCTCCCCGGGTTTATAGATATGCACGGCCACATCGGATCTATCTCTGAGATTCCGGCGGAGTATGTCTTCAAATTGTGGATGGCACATGGCATTACCACCATACGTGAGCCCGGGAGTTTTCAGGGCAGAGACTGGACGCTTGATCACAAAAAGCGAAGTTCCAAAAACGAGATAACCGCTCCAAGAATCATTTCCTACACGGGATTTGGAATGGGATCCGATGGCATCAATACGGAAGAGGAAGCACGAAAATGGGTGCGCGCCAATGCTGAAGCCGGTTCTGATGGCATAAAATTTTTCGGTGCCCGGCCTGAGATCATGAAAGCAGCGCTGGAAGAGAACAAAAAACTGGGCCTGGGGGCTGCATGCCATCACGCCCAAACCAACGTGGCCTGGTTAAATGTCCTTAACTCTTCGGAATGGGGTCTTACCACGATGGAACACTGGTATGGCCTCCCTGAGGCCATGTTTCATGATCGTACTGTACAGCACTATCCGGCAGACTACAACTACCAGAATGAACAGCAGCGCTTCGAAGAAGCAGGCAAGCTCTGGGACCAGGCCGCAGCTCCGGGTTCGGAGAAGTGGAATGAGGTCATGAATACAATGCTGGCTCGGGACTTCACCCTGGATCCTACTTTCAACATCTATGAAGCCAACCGGGACCTCATGCGAGCCAGAAATGCTGACTGGCACAAGGACTATACCCTGCCTGTGCAGTGGGATTTTTATGCCCCCAGCAAAGTATCTCACGGATCGTATTGGCACGCCTGGGGCACGGAGCAGGAGGTAGCCTGGAAGAAGAATTATCTGCTCTGGATGACATTTGTGAATGAATACAAAAATCGGGGCGGGCGGGTGACCACTGGCTCTGACAGTGGTTACATCTATCAGCTTTATGGATTTGCTTATATCCGGGAGCTGGAGCTCCTCAGGGAAGCCGGTTTTCATCCACTGGAAGTCATTCGATCCGCCACCCTAATGGGCGCAGAAGCCCTTGGGCTTCAGAGTCAGATTGGCACCATAGAGGTAGGCAAACTGGCAGATCTGGTGCTGGTAGAGGAAAACCCCCTTGCAGACCTGAAGGTGCTGTATGGAACGGGAGCCATCAGGCTGACCGAAGAGAATGAAATAATACGTGCCGGTGGCGTAAAATACACCATCAAAGACGGGATAGTATATGACGCCAAAGAACTCCTGAAAGATGTGCGCGAAATGGTGAAAAAAGCCAAATTAACTGATGGTGAAATCACTCAACCAGGATATCCCAATTGGGATTAAGGCACAAAATTCCTACTTTTAGCAGAATCCAACTATCAATATGCTCAACCCCAGATTTCTATTCCTCCTCATACTGATCGCGCTCTCTGCCTGCATTGAGACTCAATCCAGCAAGGGTCAGGAAGATACGCCCAACGCGACACCACAGGTTCCGACGAATCCATCTGGCAGGATGGTCTCTCTGCTGGGTACCGTGCTGCCTCCCAAGCAACTTTCAGAAAGAGTCATGGGAAAAAGACTGGAGCAGCTGGAGGATGCACGGAAAAAATATGAAAGCGATCCGGAAAATCTGGACAACATCATTTGGTATGGGCGACGCATGGCCTATCTGGGCCGCTACCAGGAAGCCATTCGCATTTACTCTATTGGGCTGGATCTTAATCCTAATTCCTACAGGCTGCTGAGGCATCGTGGCCATAGGTACATTACCGTGAGGAAATTTGATGCGGCCATCGAAGACCTGCAGAGGGCGGCTTTCTATGCCCGACCTGCCGAAAACAAAATAGAACCTGACGGACTACCAAACAGGCTTAATAAGCCCCTTTCTAACGATAAATTCAACATATGGTACCACCTTGGCATTGCTTATTATCTGAAAGGAAACTATGACAAAGCCATCTCTTCCTTTAAAAAATGCATCACCTACGCCGACAATGATGACCTGATAGTGGCTACCACGGATTGGTTTTATATGACCTACCGTAAAATCGGAAACCTGCCGGCAGCTCAGGAGCTACTCGCTCCCATTTCCAGAAGGATGAATATCGTCGAAAATTATGCCTACCATCAACGACTGATGATGTATCAGGGCCACTACCAACCAGAAGACCTCCTGGATAAAGCAGATCGTGACAATGACAGCATTGATCCCACCATAGGGTATGGGGTGGCCAACTGGTATTTGTACAATGGTCAGGTAGATATCGCCACAGAACTTATTGACAAGATACTCCGCAACCCACAGTGGGACGGATTCGGGTATATCGCTGCAGAAGTAGATAAGGTCTCTCTCGGCAATCTTTAGAGTGCCTCGATATCCTTTCGGATCTGAATAAGGATTTGAGGATAATCGGTAATGATACCATCTACCCCCATGTGAAGCATTTTCACCATGTCCTCACGATTATTAGGTGAATAAGTATATACCTGAAATCCCCGGGCATGCATCCTAAAAACCCGACGGGTAGATAGCGTGTGGTATTCAGGATTGAGTGCTTTCATTCGATCATCCTCCTTGGCCCGCCCCAGGTGCATTTTTGTTTCCACATAAAACGCAATCAAAGGCGCAGAATCTTCACCGATCATGAGCTTTTTGGTCTGCACATGATCATCATACTCATGAGCCGCTTCTATGTACTCTACTTCTTCCGACTGGAGGATGATCCATTCATAGCCATTCTTTTCTTGTCGGATTACGTCCACAAGTTTCTCAGCAAAATCATGATAATGTGGGTGATCCATGTGCTTGATCTCGATGAGCACCTTGCATCTTCCATTGATCAGGTCCAGCACCTCTTTGAGTGTTGGGACACGCTCATCTCTGAATTTGGGATCAAACCATGAACCCGCATCCAACTGCCTGATTTCCTCCAATGTGTAATCATGCACGGCCCCTGTGCCGTTGGTAGTCCTGTCCAGAAACTCATCATGAAACACCACTATTTCCTCATCCTTGGTGTTTCTCACATCCAGTTCTATCATATCCACACCCATTTCGATGGCCGCACGAAATGCCGCCATGGTGTTTTCAGGAGCAATCCCTGAAGCTCCTTTATGAGCGATGATGTCAAAGTGTTCTTTCTTCAGGGACTTATCAATCACCGGACTCGTGAGGAAATGCAGATAGATATAAGGCTCGAATAAAGCGACAGCCAAAAACAACACCATAACGGGTGATGAATAAAGAAGAAATTTTTTAGTCATTTCAGTTGTCGAATAGTCGCATTAAGTTATAAAAATAACCATCCATTACCACGTGGTTCACTCGCTTTTTGCCGGTTTTGTCAAACTTAGGTGAAGCTCCTGAAGCTGTGCTGAGTCAATCAGGGATGGTGAATCGATCATAACATCGCGGCCTGATGTGTTTTTAGGAAACGCGATAAAATCTCTGATACTGTCCTGTCCTCCGAAAAGTGCGCAGAGTCTGTCAAAACCAAATGCAATACCACCATGCGGAGGAGCGCCATATTCAAAAGCACTCATCAAAAAGCCAAACTGATCCTGAGCTTCCTCTTTGGTAAAACCGAGGGCATCAAACATTTGTGACTGCAGGGTTCGGTCGTGAATCCTGATAGACCCACCTCCAAGTTCTACTCCATTCACCACCATGTCGTAGGCATTGGCTCTCACACTTCCTGGATCTGTGGAAAGTTTGTCCAAATCTTCTGGATTTGGTGAGGTAAATGGGTGGTGCATTGCATGGTATCGCTGAGAATCTTCATCCCACTCCAATAGCGGGAAATCAACCACCCAGGCGGCCGTGAACTTACTGCGGTCTCTGAGCCCAAGTCTTGAGCCCATCTCCAGACGCAATTCGCAAAGTGCCTTCCTGGTTTTATTAGCCTCACCAGCCAAAATCAGCAACAGATCACCGGGGCTCGCCTCCAAACGCTCAGCCCAGGATTTCAATGCCTCCTGATCATAAAATTTATCTACAGAGCTCTTAAAGGAGCCATCCTCGTTGCATTTCACATACACCAGGCCTTTTGCCCCAATCTGTGGTTTCTTCACAAAATCCGTCAACCCATCCAACTCCTTGCGGGTGTACTCACCACAGCCAGTCGCGTTGATCCCTACGACCAACTCCGCACTGTCAAATACGACAAACCCTTTTCCCTGAGTCAGGTCGTTGAGCTCCCTGAATTCCATTCCGAACCTCAGGTCAGGCTTATCAGAGCCATATTTGGTCATGGCATCAGCATAGGAGATGTGAGGCAGCTCACCGAGATCCACCCCTTTCACTTCTTTGAAAAGGTATTTGATCAACCCTTCGAAAGTATCCAGTATGTCCTTTCGGGTGACAAATGACATCTCACAGTCTATCTGTGTAAACTCCGGCTGACGATCCGCACGCAGATCCTCATCCCTAAAGCACTTCACGATTTGAAAATATCGATCGAATCCCGAAACCATCAGCAACTGCTTAAAAGTCTGTGGAGACTGAGGCAAAGCATAAAACTGATTGGGATTCATACGTGAAGGCACCACAAAATCGCGCGCGCCCTCAGGTGTACTTTTGATCAGGTAAGGAGTCTCTACCTCGGTAAATAAGTGATCAGACAGATAGGCTCTGGTCTTTTGCAACAGCTGGTGGCGCATTTCCAGGTTTTTCCTGACAATCCCCCTCCTCAAATCGAGGTATCGATACTTTGCCCGTAAGTCTTCTCCACCATCCGTTTCATCATCGATAATGAATGGGGGGGTCTTCGACTCGTTGAGTACCGTCAGCTCTTTCACCCTTATTTCCACATCCCCTGTCGGGATTTTATCGTTTTTAGCCACACGCTCCACCACTTCTCCTGTCGCTGAAATCACAAACTCGCGACCTACCCTTCTCGCCAGCTCTAGCGTCTTCTCATCAGTTTTCCCCTCCTCAAAGATGAGCTGAGTGATGCCGTACTTATCCCGAACGTCTACCCATATCATTCCACCTTTGTCTCTAATCTTCTGTACCCAGCCGGCCATGGTCACCTGCTGACCGATGTGACTGCTTCTAAGCTCCCCGCACGTATGTGTTCTCAACATTTTATTATTTTTTGCGTCGTTTCCTGTTAAAACAGCGGCAAATTTAACAATAGTTTTAGCTTTGAAATAATAAATCTCAACAACCGATGAAACTACCCAAACAGCTCTGGATAATGATTTTACTTCTTTTGACCTTTAGCCATTTCGCTACTGCTCAGATTTCCGTGACCCGCCAGAAAGTCACCAAAGATATTTCCATGGAAGTGCCTGAATCGTTCATTCCCATGAGCCAGTCCGAACTCATTGGCAAATATGTGTCCTCACGCACTCCCATTGCCATGTACACCAGTGAGGATCGAAACATTGATCTGGGAATCAATGAAACCAGCAGTACCTGGGCGGGTGATGACCTCCCCATTCTACAGGCCTTTTACAAAGCCAACATTGCCAACCTCTTCACGGAAGTGGAATTTTTACAGGAAGAAATTCGTGAAATCGGGGGAAGGCCCTTCATTGTATTTGAATTTATCTCTAAAATCACCGACGAAGAGAGCACCTTTGGGGGAAACAGCAGCATTTCCAAGTATACGTACATACAATACACCTTACGAAATAATAAGGTGTTGCTCTTCAACTTCACCTGTCCGCTGAGAGCTCGTCCCCAATGGCAGGAAACCGCTCAAAGAATGATGGAAAGCGTAAGGATCAAATCATGAATACGCTGAGCATTCATAGTGATGAACACTATATGCGCCAGGCATTGAAAGAAGCTGAGGCAGCCTTTGAGGAGCAGGAAATACCTGTAGGCGCAGTGGTCACCTGCCAAAACCGGATCATTGCTCGGGCACACAACCAGGTGCAAAGGCTCAATGATGTCACGGCCCATGCCGAGATGCTGGCCATCACCGCGGCACAGAATTTTCTGGGCTCCAAATACCTGGACCAATGTACACTGTATGTAACCCTCGAGCCATGCACCATGTGTGCCGGAGCACTGTACTGGTCGCGGATAGCCAAGGTGTGCTACGGGGCGAAAGATGAGAAAAGAGGCTACCATCTGGCCAACCCTAATATATTGCATCCACAAACCACGCTCATCACCGGGCTGCTGGCAGATGAGTCCTCTGAATTGATCAAATCATTTTTTAGAAAGATGCGCGGGAACAATTCATAGGTTGCTATGTTCTATATTTGACTAATCAATAGATTTTTAAACTAAAAAACATATACCAAAATGGCATTCGAACTACCAGATTTACCCTATGCACATGATGACCTTGAGCCACACATTGACAAGCAGACAATGGAAATCCATCATGGAAAGCACCATGCAGGATATGTAGCCAAGCTAAACGCGGCGATCGAAGGCACAGAAATGGCTGGTCTTTCGCTGGAAGAGCTGCTGACCAAGCACAGTAGCAACGGAGCAGTACGAAATAACGGAGGTGGTCATTGGAATCACTCATTGTTCTGGACCATCATGGGACCAGATGGTGGCGGAAACCCTTCGGGCACTATTATGGACGCCATACACGACTCGTTTGGTTCTTTTGAAGCCTTCAAAGAAAAATTCAGCAACGCGGCAGCCACCAGATTCGGATCGGGCTGGGCATGGCTATGTGTACACCCGGGCGGAAAACTGGAGGTCTGCTCTACGGCCAATCAAGACAATCCACTGATGCCAGAGGCCGGATGTGGTGGAAGGCCCATCCTCGGACTGGACGTATGGGAGCATGCCTATTACCTGAAATATCAAAACAAAAGGCCCGACTACATTGATGCTTTTTTCAGTGTAATCAACTGGGCAGAAGTGAATAAAAATTACGAAGCTGCCAAGTAGTTAGCCCACCTTCCCAGAAAAGGTCCATTTCTCATAGGAATGGACCTTTTTTTATGATTCTCGCTCACAACCCGGGTCTGTTAACATCCCTCTTGACTCACCCCATTTCACCCATACCAAATTCAGCCCCACGTCCGTTCATGCCCAGAAAGTACTCTAAGTTTTAATATTTACACAACCGATTGCATAAATTTATTAAGTTTACCAAACCAGCAATAACTCTACTCAAACTCAATGGATGTCTAACATTTCGGAACTATGCTAAAATTACCCGGCTATCTGGTTGCATTAATCCTGCTCAGCAGCATCAGTTGTAAGCAGGAGGACACTCAAAACGCAGCACGTGAGCGCATCTCGATCAACGATGATTGGCGCTTTATGAAATATCAATCATCGGATGAGTCTGACAGCCTCATCTATGATGTAAGACCAGAGGTTACTGACACACAAGATGACAAACCTGCAGACTCGAAGCCTACGGAAGCGATAGAAGTATCCACTAATATGACGGTGCTTAAGCCCTGGATACTGCCTACAGGTAATGAGTTTATCAGCGATCATTCAAAAAAAAGTGTCCGCCCGGATGGCAACCCTGGAGGTACCTACCCACTGGTGCAAAGAGACTACGATGATCATACATGGGGGCTTATAGACCTCCCTCATGACTGGGCCATACAGGGCCCATTCTTTGAAGGATGGAACACTCCGGTAGGTGGAGGAATGGGAAGACTCCCAAGCCCCGGAGTGGCATGGTATCGCAAGACGATCGAAATCCAGAAGGAAGACGAAGGAAAATCGATTTTTCTGGATGTGGACGGAGCCATGTCCTATGCCATGGTGTGGGTAAATGGTCATTTGGCAGGTGGCTGGCCATACGGATATTCCTCTTGGCGAATCAACCTCACACCATATCTTGAAATTGGCGGAGACAATCAGCTCGCTATAAGACTTGATAACCCGCCGAATTCCTCGAGGTGGTATCCTGGTGGAGGTATTTATCGAAATGTGTGGCTGGTTAAAACCGATCCAATTCACGTAGCACACTGGGGCACTTTTATTAAAACGAACAACGTCTCAAGCAAATCAGCGGAAATTAATCTGACGGTAGACATCAGCAATAATTCTGACGCAAGCCATGACGTGGAGGTAGTGACGTCAATCTACGCCCTAGAAAATGGCACCTCCGAGCGCTCATTTGTTAAGAAATTTGACAGGAAAACCCTTGTCCTTTCGCCAAATGCGAGGCATTCTGTCGAAAGCTCTGTCATCTTGGAAAACCCAAAACTCTGGGGGCCACCTCCTTCCCAAAAGCCTAACCTCTACTTGGCGGTCACTCAGGTCATCCGTGATCATAAGATACTGGATGAATATGAAACCCAGTTTGGTATCAGGTCCATCGAATTTGATGCAAACAGAGGTCTGATTGTCAATGGTGAACCTGTTTATATCAAGGGAGTGAACCAACATCATGATCTCGGAGCCCTGGGCGCTGCCTGGAATGACAGAGCCGCTGAACGACAGCTTGAAATGCTCAAAGAATTGGGATGCAATGCTATAAGAATCGCCCATAATCCACCTGCCCCCGAACTACTAGATATGACCGATCGCATGGGCTTTCTGGTGGTGGACGAGCTTTATGATTGCTGGGAGCGCAAAAAAACACCATTGGACTTTCACCTGATATTCCCGGAGTGGCACGAGCAAGACCTGAGAGCCATGATCCGTCGTGACAAAAATCACCCATCGGTAATCCTGTGGAGCACTGGCAACGAGGTGGGCGAGCAGTACACTGATGAGGCTGGGGCCCGAGTAGCAGCCAAGCTCAGAGCAATAGCTAATGACGAAGATCCCACCAGACCTACATCTGCTTCATTTAACTATGCAAAACCCGACATGCCCATCACGGCTGAAGTGGAAGTGATCAACCTCAACTATCAGGGTGAGGGGATTCGAAATGCGCCCGCTTACGCTCACCTGAAAGGGATCAACACTCCTCCATTGTATCCAAAATTTCATGATAAATTTCCAGACAAAATGATCATTAGCAGCGAAAATGCCGCTGCACTTAGTAGCCGTGGCACCTACCTGTTCCCTGTGGTAGACGGAATAAGTGCCCCGATCAGCGATTCGGTTGGAGGAGACCCTGCCCAAGGCTACGTCAGCGCATACGAACTTCACACCGCGAATTTCGGCTCCTCTGCTGATAAGGTGTTTAGCTCCTTAGATATGCACCCCTATGTAGCTGGCGGGTTCGTTTGGAGTGGTTGGGATTATTTGGGAGAGCCTACCCCCTATTACCTTTCCAGAAGTTCCTATTTTGGGCTCATAGACCTGGCAGGATTCAAGAAAGATCGCTTCTATCTATATCAGGCCAGATGGAGACCCGATTTCCCCATGGTTCATATTTTGCCTCACTGGAACTGGCCTGACAGGATAGGGAAAATCACCCCGGTGCACATTTTCACTTCCGGAGATGAAGTGGAGCTTTTTCTGAATGGAAAGTCATTGGGCAGGAAAAAGAAAAAACCATTTGAATACAGGCTAAGATGGGATGATGTGATCTATGAACCCGGAACCCTCAAAGCCATTGCTTATAAGGAAGGAAAAGAGTGGTCTGAAGACGTGATCAAGACCACAGGTGCTCCTGCTAAGCTGAAGCTGATGGCTGACAGAAGTGTAATCAACTCAGATGGAAAAGATCTGGCCTTTATCACTGCCCTGATTTTGGATGAAAATAATCTCGAAATCCCGAATGCTGCTCATTCGGTATCATTCACGATAGAGGGGCCAGGTAACATACTGGCAACTGACAATGGTGACCCAACAGATCTGACATCCTTCTCGTCACCAACGAGAAAGACCTTTAGCGGAAAAGCATTGGCAGTTATTCAGTCCCAAAAGGGACAAGTCGTGCCGATCAGAATCACAGCTACATCGCCCGGACTGGATCCTTATACCCTTACTATCGAGTCCGCCAAAGACGGTCCTCTAAAAGGAGTGAACAAGTAGATATTTCGCACAATAAAAACAACCGGTTGCGCATAAGCAAGATTTATACACACGATTATCCTATGAATACACAAATGAAAATAATCAAGGCCATTGTTCTACTGATATTGAGTATCACCCTTATCCATTGTAGCTCAGAAGAAATGCCTAAACCAAGCTTTGGTGGGCCCTCTGATGGAGATGGCACTCCATCAAAACAGTACCTCAAAGAATTCGCAGCCTTCCCGGTTGGCAATATTGTGTCGGCCAGCAAGCTAGCCTCCAATTCAGAGGATAATCTCAAGTTTAAAGAGATATTACTCAATGACTACAACAGTATTACCGCTGAAAATGACATGAAAATGGCCAATATCTTCAGAGGTCCTGATAATTACGACTGGAGTGATGGAGATGCGATTGTAGCCTACGCAAAAGCCAATGGGCTCAGGGTACATGGTCATGCGCTGGTTTGGCACTCCTCTATCCCCGGATGGCTCACCAATTTCGCCGGCACTGACGAAGAATTTTCTAAACTCATTGAGAACTACATCAAGCAAACAGTCGCCCATTTCGCAGAGGAAAAAGATAGTCTGGGCAATTCGGTAGTGGCCAGCTGGGATGTGCTCAATGAGTACTTTGATGGCACTAGTGTAAGATCTTCACTATTCTCACAGAGAATGGGAGCTGATTTTCATAAAAAGCTATTCCAATGGGCACGGGAAGCCAACTCTGATGTAAAACTCTTCTACAATGACTATAATGTGATTGGAATCTCCAGCAAAAGGAGTGCGATCCTTAGCATGGTGAGTGATTTTCAGAGCAACAATATTCCAATAGATGGCATAGGTGCACAAGTACATATTAACTATCAATGGCCCACAATCACTGACATTCAGAATGGCTTTCAGGAAATTGCCAATACCGGGTTACTGATACATTCCTCAGAATTGGACATCACCGTCAACCCAAATGACGATATTTCCGAACTGACCGCCGAAAGAGCGATATCCCAGTCTGTGCAATTTCAGCGGTTGGCCTTTTACTACGGAGAAATCGTACCAAAAAATCAACAATTCGGGATCACCGTTTGGGGGTTCAGAGATCAGGATAGCTGGATATATGAAGGAGGCACAGACTGGCCACTTTTATATGACAACAATTTTGAGCCCAAACCAGCATACGATGGCTTCAGAAATGGCCTGGATGGTCAGGCACCCTAAGGTGCCTGAATGCTTTAATTGGCTCTGTCAATTACTTTAAATAGCTCTACAGGAGAATTGTTTGCTCCCAAAATGATGTGTTTGCTTCCTGCTATCTCAAGGGACCTCATGTTTTTGATGTTCCCTTTGGTAAAAAAGGAATTATCAGGAATATATCAGGGCATTAAACTTCAAGTTCTGGTCGATGGTGTTTTGAAAATAAACTCCCGATACGGAGGCAGGCACGACAGTGAAAAGTTTCTCGAAAGTGCCGGTCTTTTGATCGAAGGACTCCGTACAACCGAGCAACACCATGAAGGTCATAATTGCCGCTAATTTGGTCAATGATTTCATAAAATAAAGTCTAATGTATGCCAATAAGGTACCCAAAACACGAAAAAGCCACCTGCTTTTGCAAGTGGCTTTCACATTTCAACTAATCATAATATTCATCTTGTAACAAGTCACTCGTTATTCACATGCGTCATGCTCCACTACTGACACATCATCTATGAAGAAGGTCTGTGTAGTTGCTCCCATGTCAAAAAGTAATCTATGATCACCAGAAGCAGTGGCCTGAACGGTGGTAACAAATGCGAAATAGCTCCAATCTTCGGGGATTTCTAAATCCCGTGAGTAGAAGAAATCTGCTCCATTTCCATCATACTGCGACATAGAAATCCTGAATACTCCATCAGGGCCCGCAGCTTTAGCCCAGAAGCTGATCTTGTATTGATTACCCACAGTCAGTGCTACCGCATCTGATGCTATTTGGGTATCCCATGGATTGCCACCCGCACCTGTTGCGGTCATCGAGCCTGAGCCTGAGTGGGCATCAGTAGAAGCCTCAGCTGCACCGTTCAGTGCTGTCCATCCGGTCAGGCCATCTTCGAAACCTCCATTAGAGTATTCACTTGATGAAGAAACTTCATATTCCTTTACACTCACACCATCCACAAAGAATGTCTGGGTACTTGCCCCCATGTCGAAAAGTAATCTATGATTACCAGTGGAGGTAGCCTGAGCAGTTGTGACAAACGAAAAATACGTCCACTCCTCCGGAATAGTAAGATCAGGAGAGTAAAAGAAATCATCTGATTGGCCGCTGGCAAATTGTGACATAGACAGCCTGAACACGCCATCGGGGCCCGCAGCTTTTGCCCAAAAGCCGATCTCATAGTCTGTGCCAACTTCCAATTCCATAGCATCAGAAGCAATCTGAACGTCCCATGGGTTACCTCCTGCACCTGTAGCAGTCATCGACTGGCTACCGCAATAAGCTTCGGCACTAGTGACCTCAGCTGCTCCATTTAGAGCAGTCCATCCGGTCAGGTCAGTTTCGAAGCTCGAATTGGCAAGCAACTCAACCGGCCCTGAAGCTCCAATGGAACCTGGGACTAATCCTATCTGGTCAATCCCAAAAGGAACAGCTCCCATTCCCATATCCAACACCACTCTATGAGTAGGCAGGTCATTTGTGACCGTGAAGGTCCAGGTATATTGCTCCCAGTTGGTAGACATCTCTACGGTTTCCCCATAAAAATAGTCGGCACCATTTCCATCATATTGTGATACTGATACTCGCATTTGTGCGCCTGCGGTCTCACCTTTAGCCCATAATACGACGGTATAAACATCCCCGAAATTCAGCGGTACTGCGGTACTAGCCACTTGTCTGTCCCAGGGGTTTCCGGCTGCCGGAACCACTCTCATGGACCTGGAACCACCATATCCGCTTATGACTGCTGTAATAGCTCCATCACCGGCATTTAGCAGCTCCCATCCGGCAAATGGAACACCATCTCCTTCAGCCTCCAAATCGGAATTAGGTATCACACTCTCCCGGGCATAGAATGCCGTGGTTGGTTTGGCTACCCCGTAGGTCGTTGTGATTTCAAATTCTATTGCTGAAGTCTCATCCACACCTGAGGGCACCGTCACTACTAATTCAGAATCACCTGCCGATACCACAGTGGCACTAATACCATCTACCGTAACTGAAGTGTTGTTATTCAAACTTGATCCCTTGATAACCAAATCACTACCCACCGGCACATAAGCATCAAAGGACGTAATCACAGGAGAAGGTTTCAATACCACCTCAAATACATAAGTGGCACGCACGTTTCGAGGCATTGCCAGGGTGATAGTCGTTTCACCCACTGGTGCTTCGTCCGGAACCGTAAAGGTGATCGTATTTCCATCTAGCGTAAAAGACGCTTGTATATTCCCGACAAAAACAAACTGAACCTGGTCAAAACCCTCCCCCGTCAAAGAAACCGGAGATCCCTGAAACACTGCTTCGGCACTGATGCTACCCACCTTTACCTCTGCCATCATCTCATCTTCACAGCCTGTAATCACTAGTGAAAGCAACATTACTGTAAGGCATCCTATTAAAAGTTTAAAATTTTTCATTGTCTCTTTCTTTTAAATTTTAATAACCCGTGTTCTGCGTACTGCCAGTCTGATCAATGAACTCCAGCGGAATGGGCCAGCGAACATGTTTTGACTCAATATTCGGTGCCGCTGCAGGATTGTGCATACGTACTCTTTCTACCAGCAGGTCATTGCGCTTTAAGAACGCCCACCGGTGTCCCTCATGCCCAAGTTCTCTTGCCTGCTCTTCCACAATGTCCTCCAGAGTGATACTTGAAAAATTGCCTGTGACATTGCCGTAAGCTCTTTCTCTGAGTACATTCAGGTAAGTCATGGCCTGGCCTGTATTACCCTGTCCAAAATAGGCCTCCGCTGCCGCGATGTATGCATGAGAGTATCTAAAGAGAATGATGTTTCTCCAACCCTCAGCCTGAGCGGTGGTCCTTCCGTAAGTATTATCTTCGTAGTACTTGAAAGTGGTAGGATCAGCGTAACGCAACCTTATGGGATCATCTCCAAACTGTGCTTCCAGATCTTCTCTCTCCACCCGGTCTCCGATACTTCTTCCGTCAGGCAAAGCCTCTGGATCATCAAATACCCAGTGGGTTTTGTGCCAGGCTTCTAACCTACCATCCGCCTCGTCAAACAGGGTCCAGTAGTAGTCTGACGGAGACAACCTAGACCATGGCCTTCCACCTGCTTCCATCGTTCTGGCTACTCCATTCACACGATCATACAGGGGCATGAAATGCTGGGAGGTCCACTGTACCTCATCAGGAATATCACTGGTAAACCCAATAGAAAAGATGATTTCTGCATTGTTTTCTTCTCCAGATTTGCCTCCATCCAGACCAAAGATTCCATCCAGTGGCTGCAATGAATAGGAAGGGTCGGTGATGACTGCCTCTGCTGCAGCGGCGGCTTTTTCATACAAACCCCTGTCTAGCGCTGCCTCCGCCAACAGAAGATTGGCCAAACCTTTCGAAGGGATCAGTACTCCTCTGTCACCAATCTCACTTCTGGTAAACATCAACGGGACAGCTGTCTCCAGATCAGAAATGATCAGGTCATATACTTCTGATTCCTGTCGCTGCTCTGCCTCGAACACCGGCCCCTGATCCAAATCCGCTGCTGCTATAATCGGAATATTGCCAAACCGGCGAACCAACTCCAGATACAAATATGCCCGCATGGTATAGGCTTGTCCGAGTTTGTCTTTGATTTCCGGATCCAAGTCATCCACTGACCCGGAAGAAACAAGTCCGTTTATTGCTGTATTTGCAAAGGTAATACCGCTATAGTAGGTGTCCCAAATGGATAAAACCTGAGTGCTATTAGCAGCAAATGAACCATTGTATGAATTCATCCCAGGCATACCTGAGGCTGGCTCGTCAGACAGATTGGTTCCATCTCTCACTATATCGGTACCACAGGCTTTGTACACTGAGATTCCTGGATCCCTGAATGTGGACCTGACTGCCAGCAGGGCCCCGGAAAGAATCGCATCACTACCTTTTGCCGTCCGCGCTGCTTCCTCTGCAGAAAGTGAATGTCTCAGCTCTATATCATCAAGGAGCTTATCACAACCCCAAAATGAAGTAGTAAAAGTAAGGAGCAGTGCTATGAATAAATATCTATATTTTTTCATGTTTAGTGTTTTTTAGAATGTGACATTTAATCCTGCTGTCCAATTTTTAGTCACAGGGTACTGATCTGTGTTTGTGATCTCCGGAGAATAAGCGTTGGTGTAATCAGTCCAGTACTTGAGGTTATTTCCCCTGATAGATAAGGTTACCCCTCCCAATGAGGCCTTTTTAACCCACTTGGACGGAAGGTTATAGGAGAATGAAATGTTCCGCAATGAAACAAAACTGGCATCCTCTGTGAAGATAGCTGCCCCAAATGGTCCGGACATTGGGGAACCCTCTCCCACTCTTGGGTAATCGTTGGAAGGGTTATCAGGAGTCCAGTAGTTGATTGCGATAGTATTGCCCCGTGCAGAGTTGTAACCGCCGTATATACTGTTGTATCGCTTTACACCCATCACTGCCTCAAATAGCACCGATAGTGTAAATCCTTTGTAGGTAATCACGTTATTGATCCCACCATACCAGCTTGGAGTAGGGTTTCCGATGAATGTTCTGTCATCAAAATCGATATTTCCATCTCCATTTACATCATCTATCTTGGCATCACCGGCCTGTGGAGCATTTCCGAACGTGGTGACTGTAGCATCAGCCACTTCATCAGCCTGCCAAACGCCCAGGTATTTAAAATCGTAGATTTCTCTAAAATCCTGACCTATGAACCATCCATTTGAGATGTCATCAAGTGGCTCTCCGTCAGGGCCAGTCTCATTTAGCTTTTCGATTGTGCTACGATTAGCAGCCAGATTAAGACTAGGTGTCCAGCTAAAATCATTTGACTCCATGGCAACAGCCTTTAGAGACAATTCAATTCCCTTATTGGCTGTTTCTCCAATGTTAGATGGAAACTGGCTGTAGCCATTATTGAGAGGAGCTGGTATCTGCTGATAAAGTAATACGTCCTTAGTGGCAGTATTGTATACCTCTATCGATCCCGTAATACGACTAGCCAATAAACCAAAGTCGGCTCCAACGTTGAACTGCTTGCTCGTTTCCCATTTCAAGTTCTTGTTCCCGGCCGTGGTTCCAGGTCTAAACCCTGTGTTCTCTGTACCAGGTATAGAAGTAGGGTAAGTGCCCGCCTGATAGGAGAATGGATTGATATTGTCATTACCCATTACCCCGTAGCTCAGTCTCATCTTGAACATGTTGAAATTATTTCCACCAAACCACCAACTCTCCTCCTGGGCATTCCATGCCAATGAAGCAGACGGGAATATTCCATAGCGATTATCTCCAAGAAACCTCGAAGAAGCGTCGCGTCGTACCGTAAATGTTGCACTATACTTGCCCTGATAGTTGTAGCCAAGTCTAGTGGCCACATAGTACTTCGCCCAATCACTTGTGTTGGTGCCTATGGTTTGCTGGGCCGCAGGTGCTGAGTGTATTCCGTAATAACCGAGCTCATCAGCGGCAATGTTACGAGCATTCATCTCAAACCTTGTCCATTTATTTACCTGCCCCCCATAGATCACGGTGGCGTTCACTCCATGGTCGCCAAACTCTCTGGTATAGTTGAGGATGTTGTCCAACAAATAGTTCACTTCCTCAGACTCTCTGACTTGCGCCAGGTTGAGAGCATCATCTGTGAAGTTATCAGATTGGTATCTGCCGAAAAACTCCATTCTCGTTTGCGCGAAAGTGTTCAAAGTGTAAGTCAGTCCATCTATAATCTCAATGTTGATGTTGGGATTGATATATGCTCTGGTCACATTGACGTCAAATTCACTTTCATTGAACTTGTGCAATGGATTTACGGCAAACAAGTCTTCTGTAGCAAATTTGCTGTAATTGCCCTCTGCATCATATAGATTTCCGAAAGGGCTGGTGCCTACGAGTGCTGAAAGTGATGGCACGGCATTGTTTTCAAATCCCACAATACGTGTTCGCTGATCCGAGAAGCTCTTTGAAAGCTGAACATTTGCTCCCACAGTGATTCGATCATTGATGTTCCAGTTGGCATTAAATCGAGTGGAAAACCTCTTGTAGTCCGAGGCCTCAATGGGGCCCTTCTCACCATAGTAATTACCACTCAGGTAGAAATTGCCCTGAGCAGATCCACCTGAAACTTCCACTCCCATATTGTTCTGAATTCCGGTTCGCAATACCTCATCCAACCAGTTCACCTCATTCCCTGCGATGTAGTTTTGCTCCTCTACCATGTCCAACAAACTGGTTACAGTAGGGTCTGGTACTGTCGCATCGCCAGCCTTAAACGCGTCAAACTTGAATTGAAGAAATTCATCTCCATTCATAATATTAGGTCTTTGAGCGATATTAACAATACCTGTGGACGCAGAGGCTTTGATTTGAGTTCTACCAGGCCGCCCGTTTTTTGTGGTGATCAGTATCACTCCGTTGGCACCACTCGAACCATAAATGGAAGCCGAAGCTGCATCCTTCAGCACGTTAATACTTTCTATATCCGCTGGATTGAGCTCTGCCAGATTTCCACCAACCAGAGGTACACCGTCAATCACAATAATGGGTTGGTTCACATCATCTATATTGCTACCTCCACTCGCCGAAGCACCAAGGGAGTTGTTCCCTCGTATTTTGAAAGTCACTCCTGAACCCGGTTGACCACCTGTCCTCACGATCTGGAGACCGGCCACTTGCCCCCTCATAGCTTCTACTACATTGGGTACGGAAGCCTTGGTGATTTCCTGCACATCTACGGTGCTGATCGCACCCGTAACGTTAGCCCGCTCCATCGTACCATAGCCTACCACCACTACTTCGTTAAGTGCCTGAATATCAGCAGATAATGCCACATCCACTATTTGTCGACCATTTATTTCCACTTCCTGCGGAGCAAAGCCTACAAAACTAAATACAAGGGTGGCATTCGCTTCGGGTACCGAAAAGCGATAATTGCCCTCAATATCCGTAACCGTTCCTGTGGAACTGCCTTTGACCAGAACGGTAACACCAGGAAGTCCTTCCTCAGTTTCGTTATCTGTAACTCTACCACTGACCGTCATCTGTGCATAGGATGAGTAGGTCAACAGAAGCATCATTATCCACGACCACCGCGCCGTTTGGTGAGCCATGACTTTCATTTTTTTAGTACACATAATACATACATCATTTTGTTAGGTTTCACATTTTCATCAGGTCAAAAAGCACCTTCAAAAAGAAGTCACTTCAAATCCCCTTTAATCTGCAAATCGGCAAATCATACAATGAAAGTAGTAGTAATATTCAATAAACGCAATCGATTGTGTTAATTTCTTGAAAAAATTAGCATATTTTCAATAGGAATAGCTTTATGTGGTTGAAATCGGTTGCGAAAAAAGGACAAATTCAGCACCTTTCACGTGGTCCCTAATAACTACTAAAACGCATGGTCTCATAGAAAAAAAAGGGAATTGAATGCTCACGAAATACCGGGTGCATATACCAACACCAATCTCATTCGCTTCTCTTCGAATTCCCGAAATTCTCAGGTTCCTGGTATGAACTGAAAATACTTCTCACAAGTAGCAGACGCCCTGGCCTGATAACGCAGCGGATTGTTCTACAAAAAGCTGCTAATCAGAAATATTTCTTAAATTCAACTCATGAACTTAAGGGAAATCATCGATCAGCTAAATGAAGTATATGATGGGGAACCATGGTTTGGCAACTCTATTTCTACCTACCTCCAGGAAATAGAACCCGAGCTCCTCAGCAAACACCTGGGTACCGGGCATTCGATCGGCCAGATCATCTCTCATATGATTGCCTGGAGGGAATATGTGATTGGAAAACTAACCGGGCTAGACCTCAAAATAGAGGTCGGTGGAGAGAATGACTGGGAGTCCCGACAATTCGAGCCAGCTGATAAAACCGAACTTTATTCGAAGTTTAAATCCACACAAAAAAGGCTGAACGCCCTGCTCTCGGAGCATACAGATGAACTCCTGGGCAAGACCGTCCCAAACCACACCATCACCTTTGAAAAGCTACTATGCGGCATCATTCAGCACGACATCTATCATCTGGGTCAGATCTATTTGCTCAAATCTTCTAAATAATCTCTTTCTGAAACTGATCGGGCAAATACTCCACAAATATCGGGACGCACTGGGACCAGACTACCATGCCTACCACAATCACGCACAAAGAGTGTACACCTATGCCACCACCCTCCTGCTGATGCGGGAAAATAAAAAACTGGCGATCGCCGCGGCATTTCACGATCTGGATATATGGATATCTGAGGGCATGGACTACCTGTCAGGGTCCGAGCAGTTGGCCAGAGATTACCTAAAAAACAGCGACTTTGATTACCTGCCAGATGAGGTAGCGTTTTTCATCAAAAACCATCACAAACTGTGGCCCATCAAGGGAAACATAGAAGCTGAGGCTTTTAGAAAAGCTGATCTGATAGACCTAACCAGCGGATTCATCCGGTACAATATTCCCGAAAGCATAATCTCAGAAACCGAGCGTACCTTCCCCAGGGAAAATTTCACCCGTATGATCTCATCCAAAGCCCTTAATCATGCCATCAGACATCCCCTGAGGCCATTTCCAATGATTAAGTGGTAATTTTGACCATGATCTATGAAGAAGCACTGAAGCAGGCAAGAGACCAGCAAAAAGCCAATAAAGCTTTTCTGAAGACCCTGAAAAGGCTTAAACCTAAAAATCTGGACAATCAATTTCACACCCTTCACGAAGAAGCTTTCGAAGAGATAGATTGCCTCGAATGTGCCAACTGCTGCAAAACCACCTCGCCCATCTTTCAGATGGCAGACATAGAGCGACTCGCCCGTACAGTAAAAATGAAAGTACCGGTTTTCATCGATACGTATCTTTACCTGGACGAAGAAAAGGATTATGTCCTCAAATCCTCACCCTGTCCGTTTTTGGGTGCCGACAATAAATGCATTGTCTACGAAAACCGTCCGAAGGCCTGCCGTGAATACCCCCATACCGACAGAAAACGCATCTATCAGATCACAGACCTCACCTTCAAAAACACCCTGGTTTGTCCCGCCGTAAGTCAGATCGTAAGGAAACTAAGCGAATCGTACAACCAATAGTCCTTCTGCTGCATCCTTAGAGGTAAATTGCTTAAATTAAGTCCACGTAACCACAAAAACGATGCGCGCTCAAGCATACCTCACACTCCTTATCCTCCTACTGGCCAGTTGTAGCGAAAAAGAAAACAAGCCCGAGGATCCATTGAAAGCGTATGCTTCCAGCTATGAGATCATTCAAGGGGAAATATGGGACCAAACCTGTATCAGCTGCCACGTATCAGGATCTTCCTTTGCACGACAATCCGATCTGATCCTCACTGCCGATGTATCCTACGCTCAGCTCATCAATCGCCCTCCTAAAAACACCGCGGCACTAGAGGATGGCCTGATGCTCGTAGGCGATAAGGGACTGGAAAGTCTTTACGAAAGTTTCCTTTGGGAAAAAATAAACGCTCCGGATCAGGAGCACTTTTACGCAGATCACCCAGGCTATGGCTCACAGATGCCTCTGGGTGGGGATCCACTGACCAATGGGCAAATTGAATTCATCCGGCAATGGATCTCGGCAGGTGCACCGCAGAAGGGTGACGTGATAGACAGGGAGGTACTTAAAGACACCAGCCGGTTTGAGCGTGTAGCCTTTCAGCCGCTTCCGTTACCCGAGCAAGGATATCAATTTCATATTACTCCTTTTGAGGTGCGTCCAAACAGCGAACGTGAGCTTTTCAAGTACCAGCCACTCAATAATACCGAGCCACTCTACATCTCCGGCTTTGAAATCACCATGAAGTCAGGAAGCCACCATTTTATCCTTTACAACTTCCCCGAGACGTTTGCTCCCTCGCTCCTGCCCAATGAAAACCTGATCAGAGATGTCTACGATGCCTCCGGCAACTATGTGTTTACTACGTTGTATCACATGCAGTTTCATCAGTTTGTGGCTGGTACTCAGGTGCCCAAAGTGCGATACAACTACCCGGAGGGAGTGGCTCTGAAAGTACCTGCGAATTCAGGGTTTGACATGAACAGTCACTATGCCAACCGCACAGACGAGACCATAGAGGGGGAAGTATATGCCAACATCTATACCACCTCTGCCAGTGAAGTCACGCATATTGCTCAAATTCTCAACCTCAATAATGACAACTTCTATCTACCGGCCGGAAAAGTAACCACCATTCAAAAAACCTTCACCTTTGATAAGGATCGGCATATTTTTCAACTTTGGTCTCACGCGCATGAGCACAACACCTCCTTCAAAGTGTTCATCTCAGGGGGAGAACGCCACGGTGAGCTTGTCTACTTCTCCAATGACTGGGAGCACCCACCTATTCTGCAATTGGATCCACCCCTCGGCCTCAAAGCCGGTGAGGGCCTCATGCTGGAGGCCACCTATAACAACTGGGAAGACCGAGATCTGGCCTTTGGGCTGAGAAGCACCGATGAAATGATGATTCTCTTTGGTGCGTATTATGAGTAACTCAAAGGCCTTTTAAGTGATGAATATGTTCGTCCACCACGTCTATTTGTTTGGTGATCGCTTCCACATACTTTTTCATTTCCTTCTCCAGTTCCTTGGACACCTTCTTATAATCATCCATGGTCTTGTTGCGTTCATTATCATTCAAAGAGGTGCACTCCTGTCTCAGAAACATCAGAAAAGCGCCTGTGGTATAATCCGTCTCCAGCGTACTGATGTCATCCAAGGTGGCCTTGGCCTCAGGATCCTCGCTCGTCTGAAATTTACTCTGTACAATCCTGTAAAGGGCACTGTCATAATGATGAATTTGCTTTAAGAGCAAGATGGTGTTATCCCTATATGCCTTGGTACGGCAATAGTCCATCAAGCCCTCATAAGTTCTGAGTTTCTCTGCAGAATTGTCCCACTGGATAGTGAGGTCATCAATGATCGTCACAATATTCTCGTCCTTTTCCTGTGCTCTGGTCATCAAAAAAAAGCAGGAAAAGCAGAGTAGTAGTATCAAGCGGTGTTTCATAAAAAAATGAGTTTAGAATCTTCAGCCAATAAAGATATCAAATTCAACCAATTCTTACTCGCCGAGTTTTTTTGATACGCCCCGCTATTCAGCCTTACCTTTGTGCTATGGAGAAAATCTCGATCCTGGGATGTGGCTGGTTAGGCCTCCCGCTGGCCAAAGCCCTCATAAAAGCAGGACATCTGGTCAAAGGCAGTACCACACATCCTGAAAAAATATCTCTTTTGTACATCGCAGGTATCCATCCGTATCTGATAGATCTTAACCCCACGTATCAGGGATCGAAAGATTTTTTCGAAAGTGACCTTGTCATTATCAATCTCCCACCTAGAAATAGAAACGAAGACCCGTCCTTTCACCTAAAGCAACTTTTATCCGTAAGAGAAAACTTGCTTATTTCAGGAGTTTCCAAAGTGATCTTTGTGAGCTCCACAGCGGTCTATCCTGATCTCAATCGGGTGGTCACGGAGGAGGATGCCACAGCAAATAGCCTGAGCAGGGCTGGTATCTCGCTACTGCAGATGGAGCACCTCTTCACTGAAGTCCCCAACCTCCAAAGTACTATTATCAGGTTTGGTGGGCTCTATGGTTCCGGGCGGCACCCCGGTAGATTTCTGGCTGGCAAAAAGCAGCTTGGTGGTGCTCATAACCCGGTCAACATGATCCATTTAGACGACTGTATTGGCATTATCCAAACCATCATCCGAGACCATCACTGGAATCAAACATTCAACGCTTGCTCCCCCCATCGCCAGACCAGAGCCGAGTTTTATACCCTGGCGGCAAAAGACCTGGGCGTCGAAATTCCGGACTTCACACAGGAAGCCAAACCCTACAAAGAGGTTTCATCCGAAAAAATGCTCTCCCAAACAGGTTACAAGTTCTTTCATTGAGGTTCACCTTTTCGTTCTCTTGGTTTTGTCCTACTTTTGCCCCCGTTTTAATCAAAGCCAACTATGAAAATATTCAGGTACATTCCAATCATTATTCTCAGTCTGCTTTCTATCCAGTCCTTCGGGCAAATGGCCATCTCCTTTGAGGAAGCCAAAAACCAGGGTATCAACGTAGCAGAGCTGGACAGTACCTACAAGAGTGGCATACACAGTGATCCCAACCTGGCGGTGTTTTCTGAGCAGCAAACCGAGTACATTCAGGCATACTACGCGATGATTCGTGACCTAAGCACCTATTTGAATAGCAACGATTTCAGATGGGGTGGACAGACCCGATGCTTCAACAGAATCTATTTTGCCGCCGATGGCTCCATCGAATATTTCATCTATCAGTTTGAGGAAGGTGAACTCAGTGTAGAAAGACAGGCAGAGTTTGATCAACTCCTGAATGAGTTCATCAACAGTGCGAAGTTCCCGATGAGCAAGGACGTGAAATTTGCACAATGTAGTCCTGTGAACTACCGGGATACGCTATAATACTTCACACCAAACAACATTTCCGAAATGATCTTCTGCTGAGAATTCTCTGTCAGTGTATTGGCATGGGCTGTACTGAGTATGCTTTGTCATATCAGCTCTATCAAGTTTTCTGATGGCATTATGGATCAAGCAATATTTGTGTGGGGCATCACTACATAGTTATTTTTTGCAAAAAAATAACTATTCCACTGTAGATCCAGAAAAGTAAGGACACAAAGGCGGGTGGGGCATCCAAGGCAAGTGTGAATCATTTTGACTTCAGAAGGTCTTTAAAAAAGTCCATAAACGATGAGTCAAAATGATTTTTTGCGTGCGACCGGCCAGGTTGGTGCCCTTCTGTAGGACCACTAATTGTTTTCTTTGCCTACGCGGCCCGGGGCAAGCAAAGAAAATGAAGGCTAAGCAGCCAATCAGTTGGATTGAGTCAAATGAGATGCCAGATTACGGATCACTATCCATCTTTAATACAATCTCCCCACTAGAATTCCGTTTGATCCGGCATTAGCCATTTGCGCATTCACTCGTGCTCAATGGTTCTTTTGCATACATACCCCCTACTATACGCCCTGAGATAAGGGCACCCACCACTCATTTTCACAATAAGAATGAAACAACGTACACTTTCAGCACCAAAAATTCAAGTCTCACAACTCCATCAAAACCATACTATATTTTTATTATTCCCAACAATTATCTATTTTTATTAAATAATATTTTGCTTTTGGTTGAATAAATTAAAAATATTTCAATAATTGAAGACTTTGAATATTAACTCCGTAATTGACCCCTCTTTATTGGACAAGGGTATAGAAATCCGTTTAAAAAATGGTGAAATCCTGACTCAGCAATTTGCCAAAGCGAATGATTTCTATCTGATGAAATCGGGTCGTGTAAGGTTTTTTCTGTCCATGGATGACTCAGGTGGAGAAATAGAAGTAGGTGAAAGTGACACCAGGCTGACTCCCATTGGGTGGAGTGGGTTCAATTCGCCCGGCAGATATGCCACCACTGTGAAAGTGGATTCGCTTTCGGCCACCTTTATCAAATGGAACCACGAGGAGCTCCGCGAGATTCTGGAAGCCAACCCTGAACTGGGCACTGCCTTTCTCAGAGACATTTGCGGAAGGGCCAGAGACCTCATTAAAATCGCGGTAAAAATTCTCAATGCAAAAGCCCCATCTGTGCTGCCCTCACTTCCTGAAAGCTCCAATGGGTTCACCATCACGGCGCCTTCTCCGGAAGAAGACCTGGTCAAATTCCTGAGAAAATCCGCGTTTTTCGAGGCCTTTGATGAAGTCCCCCTGGAGTTTCTCTCCCAAAATGTAGAGCGCCGGATGTATGCAGCCAATGAAATCATCTACACCCAGGATAAAAAATCTGATGGCCTGTTTATTCTCGGGATGGGGAAAGTCCGTTTTAGCTACCACAGCGAAAATCAGGCAAATGTAAGTTTCACACAGATCACCACTCCTGGGTTTGTACTCAGCTGGGCCTCATCCGTGTTCAAAGCCAACATCATCAATGCGCATGCCGTCCAGGATACCCTGGTCTACTTTGTGCCTCAGACCAGCATGGACAGGATCATCAAGCTCAACCCTACTTTCTCACCACAGTACTTCAAGCGACTCCTCTGGCTGATCAGCCACCAGCTGCAAGCCATCCGGGCCAGGATCATTGCCTCTCGACTCAACCATGAAGTGGTGGCCATCAGCAACCTGATCGACCAAAACAGCGCCAGGCTCACGCTTACTTCTCCATTACACAAAATACCTCACCTGCTGGACAACAAGCTTACAGTGACCGATGCCATTGACACCCTGGAGCATCTCAAAGAACACGGCACCTCTCTGGAGAAGACTGTAGCGCTCTCTTCTCTGGACATTCTGGAAGGAATCCGAAAAGAGCAACAGTTTTACAAAGGCCTGGTGAATGTGTACAACAGCGTGGTGGGTGCCCCTAAGGACTTGCCTGCAGAGCAGGTCAGAAAAATCAGTGCGACCGCCTATATGAAGATCTTCGATCATCAAGAGCACATCATCAAGGGCCAAGAAAACCTGCCAGAGAAATCCGGTAATATCTTCATATACAATCACCTCCGAAACCATACGTACAACACCCTGCCCAACCAGTTTCAAATCACTCTGGACTCTCATTTTATCAGCAGTATGGTACTGATGAAGAAATATGGTGATCCGGGCTTGCGCATCGTGCGGGTGGGGCTGAGCAAAGAGTTTGCACATCAGGAATACTACCAACGCCTGGGGCACATAGATGTGTTCACCGAAGATTCGGGAACGAAACCTAAAAAACTCAAGAAGCAGGTACGCCAAATGTTTTACAATGAAGCAGGTGCGCACCTTGCCAAAGGTGGCAACCTCATCATTAGCCCGGAAGGAAACTCCTACAGCACCGAAGAATCCCCAGGACCATTCAAATCGGGGGCATTCAACCTGGCACTTTCCATGAAAAAAGAACCCTGGATCGTGCCTGTGGCCATGGCCAATTTTGAGAAGCGTGCCCGAAACAATTGCTTCTCCTGCCTCATTTTGCCCCCTTTCAAGGTGTCTGACTATATTAGCGACCCTGAAAGCAAAACAGAGATGAAGCAGTTTCTTTCGGAGTATCAGGAAACGTACCGCGCCTATGTGGAGCGAGCCCTGGAACAATCCAGGAAGTCTTAGTGCAATGACCCATGAATGAACATATTATGGATTTTGAATTTGAAGAGGAGATCGAGGCGCTTGAGCAAAAAATCCTTGATCACCCCAATAAAAAGGACCTTGTCGTATTTTATGGAAGCTCCTCGATAAGGCTATGGGAAAACCTGGAAAATGACCTGGCTCCCCTGAACATCCTCAACCTTGGCTTTGGCGGATCTTCTTTCTCCTGGTGTATTTACTACTTCGAGCGTCTTTTCGCCAACATTGAGCCGTCCCATATGGTCATCTACGTAGGAGACAATGACCTGGCGAATGGCATCAAACCAGAGAAAGTGCTGAAAAAATTTCGGATGCTGGTGAAGATGGTTCGACTCACTTTTCCCAGGATGCCTTTGGATTTCATTACCATCAAACCCAGTCCTATACGCACCTACCTGCTACCGGAAATACAGCTTACCAATAAGCTCATCAGGAAGGAACTGATGGGTCTGGACAAAGCCCGCCTCATCAACGTGTTCGACTCTATGCTCAATGAACGAAATGTAGCCCGTCCAGAACTCTATCTGGAAGATCAGCTTCATATGAATGAGAAGGGTTACAAAATCTGGCGCGGCGTGGTGAGGCGTTACTTTGAGATATAAAAAAACCACCCGGCAAGGCCAGGTGGTATCGGGTGTGTTGTTTAATAAAACCGCTTACTCCACTCCATACAGGGCTTTCCCAGCCTCCTCGTACTTGTCTCCCGCTTCCCAGAAAATCTCCTCGGTACGGTTGCCAATGAGCCACACTGCGTAAATAAACGATTTGGAGTATTTCGTCAGATACTCATAATCCAGCGTGTTGGGTTCATCTGTAGGCTGATGGTAGTATTTAGTGATTTCTTCGTTCATTTCGGTATATCCGGGATCATAAGAAACCGAAGGCACGCCCTTGGCCGCAAAGCTCACATTGTCTGATCGATCGTAATAGTTTTCTTCTGGCAAAGGATCATCTATGGCGGTAAGTCCAAAGGCCTGTGCTGACTTCACAAAAAGTGGTGTCACTGAAGTCCTGTTAAATCCTACCACGGTTACCTTCGTCACGTCGTTGTACCCTCCAGTATCGGTATTCAGGTCAAAAACGGTTTTTTCCAGGGGAAACACAGGATGATCCGCGTACCAACGACTACCCAACAGTCCTTTCTCCTCAGCATTGCATGCTAAAAAAGCCACAGATCGCTTGGGTGGGTTTTTGCTTAGATACTCAGCAGCCGTGAGCATATTGGCTATGCCTATGCCATTGTCGCGGGCACCATTCCAGATGGAGTCTCCGTCTGCCTTGCTCACCCCTACATGATCCAGGTGCGCCGAGATCATGACATACTCACTTTTCATCGTGGGGTCAGTCCCCTCTATGTAGCCCACTACATTGGGTACAGATATGGACAGATTATTTTTACCCTCGATCGTGATAGTGGCAAGCGCCCCATCACTTTCTTCAAAATAGGCCAGCACATCACCCGAGTCATACAGCCATGCCGATGGAAATGTGGATTTGCCTCCCACTTCGCCTTTGTCGAGTCTGTACTTTTCTCCTGAGAAGTAATATTGAATGAGCTTCCATGGATAACGACCGGGCTTATAAAGTTCCACCAGGCCTAATCCACCTGCCGCCTCCACCATTTCCTGCTTTTGGATGGTATAAGGGGTAAGTCTCTCATCAGGGTTACCATTCCCGGCTTTGGCTACCACTATTTTTCCTTTGAGGTCTTTACCTTCCAGGTCCTCCTCCAGGCCAAAACCCACATAGATGACCTCACCACTGAATGTCCCATTGGTAGAACTGTAGAAGACCATATCATCTCCCAGATTGAAGGTTTTCTCCCCTACCGACAAAGTAGCTTTCTGGGGACTTACTTCTTTGATCAGGGAAACAGGTTGAAAATAGGAATCCATACCCGGAGCCATTTTCACCCCATAAGAGCGAAACCGCTCTGCAATGTATCTGGCTGCTATTTCATTCTCCAGGGTGCCTGTATTTCTTCCTCTCAGCTCATCGGAGGCCAAGAAATACAAGTGTGATTTGATTTCACTCAGCTGAACTTTCTTGTCTATGTCCTTCACCAGTTTTTGAGAAAAGCTCCCAAAAGAGACCAATAAGGCGGTGGATAGTACCAGTAATTGCTTCATTTTCAGTTTGTATTTTATTCTTAACAAGCGCTAAAGTACAGAATTGTTTATCAGAGCGTAATGAGGATTTTGTATGCGGTCATTATCTGGCGTTGGATGGTATTGCATCAATGCGTAGGAATAAAAAAAAGCCCTCCAGATACTTGATCTGGAGGGCTTTCGCAAAAGCAGAACTTCTGTTAAAACTTTGGATGCTTTACTCCCGGGAAAGTTTTCTCGAAGAACTCACCGTATTCTTTGATCGTTTGCTTCATGTCTTTTCTCAACCAAATGATCCCGATCAGGTTGGGTATCGTCATCAGAGCTATGGTGATGCCGGACAAGGTCCAGATGATGGTGGTATCCTGAAAAGCCGCAAAGAAAAAGGCAATGACATAGACGATCCGGTAGTATATCACGGATTTAGAACCGAATAAGAAAGTCATGGCACGGTCTCCATAGTAGGACCAGCTAATGGCCGTGCTAAAGGCAAATAATAGCAGGCCAATGGAGACGATATACTGACCATAATCACCAAAAAATCCTCTATTGAAAGCAATGGCCGTAAGTGGTGCACTGTGCACCAGTGACTCTCCAATAAACTTCAGCGGCTTACTGTCGGTCACTGTCCCGTTGACAATCTCCACCTGACCGGTGAAAACCTCATCCGTCAGGAGCCCTTCATTTTTGTAGACCATGACATTTTCTGCAAAACTTCTTGAATGCAAAAACGTGATGTCTTCGTTCTGTATTTTACCATCCACCACATTCAGTGCGCCAGTGTATACAGGCAATGCTTTGATGCCATTCAAATGGTCATAGATGGTTTTGGAGTTATCCGGGTTGCTTTCTTTATAGCTATCGTTGAGGATCTCTATCTCAGCATATTCAAATTGATTATTGTGCTTTTCTGACCATACGCCGGAGGAAAGTAGTACCAGACCAGTCACCAAACAGATGATAATGGTATCGATGAAAGGCTCCAGAATGGCCACCATACCCTCAGACAATGGCTCGTTAGCCTTGGCCGATGCGTGAGCAATAGGTGCTGACCCCTGACCTGCTTCATTGGAAAAGAGTCCCCTGTTCACTCCACGATTGAAGGCAAAAGCAAGGTTGGCTCCGATGAAGCCCCCGGTAGCAGCCGTACCGGTGAAAATATCACTAAAGATGGAAACGAAAGAAGGGATAATATTTTCGATGTTGAAGAATATAACAGCGAAGGCTCCGATGAAATAAATAATGGCCATCCCGGGTACCAGCTTGGAAGTCACCGCAGCGATCCGTTTGATCCCTCCGATAATCACCAATCCCAAACAAATAGCCAGTACCGCACCTGTCAGCATCTGATTAACCCCGAAGGTGGATAACATGGTGCTGGAGATGCTGTTGATCTGAGGGAGACTCCCTGTGCCAAACGAAGACAGCACCGTAGCCACAGCAAAGATGGTCGCCAGCCACTTCAGGTTCACTTTTTTACCTCCTATTTTGAAGTCGGCATTTTTCATATAATACATTGGCCCACCGGCCATGGTGCCGTCATCCAGTTTGTTTCTGTACTTATGCGAAAGCGAAACCTCCACAAATTTGGTACACATACCCAAAGCAGCGGTCACGAGCATCCAAAAAAGAGCTGCAGGGCCACCTAGGTGTACCGCAAACGCAACACCTGCAATATTGCCAGTACCTACCGTGCCCGAAAGGGCTGTAGACAATGCCTGAAAGTGCGAAGTATCGCCTGGAAGATCCTTTCGATCAAACTTTCCACTCACAATGCGGAGGGCATGTCTGAAAAACCTAACCTGAGGAAACTTGAGGTAAATAGTGAAAAACAAACCTGTACCTAGCAGGGCATAAGGAAACCAGACTGCCCCACCAATGAAACTGTCAATGAGGCTAAGAAATTCGTTGATCTGAAGCATAAAAGGGAAAAGGTTGTAAAATTGATAATCCGACAAAAGTAATGATTCTAATGAAAGTAGTGCGGTCTATCACCTCGCTTTGATTTGACGGCAGCCTTGGATAAATTGACCACATGATCGGTCTTCTGAAAATCATCCTCAAAATACTCCCCTGGCTATTGGTAGTACTCCTACTCGCACTCATGCTGCTGGAGGAGAAGCTGTCACTGGATGTGATCACGGGAGGAAAAGACACTTACCAGAGCACCATCCTCACACGTGTAGAGGAAATGGGAAATCTGGAGCTGGTAAAATACAATTTTCAGGAGGTGACGGAAGTAAAAAAGGCCGTGGATAAAATTGATTTTAAGTTTTTCAAACTGCCCACATCTCTGGCTCCCGACTCCAGAGCTGTGCTCATCAGTCAGGGAAGTGCAGCTGGTTGCATCGACCTGTCGGCCGTACGAAAAGAGGACATCAGGGAGGATAACGACACCCTCTACGTGACCCTGCCCACGCCGAACCTCTGCTATTTCAAAATAGATCTGGAAAAATCAAGGCTCTATGACCTGGAGATCTCCGCAATACCCCGGAACGATCAGAAAAAATTCATGGAAGAACTATACAAAGTGGCTGAAGCAGAGATCAAAGCTTCGGCTCTGAAAATGGGCATCCTGGAGCAAACCCGAACGAATGCCCGACTTGTCCTACAGCCGCTTTTTGAAAACTTGTCCAATAAACCGGTCATCATCAAGTTCCGAATGGATCAATCCATCATTTTAAATCAATAAATCAACATATGAGAACAAACATTTCCTCGGGGAGCCCCTGGGAAGACAAAGTCGGCTACAGCAGGGCGGTAGTCATTGGTAACGTGATAGAAATATCCGGCACAGCACCGGTCAAAGATGGTGCTCCTTTTTACGGGTCTGCCTATGAGCAAACCAGGTGCTGCCTGGAAATCATCGAAGCAACACTCAAGAAAGCCGGAGCTTCCCTACAAGACGTGGTGCGCACACGCATGTACGTCACCAATATCTCTCAGTGGGAGGAAGTTGGCAGGGCACACGGAGAATTTTTCAGCACCATCAAGCCTGCCACCACCATGGTAGAAGTGTCGGCACTGATAGACGATAAGCTGCTGGTGGAGATAGAAGCAACTGCTATCATCAGCAAGGGCTAGAAAAACCAAAAGCGCTCCTGCCGTCTGGCAGGAGCGCTTTTTTCAACTCTTCTCTTTCTTCTTGCGGCTCATGGCCACATCGTAAACAAACGAAGCAGCCAGTTTGGCGGTACGCCCATCGTCATAGGTGGGGTTAAATTCCGCCACATCAAAGCTGATGACCTTGCCAGTACCCAGGATGGTTTTGATCATTCCCCGAACTAAATAGGGAAACACACCGAAGGCTGCCGGAGCACTCACACCAGGTGAAAAGCCCATGGACATGACATCCAGGTCCAAGGTGATATAGATATAATCCATACGTGCGGCAAAGCCCAAAATACGCATTTTGATCTCCTCTATGGTATCAATGCGTACCTCCTCCAACGGGATATAGGTCTGGTTGTAAATCTCCATCACCTTGAACTGAGCCCGCTGATTGGCCGCCTGATTGATCCCAATTGGTAGATAGTGGATCTGCTCTCCGCGCTCCTCACAGTCGTCTACTATTTGCCGAAAGGGCGATCCCGAATGCGCGCCGTTGGCGTAAGACCTGAAGTCAAAATGCGCATCAAAGTTGATGACTCCTATATTTCTTTTAGGCTTATCCTTCACAAACTCGTAGATGCCATTGTAATGACCATAGGCAATCTCATGTCCACCTCCAAGCAAGATTGGGAAATACCCGGCACCTAATAAAGTAGTCACCTTCTCCGACAACTCCTTTTGCGACTCTTCCAGTTTGCTTTTTACCGTGGCCACATTGCCCACGTCTTTGATCATGAGTTCGTCACTATTGAAGTGTACGGCCAGGTTGCACATGGCTTTTCGGATAACATCCGGACCATCTTTGGCTCCGGGTCTCCCCTGATTTCTTTTCACACCCTCATCAGAAGCAAAACCCAAAATAGCTACCTGATTGGGGTGGGCAGCAGGCACCAGGTTTTTCTCCATGTCTACTACCTCCACTACATGATGCCACAAGTGGCCATCTTCTCCATCAAACGGGTCATTTCTCCCCGTCCAAATTTTCTTATTGGGTGACTGATACATATTTGGTCTAGTATAAAATCTGTGACTTCAGGTGAGCTGCCCGCTTTTCCAAACCAGCGATGGCTTCACACTCCCCTGATGATAAAAAATCTCTCTGTAGTCCTTTAAGGGAAAGGCGATCATATCCGCACGCTCACCAATGGCCAACCTGCCCCGGTCCTTCAGGTTGAGCGCCTGAGCAGCACGGAAGGTAATCCCGGCAAGCAGCTCAGCAGCGGTTAGTTTTTCATATACCCCCAGCAGGGAGGTTTGCACCAGCAAATCACCCATGGGCGCAGATCCCGGATTCCAATCGGTCGCAATGGCCAGACTCGCACCAGCATCCAGCAACTTTCGTGCGGGAGTAAACTGCATTCCCAACCCTAAAGATGCTCCTGGTAAAGCCACCGAAATCACATCCGAAGTGGCCAGGGCTTTGATCTCATTTTCGCCGGAGGCTTCCAGGTGATCGGCACTAAATGCCCCCATTTCCACCGCCAACTTACTGCCCCCCACACTAAACTGGTCAGCGTGTACAGTCAGTTCGAAGCCCAGCTTACGAGCCGCTGATAGATAAGGTCGCGCCAGGGACTCAGGAAAAGCATTGTCTTCCACAAAAATGTCCACCCTTTTGGACAGTCCTCTTACCAGCACCTGAGGAAGTAGCTCATTTTCCAGGTAAGCCAAAAAAGCAGCAGGTTCGTAACCCTTGGGACACACATGAGCTGCCAGGCAGGTGGGGACCAGATCGGCCTTCACCACCGACTTTGCATCCCGGATCACCTCCAACAGCCGAAGTTCGTGTGCTGTTTCCAGTCCATAACCGGTCTTCACTTCTATGGTGGTCACTCCTCCATTCAGATGCTTATCGGCTCTTCGGATTAAGTTTTGAAGGAGATCCTCCGATTCGGCCTGCTGAGTTTTACGAACTGAATCAAAAATACCTCCTCCAGCTGCCAGAATATCCTGATATGACCGCCCCGAAGTACGCATGGTATAGTCCTGATAGCGACTTCCTCCCCATACGAGGTGTGTATGGCAGTCCACCAGTCCGGGGATGAGCACCATGTCTTCTTCAATGGGGTGGTATTCGTAATCCCCGATATCAAAGGAAGAAAAAGGAGCGATGTTGACAATGTGTCCATCCTCAACCACTACCCCTCCCTGCTCGATCACAGTAAGCTGCTCATTCTGAATTTTCCCTTTCAAGGGAATGTCCCAAAGTGCAATAATTTGCCTGAAAGGTCCATGAAGAATAGGCATCGAGGGTGTTTTTTGGATTTAAATGAAAAAGAACACAAAGCTAGTAGGATTTGCTTACTTAGAAGCAGATGCCCCTGGTAATTACACTCAATATCCGTACTTCTCTTTCCATCGGTTTTTGAGAAATTTTCGCAGTTCATCCTCCCGGGGGTTCTTCCCCGGATCATAAAACCTGGTGGCCCTGATTTCCTCCGGCAAAAACTCCATTTCGGCAAAATTGTGCTCATAAGCGTGGGCATACTTATAACCCTCGCCATATCCCTGATCCTTCATCAGCTTGGTAGGGGCATTGCGAATGGCCATGGGCACTTGTAAATCACCTGTGCGGGCGACCACCCGCTGAGCTTCATTGATGGCTTCATAACTGGCATTGCTCTTGGGCGAGCAGGCCAGATAGGTTACACATTGTGACAAAATAATCCGGGATTCGGGATAGCCAATTACGTTGACTGACTGAAACGTCGCATTGGCCATGACCAGCGCAGTGGGGTTGGCATTGCCAATGTCTTCAGAAGCTAAAATGAGCAACCTGCGGGCGATGAACTTGACGTCTTCTCCTCCTTCGATCATTCGCGCAAGGTAATACACCGCTGCATTGGGATCACTCCCCCTGATGGATTTGATGAATGCAGAAATGATGTCATAATGCATCTCCCCGGACTTGTCGTAGAGTACCGTCTTGCGCTGCACGGCATTGATCACCTTTTCATCAGTGATCACAATTTCCTTCGTATTTTCATCGCTCTTGATCACCAGCTCCAGGATGTTCAGGAGCTTCCTGGCATCCCCTCCTGAGAGGTTAAAAAGTGCTTCGGTCTCTTTCAAATCCACCTGCATCTTCTTCAACTCATAATCCTCGACCAGTGCTTTTTCGATGATGGTTTTCAGGTGACCTTTTTCCAGGTGATTGAGCGTGTACACCTGACATCTGGAAAGTAGGGCTGCATTCACCTCAAAGCTTGGGTTTTCTGTAGTGGCCCCAATCAGCGTGATCGCCCCTTTTTCTACTGCGCCCAACAGGGCATCCTGCTGGCCTTTGTTGAACCGGTGGATCTCATCGATAAAGAGAATGGCCTTGCTGCCGCCACGTATATTTCCAATTACTTCCCGAATGTCCTTTACGCCAGCGCTTATGGCACTCAGGGTATGAAAGGGCATTTTCACCTGATTGGCGATGATATTAGCCAGGGTGGTTTTTCCAGTACCGGGAGGTCCCCACAAAATCATGGAAGGCACTCGGCCCGAAGCGATGGATCGCTTCAGAATGCCCTTCTCACCCACCAAATGCTCCTGACCGATGAGCTGATCCAGATTGGAAGGCCGCATCCGCTCCGCCAATGGGGAGTTGTCTTGAAAAATGCTCATACCACAAAGATAAATGGCCCGGTGGCCAAAGGGTATAAAAAAACAGCTTTCCTTTAGAAAGGAAAGCTGTTCACTTTTGGATTGAAAAATGTCAGTTATCGAATCTGGCCGTTAGCCCCAGGTTATTAACAACCTGTTGGTAAAATTCTCTTTCGGATTTTTTGGGGTGATAATCCTTATTCATATAGGAGAAGCAATAGTTAACAAAATGTCTCTTTTCCTCCTCTGAAGCCAAATGCATGATATCATACTCTTCCCATTCTTCCAGCAGCTCCAAAGTGTCATCTTTGGGAACTCCCAAAAACTGACCTATATTAACAATTGCATCTCTTTTCTCTCCGGCAGGCCCAGCTAGCTTTGCAAGGGTGCAGAGGATCTGCATAGTCTTTTTGTCAATTTCGGTGAATACCATAAGCTGTCTTTTTAGAGTTACCAGAATATAGAATCGTAGTACAATTATACGAATTGCAAACGATTGCAAGGCCATTTTCGTTGTAAATATTTTCACTTTATTTGCGCCGAACCAACGTCCGTTAAATTTACATTTCGCAAAAAATAACCAGCGCAAATCATTCATTATGCAGAGTACAAATCGGCAAAATAAAATGCTGCGACAAGGCCAGTTTTTATTCAAATATCGTGGTCTCCTCCCAGTGGCTTTTTTGATCATCGGGTTGATTATTTTTTTTCTGCAAGCCCGACACTCTGCTTTTTTCTTTACCGAAGATGACCAGCGCACCTACGATCTCGCATGTTTGTGCCTGGCCCTATCAGGCCTGATCATTCGGATCATTACAGTAGGTTATAGCCCAAAAGGTACCTCCGGAAGAAACACAGCCACGCAGGTAGCCCATCAGCTTAACACTACAGGACTTTACGCTGTGACCAGAAACCCGCTGTACCTTGGCAATTTCCTCCTCTGGCTGGCAGTGGTTCTCCTTTGCCAGCACCTTGGGTTCACAATCTTATTTCTGTTGAGTTTTTGGTGGTTTTATCGACTCATCATCTTCACGGAAGAGACCTTTCTGGAAACAGAGTTCGGAGCAGACTACCTGACCTGGAAGAACAACACCCCTGTCTTCTTTCCCTCCCTGAGAAAATACCAACCCAGCACCCGGGCTTTCAACTGGAAAAAAGTGCTGAGAAAGGAGAAAAATGGGATTGCTGCCATTTTCGGCATTTTCTTCCTATTCCAACTCTCCGGAGCCATAGCAGCTCCGGAAAAATTTCATCCCGTGACATTTCTAGCTGATCACCTCTTCTGGTCTGTGTGCGCCCTTGGTTCCGGCCTGTACTACCTGCTGATCAAAGTGATTTCAGCCACGACAAACTGGCTCGAAAATAACAGCGGAACTGGTAGGGCTTAAGTCCGCGACCATATCTTTGCCACGTGAAAATTCCGGATTTCAAGCAACATATCGCCATGCTCCTGGTGGGGCTCCTCTATGGCACCAATTACAGCATTGTCAAAATCATCACTCCAGAGTACATTCTTCCTTTTGGGCTGATCGTGATACGGGTGGCCATCGCCGCAGCTTGTTTTTGGCTCATAGGGCTTTCCGTCAACGAAAAAATAAATTGGCGTGCTGACTGGGTTCGGATTGTGCTCTGCGCATTCTTTGGTGTAGGGATCAATATGCTTTTCTTCTTCAAAGGAGTGAGCCTGACCACCGCCATCAATGGGAGCATCATCATGACACTCACACCTGTGATGGTCTTTGTGACCTCCCTGATCCTGCTGAAAGAGAAAGTCACCCTTTTGAAAGTCCTCGGGTTGGCTGTTGGGTTCCTCGGGGCATTTCTGATTATCTACAGCCCTGGAACAGGGATATCCCTGGGAAACTGGAAAGGGGATGTGCTCATTCTCCTCAATGCCATGAGCTACGGTGTCTACTTAGTCCTGGTAAAGCCACTCATGACCAGGTATACCCCCATTACGGTAGCCAAATGGATCTTTTTCTTCGGCTTTTTACTGGTGCTCCCGGTTGGCTGGAATGAATTCACCCAGATTGAATGGCAGGCACTCACGGCCAAGGTATATTTTAGCATGGCCTTTGTGATCATAGGGGTGACAGTGATCGTCTATGTACTGAATATCTGGGCTTTGAAAAAAGTCAATCCCTCTACGGTAGGTGTTTACATCTACGTCCAACCTGTTTTCGCCACGCTGATCGCCAGTACCTTCTTTGGGGAAATACTATCCATCCGCCACCTCATAGCAGCGCTTCTCGTGTTTGCCGGCGTATGGCTAGTAGTGAAAAGAGGTTAGAGGTTGACTGTATCGTAAAACACCAGGTACCACTTCCCATCGATCAGTTGGAAGCGGCGCTCCGAATAAAAACCGCCACCATCCTCCTGTACTTTTTCGATGACTTCACCTTCTGTTTTCACGATATCGGTGATGTATTGTGGATCAGAAATTTCAGTCACCTTTTGCTTATGTGGCTCCCAAGCTGATTTTACCCAGGGCTGACTGCCCTCTGGGCCTTCATACTCTCCGGACAGCGGAAACTTCACCCGGTCTAGCTGGAAGCGCTCGTCAGCATGAAAGCGGTCATAGAACTCCTCAAAGACCTCTGAAGTCCTGGAAGTAGTAATGTTCTTGGCGCATCCGGCCAATAGCGCTGCGATCAGGCATAGGATACTCCATTGATAAAGGTTTTTCATAGGCTTTTGAAGGTGGAAAGTGTTTGCTCCAGGTGATCATCCGTGAAATCCAGATGAGTCACAAATCTGACTGCTTTTTTTCCGAAAGATACGGCCAGCACGCCCTTTTTGGCGAGCTTCTTCAAATATTCTTCCGGTGAAATCCCATCCAGCTCGGCAATCACGATATTGGTTACCACCGGGATCACCTCACCAATAAAAGGCTGCCCCTCCAGCCCCCTGCCGATCGCCCTGGCCCTCTGATGATCTTCGGCAAGTCTGGTACGATGGTGATCCAGGGCATAGGTACATGCTACGGCCAGATAGCCCGCCTGTCGCATGCCTCCACCCATAGCTTTCCGCACCCGCTTAGCTTCTTTGATCATGGGTTTGGAGGCCAGCAGCACAGAACCCACCGGAGCCCCCAGACCTTTTGAAAAACTAATAGAGAGCGTATCAAACAAACCTCCATAATCTGCCGGGTCTTCCCCCGTCTCCGCCAGCGCATTGAAAAACCGGGCCCCATCCATGTGTAGATTCAGGCCATGAGCATCGCAAACTTTTCGAATCCTGCGGATCTCCCTGATATCGTAGATACTCCCACCACCCTTGTTCATGGTGTTCTCGAGGCCTACCAGTTTGGTCCGCGGAAAATGAATGTCATCCGCATTGATGTTTTCCTCAACCTGCTCCGCTGTAAGGCGCCCTCTGTCTCCAACGAGTAACTTCGGGGAGAGCATAGAATTGTAAGCCATTCCGCCACCTTCGTAGAGATAAATATGAGCATCTTTATCGCAGATCACCTCATCCTGGGGGCTGGTGGATATGCGCAGCGCAATCTGATTAGCCATGGTGCCAGAAGGGCAAAAAAGTGCCGCCTCCATTCCAAAAAGTGCCGCGATCCTCTCCTGAAGTTCATTCACTGAGGGGTCATCGCCCAGCACATCGTCGCCCACCTTAGCGGACATCATGGCCTCCAGCATGGCAGGGGTAGGTCGTGTGATGGTATCGCTTCTCAGGTCGGCTATGCTGCTTGTTGTCATCATTGCTCTAAAATATGGAAATTGGAAATAACCCTATCTTTGAATCCCCATTAATTCATATTAACACGCATTAATTCGACTCTATGATTATCCACCTCAAAGGTGACCTGGCTCCTGAGAAAATAGCCACCCTCGCTACTGCACATGAAGCCATCCATTTTCGGTCAGAGGACAGGGACATACTGGTGCTTTCTTCCAAAATCACCTCAGTCCCGACGGCCCTGGCCCCTTACGTTGATCAATCTTTTGTGATGTCCAGCGACATCCAGTTGGCCAGCAAGGACTATCAGTCTTATAAGAGAAATATTAAAATTCGCCAGGACGTGTTAGGTGGTAACACCAATCATACCATGATGATGGCCGGCCCCTGCAGCATAGAATCCTGGGAACAAATCTCTCAGACTGCTGAGCTGCTAAAATCCCTCAACATCAAAACATTGAGGGCAGGCTGTTTCAAGCCTCGCACCTCACCCTATACCTTTCAGGGAATGGGCGAAGAGGGATTAAAAATGCTGGTAAAAGTGCGGGAAACTTATGATCTGAATATTATCACCGAAGTAAAGGACAGTTCTCATGTGGACCTGGTGATTGACCATGCAGACATTGTACAAATCGGCACCAAAGCCATGTATGACCAGAGTATTCTACGGAAATGCGGAAAGTCTACCAAACCAGTTCTGCTCAAAAGAGGCTTCGGCACCACCCTGCAGGAGTTTGTGCAGGCAGCAGAGTTTATCCTTTCGGGTGGCAATCCCAATGTCATGCTGTGTGAACGGGGTATTCGCACATTTGAAAATAAAACCCGGTTTACCCTCGACCTGACCGGTGTGGCCTATCTGAAGGAATTCACCAACCTGCCTGTGGTGGTAGACCCCAGCCATGCCATGGGCTATAGATATGGTATCCCTGATCTCACCAGAGCTGCTGTAGCGATGGGGATTGATGGTTTGCTGATAGAAACCCACCCAACACCTGAACTGGCGAAATCTGATGCCGCCCAGCAACTCAATTTTGATGAGTTTACCAAAATGTTTCATTCACTAAAACCTGTCGCAGAGGCGGTGGGTCAAAAATTAATCTGATGTCTAAACTTTCACACATTAAGCTCCTGCTACTGGACGTGGACGGCACCATGACCGACGGAGGGATCTACATCATGGAGGATGGCAGTCAGTTTAAAAAATTTCATGCCCGTGACGGACTCGGTATCAAGGAAGCTATCAAGGCTGGCGTGGAAGTGGGCATCATTAGCCATAGTCTGGCCACAGAAATGGTCAACTCCCGCGCCAATATGCTGGGAATGAAGCACTTTTATGTGGGCCAACGCCCTAAGCTTGAGGTCTTAAATGAATGGATGAAAGCACTCGATATCAGCTACAGTGAGGTCTGTTTTATTGGTGATGACCTCAATGACCTGGAGGTCATGCAAAAAGTGGGTTTCTCTGCCTGCCCGGCGGATGCAGCATCCGGTATCAAGAAAATTGCGAAAGTGGTATTGGACAGAAAAGGTGGAGATGCTGCGGTGCGAGAATTTATTGATCGATTTATCCTTTCGGAGGACTGATCAATCAAATTTATTTAAAAACTGAGTGAAGAAGAAGATGGGCATTGGCCAGAGCTTCCTGGCAAACTTCTTTTTGAAAAAGCCAAAATGGCCAATTTTTTCAAATCCCAGATCTTTTGGTTTGATAAACTGGAAAGTGGTCACGGCATTTCGATAATAATGCATCAGGGCCTGCGTTGCGGCCGAAGGTGCCAGCAGCTTATCATCCTGAATATTCACAAAATGCACTGGGATTCTTACTGCATCAAATTTTTGGGCCATCTCCTTACTCCCCTGCAATACTCCCTGAGGGTGGGTTCCCCACTTTCTCCACTCGAGTGCCGCATTCCTGGGGATATCTATTTTTCCACCCATGGTCCAGCCCGGCAAGTAGCGGTAGATGGCCACAGTGGTGGGTATTAAAATATACCAGAAAATCAGTACATACAGCCACCAAAAGCCCTTCCAGTGTCCATTATAGGCAGATTGAGACCCCACAAAGTAAGCCGATCTAATGCGCCCGTTGTTGGCCGCCTTTGGAAAAATCTGCCCCGCCACACTGTGACCTATCAGGAAAATTTTATCATATTTTTTATTCGCCCAGGCAATCACGCTATTGAGGTCTTTGTCTCCCCAGTCGCTCATTTTGCAGCGCTCGTCTTTGACCGAGCTGTGCAGCGAGTCTCCTATCCCCCGATAGTCAAAAGTGATCACATCAAATTCTTTGTATTGGCAAGCGTAGTCTGCAAACCCTTTGTAGTAGCGCTGGGGGGCCCCAGCCGCAGGGCTCACGATGATCAGATGTGCGCTTTTGGCATCCCCTGAAAAAAGCGTAGCGCTTATTTTAGTTTTATCCTCCGAAATGATCTGAAACCCTTCAGCCTTATGCATGCCTTGTTTTTATACTGAATTTGCCGATGTGGCGGATGACATCTGACTGCCGCAAATGTATTATAATACTTTATATTCACAATCCGTTTGGCAATGTGTCCATTTCAAATATTTTTGCAACTCAAATAGAAACCAATCCAAAATGAGCGTTCTAGTCAATAAAAATTCTAAAATAATCGTACAGGGCTTTACCGGCACTGAAGGAACCTTCCACGCCACTCAAATGATTGAGTACGGCACGAATGTAGTAGGAGGCGTAACTCCAGGCAAAGGTGGACAAAGCCACCTGGACAAACCTGTGTTTAATACTGTGAAGGATGCCGTAGATGCAACAGGTGCTGACGTATCTATCATCTTCGTGCCACCAGCATTCGCTGCTGATGCCATCATGGAAGCTGCTGATGCAGGCATCAAGGTTATCATCACCATCACAGAGGGTATTCCTGTGAAGGACATGATGAAAGCCAAACCTTACGCCATTGCCAGAGGAGCCAAACTGGTAGGGCCAAACTGCCCTGGGGTGATCACTCCGGGTGAAGCCAAAGTGGGCATTATGCCAGGTTTTGTATTTAAGAAAGGAAATATTGGGATCGTTTCTAAATCAGGAACATTGACCTACGAAGCAGCCGATCAGGTAGTAAAAGCAGGATTGGGTATTACTACCGCCATCGGTATTGGAGGAGATCCTATCATCGGTACTTCTACCAAAGATGCTGTACAGTTGCTCATGGAGGATCCGGAGACTGAAGGGATCGTGATGATCGGTGAAATCGGTGGAAACTACGAAGCTGAGGCAGCCAAATGGATCAAAGAAAATGGCAACAAAAAGCCTGTAGTAGGATTTATTGCCGGCCAAACAGCACCTCCCGGAAGAAGAATGGGCCATGCCGGAGCCATTATCGGTGGCGCAGATGACACTGCTGCCGCCAAAATGAAGATCATGGCCGCCAATGGCATCCATGTGGTCAACTCCCCTGCAGATATCGGGGAAGTCATGAAAAAAGCATTGGGCTAATAACTTTAGTTCGATTAGATATAGATAAGCCGGTCAGAATTTTCTGACCGGCTTTATTTTTTTATTGCCCTTCTTTTTTTTTGCAAACTAATTTTTCCGTGTTACGTTTGTGCTCTCAAATCGATAAAGCATCGATTTATAAAGAAGCGCTGAGAGACAGGCTCTAAGAAGCGCTAGCAACCCCCACCCTAAACGGGAAGGTGCTAATTCCTGATATATAAATTGATAGTTATGAAATTCAACAAAAACACTTTTGCGAAAGCAACTGCTTTTTTGCCAAGCATTGAAGCAAGGTTATCTATTTCACATTCTCCGATCGACAGAGGGTTCTGTTGTATGTGTTACTACTGCTAATTCCGCAGGTATTGTTCCTTTTAGTTATTGGAAAATCCGCAGGCCGATTCATGTATTGTCTTTGGTCATAAAAGCATACCCCATATACTATTCTAGAATCTTAAAAAATATACACTCATGTCAGCATTAAAATTTGAAACCTTACAACTACACGCAGGCCAGGAAATAGACCCCACTACAGGATCACGGGCTGTGCCTATTTATCAAACTACTTCATTCGGATTCAAAAACTCCGAGCACGGCGCTAACCTTTTCGCCCTGAAGGAATTTGGAAACATCTATAGTCGGATCATGAATCCCACCAATGATGTATTCGAGAAGCGTATCGCTGCACTGGAAGGGGGAGTGGCCGCATTGGCGGTAGGCTCCGGGCAAGCTGCTCAGTTTATCGCACTCAGCAATATTCTGGAGTCTGGTGACAACTTTGTGTCCAGCTCATTTCTCTATGGCGGCACTTACAATCAGTTTAAAGTAGCCTTCAAGCGCCTCGGCATTAAAGTGAAGTTTGCTGAAAGCGACCAGGCCGAAGAGTTTGAGAAATTGATCGATGAGAAAACCAAAGCCATTTATCTGGAAACCATCGGCAATCCGGGTTTCAATGTGCCTGATTTTGAGGCGATCGCGGCAGTAGCCAAAGCAAACAATATTCCACTCATAGTGGACAATACTTTTGGAGCCGGTGGCTACCTCTTTCGACCTTTGGAGCATGGGGCTTCAGTGGTCACTGCCTCGGCTACCAAATGGATCGGTGGCCATGGCACAAGCATTGGCGGTGTGATCGTAGATGGTGGAAATTTCAACTGGGGCAATGGAAAATTCCCGCAGTTTACCGAGCCTTCTGAGGGCTATCACGGATTGGTCTTCTGGGATGTGTTTGGAGAAGGAAATCCGCTAGGTCTGCCCAATATTGCCTTTGCTATCCGAGCCCGGGTGGAAGGTCTAAGAGATTTTGGACCGGCACTCAGCCCATTCAATAGCTTCTTGCTTTTGCAGGGACTGGAAACTTTATCACTGCGCGTGCAACGTACCGTGGATAATGCACTGGAACTGGCGCAATGGCTGGAGCAGCACCCATTGGTAGAAACCGTCAACTATCCGGGTCTGAAAAGCAGCAGCTATCATGAGCTTGCCAAAAAATACCTCAAAAACGGGTTTGGTGGAGTGCTCTCATTTACCCTGAAGGGAGAAAAAGAGTTGGCCACACAACTAGTAGATAATCTGGAGTTGGTCAGTCATTTGGCCAATGTGGGGGATGCCAAAACGCTGATCATACAGCCTGCGGCCACCACCCACCAGCAATTATCCAATGAAGAACAATTAAATGCGGGTGTACTTCCCAACCTGCTCAGAGTCTCTTTGGGCATCGAGCACATCGATGACATCAAAGCGGATTTCCAGCAGGCTTTCGAAAAAATATATGCAGACAATCAAGTTAATGCCTAATACCATCGAACAAATACAGCCAAAATCTGCGATCCTCAAAGTAGAAGAACCGTTCATCCTGGAGTGTGGAGACACACTCCGGAATGTCCGGATTTCCTACACCACCTACGGTACGCTCAATAGTGAGAAGACCAATGTGGCCTGGGTGTTTCATGCCCTCACTGCAAACGGGAACCCCGCGGAGTGGTGGCCCGAGCTTGTGGGTCCCGGTAAGGCTATCGATCCGGAGGATAAGTTCATCGTATGTGCCAATATGCTGGGCTCATGCTATGGCACCACCGGACCAAAAAACTATAACTTCCCACTGGTCACGATCCGTGACATGGTGAATGCTCACAAGCTACTGAAAGCGCATTTGGGAATCGAAACCATCCATTTAGGAATCGGTGGATCTATGGGCGGGCAGCAGCTTCTGGAGTGGGCCGTAGAAGAGCCCACGCTTTTTGAACACATCGTACCCTTAGCGACCAACGCTTTCCATTCCCCATGGGGGATTGCCTTCAACGAAGCGCAGCGAATGGCGCTGGAAAACATAGATAGTGCCAAAGGGCTGGAGGCCGCCCGAGCCATAGCCATGCTATCGTACAGGCACTACAACACCTATGACAAAACGCAGCGAGACATAGACCAGCGATGGGATGACTTCTCGGCATCCTCTTATCAGCGATATCAGGGCGAAAAACTCCGTAAGCGATTTTCAGTGGAGAGTTATTATTACCTCTCCAAGGCCATGGATAGCCACCACGTAGGCAGGCATTTCGGGTCGGCAGAAACTGCCCTGAAACGTATCCGATCCAAAGCACTGGTGATCGGTATAGATACAGATATACTTTTCCCCCCGGAGGAGCAGCAGTACATTGCCGGGCTCATACCGGATGCAAAATTCCGTTTGGTCACATCCGCATTTGGTCATGATGGATTTCTGACTGAATCGGAACAGATTTCGGAATTGATCCGTGATTTTTTGAAAGCCTAAACATATCAGACACAAAAAAAGCCAACCCCTTGGGTTGGCTTATCTCCCGAAAAGTATCCGGGACTGCCCTAGTTCTTCTTGATCACTTTTACCTGATCAATGACCTTACCTTCGCTGAGTATTTGCAGGATATAAATACCCGCTTCTGCCCTGCTAATGTCCATGGGTTCATTGCTTCTCCCTTCCTGGACGAGACCACCATCCAGTTCATACAGTTTGCAAATGGCAACCTCTGGTGTTTTCACTAAGATGTGACTACTTGCCGGATTGGGGTATACGTTCACCCGAACTGGAGACGGTGCACTCAAAACCTGCTCGGAAGTAATGACCAAAGTTTCGGTAGCGGATCCCGTATAATTAGTTTCAATGATTTCCACAATGACCTCATAACTGCCGGCTGTCACAGGCTCCTCAGCGTCTCCATTGAATGTCATGATAAAATTCAAGTCAGCCGGCTCAGTGGTCACTTCAGGTCTCTTCCCGGTGCCGTCCTCCTCTTGTTCCAAATCGGTCATTACTATTGATGCCGTGGCCTTGAGGATCGTAAGCACCCCCTCTGTATATACAAAAGAATAATTTGCTGCTTCTCCACCTGAGCTGGTGATTTCATAAACTCCGGAATCCGGAATCCCAGATAAACCAGCGCCTGCCTGAGGTTGTGCGAGTAGAACCTGCTCATCCTCGCCATTTACAAATCCTGAAATGGAATAAGTAAACTCAGGAAGCGCTTCACCATATACCACCTCCTGATCATCTGGTGTCACCACCAGCTCAGCGGTACTCACTTCAAACGGTTGACCCACTGATTCTGCAGACAAGTAATCCTGATCACCATTCTGAATAGCGGTGATCATAGTGGTACCGGCCCCCACAATGGTGACGGTACTACCACTGACAGTGGCCACCGACTCATCCGAACTTTCAAAACTCACCACCAGGCCGGAGGTGGCCGTTGCACTAAGTTCAAATGGCGCATCGCCAAACACCCTATCATCAGGTCCCACAAACGTGATGGTCTGATCGAGCTTAGTCACATCAGAAACGGATAAAATCTGCTCCTCCGACGCAGGCAAGTAATTCGCATTGCCTGCCTGGATGGCCGTAATAGTAGTGGTTCCCGATGACAAGATGCTCACCGTATTTCCAGAGATGGTAGCGACCGTTTCGTCAGAGCTCGAAAAAGAAACTTCAAGACCCGAACTGGATGTAGCGATCAGGTCAAAGGGTTTCTCGTTAGCTGCTTTTTCATCGATCGCTTCAAAGGTAATCAGCTGTGGTGCTCTGTTGACCGTAAGCACCTGAGCCACGTCACTGGCCACGTCAAACTCCTCATCACCCGGCTGGCTCGCTGTGATGGTAGTATTACCAGCGCCGATTATGGTCACCACCTTGCCAGAGATGGTAGCCACTGTTTCATCTGAGCTCTCATAAGTAATCTCCAACCCACTGCTGGCATGAGCTTCCAAATCGAAGGAGCCATCTCCATAGGTTTTTTCACCTAGTAGTTCGAAAGTAATCGACTGTGAATACTTGCTGACTGTAATCGTTTGCTGACTTGTAGTAGCATTATAGCTTTCGTCACCAGGCTGGCTTGCGGTGATGATCGCACTGCCAGCACCAATGATTTCTAAAAACCCACCTTCGACCATCGCTACATCCGTATTGGATGAGCTAAACACTACTTCCAGTCCGGAGCTGGCTGTAGCTTCAAGTGGGATGCTCTCCGCCCCGATGTTCACCTCTGAGGCTATCTGCGTGAAAGAAATGGTCTGATCACTTTTGGAAACCTCAAGGTCAAATGTCATGGACACTGACTCATCAAAAGGGTCTGAAGCTATAATCTCCACAGTATATTCTCCCAATGTGCCCACTGTGGGTGAAATGGTCAGCGTATCCTCTGCCAGCACGATCCAATCAGGCAACTCGGCTCCCCCAAATAACTGAGATTCAAAAGACAGATCGTCACCGTTGGGGTCTTCAAATAGGGTACTCATCGCCAGGGTCAGTGTATCCCCAATGTCCAACCTCAAAAGAGATAGCGAAGAGCGAACAACTGGCGAACTATTGGTGGAAATGACTGTCAACACAAATACATCAGAAGCGCTTTCCTCTCCATCAGAAGCGGTAACCCGGAGTGAATATTGACCCACATTCTCCTGAGAACTCGTCCCACTGAGCGTACGACTGGCCGCGTCAAAAGTCAACCAGGATGGCAAATCACTTCCGTCTTCCATTCTAATGGAAAAAATCAGTTCTGCATGATCCTCATCTGAAAAGGCCGACTCAGAGATGACGATGGAGATGTCCTCCCCTACATCTACACTGTGATCGGGCAAACCAGCTACCAGGAAGGGCGCATCATTGACCTCATTCACCGTCAGCACAAACTCATCGGACACCTCAGCAAACTCATCAGCTGCTGTAAGCACAATCGTGTACGTGCTCACGTCTGACTGCAACGGGGTACCCGACAACTCAAAATCTGTAGCTTCAAAGGTCAACCAGGATGGTAACGGGTCGCCTCCCTGCAAGGTCATGCTATAAGTAAGTAAATCGTCATCTGGATCCGTGAATGTATTGGCCGCAAAGCTGTACTGAAAAGGCTGGTCTTCACTGGCTTCCAGATCTGGTACAGGCACCGCTACCACCGGGGGATCATTATCCAATGTGACCTTTAAAGTGAAGTCTGTATAAACACTGGAAGTGGAGGGATCAGTAGCAGTAACTCTTATGGTATGGTTTGCCACATCTGACACAGTGGGTGTACCGTCAAATGTTTTGGTAGAACCATCAAACGATAACCAGTCCGGCAAGGCCGACCCATCTGAGAGACCTGCTGTAAGTGTTAATACATCCTCATCCTCATCTTCAAAAGTATTTGTGGGCACCTCGAAAGAAAAGGTCAAATCCGTTAAAGCCGTCTTAGTTGAAATGGATTGATTCACTACTGGCGCATCATTCACATTGTTAACTGTGATGTCAAAATCATCAGAAACAATCCCTTCCAGCCCGTCATCGGCAGTAACCCTGATGCTGATCGTACCCACATTTGCCTGAAGGGGCGTGCCGCTGAAGGTGTGACTGGCAGGGTCGAAAGAAAGCCAGTCAGGCAAGGCACTCTCATCGGTTAAACTTGCAGATAGTGAAAGCTCATCCTCATCAGCATCTGCGAACGTATTTTCAGGAATAGAAAAAGTAAAAAGAGCATCTTCATTGGTCTCCTGATTTGCCATGGCGTTGTCCACTGTAGGGTCTGCATTGGATCGATTCTTAAACCAGGTGACCTCATTGTCTCCATAGTTACAAACGATGATGTCAAGGTTTCCATCTCCATTTAAATCACCTACCTCAAAGTCAATAACATCCGACTCCTGGTCAGAGAGCAATGCTGAAGTAAACGCGCCACTTCCATCATTTTCTAAAAAGAAGAGCGCATTATCCGATCGAAAAGAGGTCACCACATCCAGATGACCGTCTCCATTCAAATCGACTACTTTCAATACACCTGTACCCTGTCCGGAAAGCAGTGTTTCCGTAGTATAGGAGCCTGTTCCATCATTATTGTATAGCGTAAGGTCATTGGCATGGGAGACTACTATATCCTGATCACCATCACCATCGATATCATCCATTTCCAGGTCATCGAAGAAAAAGCCGCTGTGACTGATGAAAGAAAGTAGTCCGTCATTTTCATACCATACGTTTTCTCCTCCCAAAATATCCAGATCACCATCCAGGTCATAGTCCAATACTTCTAAGGCGGTGTGATCATCATCGCTTACATGAAGCTTGGTGAAAGTAAGACTGCCGTTATTCTGATAGATGTCCACAGAAAGATGAGAGACCACAATCAGGTCAAAATCTCCATCCATGTCCATGTCCTTTATCCTGAAAGCTTCAGGGTCTGTAATACCAGGCACAATGTCCGTGATGGTGAAATTGCCAGCCCCGTCGTTTTTATTCAGCGTGATTTTATCATCAATCGTGGTGGCCGAAATCACATCCAAGTCACCATCCTGATCCAAATCAAAAATAAGAATTGAAGATGCATGGACACCCAGATCCTTGGTGACACCTGCATCCGCACCTGCCGATACCAGCAAGTTTGCTGTAGCAGCTGTACCTCCGGGTACTGTAATATCTAAATCATCATCACCATCCAAATCGCCCAAGTCAAGTCCTAGTGGAAAACTATGACTAACAAGGGTCGACTGTTTCACAAATGCTCCGGGAGCGGGTGAGGCAGATGTCTTAAAGTAAAACGAAAAGGGTGAAGTGCGAATGGATCCATCCTCGGCCTCTAATTGATCAGAAAGAACAACCGTATATTCATGATTCTGAGCTAAATCAAACGCCGGAGTAAATGTGATTGTAGCGGTTCCACCTCCCCCCAAATCCCCAGAAACGGTTTGGCCCTGATCATCATAGAGCATGAGCGATCCAGAAAGTGTAGACTCATCTACGTTTTTGTCAAATGTAATGGAAATACCCGCGTCTGTGGACTGATAGGAGCCACGTAGAGGCGTGAAACTGACCACTGAGATCAGCGGAGGTTCACTCACTGTAAAATCGAAATCGTCAAATGCAGCTTCACCTGCATGGTCGGTGGCGATCACTCGAAGGGTATAAGTGCCATCTGATCCAAATGGGGCTGTTCCCGTCAGTGTTTTGCTTGCATTACTAAAAGTGAGGTAGTCAGGTAGGTCATTCCCGTTGGTCATAGTCATAGCATACACCAAAGTATTGCTTCCATCGGGATCTGAAAATATCCCACTCATGTCAATCGAAAAAGCCACTCCGGCCACTACCTCCTCATCAGACTTAGGGCTGCTCACCACAGGAGTTTCGTTGGCTTTGTTTTGGTACCAATAGAGTTTATTCGTTCCCTCAGACACAGATACCAGATCCAAATCTGAGTCACCATCCACATCTCCAAAACCTATCAAATTTCCTTCATTTGCTGCCAGCTCCCAGTAGGTGAAATTGAAGCCTCCTTTATTTTCCAGCCAGCCTACAGCGTTTACACCATCCGCTCCTATCACAATATCCAGGTCATCATCAGCATCCAAGTCTACAAAACAGGCCTGTACCGGTCCGGTAATGTCGTCTGATACCTCCAAAGCTGTGAACGACTGACTTCCGTTGTTTTGATAAATGACCACATGATCCTCTCGATCCTCAGCAGTAAGGATGTCCATATCGCCATCACCATCCACATCCGCCACGTCCACATCTGACACCCCGTCGGCAGTTTGTGTGATTTCATTATAAGTAAAACCCTGTGATCCGTCATTTTCATACCATGCCAGAAAATTGGTGCCATAGTTATGTCCACCAACGACAACATCAATATCGCCATCTTGATCCAAATCCTCTGCGTAAGCCTTATTGGGATTAGTCCCAAAAGTTCCTATTTCGAGCTGCGTAAAATTTTGGGCACCATCATTTTTAAACCAGAGCACGTTATCTGAGCCGCTTTCGGTAGCCAAAACGTCAAGGGAACCATCCTGATTAAGATCTACAATGGAGACACTCATAGTGTAATTCATGGCGGCACTCATTACGTGAGAGGTAAACACCTGACTACCGTCGTTCTCCAGCCAGGTCCAAGCCCCCCCAGAATTAGCAAACACTACAATGTCATTGTCTCCATCCTGATCTATATCTGCTACATCTATTTTGCAGGAGGTCACTCCACTGTGATTGATATAGGTCACGGTAAAGTTTCCTGCTCCATCATTTACATGCCAGTTGATCCGCTGGTAGGGTCGGCTACTAGTCAGCACATCCAGGTCCCCGTCTTTGTCAAGGTCCACTTCCACCATGTCTGTGGGCGTGCTGTCAATGTTATATTCATTTTCGCTCACAAGAAGTGCCGGAGTGCTCGGGGGAAGAGCTGCCTCTACGTCAAAATAGTAAGACTTATTCCCCGCTATAATGCCTCCGCCTTCACTTTTCAAATCTGTGGTGATCATGACATGGATGCGCTCTCCCGGCAAAAAGTCGTTACCAGGGAGAAACTGGATAGTGGGTGTGCCTCCTCCAGAAAAGCTTCCGGCTATCAGGCCTGACATTGAGCCCCGCACCTTGATATTGGCAGGTGTCAGGGTGGTATTATCTATATTCCCTGAAAAGGTGAAGGTCAGGTTTGCTCCTGCCGACACGTTTTGTTCGTAATGTTCAGGAGCATATGAGTCCAGCGTCATAAGTGAAGGCACAGTGATCTCCAGATCAAATTCGTCACTTACAGATGCTCCAGCCGGGTCCGTAGCCGTAACTTTCACTGTAATAGTACCTGCGTCCGATCCGCCCGGAGTGCCAGAAAATGTCCTAAGATCTGCATCAAAGGATAACCACCCTGGCAGAGGATCTCCTGTACCGAGTGTAGCAGAATAGTTCAGAATCATCAAATCCGGATCAGAAAAAACATCTGAGGGAAACGTATAGGTAAATGAAATATACGCCTGAGCGGACTCGTCGGAAATTGGATTTTCCAAAGTGGGGTCTTCATTTACTTTATTTTCAAACCAGTAAATTCCATCACTCTGATAGACCACCAGGTCCATACGGCCATCCAAATTTAGATCCACCGGATTCATAAATTTGACAGAATTAAAATTATCCGCCAGAACTCGCTCCGTGAAGTTTTCAGAACCATCATTTTCTAACCACACCACCTGGGCACCATTGCTATAAGTGGTCAGAATATCCATGTCGCCATCTCCATCTAAATCCCCTGCTTTGATCAGGTGAACACCATCTGCACTGTTGGAAAGTAAGTGTTTCGAGAAAGTTTGTGACCCGTTATTTTCAAACCAGTAGTATTCATCATTAAAATTAGAGCTGATCACCACGTCCATATCACCATCGTCATCCAGATCTACAGGATCGATGTAAGACAAGGAGGATACAGAACTTCCAAGGAGGTGTTGTGTCATATTGCCCGAGCCGTCATTTTCATACCAAAAGCATCTTGAGCTGGTACCCTGACAAACCAGGTCTATATCTCCATCCTTGTCCATATCCGCCAGACCTACAAGCTTTCCGTTGGACTGTTCTCCTTCTATATCCACCAGGGTAAATTCTCCGCTACCATTGTTAAAGGCCAACTGGAGCCCATTATTGGAAGTATAGGCAATATCAACCAGGCCGTCATTGTTCAAATCCCCGGAAGCTAAAACATTCGGACCATCCGCTTCGGTAGTCACATCATGTTCGGTAAATGAAGCCGCATCATTTTCGAGCCATTTGAAGAGATCCATAGCAAGCTCCTCATAGATTACGTCCACATCGCCATCGTAATCCAAATCATCCAGGTGCATATCGAAGGAATTTCCACCTCCAATGTTAGCCAACTCATTGACAGAAGGTGTGTATGTACTGAAGGACTCTGAACCATCATTTTTATACCAAAACAGACTCCCTCCACCAAGACTCAACAAATCCATCTCTCCATCGTTGTCCATATCCGCCACACTCAGGTCTTTTTCTCCGGCATAGTATGTGGACAATTTCTGAGGTTTCAGCGTAGGACTCGCAGAATACGAAGGCAGTGTTTTCACCCGAAACGAATATCCAAATCCATTGGTCAGAGGAGCAGCAGAAACAGACTGTATTCCCGGTTTGAGTAGGACATGGATTTTATCTCCATAGAGAAATGAATCATTGGGATCAATGGTGATCACTGCCGTACCCCCGCCGGTGACGGTGAATGGCAAGCCACCCTGAAGATCGCTCTTTACGAGAATGTTTCCAGCCAGCGTAGTAGCATCTACAGCCGCACTGAAGGTGATTTCTATATTGGCATCAATGGCTGCGTAGTTGGCATTCTGACCAGGCACCAGGCCGGTCACGGTGAGCTGGGCTACCGCCCAATGGGAAATGAAAATGAGCAGGAAGGTATAAAGTGACTTATTCATAGGGCTTAGATTTTAACTCTATGAAATTATGACGGGCACTTTACCCCCGGAACACCCTTTTAGTGAAGGGCAAAAAATTTTTAGTGGAGGGCTATTGTCTTTTAGTGGCGCTAAAGCAACGACAGTCTGTCCATAAACTCCTTTCGGAAGGATTTTCCGATCTGAACTTTGTGACCTTTCAGAAAGACATACCCTTCTGATATGGAATCGATCTGCTCAAAATTGATGAGATACGAGCGATGCACGCGGAGAAAACCTAGCGGCACCAGCTTTTCTTCTATGCTCTTGAGGGTATGGCTGATAATGTACTTTTCTGATTCGGTATAGAGGTAGGCGTAGTTATCAAATGCCTCCGCGAAGAGGATTTGATCGGACATCACAGAGAGAATCTCCTGATCCCTTTTCACAAAGAGTTTTTCTGGATGTGCCTTGGCTGCCACCGGCTGCTGGGGCACTTTGTGCAACGCCAGCTCCACATTGGCGATCAGGTCGCGCTCGCTGAAGGGCTTTACAATGTAACCCGCAGGATGCAGGACTTTCGCCCGGTCTAGTGTGGCCTTGTCATAATAGGAAGTTAAAAAAACAAAAGGGATGCCCAGCTTTGGTGCCAACTCAATGCCATCCATATCGCCCTCAATATTCACATCCAATATCGCCAGATCCGGCTTATGGTCCTCCATGGCCTGAAGCGCATCCACTCCCTCATCCACAATGGCTACCACATGGTATCCGTTTTTGGTCAGCGTATCCGCAATGTCATCCGCAATGAGTGGCTCATCCTCCACTACTAAGATCGAGGGTTTTGTCATACGACTAATTTATATCTCGAAAGGGTCATCTGCACGGTGGTACCCTGATCATTTAGGATGTTTATTTCCGCTTTTACCTTTCTGGACAGTGAACGGATCATCTTCCACCCAAAGGAGTTTGATTTTTCCAGTGCCTCGGCATCCATGCCTGCTCCATTGTCGCGCACCATTACATTGAGCTTATCTCCCTCCTCTCTGATCTGTATTTCCAATAACCCCTCATGAGAGGTAACAAAAGCATACTTAATGGTATTGGTAATGAGCTCATTGATGATGAGGCCCAAAGGGATGACCGTATCTATGTCCAGTTTGATGCCCGAAGCATCAATCTCAAATCCTGCACCCTGCACCCCAAAGGCACTGAACAGCTCTGAAGTGAGGTTCTCGAGGTAGTCTTGCACATCCACCCCCCGGATATCTTCGGCACTGTAAAGTTTCTGATGGATCAGCGCCATGGATTTCACCCGGTTCTGTCCTTCCTTTACTGCATCCACCGCTGCTTCGTCTTTCAGCGATCCGGCCTGTAGGTTAAGCAGACTGGAGATGACCTGCAAGTTGTTCTTTACCCGGTGGTGGATTTCTTTGAGCAGCGTCTCCCGCTCCTCTAGTGCCAGGGAAATCTGTTGATTTTTTTCTGTCAGTAGGTTTGAGGTTTTTCGCTTGGTATTGTAGCGGTAGAGCAAGAAGCCAGCCGCTATAAAAAAGATGATAAACCCTGAAATAAAGATGTTTCGTTGGTTTTGTGAGTTGGCCAGAGCTAGAGCTGCTGTTTGCTGGTCTAAGTTCAGTGCCGCAATTTCCCGATCCTTTTCAGCGGTTTGGTACTTCGTGCTCATCTCAGTTACCATGCGGTTGGTCCGATCGCTCCTCAGGCTATCCTCATAGTTCTCATAGCTCAGCCTATGCTCGTACGCTTTTTCATAATTCCCATTGGAAGCATTTACTCTGGACAACCCTTTATAGATGTCCCGCAATTGTTCCTTGCTCTTCGCTTGCTTTGCTGAGGCTAAGGCCAGTTCCAAATTGGTAATTGAGGGTTCGAATCGTCCCTGCATTCTGTGCAGTTCAGCAATATTGAAATAGGACCTGGCTATTTCCTTCTTATCGTCCACAGATTGATAGGTCTGGAGGGCGTTGTGAAACAGCTTTGCGGTTGAATCGGGCTTATCCAAATAGTAATAGAGTATTCCCAAATTATTGTAGCTCCCAGCGAGGGCATAGTAATCCCTGGCATTTATACGATAATGAATCGCCTTTCGGTAAAAATATTCCGCAGAGTCCAATTGATCCCGCACTCTAAATTCGATCCCCAGGTTGTTATAAATATTACCGAGGGACTCAAAGTCTTCACTGGCTTCCTTCAGCGCAATGGCCTTTCGGTAATAGGAAATAGCCTCGTCTGCCTGACCAAGATTTGACAAGACAAGACCCAGGTTTATGTAGTTTGAGCCCAGCATTTTTTCATTTCCGATTTGCTCATTGAGTTGAATAGACTCTAGAAGCACCTCCGTGGCTACTTCATAATTGCCCCTTTCCTGCTCTATATGCCCAATGTTATTCAAAGCCGTTGCCCGGCCCTTTTCATCCCCCAGCTTCTGGTAGTATTCGATCGCCTTTCTGTGCAAGGACACCGCGGTATCATATTCACTCCTGATGATAAATACAGCCCCTAAATTATTATAGCTCTCGGCAATGCCCCTGTCGAAACCAATGATCTTTGATCGCTCCAGAGCCCGCTGCCCATAGCTAAGGGCACTATCAGGAAAATTTTTTCTGAGGGCATAAGTGGCGTCAAACAGCATTTTTATACCCACAGTATCAGGAGAAGATGACACCAGCTGCTCCAAACTGTCGAAATCAAATTGCTTTTCCGAAGGCTGGGACTGAACGATTCCAACTGAGGCGAGGCAAATGACCAAAACGAATATTGGAATTAGTTTCTTTCTTAGCGATGACATGAGTCGAAAGATAACATACTGAGGCATTAAAATACCCGATCTGACGCAAAAACCATCTGATCTACGGTCAGGAGTCATCATCAGACTTTTGCTAAGAACAAAACCATAAGACACGGGTGCTGATAAGGTGACTAGTCTTCTATGTACTCTGCCGGAAGCCTCCCGAAACGTTTTTTGAAGACAGTGGAAAAGTAGGCAGGCTGTGGAAACCCAACCGCATAGGACAGCTGGGAGGTACGTTTGTAAACCTTTTTCTGGATCAGATCCATGGCACGTTGCAGCCTGATCTCTTTGATGAAATTGGCGGGAGTGAGGCCTGTCATCTCACGGATGTACCTATACAGCTGACGCTCACTCATAGAAGCGGCCTCCGCCAGCCTGATCACGTTGAAGTTGGAATCATCAATGTTGTCATACACTTCCTTTTCCAGCTTTTTCAAGGTCTTTTCTTCATGAGAAATTTCCTCCTCTTGTGGCTCAGCCTGTGAGGTGATCCGCTCCGAATAATTATAAATCAGGTTTTGCACACGCACACGGAGCTCTTCTGCAAAGAAGGGCTTCACCAGATAATCATCGATCCCGATTCTCAGGGTGTTCACTTTCTCAGTTTCGTCCCCAATGGCACTCACCGTGATGAACGGAATGTTTTTCCAGGTCGGGTGCTTCTTGACTTCTCTGGCAAAAGTGAGCCCATCCATTCGGGGCATCATCACATCAGACACGATGAGGTCCGGTGTGTGAGCACGCAGCTTCTCCAGTCCCTCCATGCCGTCTCTGGCTTCTATCACTTCAAAATCCCTACTCAGGAAACCCGAGATATAAGCACGCATATCTGCGTTGTCTTCTACCACCAGTATTTTTTTGTCTTTCAATACAGAACGGTACTGAGCTGGTTCTTCATGAATATCCGGAGTTGCCAACTGCAGTGCTTCTTCTTCCTGCGCCATCTCATCTGTTCCTGAGAGCCTTTGCCCCGGAAGGAACAATTCGAACCGGCTACCCACTCCCAACTCACTGGTAACAGAAAGGTCCCCTCCATGCATCCGGGCGATTTCCTTGCAAAAGGCAAGTCCCACACCTGTGCCCCCCAGACCTCCGCCAGAATGGGTGGACTGATAGAAGCGATCGAATATTTTATCCAGATCATCTGCCGGAATCCCATCACCAGTATCTCTTACAAAAAGGGCTACGCCCTCCTCACTCACCTGAAGCCCGACAGTGATTTTGCCTCCTTCGTGCGTGAATTTCAAAGCATTGGAAATGAGATTGGTCAGGACATTGTTGATTTTTTCGCGGTCCGCGCTGATCACCACCGGATCCTGCGGATCCAGTTCAAACTCTAACTTCACCTTGGTATGGCGCGCGGCATTGTCAAAACTCGCCAGGGCATTCAATACAAGCTCAGTGAGGTTAGTTCTCCCCAAATTCACAGGCATCTTGCCATCTTCCATTTTGGAAAGATCCAGAATCTCATCCACCAGTTTTTGTAATTGGCCTACATTCCGGTCGGCTATCTTCAGGTCCTGATAAATGTGATCATTGCTGGGGATGGCCCCAAGCGCCTGCCTGATGGGCCCTTTGATGAGCGTAAGCGGTGTGCGGAGCTCATGAGAGATATTGATAAACCAGCGTGATTTGGCCTCCTCCATGGATTTGATTTCCTTGTTCTTCTCCTCTATCTGCTGATTTTTTTGTTTCAGAATATTATTGGCTCTATCCTTCAGCCGGCGACTTCTGTAAATCATCACCACCAGCACCATGACGAATAACAGGCCGACAATCAGAATATTTCTCTGAAACTCCTTTCTTCCCAACTCACCAGAAGCTCTTTCCAGCTCCAGATCCTTCTGAGCCAATTCCTTTTGCTTTTTCAGGGTGCTGTACTGGGCCTCTACCTCCTGTAGCTGACGGGTCATATCCAGGTTGTAAAATGAATCGCTCTTGGCTCGTACCTCCTTCAGCAACTCGTAGGCTTCCTTGTATAAGCCTTTCTTGAAGAGGTACTGGTGATTGATCTCATTGAGGTTGTTGTGCAGGTTCCCGATAGCGTATTTTTCCGCCAGTTCCCTGGTGAGTTCCATGTACTTAGGTACAGAATCCAGCTGATCAGTGTTGACATACAGGAAAGCCAGGTTCTGATAGGTGTAGGCGAGTTGGATATAGTCCTTCACTTCTTTGCCCAATGACACAGCCTCACGATAATACGCTTCGGCCCCATCGTACTCCTTGGTTTCTTCTTTGATAATACCAATTCCCAAAATGTGATCCATTCGCTGACGAGCGTTATTAACACTCCATTTCAGGGCTTTTTCATAATATTCCAGGGATTTATCATAATCCTTCCTGACCGTATACAAATTGGCAATGTTTCCCAAGACTTTGGAAACACCAGTGGAGTCTCCAATAGTGGAATATAGTTCCATGGATTTCTGGTAGTTCTCCAGAGAGAGGTTAAACTCAGCGATGTAGCAGTAGCTATTGCCTATTCCATTGTAAGCATTTCCAGCTTCTGCTTGCATCCCCAACTCCTCATAGATCGCCAGAGCCCGATGATAGGCACTGATGGCACTGGAGATGTCCTCAATGTCATAGCATAGATGTCCAAGATAGATCAATGAGGCCGCCAGATCTCTTTTCCTTCCGGGGGCCTTGGCATAGAAGCCTATGGCTTCTTCCATAAAGTGTTTGGCTGAATCGAACTGAAATTCACTGAAATAGTGACGCCCCCATAGCAGGTTGATGCGGGCCTTAATGGTATCAGACTTAGCACTGAAATAAGGCTGACTCAAGGCCCATAAGCTATCCGTAGGCGGCTCATCCTGAGCTTCTATCGCTTCAATAGACCTAACCAAATCCTGGAATTCATTACTCTGGGCAAAAGCACAATGAACACAAAAAAAGGTGCTGATCAGTAGAAAAAATGCGTACTTATTCGCTGGTGGGTTGCTCATATTCCGCTCCTATCTTCATACCAAAGAACCCGAAAATTAACTCATTTCGCCAACTAAATATCGCAATAGGTCAGAAAAATACCGCGTGGTAAAATAAAACAAATTGATAATGAGTCGGTTAATAACTCAAAGATTAGATCACTAAAAATTTTAACGATATGAGTGCTAGCAAAACATTGTTCACATTTATTACAGGAGTGGCATCAGGACTGGCCCTGGCCTACTATGCAGATCCGAAGGGAAGTCAGCAAAAACTGAAGAAAATAGAGAAGGATTTGAAGAAAACGAGGAAAACGCTCGATAAGAAACTTACGGAGTATAAAACCACGTACAATGATATGGTGGAAACCTATGCAACCAAGTCCAAAGGACTTATTGATAATGCCAAAGGTCTGGTAGATGGCGCCAAGAAGTCTGTAAAAGCAGAGTAAGCCACCTAAGGCAACACTCTCAAGCATTTTTGGTAGCAAAAATGCTTTTTTTATGCCCTTTTAAGCTTTAGAACCAATACTCCAGCAGCCCAAGGATAATGAGTGCAAAGATCAGGTATCCAAGTCCTCTGAGTAAGGAGTGGTTTACCTGCTTTCTCATCAGCTGATTGAAAGCCTGCCAGTGCTGCATGTATTTGTATAATGGGTGAACGTCCTTGCGGGATTTTGTAGTTAACATACTTCCGATTTTTTGAGTAAAGATATGACCTGTTCACCCTCATAATCTTGCCATTCGGGGCCACGATTCCGCCAAACTTGAATAATCCAAGCTAATGAGTAAGAAGCGTCTGATAGAGCTTCTCTCGTTCGATGGGTTTCAGTAAAAAACCATCAAAATACGGCTCAAAAACCTCTCGCTGATGAGCAGTAATATCAGCCGTCAGTGCAAAAATGGGAGTCTCAAGATTTGGATTCTCTGATTCCCGAATGGTCTTGGCAGCATCGAATCCATCTACCTCTGGCATATGAATATCCATGAGGATGTAATCGTATTTACATTCGCTGGACATTTGAATAGCCTCCGATCCATCCCGCGCATGGGTGGCCTTCACCCCCCAGTTGGCCAGTAGTTTGAGGGCTACCATGGCATTGATCATATTGTCTTCGGCAATGAGCACCGTACGACCGGTTAGTCCATCAGATTCCTGATGGGCAGGAGTGACACTTCTTTCCCCCTTGATAAAACTCACCTGAAAGTAAAACACCGACCCTTCATTTTCCTGGGTTTTCACATGAATGTTACTCCCATGAAGTCCTATGAGCTTTTTCACTATGGCCAACCCCAACCCAGATCCGCCTTGCTTTTTGGTGGTGTAAGACCTGGGCTGTGAGAAGCTTTCAAAAATCTCCTCCAGGAAATTCTCGGGGATCCCCCCACCGGTGTCCTCCACCCTGAACTCTATCTGATCCCGCGATTCGCCCTGATCCAATAGTTTTACTTCCACGCTCACCTGCCCCTCATCCGTATATTTGATCGCATTGCTGATGAGATTACCCAAAATCTGGGAAAGCTTGGTTTCGTCAGCCAAATAAATCTCCGCCAGCAAGGGATCTACAGTCAGCTTGAGGTCAATCCCTTTTTCACGGGCCATACCCAGGTATGTATTTCTGATGTTTTCCATCAGCAGCCTAATTTCCACGGGCTGAGGTTCCAGTACCACTTTGCCGGCATCCAATTTGGAGAAGTCCAGGATGTCATTGATGATCCTCAAAAGGTTATCTGCAGAAAACTTCAGCGACCGGAGTAATTCATTCTCTTCCTTGTCCGATCTTTCTTCCAATAAGGATGTAATGGTAATAACCGCATTGAGCGGCGTTCTGATTTCATGACTCATGGTGGATAAAAACTCCTGCTTCACCCTGGAAGACTCCTCTGCCCTATTCTTCTTCTTAAGAATTTCGGCCTTTTCCCTGTTCATCTGTGCCTCCTTCTGCAGGCGCTCCATTTTGGTCACGGCTTCATAGCTTTCTATCACTTTTTGGGTCTGAGTATTCATCACCGCCTCCTTCTCTTTGAGGTAGATTTCTAAATACTTCAGTGCCTGCACCGCATCATCCTTCTGCCTATAAAGCTGATACTTGAGGTAATTACAGTTAATTTTAATGATGACCATGTTGTACTCCTGGGCAAAGTCCAATGCCTCATCCAGCATCTTCTCAGATTTCTCCAGATCACCCATTTCGAGGTACAGTTGACCCAACTTATGATAACACATACCCCGGCCCAGTCGCTCACCCATCTCCACATGGATTCGCACAGCTTCCAGGAAAGTCTCCTCTGCCAACTGATATTGTTTGCGTTTTACATACACCTTGGCCCTGCCATAAAGTCCAAATGCCAATCCACGGACATCCCCTGTTTTATTCTTCATGCGGATCGATTGCTCTATCATTTCAGAAGCCTTGTCTATTTCACCTCTGTTCAGATAAACGCCAGATAGTGGATTATAGGCATTGGACTCGAGATTGAGATCGCCAGCCATTTGGGCGGCTTTGATGGCTTTTTCGTAGGAAAGAATGGCACTTTTCTGGTCTCCAAAATACTCATAAATGGTGCCCAGAGATTTTTGTACCCGTGATTGATTATGAAAATCGTTGAGCTTTTGATAAATCTCAAAACAATCAATCAGGTAAATAAGCGCCAGGTGATAGTTGTCAGTACGGTAGTACACCCCGGCGATGTTGTACTTGACATCCGCAATGCCCTTTTCATCACCCAGAATCTGAAAATACCCCAAAGCCTTTTTACCAAGCTTCATGGTCTTCTTATACTCTCCCAAAATCATATAGAACAGGGAGAGTCTCGAGAGCGAACGGGCAATAAGAATAGCTTCGTCCAGTTGCTGGCTAATCTCCAGGGCCTCTTGCGCCAGCATCACGCTTTTAGAAAGGTCATTCACCCTCGCATCATAGGCTTCTACGAGCAGGCGTGTTACTTTTTGGGCGTCATTCACATTGGTCTGATACATGTTGGTGGCTACTTGTTCAGGGGGTACAAACGGGGCATGGGTATGAAAATAGCGAAAATTATGAGAATTCTACAGACAAGACCCATTGGCTTATTGCATATGGTAGCTCAAATTGCCTGTTTATCTCCACTCTGCACAATCAATATACCCTAATTAACCGCTGAAGTAAAAACAGCATACCTCCTGAGCTGTGTACCGTAAATAAGACAAACAAACTCCGCGCCCATGACACCTGAATACATCAAAACCACTGTTAGAAGCCTGGCCAAAAACAAATTGATCAGCTTTATCAACATTGTTGGACTGGCAGTGAGCCTTGCTGCATTCTTTTTCATCTACAGGTATGTAATGAAAGAGCTGAGTTATGACCAGGGACACCCGCACTATGAGCGGCTGTACCGTGTGGCAGAGCTCATAGAAAGTGAAAACTATCTGGAGAACAGCTCCAGTTCACCTTGGCCCACCGGACCCGCCATTGTCAGAGAGTTCCCAGATGATGTGGAAGGGATGGTAAGATTTTTTGACTTCCAAACTCCCATCATCACCATCACCTTGGAAGATCAGCGAAAGTTCAATGAGCGCTACATCTACTTCACTGACTCCACGGTGTTCGACCTTCTGGATTTTAAGCTTATTCAGGGTGATCGGTCTGCTTTGTCCGGCCCCTTCTCTGCCACCATTTCTAAAAACCTTGCGGAGAAATACTTTGGTGATGAAAATCCAATGGGGAAGAAGATCACCCGTGAAGGATTTAATACCACCTATACCATTACCGGGGTATACGAACAAGGATCTATCTCTCACATTCACACGGAAATGCTGCTTTCCATGCAAACGCTGGAAACAAATGCCCCATTTCTCAAAACTCAATGGGTGTGGAATCCGGCATGGACCTATATCAGGCTAAGCGAAAATGCCTCGGTCCAGGACCTGGAAAAAAATAAGTTTCCCCTGATGGTAGAGAAATATTATGACCCACGCACCAAGGATAAAACCAGCCACTACCTCCAGCCCATTCAGGATATCCACCTGGGCTCACACCTTGAATTCGAACTGAGTGCCAACAGTGATATGAAGTACGTGTATATTTTTATCTCCTGTGCGCTGTTCCTCATCGTTATTGCTATTGTCAATTTCATCAATCTCTCTACCTCATTTTCCCTCCTGAGGGCCAAAGAAATAGGCGTCCGCAAGGTGTCAGGAGCTGCCAGGTCTCAGCTGATATTTCAGTTCTTATCTGAGTCAGTGATCATTTCACTCATTGCCTATGTGTTGGCACTCATTGGGTGTTATATAGCGCTGCCATTTCTGCAGGGTTTGATCAATATCAGCTTCGCAGAGCTGTTTGGATTGAACAATCTGTTCTTCCAACTGGGAGTGGTAATTTTAGTTGGGTTGGTATCTGGGATTTATCCCGCCTTCTTTATCTCCTCATTCGATCCGCTGCTGGTCTTCAAAGGCAAATTTATCTCCAACGCCAAAGGACAACTACTTAGAAAAGGGCTGGTGATCTCCCAGTTTACCATTGCCATAGTACTTATCATATTTACCTATGTCACCTATCAGCAACTACAGCTCCTTCGCAACCAGGACTATGGCTATCACACCAACGATGTGATCATTCTGGATGCGGCCACCACAAATCTTGGTCAGCGGATTGAAGGCTTTAAAACCGCCCTAAAAGCCAATGCATCAGTTGAGTCTATCACCACCATGAGTGACATGATAGGTGCCAATAACAACAATCACGACTTTCATCATGAAGGCATGCAGCCTGGCACCTGGAATTTCTATCCGGCACTGCTGGTGGATGAAGACTTTGCGGGCACACTAGGCCTGGAAGTGGTTGCCGGGAGGGATTTTAACAGAAACTATCAAAAAGAAGATAGCCTGGCTGTAATCATCAATGTCGCCATGGCCAGAACCCTTGGCTATGCCACCCCGGAAGAGGCCATTGGTCACCCCCTTCGGTCACTTTCGGGCAACGAAAACATAGTGGGAGTGGTCCGGGATTTTAATTACAAATCCCTCCATTCTGAGATAGGGCCGTTTGTCCTGGATATTGGTCAGCGCGGACCTAATGGATTCTTTTTCTTTCGACATGTGGCCATCAAGGTCAGTGAGGTAAATAATCAGACGCTAGGCCATATACAGAACATTTGGGAAGAATTTGTGCCGAATAAGCCCTTTACTTATAAAATCCTGAGCGAAGAATTGCGTGGGCTCTATAAAAGTGAAAATAACCTGGGACAGATTCTGGGAGTTTTTGCGGTGCTCACGATTATCATCGCCTGTCTGGGTCTTTTTGCCCTGGCTACTTTTATTGCACAGCAAAAAACTAAGGAAATTGGCATACGAAAAGTACTGGGAGCTGGCCATTTGAAGCTTTTCATGGTAGGGTACAAAGAGCAGTTTTTTCTGGTTTTAGGCTCACTCATTTTAGCCACCCCCATTGCCCTGCTTCTGGTTAGGAATTGGCTGTCAGATTTTGCCTACCGGGTGGATCTCGGTCCGGCTCCCTTTCTGGCGGCCGGCGCGCTCGCTATCCTGATTTCTGCATTGACCGTGTTTTCTAATTTCTACAAAACCATCACTGCTGATCCGGCAGAAGTGCTTCGGGATGAATAAAAGGCACAAAAAAGCCAGCTCCCTGGGAGCTGGCTAGTGACCAATCTCTGAGATCAGTCCGCCCTAGTAATCGTTCATTCCTGTTCAGTATTTCACGACCCTCTGATGACTCACAACCCTACCGTTGGCATCACTCACCTGGAGCAGGTACACGCCCGCTCTGAGTCTGTCAATGGCTATGGTTTGGTTTATTTCATCTTCGAGCAGTAACACACCGCTGATGTCGTAAATCTTCACAATGAGCCCGTCATCCCCACTTACCGTCAATCGTTCAGCGGCGGGGTTGGGATAGACTTTCACTTCATTCACCAGCGGAAGAGTACCTAAGGCTACCGCTTTTGTGAGTACAAAATTGCCGGTAGCCGACCCCTCATAATTAGTCTCCAATAGAGTCACTTCCACCACATAGGTACCAGCCTGAGTGGGTAAAGTGCTACTGCCATCAAAGGTCATCGAATAGGTGAGCGCAGCAGGGTTAGTCGTGACTGTTGGCGACTTGGCTGTACCATCTGCCGGTTGGGTAAGGTTCTCAAGGGTCACTGTGGCTTGCGCCTTGTTGATGGTCAATGTTCCATCTGTATAAGTGAAGGCATAGTTTTGAGCCACACCACCAGAAACAGTGATGGCGTATGTGCCAACGTCACTCGTTTGAGTGGCAAGGGTGGAGGCAGTCGGGACTGATTCCAGATCTGCCTCCGAATCATCACCGATAAACCCCTGATAGGCAATTGTGAATCCGGGATTCACTTCGCCATACACCCTGAACTCATCACCTGCCGACACCATTAATGATGCTTGGCCAATCATCAAACTCTGACTTACATCCGCCGCACTGTAGTTGTCATTACCTGCCTGACTAGCGGTAATGGTGGCTGTACCCGCTCCCACGATCGTTACGGTGCTTCCTGAAATAGAAGCCACAGTTTCATCCGAGCTCGTGAAGGTCACTTCATGGCCACTCGCACCGCCTGTAGCAGTCAGATCAAAATCTGCATCACCGTAAGTCTTATCAGTCAGTGTCTCAAAAGTGATGGCTTGAGAAGCCTTTTCTATGGTCAAGGTTTGCTGTACATCCAATGCAGCACTATAGTTGTCATTACCTGCCTGACTGGCCGTAATGGTGGCTGTACCCGCTCCCACGATCGTCACGGTGCTTCCTGAAATAGAAGCCACAGTTTCATCCGAGCTGGTGAAGGTCACTTCATGGCCACTCGCACCGCCTGTAGCAGTCAGGTCAAAAGCGGCATCCCCATAAGTCTTATCAGCCAATGCCTCAAAAGTGATGGCTTGAGAAGCCTTTTCAATGGTCAAAGTTTGCTGTACATCCAATGCCGCGCTGTAGTTGTCATTACCTGCCTGGCTGGCAGTAATGGTGGCTGTACCCGCTCCCACGATCGTCACGGTGCTTCCTGAAACAGAAGCTACGGTTTCATCCGAGCTGGTGAAGGTCACCACATGGCCACTGGATCCGCCGGTGGCGGTCAGGTCAAAAGCGGCATCCCCATAAGTCTTATCAGCCAATGCCTCAAAAGTGATGGCCTGAGAAGCCTTTTCAATGGTCAAAGTTTGCTGTACGTCCAATGCCGCACTGTAGTTGTCATTACCTGCCTGGTTGGCCGTTATGGTGGCTGTACCCGCTCCCACGATCGTTACGGTGCTTCCTGAAATAGAAGCCACAGTTTCATCCGAGCTCGTGAAGGTTACCGCATGGCCACTGGCTCCACCTGTAGCAGTCAGGTCAAAAGCTGCATCACCATAAGTCTTATCAGCCAATGCCTCAAAAGTGATGGCTTGAGAAGCCTTTTCAATGGTCAAAGTTTGCTGTACATCCAATGCCGCACTATAGTTGTCATTACCTGCCTGGCTGGCAGTAATGGTGGCTGTACCCGCTCCCACGATCGTCACGGTGCTTCCTGAAACAGAAGCTACGGTTTCATCCGAGCTGGTGAAGGTCACCGCATGGCCACTGACTCCACCTGTAGCAGTCAGGTCAAAAGCAGCATCCCCATAAGTCTTATCAGCCAATGCCTCAAAAGTGATGGCTTGAGAAGCCTTTTCAATGGTTAAACTTTGTGTCACATCCAATGCCTCGCCGAAGTTGTCATTACCTGCCTGACTGGCGGTAATGGTGACTGTACCCGCCCCCACTATCGTTACGGTACTTCCTGAAATAGAAGCTACAGTTTCATCCGAGCTGGTGAAGGTCACCGCATGGCCACTGGATCCACCTGTAGCAGTCAGGTCAAAAGCAGCATCCCCATAAGTCTTATCAGCCAATGCCTCAAAAGTGATGGCTTGAGAAGCCTTTTCAATGGTTAAACTTTGTGTCACATCCAATGCCTCGCCGAAGTTGTCATTACCTGCCTGACTGGCGGTAATGGTGACTGTACCCGCCCCCACTATCGTTACGGTACTTCCTGAAATAGAAGCTACAGTTTCATCCGAGCTGGTGAAGGTCACCGCATGGCCACTGGATCCACCTGTAGCAGTCAGGTCAAAAGCAGCATCCCCATAAGTCTTATCAGCCAATGCCTCAAAAGTGATGGCTTGAGAAGCCTTTTCAATGGTTAAACTTTGTGTCACATCCAATGCCTCGCCGAAGTTGTCATTACCTGCCTGACTGGCGGTAATGGTGGCTGTACCGACTCCCAGGATCGTCACGGTACTTCCTGAAATAGAAGCTACGGTTTCATCCGAGCTGGTGAAGGTCACCGCGTTGCCACTCGCACCGCCTGTACCAGTCAGATCGAAAGCAGCATCTCCATAAGTCTTATTGGCCAGTGCCTCAAAAGTGATGGCTTGAGAGGCCTTTTCAATGGTTAGACTTTGTGTCACATCCAATGCCGCACTATAGTTGTCATTGCCTGCCTGACTGGCGGTAATGGTGGCTGTACCCGCTCCCACTATTGTTACAGTACTACCGGAAACCGATGCTACAGTTTCATCCGAACTGGCATAAGTCACCTCCAAATCGGAACTTGCCGTAGCGGTCAGGTCAAAAGCAGCATCCCCATAAGTCTTATCAGTCAGTGCCTCAAAAGTGATGGCTTGTTCTGCTTTATTAACTGTGAGTGTAAATGTTTCAGAACTGCTTACAACTCCATCCGAAACCGTCACGGTGGCCATGTTAGAAGACCCATATGCATTCAGTTGTGGAACCCAGCTGATCAGACCTCCATCCTCAGTAATACTTATCCCCATGTCCAAAGAGGTTTGGTCCAGGCTATACGTAAGGGCCTGTGCCGGAAGGTCCGTATCTGTAGCCACTACCTGCAAGCTCAGTCCGGTAATCTCAACCACCTGATCTGAAATCTCTTCAATAGAGGGAGCCAGGTTTACTTCATTTACGGTTATGCTGAAAGTGACACTGTCGCTACTAACCTGACCAGATTCCTCATCATAGTAATCAATGGCCCATACAGTGACTGAATATACTCCCTCCTGATTTTCAGTCGGCGTCCAGGTCAATGCGCCAGTTTGCAGGTCAATGCTCATTCCCAGCCCTTCAGACTCATCATCCAGATAATATTCCAGTGCTTCTAAGGGAATAAAGTCATCGGTTGCCTCCACTGTCAAATTTAATTCAGTCAATTCATCCATTTCGATATCGTCTATCTGCGATACTGTGGGTGGCAAATTGGTTTCCAAAATGATAGAAAAAGTACCTGCGTCTGAGGGGGAGTTCCAAGCCTGAATAAGGTAGTCTGTATTCGGGGACAGTTCAAGGTACAGTTCACCCCCTACATCAGGAATACATGCCGGATAAAGCTCCCCTCCTTCTAAAGCAAAAGGCATCATATAAACCTCTGATCCACAGCTTTCATATAAAGCCCCGGCAAGGAAACCCGCTGTGCCAAGTTCGGATTTGAGTATTAGGAGACCCCAGGGTCCCGAGTTAAAGCTATACCAAACATCATTGATCTGCGAGCTTTCATCACAAGGGACTGTGCCACCAAAGTATTCTGCATTGAGGGTAGTTCCATGGGTAGGTATGCCCACTCCTATCTGATAAAGCGGGAGTATGGCAGCATTAGCACAGTTGTCATTGGCAGGATTGTCATGAAAATCAATCCCCAGACCGCTACTAGCCGGACCTGTGGCATTCAATACGTAGGTAGCTTCCGTATTGACAAAGGCATCGTTAGAGAAATCAAAAGTTATATCGGAAAGATCATTGGTATTCTGATGCTCAGAGGCATTACCGGAAAGTATTAACTCGGCCAATCCGGTACTCTCAACACTTTGTATCAACCATGAGTCATTATCACTGGTAAATCCATAAAAAGTTCCATTGGCATAGATTGCATCCTTTAGGACAATTCCTGCTACACTCTCCACGCCCGTCCAATCTATCCCATTTCTTGATCTTAATATAGAGGGGCTTTCCGAGTTATCTCCTTCTCCTACAATCAGAAACTGACCATCACCATAGATAATAGAGCGCCAATTACCGTAATCTATTGATTGATGGGTCCAAACCACTCCGTCTTCGGACATTTGTACATAGTCCTCACCCATTGCCACAAATAATCCGTTGCCAAAGACCACATCTTCAAATCCATACTCAGCATCCGGTATCTCTGACCAATTGATACCATCCTCGGAGGTCATTAAATAATAACCATAAGGAGATACTGCTACGAACTTACCGTTCCCATAGGCTACCGAATACCATTCAGTATAAGGGATTTCTCCCAACATCGTCCAATTCTCTCCATCTGGAGAAGTCATGGCTTCATCGTCACCTACTACCACAAAAAGTCCTGCACCATAGATGACTCCTTCCCAGTACCCTTCCACTGCCTGGTAGTTCCAATCAATACCATTCGTAGAGGTCATGACATAACCATACTCATCGTCTGCTGCGCCCACGGCTACAAACAATCCATTGGCATATGTCATATCCCACCAGCCATTGTAATCAAGCTCACCTTCGGTCCAGCTCATTCCATCTGTAGAATAGATAAAACTTGTGCTTTCATTGTCAATAGCTACGTAAGTACCATCGCCATAGGCTGCAATGGACCAGGTTCCCGAGATAGATTCATCGGTAGCATCCACCCAATCTTCTCCTTGCGTATTTTGCTCAAGGATCGAAAATGTCGCTGACAGACCATCGGGAATATTACCCAGATAAACCTCATTGTCGAGTTCCAATTTGTCGTCTTCATCGTCATCCTTGAAATTATCTCCTGTCAATAGGATCATGATGGAGCCAGTCACAGAGCCATCACTACTGGCAGCTTCACTAAAACCATCCCCTGAATAAATAATGGATGGATTGTCAAGGAAATCAATTCCTATCCCACTTGGGTAGTTGGCAGCATTGGTCACATCGCTTGCGGCCATATTGGCAAAGGCCGCATCAGTAAAATCAAAAACTATATCGGAAATGTTATCACTACTTTGATGGCTTGATGCGTTGCCAGAAAGTGTAAGTGTGGCTACGGAAGTTGTCGAGCTGACAAACACATCACCATCACTGTCCACATGCTCTCCGAAACCGACAAAGATTCCGTTGCCATAATTCAAGGTACGTACTTCATATACCCCATTGTCGAAAGTACTCCAGTTCTCTCCATCACTGGATATCATAGATTTCCCATCGTAATAACCGTCGCCGGTTACAATAAAATTACCACCACCATAGGTCACCAACTCCCAGTCTCTGCTTACAGAGATCGATTGTTCGGTCCAGTTGACACCATTCGTCGACGACCATATTTTTCCATATAATTCCTCACCGCTATCATCAGAACATACAACATACTTACCATTGCCATAGGCCAGGCCATTGACGCTACTGGATTCCATAGCATCCGTGAATAAAAGCCAGTCTTGACCATCGGATGAAACCATGACATTGCCGTACTCGCTCACTGCTAAAAACTGACCTCCACCATAGGTAATAGATACCCAGTAATCATTAATCAAAGTACCAGGAACCGTCCAGTTTTCACCATCCTCGGACACCATGACTGCATAATCATCATAGTAACTTGCAATCACCACAAATAACCCATTGCCAAAGGCAACATCCTTCCAGTCTGAATCTTCGAAGAAAGCCGGACTTGACCAATTAATACCATTTTCAGAATAAGAAGCATAGCCATCTATAGACACAGCTACATATCTGCCATTGCCATAAGCCACAGAAGACCAATCCTGATGCTCCAAATCACCTGCGACCCAATTGACTCCATCTGCAGATGACATCACGCTAGTTTCATAGCTATTGGCTAATACCACAAATAGTCCATTTCCAAAAGTCGAGACGGCCCATGTTTGGTAAGACAGATCACCCTTTAACTCCAGGGATGTCCAGTCTTGTGCGATCAGAGAATTTTCTTCTACAGTCAATGAGGAAGTAAGACCCGAAGGTAGGGAAATACTAACCTCAGAGGTGCCCAAATCATCTGAGCTAAATTGACCCCCAAGTAATGATATTTTAGCAGACCCGATAACAGAACCTGTATTGTCTCCTGACTCATAAAAAGCCCCTGTATAAGTTAGTCTTGTGATGCCTTCCCCAAGGACTATGGAGGCTTCTTCCTCTTTACCTTCATCATCCGTAATGATGACCGAATAGGTGCCAGCAGTCAGGTTGGAAATTGCCTGACTGTCAGCTCCATTGCTCCATAAATAGGTATAGGGTTCCTCACCGTACAATCCAAATGCAGATAGTTCACCGTATGAACCTCCTCCTGACACCTCAGTCACCACCTGAATATTGGCTTCAAATGGTTTGGGCTGAGTCACGATCACTGACCCTGAGGAAGTAGCACCATTTGCATCAGTCACAGTCAATTCATATTCACCGGCAATCAGGCTGGAGATGGAAGCCGTTGTTTCATCATTATTCCACAAATAAGAATAGGGTTCTACACCTCCTGTAACTGATGCCGTGATCGCTCCATCATTGCCCCCTACCGTTGATACATGGGCGTCCACTGTTAAGGTAATGCTGAGCTCATCGGGCTGTGTAATGGAAGCCGACCTCATCACAGAAGCCCCTACATCGTCAGTGACAATAACTGAGTGCTCCCCGATACTCAACCCCGTAGCTGTAGCTGTTGTAGCGCCGTTACTCCAGAGATAGGTATAGGGTGCCGTACCTCCAGATGGGCTCACGGTCAACTGACCATCTGAACCACCATAGATGGAAACATTGGCGTCTACACTCACCGAACCGTCCAAAGTGCTACCAATACCTGATAAATAAATGGTATAAGGATCTTCACAGCTCTCCACATTAGTCAATGAAAAGAAAGCCGTTTTTACTCCTTCTGAAGTAGGATGAAAGCTAACCGACAAAGTGGTAGAAGCTCCCGCGGCTAATGAGCCAGAGGTACCTGTCAGGTCAAGAATGAATTGATCGGCATCTGTTCCAGCCATTTGTGAAATGGGGCTTTCTGTAAAGTCAAGCGTTGTGGCTCCATTATTTGTAATGGTAAATACTTTAACCTCGGAACTCTCATTGGTCATCTGGGTTTCAAAATCGATCGTTGACCCGCTTTTCACTTCTGCACCAGAGCTAACGCCAAACGGGTAGGTAGCTACCCATGCTGAGGATCGAGTCATGGATACCAAAGTGGCTGCACTTCCACTGGCGACCAGATTGGTAGCAGTGGTACTCTCGGGGGTATCATTGAGTGGCCAGTAACCGATCAGGCCGGTTTCATTGCCGATCAGGGTACTGTTCATACTTGAGGATATCTCCGCTTCTGTTCTGGCAACATCCCAGATTCGTATTTCAGCCATGCTTCCCGGCGCAAAGGTGGCGTGCGTCGATGACCCTCCAAAATAAAGAGTTGGCTCGATACCAAATTTCGAAGTAGTCTGAGTGGAAGTAATAGAATCTCCATCCACGTAAATCGCAATAGTTACATTGCTCCCGTCTTCTGACCAGGTAGCTGCCAAATGGTGCCAGGAATCCGCGGTGTACTGCATGGTGGTAGGGTATGCTGCATAGCCACCGTCGGTATATCCACTTCGGAAATGCAACCCGACCATCGGATGCAGTGAGACATAAAAAGCCTTCTCACTTGGATAAGCATAGGCATTCGAAAAAATCGTAAATTCCTGAGAGCCCGATCCCCAATTGGCTTTTTTCACCCATGCCTCCCAGGTACCCGATCCCTGAGAGCTGATTGGAAATTCATCAATGGTGGTACTGAGATAACCAGCTTCAAAGTTCAATACATTTCGCCCACAATCTCCATCAGAGATGGGCGGCTGGGCAAAAGTGGTTGAAACTGCAAGCAAGAGCAGTACTAAGACTGCCAAGGATCTGTAAACTCCTTTGGTCAAATGTGTGGTGCATGATTCCAGGGAATCAAAGGTGGATAGATTGTTCATGTCTTTACTAGGTTTTAAGGGACAATAGGCCTCCCTGAGAGGCTTTGCACCGTAATATGATTCCTAATAAAATCCGCTAAATCAATCCGTACATGAACTACTCAGATACGTACATGAACCTATCAACTCTGATCATTAAATTTTTAAGCGCGTCTTAATTTTTACCTTTGAAAACCCCCAAACCTAAGCCATCTGATGTGCGAGCTGCAGTAGAAAGGAGATAGAAGTGCCTTGATTGGAGGAAGAAATGTGCAACTGCTGACCGTGTAAGCGAATGAATTCCTGACACAACACAAGCCCAAGCCCGGTGCCTTTTTCATCCTGTGTACCGCGGGTGCTTTCTACAGGCTCATTTCCTTGAATTTTACGGATGGTCTCTTCAGGCATACCCTGCCCTGAGTCCGTCACAGTGATCTCAGCATAATCCTCTTGCTCAGAAACCGATAATTTAATTGTGCCGCCTACTGGTGAAAATTTGAGCGCGTTGCTCAGCAGGTTTCTGAGAACCGTACTGATCATATTGTAGTCAGCCTCCACCATCAGGTCGCCTTTCATTTCTACAGATACGGCGATCTCTTTGGCTTTTATGCCCTCCGCAAAAATAGTCATGCACTCCTCTACCAAACCCTTCGTTTCAAATGCTCCACGCTGAAAATTGAGGCCATTGGTTTGCGAGAGGGCCCATTTGAGCAGATTGTCCAGCAGATGATTCACCGATGCTGAGGACTGATCTACCTGCTCGATGAGTTGATCGATGCGCTCCTCATCTCCCTTTTTTCGATAAAACGAAAGCATTCGGCCAATGCCTTGCATAGAAGTAACCGGACCCCTGAGATCATGGGCCACGAGTGCAAAAAACTTGTCTTTGGTCTTATTGGCCGCAAGGAGTTCATCCTGTGACTTGTTGAGTGCTTTGTTGATTTTGGTGACCAGTTTGTTTTGCTTGTCAATCTGATTTTTGGACTTCTTCAGTTGGAAATATCCAAAAATCATAGCGGCGCTGAGTAGCAGAAATAAAACAGAAGCACCTCCGAAGAGCAATTTTTGACTCCTCTCTTTGTCCAAAATCAATCTGTTCAGCTCACTTTCTCTTTGCAAAGTCAAAATTTCGTTGGCCTTCTTCTCAGATTCATATTTTTCATTGAGCTCATTGATAGTCGCCAAGTCTTGTGAGTTTTTAATAGAATCAACCGCAGCTACATGTTTTCGATAGTATTCGTATGCTTTAGCCACCTCACCTGTGGTTTCATATAATTTCACAAACTCCTGAGATAGATTTCGCTGACTGATAAAATCTCCTGACAACTCAGGCATGGACTCTGCTTTTACAAAATACTGCTCAGCCATTGACAGGTTCCCCATTTGTTTTTCTAATGACCCAAGAGCGATGTAAGATTGGAGCATTCCTACTCTGTTGCCCAGCTGTTCTTCTATTTGAAGAGATTTCAATTGATACGCTCTGGCTTCAGCATACATTCCTTTCTTTAGATACGCCTCCCCCAGGCCACTATAGCCCCAAGCCTGATTCAATACCATTTTAGACTTTATGGCATAATCAATGCAGTTTTTAAAGCAATAAATAGCCGAATCATAGTTGGCTTCATCCTGAAAGACAGCCCCGAGGTATTGATAGGCCGTTGAGAGACCGTTCAGGTAATTATTTCGTTTATAGACCTCAAAGACTTTGTAAAAAAGGGGTTTAGATTTTGCTCCCTCGCCCATGGTCATATAGATCAGGGCAATATTGAGCTGCGCGTCGGCTTTGTCAGTTTCACTCCCCAGCTTATCAAAAATCTCTGCAGCCCGGACATAGCATTCCATCGCTTTGGTGAAATCCGACTGGTACCAGTAATACCCTCCGAAATTGAGGGTGTTGCTGGCAATCAATACCGAATCCTGAAGCTCCTCTGCCAGCGCTTTGGCCTGCTGGCCATAGTAAAGGGCAGAGTCCATGTCGATCGACATATATAACCCAAAGAGTGAGTTGACCCAGCGGGTTTCCACTGAATCATTGGGCGGATTTTTCAGCATCGATTTCAAGCTATCTACCAGAGACAATCCCTGAGCACCCGCCAATAGGGAACTAATGTAGCATGACAAACACAGGGAGAAACGGAGGACTCTATTCATGGCGATAAGTAAGGTTGGTTAAGAGTAATATTAGTAAATCATAACAATCTGAGTCTGTTCATCAAATTGTTTTTATAAGCTCCCCCAAGGGGTAGTGATTTTTCGCCTACTTCTACCACCATATCAACATCATCCACCCCGTCCACTTTTTCGATATTCACGATATGTGACCTGTGAATACGCACAAACACTGCCGGGTTCAATTTCTCCTCTAACTGGTTCATAGATGAGCGAACCTGAAAACTGCGCTTTTCTGAGACGATCTCACAGTACCGGTCCTGGCTTACCTCTATCCATCGAATATCAGCCCAGGCAACCTTCACCAACTTGCTGCCAGATTTAATAAAAAAGCTTTCATTCAGAACAAGGTCTTCAGACCAGCCCGAAAATTTGCCAGCACTCCCCTCCTGATCTTTCTTACCCAACTTAAATACTGCCAATTCAATAGCCGCCTGCAAAGAGGGTTTTTCTATGGGCTTGATCAGGTATGCATATGGATCGGTCTGCAGCGCCCTGGAAATGGTCTCTTTGTCTACAAATGACGTGGCAAAAATGATAGGAGTAGGCCGTATGTTATTGATTTTAGAAGCAATGGACACACCATCGTCACTATCTTTCAGATCAATGTCCAGGATCACCAGGTCCGGCAGAGTGGCATTGAACATGCGCATCACCTCTGCTTCATTATTGAAAATACCAATCAGATCATATCCTAGCTCTTCCAGTATCATCTCCATTTTGCTGGCGTGAACCAGGTTATCCTCAGCTACTAGTATCCTCAATTTTGCCATAAATCTACTTTAACCCTTATTTGCCACCTAAGGAGTATTAGGTATCCCGAATTTAAGCCAATTCACCCAAAACAGACAACTGCGATAAGCGCTAGCTGCTGAAGGCATAAAAAAAGCCAGCTCCCTGGGAACTGGCTAGTGACCAATCTAATGATCAGTCCGCCTTAGTATGGTCTTTAATTCTAGTGCTTAACTATTCTATGGTGACTGACCAATTGACCAGAAGCATCCAGCACCCGAATCAAATAGACTCCCGAGCTAAGTGCCCCAATTTGAATAGTCCTGTTGGTTTCGCTCTCCATCTGTAGCACACCCATCAGATTATATATTTTGACCAGCTGACCAGCTGCTCCTTCTACCATGACCCTCTCAGAGGCCGGGTTGGGGTAGACTTGCACCTCATTCCTCACGGGTGCCTCCAGTGTGAATGCCTTGGTTAATACAAAGTTTCCTGAAGCCGACCCTTCATAGTTGGTCTCATCAATGGTGACCTCCACCACATAGGTACCGTCTTCAGAAGGCACCTCACTGCTACCGTCAAAAGTAATCTCATAAGACAGATCAGCAGGATCGGTGGTTACCGTAGGCATTTTGGCTCCACCATCAGCCATCTGCTCCAGATCACTCAAGGTCACAGTAGCGGTCGCCTTGGCAATAGTGAGCGTACCCTCTGAGTAGCTAAAAGTATAATTCTGAGCAGCTCCACCGGAAACGGTGATCGCATAAGTCCCCGCATCACTTGTCTCAGTGGCAGTGGTGGAGGCAGCTGGAACCGCTTCCAAATCTGCCTCCGAATCACTACCAATGAAACCCTGAATACTGGCGGTGAACTCAGGATTCTCTTCCCCGAAAATTCGGGTTTTGTCATCTGCTGTTACTGTCAGATCCGCTTTGCCGGCCTCAAAACTCATACTCACTGAGGGTGCAGGGTTGAAGGACTCATCTCCATCCTGTGTGGCCAGTACGGTCACTTCCCCTACTCCGGTAACGGTCAGTTCCGAACCTGAAATACTGGCAGGACCTGAAGTCACAGCGTACACCACACTGAGGGCTGAACTTGCCGTTGCCCCAAGCGTAAATACATCTCCATATTTCTTTTCAGGAATCGCTTCGAAAGTGATCGTCTGCATCGCTTTAGATGGATCTGTCACATTAAAACTCACACTTGTAATTGCCGCTGCATGATAGTTCTGATTACCTGCCTGACTGGCTGTGATCACAACGGTACCCGTACTGCCGCTGAGCGTGATGGTCGTGCCCGAGAGGCTGGCCGGTCCGGTAAGTTCATAGGTGAGTGGTAGATCGGAACTTGCAATCCCAATGATCTCAAAAGAAGTATCAGTGACTAATTTGTCCGCAATCCCTTCCAGCGCTATCGCCTGATCTGCTTTTTCTATGGTCAGAGTAGCAGACACATACGCGAAAGTATAATTAACCGCTTCTCCACCAGACGCGATGATCTCATAGGTGCCGGCATCACTCTCTACCGAAGCGTTACTGCTGATGGTAGGTACGGACGTCAGCACCCCCTCTTCTTCACCATTCACAAAGCCTCCTATCTCATAAGTAAACTCCGGAAGATCATCTCCATAGGTGATTATCTCCCCTTGCGCAGTAACCGTGAGGATGGCCGGAGCAACGGTAAACGACTGAGCGAGAGTGGCAGGATTGAAGGTCTCATTCCCGGCCTGACTGGCTGTGACCGTCACTTCACCCACTCCGGTGATCGTGAGTGTTGAGCCGTCAAGAATCGCAGGTCCCTCCACATCAAATGTGAGATCCAATCCTGAATCAGAAGTAGCTTCCAGTGTAATAGGAGTGGCCCCGTAAGTCTGATCCGAAATCTCTGTAAACGAAATAGTTTGATTGGTTTTACTCGCATCGGTCACTGTAAAGCTTACGGTCTCCGTTGCAGCAGCATTATAGTTGATATTGCCCAACTGGAATACTGCAACTTCCACCTCCCCGGTGACGCCTGTCAGAGTGATGATGTTACCCTCGACAGTGGCAGGGCCGGTCACTTCATAGCTTAGTTCTAGACCGGAAGTGGCGCTGGCCACCACCTCAAATGGTTCCGCTGTTACGTCCTTGTCATCTATCGTTTCTATACTGATGACCTGATCAGCTTTGACCACTGTGAGAGCACCTGTCTCATAACTGAATGAATAATTTGTCGCTTCTCCGCCAGAGCCGGTAATCTCATAGCTCCCTACATCACTTGAAGCCGTAGCGTCGCTGGAGAAGACTGGGGCTGTGGCGATCACGGTGGCATCTTCTTCATTGACAAAGCCCGAATACTCAAATGTAAAACCCGGATTTTCCTCTCCATATACTTTCTGCTGATCGTCAGGTGTCACGGTCAGCGTGGCCTTTTCTACTGACATACTTCCGTTTGCCAGGGTAATGGTGTAATTGTTTGCCGATCCACCTGACAGGGTAATGGGATAGCTACCCACCTCACTCAGATCATCCGCAATCACCTCGGCTGATGGCTCTGTTATGACAGACTCCGTCTCTCCATTGACAAAGCCCGCATAGCTAATCGTCAATGCCGGATTCACTTCACCATAAATCCTGCTCTTAGATTCGGCCGTGGCAGTAAGTGGGGCCTTGTCTATTTCAAAAGTCATCTTGAGGGAAGCTGCATTGTACTCCTCATCCCCTGCCTGTCGGGCAACAATACTCGCCGTGCCTACCCCACTAATGGTGATGAGTTCGTCCTCAATAGCTATTGGACCTTCTGTCATAAAGGTCAGCTCCAACCCCGAACTGGTGGAAGCCGAAAAGGAAAAAGGTGCTGCTCCATATACCTTATCAGAAATAGACGCTATGGTGATCTCCTGCTTCATTCTGGTGGTATCCAGCACATCAAAGAGGATGGACTGTGTTTCAGCCGCCAGGTAATTGTTGTCTCCTTCCTGATCAGCGTAGATCACCACTGTACCGGGAGCGCCGCTCAGGGTCACTGTATTGCCTGACAAGGTAGCCGGACCATCTATACTGAATGCTATCTCCAGCCCAGAAGTAGCTGTAGCAGTCACCTGGAATGGCTCATCTATGATCTTCTTCTCCGGGATTTCCTCCATGGAAATCTCCTGACCGGCCTGGTTAATGGTCAGCTCCCCGTTTACCAGGGTAACCGCATAATTGATCCCTGCCCCGTTTGATAGTTCAATGGGATAAGTACCGGCATCTGATTCCAGGGTGGCAGATGTGGTAATAGTCGGTAACTCTTCCAGATCGTCGGTATCATCCCCATTTTCAAAACCCGAGTAAGTGATGGTCAACTCTGGATTCTCCTCGCCGTAGGTTTTAGATTGATCATCGGCAGTCACCGTTAGCTCCTTTTGAGATACTGTGAGGAGACCATCCTCAAGAATCAGCACATAATTATCCGCAGATCCGTCTGTCAAGATAATATCGTAAGTGCCCACTCCGCTCAGTTCCGTGGCGCTAGTGGTGGCTGTTGGCTCGACGATATCCGTAGGGCCATCTGCATTCATAAATCCGGAATAGGTGATGGTAAATTGTGGATTTTCCGCTCCATAAACCTTGGTCTTCTCATCCGCGGTAGCTGTTAGCGGTGCCTTCTCAACGGACAACTCACCATCAACATAAATGAAATCATAGTTGTCATCATTGCCATCTTCCTCCACCGATAAACTGTATACGCCAGCATCTCCTGGCGTTTCCGAAACAGAAACTCCAGACGGCTCTTCATTGATCACATCTGCTGTTTCATCCAGCACAAAGCCACTATAAGTGAATGTGTAGGCTGGTTCTGCTCCGCCATAGGTCATGACTTTATCTTCAGCGGTGACTGTAAGCGTCGCCTTGTTTACCGTAAGTGTTCCTGGTTCGTATTCGAAAGTGTAGTTATTATCTTCAGCACCCGACAGAGATATTTCGTATTCTCCAACCGCACTCTCAGCAGATGCATCAGTATTACCGGTAGGGGGAGTATCAATCACAGAGGCATCCTCCTCATGTACAAATCCCGAATAGAGAGGTGTAAATTCTGGCAGTTCGGCACCATAGACCTTGCTTTTGGGTGCTGGACTTGCTGTGAGCAAAGCCTTATTGATGGTGAGAGGCTGGATGATCTCGGCTGCCTCATAGTAGTCATTCCCGTCAAAATAAGCCCTTACGTCGGCCTGGCCCGCTCCTTCTATCGACACTGAAGACCCATCTATTCCTATCTTGTCTATGTCTTCGGTATCATAAAGTACCTGCAGCCCTTCGTCGATGGCAGTATTCAGTTCAAAACTTTCGTCACCATAGGTCACACTTTCCAATTCCGAAAAAACAAGCTCTGGATCAAGCTTGGTAAAAGTCCATCCCGGATTATTTCCCAAATCTAAAGTGGCCACTCCAATGAAATCAGCATCACCCTTGGCTTCAATACCATAAAGCTCACCCCATTTCAGTTCAATGGTCTCAGCATCGGAGTAAATACTGGAAGGTACCGGATGCTCATCCCCTCTCGACAAGGTAATAGGATCTTCCTGAGAGCCACCTTCTGCAATGAGTGTATCAAAAGATAAATGACTTCTATACAGTACAGTCAGGTCTGCGCCCCCATCCAGGATGAGTTCGTTGATATGAAAATAGGTACCAACCTCTACCTCTCCGCTCAAAGTAACCTGCCCGACACTACCCCAGGCGCTACCTCCAAAAGTACCACCAGAGGGCATCGAAATGGAACAATCTGTACCAAGGACGGCTTCATCCGAAACCACATAGAAAGACTCACCAATCTCAAAGCTCGCGCCAGAAAGATCCACGGTGGAAGTCATATTATCCAGGTGTAAATCCCCTATGGTAAAGTCATCAGCTCCAAAGTCTATCCCTCCTCCGTATACCTCAAGGGATTCCAGGTTCAGACCTTCCGGAATGCTCAGGACATTATCGTCACCGCTTTCAGCATATACGGTGAGCGGCTTATTGAAGGTGGCACCATTCACATCAAAAGTGTGCGCATCATAGAGGTAGATTTCTTGTATCTCAAATTGAGCTTTATCACTCAGCACAGCAGATTCGAAAATCTTTAGCTTCAGGACGTCTGAAGATGAATAGGACATAAACCTGACAGGAGAATCCATGCCACTCATATCCAGATTGGCCACCTCATGCCCATTTGGATGAACTATTACCCCCAATAGGCCTTCACTATCAAAGGACTCTGCATCAAAATATACATTGTCATAACGGCCTGGAGCCCTTGTATGGAGCTCCGACCCACCCGATGTAGTAGCCCAACTGGCAGGGTTACCCCACTGAGCTCCATTGGTTGGTGCCACCCAGTAAAAATCCAGGGGTTCTATGCTATTGATGGTCCAGCCGGTATTATTACCTGCATCCTCACTTGCATTGGCGGTGAAAGTTGCACCTCCAGTGGCCTCAGAATCGGACAAGATCAGACCATTGGCACTGACACTTCCGTAAGACGCCATGGAGAAGGTATACTGGGTTCCCGGGATGCTACTCTTGATCACACTGGGGTTTGTAGTCACACTGTACATCGAAATATTTTGAAGAATGTCGATGGTGGAGCCTGCCAAAAAGGTAATTTCACTTCCAGAAGTAATACTCAGCGTCCTTGCTGTAACATCCGACTCCACGTTTACCTCACCATTGAACTTGAGGGTATAGACACCATGATTCCTCCGATCAGAATATCTGTTAGTAACCTCGATCAGAGCATTCCCTTCGGTGAGCGTACCCGATGAATACCAGGACAATAGGAAGTTCTCTGCTATAATATTCGCCTTACCCAAATCAACTGTGGTATTATTATAAGTGTAGTATTCTTTGAGGACTATGTCAGTCCATTCAGCTCCATCATTGAACACAATTCCTCCCCGCTGATGGTCTATATTCACGTCTGGAGCATTCAGGTCCCCGACGATCTCCACCGTACCAGCTTCTTTGTATATGTACCATTCATGCTCCCCAAACTGAGCCCCATCTGCCGTGAGTGTCTGATTAGAGTCCGATTCAAAATACATTTTGAGATCGATGAGGGCCTTTGGATCAAAATCCAGTGACCTCACAGGATGCAGATGCCCTTTTTGCCCTTCTCCTTTTAGGGTCATGGTATTGGATAATGAAACCATGGACAGGTCACTGATTTTCACTATCGAAGAAAGAGTGACCACACTATTATCCTCACTGAATGAGTTGGTATCAAAAATGACATTGTCGTAACGAGAAGGTAAGCGCATCAGAAAATCTTCACCTCCCGAAGATGCCGCCCAGTGATGTTCATAATCATCCCAATCACCTGAACCTCCTACCCAATAAAAATCTGTGGGAACGAATGCTCCATCGAAAATCCAACCAGCATTGCCACCCAAATCAAGAGAGTTGGTGGCTGTAAAATCCGCTCCGCCGGTGGCATTGATGTTCTTCACGATCACGCTCTCGGCTGACACGGAGCCAGAAGCCTTCACCATATTAATGCCTGCTTCTCCAAAAATAGAAATCGGCTGCAATGATCCGTCGGCCATGAATTCATTGACGGTAATATCACGGGAGGCATAGTTATCAAAAAGAACACTGGATCCCGGCTTGAACTCTAAAGTATCAAAAAACATATCGTCCACGTTCACCACCCTCACATCTCCGTTAAATATTAAGTGATTGATCGCCGGATCATCATAGTTCAGATAACCATCCTGTGTCCCTCCTAATCCCGTATTGTATATTTCCACAGATGACTGATCATTATCAATGAGTTTTGATCCGTCATATACTTTCAAGTAGCTCGCTTTTACCGCTGAATTGGAGATATCCAAATAGCCAGACTCATAATCAAGTTGTAACCGCTCTGTTTCGAGAGAAAATCCGTCAAGGGTCATCAAGCCTTGATCGTCCGTTCTTCCCCAAGAAAAATCTTTCAAGACAAGATCTGACAACAAACCATAGGTACCAATCCCCTCTATGAAAACTTCATAAGAATCCTGCAAGTCACCATTTGCATGGATGGTCTGATCACCAGCACCCAAAAAGTGAAGATCGGTGAGGTTAGTTTCAAACAATGGATCCGACTGGAAGGATCCATTGATATATAGTGCTCCGTGCTGGCTGGAGGATGAAAACTCATGGGTGGTATAGAGCTGTAGATGGCCCGTCAGATCGCTGATCATTAAACTCCCCATGTACAGCTCCGCAGAGTCCGTATAGACTACGGTCTCTCCCGCAGTAGACTGCTCGTCAAAATAGACATTGTCATAAAGGCCAGGAGCGGAGGTATGAAAGGTCGTACCTCCTGATGAGGTGGCCCAGTGGTTTTCATAGTCCTCCCACGCTCCGGATCCACCCACCCAGTAGTAGTCATCAAACTCTGGAGCAATAATGTTCCAGCCGGAATTATTCCCTCCATCGATGGAGTTGGTGGCTTCATAGGTTTGTTCTCCCGTAATCTTTATGTCCGTAAGCTGAGCCCAATCGGCCGAGACTTCCGCTCCATCAGACATGATCAGTGATACCTGTGAGCCAGGGTAATAACTTCTTAGTTTAACAGGATTCTCCGGGGTGCCATTCAGAGCCAAATTTCCGGTAATCGTCAAAGCATCACCTGCAGAAAAGAGGAAAGTCAAATTACTCCCTGCTCCGAGAATCAAATTTTCAAAGACAGCAGAACGCAAACCTTGAGGAATCACCTCTGAACTTATAATAAAAGTATGATACACAGGACCAATATCTCCGTCATCAAACCGCAAATTTCCCAAATTGGAACCAGTGGTTATCACGCTGGTGCCCGCTACAAACTCAAAGCCTGAAGTGGCACGGAAGTCATAAGTCCAATAAATATTAATGCTTGCATCGGCCAGATCCAGCTTATCACCTTCACCTCCTTTCTCATATAGGCTATTGAGTGTCAAAGTAAGCCCATCATCCAGGTATAGACGGCCGGATTCGTGTTGTAACCTACCTGTAGTCATATCAGAAATAATGATATAGGCCCCCTCTCCTGCGAAGAAAATATCCTCCTTCATGTTGGCTCCATTGAAACCGACAGTAACAGAGTCGCTCGCTGAAGTCAGGATATAGACATCCTCGAAACTAACATGGCTATTCAGGGATATATTTCCATAGATATTCAGAAAATCCTGAGAATAATGAGTATTGTCAAACACAATGTCCAGTGCAGTGGCACTGGCGGTGATATCCCTCACATTATAGGGGTCATCTATGGTCACGGTAAAGTCTTCCGTTCCTGAGTTATCGTCAAAGATGACGTTGATGGTCTCATCCGGGAGGCTATTGACTGCTTCTCCCCCGCTGGTAGCTGACCAGTGGGCACCGTCATTCCAGTTGCCTGTTCCACCAATCCAATAGTAGGTTTCTACTACCAGCAGTTCGGTGGCGGCAACTTCCCGCCCCAGTAATAGGGTGACAATTAGAATAAAATAGAAATGTACTTTCATGATGTTAGCGGTTTGGTGTGATTCAAAACTGACCCGACCTCAGGCCGGATAGTAACACCCAAATGTATCATGAGGGTCACCCCCCATGCCCGACATATTACCCCGAAGAATCGGACAAAAGCACGCCAGGGGAATGAAATCAGCCTTTGAGAAGATCTGAAGGGCGCTTACCGAAGCGCTGTGTAAACTGAGAGGAGAAATATTCCGTCTTGTCAAAGCCTACCAAATTGGCAGCCTCAGCAACGGTGTGCACACGCTTTGCCATCAGCATTGCCCTGGACTTTTGAAGTCGCACTTCCTTGATCAGCTGCTGAGGGCTCAGACCGGAAATGGCTTTGATTTTGCGCTGGAGCTGTCGCTCACTCATGGCCAGCTCAGAGGCCAGATAACTCACAGAGAGTAACCCGCTTTTCAGCTCGGCTGAAACGATGCCTTGGAGACGGTTCATAAACTCCTGATCCACTGAAAGTGGCTGATTGACACTTTCCTTATCCTTCCTGGCCATTCTATTTTGCAGTATGTTTTTCACCCTGGCCAGCAGTTCCCACTTATTGAATGGCTTGGTCAGATAATCATCTACGCCCGCAGTAAGGGCCTGGAGTTTATCTTCCTCCGATGATCGGGCCGTAAGCATGACAATAGAAAGGCCACCGAGTTCAGGCGTTTCTTTAATCTTATTCATCAGCTCAAAGCCATCCAGTCTGGGCATCATCCAATCTGAAACAAGGATATCAAATCTTCCCGACTCCAGATGATCCCAGGCTTCCTGGCCATCGCTGGCATTGGTCACGTCAAAATACGGCTGAAAAATGCCATGAATAAAGGAGCGCATTTCGTCGTTATCCTCGGCTATGAGCACAGCAGGCATATCCACCTGAAAGTACTCTGAATACACGCGCGTACTTTGGACTAAGCCCTGGAGAATTTCCTTTTTAAAAGTCTCATCCTCGGAAATCTCCTCCGCTAACCTGTATTCAGACAGCTCTGCCGGAAAATCAAAAGTGAACTCAGTGCCCTGGCCCTGCACACTACTGACAGCCAATTGCCCTCCAAACAAATGCGCCAGCTCCCTGGAAAGCGCCAGGCCAATCCCCGTGCCTCCCCGGGCCTTGTTGTCTTTCTCTGCCTGATAAAAACGATCAAAAATGAAAGGAAGATCATCCGGGTGGATACCACTGCCTGTATCAGAAACAGAGATATGCATAGTGCCATCCTGGCTTTGGTATCTCGCCAATAGATGAATTTTACCACCTGCGGGTGTAAACTTCGATGCATTAGAAAGAAGGTTGTTGATGATCTTGCTGAATTTTTTCTCATCGATCATCAGTGTGAGGCCTTCTGGTATATCGAGCGTGATTTCACCCGCTATTTTCTTCTGAGCAAACCCGAAAGCATATGGAGCAAAAAGCTGATCAATAAGTTCGCTTATCAGAACGGGGTTTTTAATCAACCTCAGCTTCCCCGCTTCCAGCTTTGCCAGATCCAGAATTTCTTCAACCAGCACCAGCAAATTCCCTCCATTGGACCGGGCTGTCTCCAGCGCCTTCAACATTTTAGGGTCCACAGGACCAAAGTCACCATCCAGCATGGCCTCCAGCGGAGCATTGATTAAAGTCAAAGGAGTCCTCAGCTCGTGCGAGATATTGGCAAAGAATTTTGACTTTACTTGATCGAGCTCCCGGAGCTTAACTGCTTGTTTTTCAATCACCCTTTTGTCAGATTCTGCCTTATCCCGCTCTGCTTTGAGCTCAGTAGTTCGCTCCTCCACGATATGCTCCAGTGCGATTTTTTGCTTCTGGATTCTCCTGACCCGATAAACAAATACGCTCCCCAGCAAGATCATTGCCCCGAAAAAAGACAAGAGTCTGAACCACCACGTCTGCCACCATGGAGGTAAAATCTCTATGAACACTGATGATGCGCCTCCTGGAAAGCCGTCATTATTAGTAGCACGTACCTGCAGATGGTACTTCCCCGGCGAGAGCTTCGGAAGATTCAAATTGCGCCTGCTTCCCAAAGCCTTCCAATCCTCCTTTTCGGAGAGGCGATACGCATAGCTCACTTTATTGGCATGAAGAAAAGCAGGAGCGACAAACGAAAATGATAAATCATTCTCATCATACGAAAGACTGACTGGACCCTGAGAGGCAAGCCTGAGACGTTCGGGATCGCTCACCTCATTGATCATAAAATCCTCAAAAAAGACCTTGAGTCTGATCGGGTTCAGGATTACTTCATCCGGATTAAATGCATTGATCCCATTCACACCACCAAAGTAAAACACACCGCTCCGGCCCTGATGGGATACCTGATTGAACACCCTACTCTGCAGGCCATCCTCTATGGTAAACTCATGAAACTGGCCTGTTTCTATATCAAATCTCCCCATGCCATTCTTAGAGGTCAGCCAGATATATTTTCCATTCTCCTCAGCAATCAGGGCGGTGATTTCATTGGTCAATGTACCCTCAGACACCAGAGCCTCATACGACTCGTCACGCGTATCGAATTTAATGAGCCCTTCATTCTGAGTACCTAACCACAAAACACTGTCAGAAGTCGCTACCATAGAGGTGATGGTTGGTTCAAAGAAGTCCTTTGTGTGATAGAAAAATTGTTTGATCTCGTCCGTCTCTGTATTCATCCGAAAAAGACCACTGCGAACTGATGAGACCCAAAGTTCAGACTGATTTCTGCTCAGCAGCGCCTTGATGGACCTGGAATCCTGATACAAACTGGTGCTCCCATTTGAAAAAAAAGATTTCTTCTCGCCGGATTTTAGATTGAGCTGAAGCAAACCCGCGCTTAGAGTTCCAATCCAGAGAATTTCCCCTTCCAACGCCAGCGTCGTGGGATGCTTTTCAGCTACTCCATCTCCATATTTATAAGTTTTCTTTGGGCTCAGTAATGAATCCATTAACACCACCTCATCACCCGACACCACCAGAGCTTCACCCTCTCTATACAACAAGCGCACCATGGGCTCAAGCGACCATTCCTCCAGAAACTTAACAGATCGGTCCCTCTGATCAAATGCAAAAAAGCCCTGTGTAGAAACCACCAGAAGGATGTCTGAAGTCAACTCCAACACATCTTTTACAACATGTTTGCTTTCATTTGGCTGTACCCCGAGGTAATGTCTCATCTTTTGGGCTAACGGATTCCAGTAGTTGAGCCCGCCCTGTCCATCCGTGCCTACCCATATGCCTCCATCCCGATCCTGAAACAATGTCCAGATCATCTCACTGGAAAGGCTCCCGGGTGTATCCTCATTCAGATGGGCCACAAATTGCCCCATCTTCTTATCAAAAAGGCTGATCCCGCCTCTGTAGGTACTTACCCAAATGAGGCCATCCTGATCCTCCAAGATCCCCCAAACAAACTGGTTAGACAAGCCTTCAGGCCCATTCTCTGTATAAAAGTCAAACTGCTGGGTTTCCACCTGAAAGTAAGCCAGCCCTCCATCTGTACCAAACCAAAAATCTCCTGCCGTATCCTGATATATCTTTCGGATAATTTGGCGTTTCACATCTTCCCCGGGAATAAAAAACTCCTCAAACTCCTCTCCCTCCGATCTGTATATTTTTATCCCTCCGCCATCAGTACCAACCCAGATAGCACCGTCATTGTCTTCAAATACAGTATTAATTCTATTGTACGAATGGATTCTCCTTCGATTTGCGTCATCAAACTCACGCTGCTCCGGGTATCTGAAAAAATCTCCCGACGCAGGCTGATAGCGGTTTAGCCCGTTTTGAGTCCCCACCCACACCCGATTCCTGGAATCTACAAAAACGCACCTCACGTAGTTATCACTCAGGCTGTTTTCATCGAGAGAGTCATAGTAGAAATGCTGAACCTCACCTGATTCGGGGTTCAAGAGATTCAAGCCATAATCACTACCCGCCCACACCATTCCGGAGGCATCGATTCCAAGCCCGAAAAGGGAATTGTGGGACAAGCCTGAAGAATCACCAGGCACGCTGAAATAGTGCTTAAACTGTAACCCATCAAACCGATTAAGGCCATGCTCAGTGGCGAGCCACAAATAGCCAGCGGAATCCTGCGCTATATTGCGAATAATGGAGTTAGAGAGGCCGTCTTCAACATTCCATTTCTGAAATGTTATCACTTCGAACCGTCCAAATACTGCCGACCATGAGCACATGGCCAGAATACAAAAAAGGCTTTTGAATTTCAATCGATCAAGTAAACTAAGGCACCACAAGAAAACCAAAAAAAGCACAATTACATAGAATGAGGAAATTTAAAACTCAAGGCATCAAACTTGCTCCGAAATAACTTTTTTCTAAAGAGACTTTCGACAGAAAGGAGATTTACCCGGTTCAACTGCCGATACAAAGCTCCTGTTCGATAAATATTAGTTGCTTCATCATTGACAATAAAACCTTTAAATTTGGATGGAATCATGAAGACAATCCATTAAAGCTGGAGTGATCTTTATGAGCAATCCTATCGCCAAAAGAATGACCAGCACTATAGAAATAGAAGAATTGATCAAAGCAATGATCTCCAAAGAAACAGGTACCAGACTGTCCGACATTAGCAGTCAATCAACCTTTCATCAGTTGGGATTGGACTCTGTGAATTCACTGTTTTTACTTGGAGATTTGGAGGAGACTTTAAACCTGGATATAGATCCTTTAAGCCTCTACGACAACCCGACCATCGAGTCATTTTCTGCCTATATCAATGAGCTACAAAATGACCGCACCTGACATCTGGCAACCTTCTCATGCGGATTTTATTGCCGACCCTTACTCTCGGTATTCGAAACTATTGGACCGATCACCGGTCTTTCAGGCAATTACGGGTGATTATGTTGTTTTGAGCTATGAGGATGTCAAACAGGTGCTGCTGGACAAGACCTGTCGGTCCGGAGCCCGGGCAGAATGGACCGAAAAAATGAGGGAATATGGTGCTACCCGCGGAATGGATTACAGCAAAAGTGCAGCTGGAATGGCCGGTATGCTCATTCAGATGAATCCCCCAGTACACACCGCTCTGAGAGCTGCTCTGAGCAAACACTGGCCGGATAAGGAAAGCCTTAGTGCCATGGCTTCTGTCATATGTGCCGACATAGTGGGTTCCCTCCCAACCGGATCATTTGATCTGGTGCCAGAAGTCTCTAAAAAACTCCCGCTTTTCATGATCTGTGATCTGATGGGTATCCCAAGAGAAGATGGAAAGAATCTCATAGATGATGGTTTTCAAATGGTCCAGCTATTGGACCCGTACCTTACGATCAAAGACCTGAAAAAAATTGAAAATGCTGCCAGTCACTTGCATCGGTATTTTCAAGACTTCCATGAGAAAGTAGACCCCCAGGCAGATGCTCTTTCGGGTGCCATCAAAAAATTGTATCCAGATCACAAGGACGCCATAGGTCCGATGATCTTTTTATTCATTGCCGGTTTCGAAACCACCTCCGCGCTGATCAGCTATTGTTTAAAGCAACTCATAGAAGAAAAATCGCTGGCCTCACAACTTCGAGCCGATCATGACCTCATAGAACGTTTCGTTCTGGAAATGCTCAGGCTCTATACACCGGTCCAGCTCACAGGACGGACCAACACACGGGCCATGGTGCTTTCTGGAGTAGAAATTCCCGAAAACAGCACGCTCACATTGTGCATAGGGTCTGCCAATCGTGATCCTGCACACTTTCCGAATCCGAATCAGATGGATCTAAATCGCAATAAATATGATCATTTGGCCTTTGGATACGGAATACACCATTGCCTGGGTAGGCAAATGGCACAGATTGAAGCGATAGAACTCATTAAAAGTATGCTACCTTTTGTAGACCAACTCTCTATTGCCGTGCCTCCTCCTGCCAAAACAAAACTAACTATCCAGAGCGTTACCTCCCTGATGGTATCGAGACTTAATAACTGATTATGGAACAACTGACCTTTGAAAATGTATGGGGAGAGAAGTCCCCTGCTCTCATCGAAGAAATTAGCAACAAGTGGAAATCCCTGGGAGTGATACCGCCCAATGAATCTCCGGAAAAACGAGCCAGACAAGTCGTCTTCCTTATCAGAAATGAGAAAAGGGGCATAGTGGGCATTTCTACTGCTTATAACCTCCGAGTGGAGCAGCTGGGCAATCATTTGTTGGCGTTCAGGAGTTTGCTGGACCCACAGTATCGAATACCCGGACTCTTTATCAAACTGGTTCATAGTTCTTTTGACTACCTGGAGTCCATCCACCATACGCTGGAGCCAAAACCCATTGGGCTCATTGCTGAAATAGAGAGCCCAAACCTCCTGAAGCTGCGCGATGCTGTGACCAGTACTGGCTTTGTTTTTATAGGATACTCTGCGAGAAAACTCCCGCTAAGAGTCAGGTACTTCAAAGGTGCGAAATTTTAAAAGTCAACTACCCCCGAAGGGGGCAGTTGCTAAATGAGCTCTAGATGAGCCTGTATGGACCTCAGCGACTCATCCGTCACCAATTGATAAAAAGGCTCAGGGTTGTTGTCTTCCTGAATAGACTGCAAAGCACGATAATACAGCATACGGCTTTCAGTGCTGCCTTTGATGTTGGCCCTTGTATATCCATTTCTCAGCAGAATGAGATTCATGACCAACCTGGCTGTACGCCCGTTACCATCTATGAATGGATGGATACTTACCAGGCGCTCGTGCATCTCCGCTGCCAAAATCACAGGATGAAGACGCAATCTGTGTACTTCATAGTACTCAAAATAGTCCTCCATCAACTTATCCAACATATAAGGCTGAGGTAGTTCTGTTTCACTCCCTGAAATCCTGACAGGCACCTGCCTGTACCTTCCGGCATTGGCAGTATCCACCTCCTTCAGTATCAGTCGGTGAATCTCCATGAGAGATCTCCTCCCTAAATCCTCCTTTCGCTCCACGATCCCCCTTACGAACGCAATGGCCTCCGAATGATTGATCACCTCCAAATGCTCACGCATCGACTTACCCCCGATCGTCAACCCCTCATTCACCACAAGGGCAGTTTCCTGCAGCGAGAGGGTATTTCCCTCTATCCGATTGCTCTCATAGGTGTACTCCACATCAAAGAAAGCGTGCATTCGGTGAAGCTGAGATGGGCTGAGCACCGGACGGGCAGCCCATTGAGCCTTCAGCGCATCCAGTTTTTCAAGTTTGAGAGCCAGGCCCTCAGACAGGCTTGGTGAGTCAAGAACCTTTTTGCTGGTCAGATACTCCACCCTGGATTCTGCCACTCGAAGGGCCTCCATTGCTTCTGGATGATACTGTAGCATTCCAACCAACTTGTCGGCCATCCACTCCACCCGAGCTGTTCTCATATCCAGCCCAAGAATCTCCCCCAGAACATGAAGCTGTTTTTCTGTGGGCATACGGCTTCCCTTTTCGAACCTGCTGAGTAGTGTTTGGTCAATATCAGCCTGGGCTGCAAGCTCCTTCAGCTTCAGGTTTTTCTCTACACGCCCATTTCTCAGCAGATTCCTAATCATGACAATAAAAATATTGACAAATATAGTCAATATTCCAAACAAAAAGACACAACTCCCCAAAACAAAAAAAGAGAGCCGGACATGCTGTCCGCCTCTCTGTATAATATTACAATATTCTGATTATTAAATGTGAATCACCTCATCGTATGCAGCGGCTGCTGCCTCCATGATGGCTTCACTCATGGTAGGGTGTGGGTGCACAGACTTCACTATCTCATGACCTGTTGTTTCCAACTTTCTGGCCACCACTGCCTCTGCAATCATCTCCGTCACATTGGCTCCGATCATATGACATCCCAGCCATTCGCCATATTTAGCGTCAAAAATCACCTTTACGAAACCATCCTTGTGACCAGCAGCACTTGCCTTACCAGAGGCTGAGAATGGGAATTTACCCACTTTGATCTCATATCCCGCATCTTTGGCTTGCTTCTCGGTCATCCCTACGGATGCTATCTCGGGCGAACAGTAAGTACAGCCCGGTATGTTTCCGTAATTCAATGGCTGTGGGTTTTCACCGGCTATTTTCTCTACGCAGATAATACCCTCAGCTGAAGCGACGTGCGCCAAGGCAGGACCATGTACGATATCACCAATGGCATAAACGCCATCTACATTGGTTTTATAAAAATCGTCAACTATAACCTTACCGCGTTCGGTTTTCACACCAGTTTCTTCAAGGCCAATGCCTTCCAGGTTGGTAGATACACCAACTGCTGACAATACCACATCGCACTCCAGTATTTCTTCTCCCTTTTTGGTCTTTACGGTCACTTTACAACCCTTGCCTTTGGTATCCACCTTGGTTACCTCACTGCTGGTCATGATGTTGATACCACTCTTCTTGAAATTTCTTTCAAGCGCCTTGCTCACTTCTTCATCCTCTACCGGCACCACTCTGTCCATAAACTCCACTATGGTCACTTCCGTACCAATGGACTTATAGAAATAGGCAAACTCTACCCCAATAGCCCCTGAGCCCACTACAATCATTTTTTTAGGCTGCTTATCCATCACCATGGCCTTGCGGTAGCCGATGATTTTCTCATTGTCGATAGGCATAGATGGTAACTCGCGTGACCGTCCTCCTGTCGCCAGGATAATGCTGGTAGCTTCATACACAGTTTTCTTTCCAGCCTCATCTGTCACCTCTACCTTCTTACCCTTCTGAAGCTTACCGAAACCGTTAATTACCTCAATTTTGTTTTTCTTAAACAAAAACTGAATACCCTTGCTCATGCCTCCGGCTACCTCGCGGCTCCTCTTCACCATTCCTCCAAAGTCTACCGACGCATCTTTCACATCTATGCCATAGTCTTTCGCATGTGATATGTATTCAAATACCTGAGCACTCTTCAGTAATGCTTTGGTAGGAATACACCCCCAGTTGAGACAGATACCACCGAGCTCAGCTTTTTCTACAACAGCCACTTTCAGGCCAAGTTGTGATGCTCTAATGGCCGCCACATATCCACCGGGTCCACTACCGATTACTATCAAGTCATATTTTGATGCCATGTTTTTTATATTTTAATAGTTTTGGTTGGCAAATTTAAGTCGTAAGAAGTTAACGAGAATGCCTTCTTTGAAAAGACCTCATTAGATTTACCTTTGACGCACGAAATTTAACGTTGTGAATATAAATCAATACCTATGAAATTACTCGAAGGAAAAACTGCATTGATCACCGGAGCCTCCAAAGGAATTGGCCGGGCTGTGGCTATGAAATATGCCGAACAGGGTGCCAATGTGGCTTTCACTTACCTATCCAGTGTAGAAAAGGGGGAGGCCCTCACCAAAGAACTGGAAGCATTTGGCGTTAAAGCCAAAGGTTATAGATCTGATGCCTCGGACTTTAAGGCAGCCGAAGAATTGATCAACGCAGTGGTGGCGGATTTTGGGTCGTTGGATATTCTTATCAACAACGCTGGTATTACCAGAGACAATCTGCTCATGAGAATGTCCGAAGAGCAATGGGATGAAATCATGAATATTAACCTGAAGTCATGCTTCAATACCGTAAAAGCATCTGCAAGAACATTCATGAAGCAGCGTTCAGGATCCATCATCAACATGTCTTCTGTGGTGGGCGTAAAAGGAAATCCCGGGCAAACCAACTATGCAGCATCAAAAGCCGGGATCATTGGGTTCACCAAATCGGTGGCACTTGAGCTTGGCTCCAGAAACATCAGATGCAATGCCATCGCTCCGGGATTTATAGAAACTGAAATGACAGATGCGCTGGATGAAAAAACGGTGCAGAGCTGGAGAGATGCCATACCACTGAAAAGAGGTGGACAGCCGGAAGATGTAGCTGACGCCTGTGTTTATCTGGGATCAGACATGTCATCTTATGTGACCGGCCAGGTGCTGCAGGTAGATGGCGGCATGCTTACCTGATCAAATCAATCAAACAAGATACAATTAAGCCGTTTTAGCTTGCACGCGGGTGACAAACGGCTTTCTTCTTTTCTATGGACAATAGCTGGTATTCCTTTGATGTTTCCCCTGTTTGGGTGTTTGCCTCGCTCATCACAGCGCTGGGTGTAGCAGTTTTGTTGTATGCCAGAAAAACGGCGCCCTGGAGTAAATCCTGGAACATTTTCCTGGGATTCCTTCGGCTAAGTGCTGTTTTCCTGATCCTTCTCCTGTTGATCAACCCGCTCCTTCAATTCAATGTAAACAAGACGGACACACCTCTGGTCATTATTGCAGTGGACAACTCCGAATCAATTGGCTTACGATCAGAAGCAGCGACTCCTCCAGAAGTGGTGAACTGGATAAACAATGCCCAACAGGAGCTTGAAAATAGCTACACCCCGATGGTAGAAACACTTTCCGGTAGGCAAGACACCATCCTTTTCGACCAAAAGACAACCAATCTCGGTGCCCTCCTCAAAAAGATTGAGAATGTTTATAAAGAGCAAAACATAGGCGCCGTGGTACTGCTTTCAGACGGAATCATCAATGAGGGCCGGTCTCCGGCCTATCAGACTTATGGCTTTCCGGTATTTACCGTTGGTTTGGGAGATACCATCCCACCAAGAGACATTGCCATTCGCAATGTCAGAAACAACCAGGTGGCCTACCAGGGAAACCAATTTCCCATCAGCATTTTGCTTTCGCAAAAAGGCTATGATGGCCTGCCACTGCCAGTAGAAATAATCGAAAATGGAAGAAAGATAGCGGCTCAGGAAATCACACTTCAACCGAACGCTCAGGAAGTTAACTTTCAGCTGGATGCCAACTCACCAGGAATCCGCCGGCTCACCATCGCTGTTGGAGAAAAAGAGGGGGAATCCTCCTATGTCAACAACCAGCAGGACGTATACATAGACATCATAGAAGGGAAAGACAAAATTCTGATCCTGGCTCCTGCCCCACACCCGGACATCAACGCCATCAGATCCGTTCTCAATGCAACCACCAACTACGAGTCTGTTCTCTTCATACCTGGGATTCATGAGCGACCCAAAGAGAAAAAATTTGATGCCATCATAGAACATCAGGCCTTCTCTGGCCACCAGTACGGGGACTTTGAGGCCACAGGCAAATGGTACATCATGGGCAACTCCTCTAATGTGAGAAACATGGCTCAGACCATCACCTACCTCAGCATCAACCTGAAGGGAAACGGTAAGGACAAGGTAAGGGGTGCTTACAACCAGAACTTTACTAAATTCAAAATCTCTGAAGACTTAACAGACCGGATTCAGAATTACCCACCCATTGAAGTACCATTCGGCGAGTATCAGCTGGTGGGGCCAACAGAAGTCCTTTTATACCAAAAGATCGGCAGCATCAACACTGGGCGACCACTTTTGGTGTTTTTCGATGATGGTGCCCAGAAATCTGCTGTCACTCCGGGTGCCGGCATCTGGCAGTGGAGGCTTCAGGAAGCGGGGAGTGAAGAAAACTCCCAATTATTTGAAGAGTTGATCCTGAAGACTGTGCAGTATCTCAGTATTAAGGTGAACAAAGATCGTTTTGTGGTGAAGCCAAGAGAATCCAACTATCACATCGGTGAGCGGGTATTCATGGATGCCGAGGTATACAATGAAATCTACGAAAGGGCCTACGGAAATACCATCCAGCTGGTAATTACCGATGAAAGTGGAAACCAAACCTCTTATGAAATGGTGGATAGCCCGGTCAACAGCAGCTTTAACCTGGGAGCCCTGGAAGCGGGAGTTTACCAATTCAAGGCAACCACTACTTTGGGAGGTAAGGGTTTTTCAGAGACCGGGTCTTTTGCCATACGTGATATCCAACTGGAAGGGATCAACCTTACTGCAGACCACAACATGCTCCGGGCTGTAGCAGAAAAGAATGATGGCCGTTTTTACCCCTTCTCACAAGCCAGCCAGGTGAGTGAGGACCTTATCGGAAAAGGCTATAAAAACATCATCAGGACCAGCAAAGAAACCTTTCCACTGATCAACAGCATATTGGTAGTTCTACTCATTGCCGGTCTGTTGGGCACCGAGTGGTTTCTAAGAAAATATCTGGGCGCTTTTTAGTAAAAAAAACCGACCAAAGGCCGGTTTTAGTGAGTAGCGCTATTTCTTTTCTAATTTCATTTCAAAAAACTGCTTCCAGGTCTCGCCATCCTGCGACATTTCGCCTATTTCCACCCATACATTATTTTCAATTTTCAGGGTATATCGAATGGTGCCAGCAGGTCCCGCTTCAAACCACCACTTGAGCCTGCCCTCACCCAGCAATTCTACATTGGCATCCGTATGCATTCCTTTAGAGATCCAGGAGCTCATTCCGAACTGCTGCCGAAATGGATCAAAATACAAAACACCCAGCGCATCGTGTACCTTGACTTCCACCCCGTCCTTGTCTGCGGTACCTACTCCCCGTAGCCTGAGAACCGTATTGTCAAGGTCATAAGAAATGGTCTCCTTCACACGACTGGTCTCCATGCCTTCAGGGGTCATTACCCATCCCTCACCTTGCCACTCCCCTGTCATAAAGCTCATTTTCTTCATCTCTTTCTGAGTGATGGCCTTAAAATCCTGAGTAAAAGCCACCAGACTGATCACTATTCCCAATAGGATCAGTAAAAATCTTCTTATTCCTTTCATGATAAACTACTTTATTTTATAAACTAAATACCTAAAAAAATTATTCTATATAGCCCTTCAGCGCATTGACGTACCTTTCGAATGCTTCCACTCCTTGCTCAGTGATTTGGCAGGTGGTCACCGGCTTTTTTCCTCTAAAAGCTTTCTCCACCCGGATGTAACCAGCCTCTGAAAGCTTATCCAGTTGCACACTCAAATTGCCGGCTGTAGCCTGAGTTTTTTCCTTAATAAAGGTGAATTCGGCAGATTCCACACTAAGCAAAAGGCTCATCACGGCCAGTCGAAGCTGAGAATGCAATAAAGGATCTAATGGCTTGAAATCATTCATTTTTCCTTGCTCTTGAGAAGGTATCCAGGAACAATGTATCCCAGAAATATACCAATGGCACTTACCAGATACTGATCTGTCACCGAAACATTGAAGCAAACCACTGCTGCAACCGCAAGGGCCAGTCCTCCAAGGATTAACGGCTTAAACCTCAACATTTGACCAGAAAGGTATGTACCCATACCAGCAAACAGAAGGATCATAGCACCGTGATTGAAGGAAAGGTTTCGCATGAATATTAAGGTAATCACTATGCCAACTCCTGCTGCGATCCAAACCTGACCATACAAGCGATCCAAATGGCTCACTACTGTGGCTTGCTTACTCTGACGAGCACCATACAAGCCAGAGATGATCCCGGCGGGAAAAGTGATCACCCAAACCAGGTAGGGCTGAGGATAGTCCGTAAACCCTTCCAGATAATAGTGGCCTAAGTTGGCAAGCATCACCACCCATCCCCAGAGCAGAAAATGAAAACTTCCACCCTTCCGGTAGTTCTTTTTGGCCTGTCCGATCATCTCTGTGATCAGCGCCAGGCTTTCTTTGTTTGTTAGTGTTTGTTCAGACATGACAGATCTTTTTGTTGTAAAGATAATTAAGTTTATAATATAAACTAGTTTATCACAAAAAGGTTACGTTGCTTTGGTGGAATTGCTCCTCCTGAGGGAAATAACGACTCAGTCAATGACAGGCGTGCATAAAAAAAGGGCCTCATGGGCCCTTCATTTACTCTTTTTCTTTGTCTTCCTGCTTCACCTTCTTCTTCTTGAGTTTCAGGTGCAGTACTTCAGCTTTTCCATCCCAGTCAGCTACCAAAGTGTCTCCCTCCTGGATTTCTCCTTTGAGGATCTCTTCAGCCACAGGATCTTCCAGATATTTCTGAATAGCCCTATTGAGTGGCCGGGCACCATACTGAGGATCGTATCCTTTGTCTGAGATAAAATCCTTCGCCTTTTTGGTAAGCTCCACATGATATCCAAGATCAACTACACGCTTGAAGAGCTTATCCAAAGTGATGTCTATGATCAAATGGATGTGCTCACGCTCCAGGGTATTGAACACTATCACGTCATCCAGTCTATTCAAAAACTCAGGGCTAAACGCTTTCTTCAACGCGCTCTGGATGGTAGACTTCATTACATCCTCAGCATTGTCACGCTTAGAGGAAGTAGAAAAACCAATGCCCGCGCCGAAATCCTTCAAATCCCTCACACCAATATTTGACGTCATGATGATGATGGTATTTCTGAAATCCACCCTGCGGCCAAGGCCGTCTGTAAGGATTCCATCGTCCAACACCTGCAGCAGGATATTGAATACATCCGGATGCGCCTTTTCTATCTCATCCAACAACACCACGGAGTATGGCTTTCTGCGGACTTTTTCAGTCAGCTGGCCGCCTTCTTCATATCCCACATATCCGGGAGGTGCTCCTACTAGTCGGGATACAGAGAATTTCTCCATGTATTCACTCATATCTATTCTGATGAGTGAATCGTCTTTATCAAACAGGAACGTGGAGAGCACTTTGGCCATCTCGGTTTTTCCTACCCCGGTAGGGCCCAGAAAAATGAATGAGCCAATTGGCTTTTTAGGGTCTTTCAGTCCTACTCGTGTTCGCTGGATGGATTTGGTCAACTTCATGATCGCATCCTCCTGGCCAATCACTTTTTTCTTCAACTCCTCCTTCATGTTGAGAAGTTTGGCGCTTTCGTTCTGTGCGATCCTTTTGGTAGGAATACCAGTCATCATGGCGATCACCTCTGCCACATTTTCCTCATCCACCTCATAGCGCTTAGTACGCGTCTCCTCTTCCCACTTGTTCTTTTCCTCATCCAACTGAGCCAGCAGTTTCTTCTCTCTGTCGCGCAACTGAGCCGCCTCTTCGTACTTCTGGCTTTTCACTACACGATTTTTCTCCTTTTTGATATCTTCTATCTGCTCTTCCAGCTCGATCACCTGCTTTGGTACACTGATGTTATTGATGTGCACCCTGGCACCCGCCTCATCCATTACATCTATGGCTTTGTCCGGAAGGTACCTGTCGCTAATGTATCTGTCAGAAAGGGTCACACATGCCTTTATTGCCTCAGGGGTATAGTTCACGTGATGGTGATCCTGATATTTATCCTTGATGTTGTCGAGTATCTGAATGGTCTCATCAGCGGTAGTGGCATCCACCATTACCATCTGGAAACGTCGGGCCAAAGCCCCATCCTTCTCGATGTACTGTCTATACTCATCCAACGTGGTGGCTCCGATACATTGTATTTCGCCACGGGCCAGGGCCGGTTTGAACATATTGGACGCATCCAATGAACCGGAAGCTCCGCCAGCACCTACGATGGTATGAAGCTCATCTATAAAGAGAATAACGTCCGGCGACTTTTCGATTTCGTTCATCACCGCCTTCATCCGCTCTTCAAACTGCCCTCTGTACTTGGTGCCTGCCACCAAAGAGGCCAGGTCGAGCGTAACCACACGTTTTCCAAATAAGATTCTGGAAACTTTTTTCTGAATAATTCTGAGTGCCAGCCCCTCAGCGATGGCCGTTTTACCGACCCCAGGCTCACCAATCAGGATTGGGTTGTTCTTCTTTCTTCTACTCAGGATTTGAGCTACACGCTCTATTTCTTTCTCCCGACCTACGATCGGATCCAGCTTGTCGTCCTCCGCCAATTTGGTCAGGTCTCTACCAAAGTTATCCAATACAGGAGTTCGTGACTTCTCGCCACCTGCCTTGCCGGACTCGCGGCTCCCCGAGCCTCCTGATGAAGAAGATCCTCCAAAGATCTTTCCGGTATCCTCATCTCCATCGTCAGTGTCAGACTGAGCCAAAGGATTTTCTGTCTGGTATTCCAGCAGCTCCTTCACCACATCGTAGCTCACGTCAAATTTATCCAGAATCTGAGTAGCCAGATTGTCTTCATCTCTCAGGATAGAGAGAAGCAAATGTTCCGTGCCTATCAACTGGCTTTTGAAAATCTTGGCCTCCAGATAGGTTATCTTTAGTACTTTCTCCGATTGTCTGGTCAAAGGTATATTGGCAAGGTTCTTCACATTGCTCGTGGCAGTGCCCTTGGTGGCCTGCTCTATGGCGGACCTTAGCTCCTCCAGAGATACCCCAAGTTTTTTCAGCAAACTGACGGCAACACCTTCTCCCTCGCGGATCATCCCTAAAAGCAAGTGCTCGGTGCCGATATAATCATGCCCAAGTCGCAAAGCTTCTTCACGGCTGAGAGAGATTACCTCCTTTACTCTGTTTGAAAATTTAGCTTCCATAAAATGGATTTATGATAGTGCGTTAGTAAGTAAATTTAAAACTTCTGTGAGTCAAAACCTCACAAAGAATGAGTTTTAGAAACACATTGATTTTCAGATTTGTTCACCTGTTGGATAAGAAGATTTTTTTAAAACCTCTAAAGCATTGCTGCCTTCGCTCACCAGAAGATCAATAATGCTCAGGTTAGGGACAAATTTGCTGCCAAATATCTGAGTATACGGGGAAGGTATATATAAATGTCGTTCTTCAAAAGGCTTTTTGGGCACAATATGCTCCCTGAGGTCGATAAGAGGGGTATTTATTTTTTTTTGATAGCTTTCGGTAATTTCTATCGGTATGTCAATTTGTAAGATTTTAAGACACAATGTCATCATTTCGAAGTTGAGATCCAGAAGAAACCGATGCTTTCTGTCCCAGATGTCCTTAAAATGATCCGCTAAAAATTCGAAGAAAGGAGCCTTCCCATAGGCAGAATAAAAAGCACCCCAATGCGCTCTTTTCCAGCTCTGATCATGCGCTATCTGCACCTCTTTGAAGGGTGTTCGATTGGTGAACTTCACAGGTACGGTCAAGGGCATGGCTCCTCTGGTGCTGAGCAGATAGCACCTGTTTTTGTACGTTTGCTTGGAGAAATGCTGGTGTACCTCCAGAAAGACACGCTCGCTATTTATCAGCTGAGTAAAATACTCCAGACTGCCCAGGTAATGGGGTTCAATAATCAGTTCTGCCATCTACAAATACTGCGCAATATCACCCATACCATGGCGTATCACCACCGGCGCGGCACCTGTACAATCGATCACCGTACTTGGCTGATTCCCCCCAGGACCTCCATCTATGATCACATCCACGAGCCCCTCGAACTCCTCATAGATCAAGCTGGGATCAGTGGAATACTCCACAATCTCATCCTCGTCGTGAATGGAAGTGGTAATGATGGGATTGCCTAAAATCTTCACAATGTCCCTTGGAATGTTATTATCCGGCACCCTGATCCCCACGGTTTTCTTCTTGGCATTCAGAATCTTGGGCACCTTACTGGACGACTCCAGTATAAATGTATAGGGACCGGGGAAACACTTTTTCATCAGCTTGAAAACGGGGGTTTCTACATGTCTGGCGTATTCTGACAACTGGCTCAGATCATAACAGATAAAGGAAAGATTCAGGTCTTTTCCTTTGATCCCCTTCAGCATCTTCAGCCTATCAAGTGCCCGACTATTGAAAATATCGCACCCGATACCGTAGACAGTATCTGTGGGATAAATAACCAGCCCTCCATTGCGCAAGACATCCACAATGTGTCGGACTTTCTTTTCTTCGGGATTTTCCGGGTAGAGTTTTATCAGTTCTGCAGACATATTTTTATGGGGTTATGATGAAGAAATCAACAGATCTCACACTATGAGTCAAACGAGTAGAAAACTTAGTTATTTTTGCCAGACTTTTCACTTTGGGAATCCATTTTAATTGATGAAGAAGAAAAATTTTATCGCTGCTTTCATGATCGTTTTTGCCGTAATGCTATCGTCTTTCGCATTTTATGGCTATCAGGTACTTTATACCCCAAATATACTGGTAGATCAGGAAGATCGGATGTTTGCCATTGAAGATGGTACTACTTTCAAGGAGCTCCAAAATAAGCTATATGATCAGCGCATTGTCAATGACCTGGTCTCTTTCAGTTTTCTGGCTAAGGTCAAGGGATTCGACAGGGAAATAAAACCCGGCATGTATCTGTTCAAAAAAGACATGAGCAATACAGAAGCCATCAATATGCTAAGGGCCGGGATACAGACCCCCGTAAAGCTGACTTTCAACAACGCCCGAAAAATAGAAGAGCTGGCAAGCAAGCTCACTTTTCCCCTCCAGATAGACTCGGCGGATATCGCGCCTCTCCTGATGTCTGACAGTGTGGCTCAGGCCTATGGACTAAACGCCAATACCTTCATTTGCATGTTCCTGCCTAACACCTATGAAGTCTATTGGACAGCCAGCCCAAAGGATATACTGGACCGGATGAAAAAAGAATACGACCGGTACTGGAATGACACCAGGGTAGCCCAGGCAGCAGCATTGGGTCTCACTCCTATTGAGGCCTCCACGCTAGCCTCCATAGTGGATGCCGAAACCAATAAAATGGACGAAGCGCCAACCATTGCCGGTGTATATCTCAACCGACTGAAAAAAGGGTATAAACTCCAGGCCGACCCCACGCTTGTTTTTGCGATCGGTGACTTCTCCATTCGCCGAATTCTCAACAAAGACAAGGATTTCGAATCGCCCTATAACACCTACAAGTATCGGGGATTACCCCCCGGCCCAATCAACATGCCGTCTATTGCCGCTCTGGAGGCGGTTTTGAATGCGGAAGAACATCGTTATCTTTATTTTTGTGCAAAAGACGATTTTTCGGGTTATCATGCATTCGCAAAAACCCTGGAAGAGCACAACGTCAACGCTGCGAGATTTCAGCGGGCACTTAATATGGAGCGGATTTACAGATAGAGATGTACCAGCAAGAAGTAAAGATCAGGGTGCGGTATGCTGAAACAGACCAAATGGGGTATGTATACTACGGCAACTATGCCACCTACTATGAGGTAGCCAGGGTAGAAGCCTTTCGTTCGCTGGGTTTCCCCTATAAAAAACTGGAGGAAATGGGGATCGGGATGCCGGTGCTTTCGCTGAACGTAAATTACCACCAGCCAGCCAAATACGATGACCTCCTCACCATCCTGGTGAGTATCCCTGAACGGCCAAGAGCGAGAATAAAATTTCACTACGAGGTTACTAATGAGGCGGGAAAACTAATTAATACGGGAGCGACCGAGCTGGTTTTCATCAAAATGGATACCGGACGACCGGTAAGACTGCCCGAGGTTATGGATAAACTTATACAACCCCACTTCCATTGAGAAAGCGAACGATCATTCATCGGCACCTGAGCTATACAGGCTGGTATGTCAGAATGATTAGCTTCCTGAAGAGCATCAGAATATCCGGTGGAAAAACCTCACTATACCGCGCACTCATCATTTTCATTGACAAAGTAGGGGACAATCAGCTTTTCGAAAAGGCTTACGGGGTGGCCTTTAATTTCACTCTGTCGCTGTTCCCCTCCATCATTTTTCTCTTTGCCCTGATTCCATTCATTCACGAGTATATCCCTTCCATCAGCCAGGGGGAAATTCTTCACTTTTTACAGGATATTTTACCGCGAAGTGTCTTTGAGATTACGGCCGAAACCATCTACGACACCTTACAGATAAGACGAGAGGGACTGATCTCCTTTGGTGTGCTGTTTGCACTATTTCTAGCGACCAATGGAGTCAACTCCCTGATGCAAACTTTCAACATGAGCTACAAGACAGTTGAAAACCGGAGCTTTATCAAAACCAGGCTTATTGCGCTCTTTCTTACTGTTTTGCTGGCCTTTGCCCTGATTTTCTCGATCCTGTTTATCATCATAGGACAAGTGGTACTGGACTGGCTGCTGGAGGCCGGACTTCTCTCCGAAGACTTCCTGTACTATATCATCCTGCTCCTCCGATTTATTGTGGTGTACATAGCCTTCTATCTGGCCATCGCCTCTATCTATTATTGGGGTCCGGCCATTCACGACCGGTGGAAATTTTTCTCCTATGGATCGTCCCTGGCTACCATATTATGTATCCTGGTATCGGTGGGCTTCTCCTTCTATGTCGCCAATTTTGGCACCTACAATAAGGTATATGGCTCCATTGGAGCCATCATCGCCCTCATGGTATGGCAGTGGCTGATGTCCTTTATCCTACTGCTTGGTTTTGAGTTCAACGCTAGTGTGTCCAGGGCCGCAAGTGGAGAAGTATACGATTTGGAAAAGGACTAAACCTACTCCAATCTCACGCTCACTATGGCCAGCGCCTGTGGCTTTTCCACCTCCTGAATCCCCGGACCAACAGAAATCTGCAGCACCTCGGCTTTACGAATATCAAATGCGGCTCTTGAAGCTCCCTCAAAATAGTAAGGCAGAAAGGATGGATAAGGCCTTGGTAAGGTGACCATTTTCACTTCTTTCAGCTCATCAAGGGACAACCTGTAATCCGCCAATTTCGGACCGAGCTCCAGTAAACCTCCGTAGGTCTTGCCGTCCGCAGCGACCAGCGCCAGCTGCACTATAGTAGGTTCATCTGTCAATGACCTCCCTGTCAAGACCAATTCCTTTTTGTCCGCCAAATCTGCCACTCTGCCACTCACCTTTTCTCTAAAAGCATACCGCATGCTGTAATCAGCTACCTGTTCGCCATTGGGATTTTCAGCGTCCACCTCCTTGAGTCTGGCTACCTTGATTCTGATCTCGGCCTTTCCTGCCTCAGCCAGCGGAACAAAAGATGATTGAGGGCTCCATGCCCGAGATAGTTTATCATTGTCTGCAAGGGCATCAAAAAGATAAACAGGGGAATCATTCGATAGCACCTTCACCACATAAGCATTGTTATCTTCAAAATCCCAATCTCCGGGCAAACCGGTAACCGCTCCAGGGTAGGTTTGAGTACCCAACTGCCCCTTCACGGTAATGAAGTAGCTAAAGAATCCTGCTTTGATGTCTTCCGCAGGAATTGTGGCCATATATGAATATCCGCTATTTTCCATCACATAGGTTTTGGGTCGCCATCCGATATAGGCCAAAACCTCAACCCTCTCTGGCTGAGATGGAGCCAAAACAGTAGCGCTGATTTCATAGGGTGAACCTTGTGAGATTTGCGCAGCGGGTTCATGAAGCACATACTGTTTTTCCAATGTACTCATTGGTGCCGAAAATTCATTCAGGGTGATGTTCTTCCATTTCTCAACACCTTGTAGCTTCGTTTTCACCCCACTGCGAGCGATCAGATAGGTGCCCGGTTTGATGATAAATCGCTTTCCGGCTACTGCCGGCCTCCAGCCATTCCCTTCATTGATAGGCTTCAGGACAAAGTCCGCTCCAAGATCCGGAAGATCTATGGTCATGGGCCACTCTCCCCAACGAATTTCGCTAAGCTTTCTCTGGAGGCTATTTTTACCAAAAGGATCTTCCACCCAAACAGCATCCGGCATCACTTCCAGCCTCCACACCCCTTTTTCAAGTTGATCCAGAAAATAGGCTCCGGTTCCTGCATACTGAACCACACTTGAATTTCCATACCCCGCCACTTCATTTAACCTGGTCGGTGAAGGAGGTATCGATTTAGTCGTGTTGGTATAAATGAATTTCTTCTCTGTCAACAGCTCTGCCAGGTCCTCCTCATAGCTTACCCTAAACCCATCAAACTGAGTGTTTTCCGGATACGCGCCAAAGTCTTTGTATACCGGCACTCTGTGAAACACTTCCCCTGCCAACTTCAGGCTCAGTGCCTTTTGTGGGGTATATGCCAGGTTCATATAGTGGGTATTGTACTCGGTATTGGCATAAGCCAAATAGGTGGGGTCGTAGGCAAAATGCGTTGCCCACTGAATGCCCGCAGTCCGAAAACTCCGGGCCATGGCCGGGTAGATGTAAGAACGCCCGACATCTGCCGCATCAAATTCATACACCACTTTAGCCGCTTTTTTGAATTTTGAATTTTTGGCAAAGGGAATTTCATAAAGGTCCACATTGGGCAGAAAATTGCCTTCCAACTCCTCACCTGCACCCAAACCTGTCGGGTACCACTGGAAAGTGCCCCCCTGGACTCCGGCATCAAAATACGCGTTGACCAGGTGAATACTATGGCTAATGTTGTAGAAAATGGGTTTCTCACATCCCGTGTTGCGCATGGAAGTCACCATCTTTTTGATATAGCGTGTGACAGAGTCGGCCTCCTGCCTATGATGTGGTTCATTACTAATCTCAAATGCTACAACTGCCGGATCATTTTTGTAAGCCAGGCCTGTGTAGGGATTTGTATGGTTCAAAAACTGATAAAGGTAATTCTCCTGTGCGGCAATGGCGTCCTCGTTAGTCAGGCAGGCATTTTTGCCGTACTTATTGGAAAACCCCGGAGTATCCTCCCCTGGCTCGGGCCAGCCGTTATCCCAAAAAGCAATGGGAGTGATTAACATCTTCATCCCCCGATCTTCCATCTTCTTGACCATATAATCAAACAAATCCAGGTGGTCATTCTCCAAAAGATTGCCCAGAGAATCGCTGATCTCAGTATCCCAAACATGGATCCGATAGGCATCAAATCCCAGCCGGGCAAAATGATAAACGTCGTTATCTATCGCTTCCTTCTTATCCACGCCGAGTTTTTCTGCTGACCGGTAAGCATGGGCAAATGGCACTGTATAGTTCACCCCGAAGCCCTGAACTTCTTTATCACTATCTTCCCAGCGCATGATCCCCGAATCATCCACATACACATTCTTGTTCTGCGCATTGGACGCACTTATCCCAAGGCCCAGGGTTAGGGCCAGACTTAATACCACAGATTTGATCATCGCTTACCTAGTAAATTGTTGTTAGTTTTGACTAATTGAATTGAGACGGTGGCAGACTTAAGGCCTGCAGATGTGGCATTGACCATCACCTTACCGGGATCATTTCCCGCCTGTAGGATCATCTGACATTTCCCATTGAAGAGTGACCGTCTGTAATCCCCCACGTCCATTTTGTCGGGTTCGTGAGAAGAGGGGTCTCCATTGCCAACCCCAATGATCGAGGCATCGCCCTCCAGTGAGAAGGCAACCAAATGATTTGCGGTAGGCACCTCTCTGCCTTTATTATCCAACACAGTCACATTCACTACCGTAGCATCTTTACCATCTGCGGTGACGATATTCCGCTCGGGAGTGAGTACAATCTGATGAGCCTCACCCGTTGTTTCCATCACAGTCTCATACGTCCGTCCGTTCTTAGTTGCTATGGCCTTCAGGCTTCCGGGCTCATAGGCTACCTGCCACTGCAGATGACTATTTCGGGGCATCACTTTCTTTCCAAGGGTTTTCCCATTGAGGAAAAGTTCCACTTCATCCGCGTTGGAATTCACCCATACATCTATGATTTCTCCCTCTTTTCCAGCCCAGTTCCAGTGAGGAGAAATGTGAAGTACATCTTTGTCTGTCCACCAGGACTGATAGTAGTAGTAAATGTTTTTGGGAAAGCCGCATACATCCATGATCCCAAAATGGGAGTTAATATTGGGCCACTGAAACGGGGTAGGTTCCCCCCTGTAATCAAAACCGGTCCAGACAAAACCACCCAGCAGCCAGTCATTATCTGCAGCTATGGGCCACCAGTCTTCTGCCAAAGACGCCCACCACGGATGGGTAATATCCTGATCCGGAACATAGCCCTTCACACTGTCCACCTCATAAATACCCCGTGTGGTCACCGTACTCCCCATCTCCGTGCCAATCACAGGCTGAGTCGGATGGTCATTATGATAGGGTACCATGCCCTTTTCGCGATAGTTGAATCCCCTGACCGGGATCACTTCATTGATCCCCTTAAACACATTGGCTAAATCAGCGGCATAAGTGCTTGTCCTCGTAGGGTCCAGCTCACGCTGCTTGGCCAGCATGGTGAGCGCCAGCCTTTTTCCCACGCTGGTTGTCTGCACATACCCTTCCTCATTTCCTATACACCAGAGGAAAACGGACGGGTAGTTTCTGTCTCGTTTGATCAGTCGCTCAAATTGATCCATATGTTCGGGACTTGAATTGAGCAATCGGGTCTCATCCAATACGAGCATGCCCAGACTATCACACGCCTCCAGTAATTCTGGTGTTGGTGGGTTATGACTGGCACGGTAGGCATTCACACCCATTTCTTTTAATAACTGAATCCTGTAATACTGCAGGTAGTCAGGCAGGGCGCTCCCCACTCCCGCATGATCCTGGTGGCAATTCACTCCCTGTACTTTGATGAACTTTCCATTGATGGAGAGCCCTTTCTTATCATCGATCAGAATGGTGCGTACCCCAAATCTGGTGGTGAGATGGTCCAAAATCGTGGAGCCATTGCTCACCTGTGAGGTGACTCTGTAGAGGTAAGGATCCTCCAGAGACCATAGCCTGGGATCGGTCAGTACAATCTCCTGCTTCACCGTAGCTTGCCCATTGAGTGCCAGGGTCACTTCTGCCGATTTTGTTGAACCCACTTGCTTCCCAGCCCTGTCGGTAATGAATGCCGACACCTGCCCGGAAGCGTTTGCTAGAGTTTGATTTTCTACTGTTGTTTCAATAAATATTTTGGCAATATTTCCCTTTACCTCAGCATATACAAACTGGCCTCCTTCTGCAATGTGCAAGTTGTCATATTTCTGAAGCCATACATGCCGATAAATTCCGGCGCCTTCATAAAACCACCCTTCCGCCTGTGTGGCGTCTACCCGAACAACTAATGTATTGTTCCCGTCAAAATTCACATAGTCTGAAATATCATAGGTGACCCCCATATAGCCACTCTCGTTGTTCCCCAGATAAAATCCATTGATCCAAACCATGGCATCCCGGAAAACACCATCGAAAGTAACTGCTAATCTTCGGCCGGAATCTGCTTTAGTGAGTTCAAGATTCCTTCTGTACCAACCCACACTGTTTTCTGGAAACAGCCCCCCTACAGGCCGGTAGCCATGCGCCATCAGGTCAAAATTGTCCACATTCTCAAACGGAAGCTCCACCGCCCAGTCATGTGGCAGATCCAACTGACGCCAGGTACTATCATTGAATTTGGGACTGATGGGAGTGTCCTCGGCCTTTCCGGTTTTAGAGAAAATATTGGCGACTTTAAAATTAAAATCCTGTGCCGGGTCGGCCGCATGGCCAAGTGCAAACCGCCAGTCAGTATCAATATTAATTCGCTCCCGTGACGACCTCTGAGCCAGAAGCTCAGAAGATATCGTCAACAGAAATATGAAGAAGTATATTTTAGTACACCCTTTAGTCATTAGTGTCATATTCGTAGTTCATATAGTCGATGGTAGGTATGGTATTGCCATCGAAATCAAAAAAAGCATTGTTTTCCCATGAAGAGCCTGTACCCCATTTATCTTTCATATCAGAGCTTATCCATGCTGGCTCCCAATAAATGACTCCCGATGCACCGGCGCTTACTAACTTTTGAGTGATTGCTTTCATCAGGCTCAGCTGTCCATCTTGCGTATAAGGGTAGCCAGGCAGGGGCGACTCTCCTCCGAACAGGTTGTTATAATTGTCATTGCCCTGTACCGTCCATGGGTAGGCGGTTTCCAGTATGACCACTTCACGTTTGAATTTTGTCACAAACCCAGCCACGGTTTCCTGAAGGCGGTCGAGCGAGATGCCCGTATGCCATATGGGGTAATAGGAAAATCCGATAAACTCAAAATCAGTAACTCCTCCTTCGGAAGTAGCCTGTTCGAACCACCAGTCTACATTGACCGGATCGGCCACATGCAGCATCACTTTGGTTTTGATGTCCGAATCGGCAGACACAGCACGCACGGCCCGTATACCACTGTTGAGCACTGCGCCCATATTGGCCCAGTTGCCATCACATACATTGCATGCGGGGAAGCCATCCACACCACCCGTGAGCATCATTCCACAGTTGGTCTCATTCCCAATCTGAACCAACTCGGGCATGAGCCCTTTTTGATTCAGGTAGTTCAGGGTTTTTAGCGTGTAGTCATACACAGAGTCAGCCAGCACATCAATATCCGTAATCTCCCGCCAGGCAGCAGGTACCCGCTGGCTTCCCGGATCGGCCCAGGTATCTGAGTAATGAAAATCAAGCAACACTTCCATGCCCTGTTCTTTGGCCTGACGAATTGATTTTTCTACATCGTAAAGGTCATTGTACAGCTGCGTGCCTGCTTCTCCATAGACCTCCCGAGTCCATTGTGGATTGTGCCAAAGGCGAAATCTGGCCAGATTAGCGCCGTGATCTTTGAAGATTTTGTATGGATCGCGCACCTCACCTACATCACGGTATTGGCCCCCATGGTCCAATATTTGGTTAACATATGAGAGGTCAGCTCCAAAATAAAACTGTTCAACGATCACCGAATCCTTGTTTTCCGGATCGGGATCAACGCCACGCCGTGGGTCATCGGTATTGCAACTGACCAATGCGATGAAAGAGAAGATAATACTGAGCATGGCTAATCTGTTTGTATTCATACTAATTTAATCTCATGATTACCGAGCCACTCCGGAGTGGCTCGGTAATTCTTTACTGTGATAATTGAACTGATTTGGTGGTGAGGTCTACTGTGATATTAAAAGCCCCGTCTGTCCCAATAAATTTGAAGTTATCATCATTATCGCCTGCTGCCTCCAGGTCCGATGACACCTCTGTGAAGTAGGCATACCTGAAATCATCACTCCAATTATCCAACTCCTCAAAAAACCTGAAAGTAGACCCGTTCGTGAAAGTCACGCCAGTCGCTTCGAATACACCTGGAGTAGATGAGCTAAATACGGGTGAATTGGCAAAGGTCCAGCTCTGGTCATCGCCCACCAGATAGAGTGAAGAAGGATAAGCAGAATAAGGCTCTACCACAATGCTCATATCACTTAAAGAGACCGTAATCGTGTATAGACCACTTTCTCCTACGAACGAGAAGTTGTCATCATTATCGCCAACTGCCGCGAGTTCATCATCTATCCCACCTGTGAAGAATCCTGCACCAAAATCATCTGACCAGTTGTCAGCTTCTTCAAAAAATCTGAAAGTAGATTCCTTGGTAAAGTTTACGCCCTCAGCTTCGTACACACCACCACCCAAATTGGTGAAAGTAGGCGAATTAGCAAATGACCACCCCTGATCATCACCTACCAGATATAGGGCCGCTGGATACTGTGTAGCGACTTCCAGGCTAATCTCTTTACTATTCAAATCCACGGAGACAGTGTACTCGCCGGTAGAGCCCGCAAAAATAAAGTTGGAATCGCCATCACCTCCATCGGTGAATTCTGCCGGTATGGTACCTCCATCAAAGTAGCTATACCCATACTGGGTGGCTGCCCAGTCTGCTTTTTCGAAGAAACGGAAATACCCGCCATCCTGAAAAGTACCTGTGCCTTCAAACTTACCACCGCCAAGAAAGGTAAGTTCCAGTGCCGCCTGTAGATTCCAGCCCTGAGCATCTCCTATCACAAAGAGTGTGGGTAATTCACCTTCTTCCAGGGTAATGGTTTTCGCGTTAAGGTTGACCGATATTTTGTAAACACCAGTGGATCCTCCGAATAGAAAATTTGAGTCCCCATCTTCTCCACTGGCCAACTCACTGGCTACAGTACCCCCTTCAAAAAAGCTCCAGCCCCACTGCTCAGCATCCCAGGAGGGCGTAGCAAAAAATCGAAATTTGCCATCCGCCTGAAATAAACCGACAGCCTCGTATGTGCCGGGACCTGTGCTGGTAACCTCGAGCGCATTACCCAGATTCCATCCCTGGGCATCTCCTATGATATAGATAGGAGGAAACGTGGCCAAATAGGGTGTAACATTTGCTGATACCACATTGGTATAAACAGGAGCCACATTTGGATTGACACTGGACATCACTCTGAACTGAACTTCAGTAGCAACATCCGGATCCAGCCCCATACCCAACAGGGCCGCATTCACGGCATTGACCGTAGGTGATACGGTGAGTGCCTGGGTAGTAGGGAAGCTAAAAGGCTTCGCAAAACTTCCACCTGCGGTATCCATCTGGAGTGTATAAGTGATAGAAGCCTCAAACCCGAAATCGGGTGCTGTCCAGGCAAATTCCTCAAACACTTCACTCCTGGATTCGAAAGTGAGGGTATAGTCTGCCGAAGACATTTCATTGAGCGAATTGGCAGTAATCTCCTGCTTGATCATCGCCTTCTCCATCTCCTCTTCACAAGCAGTGAGGCCCATGAAGACCATGAGAAAAGCGACTAATATTTTAATATTTTTCATGATTTTCTCAGTTTAGATCAGTAGTCATCATTTTGTTCAAGATTCGGATTGGCCCCTAACTCCGCTGATGGGATCGGAAACAAGTCACGGTGTGTCTCAGTGGCTCTGCCTTCCTTTACATTGCCTTTCCATGGCCACAAGTAACTGCCTCCGGTAAATACGCCAAACCGAACCAGATCGGTTCTTCTGTGACCTTCCCAGAACAACTCTCGAGCACGCTCATCCAGAATAAAATCGAGGGTCAATTCGGCATCAGTGATGTTGCCTGAGGCGTCCCCATAAGCTCTCTCTCTCAGCTCATTCACAAGGCTAAGCGCTTCTGCTCTTGAGCCCCCGGTGCCCCCCCGGAGTACTGCTTCAGCATACATCAGGTTGGCATCAGCCAGTCTGAACATAGGCCAGTCAGTATCTACGTGCACATTGTGGTTGGACTCGGAGAGACTGCCATCCAATTTCCGGTTTCGAAATTTGGTAATGGCGTACCCATCTGAAAACACTCCTATGTCGTTGATTTCCAGAGATTGGCCATCGGTCCAAAACAGGGCACGGGCATCATTGTCCAGATCAAATTTATTGACCAAGGCTGAGGTGGTTCGGAGTCCCGCCCAGGCATCTCCTGTACCAAACATCTCCGAAGCTGACATAGTCCCACCTATCTGTGCATGTACGAGATAGACCATTCCCCCAAACGACTGGGTGTTATTGCCATCATATGTAATTGGGAAAATAAGCTCCGGGCTGGTGTTATTATCCGCCACAAAATTGTGTCTGTAATCATCAGATATCGAATAAGGGCCCCCAAAGACTTTGGTCAGAACGGTTATCGCTTCAGTAAATTTGGGTTCCCCTATATACACTTCGGCATTGAGGTACAGTTTGGCCAGTAGCATCCAGGCCGCTGCCTTATCGGCACGCCCATATTCAAACTTTGGAGCTCCCAAATCAGACTCTATGGCGATCAGCTCAGACTCTACATAAGCAAACAAATCTGCTCTGGAAATCTGCTCCGGAAAGAAAGCCCCAGGCAAATCTGCTTCGGTAACAAATGAAGGGTTGCCGAACATATCTATCGCATGACTATATGCCAGTGCCCGTAGAAACCTGGCCTCAGCATGAAATTTGCTAATATCAGGATCGGAATTACCTTCCGTAGCCCTGATGAACTCATTGCTCAGCGCCACGGTATACATGATTCTGGAATAAATGGCCCCTATGAATACATCAGTGGGAGACCAGGTCTGAGCATGGAAGTCTTTGATGGTGGCATCATTCCAGGAGATCACGGCCTCTTCGGTGGTTAATTCCTGGCAGTTCCAGTACTGACGCAGGTAGTTACCGAATCCCTCGTCAATTCCGGCAATGTCCGGCTGGCCTGCAGGACCCTGCTGACCACTGAGGGCAAACGTTGCATAAAGTTTTGCCAGACCTTTCTTATAGTCAGCAGTGGTCTTGTACACATTGGCAGATGTGATCAGATTGGAATCTATCGGCTCCACTTCCAGATCACCTAAACAGCCCGACATCATGATCGTGAGCAGGGCAAGTATTGATATTTTATGATATGATTTCATCATTTCGTAAATGCTTTAGATTAAAAACTCAGATTTAGACCCAGAAGAAATGTACGTGGGCGCGGATAGATGTTATTGTCTATTCCGCCGCTCACTTCAGGATCCAGACCATCATAGTTGGTAATGATGAATGCGTTTTGTACCGTTAAGCTCACATGCAGCTTAATCGCATCCGTGAAAAGCTTATCCAGGCTGTAGCCAAGGCTTATGTTATCCATTTTGAAAAACGAGGCATTCTCCACAAAGGTGTCTGACCAATACTGCGGATTGGTAAATCCCCGATTCGCCGCAGAGGTAGTGATGTTGTTATAATATCCCCCGCCTGAAGTGGTATAAAGCCCGCTCAGCACACCTCCGGATTGCAGATTGTTATAGACATAATTATTCAGACTCAATCTGCTGGAGAATGAAAAATCAAATTGCTTGTAAGCCACACGGGAATTGAATCCCATCAGTACCTCAGGAGCCGGGCTGTAATGATGGTATTTGTTGAGCTCATTGCTGGTGACTGCACCTGTTTCCCCTGTTCGGTTCACATAGAGTCCTTCCAACGGCTGTCCATCTGTCCCATATACCTGCTGAAAGACGTAAAAGGAGTTGGCAGGGTAGCCAACGGTGTGAATCTGGATCATATTGCCCACACCCCCACTGATCGCACCTACGGCCACTCCCTGATAATCAGGATCGTCCGTTTTGGTGAGTTTGGTGATCTGGTTGGTATTGTGAGTAAAGTTTACACCTATATTCCAGGTAAAATCAGGCTTCAGTACAGGGCGTACATTCAGAGTCACTTCCACTCCTTCGTTTTCCAAATTCCCCACATTGGTAATCAGGAAGTTTGAAAAGTTGCTACCTGCCGCAATGGGAATGTTGTTGATCAGGTCTCTGGTTTCTCTCTTGTAAAGTTCTACCGACCCGTAAACCCGGTCATCAAAGAAGCCATAATCCACGCCCACGTTGTAGGTAGTAGTCTCTTCCCATTTGATGTTGGCATCATAAGGATCCGGCCGGAGCGTATTCACGAAAGTGTCCCCAAACTGATAGGAAGCTCCACCAATACTTTCGCGATAAATAGGAAGCGCCGGATACTGATTGGAAGTAACATCCTGCTGGCCGGTAACACCATAGCCCAGTCGCAGTTTCAGATTGGACACTACAGGAACCGCAGACATGAAACCTTCTTCGCTGATTTTCCAGCCAGCTGCCAAGGCAGGAAACAGTCCCCAACGATTTTCTCCTGTGAATCGGGACGATCCGTCATTTCTCAATGTAGCAGTCAACAGGTATTTGTTCTTGAAAATGTAGTTCAACCGACCAAAAAAGGAGATCAGAAAATTTTCATTGATATATCGTGAATCTTCTACCACCTGGGTTTGATCTCCGTTTCTATTAAACGTGGATCCTTCCCGCTGAAAATGCTGGTATGAATATCCTCCAGTCAATTCCAGTTGATGATCCGTAAAGTCCTTTTTATACTTCAGGTAAAAATCCAGGAGTTCAGAAGAATTGGTGGCGTCATAGTCCAACAACCGGCCATTTTCCCCCGTGTAGTCGCGGTAGGTCCACGTGGAGCCCGGCAATGCATCATCGATGCCATCTGTATTGGACCTGTCCATCCCGAGGTTCAGGTTGGCACTGAGCCCAGGCAAAAAAGGCAGGGCATAGTCAAACTGAATATTCCCGATCAGTCGGTTGACATCTGCGACATTGTTCCGGAGCTTTAAGAGTGCCACAGGGTTACTGCTGAAGGTATTGGCCGGACCATCAGGATCCATAGTGCCATCGGGCAGGTTTTCTGTAGTCCAGGCGAAGTATCCCCCATATTTGGTATTATCCGCATAGACAGACTGAGTCGGGTCAAAATTGACTGCCGCACCCACAGCACCCTGATCTCCAAATCCCGTGTTGGCCAGTGTTTCCTTCACATTCAGGTTTACTTTCAGTTGGTCGTTGAAAAACGAAGGATTCGTATTCACCGAGATAGAGTGGCGTTTCATGTAGGTCGTTTTCAGGATACCCTCCTGATCCGTATACCCATAGGATACCCGAAAAGGGATATCTTTGATTGCTCCTGAAGCATTCACATTCACATCCTGAGAGATCGCAGTTTGATAGATTTCTTTCTGCCAGTTTGTATTTTCTGTGCCTAATCTATTAAGTGCAGCATCGTTGATCCCGCTGAAGCCTTCCTCATGAAGACCATTCACCAGTGTGCGATACTCATCTCCATCAAGTACATCCACATAGGCGATAGGTGTGCTGACCGAGGTGCGACTGCTCACACTAAACTTCGGTTTTCCGCTCTGGCCCTTTTTGGTAGTGACGATGATCACCCCGTTGGAAGCCCTGGCCCCATAGATGGCTGTAGCAGAAGCATCTTTTAGCACAGTAAAGGACTCAATGTCGCTTGGGTTGATGGTGGAGAGCGGATTTGAAAGTCCGCTAATGGTGGTATTATCCACCGGAAACCCATCGATCACGATCAGCGGATCATTGCTGGCGCTCAAAGAGGACCCGCCCCTGATCCGGATGGTAGCAGCACTACCCGGTGCTCCGCTGTTGGTAGTCACCTGCACACCTGCGATACGCCCAACAAGCAAATCCTGCGGGGAAGTAAGTACACCCTTATTGAAGTCTTTGGCCTGCACAGAAGCCACAGCCCCTGTAAGATCAGACTTCTGAACCTGACCGTATCCAATGACCACAATTTCCGAAAGCTCAGTAAGGTCAGTCTCCATATTCACACTAATGTTTGTGCGATTACCTACTGCTACTTCCGGGGTTTGGTACCCCACAAATGAAAAGGTAAGGACGGCACCCTCTGCCACCGTGATTGTATAATAGCCGTCAACATCAGTGATCGTTCCATTATTAGTCCCTTTTTCCAGCACTGTCACCCCTGGCAGGCCAAATCCCTCATCGGCATCTTTCACCTGCCCGGAGACTGACTGCTGGGCCCAGAGTGTGGCACAACTCACCAGTGTAACAATAATTAGAAGTGTATACTTTTTCATAGACCATCAATTAGGTAAGAATGTTTTCAGTTTTAGATTGATTTCGATTCGATAAATTTAGATGGAGGGCTAGTGACGCAGGAAAAATCATCTTACAAAAACTAGCACTTTCCATACATCCCATTGAATAATCTATAATTAGAGCGATCTGGATAAGTTTCGCCGGTGATACTTTGACAATGTATCACTCGAAAACTGGAAAATTCAATTTTGAAATGGTTTAATCATTTTGTCATCTCCAGACCAACTCGGTGTATTCAATAACATGGGCGTAACGAACTAAAAAAAAAGCCAGATGAACAATTCACCTGGCTCTTTGAACACTCCAATTTACGGCGCTTACTCTTTAACAACTCTAATGACCTCAGTGCCTGCACCTGTCAGCCGCAGGAGGTAAATTCCTTTGGGCAGGCCATCCATACTGATCTGATCTGATCTGTTCAAGGTACCTGAAAGTAAAGTGGCACCACTTAAATTCATAAGGCTATACTGTTGATAGCTGCTGTTTTTCAAATAGAGAACATCCGCCACCGGATTGGGGTATACGCTGAGCTCCTGACCTTCTGATGGAAGCCCAATGCCAGTCACCACTCTGGCTGATGCCTGGTCACAGCTTCCCCACCCAAATGCAAATGTATTGTTGGTGCCAGTAATGGTATACTGTCGGTCTGTGCCATATGCCAAAGCGCATTCTGAAGGGACTGTTTCCCTAAAGCTCCATTTATTTCGTTTGAGGAAGTAATAACCCCCGGTGGCACCCTCTTCCATCGTGGTAGTGTAGGAGTAGATGTTGTTTCCCTCATGGGTCATGCTCAGTATCTGCCAATTGGCACCCGTGAAGTCTCCAGTCACATAGGCACCCTGAGCTCCATTCACTCCCGTCATATCCACCCGAAAAGTAACAGTTCGTTCAGTCATTGGGGTGCAACTTCCCCATGGGAAAGCCAACACATTCTGACCTGCCTGAATGGTATACTCCCGATCAGTCCCCCATTGCAAAGCACACTCAGCAGGTACGGTCTCCCGATCACCCCATGTATTGTTCTTTAAAAAATAATAGGCTCCGGTAGTACCCACTGGTATAGAAGTGGAATAGGTGTAGATATTTCCTCCTTCATTCACCATCGGGATGATCTGCCAGCTACCACTGCCTGTAAAGTTCCCAGTCACATAAGCGCCAGAGCCTCCTGATACACCGGTCATATCCACTGAGAACGTCACATTGTTCACTCCGGCTCCATAACTTTGCTCCAAAAACTGCACCCCTCCATCGGTTATCAACTCATTATTGAAATCAAAGAACGTGGCATTCTCATAGTGTGATCCTGTGCCCCACTCTGTATCGCAGCCAGTGGATACCCACGCCGGCTCCCAGTAGATGACTCCTATTCCACCTCTGTTATGCACTTCAGTGGTGATATCCACCAGCCAATTTCTCTGAGCGGCCGGGCTGGGCACTCCATAGCCACTTGGCATCTGACTCAGTATATTGCCAGCAGCATCGTTAGAAGCATCTGTCCAGGGCAGGCCTACTTCTACAAGCATCACATCCTTGTTGTAAGTGGTGCGCAGGTACTCTACTATGTCTCCCGTCTGTCCGATATTACCACCATGCCATTCCGGATAAAGCGAGAATCCCATGATGTCAAAATCTGTAACACCATTGGCAACTGCTGACCCAAACCAGCCATCACCGTGCACAGGGTTGGCGATGTGGAGTACCACCTTGGGTTGGATTGTAGAATTATTACCGGCAGCACGCACCCCGGCTATCCCGGCATTGATGATGGCACTTTGCCTGTTCCAATCTATAGGATAGATGTTGGCGCCTTCCGGAAACAACATACTCCCATTCGTTTCATTTCCTACCTGCACAAATTCCGGCATGAGACCGAGCTGATCCAGGTCACTCAATACCTGATAAGTATAATCATACATTTTGGTTTCCAGCGCAGGGGTATTGTTGACCAGTGAAGCCCAGGCAGAAGGGATCGCCTGTTTACCCGGATCCACCCAGGTATCGGAATAGTGAAAATCCAGGAGCACGCTCATACCCCTGGACCTGGCTCGGGTGATGGTAGTCACCACGTCGTTATAGCCAGAATATGAGGAAGGAAAAGCTGTCCATGCTTCGGGAGTGAGCCATAAGCGAACCCGGACAATATTCGCTCCATGGTCCGCCATGATCTGAAAGGGATCTCCGGCAGTGCCCCCATCATAGTAGATCGCCCCACAGTCTTCCATTTGATTGACATACGAAAGATCCACACCTTTGTAAAAGGTTTGAGCATTCACACTCAAATAGATCAGGATTGTTAGTAAAGTTGTAAAACTTGTTTTCATGGTCTTTGGTTGTTTGGTTTATAGTATAGAATTGATGGGAATAAAATTATCCTGATCACCTATCACGCCTGGACAACCATCTTGCAAATACCATTAAATTTCGACCATCATTTTAATGTTTTGTCAAAAACGAAGTGCGATAGACTTGTTTATTAAGAGATTTGGAAAATACGACTAAACTCCGGCACCGGATTATGACTCGAAGTAGACCTCTTCTATATGCCTTTCATATTCTGATAAGTATTGCCCTCCTGGCAATTATTCCAATAAACGCGCACGGAAAGACCATATCATTTTTCTCAAACCTTTCCATGCGAGACGGCCTTCCTTCTAACATCATTGCTTCCATCGCACAGGATCAGCACGATTTCATCTGGGTGGCCACCGGATCTGGGTTGGCCAGATATGATGGCTATAAGTTTAGGGTATTCAAAAAAACCGAGCTCAGTAATTCCCTACCCTCAAACGAACTGAGCACTTTGCTGGCAGATGGAGAACATATTTGGGTAGGCACCTGGAATGGCCTTTGCAAAATCAACATCAAAACCTTTGAGATCACCAGGATCAACCTTGGGGAGCCTGCAGCCATCCGGGCACTCTTCAAGGGTAAAGACAATGCGCTTTGGGTAGGCACAGGCAATGGACTTATCCGGTATGACCCCACCAGCCAGCAGTACCAGGTCTATAACAACCAACAGAATGGACTAAGTCATAATACCGTCCGTACGATCCACGAGGATCATCACGGGACCCTTTGGGTGGGCACTTATGACCAGCTCAACATCCTCCCAAAAGGTAAGGATCAGTTTATCACTATCCCTCTTCCGCAAAAAAATATACCGGGCATAAAAAACCACCTGATCCTGGACATTCAGGTTCAGAAAGCACATCCGGATTCTATGCTGTGGGTAGGCACAGAGACCGGTCTTTTTCAGGTGAACATAGCCAGCAGAAAGGCAGAAAGGTACAACGGGCAGGGCCGGTTCAGCAATGATGTCATCAAGTGCATATTTACTGACCAGAATAATCACCTCTGGCTGGGCACTGATTTTGGCCTGAATATTTTCGACCCTGAGTATGAAACGAATACCGTACATTTTCACAATCCCCAGCTTCCGTACTCCATCGCCAACAATGTGATCTGGCAAATATTTGAAGACCGAAGTGGGGTGCTCTGGCTGGTGACCTCCAATGGCCTCAGCCGGATCAACCAGTACGGTAGCTTCTATGAATATCAGGAAATTTCGCACACAGTAGAGGATCAGCTCATAGGCAACCAGGTAAAAACCATTTTGATAGATTCCAAGGGTATCTATTGGCTGGGCACTCAGGATGGCGTCATTCGCATCAATCCGGAAAGCGGCACCAAAAAAGTGTTTGATATCAACTCCAAACACCGGCTCCTGTTGAATAATGTCTTTGCACTTGAGGAAGATTTGTACGGCCATATATGGATAGGCTCTGCCGGGGGCATCAACATCTGGGATGAGGCGAATGAACAAATGCATGCAATCACCGCCAATCAGCACAATGGACTGAGCTCTAACTATATTGGTAAGTTTACCAAAGGTGCCGATGGTGCCTTTTGGGTGAGTGCCTGGGAAGGCGGTCTTTACAAGGTTGATGGAAACCTTCAAACGCTTGAGGAATTACTCTTCAGGCCCATACCTGACCTGGAAGCCGGATCAGCCAAGAATGTATTTGGAAATGGTGCCCTATGGGTGATCGAATACGACGAACTCTTTCGTGCAGATACCGCTTCCCTCACCAAAGAGCACATCAGTACATTTAGTGAAGCCTCCGGAAAACAAACCATCTACAGTGTCTATTTTTCAAAAAAAGGACACCTATGGGCAGGAACACTCAACGGACTGGTGCAGTACATACCCGAAGAAAACCGGAGTGTTTTTCATCAGGTAGTGACAGGCAGTGACGAGATCGTGAGCAGCATCATTGAAGACGAAGCAGGTAATATCTGGAGCACCACCAACACCTCCCTGCAGAAGCTTTCACCACCCACAGGGGAGATAGAACACTACCCATTGGACAAAGATTTACCGCTGAAAAGCTTCTACTATGGATGCGCCGCCAGGGCACAAAACGGGGAAATCATATTTGGTGGGGACAATGGTTACATTCGGTTTGCCCCGGGAAAAGCCCATCCCAATCTTTTTGACCCCAAAGTATACATCACCGCCATTGAAATCAACAACCGAAGTGTAGGCATCAATGACCAAATAGATGGGGAAGTGCTGCTACAACGTGATGTGGCGTTTACTCAGGCCCTTACCCTGGAATATGAGCAGCGATCGGTCACTTTTGAGTTTTCATCCCTTCACTTCTGGCAGCCGGCGATGAATGTCTTTGCCTATAAGCTGGAAGGGCTTGATGAAGAATGGAACTACGTATCAGGCTTGAAAAACTTTGCCGTGTACTCAAACCTCCCTGCCGGAAAGTACACTTTCAAAGTAAAAGGCTCCAACAACTATGGTGTGGAGAGTACCCACATGGCCAGTCTGGGACTGACTGTAAAGCCTCCACTCCTGCTGAGCACTGGCTTTTTTGTGTTGTATGTTATTCTCGGGAGTTTGGCCATTTTCTATTCGCTGCGGTTCTATTCCAGCAGGGTACATCTGAGAAACGAACTCAGGATCATTCGAATGGAAAAAGAGCATGCCGAGGAAATAGAACAAACTAAAGAGCAGTTTTTTACCAACATCTCTCATGAACTGAGAACACCGATCAGCCTGATTTTGCCACCCATTCATGAGATTCAAAAAAAAGGTCATCTGGATACCCAAAGCACCAAACTCATCGCTCTGGCTGAAAAGAACTCTGTGCGCCTGCTTCGGTTGGTCAATCAAATACTGGATTTCAATAAACTCGAAAATGAAACCCTGCAAATCAAAGTGGCCCCGGTGGATCTGGTCAAGTTTTGCCAGGAGGTGTTCGTGCTCTTCACCGACCAGGCCGAACGACAGCAAATCCACTTTTCTTTCGAAAGCTCACATGACGAGCACCGGGTCTGGGTAGATGCTGAAAAGATTGAGACCGTACTTTTCAACCTCCTCTCCAACGCCTTCAAATTCACCCACGCGGGAGGCTCCATTACGCTCCAGCTGAGGATACTGGAAGACTCACCTCCATTTAAGGAAGGAGCTTTTGAATTCAGAGTGAGTGATACGGGTGTGGGCATTTCAGAAGCCGACAAAACACGAGTATTCGAAAGGTTTTACCAGACCAAGGCAGGGAGAAAAATGGATGCCAGCACGGGCATAGGGCTCACACTGGCCGCAGAGTATGTAGACCTGCACCACGGCACCATCACTGTGGAAAGTGCGCTGGGAGTAGGTACTACCTTCACCGTGCAGCTTCCGCTTGGCAAGACACACTTCCCCATAGATTCTGTGCAGGATGAGGAGATCAACCTGAGGGCCACACGCTCACTCTATGCCCACCAGGAAGGGGCCAAGCCATACCATCTGGACCTGGACTCTGACAAGCCCATGGTGCTAATCATTGAGGACAACACTGACATCATTGATTTCATACGCACAAGCCTGGGACACAAATTCAATTTTGTAGTGGCACAGAATGGGGAAGAAGGACTGCAAAAAGCCAACAACTTCATGCCTGAGGTCATTATCTCAGACATCATGATGCCGGTGATGGATGGACTGACCTTATGCGAAAAAGTGAAGGAAAACCCCAAAACGAGCCACATCACCATCATCTTACTCACTGCCAAGAGTATGCCATCTAATCGCCTGGAAGGGATCAAAAAAGGTGCAGATGTGTATCTCACCAAGCCCTTCGAAATAGAACTACTGGAGGCACACGTGAACAACCTCATCCACAGAAAAAAGGAACTCACGAGCTACTTTCGCAATGAGCTGGTAGTCAGTCAGGACACGCCCGAAACCAAAGACAATCAGGACAATAAGTTTTTGAAAAAGGTGATGGACCTCATAGAGGCCAACATCAGTGAGCCTGACTTTGGAGTAGAAAACATCAGCAAGGAAATAGGGATGAGTTCCACACATCTTTATCGGAGGCTGAAGGCTCTGACCAACCTCTCTGCTCAGGACATTATCAAAAAATACCGCATCAAAAAAGCCTCTCTGCTCCTGGAAAACAATGAAGGGAACGTCTCTGAAACCATGTACAAAGTGGGATTTTCCAGTGCCTCATACTTCTCCAAGTGCTTCAAAGCAGAGTTTGGCATGACCCCCAAGGAGTTTCAGCGCGAGCGGACAAGTGCATCAGATAAATCTCTGGATATCTGACCCCAAGAAAGGGGCGGGTTAAAAGTCCTATTTGATAAAAAAATCTGACATGCGGAATCCTGAGCCATCGGATGATTTTGTAGGAGTTCCTATCTCCAGTTACAACCCACATCACCCAGTGGAAAATCTCCACTGGAAATACCAAGATTAGGGTATTTTATAAGATAGGATAATCCGTTACATTTCAAGCTATCTATCCCTCACCCAATATTACAGTACCTAAGACTTTTGACTGTTGAGAAAGAAAAACCGGTGATTGGGAAACCCAATAGCGTAAATCAGGAAGAATTGCTGTAAGTAAGGGAATAAAAAAGCCCCGTATTGGAAGACGAGGCGGCTTAAATGTTTTCACAACGGAATAATCCTTATTGTGATTAGCTTTCAATGAGTTAAATATAACGCATCAAATAACACCAACATAATGAAACCTAAAAAAATACTCGGCCTGGACATAGGTGTCTCATCAGTAGGTCTGGCTGTCATTGCAGATAATGACGGTGTAAGGGAAATCAAAGAAATGGCGGTACGGGTCGTTCCTGAAGACCCAAATTTTCAAGGTAAATTTTATTCAGGGAATACCGCGAGCAAAAATCTGAGTCGAACCACTGACAGGGGTATCCGACGAAGCAATCAGCGCTTCAAGGCAAGAAGAAATCGCTTGATAGCTACTCTGAAAATGCAGAACATGTATGATGAAAATCTAATCAATATATCTGCACTGGAGCTTTATGGGCTTAGAGCAAAGGCCGTATCTGAGCAAATTTCACTCAAGGAACTCGGCAGAGTATTAATCCTCTTAAACCAGCGAAGGGGGTTTCTAAGTAATAGGAAATCAAATTCAGAAGAAGAGAACTCCACTGATTATAAAAAGCGCATAGCCTACTTGGAAGGTGAATTGGGGGAAAAAACGATTGGCCAGCAACTCTATCAGGAACTACTAGATGTGACCCATCCACTCGAAGTATTGCTCAGAGAAAGAACCTATTTAAGAAATTCCTACTTGGAAGAGTTTGACCGAATTTGGGACAAACAAAGCTCATACTATCCTAACATCCTTACTGGGGGTAGCAACGAAGATGATAATAAAGGAACGCTCTACGATCTATTAAGAAACAAAATCATCTACTATCAAAGACCACTAAAAAGTCAAAAAGGGCTGGTGTCAGAATGCCCTTTTGAAAAACACCATAAGGCTGTCAGTAAGTCTTCCCCGTACTTTGAATTATTCAGAATACTACAGAGAGTAAATGACCTCTCATGGAAAACCCCCGATGGGCAAAAACATGAACCTACTTCTGAGCAAAAAGTAGCACTAAAAGAAAGGCTCTGGGAAGCAGTAGAAGCCAAGTCTAAATATAGACTCACCATCTCAAAAATAAAGGAGATTCTTGGCTTCAGAAGGAGTGACAAAATCTATCTCAATTTCACTGAGTTGGACGGCAGCCGAACATATGCCATCATCCGAGATGCCCTCAACACTGCCCAAGTTGAAAAGCCTGAGCAATACCTATTTTTCCACCCTGAAGTAAATGACGAAAAAGGAGGTCTTTTCCAGCTATGGCATATTACTTACTCCCTACCTTCAGAAAGGGAAGTGGTTGATACGCTGAAGAAGCACTTCGGGTTTACAGAAGAGCAATGCACCAGTATAGCCCAATATGTGGGATACAATACGGACTATGGAAACCTTTCTACCCGTGCCATACGAAAGCTTTTGCCCCATCTGCAAAACGGCCTTGCCTACAGTGACGCATGTGACAAGGCAGGTTATGATCACAGTGGGTACAAAACCAAAATTCAACTAAAGAGCAAGCTAGACACACTGCTACCCAACTCTCTCAGGAATCCGGTAGTTGAGCAAATCCTCAACCAAGTCGTGAACATTGTCAATCAAGCCATAAAAAAGCACGGCCAGTTTGATGAAATACGTGTAGAACTAGCAAGAGAGCTTCGCAATAGTGCAGCAAACAGAAAGCGCATAAGCCAGCAAAACAGAAACAACAGATTCATCAATGATGCTATAAGGTCTAGGCTGAATAACGAATATGGATTCAAGGTAGTAAATGGCCGAGATGTGAAACGATATAAACTTTGGGATCAGACAGAAAAACAGTGTCTCTATTGTGGCAATGCCATTAGCAATACGGATCTTATTAGAGGAAATGCTGATATCGAACATATTTTACCAAAATCCCGATCATTCAGCAACCATATGAACAACTTCATATTGGCTCACAGAACTTGCAATGTCAACAAAGGTCAGCGCACAGCCTATGATTTCATGGAGGCACAGGGTGAAGAAAAATTAACTCAATATATAGAACAGGTTAACAAGCTCTATGCAGATGGAAAGGGAACTATCAGTAAATCCAAGTTTGACAACCTAATGTGTCAGGGAGATCAAATCCCTTCTGACTTTGTGGAGAGAATGAAAAAAGACACGCAGTATATCTCTAAAGAATCCGTTAAACTGCTGAAATCAGTATGCGAAAACACCTATACTACCACAGGTCAGATAACTGACCTACTCCGGGAAGAGTGGGGACTGAAACATGTACTAGAAGAAATCACCTTTGAAAAATATAAAGCTGTCGGTCTCACAGAAATCAAAGAGTACAAAGACAGTGAGGGGAATATTAAAACCAGAGAAATTATCACAGAATGGAGTAAGCGTGATGATCACCGACACCATGCCGTAGATGCCCTTATAACAGCTCTTACAGATCAAAAAATCATCTTCAAACTCAATAACCTAAACAAAATCTATCAACTGGAGCGAGATGCTTTGACACCTGAAGAATTAGCCAAATTTGAAGAAGAAAATGAAGGAAGGTTTGACCTTAAAGAATTTGTGACACAAGCCGCTTATGAATTTCCGCTACCTATTCCTCAGTTAAGAACGGTCGTAAAAAACCACTTGGAATCCATCCTTATTTCCATTAAAAAATCCTCCAAAGCGCTCAGTAGGAGTGTCAACAGACCTAAAGATGCCCCTGAACAAATTACCTGGACACCGAGAGGGCGCATCCATGAAGAAACTGTAATGGGGAGAGTGAAGCGCATTGCTGAACAACCTGTGAAACTGGACAAAACGTTTGATCAAGTAGAAAGTATTGTCTCTGATCCTCTTCGAGAGGCAGTCAAACTTCATTTGGCCAAATACAACAACGACGCTACCAAGGCATTCAATACTAAAACACTAAAAACTGATCCTATCATTTACAAAAATGAAGAGGTGAAGTCCGTAAAAATATATGTAGAGAGCTGCACTAAGCGAGTACCACTTTCTGAAAATTTCACCCCTGCCCAAGTACAAAAAATAATCGATACAAAAGCCAAAGAGATCATTGAACAAAGGATAGCCAGTTATGGGAGCATCAAAAAAGCGCTCTCTAATTTGGAAGAGAATCCTGTGTGGCTAAATATAGAAAAAGGCATCAAAATAAAGTCTGTCACTGTATACGACGAAAGTAAAGTAGAAAAAATAAGAAATGGATATGTAAAAACGGGAGGCAACCACCATGCACTCATTTACAAAAATGAAGATGGGAAGTACCATGATAAAGTCATTTCCTTCTGGGAAGCCATCGAAATAGGTCAACTCAACATACAAAAAACAGGAAAACCTTACCCAATCATCAATCGAGAGAACGACCCGGAACTAGGCTCCTTCCAATTTTCGATGCAGATCAATGACCTGTTTGTATTTGACCTAAAGCATTCACAAAACCCTCAAGAGGAAGACGAATTGGATTTCCACCATCCAGAAAGTCGGCCCCTAATTAGTAAAAGGCTTTTTAGGTTACAGAAGATGAGTAAAAAGGGAAATGGCTCCTTTGATATTCATTTTAGACATCATTTGGAAACTTCAGTAGAAAGAAACATACCTGAATTGACTTGGATTAACATTCAGTCAAATAAGCAACTGGATAGATTAACCAAAATCAGGATCAATCACTTAGGAGAAATCATCAAAATAGGAGAATAGAAATGTAAACACTTAGCCCACCACCATGATCAAACGTACCCTTTACTTCACGCAGGCTGCGCACCTGTCTGCCCATAAGCGGCAACTGGTGGTGAGCTACCCTGACGATCCTGACAAAAAGCAGGTGCCCATAGAGGATATTGGTATCCTGCTGCTGGAGGATCATCGCATCACACTTAGCCATCACCTGATCAGCTCCCTATTGGAAAACAATGCCGTGATCATCACCTGCGACAGCTTTCACCTGCCCCATGGCATGATGCTCAGTACCACAGGCGGTCATACCTACCAGGAGCAGCTGCGGTATCAGCTGGCAGCCACCGAGGCTTTTCAAAACCGGCTGTGGCAGCAGACTGTCAGGGCGAAAATCACCAATCAAGCCACTGTATTGCAGCAAAACAGCTTCCCGGCTGAGAACATGCTCCGCTGGGCGGACAAAGCAAAACCCGGTGACCCGGAGAACATGGAAGGACGGGCAGCCGCCAACTACTGGAAGCTGATCTTTGAAGACCATCTGCAGAAATTTAAGCGGGGTAGATATGAAGGCGCTCCTAACAACCTGCTCAACTATGGTTATGCCATCTTACGAGCTACTGTAGCTCGTGCACTAGCCGGAAGCGGACTCTTACTGGCCGTGGGCTATCACCACAGCAACAAATACAACGCCTACTGCCTGGCCGATGACGTGATGGAGCCGTACCGGCCTTTCGTAGATCAGCTGGTACTGGAGCTGGTTCGATCACTCGATGACTATGAACAGCTAACCCCAGCCATCAAGCAGGAACTGCTGAAAGTACCTGCGCTGGATGTGAACATAAGTGGGCAAAGAAGCCCCCTGATGCTGGCCGTGCAGCAAACTACCAGCAGTCTGGCCAAGGCCTATGCCGGAGAGCTGAAGCAATTGAAACTCCCAGAGTTGTGAGCCTTCATGACAGGCTCAACCAATATCGGATCATGTGGGTGCTAGTTTTCTTTGATCTACCTACCGAAACCAAAACCGATACCAGAAACTACCGGCGGTTTGTGGATGTCCTGGAAAAAGATGGCTTTACGCGCTTTCAATTCAGCATCTTCCTCCGGCACTGCCCCAGTATGGAAAATGCCCTGGTGCACATGAAGCGGGTAAAGATCAACTTACCACCCAAGGGACATGTGGCTATCATTCGCATTACCGACAAGCAGTTTGGCATGATGGAAATCTTCCAGGCGGCCAGTCCTAAAAAAATCCCGGATCCGCCACAGCAAATGGAGCTCTTTTAGAGCCAAATCAGGGATCAATTGTTGAGTCATGGGCACAAAAAATCCCGAAAAGAACCATTCATCTCTTCGGGATTAAGGACATAAACCCCTGGTTTATTGTCGCTTACAGCAGGATACCCTGTTGTAATCTAATGATTGAAAGCTAATCACAACTTGAAGCATATGGGCGTATCCAACGACACCCCTGTTGTAATCTAATGATTGAAAGCTAATCACAACTTGGCCAGCTGCATATAGTCTACATAGAGTCCTGTTGTAATCTAATGATTGAAAGCTAATCACAACACGTGCCGTGTGGTAAACACCGTTTGGAGACCTGTTGTAATCTAATGATTGAAAGCTAATCACAACACGCTCTGGGGTGGTAGTTCGGCAAGTTTCCCTGTTGTAATCTAATGATTGAAAGCTAATCACAACTGTGATTGGGGTATTGAAGTATTCGGTCATCCTGTTGTAATCTAATGATTGAAAGCTAATCACAACTGCAGAGCAGTATGCCACCATGAGCATCTCCTGTTGTAATCTAATGATTGAAAGCTAATCACAACCGATTTCTTCGTGGTCTGCATCGATGGTGTCCTGTTGTAATCTAATGATTGAAAGCTAATCACAACTGTGATGAAGTCTTCCCACTGGTTCCATACCCTGTTGTAATCTAATGATTGAAAGCTAATCACAACTATGGTTTTATCGGCTCCATTGTTTACCTCCTGTTGTAATCTAATGATTGAAAGCTAATCACAACCATCTGACCACCGGGCAGGACTATGTTGTGCCTGTTGTAATCTAATGATTGAAAGCTAATCACAACGAAGGAGGGAGAGAGGTTAGCGACTGCTCTCCTGTTGTAATCTAATGATTGAAAGCTAATCACAACACTACCAGATTAGCTGAGGCGAATGAACGACCTGTTGTAATCTAATGATTGAAAGCTAATCACAACTTAGGTCATAGATGCTTTTGCCTTCGGCCTCCTGTTGTAATCTAATGATTGAAAGCTAATCACAACGGGTGGTCCCTCCAGAATTTGATAATCTCTCCTGTTGTAATCTAATGATTGAAAGCTAATCACAACAGTTTGGAGTAGGTTTATGAGAATGTTAATCCTGTTGTAATCTAATGATTGAAAGCTAATCACAACCGTGAAGTGCCGGACGAAGGTAGAAGCCACCCTGTTGTAATCTAATGATTGAAAGCTAATCACAACTTGGATACCTGTTGGCCTCCATGGACGTTGCCTGTTGTAATCTAATGATTGAAAGCTAATCACAACCTGCTGCACGATCACCTCCTCCATGTCCTCACCTGTTGTAATCTAATGATTGAAAGCTAATCACAACAGCGATGGCCTCAGCCTCTGTGGTAGGGGCCCTGTTGTAATCTAATGATTGAAAGCTAATCACAACGCCCGCTGGGAGTTTGTAGACCGCAGCGGCCCTGTTGTAATCTAATGATTGAAAGCTAATCACAACTTCTCCAGCTCTGCTCTCTCCTCCTTTAGTCCTGTTGTAATCTAATGATTGAAAGCTAATCACAACTCATACTGAAACTGCCCAATGGAAGCATGGCCTGTTGTAATCTAATGATTGAAAGCTAATCACAACAGTGCGGACGCACTGTATAGGGTACATCTCCCTGTTGTAATCTAATGATTGAAAGCTAATCACAACTCCGCTTCAATGATAGCCTGTAGCATTTCGCCTGTTGTAATCTAATGATTGAAAGCTAATCACAACAGCGTAGCTGTTCACATAGTTGCTGATCAACCTGTTGTAATCTAATGATTGAAAGCTAATCACAACGTGAGGCGTGTATTGAAAAATCAACTTACACCTGTTGTAATCTAATGATTGAAAGCTAATCACAACGATGGTTATGTGTTGGACTCTGGTGAAACCCCTGTTGTAATCTAATGATTGAAAGCTAATCACAACTACGGGCTATACATTGTAGTCATTGCGGTGCCTGTTGTAATCTAATGATTGAAAGCTAATCACAACGGCCATGGTGTTGGCCACTCTGGTGGATTCCCTGTTGTAATCTAATGATTGAAAGCTAATCACAACTGCTCGTGCTGGTGGTACTCTACTGAATGGCCTGTTGTAATCTAATGATTGAAAGCTAATCACAACACACTAGGTTTCGGTAGCTTCTTGATCTTGCCTGTTGTAATCTAATGATTGAAAGCTAATCACAGCCGGAGCCCGAGCACTTCTTTCTAGGGAAGTGCCCGGACTATTAGCTGAAATAACGGTCAATTGACTAGCTCTTCCTCCAGTTTCTCCAAACTTTTACCTCGCGTTTCGGGCATCATAAAATGTGTGTACAGCAACTGCAAGACCATAAAGCACCCGAAGAATACAAAAGCGACCCAGGGAGCAAATGAATTGATCAGAACTGATCCGAAAAGGGTAATCAAAGCTGCAAAAACCCAATGGGTTCCACTGCCCCAGGCCTGACCATAAGCCCGCACGCGATTGGGGAAAATCTCAGAAATAAATATCCAGATCACAGCACCCTGGCCTATGGCGTGAGACGCAATAAACGTCAGGATAAATACCAGTTTGAAAATGGCACTGGAGTCTGTGTAAAAACCATAAGCCACCATAAACAAGCTAATGATGTAACCTACAGATCCAATGTACATCAGTTGTTTTCTTCCTGCCCGATCAATCAGGGACATCCCCACAAAAGTGAATATCAAATTGATTACCCCAATGGAAATAGAGCTCAGCAATGAATCCGAAGCTCCGAACCCTGCTTTCACCAATATTTCCGGAGCATAGTAGAGGATGAAATTGATCCCCGAAAGCTGATTGAAGAAGGCAATCAGAAAAGCCAAAATCAGCGGGCGTTTATATTTGGCAGAGAAGACCGAAGAGGTATCATGTGCGGTACGCTGATGATCCTCCTCTATGTCCTTCAGCATAGATTGGGCACGCTCCTCTGATCCTGTCAGTCCCTTCAGGATTTCGAACGCTTCGGTGGTATTGTTTTTATACAAAACCAACCATCTAGGACTTCTGGGTACCCCAAACACCATGATGGTATAGAATAGCGCTGGTAGCGCCTCTATCCCCAGCATCCATCGCCAGTCGTTTTCGCCTCCCACTCCCTGAAGCAGGTAATTGGAAATGAAAGCCACCAGAATCCCCAGCACCAAATTGAACTGATAGAGCGCACCAAGCCTGCCTCTGTTGCTCGCCGAAGAGATCTCCGATATATAAGTAGGTGCTGCAATAGAGGAGATTCCCACACCTAATCCTCCAATAAACCTGAACAGTGAAAATGTATACGGATCAGGAGCTAAACCACTCCCCACAGCAGATACAAAATACAACACGCCTATCCATATCAACGTAGAGCGTCTTCCCAGACGATCAGTAGGAAACCCTGCCAGTAACGCCCCGACCACAGTACCCCACAGCGCCATCGACATGATGAAAGTGCCATGAAACCACTCTGAAGTATTCCAAAGTTCTTTGATAGGAAGATTCGCCCCTGAAATGACCACCGTATCAAATCCAAACAAAAATCCCGACAATGACGCAGCGAGCGCCGCAAATATTAATTTTCCTTTCATGGTTGATAGTTAAAATGATTAACAGTTTTCTTTTCGTAGGCCACAGCCGCGCCTACGACGGGTGCATCTTCGCCAAGGGTGGATAGGTGTATGGGTATATTGACACCAAGAGATGCAAGCCTATCCTCTACACCAGGGAGAAACAAATTCCCCGCTTTCATAATATTACCCCCCAACACAATAGAATCGGCACGCTCCATTTTGACGAAAATGCCTAAAAAATCACCCAGGTTTTGAGCAAACTCCTCAAATATGGTTCTGGAAATGGGGTCAGCCTGATAACTAAGTGCCAGATCTTTAGCTCCGCCAATATCCGCTCCACCCAACTCCCTGTACCGGGTTTTGAACCAATGAGTGGATAGATAATCTTCTGCAATCCCATTTTTGAAGGGCAACTGCCACAGCGCTGCATCACACCCTATCCCCCCTTGCAGCCTGGCAGTACCACAGCCGGTGCCAAGTATCACACCGATGGAGCTTTGGCTATCCCGGGCTGCTCCCATAGCCATTTCCCCCTGGAGAAAACAAGCCGCATCATTGGTCATGACAACATTTTCATCCGGTATGTCCAAAGTCTGCGACAGGGCCTCGGGAATGTTTAACCCATACAGATTACCGTATTTATTCAGTCCTTTGATCATACAGACACCTGAGTCGTAATCACAAGGCCCAGGCATGGCCATCCCAATATGCCGCTCCAAATCCGGGTATTGACGATAGCAAGTCTGAATTACCTTTTGCCAATCTTCCAAAATGTAATCGGCAGGGCGTTGGGAATCCAGGTCCAATCTGCACTGTGAATCCGGAAGGAAAACATGGGCATCCAGGTCCACCAAAGCGGCTGTCACATGTGATCCGCCTACATCCATTCCCATCACTATACGTGACTTACTTTCTATCATAGTTGATTGATATTTCCGGCCAGTGAAGCACGGATTTTCTGATCTATTAGTTGAGTATGAAAAATGTGCGATCGTGCACTCAGCATTAAAGGGTTTAAAGAGCTGCCAGATCAGCAGAAGTGACCCGACAGCTCAAACCTACCTAACAATCAAACCAACAGTAAGTCTTCTCTACCCTGAGTCACAAGCTTGAGCACCAACTCCCCAAAGAGGGTATTGGCCCAGGCAAACCATGATCGGGTAAATTTCTCTGGGTTGTCCTTATGAAAGGTCTCATGCATAAATCCGGTATCCGAATCGGTATCACGAAGGGTCCTCAGGCACCACCTGATCTCATCATCCTCTGCACTGGTAAGGGCGCGCATGATGATACTCATAGGCCAGATCATATCATAGCCCACATGTGGTCCACCGATCCCCTCAGCGGCAGTTCCTTTAAAGAAATAAGGATTATCCGTGCTCCAGATCAGTTTCCTTGTATTCTGATAGATGGCATCATCTTTTTCTACCAACCCCAAATACGGCAGTGCCAGCAAACTAGGTACATTGGCATCATCCATAAAAGTGTAATTGCCAAACCCGTCTACTTCAAAAGCATATACTTTCCCATATTTGGGATGATTGACCACCCCATATTCTTTAATGGCTCCTTCCACTTCATCAGCCAAATCTCTACACTCCTGACCGAAGGATGCAGCCCCCTTGATGTGGTCATTGATCTCGGCGATTTGTCGCAAAGACACCACCGCAAACAAGTTGGAAGGAATGAGAAAGCCATAAGTAGTGGCATCATCTGACGGTCTGAATGACGAATTAATCAATCCAACAGGCTTCAAAGGACGTCCTAAACCTTCATTGGAGAGGGTATCCAACTGCCGTTCGCTTTTACGAAGGAATCTGTACGGCCCGACACCCTCTTTTCGCTGCTGCTCTTTGAATGTCTTCACGATCAGTTTTGCCGCTTGCTGCCAATCCCCATCGAAAGCAGAATCATCACCAGTCACTTTCCAGTAATGGTAAGCCAGACGAACGGTGTAGGCCAGCGAGTCAATTTCCCACTTGCGCTCATGAAGACCTGCTTTCATATCCGTATCATCGCTCATCCAGTGCACTTCGTCTTCCGTCGTTTTGTTGAAAGCATTGGCATATGGATCCAGCAACACACACTGTGTCTGGCGATGAATAACACCCCTCAGCAAATTCTGCAGGTGCTTGTCTTTCCTGGCCAGCGAGAGATAGGGCCAAACCTGTGCCGTGGAATCCCGCAACCACATGGCGTGGATATCTCCGGTGATGACAAACGTATCCGGCTTTCCATCTTTCTCGTCATACTCCACTGTGGTATCCAGTGTGTTGGGAAAACAGTTTTCAAACAACCAGGCCAGCTTAGGGTCTTTGATCTTCTTTTTGGTCTCCAAAATGGTCCTATCCACCATCTTAGAAGTAAAGTTTCTTTCTGCCAAAGGGGGCCGGTTGGTCGTCCATTCCTTAGCCTGAAACATCCCAAACAAGCTGTTAGGAGGCACCATGGCCAATCCAGACATGGCTATGGTGCCCGTCTTTATAAAATCTCTTCTATTACTCATGTATTTGGATTCTAGAATGATTAACCGAATTATTTGTCCAGCACTTTGATGAATGTACCGCCCACTACAGACCGGGCCTGGAAGCCCACCTGATGAGCATTAGGTGTCTCGTACCAGTCACTCATTGGCACACGATCTGGCGTTTCGGTCACATAATCATACACCGGATCGATGAACTTTTGGAAAGTCGCCTGATCATTGGCTAGAGTGGCAGTCCAAATCACCCAGTCAGCCTTGGTATAGGTTCTCCTATTGTCTAGCGGCAAGCCGTACTCATTTTGCTTGGTTAAGTAATAGGCAATCTCTTTCTGAGCTACTTCAGCGGGGAAAATGCCCAGATTGAGCAATTTGTCCCAAACCAAATTATACTTCTGGCTCCAGGTTCCTTCCTTGTCAAAAGTCAATTTGAAATGATCCCCATCGTCAGCCATTTTGATCCACTCCTGGGCCATCTGCCTGGCCTGACCCGTATACTTTTCGGCAATCTCTTTCTTCCCCAGCATTTCGGCCAGTTTTCCATAACCCGCTATGCCCATAATCGCTTTTACCGAAAGGTTCACATTGTGCGCAAAGTGTCCTGCAAAGTCATCCGTACATAGCTGATTTTCCGGATCAAGCCCATTCTCCAGCAGGTAATTAGCCCAGGTGGTCAATACATCCCAATGCTGCTCCGCGTACTTTGCATTCCCTTCAGCATTGGCAATGGCTGTAGCCAAAATGAGCATGTTGCCACTTTCTTCCACTGGCATATCACCACCATAAGTCTGGCCGTTTGCCTGCGGATATGTCCCCACATCATGCGCTGCAAAGGGCTTCGTCCACCTGCCGCTTTCGGAGTAATAGAAAATAGGATTCAACATTCCCTTGAGCAATTCAGGGTTGTATGCCAGGAACAATGGCGCAGATGGGTATGTCACATCCACCGTACCAATAGATCCATTGCTGAAATTCTCTTTGGAAAGAAACAAAATTTCACCTTTAGTATCTTTTACCAGCTTGTGAGCCGCAATGGACTGACGGTAAGAGAGCACACATAGCCTGGCATAGTTTTCACCACCCGCCTGCCTGGCATCCTGATAAATTTTAGCATCCAATTCATCGCAGGTAGTCATCGTTTGATCGTGACCTGTAGCCGCTGAGGTCAACGCCTGATTGAAACTCACCTGACCGTCTTTTGTCCACCACGCTTTCAGGTTGTCACCAAAGTACTGGATGGATTCAATGTCGTCATAGGCAAGCATCACATAGCCACTCACGGGGCTGGAGGTTACCGATTCCAAATCATCGGTGAAAGCCAATACAGGCATTGATTGGGCCATGACTGCTTTGGTCTCTGAACCTGAAGGCTGAATTTCTCCTGTTTCGGAGAAGATTTTTTTCACTTCTGAAAAATCACCAAATGCGAATGTTTTACTGGCTGATTGCTCTGAAGCAAGATAAAAATGCCCCCAATCGATACGTACATCATCACCCTTCTTACCCAGCACTGATTGCTCTGTTGTTCCGGTTTTCAGGAAGTTTACGTTCCCCACCTTGCCCGAATTGATGGTCATTTCCTGGTTCAGTTCATTCACTGCCCACTCCGGAGTAGCCTCCAGGTATACTTTCACATCGTGAGACTGGCCATCATTGGCCACCACCTGATAGTTGATGTAGTTAACCGGTCGGGAAAGCAAATCCAGATCATCGATCACCAAAGGAGACACAAACTCAACCAAAAGGTCAACTGGCCCGCAAGTGAAACTATATTTAGTTTGTGTAGCAGTCATTTTCACACCCGTCTGCTGAGCTACCTGACCGAAAACCGGCTTCCTCTCACTGTCTTTGAAGATTCCAAAGTCAACATAAGCCAGGCCTCCTCTGTCCAAACAATGAGCAGCAATCACGTTTTTGCCATTGACATTCAACAGACTCTTATCCAGCGCTATTGTGATGTTTTGCTTCGCGCGGTTGCCAGTGTTCACCACCTCCTTACCATTGATGTATAGTTCAAAATCATCGTCGTGTGAATAGTTGAGGTATAGCTTCCCGGAACCTAAATCCGATAGTGTGAATTCCCTACGGACCCAGATTTCTCTGGTGGACCAGTCGGTTTTTACATGGTAGGTATTTGGGGTTCCAAAACCACCCTTTCCAGACTTCCACGAAGCATCATTAAACTCCGGCTGCTCCCACCCAGCCGCAGGTGCCTCGTTCACATAGGTGCCATCCCATGCCTCATATTTGGCATTGGCGAGCACAGGCTGCAAAGGAATCTCCTCTTTGCCGAGGAAGCGATAGGTCTTGCCATCTACACGCACTGCACCGATCAGGGAGTGGTTTTTTCCTGTCCAGTGTTTGACCGGACTGTCAAAAAGCTGATCTGAAGTAGACCAGGCACTGGTGTATGGGTCAATAGTGATCAAAGGATAAGCAGGTGCTCTGAATTCCAGGCCCGCCTCCTCTTTTGGTGGCTCCACCGGCTTTGAACAAGCAGTCAGAACAAGGCCTGTGATTGCAAATACTAATAAACGGTTTAAAAATGTACTGGACATAATTTTAGCTTTTGGTCGATATTTTATCAATAGTGTTTTAATAGTGGTGATCTAACTGGTCACGGAGTGCGTCAAAGTTGTAAAACGGAATGCACGAGGTAGCCGCAGTTAATTCCCGGGTACTCGCTTTCAGAATACCCGGGGAAATAACCATATGAAGAAGTACTACGTGTTTCATTCAATCTTAAACTTAGATTTACCTGTCGTTTGAAAATGAATAAGGAAAATCTTTTTTCTTTGTGCCTCGGCTTTTATTGGGATTCTCACTCATCTCAAAATTGATTTTGGCTCCCTTCAGCAGGTCCTCATGGGTCAGATAATTTTGACTGGAAGTGGCGCCATTCAAAGTGAGTTCATTAATGTACACTTTGTCTTCACCATTGTCTTGAGCACTTATTTCAATCTTTTTGCCATTTTCCAGATGTATCACTGCGCGATCAAACAGTGGTGACCCTATCACATACTGATCTGATCCGGGGCATACCGGGTAGAATCCGAGTGCCGAAAAAACATACCATGCAGAGGTCTGCCCATTGTCTTCATCGCCACAGTATCCATCAGGCGCAGCACTGTAAAGGTTGCTCATTACCTCGCGCACTCTGGCTTGAGCTTTCCAGGGCTGCCCGGAGTAGTTATAGAGATAGATCATGTGCTGAATCGGCTGATTGCCATGCGCATAGTTACCCATGTTCATGATCTGCATTTCTCTGATCTCATGGATCACCGCGCCATAGTAGCTCTCATCAAAAACCGGGGACAAATTGAACACTGAATCCATCATGCCATTGAAGGAATCATAGCCCCCCATGAGATCGATCAGTCCCTGTGGGTCATGAAAAACCGACCATGTATAATGCCAACTGTTGCCCTCTGTGAAGGCATCTCCCCATTTCAGTGGATTGAAGGGTGCCTGGAAAGTCCCATCTTCATTTTTGCCTCGCATGAGCTTGTGCTCAGGATCAAATACGTTTTTGTAGTTCATGGCCCGCTTAGCGAACACATTTATCTCTGACTTTGGTTTACCCAATGTCTTACCTAGCTGATAGATACACCAGTCGTCATAAGCGTACTCAAGTGTTCTGGCCACATTTTCCCTGATCCCAACATTGTAGGGCACATAGCCCAGTTTGTTATAATAGTCGTAACCCCATCTTCCTGTGGATCCTATCTGTGGATGTCTGGAGTTGGCACCACTCACCACGGCCTGCCACAGTGCCTCTATGTCATGATCTGTAAGTCCTTTCACGTAGGCATCCGCCACCACAGAAGCGGAGTTGTTGCCTACCATACAATCCCTATGTCCCGGGCTGGCCCACTCTGGCAAGAAGCCGCTTTCGTGATAGGTATTTACCAGACCTTCCTGCATTTTGGCATTCATGGAAGGATACACCAGATTGAGAAATGGAAACAGGGCTCTGAAGGTATCCCAAAACCCGGTATCGGTAAACATCTCGCCAGCTACCACTTTGCCATTGAATGGACTGTAATGGATCACCTCACCCTTTGCGTTGATCTCTGACAGGGTTCTTGGAAACAATACCGAACGATACAGGCATGAGTAGAAAGTCCTGATGTTATCAATGTTGGTATCCGTAATTTCTATTCGGCCAAGGATGTCGTTCCATTCGGCTTTGCCTTCCTGCTTTACCTGGTCAAAAGACTTATCCTCCACCTCTTTCAGATTAAGCAAGGCCTGCTCCGGACTAACAAATGATGATGCAACCCGTGCATGGACTACCTCACCCCGGGTGGTTTTAAAGCCAATCACCGCTCCGGCATGGTCACCGGTCCATTGAGTGGTTCCCTCCCTGATCTCGTTGCTTTCCACGGCTGCCTGGTACTCAAAGGGCTTATCAAACACGATTACAAAGTAGTTTTTGAAGTTAGCCGGTACTCCTCCGGTATTCTTGGTGTTATAGCCCGTGATCATGTTTCTCTCAGGGTGGATCTTGATGGACGATCCATTGTCAAAGGCATCAACCACGACATAGGATTGATCCGTTTCGGGAAACGTAAAACGAAAGACAGATGCCCGCGATGTTGGCGCTATTTCAGTAACCACATCATGCTCAGCCAAATAAACCTTGTAGTAATAAGGATGGGCTGTTTCTGCCTTGTGTGAAAACCAACTCGCACGGTCATCCTGATTGAAAACCAACTTATTGGTCACCGGCATGATCGCAAACTGACCATAATCGTTGATCCAGGGGCTTGGCTGATGTGTCTGCTTGAATCCACGTATCTTATCTTCTGTGTATACATACTGCCAGCCATCACCCATTTTCCCGGTTTGTGGTGTCCAGAAATTCATACCCCATGGCCTGGCAATAATCGGATAGGTATTACCAGTGGATAAAGAATGCTTGGATTGCGTTCCCACCATTGTACTCACATAGCTTACCGGATCATTGATCTGTGCATTCCCTTCCAGTACCAAACTGCACAGAAAAAACGCTCTGATAATCCAAATTTTCATTCTCATTATGATTCACTTAAGTTCTTAATTACTCTTTATTTTCAATTTTTGTCTAATCGGTGTCACTCACCACTTCACACTCACATGCACCCCTTCAGGATTATTCTCAAACCTCAGGAAGCACGTCTTGCTTACCTCATCCCATGAGGACTCCACTTTCATGGCCTCTCCAAAATGATCGATAACCTTGATATCCGCCACTTTTTTCGGGAGTAGAATTCTCATCACATTGGTGGTATTCAATGGGCTTTTCACCAGAAATGCATAGGAATGCTCCGCTATTTCCTCATCGTAAACTCTGGCTGCCGTGGCTATCACCTGGGGTATATCACGATTCTCCACTCTATCAATATTGAAGAGTAAGGCCTGCTCTCCAGGGTTGATCACCTTGGTGGTCAACACGGGGATTTCCGGATCAAACAAATCGATCAGCATCCCCTCAAGGGTATAAGGAGACGCATCGGCATTTTCATCCACTACCGAAATAATCTCATAAGGTCCGCGGGTAAGCGCGAAATTGTTTTTAAATGCTAACCCTTCGCCGGTGGTCTTTCGGTAGAGTGCATCTATGGCACTCACAAAGTCATCATCACTCCCGGCTTCCAGCACAAACTCCTTGGGGTCATTGCGCAATACCCGAACCAGCCCCTTGCCATACTGATATTCCCCTGCCTCCAAAGGCACGTCCAGCCCGAGGTTCTCAAACAGGTGATCTGAGGGCGCTTTGAAATCATTCTCCCCGGTATTCCACCAGTCCTGCACCCGCTGAAAGACATCCTCATCTCTGGCGCTATACACCAAAGTGCCGCCAGATTTCACCCACTCAGCCAGGTACCCATGAGCGGTCTCTTCCATTGGCTTCATGTTGGAGTAGGACATGATCAATACCCTGATGTCCTTCAGTGTTTCCGGAAAAGAAACATTTTCGATGTGCACGGTCTTCACAGGTACGCCCCTCTTCAGTAAGGGTAATGCCTGACCGTAAAAATTAGAGAGTTGCGGATCTTTGTAGCCCGCGTGTGTAGGAAATCGCTGAAACATCAAAGAGTTAGCCATCAAAATGCCAATGCCCTGAGAGCCGCTCACTTTATTCTCTGATAATGGCATGTGGTTCAGGGCATTGATCATGACCTGCATTTGCGTAGAATAAAATCGCGGAATTCGCTCTTTTTCATCACTATCAGCGCTGGTCCTGTAGAGGCCCTGATAAATCCTGTTGGGCCATGGCATCACCTCATAATTGGCGATCATCGGGTAGAGAAGTTGAGCGGTGAATGTAGCCTGGTAGTTCTTTTTGTAATCCGCCCAATCCCTCGGCCAATCCTCTATTGGATCGGTTAAAAAGAACAACTTTCTGCCGGTAGGGGCGGTCATGGACTCCATGGATCCGTACTCCAGAAAAGCCGTTTCAAAAACCCGTTCTTTCCTTTCTCCTTTGAAATAATTGGGCTCGCGGGACGTACCCGTCCATACCTGGGCAATGTACCCGTCTACACATGGCAATGAAGCCAGACTGGCCTCAGGACTTACAATCATCCATTGAGAATAATTGACAAGGGAGTGTGTGGGCACATAGCAACGAACATCCATTCCCTTGCTTTTACCATACGCCTTGGCATAAGTGAAGCACTCATTCAAAGCCCTGTAGTAAAGGTGATACTTGAGCTTATTGGAGAGGTAGGTATTTTCGGCAGACTCATGTTGTGGTCTCCAGTCAAACCCATAGTATTCTTTCCATTCCCGCTTAAATGCTTCGCTATAGCCTGATCGTGACCAAAACTCCGGCTCTTCCAGGTATATCGCATCTATGCCAGCATCTATCACCCGTTTGATGACCGCCTCCTTCATGTACTGAATGAAGTTGGTGGAAGGGACTATGTATGGTACCATGTGACCATGCCAGATCGTATCTCCCTGCTGGGTGACCTGCCCCTCATCCAGGTGCCACTTGCCATCCCACTTACCTGTGAAATAATCCTGATATTCACCCCATGCTATCCCCGACATAAAGTGAGTAGTGTAGCCCCTGTCCCTCCAGGACTGAACACGCTCTTCAAAAGTCATCCCACCGTTCTCATGGTGATCCTTTACACTGTACACAATGGCCACATCCGCCCGCACATCGATCACAGGCTTCCACGGATTTGAGGTTTGAAAAACGGTCTTTTCTTTAGGACGATCTTCCGCCCATTGGTCCTGAGCATCGCTACAAGAGAGTAAAACGATGATCAGGAAAAGGTTTATCACTGTGGTTATTCGCATTTATCTTAACAATCTTCATTTAGAAAAAGAGCAAACCACCCTCACACAAACGGCTAATTCCATTTGTCATTTGGCAGATAACCTGAGTTATCTAAGACGCCAAAAAGGGAGGATCTGCATTAAAAATTGAAAGGCTTAATACCATCATACCGAGAGGGTATTAAGCCTTTGGATATCCTAAGGAATCAAGACCTGCGTGGCCTCATTGTAGTTCCATCTTCGGATTCCACTTCCTCTGGGTGTATCGTAGTTGATACGAGCTGCTGCCCGTACAAACACCGCCCTGCCGGAAGGTATGGTGCCTGTGGACTCGATGGTTATAGTCTCTCCGACCAGACCGTCAAATGAAGCCCCGGAGTATTCGATCGCATTGGACCAGCGAGTGTCCCTGGCTCGGTAGCCAACAGAAGATGAATAGCTCACAAAAAGCTGAACATCAGTCACATTGAAGAAACTATCGCTGTAACCACCCATAGGTTCAATTTTGGATTGGAAATCCTCCTCGGAAACACCTCTGGTCACCTTGACCTGCGCCCTTACCTTGCCGTTGACCACTGTAGGTGAACCTACCCACTCCACTTTGAGGAAAGGCTGCACCTCAAACCTTGCTTTCGTTACCCCTTCAATTTCCATTGTCTGGGTTTCGTTGGCAAGAGGAACACCTCGATCATCTTCCCTTAGCAAGGGAATGAATGGGCCATCCACCTGAATGTTGTAGGTACCTTTGAAGAGCCTTGTATTCTGAAAAGTACCGTCGGGCATACAAAAGAAGTCCGGGTTTGGAGCTACATTGTCTCCCCAGCTGAGCTCAGTCAGACGTACCCTGATTCCCTCGCTACCCTGATCGGTGAGCACTGGCTCTCCAGTGGCTACATCTACCACCTCACCCTTTAGGGTTTCAGCGGGTGCGTCATAGTTATCCAACTCAAACAAGCTGCAGGCACTGAGTGAAATCAGCACCAGCATAGCAGCATAATTCGGGATTCTTATCATTTTCTGAATATTCTTATTTAAGCTCATTTCCTTATCTGTTTGGTTGTTGGTCAATCATCGAGCTTTTGGCCACTTCATTGCCAGGAATGGCGAAATAGTAGTCCACCACATTGTACTCGAAGGTTTTCAGACTTACCCACTGAAACCTCGCATCAAAAAAGTACTGACCGCTCTCTGTAGAAAAGAAGGGATAAAGCCCCCGGAAGCGATAGCGAGAGTTATTACTGAATTGATCCGCATCTCGGGTTTCGCCCCAAAATCCATCTCTGCCTTCGTAGTGCTGTACCCGCCATCTGCGCACATCCCATTTGGTCTTGTGCTCCAGGGCCAGTTCTTTTCGTCGCTCCCTGCGCACGATGTTACGACCTGTGATGTCCGGAGTAATATTGCCTGCCAGCAAAGTGGCTCCTGCCCGTCTTCGGATTTGGTTCACAGCAGAAGTAGCTGTAAGCATCAGATCTGACCCATCAGGTGCGGCCTCTCCGGCAAGAGACAGTTCTACAGCCGCTTCGGCGGCATTGAGCAATACCTCTGCATATCGCATAAGGATAAAGTGCTGATCTGACCTGCCCTCGCCCGCATCAAACGAAGGGTCATCATTCAGCCATTTACGTCCGTAAAGCCCTGTAAGACACCCTTCACCATTGTCATAGAATGGCCCGTTGGCGCCTGCGGCAGTCATTTCAGCTCCATTATAATTCACGGTTTCCTGGCCATTTCCTTCTCTGGAGCTAAGAAACAACGACTTTGGTGACTGGGTGTACTCACTCAGCTGCTGGTAGCGAGTCTCGGCTGCCGCAAATGAGTAGTCGTTGAAAAGGGGCTCTACAGGCTCTGATCCCGTATATACTCCAGCTCTGATTTCTATTTCCTTACCCTTGAATACATCCCCCGGGAAGATCACATAGGCGCGCAGACGTGGCTCAGCATTGCTGAAAAAATCCATTGGTGAATCATACATCAGGTAGTCCCCTTCCGTGTTGGAATTGCCTGTGGTTACCTTGAGGGTACCATTCGGATACCGATCAAAACCATCAAACAATTCCACAAAATCAGCGGTAGGACAAACCCCTGATGCCAGTGGTGCCTTAAAGATAAATGGAGCACTATAAGCATCGTATCCATGAGTTACTGTCGGGTAGACATATTCCTTTACATAGATATTTTCGGAGCTCGAGAGGTCACTAAACATATCGACCATATTCTGATACTGAGCTTCAGGATCACCTTCTACCCATTTGTTCATATAGAGTGAATATGCCCCACTGTTGATCACCTCTTGTGCAGCTGCATAGGCTTCTCTAAAGTATCTGATGGATGCTGTCTGCCATGAGTCCTCGTCAAAGCCAATCACTCGCACGCCTGTTTTCAATCCAAAACCTGTCAGACGTCCGGGAACGGTCTCATTGTATTTGGCTACACTCCCCGCATACAACATAGCCTCAGACTTGAATGACAAAGCCACGTACTTGTTGGCATAGCCACGCTCCTGGCTGGTGGGCTGCAGCAGGTCAATGGCCTGGTCAAAGTCCGCCAACACCTGATCCCATGTCTCTTCTTCTGTGGCCCGTGGTATATCCGCTTCTGCAGCATCTGCAGGATATTCGATCAGCTTTGTTACCAGCGGAACACCCCCGAAGCGTCTAGCCATAGCAGCAAACACCATCGCTCTGGCAAAATATGCCTCTCCCAAATAGTGATTGTAAGTAACACTTGGAAATGAGCTCTGATACTCCGGCAAAGTTTCAATCAGGTAATTCGCATCTCTCAGCAATGTAAATGCCTGACCCCAGTAGGGTGTACGTTCACCGGTAAAGGCCGCACAAATCCCATCTCGATTCAATGCTTCGCCGGTGCCGGCTATTCCCAGGGCATTAAGCCATCCGTTGTACTCAAAGCCCCACTGGGGCATGTATTTGAAGTCCTCAAAAGGCATTCGGCTATACATGCGCGCCAGATAAACCTTCATTCCGGATTCGCTGGTCAAGAGCGTTTCATCACCCACCACGTTTGGCGGTGGTATGTCCAGGTCTGCACAAGCAGAGATGGTGAGTAAGCTTATCAGAAATAATATATATATCCTTTTCATATCATCATCAAATTTTCAGTTCGTTGTTTCACAGTAACCATTTCTTAAAATGAGGCTGAAATTCCCAACGTGTATGTTTTACTGAGCGGATACAATCGGCCCAGGTCGCTATCAGGATGTTCCGGATCAACAAATCTGACCCCTGTGATCGTGAATAGATTATAGGTGTTGGCAAATACACGCACATTCATAGAAGATGACTGCTTCGGCTTGAGCGTGTAGCCCGCCTCTATACTTTTGAGCCTCAGGTAAGCCGTACTGACACGGTTGAAATCGGAATTTCCAAAGGGATAGTTGCCGGTATACCCATAGTATCCGCTTACCCAATCGGTCTCAGGATCGTAGGGATCTGCTGACGGATCTACCGGATGCCAGCGGTCCAGGTATTGGGTCAAAGTACCGCCTCCATTTGTTCCCCAGATACCGTACAGTGGTTCCTGATATTGCATAGACCCCATGGCCGTACCCTGAAAGAGGAAGCTCAGGTCAAAATTTTTGTAGGAGCCATCAAACGATAAGCTGAAGTTCATCCACGGAGTTTGGTCAAAAGCAAAAGGATGTTCGTCCAAACTGTTGATTTCGCCATCGCCATTCCAGTCTTCATACTTATAATCTCCCGGCAATATGTCCCGATCCTTATAGATGGGGTATGACCAGATGTCCTCCCAATCTTCATAACGCCCTGCCTCTTCGTAGCCAAATTGTACCCCCTGGTACCTGTCAGTCAGGTTGTCATTTCGCCATTGATCATAAGAATTGGCATATGGGCCATTTTGAACAGCCGTAAGCCATTTCCTTCGGGTAATGGTACTAATCGCTTTCACTTTATATGAAAACTGACCGATTCTATTGAAATGTGAGAGCTGAAGGTCGATACCAAACTGACGATCGCTGTTCACATTTTCCAGGGGAGCTCCGGTACCTACTGCGGTGGGTACATCCCCTGAACGACGCTCAAAAAGCCCCTCTCTGCGGCGGTCGAAGTAGTCCGCTGAGAAGCCAAACAAACCATTCCAGCTTTCAAAATCCACCCCAACATTGAATGTTTTGGCTTTCCACCAGGAGATGTGACTATTGGCAACAATCAGGTCTACTCCATTGACAAATTCGCCACCAAACACATAACCGGGCGCATACTGATTGTAATATCCATTCTCTGCATTGCCACTGGTAGATGGATAAATATATCCCGGGTACCACTCATAGTTCAGCGAACCATCATTGGCTGTCATACCATAACTGGCCCTGAATTTGAGCTGGTCAATAAAGGACAAAGCTGAAACGGAATTAAAAAACGGCTCTTCAGAAATACGCCAGCCGATTGATCCCGAAGGGAAGAAACCCCATTGGTTATCCTCCACAAACTTGGAGGAACCATCATAGCGAAACTGAAACTCAGCGATGTATCGATCTGCAAACGAGTAGTTCAGCCTTCCTAAAGCAGCTGCGTTGGCAATGACATATAAATTATCCGGGTCTCCGAGCATGCCGCTCACCATGTTATCGGTGGTGCCTCCCACCAGGTGATCCATGGCAAAAGCAAGATCATTTCGGGCGAAGAAGTTATCCCCCTTTTTTCTTTGACTCTCCCAGCCGAGTAGGGCTTTCACATCATGCTTGGAATCAAATGTTCGGTTATAGTTCAGTAAAAACTGCCCCAAAACCTGCTGCCTGTTAAACATTTCGCGCCTGATCTGATTTGGAGAGCTCAGGTTATAAAGCTTAGAAGCGTACGAGTCGGTCGCTTCATCATACATGAACTGATAGTATTCTCTGCGATAGGAATTGTTATCATCAAACCGATAGTCATAACTAATCATCGCCTTGGCAGATAGCCCCTTCAACGCGCTGGCGAGTGTTTCCAGATCGTATTCCAGAGATGCCGAGGATTGAAAGTTTCTCTGATTGTATTGACGGTATCCGGAAATATCGGAAGTCATCATGGCCACGGTGTTTTGCTCCAGATCCAGCCCCTGATAATTCAGCAATGTGTTTTCCGGATCTGCATAAGCAGGAAACAAAACCCCTTGTCTCCAATAATTTCTGATGATATCTACCGAACTGGAATAAGGAGAATTGCGCTGATCCAGCACCCCTGCCAGGTTGATATTAAACTTCAACCCTTCCGTGAGCTCTGTGGTAATATTGGACCTAAGGTTGAATTTCTCATAGTTCAAATCCCCGGATTTGAAGAATCCCTCCTGAAACAAGTATCCACCACCAATGAAGTATTGGGTTTGGTCGGATCCTCCGGTAATGCTGATGTTGTGCTGCGTCTGAGGAGAGTAGTCCGATAGCAACAACGAGTTCCAGTCTGCGGCTCTGCGCCTGCCCGTACGAAATGCTTCGAAATCATCTTCATCATAGATGATCGTGCCCCCACTGATATTATTCATCGACTTCTCGTTGTAGAGGGTCATGGTTTCGTATGGATCTGCGAGCACCGGCATACGCGATGGCTTCTGTAGGGTATATGATCCGTTATAGGAAATTTTGGTTTTACCTGCGGATCCTTTTTTAGTGGAGACCAACACTACTCCACTGGCAGCACGAACACCATAAATGGCTGCTGAAGCATCTTTGAGTACAGAAATGTCCTCTATGTCATTGGGATTCAACCGTTGAAAATCTGCCATGGTACGAGGCACTCCATCTATCACCACCAAGGGACTTCCCTCAAAACCACGTATATCAAAATTGTTATTGAACGTTCCCGGCTCTGCGCTTCTTTGCCATACCCGAACACCCGCCACCCGGCCGGTTAGCATATTTTGTGGGTTTTCGTTTCTGGTTTGAAGCATTTCTTCACCTTTGATACTGGCCACAGATCCTGTGATTGTAACTTTCTCCTGGGTACCATACCCAACCACTATCACTTCATTCAGCTGCTGAATGTCCGGCTCCAAAGCCACGTCAATGACCGAGCTGGCTCCTACGGTAATTTCCTGCTGCTTATAACCGATAAATGAGAAGACCAAAACAGCACCTTCATCCGGCACCTTGACCCTGTACGTCCCATCGATATTGGTGGTAGTTCCCTGACCGGTACTCTTAATTTTGATGGTCACACCCGGCAAGCCTTCTCCATCCTCTGAAGTCACTTTTCCGGTGACTGTCAACTCCTGTTGCAAATCAGCCGCAACAGTATAATTCACATTCTCCTCAGTGCTTGCCTCCGCCACGAGAGCGGAAGCTAAAAACAGGCACTGAACAAGCATCCCACGTACGGAATACTTTAACAGTCTTATAGACAATTGCTTGTATTTATTTGGCATAGGTTAAGTCAGTTTATCATTTTTCAAGTTCGTATCTCGCCAATACGGCATACTCTGCTGCAAACGCGAAATTGAACATGCCTTCTGTCCTGTTGTTGTTATTGGTCTGGCTCCAGCCTACCAGCAAATTGGTAGGTAAAAACCCCTCGTACAAGAAGTTTTCATAACCGTAATCAAGGTTCTTCTGAAAGGAATCAATGTAGTCAGCTACGGGCTTGTGTTCCGGGTACGCATCTACATATGCCCTCATGAGTACACCATTGAACCAGTTATTGAATCCACTAATATCCCAGGTATAATACCCCTCTTTGGTTTGCTCCGGATTGGCAAAATATTCAAAGCTGGCGTCAGACAAATTACTCGCATCCTTGCGGTACTGGTCATCTCCTGTGACTCTGAACAGATCAGCTGCTCCTGAGAGCATGCTACCACTGTTATAAGTAATGGCAGGACCGGCCATATCTCTACACCTGATACCCTTGCGGTAAGTCTTTCCATTGACGGTTTCTGTTTCCGGTCCTCCAGGGGAGCAACCGCCCATCAGGTCATCATATACCCCATCAGATCGCAACAAGCGCTCTTCCTGCCATGCATAGATTTTTTTTGCAAAGTCCAGGTAGTAATCACTCTTAGTCACCTGTACCGTTCTTCTGGTCTCTTTATCCTGCGCATCAATGTAGCGATGCGTAATCTGATCCGATTTGCCTTGGTATATCTCATGCAGCCACACCAATGGACTAATCATGGGGCCGTTACTGCAAGAATGCTTGGTCACATACCCGGGGCCCCAGGTAATGCCGCCCAGTTCTTCCCCATTGTCATCTATGGTGCAATCCCATCCATCCAATACATATTCTGTCAAATACTCAGCCTCCTGGAGGTACGCATCGTTGCCGGTCAGTTTATAACTTTCCACCAACTCCCGAATAAACCACATCTGATCATCATACACATTCATGATACCAGCCACACTCGCAGCTCCTTTACCTGCCCCACGGTTCACCCCATATATGGTCCACTCTTTGGTCTGAGTATAAGAGACAAGCTCGAAAGTGCCCTGATAAAATTTTGCATTTTCATACAGGCTGGATAACACCTCCGCATATCTGTTGAAGTGTTCGTCATACAGTTTCGAATTACCCCCTCCCTTTTGGCGCTCAAGGCTGTGCAGAATTGCGTTCACTGCTTCAATGGCGCTGGTATACATCCATATACTTCCGATTTCATCTGAACGCAGGTCGGTATAAGGATTATAATACCTGGCCATTGCCATCCCTGCCCCCGAAAAGTGGGCAGAGATGGCACTGTCAGTGAGCTCCATGGCGCGTAGGAGGTTTCGCTCAGATAAGCTCAACTCCTCCTTTGAATCAGGACCTGGATTAGATCCCGAATCACCACATGCGACCATGGTGATGAGTAAAACAAAACAACAGATAGATATTATCTTATTAAATGTTAGCATCGTGCTCTTATTCAATTTTAGTTCAATTCAATGCTGTAGAAAACAAGCTTGTTCTCACCTGAGTCTGCAACTCCATTATAGACCCCAAACGCAAGTGTAACATCCTCACCATCGAACTGTGACAAATCGTAAACGAAAGAAGCGTAGCCTTCAGGATTATCAGCACCTCCATCTCCATGTTTGAAAGTCCAACAACCGTCTGCGGCTGCACTGGCTTCCTGGGCTGTATTAGACGTGGGCGCTATGTGAGTGACGGTACCATTGTCCTGGATGGCGGTAAGCTTGAAATACGTGGGGTTATCACCAAAATTACGCGTATTCAGTGTCATTTGATTGCTGCCGGAAGCAATAGAAAATTTGGCATACATATAGGCCTCGGGTACTGTAGTACTCACCTCAGCTGTATTTCGGGTTTTGATGATGTACCCTTCAGAAGCAAATACTTCAGGATCTTTCTTGAGCGGTACAAAAGACCATTCGGCACCTATGTGGTCAACATCTCTCCATGCGCGGTATGCGTCTACATAGTTATCTCTGTTGCCGCTCACAGGGCTAATACCTGTAAATGATGACTTGGTGTGAGGCATGGTTGAACGTACTGTTTCCTGAGTGAGCTTCCATCCTTCGATTACCTCTGTACCCGGTAGCCAGTTTGTTCCTTCTACTTTTTGATTAGAGAACCTGATGGCCCGAAGTACGAGTTGTTTCCAGTAGTCACCGGTAGCTTCACGATAGATACCAATAGCTATAATTACCTCTTTGCCCACATAATCACTCAAATCGAAATCAATATCTGCATAATCTCCAGAACCATAAGTCTTATTACCACCCACTTTTACTGCAGCCGGCTGAGCCGCGGAAAGATCAACTACCTGCACGCCATAATGAGCCGGAGCTGTTTCATCCGCATCGTGGGTGCGCAATCTGATGGAGAGTATTTTGTTATCCTCTGTGATCAGCTTGCTACCATAGACAAACGAATCGAAAACATCAAGATCTGCTGGATTGTCCTGATCCTCCTCGCCATTGCGGATCTGCAAGGTAGTACCCTCGTTTTGCTCCTGCCATGCTCCCTGAAAGTCCAGTGTGGACATGTAATCACATGCCCAGTCCCAATGTGGATAGGCATCTGCGTTGCGACCACCGCGGTATTCATTGTAGTACCACTTATCTGCATTTAGCAGATCCTCTGACGTAAAACCCCTCAGGAGTTCGTCTGCTCCCAGTTTGGCATCCACAGTAGCCACACCATCCACAAAGTCTGATGAAGTTATTTCCTTCACTACTGTCACATAGGTATCTTTCGAAAAGGTAATGGTATAGTCATCTTCCACCAGGTTCTCGATGGCATAGGTACCATCCTCTCCTGTAGTGACGGTCTCCGATCCGGTGCTTACACTTACACCTGCTATTGGGGCATCATTATTTTTAGAATCAGTAACTGTACCACTAATCTTTGCAGAAGCATTGACCATAGTCACATCTGCTGTAGCCACGTTACTGTCGTCAAACTTATCTACTCCCACAGTGATGCTTACAGTAAGCCATCCTGTTTTGGAAAAAGTTATCGTGTGCGTTTTCAATGGAAGGTTCTCAGCAAGAAATGCTCCGTCAGCCCCGGTGGTTAAGGAAATATCCTCTTCATTCAGACTCGCAACCGTCACATTGACATCTGCAACGGCCTGCCCGCCCTCATCGACAACCACGCCAGTTATTGACCCCAATTCTGCGGCTTGAGGAGTTTCATCTTTATCGCAGGAGCTTAATGATAGAAACACCAGCCCGATCAGCATACATGTAGCAAAGCGTAAAATTTCATTTCTCATAATTTAAGTTGTTTTGGTTATCATTTTTGAAAAATTAATAGTGTTCTCAGCTACTGTTATTGAGGAATTCGCATCGAACAAACATGTCAAAAATGTATGCTGGTGGTTAACCAGGCGATTAATTAGGGGTTAAAACATGAAATATCTTATTAACCTACTCCACTTATTATTGACATTTTTGCAATCTGAAGGGCCACGGTGCCTCAAATAACCTGATCAATTACCATGAATGAGAGAATTACCTAGGAATGCGCAGAGAAGAGAAAAATGAAGTGAATTCTGTGCAAGCGCAATTACCTCAATATTTCTGCCCCATTTTTGAAGCTATTGCTACTTTTACAGCCAGATAAGACTCCTTGGTGAGCCTTTAGTAGTCTTCAATAAATTATCTTCCGAAGTGGTTTCCCTGGTTAGGGCCTTATATTTTAATTTTCCTTGAATGAATCATTTAGTCCTTTTACTTCTATCGGTAATTTCTATCCAAACCAATCCTACACAGGGATTGAGGTTCAAGGACAATACCCACCCGATCGATGAGCGGACTTCCTATAATGTCTTCAATGATCAATCCGTAGAATTTTCAGGTCATTTTTCCATAGAGTTTGATCTATCACTCTACTCTACTCATCAGATAGGCTATATCCTCCGCATCAAAGACGCCAAAAACAGTACGATTTACAACCTCTTCTTTGAAGAGCAGAATGATGACCTTGTTTTCAAGTTTAATGAAGAAGGGGTAAGCAGTCTTGTTACTGCAAGACTTGACAAAGACATTTTAAATAAGGCCAGATGGATTCATGTAGGGATATCATTTAATCTTCAACAAAACCAGCTGAAGCTATCCATACAGGATCAAATCCATACCATCGAGAAATTAGATCTGCCGGATACCTACCACCCTACAGTGATCTTTGGTAAAAGTGACTACATCATAGAAGTGCCTTCTTTCGCCATCAGAGACCTCTCCATAGGAGATGGCAACAAATACACATTTCAGTTAAGCGAAGGTCGTGGCAAAGCTGTGCATGATGAGGAGGGTAATGCCATCGGATGGGTAGAAAATCCGGATTGGCTGATCAACGATGCCTATTTCTGGCGTCTAAAGCATTCATTCAAATCCAGGGCAGTAGCCGGATCGTGTCATAACCCTACTAATAATGAAATTTATTACTTCAATAAAGACACCTTATTCCAATACAATACCAAAACGGACAGGGCCAATGTCATCGTCCTCAAAAATGAATGTCCAATCAACTTTACCACTGGCACCAGCTTCATTGATGCTGAAAACAATAAATTATATGTGTATGAGGTGTATACCAACACCAACGAGCCCTCAGTGGCAAGTCTCGATCTAACCAGCTTCGAATGGAAAACAGAAAGCTATGACAAACTTCAAAAGAGGTTATTTCATCATGGGCGTTTCTTCGACGCTAAGCGTGATCGATTTGTGCTTTTCGGAGGTTTTGGTGACAAACGTTACAGCAACTCTTTTTATAGCTACAGCACGACCACCAATGACTGGGAGGAAATTCTAACTGATCTGGAAGGAGATTTTATTTCCCCGCGATACTTTGCCAGTATTAGCTATGTGGAGCAGGAACAGTCCATATACATCTTTGGAGGCATGGGCAATAAATCTGGGGACCAGATTGTGGGTAGGAAATACATGCATGACCTCTATGAGGTGAACCTGGAAACAAAGAAAACATCGAAACTCTGGGATATTCCCTGGGATAATATAGAAATGGTGCCTGTACGAAGTATGGTGATTATGGACTCCAGCTTCTACACCTTATGCTATCCGGAGCATTATACAGATTCATTTCTCAAGCTTTATCAGTACTCATTACAAGATGGGGTCTTCAAGATTCTGGGAGATTCTATCCCGATCCACTCGGATAAAATGAATACCAATGCCAACATATATTATAGCAGCAGTGAGCAAACACTTTACGCACTGGTACAGGAATTTGAAGATGATGATATTGCTTCACAGCTGAAAATCTACTCCATCGCGTTTCCCGCCGTGACAGTGGACAAACTGATGACTCAGCCGAAATCAGATAGTTCCGTGGCCACGAATCTGATCATCCTTTTGCTCAGTATGCTATTCATCGTGGTATTGGGCTACCTTCTATTGAAGAAAAGAGCAAAGTCCATAAAACAGAGAGGGTCTCGGGAGATGTCGGAGAAAGGAACCTCCCCCACTGATGAGCATAAACCCAATTCAATATTCCTGTTTGGTAATTTCACGGTTTTTGATAGAAGTGGTAAGGATATCAGCTACATGTTTAGCTCCCGACTAACAGAAATGTTTTGCCTCATACTCCAACATAGTGTGAAGGAGGGTATCAATTCAAAAAACCTGAGCAACATGCTCTGGCCAGACAAGGAAGGTGAGAAGTTGAAGAATTCACGAGGGGTGACCATCAATAATTTGAGAAAAGTGCTCTCGGAACTAGATGGTATAGAATTGATCTATGAAAATGGATACTACCGACTCACACATACTCCGGAACTACACTGTGACTATATCAATTTTGTGGAAATCCTCTCCTCCAATAAGTTAGCCGAACATCAGGAGTCTTTTGCCCAAATCGTTTCTCGCGGTAAGTTCTTAAACAACCTTAATGAACCAATATTTGATTCATTTAAGACATCTACCGAAAGAAAATTGGAACCAATCCTGATTGTGGAGATCGAAAAAAGCTATTCTTCCGGGTTATTCCTGATGAGCATCGCCTTATCCAAGGCTTTATTTGAAATAGACCCACTAAGCGATGTGGCCCTGGAGTATCAAATAAAGTCCCTACAAAACATGGAAAGAAGAGATGAGGCCTTAATCAAGTATAACGAATTCCTCATCAGATACAGAAAAGTAATGAAGCAGGATTATCCTAAACAATTCAAAATTTGACATACAGCATCTAATCTACCGGATGATTTTGTAGGACCACCTGAAAACCACCAAACCACTTTTTAGAAATTCTTCCTCTGAGCTTTTCTGATCAGGAGAACCGTAGGAACGATGGTCCAAATCAAAAGCATACACCAGGAAGCAATCAACCCCAAACTGGTGCCAAAAAATCGCTGAAACAAAGCTCCCGTATAACCCAGCAAGGCTGAAATATCCAACTTCAACAAGATCATGATTCTGGACAAATCAATTGGATTCAGAAAGCTCGCAATCAAAGCAAAATTATCTAGAGGATACTCTGCAAACACCATCATGGACAAGAGCACCAGACCATCATAAATCACCGCAAAAAACAACCACATCAGTATGGCGTAGCCAAAGCCCTTAATCTTGTTAGAATTGAACAAAGCAATACAGATAGAAAGGGCCACGAAGATGAAGGTCAACAAAGTACCAGAAGTGATCAATAGGATAAAATTGGCTATTTCGCCAGAGCGAAAAAGACCGTAGGCCAGAAAAGGAAGACCCAACCCTAGGACAAGGCTTAGTGACAATGAAATGGATATACCCAAATACTGCCCCAGAAAGATCACCGAACGCTTCACAGGTTGGGCAAGTAAAAGCTCTGTAAACTCTCTGGAATTGTAAAAATACATCACCCCAAAAATGGTCCCAATCATGGGTGTGAGCACCACTATCACATTCATCAAGGTAATGATGCCTTTGGACAGGTCGTTGTTCAGAAACAGAAGCACAGACCCCAGCAGCAGGTAAAAAGCCAGGTATATAAAACTCCACCTACTCCGCGTCAAATCAGAAAAACTATATTTTAAAATCTTGATCATGGTTCCAGAATTCTCGCTATCGCGTGTTCTAAATCTACACTGTCAGTTTTGGACTTCAGGTCTGTGACGGTCCCTTTGAAGTAGATATTGCCCTCTAGTAAAAACACCACTTCGTCGGCAAGTTCTTCTACCAGGCTCATGATGTGAGAAGTGATCAAAATGAGCTTACCCTTTGACTTTTCCTTATTGATGAGTTCCTTCAACCGGATCAGTGAGACCGGATCAAGGCCTGCTGTGGGTTCATCCAGTATGATCACCGGGCTGTCAAACATAAAGGTCAATACGATATTGACCTTCTGCCTGGTACCTCCGGACAGATCTCCCAGTTTCTTCTCCATAAATTTCTCCATCCCAAAGAGTTCAATGAGTGGCTCCGGGCTGGCGGGTTCGTTGCGAATGTCAGCGATCATCTCCAGTATCTCTCTTACCTTCAGGTTATCCGGGAAACGAGCAATCTGCGGCAGATAACCAATATGCTTTCTGTATGCATGAGACCCGGCTATATCTTTTTGCTGATAAAAGATATGGCCACCGTCAGGAATCACCATGCCAAGCAAAATCTTTAAAAATGTGGTTTTTCCAGAGCCATTCGGACCCAGGATTGCAACTATCCCGCCTTTGCTGATCTCAAAGTTGAGGTTTTTCAGTACCTGAAGGTTACCGAAGGACTTCCTAATATTGGTCACTGTAATCATCTGAATATTCGCATTGAAGGTGTCTGATCTACCAGGTCGGCGGGTGTAAAAGCCGGAGAGACTTTTTCCGAAAAATTGATGATGTCCACAAAAAGACTTCTGAGCAGCACTATGGTCTCCGGAGTTCTATTCACCACATAAGAGAATAGCTTCACGGGACGGTACGGCACATCTCCACTCCCGTCTTTGTCCAGATCATAGCCGCTGTAGGCACTCCAAAAGTTACCATTGAAGGTATTGTCATTCATTTTGGAGTTGTACGACACATCAAAGGAGTTGCCAATAAAGTTGTTGGCAGTAAATGCATTGGCATAGCAGCCCCCGGACACTTTTACTGCCCAACCATTCTGCCTAAAGGTATTGCCCGAGTACGTTACTCTAGCTGATCCATCCACATATACCCCAATGGTATTTTCCTGAAAGGTGTTGTTCCGTACTTCCCCATCATAAATCTCCTTGAGCAACAGTCCGTACGAGGCGGTTCCCCAGTTATCCATGAACCTGTTTTGCTCCATTCTGATCCATTTGGAAAACATCACCGCTACACCTGCCCCATTGTGCTGAAAAGTGTTGCCCCTATACTCATCATGATTTGAGAACATAAAGTGCAAACCATACCGAACATTGAAGTGTGTTTTGTTATCAGTCACATAGCTCTCATCTACAAACTCCAGATAAATCCCATCCCGCATCCCTTTTACTTCGTTTGACTCGATTTGCATGTGATCACAATTCCAAAGATGAATTCCATTGCCGGACTGATCTTCCTGAGTGGCCGTTCCTGTCACTTTGTTTCCTCGTATGGTTCCTCCAGTTGATTTTTCTATCAGTATCCCAAAAAATGACTGGCTCACCTGATTATTTTCGATCCAAATACCCGAGGTATTATAAGCATAAATCGCAGCAAAGTCCTTGGTGTAACTCCTTCCTGAATTGGTGATGGTAAAACCATACACCACAATGCTATCAGCCAATAACCTGAGTACATAACTTTCATTGGCTCCATCAAGGATGGCTCCCGAATCCCCAATCAACGTAATGGGTTTATCGATGGTCAGGTTTTTGCAAACGTATGTCCCGCGCTGAACCCTCACCGTATCTTTTGCCCTGGCATGCCTTACTGCCTCCGCTACACTGGTAATGGCACAATCACCACAAACCGACGTAACAGACGCACGGCTCACCAGAGAAGTGAATAGGATAATTAGCATGATACAACGTTCTAGTCTCATGTTACTGTGATTAAAACATGTATCTGATTCCTGAATTGATGGTGAAGGATTCGGTCATTTGAATCCCCCGAACACTTCTATAAATCGGGGTTCCCAGTTCCATTCCCAATTTTACGTTTTTTAAAGAGGTGACCGACGCTGGAAAACCCACGTTAACTCCTGCGAAAACATTGACCTGTTCACTGCCGGAATTCTCCACATTGGAGGGTGGAGCCATCATCGGATTTAGATCTGAATCCATCCCGGATATCTTGTGCCGGAGAATAAGCTCCGTCCGGCCCACCAAACCCAACCAATTATCCGGAGTATAAACAAACCAGCTGTTCAGACCATACTGATTGCCCAGCCGGTAGGAGGATCTGTTTTCTCCGATTCTCAGCAAGGCCATAGGCTGAACACCCAAACCTACCTTTTCAAACGCCACTTTATAAGTAGCACCAAGATTCAAATCGGTGGTTCCTGAGCCAATTTGCATGGCATAGGGGAGCTTCATATTGTCGGACATTGGCGTGTTATCCGATTGATCATAAGACCCTGTTGGTAAGCTTATCCCAATATTGAGGTGAAACGATGAACCAGTCTTGGCAATCAGGCTGTAAAGGGCTGACAGTTTCAGGTCGCCCAACCCGAAACTCCTGGTTTGATAGCTCATTTCTGACATAGGCATTGCCTGATGGTTCATGGCATTCATGTCCATCTCACGCCAGATCAATGGTTGCATCATGGCGAGGGTCAGCCGATCGGTGGGGGCATACATCACACCTAGCATGTACATGCTCATCCTCATTTGCTGAGGGGCGGCGTGGTACTGAGTATAAACCTCCTCATTGCTGACTGATTTCGTTCCTGTCTGGTTTCCACTCATTTGCATAAACATGGAGCGCACACTGACCATCCAGCCACCTTGATGATGCACATGGTCGTCCATAACACCGATGGGACCGTATGCATCTCCCCGATGATGGTGGTCTGGGTGATTGATCACTCCAAATCGCGAACCTTCAAACTGCCGTAAGAGCTCGGTCCAGGTGAAAATATCCCCTCCCATCTGTGTCTGGATGTTTTGGACCTCCTGCAAATTCGAATAAGCAGACAGGTAAGCACCCATTGGGCTTGGTATGGCACTACTTTTTATATAAAAAGCATCCTTTGCCTCTATCCACCCATTGGATCTGGAGTAGTCCGTAACCAAAAGCTGGCTGAAAGACGCTTCATCATGCACTTTCAAATAATTCACCAGGCATTCGATCGCATCAAAGGTTTGTGTTCGATGATCAGCATCCACAGCGAGTGCAACAAAGCTTCGGTCCCGGATCAACATGCCGCAGTGTTTGCACAAATCCTGATCAATGTTCACGCTTTGAGCAAAGACCACAGTGCTCATCAGATATATCAGTAAAAAGAAGGAGCGAATCATGGCATTTCAATTTGATATTTCGAATTGGTTTTGGAGTTGGGTCCATTCCAGGGTCTGTCCACCAACTGAATGATGAGTTTTATCCCTGGATTGGGTGGTCGAGAAAGCACTCAGGTAGGCTCCCATCGGACTTGGAATCTTATCACTAATGAGGTAACTGGCTTTTATAGCATCGGTGAGCTTGCCAGGATTCTGGTAGTCAGCCACGAGGTGATATTGTATGGCCGGTCGGTCCCAATCCTTCAGATCATTCAGCATACACTCTATGGCATCATACTTATATACACGCCCTTTCTCAGTCACCATTTGTGCAGCGTGCTGTTTGTCCACAATGGTCATCCTGCAAAAATCACAAGCATCCTGTCCGTAATGAATAGGCTCAGGGCCAGGTTGGCAAGAACTGAGCAATTGCGAAACGAGAAAAATCAACACGACCAATGCCGAGTTTTTCAGAGCCGCCAAATAGCGCTTAGACTTTGACTTTTTCCCTACAAAGTAAGCCACAGCCGCTAGCGTCATGCCTATTCCCAGTAGGATACCCCCGAGCCTCGGATAAGAAAAAGCATCGAAATTGAGCAGCTTCTTATGTCCAATGAGCGGTGGATTGTATTGCATGGGTGTTCCATCCGGATTGACCAGTTTTAAGATCGCATTGGGATCCAGGTCCGTACCGTATGCCACCAGCCACAGGTTGAAATCGTAGATACCAAGGGCTCCCAACGCACTCATAGTGAGAAACCAGATGAGAAACCATATCGGTCTTATTTTTCCAAGGAAGCCCAGCAGCCCTATCAATACCCCCAGAGAAGCCATGGCCATCACCACTTTGGGAAAAACCGAAAACTCCCACATCTCTTCAGGTTTAGGCAGTGTCTTCATGCCTATATAGTGATTAAGACCATCAATGTTCTGGATGTCAAACTCACTTTCACCCTGGAGTCCGTTGACATAAATATCTATGCCCAGCGGTTCAGGATACTGTGGTGCTCCCAGCCGGATGTTCCACATGGGAAAAACGAATAGCCCCAACAACATCACGCTTCCAATAATCATTAATATGCTTGCCTTCTTCATTTTGTTGCTTTTTTGCAAGTACTCATTGTGTGATCAAGACGAGTGGTTAAAATCAACTGAATCGTCCATTTTAACCACTCGCTTTTAATCAATCATCTAAAGACCAGCTTAACTCGAGATCGGAATTTGCCGGAGAAACACGCACGTAGCCTTGCATTTCCTGATGCAGTGCGGAGCAAAAGTCCGTACAATAGAACGGCCATACACCCACACGCTTAGGCTCCCAAAGCGAGGTTTTGGTTTGACCAGGCATGATCAGTATTTCAGATGTACCCTGACCGATCATAGAAAAACCATGTGGCACATCAAAGTCCTGCTCGTGGTTGGTGATGTGGAAGTAGACCTTGTCACCTACTTTGATGCCTTCTATATTGTCAGGTGTAAAGTGACTCCTGATGGTAGACATGTAAATGTGCACCTCATTTCCGGTTCTTTCCACCCTGGCTTCAGCAGGGCTCTTTATAGCGTAAGGGTGATTGTTTTCATCCAATCGATAGATCTTTTTGGAGTTGTTCACCAAAAGCTCAGCATTGCAACCTGCCGCATAGTGAGGCTCACCGTGAGTCGGAAAATCATACAGCAGCTCCATTTTTTCCCCGGTGATGTCATATATCTGTGCAGAGTGTTCCATTTCAGGACCCGTTGGAAGGTATCGATCTTTGGTGATTTTGTTCATCGCCACCAGGTACTTGCCATGTGGCTTTCGGGAGTTTCCTCCAGGAATCATCAGGTGCCCCACAGAGTAGTAGGTAGGCTTTCTGTCTATGACCTCCCAGGTTCCCAATTTCCATTTCACCACTTCTGAAGAAATAAAGAAGGTAGTATAGGCGTTGCCCCGACCGTCAAACTCTGTGTGCAATGGCCCCAGGCCTCCGCTGCTTACGGTACCAGCCAGCACATCCTGGTAATTCAAAATCGGGATGCCATATGCTTCTCCATCAAACTTTTCAGCTTTGATAGCCGCGAGCATTTTATCAAAAGAGTGAACAGTAAGATCCGCTGAAAGCTTACCCGAGCCAATAATGTACTGGCCAGTAGGATCCACATCACATCCATGTGGTGATTTTGGGGTTGGTAAAAAATAGATCGCTCCCGGTACTTCTGCGGGGTCTACGGTCAGTACCTCCTTATTCATGGTAGAAGTAGCCGTGTGTGTAGATTCATCATACACATTGTGGGCATACCGGGTAGACATTTTCTTTCCTCCTCCGTTGTTCACATATGCTTCTATCATTTTCCAGTTCACCGCCGCTATGAAGTCCTTGTCATTTTGCGAGGCGTTTACTTCCAACAGGGTGTTTGCTTCCTCTGTGTTGTAAGTAGAAAAGAAAAACCAACCGTGAGATTTGTCTCTTCCCGGGTGAGATAAATCGTAATTAAATCCCGGCATTAAGAGTTGAAATTTTATCTCCATGTGCCCATGCTCCGGCTCAACTGATATAAAGGTCAATGCCCCTTTGAAATTGCTCTTGTACTCACTGATCGGTATGTCCCTTTGAGGTACCGGAACAGAGAAACGTGTTCCGGCCACCACATACTCGGTATTTTCAGTGATAAAAGAGGAGCTATGGTTACCCGCACTGTTGGGTACTTCTATGATCTCCTCGGTCTCAAAAGTACTGAGACTGATCCTGGCAATTCGGGGTGTGTTGTTTCCATTGGCAAAAATCCACCTGCCGTCCAGCTCACCATTAGTCTGTGAAATATCCGGATGGTGCAAATCATCCCAGGGTACAAAACCAAACGAAGTGTTCAGCATGGGTTTGGTCTCTTCTGAATACCCATACCCGGAAGTGGGAAACTGTGAAAAGACAGGGATTTCCTTGAACATTCTGCCCGATGGCAATCCATACACGGTCAGGTTGCCGCTGTATCCACCAGACAAAAAGGCATACTGCTCGTCCCTTTCACCCGGGGCTATGTACACCTTCTCAGCTACGTTACTGCTGAGGGCACTTTTTCCATTGCTACCCGATTGGCCACATGAGGTGATCAATATGAAGGCACCAACTATAAAGACATTGGATAATACTGATATAGTTTTCATTTTAATCTGTTGTTTTAGTTAGACGCAATCACTTTATCAATGACATGTATGATCCCATTGGAGGTGGATATAGTGGCCAGAATATTGGCTCCCCCCACTGATACATTATCACCGTCAACTTTCACCTCCAGATAGTCTCCGGTGGCCATGTAAATTTTTCTCCCCTTACTTGCCTCCCTTTTGAGTGCTTCCAGGTCAAAAGACCCTGGTGCGGCGTGCCGTGTGAGGGTAGTGGCCAGATCGCTTTTGTTTTCAGGCTTCAGCAGGTTTTCTACCACCCCTTCCGGCAATAAGTTGAAAGCCTCATTGGTAGGTGCAAAAACTGTGAGGGGACCGGCATTTACCAAAACATGCTCTATTTGGGCAGCCTCCACAGCTGCTACCAGCGTGGTATGCGCATCAGAAGCTACGGCTACCTGTAGGATGTTCCTGTCTGAAACATTATCCGAGACAGAGGCTTGTCCCTTAGGATGACTCGTTGCTGCAGAAGTGGCCTGATCGTCTGTACGCTCAGTATTACCTGATGAACAGGAGAGCATTACTCCCATGGCCAGTACGGCCATCATGGACATAATTGATTTAGTTTTCATCATCATATGATTTAGTTGCTACAATGTCCTGAAGTACTCCAGGACGGATCTTGCTTCTTCTTCCGATAGGTTTTGATTGGCCATAGGAGACCCGTTGTAATCCATCAATAACTTCTTCGCGATGGCGTCTTCCTGAACCATTTTTCCCGGATCCAGTATCATGTTCATCACCCAGGCGGGGTTTCTTCTGGACAAAATGTCCTTAGGTGATGGACCAATGAACTTCTTATCCACTTTGTGGCAGGCAGTACATTTAGATTCAAATATTTCCTGGCCCTTGGCTACCAGTTGCTGGTCTACTTCTGTGGGCAGTGTGAATGCCTTCACAGGACCTACTCCGTGAAATTGCTTCCAGTTTTCGTATGGATCGGATGGCTCCACTTTCGATTGCTCTTTGATTTGCTCAATCCGGCTTTTACCTCCGCCACCACAGGCCGAAAGCAACACGAAAAACGAAGCGGCAATAAGGTATTGATTTAGAATTTTCATGATTATTGGGGTTTATGAATTACTGAATGAGAATTCCCTGAACAGTTTTCTGGCCTCCGGAAATAAGATGTTGTTTTCCAGGTGAATGTGCTTGTGTAAATCTTCTTCAAACTCCTTGAGCATGGCATATGCCACCTTGTAGGTTTGACATCCATCCGGAGGACATTCATAACCACCGGTCAATTCTGCTATCTGACGAAACCTGAAGCCCTCTTCTTCGTGCTCCTGCTCCATCATCTGAATGGGGTTTTCGATATCTCCAAAATGAGGCTTTGATAAGGGAAACCCTTTTGCCTTTGCCTGTACCATCGCCTTGATGTAAGGAAAGAGTATCTGCTCTTCCTTAGTCATGTGATCGAGCAATGCCTGGGAGCCCTTGGCAAACAAATCATTGACCGAATGCAGCTCTGGGTGTCGATCACCGTGCACTGTGCACAGTTTCTCCAAATAAGCCCTGAGCGCCGGCACAGTAGCCCAAACATAACTGTGATGCATGCTCACAATGGTGTCAATGAGCTTATCAAGGTCTAGTTCCTGATAGTTCATAGTATCTGGGGTCTGGAAGGTCGCTTCCAACTCCTCCAGCACCCTATTCAAATCCACATTGTTTCTGGTGCAGGCCTCTTCCAGAGAGATACCCCCTCCACAGCAGAAATCTATGTGGTGCGAAGAGAATACCCGGGAGGTTCTGAAGTTAGATGCTACGATGACCCCCACTTTTGATTTTGCTAGATTTTTCATATTTGAGATTTAAAGACTCTTTTATCCTTTATTGAAATAAATTTTTATGTCCTCAAAAACCGATTTCCTTCAATTACTCCACCTTTCAGGTCCGATAGGTAGGTTGTTGTCAATACACCTTTCAAATGGTCTCTGATGGCGATAAACTTATCATGTGCCGGGCAAGGGTGCTCTCCTGAGCATTCCTTAAGGCCCAGTACACAGCTTTTCACGAGGTGCTCACCGTCTATGGCCGTTACCACTTCCATTAGGGTAATATCACGGTCAGCCACTTTGAAGCCTCCATTCGGCCCCCTCAATGACTCCAATAAGCCTGCTCTTACCAGCTGCTGCAATATTTTGGCTGTATAGGCCTCCGGAGAATCTATTGCTCCGGCTATGTCCTTCAGACCAGCCAACTTGCCCGCTTCCGTGACAGAACAGAGATAAATCATGACTTTTAGTGCATACTCACAAGCTTTCGAAAACATTTTTGTCACTGAGTTTTGGACAAATGTAGTTCCCGAGATAATTTCGGATAATGATATCCGAAATGGAAAAAGATGATCTTTGTCATACTAAATATCATGTCTCTCCTGAGACCCGGAGCCAAAAACAGAAAAAGCAGAAAATATTTGACCAGGTGGTAATGGCCCTATAATATGTGGATGTGTGGGCACACTGAGTGCCTTTGAGTGTATGGCCTCAAATCGCGACCTGATCTAATGCCTCTTATAAATTACTGCGCACCGGCACTGTAATGTCTTCCGCTTCAAGCATCTTTCTGATCTGCTTGTGCTTCGCCCAGAATTTGTCATTGATTTTCTTGAGCGTGCGCTCATAGTCGGGATGTCCGGCCATTTTTCGGATAACAGGATCTTTGTCCAGAAAGAGTACGATCCAGTATTGATAATTGTCCTTTTCGGAAAAAGCTTTGAGGTATTTGACGGCCTTATCTCTTTGGCCGGTCGCCGCGTAGTAGGAGGAATAAAGCAGGTCCTTGTAGAGTGACTGATCTTTTTCTGCATAGGCAAGGAAACTCTCATAATATTGCTTCGCCTCCTCCTTTCTCCCGAGCTGCTCCAGCACAAAGCCTATTCTGCTGCCCTCATTTTGATAGATATCAAGTTTCAGGGCTGCTTTCATGAGAAGCATCTTCTCATAATACACCCATGCCTGCTCATAATCCTCCATCGTGTAGCACACCTTGGCGATCTCCTGTATCACGTCTATCCTGGTGGTATCCTTTTGCAAAATGGTCATCAACGATTGTTTCGCACGATTCAGATCAAGATGCTGTGCCTGCCTGATATACACATACAAATACTGTGAATACAAATTATCAGGATTGAAGGCCAACGACTTCTGTACATAGGTTTCAGCTTCATTGAAAAAACCAGTTTGCGCCAGAGCATTGCTCAAATGCAGATAGGTAAAGCTCGTAGTGACCGAGTCTGCATCCGCTACTGCCGCCTGAATGCCCTGCAGGGCATGCGTGAGGTATTTTTCTGTATCGGGAAGAATCACCCCATAGATGTTTGACAGGAAATTATGCACCCAGGCAGTGTTTGGGTAGTACTCCAAAACCTCCTCAAATGACTCAACAGCTTTCTTAAAATCCCGGATCTGCATATAATACAACGACCTGGCAATAAGACTTTCGCCTGATTCTCCATCCAGCAGCATGGCTTTGTCGGCATACTCTTTCAGCTCCTGGGTATACTTGGGCTCCGCCAGAAAAATATCCAGATAGTAGTAGGAGATGGCTATGTAGGCATAGGCATTGGAGAACTGACCATCTTCCTGGATGGCCTTCTTAAATTCTTCAACACCCTCTGCAAGCCCGGCTCCCGATCTATCATTCAGCAGGGCCAGGCCTTTCAGGTAATGGTCATAAGCCACCAGGTTTTGGGTTGGTATTTTTTCAATGCGCTCCTGCTCTTCTGGTGTGATAATGGCATTGATCTCTTTGGCAATACTCTTGGCCACATCTGACTGCAACTCAAAGACATCTTTGAGCTCGCGCTTATACCTCCGTGACCACAGGTGCTTGTCGCCTGGTGCTTCTATCAGCTGAATGGTCAGCAGGATTTGATTGCCAATCTTCTGCCCACTGCCCTCTATGAAATAGCGCACATTGAGCTCCTTGGACAGCTCGGGAATGGTTTTGTTGAGGGTGCGATACTTCTCCACGGTGGTTCTGCTCGTCACCCTGATGTCTTCAATCTTTTGGAAATTATCCAAAATGGCCTCCATCAGGCCATTCATAAAGTAAATATTGGTGCTGTCTGCACTGTCGTTTTTGAAGGGCAGTACGGCCAGGGATTTGCCCTGACTTTTTGGAGTGACTTCTTCCTCCCCAGGGAAACTGAATAAAACAACGGCCAGTACTACCACCAGAGCCAGAACTACCAGTACCAGAACTCTGCCCCTTCCTCCCCCTGTATCAGGTACATCAGCTGCTACCTCCTCTGATGCCAGCCGGGCTCGGCTACCAGCCTCTCCTGGTGTATAACCGTACAGCTCTCTGAAGCATTTGGTGAAATACGAAGTGCTGCTGAAACCCACTTTGTAAGAGATCTCAGAAACGGTGAGAGAGTCATCCGCCAACAAAAGCTTAGCGTGGTGCAGCCTTACATTTCTGATCAATACACTCACTGATCCTCCGGTTTCCTGCTTCACCTTTCGCAGCAGGTTGGAGCGGCTCATGTTGGTGATCTCGGCCAATTCGGTTACTCCGAAGTGCTCGTTTGCCAAATTCTCTTCAATTACCGCAACTATTTTCTGAAGAAATACACTTTTGGAGGTTTGAAAATCTGACATATCATACAGTGATTAGGTGCAATAATCGGCAATTTAAAGACCACTCGCAACAGGTCCTATTCAGCCTTTTGCGTCATAGTTTATAGCCCATCATCATAATTTCTATTCAAAACGCATAGCTCACATTACTTGCCGCATGGTTGTTTAGTGGCCCTCTGGCCTTCTTCTCACCTTTGTATCATCGAAATAAATATTCAAACCCTAAACAAAACAAGATGAAATCTTTAACACAGAAAACAGTACAAAAATGGATGACTTTAAGTCTGATCATGATCCTTTTAGGCACGGCTGCCTGCAACCAGACACAGGAAAAAGCTTCCAAAGAGACGAGTGTAGAAGCGCCCAGCACCACCATACAGGAAGCCACCTTCTTTGGTAATCTTGACGCCATCAAAGGCCACATCGCAGCCAAAACTGATCTTGACGAGAAAGACGCTTATGGGTCTACTCCCTTGCACATCGCCGCAACATTTGGCAAAACTGAAGCCGCTCTTTTACTGATATCAGGCGGGGCTGACCTGAACTCAACGAGTGCCGACGGCTCCACACCCTTGCACACTGCAGCCTTCTTTGGGCGAACAGACATTGTAAAAGCCCTGCTCGAAAACAAGGCCGATGTGATGATCAGAAACACTTACAATGCTACAGCCCTCGAGTCTGTTTCTGCTCCATTTGCTGACATGAAACCTGTCTATGACCAAATGAGCAAAGACCTTGGTCCTTTCGGATTGAAGCTAGACTTTAAGCAGCTGGAAAAGGCCCGTCCGGTCATTGCTGAAATGATTGAAACCTACAGCAACAATCAATAAAGAAAATGCTCGACAACAGAAGATACGACATTGATTGGTTACGCGTGATCGCCATCGGCTTATTGGTGATATACCATATAGCCATTGGCTTTCAGCCCTGGGGAGTGTTCCTCGGGTTCATCCAAAACAGTGAAACCGCAGAGTGGATCTGGACACCCATGGCCATGCTGAATGTGTGGCGCATCCCACTGCTGTTCTTTGTTTCCGGCATGGGGGTGTATTTTGCTATCCAGAGGCGCGACTGGAAAGCACTCCTAATAGAGCGAACCAAACGAATACTTGTCCCTTACATTTTTGGAATACTCGCGATCGTGCCGCTGCATGTATGGATTTGGAAGAACTACTACCATCAGGACATGGAATTCGCCCTTAGCCCGATGCACCTTTGGTTTCTTGGCAACATCTTCGCCTATGTGCTGATCTTTACCCCATTGTTTTTCTATCTGAAAAAACACCCAAATGGCAGATTTCAGCAGATCATGAGCAAGCTACTGAGCCATCCGGCTGGTTTGCTACTATTGATGATCCCGTTTGTTGCGGAAGCAGAGCTGTTACACCCAGACAGTTTTGAATACTACGCCATGAACGCCCATGGATTCTGGATAGGCATGCTGGCATTCCTCACAGGTTTTTTGTGTGTCTACAGCGGGCAGGCTTTTTGGAGCACCGTCACCCGATGGAGGTGGTTGCTGCTGGCCATTGCTGCCACACTATACACGCTTCGCTTGCTGGAGGGCGAGTTTATTGCACCACTTTACCTAAAGTCCATTGAGTCCAACCTTTGGATATTTACGGTCTTTGGTTTTGGTCACCGATACCTCAACAAACCGAGTGAAGCATTGACTTACTTAAGTCAGTCGGCATACCCGATCTATATCCTGCACATGATCTTCCTCTACCTCGCGTCATGGCTGCTGTTTCCTATGGATATGCCCGCTCCGTTTAAGCTGGCGCTGGTGATATTACTTACCTTTATAGGGTGCTTTGCGGCCTACGAGTTGGTAGTGCGGAGAATCCGGTTTGTACGACCACTTTTTGGGTTGAAGGTATAACCGCACCTGCAGGTAGTCATTTTATAAAAAAGAACATCGCTGAAATAGTATAGCCATGAAACAAACAAAAAATATACTCAGAGTAGCCTTTATCCTGGCAAGCATAGGCTCTTTGTACTTCGTGCCCTGGATACTGGTGAAAGCCTGGATCTTACCTCTGCCCGACACAGTTCAGGAGCAGCTGGAGGAAGGCATCGGGTATGGATTTGATGGAATGATCGCGTACGTGGACCAGGGCGGGAAGCCACCGGAGTACTATGCTGCCGGCTGGCATGACCGCAAGAACAAGATTCCTGCCTACCCACAGGCCTTATTCAAGATAGCCAGTATCACCAAGCTATACGTGGCGGTGGTGGTGGCCAAACTGGTCAAAGCGGAGCGTTTGTCTCTGGACAAAACGCTCGCCGAATACTTTCCGGACCTTGTCGGAAGGATTGAATATGCTGATCGGATCACCTTGAGAATGATGGTGCAGCATCGGAGTGGCATTCCCAACTTTGTAGACCACCCTGATTTCTGGATAAAACCGCCCAAAAACAAACAAGAAACTCTTGAATACGCCCTGGACCTACCGGCAGATTTCGAACCGGGTGAAGATTATGGTTATTCCAATACCAACTACATGCTGATTTCTGACCTGATAGATCAGGTGGTGGGCTATCCTCATCAGCAATACATCAAAGAGGAGATTTTGATACCCCTGGGGCTGAAAAACACGTTTGGCTCCCTAAGTGAAGTGAATATAGATGACGTGATGAGCGGCTACTATGTCGGTGTGGAGGAAGACTTTAAGACTGAAAATACGGGCTTAATGCTGGCCACGGCTGAGGATGTGGGCATATTCATCAGGGCCTTAAATGAGGGCTCCGTGTTCAATGAGGGGGAGCAGGACATCTACTCCTCCATTTACGAGTATGAACATACCGGTCTGCTGGTGGGCTATCAGAGTATTGCCAAATACCACAAAGACATTGATACGGTGGTGATTCAATTTAACAATACCACCAATTTTGATGGATATAACTGGAATTTGGCGGAGATCTTCTATGGTCGCATCGTCAAAATAGTGCGGCGGGCAAATGGAGCGTAAGCTGCATGAAGATTTAAGCAAATAGTTTTGGTCATTGGGGAACTCAGTCCCTTTGGGCGGTGTTAGGAGTGCTTTCTTACCCAGGTGGATTCACCGCTGTGTGGATCTACCAACTCAAATTGTAAAGCAATCCAGCATGAAGTACAATCAATTCATAGCAATATTCGTGGGTATCCTTGTTTCGTCCTGCGGAGGCACTGATCAAACAGCCCGGCAGGAAAAGGCGTTGCCGCAATTTCAAAACAAGGGACACGAACTGATCTACCAAATGACCCAAAAGGTGGGCGATTATGAAACGCTTTGGAACAAGAAAGATGTGGTTTACACCTATACCTACCGCACTCCCGACGGCAAGGCTGACATTTCAACGGAAAAATACCTGTTCGAGGGAGAACTGTCTTATGGCTTGTATCAAACCCATGAGCGGACCTTCCCGGACCTGGAAGGGGCTATTGAGCAGGGCTTCGATGGCCAGGAATACTGGCTCAAGCACAATGGACAGATCCAAAACGACACCAACCGCCTGAAAAGGGTCGCTTTCAATCGACCCACTAATTTTTACTGGTTTGCCATGTTCCAAAAACTGATGGATCCGGGCCTGAACTATGAATACCTGGGGGAAGAAACCATCGATGACACGGTCTACGATGTAGTGAAAATCACCTTTCGTACCACTGACGCCAAGCCAACCGATGTTTATCAGCTGTACATCAATCAAAAAACAGCTTTAGTGGATCAGTTTCTCTTTACCGTGGCAGATTTCGGGGTAGTGGAAACGCCCTACCTGATGAAGCTGGAGTACGAGCAAATCGAAGACCTGCTGATCCCTACCCAAAGAAGGTATAAAAAATCCACCTGGGATGCCCAGGTAAGCGATGAGCCCTGGATCTCCGTCATTTGGTCAGACATTCAGTTCAATACCGGATTGAGCCCTAAAGATTTTTTGAAGTAGCTGGGAGGGGAGTCGTTCGCCCCTCCTTCAACGACGCAATCCCCTTTTAAGCGCTAGACCGCTCACCTCCTGGCCAGTCTTCCACTTTTCTATCCTCCCATTAATTCATCTCCGCCATTATCCGATTAAATTGCAGGGAACATTAATGAATTTCAAACCTGCAGTTACATGAAAACCATCATCAACTCCCCCAAAGCTCCTGCCCCCATCGGCCCATACAGTCAGGCGGTGCTATCCAATGGCGTGCTCTACGTATCTGGTCAGATCCCCATCGATCAGGCCACCGGTCAGCTGGTCAGCACCTCCATAGAGGATGAGACCCGGCAAGTAATGAAAAACCTCGGCTACATTCTGGAAGCCGCCGGAACCAGTTTTGCCAATGTGTTGAAGTGCAGCATCTTCATCAAAGACATGGGTCAGTTTGCGCAGATCAATGCGGTGTATGGTGAGTACTTCCCCGAAAACCCGCCTGCCAGAGAAACAGTGGAGGTCAGCCGCCTGCCAAAGGATGTCAGCGTGGAGATCAGCTGCATCGCTCAGCTCTGATGTCCCTCTGGCCCTTTCTCCGGCAAACCCTGGTATCGAGCCACTCTAAAGACGAGGTATTAAGGAGGATTGCCCTCAAAACCCGCCTGATCGATTCGGAGGTGGTGGTCAATCGGCCGGTGTTCAATGGGGCTTTTTCTCCGGAGGGATTCAGGATTTCGCTGATCATCCGCTCTGCTCAGAATGCACTCCCCCTGACCATCGGTCGGGTGGAAAACACCTCCCGCGGATCCTTAATATTTCTCCGGCTATGTCTGTTTCCAGGAGCTCGCCTTTACTTGTGGTTTTCCACCATCCTGTGCGTATTGATAGCGGCCGTATTCCTAACTCTTTCCTCTCTTACCCTCGCTGTAATCGCCGCACTGCTCATCGCCCTGGCCAACTATCTGGTGCTCACCCTCAGCTTTCATCAGAAAGCCCACGAAACCATCCACCAGATTCAGGGGATTCTGGCAGAAGAAGGGGAATAAAAGCAATTGTCCTTCACATTAGTATTGGGTATTTGATAGCTTTGCACACCAAAAAAAATCCCCCAATAAATGGATTCAGTAAGAGTAAGATTTGCCCCCAGCCCGACAGGCGCTTTGCACATAGGTGGAGTCAGAACAGCCCTGTTCAACTACCTCTTTGCCAAAAAAAACAACGGCACTTTCATCTTAAGAATAGAAGACACTGACCAGAGCCGGTTTGTAGCCGGTGCTGAAGACTACATCCGCCAGTCGCTGGAGTGGTGCGGCATCTCTCCCGACGAAAGTCCCTGGACGGGGGGTGAGTACGGCCCCTACAGACAGTCGGAGCGCAAAGAAATCTATCAGTCCTACGCCCAGAAGCTGATCGATGAAGGCAACGCCTACTACGCCTTTGACACCCCTGAGGAACTGGATGCCATGCGCGACCGACTGAAAGCGGCCGGTGTGGCCACACCGCATTACAACGCGGCAGTGAGGCTCACCATGAAAAATTCACTCACCATGCCCGCTGAGGAAGTGGCCGCCAAAATCGCCAGCGGAGAACCTTACGTGATCCGTTTCAAAATAGACCCGAAGGAAGAAGTTCGGCTGAATGACATCATCAGGGGCTGGGTGCACGTGCATGGCTCCACGCTCGATGACAAAGTACTCATGAAGTCTGACGGCCTGCCTACCTATCACCTGGCCAACATAGTGGATGACCACCTGATGAAAATCACCCATGTGATCCGTGGTGAAGAATGGCTGCCCTCAGCACCGCTGCACGTACTGCTCTACAAATACCTGGGGTTTGAAGCCACGATGCCTCAGTTTGCCCACCTGCCCCTCATTCTGAAGCCCGATGGCAACGGGAAATTGAGTAAGAGAGCCGCTGATCAGGCCGGTTTCCCCGTATTCCCGCTCGACTGGCAAGATCCGGAAACGGGTGAAACCTCTAAAGGATTTAAAGAAGAAGGTTTCATTCCCGAAGCCCTGGTAAATTTTTTGGCATTTCTGGGCTGGAACCCCGGCACCGAGCAGGAGATTTTCAGCTTAGAGGAATTGTCGAATGTATTCAGTCTGGAAAAAGTTAATAAAGCGGGTACCAAATTTGACCTGGACAAAATCAAATGGTTTAACCAGCAGTACTTAAAGTCTACCAATCCGAAGGCACTGGCGGAAACAGTACGCACCGACCTCAAAAACCACTATGCCATAGACAGCAGTCTGGAAACTGCCCTGGTCATCGTGGACCTGCTGAAAGAGCGCGTGACATTTCCACATGAGATGGCTCCCAATGCCTTATTTATTTTCAGAAATCCCACTGAGTATGACCAGAGTGTGACCAGCAAAAAATGGAATGAGGAAGCCGAGCAAGCCGTATTACTCTACGCAGAGGCCCTTGCTACCAAAGAAAGCATCAATGCCGAAGAGGCCAAAGAGCTGTTTTTTTCACTGATGGAAACCCACGGAATCAAAGCAGGTAAAAACATGCAGGCACTCAGAATGGTCATTACCGGAGCGGGTTCCGGCCCCGATCTCATGGCCATTATTGCCCTCATGGGAGGAAAAGCAGTGGCCGAACGAATCAAATACTCCGTAGATCAGTTAAAGTAGTAGACACTTAACTGAGGGACCATGACAAAGAAAAAATCAGAAGACGATCACAAGCCTAAAGTGAACAAAGAGCTTGAAGGTTTTGACATTAGGATTGACCCTTTCGGGGAAATCAAATCGACCATAGACATTGATAAGATCAATCAGTTTCTGAATAAATCTGTGGATGACAAAAAGCTACGCGACCGGGACGATCTGGAGGAGCTGAAGAAAGGAAAAAAGGACTAAGGCTTTTTCGGGAAAATAGCAGATACCTCCCGACGATAAGTCAGGTACTCATCCCCAAACTCGTCAATCAGTTTTTGTTCTTCAAAATAGATGCCTGCAGGCAGGTAACCCAGTATACATACTGCAGACAGTACTACTATATCTGTGGGTGTGTACAATGCCATCCCGATGACGATCAGAATGATTCCTGAATAAATAGGATGTCGCACATAGGCATGCGTACCCTTTCTGATCAGCCCTTTGTTCTCCTCTTTTTTCAATCCTAAAAAGGCCCAACCCGAAAGATGCCTGAACGACGTAATCACCAAAATAACCCCCCAGGAGGCCAAAATCATGGCGATATACCGCACATACCCCGGCGGACTGAGAAGCGTTGCAGAAGGGGTGATGGCCATGAGGTACAGCAGCCACAACAGCCCCACGGTACTGATGAGTGAGTAAAAAAAGCGATAGCCACGGGCAATGACCGGGGCCTTGCTGCGCACTGTTCTTTTCACCCGCTCCGATGCTAACAAGCTATGGAGGGCAAAATATAACGCCCAGCCCCCACCAATGATCAGATAATCCATTTTACCTCGTCAAAAAGTTTAAATTTGCGCCCATCAAGTTAACACCAAAAAAATGGGAAAAATCAAAATAGCACTGATCAAAGAGGGGAAGGTTCCAAAAGACAAGCGCGTGGCGCTCACTCCTTATCAGGCCAGACAGGTAATGGAAAGATTTCCTGAAGTGGACCTGGTGGCCCAGACCTCAGACATCCGATGTTTTACAGACCAGGACTACCTCAACGAAGGCATTCAGGTGGTGGATTCTGTGGATGATTGTGATATTTTGCTAGGTGTCAAAGAGGTGCCCATTCCCAACCTCATTGCCAATAAAACCTATTTCTTCTTTTCTCACACCATCAAAAAGCAGCCCTACAATCAGCCGCTGATCAAGGAGGTAATCTCCAAAAAAATCCGCTTGATCGACTATGAAACCCTCACAGACGAAACCGGCAAGCGGATCATTGCATTTGGCAGATGGGCGGGTATCGTGGGGGCCTACAATGGTATCTGGACGTTTGGCAAACGATACAACCTTTTCGATATCAGACGTGCTTCGGAGTGTTTTGATCTGGAGGATCTCAAAACCGAGTATGAAAAAGTGAAATTGCCCGCCATCAAAATCGCCCTGACAGGTGGTGGCAGAGTGGCCAAAGGAGCCATGGAAGTACTGCACGGGATGAACATTCGCAAGGTCACCCCGGCGGCTTTCATCGAGGAGCAGTTTGATTACCCGGTCTTCACCCAGCTCAACACCCGGGACTACCACGTCCGGAAGGATGGGGGAGAATTTAGCAGACACGAGTTTTATGAAAACCCGGAGCTATACGATGCGGACTTCCTGAAATACGCTAAAGTGACCGACCTATTGATCGCTGCGGCCTTTTGGGATCCCAACTCACCCGTGCTTTTCAAGCGGGAAGACATCCTGAAAAATGATTTTAAAATCAACATTGTGGCTGACATCACTTGCGACATTGAGGGCTCTATCCCTTCCACCAAGAAACCAAGTACCATTGAAGATCCGGTGTACGACTACAACCCAAGTGATAATGAAGTAGAAAGTGCTTTTACCGATGAGGGTAATATCACAGTAATGGCCGTAGACAACCTGCCCTGCGAGCTTCCCAGAGATGCGTCGGAGAGCTTCGGAAATGAGTTGCTCAATAACGTACTCCCTGAGCTCCTGAGTGATGACAGCAGAGAAGTAATCAAACGTGCTACCATCACGGCGGGTGGAGATCTTACCCCGGTCTATGAGTATCTGAGAGACTATGTAAACGGCGAACTGAAATGAAAATTCTTGTCACAGGTTCCGGAGGTCAGTTAGGGTCAGAGATTCAGGATCTCGTGAGCGAATTCCCCGAACTCCAATTTGATTTTACAGATTACCCGGAGTTAGATATTACCAATGCGAGCCTCGTGAGCGACCTGTTCAAACAAAACAAATACGACTATTGCATTAACTGCGCGGCATATACCGCCGTGGACAAAGCCGAAACAGAGCGCGAGGCCTCTGACAAAATTAACCTCACGGGCAGTCTGAACCTGGCGAAGGCCTGTAAGCCATATGATGTCACGCTTATCCATATTTCCACAGATTTTGTCTTCAATGGAGGGGCTTCCGTACCACTGAAGGAATCCCACCTGACCGACCCGGTCAATTACTACGGTGTATCCAAACTCAAAGGTGAGCGCGCCATACAAAATACGCTGAAGAAGCATTTTATCTTTAGGACTTCATGGCTCTACTCCACCCACGGTGAGAACTTTGTGAAAACCATGCTCAGGCTTTCCCAGACCAGGGATGAACTGAATGTCATAGCTGATCAGATTGGCACACCCACCTATGCCAGAGACCTGGCCCGGGCCATTCTCCTGATCATCTCCGCAAAATCGACCTCCTACGGGCTCTACCACTACAGCAATGAAGGGGTAGCTTCCTGGTACGATTTTACCAAAGCCATTTTTGAGTACCGAAAGGTAAACACCCGGGTGAATCCAATCCCAACAGAGAAGTATCCCACTCCGGCCAAAAGGCCTCATTACAGTGTAATGGACAAAAGCAGGTTCAGGGAAACCTTTGAAATAGAAATCCCCTACTGGCGGGAGAGCCTCAAGGCGTGTTTGGATAGGGCATAAAAAAAACCTTGGGAAAATCCCAAGGCCTTTTCAACCTAATTCAAACTCTTAAATCACTCGGAGTAATCGACTCCCAACCTCTTGAGATTGGCAATGGAATTCAACTTCACGTTAGGTGGAGGATCCATTGAAAGTGATTTTTTAAATAATTTTATAGCCTCGTCATTTTTCCCCATCGCCACATAGCACTCACCCAGACTATCGTAGCCATTGGCCACTTTTGGATTTCTTCTGATATTTAGTTTAAAAAACTCCTCGGCTTTCTCGTACTGATTGGCGCCAGCCAGCTGATAACCCAGGGTGTTCAATTCATTCATTGTGGCAATCTCCTTAGCCTCATCAGCAGTCTTTACACCTGCTTCGATATCTCCCTTCTGAAAAAGTAAGGCTGCTTTCATTCCGAGTGTTTGCCCGGTTCTGTTTGCGGCGATTGCCTGATCAGCCCATTTAACGGCCTCTTCATGGTTAATGTTGTTCTGAAGACAATAATTTGCTGCAGAAAGTGGCCCTTGCCAGCCAAATCCCTGCACTCCCCTCAGATCATCTCTGAATTTGGCCAAAATGGTCTCCTGACTCACCGCAAGTTTGATGGGAATCTGCTTCTTTTCCCACATCAGCGCCAACGTGCCGGAGGTGAGTCCTACCTCTGTAAATTGATAGGTCAATACATTGGTGAATGGTGCATCCTTCATCTGAACCTTCACTCTCAGCGCATCTTCTGCCTGCTCATACCAGAAACTTCCCCACGAGGAGGTGTTTTTCGAAAAGATGATGGTCACTGTTCCGCTTTCTTCCGGGATCATGTGCAGCCCGTAGGTACCAGCCTCAAGTTGCTCTCCCTCTATAAGCACTGGTGTGGAGAACGAAATAGTCGTATTTTCATTAGCTCCGGCCCGCCAGGGCATAGGCTTCTGGTTGCCGAAAGCATTGGGAGCAAGTCCCCAGGGCACCTGTGAGCCCCATATCTGACCTGTACGGTCGTTGTTTCCCCTGATCACTGATGGTCGCGAATAGTTCACAGTGATGGTAGTAAGCGCGATGGTTTGATTAAGCTCTGCCGCAGGACTAGGCCTGGGTGTAGTCAGCTGAGCTGCAGCTCCTCCCACCAGCAGCAATGACAAACTCAAGAAAAGTAATTGTTGATTGATTAGCTTATTCATGATGTTGCAAAGGTTTGGTTGTTTATAGATACGAAACAAGCCAAGTACCCGCGAACACTATTTGATGAGCGGCATTTTATGTAATCGGTCATTGAACACTTTAAAGGGCAAGAAAAAAGCCAAAGGAGGAAATCCTTTGGCTAGTTTTTTCAAAATACGAAGGGCCGATTAGCCATTCATGGAAATCAGAAACTCGTCGTTGTTTCTGGTTCCTTTCATCTTGCTGAGTAGGAATTCCATTGCTTCGTTGCTATTCATGTCAGACATGAACTTACGAAGGATCCATACACGCTTAAGCTCTTCCGCATCCATGAGGAGATCCTCACGTCTGGTACCAGATGCCGGTACGTCGATGGCAGGGTATACCCGCTTGTTAGAAAGTTTTCTATCCAACTGGAGTTCCATGTTACCTGTACCTTTGAATTCCTCAAAGATCACTTCGTCCATTTTAGATCCGGTTTCGATCAGTGCGGTAGCGATGATGGTCAATGAACCACCGTTCTCCACATTTCTGGCCGCTCCGAAGAATCTCTTAGGCTTGTGCAATGCGTTGGCATCCACACCACCAGAAAGAATCTTACCTGAAGATGGTACCACGGTGTTGTATGCCCGGGCAAGTCTGGTAATAGAATCCAACAAGATCACCACATCATGTCCACATTCCACCATTCTTTTGGCTTTCTCCAGCACGATGCTCGATACTTTTACATGCTTATCTGCCTGCTCATCAAAAGTAGAAGCAATCACCTCTGCCTTTACCGAACGTGCCATGTCTGTTACTTCTTCAGGACGCTCGTCGATCAGGAGAATCATCAGATAAACTTCAGGATGATTTTCAGCGATCGCATTCGCTATTTGCTTCAACAGTACAGTTTTACCTGTTTTTGGCTGAGCCACGATCATCCCCCTTTGTCCTTTTCCTATCGGTGCGAAAAGATCCAAAATACGGGTGGAGTAATTGTCTGCCTTGGTACACAGGTTAAGTTTTTCCTCTGGGAACAAAGGTGTCAGGTATTCGAAAGCAATTCTATCCCTGATTTCTTCAGTGGTTTTTCCATTGACACTGGATACTCTCAGCAGGGCAAAATACTTCTCACCATCTTTTGGTGGTCTGATCTGACCTTTCACGGTATCTCCGGTTTTCAGACCAAATAATTTGATCTGAGATGGCGATACGTAGATATCATCCGGGCTGGCCAGATAATGATAGTCACTTGACCGTAGGAAGCCATAGCCATCCTGCATGATCTCAAGTACCCCTTCATTTTCGATCACACCATCAAATTCCTTGATGTCTTCGTTGAACTGTGCTTTTCTGCCTTTGTGCTCGTTGCGAGGCTCTTTTCTCTCTTTAGACTCACGGTCCTCAGACTTGGGTCGGTCCTCAGATCGTTCGTTTTCTCTTCGCTTATTGGGCTTATTGTGCCCTTCTGATTTTCCTTCTCTTGGCTTTTGCTCTTTGGCTTCTCCCCCTTTGGCCGCTGGAGCTTCTGCTGATGACTCAGTTTCTATCTCTATGTCCAATGATTTCAGTAGATCTTCGGGGCTTTTTGCCTCGGCCTTCTCTGTGGGCTTGTTTTCCTTTACATTCTCGCGCTTTTTGTTAGCGGGTCTTGGAGGCCGGCTTTCAGATTTGCTTTCGGGTTTGCTCTCAGGTTTGCTTTCCGGCTTTTTTTCTTCTTTCTTGATCTTTTGGATTTCACTATCAGGCAAAGTGGCCTGTTTGTCAAGAATTTCGTAAATAAGGTCTTTTTTAGCAGTTTTTTTGGCGTTTTTCACGCCTAGATTTTCGGCTATCTCTCTTAGTTCAGAAAGGAGCCTTACACTCAAATCGTCTAAAGTGTACATAAATAAGTTGTGGGTTTAATAACTGGATCCGCTGCATAGAAACGCGCGGAATTTTTTTGAAATAAATATCGAAATGGATAAAAATTAAGTGGAGACCACTTGAATTGCACCACAAGTATATGCTAACGGTGAATATTTCACAAATATACGCATATAATTCTGGCGATGGGGCTGTTAATAAATAATGGATGCTTTTCCTTTTATTGGCACAATGCCTTTTAAATTTGCCACTTCAAAAATCAAGAACCGATGTTACAAGTAACTGCAGTAAAGGAAAATTTTGAGAATTTCGTCAATGGACTGAAAAAACGGGGCATTCAGAATGCCGAGGAGCAGCTCAATGAGCTCATTCAGCTGGATGACGAGCGCAAGAAAACCCAGCAATCCCTTGATGACATTCTGGCCAATTCTAATCTTCTGGCCAAGAAAATCGGACAGCTTTATAAGGAAGGCAAAAAAGAAGAGGCTGATGCTGCCAAGGCAGAAACCGGCCAACTCAAAGAAGAAAGCAAGCAGCTGAGTGAGGTACTCAGTGCCATCGAGAACCAACTACTGGACAAACTTTACAGCATTCCCAACATACCCAATCCACTGGTGCCTGCCGGCAAAAGTGAAGCTGACAATGAAGTGGTGAAGTTGGATGACAAGAACCTCCCTGCCCTGTATGATGGTGCCAAACCGCACTGGGACCTCATCACGGAGTATGATATTATAGACTTTGACCTTGGAAATAAAGTAACTGGCGCGGGCTTCCCTTTTTACAAGAGAGAGGGCGCACGCATGGTGCGCTCATTGGTCAACTATTTTCTGGACGAAGCACAGCAAGCCGGCTACATGGAAGTGCAGCCTCCTATTCTGATCAACGAAGAGTCCGGGTATGGCACCGGCCAGCTGCCGGATAAAGAGGGCCAGATGTATGGCATCACTGGTACCAACCTGTATTTGATCCCAACAGCCGAAGTACCTATTACCAACATCTACCGGGATGTGATTTTGGATGCGGGCAGTCTGCCTGTGAAAAATGTAGGTTATACGCCCTGCTTCCGAAGAGAGGCTGGTTCATGGGGTGCTCACGTAAGAGGGCTGAATCGTTTGCATCAATTTGACAAAGTGGAGATTGTGCAGATCGCTCACCCGGATCAATCTTATGAAATACTGGACGGCATGGTCGCACATGTGGAGCATCTGGTAAAAAGCCTGGGGCTGCCTTACAGGATTCTCAGACTGTGCGGAGGAGACCTTGGCTTCACCTCAGCCATCACCTATGACTTTGAAGTGTATTCAGCCGCCCAGGAGAAATGGCTGGAGGTAAGTTCTGTTTCCAACTTTGAAACTTACCAGGCCAACAGGCTCAAGCTTAGATTCAAGGACAAGGATGGCAAAAAAGTGCTTGCTCACACACTGAATGGGTCAGCCCTTGCGGTACCCAGAATTCTGGCGGCATTACTGGAAAACAATCAGACGGAAGAGGGCATCCGCATTCCTGAAGTACTCCAACAGTACACAGGGTTTGATATGATCAAAAGGCCTTAAGTTCACTGAGAGGTGGTCTTTACTTCTCCACCATATACTTGATCAACTTCTGATAGAGGTGGTCGGGATGAAATGGTTTCACTACGAAATCATCCAGGCCAGCCTCCAGAATGTTCTTCTCCACATCGCTGAGCGCTGCGGCAGTGAGCGCAATAATGGGAAGTACGGCCCCCCTTGCCCTGAGTTGGCGAGTGGCTTCATAGCCATCCATCTCTGGCATCTGCAAATCCATCAAGATGAGATCATACTTATCCTCCTCAAACTGATTGAGGGCCTCCAGACCATTTTCAGCGATATCAATGGCACAGTGCCACTTTTCCAGAAACCGTTTGGCCACCATCACATTCACAGAATTATCCTCCACGAGCAACACCCGCTTATCCTTGAGCGGATCCACGAGGGCACTCGGGCGCACCACCTGTTTTCTGAAGCCCTTCGCTATTTTGAAGTACTGCGTGAAATAGAAGGTGGACCCCTTGCCCAGCTCACTGATGAGCTGAATCTTAACATTTTGCAGCTCCAGTATTTTCTTGGTAATGGCCAGCCCCAGCCCCGTGCCGCCATACTTGCGGGTGATTGATGTATTGGCCTGATTGAACTTTTCAAAAATCTTTCCCTTGTCATGATTGGAAATACCAATCCCGGTATCCTCCACAGCAAACCTGATAAAAATACCTTCCGGTTGTCTTTGCTCCTGGGTCATACTCAAAGTCACTTTCCCATCTGTGGTAAACTTGATGGCGTTGTTGAGAAGGTTCGAAAGCACCTGCGTTAAACGTCCGCCATCCCCCAGAAACATGGTGGGCAGTTCAGGATCATATTTGAAAACCACTTTACTCTTTTTCTCCTCCGCTATGGTGGCAAAACCATCCACCAGGTTGTTTCCCAAACTTTTCAGGTCAAGGAGCGATTCTTCCAGCACCAGATTACCGGATTCCAACTTGCTGTAGTCCAGAACGTCATTTATCAATCGCAGGAGATTCTCCGATGAAAACTTGAGGATGTCCAGCGTATTCTTTTGATCATTTCTCGGGTGGCTGTCCAGTAAGTGATGCGTGAGGCCGATGACCGCATTCATAGGGGTGCGGATCTCATGAGACATGGTAGACAAAAAATCTGACTTCACCTGAAGTGAGGCCTCGGCGTTTTCCTTGGCCCTTCGCCATGACAAAGCCACCTGCTGTGACGTGGTGACGGATTGTAAAAAGAAAAAAACCATATAGCCGGCTGGCAATACGAACAACGGTAGATCCACAATTTCAAACTGGTGCAGATTTTTCAGGGTTAAAACCAATAAAATCATACTGGCACTAATGAACGCATAAACTGCACCGATGCGTTTATTGAGCAGTGCAGTGAGGTAGATATAAAAGCCGAGCGCAATACCACCAAAAATAAATATCAGAAAGTACTGATTGATGCGGGTAAACATGGCTGGCGGCAGAAGAATGGCCACGGCCAGAAAGAAAAGGCAAACACCTATAATGATCTTATCACCCAGCCGGGGTGCATCCAAAGGATAGGTATGGTAGGTGTACTTTGTGAATAGTATGCACACCAGATACAAAGTGGCATACTCCAGCTTGATGGTAACAATCCAGGGAATATCAGGAAACAGCCAGTGCATGATGTAATTGCCACTGCCAAAAATGTAATAGCTGAAAGCCATACAAAAAAGCGAGAAATACAATATGCTCTTGTGGTTTCGACCGAAAAGAAACAGACCGAGAAAAAACAACCCACCCATGATCAACGCCCCGGTAAGGAGCGCATCTATGGTGAATAGGTAATTTCGATAGGATAGTAAAGCCGATTTTTTTCCGAACACAATACTATCGATAGGCCCACCCCTGGAATGTCGGAAATTTGAAATCTGAAGGGTGAATACATTGGTATCTTTGAGAATACCACGCTCTATGGGCTCCACCAGCTGGATCCAGTGCGGCGATGAGTTGTCTTCACTATCACCTACCATGCCATTGCTGGTGATCAGCTCATCGTTGATATAAAAGTGGTAGGCACTGTAGACCGCCGGAGTATAGATGGCGTACTTCCGATCAGGATTGATCAGAACCTTTAGTTGGTAGGTTGCATACCCCTCTGGAGAATATCCCGTTTCCTCCATATGGTTCCACAGGCCTGGGAATTTCGCCAATCCGGCTTTGGAGAAATCGGTACTGTCTGGCGAGACCAACTCATTCCAGTAAAAAAACCAGTCTCCGTCCAGTTCAACTTCTGAAAAATCATCCCCAACTTGCCGGAGATCAAGTATGCCGTTGTCTACCGACTGTGCCCTTAACCCAAGCATACAGCACAGTAAAACCAGCCCCGAAAAATATCTAAATTGAATCAATTGGCGGTGTTTAGATTATTTCTGAAGGTAATTCGATTGACGAATTTTGACAAATGTATGATTTATCCACAAATAACCTATTCCCGATGATCAAATCCGAAAAGCCCGTTCTGCTCAGACTTTTATAATTTAGGGCCATGATCATACGAAAAGGCACCAAAGAAGACCTTCCCAGAGCGTTGGAGCTAATCCGGGAGCTCGCCATTTATGAAAAAGCACCAAATGAAGTGACCAACACCCTGGAGATGATGGAAAACGATGGCTTTGGCGAACATCCGATTTTTGGATTCATCGTGGCAGAGGAAGCCGGAACCATCCATGGGATGTCCATGTACTACTGGCGATACTCCACCTGGAAAGGAAAGCGCATCTATCTGGAGGACCTCATTGTCACAGAGGCCAAAAGGGGTTCTGGAATCGGGAAATTGCTTTTCGAAGAGACCATCGCCATCGGCAAGGCCGCTGGAGCCACCGGCATGATGTGGCAGGTACTCGACTGGAACGAACCTGCCATTAACTTCTACAAAAAATATCAGGCCAACATAGAAGACGGCTGGCTGAACTGTAATCTAAATTTTTAAACCTCTTCCAAAAAGGTACGGAAGGCCACAAATTTATTGCTGTATCGGTCAATGACTTTCTTTTGAAGGCCCGGAGCAAAATTATCGAGGTAGTTGTTCAAGCTGGTGATCCCGGGAGCAAAGTATTGCACGGCGTAAGTGGTGCCGGTTGCCTCCGGGTCGTCATTCAGTAATTTCAGAAAACGATGCTCTGTGAAGCAGCCCGTCTGCAACACCTCAGGAATGTGAGTCTGCTTCATCCAGGAAAGCCAATCAGACTCTACTTCTGTTTCTATATTTACTGTAACATTATAAACGATCATATATTTTCATTTACTTGACCAAACCTTCTCCAAAGTAAAAGGGTTTTCTACGCCAATGCCAGCGCTATCCAAAAAGTTTCTGCCTCACTTTCTTATCATACTACTTCACATAGTAGGTGTGGCGGGTACGCTCCTACCTCTCACCAGCGAGCTGGTCGTCGCCCTTACCCCTGTGAACCTCATCGTTTCTACGGGGATATTGCTGGCTTGCCATCCGGGTGCAGTCAAATCCGTTCTTCCGCCCTTGCTTTTCTGTGTTCTGGTAGGTTTTGGGGTGGAAGTGCTCGGTGTACATACCGGATTTCCCTTTGGCAGGTATACTTATGGGCCAGTGCTGGGGTGGAAACTACTGGAGGTACCCCTCGTCATTGGGGTCAATTGGTTCCTCCTTATTTATGCTTTTTTTTCTATAGGAAACTTCTTCAAAAAACCTGCCCTCAGAATCCTTTTTACCGCATTAGTCATGCTTTTGATGGATCTGCTCATAGAGCCCGTGGCCATTCATCTGGGCTATTGGTCCTGGACCGGGGGGGACATTCCCATACAAAACTACCTGTCGTGGTTTGTGATCTCTCTGGTGATGGCCCTGGTGATGCAAAGGTATCAGCCGAAACTATTCAATCCGGTGTCCGTCACATTAATCCTGTCACAAATTCTGTATTTTTCCGCCATCTTTTTTACCAAAATTTAAACACTTTGGAAAAGACCAGGGTTATCAGACCATACCCATATCTATATTGATCAGGGAAAAATTATTACTTGAATGAGTACATTTTCTATCAGGGATTTAGAGCATTTATCTGGAATCAAAGCCCATACCATCAGGATTTGGGAGCAGAGATACGAGCTCATCAAGCCCAAAAGGACGGACACCAACATCCGCTTCTATGATGACCAGGACCTGAAACTCATTCTGAATGTAGCCCTGCTCAAAGAAAATGGCGTCAAGATCTCCAAGATTGCCGAGATGACCCATGGTGATATGCAGCGTGAAGTATTGAAGCTCACAGAACTCAACCTCCGCTACCCGGAGCAAATTCACGCACTGACCATCTCCATGGTGGACATTGATGAAGAGCGGTTTGAAAAAATCATCTCTACTAATATCCTGAAGTTGGGATTTGAGAAAACGATGATGAACATCATTTATCCCTTCCTGAATAAAATAGGTATCCTCTGGCAAACCGGAGCCATCAACCCCGCCCAGGAGCACTTTATTTCTAACCTTGTGAGGCAAAAGCTCATCGTGGCCATCGACGGTCAGTACACCGTGCCGGCGGATAAGTCCAAAAAATATGTGCTCTACCTGCCAGAAGGAGAGCTTCACGAGCTCAGCCTGCTGTTTGCGGATTACCTCATCAAATCACGCAATAATAAAAGCATCTACCTCGGGCAGTCACTCCCCATTATGGATCTGGAAGCTGTTTGCGACATTCACAAACCGGACTACCTGCTATCCGTACTCACCACGGTTCCGGGCCCCAGTGACGTGCAGGGTTACGTAGATCACCTATCCGAAAAATTTTCTAACTGTCAGATTTTACTTACCGGCTATCAGGTGATTGGCCAGGATGTACAAGCACCGGAAAACGTCACTTTTTTCTCCCGGTTTGATCAGATGATCGATTTTGTGGAATCACATACTCTCACATTGTCGAATCTTTAAAAAAGATTCACATTTTTGAGAAAATCTTAAACAATATTTGAACGCTAAATTCGTTCACACTATCTAAACAAAAGCACTCTTCATATCCATGAAGGGTTTTTTTATGCGTTTTTCGGAAACCATTTGATGTCTATACACGTAATAATGTTTATGTATTTATAGAAAAAACTTAAACAAAAGGATAAAATTCTGTTTAACTTTTTGTATCTTTGAATTAAACAAAACGAAAGACGACTATGACAGCTCTTGAATTCAGTTATAAAGTAGATCAACTAACCAGCTCATTAAAGCCATTCGCTCTGAAGCTTACCAGAGACATGGAGGATGCCAATGATCTCCTTCAGGAAACGATTCTAAAAGCTTTCACTAACAGAGATAAATTTGCCGAAGGGACTAACCTGAAGGCCTGGATGTATACCATCATGAAGAACACCTTCATCACCAACTATCAAAGAATGGTGCGGAGAAACACCTTCATAGATACCACACAGAACCTGCATTATATTAACTCCACAGGCAGCACCATCCAGAACAACGCCTATACGGATTTTGCCATGCGTGACATCAATGGTGCCATAGACAAGCTGCAGGACTCTTACAAAGTACCGTTCATGATGCACTTCAGGGGATTTAAATACCACGAAATAGCAGATAAGTTGAATATTCCCATTGGAACTGTCAAAAACAGAATCCATATTGCCAGAAAAGAGTTGAAGACCAAACTGAAGGTTTACGGCAATAAGAACTAATGGGTAAAAAGATAGGTGTTATTGGCTCAGGTTTTGCGGGCTTGTCGGCCGCTTGTCATCTGGCCAAAGCCGGAAATAAGGTAATTGTTCTGGAGAAAAACAGCACTCCGGGAGGCAGAGCCAGGCAATTGAAAATGTCTGGCTTTACTTTTGATATGGGGCCGTCCTGGTATTGGATGCCTGATGTATTTGAGCGCTTCTTTGAGCACTTCCAGAAAACACCTTCCGATTACTATGAACTGCAGCGACTGGATCCATCTTACAGGGTAAGGTTTGCAGAGGAGTCTATAGACCTCCCGGCTTCTATGGCTGAAATGGAAGCCTTGTTTGAAAAAATAGAACCCGGAAGCAGTCTGGCGCTAAGGAAATTCCTGAAACAGGCCGCCTTTAAATACGAAGTGGGCATCAACGACCTGGTGTATAAACCCAGCCGGTCACTCATGGAATTTGCCGACAGACGCCTGCTCACAGGATTGCTGAAGATGGACGTGCTCACCTCCATGAGTAAACACATTCGCAAATTTTTCAAAAACGAAAAACTGATTCAGCTCATGGAGTTTCCAGTGCTTTTCCTGGGCAGTACTCCTGAAAACACCCCTGCTCTTTACAGCCTCATGAACTACGCCGACATTCAGCTGGGCACTTGGTACCCCAAGGGAGGAATGTTTAAAGTAGTGGAGGGCATGGTAACGCTGGCAGAAAGCCTGGGCGTAAAATTTCATTATGACGAAGCGGTGACAAGCGTGAACATTGCGGACAAAAACATCACCCACCTGGTCACCTCAAAGGGATCACATGCTGTAGACATAGTAGTAGGGGGTGCCGATTATCATCACCTGGATCAGCACATTCTCCCGGAGGGGTATCGCAATTACTCCCCCAAGTATTGGGACACCCGCACCATGGCTCCTTCTTCCCTGCTGTTTTATATTGGGGTGGATCAGCCGCTTCCCAATATGAAGCACCACGTGTTGTTTTTTGATGAAGACTTCAAACAACATGCCCACGAAATCTACAATGATCCCAAGTGGCCCTCAAAACCCCTCCTCTACACATCCGTCACTTCCAAAACAGATGATACCGTGGCTCCGGCAGGCCATGAAAACCTGGTCATTCTCATTCCGGTGGCTCCAGACCTTGAGGACACTGAAGCCATCAGAGAAAAATATTTTCAGCTTGCCATGGATCGTTTGGAAGCGTTTACCGGAACCAACATCCGGGACCATATCGTGGTGAAAAAAAGCTATGCGCACAATGATTTTGTAGCCGATTACCACTCATATAAAGGGAATGCTTATGGACTCGCCAATACCCTGCTGCAAACCGCCATTCTGAAGCCGGCCATGAAAAGCAAAAAGCTGACCAACCTTTATTTCACTGGCCAGCTCACTGTACCAGGTCCAGGTGTGCCTCCCTCCATCATCTCCGGCGAGGTAGTGGCTCGGGAAATAGCTAAAGATTTTAAGTAATTTTAGCATAATGGATCTATACACCCACACGGCCCTCCAATGCAGCAAGGTTATCACCAGAAACTACAGCACTTCGTTTACTCTGGGCATACAAACACTACATAAGAAATTTCACATGCCCATTTATGCCATTTATGGGTTTGTCAGGTATGCCGATGAGATTGTGGATACCTTCCATGATTTTGACAAAGCGCAGCTCCTGGCCCGCTTCAAGATGGACACGTACCAGGCGATTGACGAAAAAATAAGCTTGAATCCGGTATTGCACTCTTTTCAGCTCGTCGTTAATCAATACCACATTGGGCATGACCTCATCGAAGCCTTTCTGCATAGCATGGAGATGGATCTGCAAGGTGAATCCTACAACCAGGCCGGATATGAAGAATACATATACGGCTCTGCAGAAGTGGTAGGCCTCATGTGCCTGCGGGTATTTTGCGATGGTAACGATGCAGAGTATGACCGCCTGCAACCTTCCGCCAAACACCTGGGCGCGGCATTTCAGAAAGTGAACTTTCTCAGAGACATCAAGAGCGATTTCAAAGAACGGGGAAGAATCTATTTTCCCGGTGTAGACTTTTCCAGTTTCAGTCAGGAGGATAAGAAGAAAATCGAAACCGATATAGAGCAGGACTTCAAAGCCGCCCTGATCGGCATCAAACAATTGCCACCACCGGTCCGTGCTGGTGTGTATCTTGCCTATATCTATTATTTGCAGCTATTCAAGAAAATCAGAAAATTATCAGCCTCCAAAATACTCTCTGAGCGGATTCGGGTGCCTGATTTGCAGAAAATGGTTCTGCTGAGCAAAACATTTCTTATGCACCGCCTCAAACTCCTGAGATGAAATCGCTCTACCTACTACTGCACATTGTCACCCTCGCGTTTCCGCTCATTCGCTCGTTCGAGCCACGTATTCAGTATGCCAAAAAATGGCCAGCCCTCTTTCCAGCCATATTCATCACAGCCGCATTCTTCATCACGTGGGATATCATCTTCACCCAAAAAGGGGTCTGGGGCTTCAATGAAGATTATTTAATCGGAATATTTCTGTGGGGCCTCCCCCTAGAAGAATGGCTCTTTTTCATAAGCGTGCCCTTCGCCAGTGTGTTTATCTATGAGTGTGTCAGGTACTTTCTACCAGGGATCAAAACCGGCAGAAGCTTCCGGATCCTTACAGTTTCGATGGCCTTTTTGTTATTGGTGATGGCCGTGATAAACGATCAGAAGGCCTACACCTTTTGGAATTTCATCTTTGCAGGTTCATTTCTCATCCTGGTCGCGCTCATGAACCCACAATGGTTAGGCCAATTCTGGGTGGCTTACAGCATACATCTCATCCCTTTTCTTTTCATCAACGGAATATTGACCGGGAGCTTTCTTGAGGAACCAATTGTTTGGTATAATAACAGGGAAAATCTGTACTTCAGAATCTTCACCATTCCCATCGAGGATTTTGTTTATGCTTTACTTTTATTACTTATGAATATTACGTTCTATGAAGTCATAAATAAATATTACATACGCATCAAACATAAATAATCAACATACAGTTGTAGTCGCATGTTAAGCCTAAAGGTACAAATAGATCAAAATTCGGGATTCTGCTTCGGAGTGGTTTATGCCATAGAGATGGCCGAAGACCTACTGGAATCTGAAGGTCACCTGTATTGCCTTGGGGACATTGTGCACAATGATGAAGAAGTGAAACGACTGGAATCCAAAGGCCTGAAAATCATCAGCCATGATGACCTTCGCAGCCTACATGATGCCAATGTGCTGATCAGAGCCCATGGGGAGCCGCCCAGCACCTACCAACTGGCCATACAGAATAACCTGACCCTGATCGACGCCTCCTGTCCCGTAGTACTGAAGCTTCAAAACAGGATCAAGAACTCCTTTGACAAAAAAGACAAGATCTACATCTATGGAAAGCATGGACATGCAGAGGTGATCGGGCTATTGGGGCAGACCAATGACGAGGCGGTGGTTTTTCAGAGTCTCGAAGAACTGGATCTGGACACATTACCAAAATCGATCACACTCTATAGCCAGACCACCAAAAGCACAGACGCATTCTACGAAATCAAAGCAAAACTAGAGGCAGCAGGGATAACACTCAACACCCACGACACCATCTGCAGGCAGGTGTCCAACCGAGACAAAGAACTTCGGGCCTTTGCTCAACAATATGATCACATCATATTTGTATCCGGCACCAAATCCTCCAATGGAAAAGTGCTGTACAATATCTGCAAGGAAAACAACCCACGGACCTATTTCATCAGCAACAAAACTGAACTACAAAAAGAATGGTTTACAGAGCACAGCAGCATTGGTATTTGTGGAGCCACCTCCACGCCCATGTGGCTGATGGAAGATGTTCGTGATGAGCTAAATACCTATTGAAAATGAATTATTTCATCCATACTGCCCTGGTTGTCGGTACTTTTCTCCTGATGGAAGCTGTGGCCTGGGCCACTCACAAGTATGTGATGCATGGCCCACTCTGGAGCTGGCACCGATCACATCACAAAAAACATCCCCATGCATTGGAAAGGAATGACCTTTTTGCATTGGTCTTTAGTATCCCTTCCATACTCCTTATTGTGGCAGGCTTTGAGCTCCCTGAATGGGCGTTCTTAAAGTATGTGGGGTTTGGCATCATGAGTTATGGCCTGTTCTATTTTGTTTTTCATGATATCATTGTACACCGCCGCATCAATATCCAATACAAAGCCAAAAACAAGTATATGAAGCGAATCATGAAGGCTCACTACGTGCATCACGAAACCCACACCAAAGAGGACGCTGAGGCCTTTGGGTTCCTGTACGCGCCAAAAAAATATGAAGCAAAAGAGGATCAAACCATTAGAAGAAAAAAATAGCAGTTTCCTCAGCAAATATTGACCATTCACCGAAAAGACACTCACTTCTCATTACAGTTATCAGAAAAGAATTATTTTTACCATTCATTAAGCGAAAAATCTCACTAAGAACCAGCTTGTTTTTAAACACATTTACTAACAAGCACCATGGCAAACCAAACAGACGAAATCTGGAATCCTATTGATGGTTTCAGTAATTATGAGATTTCTAATAAGGGAAAGATTAGAAGCAAGACACGCAAAACCTGGCACAAGGGGAGCAAAACCAACATGACCATCAAAGGCAAATTGATGAAACAACGTTGGAACAAAATGTGCAAATGTTACTTCCTGGATTTGATCGATGACGAAAAGAGAAGACGTACAGTCTATCCGCACAAAGAAGTAGCTAAGGCTTTTTTGGAAAACAACGATCCGGAAACACTCAACATGATCATCCATGAGGACAACAATCCTCGTAACAACAAGGCCGATAACCTGAAATGGGTGAGTGCTTCAGATCATATGAAATGGCAGTTTGAAGTGGGCAACAAAGACAACTTCAAAGTATGGAAAACCAGAAAGAAAAGATACAAAAACGGATTCAAGCCCGACACTGTATTACCTGGCAGACCTAAGAAAGCTAAAGAGGAAAAAGAACTCGTTGCCGGTTAAAAAAGTACATGGTCCTTTATGCAGATAAGGGACCATTTTTTTTGCCTACGCGGCCCGCAAGAAAATGAAGGGTAAGTAGTCAATGCGTTGGACTGAGGCATATGAGGTATCAGATCACTACCTCACCATCGGAACTTCAGTCTCCCCACACAATATTGCTTGATCCTAAAGATGCTTTGACTCTCCAAACCCCAGGGCACAAAAAAACCCGTTACGAGAGTATCGAAACGGGTTCTTAAATTTCTTTGAAGTAGTTATTACTCAGCTGCTACAGCCGGGTCTACATGAACGTAAGATCTGTCCTGTCTTCCTTTACGGAATCTCACAGTACCATCGATCAGCGCAAACAAAGTATGGTCTCTACCGATGCCCACGTTTTCACCTGGGTGATGCTTAGTGCCTCTCTGGCGCACAAGGATATTCCCTGCGATTGCTTTCTGGCCACCGTATATTTTTACACCAAGTCGTTTACTTTCTGACTCTCTTCCGTTTTTCGAACTACCTACACCTTTCTTGTGTGCCATGATTCTTTAACCTTTAATATCTTCTATTAATACTTTAGAGAAATTCTGACGATGACCATTTTTCTTCTGGTATCCCTTTCTTCTCTTTTTCTTGAATACGATTACTTTATCGCCTTTCACGTGTCCCAGGATAGTACCGGATACTTTGGCACCTTTTACTGTAGGGGCTCCTACTTTTACTTTACCGTCATTGTCTACCAACAGCACTTGATCAAAGTCAACCTTAGTTCCTTCTTCTCCTTCAAGTAACGGTGCGTACACAAAGTTGTCTTTCTCAACTTTGAATTGTTTTCCGGCTATGTCTACTATTGCGTACATGTTTTTTGTTTGCTTTTTCAAAAAGGAATGCAAAGATATGGGTTTGTATATTAATAATCAAACTATCCTTTAGCATAAATATAGGTTAAAAAAAAATTCACTTTTTTTTCACTTTTCTAAATGCCCCTTTGCAGCGTTTTTTAATGAAGTTTTGATTGGTCAAAGATAACTTAAACATCTTTTTAACAGCCAGTTATCAAATATTTTATCTTTTTTTTCACCCCTCTTTTCCCATCCCCGGGGCGCTTGATTTTTCCATGGACTTTTTACACATTTGTAAACGCAGCTAGAAAAAAATAAACCACTTTTCGCTTCGGGCTGTATCCCAAACCTTAGCAAAACACTCAAAAAGGGCGATTTCGATAAATCGACCCCCAAATGTTTTGTCGGTGTGGATAACTAGTTTTGATTGTGGATAACATTGTGCGTATTCAACTTGTCTAGTGGATAAACATTGAATAACTTAAGTGACCTATGAGCCAAGCAGTAGAACCATTACTTAAAGAAAACCCTAATCGCTTCGTCTTATTCCCCATACAGCACAATGATATATGGCAATTTTATAAACGAGCCGAAGCAAGTTTCTGGACTGCAGAGGAAATCGACCTGAGCCAGGATCCTAAAGATTGGGCTTCTCTCAATGATGGCGAAAGGCATTTCATTAAACATGTACTGGCATTCTTTGCAGCTAGCGATGGCATCGTCAACGAAAACCTTGCCGAGCATATGGTGTCTGATGTGCAGTACACAGAAGCCAAGTTTTTCTACGGCTTTCAGATTGCCATCGAAAACATCCACTCAGAAACCTATTCCTTATTAATAGATACCTACGTAAAAGACCCTAAAGAAAAAGACTCACTTTTCCACGCCATAGATACGATGGACTGTGTGAAGAAAAAAGCAGACTGGGCCCTACGCTGGATCGATAAAGGAAACTTTCAGGAAAGACTGATCGCATTTGCCGCCGTGGAGGGCATCTTCTTCTCCGGTAGTTTCTGTTCCATCTTCTGGTTAAAGAAGCGAGGCCTCATGCCCGGACTCACTTTTTCAAATGAGCTGATCTCAAGAGACGAAGGTCTTCATTGCGATTTTGCTTGTCTGCTGTATAATAATCACATCAAACACAAGTTACCTAAGGAGACAGTCACAGCCATTATAGAAGATGCTGTGATCATAGAAAAGGAATTTGTAACCGACGCACTTCCCGTGAAACTGATCGGGATGAATGCTGACCTCATGTGTCAGTATATAGAGTTTGTCGCAGACAGACTTTTGATGGAGCTCGGCTGCTCCAAAGTGTACAACTCCACCAATCCATTTGATTTTATGGATATGATCTCCCTCCAGGGTAAAACCAATTTCTTTGAGAAAAGAGTAGGTGAATACCAGAAAGCCGGAGTAATGGACAGTGGCACTGGCAACAACGACGATAAAGCCAAATTCAGTTTAGACGAAGACTTTTAATGAACCGTAATTTTCCATCCCAAATCGCCTTATAAGAAATGTTAGTAATCAAGAGAGACGGAAGACGTGAATCCGTAAAATTTGACAAAATCACCGCCAGAATTGAAAAACTCTGTGATGGTTTAAACTCGGACTTTGTAAAACCAGTGGAGATCGCCAAGAAGGTGATTGATGGTCTGTATGATGGAGTGACCACCATTGAGTTGGACAACCTGGCTGCCGAGATCGCTGCCACGATGACCACCCGTCATCCGGATTTTGCGAAGCTTGCTGCTCGCATATCTATATCTAACCTTCATAAGGTGACTGAAGAGTCTTTTTCAAACACCATGAAAAGACTGTATACTTATGTAAATCCTAAAACAGATGAAAATGCAGCTTTGGTGTCTACCGAAGTATATGGCATCATCAGGGCCAATGCCAAGCGATTGGATGAAGCCGTGGATTATACCAGGGATTACAATTATGACTTCTTTGGGTACAAAACCCTCGAAAGATCATACCTGATCAAATTGGATGGAAAAATTGTAGAAAGACCTCAGCACATGCTGATGCGGGTTTCTGTGGGTATTCACATGGATGATATCGACGCAGCGATAGAAACCTACAACCTCATGTCTGAAAAGTGGTTTACACACGCCACACCTACGCTCTTCAATGCGGGGACTCCCAAGCCACAGCTTTCCTCATGCTTCCTGCTCACCATGCAGGATGACAGCATCGATGGTATCTACGATACCCTTAAGCAGTGCGCTAAAATCTCACAATCAGCTGGTGGTATAGGTCTCAGCATTCACAACGTAAGGGCTACAGGCGCTTACATCAAAGGCACCAACGGTACCTCTAATGGTATCGTGCCTATGCTCAGAAACTTCGACATGACTGCCAGGTATGTGGATCAGGGAGGCGGGAAGCGCAAAGGAAGCTTTGCCATCTACCTGGAGCCCTGGCATGCAGACATCTTTGACTTCCTGGAACTGAAGAAAAACCACGGAAAAGAAGAATTGCGTGCAAGAGACCTTTTCTATGCACTTTGGATTCCTGACCTTTTCATGAAACGAGTGGAAGAAAATGGCGAATGGTCACTCTTTAGCCCAGATGAAGCACCCAACCTGTATGAATCATACGGAGATGAATTTGAAAAACTTTACGAAAAATACGAGAAGGAAGGCAGAGCCAGAAGAACCATCAAAGCGCAGGAGCTTTGGTTCGAAATCCTGGAATCTCAGATAGAGACCGGCACACCTTACATTCTTTACAAAGACGCAGCCAACAAAAAGTCAAACCAAAAGAATCTTGGCACCATTCGGTCGAGCAACCTTTGTACTGAAATCATGGAGTACACCTCCAAAGATGAAGTAGCGGTGTGCAACCTGGCTTCCATTGCTTTGAACAAGTTCGTCAATGAGAAAGGTGAGTTTGATCACCAAAAACTCTATGAAATCACCAAAGTAGCTACACGCAACCTGAACAAGGTGATCGATGTAAACTACTACCCGGTGCCGGAGGCCAAAACCTCCAACATGCGACACAGACCTATAGGAATTGGTGTACAGGGATTGGCTGATGCCTTCATGCTGATGAAGCTTCCATTTGACTCCCCTGAGTCCAGAAAACTCAACAAAGAGATCTTCGAAACCATCTACTATGCTGCTATGGAGACTTCCATGGAGCTGGCTCAGAAAGAAGGTCCATACGAAACCTTCAAAGGATCACCGGTATCCAAAGGCATCTTCCAGTTTGACATGTGGGGCATTACTCCCGACTCAGGCAGATGGGACTGGTATGACCTGAAGCAAAAAGTAAGAAAGCACGGCGTGAGAAATTCACTGCTTTTGGCACCTATGCCTACGGCTTCTACTTCACAAATCCTTGGAAACAATGAGTGCTTCGAGCCTTACACCTCCAATATCTACACCAGAAGAACCTTGTCTGGTGAGTTTATCGTGGTGAACAAACACCTGATGACTGACCTGATCAACCTGGGCTTGTGGGATGATAGAATGAAAAACCGCATCATGACAGCCAATGGATCCGTACAGGGCATTCCTGAGATTCCTGAAGACATCAGAGAGCGTTACAAAACCGTTTGGGAGATCTCTCAGAAGTCCATCATCGATATGTCAGCAGATAGAGGTGCATTCATCTGTCAGAGCCAGAGCTTGAACATCCACTTGCTGGATGCCAACTTCGGTAAGATGACCTCTATGCACTTCTATGCCTGGAAGAAAGGTTTGAAAACGGGTATGTATTACCTGAGAACCAAGGCTGCCACAGATGCCATCAAGTTTACGCTGGAAAAAGAAGGCGCAGCGCAGCCCGAAGGAAAATCAAAGCCTGCGGCAGACCCTGACGCTGATAAAACTCAAAATCAGGCAGCCATGCAGTGCTCCCTCGATGATCCGGAAGGATGCGAGATGTGCGGAAGTTAAAAATTTGCTATTTTGATAATCGAAGCCTCACTGAAAAGTGGGGCTTTTTTTATGTCCCATGGCCAGCAATCAAGGCTTCTTTTGATAGAAGTAAGAGGAATCAGTATTCATCGTCAGCTGCTCGCCATTCATCTCCACCAGATCAATGACAGTATGGTCACACCCGGCCGTTTCCTCATGTACCAATACCCTGAGCGTATCCACATCCTCATTCCCATAATCCAGATAATATTCATTGCTCTCAGTTACCAGAATCAATGTCACCTGAAAAAGCGAGACCATACTGTCAGAAAAATTCCTGATCTCATAAGGAAAATCCGCTCCGTCACTTGCGGTCAGCTCCCAACTCAAAAACTCAAGGTATGATGAATCCTCCTCGCTAAAATCCAACTGCACCAAAACATCCGGAGGACGAGAAGCACACTTCCTGAAATCACAAGAACCCAGTAAAAACATCAAAATAATCCAAACTGTAGGCCTCATAAAGCTTTGTATGTCAGTAACTAACACAAAGATAAATGCTATTTCAACTGAATTATATCGCCTGCCTCAAAGTTATTTCTCTATCCCCAGTAGCGTAGAAATGTCCTCCTGAATCAAGTGCTCTTCCGTTTGGGCAGCATGTACATAAGGCTCCACCGCACGCTCCTTACAGTCCATAATGGGACAGCGCTCACACGTTGTATTGACTTCACGCCTCACGATGTTGGGGTCCCTCAAAAACTTAATTCTTCGCTCGAGGGCGCCATCCACCAGAAAACCAATGGTCACACTTACAGCCTCCTCAGGGTTAGACACATTAGGGAACGCGATGGACAGGCACAGGTATTCATTGGTGGTGCCATGGTAAAATGATCGCTGAATACCCGCCAGGTATTTGATGTCCGGATCAGATTCTCGTGCTTTATATAGGTCCCGAATAACATCCAATGAAATCCATCGTCGACAATAGTGTTCATTCAGCTCATTGCCATGCGGGTTATGCAGGCGTGTGAGGTGCAGCTCTTTGGTCAAAGTAAAATAATCCGGTCCTTCCCCCACAAATCGCAGGAAGAACAAATTCTCATAGCCAAACACCGCAGGAAGGATATTGGTGAGGCGCTGCATAATCATCTCGGGGGTCACATCGTACTTATCCAAAAAACCCAGCAGCATCTGGGGATCCCAGACCTTCATATCGCCCACCGCCCTGATGTCCCTTACGACCTCCTCCTGTGGCATCATGAGTGCCGCTGAAAAATAAGAAGCCCTGTAATTGTTAAGAATCTCCTCAAACGTATGGTCACCATAAGGTGGTGTGCTCATTGGCCTGTTCTTTACCTTAGTCCACTGAAAGGCAATTTCACGACCCAGAAGAAAATTCATCTGACCGGAGTTGAGCCCCCGGTTGATATGTAGCAGGCGTTGTTTTTCATCATACAGAGAGCGCACGTTGCGCAAGGAAGGGTATTTCTGGAGTTCATCCATCCCCGTGCGAACACCTATTTCCAGTAAAATACCCGTCAGCAGCTTTTCATTGAAAGGAATATCCTTGAGCTCCGGAAATTCCAGATGAAGCTCTTCTACGGCCTCTTCCAAATCGGCAAAGTAATTCTGATGCAGCTCCTGATAGGATCGGAGGGCTGCATAATAGAAACTTTCCTGCTTCAGCTCAAAATTGCGTGACACCTGAAGCACAGTATTGACGAAAGCATTGATTTTCTCCGGATCATAAGAAATGATCTCAACCAGCTTCTGAGGATTCAAGCCAAACTGCTCCAGCGGGAAGGCCTTAAAAAAATCAGACTGGATCAGGTTCACTATGGGTTCGAGTTTCCTCGGCACCTTCAGCGATACCAACTCATCATAGCTTACGCCGAGGGCTTTAGCCAGAATCATGATTTTATCTCCTTTGGGGTATTTCTTTCCATTTTCAATCTCACTCAGGTAAGACAGTGACAGGCCGGTCTTCTCACGCAGTTCCTGATAGGATATCCCTTTTTCATTTCGGATTTCCTTGAGTTTGAGACCGAAAATGAGCTTGAATTCAAATATCTCTTTGGGCATTCGCCAAAAATAATTCAAAAAAGCGAAATAAAAGTATTAGCGAAATTTCGCTGTTTAATATATTTCGCTATATTTGACCATGTTTAATCAGATAATCATCTTATTATGATCACAGAAGCACACATCCCGGAAACCCAAACACCCCTGGGAATCCAGATAAAAGGAGCCACACCGGCTCCTTACATGGAGATCCTCACTCCTGAGGCACTCGAGTTTTTACAGGCACTCCACGTGCGTTTCAATGAGCGACGCAAGAAGCTCCTTCGAGATAGGGTCATTCGTCAGGAAGCTTTTGATGCAGGGGTCATGCCCAATTTCCTACCAGAAACACAGGACATCAGAGAGTCAGACTGGACAGTGGCACCCATCCCTGAAGACATCTGGGACCGACGTGTGGAGATCACCGGCCCGGTAGATCGTAAAATGGTCATCAATGCCCTGAACTCCGGCGCCAAGGTATTCATGGCAGACTTTGAGGATAGCAATGCACCCTATTGGTCCACCAACATGGAAGGTCAGATCAATCTCCGGGACGCCATTCGCAGAGAGATTGAATTCGTAAACCCGAACGGGAAGACCTACCAGCTCAACAAAGAAACGGCCACCTTATTCGTGCGCCCCAGAGGCTGGCACCTGGAGGAAAAACACCTTCAGATAGATGAGCAACCCGCTAGCGGAGCGCTGGTAGACTTTGGACTCTACTTTTTTCACAATGTACGCGAACTGATCAAAAGGGGATCTGGCCCATACTTCTATCTGCCTAAGCTGGAGAGCCACCTGGAAGCACGCCTTTGGAATGAAGTATTTGTGTTCGCACAAAACTATCTCGGCATTCCTCAGGGCACCATCAAAGCCACGGTATTGATAGAAACGCTCCCTGCAGCCTTTGAACTGCATGAAATCCTGCACGAATTACAGCATCATTCTGCCGGGTTGAATTGTGGTCGTTGGGATTACATTTTTTCCTACATCAAAAAATTCAGAAACAATCGGCATAAAATTTTGCCGAACAGAGATCAGGTCAATATGACGGTGCCTTTTATGAAAGCCTATTCTGACCTGGTGATCCAGACCTGTCACAGGCGCGGGGCCCATGCCATGGGCGGAATGGCCGCACAAATTCCGATCAAAGACGATCCGGAAGCCAATACTGCCGCCCTGGAAAAAGTACGCCTGGATAAACTCAGGGAAGTCATGAACGGACATGATGGCACCTGGGTGGCTCATCCGGGACTGGTATCCGTGGCTAAAGAGGTCTTTGACCGGCACATGCCCTGGCCCAATCAGTTTCACAACCTGCGCCGCGATGTGGATGTGACCGCTAAGGATCTGGTGCAAACCCCCACCGGTACCATCACCGAGGAGGGAATACGCACCAACATCAACGTGGGAATTCTCTACGTGGAAAGCTGGCTCAGGGGAGTCGGTGCAGCAGCGCTGTACCACCTGATGGAGGATGCTGCCACCGCGGAGATTTCACGCTCCCAGCTCTGGCAGTGGATTCACCGCCACTGCTATACCGTGAGTGGAGTAGCCATCACTGTGGATCTGTATGAAAAACTCAAGCGAGAGGAATTGGTGAAGATAAAAGCAATGCTGGGAGAAGAGGCTTATAACTCCGGCCGATTTGAAGAAGCCATAGAGATCTTCGACCGCCTCGTGAAGAATGACACCCTTGAAGAATTTTTAACTATTAACGCCTATACCTATTTAAACTAAGATGATCATGAAAACCGAAAGAATCCAAAAAATCCAAAAAGACTGGGACGAGAACCCCAGGTGGAAAAACATCCATCGCCCATATACCGCGGAAGAAGTGGTCAACTTACAGGGATCTGTCCCAATAGAGCATTCCATTGCCAGAATTACGGCCGAAAAACTGTGGAAAAAGCTGAATGACAAACCCTTTGTGGCCGGGCTGGGTGCCCTCACCGGCAACCAGGCGGTACAGGAAATTGCCGCTGGCCTGGAAGCCATCTACCTCAGTGGATGGCAGGTGGCTGCAGATGCCAACCTGGCCGGAGCCATGTACCCCGATCAGTCGCTTTACCCGGCTGACTCTGTTCCCAGTGTGGTTAAGCGCATCAACAATGCCCTACTCCGAAGAGATCAGATCGAAAACCTGAATGGAGACAGCAGCATTGACTGGCTAGCGCCCATCGTTGCGGACGCAGAAGCCGGATTCGGAGGAAACCTAAACGCCTTTGAGCTGATGAAAGCCATGATAGAAGCCGGAGCTGCGGGTGTCCACTTCGAAGATCAACTGAGCTCAGCCAAAAAGTGTGGTCACCTGGGCGGAAAGGTACTGGTACCCACGCAGGAGGCCATTGACAAGCTGGTAGCAGCTCGCCTGGCCGCAGATGTGATGAACACACCAACGCTGTTGATTGCCAGGACGGACGCAGATGCCGCCACGCTTATAACTTCTGATATTGACAAGCGTGACCACCGGTTCCTGACAGGAGGTCGCACCAATGAGGGTTTCTTTGAGGTGACCAATGGAGTAGAAGCCGGAATCGCCAGAGGACTGGCTTACGCACCCTACTCAGACCTCCTATGGATGGAAACATCCAACCCGGATTTGGGTCTGGCCAGAGAATTTGCGCAGGCGATCAAAGCGGAGTTTCCAGATCAGATGCTGGCTTACAATTGTTCGCCATCGTTCAACTGGGCAGCACACCTGACTAAATCCGAGATGTTTACCTTCAGGGAAAACCTTGCGGAAATGGGATACAAGTTTCAGTTTATCACGCTGGCAGGATTCCACGCACTCAACACTTCCATGTTTGAGCTCTCCAAAGCTTACAAGGAGCGTGGTATGGCCGGGTATTCCGAGCTTCAGGAGCGGGAGTTTGCGCTGCTGGACTCAGGTTTCAAAGCTGTGAAACATCAGGCCTTTGTGGGTACGGGTTATTTTGACGCCATTCAGAATACCGTACAGCAAGGAAGGGCTTCCACCGTAGCCATGGAGGGAAGCACTGAAGTGGAGCAATTTTAAAATAATGTGTTCCTGAGTTTGTAAAAACCGGCCCTCTGGGTCGGTTTTTCTAGTTCCACGCCAGGCTGGCTCGCTCCGCCCAATAATGATCTGGCTTCACCTTCAGGCCATCCAATACCCTGATGTCTTGCTGGGAGAGTTTGATTTCAGAACCCCTAACATTGGAAATGAGATGTGCCGGAACAGCCGCACCACTCAGCACCACTGACACAAATGGCTTGCTCAGGACGTAAGCCAGTGCAACGGCATCCTCGGTAACCTGATAGCTCTGGGCCATATCTGTGAGGGTCTTTAAATAAGCCCCGGTATTCCTGCTTGTCAACCGGCCATTGGCCAGTCCCTCTTTGATGATCACTCCCAATCCCCGATCAAAGGCCTTTTGCAAGGCCTCGCCAGCAGACTGCTCCAAACAATTATAGGTGGCCTGCACTGAGCCAAAAAGTGGCTTTTCTCCAACTTTCACCGCAAGGGCTTTCTCCAACACCACACTTTGCTGAACGCCGCTCAGAGAAAGTCCGATCAAATAACCCATCTCACGAATTTCCTCCAGGCGCTGCAGTACCGCCCTTTTCTCCAACACACCACTCTCCAGGGTGGCTGAGTGAATCTGATAAATTTTCAGCGCGGTGCCCAAACGCTGCTCGCTCTCCGGCCATTGCAGATTCAAACGCTCCAGTGTATGCTCCTTCACTTCATGCTTATCTGCCTGCACAGACCAGTCCGCGGTGTAGTAGTATCCCCATTTTGAACCGACCACCACCTCTTCCCGAGGGTGGGCCATAAGCCATGTGCTCAGGAAAGTTTCCGCCTTTCCATAAGATTGAGCAGCATCAAAATAATTAATCCCCTGGGCTCTGGCCAGGGAAAGCATCGCATGTGTTTGAGCTTCCATTTTAGATGGATCATACTCATTTCCAAGGTCTTCATGGTGACCCAGGTTGATATAGCCGGGCCTGCCCAGCGCCGCGAGGCCTAGCCCTGTACATGATACACTGCACCCTGATTCTCCGAACATTCTGTATTCCATATGTTCGAAGCTAAAAAAACACTACGATTCTACCTTCTCGGTCAGCCGGAAATTGGTGACTTCTCCCTTTCCCAGTCCCCATCGCTCGAGTATGGGAGTTTCCAGGGCCGGCTCACGGTATTCATCAGGCGACATGATCGGAATACCATGTACAATGGGATAATACCTGCCACAGGAGGTGCAGGTCATGAGCCCTTCAAGTATCTCCTGACCAGCTTCCTTGATCACTTTTATTTCCAGATCGCTCTTATCAAAAGGGCAACACAATTTCTTGAAAAATGCTTTCTTCATGGTTTTGATATGATTTGATTAAACTTTATGGTCGTATCCAGCGGATTTTCTGCTTTCCACAATGCGGATATCAGGGCAACCCCTGACACTCCAAGCGATGCTATTTCTCCGGCGTTTTCAAGACTGATCCCGCCGGATGCGAATACCGAACCGTCAAAATGCTCACAGGCCTCCCGCACGACATCTGGGGATACCAGCTCACAAGTATCCACCGATGAGGAGGGATACATCGCACAAAAACTGATATAGTCTACACCTTTTTTTCTGAGGGCCACCCAGTCGGCATGTGCACTCACTGTAAGGCCAATTATCTTTTTGAAAGTGCATTCCGGGCTCGGTAAATCCTCCTCCCTGTCGAAATGGACACCCTGAATGCCCGGTAGGGAGGCCAGCTCCAGATTGTTGTTGATCAGAATAGGTACCTGACCACACACCGCCTGCAACCTGTTTAGAAACTCGTGACGATCCTGATCCGGATGCCAGTGATCCCACACCTGGATGGCACCTATGCCTCCACTCAGAATATGGAGTAATCTGTTTTCCAGGGCGTCAAACCCCTCAGCAGGATCCAGCACTAAATAAACTCCCTTTAGCTTCGGCTTCATTTCCATCCGCGATTTAAAGCATCTAAAAAAGCCCCCCAATAAGGATCAACACCCGGGGGAGTCAATGGGCTGAGTACTTCTCCAGCCAGCCATCTACCGGCCCTTTCCTCCGTAGCTTCCCCAATCTTAACCGCCTGGTGGCCGTCCTGATGCAACTGATTAATAATCCCGGACACCTGCCCCGGAGCTACCGCCAGAAGCAACGCACCTGCACCTACACTACAAAGAGGATCAATACCAAAAGCCCCACAAATACTGTCCTGAGCGTACCCCCGGGGAATGGCTGCTACATCCACCTGCACTCCACACCCTGCAGCCGTCATCATTTCCCATATGGCTCCCATCACACCCCCCTCGGTGATGTCATGAATCGCCCGCACACCCTCCGAGTGAATCCCGGCCGAAATAGCCGACATGGCGGCATCTACCGCTGATGATGCATAGAAGAGCGCCTGACCAGCCTCTAATACCTCCTTACCACATTTATTCAGTACTGTTTCGGGAAAGCTAAGGGCCAGGATGGCGGTGCTAATAATGGCTGGCTCCTTCACCAGAATGAGACTATCGCCAGGACGAGCCATCTTGCTCAGCAAAACCTCTTCCGAGGGCATAGTGCTCATCATGGTCACTCCTCCTGAAATGGTACTATTCTTACCAGAAATCCTTCCGGTGTGCCCACCAGTAATGGCCACTCCCAGCTGATCACAATAAGTACTGATGTGGTTCCAATAGGAGTGAAACTCAGCCGCTGTGAGGGTTTCCGGTAAGTTGAGGCAAAACTGAGCATACTGGGGCAAACACCCTGCTGTGGCCACATCTGATGCTACCAAATGAACCGTCAACCATGCCGATTCCTGCAACCCGAGTGTTGGAATTAAAGTGGCAGGGTCAGTAGCCGTGACAAGCGACTGACCCCCATGAAGCGCTATGACACTTACATCCACACCATATTGAGGGCCGCTTACCACCTCCTGTCTCACAGCCCCGGTGGATGGGAAAACGTGGATTTTGAGAAAATCCTCCTGGATTTTGCCCGTATCCGGAAATCCTGAAATCATGGTTGGTTTCTTTTGACATAAACACCAAAAAAATCACCTACTGGCACGTGCCATTCCTGTACGGGAAACCACTTGGGCAATCCTGTACACTGCCATTCTACCGTATAATCTTCCCCTTGGAGTGCGATATCAATCACTTTGAGCAATGATTTCGGAGTGTAAAAATTGGCTGTTACATAAAAAGGATTTTTACCAACCACCTGCTGCATCCTGCGGCGCACATATTTGGGCGTGTTTCTGTTCATCATCCCGAAGACTATCCCGTGTTTGCCCACACGGGCCGCCTCCCTAATCACCTTCACCGGGTCTTTATAGTATTCAAAAGTAGTAATGAAGGCCACCGCATCGAAGGTGTTGTCACGAAAGGGCATGTGATGAGAGTCTGCCAGCACCAGGTCACCTCCGAAGAGCTGTCTGCCCTGAGCCAGCATGAAGGGACTCAAATCACCACCGGTAGCCTCTATCCCAATCTCGTGCCACCACCTGGTGAATCGTGTGGTCCCACATCCAAACTCGAGTAGGGTCTTCACCCTGGGGTCCTTTTGAAGCCGATCCGCGATAATTTTTTTTTGAAAAATCTCCGCACGCTTATACCGCCCCTCGTACCAGAGCTCATAGGTATCGGTGTGTTCGCGGTTGAAAAACCACTCTTTTCTGCCCTGCCAATTGGTCAGGTTCTGTTTTACTAACTCATCAAAAGCCATCTCATCATTTTTAAAAAATGGAATAAAAAAACCGTACCGTCCAGGCATGCGCGGACAATACGGTTTATACTAATGACTTTATAATCTTACTAAGAGTCAACCGATATTCCTACGCTGGCATTACCCAGATCAGGTTCAACGGGTATCATCTCAGCCGAATAACGGCACCCCGTGGTTACTTCAAATCTATACGCTAAAACCAGAACCAAAAAGGAATCCGGCTCCTTTCCATCAATTTATTTACTTGCTCCGTTCACAATAGCTTCTACCACCTCAGGATTGAGCAGGGTGGAAGTATCACCCAACTGATCTGCTTCCCCAGAAGCTACCTTTCGGAGAATCCTGCGCATGATTTTTCCGGAGCGGGTTTTAGGCAGTCCGGGAACAATCTGCACCTTATCAGGTTTGGCAATTGGCCCGATAATCTTGCTCACGGTTTCCCTGATTTCATTTTTCAAACTCTCTTCTGAGCGGCCCTCCATGTCACAGATCACGTAGGCATAAATCCCCTGACCTTTCACATCATGAGGGTAGCCCACCACAGCGGACTCGATCACCTTAGGATGCTCATTGATAGCATTTTCTACTTCGGCAGTGCCCATTCTGTGACCTGACACATTGATCACATCATCTACACGACCCAGGATTCTCAAATAGCCATCATGGTCCCTCTTGGCTCCATCTCCTGTAAAGTAGAGTCCCTTGTAAGTGGAAAAATAGGTCTGTTTGCATCGATCATGATCCCCATAGGTGGTTCTGATCATACCGGGCCATGGGAACTTGATACATAGGTTTCCCTCCACATTGTTTCCATGAAGCTCCTTTCCCTCGGTATCAACAATGATTGGCTGCACCCCAGGCAGTGGCAATGAGGCATGCGCGGGTTTGTTGGGGGTCACACCAGCGATGGGCGCTATCATGATACCTCCGGTTTCCGTTTGCCACCAGGTGTCTACCAAGGGGCAGTTTCCTTTACCCACATGATCGTGGTACCAGTGCCAGGCCTCCTCATTGATAGGCTCTCCTACGGATCCTATCACCTTCAGAGTGTCCATCTTGTACGGCTCCAGCGGCTCCAACCCGTAGGCCTGCAGCGCGCGAATGGCCGTAGGCGCTGTATAAAACTGGTTGACCTTGTGCTTATCGATTATCTCCCAAAAACGACCAACATGCGGATAGGTAGGTACTCCTTCGAACATGAGTGTGGTAGCACCAGCCAATAACGGGCCATATACGATGTAAGAATGCCCAGTGATCCACCCGACATCTGCTGTACACCAGTATACATCACCCACATTATACTGAAACACATTCACAAAAGAGTAATAGGTATAGACCATATAGCCACCACAGGTGTGCACCACCCCTTTGGGCTTACCTGTGGATCCGGAGGTATAAAGGATAAAGAGCATATCCTCTGCGTCCATTTCCTCTGCCGGGCAATCCAGTGGCTGGCCCTTGATGGCATCACTCCACCAAATATCCCGTCCCTCCTTCATGGTCACCTCGGTACCTGTTCTTTTGAATACAATCACTTTCTCTACTGAGGTAGACTTTTCCAGGGCCTCATCCACCACACTTTTTACTCCTATGCTCTTGGCTCCTCTGTAGTTCCCATCTGAGGTCAGCACCATTTTAGCCTCACAGTCGTTGATTCGATCTGCTACAGCAGTGGAGGAAAATCCCGCAAACACTACTGAGTGTACCGCCCCGATCCGGGCACATGCGAGCATAGCCACAGCAGCCTCAGGCACCATGGGCATATAGATAATCACCCGATCACCCTTTTGCACTCCCTGTGCCTTGAGAGCATTGGCAAACTGGCAAACCTGATGATATAGCTCCCTATAGGTAAGGGTGACGACCTCATCTCCCGGCTCATTGGGTTCCCAGATGATGGCCGGCCTATCCCCCATGATGAACAAATGACGATCGAGGATGTTTTCTGTGATGTTCATTTTCCCATCTACAAACCAGTTGACATCTGGCCCATCAAAATCCCACTTCAATACCTTTGACCATGGCTTCTTCCAATGAAAAGACTCTGCCACTCTCCCCCAAAACTCTTCGGGCTGGAGAACGCTTTTCTGATATTCATGGATGTAACCGCTCAGGGTTTGAATCTTGTGACTCATGTGTTTTGAATTTTTATGTTTTTGATAATTTAACGTTAGATAGGCCTTCAAATATCATGGATATCACTTACAATTCCTATGTGAAATTCCCAATTTGACAATGCTCCATCAGGTCCGCCCCAAAGCAAGGCCAAATATTTTACCGGCATTTACTTAACGGCCAAAAGAATATTCCATTCGTCGTTATTTATCGATAGTGAGGTTCGCTTCATTCATAACCGCATCAAGGGCAGGCCGAAAACAATCGTGCAATATGGTCATGCGTATTATCCATCCAATGACTATATTTATGAAACTGACCAAATCCAGACATGAAGACCAACAAGCTCCTAATTGCCACTCTGGCGTTATTCGCCGTAAATGTACCCGCTTACAGTATGGATGGAATGTCCTCTAGTAGTTTCAATATCACACTTGGACTTCTGGAACTCCCATTCCTGATCATGGCTGTTGTTTTTAGTTTCCTCAATGCAAAAAACCTCAAGGGAGGAAAATTTGGGACAGGAATGACCTACCTGGCCTGGGGATTTCTGGTGATGGCCGTGGGTCACCTTCATATGCAGATCGATTACCACTTTGGGTTTAACTTATTTAACACCCTGCTGGGTGAAAGTGGTGGTCTTATCGCCTGGTTTATTGCACTTATTCTCACATGGGGACTTTCCGGGTGGGGGTTTTATCAGATTTGGAAGGTAAGTAAATCCTGATGTTTAAGTCCCTTTACAAAAGATTGAGTTCCCGACCCCATGGGAACCTCTTGCGTGAAGAGCACAACCGTTTTATCGAATACATTAAATCCTTTGAAGCACAAGGGATTTGGAACGAAAATCTGGACAATAGGATCAAAAGCCTGGCCAAGGAAAGCTTTGACAGTCAGCTTAACAGATCCGCCGGACTCTACCTACTCTTCGAACATTCTTTTATTTACAAACAAAAAAATCCATCCAAATATCAAACTCAGCTGAGAAGAGAGATGCGGGGCCGGTTTCCCAATTTGGTGGACACGCTGTTTTTCAGGATCATCTTTAGTTCAGTCAATAATCAGGAGCGTGACCTGGCTTATCTGATTGTGGATCTGGTATGGTCCAAATACACCGATATGGTGGGCAATTCCAAAAATGAACTGCTCAAAAACTACAAGTATCAGGTGGATAAAGCTGCGGAGCAGTTGAAATTTAACCAGCTCAACAGAAGTGAATTCAGGAGTACGGTAAAGTACGAAGTGTCCAGGCTTTATGAGTACCTCTGCCTCTCCATGGGCCAGGCCAAAATATCAGAGTGGCTCCAGGAGGCTTATCAGCTATTGGCAGACAATTATCAGTTTCTTGATGGCTTTTCACTCCTAATTGGCATTCTTCCCGAGCCCCTCCTGAATGAGCAGCAGCTGAGCCAGCTGAGCCGGGAGCAAATTCACGGTGTGCTGTTGGAAAAAACCGAAAAGCTGGAAGAAACCAACCAGAAACTTCAGATACAAATCGCCGAGCGGGAGAAGATTCAGCGGGAGCTGGCTCAGAGTGCTGAAAGGCTCTACACTGTAGTGGAAAATGCCATGGACGCAGTGGTTCTGCTGGATGCTTCCGGGAGGATTACCTTTTGGAACAATCAGGCTGAGACCATTTTTGGATGGTCAAGTGAGGAGATCATTGGCAAGAAATTCTCGGAGCACATTGTACCGCCAGACCGAAAAGAGATCCTGGACAGAGGGTTGGATTTCTTTCTTAAAGGACAAAAAATGCCCACCATCAACCGAAGATTTGAGTTGGTGGGGCTTTCAAAAGAGGGGAAGCTTATTGACCTGGAGCTATCCATTGGTGCCAACCAGATTGGTGATGAGGTTATTTTCACGTCTTTTATCAGAGACATCTCAGACCGAAAGCGCTACGAAAAGCAACTCATGGATGCCCGGGACAAAGCGCAAAAGGCTTCTCAAACCAAGGCAGAATTTCTCTCAACCATGAGTCATGAGATACGCACCCCTATGAACGGCCTGTACGGCACCATTGAGTACTTACTGTCAGAGAATCCAAGGGAAGATCAGCGGGAATCTCTGAAAATGATGAAGCACTCCGCCAAGGGCTTGCTGGTGATACTGAATGACATCCTCGACCTTTCCAAACTGGAAGAAGGTCATGTGGAATTTGATCAACGTGACTTCTCCATTCAGGAGCTGTGCAACAGGACCATCTCCACGTTTATGCAAATGGCAGACGAAAAAGGAATCAACCTGAACCTGAACTTGCATCAACCCATACCCGGGCTCATAGGAGACCCCGTGCGCATTGGCCAAATTCTGAATAACCTCATTAGCAATGCCATTAAATTTACGGATGAAGGCTCAGTGGAACTAAGTGTAGAGTGCCTGGGGACGTCCAATGACTCTGTCAATGTGCAGTTCAAGGTTATTGACACAGGAACAGGTATTGCACAGGCCGATCAGGAACGCATTTTCCACCGCTTTACGCAGATTGACAACTATGGAAAGACTCATCTGCGGACGGGAACCGGACTTGGATTGTCCATTTGTCAAAAACTCCTACAACTTCAGGGAAGTGACCTTCAAGTAGACAGCTCCCCCGGAAAGGGGTCCAGCTTCTTTTTCAAGCTCTCGTTTCCCAAATCGACCCAGAGAATTGCGCAGCATCCCACACCGGATGATCAAAAAAGAGACCTCTCTGGTGTCCGAGTTCTTCTGGCCGAGGACAATCAGATCAATCAGATAGTCGCCAAAAGGTTCCTGGTGAAGTGGAACTGTGAAGTAGACATTGCCGATAATGGATTAATTGCCCTGGACTTACTGGCAGTCAACCAATATGACGTGATTCTCATGGATTTGCAAATGCCGGAAATGGATGGGTTTGAGGCTTCCAGGGCCATTCGAAATCTCAAGGATTCTCATATGAAGCGAATCCCCATCATAGCGCTAACAGCGGACGTATTTCCCGAGGTGAAAGAAAAAGCCTTGCAATCGGGCATGAACGACTTTATGTCCAAGCCTTTCGACTCTGAAAAGCTCTACTTCACCATCGCTTCGAACCTATAACCCATACTAATGATGAGTGGCTCCTCCAGCCCCTCTTGGGTACCTGATTTGCTCCACCATCTCCTGCACATCGGCCGGGGGCGCAGGGTAAAACCTGGAAATCCCGAATGAAACGGCAAAGTTGACCAGCATGGCAATGGTGCCAAAACCTTCCGGAGAGATTCCAAACCACCAGTCAGCCTGAGTACCTCCTCCAAATCCATCAAACTTGAACTTGATCATGTAAAACAGCATCAGTAAGATGCCGACGACCATACCGGCGATGGCACCCTCTTTGTTCATTCGCTTATCGAAAATGCCCAAAATGATCGCAGGGAAGAACGACGCTGCTGCCAGCCCGAAAGCCAGTGCCACCACCGCCGCCACAAACCCGGGCGGATTAATGCCGAAATATCCAGCCACCAATACGGCACCCAGTGCCCCTACCCGTGCCCAAATCAATTCCTCCTTATCAGAAAGGTTAGGTTTTAATTGCTTTTTGATCAGGTCATGTGAAATACTGGCTGAAATCACCAGCAGTAAACCTGCGGCTGTAGACAGGGCTGCAGCCAGTCCTCCCGCTGCCACCAGAGCGATCACCCAGTTGGGCAAATTGGCTATTTCAGGATTGGCCAGCACCATGATGTCACGATCTATCGTAAGTTCATTTTTCTCTCCAGCCACGTATTGAATCTTCCCGTCTCCATTTTTATCCTCAAAAGCGATAAGACCAGTAGACTCCCAATTAGAAAACCACTGAGGTACCTGCTCATATTCCTGATTGGAAACCGTCTCAATGAGGTTGGTCCGAGCGAAAGCCGCTATGGCAGGAGCAGTGGTATATAGAATGGCAATGAAAATCAGCGCCCATCCGGCTGAAAGACGTGCATCCCTCACTTTCGGAACCGTAAAGAACCTGACGATCACATGGGGCAGACCTGCCGTACCTACCATCAGGGCAAAGGTGATCGCAAAAACATCTATCATGGACTTGGTACCGCCGGTGTACTCTGCAAAACCCAACTCTTTGTGAAGGTTGTCTAGCTTATCCAGCAGATAAGTACCATCCGCTACCTGGCTCCCAAAGCCGAGCTGAGGAATGTAATTTCCAGTAAGCTGAAAACTGATGAAAATAGCCGGCACCATAAACGCAAAAATCAGAACACAGAACTGAGCGACCTGCGTATAAGTCACCCCTTTCATTCCGCCAAGGACCGCATAAAAGAAGACAATGCCCATGCCTATGTATACACCCACATTCACCGGCACCTCCAGAAAGCGTGAAAAAACCACGCCCACACCGCGCATCTGACCTGCCACATAGGTGAACGACACGATGATCGCGCAAATCACCGCCACCGTACGGGCCACATTAGAATAATACCGATCTCCTATGAAATCAGGTACTGTAAACTTTCCGAATTTCCTGAGGTACGGAGCCAGAAGCAGCGCCAATAAGACATACCCACCTGTCCAGCCCATAAGGTATACTGAGCCATCATAGCCCATAAAAGATATGAGTCCGGCCATGCTGATAAATGAAGCCGCAGACATCCAGTCTGCTGCCGTAGCCATACCATTGGCCAGGGGAGAAACGCCACCTCCAGCCACATAAAAATCATTAGTAGAGGCTGCTCGGGCCCATATGGCAATCCCTATATAAAGTGCGAAAGTGAATCCTACGATGAGGAAAGTCCAGCTTTGTACATCCATGAAGATCCTACTTTTCGTCTACATCAAATTCCTTGTCCAGCTTGTTCATCAAGCGGACATACACAAAGATCAGAATCACAAACGCATAGATGGATCCTTGCTGGGCAAACCAAAATCCCAACTTGAAGCCTGCAAACTGAATTTCATTGAGTTGGTCCACCAGCAGGATGCCGGCGCCAAACGAGACTGCAAACCAAATGGTCAGGAGAATTAGCAAATACCTGACGTTTCTGCGCCAGTACCGCTTCATTGTATTTTCACTCATGGTTGGATTAGTTACTTAACCTTGAAAGATATATGATTTTACCTTCCTGAAAAGAATTAATCCTAACTCAAAATGATTTTTTCATAGAAAATATTCTGTCGCAATGGCCGTAAACGCCCCAAACAGACTTATCAGAAACTTTTTGAGCCCAAAGTGATGATTGGGACTGCTTTCCACAAAAATGGTAGTGGAAATATGCAGGAAGCTACCAGACACAAAGGCAAAAAGCAGGAGAAGTACCTCAGGAGAAAGATTGAGCACCTGGTCGCTCATGAGAAAGCCAACCGGCGAGGAAATGCTAAAGATGAGGAGTATACCCCACAGTCGCCCATCGAATCCCTTACTTGTCCGAAGTGTAGTCACCAGGGCAAATGCCGCCGGCATCTTGTGGAGGACAATTCCCACGAGTAGAGAGTATGACTCATGCCGCTCATGAAATGGAGAATCATGGGTAAGCAGTGCTCCCTCCAGAAAGGAGTGAATCACCAAAGCGATCAACAGACCAAACTTGGACGTTCCGGTGATCTCATCATGAGCATGCGTATGTCCGTGCTCAATACCAGAAGTAAAATATTCCAGCAGCTGCTGAAAGAAAAAACCAAAGAGGATGTATAAACCAACCTCCAGTGGGTCTTCTGACAATGAGAAGACTTCAGGAAGAATGTGTATAATGGTGACGGAGAAGAGAAAAGACCCTGCGAAGATGAGCGGGTACCGGATACTTTGGGTGTGATGACCAAAAAATTTAGAAGAAACACCCCCCAGTACGGCGGATAAGAACAAAATAAGAATCATTAAAACCATCGATCGGCGATATTATAGCGGTGAAGCATCTCCCTGCGCGGGCGCTGCAACTTCATAGAACGGATAATGCAATTCCTTTCAAGAAAATTCACCTGGAGCTGAACTTTTATTAATTTTTATTACAATCATTGAATGTTGTTGCGTTCTATCCGGGATTGCAGCCCCGAAGACACAAAACTTTTCAATTTACCCTCATCATCCTGATAAATCAAAAATGCCTCCAACTCTGTGGTGGATAAAATCTCTTTTGCACCCTCTACACCCAATACCATAAACGCCGTGGCGTAGGCATCTGCCGTCATGCAGTCCTCAGCAAATACAGAGGCGCTTAGTAAATTATGACTGGTGTTATAGCCCGTTCTGGGATCTATGGTATGTGCTATGATACGGTCTCCCACCTGATAATAATTACGGTAATTCCCAGAGGTGGCCATAGATAGGTCATCCAGCTGCACTATCGCCAACAGACGTTGCTGGTCCCTGGCTACCATCGGATCTTCTATCCCGATTTTCCAGGTCTCATTATCCTGATTCTGCCCTCTGGCGCGCACCTCTCCACCTATCTCCACCATGTAATGTTCCAATCCCTTTCCCTCCAGAAACTCTGACACCAGATCTACGGCATAGCCCTTGGCAATGGCACTAAAGTCCAGATACATGCCAGGATCCATTCTTACCTGACTCCCCTGGGGGATAATTCGCTCAAATCCCACCAAAGATCTCAAAGAATCAATCACACTGCTATCGGGCACTGTGACTGACTTATCCGGACCGAAACCCCAGGCATTGACCAAAGGACCCACAGTAGGATCAAACGCCCCATTGGTACGCTCAAAAACCAACCGGCTGGACTCCAACACCTCAGTAAACATTTTCGTGGGATAGAGTATACTGTCGGTTCTATTGAGCAGAGATATTTCCGAATCCGGAATGTAGGTGGACAGCGACTGATTGAAAGCCTGAAGAATGGAGTCAATTTCGGTCTTGTAACCGGGTACATCGTCACCCAGGTATTTCACATTGTAGATAATTGTGCCCATGGTCTGACCCGTAATATGTGTCAGCTGAAATTTGGGCTGACCCATAAAAACCCGATAAATCGCTACTACCACAACCACCGCCAGGATGACCCTAAACACTAGTTTTCGACTCATAATTGGATATTTTACGCAATATTAAGGCATACACTATTACTAACCTTCATTAACATTATCTTTGTCCAAGATCGAAAACAAAGCATGAGAGAAGACTACCTGAGAGGTGATGATGAGCAGATGGATTCTGGAGAAAAAGAGTTTGAAAAAGCCCTGCGCCCTCTTTCGTTTGATGATTTTGCCGGACAGGATAAAGTGGTTGAAAACCTGAAGATTTTCGTGAAGGCTGCAAAGCTCCGCTCTGAGCCGCTCGACCATGTACTGCTACATGGCCCTCCCGGACTGGGGAAGACTACCCTCTCTCACATCATTGCCAATGAACTTGGCGCTGGCATCAAAGTGACTTCCGGCCCGGTACTGGACAAGGCCAGTGAGCTGGCTGGTTTGCTTACCAACCTGGAAGCTCACGATGTACTATTCATAGATGAAATCCACAGACTCAATCCGGTAGTGGAAGAATACCTCTACTCTGCCATGGAGGATTACCGCATCGATATCCTGCTGGACAGTGGACCCAATGCCCGATCGGTACAAATCAGCCTGGAGCCATTTACGCTGATCGGAGCTACTACCCGTTCGGGCTTGCTCACTTCGCCACTGCGTGCACGCTTTGGCATAAACTCCCGACTGGAATATTATGATGCCAAATTGCTCACCTCCATAGTGGGTCGATCAGCAGATATTCTGGAGACGCCCATCGATCAGGAAGCCGCCTACGAAATAGCCCGCAGAAGCAGAGGAACCCCTCGTATCAGCAATAACCTCCTCCGCCGAACCCGTGACTTTGCCCAAATCAAAGGAGATGGTGCCATTACTCTGGACATTGCTAAAATGGCCCTCAAAGCACTGGATGTGGATGACCATGGGCTGGATGAAATGGACAACAGGATTTTGGCTACGATCATCGAAAAATTCAAAGGTGGGCCTGTGGGGCTTTCTACCATTGCCACAGCTTGTGGTGAAGAGGCTGAAACCATAGAAGAAGTCTATGAACCTTTCCTGATCATGGAAGGCTACATCAAGCGAACCTCCAGAGGTAGACAAGCCACAGAACGCGCCTATCAGCACCTTGGTCACATCCCTCCGCAAGAGATGGGAAGGCTTTTCTAAGAAGACCCAAAATCGACTTCACGGGATCATATGTATCACATTAGTGCTGTGAATGTTCTTTCCCCGGATATCAAAAGGTAAAAATAGCGGGAGGTGATCTTTTCATCCTATTTTTAGGACTATAGCAAAACGCAAATGAAAAAGATCTTAGTCCCACTTCTACTACTTTATTTCCTGGAAGGCCTTGCCCAAACTGCTCCGGGTAACATACGCCTCAATCAGGTAGGCTTCCTGCCAGAAGCTCAGAAAATCGCGGTGGTTGTTGGCTCCAGCCAATCGGCCTTTGAAGTCATCAAAAACAGTAACTCGGCAGTGGTTTTTTCCGGTACGCTGTCCGCATCCAAATATTGGAGTAAATCCGAAGAAGATGTGAAAATCGCTGACTTTTCGGACTTCAAAACCAGAGGAACTTATAGACTGAAACTCGGAAATGGGGACCTTTCCCATCCTTTTAAAATAGCCGATGATGTACTCCTGGATGTAACGAGCGCCACCATCAAGGCCTATTACTACAACCGCGCTTCCATGGAGCTCACCGAGGAGTTTGCCGGTGTCTACAATCGCCCATTGGGCCACCCGGACAATGCGGTGGTAGTTCTGCCTTCGGCAGCTTCCGATGAGCGTCCCGCAGGCACCGTCATTTCCACGCCGAAAGGCTGGTATGATGCCGGTGACTACAACAAGTACATTGTAAACTCAGGCATCAGCACCTTTACCCTGCTGGCCGCTTATGAAAACTATCCTGAATTCTACGACACCCTTGACCTGAACATCCCCGAAAGCGGCAATGCACTGCCCGACCTCCTCGATGAGGCCCTTTGGAACATTGAGTGGATGAGTACCATGCAAGACCCCAATGACGGGGGAGTGTACAACAAGACCACTACTGCCAACTTTCAGGGAGTGGTGATGCCACACAAGGCTACCGCCACCCGGTATGTGGTGGCCAAGGGCACAGCTGCAGCACTCGACTTTGCCGCTGTAATGGCCATGGCTTACAGAATTTACAAACCCTACCTGCCCGACTTTGCTGACGAATGCCTGACCAAGGCTGAATTGGCTTGGGCTTGGGCCAAGACCAACCCCAATGTAGCCTATAACAACCCTGGAGCACAAGATGGCTATCCGGCGGTTCATACCGGTGGTTATGGAGATGGCAACTTCAACGACGAGTTTTTCTGGGCTGCCGCTGAACTCTACATCAGCACCAAAGATGACAGCTACTTTTCCACCCTCAACTTTTCTCAATACTTTGGAACACCAGGCTGGCCCAATGTGCAAACCCTGGGTATCCTGTCGCTCATCACCCATAGAAAATCCCTAACGGCAGCTGCAGATACCACGGCCATCAAAAACATCCTGATCAATATGACGGATGACATCAAGGATTACCAGAAAAACACTTCCCCTTACCTCATTCCAAACAATGACTTCTACTGGGGAAGCAATAGTATCCCCGGCAACCAGGGGATGCTGCTGATGTATGCCTATGAGCTGACGAATGACGTGGACTACCTGAATGCTGCCATAGGAGCCGTGGATTATCTCCTGGGGCGAAATGCTACTAAATATTGCTTTGTATCAGGTTTTGGGACTGTATCACCAATAGACATTCACCACAGGCAGTCTGGCGCCGACAATGTGGCCGCACCGGTGCCAGGATTTCTGGCGGGTGGCCCAAACCCACAGAATGTAAATGACGACTGTGGTGCCAGCAAGTACCCCAGCCTCGTTGCCGCCCAATGCTACGTGGATGATTTTTGCAGCTACTCCACTAATGAAATTACCATCAATTGGAATGCGCCGCTGGTGTACACCGCAGGAGCCATTCATGCAGTCTATGACCGGGATTTCAAAACACCCAATACCGATCCGGTAGAGGAGCCTTTGTCGCTTTCTCCTTTATTCAAAGTTGAAATATACCCCAACCCGGCAGATGATTTTCTTATTGTACAAACCGATGAACACACCTTTGGGGAAATGGACATTCGCATTTTTTCCATCAACGGAAAAGAGGTCATCTCCACTACCCAATCGAGGATTGATGTTTCGGCATTGACACAGGGAGTGTATGTAGTCAGATGTAAAACCCGACAGCAGACCATCAGCCGTCAGATTCTGATCAGATAACCCATTGAATGAAAAAATCAAGCTGGCAAATGGATTTGCCAGCTTGAGAATCATCCCTTAGCCCTTGTAAGAACCCGGCTCATATCCAAAGGTAATGGCGATGCGATTCCATGAATTGATCTGGCAAATCAGCAAGACAAGATTAGCGATTTCCACTTTGCTAAAATGCTCCGATGCATGGGTATATGCACTTTCCAAATCCGAATGACCTATTGCGGTCAATGCCTCTGTGAGATGCAGCGCAGCAGCTTCGGCAGGAGTAAAGCAGGTAGCTTCGCGCCACACCTGCGAGAGATATAGCCGTTGAGCGGTCTCACCATCTTTGGCCGCCTCTTTGGCGTGCATGTCCATACAATACCCACACCCATTGATGGCCGAAGCCCGAAACTTCACCAGGTGGTAGATCATTTGATCAATGCCTGCTTTCTTTAAATAGCCCTCAGTATTCAGCATGATATCAAACCAGCCTTTTGGGAGTTCTTTTGCTGTTATTCTTTCCATTGTCATACATTTATTTGGTTTATGGTAGTATGACTGGCCAGCAGCCCAATACGTGACAGTTTTTTTGAGTTATAGATTGATTCGAAAGTCCATCAGCTTTTCCGGATTGATCACCACAAAAACTCCGGTGACTTTGTCCGCTTCCACCTCCAGGATCATCACCCGATACACTTCATCATTTTGCAAGTAGGCAATAGCCGGCTGATGATTAACAGAGATCACTTCCACTTGGGTGTTTTCCAAATAGTATTTGGTACCTATGGCCCGTAGCAATTTGGACACATGGTCCTTCCCTCGGAGTACCTTACGCACCGCTGAGTTATTTGGTCCGCCATCTGAGCGGCTTTCCACTTTATTTTTGAGCAAGTGCTTGATCCTGGGCAAATCAGCAGATCGCATCGCCCCGATCAACTCATTCAGGAGGTCACTGTCTTGGCTCGAAAGAGCCTTTTTCTTTCCTCTTTTCAGGTGAATCTTGTCTTTTGACCTTTTGTAAAGTTGCCGCGAATGCTCTTCTTCAACCCCGAGTACCTCGCCTATGTCTTTGTGTGAGAATTCAAAGGCATTTTTCAGGATAAAAACCGCCCGCTCTTGCGGGCTAAGTTTCTCCATAAGCACCAGCAGGGAATAACTCAGAATCCGCTCCTTGTCCACACCCTGATAGATACCCTCCTCGGTAATCACAGGCTCTGGCAGCCAATGATCAGGATAATGCTCAAGCCTGCTTCTCAGAAGATTCTTATGGCTGATCGACCGGTTGATCACAGATTTTACTAAATACCCGGTGGGATTTTGAACCTCCGGGTGTTTTTTGAGAACAAAAGGCACCAGCACCTCCTCCACTACGTCCCGTGCTGGTTCCATAGTCCCTATGATGTTATAAGCATAGGGCAGGAGTGTAGATCTGAATCGCTCAATCTCATTTTCCGGATATTGAAGTTCGCTCATCTCAAGTGTACCCTGTGGGTTTTCGTTGGCATGCATCTTTGTCTGAAGTCTTTGATCCAGTATATTGACGCTGCCTGTTTGAAATCCGTGACAATTATTTCTTACTTCAAAGTCTGCCTCAGTTTCTTCTCTGCCCGAAGTGCATGTTCGCTTTCCGTATAGAAGAAAGCCGCCGGATCCATATGCTCCTCACTGATGATGTGCTGCTGGGCTTTGAACGTTTCTGAGTATTGGCTCAAAAAAACGATTCCCTGCTCCAACCCCACCAGTATGAGTACCAACAAAACGATGTTTCTAATCACGTGCTTCATATCGCCGAGGTGATTTCAGGGAATACTTTGTAAAACATCAGCCATGCCATGAGCAAGGTGAGCCCCAAATTGAGTAATTGACCACAGACGTAGAGAATCAGAGGCTTACCCCCAGAAAACTGGCTTCGGAGCTCTTTGAAATTGGTAGAAAGTCCAATGCTTACAAAAGCCAGGCAAAACAGCCACCCACGGATCTCTTTGGTAAATCCAAACAACTGCTTTTCGATCAGTGCCTCTGATAACTCGGGGCTCAGGGTCGCCTGCAGAAGGGAAAAGAAAATGGAGGCCCCGATAAATCCCAGAATAAACTTGGGGAAGCGGGTCCATATCTCAGAAGCGGATACTTTTTTACCCTGTGCACGATCCACTTTGGTGGTCCAGTAAACGGCCACCGCAAAGGCAATCACCCCGATGAGGATGTTTTGAATCATCTTAATGGTAGCAGCTACATTCATCGCACTATCCCCCAAGAAAGCCCCCGCAGCTACCACTGCGCCAGTGGCATCTATGGTGCCACCCAGCCAGGCGCCGCCCAGGACTTCTGGCATCCCCACTGCTTTGATAAAGGCGGGCAAAGCCACCATCATCACAGAGGTAAAAACCATGGACAGCCCGATGGCCGTAGTGAGCTCCTCTTTTTTGGCATTGCAGGCGGCAGCAGTGGCAATGGCCGCAGACACGCCACAAACAGACATATCAGCACTGATGGTGATGTTCAGGGTTTTGGAAGACATCTTCAGAATCCGCTGACCAAACCAAAAAGTGGTGACCAGCACAATGGGGGTGACCACCCAGGCCACGAAAATACCAGGAAGCCCAATGGCCATGATCTTACCAAAAAGCACCTCTGCTCCCAGCAGAACCAGACCGGTTTTGATAAACAGCTCATGCTTTAGAGCGGGTTTCAGCCAGGCGGGTATGCCAAAGGTATTGCTGATAAAGATCCCCAAAACGATCGCCCAAAGGGCATAACCCAGACCAATTGACTTGAAACTGACCTGAGACTGCAGTAAATATGCCGCCAGTCCCACCAAAAAGACCAGCACAAAACCACCCAAAAACTTTTTGAGGGGCGTGCCCATCATGACCGCTCCGCCTCCCAGAACAGACGCGAAGACCAGCAGCAGACTCATCAACCCCCAGCCGTAGTTTTTTCCGGCAAAGGTATCGAGTGGGTTATACTCCCACTTCTGCAGCTTGGCAGTCATGAGATGAAGATGACTTGTCAATGTAGTCTGCTCTATCTCCACAGATCCGGTGATGGCCTGTTCGCTGGCATTTCCATATGGAGCCATCACAAATACCACCAGGGCAAACCCAAGAATTAATACGCCCGTGGCAATAGCCACCAAATCTTCTGTCCATTTCATCCGCTCAAATTTTCCAAAAAGATATGAATTCTCCTCAACTAACCCCATCAGATATGACCTCACTATTTACCTTTAAGGCATGAGTCAGCAAAATGTCACCATCATCTATTGTAAAATGTGTCGCTGGATGATGCGCGCCCACTGGATGAGTCAGGAGCTGCTCACTACCTTCAGCGAAGAACTGGACGAAGTAACCCTAAGGCAGGGTACCGGTGGCATTTTTGATATCTACGCCAACGGGACACTGATCTTCTCCAGAAAAGAAATGGGACGATTTCCGGAAATTACCGAACTGAAGCAGCTCGTAAGGGATCACATCGCTCCAGACAAAAGCCTTGGTCATTCCGACAAGAAATCAGATTAATCTTTAGTTTGCAGCCTGATGCAGCAACTCAATCCTATTAAATTCTGGCCGCCACTCATTCTCCTCACGGGCACAGTGTTCTACAGTCTGCTGGATAAAGAGGGGTTTCTGGCTGCAGCTCAATCTATCAACACCTGGATTCTGGAGCACTTCAGTTGGCTGTTTAGCTGGAGTGTCTTGTTGTTCGTTTTGCTCCTTGTCGTCATTTACATTTCCCCATTCGGTCGAATCACAATAGGGGGAAAGGGAGCTACCCCGCTACTTTCCAAATGGAAATGGTTTTCGATTACCCTCTGTACCACCATTGCCACTGGCATTTTGTTTTGGGGAACCGCAGAGCCACTCTTTCATTTTCATCAGCCACCCGCCAGCCTGGACATCAACCCCGCCAGCGTAGAAGCCCGGAATTTTTCTATGGCTACGATGATCCTTCACTGGACCCTAAGCCCCTATGCCATCTATACCATGGCAGCGCTGGTCTTTGCCTATTGTTTTTATAACCTCCAGCGCCCTTTTGAGGTGAGCGCTACCCTCTTTCCCCTCATTGGTAAAAGCTCCTCCGGAATCATTGGACACCTCACCGATATCATTTGCTTATACGGACTGGTGGCTGGCATGGCAGCTTCCCTGGGAGCTGGCATTCTTACCATCTCTGGCGGACTGCGCCTTTTTCTGGGTATTCCTCCTTCCAGTTTTCTCCTGCTGATCATTACCATAACCATTGTAGGCACTTTCGTGGCCTCTGCCAGCAGTGGGCTGATGAAAGGTATTCGGGTGCTTTCCGACTATAACATCAAAGCATTTATTCTCCTGGCCATTTTCTTTTTCTGCTTCGGCCCCACCATGCCTATTTTAGAAACAGGAAGCTCGGCGATGGTCGCTTACGTCCAAAATTTTCTTCCCCGCAGCGTCAACTGGAACCACGCCCTTGATCAAAGTTGGTTTCAGAGCTGGACCGTCTTCAACTGGGCCAACTGGCTGGCCTGGGCACCCATCACGGCTCTCTTCCTTGGTCGGCTCGGCAAAGGATATACCGTTCGTCAGTTTATCCTGGTCAATCTGGTCTTTCCATCCATTTTCGGAGGACTCTGGATGATGATCTTTAGTGGTTCGGCCATTCACTTCGACACCCTGAGTAATGGCGGGCTTTTCCAAATCCTGAACGATAAAGGACCCGAAAATGTGATCTACACTATCTTTGAATCCTTACCTTTTACCCGGCTGATCAGCATCATTTTTCTACTGATTACCTTTATCTCCTATGTCACCGCGGCTGACTCCAACACTTCTGCCATGAGTAATTTGTGTACCAAAGGGATCACCACCGAACATCAGGAATCACCAGTTTTCATTCAGGTCATCTGGGGGACCATCGTGGGGACATTGGCCTGGATCATGATCTCCTACTCGGGCATAGAAGGGATCAAAATGATCTCCGTGCTTGGCGGTTTCCCAGCGTTGTTTCTGGTCATCGCCATTTCCCTTGGCGCCCTCCACCTAATGATCACTACCAAATCATGAACCCACAGCAGCATACCACACTGATCAAATCGCTGGCCACAGAGCTGGGCTTCAGTTTCTGTGGAATCTCCAAAGCGGGATTTCTGGAGGACGAAGCGCCCAAAGTGGAAGAATGGCTCAGGCGCGGATATCAGGGAAAAATGGGTTATCTGGAAAACCATTTTGACAAGCGACTGGACCCCACCAAACTGGTGCCTGGTGCTAAGTCTGTGGTATCACTCATCTACAACTACTATCCCGAAAAAGACCAGGCCACCGATGGAAACTACAAACTGGCTAAGTACGCCTATGGTCAGGACTATCACCATGTGATCAAGGACAAGTTGAAGGTTTTCATGGATCAGATTCAGGCAAAAATTGGAGCCGTGGAGGGAAGAGTATTTGTAGACTCGGCGCCCGTACACGAGCGGGCCTGGGCCGCCAAAAGTGGACTGGGGTGGATTGGCAAAAACTCTCTCCTACTCAACAGGCAGATGGGAAGCTTTTTCTTTCTGGCGGAGCTCATCATCGACCTGGAGTTGGAGCCTGATGGTCCTATGAAAGACTACTGTGGCACCTGTACCGCCTGTCAGGATGCCTGCCCCACTGATGCCATCTCAGAGGCTTATGTGGTGGACGGGAGCAAATGCATTTCCTACCTGACAATCGAACTCAAAGAGAGCATTCCACCGGAGTTTAAAGGTAAAATGGAAAACTGGGCTTTCGGGTGTGATATCTGCCAGGATGTGTGTCCCTGGAATCGGTTCTCCACACCCCACAACGAACCCGCCTTCCAGCCACAGGGCTGGGAAGATTTTTCCGCTCAGGATTGGGAAGAAATGACCCAGGAAGTCTTCAGCAAAGTATTTAAGAAATCGGCCGTAAAGCGGACCAAATACGAAGGCCTCAAACGGAATATTTCTTTCCTAAAAAATAACACTTAACCCCTGCTTTTCTGCGTTGGGTTGCTTAATATGGCATCGTTATTTTTTAAGTCCCAAATCATGAAAATAAAACACATTCCCCTCCTCACACTCCTGAGCCTCCTCTTCGCCTGCGGTGGCGACAACAGTGGATCATCTGGCACCATCGTCAATGACGCTCGTTTCGGCGAGTACATCAGTGGCTACACCAGCGGCACCATCTCGCAAAAGGACAACATCAACGTACAGTTTACTAATCTCGTGCCGATCCCTGATGACCCGCAGCTCAACACCCTTTTTTCCATTTCCCCGTCCATCAAAGGAACCCTGGTGAAAACCGGCCCGCACGCCATCACCATTTCCCCGGAGACGCCTTTAAAATCAGGGCAAAAATTCATACTCACCCTCAACCTCCAATCACTCATAGAAGTGCCAAAAGAACTCGGGCAGTTTAAGTTCGAAATTTCCATCATCGAGCAAAACTTTGAAGTGATTCTCGGTGAAATGCTGGCTCCCGACCCCTCCACTCCTGATCAGCTCCAGTTTGAAGGTACCGTGAACACCGCAGACTTTGCCGAAAACGAGGCGGTAGAAAAAATGATTCAGATGGAAGGCAGCCTCCCCATCAGCTGGCAGCATCGCAGCGGAACCTCCCATCGATTTGCCGTGACGGGAATCACCCGCACCAAGGACCCCAAAACCATCCAAATCAAAGCCAGTGGTGCCCCAATAGGGGTGAAACGATCCGAAGATCTGCGAATAGAAGTTCCTTCTCAGGCGGTGTTTTCCATGATTTCCACCAAGGTGGACAACTCGGGAGACCCCTTTGTAGCCATCTATTTTTCTGATCCTCTTGACCCTACCCAGAATCTTGCCGGCCTCATCAATCTGGAGGGTGTTCGAAATCCGGGCATGGTCATCGAAGGTAATCAGGTGAAGGTGTACGTACCTCAAAACATGACCGGCAGCAAAAAGCTGGAGATCTTCGAAGGGATCAAAAACTCCAAAGGGCAGGCCCTGGGTAAAACCACCACCAGCTACATCCCATTTGAGCCGGAAAAACCCCAGCTCCGACTAGTAGGAAATGGCACCATTTTACCCTCTACTTCCGGGCTGGTGCTACCCTTCGAATCCGTCAATCTCAAAGCCGTTCAGGTGGAGGTAGTGAAAATATTTGAAGCCAATATGCCTGCCTTTTTTCAGGTGAACAATCTCTCCGGTGAGGATCAGATCAACCGGGTAGGTCGAAAAATCATGCGCCGCAAGATCGACCTCTCCGCCAAGGCCGAAGACCTCAGCAGTTGGAACCGGTTTACATTAGATCTTTCTACCCTTTTTGAAGCCGAAAGAGGGGCCCTGTATCAGGTCAGAATTGGTTTTCTTCCAGAATACACCAACTACCCCTGTGATCAGGTCTTTGAAGTACAAGACAATCCCTCAGACAAAGAATCATGGAGCATCCACCAGGATGACAACTTTTACGAATGGGGTAATCTCTGGGACTACCGCTACCCCGACGGGTATACCTGGAAGGAGCGTGATAACCCATGCCACGTTTCCTACTACAATTCCAATCGCTTTGTGTCCACCAGCCTGCTGGCCACCGACATTGGGCTGATTGCCAAAATAGGGGGTGACAATACCATGAAGGTGATCGCCACCAACATGACAAACGCACAACCCATCCAGGCCACTATCAAAGTGCTGGACTATCAGCTTCAGGAAATGAGCTCCAGCATGACCGACGCTCAAGGCTTTGCCTCCATCAAACCGGAAAGAAGGCCATTCCTCATTATTGCAGAAGCTCAGGGTCAAAAATCTTACCTGAGGTTGGAAGACAATGAATCACTCTCACTGAGCAATTTTGATGTATCCGGCACCCGGGTGATTGGCAATATCAAAGGCATGGTCTACGGCGAACGGGGCGTCTGGCGTCCCGGAGATGATATTTTCCTCAGTTTCATGCTGGAGGATCCCGAAAAGCAAATCCCCGATAATCATCCGGTAGTCATGGAACTACGTGACCCCCGTGGCAACATTAAGGACAAGCAGGTAGTTACGCAGGGCGTAAAAGGACTTTACACTCTTCAGACCAAAACAAGTCCGGATGATGTGACCGGAAACTGGTGGACAACCGTGTCGGTAGGAAATAATAGTTTCGCCAAAACCGTAAAAGTAGAAACCGTAAAACCCAACCGCCTGAAAATCAACCTGGATCTGGGGGGCGATCAGATTACCTATGAAAACAGGGCCGTGAAAGGGAAACTCAATGTCAAATGGCTCACGGGACTCACTGGGAGCAACCTGAAGGCCGAGACCGAGCTGCGACTGGTAGAAACCAATACCACGTTTAATGGCTACGCCCAATACGAATTTGATGATGCGGGAAAAAGCTTCTATGACGACCCAAAGCAGATATTTAGTGGTGAAGTAGACCAAAATGGGGATGCTACTATCAACCTGCAACTCCCATCAAAACCTAACTCTCCGGGAGCGCTCAAAGCCATTTTCAACACCAAAGTATTTGAGCCGGGCGCCGGTTTCAGTGTCAACTCCAAAGCTGTGACCTACCTCCCCTATAGTTCGTTTGTGGGGGTGAACCTCTCCACAGCAGATCAGGGTAGCCGCATCGAGCGCGATAAACCTCAGCAGGTAGACTTGATCGCACTTGATGCCAATGGGCAACCCGTAGACCGAACCGGCGTGGAGGTGAAAATCTACAAACTCAACTGGCGCTGGTGGTGGGATCAGTCGGATGACTACAGCACCAACTATGTTTCCTCCAGCTATGCCGAACTGATGGAATCCAAAAAAATCAACACCACCGCAGGTAAGGGCAAAATCAACTTTACCATCAAAAGCCCCAACTGGGGGCGGTTTATCGTCGTGGCCAGGGATCCCGTATCGGGACATTCATCCAGTCAGGTATTTTATACCAGCTGGTATGGCTCTTCGGGTGGCAATGCCATCGGCGCTACTTCGCTGGAAGTGAGCACCGACAAAGCTGAGTACGCAGTAGGCGAAAAGATCAATGTGACCATGCGTGGAAGTTATGAAGGGCAGGCACTCATCAGCATAGAAAATGGCAGCTCAGTAGTCCAAAATTTCTGGATAAAAACCGAAAAGGAATGGACCTCCTTCACGGTGGACGTAACCCCCGAAATGGCACCCAATGTCTACCTGCACGCCTCCTTATTACAACCGCACGGTCAGACCAGCAATGACCTTCCCATCAGACTCTATGGGATTGCCTCCATTCAGGTCTATGACAAAGAAACCCGACTGGAACCCACCATCCGAATGGCTAATGAGCTGGCTCCCAACGAGCCAGTGGAGATCACGGTGACTGAGAAAAACGGAAAGCCTATGGCCTACACACTCGCCGTGGTAGATGACGGCCTGCTGGACCTCACCAATTTCAAAACACCTGCTCCATGGGATCACTTTTATAGCAAAGAAGCCATAGGGGTGAAGACCTGGGATCTTTACAATGACGTGATTGGAGGGTATGGTGGTCGTTTGGAGAGACTGCTCGCCATTGGTGGTGGCGAGGGAGGTCTGGACGACTCCAAAAAGAAAGAGGAAAATCGATTTAAGCCAGTGGTTCAGTTTATGGGACCTTTTTACCTGGAGGGTGGTCAATCCAAAAAGCATACTTTCACCATGCCCCAATACATTGGATCTGTGCGAACCATGGTGGTAGCAGGGCTGGGTGGTACTTATGGAAGTGCTGAAAAAAGCACTCCGGTCATCAAACCCCTGATGGTACTGGGCACACTGCCACGCGTGGTAGGCCCCGGTGAACTGGTGAGTCTGCCGGTGAACGTATTCAAATACAAAGAGGACATCAAAAGCGCCACCATCACGGTAGAAACTTCCGGAGTACTCAGCCTCAAGGGCTCCAATAAACAGACCATTGAGCTCAGAGAATCCAATGGTACCCTGTATTTTGATCTGGCTGTAGCCGAAAAGCTGGGGCCGGGTAAAGTGACCATCACCGCCTCCTCGGGCAGTGAGTCGGCCAGGCACGACATCAACATTGAGTCCAGGTCACCCAACTCCGCACAAACCATCGTGAAGGTACTTCCCGTGGAAGCAGGCCAGGCAGTCACTCCCGGCGGAAAACTTTTCGGCATGGAGGGCACCAACAAAGTAACCCTGGAGGTGGCATCCATCCCACCGATCAACCTGGAGCACAGGCTCAGCTATCTGATCCGCTATCCACATGGATGCATCGAGCAGACGGTCTCCTCTGTATTCCCTCAGCTTTTCCTCAAGAACATCACCGAACTGACGGTGGAGGAGCAGGTGAAAATTGAGAACAACATCAAGACGGCCATCAAACGACTTTCCAAATTTCAGGTGCCTACCGGAGGGCTTGGCTACTGGCCTGGCTATGACAATGCCAACAGCTGGGGAACGAGCTATGCTTATCATTTTCTGATAGAAGCCCAAAAACAGGGGTATTCCGTTCCAGGAGAACTGATTGAAAAGATTTTGAGCTACCAAAGAAATAAGGCCCGAAACTGGAGCAAGTCTGTAGATCATTGGGACTCTGACCTGATCCAGGCTTATCGACTTTTCACTTTGGCACTGGCCGGATATCCAGAAATAGGGGCAATGAACAGGCTCAGAAATACCTCCGATAAGTCTGTTCAGTCTGTACATAAACTTGCTGCTGCCTATGCCATCATCGGTCAGAAAGAAGCAGCACAGACACTCATGAAGGATTTCGGTCGCTCAAAAGTAAAAGACTATGGATATAGCTACTATTACTACAGTTACGGCTCCTTTGAGCGGGATCTGGCACTACTGCTGGAGACCTATGTGTACATGGACAGCAAAGCAGAAGCTTATAAAATCTTGCAGGAAATCTCCGAGAGGTTGTCCGCAGACGGCTGGATGAGCACTCAAACCACGGCCTATTCATTATTGGCAATCAGCAAATACATCACTGCCAACCAAACAGAAAAAGGCATGAAAGCGGGTATTTCCTATGGCGGAAAAAACACCACCTGGTCTTCGGATAAAGCCATTTACAAATCCGAGTTACCCATTGACGCCATACAGTCACTCAAGATTGACAACAAAGGCGAGTCCAATTTCTTTGTGACACTTTCTATCATAGGCACTCCAAAGCCCGGCGATGAACCAGTCGCACAGTCTGACCTGGCCGTGAGTGTCCGTTACCTGGATCCATCCGGCAGATCGCTCTCTCCGGATAGCCTGAAATTGGGCCAGAGCTTTGATGTACTGATCACTGTGAAAAACGAATATGCTGCCGGTAGCGTGAAAGACATAGCCCTTACGCACATATTGCCCTCTGGCTGGGAAATCCAGAATGACCGACTCACGGATCAGGAAACCAGTGAATACAGTGCTTTCGACTATCAGGACATCCGTGACGACCGAGTCTATACGTATTTTGACCTGAGTCAAAGCAGTCAGAAAGTATTCAAAGTAAGTGTGACGGCTGCCTACCCGGGCAAATATTATATGCCGGGTATACAGGCGGAAGCCATGTACAAGGCCTCTATCTCGGCGAAAACTGCCGGAAAATGGGTTTACATAACCAAATAATTTATCTACTCAAATGCTTTCAGGCAGTGGTGATCGTCGTGCAAAAATCAAGTGGGCCGCCTGGCTATCACCACTGCTGGCTTTGGGTATTTATCTGGCCATACCACCCAGCCTGGGCAACAGACCCACCTCTACTGTGTTGAATGACCGCAATGGTCATTTGCTCAGTGCCTCGATCGCTGCGGACGGACAATGGCGATTTCCCTTGTGCGATTCCGTGCCTGTCAAACTGGAGCGATCCATATTGCTTTTTGAAGACGAATACTTCTACTACCATCCTGGTGTCAACCCCCTCTCTGTTTTAAGGGCCATTCGGCAAAACATCCAACAACAGCGCATTGTCAGTGGTGCGAGTACCCTGACCATGCAGCTGGCGCGAATGCTCCAAAACGAGAAGCGCACTTTCTTCCAAAAACTTCGGGAAGTGGGCATTTCCCTAAGAATGGAACTCTGGTATTCAAAAGAGGATCTACTGCGACATTACGCCTCCCTGGCTCCATTTGGGGGCAATGTGGTAGGCATCGATGCTGCCTCATGGCGATACTACGGGAGGCCGGCCCACCTCCTCAGCTGGTCAGAAAGTGCCACCCTGGCCGTGCTGCCCAATCAACCCGGAGCGATCTACCCTGGTACTTCCATGGAGGCATTGAGGTACAAGCGCGATTTCCTTTTGAAAAAGCTCTATCTGAGCGCTGACATTGACAGCCTCACTTATGCACTAAGCCTGGAGGAACCACTTCCCGACAAGCCCTTTGATATTCCACAGCACGCCCCCCACCTCCTTACCACCCTTCGTGAAAATGCCGAGGGACGAACCCAGATTACAACTCTTCATCCTTTTTGGCAACAGAAAACCACGGAAGTGGCAGAGCGTAAGCATCGGTGGTTAAAATCCAGTGGCATCGACAACCTGGCCGTGATGGTGGTAGACCTTCGGAATGGCCAGGTGCTCTCCTATGTAGGTAACACCACCGATCCCACCGCCGATGGATATCAGGTGGATGTTATCCAAAAACCCAGAAGTTCGGGTAGCATCCTCAAGCCCCTGCTTTATGCCAGATCCCTGGAAAAAGGCATAATGCTGCCAAAAACCCTCCTTCCCGATGTGCCCAGCTTCTTTGGTGGGTATACTCCCAAAAACTTCAACCTGGGATATGCAGGGATGGTCAAAGCCAATGAGGCACTGTCCATGTCTCTAAACATCCCTTTTACCCATCTCCTGCAGGAATATACCTATGAGGTTTTTCATCAGGACCTTCAAAAATTTGGGATCACCACCCTCACTCAGCCACCGGGGCATTACGGTCTCTCCATCATTCTGGGTGGGGCAGAGGTCAAACTTTGGGATCTCGCCCAGGCGTATTTTGGTCTGTACAGAAAGCTGGCCAACGAGGATAATCTCAGCATCAGCTACCTTCCTGATTCTCGGAAAATTCCGGATGTGGAGCTCAGCGAAATCAATGTCTGGCATACCTTCCAGGCCATGACCAAACTCACAAGGCCTGGAGCCGATCACTCCTGGCAAAACTTCAGCTCCAGTCAGCTGATCGCATGGAAAACAGGCACCAGCTTCGGTTTTAGGGACGCCTGGGCCATTGGACTGAACGGCAACATTCTGGTGGGTGTATGGGTAGGAAATGCCGATGGAGAGGGCCGTGCTGGTCTCTCGGGCGCTTCATCTGCCGGCCCCATCCTCACCGAGCTCATCCGGCTTGGAGAATACGATGGCCAATGGCTCAAAAAGCTCAGGCCTTTTTCATTTCCCCATCAAACCTGCACGGCCTCCGGGATGCTGGCTGGTCCGGCATGCGAACACACCGAAACCATTGAGCTGGGGCCTCAAGCGGAACAATCCGGCCTATGTACCTATCATCAGCGACTCTGGATGGACGAGAGTGGCACCTACATTGTCAATCATTCCTGCTATGACATGCACAAGGCTTCCCAGCAGTCAGTGTTTGTACTGCCCCCGAAGCAAGGCTATTACTATCAAAAGAATCACTCCGATTACTCCGGCAGACCGCCCATATACCCGGGATGTGAGCAGCAAGTGGAAAATCTGCTGGCGATCAATTATCCATCGGCTAATGCCAAAATATTTATTCCTAAAGAGCTGCAAGGCCAGTCAAGTGAGGTGATTCTGGAAGGCTCCCATCAAAACCCGAATGCAGAGCTCTTCTGGCACCTCAACGACCGCTATATTGGGAGCACCCATGGGGAGCATAAGCAATCACTCCTGCTGCCAAGAGGAGCGTATATGATCACCATCTTGGACGAACAGGGCAACTCCGCCTCTCGAAGTTTTGAAGTGGTATCTGATCCCTCATCTTAGTACCTTCGCCAGAAAAATAAGCACTTTTGAATATCCTCTACTTCATAGACCTCCTCGGCACCATGGTATTTGCCATCAGTGGAGCACTCACCGCGTTTGACAAAAAGCTGGATATTTTCGGCATCTCAGCAGTGGCTTTTATCACGGCGCTGGGCGGTGGTACACTCCGCGATGTGCTGCTGGGAAGCACTCCTGTCTCATGGATGCAAAACCTCAATTACCTGTTCATGATCCTCATAGGCATTTCCATTGCCATTTTGTTTCGGCAGGCAGTCCAGAAGCTCAGAAAAACCTTTTTCCTGTTTGATACGATAGGCATCGCCGTATTCACCATTCTGGGTCTGCAAAAAGCCCTGGACTTTGGTGTCTCTCCTATCATTGGCATCATGATGGGCATGATCTCTGCGGTTTTTGGTGGGGTAATCCGGGATATTGTCTGCAATGAGATCCCGCTCATCTTCCGCAAAGAGATCTATGCACTCACGTGTATCGCCGGAGGCATCGTGTTCATCCTTCTGGATTTTTGGGCGGTAGAGCAATTTCTCAACATTCTGATCACTGCCGGGTTTATCGTTTCCTTCAGAGTGCTGGCTGTCAGGTATCATTGGGAATTGCCCCTTTTATCATAACCGATTCTTATTACTTTTACCCACCCAAAAAGTCAGCCCCACTTTTGATACAAACCGAATAACTATGGGCTTAAAAAACCATGCCATACTACTGATCCACTGTACGGACCGCAAAGGCCTGATCAGTACCATTACCAATTTCCTGTTTGAGCACAATGGCAACATCATCGACCTGGATGAGCATGTGGAAAAAACAGAAGGAGTATTCTTCATGCGGGCAGAATGGGAACTCGACGGATTTACCATCCCCAAAGAGGATATTCATGGCACCTTTCAGGATAAAATAGCCAGCCAATACGACATGGACTGGCAGCTACATTTTACAGACAAAAAGCCCAGAATGGCGGTGTTTGTCTCCAAATCTTCCCACTGCCTCTACGATATCCTGTCGCGACACTACTCAGGTGAGTGGGAGATTGAGATTCCGGCCATCATTTCCAACCATACCGTACATCAGACCATTGCTGAACGATATGATATTCCATTTTATCACTTTGAAATCAACAAAGACAACAAGCAGGAAATGGAGCAGGCCCAGCGGTCACTGCTCTCGGAACTCAACATTGACTTTTTAATCTTGGCGCGGTACATGCAGATACTCAGCGATGAGTTCATCAATGCCTATCCCAATAAAATCATCAACATTCACCATTCCTTTCTTCCGGCATTTGCTGGTGCCAAGCCTTACCACCGGGCGCATGAGCGGGGTGTGAAACTGATAGGTGCCACCAGTCACTATGTTACTGCTGACCTGGATGCCGGCCCCATATTGGAGCAAGATGTAGTGAAAATCTCCCACAAAAACTCCGTGGAGGACCTCATCAGAAAAGGAAAAGACCTGGAAAAGATCGTACTCTCAAGGGCCATCTGGACACACCTGCAACGCAAGGCCCTGGTGCACAATAATCGAACGGTGATTTTTGATTAGAGGATAAATAATTAAACCGACTGACAGTACTCCATCACGCCTTCTTTGATCAGCTTGAAGGTCTTCTCGATGATGCTTTCGTCCTCCTCAAGCAGCGTAAGCCGGAAGCCCAACAGATCTGATGAAAACGAGGAGATCGGGACGATACACACATTTTTGGCAGCCAGCAGATAATACACAAACCGCTTGTCCAGCGTCATGTGATTGGCCTTCATCCAGGATTCCAGCAAAGCTTCCACCTTTGGATCAGTGATCTTCAGGGTCTGTTTGTCATTCAGCACACCCGGCTCAAAAATCATGGTGTTGTAAAAAGCCCCGTTCGTCTGATTGAATTTCACATACGGCACATCACTAAATACCTCATTCAAATAGGCGCTTCTCCTGCCAATCTTATCCCTTGTTTCTTTGATAAACTCCGGATAACGAGGGTCCTTCATGATCCTGGGAATAGAAAGCTGTGGCAGCTTGGTCGAGCTTACCTCGATCATCTTGGCATTGTCTATGGTCTCACATAGTCTGGTAAACTCCAGATCGTTGGTACGATTGTAATATTCAGCCCAGCCACATCTGGCGCCCGGCCAAGGAAACTCCTTAGAAATTCCTTTTAACGAAATGGCAGGGACATCCCCTATCACCTCCGCAAGCGTGCAGGTTTTTGCGCCATTGTAGACAATATTCATATAGATCTCATCACAGATCAGGAAGAGATCAAACTCCCTGGCAATGGCTACCATCTTTTCCAATATTTCCTTGGGATAAACCATGCCGGTTGGATTATCTGGGTTGATAATGAGTATCCCCACGATGCTCGGGTTGTACTTCACCTTATTGTACAGGTCATCCATGTCAGGGTACCAGCTATTATCCGGATCCAGCTTGTAGGTGATTGGGTGATGGTTGGCATGCCCCGCCTCCGCAGAACTGTGGGTAGAATACGCGGGTGAGGGACCAATCACCCGTGAGGTGGGCAAGAGGTACTGATAGATTTTCTGAATGGCATCTCCCAGTCCGTTGAAAAAGGTAATGTCCTGTGGCAGGATCTGAGCACCTCCACGCTTATTATTCAAATCTGCCAGAAACTCGCGCGTAGACAGCACGCCTTTGGAGTGGCTATACCCATAGGTATTGTCTTCATAGAGCAATCCTGCTATGATCTCCTTCATCCATGCCGGCAGCTTGTGATTTTTCTGAATAGGATCTCCAATGTTCTCCCATAGTATAGAATACCCAAGCTGCTCAAGCTGCTCTGCCTTCTTCACAATCCCACGAATTTCGTAAGAAAGCTCGTTGGCCCCTTCCCTAAGTAGTTTCTGTCGCATACGCTGAAAATGAAGCTACGAAGGTAGGAGAAAGTGTAGGTCTTTTGAAAATCGACAAAAGAATATTGTTTCGTTTTGTTAAGGAACGGAATTAATCTCCTAGCCTAAAGGCCAGCATGGCAGTAAGCTCGTTGACGTTCTGCACCTTGTTTTCCGGTGAATTATAGTATCGGTAATATCCATTTTTCAACCGATGGTTAGTCAGCCAATAATACCGGGCTTTGAGTGCCACGCGCGAACCGATGTGCAAGGAAGCGCCCAGGGTCAACCCAAAACCTGTGGTTCCTTTTATTTTGTACACATCCCGCCCCATCACCATGGCAGAAGGTTTAAAAAAGCTGATTACTCCCCCCGCTGACACCTGCCAGGTATTTCGAGGAGAAAAATTAACCCCTGCTGCCATGGGCAGTCCAAAGTAGTGTGAATACTTTAAGTTCTCCGGTGGGCTCCTCATCGAGGATTCTATTTGGGCTTCGGAAGATTCGTCGAAGGGATTCCAAATAAAGGAGGCATTGAAAAAAATCGCCAGTCCCACACTATCTGTCGGGCCTATGAATTCATAACCAAGGGCCATTCCTGTGGCGGCCATCCCACTGGTCGGATGCTCTGTGTCTGCATCTCCAAAGTCTGCCAATGGCACCGATGGTCCCAAACCCAGCCAATGAGTTTGCCCATAAAGTGCACTTAAGAATACCAGTGCGAAAAAGCCGGTAAGCAATATTTTTTTACTCATACAGGATCACTCTGAGAGAATATCACACAAGTAGTCAAAATAACGGTTAATTTTCTAAGAGAAAAAGGCAAAGCACGTACATGGAAAAGAAAAAAGTGATATTTTAAGGTCAAAATAACTCACCCATGGATTTCAATTTTTCAGATTGGTGGAACTCCCTCACCACCCTCCAACAAATTTACTGGGGCTTTGCCATCCCTTTCTCCCTGATTTTCCTACTCCAGATGATCATGACTTTTGTGGGTGGCGATATGGATACAGACGGGTCGGCAGACTTTGACGTAGAAACCGATGATGGTGCTGGCTTCCAGTTTTTTACCATCAAAAATTTTGTAGGGTTTTTCACGCTTTTCTCATGGACAGGCATCGCCTGTCTGGATTCAGGGCTGTCGGGAGGACTCTCAGTGGTCATTTCCATTGGGGCCGGAATCCTGATGATGGTGATTATGGCAGCAATTTTTTATTATTTCAGCAAGCTGACAGACTCTGGCAATATGTCCGCTAAGAATGCGATCGGGGGAATCGGAGAAGTTTATCTGCCCATCCTATCAGGCCGAAGCAATATCGGGAAGGTGAGCATCAAAGTGCAGGGATCTCTACGGGAGCTTGACGCCATCACCGATGATGATCAGGATTTGCCAACAGGCGCCGTGGTGACGGTCACAGACATCACCAGCAATGACACATTAATCGTTACTAAATCTAAATAATTCAATGTCGAGTACCTTCTTATTTATCATCGCCGCAGTAGTCGTATTCGTATTTGTACTACTCATTGGCCTCTTTCAACGCTATAAGCGCTGTCCCTCAGACAGAATATTGGTAGTCTATGGAAAAGTCGGCAAAGGCGCCGATGACCAGGGCCGGTCGGCCAAGTGTATCCATGGGGGTGCCGCCTTTATCTGGCCCATCATTCAGGATTATGAATTTCTGGACCTGACACCCATTTCTATTGAAGTGATGCTGACGAATGCCCTCTCTCGCCAAAACATCCGCGTGGATGTGCCATCACGGTTTACCGTGGGTATCTCTACTGAGGAAGGTGTCATGAACAATGCCGCAGAGCGCCTGCTGGGTCAGTCACAGCAAAGTATTCATGACCTGGCCAAAGACATTATTTTCGGACAACTGCGCCTGGTGGTTGCGACCATGGACATTGAAGAGATCAATAGTAACAGAGATAAGTTCCTGGCCAATGTGGCCTCCAATGTGGAAGCTGAGCTTAAAAAGATTGGTCTGAAGCTGATCAACGTGAACGTGACAGACATCAAAGATGAGTCTGGATACATAGAAGCGCTCGGAAAAGAGGCTGCAGCCAAAGCCATCAACGATGCCCGAAAAAGTGTGGCTGAGAAGGTGAGAGACGGATCTATTGGTGAGGCCAATGCTCATCAGGAGCAGCGGGTAAAAGTAGCTTCAGCCGATGCTATGGCCGTGGAAGGGGAAAATACCGCCAAGATCACCATCGCACAATCGGACGCTGCCAGACGAGAAAAAGAGGCCGAAGCACAGAAAATTGCCATCGCCGCAGAGAAGGTACAATCTGCCAAAGCACTGGAAGAAGCCTATGCCGCAGAACAGGAGGCTGAAAATGCCAGAGCGAGAAGAGATAAAGCCACCCAAACAGCTGATGTGGTAATACCCGCTCAGATTGACAAAGAAAAAGTGGAAATAGCTGCTGAAGCGGAGGCTGAAATGATCAGAAGAAAAGCCAGAGGGGAAGCAGACGCTATCCTGTTTATGAAAGAGGCTGAAGCCAAAGGTATTTATGAAGTATTGACCAAGCAGGCCGAAGGGTTCAAACAAATAGTAAGTGCCGCTGGCAATAACTCACGTGATGCGGTGCTGCTGATTATTGCCGATAAACTGAATGAATTGGTAAAACTGCAAACTGAAGCCATCAAAAATATCAAAATTGATAAGATCACCGTCTGGGACAGTGGCAATGGGGAGAACGAAAAATCCTCTACGGCCAACTTTATTTCCGGTTTGTATAAGTCTGTACCACCACTTCAGGAGATGTTTGGCATGGCCGGAATGGAGCTCCCGGATTATCTGAAAGGGAAGTCTACCGAAGAGATTCAAAAGCTGGCCAGCGAGGTGAAAAAGAAAAACGAACCCAAAAAGCCAAAGGAGGCCAATGATCCTCCAAAAGACGATACAGCAAAATAAAATAAAGGGGGCGCTTGCCCCTTTTTTTGTCCTTTAATAAGGATAAAAACGGGATTATGAATGCACGATGAGGTTTGTCGATTCGTTACTTGCAAATGATTGATCTTTTTCAAATCTTGTTTTCGGTTCATGAAGCGCATCCTCCTACAAATTACCTGTTTTGCTCTGGTTCAGACTCTAGTAGCACAAGGCAACTCATTTAATCAAGACTCCTCCACCACGGAACGGGTCATCAACTGGTCTACGAGCATCGGTCTCTCCTGGAAGAGCGATGCTATGAATGTGTTTACTTTAAATCGGATAGAAAGGCAATGGGGTGCTGGTCCATTTGCTACTGCTGGTGCCTTCAGTGGAATTGGTTTAAACCTGAGTATATCGGCCAACATAGCCGATTTCGGATTTGAATATGCTCCAAGTATCCTAAACCATAAACTTTCAGTTCAAGAACGTGCTAAAAAGCTAACAATTGACCATCAGTTCAATTTGTTCTGGCAGCGTAAGCTCCGGTACAGTATCGGTTACGTGATTTTCTATGACAATACTTCGCTAGAATACAACTGGAATGGGCCACAGGTTCAGGATCTCGAGTACAATGCTTTATCAGTCGCTGTGGCAGCTCCTATCAAAGACATTGTACAGGTGGAGTTTAAGATCATGTATGCACGCTCAGGGTACCCCAATAATCCAGACAGAGAAGCCATGCTCTATGGCTTGAGGGTTTTTCACATATTCCAAATTGGTAAACCAAGAAGAAGTACCTCATCGTCTTGAGTCGTAAATAGGACTTCAAAGGGGGGGCCAATCATCCTCCAAAAGACGATACAGCAATATAAAATAAACGGGCGCTTGCCCCTTTATTTTTGAAAGTCTTGCTCATGTTTGTACCTATCTCCAGTTCGGTTAACACTCATAACTAAACTGATTGTAACAAATTGATATATAATGACTTAAAATGGAGGTGTGAGGTCCTTCGACTCCACTTACCTTGTCCTATCCATGTGAATCCAAAAAAGACCGCCATGTTTCCCAAAAAGACCGCCATCTTTTCTCAAAAGATGGTTATGTTTTCCAAAAACATGGCCATGAAATAAAAAAAGATGGCTATGATTTACCTAATCGATGGTTATGACTTCACAGAACTCAACGATCAGGGCGCTCAGGTCAGCTCGGAGGCCTTTGCTAAGGTTGTTCTTAGCCAGGAATAACTTTAGGACGGGCCATCTTGACACACTTAATGTAACGCTCTCTTTTTTTTTTCACACCAGGGAGCCTTTAGCTGAACCGGACAGGGCCACTGGTTCTGATTCACCGCAACAACCCTGGTGCCACAGCCTCCTTCAATGATTTGGGGAAATTCTATCACAGCCATATGTCATTTGATAGTTTAGTTCACTATTTCAAACGACTTTCATGTCTGCTGGTGAATTTCCCTAAATTCATGAATGTTTTATTGGTTGCATTGTTGGCCATTCCGGCTAACTAATCAATATTTGAGTTGATCTATACAAAATCCCATGAGACTACTTTTTACTTTCATTGTGCTTTCTTCCATCCATCTCGCCCACGGGCAAAACTACCTGCTCCCCCTTTGGAAAGATCAGATGCCCAACCAGCAGAAAACCAAAGAAGTGGAATCCCGCGACACCACGGACGCAGTGCGCATAGGCTATGTGCAAAATCCCACTATCGAGGTATACCTCCCTGGTAAAAGTCAAGCCACAGGCCAGGCCGTAGTGATCTGCCCGGGAGGGGGGTATTCCATATTGGCTTATGATAAGGAAGGAACGGATATAGCCAAGCTCCTGAATGGTCAGGGCATTGCAGGGATTGTACTGAAATACCGCCTGCCCAAATCTCAAAGTAACATTGTACCTCATCAGTCTGCACTCATGGATGCACAGCAAGCCATGAAGTTGGTAAGAGCCAATGCCGACAAATGGAACATTGATCCCGACAAAGTTGGAGTGATCGGATTCTCGGCAGGGGGCCACCTGGCCTCCACCCTCGGCACCCACTTTGATGACGAATCTCGCCCCAATTTTATGGCACTGATCTATCCTGTTATTTCCATGGATACTGAGATCACTCATATGGGATCCAGAAAAAATCTGATCGGTGAAGCCCCAACAGAAGAGCTGGTGAGATTATACTCCAACGAACTGCAGGTACAAGTCAATACCCCACCAACTTTCATTCTTCATATGATGGATGATCAGGTAGTACCTGTAGAAAACAGCTTGCGATTTTACGAAGCCCTGAGAAAAGCAGACGTACCCACAGAGATGCACTTGTACCCTGCCGGCGGACATGGGTTTGGCCTGGCTATTGGTCGGGGACACCTGGCGAGCTGGCCAGACCGGCTGATCGAGTGGTTACAGCATTTGGATTGATCCAAATGAAGGGGTAGAAGCACTAAAAAAGCCCGGTGAAGAATCTTCACCGGGCTTTTTCTCATTTTGATTAAGTCTTAAAAAGTAAACCCTATGCGACCGAAGAAGTAAGCACCGCCTACACCCATTTGCACAGAATCCCAGTACCCTCCCGAATCGGTCCAGTCATCCTGCTGTGATGGATAGACATTGAAAATGTTATTTCCTCCGAGAGATAAGGTCAGCCCATCTGTCACCTGGAAACTAACACTCAGGTCGGTAACCACTCCTGCCTCATACACATCTTTGGAGGCATTGAGCTTGTTTTGATACCCACCATAGTCGGCATCATCCTCATAAATCTGCCAGTCGAGCACTGTGATTTCGCTGAAGCGGGTGAACGCCAGAGATACGTCAAACCGGTCGGTGAAGTAGCCGATGTTCAGACCAAACTTGGACGGTGGGGCAGAAGCCTTCAAGAAGTACTGTTCCCTTGGCCCAAAAAACACATCCGCATCCAGGTTGCCATTGTTGATTTTTTCAATAGAGATATCATTGATGTTTCCGGTCAGTGCCACATTGAGTCGGTTGGCGCCCAATTGCGCCCGATAGTTCAGCACCATATCCACACCAGTGGTTTTAGTATCCAATCCATTGGCAAAGAACTGGGCATCCACCACATTGATGTTCAAAGAAGAGGCATCAAAGTAGTCGGTCAGTACTATCCTGTCCTTCACGGTGATGTAATATCCATCCACAGTGGCGGTGAAATTACCAGCTCCCAGTGTCACTCCTAGGCTCGCATTCTTGGCTGTTTCCTGCTTCAGTTGCTCTATGCCAAACCCACGAGTCACGGGGCTGTTATTGGGCGCCAAAAGAACCTCCAGAGCCTCACCACCAATAAAGTTGGTAAATCGAAGGTTATAATAAATCTGCGCCAATGATGGTGCTCTGAATCCTGATGAAAGGGAACCTCTCAGCGCCAGATTATCGGTCAGTTCAAGTCTGGAAGCCAGCTTGTAGTTAAACGTCTCACCAAAATCTGAGTAGTTCTCATAGCGAACCGCTGCTCCCAAGAGAAACTGCTCTGTTATATTAAATTCGGTATCCACATACAAGGCCAGATTGGATCTGCTTCTCAGCACTTCGTTTGCCGGGCTATACCCGGGAAAACCCTGTGATCCACCCGGACGTGGCTCTCCATCATATTCAGGGGCTTGCTGATCAGGACCGGTAATGGCCAGCCCCAACGTATCGTAAGTAGCATACGAGCCCTCTTCACCACTGAAAATACCAAAAGTCTCCGTTCTGTATTCCATCCCGAAGGCCAGGTTGGTACCTGACAAAAACCCATCGTAGTATTTGGTCAGGGTGGCAGAGGTCACATTCATTGCCAGGCTGTGCCCACCAGCATCAAAGTCCGTGGGAGAAGCCTCTTCCAGCGAAGCGTTCACAGTGTTTTTGATGTAATAATGAAAATCGTTTTTACCGAAACTGTTGTTCACATCCATTTTCCAGCCATTCGGCAAAATCTGCTTGAAGCCAGTGGATACCGACGCATCAGAAATGATGGAGGTGATCCTGGGGGTGAACCCATTAGGATAGATAGAAGACACATTACGACCAGATTCGGCATCTCGTGAAAAGGCGTAGGCATCTGTGTTTCTAAAATTTCGACCACCAAAGGCGTAAAACTCTGTCTTATCGCCTACTGGCACCGAAGCATTCACCATGAAGTTGAACCCCTGAATGCCTGCTTCACCATAGCCCTGACGAAAAGAAGCCCCGGGTCTGAGTACTTTTTCTTTATTGACAAATTCGGTAGTGAAGTTCACAAACCCACCATCATCACCAATGTCCAGACCGTAATTAAGAGAAGCCCGTACCGTATTGCCATCGAAGCTTCTATCGTCATCATAGAGTCTGTTTTTGCCGTCGGCATTGGCAGTCCCCGGATCAAAGGTTCCCTTCGCCGCTGTGCTATAAGCACCATAAGTCACGTTGCCACTAATATCTCCTGTGTTATCTTTCAGTACGATGTTGATCACACCTGCGATGGCATCAGACCCGTACTGGGCGGAAGCTCCATCTCTCAGGATTTCTATTCTTTTGATCGAGGCTACAGGGATGGCGTTCAGGTCAGTCCCGGTGTTACCACGCCCTCTGGTTCCAAACACATTGATCAGTGAGGACTGATGTCTTCTTTTTCCATTGATCAGTACGAGTGTCTGGTCAGGACCGAGGCCTCTGAGTGTGGCCGGATCTATGTGGTCAGCACCATCAGACCCCGACTGCTTGGAGGAGTTGAAGGAAGGTGCCGCATATTGCAAAATCTGATTGATCTCGATCTGTCCATTTCGCGAGGGGATTTCTGCCAGATCAATGACATCTACTGGCACCGGAGTGCTGAGCTCCGTCCGGTTTTCATTTCTGGAACCTACCACCGTCACGGCACCCAGCTCCAGGCCTTCACGCATGGTCACGGAGAGGTTAGTTTGTCCGGCTACAGCCACTTCCTGAGACTTAAATCCCACAAAGGAAAAAGTAAGCACGGCATTTGAGCTGCTCACCTGAAGGGAGAATTTGCCTTCATAGTCGGTAATGACACCATTGGAGGTGCCCTTCTCCAGAACGGTCGCTCCCACTACCTCCTGCCCAGAGTCATCGGTTACTTTGCCCGATATGCTGACCTGAGCCCACGAGGTGTAGGAAATTACTGCAAGGGTTAATAGTAGAATTTTTCTCATAATCTTCATACTTAATGTTTAGAGTATGAGTAAAATAACAAATATCGAAGACTTTTCCTTTTAGACATCTCGGTCATTTAAAGGGGATATGACCTATCTCACAAAGGCTGTGAAAGTGTTTGAAGTGGTAGTTTGATGCTAGATTAAGTATAACTGTACCCTATAACCATCCACAAAAAAACCCTGGCCTCTTAACAAGACCAGGGTTTTCAATCTATCTCTGTAGGTTGACTACAAGAACACTACTGACGCTTGGCCAGCACGGGCCCGGGTTTCCCCTAAATGGAAGGCCTGAAGTGGGTCCTTAAGGACTACTTCTTCTCTTCGTCTACCTCTTCAAACTCTACATCTGACACATCAGAGTCGGCATTGCCGGCATCTGCTCCACCAGTAGGATCAGCACCTTGCGCTGCTTCTGCTCCACCTGCGGCCTGCTGTGCCGCATAGATCTCCTGAGAAGCTGCCTGCCATGCGGCATTCAGTGCTTCCATGCCAGCGTCTATGGCAGCTATGTCTCTGGAAGCATGCGCTTCTTTCAACTTGGCCAAGGCTCCTTCAATGGCAGTTTTGTTGCCCTCAGAAAGCTTCTCACCGTACTCTTTCAGCTGACTCTCTGTTTGGAAAATCAACGAATCGGCCTGATTCACTTTCTCTACTTTCTCCTTCTCAGCCTTATCAGACTCTGCGTTGGCCTGAGCTTCCTGCTTCATTTTCTCGATTTCCTCGTCGGTCAAGCCGGAAGAAGCCTCAATCCTGATTTTCTGCTCTTTGTTAGTGCCTTTGTCCTTAGCAGACACTTGCAGGATACCGTTGGCATCTATGTCAAAAGTCACTTCGATCTGAGGCACTCCTCTTGGTGCTGGTGGTATACCATCCAGGTGGAATCTACCGATGGTTCTGTTGTCCTTCGCCATTGGTCGCTCTCCCTGGAGCACGTGGATTTCCACAGAAGGCTGATTGTCAGCTGCTGTAGAGAATGTCTCAGATTTCTTTGAAGGAATGGTGGTGTTGGACTCGATCAGTTTGGTCATCACACCGCCCATGGTTTCAATTCCCAAAGAAAGTGGCGTCACATCCAAAAGCAGAACGTCCTTCACCTCTCCGGTCAATACACCACCCTGAATCGCAGCACCTATGGCCACTACTTCGTCAGGGTTCACTCCTTTAGAAGGCTTTCTTCCGAAAAACTTCTCTACTTCTTCCTGAATTCTGGGGATACGTGTAGAACCTCCAACCAAAATCACCTCATCGATCTCAGAAGCAGAAAGACCTGAATCTGCCAGGGCCTTCTTGCAAGGCTCCATAGATCTTCTCACCAAATCCTCGCTCAACTGCTCAAACTTGCTTCTGGAAAGTGTTCTTACCAGGTGCTTTGGCACACCGTCTACCGGCATGATGTATGGCAGGTTGATCTCCGTAGAAGACGAACTCGACAATTCTATTTTCGCTTTTTCAGCTGCTTCTTTCAATCGCTGAAGGGCCATCGGGTCTTTTCTAAGATCCAATCCTTCGTCTTTTTTGAATTCTTCAGCCAGCCAGTTGATAATTACCCCGTCAAAGTCATCACCACCCAGGTGAACATCACCATTGGTAGATTTTACTTCAAACACACCATCACCCAGCTCAAGGATAGAAATATCGAATGTACCACCACCAAGGTCATACACCGCGATTTTCATGTCCGCATTTTTCTTATCCAGACCATAAGCCAATGCCGCCGCTGTGGGCTCATTGATGATCCTCTTCACTTCCAGGCCTGCAATCTGTCCGGCTTCTTTCGTGGCCTGACGCTCAGCGTCGTTGAAGTAAGCAGGCACGGTAATGACCGCCTCTGTCACTTCCTGTCCCAGAAAGTCTTCTGCCGTTGACTTCATTTTCTGAAGGATCATAGCCGAAAGCTCCTGAGGAGTGTAATTTCTATCGCCGATTTTTACCCGCACGGTATCATTAGTGCCAGCCTCCAGGCCATATGAAACATTCTTTCTTTCTTCTGTCACCTCAGAATACTTCTTACCCATGAATCTCTTCACTGAGCTAATGGTGTTCTGAGGATTGGTGATGGCCTGACGTTTTGCAGGGTCTCCAACTTTTCTTTCTCCGTTACCATTATCCAAAAATGCCACGATAGATGGTGTGGTCCTGCGCCCTTCACTGTTCTGAATCACTACAGGCTCGTTACCCTCCATTACCGCCACGCATGAGTTGGTAGTACCTAAGTCTATGCCGATAATTTTTCCCATTGTTAACTATTTATTTAAAGTCTTGAAAATTCTTTTTTCGTTCTCTATCCTTTTATCAATGGTTGTGCCAACAAGAAAATGACAGCCGATTTATGACAGATTGTCAGAACTACCCCGGTAAACTGACGCTCTAACCGGACACATTTGTGCAGGTAACTGGCTTTTAAACTTATTTATCATAAAATTCGCATGATTCCAGAGCGCTTTTTTTTAACTTAATGCACTAAATCATAAAAACACTTCCTAGCGTCTTAACTAAACGATCATGAAAAATAAAATTCCTGAATGGCTGTCCAATTTCCCTACGATTGGTTTTGCTTTTTTTGCCATCGCCGTATTGATCACCATTACCTATTTCTTCATGCTGGCAACTGCTGGCAAAAGAACCAAAAAATTTATTTTCGCTTCGGCTAAAGAAACCGTCTATTTTGATATTGCCACTCGCTTTGTGGCCTTTGGTTTAGTCTTTTTTGCCTTTTATGCCATCATCAACTGGATCGGAAAAGCAGCGATTTATCACATTTTCGGGGCCGGATTTTTCTCCATTATCATCGGTGTGGCATTTGGCTATGCTTTTTGGGCCATTGTAAAATATTACTACCCATTCGTACTGGAAAAGCGCCTCGATAAGATTCGATTTAAGCCAATGAAGTCCAAGGCCGGCAATCCCATGAGATTGCTAAACGAAGAAGAAGAAGATGAGTATATGACTCCTGCGATGATTGAAGAGGAAGACAATCACATTGCGGATTACGACATCTGGGTAGATGAAAAAACCGGGGAAAAAGTCGTGGAGAAATACGACATGCTCTTTCATGCACTGGTATGTGAGAAGTGTAATTACCGAACCATGAGAGACCTGAGGGAAGAAGTGGTGAAAGAAGCCAGTGCCAGTGAGGAGGGACTGATTGTGAAGCATTACAAATGTACCTACTGCGGACACTCCAAGACTCAGGACCTTAAAGTGGCTGCACTAGGCTAACACCTGCTAAAAGACATTAAAAAAACCTGCTGAGTATGTACTCGGCAGGTTTTTTTATGTCTGCATTAATCTTTTTCCTTCTTACTAATGATATAGCGCACCAGAAACAGCAGTACCACTACACCAATGATCAGCGCCGGGGCCATTTTGTGTACCTCCTCCAGAGATTCGGGATTGTTCTCTCCATCCATGGCAAAATAGATGAGCACGCCAATACCAAAGTACAGCGCATACCTGTAGGGCTTTTTCATGGCGCTAAAATAAGATCAATTCCTTAAAAAGGATGGATCCCAGGCTCAAAGACCTTTCAACTCATCCACCAGCATGGCTATTCCACTAATCACCTGCAACTCTGTGCGCCCTCCATTCTCCCTGGCCTCCTCCAGCACCTGCTGACACTGAGTCACCCATCCAGATGATGGCTTCCCGCCCGACTCAATCAGCCCAATGGCCTCAAGGCCAATCACAGCGAGCCTGGAAAAGTTTTCTGAAAGTGATTCGATCTCCAAAAGTGCCGGAGATCGATTGATGATGGGCAGTACTTTCTTATGATTCTTACTCCACAGGTCCAATTGTGTTCGCAGCTGGTTGGCTTCCAGACTGCCCGACAGGTATCGCTCTACGTCTTCATTGAATACCCTCGCCACGGTGGCATCGGCAGTAGCAGCATCTGCCCAAAGCATGAAAGGGGAAAATGTGGTGTACAATGTGCCATTCGTATTTCTGGTATAGCCTTTCATGGGTTCTACCACCTCCACCAGTACTTTTAGTGGCTCTATGTCTTTGCTTTTAGCCAACTTCCTGAGAATGACGTTTCGGGACGAAATATGCTTCAAGCCGAGCTGCTCCAGTTGGAGACTAATGATGGCCAGGCGCCTGTACATGTCCTGTACGTCCTGGACTTCCTCGGGTGACCACAATCGCTCCGCCACAGCCGCGGCTCTTGGCCATAGCCTGCTATCGATGGTTTCGGGGACGACGAGCTCACTCCACATGCACATCTCGCCACCCAATATACGGCTTCTCTCCGCTGGGGTAAGATCCATATCGGCGGGTGCAGGGTCCACCAGGTAGTGCTGGCTGGCAGGCATCATCAAATCAAGATAATATCCGTTGGAGAGCACTGTTTCATAACCAGCTCTGGCTGCATCGTACAAAGTCTGCTTGGCCACCATGCCTTCCCAGTTGCCACGCCATGAATGAATAATAGCACTTTTGGGCATTTCAGGTGTCATGATCTCATCCCAGCCCATGGTGTGTTTACCATACTTGTTGAGTATTTTTTGCACCCTGATGTTGAAATAGGTCTGCAAATCGTGATTGGTAGCCAGGTTATTGGCTTTCATAAAAGCTTGAATATCCTCATTTTCGTTCCAATGCCGCCCCAGGTTTTCATCACCCCCGATGTGGAAATATGAATCGGGAAAAACCTCAGCCACTTCAGCAAACAACTGATCTAAAAAATCATATACTGCATCATTGGTAGGATCCAGCGTAGGGTCAAATATGCCTGAATAGCGCTCCAATGTATAGGTAGTATCCTTGCTGCCGAGCTCGGGGAAGGCCACCAGAATGGCCGTGGCGTGTCCTGGTACATCTATTTCGGGAATTACCCTGATCCCCCGCTGATGCGCATACGCAATAATGTCATCCAAATCCTCCCGGGTATAATACTCACCGTCCGAAGAAAGCTCCAACAACTCAGGGAAGGCTTTGGTAGGAAACCTGAAACCCTGATCATCCACCAGGTGGAGGTGAAGCACGTTCAGCTTCACGGCAGCCATGGCATCCATATTTCTATACAGCACATCCATCGGCATGAAGTGACGAGCCACATCCATCATCAATCCTCGCCAATGAAAACGCGGTGAGTCATTGATGGTGAGTACAGGGAAAGTACTTTGGCCATTGGTGGCGCCTGTCAACTGAAGGAGGGTTTCCAATCCTCTGATGGCACCTATATCCGTCTGTGCACTTATCTCAATGGACTCAGTACCTACTCGTAGCTGATAGCTCTCTTCTTCGTGCAGTCTGACCTCTCCCGGGCGCTCCACGGTGATGGTGAGGCTGGCGTTTGTCCGCTCACCACTTATCTTGTGCTGGTCAAAAAACAACGCGGTTTTCTGATCCAGTCTGCGCAAAAATCTGGTAGCTTCATGAGCAAGTCGCTCGTGATAGGTGCCGGTGAGAGAAATAGAAAAACGCTTCGTGATAACAAAATGTCCTTCTCCCATTTCTATTTGCTCAGGCACGGGCATGAGATTTAGTGCGGTTTCCTGAGCACTCAGGCTAAGCCCAAATAGTAAAAAAAGGAGCGTTAGCAGGTATTGAAAAGATTTTTTCATCATCACACTGAGTTGGGGTAGAAGATTAGGGCCTGAAAATATGCCGGATACCTTTAATGTCATTATGACTATAAGTTACGATTATTTTAAAACTTCTAGAGCGAATACCCAGAATGGACTCACCATTCGACCATCGCCCGTACTCTAAATAAAGTGCCCAAGGCACCTGAAAAAAATTTATTAGCGGTTTGGATCAATTTCATCGACCAACAACCCGGGCCTGCCTTCAAACGGCCCAGACACTCTTCATCGTCGAATTCACAACAACCCGCACACTCTTTGTGTGCTCAAAGAAGGAACAAAAAGCCTCCCGGAGGAGGCCTTTCATCTACTTATAAACACAATTTATCATCTCGCGTCCCACCACACTTTGGTCAGGAACGTGTTGGTGCCCTGTCTGCTGATGGCTTCTCCATAATTCACTGAATTGTTAGACGCTTCATGAGAAGGGTAAATCATTCGCCTTGGGATCACCCCGCCTGTTGCATTTCCAGGATAGTTGACCGGTACCAGCTCAGGGTAGCCTGTTCTTCTCCAGTTGGACCATACCTCATACCAGTCAAGGAATGATGCTACCCAGTACTGCGCTCCGATCATTTCCATTCCATCTGCCACCACAAAAGGGTTGGCAGTCAGATAAGTAGTGATTTCATCCGCAGGCACTTCTGCGGTGGAGTTGTACTGAGTGAGAAACTGCATGGCAGCAGTCACCCCTGCCGTATAGTGCGACTCTGCGGTACCACCCACATTGTAATTCCTCAAGGCTGCTTCTGCCAGCAGCAACTCCACCTGCGCATAGTTGATCACGAAAGTGGGGCCTGAGAGGCTAAGAAATACATCATCACGAATGGTTGAATAATTGGTAATGTCCCCGGGAAAATCAGGATCTGTACTCACGTCAAACGCTCCTCCATTCTGATCGAGCCCGTTGGGAAGTCCGATCTGATTGGCCGGGTCAGTATCGCCGGTAGATTGTATCCTGGCAAAAAGACCAAGTCTCGGATCGTTGGTGTCAGAAAGAAAATCCACGAAGGTTTTGCTCAGGAACACCTCTCCGGTATTGGTCGCATTCCATTCTCCTGCCAGGATGTTGCTGTTTCTGTTGACCGTGGTTCGGCCACCCGCCGCATCATGCATGATGAAAGCATTGTCAGCATTGGAGGTAAATACTCCCCCATTTACTGCCGTTTCTGCCCATTGCTTGGCTACTGTAGGCGCCACTTCTGTGAGTCGCATAGAAAGTCTGAGCATCATGGAATAAGCCAGTTTTTTCCACTGACCAATAGGGTCTGCCGCCGATCCGTAGATCAAATCGCCGGAACCAGGCAAGTCACCATTGGCATTGAGGGCTTCAGCCGCTTCTTTTAACTCCTTCAGCATGTCCATGTAGATAAATTCCTGCGTGTCATACTTAGGGGCATATATCCCCTCATGATAAGCCAGGCCAGCTTCAGAGTATGGAATCTCTCCATACAAATCTGTAAGCCTGTGGAAAATGATCACTTTCATAATCCGGGCAATCTGATGCAGGTTAGCATAGAGCGGATCTGTTTCTGTGATTTTCAATAAGTCCACGATGTATTTTACCTGATCATTGTAAGCCACGTCGAATGACGCATTGGCCCAACCATCGTTTTGCATGTACTTATCTCCTGCATACCAACTCGCATTGGCAAGTTGCTGGGTCATCATACTCGAATAGATGATATTGATCCTCCAGGTATCATAGCTGAAATCACTATTTCCTGTATACTCCAGCTGAGCCCTCGAAAGGTGATAACCAGGCACATAACTCTCCTTAGCCACCTTGTTTTTGTCTGTATTGATGTCCTCAAAGTCGGATGTACATCCGGTAAAAGCCACCGCAACAGTCGTAAGAACGATATATAATAGATTCTTCATGTCTGTTTCTTTAGATGATTAAAACTTAATACCAAGGTTGATACCATAAGTCCTGGATGTTGGGAGTCCCAGGTATTCGATTCCCTGAGCATTGCCATTGGTATAGTTGGACTCCGGATCGATGTTTGGCGTGCTCTTTTTGATGTAAAAAAGATTTCTGCCCACCAACGAAATGCTCAGTCCCTTGATGTTCCCGAGGTTGGGGAAGTTGTAAGTAAGACTCAACGAACGGAATTTGATGAAATCTGCATCATATACCTGCAACTTGGAAATGCCCGCCAGAGCTCCGTAATAGTTCTGGTCTGTGACAGTAGAAGTCATAGCATTTCCTTCAGCATCCACTCCACTGACGGTGATTCCATCCCCACGGCCTTCCAGCGTTGCTTTATGAAGACCATTGCCATAGGCAATCGCATTGGTACCGGAGTAGATCACCCCTCCATATTTGAAGTCGATCAGGAAGGACAATGTAAGGTTCTTGAACTTCACATCGTTGCTCCATCCTCCCGTGACCGGATGTACGCCTGTTCCCTGCGAGGTGAGCTCTGAAGCTGCCTGAGGAAGACCTGTGGCACCTAATATCAGGTTGCCGGCATCATCCCGCATATAGTCATAGGCCATCACCTGAGCGAATGGTTTTCCTACCACATGCTCAATGAACGCCCGCCCGTTTCTGGACTCGCCCACGGTAAGTTTATCCTGACCTTCTGCCAGGCCAATCACAGTATTCTTGTTATTAGAAATATTAAAAGTAGTGGTCCAGGTAAGTGCCGGAGTTTTCACGGGTACCCCTCCCAAAAGGAATTCTACACCCGTGTTTTCAATCTCTGCGATGTTCACCACAGCCGTCTGATAACCAGACCCTCTCGAAATTCCCACATTCACAATGTCATTGAGGGTTTGCTTTTTATACCAGGCCAGATCTACAAACAGTCTCTTTTGTAAGAATTCCATTTCACCTCCAACTTCCAGTTCGGTCACCTGTAGTGGTTCAATTTGAGGATTTGGCACGTTGTTATCTACGTTTCCGAGTGGCACACCATTGATGGCGTTGCCCAGGGTGCCATAGTATAAGCTGGTGGCGAACACGGGAGCGTCACCACCCACGCGCGCATATCCCGCTCTGATCTTACCCATGTTCATCCAAGGCACATTCAATGACTCAGAGAATACATAAGAAAGATTGACCGATGGGTAATTGTACGAGTTATTACCACTTGGCAAGGTACTCGACCAGTCATTTCTGTCCGTGATGTTCAAAAACAGCATGTCTCTGAATCCAAGCTCAACCGAACCATAAAGCGAGTGCACCTCTTTTTGTGGCTCTGTCACGTTGGCATTTTTGGTGGTAGCTGTACCCGGGTTATAGAGGAATGGGAACGCAAAACCACTGGCGTTCACTTCCACAGTCTTCTGCTGCATTTTCAGCAGGTTACCTCCCAGCGTGACCCCAATGGAGAAGTCTCTGCTCACATCTTTATTGATCCCCACAAGGAAATCAGCGTTGGTTTCATTGTAGTTTACCGTGCGCTGCAAGTCCAGTCCTCCAGTAGGCCGGTACGCGGTACCTGTCGGTGTGATTTGGGTGGCATTGAACGCATAGAAGTCATTGGCAATGCGTGCCTGCACATATAACCACTCCAGTGGAGCATAGCGCAAACTAGCCACACTCAACACCCGGTCTTTGGAAGTCTCCGTGATGAACCTGTTGGCTGCAAAATATGGGTTGGTAGTAAAGGCATCACTGCCAAATCGGATTTCATTTTTCAACTCATCATAGCCCGGAGCCAGGTATTCGGCATCCACGTTGGGTGGCAAGAACATGATGGCATAGTTACCATTACCCGGTGCATCATTTACTTTGGTTCGGCTCGCACCATCTTTGGTGTAGTTCACATTGGCACTACCCGTCAGCTGTGGTGACAACTTGTAAGAAGCATCTAGGTTGATTGTTTGCCTTTTATAATCAGCACCCGGATATACCGAGCTATTTCGCAAATCACCTAAAGACAATCTGACAGAACCAGACTCGCCGCCACCGGAGATCGCCAAAGAATTGGTATAGGTGGCTCCGGTCTCATAAAAATCAGTCAGGTTGTCCCCGCTCACTGCAGAGTACGGGTGCTGCTTTCCATCAAAAAGCGTAACCATAGAACCATCTAGCGGAGCGCCCCAGGAGGTAAGCCCGGTATTGAGGGCTGAGGTCTGATCCGTAGGTGCTACACCGAGCGTGCCTTGACCATACTTTTCCTGAAAATCCCTGAAGTCATTGATCTTGGAGATGGCCACATTACTATTGAACTCAACGCCCAATCCCTGACTGGACTTACCCGACTTGGTGGTGATGAGGATCACCCCATTACGACCTCTCTGTCCATACAGTGCTGCCGCAGCACCACCTTTCAGTACTGTGATGTCTTCGATATCATCCGGGTTGATACTGGAGATACCATCTCCGAAATCGGCACCATCCCATTTGCCTACACTACCCAGATTGTCATTGTTCATCTGGATACCATTAATTACATAAAGTGGCTGGTTGTTGAAAGAGAGGGAGGAGTTACCACGAATGGTCACACGCGAAGATCCCCCAGGACCGGTGGAAGGTGCACTACTGTTGAGGCCTGCTACTCGCCCTACCAGGTTGTCCGCCACGCTAATCTCACGTGCTTTGGTAAACTGCTCTCCTTTCACTCTGGAAACCGAATATCCGAGTGTTTTCGAATCTCGTTCGATACCCAGAGCCGTCACCACCACTTCTCCCAGCTGAGTGATGTCAGCATCCATGGACACAGTAATAATGGCTCGTGAGCCAACAACTTCTTCCACGGCTGAAAAACCAATGGATGAAAAGACGAGAACGTCCGTTTCGTTTTCAATCTGGATCCTGAATTTTCCATCCAGATCCGTAGTAGTCCCTGTGTCCGTCCCTTTGATCAGGATGGTGGCACCAGGTATAGGCTCCCCCGATTGAGCATCGCTCACAGTTCCCGAGACAGTTTGCTGTCCGAGTACAACGATGCCCATCAGCATTAACATGCAAAATGGTAGTATTCTCTTCATAGAATTAAACTTTTTGGTTTAGGACTTTTGTGACCGCCTTTTTTCAGTCACGGTACCCAATTAAGCAACTAGGTATGATCTGAGGAAATTTATTCGCAGTACGACGAGCTTTTATCGCTAGATGACATTGGCGGTGCTATGAATAGCGCCAATGCTGTTTATTGGCAAAACAGCGCTGTTGGTATAATTTAGGGCCTGTCCGTTCACTTATTTAGGAAATTTGGCTATCTAGTATATGCAGTATCGCCTATAAAAAGCCATTAAGAATAAATAACCGGCATTGAAACAGATCAGAAAACACCGTACAGTACTCTTCCATATCCTCTTCTGGGTAGGCTATTTCTCTTTCAACAGTGTAAGGTGGGGTCACTACTTTGGTGACTATATATATTCGATCAAGTCCAACCTGGTAGAGTTCCCAATACACATCATTCTGGTATACTTCAACCTATACTGGCTGGTGCCGCGTCTGCTTTCCAAAAAGAAATACCTCTTCTATGTGCTGTCGCTCTTTGGTGCCACACTTGCGTTTTCACTCGTCAAAATCCTGCTGACCTATGGCCTGGTAACCACCAACATCTGGCCAGAATCCGCCAAACCGGAAACTGACCTGTTTGGGCTGAGCTATATCATCACAGTATTCATTGGTGAATTGTACATTATTGGGCTTACTGCAGCCATCAAACTGACCATTGACCACATTCGTGAACGAGATGCCCAGCGGGAACTGGAAAAAAACAGCCTCGAAACTGAGCTTGCCTACCTCAAGAGTCAGATCCAGCCACACTTCTTTTTCAATACGCTCAACAGCCTCTATGCACTTACGCTGGAAAAATCCGACCTGGCCCCTAACACGATCCTCAAGCTGTCTAACCTTATGAGTTTTGTTATTTACCGGGCCAAAGCGGATGAGGTGACCCTCATGGAAACCGTAACCCACATGAAGAATTACATTGAGTTGGAAAAAATTCGCTTTGGCATCCGCCTTCAGGTGGACTTTGAGATCACCGGCAAACTGGACGACAAGAAAATACCGCCACTTATCCTCTCCCCTTTTGTGGAAAACAGCATGAAACATGGCGGAGAGTCTCCTGAAGGCACCTTTGACATCTGGATCAAACTGAACGTGGAAGAAGATAAATTACATTTTCAGGTACATAACTGGCTGAAGGATTATCAGGATTCCAAAGAAGTACAGCGGCTCAATAAAAGTGAGGGCATAGGCCTTCAAAATACCATTCGACGGCTTAAGTTGCTCTATCAGAATAAGTACCAGCTGGACATAAGCCAGGACGGTCAAAAACATATGGTTAATTTGGTGCTCCCTTTAAATCAATAGTTATGCAAGTAAAATGCCTGATCATAGATGACGAACCTCTGGCCGTAAAAGTGGTAGAGAAATACATCGAAGAGGTGGATGACTTTGAATGCGTAGGGAGCTGCTCCAACGGCCTGGAGGCCATTCGCTTCCTGAATGAGCAAGCTGTAGACCTCATTTTTCTGGACATCAATATGCCCAAACTCAGCGGCATGGAGTTTTTGGAGACTTTGAAAAATCCGCCACAGGTGGTGATCACCACAGCCTACCGCGACTATGCCGTGGAGAGCTACAACTATGACGTGGTAGATTATCTGGTTAAGCCCATTGAGTTTCCTCGTTTTTTCCGGATGGTACAAAAAGTAATGAACCGCCTGAGCATCAAACCCGTGGGCCCCAGTGCTGCCGGTGAGACAGAGAAAATAGACCACCTCTTTCTGAAAGTAGATAAAAAGATGGTGAAGGTCTTTTTGAAGGACCTACTCTACGTGGAGAGCCTCAAGGACTATGTAATGGTGCGCACCACTGCCGAAGACCTCATCGTTCATCACAATCTTCACTCCTTCACCGATCTCTTGCCCCAGGAAGACTTTATGCGCATACATCGCAGCTATACGGTTTCACTGGAGAAAATCAAAGCCATCAATGGCAATCAGGTGGAGATCGGAGGCAAGCACCTGCCCATCGGGCGCAACTACCAGTCTGAAGTGAAAAACAGAATATTGAAGGGTTAGGCAAAAGCCAAAAGCAGGGCATGTGTTCATCCGCTAAAGATCACTAACTTTGCGCCCTGAAATACTCGCAGGGAATGACCTTAGAACAAGAAATACAGAAACGCCGCACCTTTGGAATCATCGCTCACCCGGATGCCGGAAAAACCACCCTTACGGAGAAATTACTCCTTTTTGGGGGTGCCATACAAACAGCCGGTGCGGTAAAATCCAATAAGATAGACGTGGGCACCCGCTCCGACTGGATGGAGATAGAAAAACAACGGGGTATTTCGGTAGCCACTTCCGTTATGGGTTTTGACTACAAAGATTTAAAAATCAACATCCTGGACACCCCTGGTCACGAGGATTTTGCAGAAGACACCTACCGCACGCTCACTGCCGTGGACAGTGTGATCATGGTGATAGACTGTGTGAAGGGTGTGGAGCGCCAGACAGAAAAGCTGATGGAGGTATGCCGGATGCGAAACACCCCGGTACTCTGTTTCATCAATAAGCTGGACCGTGAAGGCCGGGATGCCTTCGAACTCCTGGACGAAATAGAAGAAAAGCTGGGGATTAATGTGCGGCCAATGAGCTGGCCCATAGGCATGGGTAAATCCCTGCGTGGCGTATTCAATATTTTTGAAAACAACCTGAACCTGTACGAACCCAGCAAAACCAAGAAAGTGACCGATGTGGTGGAGATCAAGGGCATCGATGATCCTGAACTGGACAAGCGACTCCCAGCCTCTGCTGTGAAAACCCTGCGTGAGGAAATAGAGCTGGTGAATGGCGTGTATGATCCGCTGGATGTCCAAAAATACCTCAATGGTGAAGTAGCTCCTGTCTTCTTTGGTAGTGCGGTCAATAACTTCGGGGTGCGTGAGTTGCTTGATTGCTTCATACAAATAGCTCCTCCGCCTGTGGCACGAGAAACTGAGGAGCGGAAGATTGAACCCAACGAACGCAAGTTTTCAGGGTTTATCTTTAAGATCCATGCCAACATGGATCCCAAGCACCGAAACCGTATCGCCTTTGCACGAATCTGCTCAGGCACCTTTCATCGGGGTACCAGCTACTACAATGTGCGCCACGACAAACAATTTAGGTTTTCCAATGCCACGGCCTTCATGGCCCAGCAGAAGGAAACTGTGGATGAGGCCTTCCCGGGAGATATCGTAGGACTCTACGATACCGGCAACCTGAAGATCGGGGACACCCTCACCGAAGGGGAGAAAGGACTGTACAAAGGAATTCCTTCCTTCTCGCCTGAGCTCTTCAGAGAGGTGATCAACCTGGATGCCATGAAGTCCAAGCAGTTAGAAAAAGGTCTCAATCAGCTCATGGATGAGGGCGTGGCTCAGCTCTTTACCTTCGAGATGGGTGCCCGAAAAGTAGTAGGCACCGTGGGTGCACTGCAGTTTGAGGTATTGCAGTACCGTCTCCTCAATGAGTACAACGCCAAGGCCCGGTTTGACCATGTCAACATCTACAAAGCCTGCTGGATCAGCAGTAAAAACGAAGCTAAGCTGGATGCCTTTATCAAGGACAAGTACCGCCACATTGCCAAAGACAAAGAAGGCAAACTGGTGTTTATGGCCGAGTCAAAAGCATGGTTGCAGATGGTGCAGGATAACTTCCCGGAGGTAGAGTTTCACTTTATCAGTGAATTTTAAGAGGGGTTCTTCTTACTGGGGCTCTATTGTTTGTATTTTGTCCACCTTTTGGATGGATGCCTTTGGTAAAAAACCTTAACGAACTTGAGTAAACCATTCGTATTATTTGAAGACAATCACCTGCTGATCCTCAGCAAACCCACCAGCTGGCTGGTACAGGGAGATAAAACCGGGGATAAAACGCTCACGGATTGGGGGCGTGAATACATCAAGGAGAAATACCAGAAGCCCGGGGACGTTTTTCTACACCCGTGTCACCGGCTGGATAGGCCCGTGAGCGGCATCACCGTTTTTGCGCGTACATCCAAAGCACTGGAGCGCATGAATAAGCTTTTCCGTGAGGATAACATCCAAAAAACCTACCTCGCTGTGGTACAAGGCAAGCCAGAACACGAATCCGGCAAGCTCATCCACTGGCTGGAGAAAGACGGGGCTAAAAACATGGTGAAAGCTTATACCAAAGCCAAAGGAGGGGCCAAAGAAGCCGAGCTGGACTATCAGCTCCTGGCCAAAGAAAAAGCACATTCGCTGCTGAAAGTACTCCCCAAAACCGGACGACCTCACCAGATCCGTGTGCAGCTCTCCAAAATGGGCTGCCCCATCAAGGGAGATTTAAAATATGGCTACGCTGACCCAAATACCGACAAAAGCATTCACTTACACGCCTTTCAGATTAGTTTTGTGCACCCTGTAAAAAAAGAGCCTGTTACTTTCACTTCATTACCCCATTGGAATGAATTCAAATCCATCATCCATGAGTTGGCTTGACCGACTGCAAGCCCGCTGGAACTTAAAAAGCAGCTTTCAGGTGTTCATCGTGCTGATCGTTTTTGCCTGCACCGGCTTCACGGTGCTCTTCCTCAAGCGGCCTGTGGTTTCCTTTTTCACTGCTGATGGTGAGCAAAACATCTGGTTTTCGCTGGCTTACTACATCCTCATCCTGCCCATTTACAATCTTATTCTGCTATTTTATGGATTTGTATTCGGCCAGTTCCGCTTTTTCTGGGCATTTGAAAAACGCATGTTTAGACGACTGACTGGCAAAAAAGACAATGCTTGAACGGGAAGAAGCGATAGCGCGGATGAATGAACTGGGTGCCCGTGGCATCCCCTTTTTCTTTTTCACCGACTTTCTGGGTCACCGCTGCCTCATCCAGCCATTGGACGAAATCAACCCATCAGTGTTGAGGTTTGCCATCGACCAACCTGCCGCCAAAGACCGGAAACCGGCTTTTCATTTCAAAAAACACCCCCTGACACAAGCGCAGTTTCACGGGCCGTTTCGCTATGTGGTGGAGCAGATCAACTATGGCAACTCCTACCTGGTGAACCTCACTTTCAAAACGCCCATAGAAACCAACCTCACACTTGCCGACATCTACGAACTCAGCAGGGCCAAATACAAACTCCTTTATCAAGACCAGTTTGTGGTTTTTTCTCCCGAAACTTTCGTGAAAATAGCAGATGGGCGCATCTACAGCTACCCCATGAAAGGAACGATAGACGCCTCCATACCCAATGCCGAGGCACAAATCCTCAACGACCCGAAAGAAACGGCCGAGCATGTGACCATCGTGGACCTGATCAGAAACGACCTCAGCCAGATCGCCAGTGAGGTGCAGGTGTCACGGTTTAGGTTTATCTCAGAAGTGAAAACCCACGAAAAGAAGCTCCTGCAGGTGAGCTCCGAGATCACCGGAAAGCTCCCTGCCGACTATCACCGATCTCTGGGAAGCATGTTCTTTCAGCTGCTCCCCGCTGGCAGTATCTCTGGAGCTCCTAAGAAAGAGACCGTCCACATTATAGAGACTGCTGAGGCTTATGATCGCGGCTTCTACACCGGGGTGTGTGGCCTGTTTGATGGCAAAGACCTGGACACTGGTGTGATGATCCGATTTATTGAGAAAGAGGGCGACCAACTCTACTACAAAAGTGGCGGCGGCATCACCTCCTTTAGCGATGAAGCCCGGGAGTACCAGGAGATCATTGATAAGATCTATCTGCCTATTTGATGGAGCGCTTTCCGGATGCATCCTCTGCCTCCGCAGAGGTGGTGCCCGGGTGTTTGTTGCCTCATTGCGCAAGTTTTCCTCAATCTTCATTTAAATTAACCCGCTCAAACCAATCGCGATGTGCTGTACCCAATGAGCCGATTCATTGAAACCATCTGTTTTGAAAAAGGAACCTATCCCTTGCTGGCATGGCACCAGCAGCGGGTCGTCAGTACATTCAAGAAACACTTTCCGGGTATGCACCCTCATCAGCTCACTGACACCTTGCCGACACTGTCGTTTGAGGAGCGCTACAAGGTGCGCGTGGTGTATGATGCCGAGCTGACCGAAGTGGAGTTTTCTCAGTACACACTCCGCGCGCTGAAGCGCATTCAGCTCGTGCACGATGACTCCATCAGCTACACTTACAAGTATGAAAACCGTAAGGCGCTCACGAAGCTCTTTGAGCAGCGCGGATCAGCAGACGAAATATTGATAGTGAAAAAGGGAGCCCTGACCGACAGCTACTTTGCCAATGTGGTCTTCTGGGATGGAGAGGCCTGGTGGACCCCCAAGACGTATTTACTCAATGGGGTGAGAAGGCAGCAGCTGATCAGTATGGGTAAAATAAAGGAGGTAGAAATGACCATAGACGACCTCAGGTCATTTGAAAAGGTAAGTCTTGTCAATGCTATGGTAGACCTGGGGGAAAGTGAACTTCCCGTGAGTGAAGTCCGTGGGATAAACAGCTGAGATGACCCCATTTGGGCCACCTCGCTGTTATTCGTCCACGCTGGTTAAAAATCTAAATCCGTCAGAAACCTGAATTTCAATTCATAAATTTCTGAAAAGTCTCTTCCTGTTTCTATCATTTCTTGGTTGGTGACTTCCGCACCCCACACCACCTGTACATCCGTACCTCGCAGGGCACGCGTTCTCAGGTATTTGAAAAGGTCAAACAATACTTTAGCGGTACTGGTATTCAGGTCTTTGAAACACAGATATACTTTGAGTCTGTCGCTATCGCGAAGCTCGGTTTTGAAAGTTTCCAGTGCATTACTGTAGAACTCGTGCATGTCTGGCTTCACGGAACTCCCTTTGATCATCAGAAGCTGATGGGCGCAGCTGTATCGCAAAAACGGAGTATTGACGGTAGGTTCAATGGTTAGTTCTGATCTTTTGGAGATGAACTGGTGGGCAAGGGCGGCATTTGTGGCGTAGTGAGTAATCATGTTCTTGTTTTTTAAAATCTATGTGATGCAATGCCTTTGGTGATACTTTCAGAGTGCTCAATCATAGCTGGATTTTGCAAAGGGAGGCGTCTGGCATTGGTCATCTGATGGATTTAGGTTTTCATTTTATTGTTTGGTTTCTAATACCATACAAAGATGCCATACATCCTACCGTCATATAAGAGGGAAACCACCAATTGGGAAAAATAGGTGTTTTGCGTAGGCGCTCACTTTCGACAGGCGGACAGCACCTATTCAGGATCAAATTAATTCAGTGCTCAATCTTCATTTGGCACATAAATCGCCATTAAAGTCAAATAAGGGCCTTTATGGAAATGTGCGTGCAAAGGAGCGTCGTTGGATTTCTTCTCCGTGAATTACGTAGCCAGCCCTCTTCCCATCAAACGGTTTAGTAGTAATGTTGGCCAAAATGCATAAAAAAAGTGGCCCCTGAGAGGAGCCACCTTGCTGGTTGGTCTATTAACTGGTTGTTATTCCTTAGGCAGCCAGGTAGTGAAAATCCATGTCATAAATCTCCGCAAAGTCTCTACCTGTCTCCATCATCTCATTATCAGCTTCGGCACTCCAGATGACGTGTATACGCTTACCCACAGCACGCATACTTCTCAGGTATTTGAAAAAATCAAAGAGTACTTTGGCCGTACTGGTATTAATGTTTTGAAAGTAAAAGCTCACGGTCAGTTGGTCGGTCTCCTCCAGGTTGGCTTTCACTTCTGTCAGAATCTCATGATAAAACTTCTGCATATCCGGGTTTGTCGAATTTCCTTTCACCATCAACACCTGATTGAACTCATCGTAACAAACGAAAGGTGTTTTGGAAGTAGGCTCTATCACCCGTGTGCCGAAGTGTGACACCATGAGTGAAAGGGCGTCCAGGTTGTAAGGTTGAGGGAAATGCTGATTTGCTATCATGGCTTAAATTTTTGGAGATGCTTATCAAATTGTTACAATGCAAAGATGCCATACCTCACAGCCTCATATAAGAGGGAATCAAGTATTTGGATAAAATGGGTGTTTTGCGCAACATTCTCCTTCCATCTCTGCGGATATCCGCAATCTGTCATCAGTCACCGGGAGGAATAATCCTTTTCAATACGGTAAAAAAAAGACCTCTACTTCGTCCAAATAAAGTTTATGCTCATTTCGGACAGTGGGATCCGCTCGAACCAGATATGTGTAGAGTCACTCTGTGAATCACGCACTGGGCGATCTCCAGAACAACGGTTTAGGGATCAAACGGAAGTTCTGTGGGGAGATTTAATATGGACAGCGATCCGCGTGATCCGACTCGTCATAGGACCCAATCCAACTGATTGGCTACCTACCCTTCATTTTCTTTGCTTGCCCCGGGCCGCGTAGGCAAAGAAAACAATTGGTGGCCTACAGAAGGGCACCAACCTGGCTGGTCGCACGCAAAAAATCATTTTGACTAATCGTGTAAGGGCTTTTTTTAGGAATTGTTAGAGTCAAAATGATTCACGCTTGTCCCGGCCGGGCAAGGCTTGGATGCCCCGCCCTCCTTTGCGTCCCTACGTTTCTGAATCCGAAGTGAATTAATTCGGCCTTACAAAATATAGCTATTTGGTGTTACCCCACACGAATTTTGCTTGATCCCGGTTTAGCAGGATTTTTTCTAAAAGACACAAAAAAAGGTGACCCATCCCGAGTCACCTTTCACCTGTTGGCCGCCAATTTCCTAACCGCCTAGGCTGCCAAATATCTGAAATTCAAATCATATAGCTCTGAGAGCTCGCGCCCGGTTTCCATCATTTCATGATCACTGGCATCAGCACCCCAAACCACCTGTACTTTGGTGCCTGCTGCCACTCGCACCCGCAAATATTTGAACAGGTCGAATAAAACCCTTACCGTACCCGTGTTCATCGACTTGAAGTAGAAGTAGACCCTCAGGTTTTTGGAGTCAACAGTATCTCTTTTTACAGCCGAGAAGATAGAATCAAAAAACTCCTGTATATGAGGATCGCTGGCATGTCCCTTGATAATCAGAAATTTGGTCTCCTTATCATAGCTCACAAAGGGAGTAGTTCCTGTGGAGTCCAGCATCAGGTTTGAGGTCCACTTGGGAATGAACCCATGGAGGTGAGTGGTGTCTGTAGCGTAGTGAGTAATCATGTTCTTAATATTAATTTGTGAGTGTTAAGATGACGTTTAGCCCTTGACCCTCCCGGTGAGTTGGCTGTCAGATCATAGCTGTAATCTGGCAGTGGGAGATATTTCAGGCATTAGCCACCTATTGGATTTAAGTTTTCATTTCATTCTTTAGTTTTTATGGCACTACAAATTTGCTCAATATCATCCCGTTATATCAGAGGGATATCCGTATTTTTAAACTTTGCGTGAAACACGCAACGGTGTGGTTTTTCCGAGTGACTACACAGCCAGAAGCGAACAGAGAGTGTCCGTCACCGACCATTTTTGAGGTACAGGTAAAAAGCAATCTGCTTATTTTCAATAACTTACCCTTTCTGGCAAGCATTTGGCATCAATAGCCACAAACCGAACAACCTATGATCCGTAACCTGCTTACTATTGCACTCAGACGAGTGAAAAGACAGCGCTCACTCACCCTACTCCATATACTGGGGCTCTCCATCGGCCTGATGTCCTGCATATTCGTATGGCTTTACTCCAATGAGGAGCTTAGCTTTGATCAATTTCATGAGCAGGGAGATCGGATTTACAGGATCAATCAGACCTTTATCTGGGGAGATGACGATGCCCTTTTCGGCTCCACCGGCCCTGCGGTGATGGGCGCGCTCTGGCGCGAGGTGCCGGAGTTTGAAAGCATGACCCGAGTGCACACGCCGGGTAATTTTTTGATCTCACATAGCAATGCCCTGGGTGAGCAACAGGTCTTCGAAGAAGAACACCTTTTGGCTGTAGACTCCAATTTTCTGGAAATCTTTACCTTCCCGCTGCTTCAGGGTAACCCAAAGACTGCCCTCATCAACCCTAAGAGCATTGTGCTGACAGCCAGCATGGCTCAGAAGTACTTTGGTAATGAAAACGCCCTTGGCAAGCAGCTGGAACTCGGCGAGCAACCCAATAAGCAGTCATACCTGATCACGGGTGTGGCAGCGGATGTCCCTGCCAATTCACACATTCAGTTTGACTTCCTCCTCTCCATGTCGTCCTTTCCCAGGGTTAAAAAATCAGCTGACTCCTGGATGTGGACCACCTTTGTGACCTTTGGGCTACTCCGGGAAGATGCAGATCCGGACGTGGTGGCTCAGAAAGTGGCAGCCGTACCCGGCAAATACCTGGAGGCTTTTCTACAAAAATACAGAGGGATCAGCTATGAGGAGTTTCTGGCCTCTGGCGAGGAATGGAACCTCTACATCCAGCCTTTTCTGGATACTCACCTGCGCTCCACGCACGTGTATTCCAGGTTAAATGAAGTCTCAGACATCAATACCCTCTATATACTGTGGTTGATCGCCGGGCTCATCCTCACCCTGTCCATGATCAATTTTGTGAACCTATCCACCGCAAAGGCCACCACCAGGGCCAAGGAAGTGGGAATAAGAAAAGTCATCGGCTCGGCAAGAAAACAGCTGATTGCTCAGTTTCTGGTAGAGTCGTTCATCTACGTGGTAGGTGCGGTGATCGTCTCTTTGTTTCTTGTAGAGTTTCTCCTGCCTGCCTTCAATGGCATCACCGAAAAAAGCATTTCCATTACCCAGCTATTCTCCCCGGATTTCATTCTCGTTCTCTTCGTGCTCACGCTGCTGATCGGTCTGTTAAGTGGACTCTATCCTGCCTTTTACCTGTCTTCTTTCAGGCCCGCACTGGTACTCAAAGGCAAAAACATGCAGGGACTCGGTGGTACCCGTACAAGAAATACATTGGTGGCTGCTCAGTTTGCCATCTCCATCGCCATGATCACCTGCACGCTGATCGTGCGGGACCAGGTAGAGTTCTGGAAAAACGCTGATCTGGGTTTCGATCGGGAAAACAAAATCATCATTGAGCATGCCGAGCGACTGGGCACCTCAGTGGAGGCTTACGAAAACATGCTATTGCAGCACCCACTGGTGGAGCGTGTCTCACACTCCTCCGATACCCCACCCATGATCTTTGATTTTGACAACTTTGTGCGGAACGGAGAGGAGCAAAGAAACATCTCCGTCAACTACCTGACCAGCGACGAGCATTTTCTGGAGGTGTACGGACTCAGTCTCATGATGGGCAGAAACTTCTCACGTGAGTTCACCGAAACACATCACATCATCGTCAATGAATCCCTGACCAAATCCTTTGGGTTTGACACCCCCGAGGATGCCCTGAATCAGCCCATCACTTACAATGAGGTGGACTATAAGATCATTGGCATTGTCCGCGATTTCAATAGCAACCTTTCGGATCAGATCTATCCTACGGCCATTTTCGATGCCAGTGCGCCTATCTTCAGAGATCCCTCAACGGAGCTTACGGTGAGCCTGGTGAGAGACCTCACCGCAGATGAGACCATGGACTTATTATCAGACTTTGAATCCAACTGGAACCTCATTCAGTCATCTGCACCTTTTGACTACACCTTTATGGATCAGGAATTTCTCCAGTTCTTCAAGGAAACCATTCGGTTTAGCCACATCCTGAAAGCCCTGGCTTCCCTGGCCATATTCATTGCCTGTCTGGGACTGATCGGTTTGGTCGCTTTTGTGATAGAGAAACGAAACAAGGAGATCGGGATCAGAAAAGTCCTCGGCGCCTCGGTTACCAACATCTGGATACTCCTTTCGGGCAACTTCGGCAGGCTGCTGCTGATTGGTTTTGTGATCGCTACACCACTCAGCTGGTACCTGATGGCTCAATGGCTGGAGAGCTTCCCTATGCGCACCACTATTTCGGTATTTACCTTGGTAGCCTCTGGCGTGCTCATGTTGCTAATTGCGGTCATCACCATGAGCTTTCAGACCCTCAAAGCCTCCCGAATGAATCCGGTGGATTATCTGAAGGAGGAGTAAAGGTAAGGGTGGATCTTGATCCTATTTCTTGAATCCTACTGGAGGTCTAAAATAAAAAAAGGGAGCTCATGCTCCCTTTTCTATTTTCATATATCTAAGGATTACTCCTTGATGATCTTCTCAGCCAGTACGGTCACCTTATTGTTGAGTACTTCTACCACTCCGCCACTTACAGCGATGTGTGTTTCCTCAGGCTTCTTGTTGACCTCTCTGGTAAATTTGATGTCCCCATCTCCCAAGGTGGAAATCATAGCGGCATGATCACTCAACACCTGAAATGACCCGTCGCTTCCCGGAAAAGTAGCACTTTCTACTTCCCCTTCAAATACCTTTTCGTCTGGAGTTACTATTTCTAAAAACATGCGCTTATGCGTTAGCTTCTGCTAATAATTTTTCTCCTTTGGCCACTGCATCTTCAATGGTTCCTACCAGGTTAAATGCTGCCTCAGGCAAATGATCATATGTACCATCCATGATGGCATTGAATCCTTTGATCGTGTCTTTGATGTCTACAAGCACTCCTTTGAGACCTGTAAACTGCTCTGCCACGTGGAAAGGCTGAGACAAGAATCTCTGCACCCTTCTGGCTCTGTGTACCACTTCTTTATCTTCATCAGAAAGCTCATCCATACCCAGGATGGCAATGATGTCCTGAAGTTCTTTGTATCGCTGCAAAAGCTCTTTCACACGCTGCGCACAGTCGTAGTGCTCAGCGCCCAGAATCTCTGTGCTCAGGATTCGGGAAGTACTATCCAAAGGATCCACTGCAGGGTAGATACCCAACTCAGCAATCTTACGAGAAAGTACGGTGGTAGCATCCAGGTGAGAGAAAGTAGTCGCCGGAGCAGGGTCAGTCAAGTCATCGGCAGGTACGTATACGGCCTGTACGGAAGTGATCGAACCATTCTTGGTAGAAGTGATTCGCTCCTGCATGGCACCCATCTCAGTGGCCAGCGTAGGCTGGTAACCCACCGCTGATGGCATACGTCCAAGAAGTGCAGACACCTCAGAACCCGCCTGAGTGAATCGGAAGATGTTATCCACGAAGAAAAGGATATCACGTCCCTTGCCAGTGCCATCTCCGTCACGAAAATATTCTGCGATCGTCAGACCAGAAAGTGCCACTCGAGCACGTGCCCCCGGAGGCTCGTTCATCTGTCCGAATACGAAAGTTGCTTTAGATTCTTTAAGGTCTTCAGGAGTCACTTGAGACAAGTCCCATCCGCCTTCTTCCATAGACTTCTTAAAGTTCTCACCGTAGTTTACGATGCCCGCCTCAATCATCTCTCTCAAAAGGTCGTTACCCTCACGAGTACGCTCACCCACACCGGCAAACACTGATAGACCAGAATACGCTTTGGCGATGTTGTTGATCAATTCCTGAATCAATACGGTTTTACCAACACCGGCACCACCGAACAATCCAATCTTACCCCCTTTGGCGTAAGGCTCAATCAGGTCAATAACTTTGATCCCTGTGAAAAGTACCTCAGTAGAGGTAGAAAGGTCTTCATATTTAGGAGCCAATCGGTGAATCGGCAATCCCTGACCACCTTTCGGCTGTGGAATTCCGTCAATCGCTGCCCCTACAACGTTGAAAAGACGACCTTTGATGTCGTCTCCAATGGGCATCTGTATGGGGCTACCCAGGTCCTCTACTTCCATTCCCCTCATCATACCGTCGGTAGCGTCCATCGCAATGGTACGCACGGTATCTTCTCCCAGGTGCTGCTGTACTTCCAAAATTACGTCAGTACCGTCCAGTTTAGTGATTTTCAACGCATCCATGATGTTGGGGAGTTTTGAGCCCTCAGCATCAAAACTAACGTCCACAACTGGACCGATTACTTGGGTGATTTTGCCTTTATTAGCCATTATTCAATTTGATTTAAATAAGCGTATCTCGAATCGAGTGCGAAATTAATCTAAAATTGGTTAAGAGAAAAAGCAGGTAGTCGAAAACTGCTCACGATTTCAGTAATATTCTGAAGGTAGTCCCTTTATTGAGCTCAGAGTCCTTCACAAAAATCCTTCCACCATGGTAATTCTCTACAATTCGCTTGGTGAGTGCCAGTCCCAGCCCCCAGCCTCTCTTCTTGGTGGTGTACCCGGGTTTGAAAACCTGCGTGAGGCGATTTTTCGCGATTCCTTTTCCGGTATCGGAAATGTCCACGGCCACCCTGCCGTCACTCACTTTCATGATTTTGATGGTAATGGCACCTTTGCCCACCATGGCGTCCACGGCGTTTTTGACAATATTCTCCACCACCCAGGCAAACAGCGGCCGGTTGATGCTACAGGTGATCTCCTCATTGGGGAAGGCCTGCACGGTCATGCTCACTTTGGTTGATATTCTTTTTTCCAGGTACTTCACCACCTCAGACACCAGATCAAAGACCCGCTCCTGACGCAACTGCGGCACACTCCCGATATTCGAAAAGCGCTCGGTGATCATCTCCAGCCGGTCCACATCCTTTTGCAGCTCTATAAATACATCTTTCTGATCGGGGAAGGTCTCCTTGAAATACTCCACCCAGGCGATCAGGGAAGACAAAGGAGTACCCAGCTGATGAGCGGTTTCTTTGGCCAGACCCACCCACACCCGGTTTTGCTCTGCGGTTCGGGAGTAGTTGAACACCGCGAAGATGATGAGCCCAAAAATGGCGATGATGGACAACTGCACATAGGGATAATACTTCAGCTGCGTGAGCAGGAATGAATTGCGGTAGTAAATGTTCTTGTAACCATAGATCTGGTTGTTGTCATCGGTCAGGGTGACCATGATGGGCTCCCGCTCAGTCATCATGTCCTTGATCTCATTGAGGAGAAACCGCTTCCGGACCCGGTCATTGTCTATTTTGTCTGCTGCCGGGATATTGCGGTAGTGCTCTGGCTTGCCAAACTCATCGGTGAGGATCACGGGGATGGTGTTATTGGCCTGGATAATCTCCTCCATGACGAAGATGAGGTTGGGCGCATCATTTTCATTGGCCAGGTACTCTAGTGTGCTGGCATAGAGGTCTATCTGCTTCCGCTCCCGGTCGCGGATTTGCTTCACCAGTTCATTGGTATAGACGATGGACCCGGCACTGATGATCAGCGCCACACCCAGCACCACCCACTTGAAGCTGGAGCGATTGGAATAAAGACTGATGGTAGGTTCTTCTCGGTATGCACTCACTGCCAGAAACGAGGTTGTTCCATTCGGTAATTTAGCAGAAAATCAAATTTCGCAGGGAAGGAAAGTCTTTTTTGCGCATTTTTAGAAACAACCACCCACCATCATATGGTGGGTGGGCTTGTCCAATCAATTCTTCATCATGATCCACTTGGCCAGCACCTTGTAATTCACTTTGGTGCCGTGCATCAGGATCCCAATCCTATAAATCCTGCTGGCAAACCAGATGGTGAACACAAACCCGCCAATCATCAGCACCATAGAAAGAGCCAGCTCCCATACAGGCACCCCAAAAGGCACGCGCATCATCATCACCACCGGGGAGGTGAACGGGATCATGGACATCCAAAACGCCAGAGACCCGTTGGGGTCGTTCAGCACGGCGCTGAGCATGACAATGGCCAGAATCAGCGGCATGGTGACCGGAAACATAAACTGCTGGGCATCTGCATCGCTGTCCACCGCCGAACCGATGGCCGCAAACAGCGCTCCGTACAGCAGGTACCCGGTGAGGAAGAAAAACAAAAAGGCCACGATGACCATGGGCATGTTGATAGACTCTACCGCCGAGCTGATACTGCCGAGCAGGCTCTCCTCCATCTGCTGGGCTGCTTCATCCTGAGGTAAATTCATCGCATCCATCTGCTCAGTCTGCTGTTTTTGCGCATCCATGGCCTGATTGGCGAAGATTCCACCTACAGCCGTGCTGATGGTGGTAGTGAGCACGATCCAAAGGATAAACTGTGACAAGCCCACACCGGCTATGCCTATCACTTTGCCCATCATCAGCTCAAAAGGCTTCACCGATGCGATGATCACCTCCACAATCCGGCTGGTCTTCTCCTCCACCACGCCACGCATACACTGGGTACCGTAGACGAAGATGAAAATGTATATCAGGAATGACGCCACGTAGCCCACCACGGTCGCTCCTATGGAGCTGCTCTCCTTTTCGTCACCCGATCCGGAGAGGTTGATGGTGCTGATGTCTACATTGGCCTTCAGGCTTTCGAGCACTTCCTTTTGAATCCCGGACTGCCGAAGTTTGATGTTTTCAATCTCACCTTCCAGCTTACGACTCAGGTCATGCACCATGGAAACGCTGGGGTTATTGGGGGAGTAAAACACCACCCCTGCCGGGGCAGCCACATCGATATCAGGAATATAAAGCAGCCCGTCAAAGTCCCCATTCAGCACATCTTCTTTGGCCGCATCCAACGACTTGTCAGAATAACTAAACTCCATCTGGCTGTCATCGATGAATATCTCACTGAACATGCCGCTCTTGTCCACCACCTGTATGGTTTTGGTGTCCACATCCTTGGTGGCGGTCCAGGCAATGAAGAAAAAGAAGCCTCCGAAAAGCAAGGGCGCCAAAAGGGTCATTACGATAAACGACTTCTTCTTCACCCGTGATAAGTACTCTCTGGCAATGATCAATCCGATGTTATGCATGGCTGTCTCCTTTCACTTTACTGATGAATATTTCATTGATGGAGGGGATCTTTTCTATGAACGAATGAATCTCCACAGCCCCGATCAGCACCTTCAGCAGGTTATTGGGGCCACCCTCCGTTTTGTCCTTGAGGATCGATTCGGTAAGCCCATCCTCCGTAGTACCCGTGCTCAAAAGATCGTAGTGGTCTGTGGAGGCCAGAGGGCCCTCATGGGTCACGATGTATGTGCCATCCTTGTGGTCATTTTTGATGTCTAGTTTCAGTCCATCCAAAATCTTCTCCGACTTATTGATCAGCGCAATATGGTCACACAGCTCCTCCACAGACTCCATTCGGTGGGTAGAGAAGATGACCGTAGCGCCGGCTTCTCTGAGTCTGAAAATTTCATCCTTGATCAGGTTGGCATTCACCGGATCAAATCCGGAAAAAGGCTCATCCAAAATGATCAATTCCGGCTCATGCATCACTGTAGCGATGAACTGCACCTTCTGGGCCATTCCTTTAGACAAGTCCTCTATGGTTTTGCCACTCCATCCGGTCAGCTCCAGTCTTTTCAGCCAGGCTTTGATTTTGGTAGTGGCATCGGCCTTGGAGAGACCTTTGAGTCTGGCCAGGTAAAGCAATTGCTCCCCCACCTTCATTTTTTTGTAAAGCCCCCGCTCTTCCGGCAGATATCCAATCTTACGCACGAGCTCCGGGGTGATTTTCTCGCCGCCCAGATACACCTCGCCACTGTCCTGCTCGATGATTCTGGTGATAATCCTGATCAGCGTAGTTTTGCCCGCTCCGTTGGGGCCCAGAAGACCAAAAATGCTCCCTTTCGGGATAGAAATGCTCACATTGCTTAAGGCCTGGTGACTGCTGTAGGATTTACTGATGTTTTCAACACGTAGTAGTTCCAATATTCTTAACTTTTTTAGTTTACGGTGATTTAGTCTTTATTAACCTGAATTTATTACACTTGATGAGAAGTTTCTGCCGCAAATTATAAATATTCTATCCCATTGAAGCATTCACCTCTACCTTATACCCTCTACGCGCTTTTCATTTTTCTGATGACCAGTCTGGTGTTTGTGCCACTCATCGCCTTGCTGTCTCCTTACAAAAAATGTCATCGACTGGCCCTGAAACTTCACTGGTATTGGGCCTGGAGTTTTTGCCGGATGGCATTCATCCGGGTGGTCATTGAGGGCAAAGAACACCTCAGATCAGATCAACAATACATCTTTTGTTGCAATCACTTCTCGTTCTTCGACATTCCTGCTTTTTGCTTGCTCTATTCTGCCAAATTCATTGGAAAAAGCTCGCTCGCTAAAATCCCCCTCTTCGGGTTTTTCTTCCGGAATATGCACATCCCCGTGAACAGGTCCAGCATGAGGAGTCGTGCCGAAAGCTTGAAGATGTCCAAAGAGGCTATTGATGATGGTTTCAATCTTTGTTTCTTCCCGGAAGGAGGTGTGCTTGTAAAGGAAGAAAACCTCCCTTATATGGTTTCTTTCAAGGATGGCGCATTCAAACTGGCCATCGAAAAAGGCATTCCCATCATCCCGGTCACCATGCCCTACAATTTTTTGCTGCTTCCCGACAAAACCCCCGTCCGGTTTCATCATCATAGGTGCAAAATAATTGTACACAAACCCATTTTCCCTAAAACAAGTGATGACGAGGAAGTGAAAAGATTGAAGGCAGAAACCTTTGCCATTATCCAGGCCGAACTTCTGGCACATCATCCCGATAAAGTCAGGACGGTTGGCTAATATTGCTTTGAATAAAGTATTTCTATGAAAATAGACCATCAAACGCTTGAAAAAATCGCTCATCTGGCCCGTCTGGAGATCCACCCGGACAAAGCCGATGGCTACATCAAAGACATGGAGGAAATCCTCACCTGGGTAGAAAAACTCAATGAACTGGACACCGAAGGAGTGGAACCACTCACTAATATGTCCTTTGAAGAGAATGCCCTGCGGGAAGACGTCAAGAAGGCGCCGCTGGATCACGAGCGTGCCCTGAAAAATGCTCCGAAAAAGGATGATGATTATTTCAGAGTACCTAAAGTGCTTGATTGATTCCCATGGATCGCATGACTCAGTATTTACCCAAAGCACTTGTTGCGCTTTTTATAGCTATTGTCCTCGCTTTTATTTTCGCCTATTCTCAGGGCTACGATTCCAGCATTGGGTGGAATGTGACCACCACAGCCGAATCAGAAGCATTCTATACCCTTCCCTTTAAAAAAGGTCCTTTCCAGTTTAGCTTCCAGGGTGAAAAATATACGCTGGCTGAAAATTTCTCAGCAGGACCCATTGAACGTCATTTTACCACGGATGCCATCATCCTTTCTGTCATTTTATTGGGCTTGTGCCTGATCCTCACCGTGACCACCTATCTGTCCAGAATGTGGTTTATCGGTATCATGGGGCTGTTCATTTTTTTCATCATGACCCTACACCTGCCTGAAGTAAGGCTCTTTGGGTCTGGGGAGCGATCATCGGTAGCTGTAGTGATCGTGCTGATCATTTACCTGCTTCCGGCCTACCTTTTCCATGCCTTTATCAAAGGTGTAGATTTTGGCTGGCGCCTGCTATCCTTTGTATTGCTATCCGTCGGTATTGTCTTTTTCTCTGGAGTAGAAACGGTTGCCTTGCAGGAGCAATTTATTGCCGGTAGTTATTTTGGCATGATCGCCCTGGCGCTTGTTTTTCTGTTTCTCATAGCCGAAGAGAATGTTTTTGCCATTTTATTCCTGATCACACAGTCCAAGGGTGGGCGTAGCAATCACGTCCATTTCTCTGTATTTTCTTTTGTCTATTTGGGCATTCTCCTTGCCCACTATGGTAAAAAAGCCGCCTTTTGGAATCTGGACATTGCCTTTTTCAGTCCCTATCTGCTACTGGCACTGAGTGCCCTGGTCGCATTGTGGAGTTTGAAATATAAAAGATCGCTCTTCGAAGGGTTCATCTCGGTGGGATATGCTCAGATACTCTATTGCAGTCTGGGGATGGTGGTGATCGGGTTTATTACGCTCGCTTTTTCTCGCGGCAATGATTCCGTGTATGAAGGGCTGCATTACTTCATCATCTATACGCACCTGGCCTTCGGCACCATGTTTTTCCTCTACCTGTTCTGGAACTTCGTCTCACCACTGGGTCAGGGAATGCAGGTCTATAAAATCGCCTATAAATCGCAGAGCTTTCCATACGTAAGTGCCCGGCTTGCCGGACTTGCCGCCATTGCGGCCTTCTTTTTCCTGGCCAATAAGGAACCCTTCCTGCTCTTCAGAGCAGGGCACTACAACTACCTGGGTGCGCAAGCCGAAGCACAGGGCCAGGACAGACTGGCTGCGGAGTACTATCGAGAAGGCAGTATCTATGGCTATGACAACCATTTTTCCAACTACAAAATTGGCTATCGGGAACTCCAAAAAGGGGATATCTCAGAAGCCAACTATCGGTTTGGGAGAGCGGCGCTGCGGTACCCATCGCCTCAGACCTTTGTGAATCAATCTGCCACGGCAGCCATGAGCAGTGAAACCACGCCCTCCCTGATCAGCTTACAAAACGGACTGAGGGCATTCCCCGACAACAATCAATTGCTCAATAACCTGGGGCTTACCTATGCAGACATGGGCAAAACCCACGAGGCTGTGAATACGCTGCAACAGGCGCAACCCAAAAGTCAATGGACAAACGCCGCCCTGGTCAACCTGTGGAAAGTACGGGAAGTCGATTCGGCGCAAGCCGAGCAAGACTTTGAAGCGGGTAATCTGGCAGTAAAAGCCAATATACTCAGCGCCCTGATGGGTGCGAATGTGCAGACTTCACTGTCCTTTGATTCAGCCAGTCTTTTCCCATCCTACCCCCTTCACAGGCTGGCTTTCCTTATTAATGCCGCCTGGTATTTCGAAGATGCAAAGGTAGCGCTATGGCTGGATCAGTCACTTTCAGGTCAGCTGGATGAACGCATGTACTGGGCTGGCAAAAACGCCATGGTCATGAGCTACTTCAAAGCCGGCCAGATCAACAATGCCCTGCAGGCATTGGATTACCTGAAAACTGAAGTGCCTACCCGGGAGTCTGGCAAATACCTGAACCAAATGGGGCTGATTGCGCTTTCTCAGCATGCTCCGAAGGTAGCCCTTGATTACTTTGATCAAGCCATACAGGCCGGATTTGAGGATGCCCTGCTAAACAAAGCCGCCTGCTTACTGGAACTGGGCGAATTCTCAAAAGCCAAGGAGTGGGCTACTTACCTGGTCTCTCTGGATTCTGGTTATGCTGCACTCAAAAAGGATATCACCAACATCAACGACACAGAAAGCCTCACGCCTGACCAGCAACTTTTCCGGCTGTACTACCTTTATCGAACTTACAGTGCGGGAGAGATCAACGCCCTGCTGTCTCAGGCCGATGAACAATACATACGATCCTTATGGGCTAAAGTAGCCAATGAGCAACTGGAGGAACAAAACTATGACCAGCTCAAGACCTATCGTGCGGTTTTCAATTCCCTTCTGCCTCCTGAATATTTTGAAGAACCAGATGCCTTGTTGACCCTGGTGGATGGGGGGGTGCCTCAGAATGGTCATTATCTTTCAGAAATTTTGGCACTCAAAGACCAAAACGAGCAGACAGCCGCATTGGTAAACCTGGCAGGCATGAACTCGCTGAACGAACCACTGGTGCTGGCCATCAGCAGGATTCTCAGCACCACGCACCTCTCCGAATCCTATGATGTATTGGTCAAAGCCATCAATTTCAACCCAAGAAGTGTAGCTTTGCATCAGCAGTACATCATGGCAGCCCTGGAAATGGGGCTTGAAAATTATGCCAATGATGCCCTGCAGAAACTAACAACATTAACAACCCAAAATGACTACCAGCTTTTCTACCAGCAATACCTGGATAAGAAAAAAGCACTGGAGGCTTCCGGCCCCTGGTAGGATAATTTTTTAGATTTTGCAGGGTTAAACCCTGCAAGCGCTTTTATGGATATGAAACACCCCTTTCAATTCGGTAAGGATACCCTCACCCCGGGCATCGCACTGAGAATAGCACGTGGCCAGCAAACTGGTACATTTGCTGATGACACCATTAACAAAATCAAAAAGAGTCATGCCGACGTAGCTGAGATTGCCAATGGCGATCGGGTCGTCTATGGCATCAATACTGGTTTTGGCCCGCTTTGCACCACCATTATTTCCAAAGAACAAACCCGCAAGCTTCAGGAAAACATCCTCAGAAGCCATAGTGTAGGGGTTGGAGCTTATGTGCCATTGGAGATTGCCAAACTGATGCTCGTGACCAAATTGCAGGCATTGAGCTTTGGCTACTCTGGTATCGCTCTGGAAACCCTGGAAAGAATCAAATGGCACTTGGAAATGGACATCACTCCCATGGTGCCCACACAGGGTTCAGTGGGTGCATCGGGTGACCTGGCCCCATTAGCACATCTTTTTCTTCCCCTGATCGGTCTGGGAAAGGTGACTTACAAAGGTAAAATACAAGACTCAGGTGACGTATTGCAGCAGCTTGGTAAAGCACCCATTGCACTAGGTCCCAAAGAAGGACTGGCCCTGATTAATGGCACACAGTTCATACTGGCCTATGCTGTAAGGGGGCTTGTCAGGCTTCACAACTGTCTGGAGCTGGCCGATATCATTGGCGCCATGTCACTCGAGGGAATTTTGGGTTCCGCTTCTCCTTTTCAGGAAAAACTCCATACATTAAGGCCTTTCCAGGGTTCGCTCCATGTCGCGCATCGTCTGAGAACCTTGCTGAAAAATTCTCAGATGGTAGAATCTCACGAAAACTGCGGCCGGGTGCAGGATCCTTATTCTATCCGATGTATGCCGCAGGTTCACGGGAGTAGCAGAAACGCCTGGCATCACCTGAAGGAGTTGGTGAACGTAGAACTAAACAGTGTGACCGACAACCCTATCGTGTTTAGCAGTACGGACACCATCAGTGGTGGAAATTTCCATGGACAACCCTTAGCCATGCCTCTGGACTATGCCACGCTGGCGGCGGCAGAGTTAGGAAATATTTCTGACCGCAGAACTTACCTCCTACTGGAGGGAGATATTGAAGGGCTTCCGAAGCTTCTGATGAAAAATACCGGGATCAATTCCGGGTTTATGATTCCGCAATACACCTCAGCCGCTCTGGTGAGTGAGAATAAGTCGCTTTGTTTCCCGGCCAGTGCCGATAGCATCCCAACATCTCTGGGCCAGGAAGATCATGTCAGTATGGGCTCCATCAGCGGGCGCAAGTTGAATCAGGTCATCGACAACCTGGAAAATATCCTGGCTGTAGAGCTTATCTGCGCTGCGCAGGCCTTTGACTATCGCAAACCCATGAAATCCAGTAAAATTCTGGACGCCTGTCATGAGGTCATTCGCGGCAGGATCGACCATGCTGAGGAAGATCGGATTTTTGCCGATGACATTGAAAAAGCCCATGACATGATCGTCAATGAATCGATCATTGACGCTGCTTATCAAACCGCCCAACAAAACAACATTAACCTTAAAGGAGATTTGTATGAATTATTCTCAATTTCTTGAAAAGTACGCTAAACACCCCCACTACAAAGCCCCAACCGGATCACAGCTCCACGCTAAGTCCTGGCAAACAGAGGCGCCACTGAGAATGCTCCTCAATAACCTGGATGACGAAGTGGCGGAAGACCCGGCCGAACTGGTGGTCTATGGAGGCACCGGTCAGGCCGCCCGAAATCGTGAATCCCTGGAGAAAATCATTAAGATTTTACTGGAACTGGAAAATGACCAGAGCCTGCTCGTGCAGTCCGGTAAGCCCGTAGGCATCGTGCGTACGCACGCCGAAGCACCACGTGTGTTAATAGCCAACTCGAACCTGGTACCCGCCTGGGCGAATTGGGAGCATTTTGAGGACCTCAAGTCACGCGGACTGATGATGTATGGTCAGATGACCGCCGGTAGTTGGATCTACATAGGATCCCAGGGGATACTTCAGGGAACCTACGAAACATTTGCAGAGTGTGCCAGGCAACATTTTGGAGGCACATTGAAACACAAGCTACTGGTAACTGGTGGCCTGGGAGGCATGGGTGGCGCTCAGCCACTGGCGGCTACAATGGCCGGAGCCACCTTTCTGGGAGCAGATGTGGACCCAAAAAGAATAGAAAAAAGACTTCAAACACGCTACATCGATAAGATGACTCATAGTTATGAAGAAGCGCGAGATTGGGCATTGGAAGCCAAAGAGAAAGGCGAGAACCTGTCCATAGGACTGGTAAGTGATATAGGTGACCTTTTGGCCAACCTGCAAAGAGATGGCATAGTACCGGATGTCTTGACTGATCAAACCTCAGCACACGATCCGGTATTTGGATACGTACCCAACGGGATGTCTCTGGCAGAGGCAGAGGCCCTTAGAAAGACCGATGCGGTGACCTACAAAGACCTATCGCTCAAGAGCATGGCCCGGCACGTAAGGCTGATGCTGGATCTGCAAAAACAGGGCGCCATTACCTTTGACTATGGCAACAACCTTCGTGAGTTTGCCCGTCAGGGGGGAGAGCCCAATGCTTTTGACTTCAAAGGTTTTGTGCCCGAATACATCCGACCACTCTTTTGCGAAGGCAAAGGCCCATTCAGATGGGCTGCACTTTCCGGAGACCCGGAGGACATTTATACCACTGACAAGGCATTGATGGAGGCCTTTCCTGAAAACACACATCTGATCAACTGGCTCACTCAGGCCCGTGAAAAAATCGCCTTCCAGGGTCTGCCATGCAGGATCTGCTGGCTGGGTATGGGCGAGCGCGAAAAAGCAGGCCTCATTTTCAATGACCTGGTCAAAACAGGAAAAGTAAAAGCCCCGATTGTGATAGGCAGAGACCATCTGGACTGTGGCTCAGTGGCCTCACCGAACAGGGAAACAGAAGGCATGAAGGACGGAAGCGATGCGGTTTCTGATTGGCCACTACTCAATTTACTGTCCAATGCCTCTGGTGGTGCCACTTGGGTATCCTTCCATCATGGTGGCGGGGTAGGTATGGGCTATTCACAGCATGCGGGTATGGTGGTACTGGCAGATGGCTCCAGCAGAGCAGAAAAGTGCCTGAAGCGGGTACTGTACAATGATCCTGCCATGGGCGTGTTCAGACACCATGATGCCGGATATGAAGAAGCCACTAAGGTGGGTGAAGATTTCGGGTTGATCATTTAGATCGTCTAAGCTCCAATATCCGCTGCCCCCTGGGGTGGGGATATTGGGCTGATAAATCCCTGAGCTGGAAACCATACCGTTTGGCCAACTTTTCAAAAAATGAATAGGGATAGGCAAAGTCTACCTCCCGCTCTACCCTGAACTGATCAGCCTCCTCATAGGTAAAGAAAAACTTACTCTCCTCATGCATAAGCGCGCCACACTGGGCCATGTGCTGCTCAATATAGTCTGGTTCCAAATGCGTGAAAATCGATTGTGCCCAGAGCACATCAAATTTCATCCTCCTCAGCTCGGGATCTGCTAATCCCTTCATACTCCAAAACACCCTAGGGTCCTTATTCTCAAGTCCTTCACTCGCTATCAATTCCCGGGCAAAGGATACGGCAGCTTGAGAAATGTCATAACCCGTGTATTTTTTCGGTTCCAAAAAATCAATGAGAAGTCTACCTCCCCTTAATGTACCACACCCTATATCCAGTACGGTATGAGATGCCTGTAGTCCCTGGGCCTTCAAGAACTGAAGTTGTAGTGCGCCCAGTTCTTCCCAATATCCGCCGATGGCTTCATGGGGGTCCCTGGCCACTCGCTTGTTTACGAATTCCGCATAGGCATTCAGGTAATCCTGATGGTTAGCCCTTTTAAATTGAGGATCTGAACGTCTCGTAATAAGGCGCTTGATAATCCGCTTGATGGCTACGATAACATCAGTCATCCAATGAAATTTTAGTCATTTCGGTAGATACGCCCTCTCGGAAAACTGCGGCGGCCCACTCATCACTCGTTTCAAACTTCTTCTTAAAATATCCCCTGGGTTCCAAAAGGGATCGTCCCCGCGATTTATCTATAACTACCGTACCTACCACGTCAAATCCATCCGGACCCACAGAGAGGTTCTCCAAAGGTCGGTTATCACCTGTTTGCCATAGATGATCGCCTGAAGGGTACATTTCTAACTCTTTGAGTGTGAGATATAGCTGATCATCAGTCACCCGTACCATCAGATAGTTTGTGCGTCGATTATACCCTATGAGCCCTCCATGTACCACCTGCATCACACCATCGCGGCTGGTGCAGGTAATGGCATGCATCTCCCCACACAGGTACAGGTCTACCTCATATTTGCTCATGGTTTGCCAAAAGCCTGACCAGCGCCCTTCAGCTACTTTGAGACCACTGGTACTCCACCTACGGACAGGTCCGAGCACGGGGGTATGCCCCATGATGATTTTGTGGCGTGCATCTCTGTTTTCCAGAAGGACACTCTCCAACCAGGCCAACTGCTCTCCGGACACCCCGGGTCTGATGCTGCCTTCATCACTTTCGCCCTCTTCAAAGACATCCACCGATACAAACAAGACATTTTTATGACGCCACCAGTAGGCTGTTCCCCGCATATGAGCAGGGCCATTTTGGGGCATCTGGAGATGGGTAGCAAAAGCCTCCTTATAGGCCGGAATCACAGCGACTTTCGCTGAATCAATCCAGGGGTTGTCCCCGATTTCATGATCTCCGATGGCAGCATAAAACTTTAGCTCATGGGCTTGCATTCTGGCTTTCCAGGCGGAGTAATACAGCCCGGAATATTTCGTGATTGAGTCAGTACTATTCCACGAAGGAGCGTCCCAATGGCCCATCACGAGATCGCCCGGCACCAGCACAAAATCAGGATTTTCACTTTTCACTTCATTTAGGATCATTCCGAGAGATTCTTCCCAGCCAGGTTGTGGGTACTCGGTGTCCACATTCAGGAAATCAGGAATGCTGACAAATGTCCAGGCATCCTCACCAGGCACCGATACTGTATCCTTCGGCTTGTCCCCAGACTGACAACCCAAAAAGCAGGCGATACAAAAGGTGATGGCCCCAATAAGCCCTGATCTCAATAGCATATCGCCTCAATGATACAAAAAAAGCCCTTCAAAAAATTTGAAGGGCTTTCACTTATAGAATAAGATTGTTAATTAATTGCTCAATTTAAAGATAATAGGCAGCACCATTCTTACTTTCACAGCCCGACCTCTTTGCTTACCCGGCTTGAATTTTGGTGCTTGTCTCAGTACTCGTTCTGCTTCTTCATCACATCCCGCACCGATACCTTTTACAGCTTTTACTTCTGTAACAGTACCGTCTTTATCAACCACAAACTGAACATATACTCTTCCTTCTATACCCATTCTTCGGGCCTGAGAAGGGTAGTCCATGTTATCTCCAACATACTTGTAGAATGCTGCCATCCCTCCGGGAAACTCAGGCTGGTTTTCCACAATGGTGAAAACCTCTTCGATCTCCTCTTCCTCAGGCGCTTCTTCGAAAATAATGTCTTCAATAACAGTTTCTTCCGTTACTTCCACATCCAACTCCACCTCAATATCCTCTTCGATTTCTTCCTCATCGGGAACCTCAATGATCTGAGGAAGTTGAATTTTCGGTGGTGGCGGCGGTGGCTGCTCTGTAGGAGGTATCTCCATGATATCTTCAAAGTCATCCGTTACTTGACCAAGGTCTACAAGACCTGAGTCGTCGTATGTTCTCCACTCGAACGCCAGGATAACCAACAGCAAACTCACAGTGAATCCGATGTTCATGAACAATCCGGACTTCCTGGTCAAGTCTACATTAGGGTTTTTCTTTGGTTCCATAAATTATGTTTTAATCCTTAAATCAAGAGTAATCTCAAATATATTACTTATCAAACTTTTTATCAGCAAGGTTTAGTTCCTTTTTCATAAAATAAGCCAGAAATAAGCCCAATACCGCACCTGCTGCATCAAACATAAAATCCATCAGATCTGAAGACCGATAAGGGACATATCCTTGTAACCATTCGGTCATAAGGCCAAAAATCAAAGCACCTGAAAGTATCCAAAAAAAAGCCTTCAAACTAAGATGTGAGCGTTCAAAACTCCACACGACCAGAAAGCTCCAAATCAGAAATATACCCAAGTGTGCCACCTTATCTTCCCCCACAAAAAACCAAGTATCGCCCTTGGGGCTCCCAGGGGAGAGAAAAAGAAATAACATCACCCCTGACCATATCAGACAAATTGCCTTGATGAAAGTGGTTCCTGGTTTCAGATTAACCTCCGATTAGTTCCTGATAAGATTCTGCCGAAAGCAAACTATCTCCCTGATCACTGATCTTCACTTTGATCATCCAACCCTCTCCATAAGGATCTGAATTAATGAGCTCGGGGTTGGCTTCCAATTTGGGGTTGACTTCAATAATCTCGCCTGAAAGTGGCATAAAAAGGTCAGAAACCGTCTTAACGGCCTCCACGGAACCGAAAACATCTGTTGAATTCAGTGATTCCCCCTCAGTCTCAATTTCTACATAGACGATATCTCCGAGTTCACCCTGGGCAAAATCAGTGATGCCAATGATGGCTTCATCACCCTCTATTCTCACCCATTCGTGATCTTCTGTATAGCGTAAATTTTCTGGAATGTTCATGTTGTTATTTTTTTGACGCCCAAAATTACTTAAAACTCAGACTTTGCACTATTGCGCAAGACTAAATCTTAGCTGCGTTCCGAAAGCTGTGGTAGCTGTCTTGAATGAACTGACTTTTGGTTCCGTTACACTGCGTTCAAAATACATAGTCAGATCCAACTGGTCGTTGAGTTTATAGGTAAATGAGGGCCGCAACTGAAAGTTAGTATTACCAGTGGTCACCTTGTTTTCACCCTCCAGCTTACGCTGGATCGTCTCAGCATCTCTTATGGTCATACTTATGCGCATGGTCACGGCATTGTCCAGTGTAATGGTACGCCCTTGTATTTTAAAAGGCAGCTTAAACTCCTCCTTGGTGTATCCAAAATCCAGTGTCACATCATTGCTGGTGGTCTCGGTGATTTGAGCATTGGCCAGGCTCAGGGAAAGGTTTCGGTCCTTTTTATATTCCAGACGTGTGGAAATATTACTCTTGGTCCTGAAATTGATTCCAATCAGTGGAGCAAACTGCTCCGAAATGGTCACCTGGTTGAGGATGTAGACCGGTGCATATCGCCCGGTACCTGTGGTGTCGGTAGCCTGAGGATAGTCCAGCACATTGCTGTTGAGGGTCACGCTTAAGTCATTTCCCAGCAGGTCTCCATAAGTATCATTGTCAAAGTTGTAGTCATTCACATTGTACAATGAACGATAGCCATGGGTAAGGGTGATAGACGAAAAGAGTTCGGCCAGCACTGGGATTTTGGATAGTCCGTTATAATCCACCCGCCATCCCGGCAATGGAATTTTGGGGAACGGCGAAAGGCTCACCTCTGAGGAACTCTGACCTGAATAAGCAGAGATAAATGCTGGTATCAGCACATCCTGAGACAAGGAGTCGTAAAAACCAATTTCATTGTTCAGGGCGGTCTGTCTGATTCGGATTTTCTCGATATTTTCTGCAAAAGTATCGAAGGCTTCTGACGTGTTGCCAGGGCCCCGCTTGTCAAATGCAGTACTAATAGACATAAATGAGATATTGTAACTTCCTTTTCTGGAGGGTGTGAGAGAGCTGAATCCGTTATTCTCTGTTTGTTCGTCTGAATACCTGAAAAGCTCCTCGTATGTGGCATTATTGGTTCGCTTGGCATCCAGCTGGATTTTCAAATCCTTGGCGGGTTCGATGGAGGCTCTCAGACCAAGGTCGGTGGTGTAGGTCTGCATAAATGGTGATGATAAATCCGGGTTTTTATTGAGCCAGTCATTGTCAGCAGCCCTGAATCGAATATCAGGATCCTGACTCCCCAGGATAAACCCCCAACCTGGTGCATTGAAACCACTGTCCATTCCCATCAGGAAGGCCCGCGGCGAATAGCCGGACAGGGTCGTACCCTCTCTCACGCTGTAGGTCACGTTGATATTTCGCAAGGACATCACCGTCCTCAAAAAACTCTTGCCAATGTTGAATCCGGGTGCCTCTTCTCCGGCCTTGGCCCGCGGTGGGGAATTGATTTCCTTCAAAAAGGTGACTTTATTGTACAGCTTTACCAAATCCACCTTACCGGAAAGTCCCTGCTCTCTTCTGTTTTCAATTGTATTTCCAAAAAACAGGGAATCATGCTCCACCTGTGATCCGGCCGTCCAGGTATATCCTGTAGCGTACTTGATATCTGCACTCAGCCAGTCGGTCAGAGGGAGTTTATCCAGTGGGGTTTTATAGGTGGCGGATATGTCCTGCGCAAAATTTTTCATCCTGCCAAGGTCCTTGATTTCTTCCCAGACATACTGACGCTCCTCCTGGGTGGTAATGTCCCCCTCTATGATCCCATCGGGCTCATCGATCACGGCATTCACCCGGGCGGTATAGTCGAGGTTCAGACTTTTGAAAATATTCCAGCGGAGGTTATAGTTTCTATTGAAGGTGAAAAGCCGCTCGTAATAAGGGGCCAAATCGGGAGACACCTCAAGTTTATCATTATAGAGCTGGGTCATTCGGAAACTCCGGTCCAAATCAGCCCTAAATGCCAAACTGCTCGGAAGTAGCGACAGGTTAACGTCCTTGATTAATTTCAGGTAGGGACTTTTTAGGGCTTCCATTTTGGCAAACGGCTCCAGAGAGATGGTTCGGGGCGCATAGTTATAAGCCACACCACCACTTACTTTTTTCTGCAAATAGGTTTCTGTATTCACATTGCTGGTCATCACATCGCTATAGGCATAGGAAAAGGAGAGATTCTCCACATCGAAGAAATGGCTGTTGGCCTCAGGGTTTACTTTTTCCTTGTGCACATTGGTGAAGTTTATACTGCGCCTTTCCGTTCGATCTTCCACGATCCTTCGGTATCGCTCGCGTTCTTCGTCAGAATCCATGGTGGCCAAGGAAGCCTCCAATGGCACATCGGGATCCAGTGGGTCAAATTGCGGAGTAACCCTGGATTTTTCATAACTCACAAACATGGGCACCTTTAGGCCTGTTTTCTCCGGAAGGAGGAACTTGTCCACGTTGACATTAGCTGAAATATCATACTGGATAGTCTCGTTTCGCGTGCGCTGCTGGATCGTTTGCTGGATATTTCCAAATCCAATAGACGTATACCTCGTGGAAGCGGAAACAGTAGCCACATCGGCCAGTTTAGTACTTACCCGGGCATTGGCCGCCCAACCTTTTTTGGTATCAAAGTCCGTGACCCGAAGTTCATTAGCCCAAAGACAAACAGATTTTGTAGCTCGGTCGTCGGACTCCGGGTTTCTAACTCCCAGCATCAGAACCTGCACAGAACTGATATCGGGCCGCCCTTTGATGGTCAACTTATATTGTCCATTGTTGGAAGGAGTGCTGTAAGGAACGTTTTCATCAAAATCATTTCTATTCCGTTCGGATTTTATCCCCAGTAACTCATCAATGGACAAATCAATCTCATTCTCGAGCGGCCATACAAGACGGGCGATATTATCGCCACCATTTGCATCAAGTCCCGTAGGGGTTACTTTCATCGGCACCTCTATCTCATAGTAGTGCTCTGTGAAGTCCGTACCAAACCTTATAAACGCATTGATCTCATTATCCAGCAGCATTTCCCCATTGTGAGCCTCAGCATGTAAAAACATCTGTAGACGGCCGTAGTTGATCAGGTCAAAGGTGACATTTTTGTAGACTGCCCGGGCATCCTTATCTTCAAGATTATCCACACAGACCTGCAGAGATTGCTCGTTGAGCTGTCGATTGATAATGGTAGTATTATCTCTGTCGCGGTTGATTCCCGGGGGCACCACGTACGGTGACTTATTCTCTCCACCCATGCTATTCTCTTCTATATTGACCACCGATACATTGAAATCAGAATAGGAGGTTTCCGGAATTTCATTCAGTCCTGGCTCATTGAGTGCTTCCTGATACTTCCGCCATTGGCTGCCTACCAGCTGTAGTTTGGTCATCCTGAAAACCACGGGTTGCTGAAAATTGGTAGCATACATACGCAGGTACCTCACCGTCTTGAACCCACTGATGCCCCCATACACCCTGTCAGGGTTTCTGATCGGGATCCTGAAAAGATACCAGGTGGCCTCTCTACTATCATCAGTTACTGCATCCACGATATGATTTTTGCCTACTGCCAGTTCCCCTGGTTTCAGTGAGAGGCGGTATTCATAATACTCCTCCAGATCGGAAATGGTATTGTCCTGATTAAGATCTTCGTTGTCCGGAGTGGTAGTAGAGGCTCTGGTAATGCTATTTCCACTATTCACTGGCGAGTTCCCGTCCAGCCCATTATAGTTCTTGTATCGCTCCAGTATCTTCAAATCCTGATTGTCCAGATCACTGCCCAGGAAATATTGAAAATTATCACCCGAAGGGTCACTCTTTAGCTGATCCAATACTTCTGTGGAGACGGATACCCGATTGATGAAATCCGCAAAATAGGTGAGTTCTTCTTCATCCTTCAATCCCTCCAACCCAATATCCTGATTGGCCCTGGCCGATCCTGAATTCTCAAAGTAATTGGTAAGAAATGGTTCTGAGGGCACCCGGCCCCACTCATTGGCAATGGTCTGCGCAGGGTCCCCATTTGCCGGAAGGCCGCTTTCAAAAGCGTGACGCCCATCAGGAATGACATCCTCAGAAACACTACCAAGGTTGAAAACCAGATCACCTCCTGTAGTATTATTGGTATTGAATTTTCCATCCATCACCCGACCCCTGGGGGTATCAATAAAAGGATCAAGCATCCAGAATTCAAGGTACTCGATGTTGGTCTTGTCAAAATCTACCTCGTTGGTAATGGCTCGGGTAATCCCCCCATAGTTGGATTTTGGGTCTGGTAGTAGTCCATCTCTTGTCAGGTTGGGGTTATAATTATATTGTCCTCTTTCGCTGGGGAAGTAGGCGATATCAAAAAGCGTTTCCGGGGTGACGATCAGGTTTCTGGATTGCTGCCTGAAAATCTCCTGAGGAAGAACCGGACGCACATAGTGATTTTGCAAATCTTCATCTGTAATGTTGGTTGGTTTATTGGGCCCTCCTGTTCTGTAAAAAACAGATTGATCTACTGTATACCAGGCTATTTTGGCCCGCTTATAGTTCAATCCTAGTGTGGAACCCGCTTCAGTACTCTTGTCAAACTTTCGATCGGTAGTCTTGGGTGTAGCGGCCAGATCCCATCCCGCCCAACCTCCCAGATTGATCGGTGTAACGGCACTTTCGAAATCATCGATGTAGGAAGTTCCCTTCCCGTCCACAAGATTGGAAGTACCAGGAATCATCTGGGCAAACTCTGCATTCACAGTGATGGAAGACGGTGCCTTAGTGCTCACCAATGGGAGAAAATCCATGAATTTGGTAAGAAAGGGAACCTCATCCTGAAAGTTGAGATCAAACCCGTACTTAGTGTTTCGTGTGGGTTCATCTCCGATCGTGTATCTGGAAACACCACCTGGCTGTTCATTCAGCTGAAGGATGGTGGCTCCTATGTTAAAGTTGTCGCTGAACTTATAATCTGCCCGTGCACCATAGAGCCATCGCGACTGAAAGTTGAAGAGGTCCGCCTTCTCATAGGCAATATTGATGGTCTTGCCCGAGCTTAAAATTCCTTCATTCAGAATGCGAACCCGACCCAGGTTATAATCTACCGTGTAGTCAAGGCCTTCCGTGAGGGGTGTATTACCCGCTGTGACAATAACTGAGTTTTCGGCAATATTGATCCCTGGCAGGGCTATTTCGTTGGATGATCCGGCATTGAACTTACCCAGGATAAAAAACTTGTTTTTAGAGGCTACTTGCTCCGCATCTGCCTTGGTGGTGTGATACAGTGTATCGTAGACATACTTCTCCTTTAGTGAAACTTCATCACTTGCAAACTTGCTCTCCAGTGTGGCTCCGAAAGGCTCAAGTACCGGAAAAATGATATTGCCATTCCTTACGTCTATTGTGACTCCATCGATAAAGTCAAAATTTCCATCTCGCTGACGGTCGTTGTTTTGGTTGAGTTGGTCTAAGCCCAGCAATTCAACCAAAGGTTGATCCTTGGTAAACCTACCTTCATGCAGGGAGGGGTTATCAATCCCCGTGGCATCATCCCGATAGTGCACCCTCAGCGTGAATCCCTCGCGTTCGATCTGGCTCGCATTGAGGTTGTAAATGTTCTTCATCATCAGGTCCCAGGTTGGCACCTTGGTGTTGATCTTATTGGGCCGGAGCATCTTCAGGAGAATCACCTGATCATCTGCCAGACCCGAGTAGTCTTCTGTGAGCTCTCCTACCCGGTAGGTCTTTCCATCGTAGCTATAGGTATAGGACACACCGAGCATCTCATCATTCTGCAGCTTTCTCAGAAGAGTGATATACCCCAGGCGGGTATTGATCACAAACTCGTCCTGATCCAACCGCCTGGCAGTCCCCACTTTTACAAAATCAGTGCTATTAACAAATCCAAAGTCATTTTCAAGGGTATTGGTTACCTGGTCGCTACTTCTGAAATTAGGAGTATTGGTAATGGACTGAAACAGATCGTTCGCTCCGTTATCTGTTGGCACATTGCCGTCTCCAGACCCCACTTTTGGATTGCCTTTTTGGTATATCCGCTGACCTTCTCCCAAATCCATCAGTCCTAAAACTTCTCTTGTTGATTTGGTATCATTGTTTCTGTTGATCACATAGACTTCCACCCTGTTTACATTGACCCCCGAGGTAATCTGGGGTAAGGTCTTCAGCCACTTTTCGTAGTTTTCACGAAAAAAGTGTCCCAGGAAGAAATGGCGGTTCTCATCGTAATTCGAGGCTCGTACTTCAAATTCTTTTCCCTGAAAGCCACTTTCCACTGTGATGACATCACTTTTGCCTTGTTGGCGGGAGACCACTCCGGTTAAATACAACTTACCAAACTGAAGCTGGGTTTTCAACCCAAACAGTGACTGTGCGCCCGTCATGAGGCTATTGGAAACGGGCATGCTTACGTTTCCTATCTCTATTTTCTTGACAATATCCTCCTCATACCCGGTATACTCTACCTTAAGGTTGTTCTGAAAATCGAAGGTGTTATTGTTGTCAAAATTGGCCGTCACGGCCAGCTTCTCACCAATTTTACCCACCAGATTGAGTGAGATTTGCTGATCAAAATTGAACCCTCCGTTGCGCTGCTGCCGAATGGGGATGGCCGGGTTGTCTACCCGCTGAAATCGACCGCCAAAATCAAGATTGACAAATCCATTGGGCTGAATATCTACATAACTCCCGCCAAACAATCTGTCAAATACCGGACTGATATACAGCCTTGGGATCAGTGAACGCCCACTAATGGCGCTCTCCCCATCCAGGCCTGCGGATCGCTCCTGAAAATACTCCTTGGTAATCTGCTTATCGTTGTACCGGTCATACTCCTCAAAAGTCATGGTGGTGACGGGTCGGAAATTAACATCTCCGATCCGCTCTGAAACTGAGTAGTTCACTGTGGAGTCAAAATCAACTTCCAGGTCTATAGAAGAAGGGTCAGCCAGCAAAAGGGGTGACGGACTTATTCTATTTGAAAAAGGATCACCAAAACGATAGGCTGGCTGAAACGTTGGAGCCTTTGTTGGCGTATAAGGAGGAATAGTGTCTGTACGGACGGTGTCCTGACGAGAGGTATCCTGAAAAATAAGGACGCTCGAAGAAGCTGATACAAACGTTGCTTCGGGTAGGGATACCCAAAGGCAAAGCGATATCACACTTACCAAATGTTTTATGTAAGTTTTCCTCTTCAAATACGTTTTCCTCTTCAAACAAGAATAATACCTATGCTCTCTTCAGAGCCAGCTTAATCAACTCTTCAAGTTTAATTTGCTGTCCGTTTTGTTTCAAAATTAAATCAATACTTTTTTCTGCTGCGGGCTTGCCTATCCCCAATGTGGTCAAGGCGGATAACGCCTCACTCCTCAAACTATTGCTCGCAGAAGGCACAAAATCCAAACCTTTTTCCAAAAGACCTTCCTTCTTCATCTTGTCTTTCAACTCAAGAATAATCCGCTGGGCTGTTTTCAACCCGATTCCTTTTACCGACTGAATGGTGCGTACATCGTCGCTCAAAATGGCCTGCTGTAGTTCCTGTGGCGACAAAGACGATAATATCATGAGCCCGGTACTCGGCCCCACACCAGAGATAGAGATGAGTTCCAAAAACCTGCGCTTCTCAGACTCCTCAGAAAACCCAAACAGAGTATGGGCATCCTCCTTGATGTGCAGATGCGTGTAAAGCTTAGTCTCTGTAAGATTTTTGATTGCTGCAAAGGTGATAAGGCTGATTTTTGCCTCATAACCAATGCCGTTGATATCCACCACCACGTAGGTCGGGTCTTTTACAGCCAGTTTGCCCTCCAGGTAATTGATCATTTTACTTTTTCTCTTTTTTCGTTCAGTTGAGCGTCCACTACCGCTATGGCCACCATGTTGAATATATCCCGCACTGAACTACCTACTTGCAATACGTGCACGGATTTATTCATTCCCATAAGTACAGGACCAATGGCCTCAGCACCTCCCAGTTCCATCAACAATTTATAAGCGATGTTACCTGAGTCAAGATCAGGAAAAATAAGGGTATTAGCCGGATTTTTGGCCAGTTCACTGAAAGGATAATTCTCACGAAGTAGGTCCTTATTTAAGGCAACGTTCGCCTGGATGTCTCCATCAATGACCAGCTGCGGCCATTTTTCCTTGGCCAGTTTCACTGCTTTGGCGGCCTTTTCGGGCACCTCGCCACGGGCAGACCCAAAGTTGGAGTAGGATAACATGGCAATGCGAGGCTCGGTATCAAAAAACTTTACCACCCTGGCTGTAAGCCCGATGATGTCTACCAGCTCCTCTGCCGCAGGGTTGAGGTTGACCGTGGTGTCAGCAAAAAAGAAATTACCCTTGTTATTGCTGATAATGTACATGCCCGCCACCCGATTGATACCAGGCTCCACCCCTATAATCTGGAGTGCAGGCAGGATCGTTTTAGGGTAGTCATTGGACAATCCCGAGATAAGAGCATCACCCTCACCCAACTGCACCATCATGGCTCCAAAGTGGTTTCGGCTCCTCATCATGGATTTCTGGGCCATCTTCAGGGTCATCCCCTTGCGCTGACGCATTTTGTAAAAAACCTCCGCGTACTGATTTACCCTGGATTCCTCCTTATAGGGATCGGTAATTTTACAATCCAGTAAGCCCTCAAGCTCATTCTCTTTGATCAGGGAGATGATTTTTTCTTCATTGCCCAGGAGAATAGGGATGGCCACTCCTTCGTCCATGGACATTTGAGCAGCTTTTAGAATGTTCACGTCATCCGCTTCTGCAAAGACCACCTTTTTGGGGTTTCTCCTGGCCCTTGTCACAATACGTGAAATCAGGCGCTGATCAATACCTATTCTTTCCTGGAGTTCCAACTCATATTTCTCCCAATCTGTAATCTCAATTCGTGCAACTCCACTGCCTATAGCCGCCTTTGCCACAGCCGGCGAGATGGTGGTGATCAATCTTGGATCCAAAGGTTTCGGTATCAGGTACTCTCTGCCAAATTTCAAGTTGCTCTGGCCATAGGCCTTGAGCACCATCTCTGGCACCGTTTGCTTAGCCAGGTTGGCAATTGCTTTCACGGCGGCCAATTTCATTTCTTCATTGATGGCTGTGGCACGTACATCCAGTGCTCCCCTGAAAATGTAGGGAAAGCCCAATACATTGTTCACCTGATTGGGGTGATCGGATCGGCCAGTTGCCATCAGAATATCTTTCCGGGTCTTCATGGCCAGGTCGTAGGCTATTTCCGGATCGGGATTGGCCAAAGCAAAAACAATCGGATCTTTGGCCATCTTCTTCAGAGTGGCGGGTTTCAGAATGTTCCCTATAGAGAGCCCGAGAAAAACATCGGCTCCCACAAGGGCATCCTCAAGGGTATCCACATCCTCACGGTCAGTCGCATAGCGCGCCTTACTTTCGTCCAGATTACCACGTGATTTCTTCACGACCCCCTTGCTATCAGTCATCAGGATATTTTCCTTCCTCGCACCAAGAGAGGTATATAAATCTGTACAGGCAATAGCCGCTGCTCCCGCTCCACTCACCACGATGGTCACCTCTTCTATCTTTTTACCACAGACCTCCAGGGCGTTGATAAGCGCTGCGGAGGAAATAATGGCAGTGCCATGCTGATCATCATGCATCACAGGGATGCTCATTTTTTCGCGTAGTTCCTTTTCTATTTTGAAACTTTCAGGTGCCTTGATGTCTTCCAGGTTGATCCCTCCAAATGTCGGCTCAAGGCTTTTGACAATCTGAATGAATTTATCAGGATCGGTTTCATCTATTTCAATGTCAAATACATCGATCCCCGCAAATTTTTTGAACAAAACTCCCTTTCCTTCCATCACAGGCTTAGAAGCCTCCGGGCCGATATTTCCCAACCCAAGTACCGCAGTACCATTGGAGATGACACCCACCAGATTCCCTTTGGCTGTATAGCGGTATACATCTTCTTTGTTGGCAGCAATCTCCAGACATGGCTCAGCCACTCCGGGAGAATAAGCCAGCGCAAGATCATGTTGGCTGCTAAGGGGTTTGGTGGGAGTTACTTCTATTTTTCCGGCAGGCTTCGACTCATGAAAGTCCAGCGCCTCTTGTCTTCTTATTTTGGCACACATAGGTCGGTAGTTGTTTTTACTTGGGGATAAATTTTTAGGTTGGATCTCCCACCTCGGAAGAAGTCCTAAAGGTAGACAAGATCGCATCTACTTCCCGTACCAAAGGTTTCTTTTTAGTACCGGGAGCATACACGTACCCCTCTATGTAGTAAAGTTTTTGGGTTTTCTCGTCCACAAAGGTGTAGCTGACAAAGGGACCTCCGGCTGAGTTGTTGTTAATCTTCCACAGCCCGCGAGCCTCCACGGCAAATTTACCATTGAAGGTAACCCGCTCTGTATACACGGGAATGATATCCTGCCGCTGGATATAAAGGTCCGGTTTTTCAGAGTCTCTGAGGTAGGTGCCTGTAATCTCATCTCTGAGCTCATCCACATGCTCAAATACTTTGCGATCCTTATAATCTCCTTCGTAGACGAAGACATTCAGCTCAGAATCTGCCTCCAGCCTCCTCAGCCAGATGAAATCTTTGACATCCTTGGCAAGGTCCCAACCGAAAGGTACCTGAATGCTGTACCCATGATTCTCAGTAATAGCAGCCATCATTTCAGGCTTGGTTTTCTTGAGTGTTTTCTCCCGGGTTCTTTCTCTCACTGCGGACTCAAACAGTGCAACCAGACTGGATTTATTATCCTTCAATTGCTCCACCAGCTGCTCTTCACTTTGACCAAAGAGATAGAGTACTATCTGCCCCTTGGCAAATTCATCTTTCCGTACTGTATAAAAGAGTGAACTGTCCTGCTGGATCATTTTTAGAGAATTGTCTGTAAAATTTTCCCTGATCGTTTTGCTCTCAAGCGTTCGTGAGTCCAGCGTCATCACGAAAATCATATTGCGGGCGTGCTTGAGTACAGAATTGAGCTTTCTCGGATTCACCTTATTGAGCGAAAACTCATACTCATCCTGATTAAGTACCCGCATATACTGCTGATACATGTCCCGTAGTGTATTGCCCAGTTCGCTTTCCCACTGTGCAGAGTCTATGACCAGGATGATCTCATCTGCTTCTCCTCGTGCCAGTGGCATAAAATCTTCCTTCACCTTATCTGTGGCGCTCTTGCAACTGGTAAAAATTAAGATTGGGGCAAGGAAAAATAGAAATAATGTTCTCATAACTTTTTAGGTTTTGGGACTCCTACAAAAATAGAAGATTACACTACTAACGGAACTATTCGGAAGATATGATGAGCTGCTGCCCGGGCTTGATGGTGTTGGAGGTCAGGTTATTAAGCGCCTTAATTTTTTCGATAGAAAGACCAGCGTAAGTATTGGCTATTTCCCAGAGGGTGTCTCCATTCTGCACATAATGTACCTTCTTTCCTTCCAGAACGACCGTTTTATTTTCAGTTCGTGCCGAGCTGGCATATAGATCTTTCGTGGAGCTATTGTAAGTAGGCAATACCCATATCTGAAGGTACTGACCTACTCGGATCATGTTGCTGTTCAGGTTATTCCAGGACTTAATATCAGTCACGCGCACGCCATACCTGTTAGCGATAGTACCCAACACGTCGCCACTTCGAACGCGATATACCTGCTTTTCCCGACCATAGGTGCTCCCAGGTGTATTTCTGGCCAGGTATTCCAGCTGTTCCTTGCCCACCTTTCCTGCTGCGTCATAGAAAAAAGCGCGATTACTAGCGACCGTATCTTTCAGGTCAGCGGGAATTCGCAATGCAAAATTTTTGGTCCCCTCGGGTATGGCTCCCCTTTTGATGTTAGGGTTGAGGTTTAGAAGATCATCGAGGCAAACGTTCAGTTGCTTGGCAAAAGTCTCCAGATGGAAGTACTGACTGATCATAATGGTGTCGAAGCGAGGGAAAATCTGATGCGATTCTGGAAAAAGATTGTGCTCCGGTGCATAGTTGAAAGTATAACAAATGGCCACAAACTGTGGTACATATGACCTGGTCTCTCTCGGGAGATAGGGATAAATCTCCCAAAATTTTTTCTTGTACCCACTTCTTCGAATGGCCTTCCGTACATTGCCAGGGCCGCAGTTGTAGGCAGCCAAAGCCAGCTCCCAGTCATCAAACATGCTGTAAAGATCACGCAGGTGCCTGGCCGCAGCGTCAGTAGAGGCATAAGGATCCATCCGGTCATCCAGATACCAGTCGTTGTTGAGACCATACATTTTTCCGGTAGAGGACATGAACTGCCATAAACCAACAGCATTGGCCCGGGAAATGGCGTTTGGTCGCAACCCGGACTCTACAATGGACAAAAATTTCAGTTCATCGGGCAGATTGTATTTGGCCAACGTCTCTTCAAAAATGGGAAAGAAAAGTGCTGTTTTGTTGAGTACCTCCTGGGTGTACGGCCTGTCGCGCACTGTGAAGTAATCAATGAATGATTTCACCTTTTCATTATATTCCAGAGAAACCTCCGACTCAATACACGAAATACGATCTGCAACCTCCTCATAGGAGGCATCAGGTATATAGTCGTAACCAAAGTCAGACTGAGCCGTGGCGACTACCACACTGAATACAAACAATCCAAGGAAAAATATCCTCATACGCTTCATAACGGTAAATCTATCAGATTAATTATCTAAAAGGTAATTTGAGAAGGCCAATAATTTTTGCTCTTCGAATGCTTTGGACAAAATCTGCAAGCCAATGGACATACCTTGACGATCTCTACCCATAGGTACGGATATGGCTGGAACACCCGCTACCGACGCCTGTACGGTGAATAAGTCCGCGAGATACATCTCCATAGAGTTCTCCGTTTTCGACCCGAGCTCAAACGCTGTGGTGGGCGCCGTGGGCATAATGATAAAGTCAAAACGCTCCAGAAGCTCATTCAATTCGTTCTGAATCATCCTCCGTGCCTTTTGTGCCTTGATGTAATAGGCATCATGATAACTGGCAGAGAGTACAGCCGTCCCCAGCAATATTCGCTTGATGACTTCCTCTCCGAACCCTTCGGAGCGCGACTTTTTATACATTTCCTCCAGGTTACCAGCTTCAGTGGTACGGTGACCGTACCTCACGCCATCATATCTGGATAGATTGGAACTGGCCTCTGCAGTGGTGAGAATGTAGTAGGTAGGTAAAGTGTATTCCATCAATGGAAAAGAAATCTCTTCCACCTGATGTCCCTGTGCTCTCAATTCATCAATCTGCTGGGCAAACGCCGCCTTGACCTCTGAGTTAAGGGCCTCATTGTCCATAGTCTCTTTGAGGTATCCAATCTTATATCGCTTACCTGCCTCAAGATGCTCACTATAAGCAGGGACCTCCTTTTGGGAAACAGTACTGTCATACTCATCCTCTCCGGAGATCACTTCCAGCACGAGGGCACTGTCTTTAACGTTGTTGGAAAAAATACCGATACAATCGAAGGTGCTCGCATAGGCCGCTAATCCGTGTCTTGATATTCTGGAGTAAGTGGGCTTGAGCCCGACGATTCCACAGAATGATGCGGGCTGCCTCACAGATCCACCTGTGTCGGTACCCAGGGACACTGCACACATATCTGCCTGCACAGCCACTGCGGAGCCTCCTGATGAGCCCCCCGGCACCCGATTGTGCCCGTCGGCATTGACTACAGGACTGAAAGCCGAATTCTCGTTGGAAGATCCCATAGCAAATTCATCACAGTTATTTCTCCCTATGATGATGGCATCGGCATCTAGCAGCCGCTGTACCGCGGTGGCAGTAAATTGTGATTGAAATCCATCAAGAATCTTACTCCCACATTGTAGCGGGTGATCTTTGTAGCAAAGTACGTCTTTGATGGTAACGACAAGTCCGGCCAGTTTGCCTGCACTACCGGACTTGATCTTTTGATCGATCAGATGAGCTTGCTCCTTGGCTTCCTGATCATATACAGACAGGAGGGCATTCAACTTGCCATTTTTCTCCCGGATGTTCTTCAGGTAATGGTCAACTATCTGACCACAAGATATTTTACCTGCATCAAGTTGCTGCCTGATTTCTGAAAAGGAGGATTGAGCACGCAAATCTTAATCTGTTTTCTTCTCGCTAGGGCTTGCTTTTGCGCTCTCGTCGATCTCGTTTTTGATCTCCTTGGTGGCATCTTTAAATTCTCTGATCCCTTTTCCCATTCCTCTGGCAATCTCCGGTATCTTCTTTGCTCCGAAAAATATGATCACAAATAAAATGATCACAATGAGTTCCCATCCTCCTGGCATTCCAAATGCTAACACCGTATTCATAGTGGTTGTGTTTAAAATTGACTCCAAAGATAGCTATAAAACCGGCCTACCAAAAAATCATTTGGGAGAAAGCCATTGCTCCGGATTAAGTTTCGCGTAGTTTTTCCAAACTTCAAAATGTACTTCTGATACACCATTGGTATCTGTATGCACTGCTCCCAATGGTTGTGCTCTTTTAACAAGAGTTCCTTTCTTTACATTCACTTCTTTCAGGCGAGAATAAACGGTATAGTACTCTCCATGCTGTAGAATTACCACATTGTACATACCGGGTACGTAGGCAATTTGAATGACTTTCCCATCGTATACACTTTTGACGGATTCATCTTTTTGGGTTTGAATATCCACGCCAGGATTGTCCTGCATGATGCCTTTCATGACCGGGTGTGGGTGCTTCCCGAATTTCGAAGAAATAAAGCCTGAACTAACTGGCCACGCCAGTTTATTCTTATTGGACTCAAACGAAGCAGAAATTTCATCCTCGTTGGCTATGGCCGTGGAAGAAAGAGTTTTGGATCGCTCCAGTTCTTTTCGCACAATTTCAGCAATTAGATTATCCAATCGGTCAACTGCCTGTTTTCTGTCTGCCAACTCTTTTTTGAGCTCTTTTTCCTTTTTGGTAAGCTCCTGCACCAAACCACTTTGTTTGGTTTTCAGGTTAATCAGTTTTCGGTTTTCGGCCAGTTGCTGATTGAGGAGTGTCTTTTGTTCGGACCTTTTGATCTCTACCTGATTTCTTTGAGCATCCAATTCCCTGGAGACCTCCTCTATTTGCCGCGCCTGAATTTTCCTGGCATCGGCATATTGTTCGAGGTATTTCAATCGCATGTAGAGCTGATTGAAGGTGCGGGCAGAAAACAGAAAAGTCAGCTTGGAATAGCCATGATTAGCCTTATAGCTGCTGTAGATCATGGCGGCGTATTCTTGTTTCAGGTTTTTCAAATCACTCTGAAGGGCATTGACCACAATGCTCAAATCATTGATCTCTCCATTGAGGAGTCCCACCTCCTGATTCAAGGCACTGATAAGCCCCTCACGGGCTTCTATCTGCTGATTGAGCGCTCTGAGTTGACCAAGTGTGGCTTTTTTCTCTGATTCAGTATCGCTGAGGATTTTCTCGGCTTCAGCGATTTTGCTCAGGTTCTCCCGTTTTTCCTGCTCCAGCTGAGATTTGGTTTTTTGAGCATAAACCCCAGATGCCAACAGTAAAACAAAAAAGCCAAAAAATAACAATCGCTTACTTACGATCATATCGCTGTGGGATGTTAAAGGGAAATTTTAACGGTTTTTTCTCGATTTCAGTCTGCTTAAACTCGATGATCACCTTCACAGGATCAGTCCCCTTTTTGGCATATTCCAAAATAGCACTGATCTGAAAGGGGAAAACCTCCTGGTCAACGAGCTGAAAATCAGTGTAATTTACAGAAATTGTATTTCGCGAAAGCGTATCCAACACCTGGATCTTTTCCAACTTCATGGACTCTGTGCCAATGAAGTTTTCGAAGAGGTAGCTACTGTGTTGCTGGCTATAGGCATAGGTACTTGCAGTTCTGACGAGCCGCTCCCGATCATAGGGGTACACCAAATTGCCCAGCATGGCTGATTCTACCAGGCTGTAGTTCAGATCAAAATCCAGTTTTTTACTCAATTCAGCAAAGCTATACTTCATGTATACTTTATTGATTTTGTCCAGTACGGTCACAGAATCGGTGGTAATAAGCACCCTGGCAGCCTCTATGCCCAAGCCGGGAGACAGGGAGACCCATATAATACTATCCTTCCGAATGCGGATGTTTGCCGAACCGGATACATTGTTCTTTTCGGACTCAAAATTGATTTTTGCTTTGGAAGACAAAAAATCAAACTTGGCGTCATTCACCACTAATCTGGTGCTGTTTCGATCAAAAATGCCTGAGAATTTCTTGTTACAGCCAGTAAGTAGAATGAGTGCTATCAATAATACACCTAACCAGCTATTCGTATAGTTTCCTGTCTGCAATTTTCTTCTCAATGTTTTTGGAGGCATCCTCATACTGGCTGGCGCGTTTCCACTGGTCGATGGCCTCATCTATCCGTCCCAATTTATACAATACATCACCATAGTGCTCAATGACCGTCCCATCATCCTGCAAATTAGCTGCTTTTCTTAGATAAATCAGTGCCTCCTCGTATCGTCCTAGGGTATACAGCACCCACCCGTGGGTATCGAGGTAGGTAGGATTATCCGGATGCATCGTTGCCAGCCTGGTGGACATGGCAAGTGCCTTGTCCAGTTTTTCATTGCGAAGGCTCAAAAAATAGCTGTAGTTATTCAGCACATGATCATTTTGAGGATCGGCCTTCAGGGCGTCATCATAAGCGCTATAGGACTTGTCAAACTGCTTCATGCCATTGTAAGCATCACCCAGCTGCCCATAAAAAATGGTTAGAAGTTTAGGATCAGTAGCATATTTCTTGCCCTGATCCAACACTTGCACTGATCTTTTGAAGTTTTTGGTGATGAGGTATCCTGTGCCAGCAAAATAATAGAGCGCTGCCTGATTTGGAAAGTACTCCATGGCCTGCTCGGCATGCACAATCACACTGTCAAACTGATTGAGGTCCGATTCTACACTGAGGATATTTTGCCATACCCCGTAGTTGGTCGGATCCAATTTGATTGCTTTCAGGTAAAACTTTCTGGCCTCCTCTTTTTTCTCCAGTCGATACATCACATCTCCGGTGAAGGCCTGGACTTCATACTGATTGGGATAATCTGCCGCCAGACTCATGGCCATTTGGCTCACCTTGTCAAACTCCTCAGAAGTGATCACAAAATCCAAAAATCGATTCAATACCTGAAGTTTTGCCTGAAAGTCAACATCCGAAGAGCCCATTGTGCTTTCGGCCAGGTCCATGGCCAATGCAGTATTACCCTCGCTCAGTGCGATTTCGCTCATTAGCAAATCTGCGTGCTTGTTGTTCTTCAGGTTTTGCAGTCGCTCCTTGGCCTCATCCATCAGGTTCTGAGAGATCAAAAATTCACAAAGTTCGATAGCGTACCGGTCGTTATCTGCATTTTCTTTGATCAGCTTATCCCAGTCCGCAATGAGTGACGGGTAATCGCGCTTCTTGAGATATATTTTCTGTTTTTCGCGCAACACCATCTCATTCATGCCAAAAATCTCCTCGGCTTGCCGATAAGTAGCTAAAGCCTTTTCGTTTTTTCCTTGGTATTGATAGATGATGGCCAGATCAAACAGGTAGCTTTCTGTGCCGGGTATCTCATCTATCATTTGCTGATACAACCGGGCTGCTTCGTCAAAATCAGACAGGGCTTTGTGCACCTCTGCAGCAAGCAGAATGTAGTATTTATTGGATTTGTCGAGGTTCATCGCTTTGGTGGCGTATGGAAGCGCCTCGCGACTCTCTCCATTTTTTATGAGTATTTCGGCTATTTTAAAATTGACAACAGGGTTATTGGGGGCAATCTCCAGCACAGCCTTGAAAAGTTCCAAAGCTTTGTATTCATTATCGAGGATGAGCTCGCGCTCAGCATCTATCAGCATGGTCTCAGCTTTCAGTGCCTCTCCTTCTGACAGCTCAGTGACATCAAGTGGCGCAAAATCTCCACCCTGATTGTTTTTCTGACTGTAGCCTACCAGTGAGCACAACAACATCCCTATCCACAAAAAATAATGAGCTCTCATATTATCCCTTCCATTCCGTAAAGTCACCCAAGCTAACCTCAGCTGGTTTTGCTTCCATGATAACGAAGTTTCCAATCATGGAGTTAACTAAATTAATGTCTTTTAAATTGACATGGTTCTGGATCAACGAATCCTTAATGCGACTATCCCGAATCTCAGATCCAGCACCTACAGAGACATTGGGTCCGATGACCGATGAGGTTATTTTGACCCCATCACCTATATATACAGGCGGTATGATCACGCTACCTTCAATCACAGCAGAATCTGAAATGATGTTCCCGGCAAGAAAACCAAGATAACGACTATTAGACTGTACGGTGACCTTTTTATTACCACAGTCAAGCCATTCGTCTACAGCACCTGTGGTAAAACGTACCCCTTCTTTTTTGAGATTTTCCAGCGCCGTTGTAAGCTGAAATTCACCCGAGGCTCGGATGTCATGCTCGATGATGTAATCCAGCTGATCCCGGAGCTTCTCGCCCTCCTTGAAGTAGTAAATGCCGATGATGGCCAGATCCGAAACAGGGTTCTTTGGTTTCTCCACAAACTCCGTGATTACTCCCTCTATGTCCAGATTGACCACTCCATACGCACTCGGATCTTCCACACGCTTCACCCAAATAATCCCGTCATCCTCGGTGTTCAGTGTGAAATTCGCCTTAAACAAGGTATCAGAAAAGGCTACCGTCACCCGACCCTGAAGTACTTCACGAGCACAGTGCACCGCATGAGCTGTACCCAGGGCTTTCTGCTGATAGAAAATGTGACCAGTGGCCCCCACTGCCTGTGCTATTTGCAAAAGCTGTGCTTCGGTCTCCGGACCAAAATCCCCAACCACAAACCCAATGTGCTCAATCTTCTCGGGTGTGACCGCCGCAATATCCTCCACCAGCCGCTGCACGATGGGCTTACCGGCGATCGGAATAAGCGGTTTCGGAGTGGTAAGGGTATGTGGCCTGAGCCGCTTGCCCATACCTGCCATGGGTACGATGAGGTTCATATATTCTACTTGTTGAAAGTCTGTTTTCGGAAATCCAATAACCATACCAGCACCACATACAAGGCGATTAACCCAGTGGCACTGAAATACTTATATTCCTGACAAAGGTCGCAAAAATAAAACGCTAATATGGAAAGGCCAGCCAAAGCCATATAAAAAAGGCCTTTCCCGGTTTTATAAGGGACGAAGTAATGCTTTTGACCGATGACATAGCTCAGGCATACCATGAGCAGATAGCTAAAAAAAGTGGTCATAGCACTCCCCATATAGCCTAGCACAGGAATCAACGCAAAGTTGAGCCCGATAGTGACCAAAGAACCGATGATCGTGATCCAAGCCCCATACTTAGTCTGGTCGGTGAGTTTGTACCATACAGAAAGGTTAAAGTACACCCCGAGAAATAGCCCCCCGCCCAACAGCCAGGGGACAATATCCAATGCAGACAAATAGCTTGGCTGCCTCAGAAAAATGGGTGCCAAATCCTGTAAGACCAGAGAGATGACCAACCAGGAGAATGATCCGAAAATAATGAAGCCATGCATCACCTTAGCAAAAAGTTCCGGCGAGTTTTTGTCGGCAGATTTCGAGAAAAAGAAAGGCTCAAAAGCATATCTGAACGCCTGAACAGCCAACGTCATGAATACCGAAAGCTTATAGCAAGCCCCGAATACCCCCAGAATTTCCTGATTGCTCTGTCCCGGATAGAAATTTTCTGGTAGCCAGTATTTCAAAAGCACCCGAGAGAGCATTTCATTGGTGACCCCTGCAAAACCCATCACCAGAAGTGGGGTCGCATAAAGCATCATCAGTTTCCAGTCCCGCCCCATCGACAGTTTTAATCGGACCAGCCACGGCGCGAAAAACAGCAGATAAAATCCATTGGCTATGAGATTGGATATAAAAACATACCCCACACCCAGCTCAGGAAAATATACCAGCCTTACCCAGGAAGCGGGAAACTGAGCCAGCCACCAGTGACAAAAAACCAGAAAGAAGATATTAAGAGCAATGTTTAACCCAATGTTGCTCAGCTTGAATGTAGCAAACCTCAACGCCTTTCCCTCCAATCTGAGGCGGGCAAAAGGCACAGCCACTACCGCGTCTATGGCCAGCACCAGCGCCAACCACACCACATATTTGCCCTGCCCCGGGTATTCCAAAAGGGAGGCAATATCCTGCGAAAACAGCACAAGTGTACCACTGAACAGGACAGAAGTAATAATGAGTGAGGTCTGGGCTACATTGAAGTAATGCCGGGCATCGTTGCTTTTAGTAGCAAACCGGAAGTAAGCAGTTTCAAACCCATAAGTGTACACAATATTGAGAAAGGCCACGAAAGCATACAGCTCCGTAACCACTCCATAATCCTCTGGTGAAAAAACTGCTGTGTAAAGTGGTACCAGAAGGTAATTCAATACCCTCCCCAGCACACTGCTGGCTCCGTAAACCACCGTTTGGCTGGCAAGCTGCCTGAGTTGCCCCACTATTCTCCCTTAAACTCAGGTTTTCTTTTTTCCATAAACGCAGCAGCACCTTCCTTGAAGTCGTCGGTGCCACAACATCTAGCAAAAGCATTGGCCTCTGTCTGATAGCCATTTTCATCCTGATTGAAAACCGCATTCACACAATCTACGACCAACCCTATAGCGATCGGGGCTTTTGAAGAAATTTTTTCTAAAATATCATTGGCCTTAGCCATCGCGGCTTCCTTATCCACTTCCGTATAGTTCACCAGTCCATAGCTCAGGGCCTGGTTGGCATCCATCATGTCTCCGGTCATGAGGTACTCAAAGGCTCTGCCCTTACCAATAAGATGCGTAAGTCGCTGTGTGCCACCATATCCAGGGAGAATGCCAAGGTTCACCTCTGGCTGCCCGAATCTGGCATTGGCCGTGGCCACACGCATATGACAGGCCATTGCCAGCTCACAGCCCCCACCAAGGGCGAATCCATTCACCAAAGCAATGACAGGGGTATGACAGTTCTCGATCAGTTGAAAGACCTCCTGGCCCTCCTCAGAGAATTTTCGGGCGTTCATCTCATTCAGTTCGGAGAATTCACCAATATCCGCACCGGCCACAAAGGCCTTTTCTCCGGCACCAGTGATAATGACACCACTAATATCCTTGTCATCATAGACAGACTGAATCACTTCTTTCAGTTCGGCTATGGTATCAGTATTGAGTGCGTTGAGTTTACTTTCCCTATTGATGGTCACGGTAAGAATACTCCCGTTGGTCGATAGAGAAAGATTTTGCAGGTCTGCCATAGGTTGATTGATTTCTAATGAAGTCGAAAGAAAAATTAAAAATCAGATTAAGTCAAACAATTTACGCAATAAGGACGATTTTCAAATGGCATTTGAATGCTTATTCTATTAAAGCCCATTTTGCTTCGATATTATTTTGTGGAAACCAATTGTACTTCAAGATTGTCCAGCATGGTCTCCGTCATTTTTGCCAAATCAAATGAAGGGCTCCAATTCCAGTCTTCGCGTGCCTGATCATCAGCTATGCTATCAGGCCAGCTATCTGCTATCTGTTGCCGAAAATCGGGATTGTATTCTATTTGAAAATCCGGATATCGTTTACATATCTCCCTATATATCATATCCGGCGAAAAGCTCATAGCCGAGATATTGTAGCTGGATCTCACTTTCAGCGCGGTGGGATCTGCCTGCATCAGGTCAATGGTCGCCTTCACGGCATCATCCATGTACATCATCGGTAGCAGTGTATCAGGCTTCAGAAAACATTCATAGCTGTTGTCGAGGATGGCCTTCCAGAAAATATCCACCGCATAGTCGGTGGTACCGCCTCCTGGCTTGGCCTTATAGCCTATAAGCCCGGGATATCTCATAGAGCGCACGTCCACTTTGTATTTTTGAAAGTAATATTCGCACCACCGCTCACCAGCAAGTTTACTGATGCCATAAACCGTGTTGGGGTTCATAACGGTAGTTTGTGGGGTCTGCACCATCGGTGTATCGGGGCCAAATACCGCAATGGAGCTTGGCCAATAAATCTTTGAAATCCTGTCCCTTCCTGTTTCCAGTACATTGAGCAGGCTGGTCATGTTCAGATCCCAGGCAAGCATTGGGTTTTGCTCGCCCCGAGCAGAAAGAATAGCTGCTAAATGATAAATCTGATCAATATTGTGGGTAGAGATCACCTCATCGAGCCGGGACTTATCCATCACGTCCAACTGCTCATAAGGTCCATCCTTGATCAGATCTACCGCCTCGCGAAGATCAGATGCTACCACATTTTCAATACCAAACAGATCACGGAGTTTCAGGGTCAACTCCGTACCAAGCTGCCCACAGGCACCTATGACAAGTATTTTTTTCATCGAGGGGGGTTATGTCGTTTATTCTGGGCAAAAGTAGTAATTTGATATTTCTCACCACTATAACCTCGAATCCTTCTAAATTTGTTTTCTCATGAATTTAAGAGCTTACCTCATCAGCAAAAAAATAGATCCGGATCGCCTGAAAAGCAATGAAAGTGACCTTTATAAGTCATTCAACATCATTTTCTCGCAGATGCATCCAGATAGCTTCACGGCGCAAAAGCTCTTTTTGATCAATAAATTGAGAAGAAAATACAGGCTGGAAAAAGAACCTGAAGAAAACGCCGTAAAGCAGGTGAAAAAGGTGAAGCCAAAGATTGTTCCTAGATTAAAATAAACAACCCCAATGTACAACGCACTCAAAACTAAACTCGAAAGCGAACTAGCAGAAATAAAAGCAGCCGGGCTCTATAAAGAAGAGCGAATCATCACTACCCCACAAGATGCGGTCATCAAACTCCAGAATGGGCAGGAGGTCATCAATTTCTGTGCAAACAACTATCTGGGGCTGTCTTCGCATCCTAAGGTCATAGAAGCCGCTAAAAAAACCATAGATACCCATGGATTTGGAATGTCTTCAGTGCGTTTCATCTGTGGTACTCAGGATATCCACAAGGAGTTGGAGGAAAAAATCTCCGCCTTTCTGGGCACCGAGGACACCATCCTGTACGCGGCAGCCTTTGATGCAAATGGCGGGGTATTCGAGCCTCTTTTGGGGCCTGAGGATGCCATCATCTCGGATGCGCTCAACCATGCCTCGATCATCGATGGTGTAAGGCTCTGCAAGGCGGCAAGATATCGCTATGCAAACAATGACGTGGCAGACCTGGAGTCCCAGCTGATTGCGGCATCAGAGGCTAAGGTGAAAGTGATCGTAACGGACGGGGTGTTCTCTATGGACGGTACCATTGCCCAATTGGACAAGATATGCGAGCTGGCAGAGAAATACGATGCTGTGGTCATGACCGATGAATGTCACTCCACCGGGTTTATGGGTAAAACCGGACGTGGAGTGCATGAACACAGAGGTGTCATGGGCAAGGTAGATATTATCACAGGCACGCTGGGGAAAGCTCTGGGAGGTGCATCGGGAGGCTTCACCTCTGGAAAAAAGGAAATCATAGAGCTCCTGAGACAAAGATCCAGACCATATCTGTTTTCAAACACGCTGGCACCTTCCATAGTGGGGGCATCGATAGCGGTAATCGATATGCTCTCAGAAACCACCGAATTGCGAGATAAGCTGGAAGCCAATACCCACTATTTTAGAGAACAAATGACCGCTGCGGGTTTTGACATCAAGCCAGGGGAGCATGCCATAGTACCCATCATGCTGTACGACGCTGTGCTGTCTCAGGAAATGGCTCGGAAACTCCTCGAGAAAGGAATCTATGTCATTGGATTTTACTTCCCGGTAGTGCCCAAAGGACAGGCCAGGATCAGAGTACAAATGTCTGCGGTACATGACAGGACACATCTCGATAAGGCAGTCAAAGCTTTTACGGAGGTAGGAAAAGAACTTGGAGTAATCAGCTAGCCTTAGCTGATTCTTTCACCGGGGACTTTGGCTCTTCCTTCTTGGAGTCTTCCTTTTTTTTGGGCTCCTCCTTTTTGGTGGAGCCTTCTTGTTTGGCCTTCTTCAATACACTCTCGGAGCTCGTCGCTTCCTTGGCATCCTCATATAGGTATTCATTGATGGTCTTACGAAGTTCCTGAGTGGAGAGGTTATGAAAAATCTCGCCATTTCGCATAGTAGAAATCTGGCCTGTCTCCTCAGACACTGCTACTACCAGGGCATCAGTGTTCTCGGACATACCAATACCCGCACGGTGCCTCAGACCAAACTGAGCAGGAACTTCCCGCTCTGTCACTGGTAAAATACAGCGTGCTGCGATGATCTTATTGTTGTAAATAATGACGGCACCATCGTGCAGCGGACTATACTTATTGAAAATGGCCATCAGCAATCGCTTCGAGATCACAGCATCCAGCCGATCACCGGACTCTGCAAAAAATTTCAACTCGGAGTTTTTTGAAATCACGATAAGCGCTCCGGTATTTGTACCTCCAAGAGTTTTAGCCGCTTCTATCAGTGGGGTTACATCTGCCTTCTGATAATTCCCTTTGCTGGACCAGATGGACTTGAAATTATCAAACAGATTCCCTTCATTAAAAATGGACGTACGCCCGAGCAAGAGTAGGAACTTTCGAATTTCCTGCTGAAAGAGAATGATGGCAGCCAGGACTCCCACACCCATAAACTGTCCCAGCACATTGCTGATCAGCTCCATCTCGGCGGCTTTTACCATCAGGTAAATAAGATAAAGTACCAGGAAGCCCAAAAAAACCTTGATGGCCACGCTGCCCTTCATCAGCTTGTATACCTGATATAGCAAAATGGCAAACAGGAAGATATCGATGATATCCACCCAGCCTATTTCCAGAAATCCGATATAAAAACCTAAGATCAATTTATAATTTGATTAACGAGTTTTACTGCTTCTACCGCCTCCTTCACATCATGTACTCGGAGTATTGAAGTGCCTTTCAACAAAGCTACGGTATTTAATACAGTTGTGCCATTTAACGCGGCTTCTGCTTCAATATTTAGTGTTTTATAAACCATCGACTTGCGGGATACCCCAATCAAAAGGGGATGCCCGAGATGTTTTAAGTACTCAACGCGATTCAACAGATAAAAATTCTGCTCCACAGTCTTGGCAAATCCGAAACCGGGATCGATGATCACGTCCTTAATTCCGGCAGTCTTTGCCGCTAAGATGCGCTCTGAAAAATAGTGGGTCATCTCTCCAAGCAGGTCTTCATACCCGGTCTTTTGCTTCATGTTCTGGGGCGTCCCCCGCATATGCATGGCAATATAAGGCACTCCCATCCTGCCCACTCTTTCCAACATCCGATCATCCAACATTCCCGCAGAAATATCATTAACGATATGGGCCCCGGCACCGATTGCCTCACTGGCTACTTCTGAGCGAAAAGTGTCTATAGAAATAATCGCCTCCGGAAATCTGGACGCTACCTGCCTGACGGGTTCCAATACCCTTTTAATCTCATCTTTTACATCAATATCCTCTGCTCCTGGCCGTGTGGAGTACCCTCCTATATCCAAAAAAGTGGCACCTTCATTGAGCATCTTGTCAGCTGAATGCAGCAAGTCAGCCATTGTCTGCTGTCGGCTACCCCCGTAAAAAGAGTCTGGCGTTACATTGAGAATTCCCATCACTTTAGGCACAGACAAGTCCAGCAGGGTTCCCTTGATATTTATAGATTTTTGAGCAGTCAATGTGTTAGATTTGTCGCGAACGAACGTCAGCATACAATATAACTTATTTCAGAAATTGAAAGACCGTACGATCCATCAATACCGCGAAATTATCGCATCCTGCAAAGAAATATTTGCAAAAAAGACCAAAGATTACGGTACTGCCTGGAGGATTCTCAGGCTTCCATCGATCACTGATCAGATTTTCATCAAAGCCCAGCGCATCCGTTCCATTCAGGAGAAGGGATCTCAGAAAGTAGGGGAGGATATTCAATCAGAGTTTATCGGTATCATCAATTACTGCATCATAGCCTTGATACAAATGGAGCTGTCCAAGGATGACCCAATGGAAATCAGCTATGAGGTGCTGGAGCCAAAGTATGATCAGGCGGCTGATGCCACGCTTCAGCTACTGGCCAACAAAAATCATGACTATGGAGAGGCCTGGAGGGAAATGAGGATCAGCTCCATCACAGACATCATCCTGATGAAGCTCCTCCGCGTGAAACAAATAGAGGACAATGCGGGTAAAACAATTATCTCTGAGGGCATTGACGCCAATTATCAGGATATGATAAACTACTCAGTGTTTTGTATGATCAAACTCAAAGAAGAAAAGGCATGAAAATTTTATTCGATATCGCCAGATACCTGGTAGGTGCACTATTTATTTTTTCTGGTGTCATCAAAGTCAATGATCCCATTGGCACAGCCATCAAACTTCAGGAGTACTTTGAAGTCTTCGCTTATGATTTTGCTCCATTTTTCGAGTGGTTTGTGCCTGCAGCACTCTTTTTGGCAGTACTGCTCAGTGTGCTTGAGGTAGTACTCGGCATTGCACTGATTATTGGTTTCAAAATGCCAAGAACCAGCTGGGCACTTCTGCTAATGATTGTCTTTTTCACTTTTCTTACCTTTTACTCAGCCTATTTTAATAAAGTGACTGATTGCGGATGCTTTGGTGACGCCATTAAGCTTACGCCATGGCAGTCATTTTACAAAGACCTCATACTGCTGGTTCTGATCATTGCCATTTTCAAAAACAGACATCAATATGGTAGCTGGTTTTCTGAAAAATTTGGCTTCTTCAAAGTGGTCGGATCAGCCATAGTTTTCACACTTTTGGCTTACTATGCCATTGCCCATCTTCCATTTCTGGATTTTAGAGCCTATGCGGTGGGTAACCACCTGCCTTCACTCATGGAGCCTTCTGAGGAGTTGCGCTATCAGTATGTGATGGAGAAGGATGGTAAGGAAGAAATCCTGGATACATACCCAACTGACAAAGCTTACACCTTCAAAGCCATGGAGCTGATCAACCCCGAAGCCCAGCCCAAAATCACCGACCTGAGTGTATGGAATGATGAAGGAGAATTCACTGAAGAATTGCTACGAGGAAACAAACTGTTGATCGTCATTTATGATGCCACCAAAGCCTCACAAACAAACATCGAAGCTATTAAGACCCTGGCCTCTCAAACTCAAAATGCTGATGTTTGGGTACTCACCGCATCAGGATACGAAGAATTTGAAGCCTTCAGGCATGATGTACAGCTGGCGGCACCTTATTTCTATGCGGACGCCACTGTGCTGAAAACGATGATCCGGTCAAATCCCGGAGTGATGCTCCTTTCCAATGGCACCGTAGTAGGAAAATGGCATCACAACGACACTCCAGATGTTTCTGAAATCAACGGATTATTGCCATAATGAAGCTTGGTAAAATCTATCTGATAGGTATGCCCGGATCGGGAAAATCCTATTTTGGAAAGCAGCTGGCCAGTTCCGTAGAATTCCCTTTTGTAGACCTGGATCATGAAATAGAAGTACAGGAAGGTAGGGAGATTTCAGCTATTTTCAGCGAAAAAGGAGAGGCCCATTTTCGGAAAGTAGAAAGCAAAATGCTTGTCTCGCTTTCGGAAAAATATCCTGGAGCAATCATCTCCACGGGGGGAGGTACTCCCTGTTTTCATAAGGGAATGGAATACATGAAGGATCATGGAATTACCATTTTTCTGGAAGCCGATAGAGAGCTGCTCATAGAGCGGATAGCCAGGAAAGACCATCGGCCGCTCATGCAGGGCGATGTTGAAAATAGGGTGGACGAACTGTTAAAAGCCCGGCTCCCCATATATAGAAGCGCCCACATCTCCATTGAACATAGAGATGTAGACCTTTTATTAGCTGCGATTAAGGCCCTTTAAAAGTTGAACCCAATCGTTGCGGAGACTGTATTGGTCCGCTGCTCTATATCAGCAATGGGAGTTCCGGTGCTAATCTGATAGGGTGAGTAGGCATCAAAAGACTTTCGATTCACTACTGCCAGATCGATGAAATAATCTCGGGATCTGTATCCTAACCCAAAAGATACGTTTTGACTTCTGCCGTCATAAGAATCATTGTTGGCAAAGGCGTCTCCGAAAAAGGCATATCCCGCCCTAAACCTGAAATCATCGTACCGAAATTCTGATCCGATCCGAAAGTTCATAGTGTTGGTATATAAATTCTTAATGGTCTGATTATCTGCTACCACAGAGAAATCATTGGATTTCAGCTGGCTCCTGGTATAGTCCACAAACTCCACATCCCCGGAAATGAAACCAACTTTACCCAGAAAAAAGGTGGCTCCAAGGGAGAGTTTTCCAGGTGTCTTCAGGTTGTATTGACTCATGGTAAGATCGCTGGTTTCCTTATAAGAACCCATGTCATAAAAGACTGAATCACCCTCACTATTGGTACCATTGTAGTAGGAGTAATTCTCATTCCAGTCGGTAGCAAAAGTGAAACCACTCTCATCGTTCAGGCTATAGTATGTGGGGGATTTATAACTCAGCCCCAATGTCACAAAATCCACCGGCCGAACAATAAGCCCACCATTGAAGCCCACCCCACTACCATCTATGGTGAGTTCATCCTGGATTTGAATTTTGTAAAGGAGATCATCCTGGTTTCCATCTACATCCCGAAACGAATCTTCCGTATAAGTCCTGATCCTGCTATACCGTACTGACTCAAAGGACAAGCCTGCTCCAAAGTAAACCCGATCATCATAGTTTCCGCCCCAGGCGAAATTCAGGGCGCTTTGTCCTCCTTTGGTAGTAATTCGCTCAATCTGGCGTGGTAAATACCCATCATAGCTATTGGCTCCCACCAGGGAGGTATACCCATCAAAGTCTCCATCAGGATAAATATATGTTCGACCATCAGCGCCCTTCTGATAGAGGTATCCGTCAGCATTTTCGATCAAAAACTGACCAAAGGCGTAATCGATATAAGCATCAGAGAGATCATTGTTTGCACCCTCTACAAAACTATCCACAATCGAATTGGACGTATTTCTTCCTTGATAAAAAACCTCGCTGTTGAAGTTGTTGCTCCTGTTAAACGTAATGGCAAAAGATCCCCCTTTGAATTTCTCATTGGTATAATCACCCTTATTGGAATTAAATACCATCCCCAGATTCGCAAAATTGAAATTATTCCTATAGGTAGAAATAGTGTTCCCAAAATAGCTCGCATCCGAATTATTGAAGGTCATGCTGGGGGTGAACGAAAGAACACTCCTATTGAAAAATCCCAACCCGGCCGGATTAGATCCGGCCGAACTCATATCTGCACCTAAAGAAATTTGAGCGCCTCCAAGCCCCTGCATCCTGGCAGTGCTTCCATAGACCGGACTAGTCTGGCTAAAGATTCTGGCATCCTGATAATAACCCAATGACCCATCTGCCACCTGCGCGCTGGCTGACCATGCGGATATAGCTATCCCGGCAAACATGATATATTTGAACTGATTCATAGATTTAGAATTTTTTAACTGCCTGTATTATCTGCCACCACCTCTCGAACGAGAAGAACTGGACCCACCACCGGACGAACGTCCACTACTACTTCCCCCACTGCTGGATCTCGAAGATCCGCCGCTGCTAGAGCCAGAAAAAGACGACCTGCTCGATGAGCTACTACTTCTGCTTGGAGTATAACTACTCGAACTTCTGCTTCTGGTAGAGCCAGAGGAATAGGATGACGATGAACTACTACCAGATGATCTTGATCGGCTATAGCTGGAGTTACTATTTGAGCTGCTTGCTGCAGCACTGTTATACCTCCTTGTGCCAGATGTAGATCCCGAATTTCTCAAAGTACCTCCAGAGTTACTATTTCCACTTCGAGAACTATATGTTGGCTGGGTACTACGACTATTCCCATTAGGAACGGTAGTCACCCTGCTGCGGCTTGAAGTTGCAGATGAATTGGAGACATTAGTGCCGGATACACCAGCTCTCGACCTGGAGAAATACTCATTTTGGGTTCGGCTGTAGTCTCTGCGATCAGCAGTTGACACGTCAGCCCGTCCACTGGCTGAGGATGGCGCATTCACTCTACTGTTGGTTCTTGTTCCACTAGCCACTGTACCACCTCTGGAGTACCTGCTACCCACCACTACATCTCTGCCTCGTGGCGATACATATCCATTGTCTGAGTAATACCCGCCATGATATAGACCGTGATAAAATCCTGATGTGTATGCGTAATTGTATCGATTCCATCTGCTCCAGCCCCATCCGCCATAGTATGGGCTAGACCATCCATACCACGGATCATAAAATCCACCCGCATAGCCCGGGTACCCCCATGAATTATACCAGGGGCTGTAGTATCCTCCCCATCCATTACCATATCCAAATGAGATGTTAAATCCGGTGTTCCACCCAAACCATGGATCATACCATAGACTAACTCCAGAGTTCCATCCCCTGTTATTCCATCCATTGCCATAGGCGGCACTGTTGCTGTAATAATTATTAATTACTGTGGTGCCAGGCTGGTCATCCACATAAGATTCAGGGTAATAGGAAATATTGGAATAGGAAGGCTCGCTATAGGTCGCATTATCATCTACCTGATCTACATAGTCACTGTCAGTACCATAGTCCTTACTAGCCTGATATCTGGCAATGTATTCTGGATTCACTTCATGAGCAGAATAGTTATCTGTGTAGGTGTTGTTGGTGTAGGACTGATAGGTGCTCGCGCTTTTGTTCTCCACCTTCGGCTCCTCCTTCACTGTTTTTCTGTCTTTGGACGTAAAGTACAGGTCATCATACTCCTGGGCTAAAGCCCCGCTAGACACTACCATCATCACCAAAAGGCCTGATATTCGAGAGAGTTGTTTAAAAGCTTCCATAATTCCTACGTTTTATTACTATTACAATGAAACCCGGGTCTGAGTTTCCGCTTTGTCCACCTATATTTGTGACCCAGATTTCAGAAGAAAAATAAGCAATTACTATACCAAAACACTAAATCTAGCATGAGTAAAGCAATACCTAACAGATCCGAAGACTATTCTCTGTGGTACAATGAGCTGGTTAAGAAGGCCGGTTTGGCCGAAAATTCCCCTGTTAGAGGCTGTATGGTCATAAAACCATATGGTTTTGCTATCTGGGAAAAAATGCAGCAGACGCTTGATAAAATGTTCAAAGAGACTGGCCACTCTAATGCTTACTTTCCACTTTTTATCCCCAAATCCTTCTTTAGCAAAGAAGCTTCACACGTAGAAGGCTTCGCAAAAGAGTGTGCTGTGGTGACGCACTATCGCTTGAAAAATGATGAAGTGAATGGTGGCGTGATGGTAGATCCGGATGCTAAACTGGAAGAAGAATTGATCGTTAGGCCCACTTCGGAAACGGTAATCTGGGATTCCTACAAAAACTGGATTCAGTCATATCGCGACCTCCCATTGTTGATCAACCAGTGGGCAAACGTTGTGAGATGGGAGATGCGTACCAGACTTTTCCTCAGAACTGCTGAGTTTTTGTGGCAAGAAGGGCATACTGCCCATGCCACGAGACAAGAAGCCGAAGAAGAAACAGTACAGATGCTGAATGTTTATGCAGAATTCGCTGAAAATTTCATGGCTCTTCCCGTTACCAAAGGTATCAAAACTGAAAACGAACGCTTTGCGGGAGCTGTAGAGACTTACTGCATCGAAGCAATGATGCAAGATGGCAAAGCACTGCAAGCAGGTACTTCACACTTCTTGGGTCAAAATTTTGCCAAAGCCTTTGATGTAAAATTTGCCAATAAAGAAGGTAAAGAAGAGTATGTCTGGGGAACTTCCTGGGGTGTATCCACCAGACTCATGGGAGCCCTGATCATGGCTCATTCTGATGATGAAGGTCTTGTTCTCCCTCCAAACCTGGCCCCTATTCAGGTTGTGATCGTTCCTATCTATAGAAAGGATGAGGAATTGGAGAAAATATCAGAAGTGGCTGAGAAGTTTACCAAAGAGCTAAGAGCCAGAAATATCTCAGTTCAATACGATAAAAGAGACACCCACAAGCCTGGATGGAAATTTGCGGAATATGAACTCAAAGGTGTTCCAGTGCGAATTGCGATCGGGCCAAAAGATTTGGAAAAAGGCACCGTAGAAATTGCGAGAAGGGATACCAAAGAGAAGCAATTTGTTGCGCAGGGTGAAACCGTCGAACATATTGTAACGCTGTTGGATGACATTCAAAAAAACATCTACCAAAAAGCTGCTTCCTTCAAGGAAGCAAATACCCATCAGGCAGATTCCTACGAAGAGTTCAAAGAGGTAATTGAGAAAAAAGGTGGCTTTGTGTATGCACATTGGGATGGAACTTCCGAAACGGAAGAGAAAATAAAAGAAGAAACCAAAGCCACAATTCGCTGTATTCCACTAAATTCAAACCAGGAAGAAGGAACCTGCATCTATAGTGGGAAACCTTCCAAAGGAAGAGTTCTCTTTGCAAAAGCGTACTAAATCATGGAGTGGATCACCGTCATCGGATTAATATTATTTGGCATTGGTCTTTTGATCATAGAGGTGATATTTATACCCGGAACCACCATCGTTGGTATCGCCGGGTTCATTTGTTCCGGATTCGGTGTATACCTTGGGTATGATTACTTTGACAGCACCACAGGTACTACTATACTCATAGTCTCGAGCAGTTTCTTGCTTGTTGTGATGATTTATGCCTTTAAATCCAGGGCGTGGGAACGTTTCTCCCTGAAAGATGAAAATACCGGGAGATTTAATGATGATTTTAAAGTAACCCTCTCGGTAGGAGATCAGGGCCAAACCATCTCCTCCCTAAAGCCAAGCGGAAAAGCATTGTTTAATGAAAAAGAGCTGGAAGTCAGATCAAACGGTGGATTCATTAATGAGAATCAACAGATAAAAATCATTCGTATTGAGCCTAACAAAATAATTGTAGAACCCATTAACTAGTATCATATGATCACCACAGTAATTATTCTATTTGCGGGCATAATAGCCTTCTTCGTTTTTCTGTATTTCGTACCAATCAACCTCTGGATTACGGCCATTTTCTCCGGAGTTAGAGTTGGCTTATTGGAGCTCGTTTTTATGAGAATCCGGAAAGTGCCACCATCAGCCGTGGTAAATGCTTTGATCACAGCTACTAAGGCCGGGCTAACCATTACTGAGGATGAATCTGGACTAAAAAGAAAACTGAAGACTCAGGATCTGGAAACGCACTATCTGGCAGGTGGAAATGTTCCTCAGGTAATCAGAGCATTGATCTCAGCAGACAAAGCCAACATCAATCTTACTTTTAAGCAAGCCACTGCCATCGATTTGGCTGGAAGAGATGTGTTTGAAGCTGTTCAAATCTCAGTAAACCCAAAAGTAATCAACACTCCATCGGTCGCTGCTGTTGCAGCAGATGGCATTCAGCTTGTCGCTAAAGCCCGAGTTACCATTCGAGCCAACATTCAACAATTGGTTGGTGGTGCCGGAGAAGACACTATCTTGGCCAGAGTAGGAGAGGGTATTGTAACCTCTGTTGGTTCAGCTGCCAGCCATAAAGAAGTGCTGGAAAATCCAGATAAAATATCAAAACTAGTCCTTGCAAGGGGTCTGGATGCAGGTACTGCATTTGAGATACTCTCTATTGATATTGCAGACGTAGACGTAGGAGCTAACATCGGTGCCAAGCTACAAACAGATCAAGCATCCGCTGACTTAAAGGTAGCGGAAGCAAAAGCGGAGGAAAGAAGAGCAATGGCTGTTGCCGAAGAGCAAGAAATGGTCGCTAAGGCGCAGGAAGCAAGAGCCAAAGTGATTTTGGCCGAAGCAGAAATCCCGAAGGCCATAGCTGAAGCCTTTAGAAGTGGAAACCTTGGAGTAATGGACTATTACAAGTTCCAAAATATCCAGGCAGATACTGATATGCGCGAATCCATTGCCGGATCAGGAACCAAAAAAAGCGGGTCTAGCACCAAGAAAAAAGGAGAGTAAGAAAACACCTCCTATCGAAATCCAAGCTGCTTCACGATGTGAAGCAGCATTTTTTATGATGATCTCCTCACAAGCCGCGAAATTCATAATATAGCATTCCACGTCAGTTCGGTGCAAAGTGAGCCCCTTTTAGTGGCAGCACAAGAATAGTAACACTTGATCTTTTAGAATACCTGCAAATCCAAACAAGCACAAGGGCTAGCGAAATAGGAGTAGCCGCCGAAAGACCTCACACAATATGTAGCATAAGTTTTTGGTTCGACCGGTCAGGTTGGTGCCCTTCTGTGAAATGAGGAATTGTCTTCTTTGCCTACGCGGCCCGGGGCAAGCAAAGAAAATCAAGGTAAATAGCCAATGAGTTGGATTGTCTCTATGAGATGTCAGATCACGTATCATTAGCCATCCTTAATGCAATCTCCCCTGAACTTTATGACTGATCCTTAACCTCTCTTCGGCTTCTCATGATTAGGCATAAAAAAACCCTTACCAAGTAAATGATAAGGGTTAATAAAAGACTGGCAACGACTTACTCTCCCACCTGTTACGGCAGTACCATCAGCGCTGGTGGGCTTAACTTCTCTGTTCGGAATGGAAAGAGGTGGACCCCACCGCAATAATCACCATAAAATCTTCAGTGATTGTGACCCCAGGCTACGCGCCCCGCCACAATAATCACTATAATTCTTGACCACTTCTTTTAGTGGTTATTCTTTAAACTCTTCGTCTGATTTACATCAAACTTAAGAGTTGACATTATATGTGAAAGATTCATTCTCAATAAAAAAATAAAGCAAGTTTATCGCTCGCACTAGAAAGCTTACGGGTAATTAGTACTGCTCAGCTCTGATATTACTACCT